>Ga0209025_1000015_pt1 | contig 808120 bp, 677 predicted proteins | sample AraplaMF_Col_mLB_FD_184256 | JGI IMG/M metagenome (GOLD analysis project Ga0209025, IMG submission 184256) | Arabidopsis root microbial communities from the University of North Carolina, USA - plate scrape MF_Col_mLB (SPAdes) (version 2) | ecosystem: Host-associated > Plants > Roots >...
CGACCAACAGCGCACGAGGGCCCGAAATCGAGCCTCGCTGATTTTCGAACGGCTGTAGTACCTGTTTTTCTTTTGCATTTCAGGAAGATAGCTGCGTTACGGGGCAGCTTTGCTTCCTAAGACCCTTTTCAAAGGGGGGAACAGCGGTGGCGAACCGGTTCGGAATGACCTGCTCAAGCTGAAGCACACGACTCAAGCACACGGCTCAGATGCGTGGCTCAGACGCATGGCTCAGGCCCATAGTTGAAGCACATGGCTGAAGCAGCTCGCCAGTCATGGGGTCATTAAACCCGGCCAAGCGCGCGACACAGCCCACTTTGCAAAAGGGAGCGGCGCCCGGCGTATCCACGAGGTAGTAAAACCCTGCAGCGCGGGGGATTCGCTTTGGCTTTTGCGCCACCCGCAACGCAGAGCAAAAGCCTATCCCGCACCCCCATCAGACCTGAACAACACCGCCAGCCGACCGACACCCGCCCACGCGACGCAGCATCCCGGCCCATGGCTATGCCCCAGGCCCCGCGCGCCCTAAACTGCGCGCATGCGCTGCCATAGCGAATTCCGCTGCCCCCACGGCGCTGCCTGCCCATGTCGCTGAAGATCAACGAACTGTGCGTCAACTGCGACGTCTGCGAACCGGCCTGTCCCAATCAGGCCATCGCCCAGGGCGAGACGATCTATGTGATCGATCCGGCGCGCTGCACCGAATGCGTCGGTCACTACGACGAACCGCAATGCGTGGTCGTGTGCCCGGTCGAGTGCATCGACAAGGACCCCGCCCACCCCGAATCCGAGCCGCAGCTGCTGGAAAAACTGCGGCGTCTACAACTGGAGTGAACCCGATGCGCAAGATGCCGTGGCCGCGAGCCGGTGCGTTGTCCCCGTGGCTGCTGGCCTCGCTGTTGCTGATCGCCGCGCCCGCCTACAGCGAAGCGCCGGCGCAGAAAACCGCGGCGCGCGCGCAGGCCGGCACGAGCGCCGCGCATCCGCCCGGCGCCGCGATCGCCAGCGCGCATTCGCTCTCGACCCAGGCCGGCCTGGAAATCATCGGCCAGGGCGGCAACGCCTTCGACGCCGCGATCGCGGTGTCCTCGACCTTGTCGGTGGTCGAACCGATCAGCTCGGGCATCGGCGGCGGCGGTTTCTTCCTGCTGCACGATGCGAAGAGCGGCCGCGACGTGTTCGTCGACGCGCGCGAGACCGCGCCGGCCGCGTCGACCCCGGCCGCCTACCTCGACGACAAGGGCGAACTCAACCGCGACCGCGCCACCAACGGTCCGTGGTCGGCCGGCATTCCGGGACTGCCCGCCGCGCTGGTGCACCTGGCGCAGAAGTACGGCAAGTTGCCGCTCAAGACCTCGCTGGCGCCGGCGATCCGGATCGCGCGCGAAGGCTTCCCGATCTACGCGCGCCTGGAAAAAGGCTACGGCAGCCGCCGCGAGGTGATGGAGCGCTACCGCGGCACCCGTGAAGTGTTCCTCGCCGCCGGTCATGCGCCCAAGACCGGCGAAATCCTCAAGCAACCCGATCTGGCGCGCACGCTGGAACTGCTCGCGGCCAAGGGCTTCGACGGGTTCTATCGCGGCGACGTCGCCGACAAGCTGCTCGCCGCGGTCAAGGAAGAGGGCGGCCAATGGCAGGCCAGCGAACTGGCCGGCTACAAGGTCCGCGAACGCGAACCGCTGCGGCTGAAGTATCGCGGTTGGGACATCGTGACCGCGCCGCCGCCGTCCTCGGGCGGCGTGGCGATGGCCGAAATCCTGCAGGTGATCGAAGGCTGGGACCTGAGCAAGCTCGATCCCGCGCACCGCACCCACATCCTCGCCGAGGCGATGCGCCGCGCCTACCGCGACCGCACCATCTACCTGGGCGATCCGGACTTCGTGAAGATGCCGCTCAAGCGCCTGACCAGTCCGGACTACGCCGCCGGCCTGCGCGCGACGATTCATCCGGACAAGGCCACCCCGAGCGATCTGCTGTCGGGCCAGCCGGCGCCGCTGGAAGACGACGAAACCACCCATTTCTCGATCATCGACCGCGACGGCAACCGGGTCTCGGCGACCCAGACGGTCAACCTGCTGTACGGCTCGGGCATGGTCGCGCCGGGCACCGGCGTGCTGCTCAACAACGAGATGGACGACTTCGCCCTGCGCCCGGGCACGCCCAACGCCTTCGGCGTGATGGGCTTCGGCGCCAACGCGCCGGAACCCGGCAAGCGCATGCTCAGCTCGATGACCCCGAGCTTCCTGGAATCGCAGGACAAGGTGATCGCGGTCGGCGCCCCGGGCGGCAGCCGCATCATCACCCAGGTGCTGCTGGCGATCCTGGCCTACGACGCCGGCCTGCAACCGCAGGCGGTCGCCGCGCTGCCGCGCATCCACCACCAGTGGATGCCGGACGTGATCTCGGCCGAACAGGGCGCGCTCGACGCCGATACGGTCAAGAAGCTGCAGGCCATGGGCCACAAGGTCAACGCCGGCGAATCGAGCTGGGGCAACCTGCAGACGGTGATGTGGGACAAGCGCGCCAACACCTTGTCGGGCGGCACCGATCCGCGCAATCCGGTGGGGTTGGCTGAGGTGGTGTTGAAGCCCTGAAAGGCCGGGAATCGGGAATTGGGAGTCGGGAATCGTAAAAGCGGCTGCGTCGTTTTGGCTGTTTCGATTCCTGACTGCTCCTGCGCGTCAGGGCAGCAGGCGTAAGTATTGTTGAGGCCCTGACGGGCCGGGAATTGAGAGTCTGGCATCGTAAGAACGGCTGCATCGGTTTTTGCAGTTCCGATTCCCGATTCCCCATTCCCCATTCCCCATTCCCCATTCCCCATTCCCGCCGCATGTCAAACGATGGCGCACCCGCCACGCCGTGCAGTAGATTGCGCCGCATGGACAGCACGCACGGCGTTTCAGCACAGGGGAATCGGCAATGAGTGACGACGACAAGCGTTGGTACACCCGCGTGCCCGCGATTTCGATCGCGCTGGTCGCGTTTCTCGTCGCTCTGACCACGCTGATCAACAACGTTCGCGAGATCGGCGGGCTCAAGGACAAGACCCCGCCCGCGCCGGCCGCCGCCACGCCGGCCGCGCCGCTGGTCAAGCCCGAGGCGCCCAAGGCGCCGTCGCGCTATTCGGTGCTGCTGACCCTGGAAAAGATCGAGGTGATCAACGACGGCACCAGCGGCAGCACCTCGTGGTCGTTCGACGTCAGCGCCGGCGGCCAGGACCTGTTCGAACTGCCGGCGCGCGATTACCTCGATACCGAGGAAAGCCGCAACGTCACCCCGCGCACCAGCGACCCGTCGATGGGCCGGGTGGTCCTGGTGCCGGGCCAGGAAATGCTGATCAAGATCAGCGGCCGTTCCTCCGGACTGATCAGCAAGGCCTCGGCCAGCGGCACCGCGACCCTGGTCGCCGAGCGCGCGCTCGCGCCGGTGCGGGTGATCGCGGCCGATCCGCGCGATGGCGAATTTGTGTTTCATTTCGCTACGGTGGCGACGGCGCAGTGAAGCCGGGAATCGGGAATGGGGAATAGGGAGTCGTAAAAGCAGTACGCGGCGATCATGCTGTTTCGATTCCCGATTCCCGATTCCCGATTCCCGATTCCCGATTCCCGACCTAGACCGGCAGTGAAGCCGGAAATGGTGAATCGCGAGTAGGGAGTGGAACCGGCAAAAGCCGGCGCGGCCTGCTTTTACGATTCCCGATTCTCCATTCCCGATTCCCGGCCCTGACCGGCTAAAATCGAACTTCCCCCGCCAACCCGGTAGAACCGCCATGAAACTCTGGTCGATCCTGGGCAATTCGCAGAAGCTCGACGGCGGCGCGATGTTCGGCAACGCGCCGCGCGCGATGTGGGCCAAATGGTCGCCGCCCGACGAACACAACCGCATCGCGCTGGCCTGCCGCGCGCTGCTGGCCAGTCCGCTGGCCGGCAAGACGGTGTTGTTCGAGGCCGGCATCGGCGCGTTCTTCGAACCCAAGCTGCGCGAACGCTACGGCGTGGTCGAAGATCGCCATGTATTGATCGAGTCGCTGGCCAAGGCCGGTTTCGCGCCGCAGGACATCGACGTGGTGGTGCTGTCGCATCTGCATTTCGATCACGCCGGCGGCCTGCTCGCGCCGTGGGCGGAAGGGCAGGCGCCGCAGTTGTTGTTCCCGAATGCGTCCTACCTGGTCGGCCGCGAACACTACGAGCGCGCGCGCCAGCCGCATGCGCGCGACCGCGCGAGCTTCATCGCCGAACTGCCGCAGTTGCTGGAAGCCACCGGCCGCCTGGAACTGGTCGAAGGCGCGCATTCGAAACTGCTCGGCGACAGCGTGCGCTTCCACTACAGCGACGGCCACACGCCCGGGCTGATGCTGGCCGAGATCGTCGGTCCCGAGCGCGAGGACGGTCAGCCGCACGGCGGCGTGGTGTTCTGCGCCGATCTGATTCCCGGCCGGCCGTGGGTGCATGTGCCGATCACGATGGGTTACGACCGCAACGCCGAGCTGCTGATCGACGAGAAGAAGGCCTTCCTCAGCGACAAGCTCGAACGCAACGTGCATCTGTTCTTCACCCACGATCCCGAGTGCGCGCTGGCCCAGGTGGTGCGCGACGACAAGGGCAAGTTCGGCACCACCCACGAAGTCGCCGAATTGCAGGCGCGGGCGCTGGCTGCATGAAGCCGCGCCGCGCGACGCGGCGTTGGCGCGGCCTCGCGCTCACCGCGGTGCTGCTGATCTGCGTCGGTCCGCTGTCGGCGCAGGACACCGCGGACGGCGAACCGCTCGGCGATCCGCAGGCCGGCAAGGCCTTGTCGGATCGCGATTTCGGCGTGACCACGCGGCAGTTTGGGCTCGATCGCCGGGTCGAGATGTATCAGTGGCGGCGCGAATTCGGCATCGCCACCCAGGGCGACGGCTACGAGCGGGTCTGGAACGCGGCGCCGATCGATTCGGCCGGTTTCACGTCGGGCTACGTCAATCCGCCCAAGATGCCGTTGGACAACAAGCGCTGGTGGTCGGAGTCGGCGACGCTCGACGGCAAGCCGCTCGGCAGCGAGGTATTGCGCGCGGTCGGCGAGTGGCGGGTGTTCCGGCCGAATTTCAGCCGGCTGCCGGCGAACCTGGCGGCGACGTTTCAGCCCGAAGGCGATGGCCTGGGCAGTTCGGAAAATCCGCTCGATCCGCAGATCGGCGACTTGCGCGTGACCTGGCGCGAACTGCGCCTGCCGCCGCTGGAGGGCAAGCTGGAACTGCGCGACGGCGTGTGGCATCTGCGGCCGGAGGCGATCGCCGCGGCCTTGAATCCGGCGGCGGCGCGCGAGCGCGCGATCGTGGTGGGGCGCGAGCCGGAGGACAAGCGCTGGTCGCCGGGGTGGTTCGCGGTGGCGGTCGTGTTCGCGCTCGGCTTGCTGTATCGGTTGCGCAGGCGGCGGCGGGCTAAGGCGGAAGCGAAGTCGTAGTTGCGGGTTTCTAGTTCGGGTCGCGTCGCTTTAGGTCGCATCGCTTCGTGGGCGCATTCGCATCGCGTCGCGTTGGCCGTGGATCGCGTCGCGTCGAGTTTGATTCGAAGCGGCGTGTTTCGCTCTTATAGCTCGTCATTCCCGCGAACGCGGGAATCCAGCGACTTTGATCTTGCTACTTGTCCGAAGACGTGCCGACAGTTCGACCGCGCCCGCACGAAAGCCGCTGGATTCCCGCGTTCGCGGGAATGACGGTCGGGTGGGGCGGCAGGTTCCTGTGAAGCGCGGGCCGATTCGGCTACGCGTAAGCCGCTAAAGCGCTAAACCGCGCGAGCCGCCCAAGCTGCTCAAACCGCGCGAACCATCAAGCGTAATGCTTGGTCCCGAAAATCTTGTCGCCCGCATCGCCCAGGCCCGGCAGGATGTAGCCGACCTCGTTGAGGCGTTCGTCGACCGAGGCGGTGAACACTTCCACGTCCGGATGCCGGGCTTCCAGCGCCTTGAGGCCTTCCGGTGCGGCGACCAGGAACAGGCCCTTGATGCGCTTGCAGCCGGCGTTCTTGAGCAGGTCGACGGTGGCGATCAGGCTGCCGCCGGTGGCGAGCATCGGGTCGAGGATCAGCGCGGTGCGCTCGTCCATGCGGCCGGTGAGTTTTTCGTAGTAGCCGACCGGCTGCAGGGTTTGTTCGTCGCGCTGCAGACCGACCACGCCGACCTTCGCCGCCGGAATCAGTTCCAGCACGCCCGGCAGCATGCCCAGGCCGGCGCGCAGGATCGGCACCAGGGTGACTTTCGCGCCCTTGATCCGGCGGGTGACGACCGGCCCGGCCCAACCTTCGACCACGGCCTCTTCGGTTTCCAGATCGGCGGTGGCTTCGTAGGTCAGCAGGGTCGCCACTTCCGAGGCCAGTTCGCGGAACGACTTGGTGCTGTTGTCGGCGCGGCGCATCAGGCCGAGTTTGTGCTGCACCAGGGGGTGGCGGACTTCTACGATTTTCATGAGGGGCCTGGGGATGCGGGCGGCGGTTGCCGCAAGGATTGATGGTTACCGGTCGAGGCGCAAGCGCGGCTTGGGCGTCGACCGAAGCGGAAAGCGCGGCTTGTCATCCGATTCGGGCGCGCGGCGCGGCTTCACGGCGCGATGCGTTCCACCCGCAAGCTCGGCGGCATGGCGTCGTCGAAGGTCCAGCGATAACGGTAAGGCGGGTCTTCGGAGATCGCGACGATGCCGCGCGCTTCGAACGTCGCCGAAACGAAGATCTCGGCGCAATCGCAATACAGCAGCCAGCGCGGCGTTTGCATGCCGGCATCGAATAAAGCGAGAAAGCCCTCCGCTTCGAAGGCCCCGCCGCCGCCGATGACGATGCGTCCGTCTACGGCCCGGGCCTCGAACCCGGGATCCAGCGTCGCCCTGTCGGCATCGTCGCAAGCCGGCGGAGGCGAATCCTGCTCGGCCAATTGCAACTGATCGAAGCGACTGCCGTGCAGGGCGAACCAACGTCCGTCCTCAAGCCGCACGCCGTTCGCCACCGGCAGCTCGAACGGCTCGGCGGCGACGATGCGGGGCAACATGGTGGCGGTGTCGCGCTCGATTACCGGCTCGGCTAACGGCCTGGCTCAGGCCATGCGCACATACTTGATCTCGATCCCGTCGCTGTCGCCGATCGCCGCGCGCAGCACGGTGATCAGCGAACCGGCATTGAGATGATCGATCTCGATCATGTCGACCACCGCGTGATCGATCCAGTAATCCTGATCCTTGCTGTCCTCTTCCTCCAGCGCGGCGACCAGGATCTGCAGTTCCTCTTCGCTGATCTCGCCGATATCGGCGCCGGTTTCCTTGTTCGACAAACGGATCATTCCCTGGGCTCCTTGAAGCAGAAGTGAGTGGAGAAAAGTGAGAAACGAGTATAAGCGACCAGCGCTGCCACTCACTCCTCACTCCTCTTAACTCACTCCCAGGCCGTGAGGCTGCCGCTGCCGCGTAGACCTTGAAGCAGAAGTGAGTGGAGAAAAGTGAGAAACGAGTACAAGCGACCAGCGCTGCCACTCACTCCTCACTCCTCTTAACTCACTCCCAGGCCGTCAGGCTGCCGCTGCCGCGTAGACCTTGAGAGCAGAAATGAGTGGAGAAAAGTGAGAAATGAGTATGCGCGACCGCTCTCACTCACTCCTCACTCCTCTTAACTCACTCCTAGACCGTCAGGCCGCAACCGCCTGCTGAGCCCGCGGCCCTTCGCGCAGGGCGCGACCCACCATCGACACCAGCAGCTCCAGTTCGTCGCTGGCGATGGTGAAGTTCGGGGTGAAGCGCAGCGAGTTGACGCCGCCGTGGATCACGCCGATGCCGCGTTCGCGCAGCCATTCCTCGGTGGAACCGGCGCCGAAGCACTTGAACTGCGGGGCGAGTTCGCACGAGAACAGCAGGCCGGTGCCCTGGACCTTGGTGATCAGGCCGCCGAGTTCGCTCTTGAGCTTCTCCAGCTTCTCGATTGCCTCGGCGCCGCGCGCGCGGATGTTGGCGCGCAGTTCCGGGGTGACCTGCTGCAGCACGGCGACGGCGACGTCGAGCGCGCGCGGGTTGCTGGTCATGGTGTTGCCGTACAGGCCCTTGCGGTACAGCGAGGCGGCGCGCTCGCCGACCGCGAGCACCGACAGCGGGTACTGGCCGGCGTTGAGCGCCTTGGAGTAGGTCTCCATGTCCGGCGCGTCGAGGCCTTCGAAGCCGGGATAGTCGATGATCGACAGCACGCCGTGCGCGCGCAGGCCGGCCTGGATCGAATCGACCAGCAGCATCGAGCCGTGGTTGCGGGTGAGTTCGCGCGCGGCGGCATAGAACGCCGGCGGCACGCCGCGGCCCGGGTCGCCTTCGCCCATCACCGGTTCCAGGAACATCGCCTCGACGAACCAGCCGTTGCTGTCGGCGTCGGCGAAGGCCTTGTTCAGCGCGTCGATGTCGTACGGCTCGATGGTGATCACCGAGTCCTCGTGGCGGAAGCTGGCCAAGTGCTGCACATAGGCCTTGCGCGAGGAATCCGAATACAGCGCCGGGCGCTCAGTGCGGCCGTGGAAGCTGCCCTTGACCACGATGCGCTTGATCGTGCGGCCGGCGTACTTGGCGCCCGGGTCGGTCATCAGCTTGCTGTTGACGTCGGCGATGCGCGCGGCCAGCGAGACCGATTCGGAACCCGAGTTCAAACAGAAGAAGCGTTCGTACGGACAACCGCCGCGTTCCACGCCGATGGCCGCGCGCAGGGCGCGCTCGAAGCGCAGCTGCGACAGCGACGGGGTCATGATGTTGGCCATCACCTGCGGCTTGGTCATGGCCGCGATCACCGCCGACGGGGTGTGGCCGAAACCGAGCATGCCGTAGCCGCCGGAGTCGTGCAGCACCGCGCCCTTGAGGGTGACCACCCAGGGGCCACGCGCGGACAGGGCGATGTACGGGTTGACGCCGTCGTCGGGGTAGAAATTGACGTAGCCGTCCTGGACCGCGTGGATCTGCGCGTCTTCGTCCAGATCGAGCAGGTCGGCGTGGAGGTCGCGGATCAGCGCGTATTCGGCGGCGGCGGCGGCGATGGCCTCGGCCAGGTCGGGATGATTGACCGCGAAACGCGCGACGGTGTCGTCGTCCAGGCCGAGGGTGCGGCGCTTGCCGGCGTGGGCGCGCAGCGGCGCGAGTTGGTTGAGCAGGTTGGTCATCTCGATCTCCAAAAGGTGTCCGGCGTCCGGCCGGGTTGACTGGGTGGGAGACCGTCCGCCCTCATGGCTGGACGCTCGCAGTTGCAGCAGCCCCCGGCTGCCAAGCGCCATCTCTCACGAACCGAAGCGGCCCGGAAACGGCCGCTTCGCTAACTCCTTGAAATGCCGGAACGCCGCGCAATAATTTTGCGTGGCGCCATCGTCTTTCGACGATTTTTCTTTTCATTTCAATGATTTATGGAAGTCTATCACGTCCCCCGAGCGCCGATAACCCCCTGCGATACGGCGGTTCATGGGCTGCGCCGCGTCGCTGTTTCCGGCGCTGGTGACGCTTGTCACCGGCGATGGATGCTTTCGCCCACTGCCGCCGCCGCGGCGCGGCGCCGACAGTGAAGTCACCTTCCGGCCAGCCGCGTGGAGCCGCTCATGACCGCGATCCATCCCTTCCATCGTGTCGTCGCCGCCACCGTGCGCGCCGCCGATGCAGCGGCCGTGGCGGCGCCCATGCCCGCGGCGATGGCGCCGTGGTTGCGCTATCGCTGCGGCACCGCGAGCGCCGCGCCGATCGCGAATCGCGTCGGCGCCGAGCGTCGGCGCGATGCCGGCCCGGTGCGAATCTCTTGATGTCGCCGCCGCGCGCCCTCTCTGCCGCGGATGCGGACGATCGCGCCGGCATTCGCTCGCGCATCGGCGCGGTCGCGGAGGGTTGCGCATGTCGCGCGGAGCATGGGGGTGATGCCGGCGACCCGCGCATTCGGGATCGAAGCCGTCGAACTCCGTTAAAGTCCGCATCGACCGCGACCCGCGGCCGGCCTGAATCGTTCAGATCGACCCGTTCGCATCGTTGCGCTCCGATCATCCGCCGTCGAGCCGCACGCACCCGCCCGGCGCGGGTGCCGATCGCACCGTAGGACCTTCGAACATGCGTCTGCACACCCCGCCGATCGACACGCAAGACAGCCTGCTGGGTTGGCACCTGGCGTCGTTGCTGTATCTGAGTTTCGTGTTCATCCCGCTGTTCTTCTGGCAGCCGCCGTGGTGGATCATCGCCATGGCGATCGCTTCGGTGGTCGCGTTCCTGCCGATGTACTGGGCGTTCTATCGCGGCGGTTCCAAGCTGCGCCTGTGGCTGGTGCTGGCGGTCGCGGGCATCGGTTACGGGGTGTTGCCGTACGGCATCGGTGGCGGCACCTATCTGATCTTCGCCGCCGGCATGATCGCCAGCTTCCTGCCGCGCTGGCACGGGATGGCGCTGGCGGTGGCGCTGTTCGCGATCTTCAGCGTCGAGGCGCTGATGATCCTGCCGCCGGAGTTTTCGCCGGTGTCGAGCGTGCTGATCCAGACCCTGGTCGGCGCGATCGTCTACGCCGGCGTGCTGGCCGCGCGCTCGCGCGAACTGCGCAACGCCGAGCTGCGCCTGACCCAAGAGGAAGTGCGGCGCCTGGCCAGCCTGGCCGAACGCGAACGCATCGGTCGCGATCTGCACGATCTGCTCGGCCACACCTTGTCGGTGGTGGTGCTCAAGTCGCAGCTCGCCGCGCGCCTGCTCGAACACGACAAGAAGGCCGCGCAGGATCAGATCTGCGAAGTCGAGCGGGTCGCGCGCGAAGCGCTGACCCAGGTGCGCGAAGCGGTCGCCGGCATCCGCGCGAACGGCCTGCAGGCCGAACTCGCGGCGGCGCGGCTGGCCTTGCTCGGCGGCGAGATCAGCCTGGATCACAAGCTCGCGCCGGTGGATATTCCGCTCAACGTCGAGGCCGCATTGGCGCTGGCCTTGCGCGAGTCCGTCACCAACGTGCTGCGGCATGCGCGCGCGCGCCGGGTCGATGTCGAACTGACCCAGGACGCGCGCGGCGGCATCGTGCTGCGCATCGCCGACGACGGCCGCGGCGGCGTGAGCGGCGAGGGCCACGGCCTGACCGGCATGCGCGAACGCCTGCATTCGGTCGGCGGCGTGGTCGAAATCGAAAGTCCGAACGGCGCCGGCACGCGCCTGAGTCTGCTGGTGTCGCGCGAGGCGCTCGCCGCCGCGCGCCGGCTGCCGGCGCCCGCCGCCACTCCCGGGACCGCGCGCGAGCCGGTCCTGCTCGAACGAGGTACCGCATGATCCGTTTGTTGCTCGCCGAAGATCAGGCCCTGGTACGCGGCGCGCTCGCCGCGCTGCTGAACCTGGAACCCGACATCGAAGTCGTCGCCGAAGCCGGTGACGGCGCCACCGCGTGGGAAGCGGTCAAACGCGTCCAGCCCGACATGGTGGTGACCGATATCGAGATGCCCGGCATGACCGGCATCGACCTGGCGATGCGGGTGCGCGACTCGGGCATGCCGACCCGGGTGGTGATCGTCACCACGTTTGGCCGCGCCGGTTATCTGCGTCGGGCGATGGACGCCGGCGTGCGCGGTTACCTGCTCAAGGACGCGCCGGCCGGGCAACTGGCCGAAGCGCTGCGCCAGGTGCATCGCGGCGGCCGCGCGATCGACCCGCAGCTCGCGGTCGCCGCGTGGAGCGACGAAGACCCGCTGACCGAACGCGAGCGCCAGGTGCTGCGGCTGGCCGGCGAAGGCCTGTCCACCGCCGAGATCGGCGAACGGCTGCATTTGAGCCAAGGGACCGTGCGCAATTATTTGTCCGAGGCGATCGGCAAGCTCGACAGCAGCAACCGGATCGAAGCGTATCGGCGGGCTAGGCAGAACGGCTGGCTGTAAACCGTCGATCCCGATTTCCCCCCTTGATCGCGGCCTCGATGCCTACCTGTAGGAGCGGGCGTGAGCCGCGACCGCGAACCCACGGCTACGGCGCAACCTGCAAGAACGCGGTCGCGGCTCGCGCCGCTCCAGGGGGTTGCCGGAGCGCCACCTGTGTCGGTAGCACCGTAGCGGCCGCTATAAATCCGTTGCCCCCTTGATCGCGGCCTCGATACCTACCTGTAGGAGCGGCGCAAGCCGCGACCGCGAACCTAGGCCTGCGCCGCAACCTGCAAGAACGCGGTCGCGGCTCGCGCCGCTCCTACAGGGGGCTGCCGAGGCGCCACCTGGGTTGGTTGCACCGTAGCGATCGCTATAAATCCGTTGCACCCCTTGATCGCGGCCTCAATGCCTACCTGTAGGAGCGGCGCAAGCCGCGACCGCGAACCTACGCCCACGCCGCAACCTGCAAGAACGCGGTCGCGGCTCACGCCGCTCCTACAGGGATCTATCGGACCTTATCGGGGCTCGTCATTCGACCCCGCACACCGCCGATTTTGGCGATCCGGCCCAACACCCGGGATAATGGCCGTCTCCCCGACCCCGGCCCCGGCATCAGCCGCGCTCCGGTGTCGCCCGCGTCCGCCCGTCCGAGCCGGTTTGCACCGGCCCCGACGCCCGCGGCGCATCGCGCCCAACGATCCGGTTTCTTGAAAAAGTCCGATTTCAACTACGAACTCCCGCCCGAACTGATCGCCCAGGCGCCCCTGGCCGAGCGTTCGGCCAGCCGCCTGCTGGTGGTCCCGCCCGCTCCCGCGTCGCGCGAGGACCGGGTGTTCAGCGATCTGCCGCACCTGCTGCAGCCCGGCGACCTGCTGGTGTTCAACGACACCCGGGTGATCCCAGCGCGGCTGTTCGGGCAGAAAAGCACCGGCGGGCGGGTCGAGATCCTGATCGAGCGCCTGCTCGGCGGCAGCGAAGCGCGGGCCCAGCTCGGGGTGAGCAAATCGCCGAAGGAAGGCGCGCGCATCGCCCTCGACGCCGGCGGCGAGGCCGAGGTGCTCGGCCGCGACGGCGAGTTCTACCGCCTGCGCTTCCACGTGCCCGAGTCGCTGGAGCAATGGCTGCTGCACGCCGGCCGCCTGCCGCTGCCGCCGTACATCCAGCGCGAACCCGGGCAGGACGACGACGAGCGCTACCAGACCGTGTTCGCGCGCGAGATCGGCGCGGTCGCCGCGCCGACCGCGGGCCTGCATTTCGACGAAACCCTGCTGACGCGGCTGCGCGAACGCGGGATCGAATTCGGCCACGTGACCCTGCACGTCGGCGCCGGCACCTTCCAGCCGGTGCGCGCCGACAGCCTCGACCAGCACGTGATGCACAGCGAGTGGCTCAACGTCGGCGCCGGCCTGATCGAACAGATCCGCCGCTGCCGCGCGCGCGGCGGGCGGGTGATCGCGGTCGGCACGACCGTGGTGCGCGCGCTGGAAAGCGCGATCCGGCTGAACCCGGCCGAGGACGGCGAGCTGCTGCCGTTCGCCGGCGAAACCCGCTTGTTCATCCTGCCGGGCTATCGCATCACCTCGGTCGACGGCCTGATCACCAATTTCCATCTGCCCGAAAGCACGCTGCTGATGCTGGTCTCGGCGTTCTCCGGCAAGGACCAAGTGTTCGCCGCGTACGAACACGCGATCGCGCAGCGCTACCGTTTCTTCTCCTATGGCGACGCGATGCTGCTGTGGCCACTCGAAGTTACGTAGTTCCGCCGGCCTCTCAAGAAGCGAAAAACCGCAAGCCGTCCTGGTGGAATCACCCGCAACCGACGGCAACCGGGCACCCGCGCAACCCAAGCCAATGAATCCCGACCGCTCCCACCCGCGCGACACCACATGCGCCTCACCACTTAAAGGAACCCGCGCATGAGCCGCATGTCCTTCGAATTGCTCGGCAACGACGGCGCCGCGCGCCGCGGCCGGCTGACCTTTCCGCGCGGCACGGTCGAAACCCCGGCGTTCATGCCGGTCGGCACCTACGGTTCGGTCAAGGGGATCATGCCCGAGCACGTCGCCGAACTCGGCGCGCAGATCATTCTCGGCAACACCTTCCATCTATACCTGCGTCCGGGCCTGGACGTGATCGGCGATCACGGCGGCCTGCACGGCTTTGCGCGCTGGAACGGCCCGATCCTGACCGACTCGGGCGGTTTCCAGGTGTTCTCGCTCGCGCACCGGCGCAAGATCACCGAGCAGGGCGTGACCTTCGCCTCGCCGGTCGACGGCAGTAAGGTGTTCCTCGGTCCCGAGGAGAGCATGAACATCCAGCGCGTGCTCGATTCGGACATCGTGATGATCTTCGACGAATGCACGCCGTACCCGGCGACCGAGGAGGTCGCGCGCAAGTCGATGGAGCTGAGCCTGCGCTGGGCCGAGCGCTCGAAGAAGGCGCACGAGGGCAACGACGCGGCGCTGTTCGGCATCGTCCAGGGCGGCGTGCACCACGACCTGCGCACGCGTTCGGCCGACGGCCTGAAGGCGATCGGCTTCGACGGCTACGCGGTCGGCGGCCTGGCCGTCGGCGAGCCCGAGGAGGAGCGCAACGCCATGCTCGAACACACCTGCCCGCAGCTGCCCGAAGACCGGCCGCGTTATCTGATGGGGGTGGGCCGGCCCGAGGACCTGGTCGAATCGGTCGCGCGCGGCGTCGACATGTTCGACTGCGTGATGCCGACCCGCAACGCGCGCAACGGCCACTACTTCACCGCCCACGGCACGGTGCGGGTGCGCAACGCCAAGTACGAGCGCGACCTGCGCCCGATCGAGGAAGGCTGCGACTGCTACGCCTGCCGCAACGGTTTCAGCCGCGCCTACCTGCGCCATCTGGACCGTTGCAACGAAATGCTCGGGCCGATGCTGGGCACCTTGCACAACCTGCGCTACTACCAGCGGCTGATGGCGCAGATGCGTTCGGCGATCGAGCAGGGAACCTTTGCGGCCTTCCGCGAGTCTTTCTACGCCGCGCGTGCCTGAAGGCGGTTCGCCCGCAAGGGCGAACTCTGCATCCGCCTCTCCCGTCCACGGGAGAGGGCAGGGGTGAGGGCGCGCCGGCCGAGTTCGACCCATCCCCCGACCGGAATCGCGGAAGGCGGCCAAGTCGCCAAGGCCGCCATCGCCAGGTCCGGGCCCCGACCCAGACCGGCGAACGCCTGTAAAACCGTGCGCTGGCGCCCATTTGGGCTCCCGCCGTAGCCCCCACCCAGCCGTGGCATAATCCCCGGCTATTTTTCGCTCCAGGACTTTCCGATGAATCTGCTCGACCTCCTGATCGCTCCGGCCTATGCCCAAGCCGCGGGCGCCGCTCCGAAGGCCGGCTTCCTTGGCGGCTTCGAGAGCCTGCTGCTGCCGCTGGTGCTGATCGCGGTGATGTACTTCCTGATCTTCCGCCCGCAGGCCAAGCGCGCGAAGGAACACCGCGGCATGCTGGAAAAGCTGTCCAAGGGCGACGAAGTGCTGACCAACGGCGGCATCGCCGGCACCGTCACCGACATCGGCGAGAACTTCATCACCGTCGAAATCGCCGCCAACGTGCGCATCCGCGTGCAGAAGGGCGCGATCGCCAACGTTTTGCCCAAGGGCACCTTGAAGTCGGCCTGAGCCGACGCCACGCCATTTTTACAAGCGGCGACCGGGGAGGTCGCCGCAGGGGTTCTCGATGCTGACCTTCGCGCGCTGGAAATACTTCGTCATCCTGCTAGTCCTTGCGGTCAGCGTGATCTACGCGCTGCCCAATGCCTATCCGCAGGACCCATCGGTACAGATTTCCGCGTCGCGGAGTGACGGCGTCCAGGTCAACGCGAGCCTGGCCAAGAAGGTCGAAAGCCTGCTGAGCCAGGCCAAGATCCCGTCCAAGTCGATCAAGGTCGAAGACCAGGGCAACCTGCTGGTGCGGCTGGAAGACACCGACCAGCAGACCCGCGCCGCCGACCTGCTGCGTCCGCAACTGGGCAACGACTACGTGGTCGCGCTGAGCCTGGCCCCGACCGCGCCGGCCTGGCTGGAATTCCTGCGCGCCAGGCCGATGCCGCGCGGCCTCGACCTTCAGGGCGGCGTGCACTTCGTCATGCAGGTCGACCAGGCCAGCGCGATCGACAAGCGCCTGGACGCCTATGTCGAAGACGTCCGCTCGACCCTGCGCGACAACCGCGTGCCGTACACCTCGGTGGTCCGCCGCGGCAACGAGGCGCTGGTCGCCACCCTCGGCACCGGCGCCGACACCGCCAAGGCGCAGGCCCAGTTGCGCACCGCGTTCCCGACCCTGACCCAGAATCTCCAGGACCAGACCCTGACCCTGGAAGTGCCGCAGGCCGAACTGCAGCGCATCTCGCTGGAAGCCATCGAGCAGAACCTCAACACCCTGCGCAACCGCATCAACGCCTTCGGCGTGGCCGAGCCGGTGATCCAGCGCCAGGGCACCGACCGCATCGTGATCCAGCTGCCGGGCCTGCAGGACACGGTCGAGGCCAAGCGCCAGATCGGCGCGACCGCGACCCTGGAATTCCGCGCGGTGATCGGCAACGAAGCCACCGCCGACGCGGCGGTGCGCGACCGCAGCGTCCCGCCGGACGCGCGCGTGTACTACACCGAGACCAAGCAGCCGCTGCTGCTGTCCAAGCGCCTGCTGGTGTCGGGCGAGCAACTGGTCAACGCCCAGCCGATGACCGATCCGCAGGACGGCCGCCAGGGCGTGTCGATCACGCTCAACAGCGTCGGCGGCCAGCGCATGCTCGACCACACCCTGGAAAACGTCGGCAAGCGCCTGGGCATCGTGTACGTCGAGCAGACCCCGATCACCTCGATCGTCGACGGCAAGGAAGTGCAGACCATCCGCACCGACGAGCGCGTGATCAACTCGGCGGTCATCCAGGGCGTGTTCGGCAAGAGCTTCCAGACCACCGGCCTGAGCGCGGAAGAGTCCAAGGCCCTGGCCAGCCAGCTCAAGTCCGGCGCATTGGCCGCGCCGATGATCTTCGTCGAAGAGCGCGTGGTCGGCCCGAGCCTGGGCGCCGAGAACGTCAAGCGCGGCACCATGGCGGTGGCGTACTCCTTCATCTTCGCGCTGAGCTTCTTCCTGATCTATTACCGCATGTTCGGCCTGATCACCTGCATGGCGCTGGTGCTCAACCTGCTGATGGTGGTGGCGCTGATGTCGATCGTCGGCGCGACCATGAGCCTGCCCGGCTTCGCCGGCCTGGCCTTGTCGGTGGGCATGTCGGTCGACGCCAACGTGCTGATCAACGAACGAATAAGAGAAGAATTGCGCGCGGGCATACCGCCGCAGACCGCGATCGCGACCGGTTACGACAAGGCCTCGGGCACCATCTTCGACTCCAACATGACCGCGCTGCTGGCCGGTGTGGCCCTGTACGCCTTCGGTACCGGTCCGCTGCAGGGCTTCGCGATCACCATGATCGTCGGCATCCTGACCTCGGTGTTCACCGCCGTCACCGTGTCGCGCGGTATCGCCACGCTGATCTACGGTGGCAACCGCCGCAAGCTCAAGTCCATCGCGATCTGACGGGAATACTCCAGACATGAAAATTTTCCCGCTGACCCTGCTGCCGAACGACGCCAACATCAACTTCATGAAGATGCGGTGGCTGTCGATCGCCGTCGCCGCCATCATCATGTTCGTCGCGATCGGGGCGATGGCGACCCGCGGCTTCAACTTCGCCCTCGACTTCACCGGCGGCAACCTGGTCGAAGTGCACCTGGACAAGTCCGCCTCGCTCGACGCCATCCGCGACAAGCTCGCCGCCGACGGTTACGACAGCGCCCAGGTCCAGACCTACGGCTCGGGCAACGAACTGCTGGTGCGCCTGCAGCCGCGCGAGGGCGACGATTCCTCCGCCGCGACCGCGCACGCCGCCCAGGCGGTGATGAAGGCGGTCACCGCCAGCGGCAACACCGGCAAGATCCTGCGCAACGAATTCGTCGGTCCGCAGGTCGGCAAGGAACTGGCCCTCAACGGCCTGTACGCGCTGATCTTCGTGGTCGTCGGCTTCCTGATCTACATCGCCTTCCGCTTCGAATGGAAGTTCGCGGTGGCGGCGATCATCACCACCTTGCACGACGTGATCGTGGTCGCCGGCTGGTTCGCGCTCAGCGGCCACGAATTCGACCTGACCGTGCTGGCCGGCATCCTGTCGGTGATGGGCTACTCGATCAACGACACCATCGTGGTGTTCGACCGCGTGCGCGAGAACTTCCGCTCGATGCGCGCCGATCCGGAGACCATCCTCAACCGCTCGATCAACCAGACCCTGTCGCGCACGGTGATCACCTCGTTCGTGGCGTTCCTGACCGTGGTCGCGCTGTACATCTACGGCGGCGGTTCGCTGCGCGGCATGGCCGAATCGCAGATGCTCGGCATCATCATCGGCACCGTGTCCTCGATCTTCGTCGCCTGTCCGTTGCTGACCCTGGGCTTCCTCAAGGTCACCAAGCAGGACTTGCTGCCCAAGGCCAAGGACGACGCGGCGCTGGCGCGTCGTCCGTAACGGTCGACGGGTTCGGTTGCATGGAAAAGGCCGCGCATTGCGCGGCCTTTTTCTTGGGCGCGGCCGCCGATCGGTCGGATGTCCGTGGCCGGCCGCACTCGCTATGCTGCGTCGTTACCGACCCGGATGGCCGAACATGACGCTGGATCTGCACGACATCGAGTTGCACGACGCAACCCTCCATTCGATCGTCACGGATCACCGCGCGCGCACCGTGGCGATCATGCTTGAGTATTACCGCGAATCCGGCAGCCGCGAACGCGTCCTGGCCGCGATCAAATTCTTCGGCGTCCTGCGCATGCAGGAAACCGCCGACCTGGACGAACTGGCGGACAATGCCCGCGCCGGCAATATCGTCCACTGGGTTCCTTCGCAGGGGCTGGGTACGACCTATCTGCATCTGGTGCGTGGGTTCATCGCGATCACCGCGCAGCGCGTGGAGTTCGAAGAAGCAGCGCCGTGAGTGGCGATGCCGAAACACGCCAAGATGCCTCGTAGTTTCTGGGCCACGTTTGATCCAAACATGGAGCGAAAATGTCCGCACGCAACCAACAACAGATCAGCGACTGGAACGGTCCGGTCGGCGATCGCTGGCTGACCTACAACGATTGGCTCGACGAGCGCACCGCCGCCTACGGCGAGGTCGCGTTCGCCGCCGCCGCGCCGCGACTCGGCGAAGCGGTGCTCGATATCGGCTGCGGCGCGGGCGCGACCTCGCTCGCGCTGGCGCGCGCGGTCGGCGCGGGCGGCAAGGTGATCGGCGTGGATGTGTCCGAACCGCTGATCGGCCGCGCGCGCGAACGCGCGCAAGTGTCCGGCCTGCCGGTCGAATTCCGCCTCGCCGACGCCAGCGCGCCCGTGTTCGCGCCGCACAGCTTCGACCTGCTGTTCTCGCGCTTCGGCGTGATGTTCTTCGACGACGCGGTCGCTGCCTTCGCCGAACTGCGCAAGACCCTCAAGCCCGGCGGCCGGATCGCCTTTGCGTGCTGGCAGGAACCGGCCAAGAACGACTGGTACGTGCTGCCGTTGAACGCGATCGCGGGGATCGTCGAGCAGCCGAGCGTCGACACGAACGCGCCCGGCCCGTTCGCCTTCAGCGACCCGCAGCGTGTCCAACGGATTCTGACCGAGGCCGGATTCGCCCAGATCGAACTGCGCGCCTTCGAAGCGCCGTTCTACCACGGCCGCGGCGACACCCGCGAGACCATGGCCGAGGACGCGTTGCAGCAGGTGTTCCGGGTGGGGCCGATCCAGCGGCTGTTGGCGGCGCAGAGCGAAGAGGTGCGCGAGCGCGCAACGATTGCGATTCGCGCGAAGCTCGCGGAGTTGGCGGATGAGCAGGGTATTGCGGTGAGCGGGGCGATTTGGGTGGTACAGGCCCGGGTTGCTTGAATGGTTGCCGCAAGACGCTCCAGTGCGAGTCATTGGAACGAATCCGACTGTAGGAGCGGCGCGAGCCGCGACCCCGAATCCACAGTTAGGACGTAAGCGTGATGTCGCGGTCGCGGCTCGCGCCGCTCCTACAGGTGGCTTGACCTGCATTCGCGACCGTTGCCGATCGATGTGCATCAATAAAAAACGCCGCGATGATCGCGGCGTTTTCGTAGGCAACTGCTGGCGCCAATCAGGCGCTCACGAATCAAACGCAGCCGCATACCCCGTATTAACGATCCGATTCTGCAACGCATCAGCAATCTTCAAATTGCCAGCAATCAACTGCCGCGGCGGCAGCCCGCGGTTGTCCATCGGTCCGGTCGAGCGGCCCTTGAAGTCGCAGACCTTGCCGCCGGCTTCGCGCACCATCAGGGCGCCGGCGGCGATGTCCCACGGCTTCAGGCCGGCTTCGAAATAGGCGTCGGCGCGGCCGCAGGCGACGTAGGCCAGGTCGAGCGCGGCCGAGCCGGTGCGGCGCACGTCTTCGGCGTCGACCAGCAGGTTGTCCAGGCACTTGAGGTGGGCGCTGGCGCGGGCGCGTTCGCGCGGCGGGAAGCCGGTGATCAGCATCGCGCCGGTCAGGTCCTTGCGCTCGGCGATGCGCACGCGCTTCTCGTTGAGCTGGGTGCCGCTGCCGCGGCTGGTGGTGAACAGGTCGTTGCGCAGCGGATCGAAGATCACGCCGTGGATCGGTTCGCCGTTTTCGCACAGCGCGATCGACACGCAGAAATGCGGGATGCCGTGCAGGTAGTTGCTGGTGCCGTCGAGCGGATCGATGACCCAGGTGAAACGGGCCTGGCCGATCGGGCCGCTTTCCTCGCCGAGGATGGCGTAGTCGGGGGTGGCGCGGCGGAATTCCTTGATGATCTCCGCTTCGGCCAGGCTGTCGACTTCGCTGGCGTAGTCCATGCGGTCCTTCTCGACGATGTTCAGCGCGTCCAGGCGGTGCATGTGGCGCAGCAGCACGTTGCCGGCGGAGCGAGCGGCCTTGACCATGAGGGTGACGGCGGGTTTCTGCATGGTTTACGGCCTCGAACGGGTGAGGTGGGGCAGGACTGACGGGGATAAAGAGCGGGCCGGCGCGTATGGCCGGGGCGGGGAGTTTACCATTTGCGCATGAACTCCGATCCTCGCGAAACCACGCCGCCGCCCGAGCGGCCCGAAATTGCCAACTCCGCCGCGGCCCAGGGCGACCCCGCCGCCGCGCCCGACGCGGCCCAACCCACCCCCGAGCCGGACCCCGCTGCCGCCCGCATCCGCATCGTCCTGGTCGGCACCCAGCACCCGGGCAATATCGGCTCGGCGGCCCGGGCGATGAAGACCATGGGCCTGTCGCGGCTGGTCCTGGTCGCGCCCGAGAAGCCGCTCGACCGTGATGCCTACGCGATGGCCGCCGGCGCCGACGACGTGCTGGAGGCCGCGCCGATCCTGCCCGACCTGGCCGCGGCGATCGCCGATTGCCACTGGGTCCTGGGCTGCACCGCGCGCAGCCGCCGGATCGCGCTGGAGGAACTCGCGCCGCGCTTCGCCGCCGAGCGCGTCGACGCCCGCGCCCGCGAGGGCGCGCAGGTCGCGCTGGTGTTCGGGCGCGAGCGCACCGGCCTGAACAACGACGAATTGCAGCTGTGCCATGCCGCGGTCCATATCCCGGCCAATCCCGGTTACAGCTCGCTCAACCTCGGCGCGGCGGTGCAGGTGCTCAGTTACGAGCTGCGCATCGCCGCGCTGGCCGCGGCCGCCGCCGATCCGGCCGGCGACCACCGCGACCCGCCGGCCTCGCACGCGCAGTTGGAAGGCTTCTTCGGCCAGCTCGGCGAGGCGCTGGACGCGATCGACTTCCACAAGGGCCGCGCGCCCGAATCGGCGATGCGCAAGCTGCGCCGGCTGTTCCTGCGCGCCGACCTGGACGAGCGCGAAGTGCGCCTGCTGCGCGGGGTGCTCGCCGATGTCGAGCGCATGGCGATGCTGGCGGGCCAACGTCGCTGAGCCGGTGGGCACGGGGCCGTCGCCCGGCGCGCGCGCCGCCGGGCCGTTGCGGGAGCGCAACGCGGGCGTATCGGCGCGGCGGCGGTTCGATTACGCTGCGCTGGCAATCCGACCGGGTGACTTGAGTTGATCGCTAGCGCGCGGATTCTGAGAGTGCTGTGGGGGCTCGTCCTGGCCGGGGCGTCGGCCTGCGTCGTGGCGTCGCCCGATATGCACGACGGGCGCGGCGGCCACCCGGAAGACACCGATGCGCATGTGCTGGTGCTCGGCCGGATCAGCGACGATCCCAAGGCCCATTACGAACAGCTCAAGCCCTTGCTGGACTACGTCGTGCCGCGCATGGCCGAGGTCGGCATCCGCGAGGGCCGTATCCTGATGGCCAAGGACGTGCAGCAGATGGCCAGCTATCTGCGCCGCGGCCGGGTCGACTGGGTCAGCGAGACCGCTGGCACCGCGATGCTGCTGCGGCAGCGCGCCGACGCGCGGCCGTTGCTGCTGACCGAGCGCGACGGGGTCAGCCACTACCACAGCGTGTTCTTCGCCCGCCGCGACAGCGGGCTGCGCTCGCTCGAAGACCTCAGCGGCCACAACGTCGCGTTTCAACGCCCGACCTCGACCAGCGCCTATTTCGTCCCGGCCGCGACCTTGCTCGAACGCGGCCTGACCCTGGAAATCCTGCTGTCGCCGACCGACCGGATCAACCGCGGTGGGGTCGGCTACCTGTTCGCGCGCTCCGAGCTCAACGTCTCGACCTGGGTGCACAAGCGCCTGGTCGATGCCGGGGTGATGAGCAACCTGGACTGGAACAACCCGCGGCGCATGCCCGAAGCCTTCCGCCGCGATCTGGTCGAGATCGGCCGCAGCGAGGACTATCCGCGCGCGCTGGAAGTCGTGCGCGGCGATCTCGACCCGAAAGTCGCCGCGCGCCTGCGCGAGGTGCTGATGGACGCGGCCGGCGATCCCGATGCCGGCGAAGCGCTGCTGCGCTTCTTCAAGACCACCCGCTTCATGCCGATCGACGCCGAATCGCAGCGCGCGCTGGACCATATCGGTTCGGGCGTGGCGCGGGTGCGCGCGGAGGTCGAATGAGACTGCGCGCCGGGCTGCAGGCCAAGTTCCTGTCGATCATGGGAGTAGCGTTTCTGGTCGTGGCCACGCTGATCGCGTTGTTGCTGCATCGGCAGGAACGGATCCAGGCCGAAGTGGTCGGAGTCAGCCGCGACGCGATGCGCGACAGCTTCGTCGAAAGCCTGCGCCGCCACGGCGAAGGCGAGGTGGCGCAGCTCGCCGGTTCGCTGACCAATCCGCTGTACTACTTCGACCTGGACGCGATCGGCGAACTCAGCCGCGCGGCGCTGGCCAATCCGGGCGTGCGCTACGTGATCGTCTACGACAACGACGGCAATATCGTCCACGACGGCAGCGAGGAGATCCCCAGCTACGGCAAGCGCATGGACGATGCGATGGCCAGGCAGGTGGTCGCCGCGCGCGCGCTGCACACTCAGTGGGGCGAAAACACCTTCGACGTGTCGATGCCGATCAAGATCGGCCAGCAGCGGCTCGGCGGCGTGCGCGTGGGCTACGACCTCAAGGCGATGCGCGCGTATCAGGACAGCGCGCTGGACCAGTTGCGGCGACGGCTGGAGGAACTGGGCCGGCGCCAGCTGCTGTGGGTCGGGCTGCTCAGCGTCGGCCTGCTCGCGCTCGGCGTGTTGATGGTGTGGCTGATCCAGCGCTGGCTGGTCAAGCCGATCCGCGAACTCGCCGACGCCGCCCAGGCGATCGAGAACGGACAGTTCGACAGCGCGCCCCCGGCCGGGCATCCCAACGACGAAGTCGGCGACCTGATGCATGCGTTCAGCCGCATGAGCCACAGCCTCGCGCGCCACGACCGCGACATCCGCCGCATGGCCTACACCGACGCGCTGACCGGGCTGGCTAACCGGCTCGCGTTTCGCGAGTGGCTGGACCAGAGGCTGCTGCATCTGCGCGGCGACGGCGGCCAGCTCGGCCTGTTGTTCGCCGACATCGACGATTTCAAGCGCGTCAACGACACCCTCGGTCACGACGCCGGCGACGATGTGCTGCTGCAATTCGCCCAGCGCATCCAGGACACGGTGCGCCGGATCGGCGGCGAACGCGCGCTGCTGGCGCGCTTCGGCGGCGACGAATTCGTGATCCTGGTCGAGGGCAGCCGCGAGCGCAACGGCGAGGCGCGCACGGTCGCCACGCATCTGGCCGAAGTGCTGGTGGCCGAACTCGGCCAGCCGATCGTGGTGCACGATCGTCAGGTGTTTCTCGGCACTTCGATCGGCGTGACCCTGTATCCGGAAGACGCCTCCGGCGCAACCGCGCTGATGAAGAACGGCGACATCGCCATGTACCAGGCGAAGGTTGCCGGCAAGAACTGCTATCGCTTCTACAGCCGGGCGATGGATCAGGCGGTGGAGCGCCGGGTGCATCTGGAACACGAACTGCGCGGCGCCTGGGATCGCGGCGAACTGAGTCTGGTGTATCAACCGGTGTTCCGCCTCGCCGACGGCAAGATGGTCGGCGCCGAAGCGCTGCTGCGCTGGAAGCATCCCGAGCAGGGCCTGATCGCGCCGTCGGTGTTCATCGATGTCGCCGAGCAGAGCGGCCTGATCGAAACCCTCGGCCCGCAGGTGTTGCGCGCGGCCTGCGAGGACGCGGTGTCGTGGCGCGACACGCGCATCGGCGCGGAGTCGCTGTTCGTCTCGGTCAATGTTTCGCCGCGCCAGTTGCGCAGCGGCGACCTGCCCAACGTGGTCGCGGCCTGCCTGCACGAAACCGGCTTGCCCGCGCAGCAGCTGCATCTGGAACTCACCGAGACCGCGGTGATCGGCGACGAGGTCCACGCCAGCAGCCTGCTGTCGCGGCTGCGCGCGAGCGGGGTGAAGGTGTGGCTGGACGACTTCGGCACCGGCTTCTCCGGCCTGAGCCACCTGCGCCGGGTGCCGGTGGACGGGGTCAAGATCGACCGCAGTTTCATCGCCGACGTGCTGCGCGACCCCGACGATCTGGCGCTGACCACCGCGATCATCGCGATGGCGCATTCGCTGGGCATCATCGTCGTCGCCGAGGGCGTGGAGAAGGAAGGCCAGTACGCGGTGTTGCGCGAGCGCGGCTGCGATCTGGCGCAGGGGTATTGGCTGGGGCATCCGGTGAATGCGCAGGAGTTTTTGTTGCTCCTGGGGTGAAGCGAGAAATTAGTGCAGAGGAGTGAGTAAGGCAGGAGTGAGTTGAGAGGAGTGAGGAGTGAGTAAAAGCACAGCGCTCGTAACTCACTCCTCACTTCTCTCAACTCTTTTTTCTCGGCTTCGGCATCCGGTGAATGCGCAGGAGTTTCTGCTCCAGTCCCGCGCCGGCGCTGTTGTTTTGCTCGTCATTCCCGCGAAGGCGGGAATCCAGAGACATCAGAGTCATGCTTCGGTGAAGCCCTGGATTCCCGCCTTCGCGGGAATGACGAGCAAAAGCGATGCGAAGCTTCCGCGAGTCAGCCCAACTTAGCCCGCAACAACGCAATCCACTCCGCCGCCGCCTGCGCCAGGCTGCCCGACAGCACCCCGAATACCGCCACCGCGATCACTCCGGCGACCCAGGCGATGCCCATCAGCTTGCCGTCGCGTTCCAGCAGCGCGAACGCGAACAACAGCAGCAACGCGCCGAACAGGAAATTGGTGAACGGGATCGGCAGCGACAGCAGGATGCCGAGCAGCACCAGCAGCAAACCGGTGAAGGCGTTGGCGGCGCGATGATCGAGCAGCGCGGTCGCGCGCGGGCTGACGAAACGTTCCAGCCGGGTCAGCCACGGGGCCAGCAGGTTGCGGAATTTGGCCATCGCGCCGCGGTGCGGGCCGCGCCGGGCGATGAAGCCCGGCAGCCACGGCCGGCGCAGGCCGATCAGCAGTTGCAGGCCGACCAGCACCACCAGCGGGCCGCTTACCGCGCCGCCGACGCCCGGGATCGGGATGAAGGCGGGCAGGGTGGAGACGAACAGCAGCATGCCGAACGAGCGGTTGCCCAGGCCGTTGAACACGTCGCCGAACTTGACCACCTCGTCCGGATCGCCGGCGACGATGGCGTCGAGCAGGGCGCGGGTGCCGGCCTCGTGGACGCCGCCGCGGCGCGCGCCGTCGCCGCCACGCTTGCCGCCGTCCTTGCCGCCGTCGGGCCCGCGCTCAGCCGCTGCCGTCATCGTCGCTGGACTCGGCCGGCTTGGGCAGTTGCCGCTGCAGCAGCAGCTTGTCGATGCGCGGGCCGTCCAGATCGATCACCTCGATCCGCCAGCCATGCCAGGCGAAGTATTCGCCCACATGCGGAATACGGCCGAAGTGGGCGATCACCATGCCGGCCACGGTATGGAAGTCGTGTTCGTCCTCGTTCGGCAGGCGTCCGCCGCCGATCACTTCGCGCAGTTCCTCCACCGGCAGCGCGCCGTCGATCAGATACGAGCCGTCCTCGCGCTGCACCACCGGCCCGGCCTGATCGTCGGACTCGGCGGTCTGGACCCGGCCGATCACCGCGCCCATCAGGTCGTTGACGGTGATCAGGCCGGTGACGTCGCCGTATTCGTCGACCACCAGCGCTAGCGACTGCTGTTCCTCGCGGAAGATTTCCAGCAGCTTGAGCGCGTGGGTCGATTCGGACACGAACAAGGCTTCGGTCAGCTGGCCGAACAGGTCCGGCAGATTGCCCACGCCGAGGTTGCGCAGCAGCGACTTGGCCTCGAGCACGCCGAGCACGTCCTGATCGCTGCCGCGGTAGACCGGGAAGCGCGAGAACGGCGATTCGCGCATCGCCGCGAGGTTGTCCTCGATCGAAGCGCTGGCGTCGAGCCAGGCGATGCGGGTGCGCGGCGTCATCAGGCTGTCGGTGGTGCGATCGCCCAGACTCAGCACGCGATTCATCATCTTGCGTTCGTCGGCGTCGATCACGCCCTGCTCGTGGCTTTCGCTCACCAACAGACGAATCTCTTCTTCGCTGATCTCGCTGCGCGCATCGTCCTTGATCCCGAGCAAACGCAGCACCAGGCGATTGATCGCGCCCAAGGTGGCGACGACCGGCTTGGCGAAGCGGGCGAGCCCGGCCAGCACGATCGCGACCGAACTGGCGATCTTTTCCGGATTGGTCAGGGCCAGGCGCTTGGGGATCAGCTCGCCGAAGATCACGCTGGCGGCGGTGATCAGGGTGACCGCGGTGCCGATGCCGATGGTGCGCGCGTACTCGGCCGCGCCCGGGACGATGCCGCCGATCCAGCCGGCGATCGCCAGGCCGATCGACTCGCCGCCGAAGGTGCCGGTCAGCACGCCGATCGCGGTGATGCCGACCTGCACGGTCGACAGCAGGTTGTCGGGGTGTTCGGCCAGCTGCAGGGCCATGCGGGCGCCGCGGCTGGGGTGGGTCGGGTTCTCGGCCATCTGCTTCAGGCGCAGCTTGCGCGAGGTCATCAGCGCCATCTCCGACATCGCGAAGAAGGCGTTGAGGACGATCAGGGCCATGACGATCAGTAGTTCCAGCATCGGCAATGCCTCCTGTGGCCGGTGGGTTCACGGAAGGAGCGCGCATTGCGGGCGGAACGGGCCGGGACTTGCCGGCTAGGTGGCGGTTTTGGGTCGTCGTCCATGGGTTGCGGGGGAAACGGTAGGGAAAGGCGGCGCGGCCGGAGCCGGACCGGGGCCGATCTTAGCAGGCATTCACGACGGTCCTTCGTGAAAGCGGCCGGGGCCGGGGGCGGCGCCCAGGGACGGCGGATCGGCCGGCGGATCGGCCCGCGATGGCGTTTTTGCGGGCTTGGACCGGTCTCGCGCTCCGGCAAGGTGGGCGCGGCGTCGTCAAACGGTCATAATCGCGCCCGCAAACCCGTGCCGGCCCAGCCGGCGCCAGAACACCCACCGGCACGGCCGGCAAATCAGCGGCTTACGGGCCCAGAGGCTTTCCAGCATGTTTTCCCTGCAGACCATTTTCGGCCAAGGCAACCAGTTCTATACCCTGCTCGAGGAGGCCGCCGTCGCCGCCCACGACAGCACCAAGGCCCTGCACGGCATGCTCAAGGCCGCCGACCGCCAGCCGGCGCTGGACGCGTTCAAGCTCGCCCGCCAGCGCGAGCGCGAGGCCTCCGACAAGATCAGCCAGGAGCTGGTCGACAGCTTCATCACCCCGATCGAGCGCGAGGACATCGAGTCGCTGAGCTCGGCGCTGTACAAGATCCCCAAGCAGGTCGAGAAGTTCGCCGACCGCTATTCGCTGGCCACCCGGCATCTGGAACACATCGACTTCGCGCCGCGCGCGGCGATGCTGGAGCAGGCCGCCGAGGTCGTGGTCAAGATGGTCCACCAGCTGCGCCATCTCAAGCTGGAACCGATGAAGGCGCTCAACGACCAGTTGCGCGCGCTGGAGAACGAGGCCGACCGGCTGATGCTGGAGCTGTACCGCGACATCTATTCCGGCCAACTCGACAACCTGCAGATGTTCTTGCTGAAGGAGTTCTTCGAGATCCTGGAAAAGGCGATCGACCGCTGCCGCGAGGCCGGCGTGGTCGCCTACCAGATCGTCCTGAAAAACTCCTGAGGCGCGCGCGATGCTTACGCTCGTCATCGTGGTAGTGCTGGCCGCGCTGATCTTCGAATACGTCAACGGCTTCCACGACACCGCCAACTCGATCGCCACCGTGGTCGCGACCAAGGTGCTGTCGCCGATGCAGGCGGTGATCCTGGCCGCGTCGACCAACCTGGTCGGCGCGCTGTGGGGCACCGCGGTGGCCAAGACCATCGCCTCCGGGCTGATCGACGCCGGCGTGGTCGAGGTCGGTTCGCAGCTGCTGTTGTGCGCGCTGCTCGGCGGCATCATCTGGAACCTGATCACCTGGTGGCTGGGCCTGCCGTCCTCGTCCTCGCACGCGCTGATCGGCGGCCTGTGCGGCGCGGCGGTGGCGGCCTCGTCGAACAACTGGCACGCGGTGGTCTGGTCGCATCCGGCCGAGCCGATCTGGAAGAGCGCCGGCGTGCTGTGGAAGGTGATCGTGCCGATGTTCACCTCGCCGGTGCTCGGCTTCGCCGCCGGTTTCCTGGTGATGGGCGTGCTGTTCGCGTTGATTTCGTTCATGGCGCGCAGCGGCGGCATCCTGCGCCGGCTGGCGCGGCCGCGCTGGGTCAACGGTTTCTTCGGCAAGGCGCAGCTGCTCAGCGCCGCCGGCATGGGTTTTGCCCACGGCATGAACGACGCGCAGAAGACCATGGGCATCATCGCCCTGGCCCTGATCAGCGCGCAGGCCGCCGGCACCCTGGACAACCTGCCGGCGTGGCTGGCGTTCCTGCATCCCTCGCCCGAAGCGATCGCCAACAACGACATCGACACCTGGATCAAGCTGACCTGCGCGGTGGTGATGGCCGCCGGCACCGCCGCGGGCGGCTGGCGCATCATCAAGACCCTGGGCCACAAGCTGGTCAAGCTGCACCCGATCCACGGCTTCGCCGCCGAGACCAGCGCCGCGACGGTGATCATGTTCGCCTCCTCGCTGGGCATCCCGGTCTCGACCACCCACAACATCTCCGCCGCGATCATGGGCGTGGGCACGGCCAAGCGCTTCAACTCGATCAAGTGGACCGTGGTCGAGAAGATGATCTGGGCGTGGATCCTGACCATTCCGGCCGCGGGTGGCATCGCGTACGGGTTGTTCGAGTTGATGCGGTTCTTGGGGTGGATTTGATCGTCGCGCGGAAGAGCGTGGTGCCGCGGTAAGAGCGGTACGAGGCGTAGCCCGGCACGGTTACGCAAAAGGCCCGCGGATGCGGGCCTTTTGTTTGCGGCGCGGTTGGGTTTCAACGCGATCTTGCGAGTCGTCATCCCCGCGAAGGCGGGGATCCAGAGACTTCAGCGCCATTTTTCAGGTCGTCATTCCCGCGAACGCGCGGATCCAGAGCCTTCAACGCGATCTATCAAGCCGTCATTCCCGCGAACGCGGGAATCCAGTGACTTTGACGTTGTCAGGGATGCTGCGTCGCTCCAGAAGGTGACGGCTGAAGTCACTGGATGTTCGGCTTCGCCGAAGTAAAGCGGAGCCCGCGTTCGCGGGAATGACGGTCTGGAGGCAGACGCGGGCGCTGCACGGATGAGGTTCAGTTGGATCGGCGCGATGCGACGGAACCAAAATCGCGCCGCAGCCGGAGGAAGCGCGGTCGCGGCTCGCGCCGCTCCTACAGGTAGCCCATGTAGGAGCGGCGCGAGCCGCGACCGCGAAAATCAAACCACGACGAACGCTTAAAGCAGATCCCCATTCGCCGACAGCACCCGCTCCATCCGGTCGCCCACGCCGCCGATCTCCATCACCAGACGCTGCACCTCGGCCGCGTCCAGGGTTTCCAGCGGACGGTTCTCGCACAGTTGCAGGTACGGCACGCCGTCGAGGTCGCCGATCGCCAGATAACCGACGTGGCTTTCCCAGTTGAAGGCCAGCGCGCGGCGCGCGTCCAGGCCGGTGGTCGGGGCGACCGCGGTGCTCACGCGCAGGAACGCGCGACCGTCGTCGTCCTCGATCTCGGACAGGAACAAGGCCTGATGGCGGGTGCCCTGTTCGAGCGACAGCTCGATGCAGATCACGCTCTCGTCGTGAACGGTGAGGTGGAACCCGGCCCGGGTCAGTTGATGGCGGATCTGTTCGAATTGCATGGGGGCGACTCCTGCGCGTTGCAGCGCATATGCTACCGCGATGGACAGCGAAACTGCCGCCAAACGCATCCGCGCCGCGATCCGCGCCATTCCCAAGGGCGAGGTCGCCGGTTACGGCGAGGTCGCGCGCCGCGCCGGACTGCCCGGCCGCGCGCGTCTGGTCGCGCGCCTGCTCAGCGAAAACGACGACCCCAAGCTGCCCTGGCACCGGGTATTGCGCTCGGACGGCCGGATCGCGCTGCCGGAAGGCTCGAAAGGCTATCGCGAGCAATGCCAAAGGCTGCGCGCGGAAGGGGTGACGGTTGAAAACGGCCGGGTGCGCGGCCAGCGCGCGGCGCCGACCATGGACGCGCAGATCTGGGGTCCGCCGGAGGACTGAACGCCCCCTGCGCGGGCGCTCGCCGTGTACGCGACGCTCACGTCCTCGCGGCGCGCTCGCGGCTACCATAGCGCCCGCCCCGAGGAGTCGCGATGTTTTCCAGTATCCCGTCGATCACCCGCCGACTGTTGATCGCCAATGTCGTCGTATTCGTCCTGCAATCGCTGCTGGGACTGACCGAGTCCACCCGCGCCTGGCCGCTGTGGTTCGAGCTGTGGCCATGGGTGCCGTCGCAGTTCGAAGTCGACGGCCCGGGCTTCATGCCGTGGCAGTTGCTGACCTCGGGTTTCATGCACGGCGGCATCGGCCACCTGGTGTTCAACATGCTCGCGCTGGTGATGTTCGGCGCGTCGCTGGAATACCACTGGGGCGCGCGGCGCTACGCGATCTATTACTTCGTCTGCCTGATCGGTTCGGCGCTGCTGCAGTTGCTGTTCGCGTCGATCGCGATCTACGAGGGCCAGTTGTATTTGACCCTGGGCGCGTCCGGCGCGATCTATGGCTTGCTGCTGGCGTACGGCGTGTTGTTTCCCAATCGCCGCGTGACCTTGCTGCCGTTCCCGATCGTGCTCAAGGCGCGCACCCTGGTGATCATCTACGCGCTGGCGTCGGTGTTCTACGGCGTGTTCACCACCGGCACCGGCGTGGCCCATTTCGCTCATCTGGGCGGGATGATCGTGGGCTGGATGCTGATCCGCTATTGGCGCAAGTACCCGCCGAAGAACGGCGGTGGCGGCAACAGCGACGCCGCCCGCCGCGATGCGCGGCTGGAGGCGATTCGCGAGCGGCGGCGGGCTTCGAAATTGCGGGTGGTGAAATAGGTCCGTCTGGTTCGTCGGATCGCGGGTAGGAGCGGCGTGAGCCGCGACCGCGAAACCACAGTTGCGACGTCAGCGCGGTTTCGCGGTCGCGGCTCACGCCGCTCCTGTAGTTTGAAGCGCAGCGTTGCCGTGATCTTGAATCAGAACCCCGGCCGCAGCTTCACCTGCTCCAGCTCCTTCTTGACCGACCGCCAGAACAGGCTCGGCGCGATCCAGGTGTAGGCGCAGAACAGCAGCCACGCGTACGACAGCGGACCGGTCCAGTGCGGCAGGCCGTTCTGCGGCAACGCGATCAGGGCGATGCGGTAGATCAGGAACATGCCGATCAGCAGCACCACCGCGCGGGTGCGCGAGCCGGCGCTGACGAAACTCTGGAACCGCCACCACAGGCCCAGCAGCCAGCTGCGCCGCGCCTTGACCGCGGCCATCAGGGTCAGCGCCTCGCCGTCCATCGGATCGATCTGCAAGGCCCAGGCGGCGTGATCGCGCGCGCTGTCGGTGCGGCCCGCGGCGAGTTCGCAATGACCGAGCACGCATAAAGCCTCGACATGTTCGGGATGGCCGCGCAGCACGTCGCGCGCCAGCGCTTCGGCGCGCGCGCGATCGCCGCGGCGCAGTTCCAGCGAGGCGAGCAGGGCCGGGTAATCGGGATCGTCCGGGTCGAGCTCGCAGGCGCGGCGCGCTTCCTCCAGCGCCTGCGCGTCGCGGCCCCAGGCCAGGTACAGGCGGGCGTAGGCGTCGGCGATCGCGGCCGAGTCGGGTTGCAGTTCACGCGCCGAATCCAGATGCGCCTGCGCCTGTTTCAGATTGCGCCGCGCGATCGCCACGATCGCCGCGGCGAGGTGGGCGAAGGGCGATTCGGGTTCGAGTTCGAGCGCGCGCGCGGCTTCCAGTTCGGCCGCGTGCAGGCGCTGGCGCTTGATCAGGCACAGCGACAGGAACGCGTGCGCGTCGGACTGGTCCGGGTCTTCGCCGAGCGCCTGCAGCAGCATGCCGATGGCGTCGTCGATCTGGCCGTTGGCGTAATAACGCTCGGCCATGCGGTAAAAATGATCGTGCCGGCTCATTGCAGCACCAGTCGCAGCATCAGCGGCCAGCCGCTCATGTCGAGCGCGCTGCGTCCGACCACCGCGAGCAGGATCATCAGCGGCATGCCGTTGCGCGGCTCGCCGCCGTAGTGCTCGAAGATTTCGAAACAGCGTTGCTGCATCAGATACAGCGCATAGGCCACGCCGACCTTGAGCAGCAGCAACGACAGGAACGCGTAGGCCTGATGCTCGGGCCGCAGCCAGCCGCTGCCCAGCAGCACGCCGATGGTGAACACCAGCGCCACCGTGCCGAACACGCTCAGCGCGACGCAGGCCCATTCGCGGCCGCGGGTCGGGCTGCCGAGCGCGGCGCTGTTGAACGCGAACCAGGCCAGGCCGAAGCCGCCGCCGGCGAGCATCAAAGTCAGCAGCGGCCACAACGGATCGACCGCGTAACGCGACAAACCGGACGGACGCGGTTCGTCCGGCAGGCGATAGGGCAGGGCCGCCATCAGCCGCCTCCGTGACGCTTGAGGAAGTCGAGCACCTCGTCGTACTGGCCGCCCTGATTGGCGTAGCGCGCGTGATTGCGCGCGGTGGTCAGCCATTCCAGCGTGGTCGAACGCGTGTCCTTGAGCGCGGCGCGCAGGTGGGTCATGGTCAACGGCGTTTCGCGGCCTTGTTCGATCGAATCCTCGATCGCTTCGTCGATCGCGGTTTCGACCAGGTTGCGCAGGTCGGCGCCGGAAAATCCCGAGGTCAGCCGCGCCAGTTCGCCCGCGTCGATGCCCTCGCCGAGCGGGCGGTCGCGCAGCAGCAGATCGACGATCGAGCGCCGCGCGGTTTCGTCCGGCGGCGGCACGAACAGCACGCGGTCGAAGCGGCCGGGCCGGCGGAACGCGGCGTCGACCGCCCACGGCACGTTGGTCGCGCCGAGGATCAGCACGCCGTGGTTGTTCTGGGCGAAGCCGTCGAGTTCGGTCAGGAACTGGCTGACCAGCTTGGCCGAGGTCGCCTCGCGCGAATACTGGCGCTTGCCGCCGATCGCCTCGACTTCGTCGAAGAACACCACCGCCGGCGCGGTGCGCCGCGCGGTTTCGAAGATCGCGTGCAGCTTGCGCTCGGATTCGCCGATATACATGTCGAGCACGTCGGTGATCGCCACGTTGTAGAACTTCGCCCCGCATTCGCCGGCGGTGGCGCGCGCGAGCAGGGTCTTGCCGCAGCCGGGCGGGCCGTACAGCAGGATGCCGCCGCCGGAGCGGCGCTTGAAGCGCTCGAACAGCGACGGCTTGAGGAACGGGGTGATGATGCGACGGCGGATCTGGTGCTTGACCTCGTCGAGCCCGCCGACGTCGCCGAACGCGATCCGCGCCTGCGGCGGCTGCAACAGCCGGGTCACGTCGTCGGCGTCGGTGTCGTCGTTGGACAGGCTGGCCTGCGCGCCCGGCCGCAGGCCTTCGGACTGCTGGCGCTTGGCGTTGGCGAAGGAAATCACCTTGCCGGCGAGCTCGTTCGCGAGCGCGGCGTCTTCCAGCGCCGGATTGAGCGCGACCGCCTGCTGGTACAGCCCGCGCGCGGTGTCGCGATCGCCTTCGGCCAGGCGCAGGCGGGCGAGCGCGAACAGCGCGGCGGCGGAATCGTCCGGGGCGATCCGCGCGACCAGTTCGTCGCGGCCGTGCTGCAGCAGCACGCGCACCGCGGCGTCGCGCTGGGTCGGGTCGCCGAGCAGATCGTCGCCGGCCAGTTCGAGCGCGCGGGTCAGCGCGTCGGCATCGGTCTCGGCCAGGCAGGCGTTGACCACCAGCATCCGCAGGGCCGGGTTCTGCGGACTGGCCGCGAGCGCGGCGAGCAGGTCGTCGAGTGAGGTGTCGGGCATGGCGTGAGCGGGGTCCTGGCCGGTGTCGCGAAACGATAGGGTAATGAAAAATCGGCCGGCACAGGCCGTTCATCCGCCGGCGCCGCGCCGGTCGCGACGGCGCCGCGCGCGATCCTCGCATGCCGTGGTTGCGGGACGCGCGGGCGCGCGCCTACAGTGCGCAATGTGGCGCCGGTCGCAAGCCGAACGCGCGCCGCGTCCCGTCCGCACGTCGCCGTTGTCCGCCCCGCGCGGGCCGCCAAGGATCCAGGCCGTCCACTCCATGACTCTTCCGATCGAACCCACCGCCGCGCAGCAGGCCGCGGCCCGCGTCCGCGACGCCGTGCATTCGGCCACCGTCGGCCTGATCGAACGCGAGCAGCTCGCCGAACTGATCGTGCTGGCCGCGGTCGCGCAGGAGCATCTGCTGATCCTCGGCCCGCCCGGCACCGCCAAGAGCGCGGTCGTGCGCCGCGTCGCCAGCGCATTGGGCGGGCGTTATTTCGAATACCTGCTGGGCCGTTTCACCGAGCCGTCGGAACTGTTCGGCCCGGTCGACCTGCGCCGGCTGCGCGAGGGCGTGGTCGAGACCGATGTCAGCGGCATGCTGCCGGAAGCCGAGGTCGCGTTTCTAGACGAAGTGTTCCTGGGCTCGACCGCGATCCTCAACACACTGCTCGGCGTGCTCAACGAGCGCCGGTTCCGCCGCGGCCACACCCAGATCGAATGCCCGCTGCGGGTCTGCGTCGGCGCGGCCAATGGCTTGCCCGACGACGAATCGCTGGCCGCGTTCGCCGATCGTTTCCTGCTGCACCTGTTCGTCGAGCCGGTGCCGGATCATCAGCTCGAAGCCCTGCTCGAAGGCGGCTGGCAGTCCGAGCGCGCGCCGCTGGCGCGTCGCACCGAACTGTCCGACATCGACGAACTGAGCCAGCGCGTGCCGCTGGTCGATCTGACCCACGCGCGCGGTCTGCTCGCCGATGCGATCCGTAAATTGCGCGGCGCCGGCCTGAGCCTGTCGGACCGCCGCATCGTCAAGGTCCAGCGCCTGATCGCCGCGGCCACCGTGCTGGCGGGCCGCGACACCGCGACCGACGCCGACCTGTGGCCGCTGTTCTACGTCATGCCCACGCGCGAGGCGCAGGCCAGCGCCCAGGACGTGCTGCGTGATTCGATGTCGGCCGCGGCCAATCCGACCCTGCGCGCCGCGGTCGAACACTCGGTGCTGCAGCCGGTGTCGCGCGCCGCGCGTCTGGTCGAAGCCGCGCGCAGCTGCCTGCAGGCCGGCGCCGACGCACCGGGCGCGGCGACCATCGCCGAAGCGCTGCTGCGCGAGATCGATGCGAACTTCGACGCGAAATCGCTGCCGCCCGAACTCGCCGCCGAGCGCGCGCGGCTGATCGAACGGGTCGCGACGCCGACATGAAGTGGGGTTGGCGGAGCGAAGCCGATCCGCCGCCGCCGCAGGGCGCGGTCGGAGTCGGCGCGGCGGCGCGGGGGCTGCTGGACGCGATCGAGCGTCTGGACGAGGCCGTGCGCGATCGCCTGATGCTGACCGCCAACGACGATGCGCTGATCGTGACCGGCGCGGCGCAATCGCTGCCGTGGAGCGAGGGCGTGGCCTATGTCGCGCCGCGCGCCGATGCGCCGGCGCTGTGGCTGTCGACGCTGGAACGCCCGGATCTGCCGTTGGACCTGTTGCAGCGCGCGATCGCGCGCCGGCATCCGCAGTCGCCGTTGTTGCTGCTGCGCGAACCGGCGCAAATCGTGCCGCTGCATCGCGCCCTGCCGGCGACGGCGGCGCTGATCGCGCAGATCCGCGGCCATTGGCGGGGCTGAGCGATGCGCCTGCCGGATACGCTCAAACCGTGGCATGCCTGGCTGGGCTGGTTCGAGCCGGAGCTGGCCGGCGTGCTCGGCGAATTGATGCTGCGCCTGCATCCGATGCTCGGCGCGTTCCGCATGCGTGCCTTACGCGGCGCGGTCGAGCCCGAGGGCATCGACGATCTGCGCCGGCGCGGCAGCTACGAACGCCTGCTGCTGAGCGAATGGGCGATGGCCGACGTGGTGCCGGAGGAGTTCGATCGCCGCGCCGCCGCCGGCGAGCATCTGTTCCTGTCGCCGAAACTGGTCGCGCGCGAAGTCGACGCGCTGACCGTCGCGGTGTTCGACACCGGCCCCTCGCAACTGGGCGCGCCGCGGCTGGTGCATGTGGCGATGTGGATCCTGCTGGCGCAGCGCGCGCAGGCGGCCAAGGCGCGCTTCGCCTGGGGCGTGCTCGGCAAGCCGGGCGAGCTGTTCGATGCCGACAGCGCCGATGCGCTCAAGCGGCTGTTGAACGAACGCAGCTTCACCCCGGGCGGCGAAGCCGCGTGGCAGCGCGCGGCGCAGGCCGGGCTGCCGCCGCCGCGCGAGGATCACGAACGCGAATGGCAGCAATGGCTGGACGCGGCGCAACCCAGCCCGGGCGAGCGCTGGTCGATCGGCTCGCATGCGCACGGCTACGGCCTGGGCCATCGCGTCGACGTGCAGCGCGCGAGCGAAAACGAGCTGGGGATCGTGATCGCCGCGCGGCAGGCGCGGCGCGAGGGGCGGCTGAATCTGCCGGATCCGAATTTGTCCTCACGCCTGTTGCGCGGGCAGTTCGGGTCGGTCGTGCGCGGAGAGTCGGTGCTGTCCGGCACCGGCAGGTTGTCGCTGAAGCAACCGCCGTTGATTTCGTTCGACGGCCACAGCGTCGCCGTGCCGCTGCTCGGGGAAAACGCCGCCAACATCTACCGGCTGCCGCGCGCGACGATGCGACCGCAGTCGCCGCCGAGGATCACGCGCTGGGCCAAGGACAAAACGCTGCTGGCGGCGATCTTGGTCGGCCGGCATTTCGGCGGGGTGGTGGCGCATTCCGAGCGACTCGAATTCTGGCAACTCGCGCCGCTGCGCGGCGTCGATTTGCCGCCGGTGGAGGAATTCGATCCAGCGGCCAGCCGGGCGCGGTGGTTGCCGTGTCTCGTGCTCAAGGGAGCTTCCGACGGACACCCGCACGCACGCATGCTGTTGTTGTCCGGCCAGGGTCGTCTGTTGACGTGGACCCAGAATAAGTTCATCGCGCGCGACGCGCAGTATCAAATCTTCGCAGGGCGCACTCTGGCGATAGCAAATGTCGGCAACGATCATGCCTTGCATTTGCACCAACTGGGCAACGAGCTGCATTGCGAGCTGCTGGGTGCACAAACCGGTCGACTCCTGGAAAAGATCGCGTTGTCGGGCGAAGCCCGTGCCGGCTTCCTGTGCGGGCGTTGGTTCGGCACCGGCTGGCATGGCGGCTGTTGCGTGGAACAACCGGTGGGCGGTCATGGCGGCGAGCGTTCCAGCATCTGGCGCGTGTTCCTACGCAGTAAGCATCGGGACAAGTCGGCCGATCACGAGATCGTGCTGCCGGCGGACTGGAAGGTCGTGGGCTTGAGCATGAACGACGCCGACGAACTCGAGCTGATCGCGCTGCGGCCCGATCGCAGAGCGGTGGTCAGCATCGGTGCGCAAGGCCGCGCGACCTTGTACGAATCGCCCTATCAGATCTCGGCCATCAGCGTCGCCACCGATTGCGACGTGATCGCGCTGATCGATCTGCAAGGCCGGCTGGTGGTGTTGCGCGATCGCGCCAAGAGCGTGCTGGTGTATGCCGGAGGCGGCGATGACTGAGCCGACCGCCCGCGCGAACGTGTGCTATCCGATCTGGCGCGGCCGGCAGACGGTCGACGGGCTGTGGCTGGCCGCCGACTGGCTGTCGCCGGAGCAGCGCAGCGAACGCATCCTGCGCGAATGGATGCCAGGCTGCCGCGCATGGCGATTCGAGCACGGCGATGTGCTGTGTTTCGAAGCGCCGCGCATGCTGCAATGCGAATTCGCTGGCGGCACGCCGCTGCGCCAGATCGGCGCGCATGGCCTGTACGCCGGCCCGCTGACCGCCGAGGAACGCGCGGCGCTCGACGCGGGCGACGTGCATCTGGTGATCGGCGGCCGCTTGCAGGCGCTGCAGTTCGCCAAGGCGCAGACGCTCGATCCGTCGCTGGTGATCGACATCGACGACTACGCGTTCCACGACACTTACGACGGCCGCCGCAGCCTGGCCTTGCCCAAGGCCGGACGCCTGACCGGCAAACCCTTGCGCGACGTATTGGGCGACAAGATTCCGCCGCCGAGCCAGGAGCGCGAGGCGTTTCTGCGCGACGCGGCGGCGCGCGGCGCGGGCAGGGACGCCAGCGGAAAATCCGTTGGCGAGGGGTTCTCCAGCGCAAAGCCGAGCCTGCGCGAACGCGCGGTCGGCACCCGCGACCGCATGGCCGACTGGTTGTTGCAACGGTTTCCCGGTTTGTCGGGCGGCGGTGCGCCAGCGGGCGGCGGCGGCACGGCGAACAGCGGCCGGGGCGTGGGCACCGGCGGCGGCAGCGTGCGGCCGCGCAATCCGTCGATCGTGCCGCAACGCTGGCGCGACATGCTGGTGCGTTTCGCCATCGCCAGCCGCGCGTCGCGGCTGATCGGCATGCGTCACGGCGCGTATTTGCGCCGGCTGATGGAGCAGTTCGATCGCGGCGATCTCAACGAAGCCTTGCGCAATGCCTTGCCGATCGACGGCAGCGGCGATTCGCTGGGGCAGGCGTTCAGTGCGCCGGGTCGGCGCGACAGCCTGCGCCTGAGTCAGGGCAACGGCGCGGCGACCTCGATCGATTTCGGCGACAGCGCGCGCGATCGCCTGCGCAAGCTGTATCGCAACGCGTTCGAACAGCTCGATCGCCAAGGCAAGATCGACGAAGCGGTGTTCGTGCTCGCCGAACTGCTGAGCGCGCGCAACGAAGCGCTGGACTATCTGGTCAAGCACGAGCGTTTCGCCCAGGCCGCCGAACTGGGCTTGAGCTGGGACATGGCGCCGGACCTGATCATCCGCTTGCTGATGCTGGCCGGCGATCGCGAACGCGCGGTGCTGGTCGCGCGTCGCGACAATGCCTTCGCCGCGGCGGTCGCGTTGCTGGAAAACAGCCATCCACAGCAGGCGCGGCAACTGCGCGGCGAGTGGGGCGAGGCGCTGGCCGAGCAGGGCCTGTGGCTGGCCGCGGTCGATGCGGTGTGGCCCGATCCGCAGGCGCGCGAACAGGCCGGGCGCTGGCTGTTGGCGGCCGAAGCGGCCGGCGCCGAATTGTCCGCGCGCGCGCTGGTGCAACGCGCGAGTCTGTTGCCCGATACCGTGCAGCACTACGCCGAACGCATCGCGCGCCTGGCCGATCCGGCCTCGCCGGCGGCGCCGCGCGAGGCCTTGGGCCGCGATCTGGCCGAGGTCAAGCAGACCAATCCCGCGCTGCGTTCGCTCGCCGCTCAGGTGTTGCCCGCGCTCGCCGCCGATCGCGCCGCGTGCGCGAACGATATCGAGCGCGGGCAGTTCGAACGCCTGCGCAAGTTGGCCGACGATCCGTGGCTCAACGCCGATCTGCCCGGATGGTCGCTGCCGGCGCCGCCGGGCCGGCGCCGTTTGTGGGAGACGACGGGCGCGTTGAACGCGAGCGCGTCGGAGGCGCCGGGCCTGCAATCGCCGCACGACGTGGCCGCGCTCGGCGACGGCCGCTATCTGGTCGCGTTGGGCGAAGCCGGCGCGGCGGTGGTCGATCGCGGCGGCCGGCGTGTGCGCAGTTATGCGGTGCCCGCGTACCGGTTCGTGATGAGCCACAGCGGCCAGATCGCGCTGGCGATCGCGCAACGCGATTCGGTGTCGCGGATCGCGCGGCTGGATCTGGCCCATCACGAGATCACCGACCTGGGCGCGATGCCGCTGCAGTTCTTCGCCGATCGTTTCGACGGCATCGCCTGGTCGGTGGTGTCGGGCGAGCGGATCATGGTGGTGGATGCGGCGCGCGCGTCGCTGGACGTGCTGTGGAGCGTCGGCGATCTGGGCGGTCCGGTGATCGCGGCGGAATTCTTTCCGATCGAGGAATCGTTCCTGGTGCGCGGCGATCGCGAGCAGGTGCTGTGGCGTTATCGCAACGCGCCGCAGCGGCGCCTGCTGTCGCGCGATCCGATCGTCGAGGACGGACGTTTCCGTCAGTTGCATCCGGCGATGGGCGTGTTGCCGCTGCAGCTGACCCAGGACGACGACGGCGCCGTCCGCTTCGCCTACACCTGGGGCACGCGCGATTTCCAGATGCGGCTGTCGCCGCCGCCGGGCGAACTCGGCGGGCACGGCGTGATCCCGCTGACCCAGGGGTGCCTGGTGTGGTTGCGCGGCGACCGCGCGATGCGCTTGCATCTGGTGCGGCCGTCGCACGCGGATGTGGCGGCGAGCATCGATTGGCCGTCGGCGGCGTTGCGCACGCGCGAGTACGAGGGCGGGGTGGTGCTGTTCGATCATCAGGGGCGGGTGATGGATATCGCCAATGAGACCTCGAAGGTGCGGACGTTTACGTTGCTTTGATTGGTGCGCGTTGCCTGGCGTCGGGTGTGGGGTTGCGTCGCCGCGATGTAGTTGCGCGGAAGTCGATGATTCGCGGTCGCGGCTCACGCCGCTCCTACAGGGGATACGTCAGTTACGTTTCAAACTGTAGGAGCGGCGCAAGCCGCGACCGCGACACCCCGACCACGACGAATCACCATCGCCCAACAAAAAGCCCGGCGTGCGCCGGGCTTTTCGCGTCATGCATTCGCGGCGCGTCGCCGCGCCGCCCACCGATCAGAAAATCTTGATCTGCTGATCGGCCTTGCGCTGCATCGCGGTGCCGGCCTTGCAGCCGAAGGCTTCGCCGAACGCGGGCAGGTTGGACAGCGGCACGTTGGTGCGCGCCGGGCCCGGTGCGTGGATGCCGGTGGCGGCGCGCTGGGCGGCGAGTTCCGGGCTCAGCTGCTGCGCCCACAGGCCGGCCCAGGCGCGGAAGAACGCTTGGTTGGCGTCCTTGCTGGCCGAAGGCTGGGCGGCGTGCAGGGCCGACCAGGCGAGTTCGACGCCGGCCTGATCGGCGATCGCGACTTCGCGCACCTGGCCGCCGTTGATCTTGGTCGCGGTCAGGCCCGGATACGATTCGGCGCTGTACTGCGCGGCGACGCGGCTGCCGAGCGCTTCCCAGGCGGCGACTTCGGCCGGGGTCCACCAGTCGCGCACTTCCTGCTTGGCGTTGACGTAGCGGCCGCGGCCGTCGATGCCGTGGGTCAGTTCGGCGCCGACCAGCGCGCCGTAGGAACCGTACTGCGCGGCTTCGGGCTTGCTCATGTCGAGCACCGGCGCCTGCAGCATCGCGGCGGTGACGATCAGGCGGTTCTGGGCGATGTCGTAGGCCAGCGACGGCTCCTGCGGCAGCACGTCCCAGCGGCGGTCGGCGTTGCCGCGGCCGATCCGCTTCATCTCCTCGCGATGGCGCCAGGTCGAGGCGATCAGCATGTTGCTGCCGAAGCTGCCGCGGCCCATCGGCTGCACGGTGTAGTCGAGGTCGCGCTTGGGCGTGCCGACTTCAATCTTGAGCTTGCCCAGCTTGGCCTTGGCTTCGTTCTTGACCGCCTCGCTGAAGCGGGTGTCGGCGTCGACGTTCTTGCCCAGCGCTTCGCGCACCTGCGAGGCGATCTGCTCGGCGCGCGCGTCGGTGGCGGCCGGCAGGTAACGCGCGGCGTATTCGTGGCCGACCATCGGGCCGGCGGCGAGGGTGATCGCGTCGAGCACGGCCTGCTGGCGCGCGGGCTGTTCACGCTGGCCGCGCAGGACCTTGCCGCGGAAATCGAATTCGGCGTCGCGGAACGGCTTGGCCAGGTACGGCGCCATCGAATCGCCGACCCGCCAGCGCAGGTAGGTCTTCCACTGGTCGGGCTTGAGGCTGCCGAGCAGCTTGTCGAGTTCGGCGAAGAGCTGCGGGTTGGCCAGCGAGACGCTGTCGTCGCTGACGCCCTGGGCCTTGAGGAAGTCGGCCAGCTGCAGGCCCTTGTAGGTCTTGGCCAGCGTGGCGACCTGCACCGGCGCGTAGTTGGCGCGCGGATCGCGCAGGTCCGGCAGCGCCTTGGACGCGCGCGCGATGCGGGTTTCCAGATCGATCACCTGCTGCGACTCGGCCGCGAGTTTTTCCTTCGGCGTGCCGGTCAGGGTCAGGATCTTCTGCACGTAGTTGTTGTAGTGGCCGAGCAGCTGGCGGGTGTCGGCGTCGCTGCGGGTGTAATAAGCCGGGTCGGGCAGGCCGAGGCCGCCCTGGCTGAAGTAGCCGATGTGGCGATCGAGATCCTGCAGGTCGATATCGGCGCCGAAGTTGAACAACACCGGGATGCCGACCTGATGCAGCGCGGCGATCGAGGCCGGAATTTCCTTGGCCTTCTTGATCGCGTTGATGCGGCCGAGCAGCGGCGCGATCGGCTGCGAGCCGTCGCGTTCGACCGCCGCTTCGTCCAGGCCGCTGGCCCAGAAGTCGCCGAGCAGCTTCTGCACGTTGCCCTGCGGCGCGGTCATCGCGCTGTTGAGCAGTTCCAGCTGCTGGCGGCGCGCATTGGCGGCCAGGGTTTCCAGCGAGGACACCGAGGCGGCGCCCGACAGCGGGTTGGCGCGCAGCCAGTCGGCGTTGGCGCTGGCGTAGAAATCGCTGCAGGCGTTGGCGGCGGCCGGCGCCTTCGGCTTGGCGGCGGCCTTCTTCTTGGCGGCATCGGCGGCGGGCGAGGCCAGGCCGGCGATCAGGCTCAGGGCGAGGGCACAGGCAAGCGGGCGTAGGGTCGACATCGCGTATTCCATCCTGGGGATGCGGGAGTTTAACAACTGGGGCGGGCGAGGCGATGAACGGGTTTGGCGGTTGCGTGCGGGGCGGTGTGGTTGTGGTGGGACGGTGCATGCGGTCCTTCTCCCGCGAAGCGGGAGAAGGTGCCCGAAGGGCGGATGAGGGGGCGCGGGATGTGGAATATCGCTGCTTATGACGCGGCCCTCACCCCGGCCCTCTCCCGCAAGCGGGAGAGGGAGAGTGCGCCGCCCTTCTCCCGCTCGCAGGAGAAGGTGCCCGAAGGGCGGATGAGGGGGCGCGGGGTGTGAAGTGTCGCTGCTTGAGGCGGGCCCTCACCCCAACCCTCTCCCGCAAGCGGGAGAGGGAGAGGGACATGGTCGTCGCACGGTCGGCGATAGGCGGTCGCAGCTACGACAGTGCGTTTGTCCTTCTCCCGCTGGCGGGAGAAGGTGCCCGAAGGCGGATGAGGGCGTGTTGGATGTGAAATGTCGTTGCTTGAGGTGCGGCTCCGGCAAACCACAAACACGAAAAAACAAAGGCCCGGGAATCCCCGGGCCTTCGTCAGGCGATTCGCGTTGGCGCGGGGCTAGGCCCGCGCCGCGATCCTCACCAGATCACCACCTGCTTGTCGCCTTCGCGCACCATCGGCTGGCCCGGCTTGCACGAGAACGCCGCGGCGAACGCCGGCAGGTTCGACGGCGCGCCGATCGCGCGGAAGTTGGCCGGCGCGTGCTCGTCGGTCTGCAGACGCACCTTCAGCTCTTCCGGGGTGAAGTTGCGGCGCCACACGGTGCCCCAGTTGAGGAAGAAGCGCTGCTCGCGGGTGAAACCGTCGGTCTTCGGGTCCGGGGTATCGCCGGCGGCCTTCTTCATCGCGTCGTACGCGGTGGCCAGGCCGCCCAGGTCGGCGATGTTCTCGCCCAGGGTGTGCTTGCCGCTGACGTGCGCGCCCGGCGCGGCTTCATAGCCGTCGAACTGCTTGATCAGCTTGTCGGTCAGGCCCGAGAACGCCTTCGCGTCCGACGGCGCCCACCACACTTCCATGTTGCCGGTCGGTCCGAAACGCGAGCCCTGGTCGTCGTAACCGTGGGTCATTTCGTGGCCGATCACCGCGCCGATGCCGCCGTAGTTGGTGGCGTCGTCGGCCTTGGGATCGAAGAACGGCGGCTGAAGGATCGCGGCCGGGAACACGATCTCGTTCTGCAACGGGTTGTAGTAGGCGTTGACCATCTGCGGCGGCATGCCCCATTCGGTCTTGTCGACCGGCTTGCCGATCTTGCTCAGGTTCCACTTGTAGTTGAACTCGTTGGCCGCCTTGACGTTGGCGTAGTAGCTGTCGCGGCCGGTGCTCAGGCCGCTCCAGTCGCGCCACTTGTCCGGGTAGCCGATCTTCGGGGTGAAGCTCGCCCACTTCTCCAGCGCCTTCTTCTTGGTGTCCGCGCTCATCCAGGCCAGGTTCTCGATGCGCGCCTTAAGGGCCTCGCTGAGGTTCTTGACCAGCGCCTGCATGCGCTCCTTGGACTCAGGGGTGAAGGCGACCTTGACGTACAGCTGGCCCATCGCTTCGCCGGTCTGGCCTTCGATGGTGTCGAGCACGCGCTTGCCGCGCTCCTTGAGTTCCTTCTGGCCGCGCAGGGTCTTGTTGTAGAAGTTGAAGCTTTCGTTGACGAACGCTTCCGAGAGGTACGGCGAGGCGCCGTCGATCGCGTGGAAGCGCAGGTAGGCCTGCCACTGCGCGGCCGGCAGTTCGCCGATCATCTTGCTGACTTCCTGATGGAACGACGGCACCGCGAGCGAGAACTTCGCCGGCACGGCGACCTTCTGCGATTCGAAGAACTTGGTCCAGGAGAAGTTCGGGGTGAGTTCGTCGGCCTGCGCCGGGCTGACCGGGTTGTAGTACAGCGAGACGTCGCGCGAGAGTTCTTCGCGCGACTTCGAGGCCTTGGCCAGGCGGGTTTCGAACGCGATCACGTCCTTGGCCTGCTTGGCGGCGTCCTCGGGCTTGGCGCCGCCGAGTTCCAGCACCTTGGCGACGTGGACTTCGTACGCGGCGAGCTTGTCCTTGTGCTTGGCGTCGGTGTAGTAGGTAGTGTCCGGCAGGCCCAGGCCGCCCTGCGAGGCGTAGGCGATGTTGTTGGCCGAATCCTTGAAGTCGGCTTCGGCGCCGAAGCCGAACAGGTTGTTGTCGCCGGTCGCGGCGGCGTCGCGCAGGTAGGCGGCGATCTTTTCCGGGCTGTCGACCGCGTCGATCTTGGCCAGGTCGGCCTTCAGCGGCTCCAGGCCCTGGGCGTTGACCTTGGCCACGTCCATGCCGGTGGCCCACAGGTCGCCGACGATCTTCTCCACGCCGGTGGCCTTGGTGTCGGCGGCGGCCTGCTCGGCGAGCTGGCGCTGCACGGCGTTGGAACGCTCATCGAGCATTTCGAACGCACCCCACGAGGTGCGGTCGTTCGGGATGGTGTTGGCGGTGAGCCACTTGCCGTTGACGTAGCCGCCGAAGTCGGTGCAGGCGTCCTTGGTGGTGTCCAGGTCGGTCGCCAGGAAGCGGTTGACCGGCGGCAGCTTGCTTTCGTCGAGCTTGAGGGTGGCCTCGGCGGGCGCGGCGGCGGCGGTGTCGGCCGGGGCGGCCGGCGCGGGGGCTTCGGTCTTGCCGCAGGCGGCCACGACCGTGGCGATGGCGAGGGACAACAGCAGGACTTGCGGTTTCTTGAAGGTCACAGCGGGCTCCAGCCGGGAAGGCATAGGCGAGAAACGAATCGGGAATTGTCGCGGATTTCCGACCACGGGTGAGGTCGTAGCCAGGACACGGGCGGACGATAGTCCCCTTCCGCTCGTGAGAAGGGTGTCGAAGGTCATGTGGGGTGGGGCGGGGGCTGTTCAGTTTTGCCCGGTCTGGCGGGAAGCGAGGCGGGAAGTGAGGAACGAGTTGAGAGGAGTGAGGAGTGAGTAAGGGCCGCTCGTCGCCTACTCACGCTGCGGCGGGGAAAACGAGAAAGAGGAGTGAGAAACGAGTGAGCCGCTGCGCGCTTCCCACTCACTCCTCACTCCTCACTCCTCTCCACTGTTTTTTTCAAGAACTCACCAGATCACGACCTGCTCACCCACCCCACGCACCATCGGCTGGCCCGGCTTGCACGAGAACGCCGCGGCGAACGCCGGCAGGTTCGACGGCGCGCCGATCGCGCGGAAATCGCTCGGCGCGTGCGGGTCGGAATTGACCAGCACCTTGAGCATGTCCGGCGTGTAGCGATCGCGCCAGCTGGTGGCGAAGCTGTAGAAGAAGCGCTGCTCGCGGCTGAGGCCGTCGGTCTTGGGATCGGGCGAGGCGCCGACCGCCAGCCGCATCGCGTCGAGCGCGGTGGCCAGGCCGCCGAGGTCGGCGATGTTTTCGCCGAGGGTCAGCTTGCCGTTGACCTTCAACCCGGGCGCGGCCTGGTAGCCGTCGAACTGATGCACCAGCTTCTCGCTGCGCTCGACGAAGCCCTTGGCGTCGGCAGGCGTCCACCAGTTGTTGAAATTGCCGTCGGGGCCGAAACGCGAGCCCTGGTCGTCGTAACCGTGGGTCATCTCATGACCGATCACCGCGCCGATGCCGCCGTAGTTGGTGGCCTCGTCGGCCTTGGGATCGAAGAACGGCGGTTGCAGGATCGCCGCCGGGAACACGATCTCGTTCTGCAGCGGGTTGTAGTAGGCGTTGACCGTCTGCGGCGACATGCCCCATTCGGTCTTGTCGACCGGCTTGCCGATCTTGCTCAGGTTCCACTGGTAATTGAAGCGATTGGCGGCCTGGGCGTTGGCGTAGTAACTGGCGCGGTCGGTCTTCAGCCCCGACCAGTCGCGCCACTTGTCCGGATAGCCGATCTTCGGCGTGAAGCTGGCCCATTTTTCCAGGGCTTTCTTCTTGGTCTCGTCGCTCATCCAGCTCAGATTCTCGATCCGCGCCTTGAGCGCCGTGCGCAGGCCTTGCACCAGGGTTTCCATCTGCGCCTTGGACTCACGCGGGAACGCGACCTTGACGTACAACTGCCCCATCGCTTCGCCGGCCTGATCGTCGATGTCGCCGAGCACGCGCTTCCAGCGAGCCTTGGGCTCTTTCTGCCCGCGCATGATCTTGTTGTGGAACTCGTAATGCTCGGCGACGAAATTGTCGGCCAGGTACGGCGAAGCGTCGTCGACGGTGTGATAACGCAGATACGCCTGCCAGGTCGCCGGCGGCGTGTCGGCGAGCATCTTGCTGACCTCCTTGTGGAAGTCCGGCATCGCCAGCGAGAACTGCGCCGGCGTGGCCACGCCCTGCGATTCGAAGAACTTGGTCCAGGAGAAATTCGGCGTGAGTTCGTTGGCGGCGGCGACGCTGACCGGCTGGTAGTACAGGGCCACGTCGCGCTGCAATTGCTCGCTCGACAGCGACGCGCGCGCCAGCCGGGTTTCGAAATCGACCACCGCCTTGGCCTGCTGCGCGGCATCGGCCGCGGAGACGCCCGACAGCACCAGCACCTTGGCGATGTGCTGCTGGTAGGCGGCGAGCTTGTCGTGCTTGTCCTGGTCGAAGTAGTAACCCTTGTCGGGCAGGCCGAGGCCGCCTTGGGTGGCGAAGGCGATGTTCATCGAGGAGTTCTTGAAGTCGGCCTCGGCGCCGAAATCGAACACCACGTTATGGCCTTGCGCGGCGCTGCTGCGCAGGTAGGCGGCGATCTTGTCCGGGCTGTCGAGCGCGGCGATCGCGGCCAGGTCGGCCTGCACGGGCGTGAGGCCCTGGGCGTTGATCTTGGCTTCGTCCATGCCGGTCGACCACAGGTCGCCGATCAGCTTTTCGATGCCGCTGGCCTTGGGATCGGCGGCGGCCTGTTGCGCGAGCTGGTGCTGCACCGCCAGCGAGCGTTCGGCCAATACATCGGACACGCCCCAGGACGAACGATCGCCGGGGATCGGGTTGGCGGCGAACCAGCGGCCGTTGACGTACTCGCCGAGGTTGTCGCAGGCGTTCTTGGCCGGATCGAGATCGCCGACGGCGAAGCGCACCGGCTGCGGCAGCTGGCTTTCGTCGATCTTGAGCGTGGTGGCCTCGGCGGGCTTGGCGGCGGGCGCGCTCGCGGCCGGGGCCGGGGTTTCGGGTTTGCTGCAGGCCGCGAGCGCGGCGGCGATCGCCAGCGACAGCAGCAGGGGGGAGGATTTCATGGGCATCACTGGAACTCCGGGCCGACGGGCGTGGGAAGGATCTGACGTGGCGCAGATCGGGGTTGTGAACGAAACGGCGGCGTGGCGGCGGCCACGATGCAGCGGCGACGGCGCGAACGCCCGCGGCTGCGACGCCTGCGTAACTGATGATGGCTCCCGATGCGGCCCGTCGTCGTCGGCCCTCAACGTGATCGGCCGACGATAAACCCGTTCGCGCGCGCGGAAGGGTGTCGTCAGTCATGTGGGGTGCGCGGGATCGGCGGGCGTCGCCCCGGATCGAAGGCGCGACCTCGCCGGCATCGCCTGCATGCTAAGTTCCAGACCCACACCGCGGCCGCGCCCGGCCGCCGCACTCAGCGAAGGAGTCGATAGCAATGCGCGTCCACTTTCACGGCGCCGCCGGCGAGGTCACCGGCTCCCTGCACGAAGTCGAGGCCGCCGGCCATCGCATCCTGCTCGACTGCGGCATGATCCAGGGCAGCCCCGAGGCCGAACTGCGCAATCTCGATCCGTTCGCGTTCGACGCGGCCACGCTCGACGCGCTGGTGATCAGCCACGCCCATATCGACCACATCGGCCGGGTGCCGCTGCTGGTCAAGCGCGGTTTTCGCGGACCGATCTTCGCCCAGGCCGCGACCGCCGACCTGATGCGGATCATGCTGCTGGACTCGGCCTCGATCGCCGAAAGCGAAGCCGAGCGCGGCAACCGCAGGCGCGCGCAGGGCGAGGCCGAACTGCTGCCGCTGTACACCCGCGACGATGTCGAAGCGACCATGCAGCGGGTGCAGCCGCTGCCCTACGACACGCGCCGCGAAATCCTGGCGGGGGTGACGGTGCAGTTCCGCGAGGCCGGGCACATCCTGGGTTCGTCGGTGGTCGAGCTGTTCGCCGATGGGCGCACGCTGGTGTTCTCCGGGGATCTCGGACCGAAAGGCACGCCGATCCTGCGCGACCCCGCGCCGATCGACCGCGCCGATCTGGTGCTGATGGAGTCGACCTACGGCGATCGCCTGCACAAGGACCGCGCCGAGACAATCCTCGAACTCGGCCGCATTCTGGAGGCGGCCTGGAACGACGGCGGCAACGTGCTGATTCCGGCGTTCGCGGTCGGCCGCAGCCAGGAGCTGCTGTACTGGTTCGCCAAATACTGGGACGAGTGGAACGTCGGCCGTTTCAAGATCTTTCTCGACAGCCCGATGGCGAGCAAGGTGGTCGGCGTGTACGACCGTCACGCCGAACTGTTCGACGAAGACGCGCTGCGGGTGTGGAAGCACAAACCCGATCCGTTCCATCTGCCGAACCTGCGGCTGACCGAGTCGGCGCAGGAGTCGATGGCGATCAACCAGATCGAACGCGGCGCGATCGTCATCGCCGGTTCCGGCATGGCCAACGCCGGCCGCATCCTGCATCACTTCAAGCACAACCTCGGCAAGCCGCAGACCCATGTGGTGTTCGTTGGCTATCAGGCCGAGGGCACGATCGGGCGGCGGCTGGTCGAAGGCGCCAAGTGGGTGCGCATCCACGGTCGCGACACCCGCGCCGAAGCGCAGCGCCACACCATCGGCGGCTTGTCGGCGCACACCGATCAGAACGGTTTGATCGAGTGGTACGGCCATATCGAAGGCCATCCGCCGCTGGTGCTGGTGCACGGCGAAGACAAGGCGCGCGAAGCGCTGGCCGGGGAAATCGGCGAACGCTTCGGCACCAAGGTGGCGTTGGCGCGGCCGGGGATGACGCTGGAGGTGTAGGCGAGTGCGCCGCGACGAACGCGGCCGGCGCGACGCGACCAGCGCCAGCGGGCGCGGGCGTTCGCCGCGCGGCGATGTTTGCGCGAACGCGCGATGACCCCGCAGACGCCGGCCGATCGCGCTGGCTGAGGTCGCGGCGAGAGATGACCGCAACGGTTTGCGCAGAATTTATGCGATCGCCGCGGCGGCGGCATGGAGGCTTTACCGGGCCCGCGCGCACGCTGGCGACGTCTTCCACGCCTGACCTCTCCCGTGAGCATCCTGATCCTGCAAGGCCGTCATCTCGCCGCGAAACCGCTGCAATCGCAATTCCTGCTCGAACTGCGCGGCCTCGCCGCGGCGGTCGGGCGCAACCTCGAACTGCGCCCCTGCGCCAGCCTGCGCGAACTGGTCGGCAGCCTGCGCGCCGCGCGCCGTCGCCGCAGCGAATTCGTGCTGCTGGACCCGGGCGAGCTCGCGCCGCAGGCCTTGGCCGAACCCGAGGCGCTGCGCCAGGCGCTGGACGAACTGCCCAGCGCCTACATCGAAGTCCACGACGCCAGCGCCACCACCCTGGACGAGCGCCTGCATGCGCACGCGCCGCCGCTGGCGACGATCGTGATTAACGGCGATCTGGCGATGAGTTACCGCATCGCGCTCGGCATCGCGTTGCGCCGGCTTGCGCGCTGAGTTATCCGCGCGCGGTTACCCCTGCGCGGCGCCGTCGTTCTCGCGCGCGAGCCAGCGCTGCATCGCATGGCGGAAGCGGGTGGCCTCGCGTTGTTTGTGCAGGTACTCCTGATCCAGCACCCGATACAGCGACCACATGATCAGCACCAGCAGCAGCGCGAACGGCAACGCGGCGACGATGATCACGCCCTGCAGCGCGTCCAGGCCGCCGGCCAGCAGCAGCGCGACCGCGATCAGCGCCTGGATCACGCCCCAGGTCGCGCGCCGCGACAGCGGCGGATCGGCGCGGTCGTCGCTGGACATGCTGGCCAGCACCAGGGTCGCCGAATCGGCCGAGGTCACGAAGAACAGCATCAACAAGGCGATTGCCGCGGCGGTCAGCAACGGCGCCCACGGCAGGCTTTCGAGCAGGGCGAACAGCACCTGCTCGTAACCCTGGCTCAAGGCGCCGGCCAGATCGACGCCGCCGAACATCTGCGCCCACAGCGCGCTGCCGCCGAACGCGGCGAACCACACGAAACTCATCAGCGAAGGCACCAGCACCACGCCGAATACGAACTCGCGCACGCGCCGGCCGCGCGAGATGCGGGCGATGAAACTGCCCACGAACGGCGCCCAGGCGATCCACCACGCCCAGTAGAAGATCGTCCACTCGCCGACCCAGGGATCGCGCGAGAACGGCGCCATGCGCAGGCTCATGTTCGGCAATTGATTGACGTAGCTGCCCAGGGTGGTGGTGAAGGTCTCGAAGACGAAACTGGTCGGCCCGGCCACCAGCACGAACGCCAGCAACAGCGCGGCCAGGGCGAGGTTGAGATTGCTCAGCCATTTGATCCCGCGGTGCAGGCCGGTCAGGCTCGACGCCATGTACAGCACGAACGCCACCGCGACCACGCACAGTTGCAGCGCCGGGGTCACGCTGAGGCCGAACACCCGCGCCAGCCCGGCGCTGATCTGCACGGTGCCGAAGCCCAGCGTGGTCGCCACGCCGATCGCGGTGGCGACGACCGCGGCGACATCGATCAACTGGCCCGGCCAGCGCCGGTGCCAGCGACCGATCACCGGTTGCAGCAGGTCGCTGATCTGACCGCGGCCGTTGCGGTTGAACTGGAACCACGCCATCGCCAGCCCGACCAGCGCGTACACCGCCCACGGATGCAGGCCCCAGTGGAAGAACACATAGCGCATCGACGCGCGCGCGGCCGGCATGCTCTGCGCCGTCAGCCCTTCGGGCGGATGCAGGTAATGCGACACCGGTTCGGCCGCGCCCCAGAACACCAGGCCGATGCCCATGCCGGCGGCGAACAGCATCGACAGCCAGCTCAGGCGCGAGAATTCCGGCTCGGCGTCGTCGCCGCCGATGCGCAGATCGGCGAAGCGACCGAGCGAGAGATACAGCAGGAACAGCAGCGAGGCGAACACGATCAACAGGTACAGCCAGCCGGCCCGCGCCACGGTGAGCGACAGCGCATGCTGGATCGTCTCGTTGAACGATTGCGGGGCCAGCACGCCGGCGGCGACCAGCGCGGCGAGCAGGACGATCGAAAGTCGGAAAACCAAAATCCACTCCAGACAGGCGCGCGAACGCATCGCGCGCGTGAGGCGTGCCGGACGCGCGCGGCGCGTTGACAGGCATGAGGCACAGCCGCGCCGACGCGCGCATCGAGCACGCGCGATCACCGCCGCGATCAGCGGGCGAGTGAGTCGACAGCAAGGCTGTTGAGGGCGATCCGCGCTGCGAGCCATGGCCGTAGCGGTGACGGCGCAAGCGGACGTGCAAGTCCGGTGCGGTGCGCGGAGCGGGGCGATTTTAACAGACACGCGGTTTTGGGCCTTCACACTGTCGCGATAAGCGCGCTATACAGCGAGAAATGGTTAAAAGAAGCGGTTCCAATCAATGGAGGAAACGGGAGGAATGCGCCGAAGTCTCCGTGGGCGGGTTTGGGCCTCGACGCTTTCCGCTCCGAAGGGTCGAATGTGCCTGCATCGCCGAGCCGGCCGTGCGTGGCCGGGGTGCGATAAACGTGTTAATACGCAAAGGGTGCTTCTAATCGTCGCGCGCATGCGTGCGCTACTGGCGGTGATGCGGGAGCTGGATGCTCGATGCCATGGGGGATGTCATGAAGACGTTGTATTTGGAGCGCGCGCTGTTCGTGGTGGGTCATCAGAGAGATGGTAAGAGTACTCAGCTCAGAAGCATCTTCAAAGATTGGCGCTTTGGGACTCAGGGTAAGGTCCCGACGACTAAGAAATTGGATGAAACGTATAGTCTGAGCCATGATCGCGGGTTGTATATGCGCTTGACGTCTCCGCATGAGTACAGGGAGTCTCCAGCGCAGTTTCACGAAAAGATTCGCAAGAAGACTGGTGATTCCGGGCGCTGGGTTTTCGCTTCTGCACTGCAGCCCGACGCGTCCCATCAGATGCCGGATGTGGTGGAAACGGTGAAGCTGTTCGTCGCCGAATTTTCGCCCGAGCGTGTGCGCCTTTGTTTTCTGTCGCCTAACCAGTGGGGCGACTCCGCCGAAAGCGATATATCACCGCTGGTAAAGAGGCTTTGGAAGGTTGATGCCTGCGTGGAATGCGTCACGGTCGACGCAACCCATAAAACCCGCAACGGATTGTTTTTTTCGGATTTCTTGAGCTTCTACTGAGGATCGCGCTGCCACATTTGCTACCCGTTCAATTCTGCTCAGCTATTGCCGGCATCCGCCGCAACGCCGCCGTCTCCCACCCCGCGACGATCACGAACACCAGCGTCGTCGCCGCGCCGAGCATCAACGCCGACAGGTGCAGCGGCGCGCTGGCGAACCACAGCGCCGCCAGCATCAGCAACCCGGCGCAGTGCGAAATCGGCGGGAAGCGGCGGGTATTGGTCACCCATTTGAACAAGCCGCACCCCAGCAGGTACAGCGCCGGGCCGCCGACGATCGCGGCGACGCCGGCGGCGTCGGCGTGATCGGGATGGACCAGCACCAGCTCGTCGGCGACCGCGCACACGATGATGCCGCCGACGATCAGCAGATGCATGTAGGTGTACGCCAAACGCGCCAGCCGCGCGCGATGGACGACGTCGTCGCCGTGGGCGATGCGGTGTTCGGCGCGCGCCGCGCCGCTGTCGAAGTAGATCCACCACATCGCCACGCTGCCGAGAAAGGCGATGCAGAAGGCGGCGACGGTGGTCGGGTTCCAGTCGAGCTTGGCGAAGGTCGCGCCGGTGATCAGAATCGATTCGCCGAGCGCGATGATGATGAACAAGCCGCAGCGTTCCGACAGATGGCCGCCTTCCACGTCCCAGTCCGACAGGGTCGAGCGGCCGAGCCCGGGCACGCGGAAGAACGCGATCGGTCCGAGGTATTCGATCGCCACCGCGATCAGCCACCAGCCGACCCGTGCGTCGGGCTCGGCCAGACCACCGGCGATCCAGAACCCGCCCGACACCAGCAGCCACAAGGTGATGCGGATGAAGTTGCGGAAATTGCCGGGGCTGCGTCCGCCGCGCAGCGCCCACAGCATGAACGCGCTGCGTCCGACCTGCATGCTGGCGAACACCGCCGCGTAGATCAGCCCGCGTTCGCCGAAGGCATCGGGCAGCGACGACGACAGTAGCAGGCCGCCGAGCATCAGCGCGAAGATCATGAGCCGCACCGGCACTTTCTCCGGGTCGAGCCAGTTGGTGACCCAGGAGGTGTAGATCCACAGCCACCACACGCCGAGGAACAACAGGCCGGTGCGCAGCGCGCCGACCGGGTTGAGGTGTTCGAGCAGGGTGTGCGACAGCTGGGTGACCGCGAACACGAACACCAGGTCGAAGAACAGTTCGGCGTAGCCGACCTTGGCGTGGCCTTCGCGGCTGCGCAGCAGGGTGGGGCGGAGGTCGGTCATGGCGCGGCCTTGGGCTAGGGCGTGGATCGGGTTCGCGACAGTATCCACCCAAGCAGGAGCGCGACCGCGGCCGGCACGGCGAAGATCAGCAGGAAGATCGGCAGTTCCTCGGCCACGCTGTAGCCGGCATGGATCACGCCGACCGCCATGTTGATGCCGGCGCCGATCAGCCACAGCGGCAGGAAAATCCTGATCGCGCTGCGCAGCGGCGCCGTGCCGGGGCCGACCAATATGCGTGCGGCCAGCAGGCACAGCGCCAGCAGGGCGAAACCGCCGAGTATCACCAGTACCGTGTGCATGCCGATCCCCTGTGTCGATGGCGCTCTGTCGTGGTCACCTTAGCGCGGTTGTCGGCGTGTCGTGCGCGGCCGACCAGCGGCCGACTATTGGCCGCGCTCATGGTTGGCCGCGGCGCGTGCATGCGGCGTGCACGCGCGCGTCGCCGGTCGCCTCAGCCGTCGCGGCCTCAACGCGTGGTGTAACCGCCGTTGGCGAAAATGGTCTGGCCGGTGATCCACCAGCCGTCGCTGACCAGGAATTTGATCAGCGGCGCGATGTCGGCGATCTCGGTCAGCCCGCTCTTGGTGCGGCTGCTCAGCGCCGCGGCGGTGGCGTGATACGCGGCCGATTCCTTCGACTCGGCCGGATAGAAGAACGGCGTGTCCATCGGCCCCGGGCCGACCGCGTTGACCGAGATGCCGCGTTCGCCGAATTCCTTCGACGCGGCGCGGGTGAAGTGCTCGATCGGCGCCTTGCTGCCGGGGTAGACCGCATAGAACGGCGTGTACGCGGCCAGCAGCGAGCTGACGATAGTGCAGATGTTGCCGTCGTCGGCGAGCTGCTTGCCGGCCTGCTGGATGAAGAAGAACGCGGCCTTGGAATTGACCGCGAACATCCGGTCGTACTCGTCCTCGGTCACCTCGACCAGCGGCTTCTTGATCACCATGCCGGTGGTGTTGATGGCGATGTCGAGCCGGCCGAAGCGCGCCTTGGCCGCGTCGAACAGGGCGGCGACCTCGCTGGGCCGGGTCAGGTCGCCCTGGTGGGCGAAGGCGTCGGCGCCGGCCGCGCGCACCGCGGCGACGGTCTCTTCGGCCGCGGCGCGGGTGGCGTCGCTGTTGTAATGCACGGCGATCGCGCCGGCGCCGCCGGCGGCGAGCTCGCGCGAAATCAGGCCGCCGAGGTTCTTGGCGCCGCCGCCGATGACGACGGCCTTGCCGGTGAGGGAACGGTTGGGCATGGGGGCTCCGGTAGGGGATTGAGGGCGCTGGCCACTCGCCGCGTTGACGCGCATGTGACCGACGTCGTGTTTACATCGGCCCGGGTCCCCGGTGCTTTCACGATGTCCGATGCGCTGTCAGTTTCTCCGCCGCCGCCGGCGATCCCGGTCGTCTCCGGCTCCGATCAGGGCCCACGCGAGTTGCTGCGCCGCGAGCTGACGCTGGGCGACGGCGTGCAGTTCGCCTACGCCGCCGAACGCATCGCCGAGCCGACCCGTTGGGGCGTGCATCACGACCGCCATACCTTGATCGTGCATCTCGACGGCGCGATGCGGCGGCTCGAAACCCGCATCGACGGCGTCGGCCGCCTGCGCGCGCCGGCCGCGGTGGGCGATCTGTGGCTGATTCCGGCCGGCCGGCGTTATCAGGGCGAGGCCCGCGGCGGCGCGATCGCCTACGCCGAACTGAGCATCGACCCGGCCCGCTACCCCGGCCTGGGCGACACCCCGGCCGGCGGCACCGGCCTGGCCGCGCGCATGAAACACCACGATCCGCTGGTGCATGCGCTGGCCGCGCGGCTCGCCCGGCTGAGCGGCGAATCCGACGGTCTGGCGGCGATGCTGTGCGAGGCGTTGAGCCAGAGCCTGTGCCTGCACCTGCTGCGCGAACACGGCGCCGCCGCGCCGCAGCCGCCGTTGCGCGAACCGTCGCCGCGCTTGAGCGAGCCGCAGCGGCAACGGGTCGAGGACTACATCCAGATGCATCTCGACCAGCCCATCCGTCTGGCCGCGTTGGCCGCGCTGACCGGCCTGAGCACCCATCGCCTGCTGATCGCGTTTCGCGCCAGCTTCGGCGCGACCCCGATCCAGTACGTGCTCGCGCAACGCCTGCAACGCGTCTGCGCGCGCCTGCGCCGCGGCGACGACGACATCACCACGATCGCGATCGGCAGCGGTTTCTCCAGCCACAGTCATCTCTCGGCCGTGTTCAAGCGCCGCTACGGCATCAGCCCGAGCGAGTACCGCCAGCGCGGCTGAGCGCGGACGCGCGCGCCGAGGAGGGTCGGTGAGCGCCGCGACCCGCGGCCGCCAACGCAAATCGACGGCCGCTCCCTACCCAGGCGCGGCGATCCCTGCCGTCGGTCACGCTGACCATTCGGACATGGCGCGGACGCGCCCGCACTCCAGCATGATCGCGTCGACGATCGCGTCCGCCGCGCGCGCGACCCGGCCCTGCCATCGGTCATGCCGACCAAGCGCCCATGGCCGGGTCACGTTTTCTGGCTAGGATCGTCTTACTAGCATCGTCTCAATCTGCACGGGCCGCGCCACCTTCGCGGCCGAGTCCTTTTCCCCTGGAGCCCGCCGCATGCTGACCATCCGCGACCTCACCAAGACCTATGCCAACGGCGTGCGCGCGCTCGACGGCATTTCGCTGGACATTCCGCGCGGCATGTTCGGCCTGCTCGGCCCCAACGGCGCCGGCAAGTCCTCGCTGATGCGGACCCTGGCGACCTTGCAGGAGGCCGACGCCGGCAGCGCGGTCCTCGATAACGGCGACGGCCCGGCCATTGACGTGCTGCGCGACAAGGACGCGGTGCGCCGGCAACTAGGCTATCTGCCGCAGGATTTCGGCGTGTACCCGAAGGTCAGCGCGCTCGACCTGCTCGAGCATTTCGCCGTGCTCAAGGGCCTGACCCAGCGCAAGCAGCGCCGCGAAGTGGTCGACGGCCTGCTGAACCAGGTCAACCTGTGGAACGTGCGCAAGCAGAAACTCGGCGGCTTCTCCGGCGGCATGCGCCAGCGCTTCGGCATCGCCCAGGCGCTGCTCGGCGATCCGCGCCTGGTGATCGTCGACGAACCCACCGCCGGCCTCGACCCGGAAGAGCGCAACCGCTTCCTCAACCTGCTGGCCGAGATCGGCGAGAACGTCGCGGTGATCCTGTCGACCCACATCGTCGAGGACGTCACCGACCTGTGCCCGAGCATGGCCATCATCAACAAGGGCAAGGTGCTGCTCAGCGGCGAGCCGAACGCGGCGATCGCCGCGCTCAGCGATCAGGTCTGGCGCAAGCAGGTCAGCAAGACCACCTTGTCGAGCTACGAAACCCGCTTCACCGTGCTGTCGACGCGGCTGGTCGGCGGCCAGCCGGTGATCCATGTGTTCAGTCCGGATTCGCCCGAGGAGGGCTTCGAACGCGTCGCGCCCGATCTGGAAGACGTGTACTTCCAGCGCCTGCGCCAGCACGCGCGCGTCGCAGCCTGAGCGGAGCATCCCGATGATCTTTGAATTTTTCCGCTTCGAGTTGCGCCAGCAACTGCGCTCGCCGTTGCTGTGGCTGTTCGCGCTGCTGTTCGGCCTGATGGCCTTCGGCGCCGCCTCCAGCGACGCGATCCAGATCGGCGGCGGCGTCGGCAACGTCAACCGCAATGCGCCGACCACCATCGCCACCTTCTACGGCATGTTCAGCCTGCTCGGCCTGCTGGTGATCGCGGTGTTCGTGTCCGGCGCCTTGCTGCGCGATTTCGAGCTGGGCACCGCCGACCTGTTCTTCTCCAGTCCGATGCGCAAGCGCGACTTCCTGATCGGCCGCTTCGCCGGCGCGCTGGCCGCGAGCCTGCTGGTGTTCGTGATGATCACCGTCGGCCTGCTGATCGCGCCGTACATGCCGTGGGTCGATCCCGAGCGGGTCGGCGCGTTCTCGCTGCAGCCGTACCTGTGGAGTTTCGCGGTGTTCGTGCTGCCCAACCTGATCTTCATCGGCGCCTTGCTGGCGCTGCTGGCGGTCACCGGGCGCAGCCTGCTGATCGTGTACCTGGGCGTGATCGGGTTCTTCGTGCTGCGCGGCGTGGCCAACAGCCTGCTCGCCGATCTCGACAACGAGTGGCTGGCGACGATGATGGACCCGTTCGGCCTGACCGCGTTCCGGCGCACGGTCCGTTACTGGTCCGCGCCCGAGCTCAACACCCGCCTGCCGGCGATCGCCGGTTATCTGCTGGTCAATCGCGCGCTGTGGCTCGGCGTCGGCGTGGCGATGATCGCCGCCGCGTTCGCGCTGTTCAAACCGCAGCGCACCGGCACCGGCAAGGCCTGGTTCCGGCGCAAGCGCAAGGCCGTGGCGGTCGACGCGCAAAGCGTGGGCAAGCCGGCGCCGAAAGTGCAACCGGCGTTCTCGGCCGCGACCGCGCGCAGCCAGTTCCTGCATGCGCTGCGCTTCGACACCGTCGGCGTGCTCAAGAGCGTGCCGTTCCTGATCATCCTCGCCTTCGCCGTGACCAGCTTCCTGGCCAGCGCCGGTTCGGTCCAGAGCATCTTCGGCACCAAGACCTATCCGACCACCTCGCTGATGCTGACCGCGCTGCAAGGCAGCTACAGCTTCATGCTGATCTTCGTGGTGATGTTCTACGCCGGCGAACTGGTGTTCAAGGAACGCGGGGTCAAGCTGGCCGAGGTCAGCGACGCGATGCCGGTGCCGAACTGGCTGCCGCTGCTGAGCAAGTTCATCGCCCTGATCGCGGTGGTGCTGGTGTTCCAGGCGATCGGCGGCGTGGCCTCGATGGTCATGCAGTTGTTCAAGGGCTACAGCACCCTGGAGCCGTTGCTGTACGCCAAGCAGTTGCTGCTCGACGCGATTCCGTTCGTGCTGATGGGCGGGCTGGCGCTGGTGCTGCAGGTGCTGACCAACAACAAGTTCATCGGCTACGGCCTGTTGATCGTGGTGGTGATCCTGCAGGCCACGCTCGGCCTGATGCACTTCGAACACAACCTCTACAACTACGCCAACGCGCCGGCCGCGCCGTATTCGGACATGAACGGCTACGGCCAGTTCCTCGGCGCGCGGCTGTGGTTCCAGACCTATTGGGGCCTGCTGCTGCTCGCGCTGATGCTGCTGGCCGCGGCGTTCTGGGTGCGCGGCGTGGCGCCGAGTATGCGCGAACGCATCAAGCTCGCGCGTTCGCGCCTGCGCGGCGGCCGCGGCGTCGCCCTGGCGGTCGCGGTGCTGGCCTGGGTCGCGGCCGGCGGCTGGATCTTCTGGAACACCAACGTGCTCAACCGCTACGTGCCGTCGGACATGGCGATGGACGAGCAGGCGCGTTACGAGAAGGACTACCGCAAGTACCACAACCTGCCGCAGCCGCGCATCGTCGCGGTCGAGAACGAGGTCGACCTGCGTCCGGAAACCCTCAGCGTGCGCACCCGCGGCCATTACGAGATCGTCAATCAACATGCCGCGCCGATCGCCGAGTTCCATATCGCGGTCGATCCGGAGGCGACGGTCGAGAAACTCGAATTCGGCGGCGCAAAACTCATTCACGACGATGCGCGCGTGGGCTATCGCATCTACCGCCTCGACAAGCCGATGCAGCCGGGCGAACACCGCCAGCTCAACTTCGTCCAGTCCTACGCCCAGCGCGGTTTCTCCAACGAGCCGGGCAACACCCAGATCGTCGCCAACGGCAGCTTCTTCAACTCGTCGGTGTTCCCGAGCTTCGGCTACAACGAAGGCCGCCAGCTCAGCGACCGCAACGAACGCCGCAAGCGCGGCCTCGGCGAAGCGCCGCGCATGCCCAAGCTGGAGGACCAGGCCGCGCGCGCGAATCATTACATCGCCGCAGATGCCGACTGGATCGACTTCAAGACCACGGTGTGCACCGCGCCGGACCAGATCGCGCTGTCGCCGGGCTATCTCAAGCGCGAGTTCCGCCGCGACGGCCGCCGTTGTTTCGACTATGCGATGGACCGGCCGATGCTGCCGTTCTACTCGTACCTGTCGGCGCGCTGGGACGTGCGCCGCGCCGAGCACGCCGGCATTCCGATCGAGGTGTACTACGATCCCAAGCACGCCTACAACGTCGATCGCATGATCGACGGGGTCAAGAAGTCGCTGGATTACTACCAGGCCAACTTCACCCCGTACCAGCACCGGCAGGTGCGCATCCTCGAGTTCCCGGGCTATTCGCGTTTCGCCCAGAGCTTCGCCAACACCATCCCGTTCTCCGAGTCGATCGGCTTCGTCGCCGACCTGCGCGATCCCGAAGCGGTCGACTACGTGTTCTACGTGACCGCGCACGAAGTCGCGCACCAGTGGTGGGCGCACCAGGTGATCGGCGCCAACGTACAGGGTTCGACCATGCTGTCGGAATCGCTGTCGCAGTATTCGGCGCTGATGGTGATGGAGAAGGAATACGGCCGGGCCAAGATGCGCCGCTTCCTCAAGTACGAACTGGACCGGTACCTGTCCGAGCGCGGCGGCGAGCGTCTGGAGGAATTGCCGCTGTACCGGGTCGAGAACCAGCAGTACATCCACTACCGCAAGGGCTCGCTGGTGTTCTACCGCCTGCGCGAGGAACTGGGCGAGGCGACGGTCAATCGCGCGCTCAAGCGCTTCCTGGAGGACAAGGGCTATCAGAACCCGCCGTACACCACTTCGGCCGAGTTGTTGGAGTATCTGCGCGCGGAAGCCAAGCCCGCGCAGCAGCAATTGATCACCGACCTGTTCGAGAAGATCAGCTTCTACGACAACCGCGTGGTCGAGGCGAGTTCGAAGAAGCGTCCCGACGGCAAGTACGAGGTCACTTTGAATCTGCACGCGGCCAAGCTGTACGCCGACGGCAAGGGCAAGGAGACCGCCGCGCCGCTGGACGACTGGATCGAGATCGGCGTGTTCGCGCGCGGGCCGTCGGGCAAGGAAGGCGACGAGAAGGTGTTGTCGCTGGAGCGTCGTCATGTCACCAGGAACGATGAGACGGTGACGGTGGTGGTCGATCAGGCGCCGTACGAGGTCGGGTTCGATCCGTACAACAAGTTGATCGATCGGGTGCCGGCGGATAATCGCAAGAAGTTGTGAGTGGGATGGCGCGGATGGACGGTCGAGATCGGGCCGTTCTCGCGTGGTGAGCCGTATGCCCCTTTGAAAAAAGGGGCGCACGCCGGGCGTTACAACGATGCGGTAAAAAATTCCCCCGTGCGCGGGGGATTTTTTTGCCCGTTTGTTCTTCTGTCCCGGTCACCCACGCGGTTCGCGAACCGGTATCGAAGCCTGCGCGGCAGTCGGGTTTTCGCGGTCGCGGCTTGCGCCGCTCCTACAGGTAGGCCATGTGGCTTTCGCCTCGTTTCAGGTGTTGCTACCAGCGCTGCGAGGTTTGTAACTCGCGTTAGCAAAGGGACACCCGAAGGGCGGCGCACATGGATGTGCGCCGTGCACCACCGAGACAGGATGTCTCGTGTGGTGCATGCCCGCGTCGGCACCGCACTTGCGGGCCCTTGATTCAAAGAAAAGCGTTTTTCTTTGGTTACCTTTCTTTTGTCGCTTTTGACAAAAGAAAGTAACTCGGCCGCTTGCGGACGAAAGCTGTTGATCTTGTCTTTGCTTCAAAGGCTCTAGAGCTTTTAAAGCTTTAAGAAGCTGCAAGCAGGATCAAAAGCTTCCGCCACTAAAGCGGCGGGTCACTTTCTTTTGTCTAAAGCAACAAAAGAAAGGTAACCAAAGAAAAATGCTTTGTTGTGAATCAAGTGCCCGCAAGATCGGTGCTGACGCAGGCATGCGCCACACGAGACATCCTGTCTCGGTGGCGCACGGCGCACATCCATGTGCGCCGCCCTTCGGGTGTCCACTTGTTCTCGCGAGTTACAGGCCTCGTAGCGCTGGTGATGGACGGCGAAATGCGGCGTAAGCCAAAGCGAAGCTCCTGCAGAAGCCAGGGGCCAGAGAAATTGAATGACCGGCCTGGACGCTTGAGTCAGCGCGCTCAATCCAAGCCGCATCGATGCCACGAAGCACGCCTTTAGGAGCTGCGCAAGCTGCGACCGCGAAACCGCATCCACCGCGCAACCTGCGGCTCAAGCTGCGCCGCGATCGGCCACATGGCGGTCGCAGCTTGCGCAGCTCCTACAGGGGACAACCCGACGGGCGTCGGATCGGGTAGGGCCGGCCGGCTGACAGCCGCGACACTCAAAAAGACGACGGCATTTCCATGCAATTTCGGGTGTTTATTTCGCTGATAAGCAACCGCAACAAGCAATTCCGGCCGCGCACAACCACCTAAAGACGCGACGCCTGTTCAGGCAATCCACCCCAGCCAGCCAGCGTCTACCCCCAATCCGCCACCACATGAGCGCCCGCTAACGCCTCCAACCCGGCAAAACTGGCGGTTCGGTCCGGTTTCGCGTACAGTTCGCGCCGTTCAGCGCACGGCTGCCTCCCCGCAAGGGTACGTTTCCCAGGTTGCCTGTCGCCCCGCACCGAGTTCTCGGATTCGCCGGCGCGACTTTTTATCCCGCACGTCTTTCGTAGCGCAGACACGGCCCGGAGCTTCCGGCGTCGTCAAATTTAGATACTCGCAGCGCGGTTCAAGGGAACGCTGGGGTCATCACGCGATCGTCTCGTTCGCGCGTCCGTTCCGTCGGGCGCGTCGCGTGCGCGCATCGCGAACCACTGGAGTTCCAACATGACGTTTGAATCGCTTGGGCTTGCGCCCGCGCTGCTGCGCGCGCTGTCCGAACAGAACTACATCAACCCCACCCCGATCCAGGCCGAAGCGATCCCGCTGGCCCTGGCCGGGCACGACCTGCTCGGCGGCGCCCAGACCGGCACCGGCAAGACCGCCGCGTTCGGCCTGCCGCTGCTGCACCGTCTGGCCACCACCCCGGGCAACAGCCAGCGCAAGCCGCGCGTGCTGATCCTGGCCCCGACCCGCGAGCTGGCGCTGCAGGTCAGCGACAGCCTGCGCGGTTACGCCAAGTACCTGCGCCTGAACGTGCACGCCATCTTCGGCGGCGCCGGCATGGGCCCGCAGCTCGACGCGCTGCGTCGCGGCGTCGACGTGCTGGTCGCCACCCCGGGCCGCCTGATCGATCACCTCGAGCGCGGCAGCGCCAAGCTCGACGCGGTCGAAGTGCTGGTCATGGACGAAGCCGACCGCATGCTCGACATGGGCTTCCTGCCCGCGATCAAGCGCGTCCTCGGCCGCCTGCCGCCCCAGCGTCAGACCCTGCTGTTCTCGGCGACGTTCGAGGCGCAGATCAAGCAGCTGGCGCTGGAGTTCATGCGCAACCCGCAGCAGGTGCAGATCGCCTCCAACAGCGTGGTCGCCGACGCGATCACCCACCGCGTGCATCCGGTCGACGGCGGCCGCAAGCGCGATCTGTTGATCCAGATCCTGGCGTCGCGTCCGAACGATCAGGTGATCGTGTTCGGCCGCACCAAGCACGGCTGCAACCGTTTGTCCGAGCAGTTGGAAGAAGCTGGTCTGAAGTCGGTCGCGATCCACGGCAACAAGAGCCAGGCGCAGCGTCAGAAAGCCCTGCGCGATTTCAAGGCGAACAAGGCCCGCGTGCTGGTCGCCACCGACGTCGCCGCGCGTGGCCTGGACATTCCGAGCCTGCCGCTGGTGATCAACTTCGATCTGCCGATGGTCGCCGAGGACTACGTCCACCGTATCGGCCGCACCGGCCGCAACGGTCTGACCGGCGAGGCGCTGTCGTTGGTGTCGCCGGACGAGGGCGGTCTGCTGCGTCAGATCCAGCGCATTCTCAAGGACGACATCGAGATGGTGACGGTCGCCGGTTTCGAGCCGTCGCGTCCGATCCGCATGGGTTCGGACGCTCCGGGCGCGCGTCGTCCGGGCGCTCCGGGCGGCAACCGCGCCGGCGCCAACGCGCCGCGCAAGCCGGCGCATCGTCCGCACGGCAAGCCGCCGGCGCGTCATGCACACGCGGGTCCGAAGCAGCACCGCGGTGGCGGCGCCGGCGCGGGTCAGCCGGGTCAGCGGCGCGATCGCAACGCGGGTTGATTGATCGGCGAGATTCGCCGGTGAAGCAAAAAGGGTCGGCTTAGCCGGCCCTTTTTGTTTGGGCGGGTATTTGTCTCTGGCCCGTAATCGCGCGCTGCGGATGCGTGTGGGCGTTGGCTGTGTTGTTGTACTAGTACTTGCAGTTGCAGTTGCAGTTGCAGTTGCAGTTGCAATTGCTTCGGCTGTTGAGCTTTGGCTCACGCCCCATTTCAGTCATCACCGCCAGCGCTGCGAGGCTTATAACTCGCGTTAGCAAAGGTACACCCGAAGGGCGGCGCACATGGATGTGCGCCGCGCGCCACCGGGACATGGATGTCCCGTGTGGCGCGTGCCCGCGTAAGCACCGCACTTGCGGGCCTTTGATTCACAACAAAGCATTTTTCTTTGGTTACCTTTCTTTTGTTGCTTTAGACAAAAGAAAGTAACCCGCCGCTTTAGTGGCGGAAGCTTTTGATCCTGCTTGCAGCTTCTAAAGCTCTAAAAGCTTTAGAGCCTTTGAGGCAAAGGCAACAGCTTTCGTCCGCAAGCGGCCGAGTTACTTTCTTTTGTCAAAAGCGACAAAAGAAAGGTAACCAAAGAAAAACGCTTTTTTGTGAATCAAGTGCCCGCGCGTGCGGTGCTTACGCGGGCATGCGCCACACGGGACATCCATGTCCCGGTGGCGCACGGCGTGCATCCTGCACGCCGCCCTTCGGGTGTCCGTGTGCTAACGCGAGTTACAAGCCTCGCAGCACTGGTGGTGATGACTGAAATGAGGCGTGAGCCAAGGCCAAAGCTAATGCAAAAGCCAAAGCCAAAGCCAAAGCCAAAGCCAAAGCAAAGGCAGAGACTGAAAGTAGAGGCCCAGATGAGCTGCAAGGGCTAGAGACACAGGCAGGCGCCACGGCTGGGCTGAGGCAAAGCAAGGCAAAGGTCGTCACATCGCAGCGGCCCGCGCCACCACTACGCAACATCAAACCTCGCCTAATCGCCCCGCCTCGCGCCGATCGCGCCCATTCTCCTTGGCGCGATACAAGGCCGCATCGGCCCCATCGAACAAGGTCCGCACATGCGTGTGGACACCCGGGACGCAGGTGTACAGACCGATGCTCAGGCTGACCCGCTGATCCGCCGCGCCTTCGCCATAACGCGCGTCGAGACTGCGCATATCGGCGAGGATCGCGTCGGCGACGCGGGCGGCGCCTTCGACATGGGTGTCGGGCAGGATCACCGCGAACTCGTCGCCGCCGAAACGCGCGGCCAGATCGCGCGGGCGGCGCGCGTGCGAGGCGATGATCTGGGCGATCTGGCGCAGCAGTTTGTCGCCGGCGCGGTGGCCTTCGGAATCGTTGTAGGCCTTGAAGAAATCCACGTCGATCAAGGCCAGCGACATCGGCGCGCGGGTGCGGCGCGCGCTCGACAGTTCACGCTGCAGGACGTGATCGAAACGGCGGCGGTTGCCGAGCTGGGTCAGAGTGTCGACGTTGGCTTCGCGCCGCCAATGGCGCAGATGGCCGATCAGCCAGGCCAGATAGGCCAGCGCGATCATCACGATGGTCGTGGCCGGCGGAAACCACACGTCGCCCAGGCGCAGCAGCAGCACGCTGCCGGCCGCGGTCGCAAGCGCGGTCGCGCCGAGGGTCAACAGCGGGCGCTGGAAACGCGGATGCAGCATCAGCAGGACCACGGCGAACAGCATCGCCGCGGCCAGCAGCGCCTGCCACAGCGGCCGCAACGGCACGATCGCGCGATCGTGCAGCAGCATCTCGATCACATTGGCCTGGTACTCGGCGCCGTGCATGCGCAGGTCGTCGGACATCGGGGTGAGGTAGCTCGGCACCAGCCCGGTCGCGGTCACGCCGATCACCACCCAGCGCCCGCGCAGCAGGTCGGCCGGCACCTCGCCGTTCAATACGTCCGAATACGAGACCTGGCCGAAGGTGCCCGGCGGTCCGGCGAAGCGGATGCGCACGTAGTTGTCGCGCGTCCATTGGTACGGCGAGCCGTGTGCGTCGGCGGGACGGCGCAGGCCCGGCAACGGATCGGGCACGCTGGCCGGTTCCAGGCCGATCAACGCCAAGCCGAGCGCGGGCCAGCGCGATTCGCCGAGGCCGGCCTTGAGGTACATGCCGCGGGTGGTGCCCTCGGCGTCGAGTTCGATATCGGTGTGGCCCAGCGTCGTCGCGGCGGTCGCGATCACCGGAGTCGGCAGCACTTCCACCGGCGGCGCGTTCTGGCGCAGCGGCGCGGTGGTCACCGGCAGGGCGACGCGGCCGAGCCGGCGCATCGCGGTGGCGAGCACGCGGTCGTGTTCGTCGCCGCTGCGGTCGGCCTCGGCCAGCACCAGATCGAGCGCGACGCCGCGCACGCCGGCATAGCCGAGGCGATCGAGCATCTGCGCATGGATGTCGCGCGGCCACGGCCACTGGCCGATGGCGTTGAGGCTGCGGTCGTCGATGGCGACGATCACCACGTCGTCGTCGGGCGCGTAGGTCCAGTGCGACAGATGCAGGTCGTAGAGAAAATCGTCGAGCCGCCAGGTCGCGCCGCTGACGGTCAGCAACGCGGCTAGGCCGCCGGCCAGCAGAGCGGCACCGCCACGCATCAGCCTGGACAGCGCGCTCGGGGTCATAAGGCCAGCAGCAACAAGGCCGCGCCGGCGGCGCCCGCGCCGTAACAGACGCGACAGGGCAGGCGGATCTGCTGCGCGGGGCCGTACGGCGCGGCGTAACCGTCGTCCTCGATCGTCTGCACGCGCACGTACCAGGTGCCGCCGCCGGGACGCTCGAGTTCGACCTGCGGCGCGTCGACTTCTTGTTCGAGCAGCAGCTTGGCGAAGTCGGGCTTGCGCGCGATCTGCACGCGGTAACGCTGGCCGGGTTCGCCTTTCTGCCAGCGCAGGGTCAGCTGGCCCTTGGCCGCCTGCGGCGATTCCAGTCCCGGATCGACCGGCGCGTCGCTGACGGTGAACGGCAGCGCGTTGCCGAAGCGGCCGGTGCGGCCGGTGGCATCGCGCGAGGCGACGCGCCAGAAGTAGTTGCCGGGCGGCAGCGCATCGTCGGGGCGATAGCGCTGGCCCTTGAGTTCAGTGTCGACCAGCGGCCGTTCGAAGCGATCGTCGCGCGCGAGTTGCAGGCGGGTGCGTTCGGCGTCGGCGGCGTGCGCCCATTCGAACCGCGGCCGCGGCACGCTCACGGTCTGGCCGTCGAGCGGGCTGATCGTCAGCGGCGGCAGCGGCTGATCGTTGACGGTGAACACGCGTTCGCTGTCGCGGCCGCTCAGGCCGTTGCCGGCGATCGCGCGCACCAGCAGGCGCTGGCGCCCGGCCGGCAGATCGTCGATGCGCACTTGCGCGGTGTCGACGCGGTTTTCGTACAGCAACACTTCCGGCGCGTCGTCGCGGACCACTTCGATCCGGTAGCCGATCGCGCCGGGCACCGGCGTCCACGCCACGTTGGCCGGCAGTTGATCCAGACGCGTGCCGCCGTCGAGCAGGCTCGGCGCCGGCAGCAGCGCGATCGCGGCGGCGGGCGCGGTGCCGGCCGCGGCGACCGTGCCGAAGCCGGGCAACACCAGCACCCGGCCGCGTTGCGCGCCGACCTGGACCTTGCCTTCGAGCACTTCGGTCGCATCCGCCGCGCCGCCGTCGCCGGCGCTGACGCGGAAATGGGTGCCGCGCACGCTCGAAGTCGCCGACGGAGTTTCGATGATGTAGCGCGAGGCCGGGCCCTTGGCCGGAATCACCCGATTGCTGGTGCGGCCGCGCTGCAGGCGCATGCGGGTGTCGACCATGCCGGTGCTGCCGTAGCTGCTGAGTTCGTCGAACACGATGCGGCTGTTGTCCTGCACCATCAGGCGCGAGCCGTCGGCGAATTCCAGGGTCGCGCTGGCGCCGGGGCCGGTTTCCAGGCGATTGCCGATGCCGATGCGCATGCCTTCGCTGACCAATCGGGCCGGTGCGTTGTCGGAGGCCAGCACGTTGACCGCGCCGCGCACCGCGACGACCTTGGCCTTCGCCGGTTCGATCCGCAGCCAGCCGATGGGAAACGCCATGCGCGTGCCCGGCGGCAGGTGATAGGGGTTGGCGATGCGGTTGTGTTCCTGCAGGCGGCGCCAGTTGATGCCGGCCTTGAGGTGCTTGGCACCGAGGTCCCACAAGGTGTCGCCGGGACGCACCCGGTAGCTCCAGTCCTGGGCCTGGGCCAGGCCGCAGCCGGCCAGCAGCAGCGCCGACACGGCGAGGCAACGACCCAGGCGCCGGCGCAGGGCGGCGGCCGGCGCGCGCCGGCGGGCGGGCGTCGCGTCGAGGGGCGAGGGCGCAGGTATCGAAGGCATCCGTATTCCGGGCTGAGTGAGACGACGTGTGCCAGCAAAAGCCGGCAGGAGGCATAGCAACCTGCAATTATGCGGCTTCGGTCACGTTTTTTCCGCCATCTGCCTGGCCGAACGTGGCCTGGGGCGGACGGACGGTGTCGGCCAGTACCTCGATTGCGTGTGTCTCCAACGTGGATGCGGCGATTCGGCCGGCGCCATGCCGGCTCACGCAGTGCGTACTTCGGGAGGATCGTAGCGCCGATGCGGGCGACTTTGGGGGCGGCGGCAGGCACGAGGATTCGGCGCCTCGGCGGCACGGCCGGCGGCGGTGGAGCGGGCCGTAAGCGGGCGTCGTGCGGGTCGGGCCGGCGCGCGGGGCGCGTTGTCAGGGACAAACTTCGCGGCGGGTCGTGATCGTGTGTCGTTCGAATCGGTGTTGCGCGATGCCTGCGTCTTGCTGCGACGGCGCAAAGGCTCGCCGGTTCGCACCGGCGAGCGCCTGCGTTATCGCGACTCAGCCCTTCTTCGCCGCGATCCAGCGATCGATCTTGCCGTCCAGCACATCCAGCGGCACCGAGCCGTCCTTGAGCACTTCGGCGTGGAACTCGCGGATGTCGAAATGCGCGCCCAGGGCTTTCTCGGCGCGCTTGCGCAGTTCCATGATCTTGAGTTCGCCGATCTTGTACGCCAGCGCCTGGCCGGGAATGGCCATGTAGCGTTCGGCTTCGGCGGTCGCCTGGGTTTCGCTTTCGGCCGAGTTGGCCAGCATGTAGGCGATCACCTGTTCGCGGGTCCAGCCCTTGCTGTGCAGGCCGGTGTCGACGACCAGGCGGATCGCGCGCCACAACTCGTTCTGCAGATAGCCGAAGCGGTCGTACGGGGTTTCGTACACGCCCAGGGCGGTGCCGAGCGATTCGGCGTACAGGCCCCAGCCTTCGCTGAAAGCGGTCTCGCCGCCGAAGCGGCGGAACTTCGGCAGGTCGGTCAGTTCCTGCTGCAGGGCCAGCTGGAAGTGATGGCCCGGGATCGCTTCGTGCAGGTACAGGTCTTCGGCGTCCCAGGTCTTGCGCGTGGGCAGGTCGAAGGTGTTGACGTAGAAGATGCCCGGACGCGTGCCGTCTTCGCTGGGCCGCATGTACGAGCCGCCCGCGGCCGATTGCGCGCGATAGGCCTCGACCGGACGGATTTCGAACGGCGCCTTCGGCGTCAGCGAGAACAGTTGCGGGACCTTCTTGTTGATCTTCGCTTCCAGGCCGCGGTAATGCGCGAGCAGCGCCGGTTCGTCCTTGAAGGTGAAACGCGGGTCGGTCTGCATGAACTTGAAGAAGTCCTGCAGCGTGCCCTTGAACTTCAGCTCGACCAGGATCGAGTTCATCTCACCGTGGATGCGCGCGACTTCGTCCAGGCCGATCTGATGGATCTGCGCCGGCGTCATCGCGGTGGTGGTGGAACGGCGCGCGTTGAACGCGTACCACGCTTCGCCGTTAGGCAATGCGCTCATGCCGGCGCTGTCGCGGGTATGCGGCAGATAATCGTCGCGGACGAAATCGCGCAGACGCTTGTAGGCCGGCATCAACTGGGCGTCGATCATGCGGCGGTAGTCGTCGCTGAGCCGGGTCTTGTCGGCCTGCGAAAACGACGCCGGCAGATTGGCGATCGGCTTCCAGAACAGGCTGTCCTCGGGCTTGTCCTTGACCTGCGCATCGAGCTGCGACACCACCTTGACCATCAGCGGCTTGGGCTGGACCACGCCGCGCTTGATGCCTTCGCGGCTGTTGGCGATGAGCTGATCGAACACCGCCGGCACCAGCGCGCCGCGCTTGAGCCAGTTGTCGTAGTCGGCGACGGTCTTGAACGGCTGCGAGCCGGTGCCCGAACCGAGCTGGGCGACGCTGGAGGCGAAATTGCCGAACTGGTTGATCGGCTGCAGCCAGGTCGGGTAGCGATCGGATTCCAGATCCATCTTCGCGTTGCGCACGAAGATTTCGTAGCTCAGCAGATCCTGCGCGGACAGGCCTTGCGAACCGACCGCTTCGATGGTCTTGAGCCAGCGCTGGGTGAATTCGCGGCCTTGCTTGCGGAACTGCGCGCTGGCGATGTTGGGCAGTTGATCGTTGTAGCGCGGATCGCCTTGCGCGGTGGCGCGCAGCGGGTTGAGCTTGAGTTGTTCTTCCCAATACTGGTCGTACAGGTGCTTGAGTTTTTCGGCCTTGGTCTGCACGGTGACCGCGGGCGCGGCTGCGGCGGCCGGCGTGGATTGGGCGAACGCGGGCAGGGCCAGGCACAGCGTGCCGGCCAGGGCGAGCGACACGGCCGCGCGCAAGGCGAGCGCGGACGCGCGGTGGGGCGTGCGGGAACGACGGAACGGGGACGGGCGCATGCGGCATCGATCCGGACGGATGGAATGGCAGACTCGCGCGCGCCGTGCGTGAGGGCATGAGCCGAAGGTCATGCGCGATGGTGTGTGGGGACGATGCTGGTCGCGTTTGTCGATGCGCGCCGCGAATGTGGGTTTCGCACTGTAGGAGCGGCGCAAGCCGCGACCGCGTAGCCGCACGCCCGCGGCGAACCTGCGAGGACGCGGTCGCGGCTCGCGCCGCTCCTACAGGGGGTCGACCCATTCGCGTTGCGACCGGGCTTTGTGTCTACCGCGAGCGTGTCGCTCGCGGCTCCGACACACGGCGCTCAATCGTCCAGATCCGGCAGGCGCAAGCGGGTGGTGTAGAAATCGCTGGGTTGGCCGATATCGCGCGCGAAGAACAGCAGGCCGCGGTCCCACAGCACGGTCGGATGGAATTCGTCCCAGGCGCTGTTGACGCAGGGGCCGAGGTTCTTCGGCATGCCGAAGCTGCCGTCGCGCTGCAGCCGCGCCGCGTACAGATCGCCCCAGCCGTAGCCCAGGTCGGGCAGCGGATCGCCGGGGAAATCCAGGCGGGTGAACAGCAGGATGCGGCCGTCCGGCGAGATCTCCGGGTTGAATTCCCAACGCTGCGCGCTGTTGACCGCGCCGGCGATTTTTTCCGCCGGTGCGTACTGGCCGTCGGGTTGGCGCCGGCTGCGGTAGATGTCGAATTCGCCGTCGCGGTCGCTGGCGAAATACACGGTGCCGCGCAGGTCCATGCTCGGATACAACTCGTCGCCGCCGCTGTTGACAATCGCGCCGAGGTTCTGCGGTTCGCCCCACCCGCGCGGGCCGCGGCGGGCGATCCATACGTCCATCTTCGCCGCCACGCCGTCGGCGCGCGGCCGTTCGGAGGAGAACACCAAGTAGCGACCGTCGGGCGATACGAACGGGTCCATATCGCTGTGGATGCCGGAGAACGACGCGACCTGCGGCGTGCTCCAGCCCGACGGCTGCCGCTGCGAGGTCATGATGGTCGCGCGTTCGCGCGTGCCCGGCCACCAGCCGGTGGTGGTCGCCCAATAGGCGCGCAACCGGGTCGGGGTGAAACTCAGCCGCCATTCCCAGCGCGGCGTGGAGATGGTGCCTTCTTCGAATTTGCGCACCGGCGGACACGATGGAGCGGCGTGGCCGGGCATCGCGATGATGGCGAGCGCGCAGGCGCTGACGGCGACGGCAAGATGCGAGCGGATCGGCATGGCGGCATTCCTGTGGGAAGTGGCCGCAGCCTGCGCCGGCGAATACGGCTCGCGCACGGCGCTGGGACGAATGCGCGCTTCGCCGGGACCAACGCCGCTTGCGCGATTGCCAGCGCGGCGGCGCCGGTCCAGCATGGCCGGCATGCGCAATCGACTGTCGCTGCTGCTGGTGGTGCTGGGCTGGTGGACCCTCAACGCCTTGGTGTGGGTCGGCCAGGTCGCGACCATGCGCGAAGCCGCCGGGCAGGCCCCGCAATGGGCCGACACGCTGCGCCAGCAATTGGCCAGCGCCTGGTTGTGGGTGCCGATCACCTTGTTCCTGCTGTGGGTGGTGCGCCGCTATCCGTTCGAACGCGGCCGGCATGCGCGCGCGGCGCTGGCGCAGGCCGCGGCGGTGGCGCTGGTGATCGTGCTGCGCGCGCTGGCGGTGATCGGCTTGAACGGCTGGATCGGCTGGTATGCGGTGTTGCCGCCGTTGGGCGAGGTGCTGATCGCCAGCGTGCTCAACAACCTGCTGATGAGCTGGATGATCGTCGGTGTCGCGCATGCGCTGGTGTACGCGCGCCGCGCGCGCAGGCGCGAGCGCCAGGCGATGCAACTGGAGGCGCGGCTGGCGCGGGCGCGGCTGGATGCGCTGACCGCGCAGCTCAATCCGCATTTCCTGTTCAACGCCTTGAATTCGATCGCCGAGATGGTGCATCGCGATCCCGACGGCGCCGATCGCATGCTGGTCGATCTGGGCGCATTGCTGCGCCACAGCCTGGACAGTTCGCGCAGCCAGGAAATCGCCTTGCGCGACGAACTGGCCGCGCTCGATCACTACATCGGCATCGAGAAGATCCGTCTCGGCGAACGCCTGCGCGTGCAATGGTCGATCGATTCGGCGCTGCTCGATGCGCAGGTGCCGCAGTTGCTACTGCAACCGCTGGTCGAGAACGCGATTCATCACGCGGTGGCGACCCGCGCCACGCCGGGCCAGGTGTCGGTATGCGCGCAACGCGATCATGCCCACTTGCTGCTGGAAGTCAGCGACGACGGCGGCCAGCGCAACGCGCCGCCGGGCAATGGCCTGGCGCTGGGCAACACCCGCGAACGCCTGCGTTGCCTGTACGGCGAGGATCATCGCTTCGAGATCGGCGCGCGCGCCGGGGGCGGCACCCAGGTTTGCCTGCGCTTGCCGTTGCGGATGGCGCCTGCCGGCGAGGCGGCGGCGTGAGCGCGTCCGGTGTCGCCGGTCCGGGTATGGGCGCGCCGCTGCGCGTGGTCGTGGTCGACGACGAGGCGATGTCGCGCGCGCGGCTGCGTCGTCTGCTGGGGCAGCAGCGCGATGTCGAGGTCGTCGCCGAATGCGGCGACGGCGACAGCGCCGTGGCGGCGTTGCGGCGTCTGCGTCCGGACGTGGTGTTTCTCGACATCCGTCTGCCCGATCTCAACGGCTTCGGCGTGATCGACGCCTTGCCGCCGGAACAGCAGCCGCAGGTGGTGTTCGTGACCGCGCACGCCGAGCATGCGCTGCGCGCGTTCGACGCGCAGGCGGTGGACTATCTGCTCAAACCGTATTCGGCAGAGCGCCTGCAGGCGGCGTTGGAGCGCATTCGCCGCTTGCGTGCGCCCGCGTCGCCGTCACCGTTCGCCGCATCGGCCGAGGGTTTCGCCCAGCGGCTGGCGGTGCCGGTCGGCGCGCGCCTGCGTCTGCTGCCGGTCGAGACGATCGAATGCGTGATCGCGCAGAGCAATTACGTCGAGCTGCGCGCCGACGGCGAGACCTATGTCGTGCGCGAGACCCTGAGCGGTCTGCACGCGCGGCTGGACCCGCGCCGCTTCGTGCGCATCCATCGCTCGCGGATCGTGCGCGTGGATGCGGTGCGCGACATCGAGCATCTCGACGGCGGGCGCTATCTGCTGCGGCTGGCGAACGGTCTGCGCCTGGCCAGCGGCGCGAGTTATCGCGAACGGGTGCGCGAGGCGATGGGGTTGGGGTGATCGTGTCGCGGATTTGCCGATGCGGTGCTGATCGCGCCCGCGGACCGTGGTTGTACCCGGGTTGTGCGCGTGTTGTATCCGTGTCTGAACCCTTGGCCGTCGTCGCATCGTTTCCGTCATCCCCGCGAAGGCGGGGATCCAGAGACTTCAGCGCAAACTTTCCAGAACGTCATTCCCGCGAACGCGGGAATCCAGCGACTTTAATCGCGGCTGCACGAAGGCCACTGGATATTCGGCTGCACCGAAGTAGAGCAGAGCCCGCGTTCGCGGGAATGACGAATTGAGAGATGACGCTGAAGTCTCTGGATCCCCGCCTTCGCGGGGATGACGTTCCTGAGGATCGCGTCCTGGGGGGTGAGGTTCTGATTGGAACGTCGCGTGGTTAATTGCAATGACGCGCTCGAAGCCCATCAACCGCAGCGACTCAATCCGCCGCCGCCTCATCGCGCAACTGCTTCGCCCGCGCATGCCCCAGATAGCCGTGAATCCAGACCCGCAGCAGATAGATCAACGGAATCATCGCGAACGCCGCCAGCATCTTGTAACCGTAGTTGACCGTGCTGATCGCCAGGAACTGCGGGATCGGCCAATGCTGCGGGCCGAGCACGAAGGCGATGTACAGCACGACGAAGCTGTCGACCAGTTGCGATACCGCGGTCGAACCGGTCGCGCGCAGCCAGATGTGCTTGTCGCCGGTGGCGCTGCGGATGCGGTGGAACACCGCCACGTCGATCAACTGGCCCAGCATGAAGGCGACCAGCGAACCGCCGATGCTCCACATGCCCTGGCCGAAGATCGCCGCGAACGCGGCTTGATAGTCGGGCACGCCCTGCGCCTGCGCGGCCTTGACCCACCAGCCGGCCGGCGCCAGCGCGATCGCGGCGAACGCGAACACGAAGCCGTAGGCGATCAGGATCGCCGCCAGCCACGAGATCAGGCGCACGCCGCGGCGGCCGAAGAATTCGTTGATGATGTCGGTCATCAGGAACACCACCGGCCACAGCAGGGTGCCGGCGGTGAAGTTCAACGAGCCGGTCTGGCCGAACAGATTCCATTGCAGCGGAGCGATGCCGAGGGTGTCTTCCAGGGCGAAGATCTTGACCCCGATGAATTCGGCCAGCGCCGCGTTGACGCAAAAGAACGCCGACAACACGATGAACAAACGCAGCGAGCGATCCTGCAAAGTGCGCGTGCCTTCGCCGCCGGCGAACGGAATGCCGGACTCGCCCGCGCTCACCGCTTGGGCCTCACCCGGTAGATCACGCCGCTCTTGTCGTCGGTGAACAGGAAACTGTCGCGGCCGGTGTGCAGCACGTCGCAGGGACGGCCCAGCACCTTGCCGTCGGCGAGGAAACCGGTGATCAGATCGCCGCCGCTGCGGCCGTCGGCCTTGACCCGCACGAGGCGGTAGCCGTGGTTGAGCGCGAGCTTGCTGGCGCCGTGCAGCGCGACCACGAACTCATCGCTCAACTGGCCCTTGTCGCTGGACGGAAACCAGGCCAGGCCGAGCGCGGATGCGTGCGAGGGGAAGTACGAGAAGGTCTTGGGCGCGCTCGCGCAGCCGCTCTTGCGCGGGAATTTCGGATCGGCCGCGACCTTGCCGTTGCTGTAGTAGCAATACGGCCAGCCGTAATCGGCGCCGTCATTGACCACGAACATGGTTTCGTCGGGCTTCTGGTCGCCCAGGTGATCGGAGCCCTGGTTGGTCGCGTACAACTTGCCGTCGCGATACAGCAGGCCGACCGCGTTGCGCAGACCGCGCGCGTAGATGCGGCGCTGGCTGCCGTCGGGATTCATCTGCAGGATCGCCGCGCGCACGTCTTCCTTTTCCACGCAGGCGTTGCAGCTGCTGCCGACCGAGACGTACAGCTTGCCGCCGCCGAAGGCCAGGGTGCGGGTCAAATGCCAGCCGCCGTATTTGTAGCTCAGGCCGTAGTCGGGGAAGCTCGCCAGCACTTCGGGTTCGGACGAAGGCTTGAGGTCGCCGTTGCGGTAGCGATAACGCAGCAGCTTGTCGGTGTTGGCCAGGTACAGCCACGACTGGCCGGCGGCGTCGGTGTGGAAAGCGACGCTGTTGGGGTTGCGCTGCTTGTCCAGGTACACCGAAACCTTGCCGTAGCGCTCGGTCTTTTCGTCCCAGCCGTCGAGCGCGTACACGCGGCCGAGCTTGTTGTCGCTCAGGTTCTGCATGTCGGTGACGAATACGCGGCCGTCCGGGCTGCGGGCGAAGAAGCGCACGCGCTTGAGCCCTTGCACCACCGGCACGATTTCCAGATTGGCCGGCAGGTTGAGCGAGAAGCTGCGGCCGTCGTCGAGCTTGACCGGGTGCGGCGTCAGCGGCGCGGCCGCGGCGTCGGCGAACAAGGCGACGCCGCACAGCAACGCGGTCGTGGCGGCGGTGCGGGCCAGATAGGCCAGAACAGAGGTCATGGAGTGCGCTCCGGATCGGGAGTGGCGCCCGCTGCGGGCGCGGAGAAGGGAATGGTCGACGGCGAGACCGCGCCGCCGGAGATGATGAAGCTCATCGCCTGGTCGACGGTCCAGTCGGTCGGGGTGATGAGTTCCACCGGCACGATTTCCAGATAACCCGAGGTCGGGTTGGGCGTGGTCGGCACGTACACCGCGGCGAGTTCGCGGCCGGTGCCTTGCTCGCGCATGACCTTGGTGACGAAGCCGATCGACTTCATCTGGTTGTGCGGGAAATCCACCAGCACCACGCGCTGGGTGCCGTCGGGCTTGGTCTGCAGGATGTCGAGCAACTGACGCGCGCTGCCGTAGATGGTGCTGGCCAGCGGGATGCGCTTGATCATCGCCTCGAACCAGCGCAGCACGGTCTGGCCGACGACGCGGCGCGCCATCGCGCCCGAGAGCAGGATCACGCCCACGGTGGCGATCAAGGCGATCGCGGTCTGTACCCACTGATCGTTCAACCAGCCCAGCGCCTGCGGCGAGGTGGTCGCCAGGTTCTCGAGCAGCGGGCCGATCAACGGCCGGCTGGTGTCGGACAGCAGCACGAAGACGAACTTGACCACGACCCAGGTCAGCCAGATCGGCAGCAGGGTCAACAGGCCGGTGAGGAACAGGCGTTGCAGATTGGGCGGGCGCATGGCGCGGATTGTAGGGGAGGGCGGTGGTTGCGTGGGGTCGGGGCGGTGCCGGGTGTGGCGGCGATGGGCGTGATTGTGGTCGTGTGGTGTTGCATCGCGTCGGAGGTGGGCGCGTTCGAGGCGCGGCTGGGCTTCAACGTTGCGGGTTAGAAGCGAATCCCCGCGCCGGTCGATTCGTAGCTCCGGGGCGCGACGTCGGGCGCTCGCCCCCTCAACAAAGTGGGCGATGGTTCTTTGTGGCTTCGGTGGGGTGTGAGCGTTGCGGCCGCTCAGGCTTGCTTCGAGCGTTTGGGTGCGCACGCGTGCAAAGCTGACGATCGCGCCAGCCTGCGCCGAAACGGTGACCCGGACTGGCGCCACATGCGCTCGATCCGACGCGCCAACCCATCGCCCACTTTGGTGAGGGGGCGAGCGCCTTGCGCAGTCACGAAGTCAGATTGTTGCCGCGGCGCGGGGGATTCGCTTTTGCCCGACGATGCGAAGGCCAACAGCACCAATGGCTTCAGCGCTCACGCACCAACCGGAACCCCACATCGTCATACCCACGCCCCGCGCTCAGCGGACGCTGCGCGGTACCGCTGCGCCAAGAGCCGCCGCCGACCTGACGCTGCTGGCAGTTGCGGCCGCAATCGGCCGACCACATCGACAAGGCGCGGCCGCTGCTGCCCGGCATGCGCTGGGCTTCGTCGGCGGTCGGCAGGCGATAGCGGCGGCCGGTCTGCTGGCTGTACCACTGCGCATACGCTTCGGCGTCGGCGATCGACACGCACACCACCGGTTCGGCCTCGGTCTGGTCGAAGCCCGGCGCGCGCCAGTCCTTCGGCGCGATCACCCGCAGCAGCGACACGCGTTCGCGGCACAGCGCCGGCGCGCGTTGATGGGCGCTGACGAAACGCGCGTATTCGCCGCGGCTGACCGGACGCGGATTGAAGCTGACCGCGACGCTGGCGGCCGGCGCGACCGCGCTGGTGGCGACGCCACGCGCGACCGGCGCGTCGCCGGCGATGCCGCGCGCCTGCGCGACCAGTCGGGTCGACACCGCGCGCGGCAAGCCGAATTCCTCGGCCAGGGCGATGACCTTGCCGGCGTCGGCGCCGTCGCCGCGGCGCGCGGCCTGTTCGAGCCGGGTCTGCAGCGCCAGCGCGGCTTTCTCGCGCAGGCCGCGCTGCGCCGGCGAATCGGCGGTGCCGGTCTGCTGGCCCAGGGCGGTGGCGTTGACCAGATGCTCGCGGGCGCGCTGGTCGCGGCCTTCGCGCAGATCGCGGGCCATTTCCTCGGAGAACGCCTGGGTCAGTTCCTCGACCACCACCGCGACTTCCGGATTGGTGCTGTCCAGATGCCAGGCGGTGAGCAGGCTGTTGTATGCGTTGGCGTCGGCCGGCGAGGCCAGCCGGCCCTGCGCGATGTAGCCGCGCGCGGCCTGCAGCGAATCCTGCAGCGGCGCCTGCGGCAGCGGCGCCATCATCGCCTGAGTCGGATCTTCGCTGGCGCTGGCCACGGCGGTCTTGTTGGCGGCGTCCGGCGCGACCCGGAAGAAACCGTCCTGCTCGACCCGGTTCAGGGCGAAGGCGATGGTCACCACCGCGATCGCCAGCACCGCCAGCCCGGCCCAGGCCGGCGTGGCCCAGCGCTTGAGCGGACGCAGCCGGCTGGCCATGCGGCCGAAGCCGCTCATCTGCCCGCGGTGTTTGATTTCGGCCAGGGCGACGGCCATTTCGGCGGCGTCGTCGAAGCGCTGGTCGGGCTGCTTGGACAGCGCGCGGTTCATGAAACGCTGCCAGTGCTTGAGCGGCGGCGGCAGTTTCGGAATCGGGTTCTGCGCGTGCATCACCGCCATCGACAGCGCATCGGGCGCTTCGAACGGCAGACGGCCGGTCAGCATTTCCCAGCACAGCACGCCGAGGCTGTAGAGGTCGGCGCGGCCGTCGACTTCCTCGCCGCGCGCCTGCTCGGGCGCCATGTAGGCGGTGCTGCCCACGGCCAGCCCGGTCGCGGTCATGCGCGCGCCGAAGCCGCGGCGCAGGGCGATGCCGAAATCGGCCAGCAGCGGCCGCTCGGTGATGTCGAACAACACGTTCTCGGCCTTGACATCGCGATGCACGACGCCGCGCGCATGCGCGTACTCCAGAGCCGACAGCAGCGGTTCGACGATCGCGATGACGTCGGTTTCGCCGCGCGCGAAGCCTTGCTCGATGCGCTTGCCCAGATGGCCGCGCGGCAGGAACGGCATGGCGTAGTAGGGCAGGCCGTCGCGGGTGCGGCCGACTTCGTGGATGCCGACCACGTGCGGATGTTCCAGCCGCGCGATCGTGCGCACTTCGTTCTCGAAGCGGCGCCGGCTGACCTCGTCGGCCAGCGCGTGCGGCAGCATGATCTTGATCGCCACTTCGCGCCCAAGCGCGATCTGCTCGCCCAGGTAGACCGTGGACAAGCCGCCGTGGTTGATGATCTCGCGCAACCGATAGCCCGGAATTTCCGGCATCGGAACGCTATTGGCATCGTTTTGTGGTGTGAAAGTCGACATTCGCGGCCCCGTGTCGCGACTGCACAGCATACGCTGCCGCAGTGCCCGCGTGAGGCCTAGTGTGTCTTTTCTGTGCCTTTACTTACAAGTAGCGGCGCGGCCGGCCGGCGGGTTCGTTTCGGTCGCCATACGCGAACGGCGTGCAACGAATGGCGACCGGAGTCTCAACGCGCGACGCGGTCGCGTTTGCGCCGCACGTACAACTGCTTGCGCACCTTCGCCACGACTTCGCCGGAGGCGTCGACCACGTCGGTGTCGAACCAGCGCAGGTACTTGTCGCCGCCGGCGGTGGCCGCGCGCAATTCCTCCAGCACGGTGTCGTCGAGATCGAACTGGGCATGCACGGTGCCGCGGCCGGGCTTGACGAATTCGATCGCGCCGGCGCGGTCCCAGACGATGTAATCGCGGCCCAGCGCATTCATCGCCAGCAGCATCCAGAACGGGTCGGTCATCGAGAACAGGCTGCCGCCGAAGTGGGTGCCGACGTAGTTGCGGTTCCACGGCCGCATCCGCAGCTCGACCCGGGCATGGCGGTAATCGTCGCCGATGCGGACGACCCGGATGCCGGAAAACAGGAACGGCGGCCACAGGTTGAGGCCGAGTCGCAGAGTGTTGGCTTTCATGGGCAAGGCAGTGGCTAGGGCGGGCCTAGCCTGCCATACGGGTGCGTATAGTCAAGCCTCGGACCGAGATCGCCTTCCCTGGCGTCCCTGCGACCCGGCGTGGCCGGCCCGTGCGGCCGCGGCCGGTCCCGGCCGGCTCAGAACAACAGCGACGCCATCTTGCGGCGGTAGCGGCCGATCAGGTCTTCGTCGGCGACCACCCGGAACGCGTCGATCAGGGCCTTGCGCGGCAGGCCGTCCTGGTAGGCGCGGTCGCGCCGCAGCAGTTCGATGAACTGCTCCAGGCCGGCTTCGTCGCGACCGGCGGCGATCTGGCGCGCGCCGAGCAGGTAACGCGCCTGCAGGTCGTCGGGCTGAGCGGCGATGGCCGCTTCCAGGGTCTCGACCGGCGGCGCGTCGCGGGTCACGGCGAGGAAGTTCAGGCGCGAGCGGGCGCGCAGGGTGCGGTCGTCGGTGGCCAGGTTGGCGGGCAGGGCGTCGAGCAACTGCTCGGACTCCGCGGCCGCGCCGGTGGCGAGCAGGGCCAGCGCCAGGTCGAGCTTGAGTTCGGACTTGTCGGGGTGTTCGGCGACCTCGTGACGCAGGCGCACGACCTCGGCATGCAGGTCGACCGGCGGCGCTTCGACCGGCGCTTCGTCCTCGACCGCGGGCGCGGCCGGCTCGATGCCGTGATGCTTGAGGAATTCGCGCACCGCGCTTTCCGGCAGCGCTTCGGCGAAGCCGTCGACCAGTTGCCCGTCCTTGACCAGGAACACGGTCGGGATCGAGCGGATCTGGAACGCCGCGCCGAGCTGCTGTTCGGCCTCGACGTCGACCTTGGCCAGTTCGAACGCGCCGTTGTAGTCGGCGGCGAGTTTTTCCAGGATCGGGCCGAGCGTCTTGCACGGCTGGCACCATTCGGCCCAGAAGTCGATCAGGACCGGCACGCGCAGGGATTTCTGCAGCACCTCTTCCTGGAATCGCTCGGTGGTGGCGTCGAATACGTGGGGCTTGGCGGGTGCGGTCATCGGCGGGCTCATGGTTCGTACGCGGGGGTTGCTCCCCGAGGTGGGGACGGTGCGGGGCGCAGGCAAGCGGGTGTGGGCGAGCGCGCCGCGCGGCAGCGCACGCTAGCATGGCGCGATGAATCGCTCATCGACACCGCCTGCATCCAGATCGTCCGCGTCGGCCTCGGCTGCATCGACATCAGGCTCATCGGCAGCAGATCCGCCGCCGTCGCGGGCCCGCGCCGCGCGCTGGATCGCCGTAGCCGCCGGGCTGTGCTGCTTGGCGTCGCTGTACGCATTCGGCGCGGTTCTGGACGGCTATTCGCATCGCCTGCATCCGCCGGGCCTGCTCGGCGCGCGCGGCATCGACCACGCAGCGGTCTTCAATCTGCTCGGTTTCGCCCTGCCGGGGCTGGCGCTGGCCTGGGTCGGCTGGCGCTTGCGCGAACGCCTCGATCAACGCAGCCGCGCGACCCGCATCGGCGCGTGGATGTGGAGCCTGTCGGCGCTGGCCTGGGCGGCGCAGGGCGCGTTCGTGCTCGATCCGGCCAATCTCGACGCGCAATCCAGTCGCCTGCATGCGGCGATGTGGCTGTTGTGGGCGCTGGCCTTCGTCGCCGGCGCGTTGCTGGTGGGGCTGGATGCGGTCCGGCGTCCGCGCGAGCGCGGCCTCGCCCTGATCGCATGGCTGGCGGCCGCGGCGATGGTGATCGTGCTCCGAGACGGCCAGTTCGGCCTGATGAGCGGGCCGGTCGCGCAGCGGGTGGCGTTGTGTGCGTGGCTGGCGGCCTATGTCGCGATGATCTGGCGCGAACCCAGGCAGCAGTGAGCGCGGAGCGGTCGCTTGCGCGTGTGAGGTTTTTGAGGGGCGAGTAACGTCGGTAGCGCATTGCGCGCAGCCGACACGCGCGCCGGATGGCCCGGCGCGCGTTCGAATCCTTATCGCGGAAATCTCGGATCGACGCGACCGCTTCACTCCGGCGCGGCGCAGAACCGGGTCATGCACCACTGGCGTTCACGCTGACACAGGCTCAATTGCGCCGGGGTCTGCGCCGCGGCGCGGCAGGCGCTGTACTCGGCGGCGCATTCCAGGCATTGCGGCGGCAACGCGGCATAGGCCGGCGCGATCGAGGTCAGGGCGAAGCCGCTCAGGCCGGCGAGCGCGGCGGTGACTACGAGGCTGGCTATCTTCATGGGTGGCGTTCCTTGCGGTGGATGGGCGCCGCGATGTCGCGGCGTGATGTCAACGATCGACGACGAAACCGCGTCCGGCCACGGTGGTCGCGATGAGGTGGCGCGTCGACGTTCGCGGCGCATCGATGCGTGTTTCGATTGCGCGGCCGGTGAGCGGCGTGGCCGGATCAAGAGCCGATGCCGCAACAAGGCCAGTCGTGATCGGCGCCAACCGCGGATCGGAATCCGCGGCGGCCTTGTTGCGGCAACGGCAAAACAACGAGGGCGGATCAGAAGTCGTGGTCCGGTCGGTTACGCCGGAACGCGGCGACGCATCGTGTCCTGGCGGACGCGGACGCGACGATTTGCAGGCCGCGAACGTAGCGATCGAGGCCGTATCGATACCGCGGTCCGGGCTGTGCCGGCGAGGCGGCGAAGGCGGTGGCGCGCGCGCCGATCGACGTCGAGGATTTCATCTCGAACTCCCTTTCCAGGCGGCCGTGGACAGGCCTGTTGCGGTGGCGATCCACGTTTGCACAGCCGCGCTAGCGGCGTTGTGACTTATGTCATTCCGGAGCGGTGACCTTCGTGACCGAGTTCACGGGCACGGCAATGCGTGCGCGATCGCTGGTGTCGGCGCCGCGAAATATGCGTCGGCGGTCGTGCCGAACCTGCATGCCTCGCGCGTGGGCATCGCAGCGAATCGGCAAGCGATGGCGCGCGCCGATGTCGCGTGGTGACAACGGCGACGACGACGCGTTCGACGCCACGATCGGATCGCTGCGCGAGTGCGGTCGGCGATCGGGCTGGCGCGTCGCGCCCGCCGACCGCGCGCGGCTGATCGCAGCCGCATCCGTCACCTCGCGCAGATCCCTGCAAAAAAAAACGCCCCGTGCGCGACGCGGCCGGGGCGCGCGGACCGAATCCGCGCGCAACCGCGCGGACCCGGCGCAACGACAAGATCACAGCGTCTGCTTGTAGACCTTGCCGTCCTTCATCACGAACGCCACCTTCATCACCGCGTTGATGTCCTCGACCGGATTGCCCGGCACCGCGACGATGTCGGCGCGCTTGCCGGTTTCGATCACGCCCTGGTCGTCGACGCCGAGCACTTCGGCGGCGCGGATCGTCGCCGCCTGCAAGGCCACCGCGGCCGGAATGCCGGCTTCGACCATGTACAGGAACTCACGCGCGTTATCGCCGTGCGGGCCCACGCCCATGTCGGTGCCGAAGCCGATCTTGACCCCGTTCTTGTAGGCCTTGGCCGCGGTGTCCTGGATCAGCGCGCCGATCCGCGCGGCCTTGGGACGCACCACGTCGGGGAAATAACCGTCGATCTTGGCCTTGTCGGCGACGAAGCGGCCGGCGTAGACGGTCGGGATGTACCAGGTGCCTTTCTGTTTCATCAGCGACATGACCTCGTCGGTCATGTAGGTGCCGTGTTCGATCGAGGTGACTCCGCCGAGCACCGCGCGTTTCATGCCCTCGGCGCCGTGCGCGTGCGCGGCGACGCGATAGCCGTAATCGCGCGCCGTATCCACGATCGCCTTCACTTCCTCCACCGTGAACTGCGGCGCGTCGCCGGACTTGGCGTACGACAGCACGCCGCCGGTGGCGGTGATCTTGATTACGTCGCTGCCTTCCTTGTAGCGCTGGCGCACGGCCTGGCGGGCGTCGTCGATCGAATTGATCACGCCGCCGGTCGGGCCGGGCGGGCCGATCAGATGCGACAGCGCGTCGTTGTAGCCGTTGGTGGGATCGGCGTGGCCGCCGGTGGTGGCGATCGACTTGCCCGCCGCCCAGATGCGCGGACCTTCGATCAGGCCCTGATTGATCGCATCGCGCAGATGCGGACTGACTTCGCCGCCGAGATCGCGCACGCTGGTGAAGCCGGCCTGCAGGGTCTTGTTGGCGTAACCGACCGCGCGGAAGGCGAAGTCGACGTCGTCCAGGCGGAAGCCTTCGGAATAGCTTTGCGGGCTGGACTGCGAGCCCAGGTGCACGTGCAGATCGGTCCAGCCCGGCGTGCAGGTGTGTTGCGACAGATCGATGCTGCGCGCGCCCGGCGCATCGGCGCGGCCGTCGAGCACCTGCTCGATCTTGCCGTCGCGCACGACCACGGTGCGCGCGCCGAGTACCTTGCCGCTGCGCGCGTCGAACAGTTTTCCGCACTGCAGCGCGAGCGGTTCGGCCGGGACGGCGGCGGCGAGGGCGGGCGCGGCGAACGCGCCGGTCGCGGCGGCGAGGGCGATCGATACAGCGGCGGATAAGCGGGTCATGAGCGATTCCGGCAGAAGGGCGGGATCGAACCCGCGGTGGAGATCCGCCGCCGTGCGCGCAGGGCGAATCGCGATTTGCATCGGCCGGGGGAATCGCGCAACCATCCCCCGCGCGACAGTCGAAGCCTCCGGAGCATGCAATCGAGCGTGGCGACGGGTCAACGTGACTAACGTACTAGGCTTGGCGATCGGGGGGCGGCGCGGCATCGCGCGCGATGGACGGGGCGGCGCCGATGCGCATCGGCCTGGCCGGATTCCCTCAGGCCCGGCCTTGATCCGATCGTCGCGCGATCCGAATCTTTCAACATGGCCCTGAGCGAGTGCGCAGGCCGCGTCCCGAACGTCATTCAATTCCAGGAGCCATACCGATGAAAAGCATCAGCCTGTTGATCGCCGCATTGTTCGCACTGACCAGCACCAGCACCAGCGCATTCGCCGAAGGCGACGGCGACGGTCAGCATGGCGGCCAAGGCGGAGGAAAGACCGATCGCAGCAACAGCCACGCGCCGGTGATCTGCAACGCGAACGAAACCGCGATGGCGGTGCAGGGCGCGGACGGCAACATCGTATGGACCTGCACGAGCGCGGCCGGGTCGGCCTCGTAGTAGCTGACGTTCAGTCGTCGGGGCGCCGCGCGTATTGACTGGATCTGCCGCGGCGATCTCCCTGAGTCCGCGTCCGTCGCCTCACGCGCTGGACGTGTCGCGAAGCGAATCACGAACACGCAGACCTGCGCTCGCCGGCCCTGCATGCGGCGAAAGCGTTCGATATCGATCCCGAACGGGTTTGGTAGAAGCGCGAGATCGACGGCCTGGCTGAGACGATCGCGTCATGGCGGCGTGATGGCAACGTCGTCGCGGAGCCGGCAGCGGTGTTTACTGCGAACCGCAACGCAGGCATGCATCGATCCAATTGCGGCGTTTGCGCGATGAGCCGGTCGACGGCAGCGGCAAACCATACGCCCCGCAATGGAGCAATCGCTCGCCGGCGCGGCATTCGGCGCGGTGCGTCATCCGTGCAAAACGGCACGGGCCGAGTGCGTTTTCGCGACGACGTTAGCCGAATCCGGCCGTTCATCCGATTTGCGACGCTTGTCGCGGGCGAAAGGCTCGTGCAAGGTAGCGCTCGCCTGAGGCCGTACGGACCGGGACTTCAGGTGTTGAACGCAGCGCGAATCCGGTTCGCCAGCGCGAGTCGAACCCCAATGAACAAACTCCTTCTTCAGATCGCCGCGGCCGCCGTCGTGGTCGTGTCGTTTTCCGCATCGGCCGTCGATATGCGCTCGGCGCCCGTGCTGAGCAGCAGCGGCGGGTTCCAGAACCTGCCCAAGAGCTGCCCGGCGGGCAAGACCGCACGCATCGTCTACGATCAGAAAGGCACGCCGGTCGGCGTGGTCTGCGTTTAATCCGGCGGGCGCGCCCGCGCTCGGTGAACCCCTGAGGTTCGCCTGCCTGGAGCGTTATGAAGACGAAGCCGCGGCATGCCGCGGCTTCGTCGTATCGGCGCGGACCCGGCATCGATGCGCGGGTCGAGCGGGCTTGTCGGTCCATATCGGCGCGCACGACGCGCGCCGCAAGCTGTCGCCTCGGACCGTCAGGCAGCAGTAAGCGCGCGATTGCCGTCGACCACGCGGTCGCGGCCTTCGCCCTTGGCGCGGTACAGCGCGGCGTCGGCGATCTGCAACAGTTGCTGCGGGGTTTCGCGATCGTCCTGCGAGGTCGCCAGGCCGATCGAGCAGGTCGCCGGGCCGAAGGTCTGGCGCAGGTGCAGGATCGTGGTCGAACCGATCGCGGCGCGGATCTGCTCGGCGCGCCGCAGCGCGGTCGCGGCGTCGGCTTCGGGCAGCACTATGGTGAATTCCTCGCCGCCGTAGCGGCAGGCGATGTCCTCGTTGCGGACCAGGTCGTGCAGCACTTGCCCGACCCGCGCCAGCAGCGCGTCGCCGGCGGCGTGGCCGTGGGTGTCGTTGAAGCGCTTGAAGTGGTCGATGTCGAGCATCAGCACCGACAGCGGCAGTTTGCGCCGCTGGCAGCGCAGCAGTTCGCGCTGCAGGTTCTCTTCCAGGTAGCGGCGGTTGAACAGGCCGGTCAGCGGATCGCGCAAGGACTGCACGCGCAGGGTTTCGCGCAGTTGCAGGTTGACGATGGCCTGGCTGAGTTGTTCGGCGATGGACTGGATCAGCAGCAGGTCGGCGTCCTGCGGCGGTTGCTCGCCGCTCAGGCACAGCAGGCCCAGCGAGGTGTTCTGCGCCATCAGCGGCACGCACAGGTTCCAGCGCGGGTCGTCGTTGCCGCGCGCCGGTTCCAGGTGGTTGCAGCGGACCGCGCCGCGATCGCCCTGGACCTGTTGCGGCTGGCCGCGGCGCAGCGCCCAGCAATCGTTGGGGTGCAGCAGGTCGGCGCTGACGATCTTTTCCTCGCCGAAGCGCGCGGCGGTTTCGGCCAGGTTCTGCGAGGCGCGCAGGATGTAGCAGCGCCCGCCGATGCTCGGGATTAGATCGGCGATCAGGTGCGCGGTCATGTCCATCGCTTCCTGCAGGTTCTGGCAGCTCTGCAGCAGGCCGGCGTAGTGGCTCAGGCTGCGGTGGCGCTCGGTCAGCAGGTTGCGCTCGGACGCCGAGGCCTCCAGGTCGATCAGGGCCTGGCGGGTCTCGCGTTCCAGTTCGCGGCTGCGCCGGTTCTCGCGCCACAGGCTGTACATCAGCAGCGCCAGCAGGATCATCGCCAGGCCGATGCCGAGCACCACCAGCGCGGTCAGCAGGCTGGCGCGGTATTCGCTGCGGGCGTGGCGCGCGGCCAGCAGCGCGCGCTCGCGCTCGCGCATGACCTCGGCCAGCGCGGTCAACTCGCGCATCTGCTCGTAGCCCTTGCTGGTCTGGGCCTCGATCCGCGCCCGCGCCGGGTCGCGGCTGTGCAGTTCGACCAGGCGGTCGATCTCGGCCAGGCGCGCGCGCACCCGTTGTTCGAGGTCGCGGGCGAGGCGGTGCTGCGCCGGGTTGTCGGCGGTCAGCGCGATCAGCCGGCTGGCGCCGCTCATCGCCCCGGGGATGCTGGTCAGGTACTCGGCGCGCAGCGTCGATCGGTCGGTGAGGCGGTAGCCGCGGGCGCTGGATTCGACCGTGCGGGTCGCGGCCACGGTCGCTTCGATCTCGCCGAGCACCCGATAGGAATGCTCGACCCACTCGGAACTGCTGGCGAATCCGCGCAGGCCCAATACCGTGGCCACGCCGACCGCGGCCAGCAGCACCGCCGACAGCACGAAGGCGGGCAGGCGGTAGGCGCGGTAGCGGTTCGGGCGGGTGGGCTGAGACGGGAGCAAGGCGGGCTCGGGCGGCGTTTCGGCGCAGGCATCATCCCATACGGCGGCCTGAGTGCCGCGGATTCGGCCGAAAACGCGCATCGATGTGTGCAGTTAATGTGCCAGATGGAGCGGCCGCGGGAATTCCGGGAACCGACGGCCGCGCCGCCGCGATTGATCGATCCGGGCCATCGAGGCCCGAATGGCGGGCTTTTGTGCGCTGCGGTAGGCTTGCCGGTCCTGTCCTCTCGCCATTGCCCACCCGTGTCCGACGCCGCCCCCGCCCCGCACGACCCCAAGAACGAACACCACGGCTTCGATCCCAGCGCCCTGGAAGCCGCCGCCCAACGCTATTGGGACGCCACCCGCGCGTTCGAGGTCGACGAGCGTTCCGACAAGCCCAAGTACTACTGCCTGTCGATGCTGCCGTATCCGTCGGGCGCGCTGCACATGGGCCATGTGCGCAACTACACCATCGGCGACGTGATCAGCCGCTACAAGCGCATGACCGGTTTCAACGTGCTGCAGCCGATGGGCTGGGACGCGTTCGGCCTGCCGGCCGAGAACGCCGCGATCAAGAACAAGACCGCGCCGGCCAAATGGACCTACGCCAACATCGCCCACATGAAGGCGCAGCTCAAGACCATGGGCTACGCGATCGACTGGTCGCGCGAATTCGCCACCTGCACGCCGGACTATTACGTCCACGAGCAGCGCATGTTCGTGCGCCTGATGAAGCAGGGCCTGGCCTATCGCAAGAACTCGGTGGTCAACTGGGACCCGATCGATCAGACCGTGCTGGCCAACGAGCAGGTCATCGACGGCCGCGGCTGGCGCACCGGCGCGCTGGTCGAGAAGCGCGAAATTCCGCAGTGGTTCCTCAAGATCACCGACTACGCGCAGGAACTGCTCGACGGCCTGGACACGCTGCCGGGCTGGCCCGAGGCGGTCAAGACCATGCAGCGCAACTGGATCGGTCGCAGCGAGGGCCTGGAGATCCGGTTCGACGTGCGCGACGCGGACGGCAAGGCGCTGCAGCCGTTGACCGTGTTCACCACGCGTCCGGACACGCTGATGGGCGCGACCTTCGTGTCGATCGCCGCCGAGCATCCGCTGGCCGTGCACGCGGCGCAGACCGATTCCGATCTGGCCGCGTTCATCGCCGAACTGCGCCAGGGCGGCGTGTCCGAAGCCGAACTGGAAACCCAGGAAAAGCGCGGCCGCGACACCGGCCTGCGCGCGGTTCATCCGGTCACCGGCGAAGAAGTGCCGGTGTACGTCGCCAACTTCGTGCTGATGAACTACGGCACCGGCGCGGTCATGGCCGTGCCCGGCCACGATCAGCGCGACTGGGAATTCGCCAAGCGTTACCACTTGCCGATCAAGACTGTGATCGTGCCCGACGCGGTGCGCGATGCGCTGGCCGAGATCGGCCGCGACGTCGCCAGCCATCCCGACGCGATGAGCAGCGCGCTCGGCGGCGGCCCGTCGATCGACGTGTACGACACCGGCGCGGCGGTGCAGGTGGTCGAACAGTTCCAGAGCGCGATCCAGGAACAGGGTCCGTGGACCGAGCGCGGCTGGCTGGTCAATTCCGGCGAGTACGACGGCATGGATTTCCAGCAGTCGCTCGACGCGCTGGCGACCCGCTTCGAAGCGCAAGGCCGCGGCAACCGCCGGGTCAACTACCGTCTGCGCGACTGGGGCGTGAGCCGCCAGCGTTATTGGGGTTGTCCGATCCCGGTGATCCTGTGCGCCAAGTGCGGCGACGTGCCGGTGCCGGAAGACCAGTTGCCGGTGGTGCTGCCGGAAGACGTGGAATTCAGCGGCGTCGCTTCGCCGATCAAGTCCGACCCGCAATGGCGCAAGACCACCTGCCCGAACTGCGGCGGCGATGCCGAGCGCGAGACCGACACCTTCGACACCTTCATGGAGTCGAGCTGGTACTACGCGCGTTACACCTCGCCGGGCGCGAGCCAGCAGGTCGACGAGCGCGCCAAGTACTGGACCCCGGTCGATCAGTACATCGGCGGCATCGAGCACGCGATCCTGCATCTGATGTATTTCCGCTTCTATCACAAGCTCATGCGCGACCAGGGCCTGGTCAACAGCGACGAGCCGGCGACCAACCTGATGACCCAGGGCATGGTGATCGCCGAGACCTTCTCGCGCGGCCCGAAGGGCGCGCAGGACTGGTTCAATCCGGCCGACGTGGAGGTGATCCGCGACGAACGCGGCCGCATCACCGGCGCGACGCTCAAGGCCGACGGCCTGCCGGTGGACATCGGCGGCATCGAGAAGATGGCCAAGTCGAAGAACAACGGCGTCGATCCGCAGTTGATGGTCGGCAAGTTCGGCGCCGACACGGTGCGCCTGTTCTCGATGTTCGCCGCGCCGCCGGACCAGTCGCTGGAATGGAACGAGGCCGGCGTCGAAGGCATGGCGCGGTTCCTGCGCCGGGTGTGGGTGTCGGTGCACAAGCACGTCGCCGACGGCATCGCGCCGGCGCTGGACCTGCTCTCGCTGGACGCCGCGCAGAAGACCCTGCGCCGGCAATTGCACGAAGCGATCCAGAAGGTCGGCGACGATTACGGCCGCCGCCACAGCTTCAACACCGCGATCGCCGGGGTGATGGAGCTGCACAACCACCTGTCCAAGTTCGACGACGCCAGCGACAACGGCCGCGCCTTGCGTCAGGAAGTCCTGACCGCGATCGTGCTGCTGCTCAACCCGATCACCCCGCACACCAGCCATGCCCTGTGGCAGGTGCTGGGTCATGCCGAGACCCTGCTCGAAGACCTGCCGTTCCCGCAGGCCGACACGTCCGCGTTGACCCGCGACACGGCGACCCTGGCGGTGCAGGTCAACGGCAAGCTGCGCGGCACCATCGAGGTCGCGGTCGGCATCGCCAAGGAAGACGCCGAGCGCCTGGCCCTGGCCGAACCGAACGTGGTCAAGTTCATGGAAGGCCTGACCGTGCGCAAGGTGATCGTGGTGCCGGGCAAGATCGTCAATATCGTCGCGTCGTAAGGTTCGCGGTGGGGCGGGGGGCGCGAAAAGCAAGAAACGAGAAGCGAGAAGCGAGAAGCGAGAAGCGAATCCCCCTCGGTCCCCCTTTTGCAAAAGGGGAAGACAAGCACGGGCTTCGCAGGGATGCGAAGCGATTACGACAGTTGCGAAACGAGCGCCGCAATTGCGAAACGCTGTAATTGTGAAGTGAGCGCGGCGCTTGCGAAGCGAATGCGGCGATTGCGAAGTCAATGCGGCAATTGCGGAGCCAATGCGGCAATTGCGGAGCCAATGCGGCAATTGCGCAGCGAACGCGTCGGTTACGAAGCCAAGCGGGGTTTGCCGAGCAAGGCGTCGCGAAACCACGCCGCGTCTCTCCGCAGGCATCGCCCCCTCGGACGTAAGTACCCGACGCCATCGTCTGTGCTTTTCCCCCCTTTGCAAAAGGGGGGCAGGGGGGATTTGCTCTTGCCCTTGCTTCCCCAGACCCCCGCCAGCGCCCAACACCCAAAGCCAGCCATGACCCCCATCCTCTACTGCCACCCCGACTCCGGTTTCAGCTACAAAGTCGCCCTGGCCCTGCGCCTGCTCGGCATCGAGTTCGAACAACGCCAGGTCAACATCCGCATCCCGCGCGACCAGCGCTCGCAGGAATTCCGCGACCTCGCCGTCCACGGCGAAATCCCGGTACTGCGCATCGACAGTCTGGCGCTGTGCCAATCGAACGTGATCCTCGACTATCTCGCCGTGCGCGAAAGCCGCCTCGACGGTGCCGATCTCGAACATCGCCTGCACGTGCGCGAATGGCTGGCCTGGGAAGCCAACCGGATCAGCCTCAATGTGGCCCACTCGCGCTACGGCCGTCAGATCGGCCACTACGACCCGGCCGTGCTGGCCTGGTACGACCGCCGCTCGATCGCCGACCTCGACCGCCTGCAGGCGCAGCTGAGCCAGACCGCATGGCTGGCCGGCGCCGCGCCGACCATCGCCGATGTCGCCTGCAGCGGTTACCTGCTGTACGCGGTCGAGCCCTGGGCCGAGGCGGCCGGGTTCCCGTGGCGGCTGTGGAGCGAACGTTGGCCGGCGGTGCACGCTTGGCTCGAACGCCTGCTCGCGTTGCCGGGCGCGCAGACCCCGCAGGCGCTGTTCGCCGGGCACGAGATCCGCTACTGAGTCGAACCGGAGCGATCGCGCCATGCGGCAAAACCGCATCGCGCGCATCGCCCGGGCCCGCGCGGTTCAGCCTCGCTATTGATGCCCGCAGCCGCGTCGTCCAGACTTCGCCCCATGACGCATCGCTCTCCCTTCCTGTTCAAAGCGGCTGCCCGCACGTCGCTGTTGGCCCTCGTGCTGGCTCTGTCGGCCTGCGGATTCCAGTTGCGCCAGTCCCTGACCCTGCCGCCCGACCTCGGTCCGGTGCGGGTGGTTTCGGCCGATCGCTACAGCCCCCTGGCCGAATCGCTGGCGCAGGCGCTGACCCGCGCCGGCGCGGTGCCGGCGCAGCCCGATTCCAGCGAGGTCGCGGTGCTCGACCTGATTTCCGAACGCTGGGGCGACAGCCCGGCCGCGCTCGACGAACTCGGCCGCGTGCAGGAATACAGCCTGCGCTACGCGGTGGTGTTCGAACTGCGCAAGGCCGACGGCAAGGCGCTGGTGCCGCGCCAGACCATCGAACTGTCGCGCGACTACGTGTCCAACCCGACCAACGCCATCGGCACCGAGGGCGAGCGCGAAATCCTGATGCGCGAAATGCGCCGCGACATGAGCGCCGCGGTGCTGCGCCGGATCGGCGCGGTCAGCGAGCGGCGCTGAGCCGCCCGCGCCGCCGCCCGCGATGGAACTCACCCCCGAGCGCCTGCTCGGTCAACTCGACAACGAAGCGCTGCGGCCGGCCTACCTGATCGCCGGCCCCGAGCCGCTGCGCGTGCTCGAAGCCGCCGACGCGGTGCGCGCCAGCGCGCGCAAGCAGGGCATCGCCGAACGCGAAATCTTCGAAGCCGAAGGCAATCAGCGCGAACCCGACTGGAACGCGATGTCGGCCTCGTTCCGCGCGCCCAGCCTGTTCGCCAGCCGGCGCCTGCTGGAACTGCGCCTGCCCAGCGGCAAGCCGGGCAAGGAAGGCGCCGAGGTCATCAGCGACTTCTGCGCCGACCCGCCGCACGACGTCAGCCTGCTGATCACCGCCGGCGACTGGAGCAAGCAGCACGGCGGCAAGTGGAGCGAAGCGGTCGGCCGGATCGGCCACATCGCGGTCGCCTGGGCGATCAAGCCGCACGAACTGCCCGACTGGATCGAGCGCCGCCTGCGCGCGCGCGGCTTGCGCGCCGACCGCGACGCGGTGCAGAGCCTGGCCGACCGGGTCGAGGGCAACCTGCTCGCGGCCGCGCAGGAAATCGACAAGCTCGCCCTGCTGTCCGACGGCGAAACCCTCGACCTCGAACGCATGCAGGCGCTGGTCGCCGACGCCGCGCGCTTCGACGTGTTCCGCGTGCTCGACGCGGCCATGAACGGGCAGGGCGCGCAGGTTTCGCGCATGCTCGCCGGCCTGCGCGCCGAGGGCGAGGCCGTGCCGGCCCTGCTCGGCATGGTGGTGATGGAATTGCAGCGCACCGCCGCGCTGGCGCGGGTCAGCGCGCGCGGCGGCAATATCGCTTCGGAATTCAAGGCGCAGCGGATCTGGGATTCGAAGCAGCCGATGTACCGCCGCGCCCTGCAGCGCCACGACGCGCGGCGCTGGGAACTGCTGCTGGCCCAGGCCGGCCGGGTCGACCGCATGGCCAAGGGCCGCGAGGCCGGCGACGCCTGGGTCGCGCTGGAACGCCTGCTGCTGGCGGTCGCCGAGCCGCGCGCGCTGCGCCTGCTCAGCGTCTCGGCCGGCTGAGCCGGGTTTCGAACGGAATCCGCGCATGAGCCTGCTCGTCTTCTACGGCGGCACCTTCGATCCGATCCACGACGGCCACCTGGCGATCGCCTGCGCCGCCCGCGACGCCCTGCGGGCGCGGGTACGGCTGATGCCGGCTGCCGACCCGCCGCACCGCGCGCCGCCCGGCGCCAGCGCCGAGCACCGCGCGCGCATGCTCGATCTGGCCGTGGCCGGCGAACGCGATCTGGTCGTCGACCGGCGCGAGCTGCGCCGCGAAGGCCGCTCCTACACGGTCGAGACCCTGCGCGAAGTCCGCGCCGAGGTCGGCCCGCAGCAGCCGCTGGCCTTGCTGGTCGGCGCCGACAGCTTTCTCGACCTGCCGCAGTGGCGCGAATGGCAGGCGCTGTTCGATCTGGCCCATTTCGTCGTCGCCGAGCGCCCGGGCAGCCCGCTCGATCCGGCCCGCATCGAATTCGCAGCAGGGCGTGAGACGACCGACGTCGAGGCTCTGCGCGGCACCCCGGCCGGCCGGGTCTATCGCCTGCACCAGCCCTTGCACGCCGAATCGGCCAGCCAGGTGCGTTCGCTGATCGCCGCCGGCGAGGCCTGGCGCCAGTACGTCCCGGCCCCGGTGGCCGCCTACATCGAGCGCCACGGCCTGTACGGCGTCCCGGCCGTGCGCGGCGCGCCGGTATAGGCCTCCGGTATAATCCCGGCACACACCCCGATAACGCAGAGCCGCATTCTCTTGACCAGCCAAGCCCAAGTCATCAAGACCCAGTTGCCGAACCCGCCGCCGCCGACCGAGCTGATCCTCAAGACGGTCCACGCCGCGGTCGAAGAACTCAAGGCCAAGGATGTCGTCGAGATCGACGTACGCGGCAAGAGCAGCGTCACCGACTACATGATCGTCGCGTCCGGCACCTCCACCCGCCACGTTAAGTCGATCGCCGACGAAGTGGTCAAGTTCGCCAAGAATCTCGACGTCATGCCGCTCGGCGTGGAAGGCGAGCGCGAAGCCGAATGGGTGCTGGTCGACCTCGGCGACGTCGTCGTCCACGTCATGCTGCCGCGCGTGCGCGAGTTCTACGCGCTCGAGCGCCTGTGGACGGTCGGCGACCAGCCGCCGCCGCCGGAAGGCTACGAAGGCAAGTTCGAGACCGACGACGAAGACCGCTTCTGATCGCGGGCCGCTTGCGAGCGGAGCGTTTCGAAACGAACCAACAACGGCGCCGAAGGGCGCCGTTGTCGTTTCCGATTCATGGAATCCCACGCAACAGAGCCCCTCTCCCGCAAGCGGGAGAGGGGTTGGGGTGAGGGACCCCCACGATCGCCAGACAAAAAAAGGGCGCCCAAGGCGCCCTTTTTCGTCAACCGCGAACCGACCGAATCAGTTGCGCGACTGAATCTTCGACAGCAAGCGCAGGAACTCGACATACAGCCACACCAGCGTGACCATCAGCCCGAACGCGCCGTACCACTCCATGTACTTCGGCGCGCCCTGCTCGACGCCGGTCTCGATGAAATCGAAGTCCAGCACCAGGTTGAGCGCGGCCACCACCACCACGAACAGGCTGAAACCGATGCCGATGATTCCCGACTGGTGGATATACGGCACCTGGATGTTGAAGAAGCTCAGCGCGAAGCTGACCAGATAGAGCAGGGCGATGCCGCCGGTCGCCGCGACCACGCCGAGCTTGAAGTTCTCGGTCGCCTTGATCAGGCCCGAACGGTAGGCGAACAGCAGCGCGAACAGGGTGCCGAAGGTCAGCATCACCGCCTGGATCACGATGCCCGGGAAGCGGGCCTCGAAAATCGAGGAGATCGCGCCGAGGAAGAAGCCTTCGACCAGCGCGTACAGCGGCGCCGTCACCGGCGACCAGGTCTTCTTGAAGGTGGTGACCAGGGCCAGGATCAGGCCGCCGATCGCGCCGCCCCAGACGTAGGGGCCGGCGCCGATCACGCCCTGCTCGGTGATCTGCACCTGGCTCCAGGCGAAGGCCGCGGTCAGCACGGTCAGCAGCAGCAGGAAACCGGTCTTGTTGACCGTGCCGTTCAGGGTCATCACCTGATCGCCGCCGCGCACGACCGCGCCGCTGCCCAGGTCGAGGAAAGTCGATTCCTTCAATGCGGGATTGCCGCTGCGCATCATGGTCTTGCTCCTTGAAAACGTACCGCGCACGGACCGCGATACTTGAGAATGAATATCTACCTGGGGCCGAAGCATACACGGCGCAAGCGCCGCCGCGCCTTGGCCCAATCGGCCGGCGCGCGCAGCCGCCCGAATCGGTCGCATCCGCCTCATTGACAGCGGCGAAAGCGCCCACCACACTATGCGGCCTTTCGCGGGGTTGGCGTGCCGCGGGAGTCCCGGCTTCGGGGTATAGCTCAGCCTGGTAGAGCGCCAGCTTTGGGAGCTGGATGTCGTGGGTTCGAATCCCTCTGCCCCGACCATCCGTCGAACAGGCCGAGCGTCAGTTAAGATTCTTCCGACTGGCGCCCGTAGCTCAACCGGATAGAGCACCGGCCTTCTAAGCCGGTGGTTGCAGGTTCGATTCCTGCCGGGCGCGCCACGTCGTAACGCTTTAAGATGTCGTTTCGCTTTAAGATGTAGCTTGTAGCGGTCTATGGTGGATGTAGCTCAGTTGGTTAGAGCACCGGATTGTGATTCCGGGGGTCGCGGGTTCAAATCCCGTCTTCCACCCCAAATTTTAGTTGTGCGGCACCGCGTAGTTCGGTTATAGTGTCGCTCCGGTTTTATCGGGCTGTTAGCTCAGTTGGTAGAGCAGTTGACTCTTAATCAATAGGTCCAAGGTTCGAATCCTTGACAGCCCACCAGATAAGAAAAGGGACTTGGCCGCAACGCCAAGTCCCTTTTTCTTTGTCTGGAGTTTTCTTTGTCCGCAGTTTCTTTGCCCGAAACTTCCCGGCCTGAAGATTCCCGCTGAATTTATGCCTCTCTCCGGCGTCGCCCGCGTACCGCGCGCCATGCGATACGGAGGCCGCATTCCCGCCGGCCTCCTGTCGAGCGCATCGCTTGCTCAGTCGAAAACCTGTTCCTTGGCGAGCGCGATCAGCCGATCGTACTGCTCAAGGAAACCCGCGGGCGCTTTTCCGCCCTGGGTGAACGCCGCGCGCATGCTGTCGGCCACGGCGGTGTATTCGCCGGCGATGCGCCGGCGATAGTCGGTATCGGCGGTTCTGATCATGGCCTTGAGCAAGACGTCGTGGGCCGCCAAGGTGGCGAAAATCTTGTCCATGAGGTTGATCTCATGGGCCGAGGGGGCGTTGCGGTCGTTGCCGGACATGGGGACTCCAATTGCCGTGATGGGAAGGCGTCGCGATGGGGCGAGCCTGAAAGATTCTGCAGCTTGCCTTCAGTTTACGGCTCCCGCGCGCAGGCCGACCATGCCGGGCGCCCGTGGCCGCGTCCGACCACGCCGCGCGAACCTTCGTTCGTGTAAGAACGCGATGTCGATTCGCGCCCTGCTGGTTCGTCGGACTCAGTGAGGGCTTCACCTCGCTTAGGAGATATCCCATGAGTGGCACCGTCCGCCTGCAACGCGTCTTCACCGCCCCGGCCGAGCGTGTCTACCGCGCCTTCCTCGACGCCGCCGCCCTGTCCAAATGGCTGCCGCCGGACGGTTTCACCTGCACCGTGCATGAGCTGGACGCGCGGGTCGGCGGCCGATACCGCATGAGCTTCACCAATCTTTCGACCGGCAACGGCCACAGCTTCGGCGGCACGTATCTGGAGTTGGTGCCGAACGAGCGCATCGTCCACGACGACCGCTTCGACGATCCGAATCTGCCGGGCACCATGGTCACCACGATTACCTTGCGCGCGGTCTCGTGCGGCACCGAAGTGCAGATCGTGCAGGAAGGCATTCCGGACGTGATTCCGGTCGAACAGTGCTATCTCGGTTGGCAAGAGTCGCTGACCCTGCTGGAGCGACTGGTCGAGCCGACGATTCCGGATTGATCTTCGCGCATGCGGGATCGCGTGGTTCGGAATTCGGATTGTGAGTTGCGCATCAGGTCTAGCGGCATCTGCGCGAGCCGCGACGAACTTGTCGTGGCGAAGATCGAGAACAGCGCGATCGCGAGTCCAATCACGACGACGGATCCGGCGCCGAAACCCGATTAGCCCGGCACGCATCCCGATGCGGCTCATCGATCGGCTGCCGCGACGCATCGTCGAAGGCGATCAAACGAAAAGGCCCGGCATCAGCGCCGGGCCTTTTCCGTTCAGCGGGCCGTCCGGATTTTCGGCGACGTGCCATCGCCACGGCGCAGGCTGGACACGTGCGCGATCACGGGGTGTAGCAGGGGCCGCCGCCGATCGGGCACGACTTCACGAACACCCATTTGTAGTTCGTGCAGGTGTAGTAGTTGCGCCGTCCGTTCTGCACGACGGTCGTCGAGGCGCCGTTGGGACTGCACGACTGCCCGGCCACTTGCGCGCTCGCGGTACCGCCGGCGCCGATCATTAATCCCGCCGCGAACACCGCGGCCGCTACTTTCTTCGTCATCGTCGAATTCATCACTTGCTCCATGTGCTTAACAATGTCGCTGGATTGGTTAGCGGGCATTGGCGGGACATGCGGCATGCAACCTGGGTCCGCGTATGCCGGCACGGGCAGCCAGCGCTTCTGTCCGTTATCGGGTATCGCGCTTCGCGCAGCGAATGCGAGCTGGAAGCTCGAGCCTGGATACGTGACGAATCAGGGATACCCTATTTTTCGCCGGATGTCAGACGTTCGCGTGCATGGCGCAAAACCAAAGCGTGATCCTCATCGGCACTTCGCGGCTGCGAATAGATCGATCGCATATTCATCGAAATTGTTCGCACGCGATGCGCTTGGTGTAAAAGAGCATCGGCTTCGGCGATGGATGGGCCGATCAATTCGCGGATTGCTTAAGATGTTCGGCGCGATGTGCATCGTTATGCCGTCGCGGACAGCCGCGCCGCGATAGCATGCTCAGGCTTGGTCACCGCACATTCGTAAGTACAACGAGGCGAAAGCAAATGCCAGTTATCGTCAGAACCGTCCCGATCGTCTTGTCGTTGTGGCTCGCCGGCGATGCGGCGGCCGCGGAGCATTGGGGTTCGTTCAACGGCCATACGCCATCGGGCGATGCGGTCTCGTTGATCGTGTCGAGCCGTTCCGCCAGCGCAACCCAGGCCGGTGTCGAGGATCTCGCGGGGCAGGTTTTGACGGTGAGCGGGGCCGAATGGCTGCCCGAGGTCTGTCATCGCCGCACGACGGCGCCCGAGCTGATCTGGTGCGATGGCAACTCGCGGTCGGTGCTGCATGGCGCCACTTACCGGCAGATCGAGTCGGAGGGCGGCCCGCGCACCGAGGACAGTACGCGTCAGCGCTGGAAATGCATCAAGGGTTGCGACGGGCAGGCGCCCGCGTCGCTTCTGTACGAGCGCTAGCGGTTCGTCATTGTCCGAACTTCGCGGCCGAGCGTTCGCTCGGCGGGCTCGCGTGCTGTCGCATCGTTGCGGTCATGCGGCAGCGACTCGGCGTCGAAAATAAAGACGCCTGACGCGCTCCGGGCGTCTTTTTCGCCGGTGCTCGACGGATCTGTAGATAAAGTGCCGATGGGCATCACGCTTTTTGTGTGATCTGCGCGCTCGAGCGTCGCACAGCCGCGCAAAAATCGGCTATCCCTAATAGGGCGTGTCCAGGTCTGAACTCCGCCGATCCATTCGTCGCCCCCACGACAGCACCGGTACCCGACAACGGACAGAATCGCTGGCTGTCCGTGCTGTCATTCACGGCGCAAGTTTCATGTGCATGCCGCCCCGAATGCCCGCGAATCGTTCCAGCGACATCATGTTATGCAAAGGGAGCAAGGAATGAATCGGACTATGATGAAGAAGATGGCGGCCGTGGTGTTCGCGGCGGGCATGGCGATCGGCGCCGGCGGCACCGCGAGCGCGCAGGTCGGCGGCCAGTACTGCAATCCCAACGGCGCCACCACGACCATCGTGCAGGGCAGCTGGCGCAACTACTACACCTGCAGCAACCACAAGTGGGTGTTCGTCAAGGCATGCCCGATCGGCGGCGGACGCTGCGTCTTCTGATCGTACTCATGCGGGCCGTTTCGGCCGATGCCGTGGCGACCGTCATGTCGCCATGAATCCTCGGCGGCCCGATGAATCGAAAAGGCCCGGCAGAGATGCCGGGCCTTTTTGTTTGCGCCGACTTATCGCGTTGGCGTAGATCGCGTTGCCGTAGCCGGCGTGCGCTGGCTGCGCGGGGCGAAACGTGTCGGTCAGATCGAGCGGTCGACGCGGGGCTGGCCGACGCCGCGATCCGATTCGCTCGATCGCGACACGTCCGAACATCGCGCAGTTAACGACGTTACGATTCGTCGCCAGCCTGTCCCGAACACACGCCGACTATCGCGCTGAAGCGAAGCGATCCGCGAGCGCATCGGTCGCCGTCACCAGCGCATCCACGATCGCCGGATCCGCCGCGCTGTGCCCGGCCAGGACGATCTTGAGCTCCGCCTCCGGCCACGCCGCGGCCAGATCGATCGCGCTCTTCGCCGGACAGATGATGTCGTAGCGACCCTGCACGATCGTCGCCGGAATCCGGCGGATGCGATCGACGTCGCGCAGCAGTTGATCGGGCTGCAGGAACACTTGGTTGCGGAAGTAGTGCGCCTCGGCGCGCGCCACGCTGATCGCCACCCGCGGCTCTTCGAAATTGCCCGCTTCGTCGGGATCGTGGATCAAGGTGGTGCTGCCGCCTTCCCAATACCCCCACGCCTGCGCCGCGGCCAGGCGCACCTGCGGATCGTCGCTGTCGAGCCGGCGCCAATAGGCTTCGGTCAGATTGTCGTGTTCGGCTTCGGGGATGTGGGCGAGGTAACGCGCCCAGCGCTCGGGGAAAATCCAGCGCGCGCCGCCGTCGAGTTCCTGGAACCAGCGCAGTTCGCCCGGCCGCCCCAGGAAAATGCCGCGCAGCACCAGCCCGAGCGTGCGTTCGGGATGGGCCTGGCTGTAGGCGAGGGCGAGGGTGGAGCCCCACGAGCCGCCGAACACCACCCAGCGCTCGATGCCGAAGTGCTCGCGGATCGTCTCGATGTCCGCGACCAGATGCTGGGTGGTGTTGTCGCGCAATTCCGCGTGCGGCGTCGACTTGCCGGCGCCGCGCTGATCGAACAGCACGATCCGGTAGCGCTTTGGATCGAAGAAGCGGCGGTGGTACGGCGACACGCCCGCGCCCGGCCCGCCGTGCAGGAACACGACCGGCAGGCCGTCGGGATTGCCGCATTCTTCGATATGCAGCTCGTGCAGGTCGTCCACGGCGAGGCGGTGAGTGCGGTAGGGCTCGATCTCGGGAAACAGTTCGCGCACGGGAGGGCTTCCGTTGGGTTTCGCCGAGCATAGCCGCGCGGTCGCGCGGGTGTCTTTGCGGGCTCGGTGGCGATGATCGGCGAGCGTGTGGCGGTGTAGGGCGCGCGCGACCGGAGGTGTGCGGCGTTTGCGATCGCGCCGAAGCCCGGGGCGGGTGCGCATCGCCGCGGCCATCGCGGCCGCGGGGCGATTTTTCGCCGCGCCCCGGCTAGAATGCGCCGGCCGCTTCGTTTCGATGCCGGCGCTGCGCGAAAGTGGCGGAATTGGTAGACGCACTGGATTTAGGTTCCAGCGGGTAACCCCCGTGCGGGTTCGAGTCCCGCCTTTCGCACCACGTCGGCTGGCCTGACGGCCATCCGCCGTGAATGGCTCGAGGGCTCCGTGCCCGGTCCGGCGGTTTCATCCGATTCTCGACGCCCAGCGGCCTTTGCCTGCTCCGATCCGGTTCGACCGGGTCGTGGCTGGGGCGGCTCACCCCGTCAGGATCCACCGCGGTGGACCGGAGCGGAATCGCGCCGTCGCCCGGCCTCGGGACGTCCGCGACGCCCCAACCCCCGATCAAACGCCCAAAACGCGACCAATCACCCGCAAAACCCCGCCCCAGGCCGATTCGGCGGCCCTTGACCCTGGCAGCGGCGGCCTTTATCGGCCAAACTAGCAAGTTCCGCTGACCGGGACTGCTGCCGCCCAGGCCAGCGGCCGGACAGGATCATCAACATCGTCGCCGCGGCAGGTGCCGCGGTCGCAGGAGTGGATATGCAAGTTTCGCTCGAATCGCTGGGCTCGCTGGAACGCCGTCTGACCTTCAGCCTCCCCGCCGAAAATCTGGAAACCCAGGTCGGTGGCCGCCTGCGCGAAATCGCGCGCGACGCCAAGATCAAGGGCTTCCGTCCCGGCAAAGTGCCGACCAAGGTGATCGAGCAGCGCTTCGGCGCCCAGGTCCGCGCCGAAATCCTCGACGGCATGCTGCGCGAGAGCTTCAGCAACGCCGTGCGCGAGGAAAAGCTGCAGATCGCCGGTAACCCGCGCATCGAGCCGGCCGCCGAAGGCGGCGAAACGCTGTCGTACATCGCCACCTTCGAAGTCGTGCCGGATTTCGGCGACATCGACGTGAGCAAGCTGCAGGTCCTTCGCCACACCGCCGAAGTGACCGACACCGACATCGACGCGATGATCGAGAACCTGCGCCTGCAGCGCCGCACCCTGACCACGGTCGAGCGCCCGGCCCAGGCCGGCGACGTGGTCGAGCTGGAAACCTGGAGCCAGGTCGGCGACGAACGCCTGCCGGCCGAGGGCGCCGAGCACGGCAGCACCCAGATCGGCTCGGAATCGATGTTCAAGCCGCTCGAAGACGCCATGATCGGGGTCAAGGCCGGCGACGAAACCGTCGCCGAGGTCGAATTCCCGGCCGACTGGCGCGCGCCGCAGCTGGCCGGCCAGAAGGCCAGCGTGCACCTCAAGCTCAACCACGTATCCGAGCCGGTGCTGCCGGAGGTCGACGCGGCCTTCATCAAGAGCTTCGGCGTGAAGAGCGGCGATGCCGAGCAGTTCCGCAACGACATCCGCACCAACCTGGAGCGCGAGCTCAAGGGCGCGCTGATGACCCGCCTGCGCCGCGAAGTCGGCGAGCAGCTCATCGCCGCCTACGAGTCGGTCGAAATGCCGCCCAAGCTGGTCGAGAACGAAGCCCGCGACATGGTCTGGCAGACCGTCGAGCAGGCCCGTCGCCAGGGCCGTCAGATCGAAGCCCCGGCCGATGCGCACCTGAACTACATGGACGCGGCCCGCAAGCGCGTGCTGGTCGGCCTGCTGGTCGGCGAGATCGCGCGCCGCAACGAGCTGCGCCTGGAGCCCAAGCGCGTCAACGAGACCCTGCGCCTGATCGCCTCGACCTACGAGGAGCCGCAGCAGGTGATCGACCTGTACCGCAACGACCAGCAGCTGATGGCCGGCCTGCAGAACCGGGTGATGGAGGAGCAGGTGATCGACTGGATCGCCGAGCGCGCCCAGCACACCGAGCAGCCGCTGTCGTTCAGCGAGGCGATCCGCCCGAACTGAGCGGAGGCCCAGCCGGTGCGATCGCTCGCGCCGGCGCTCCAGCCCCCGTTGCGGACACTGTCCGCAACGGGCGGCTAGAACCGCCAAAACGCTTTTAGCAATCGCGCCTCTTGCGCTGCGGTCCGGCCGGCCCCAAGTTGGCCGGACCGCGCTGCGTTTATCAGCGCCCTTCTACGTCAGCCAATAGGTGCCGTTGAACATGGACAACCGAACCAAAGCCTTGAACCTGGTGCCGATGGTGGTCGAACAGACCAGCCGCGGCGAGCGCGCCTATGACATCTATTCGCGCCTGCTCAAGGAACGCATCATCTTCCTGGTCGGCGGCGTCGACGACCACGTCGCCAACGTGATCGTGGCGCAGATGCTGTTCCTGGAAGCCGAGAATCCCGAAAAGGACATCAGCCTCTACATCAACTCGCCCGGTGGCGTGGTCACCGCCGGCATGGCGATCTACGACACCATGCAGTACATCAAGCCCGACGTGAGCACGATCTGCATCGGCCAGGCCGCCAGCATGGGCGCCTTGCTGCTGGCGTCGGGCGCCAAGGGCAAGCGTCTGGCGCTGCCGAACTCGCGGGTGATGATCCATCAGCCGCTCGGCGGCTTCCAGGGCCAGGCGACCGATATCGACATCCACGCCCGCGAGATCCTGACCCTGCGTCAGCGCCTCAACGAGATTCTGGCCAAGCACACCGGCCAGGACCTGGAGACGATCGCCCGCGATACCGAGCGCGACAACTTCAAGAGCGCCCAAGCCGCACTCGAATACGGCCTGATCGATCAGGTCGTGGACCGTCGCCCCGATGAGTCGGTGCAGCCGTCCTGAGTCAGGCCGCGACCCGATAATGACGCAAATCCTTGATCGCGCTGGGAATCCAGGGCGAGGCCCACGCTACGGGGTGGGCCGGGACGCTGTGTTATTCTCGGGTCGGCATAACTGAATCAGCGTTGGCGGCGCTTGCCGCCAAGGCTTTTTGGGCATATTAAGAATCAGGCTTCACACTGAGCAGCAACGGACCCCACCAAGCATGACCGACGATCGACAAGGACGCAGCACGGGCGAAAGCAACAAGATCCTGTATTGCTCGTTCTGCGGTAAAAGCCAGCACGAAGTCCGCAAGCTGATTGCGGGTCCGAGCGTCTTCATCTGCGATGAATGCGTCGAGCTTTGCAACGACATCATCCGTGAGGAGCTCGAGGAAAAGGCGCAGTCGGCACGCAGTCATCTGCCCAAGCCGCGCGAGATCCTTGAGGTGCTGGACCAATACGTGATCGGCCAGCTGCGCGCCAAGCGCACCTTGGCCGTGGCCGTGTACAACCACTACAAGCGCATCGAGAGCCGGCAGAGGAACGACGACGTCGAATTGTCGAAGTCGAACATCCTGCTGGTCGGCCCGACCGGTTCGGGCAAGACGCTGCTGGCCGAAACGCTGGCGCGGCTGCTCAACGTGCCGTTCACGATCGCCGACGCCACCACCCTGACCGAAGCCGGTTATGTGGGCGAAGACGTCGAGAACATCATCCAGAAGCTGTTGCAGAAGTGCGATTACGATGTCGAGAAGGCCCAGCAGGGCATCGTCTACATCGACGAAATCGACAAGATCTCGCGCAAGAGCGACAACCCCTCGATCACCCGAGACGTGTCCGGCGAAGGCGTGCAGCAGGCGCTGCTTAAGCTGATCGAAGGCACCGTCGCGAGCGTGCCGCCGCAGGGCGGGCGCAAGCATCCGCAGCAGGAATTCCTGCAGGTCGACACGCGCAACATCCTGTTCGTGGTCGGCGGCGCGTTCGCGGGCCTGGACAAGATCATCCAGCAGCGCAGCACCGAAGCCGGCGGCATTGGCTTCGGCGCCAAGGTCAAGAGCAGCGAGCGCAAGGTCGAGATCGGCAAGATCCTGGCCGAAGTCGAGCCCGAGGACCTGATCAAGTTCGGCCTGATCCCCGAGTTCGTCGGCCGCCTGCCGGTGGTCGCCACGCTCGAGGAACTCGACGAAGCGGCGCTGATCTCGATCCTGACCGAGCCCAAGAACGCGATCACCAAGCAGTTCCGCAAGCTGTTCGAGATGGAGAGCGTCGAGCTCGAGTTCCGTCCCGACGCGCTCGCGGCGATCGCGCGCAAGGCGCTCAAGCGCAAGACCGGCGCGCGCGGCCTGCGCACCATCGTCGAATCGGTGCTGCTGGACACGATGTACGAACTGCCGTCGCTGGAAAACGTCAGCAAGGTGGTCGTCGACGAGTCGGTGATCGAGCACAAGTCCGAGCCGTATCTGATCTATCAGACGCCGCCGGCGCAGCCGAAGGTCGCCGCGGCCGAGTAAGCCGCGGCATCGCGAGGCCGCGGTAATCGCGGGGCTATCGAAAAGACCAGGCGCCCGCGTCTGGTCTTTTTCGTTATGAAGGCGACAAAGGCTTCGTGGCCGCGAAGTCCATTGTGGGCGGGCCTTCAGGCCCGACGCGCTTGTTTCAGACCGGGGTGATCCGAGCGGAAAGCATCGGGGCCGACGCCCACCCAAAAAAACGCCGTCGCGAGGTCTTTTGTGGGAGGGCCTTCAGGCCCGACGCTTTTGTTTCAGATCGAGGTGATCCGAGCGGAAAGCATCGGATGTGACGCTACCCACAAAGATTCTGAAGCCGCGAGGTTTGTTGGATTGCGCGGCGCGCTGTCGTCGCAACTGCCCCGGTCCAGCCGGCCTCAGCTGCGCCATCCCGAGTCGCGACCGGCGGCTACCACGGCGGCCTGCAAGCCCCCGCAGGTGGTCAGCCGCGGCGCCTGGCCGACCTGTCCGATCCGCGCCCGGATCGGCGTGTGTTCAGTCAATAACGGCGTAAGGTGCGAATCAGGTCCGCGCGTCGCCGGCGGCCCGCCGGACCCGCCGCGAGCGACTGTCGACAAGGTTGGAACTTTGCATGCCGAAATCGCTTCAATCCACTGATTAACAACGGTTTTCAAGGACAACGGACCGCCGCTGCACACGCCGCGCTTGCATCGCTCAGGCGGCAACCCCATAAATCGGTCATGGCGGCCGTAGTGGCCGCAGATCGTATTCATCTGGAGTCCGCATGTCAGACCATACCGAACACGAAATCCTGCAATTGCCGGTGTTGCCGCTGCGCGACGTGGTCGTGTTCCCGCACATGGTGATCCCGCTGTTCGTCGGACGCGACAAGTCCATCCGCGCCCTCGATCAGGCGATGGAATCCGACAAGCGCATCCTGCTGGTCGCGCAGAAGTCCGCCGAAACCGACGACCCGGCCGCCGAGGATCTGTACGAGATCGGCACGCTCGCGCAGGTGCTGCAATTGCTCAAGCTGCCCGACGGCACCATCAAGGTGCTGGTCGAGGGCGTCTCGCGCGTCGCCGTCAGCGAGGTGATCGAGCGCGACGGCGCCTTGTCCGGCCAGGCCGTCATCGTCGAGCCGAACCTCGATCGCGAAGAACGCGAGATCGAGGCGATCGCGCGCTCGCTGATGGGCTTGTTCGAACAGTACGTCAAGACCAATCGCAAGCTGCCGCCGGAGCTGATGCAGACGCTCGCCGGCATCGACGAGCCCGGCCGCCTGGCCGACACCGTCGCCGCCCACCTGGGCGTGCGCATCGGCGACAAGCAGAAGCTGCTGGAGACCCACGCCATAGGCGCGCGCCTGGAGCAGCTGGTCGGCCTGGTCGACGGCGAGATCGACGTGCAGCAGCTGGAAAAGCGCATCCGCGGCCGGGTCAAGTCGCAGATGGAGAAGAGCCAGCGCGAGTACTACCTCAACGAGCAGATGAAGGCGATCCAGAAGGAGCTCGGCGAGATCGACGATGCGCCCAACGACATCGACGAACTCACCCGCAAGATCGCCGAGGCCGGCATGCCTAAGCCGGTCGAGACCAAGGCCAAGGCCGAACTCAACAAGCTCAAGCAGATGTCGCCGATGTCGGCCGAAGCCGCGGTCGTGCGCAACTATCTGGACTGGCTGCTCGGCGTGCCGTGGAAGAAGCGCAGCAAGATCCGCAAGGACCTCAAGGCCGCGCAGGACGTGCTCGACGCCGATCACTTCGGCCTGGAGAAGGTCAAGGAACGCATCCTCGAATACCTCGCGGTGCAGACGCGCGTCAAAAACATGAAGGGCGCGATCCTGTGCCTGGTCGGCCCGCCCGGCGTCGGCAAGACCTCGCTGGGTCAGTCGATCGCCAAGGCGACCAATCGCAAGTTCGTGCGCATGTCGCTCGGCGGCGTGCGCGACGAGGCCGAAATCCGCGGCCATCGCCGTACCTACGTCGGTTCGATGCCGGGCCGCATCGTCCAGAACCTCAACAAGATCGGCACCAAGAACCCACTGTTCGTGCTCGACGAAATCGACAAGATGTCGATGGACTTCCGCGGCGATCCGTCCTCGGCGCTGCTGGAAGTGCTCGATCCCGAGCAGAACCATTCGTTCAACGACCACTACCTCGAAGTCGATCTGGACCTGAGCGAAGTGATGTTCGTGGCGACCTCCAACTCGCTCAACATTCCCGGTCCGCTGCTCGACCGCATGGAAGTGATCCGCATCCCGGGTTACACCGAGGAAGAGAAGCTCAGCATCGCCATGCGCTATCTGCTGCCCAAGCAGATCAAGGCCAATGGGCTGAAGGTCGAGGAGATCAAGATCGCCGAGTCGGCGGTGCGCGACATCGTGCGTTACTACACGCGCGAATCGGGCGTGCGCAATCTCGAACGCGAGATTTCCAAGATCTGCCGCAAGGTGGTCAAGGAAATCGCGCTGGCCGGTCCGAAGCCGAAGAAGGGCAAGGACGGCGTGCATACGATCAGCTCGAAGAACCTGGAGAAGTACCTGGGCGTGCGCCGCTTCGATTTCGGCCGCGCCGAGGAGCAGAACGAAATCGGCCTGGTCACCGGCCTGGCCTGGACCGAAGTCGGCGGCGATCTGTTGCAGGTCGAAGCCACGCTGGTGCCGGGCAAGGGTCAGTTGATCCTCACCGGACAGCTCGGCGACGTGATGAAGGAATCTGCGTCGGCGGCGTTGTCGGTGGTGCGTTCGCGCGCCGAACATCTCGGTATCGACGTCGAGTTCCTGCAGAAGCACGACGTGCATGTGCACGTGCCCGAAGGCGCGACGCCGAAGGACGGCCCGAGCGCGGGCATCGGCATGGCGACGGCGCTGGTGTCGATGCTGACCCGGAATCCGGTCAAGGCCGACGTGGCGATGACCGGCGAGATCACCTTGCGCGGTCGCGTGCTGCCGATCGGCGGCCTGAAGGAAAAATTGCTGGCGGCGCTGCGCGGCGGCATCCGCACCGTGATCATTCCCGAAGAGAACCGCAAGGATCTGGTCGACCTGCCCAAGAGTGTGACGCAGGGCTTGAACATCGTGCCCGCGCGCTGGATCGACGAAGTGCTCGGTCTCGCGCTCGAGCGTCCGATCACGCCGACGCCGCCCGCCGGCGAAGGCGAACTTCCGGTTCGCGAAAACAACAAGAGCAATCCGCAGCCCGACGTCAAGCACTGACTCGGGCCGCTGGTCGGAATCCATCGTCAAGGGGCGATAAAAATCGCTGAAAGCCGCGCCACAGCTAGCTTTCAAGCTTGCGCCCCCAAAATGCCGCTGGTATAACGACCGCAACCGCGCTGCAGCATCCCCACAACAAATCTGCAGAACGGCACACTTGATCGGAACGTTCGCCTCCTGCGGCGTTCGTTCCGATTCTCAGAACACGCGGTCACACCGCACAGGGAGTCAAGAAACTAATGAACAAGGCCGAACTCGTAGGCGCCGTTGCCGAAACCGCCGAGCTGTCGAAGACCGACGCTACCGCCGCCGTCGACGCACTGATCGACGTCGTCACCAAGGCGCTCAAGAAGGGCGACACTGTCACGCTCGTAGGCTTCGGCACCTTCCAGGTGCGCCAGCGCGCCGCGCGCCAGGGCCGCAACCCGAAGACCGGCGAGACCATCAAGATCGCGGCTTCGCAGAATCCTTCCTTCAAGGCTGGCAAGGCGCTGAAGGATGCTGTAAACTAAGCAGCTCGCCGACGATGCCAACGCATCGAAGGCAGAATCGAAGCAACGAACCCAGATGCTCGGGTGCTTAGCTCAGCGGTAGAGCGTCTCCTTTACACGGAGAGGGTCGGGGGTTCGAAACCCTCAGCACCCACCAGACTCTGGTCTTTCTGCCGCGGAATCCGCCTGAACACGGATGCCCAGCAAGACGCGAGTCGGGTTCGTACTTCGAAGTTGTTTCAAAGGTTTCAAAGCAGCGGAGTGGTAGTTCAGTCGGTTAGAATGCTGGCCTGTCACGCCGGAGGTCGCGGGTTCGAGTCCCGTCCACTCCGCCAGTTTTGCCAGAGGCGCCGGGAACGGCGCCTTTGTTTTTATATAAGTGAGAGCCCTGTTTTTTTCGGTCGCGACCCGACCGGCGGATTCCGGGTCTGCTGCAAAAGTTTCAAAGCGCGGAGTGGTAGTTCAGTCGGTTAGAATGCTGGCCTGTCACGCCGGAGGTCGCGGGTTCGAGTCCCGTCCACTCCGCCAGTTTCTCCAAAGGCATCGGCGACGATGCCTTTGTTTTTTCCAGGTTTTGCGCGGCGCCGGCAACGGCGCCTGCGTTTTAAAAAGGCGCCCCGCAACGGGCGCCTTTTTTCTCGCCGCCACATTCCCGCGTTATTCCCACGCCGGTGACTGGTCCGGGCCTGGCCCGAATCCGGCGAGCGGGGCGGGGCAGCGGTGTGGCCATCCCGCCGGCCTGTCTCCGGCAAGCCGCTCCGGGCATATCGCCCTGGCCCCAGCGGCCTGAGCGCGGCCGCCCCGGGCCGCCCCTCGCGAATGCGACCGGCGTCGCCCCCATCCGCCCAGGGGCCGGAACCGCGCTAAACTGTCCGGCTTACGACTGAACGCGACCCGGACAATGCTGCAGACACTTCGCGACAAGACCTCTGGCTGGATCGCCACGGTGATCCTGGGACTGCTGATCATTCCCTTCGCCTTCGTCGGCATCGAGCAATACCTCGTGCAGCGCGTCGACAGCGCGGTCGCGCGCATCGATATCGCGCCGTCGTGGTGGCGTTCGGCGCCGTCGTGGTGGCCGGCCTCGATGCTGTGGAAGCACGAGTCGATCGATCGCTCGCAGTTCGACGAGCGTTTTCAACAGGAACGCGAACGTCGCCGCGCCCAGCAGGGCGAGCAGTTCGACGCGCGCGAATTCGAAACCCTGGAAAGCAAGCGCGAAGTGCTGGAAATCCTGATCGACGAACGCGTGCGCAAGCTCGCCGCCGACGTCGACGGCCTCGCGGTCAGCGACGCGCTGGTGGTCAAGACCATCCAGAGCATCCCCGACTTCCAGGACAGCAACGGCAAGTTCAATCAGGAACGCTACGTGCTCGGCCTGCAGATGCGCCAGCCGGCGCAGACGCCGGCGCAATTCGAACAGTTCGTGCGCGAACGGCTGATGGAAGGCCTGCTGACCAGCAGCGTGGGCCAGAGCAACTTCCTCACCCACACCGAGATCGATCGCCTGGTCAAGCTGATGGGCGAGAAGCGCGACGTCAGCCTGGTGATGCTGCCGGCGCCGGCCGCGGACACCTCCGAAGTCGCCGCCGCCGATATCCAGAAGTGGTACGACAGCCACGCCAAGGATTTCCGCGCGCCCGAGAGCGTCAACATCGAATACGTCGAAGTCGTCGGCGCGAACCTGCCGCCGCCGGCGCCGCCGACCGAAGACGCGCTGCGCAAGCGTTACGAGGACGAGAAAAAGCGCTTCCTCGCCGAGGAACAGCGGCAGATCTCGCACATCCAGATCAACGTGCCCGACGGCGCCGATGCCGCCGCGCAGAAGGCCGCCGAAACCAAGGCGAACCAGATCGCCGCGCAGGCCAAGACGCCTGGCGCCGATTTCGCCGCATTGGCGCGCGCCAACAGCGAGGACCTGGGTTCCAAGGCCGCCGGCGGCGACCTGGGCTGGGTCGGCAAGGGCGCGATTCCCGGCGCGTTCGACGCCGCCGCGTTCAAGCTCAAGGTCGGTGAGGTCAGCGCGCCGGTGAAAGACGAAAGCGGTTGGCACGTGATCGTGGTGCGCGAGATCAAGAGCGGCGAGCAGCAGCCGTTCGAACAGGTACGCGAGGCGCTGGTGCGCGAGGAAACCGAGTCGCTGCGCGAGAACGCGTTCAAGGACGTTTCCGGCAAGCTGGTCGATCTGGTCTACAAGAACCCGACCACGCTCGAAGGCCCGGCCAAGCAGATGAACCTGCCGCTGCTCAAGCTCGGCCCGATCACTCGCGACGCCGCCAGCAACACCGGCATCGCCAAGAACCCGGCGGTGATCCGCGCGGCGTTCTCCGAGGCGCGCATCCAGGACAACACCGTCAGCGATCCGATCGATATCGGCCAGGACCACAGCGTGCTGATCCGGGTCGTGGCGCACACGCCCGAGCGCGCGCTGCCGCTGGCCCAGGTCCGCGACAAGGTGATCGCCGCGGTGCGCGCCGATCGCACCGCCAAGGCCGCCGAGAAGGAAGCCGACGCGCTGGTCGCGCGCATCAACGGCGGCGAGACCATCGCCGCGGTCGCCGCGTCCAAGCAGTTGCCGGCGCCGGAAACGCTGCCCGACGTCGCCCGCGGCATGCCGCTGCCGACGCCCGAAGTCAGCGAGGCGATCTTCCTGGTCAAGGCGCCCGCGGCCGGCAAGGTCGCGGCGGGCAAGGCCGCGCTGCCCGATGGCCGCATGGTGCTGTTCGCGATCAACAAGGTGGTGCCGGGCAAGTCGTCGGATATCCCGGCGACGCAGATGGACATGCTGCGCACCCAGATCACCCAGATGGGCGGTGTCGACGAAAGCCGCGAGCTGACCTCGGCGCTGCGCAAGCGCATGCAGATCAAGGTGATGGACGACAACCTGCGCTGAGCGTGGGCGGGCATGGAATCATGGCTTGCCGCTGCGGATGATGGCGATCGTGGGCGCCGGCTGGCCTCTTATCCAAGTTCGCACGGTCGCCGCGCAGCGTTTTCATGACGTTTTGCGGTGCCCGCCAAGCATTCGAGGCGATCAGGCGTGGATTACGGCGAGGGCTTGGCCTACGTCTTCTTCTTGGTAGAGGGCCTGTGCGTGCTGGGTGCCTTGTTGCTGGTCTGGCACCGGTTTCGTCCCTTGCCGCGATGGGCTGCCGGGTTGGGTATCGCGCGCTGGTTGATCGTCGCGATCGGTGGATTGGCGGGCGGCTGGGTGGTGTATCTGGCGATGATGTCCGTGGATTCATGGGCGCGCTTGATGGTCTACGTCGCGGCCCTGACGTTTTCGCCGGCGATCGTTTCGGCGCTCGTTGCGCTTGTATTCAAGCCGCGGCGCTGAGGACGACGTAGCCGATCGGCTGGTTTCGGCATGGTTCGGATCTACACGACGAAAGGCCCGGCATTTGTCGGGCCTTTTTTGATGCGTCGCCGAAGCTTGGTGCTTCATCAATGTTGGCCGGTCGGCCCGACCTCGCGACCGTCAGCGCGATTGCGGCGGCTTGGCTACCATGCGCGCATGAAAAGCAGATTGATCGCCGTCGGCGAACGCGCGCCGCGCTGGGTCGCCGAAGGTTTCGGCGAGTACCAGAAGCGTTTGTCGCATTGGCTGCCGCTGGAACTGGTCGAGATCGAACCGGGCCTGCGCGGCAAGGGCCGCGACGCGGTGCGCGCGAGCCAGGACGAAGGCGCGCGCGTGCTCGCCGCATTGCCGAAGAACGCCTGCGTGGTCGCGCTGGAAGGCCGCGGACGCTTGTGGACCTCGGAACAGCTCGCACAGCGCCTGGAGCATTGGCGCGGGCAGGGGCGCGACCTCGCGTTCCTGATCGGCGGACCGGAAGGGCATGCGCCCGAGGTGCTGGCGCGCGCCGATGAGCAATGGTCGCTGGGTCCGTTGACCCTGCCGCATATGTTGGTGCGGCTGGTGGCGGCGGAGCAGTTGTACCGGGCGGCGGCGTTGCTGGCGAATCATCCGTATCACCGGGCTTGAGGGCCGGGATTCGGGATTCGGGATTGGGGATTCGGGAATCGGGAATCGGGAATCGGGAATCGGGAATCGGGAATCGGGAATCGGGAATCGGGAATCGGGAATCGGGAATCGGGAATCGGGAATCGGGAATCGGGAATCGGCTTTGCCGAGTCTGCTTTTTGCCCGTCATCCCCGCGAAGGCGGGGATCCAGGGCTTCATCCAGGCATGACTCTGAAGTCTCTGGATCCCCGCCTTCGCGGGGATGACGAGCAAGGGCGAGGATGTTTCGTTGGCCGTCAGCCGTCAGCTGTTACCCGTTACCCGTTACCCGTTACGCGTCATCCGTCAGCTGTTACCCGTCATCCGTTAGCTGTTAGCCGCCAACTGGCAATCATCAGTCATCACGTCCTTCTACCGAATCCAGCGCCTCGTCATCATTGCGCTACCGCAATCACCGACATCCGATTCCCAATTCCCAATTCCCCATTCCCGAACCAAAAAGCCCGGGCCAAGGCCCGGGCTTTTCTGGTTCAACGCGCGAAAAAAACCTTACTGCTCCAACTTGAACTCGATCGGCACGCGGCCGCGGGCCTGGACCGGCTGGCCGTTGCTCATCGCCGGCTGGAACTTCCAGCGCGACTTGACCACCCGGATCGCGGCCTGGTCGAGCAGGCGGTGGCCGCTGCTGCGCACCACGCTGACGTCGATCGGCTTGCCGTCGATGCCGACCAGGATTTCCAGTTCGACCACGCCGGTGAGGTTCTCGCGCACCGCCTGCGGAGGATAGGTCGGGGGCGGGCTGCTGAGCGCCTGCAGCGCCGCGCCGGTGAGCACCTGCGGGCCGACGTCGATCGCCGGCGGGGTGAACTTGGCGACGGTGTCGGAGCCGAGCACGTCGCCGATCTGCGGGGTGTCGTTGATCACGATCGGCGGCGGTTCGACCGTCTGGGTTTGCTGGATCGTCGGTCGCGGTTTGGGATCGCGGATGACCCGTTCCACCGGCAGCGGCGGAGGCGGCGGCACGATGATCTTTTTCTCGGGTTTGACGATCACGATATCGGTGATCGTTTCCAGCGGCTGCTGAATCAGCCGCGGCGCGCTCAGCGGAACCAGCATCAACATCAGCATGGCCGCGTTGAAGGCGATGGCGCCGGCGTTGGCGGCGATGCGGGTGCCGTCCAGCTGGGTGGAGTGGGTAGGGATCGCGCGAACCATGTGCTGCCTCCTTGGATTGTCTACACATCACAGACAACGACTGGATACCGCCAACGGGGTCGAATCAGAAAGCGCCCTCGTGTCACAAAGTTGCGCCGGCGCGGGGCGGTAATGCAAGCGGTTCTCGTTTGCGACTTTGGTCGTTGCCGGCATGCGGGCAAGCGCCACCGCCGCTGGCATCGGCGCCGCGGCGATGCGGGATTTCGCCTGGGTTTTTCGCGGGTCGGCGGAGTCGGCGGCGTCCACCGATGTGCAATTCGCATGTGGCGTATCGCTGAACGGACGGCAACGAAGGCCCGGGCGGCAGGCGCTTGGCCACTTGCGCGAACCCGATCGTCGCGATCGTTGCCGCGGTAACTGTCATCGACCGGATCGCGCGCGCACGCGCCGAAAAAACGAAGACCCGCTTGCGCGGGTCTCGTTCGTACTCATCGATGGTCCAGCCCGGCGCGACTACTCGTCGGCCGGGTCCTGATCGGCGCCGGGCTTGCGCTCCAGGCCGCCCTCGTCGGGATTGGGCGGCTTGCGCGGATGCGGCTGGCGCGCGTCGTCGGGATCGCGCGGCTGCGGTTCCGGGTAGCCGGGGTTGCGCCCCGGCTTCGGGTCGGACGCCGGCGGCGTGGTCTTGTCGGGGCCGGCCATGCTCACTTGCCCAACTCGAACACCACGTCGAGGCTCATCGACAAGGTGTTTTCGCCCGGCGACACCGAGGTGTCGGCGGCGGCGCCGGCCTTCTCCATGCGCATGGCCATCATCGGCATCGGCATCGGCGGGGCGAAGCGGCCGCCTTCGCTGACGCTGACGATGCGGCGCACCTTCATGCCGAGGGTCTTGGCGTACATCTCGGCGCGGGCCTGGGCCTTTTCGATCGCGCCGCGGCGCGCTTCGTCGAAGGCGACGTCCTTTTCCTTGTCGTCGATGTCGAAGGTCGGGCCGTTGATCTGGTTGGCGCCGGTGGCGACCAGCGAGTCGAGGATCTTGCCGAGCTTGGACAGGTCCCGCACGACCAGGTTGACGTTGTTGTTGGCCTGGTAGCCGGTGATCGCCGGCGGCTGGTTCTCGACGTAGCGGTACTGCGGGTTGAGGTTGATGCCGCTGGTCTGGATGTCGCGCTCGGCGATGCCGGCGGCCTTGATCGCGGCGACGACCTTGGCCATCTGCTCGGCGTTGGCGCGCATCGCGGCGTTGGCGTCGGCCGCCTGGGTCACCACGCCGGTCGAGATCGTGGCGATGTTCGGGGTGCGCTTGGCTTCGGAGGTCGCCGACACCGACAGCAGGGTGCTGTCGTTGGCGACATAGCCGGACGGGGTCTGGGCGGAAGCGGTCATGGCGGTTGCGGCTCCGAAGGCGAGGGCGGCGGCGAGCGCCAGCGGGCGCAGCGAGTTGCGGATGGACGCGTTGCCGATGGAGCGGGAACGGGCAACGGTGAACGTGGACGACGACCGGGTCATGTGCAACTCCTTGGTGGACGAGGCTAGGGTCTTGCTGAACAGGTTAACGAACCGTGATTCGGTGCGGGGTTTGCTCCAATGGGCGTGGGCTGGCGCTCAGTCAGCCCGGGTTATGCTTTTGCGCATGCTCTATCTCGCCTCCCAGTCGCCGCGGCGACGCGAATTGCTCGGCCGCCTCGGCCAGGAATTCGGCCTGCTCGAACTCGATGTGCCCGAACAGCGTCAGCCCGGCGAGCCGGCGTTCGACTATGTGCGCCGTGTCGCCCGCGAGAAGGCCGGCGCCGGCCTGCTCAAGGTGATGGCCAATCCCGAGGCGGTGGTGCTGGGCTCGGACACCGAGGTCGTGCTCGACGACGAAGTGTTCGGCAAGCCGCGCGATCCGGCCGATGCCGCGGGCATGCTGCGGCGCCTGTCCGGCCGCACCCATCAGGTGATTTCCGCGGTCTCGCTGGTGTCGCCTTCGCGCGAAGCGCAGGCAGTGTCGATCTCGGAGGTGACGTTCGCCGAACTCGACGAAGCCACGATCGCGCGCTACGTCGCCAGCGGCGAACCCGACGGCAAGGCCGGCGCGTATGCCATCCAGGGCGGCGCGGAGGTGTTCGTGACCCGCCTGGCCGGCAGCTATTCCGGGGTGATGGGCCTGCCTTTGCACGAAACCGCGCGCCTGCTGCGCGAGTTCGGTTACGGCGCCTGACGGCACGGGCGCGGCGCGGGCGCCGTGCATGACAATACTTCGACAGCGTGGAACTTACCGTACCGCGCCCCCTTCCCATCCAGTACGCCCATCCATCACGTCTGACTTAGGACCCGCGCCGCCTCATGACTGAAGAGATCCTGGTCAACGTCACTCCGCGCGAAACCCGCGTCGCCGTCGTCGAGAACGGCATGCTGCAGGAACTGCACATCGAGCGCGGCTGGCGCCGGGGCGTGGTCGGCAACATCTACAAGGGCAAGGTGCAGCGGGTGATGCCGGGCATGCAGGCGGCGTTCGTGGAGATCGGCCTGGAGCGCGCGGCGTTCCTGCACGCGGCCGACATCGTCAAGTTCAATCAGCTCAGCGAAGGTGACGGCGAGGGCGATGCCGCGCCGCTGCCGCCTACGCCGACCCGGCCGATCGCGGAATTGCTGCGCGAAGGCCAGGACATCATCGTGCAGGTGGTCAAGGACCCGATCGGCAGCAAGGGCGCGCGCCTGACCACCCAGTTGAGCATTCCCTCGCGCTATCTGGTGCTGTTGCCGCGCACCCGCGTGGTCGGGGTATCGGCGCGGATCGAGGACGAAGCCGAACGCGCGCGCTTGAAGTCGCTGGTCACCACCCTGGCGCCGAGCGGCGATCACCACGGCTATATCGTGCGCACCAACGCCGAGGGCCAGCCCGAGGAAGCGTTGGCCGAGGACATCGGTTACCTGAGCCGCGCCTGGGCCTTGATCGCCGAGAAGTCCGGCAGCTGCAAGGTCGGCGAACGCGTCTACGAGGACCTGAGCCTGCCGCTGCGCGCGGTGCGCGACCTGATCCGCCGCGACGTGGAGAAGGTCAAGGTCGACTCGCGCGAGACCTGCGAGCGCCTGCGCAGCTTCGCCGCCCAGTACATGCCGGGCCTGGCCGAGAAGATCGAGCACTACACCGGCGCGCGGCCGATCTTCGACCTGTACGGGGTCGAGGACGAGATCCAGCGCGCGCTCGACAAGGAGGTGCCGCTGAAGTCCGGCGGCTATCTGGTCATCGACCAGACCGAGGCGATGACCACCATCGACGTGAACACCGGTTCCTTCCTCGGTCAACGCAATCTGGAGGAAACCGTTTACCGCACCAACCTCGAGGCGGCGCAATCGGTCGCCCGGCAACTGCGGCTGCGCAACCTGGGCGGAATCATCATCATCGACTTCATCGACATGACCGACCAGGAGCACCGCCGGCAGGTGCTGCGCCAGTTGGAAAAAGCGCTGACCCGCGATCATGCCAAGACCACGGTGTACGAGTTCTCGCCGCTGGGCCTGGTCGAGATGACCCGCAAGCGCACCACCGAGAGCCTGGAGCGCCAGCTCAGCGAGGCCTGCCACGAATGCGGCGGCCGCGGCACCTTGAAGACCCCGGAGACGGTGACCTACGAAATCTTCCGCGACATCGTCCGCCAAGTGCGCCAGTTCGACGCCGCGCGGCTGCTGGTGATCGCCTCGCCGAAAGTGGTGGCGCGCATCACCGACGAGGAGTCGGCGGCGGTGGCCGAGCTGGAGGAATTCCTCGGCAAGTCGATCCGTTTTCAGCCGGACGATCAGTATGCGCAGGAGCAGTTTGATGTTGTGCTGCTTTGAGGGCGGGAATCGGGAATCGGGAGTCGGGAATCGTAAGAGCGGTTCGACGCTTTCGATGGTCCGAGGCTATTTCCGATTCGCGTCAGCGACGGAAGCCGGGAATCGGCAATTGGGCTTTGGGAATCGGAGAAGCGCGTCGCCGCTTTTGATTTCCCGATTCCCGACTCCCAATTCCCGATTCCCGTCAGAGACGCGCGGAGCGCGCCACTGATGCCCACCCCGCTGCGCCGCCGCCTGCGCATGGCCCGTCGTGGCGCCTTCTATGGCGCCGCGATCGTGCTCGTGCTGGTGGCGTTGCTGCTCGCCGCGGCCAGCCAGGTGCTGCCGCTGGCCGAAAGCCATCCCGAGCAGGTCGCGCAGTGGTTGAGCAAGCGCGCCGGGCGGCCGGTCGCGTTCGATAAGGTCGAAACGCAGTGGACCCGGCGCGGTCCGTTGCTGCGCCTGGACGGGTTGCGGATCGGCGAGGGCGCGCAGGCGTTCACCATCGGCGACGCCGAGATGCTGGTGTCGATCTATGCCGGCCTGCTGCCGGGGCAATCGTTTTCCGAATTGCGGCTCAAGGGCCTGGACCTGACCCTGGAGCGCGCCGACGACGGGCGCTGGAAGGTGCGCGGTCTGCCGGGGCAGACCCAGACCGACAACAGCGATCCGCTGTCGGCGCTGGAAGGCTTGGGCGAATTGCAGGTGATCGACGGCAAGCTGGCGGTGATCGCGCCGTCGCTCGGCGTCGATGCGCGCATTCCGAAGATCGACCTGCGCCTGCGCGTGGACGGTTCGCGCCTGCGCGCGGGCGTGCGCGCCTGGCCGACGGTCGGCGTCGCCGGAGCGCCGTCGACGCCGCTGGACGCGGTGCTGGATTTCGATCGCCGCCGTGGCGACGGCCGCGCCTATGCCGGCGCGACCCGCGCCGATCTGGCCGGCTGGGCGCCGCTGCTCAAGATCGTCGGCATCCGGGTCGAATCCGGGCAGGGCCGCGCCGAGGCCTGGGCCGATCTGCGCGGGCATCGGGTCGCCGCGGTCACGGTGTCGGCGGCATTGGATCGGGTCGGCTTGCGCGGCGAGCGTCCGCTGCCGGCGCCGGTCAGCGCTGCGACGGCAACCGCGAATGTTGCCGCGACGACGAGCGCGGCTTCGAACGCCACGACTTCCAGCGCCACCGCTTCAAGCGCCGCCGCTTCAAGTCCTGCTTCGAACGCAGCTGCCGCGACAGCCGCTGCGGCAGCACCGATTGCAGCGGCACCGGCCACCGCCACGCCGCCCGGCGCGAGCGGCCCCGACCGGGTCGAATTCGAACACGTCGAAACCCTCGCGCACTGGCGCCTGACCGATAACGGCTGGCGCTTCGACGCGCCCACCTTGCGCATCGGCAGCGGCACCAACGTGCAGACCCTTGACGGTCTGGCCGTGGCCGGCGGCGAGCGCTATGCGCTACGCGCCGATCGCATCGACGCCGGCCCGCTGATCGCGGTCGCCGCGCTCAGCGATGCCTTGCCTGAACGGCTGCGGCATTGGTTCGAAACCGCCAAGCCGCGCGTGTCGCTGAGCGCGATCGCGCTCAACGGCCGTCGCGGCGGGCCGATGTTCGCCAGCGCGCGGATCGAAGCGCTGGGCTTCGATGCGGTCGGCACCTCGCCGGGCCTGCAAGGTCTGGCCGGCACGATCGAAGCCGACGCCGACGGCTTCGCGATCCAGCTCGACGAGAATTCGCCGATGCGGTTCGACTGGCCGACCGGGTTCGGCGTGGTCCACACGGTCAAGTTGCAAGGCCGCGTCGGCGGCTGGCGCGAAGGCAACGGCTGGCGCGTGGGCACCACTTCGCTGCGCTTGCGCGGCATCGACACCGATTTCGGTCTGGTCGCGCGCGGCGGCATGTGGTTCCAGAACGACGGCACCCGGCCGTGGATCGATATCGCCACCGATCTCGACGACACCCCGATCCCGGTCGCGAAGGGCTTCTGGATTCGCAATCGCATGTCGCCGAACCTGATCCATTGGCTCGACACCGCGCTGGTCGGCGGAAAGCTGCGCAACGCGCATGCGGTGGTGTCGGGCGATCTCGACGACTGGCCGTTCAACCGCAACAACGGCCTGTTCGAAGCCAGCGCCCACCTCGACGGCGCGGTGGTGAAATTCCAGCCCGAGTGGCCCGCGGTCGACGGCTTGAACGCCGACGTGCGTTTCGTCGCCGACGGTTTCAGCGTCGAAGGCGTGGGCAAGATCGCCGGAGTCGGCATCCGCCGCATCGGCGCCGGCATCGATCACTACAAGGACGGCACCCTCAGCGTCGCCGCCGACACCAGCGCCGATGCCGCGCAGTTGCAGGCGCTGCTCAAGCAAAGCCCGCTGTACAAGGATCAGGCCGAGACCCTCGACAATCTGCGCGCGAGCGGCGCGGCGAAAGTCGCGTTCGACATGAAGCTGCCGCTGATCCACGGCAGCACCACCCAGATCGCCGGCACGGTCGATCTGGACAACGCCAAGCTCGCCGACCCGCGCTGGAAGATCGCGTTCGAACAAGTGCGCGGCCGCGCCGAGTACGGCCGCGGCGGCTTCCGCGCCGAGGATCTGGCGGTGATGCACGACGGCGCGCCGGGCAAGTTGTCGCTGCGCGCGGGCGAGAATTTCGTGCGCGATCGCGGCAACGTGTTCGAGGCCGGGCTGGATGCGATGTCCGGCGCGGACGAGTTGATCGCGCGCGGGCCGGACGAGTTGGCCTGGTTGAAGTCGTATCTCGATGGGCGTTCGTTGTGGACGGTCGGGATTTCGATTCCGAAGACGCTGCATGCGGCGGGGGCGGCGAAACCTGGCGTATCGCCGCCGTCACCGGCCTTGTTGCAGCTGCGGTCCAACTTGGTAGGCACCACCCTGAGCTTGCCGCCGCCGTTGAACAAGGCGGCCGGCGCGGCGCTCGCGACCACGATCGAAACGCCGTTGCCGCTCGGCAGCGGCGACGTGCGCGTGGCTTTGGGCAACACGCTCGCGTTGCGCGCGCGCACGACCAACGGCAAGACCGGCGTGCGCGTGGTGCTCGGCGCCAACCGGGTCGACGAGTTGCCGCCGGTCAGCGGCCTGATCGCGACCGGCCGCGCCGATACGCTCGAAGCGATCGACTGGATCGCGATCGCGCGCGGCGGCGGCAGCGGTTCGGGCGAAGGCGTGGCCTTGCAGCGCATCGACGTGACCGCGCAGAAACTGCAATTGCTCGGCGGCGTGTTTCCGAACACTCGGGTGATCGTCGCGCCGGCACCGCAGGGCGCGACCGCGGTGCGCGCCGAGGGCGCGGCGCTGGAAGGCGCGTTGCTGATCCCGAGCGACGGCGCCATCGCCGGCCGTTTCGCGCGCGTGCATTGGCGCACGCCGGCCGGTCCGGCCGCGCCGAATCCGACCACGATCACGCCCGGCAGCAACGGCGTCCACGCGTCCACCGCCGCCGCGGCCAACACCGTGCAGGCGGTGACCAAGCCAGCGCTCGACGACACCATCGACCCGGCCAAGATTCCGGCGCTGACTATCGACATCGCCGACCTGCACATCGGCGACGCCGCGCTCGGCAACGCCAGCCTGCGCACCCGGCCGACCCCGGCCGGCATGCGCATCGACCAGTTCACCACTCGCGCCGACAAGCAGTCGATCGACGTCAGCGGCGACTGGACCGGCCGCGGCACCGGCGCGCGCACTCATCTGAGCGCCGCGCTCGACAGCGGCGATGTCGGCGCCTTGCTCGGCGGCTTCGGCATCGGCGGTCAGGTCGGCGGCGGCAAGGGCAAGCTCAAGCTCGACGCCGGCTGGCCCGGCAGCCCGGCCGGTTTCGCCCTGGGCACCTTGGAAGGCAGCCTGATCGTGGACCTGCGCGACGGCCGCCTGATCGAGGTCGATCCCGGCGCGGGCCGTGTGCTCGGCCTGCTCAGCGTGGCGCAGTTGCCGCGCCGGCTGACCCTGGATTTCCGCGACCTGTTCGCCAAGGGCTTCGCCTTCGACCGCGTCGCCGGCACCGTGCGCTTCGGCAACGGCAGCGCGCGCAGCGACAACCTGGTGATCGACGGCCCGGCCGCGGCGATCGCGATCCGCGGCGCCGCCGATCTGCGCGCGCAGAGCTACGACCAGACCATCGAAGTGCGGCCCAAGGCCGCCAACGTGCTGACCGCGGTCGGCGCGCTGGCCGCCGGCCCGGTCGGCGCGGCGATCGGCGCGGCCGCCAACGCGGTATTGCAGAAGCCGCTGGGCAGCCTGGCATCGAAAACCTACCGGGTCACCGGGCCGTGGAAAGAACCCAAGGTCGAAGTGCTGAGCCGGCAGGAAACGCGCGCGGCGAAGCCGCCGGGGCCGCCGGCGGGTTAGGGCGAGGGTCGCGGCATTTCGGTCAGGTTGCGGGTCGGGAGAGGCCTGGGGTGGGGCGTCGGCGCTGAGACATTCGCGTTCCACCGCCACGCATACCGTCACGGCGACCGCGCAGCTTCGGCCTGTTTGCGCGCCGCTCGGGCCCGACTATGCGCGCGAACGCCGCCCCGGAGGCGAAGCCCAATCGCGAATCCGCCGCCGCACCGCACCTGAATCACCCGCGAGCCCGCCGGATTGCGCAAGCCCGCGCCATTGATCGCCGGCCCGCGCGCCACTATTTCCTGGATACGAGCGCTCGCCGCGCTGCTCCGACCGCCACGGCCGCGCGCCGCCGGAATCGGGCGCGCGGCCCACCCAAGCGCCGCCGGCCCGCCTAAGATGGGCTTTCCGCGTGTTCACCTCTTGCCTGGTTCCCACATGACCCTTCCCCTGCAGATCGCCGAAACCCGCCTTCTCCTGCCCGCCGGGCTGGACGCCGGCGGCCTGGAACGCAGCTTCGGCACCTTGCTCGGGCCCGGCATCGATTTCGGCGACCTGTATTTCCAGCATTCGCGCCGCGAGAGCTGGACGGTCGAGGACGGCATCGTCAAGGACGGCTCGCATTCGATCGAGCAGGGCGTGGGCGTGCGCGCGATCAGCGGCGAGAAGACCGGCTTCGCCTATTCCGACGAGATCAACAGCGAAGCGCTGCTCGGCGCGGCCAAATCGGCGCGCGCGATCGCCCGCGACGGCCGCTCGCAGAGCGCGCAGAGCCTGGTCCGCGGCGGCGGGCGTTCGCTGTATCCCAGCGACGACCCGATCGATTCGATCGGCAACGAAAGCAAGGTCGAAGCGTTGCGCAAGCTGGACAAGCTGCTGCGCGCGGCCGACCCGCGCGTGCAGCAGGTGGTGGTAAGCCTCAGCGGCACCATGGATACCGTGCTGGTCGCGCGCAGCGACGGCGTGCTCGCCGCCGACGTGCGCCCGCTGGTGCGCTTGAACGTGCAGGTGATCGTCGAACACAACGGCCGTCGCGAGAGTGGCTATTCCGGCGGCGGCGGCCGCTGCAGCTACGCCGATCTGCTCGGCGGCGACAAACCCGAGCAGTTCGCGCGCGAAGCGCTGCGCCAGGCGCTGGTGAATCTCGACGCGGTCGACGCGCCGGCCGGGATCATGCCGGTGGTGCTCGGTTCGGGCTGGCCCGGCGTGCTGCTGCACGAAGCGGTCGGCCACGGCCTGGAAGGCGATTTCAACCGCAAGGGCACCTCGACCTACGCCGGCCGCATGGGTCAGCGGGTGGCCTCGCCCGGCGTCACCATCGTCGACGACGGCACCCTGGAAGGCCGGCGCGGTTCGCTCAACGTCGATGACGAAGGCACGCCGACCAACTGCACCACCCTGATCGAAGACGGCGTGCTGGTCGGTTACATGCAGGACACCCTCAACGCGCGGCTGATGGGCATGACCCCTACCGGCAACGGCCGCCGCGAGTCCTTCGCCCATCTGCCGATGCCGCGCATGACCAATACCTACATGCTGGCCGGCAAGGACGACCCCGAAGACATGATCCGTTCGGTCAAGAAAGGCCTGTACGCGGTCAATTTCGGCGGCGGCCAGGTCGACATCACTAGCGGCAAGTACGTGTTCTCGGCGACCGAGGCCTATCTGATCGAAGACGGCAAGATCACCGCGCCGGTCAAGGGCGCGACCCTGATCGGCAACGGCCCGGAAACCATGCAGAAGGTGCGCATGATCGGCCACGACCTGGCGCTGGACGAAGGCGTGGGCGTGTGCGGCAAGGACGGGCAGAGCGTCCCGGTCGGCGTCGGCCAGCCGTCGTTGCTGATCGATGGGTTGACGGTGGGCGGCACCAGCGCGTGATGGCGCGTGGTGCGCAAGATTCCCTTCTCCCGCGAGCGGGAGAAGGTGGCCCGAAGGGCCGGATGAGGGCGCGCGCGGTCGCAAGCAACGACGCGATCTGCAACGCCCTCACCCCAACCCCATCCCGGCCCAAACGCATGGCGTTTGGGCGTTCGCGGGCGCGCGAGCCGATGGCTCGCAAGCAGCGCCCGCTCACCCCGCACGCGGGAGAGGGGCTTCAAAAGCAATTGGGTTCAGTAGCGGCTTTCGTTGGCGAATTCGTCGCCATCGTCGTCGCCCGCATCGCCCGGCCCGGCCAACACCGTGCGCAACTCGCGGTACAGCTCGCGGAACGAATGCGGCGGCTTGTTGCGCTTGCGTTCTTCCAGCGTGTTGCGCACCAGTTGGCGCAGGCGCTGCCGGTCGGCGCCCGGGTGTTCGTCGAGCAGTTCGGCCAGCGCCGCGTCGCCGTTGTCGAGCAGGCGTTCGCGCCAGCTCTCGATGCGGTGCATCGCGGCGATCTCGCGCCGCGCGGCCTCGCCGTTTTCGTCGAGCGCGTCGCGCAGCGCGTCCATCGCCGCATCGTCCTCGCGGCGCATCTGCTTGGCCAGGAACGCCAGCTGGCGCTTGTGGGCGACGTGCGCGGTGATGCGCTTGCAGTCGCGGATGTGCGGCAGCAGCGCCTCGGGCACTGGCAGCTTGGCCAGCTGGGCCTCGGTCAGGGACACCAGTTTTTCGCCCAGGGCCAAGGTTTCCAGCGCCTCGCGCCGGTTCTGGCTCCGGCTGGGGCTCAGGAATTCACCGGTTTCCTCATCTCTGCCGCGCATCGCAAACCACCTCGTGTACCGTCAAACTGAACAATATCGCGTCGCAACGACGCCGCTTGCGTTTCCAGCGGCGCCTGCGCGCCACCGCCAACTCGGCGGCGCCCACGCGCCGCGGCACCAAGGATAAGCCATTGAACGTGTTAGCCCCCAGCTCCGGCATCGCGGCCGCCTCGTCCCATACCTTCGCCGACCCCGAAGCGCGCCTGGACGTGCTGGTCGATCTGTCGCAGCGGCTGCTCGCCGCGGCGCGCGCGCGCGGCGCCACCCAGGCCGAAGTGTCGTGCTCGGAAGAGGCCGGCCTCAACGTCAACGTGCGCATGGGCGAGGTCGAAACGGTCGAATCCACCCGCGACCGCGGCATCGCCATGACCGTCTATTTCGGTCAGCGCAAAGGCAGCGCCAGCACCGCCGACCTGCGCGAGGAAAGCCTGGAGGCCACGGTCGAACAGGCCTGCGCGCTGGCCCGTTACACCGAGGACGACGAAGCCGCCGGTCTCGCCGACGTGGCCCTGATGGCCACCGATCTACGCGATTTCGACACCTGGCATCCCTGGAACATCGATGCCGACCGCGCGATCGAACTGGCGCTCGCCTGCGAAAGCGCCGGCCGCGACTTCGACCAGCGCATCGAGAACAGCGACGGCGCCTCGGTCGGCACCGGCGCGAGCCTGGGCGTCTACGCCAATTCGCACGGCTTCGTCGGGCGCGAGCGCAGCACCCAGCACAGCCTCGGCGTCGCCTTGATCGGCGGCCGCGGCGACACCATGCAGCGCGACGGCTGGTATACCTCGGCGATGGCCGCCGATGAGTTGGAATCGGCCGCCAGCGTCGGCCGCAAGGCCGCCGAGCGCACGGTCGCGCGATTGGCGCCGCGGCAGATCGCGACCGGCGAATACCCGGTGCTGTACGCGGCCGAAAGCGCGCGTTCGCTGATCGGCCATCTGCTCGGCGGCATCAGCGGCGGCGCGCTGTACCGGCGCGCGAGCTTCCTGGTCGACAGCGCCGGCACCCAGCTGTTTCCGTCGTGGTTCCGCATCGACGAACAACCGTTCCTGCATCGCGGCTACCGTTCGACCTCGTACGACGCCGAAGGCGTGGCCACCCACGAATCGGCCTTGATCGATGCCGGCGTGCTGCAGCATTACGTGCTCAGCAGTTATTCGGCGCGCAAGCTGGGCCTGCAGACCACCGGCAACGCCGGCGGCGTGCACAACCTGCAGGTCGCGGCCAATGCCGGCGACTACACCTCGCTGCTCAAGCAGATGGGGCGCGGCCTGGTGGTGACCGAGCTGATGGGGCAGGGCGTCAATGCGGTCACCGGCGATTACTCGCGCGGCGCGGCCGGTTTCTGGGTCGAGAACGGCGAGCTGCAATACCCGGTCGACGGCATCACCATCGCCGGCAACCTGCGCGCGATGTTCTCGGCGATCGAAGCGGTCGGCACCGACGTCGACGAGCGCTCGCATGTGCGCACCGGTTCGATATTGATCGGGCGGATGACGGTGGCGGGCGAAAGCGCCGAGGATTGAGCCGCGGCGCGATGCGGCGGCGGATCGTTTGATGGTGCGGTCGCGTCGTCGGATTCGCGATGCGGCGATCGCTATCGGTCTGCCGTGGCAGGCCCGTTTCGTCCGGTTCGATCCGATCGCCGCGACGCATAGACGAATCGATCGGGCATCGCCGCGGAAACCGCGCGAGCGACATCACGGCCGTGCCCGCGTACCGTTTGTTGACCGCGGTTGCGAATCCGCGCATCGCCGACTGAACAGGCGTCGCGGCCTGTCAACCCGAGCCATGGCCACCCGTTCTCTGGCGTAGTTCCCGCCCGGAGAGCCGGATGAGCGCAAGCAAGGCCACGGCCGCCAATCGTTTCGGACTCGGCGCGCGCCCCGGCGAGCTCGACCGCGCCGGCGACGGCCGCCAGATTCTGCTCGCGCAATTGCGCGAGCCGCCGTCGCTGGCGGAATTCCGCGACCTGCCTGGCAGCGCCGCGACCTTGCAGCGCGAGTACGAACAACAGCGCGCGAATCGCGCCGACCGAAACGCGGAAGCAGCGGCGAAGTCGCCGCGGCCGATGACGGCTGCGTCGTCCGAATCCGCAGCGGAATCGACGATGGCCGCGCCCGGCATGGACGCCGCGTCCGCGCGCCGCCGTCGCACCGTCGCCGAACGCAGCGGGCCCACAGCGAACGACCGCGCCGAGCGCGAACCCGCCACCCCCGCCGAAGCCCTGCGCCGCGAACTGCGCCGTCAGCAACTGGCCGAGTTCGCCGCGCGCTACTGCCATGCCGCGTCCACCGATTCGCCGTTCGTCGAACGCCTGACCCAGTTCTGGTCGAACCATTTCGCCGTCTCCATCGACAAGGGCAACGCGCGCCTGTACGGCGGATCGATGGAGCGCGAAGCGATCCGGCCGCATGTGCTCGGCCGCTTCGAGGATCTGCTGCTGGCGGTCGAAAGCCATCCGGCGATGCTGCGTTATCTCGACAACGCGGTATCGATCGGCGACGACTCGCGCGCGGCGCGACGCGCGCAACGCATGGGCGACGACGGCGACAAACCGCGGCGCGGGCTCAACGAAAACCTCGCGCGCGAGATCCTCGAACTGCACACCCTCGGCGTCGACGGCGGCTACCGCCAGGACGATGTGATCGAACTCGCGCGTGCGATCACCGGCTGGAGCACGCCGGGCCCGCGCGACGCGCAGGCGCTCGAGGCCTCGTTCGTGTTCCGCGCCAACGCCCACGAGCCCGGCGCGCGGCGCGTGCTCGGCCGCGACTACGCCGAGGGCGGGGTCGAGCAGGGCCGCGCGGTGCTGGCCGATCTGGCCCGCCATCCGGCCACCGCGCGCCATCTGAGTTTCAAGCTCGCGCGCCATTTCGTCGCCGACGAACCGCCGCCGGCGCTGGTCGAACGCATGGCCCGGGCCTATCTGCACAGCGACGGCGACCTGCGCGCGCTGTACCGCAGCCTGATCGAAAGCGACGAAGCGTGGTCGCCGGCCGCGCGCAAGTTCAAGACGCCCAACGATTTCGTGATCTCGGCCATGCGCGCGGGCGAACTGCCGGTCGGCAACGAAGCGCGCGCGCTGATCGGCCTGCTCGCCAGCCTCGGCCAACCGGTGTTTACGCCGCGCTCGCCGGCCGGCTTTCCCGACACCGCCGCCGACTGGAGCAATCCCGACGGCCTGTTCAAGCGCATCCAGGCCGCGCAGTTGTTCGCCGCGCGCGTCGATGCGCAAGCATCGACGCCGTATCAGCGCGCGCTGTCGGTGCTCGGCAGCGACGCGGTCAACGGCGATTTCGCGATCGGCCTGCGCCGCGCGGGTTCGGCCAGCGAAGGCTTTGCGCTGCTGTTCGCCAGCCCCGCGTTCCAGTGGAGAAGCTGAGATGGATGCGCAACGACGAGGCCTGCTCGCCGCGTTCGGCGCCAGCGCGCTGCTGACCCTGTTTCCCGCCGCGACCCGCGCCGCGACCGGGCACGACACGCGCTTCCTGCTGGTGTTGCTGCGCGGCGGCCTGGACGGCTTGCATCTGCTGCCGCCGTACGCCGATCCGGCCTATGCGCGCCTGCGCGGCGAGGGCGCGGTCGAGGATCCGATCCGCATCGATGCGAACTTCGGCCTGCATCCGGCCATGCAGCAGGCGGCGACGATGTACCGCGCGCGCGAATTGCTGCCGATCGTGGCGATCGCGCCGCCGTATCGCGAGCGCTCGCATTTCGACGCGCAGGACTGCCTGGAGAACGGCACCGCCTCGCCGACCGGCGCGCGCGACGGCTGGCTCGGCCGCTGCGTGCAGGCGATGCCGGGCGGCGCCGGTTTCGCGGTCGCCGCAGTGATGCCGCTGGCCCTGCGCGGCAGCGAGCGCGCCAGCAACTGGTGGCCGCCGTTGCCGAAGGACGTCGATCCGCAGTTGTTGCAGCGCCTGCAGCCGCTGTACGCGGCCGATCCGCGCCTGAGCGAGACCTTCGAACGCTCCACCCACGCCGCGACGATGACGCGCGACGGCAAGGGCGCGTTCGCGCTGCCCGAGGCGATGCGCATCGCCGCGCAGCGCATGAGCGCCGCCGACGGCCCACGCATCGGCTTCGTCGAGGACAGCGGCTGGGACACGCACCGCAATCAGGCGCCGGTGTTGCAGCGCAAGCTGGCCGAACTCGATCAGGGCCTGGCCGCGGCGCGCGCGGGCTTCGGCGTGGCCTGGCCGCGCACGGTGATCGCGGTGGTCACCGAGTTCGGCCGCACCGCGGCGATCAACGGCACCAGCGGCACCGATCACGGCACCGGCGGCATGGCCCTGCTGTGCGGCGGCGCGGTGCGCGGCGGCCGCATCGGCGGAGACTGGCCGGGCCTGGCCCCGGCGCAACTCAACCAGGGACGCGATCTGCGCGCGACCGGCGATCTGCGCGGTCTGTTCAAGAGCGTGCTGAGCGAACACCTCGGACTGGCCGAATCGGCGGTCGAGTCGCGGGTGTTTCCGGCCAGCCGCGCGGTCGCGCCGATGACGGGCTGGCGCGCGACCTAGGCGGCTCGGGCTCCGGCCTCAGGCTGACGCGAATCCTGTGTTTCGATGATCCGATCCCGGTGGTTCGCGCCACCACGAGGCGATCGGCCGCGGCGTGGCCGCTGGCACCGATTTCGCGCGTTCGATCGTTTCGGGCGACGGCGATCGTGACAGCTCGATTGCAACGGCCTGCCCGGGCCGGCGGTCAAGGCCGTCCAGGCATGCCGGACACAGATAAAGTGCGGCAGCCATACCCTATTTACCTTGACAGCATGGACGCTCACGGCCGACAGTGACGCGGTTGGGCAGCCCGAGCTGGCCCATCGGACTCACATCACGAACAGGAAAGGGGAACAAGGAATGAACGATTTGAACGAACAAGCGTCCGGCAGCAGCGAGGACCGCACCCTGGCGATGATCACCCACCTCTCGGCGATCGTCTTCGGCTTCATCGTCCCGCTGATCATCTGGCTGATCAACAAGGACAAGCCGGAGAAGGAATTCCTGACCGATCAGTCCAAGGAAGCGCTGAATTTCACCATCTCGCTGTTCATCGTGTACATCGCGCTGATGGTGCTGTCGTTCGTGACCTTCGGTCTGGCCGGCCTGCTGTCGCCGGTGATCTGGATCGTGTCGGTGGTGTTCTTCATCATCGCCGGCCTCAAGGCGAAGGACGGCGTGCGCTATCGCTATCCGCTGACCCTGCGTCTGATCGCCTGAGTCGGTAGCAGGTATTCGGGCCGGCCGTTCGCGGCCGGTCAGGGGAAAACGAAAAGGGCAGACTTCGGTCTGCCCTTTTTCGTGGGCGTTTAGAACGTGTTGGCTGCGAATGCGCCCGCTACGGATGGGTTGGTTCGGGCATGCGCCGTGTCGAGCGTGCCTTGTCGAGCGTGCTGGTTCGAAACGTATCGACAGATGCGCGATGGCGTCGAGGCCATCGCGCCAATCGCGGCGTTGATGCGGCGATGCCGGACCGGCGTCGCCGCTCAGCGGTCGCGTTCGATCGCCAGCCGTCCCAGCGCGCGCAGGGCGTCGGCGCCGTGGCCGAACGGTTCCAGCGCGGCGTCCATCGCGCGCGCGAGTTCGTCCAGGCGCGCGCGCGAGGCGTCCAGGCCGATCAATGCGGGGAAGGTCGACTTGTCCTGGGCCGCGTCCTTGCCGGCGGTCTTGCCGAGGGTCTGGCTGTCGCCCTCGACATCGAGGATGTCGTCGCGGACCTGGAAGGCCAGTCCCAGCGCCTGCGCGTAGCGGTCCAGGGCGTCCAGCGCGGCGCCGTCGGCGTGGCCGCACAGCGCGCCCATGCGTACGCTGGCGCGGATCAGCGCGCCGGTCTTGAGCGAATGCAGATGCTCCAGCGCGGCCACGTCGAGCTGGACGCCGGTGCCGGTGGCGTCGATGTCGAGCGCCTGGCCGCCGCACATGCCGGCCACGCCCGCGGCCTGGGCCAGGGTGCGCAGCAGGGCGACGCGGGTGGCGTCGTCGCTGTCGGTGTCGGCCAGTACCGCGAACGCCAGCGATTGCAGCGCGTCGCCGGCGAGGATCGCGGTGGCTTCGTCGAAGGCCACGTGCACGGTCGGCTGGCCGCGGCGCAGGGCGTCGTCGTCCATCGCCGGCAGGTCGTCGTGGACCAGCGAATAGGCGTGGATCAGTTCGACCGCGGTGGCCGGCGCGTCGAGCACCGCCGGCGCGACTTCGAACAGCGCGCCGGCGGCGTGGACCAGCAGCGGACGCATGCGCTTGCCGCCGAGCAGCACCGCATGGCGCATTGCCTGGTGCAGGCGCTGCGGCGCGGCGTCGGAGGCGGGCAGTGCATCGGTGAGCGCGCGGTCGGCGCGCTCGCGCCACTGACTCAGCCGATCGTCCAGCCGGGCCGCATCACGCATCGACTTCGCTGCCCGGCGGGCCGGCATTGCCGAACGGCTCGGCGCTGGCCGGTTCCTGCGGGTCGGTGAGCAGGCGCACGCGCAGCTCGGCCTGTTCCAGCGCGGCCTGGCAGCGGCGGTAGAGACCGACGCCGCGCTCATAGGCGGCGAGCGAATCTTCCAGGCTCATCTCGCCGTGTTCCATCTTCTCGACCAGTTGCTCCAGGGCATCGAGCGACTGCTCGAAATCGGCGACCGGCGAGGCTTCGGTGGGGGTTTTACGAGGCATGGGGGAAGTGTGCGGCGGGGGCGGGGCGGGGTCAATGCGGCGTGGGGACGCGGAGGTGCGGTTCGCTTACTCCGGCGAGGCGGAACATTCAGAGACTTCAGCGTCATCTTTCCAGGACGTCATTCCCGCGAAGGCGGGAATCCAGAGACTTCAGCGTCATCCTTCAAGGACGTCATTCCCGCGAAGGCGGGAATCCAAAGACTTCAGCGTCATCCTTCTAGGACGTCATTCCCGCGAAGGCGGGAATCGAGAGACTTCAGCGTCATCCTTCCAGATCGTCATTCCCGCGAACGCGGGAATCCAGTGACTTTGACCTTGCAAGACGTCAAGTGTTCTCGCACGAAAGGCACTGGATTCCCGCCTTCGCGGGAATGACGGTCTTGGGGATGACGACGAAACAGGACAGCATCGGTGCCCTCAGGAATAGACAAACGCGATGGATGCAGGAATGACGGTATGCAGAAATAGCGGTTCGCGATGTCGCAGGAACAGCGGCGCGCGAAAACGCAGAGACAATGCATGCCGACGCACGAAGCAGGCCAAGAACACAGCGGACCACCAACACAGCGAACCAAGAACACAGCGAGCCCAAGACCACAGCGAGCCCAAGACCACAGCGAGCCAATAACACAGCGAGCCAAGAACACGGCGAACCAAGAACGCAACGAGCCAACAACGCAACGACCCAAGAACACAGCCAGCAATCCCGCCCATCGCAGCGGATTCAACCCGCCACCAACGTCAACCGCCCCCCACATCCCCGCAACCACGCATCCATCCGCGCCGACACCGCCACATCGCCCACCGCCTGCAGTTCGCCCTGCGCCGAGCTGAGCAGCGGCATGCGGCGCCGCTCCCACGGCGGCACGCCCAGGTCCTGCAGCACCTTGCGCAGCATGTGGCCGTGCGCGCGCCCCGGCAGCACGATGCGTTCGCCGCCGCGCCGCGCATGCGCCACGCCGGGCGCGTCGAAGGCCTCGGCGCCTTCCAGCCGCCACTCGCCGCCGTCGGGCAGGGCCAACGGCGCGCGTCCGTCCCACGGCGCCTGCCATTCCGTCGCCAGCGCAGGTCGCTGCATCTGCGCGTGCAGCAGATCGCGCCAGGCATGCACCACCGCGCCCTGCCAGGCGAATTCGGCTTCGGCGTCGGCGCGCGCGTCGAGCAATTGCGCTTCGATCTGGATCACGCCCTGGGTCGGCAGCGGCGGCAGGCCCAGGCCGGCGATCCAGCGCCGCAGCACCCGCGCGCGCCGCGCGACCGGCAAGCTGCGCAGGGCCGCGCGCGACAGCGCCTGCGGATCGAGACTGCGCACGGCGGCCAGGGCCAGCGCGTCTTCCTCGTCGAGCAGGCGTTCGGATTCGCCGGCCAGCCGCGCCGACAGGGCGAAACTCGCATCCGCCTGCGGCCAGCGTTCGCGCAGCAGCGGCATGACCCGGTTGCGCAGGAAATTACGGTCGTAGCGATCGTCGTCGTTGCTGGGATCGTCGATCCAACGCAGGCCATGAGCCTGCGCGTAAGCAAGCAAGGCGGCGCGCGGCACCGACAACAGCGGCCGCCACAATCGGCCTGCGCCGCAGGCGCGCCACGCCGTCATCGACGCCAGCCCGGTCGAACCCGAGCCGCGCAGCAATCGCAGCAGCAGGGTTTCGGCCTGATCGTCGCGGTGATGGGCGAGGATCAGGGTTTCACCGATGCCGAGTCCGGCCTCGAACGCGGCATGACGCGCACGCCGCGCCGCGGCTTCCGGGCCGTCGCCCGCGTCGCGCGCAACCGACACCCGCGAAACGGTCAATTCCAGTTCGTTCGAACGGCAAACTTCCTGGCAATGCCGCGCCCAATCGTCGGCCTGCGCATGCAAGCCATGATGCACATGCCACGCCCGCAGGCCCTGGTGCCGCGCCCGCGGCGAAGCCGCCAAGGCATGCAGCAGCACGCTCGAATCCAGCCCGCCGCTGTAGCCCACGCACAGCGGCGTGGCCGGCAGTTCGCGCAGCGCGGTGGCGATCGCATCGGAGTTTGATACCAACATGCCGGCATGGTGCCACGACCGCGGGACGCAGCAACCCATGGATGATGCTGCGCACGCGCTGGGCCGCCATTACTTTGACCTCTCCTTGGGTAATGCAGAGATCACGTCGTGTCCCGGCTTTTCGCTCCGCTGTCGCAACGCTCCTTGACCTTGCGCAACCGCTTGGTGGTTTCGCCGATGTGCCAGTACTCGGCGGTGGACGGCGTGCCGAACAACTGGCATCTGGTCCACCTGGGCAGCCGCGCGGTCGGCGGCGCCGGCCTGGTCATGACCGAGGCCTGCGCGGTCTCGCCGCAGGGGCGCATTTCCCCGGCCGACACCGGCCTGTGGAACGCCGCGCAGGCCGAGGCCTGGCATCGCATCAGCTGCTTCCTGCGCTCGCGCGAAGCCGCGGTCGGCGTGCAGCTGGCGCACGCCGGACGCAAGGCCAGCGTCGAAGCGCCGTGGCTCGGCGGCAAGGGCGTAACGGCCGAGGCCGGCGGCTGGACCCCGGTGGCGCCGTCGGCGCTCGCGTTCCGCGAGGATTCGCCGCAGCCGCGCGCGCTGGAACCGATCGACATCCGCAACGTGATCGACGATTTCGCCGCGGCCGCGCAGCGCGCGCTCGATGCGTGTTTCCAGTTGGTCGAGATCCACGCCGCGCACGGTTATCTGCTGCATCAGTTCCTGTCGCCGTTGTCGAACCAGCGCGAGGACCGTTACGGCGGCAGCTTCGAAAACCGCACCCGCCTGCTGCGCGAAGTGCTGGTCGCGGTGCGCGAGGTGTGGCCCGAACGGCTGCCGCTGTGGCTGCGCATTTCCGCGACCGACTGGGCCGACGGCGGCTGGGATATCGAACAGAGCGTCGAGCTGGCGCGGATCGTCAAGGACCTTGGCGTCGATCTGATCGACGTGTCCAGCGGCGGCCTGGTGCCGCATGTGCGCATTCCGGTCGAACCGGGCTATCAGGTGCCGTTCTCGGCGCGCATCCGCCGCGAGGCCGGCATCGCCACCGGCGCGGTCGGCTTGATCACCCGCGCCGCGCAGGCCGAGAAGATCGTCGCCGACGGCGAGGCCGACGTGGTGCTGCTCGCGCGCGAGCTGTTGCGCGATCCGTATTTTCCGCTGCGCGCCGCGCAGGAGTTGGGCGCGAACGTGCATGTGCCGGAGCAGTATCAGCGGGCTTGGTGAGCGCCGCAGTGTCGGGCGAGTCGGTGCATGCGCCGATCGCCGCGCGAACATCCGACTCGCTCAATCGGGTTTCGGGCAGGTTCCGGGCTTCAGCCGCGCAGCTGTAGGACAGGCCCATCGCTTCATTCGCGACAGATCGGCGTCGGGTTCGCTCAGCGTGACCCGATAGCCGCGGTCAAGCATCAAACGCAGATGGCCGTTACGGAAATGCTCGGGCTCGCACGCCGGGTCGTAGTAACGGGGGCCTCGTGAGAACACGATCAACGCAACCAGTTCCGCATCGCGCAGTTCATTGGCGGGGACGCCGAAGTAGATCTGCGCCGCCTGCTCCAGGCCCATCGCGCCGTGGCCGTAATCGGAATTTTCCAGAATCGAATCGATGACCCGTTCGGCCGGCCATTCGCGGCTCAGGCGGCTGGCGACGGCATAGCTGACTGGCCGCAGCCGTTTGGGCCAGGGGCGATAACCGTCTCGATTCCGGCCATATTTCAGGTTCGGCCCCAGTCGCGGATCGGCCTGAGCCAAGTGCAAGAACGCGATGTCGTCGGCGGCGTGGAACAGCACGTCTTCGTCCGCGCCGGCGGCGCATGCGGCTTTTTGAGTGGGCCAGTCAGACCACGCATGCGACCAGCATCGCAGCGCATGTCCGAGTTCGGTGAGCGGCAGGCCAACGCTGCTGAAGCGACGGATGCGCAGTTCGCCCTGGCCACCCAACTCGGACCACATTAGGGCGCGCGCCTGGGCCGAGTAGTGGTGACGTGGCAACGGCAAGGTCTGCGGCAAGTCGTGCGCGCCGTACCAGTACAGGCCCTGGAGCGCGAGCAGTACCGCGAGCGCGATCGCCAGGATCGCGGCGACGATCGATTTGATCAGGACGTCCATGTCCTTGGGCGCGACGCCTTACGCGGCTTCGTACGCGCCGTAACCGCGCAAGCGCTCATAGCGGCGCTGCAGCAGTTCGTCGACCGGAACGTTCTCCAGCGCGTCGATCTCGTTGATCAACACCGCCTTCAAGCGCGTCGCCATCTGCTTCGGGTTGCGATGCGCGCCGCCGATCGGCTCGCGCACGATCTTGTCGATCAGGCCCAGCTCGTGCAGGCGCTTGGCGGTCAGGCCGAGCTGTTCGGCCGCGTCCTTGGCCTTGTCGGCGGTCTTCCACAGGATCGAGGCGCAGCCCTCGGGGGTGATCACCGAGTAGGTGCTGTATTCGAGCATCAAGGTGCGATCGCCGACGCCGATCGCCAGCGCGCCGCCGGAGCCGCCTTCGCCGATCACGGTGCAGATCACCGGGATCTTCAGTTCGGCCATTTCCAGCAGGTTGCGCGCGATCGCCTCGGACTGGCCGCGTTCCTCGGCGTCGATGCCGGGCCAGGCGCCGGCGGTGTCGATGAAGGTGATCAGCGGCAGGCCGAAGCGCTCGGCCAGCTTCATCAGGCGCAGCGCCTTGCGGTAGCCCTCCGGACGCGGCATGCCGAAGTTGCGCTTGATCTTGCTCTTGGTGTCGCGGCCCTTCTGGTGGCCGACGATGACCACGCTGCGCCCGGCGATACGGCCCAGGCCGCCGACGATGGCCTTGTCGTCGGCGAAGGCGCGGTCGCCGGCCAGTTCCTGGAACTCGTCGCACATCACCCGGATGTAATCGAGGGTGTAGGGGCGTGCCGGATGGCGCGCCAGCTGCGAAATCTGCCACGACGAGAGGTCACGGAAAATCTGCGCGGTGCGCAGGCGCAGCTTGTCCTGCAGGGCATGGATTTCGGCGTCGATGTCGACGGCCGGGCCGCTGCTGGCGTGGCGCAGCTCCTGGATCTTGGCTTCCAGGTCGGCGATGGGCTGCTCGAAGTCGAGGTAATTCGGATTCATTCGGGGGCCGTGGGCCTTGGTCGATGGACAGTCTAGCCCAGAGGGGCGGACCGTACCGAGGGGGATGGGGGCGGTGGGGCGGGGAACGAGTTAAGAGGAGTGAGCAGTGAGTAAAAGCGGGCATTCGCTCACTACTCGTTACTGAGCACCCGTTCAGAGATCACGACCGCGTCGCGCCCCTACTCACTCCTCACTCCTCTCAACTCACTCCTGCCTCAAGCCCAGGGCTTGCCCAAGGTCAAGCGCACCGCCTTCACCCCAGGCTGCGAGCGCAGCAGCCCGACCAGGTCCGCATCCACGCGCACCGACTGCGGGCCGTTGAGGTCGAGCATGCCGGCCGCGCCCTGACGCAGCAGGTCCAGGCGGATCGGGGTCGGGCCGGGGCGCTGCCTGGCCAGCAGCGCGTCCACGCGCTGCCAGGTGCCCGGCACGCGCAGGTCCAGGCGCAGCGCCAGCCGCTGCGCGTGCTTGGCGCAGATCTGCGCGTAGTCCCAGCAGCGCGCGGCGCGCAGGGCGAAGCCGCCGCTGAAGGCGTCCTCGCGCAGGCCGCCCTGGATCACCAGCAGGCGGTCGCGCGCCAGCATCGAGGCGAATTCGCTGTAGGTCTCGGAGAAGAACGCGCACTCCAGGCGGCCGCGGCCGTCCTCGATCTGCACGAACATCTGGCTGTCGCCCTTCTTGCGGAAGCCGACGACCTGCCCGGCGACGATGATGTCCAGCTCCGGACGCCAGCCGCTGCGCGCGCTTTCCGGACGCTTTTCCCAGATCGTTTCCAGTTCGCCCAGGTCGATGCCGACCAGCCCGCGCAATTCGTCGCGATACGGATCGAAGGGATGGCCGCTGAGGTAGTGGCCCAGGGTCTCGCGTTCGCCGTGCAGGATCTGGCTCAGCGGCCACTCGTTGGCCTGCGGCAGGTCCAGGTGCAGCGCGGGCGCGGCGGTTTCGAAACCGCCGAACAACGAGACCTGGCCGGCGGCGCGTTCCTTGGCCAACTGGTCGGTGACCTTGAGCACTTCCGGCAACTGCAGCATCAGGCTGGCGCGATTCGGCCCCAGCCCGTCGAGTGCGCCGGCGTGGGTCAACGCTTCCATCGCGCGGCGGTTGAGCTTGCCGGTGTCCACGCGCTTGCAGAAATCCAGCAGGTCCACGAACGGACCGGCGCGGCGCGCGTCGACGATCGCCTCGCACACGCCGCGGCCGACGCCCTTCACCGCGCCGATGCCGTAGCGGATGGTGTTGGCGTCGATCGCCTCGAACATGTATTCGGATTCGTTGACGTGCGGCGGCAGCACGGTGATGCCCATGACCCGCGCTTCGTCGAGGAAATTGACCACCTTGTCGGTGTTGTCCATGTCCGACGAGCAGGTCGCGGCCATGAACTCGGCGCCGTAATGGCGCTTGAGCCAGCCGGTCTGATACGCGACCAGCGCGTACGCGGCCGAGTGCGACTTGTTGAAGCCGTACTCGGCGAACTTCTCCATCAAGTCGAAGATCGGGCTGGCCTGCTTGGCCGGGATGTTGCGCTCGGCGCAGCCGGCCTCGAACTTGGCCCGCTCCTTGGCCATTTCCTCGGGCTTTTTCTTGCCCATCGCGCGGCGCAGCATGTCCGCGCCGCCGAGCGAATAACCGGCCAGGACCTGGGCGATCTGCATCACCTGTTCCTGGTACACGATCACGCCGTAGGTCGGCCCCAGCACCGGCTCGAGCGAGTCGTGCGGATAGGTGACCTCGGCGTTGCCGTGCTTGCGGTCGACCCAGTCCTTGTCCATCCCCGAGCCCAGCGGGCCGGGACGGAACAACGCGGCCAGCGCGATGATGTCTTCGAAGGTGTCGGGCTTGGCGCGCTTGAGCAGCTCGCGCATGCCGCGCGATTCGAACTGGAACACCGCGACCGTGTCGCCGCGCGCGAACAATTCATAGGTGGGCTTGTCGGTCAGCTCCAGCGCGGTGATGTCGAGCGGTTCGTGACCTTCCTTGGCGCGGCGCTTGTTGATCGCGCGCACCGCCCAATCGATGATCGTGAGCGTGCGCAGGCCCAGAAAGTCGAACTTGACCAAGCCGACGGCTTCGACGTCGTCCTTGTCGAACTGGGTGACGGGACTCTTGCCGCGGCCTTCGCCGTCGTGTTCGGCGAACAGCGGGCAAAAGTCCGACAGCGGGCTCGGCGCGATCACCACGCCGCCGGCGTGCTTGCCGGCGTTGCGGGTCAGGTCTTCGAGCTCGCGCGCCAGATCGAGCAGATCGCGCACGTCGTCTTCGCTGCGATAGCGCGCGATCAGTTCGCTCGAGGCGAGTTCCGGGTTCTTGGCCGCCGCTTCGGATTCGCCCAGCGCGTCGTCGAGCGAGATGCCCAGGGTCAGCGGGATCAGCTTGGCGATGCCGTCGACGAACCCGTAGGGATGGCCGAGCACGCGGCCGGCGTCGCGCACCACCGCCTTGGCCGCCATGGTGCCGTAGGTGATGATCTGCGAAACGCGGTCGCGGCCGTACTTGCGCGCGACGTAGTCGATGACTTCGTCGCGGCGGTCCATGCAGAAGTCGATGTCGAAGTCGGGCATCGACACGCGTTCGGGATTGAGGAATCGCTCGAACAGCAGGTCGTACGGCAACGGGTCGAGATCGGTGATGCCCAGCGCCCAGGCCACCAGCGAGCCGGCGCCGGAACCGCGGCCCGGGCCGACCGGAATCTCGTGGTCCTTGGCCCAGTTGATGAAGTCCGCGACGATCAGGAAGTAACCCGGGAACCCCATCTTGATGATGACGTCGAGTTCGGTTTCCAGGCGTTCGTCGTAGATCTGCCGGGTCTTGCCCGGCGCGATCGGATTTTTTTCCAGCCGCTTGATCAGGCCTTCGCGCGATTGCGCGCGCAGCCACGACTCGATGGTGTGTTCGTCCGGCACCGGGAAATCCGGCAGCGCGTATTCACCGAGCTTGAGCTCGACGTTGCAGCGCGTCGCCAGCGCCAGCGCGTTGTCGATCGCGTCGGGCACGTCGGCGAACAGCTCGCGCATTTCCTCGCTGGACTTGAGGTATTGCTCGGCGCTGTAGTCGCGCGGACGCTTGGGGTCGTCGAGTACGCGGCCGGAGGCGATGCACACCCGCGCCTCGTGCGCCTCGAAGCCTTCGGCATCGAGGAAGCGCGCGTCGTTGCTGGCGATCAGCGGCAGGCCGCGCTTGCCCGCGGCCTGGATCGCGAAGGCGTTGAACAGTTCCTCGCCGTCGCGCTGGGTGCGGGTGATTTCCAGGTGCAGGCGGTCGCCGAACACGCCCTGCCAGTCGACCAGCCAGGCGTGGGCGAGTTCGTGGCGGTTGGTCGCGGCCAGGCGTCCGCCCAGGCTGTGGCGGCCGGCGAGGCAGAACAGGCCGGCGTTGTCCTCGCGCAGCCATTCCGGCCGCAGCACCACGCCTTCAGTGCGGTGGCCTTCCATCCAGGCGCGGCTGAGCAGGCGCGACAGGGTCAGGTAGCCGCCGCGGTCGCGGCACAGCAGGGTCAGGCGCGAGGCGGTTTCGTTGCCGTCGGCCAGGTGCACGTCGGCGCCGATGATCGGCTTGATCCCGGCGCCTTCGCAGGTCTTGTAGAACTTGACCGCGGCGAACAGGTTGTCGAAGTCGGTCAGCGCGACGGCCGGCTGGCCGAGCGCGACGCAGCGTTTGACCAGATCGCCGATGCGGATCGTCGAGTCGGCCAGCGAGTACTCGCTGTGCAGGTGGAGATGAACGAATGGAGCGGACATGCGTACCGGTTCTGCGGCCGTGCCGGAGGAGACTCAAGCCGTGATCGGCAAGCGGCGTGCGAGCCGGCTTGCAGGGTATCAGCCCGGCGGCCCGGGACAAGCCTTGACAGGTCGGGATTGGCGTCGCGGCGGCGATCCGGGCTCGTGGCGAAAAGCCGCGGGTCGGTTGGTTGCGCGGATTTGGGTTGCGCGGATGCCTGTTGCGACGGTGCGCCGAGCCGCGGTGAATCAATTCTCCTCCATGATTGCGACGCCATGCCGACCGGCGGCGAATCAGTTCCCCCCTTTGAAGAGGGGAGCTAGGGGGGATTTGCTTTTGCTCGCACTGCGCAGAGCCAAAGCAAAGCAAAAGCAAATCCCCCGCGCGACGAGGACGGTTCAGACATCAAGCTGACGCCGGGCGCTGGCCCCCTTTGTCAAAGGGGGCGAATTGACGCGTTTTTGAGCGGATCGTGTTTCCGGCGCGGCCGCAATAAATCGACGCACGACCGCGATGAGTCGACATGGGTGTTCAATCCGTTCGCCTCGCCCGCACGATCGACATGTAACGCGATAGAACCGCGGCGCGACTGACCCGTGGTTCCGTCGATACGACCAGGACGGTTGTTCCCATGAACGCTGCCTCTTTTTGAAAAGAGCGCCAAGAAGATTCGCCCCCGCGCATCAAGCCACCCGAAACACCGGTTCCGGCGTGCGCCCATTGACGTAATGGCTGTCGCTGACCCGCGCCTGATGCTGCAGCAAAGCCAGTTCGGCCAAGCGATCGCGCACCCAGGCCGCGCGCTGCTGCGCCGCATCGCCAACGGGATGTTCGATCCGCCGGTACGCGCAGAAATCGCGGAAATCCTCGGCTTCGGCGGCGAACGCCGGCCACGCCAGTTCGATCAGCAGCACGTCGTCGAGCAGGCCGAGCAAGGGCACGCGGTCGGGAATCAGGTCGTCGCCGTCGTCGACATAGGCGAACAGCTGATCCAGGCGCCGACGCAGGGCCGGGTCGCAATCCCAGGCCTCGTCGGCGGCCATCGCGCGCAGGTCCTGCAGGCAGTGCAGGCGCTCGTCGATCGCGCGCCGCGCCTCGCTCGCGGGCAGCGCGGCGAGCCAGCCGGCCAGGCGGTGCAGGCGGGTGGCGTCGACCCGCGCGGCGTCCGGGTTGAGTTCGTGGACCAGGGCGTCGAACGCGGCGATCGCCGCCGGGGTGATCGCCATCGTCGGTTCGAACGGCGGCAGGTGGCGCGGCAGCGCGCTGTCGCGTTCGAACGGCAGCGGTTCGGGCGTGGGGGTGGGGTGAGGCATGCGCATGGAACACCTCGCGTCCGGCCGATGGATGGCGGCGGTGCGTGTCGCGGGCCGGGAGGGCGACGCGGACCGGTACGCAGTCGAGCCGCGACTGCGATGCTGCGACTGTGGGCCTGTCGAAGTGTGAGCGCGAGCGCTTGAAGTCGCTGTGACCCATGGCACGGGTAACGCGTTCAGCCGACAAAGGGTCGCGGCGAAGGGAACTCCGCGGCGGTGCGCGCGGCGCGATCGGCGCGCGGAACAGCGGCGGCGCGCGGGCCGCGCGCCGGCGTTCAGAACAGCGGCAGGTTTTCCATCGCGACCCGCACCGGGGTGAAGCTGCGCCGGTGATGCGGGCAGGGGCCGTGCTGGCTCAACGCCGCCAGATGGGCGGCGGTCGGGTAACCCTTGTGCTGGTCGAAGCCGTAGTGCGGGAAGCGTTCGTGCAGGCTGCACATGGCGCGGTCGCGCGCGACCTTGGCCAGGATCGAGGCGGCCATGATCGACGGCTCCAGCGCGTCGCCGCCGATCAGGGCTTCGCCGCGGCAGGGCAGGCCCTTGGGCAGGTGGTTGCCGTCGACCCGGACCAGATCGGCCTGCGGCGCCAGCGCCACCACCGCGCGGCACATGCCGAGCATGGTCGCCTGAAAGATGTTGACCCGGTCGATCTCCTCTACTTCGACGAATTCGATCCGCCAGGCCAGCGCGCGTTCGAGGATCAGCGGGTACAGCGCCTCGCGCCGGGCGTGGCTGAGTTTCTTGGAATCGTCGAGGCCGTCGATCTTGCGGCGCGGGTTCAAGATGACCGCCGCGACCGAGACCGGGCCGGCCAACGGCCCGCGTCCGGCTTCGTCGACGCCGGCGATCAGGCGCGGCTTGGCGCGCGCCGGGCGCGCGGCGGCGTCGGCCGGTCGCTGCGGCTCGGCGGGCGGTGCATCCGGTGCTGGAAACAGGCTGTCCACGAAAGGCGGCGGCTCAATGCGACGGCGGGGCGACAGCCGCATTCTCGCCGATCAGCTCGATGATGGCGTCGGCCGCGCGCGCCGAGGCGTCGCGCTTGAGTTCCAGGTGGATGCGCTGGAACTTCGGCAGCAGCGCCGCGCCCGCGGCCGGGTCGCGCAGCCAGCGCAGGCAGGCGCCGGCCAGGTTTTCCGGGGTGCAGTCGTGCTGCATCAGCTCGGGCACCAGCACCTCGCCGGCCAGCACGTTCGGCAGCGCGTAGTGATCGACCTTGAGCATGCCCATGCGCTTGGCCATGAAATAGGTCGCGCCCGACAGCTTGTAGGCGACCACCATCGGCCGCTTGGCCAGCATCGCCTCCAGGGTGGCGGTGCCCGAGGCGAGCAGGACCACGTCGCTGGCGACCATCACCGTGCGCGCGCCGCGATCGACGATGCGCAGCGCCCGGCGCAGGCGTTCGCCGTCGGGATGGGCGGCGAGGATGCGTTCGAACGCCGCGCGCGAGGCGGCGTTGGCCATCGGCGCGACCACGCCCAGGCGCGGTTCGGCCGCGACCATCAGCGCGGCGGCGGCGATGAAGTCGCCGGCCAGTCGTTCGATTTCGCCGACCCGCGAACCCGGCAGCATCGCCAGCACCGGCGCTTCGTCGTCCAGGCCAAGGTTCATGCGCGCATCGTCGCGATCGGGATGGATCGGCATCTCGTCGGCGAGCGGGTGGCCGATGAAACGCGCGTCGACGTTGTGTTTGGCGTAGATCGGCGGCTCCATCGGAAACAGGCACAGCACCCGGTCGGCGCTCAGGCCGATCTTCTGCGCGCGTTTCTCGCGCCAGGCCCACACCGACGGGCTGACGTAATGCACGGTGCGCACGCCGCGCTGCTTGAGCCAGCGCTCGACCCCGAGATTGAAGTCGGGCGCGTCGATGCCGATGAAGGCGTCGGGCTTCCAGTCGAGCACGCGCTGGCGCACGTCGCGGCGCAGGCGCAGCAGGCGCGGCAGGTGCTTGAGCACTTCGGCCAGGCCCATCACCGCCAGCTCGCCGGCGTCGAACCAAGTGTCCATGCCGGCCGCGCGCATCTGCTCGCCGCCGATGCCGACGAATTCCGCGCCGGGATAACGGCGCTTGAGTTCGGCGATGAGGCCGGCGCCGAGCAGGTCGCCGGAGGCCTCGCCGGCGATCAAAGCGAAGCGCGGCGGCGGCGGGGGCGGCGCGGGGAAAATCTCGTCGATCGGCGCGGGGGCGGGTGCGGCGGCATTCATCGGTCGAAGGGGCGTTCCGGTTTCGAACGGCGGCCGGGTCCGGGCGAATACGAACCGCGGCGGCCAGTCAGGGGAGTGGGCATGACAGCGCATTCTCGCCCGGAAACGCTCCGGGCATGGGCCATTGTCGCCCTCGAACGACACTTGTTGCCAAATGGCGTGATCGACATCAACTTTCATGGGCAACAGGTTCATCGCCGTCGCCGTCGCCCCCGCGATCGCCCCCGCGATCGCCGCGGCTTCGGCGGTGACGGCGATGTGCGATGCGGGAGCCGACGGGCGGGGCGGGCACGACCAAGCCGACCTGCCCTCCGGCCTGTTCGGCTCATCCGTCGCGTCGCCTGGTCCCAAGGAATGGCGTGCCGCCATGTACTAGCGCTCCTGTTACCGCGGCGAGCGCAACATCAGCCCGCAGTACGGCATTCGCACCGCCACGCACAGGCTGATCTATTTCTGGGCGTTGGATCAGTGGGAGTTGTACGAGCTGCGCTGCGATCCGCGCGCGATGCACAACATGATGTACAGCAAGCCTGCCGACAATGCTTCGCCGCACAAGTTCAAGCCGCACAAGGCGTATCCCTGTCGCGACTTCGGCGCGAACATCGATGGGCGGCTGCGTCCCGTACCCGATCGACTGTTCAATCAACGCCGAGGCGATGAGCTTGCGGCGAGTGGAAAGTTTCATGTCCTACGAATACCGGAAGCCGACGCCCTCCCTGCGTTCGTCTTCGACAAGCGCAAGGCCTACGCCAAGCCGGAGACGTTCGTCACCGTGATCTATCCGTATGCGGATGTCGCGCCGGTCGTCGTCGTGAAGGAGCGCGCGGGCAATGATTTGATCGGCGGCACGCGTGATCTGACGATAGCCATCGATGCGGTCGAGCGCAGGGGCCGGGCCTCGCTTCAGCCATGATGAAGGCAGGCCCTGTTCGCCAGGCGCACAGGGAGGATGCATGTTTCGGCGCGTGTCGCCTTGAGCTGCAAGGTGTCCGCGATTTTGTGCGTAATCAGATTCGCATTTCGGCATGCCGTTTAAGTACTCGTTGCATATTGCGAAATGCAATGAATAAAAAGTGATCGTGGTTGCGGGACGCGCGGGCGTTCGCTGAGATTCTCAGCCGCGCACCACATCCCGACATGGACCGTCGCAACGGTTGGGAGAAGTCCGGTTGTATTCGCATCGGCGCTTCTGGTGTGCTGCGATCTGATCGGAGCAAATCGAATGAACAGTCATGTTCGGATTCTCTCGCTGTTATCGGTGATGGCTTTTTCCACGGTCGCGCAAACCGTCGCTGCGCAGGACAGCGAGGAAGGCGCGGAAGATTTCGAGGCGGTCGGGACGCCGACGGCCCAGTGCAAGTACGAGATGGGTTGGATCGTCGGCAGCTACAACGCCACCCAGACCCAGGATTACGATCCCAGTTGCGTGTTCCACTTCCGCAAGCCGACCCACGGTTTATCGGTCGCGCTGATCGGCAACAACCACCAGGGCAAGGCCGCCCGGACGGCGGTGTTGCCCGGGCCGGGCGAGGTCGATGTCATCGATATGTTGTTGCAGGATGCAAGCGACAACACGCTCGCCGACGGCAGGCGCGGACGTCAGGAAGTCACCGCCTGCTTCTTGACGTCCGATCAGTTCAAGGCGTTGAGCGCGCAGGAGCAGGCGTTCCGTCGCGCCGCCAACGACATCTACAAGGGCTGCGCGCCACAGGGCCGCGAGGCGATGTTCTACAACTTCACCCTGTCGTTCGCCGGAGGAAATCCCGAGCGGATGGATGCGATTGTCATGCAGATGCATTCGGTCAACGACAAGGACAAGTACTGCGTGCCCAATCGCGCGCAAGACCGCGAAATATGCACCGAAGCCATCGGCAAGGTCACGACCTTGTCGCCCCGGACCGAACAGAATTATCTGCAGACCAAGAAGGCGATCGAACCGCTGGGCGGCACGTTCGAAAGCGGTGGCCATCCGCCGCTGAGTTTTCGCGTCAAGGACGGCATGTTCAGCATCGTCGCGACCAGCAGCATGACCGAGTTCACGCCGGCGAAGTCTTGCGTGCAGGCGGTCAATACGGCGGAGGTCGGTAAAACCAAAACCTGCGCCGACACCGGTAAAACCACGACGGTGCTGTTCAGGCGGAAGATGACCGAGGACTTCATGCCCGCGCAGGGCGAATTGTCGTTCGCGGTCTTCGTCGAATGGTCGAAACGGCAAGTAAACGCGGGCAAAGTCGAAGTCACGCCCGGGCAGGTGATCGTCTATTACCAGCCGCCTGGCCAGGCCAAGATGCGATTGGTCGACCAGAGGCTGATCATCGGTACCGGCGATGCGGAACCGCCCTATTTCAAGGCGGGCGTGTATCGGCAGAACGGCAATGCCGAGCCGACCTTGGTGCGGCTGAAGGAGCTCGAGGCGACGCCGCTCGGCGCCCCGCCGGGGTGAAAGCGACCCGCGCGATGAGCGTGTTGGCGGCCGGACCATGCAAGGGCCGAATGCCGGCGCTAACGGGTGTTCGCGGCGGCGCTTCGCGTGTTCGCCGCGATGCGGGGCTGGCGCCGCGGCCCCTCGATCAATGAGCCGAGCCGGTTGCGCCATGCGCGCGGGGTGACGCGGCTCAACGGGCGCAGTGACGTTCCAGTTCGGTTTGATACTGCGCGCGATCGAATACGAATCGCAGCGGCGCGCCCGGGGGAAAAGCGCTTTCCACCGGATTTTCGCCCGGATGAGGGGCGAGCATGGGGCCTTGGTCGTCCTCGAAGGTGATCTGCCGCCACACGACGTGATCGCCGTCGAATTCCAGCACGCAGGAAATCACCCCGCAGTAGTCGCTGCCGCAGTGGCAACGGTACAGCACGTGACGGCCGCTGCCGTTCTGGTTGTACGACGGTTCGCGGCCGAGAAACAGCGCCAGGCCGCGCTCGCGCAACGGCGGCGATTGGCGCGGGTCGAGATCGCTGCCGCAGTTGCCCAGGTCGCGTTCGACCCCGAGCCAGTGGGCGAGCGAGCGATCGTCGACGAATATCTCGGCGACCTCGGTGCGATGCGCCACGCCGTCGATTTCGTATTCGACGACGTGGTGTCCGATGCGCAGCCGCTGGACCGAGGTCATCGCGCCGGACTCAGCGCAGCAGCGGGCGCTCGCCGTTGCCGATGAAGTCGAGCAACGCGCGCACGTCCGGGCTGTCGGCGGCCAGCTCTTCGAGCTTGGCGCGTGCTTCGTCGAGCGGCGCGCCGGACACGTACAAGGTGCGGTAGGCGCGCTTGATCGCGCTGATGCGTTCGGCGTCGAAGCCGCGGCGCTTGAGCCCTTCGCTGTTGATCCCGCGCGGACGGCCGTAGCCGTCCTGGGCGACCATGACGAACGGCGGCACGTCGCCGTTGACCAGCGCGCCCATGCCGATGAAGGCGTGCGCGCCGATCCGGCAGAACTGATGGATGCCGGAGAAGCCGCTCATGATCACCTGGTCCTCGACCACGACATGGCCGGCCAGGGTCGAGTTGTTGGAGAACACGCAGCCGTTGCCGACCTGGCAGTCGTGGGCGACATGGGTGTACGCCAGCAGCCAGTTGCCGTTGCCGATGCGGGTGATGCCGCCGCCGTTGCCGGTGCCGCGGTTGACGGTGACGAACTCGCGGAACACGTTGTCGTCGCCGATCTGCAGCGCGGTGCGCTCGCCGGCGAACTTCTTGTCCTGCGGGTCGCCGCCGATCGCGCACTGGGCGTAGAAGCGGTTGTTGCGGCCGATCGTGGTCGGGCCGTGGACCACGCAATGCGGGCCGAACACGGTGCCGTCGCCGACTTCGACCTCGGCGCCGATGTAGACGAACGCGCCGACCACGACGCCGTCGCCGAGTCTGGCGCCGGGCTCGACGAAGGCGGTGGGATGGATGCTCGCGTTCGTGTTCATCGGATCGGCACTCATCGAATCAGTCCTTGGCCTCGGCGCACATGATGTCGGCGCAGGCGGCGACCTGGCCGTCGACGCGGGCCACGCCGGTGAACATGGCCATGTTGCGGATCATGCGCTTGAGGGTGACTTCCAGTTCCAGCCGGTCGCCCGGCACGACCATGCGCGAGAACCGCGCGCCGTCGATCTTGACCAGGTAGAACGAGCGCCCGGCGGCGACGCCGCCGTGCGAAATCTGGGTCAGCAGGCCGCCGGCCTGGGCCAGCGCCTCGACCACCAGCACGCCGGGCATGACCGGATTGCCGGGGAAATGGCCGTTGAAGAAGGGCTCGTTGCAGCTCACGTTCTTGTAGGCGAGCACGCGCTTGTGCGGCTCGAGTTCGACCACCCGGTCGATCAGCAGGAACGGATAGCGGTGCGGCAGCAGCTTCTGGATCGCCGTCACGTCGAGCGGGAGTTGCAGGGTCTGGCTCATCTTCAATTCGTCCTATGTCGCATCTGTTGCAGCACCGCGTCGTGCATCGCCCGCGTCGGTGTGCGGCCCCATCGTCGGTTGCGCCCGCCCGGTGGAAGCGCGCGTGTGACTATTGTCCCGCAGTTTCCCCGGCGGGTGGGGCGGCACCGTATGGAGCGCCGTCGCTGGTTGCCCGGCCAGCCCTAGCCGGCGTCGCCGTCTTCGCGCGCGCGCGCGGTGCGCCGCGCGATCGCGTCGAGCTGCTTGAAACGCGCGGCGTTCTTGCGCCAGCTGCGGTTGTCCATCAGCGGCGTGCCCGAGGAGTATTCGCCGGGCTCGCGGATCGAGCTGGTGACCAGGCTCATCGCGGTGATCGTGACCTTGTCGCAGATTTCCAGATGGCCCAGCACGCCGGCCGCGCCGCCGATCAGGCAATAGCGGCCGATCCTGGCGCTGCCCGCGGCGGCCGAGCAGCCGGCCATGGCGCTGTGGGCGCCGATGTGGACGTTGTGGCCGATCTGGATCTGGTTGTCGAGGCGCACGTCCTCCTCGAGCACGGTGTCCTCGATCGCGCCGCGGTCGATGGTGGTGTTGGCGCCGATCTCGCAATCGTCGCCGATCGACACGCCGCCGAGCTGCGGGACCTTGAGCCAGCGGCCGGCTTCCATCGCCAGGCCGAAGCCGTCGGCGCCGAGCACCGCGCCGGGATGGATCAGCACGCGCTGGCCCAGGCGCACCCGGGTCACCAGGGTCACCCGCGCGATCAGTTCGCAGCCGGCGCCGACCGTGCAGTCCTCGCCGATCACGCAGCCCGGGCCGATCATCGCGCCGGCCTCGATGCGGCTGCGCGCGCCGATGCTGACGAACGGGCCGACGTGGGCGTCGGGCGACACCTGCGCGCTGGGATCGATCACCGCGGAGGCGTGGATGCCGGGCTCGCGCACCGGTTTGGGTTCGAACAGCGCCGAGATCTTGGCGAAGGCGGCGTAGGGATCGCGCGCGATCAGCGCGGTGCCGGCATGCTCGCGGGCGTCGTCTTCGCGCATGACCACGATGCTCGCCTGGCTGGCGAGCAGTTGCGCGCGGTATTTGGGATTGGCCAGGAACGCGAGCTGGCCGGGGCCGGCCTTGGCCAGCGTGCCGACGCCGCTCACCCGCGCGTCGGCGTTGCCGTGCAGGCCGAGCGCATAGCGCTCGGCCAATTCCTGAGCTGAGTAACTGAGTTCGTCCACGTCGCCTTGCGGTCCGCGGGCCGCGCTCAGAACGTACCGCCGAAGGTGAACTGCAGGCGCTCGAGTTCGTCGCCGCGATCGAGCTTGGTGGCGCCGTCGGCGCTGTAGATCGGACCCTGCTTCTTGAACGGGAACGCGTAGCTGATCGAGATCGGGCCCATCGGCGAACGCCACATCAGCGCGACACCGGCCGAGGCGCGCAGTTCGCCCGCGTCGAAGGAGTCGTAGTCCTTGTACACGTTGCCGAAGTCGACGAACGCGGACACGCGCGCGGCCGGCGTATCGAGCAGGGTCGGGAAGTACATTTCCAGCGAGCCGGTGGTCTTGAACGCGCCGCCCAGCGGCTGGGCGAAGGTGCTGCCCACGCCCGGCGATTCGCGCGGACCCAGGGTGTTGTCGGTGAAGCCGCGCACCGAGCGCACGCCGCCGGCGTAGAAGTTCTCGAAGAACGGCAGGCCGGTGGCGGTGATCGTTTCCGGCGGCAGCGGGCCGGTGGGACCGTCGCGGTCGATCACGCGGCTGGTGTCGCTGCCGTAGCTGTCGCCGTAACCGAGTTCGGCGCGAGTGTTGAGCACCAGGTGGCGCGACAGCGGCCAGAACTTGGAGAAGTTGTAGTTGATCTTGTAGTACTCGACCGTCGAGCCGGGCAGGGTCGCTTCCAGCCAGATGCGCTGCTGGGTGCCGGCGGTCGGGGTCAGCGCGTGGTTGAGGCTGTTACGGCCCCAGCCGATCTGCGCGCGCCAGGCGTGGAAGGTGCGGTGGCCCAGCGCATCGAGGTAATCGATGATGCTGGCCGGCGCGGTGCCTTCGAAGGCGAGGATTTCGTTGCTGTCGATGCCGATCAGGCCGGTCACCGAGTCGGTCTCGGTCAGCGGAATGCCGAGCACGACCTGACCGGTGCCGCTGGTGGTCGAGTACTGCGCGGTGTTGAAGTCGGAGTAGTCCAGCTCGCGCCACGACAGGTTGTAGCCCAGCGACACGCCGTCGTCGGTGAAGTAGGGGTTGGTGTAGGAGAAGTCGTAGCGCGACTGGTAGTAGCTGCGCTGCGCCTGCACCGACACGCGGTTGCCGCTGCCGAGGAAGTTGTTCTGCGACAGCTGCACCTGGGTGGTGAGCTTGCCGAGCTGCGAATAGCCCAGGCCGAACACGAAGCTGCCCGAGGTGGTTTCCTTCAGGTTGTAGACGATGTCGACCTGATCGTTGGTGCCCGGGACCGGCTTGCTCTCGACGTCGACCGTCTCGAAGTAGCCCAGGCCCTGCAGGCGGATCTTGGAACGGTCGATCGCGGCCTGCGAGTACCAGGTGCCTTCGAACTGGCGCATTTCGCGGCGCAGCACTTCGTCGCCGGTGCGGGTGTTGCCCTTGAACACCACCCGGCGCACGTTGACGCGCGGGCCGGGCACGACCTGCATGTTGATGCCGACGGTCTTGTTCTCGCGGTTCACGTCCGGGATCGGATTGACCTGCGCGAACGCGTAGCCGACGTTGCCGAGCGCGGCGGTGATCGATTCGGAACTGACCTCGAGCAGGCGGCGCGAGAAAATCTGTTCGGGCTTGACGATGACCAGCTTCTCGACCTGATCCTTCGGCAGCACCGTGTCGCCGGTGACCTGCACGCTGGACACCTTGTACTGCTCGCCCTCGGTGATGCCGGCGGACAGGAACATGTCCTGGCGGTCCGGGCTGATCGAGACCTGGGTCGAGTCGATGCTGAAATCGACGTAGCCGCGGTCGAGGTAGTAGGAGTTGAGCTTTTCCAGGTCGCCGGACAGCTTTTCGCGCGAGTACTGGTCGTCGCGGCGGTACCAGCTGAGCCAATTGTGCTCGCGCGATTCCCAGCCGTTGACGATGTCCTTCTGCTCGAACTTGTCGTTGCCGATCAGGTTGATGTGGCGGATCTTGGCCGCCTTGCCTTCCTTGACGTTGATCGTGATGTCGACGCGGTTGCGGTCGAGACGATTCACCGACGGGGTGATCTCGACGTTGTACTTGCCGCGGTTGTTGTACTGGCGCGCCAAGTCCTGGGTGACCTTGTCGAGCGCGAGGCGGTCGAAGGTGTCGCCTTCGGCCAGACCAATCTCCTTCAGGCCCTTGAGCAGGTCCTCGGACTTGATGTCCTTGTTGCCGGTCAGGGTCAGCTTGTTGATCGCCGGACGCTCGCTGACGGTCACCACCAGGATGTTGCCCTGGCGGTCGAGCTGCACGTCTTCGAAGAAACCGGTCTTGTACAGCGCGCGGATGGCGTCGCCGGCCTTGGCCGTGTCCATGGTGTCGCCGCGCTCGACCGGCAGGTAGGTGAACACCGTGCCGGCGGAAATGCGTTGCAGGCCGTCGATGCGGATGTCGCTGACGGTGAACGAGCCCGGGCCGGGCGCGTTGGGCGCGGCGCCCCCGAGCGAGAACGGATCGGCCGACTGGGCCAACGCGGGAATCGCCGGGGCCGAGGTCATTGCCGTGGCAAGGGCGAGGGCGAGCAGGCGGCGATTAGGAATTCGCGTCATCATTACGTCCGTTGGGGGCTGGTCTGCCAGCGTGAATGCACGCGGGCATGGGGCGAAGCGGGCCGGTTAGGCGGGGTAGATTAAGGCAGGCGTTGTAGCAAAGCGTTCGTTCGAGCGTCGGGCCGGCATCAGCGCACCAGGTTGTTCAAGATGTCGTTGTAGAACGCCAGGCCCATCAGGCTCGCGATCAACGCCAGGCCGACGAAATGTCCGGCCGCCATGACCCGTTCGCTGACCGGGCTGCCTTTGACCAGCTCGATAAGGTAATACAGCAGGTGTCCGCCGTCCAAGATCGGGATCGGCAGCAGGTTCAGGATTCCCAGGCTCAGCGACAGCATCGCCAGCAGCTGCAGGTACCAGGCCGGGCCGTTGCTGGCATAGGCGTTGGCGGCGCGGCCGATGGTGACCGGGCCGGCGACGGTGTTCTGGATCGAGACCCGGCCGGTGAAGGCGCGGCCGATCATCGCGAACAGCTCGCGGGCCTGATGGACGCTTTCGCGGAACGCCGCCGGCACCGCGTCGATCGGTCCGTAGCGCAGGACCGCGTCGCGCTTGGGCTCGCGGATGGTGGCCGGAGGCTCCACGCCCAGAGCCCAGAACTGCTCGCCGTTGTCGCGCTTCATGCGCTTGGGCGCGATTTCCAGCGCCAGCCGGTCGCCGTTGCGGGCCACTTCGATCATCGCGTCGCCGCCGCGTTCGCCCAGGCGGGCGATGGCCGGGGCGATGTCGTTCCAGCTGGCGATCGGGTCGCCGTCGATGGCGGTGATGCGGTCGCCCTCGGCGAGCACGCCCCAGGCCGCTTCGCCGGGTCTGATCCGGCCGATCACCGCCGGAATCAGCTGATGGCGGCCGCTCAGGCCCATGACCTCGACCGCGCGGCGCTCGTCGAACGAGGCCGGCAGCTTGGACAGGCGCAGGTGGCGGGTCAGCGGGCTGCCGTTTTCGCTGCGCACCTGCACCGCGACGTCGTCGCGGTCGAGCGCGTGCGGAATCAGCGCCATCTGCACCTCGCTCCAGGTCGGAGTGGCGCGGTCGCCGATCTGCAGCACGGTGTCGCCGCGGCGCAGGCCGGATTCGGCGGCGATGCCGCTGACGCTGCCGACCACCGGCGCGAAGTCGGGGCGGCCGATAACGAACATGCCCCACAGGAACAGCACGCACAGGATCAGGTTGGCGGCCGGGCCGGCGGCGGTGATGGCGATGCGCTGCCACACCGACTTGCGATTGAACGCCTGCGCCGCGAGCGTCTCGCCGACTTCGTACTCGCGCTCGTCGAGCATCTTGACGTAGCCGCCCAGCGGAATGCGGCCGATCGCGTATTCGGTGCCGTCCTTGCCGACACGCATCCACAGCGGCTTGCCGAAGCCGACCGAGAAGCGCAGCACCTTGACCCCGCAGCGGCGCGCGACCCAGAAATGGCCGAATTCGTGCAGGGTGACCAGCACGCCGAGGCTGATGATCAGCCACCACAACGAGCCCAGGATTTCGCTCATGGCTGCCTCAGGCTCTTTGACCGATCGCCTGCTCGGCGTGGCGGCGGGCCAGGGCATCGGCCTCGCGCAGCGCCGCCAGCGAGCTGGCCGGGGTGGACGGGAGCGCGGCGAGGGTGTCCTCGACCAGCGCGGGTATCGCTAGGAAACCGATGCGCCGCTGAAGAAAGGCTGAAACGGCCACTTCGTTGGCGGCGTTGAGCACGGCCGGGGCGGTGCCGCCGGCGGCCAGGGCCTCGAAGGCCAGGCGCAGGCAGGGGAAGGCGTCGAGGTCGGGGCGTTCGAAATCGAGCCGGCCGTGGGCCAGCAGGTCGAGCCCGGCGACCCCGGATTCGATACGCTCCGGCCAGCCGAAGCCGACCGCCAGCGCGGTGCGCATGTCGGGCAGACCGAGCTGGGCGAGGGTCGAGCCGTCGACGAATTCGACCAGCGAATGGACCAGGCTTTGCGGATGCACCAGCACTTCGATGCGGTCGCCGCCGACCGCGAACAGATGGTGCGCTTCGATGACTTCCAGGCCCTTGTTCATCAAGGTGGCCGAGTCGACCGAGATCTTCGGGCCCATCGACCATTTCGGGTGCGCGACCGCCTGTTCGGGCGTGACCTGGCCCAGGTCCGAACGTGTACGGCCGCGGAACGGCCCGCCCGACGCGGTCAGCAGGATCCGCTTCAGACCGGGCTGCGCGGCCGGGTGGACGCGCTGTGCGCCGCCGGTGTGCGCGGCGCCGTGCTCGGCCACGCGCAGTTGCGCCGCCGGCAGGCATTGGAAGATCGCGTTGTGTTCGCTGTCGATCGGCACGATGCAGGCGCCGGATTCGTGCGCGGTCTGCATCAGCAATTCGCCGGCCAGGACCAGCGATTCCTTGTTGGCGAGCAGCAGGCGCTTGCCGGCGCGCGCCGCCGCCAGGGTCGACGACAGCCCGGCCGCGCCGACGATCGCCGCGACCACGGTGTCGCAGGCGTCGGACGACACCAGTTCGACCAGGGCGTCGTCGCCGCAATGGGCCACGGTCGCCAGACCGCGCTCGCGCAGGCCGTCGCGCAAGGCGGCGTAGCCGGCCGGGTCGGCGATCACCGCGTGCTGCGGGCGATGGCGTTCGCACAGCGTCAGCAGCGCATCGACCTTGCCGCCGGCGGCGAGCACGGTGGCGCGCAGGGCGTCGCCGTGGCGGGCGATCACGTCCAGCGCCGAGGTGCCGATGGAGCCGGTGGCGCCGAGGACGGCGACGTTGCGGGCGGGGCTGGTCATGCGCGGGCCTCGCAGCGGTTGCCGCGTTCGATTAGGGCTGTGTGGTTGAGAGCAAAAGCGAAGCCCATCATCAAAACCCAAAAATCGCCTTGCCCAGCGCGAACACCGGCAACGCCGCCAGCACGCCGTCGATGCGATCCAGAATGCCGCCGTGGCCCGGAATCAGATGCCCGGAATCCTTCACCCCGACATGCCGCTTGAGCAGGCTCTCGAACAGGTCGCCGACCACCGAGAACAGCATTGCCACCAGCGATACCAGCGCCACCCACGGCAGCTGCGCGGTGGTCGCGCCGGCCAGCATCGAGAAACCCACGCCGGCCGCGACGCCGGCGATGGCGCCGCCGACCAGGCCTTCGACGGTCTTGTTGGGGCTCACCCGCGGCGCGAGCTTGAGCATGCCGAACTTGCGTCCGGCGAAATACGCGCCCGAATCGGCCGCCCACACCACCGCCAGCGCGGTCAGCAGCCACCAATGGCCGACCGGCAGGCCGCCCAGGCCGACCGGGCCCTCGGCGTGGATCCAGGCCATCGCGCACCAGGCCGGGATCACGCTCAGCGCGGCCGCGGCGAGCTTGAACATGCGCGCGTAGGTGCGGTGATCGCTGGCGAAGTCGAAGCGCTGCAGCCACAACAGCGCCAGCAGCCACCAGACCACGCCGACCAGCGAGGCGATCTTGAACAGCACCATCGACGGCGCCTGCGCCGCGCCGAGGCCGCTGGTGCGCGAGGCCCACACGATCGCCACCATCAGCGCCATGTGCACCACCAGCAGCACGGTGCGCGACAGGGTGTCCTCGATCTCGGCCAGGTCGAACCATTCCCACAGCCCGATCAGGAACAGCACCGCGGTCAGCGCGATCACCCACGGGGTCGACAACAGCAGGATCGCCGCGATCGCGACAGGCGCCATGACCAGCGCGGCAAGCAGGCGGGTTCGGGTCATTCAACGGTCTCGTTGGGCTGGGCGAGCGCGATCTGCGCCCCGGTCAGGCCGAAGCGGCGTTCGCGGCTGGCGAAGTCGTCCAGCGCGGTCTGCAGCAGGCCGGCGTCGAGTTCGGGCCACAGCGCTTCGGTGAACCAAAGTTCGGTATAGGCCAGCTGCCACAGCAGGAAATTGCTGATCCGGGTGTCGCCGCCGGTACGGATGAACAGGTCCGGCGCCGGCAGTTCGGCCAGCGACATGCGCGAGGCCAGCAGGCGTTCGTCGATCGCCTCCACCGCCAGGGTACCGGCCGCGACCTCCGCGGCCAGCGAGCGCGCGGCCTGGGCGATGTCCCAGCGGCCGCCGTAACTGGCGGCGATGCTCAGGTGCAGGACGCTGTTGTTGCGGGTCTGACGCTCGGCCGCGGCCATGCGCTCGCGGATCTTTTCGGAGAAACGCTCGCGTTCGCCGATGAAGCGCACCCGCACCCCGCGCCGGTCGAGTTCCTCGACCTCGCGCTCGAGCGCATTGAGGAACAGCTTCATCAGCGCGCCGACCTCGTCCTCGGGCCGGCCCCAGTTTTCGCTGGAGAACGCGAACAGGGTCAGCGCCTGGACGCCGCGCGCGATGCAGAAATCGATGCAGACGTTGACCGCGCGCGCGCCGGCGCGGTGGCCGATGATGCGCGGCCGGCGCCGCCGTTCGGCCCAGCGGCCGTTGCCGTCCATGATGACGGCCAGATGGCGCGGGATGCGTGCGGGCGCGGCGTTGGCGGGCTCGGAAGGCATGGCGCCGATGATGAAGACCTCAGGCTGCGGATGGAACGGCGGGTACGGACGGGTGGGGCGGCACAGTCTGGGGCGGGCTCGATCCAGGCAGCCCAGTGCTGGACCCGCGCGCCGCGCAGAAGTTCAGTGATCCGAACTCGGCGGGCGCGGGCCCGGCGGTTCACACCGCCATCAGTTCCTGTTCCTTGGCCTTGACCACGCCGTCCACGTCCTTGATCGCGCTGTCGGTGATCTTCTGGATCTCGCCTTCGAAGCTGCGCAATTCGTCCTCGGTGACCTTCTTGTCCTTGAGCAGTTCCTTGGCCTGGTGGTTGGCGTCGCGGCGGATGTTGCGGATCGCGACCTTGGCGTCCTCGCTCTGGGCGTGCACGACCTTGGTCAGTTCCTTGCGGCGTTCTTCGGTCAGCGCCGGCAGGTTGATGCGGATCACGGTGCCGGCGGTGTTCGGGGTCAGGCCCAGGTCGGAGGCGAGGATGGCCTTCTCGACCGCGCCGACGATCTGCTTTTCCCACGGGGTGATGGTCAGGGTGCGCGCGTCGCTGACCTGCACGCTGGCGACCTGGCCCAGCGGCATTTCGGAGCCGTGGTAGTTCACCTTCAGATGATCGACCAGCGCGGTCGACGCGCGGCCGGTGCGGATCTTGGTCAGGTCGTGGCGAAAGGCTTCGACACTCTTGGTCATGCGGTTCTGAGAGTCTTTCTTGATGTCGTTGAGCATCGCCGGCTCCGTTCCAGTAGCGGTAATCGCGGGATTATATGGGCTCGGGCGGGTTTTGCGGGCCACGCGGTCCCGGCGCGGACGCCCGCGCCGGCCCGGATCGGCGAAATTGCCGAGCGTTCGCGGTCGTTCGAGGGGCTGCGCCGATGCGCCGCGCGCAGCGCGAATGCAGGCGATGCGTCGCCGGGGATCACGTTTTGCGCGGGATCGGGGCCGTTGCGTTCAGGCCCGGCGGCGAGGGCGGCACGCTGGACTGGGGTTTTCGCTGCGATGCAGCATGCGGCGCTCAGGGGCGATGGCTGTGCTGGCGCGGGCGGTCGTGGGGGTGGTCTTCGTGGGGACGGTCGTCGTGAGCGTGGCTGTCGTGACCATGACCATCGTGACCATGACCGCAGTCATGGTCATGGCCCGCTGGATGACCGTGGTCATGGTCATGCCGCGGATCATGGCCGTGGTCATGGTCATGGTCATGGTCATGGTCATGGTGTGCGTGACCGTGGCCGTGATCGTGCGAACGATCCGGCGCATGCGCATCGTGCCCGTGCCCGTCGTGCCCGTCGTGCCCATGTGCGTGCGAGTGCGCGTGCTCGCCGTGCGGCGCGCGGTCGTGGCGATCGTGCTCGCAGGCGCGGCCGTGCTCGACCTGCAGGGTCGGGTGATTGATGCCGAAGCGGCGGTCGAGTTCGCGATTGAGGCGGTCGATGAAGACGTCGTGGTCGTGATCGTCGGGCCGCACGATATGCGCGGTCATGGCGATTTCGCCCGCGCCCAGCGACCAGATATGCAGATGGTGGATGGCCTGCACCCCGGGCTGCTGGCGCAGCAGGGTTTCGACCTCGCCGCGATCGATGCCGCGCGGCACCGCGTCCATCGCCGCGTTGAAGGCTTCGCGCAGCAGGCCGAAGGCGCCGACCGCGACCACCGCGCCGATCAGCAAGGCGATCGCCGGGTCCAGCCACTCCCAGCCGGTCAGCCACATGCCGGCGCCGGCCAGCACCGCGGCCAGCGACACCGCCGCGTCGGCCATCAGGTGCAGGAACGCGCCGCGGCGGTTGAGGTCGTGATCGTGCCCGTCGCGCACCAGCCAGGCCGCGCCGAGATTGACCGCGATGCCGAGCGCGGCGACCACGATCACCGGTAGCGCGGGAATTTCCGGCGGCGCGTTGAAGCGGCGGATCGCCTCCCAGGCCAGGGCGCCGGAGAAACCCACCAGCAACAGCGAATTGGCCAGCGGCGACAGCAGGGTCGCGCGCCGCCAGCCATAGGTGTGGCGCGCGGTCGGGGTGCGCTTGGCCAGCACCGCCGCGCCCCAGGCCAACGCCAGGCCGAGCACGTCGCCGAAGTTGTGCAGCGCGTCCGACAGCAGCGCCAGCGAGTTGGTCATGAAGCCGTAGCCGGCTTCCAATGCGGTATAGGCCAGATTGATCAGGGTCACCGCGGCGAATGCGCGGGTGCCGCTGACGCCGTGATGGTGGCCGTGGTGACTGTGCGAGTGCATGGACGAATGCTGTCACGGCCGCGCCCGCGAACACTATTACAGGCCATCGCGCGGGCGATTTAAACCATGACCGGCGTCGGCGAATCCCAATGCCCGATGCCGCCGCGGGCGAGGGCGGCATGACTTCAGGCACGTTGACTACGTTTGTAGTCAAAGCAACTATGACTACAGCTGTAGCCACGAGGGGCGACATGAACCGCAAATCCATCGGCGACCAGGAACTGGCGCTGCTGCAATACCTGGCCGAGCAGGGCGACGCCTCGGTCGGAGAAGTCGCCGGCGGCTACGGCGAACCGCGCGGGCTGGCGCGTTCGACCGTGCTGACCATGATGGAGCGCCTGCGCGCCAAGGCCTATCTGCGCCGGCGCAAGGTCGGCGGCGTGTACCGCTATTCCACCGCGACCCAGCCCGACGACGTGATGCGCTCGGCGGTCGGCAAGTTCGTCGCCAACACCCTGCAGGGCTCGGTCTCGCCGTTCGTGGCGTGGATGTCGCAGCGCGCGCAGGTCAGCGACGACGAACTGGCCGAACTGGAAAGCCTGGTCGCCGATCTGCAATCGCGGCGCAAGGAGGATTGAGATGACTCTGGACTGGATCGGCGACACCCTGCTGCCGCGTCTGCTCGCGGCGGGATTGCAATCCTTGCTGGTGGTCGCGGCGGTGTGGCTGCTGTGCCGTTACCTGCGTCTGAGCGCCGCGCTGCGCTGCTGGTTGTGGTGGTTCGCCGCGTTGCAGTTGTTGCTCGGCGCGCTATGGCCCACGCCGCTGAGCCTGCCGTTGTTGCCGGCGTCGTGGGACCAGGCGAGCCAGGCCGCGAACGTCGCAGCGGCGGCGCCGCAGTTGTCGTCAGCGGCGCAGTTGCCGTTCTTCGTGACGAAGAGCACGACAGACGCCGCGTTTGCGGCAGTCACCGCGCCCACCGCGCAGTATCTGCCGCCCGACTGGCTGTCGTGGCCGCTGGTGTTCGCCGCGCTGTGGCTGTCCGGGTTCCTGCTGGTCGCCTTCGCCAGCGTGCGCGGCTATGCCGCCGCCTGCCGCCGCATCGCCGCATCGCGGCCATGCGAGCAGCCGCAAGTGCTCTCGACCTATCGCGCGCTCGGCGACAGCCTGGGCATGAATCGACTGCCGCCGCTGCGGGTGTCGGCGCAGATCGATTCGCCGCAGTTGATCGGCCCGCCGGCGACCGTGCTGCTGCCGCGCGAGCGCTTGCCGCAGCTGAGCGGCGACGAACTGGCGATGGCGCTGCATCACGAGCTGGTCCACGTCCGCCGCCGCGACCTGTGGTGGGGCTGGGTGCCGGCGCTGGTCCAGCACCTGTTCTTCTTTCATCCACTCGCGCATGTGATCGCCCGCGAGTATTCGATCGCGCGCGAAGCGGCCTGCGACGCGGCCGTGCTCGACAGCCGTCGCTATGCCGCCCACGACTACGGGCGTCTGCTGTTGCGTCTTGGCGTCGCGCCGCGTCCCGCGGCCGGTGTGGCCAGCGCATCCCCCACTTACACGATCTTGAAGAGGAGACTCATCATGTTGCAGAACGCGACTTCGTCCTCGCACCTGGGCGGTTTGATCCTGACCGCCGCCATCGTCCTGGTCGGCCTGGTGCCGTACCGGGTGACCGCGGCGGCCGGCGAACGCGCGCCGCAATCGCAATCGCGCAGCGTGTCGATCCATTCCTCGGACAAGAACGGCGAGACCCGCATCACCGAGCTCATCAATGGCGGCGATCCGCTGGTCTGGGCGGTCAAGGGCGATCAGTACTACAAGGTGGGCGCCGACGGCAGCTATCAGCCGGTGACCGATGCGGCGACCCGCGCGCGCCTGCGGCAACGCATGGACGAGTCGCGCAAGGCGGCGGTGGATGCGGAGAAAGCCGGACGCGCGGCCGAGCAAGCCGGACGCGAGGCCGAACGGGCGGGACGCGAAGCCGAGCGCAATGCGCACGCGGCCGGTGTCGCCGCGCAGCGCGCGGCGCGCGATGCCGAACGCGCCGGGCGTGACGCGGAGCGCCAAGCGCAGGCAGCGAGCGTGGCGGCCGAGCGCGCGGCGCGCGACGCCGGACAGCAAGCCCGGCTCGATGGCGAACAGGCGCGGCGCGATGCCGAGCAGGCCAAGCGCGATGGCGACCAGGCGCGACGCGACGCCGCTCAGGCGCGCCGCGACGTCGAGCAGGCCCGGCGCGATGCCGAACAGGCCCGGCGCGACGCCAGCCAGCACGGGCTCGACAGCGCGCAGCATCGCCGCGACGTCGAGCAGGCCCGCCGCGACGCCGAGCAGGCGCGACGCGACGCGGTCCTCTCCGCGCCGGAAGCCGCGCAGATCCGCCGTATCGCCGAGCAAGCGCGTCGCGATGCCGGTCGTCATGCGATGAGCAAGGCCGAGATCGCGGGTATCGCCGAGCGGGCCCGCCTCGACGCAAACCGTCATGCGATGAGCCCGGCGGAGATCGCGCGCATCACCGAACAGGCCAGGCGCGACGCGAGCCGTTACGCGATGAGTTCGGCGGAGATTGCGCGCATCACTGATGAGGCCAAGCGCGATGCGAGTCGTTACGCGATGAGCCCGGCCGAGATCGCCCGCATCACCGAGCAAGCCAAGCACGATGCGAGCCGCTACGCGATGAGCCCAGCCGAAATCGCCCGCATCACCGAGCAAGCCAAGCGCGATGCGAGCCGTTACGCGATGAGCCCGTCTGAGATCGCGCGCATCACCGATCAGGCCAAGCGCGACGCGAGTCGTTACGCAATGAGCCCGTCTGAGATCGCGCGCATCACTGAACAGGCCAAGCGCGACGCGAGCCGTTACGCGATGAGCCCGGCCGAGATCGCCCGGATCACCGAACAAGCCAAGCGCGAAGCGCAGGTGTGGCGTTGACCTCGCCGGATAGCCGCGTGCTGGCGCGTTGAGCCGGCTGGCGCCGCTTCATCGGCCGCGCGGATGAATCAGCGAGGTTACGACGCGTGCAAACCCGGCTTCGTATGCGAAAAGACCCGCCATCGGCGGGTCTTTTCGTTCGGAGATGAGAGCTAGTGCGCCAGCGATCGATCGCCGGTTTGCGCAGGCCGCATGGCCCGGCCGATCCGGCTTCAGCCGCGCCCCTGCACCAGCGTGCCGATGTTCTCGCCGCGCAGGATCTTCAGCAGCACGCCCGGCTGGCCCATGTCGAAGATGCGCAGCGGCAGTTCGCTGTCGCGGCACAGCGCGAACGCGGCGGTGTCCATGACCTGCAGGTCGCGGGTGATCACCTCGTCGTAGCTGAGCTTGTCGAAGCGCACCGCGTCGCTGTGCTTCTTCGGGTCCTTGTCGTACACGCCGTCGACCTTGGTCGCCTTGAGCAGCAGGTCGGCGCCGATCTCGATCGCGCGCAGCGCGGCGCCCGAGTCGGTGGTGAAGAACGGGCTGCCGACGCCGGCGGCGAAGATCGCCAGGCGGCCTTTTTCCAGATGGCGGATGGCGCGGCGGCGGATGTAGTCCTCGCACACGTCGTTGATCTTGATCGCGCTCATCACCCGCACCTTGGCGCCGAGCTTTTCCAGCGAATCCTGCATCGCCAGCGCGTTGATCACGGTGGCCAGCATGCCCATCTGGTCGCCGGTGACCCGGTCCATGCCGCCGGCCGCCAGGCCCGCGCCGCGGAAGATGTTGCCGCCGCCGATCACCAGCGCGATTTCCGCGCCGGCCTGCTGCACTTCGATGACTTCGCGCGCGAGCCGGCCGATCACCTTGGGGTCGATGCCGTAGTCCTCATCGCCCATCAATGCTTCGCCGGAGAGTTTCAACAGGACACGGCGATACACGAGCTGGGACATGGGCGGTCTCGGGGGAGGCGGAAAACGTGGCGGATTGTAGCTCAAGCGCCGCGCGCGCAGGCATGCGCGAACGGGCCGCTGCGCGATCGCGGGGCCGGCGCCGCACCTGTCCAGGCCGGCGCGCGGCGCGGATTCGCCGGACGCGGCGGGCCGGGCGCCGTGCTCGCGCCGGTTTGCGCCACGCGGCGGTCGGGCGCGCGCGGCGTTCGAGAACCGTGATGTAAAAGGCGGACACGGGCGGACCGGGTATGATCCGGCCGCCGGTCCAGCCACTGGAACCGCCGCCGCGCGCGCCCACCGTGAGGCCGCCGCCGCGCATTACCCAAGGAGATGGAAAGTGTCGATCAAGAACCTCAACGAATTCGTCGAAGCGTCCAAGCAGAAGGATCTGAGCCCGGAAGCCTTCGAACTGGAAAGCTCGCACCTGCTGGAAGTGAAGCTCAACGGCCGCGTCTGGGCCAAGTCCGGCTCGATGGTCGCCTACCGCGGCGGCGTCAAGTTCGTGCGCCAGGGCATGCTTGAGCAGGGCCTGGGCAATCTGCTGAAGAAGGCGATCAGCGGCGAAGGCACCCAGCTGATGAAGATGGAAGGCCAGGGCCGGGTCTACATCGCCGACGCCGGCAAGAAGATCACCCTGCTGCGCCTCGCCGGCGAGTCGATCTTCGTCAACGGCAACGACGTGCTCGCCTACGAAGACGGCGTGCAGTCCGACATCAAGATGATGCGCAAGGTCTCGGGCATGATGTCCGGCGGCTTGTTCAACATCAAACTCAGCGGCAGCGGCGTGGTCGCGATCACCTCGCATTACGAACCGCTGACCCTGGCGGTGACCCCGGACCAGCCGGTGTTCACCGACCCGAACGCGACCGTCGCCTGGTCCGGCGGCCTGAGCCCGGACATCGTCACCGACATCTCGCTGGGCACCTTGTTCGGCCGCGGCTCGGGCGAGAGCATCCAGCTCAAGTTCTCCGGCACCGGCTGGGTGGTGGTGCAGCCGTACGAAGAAGTGTATTTCCAGCAGACCGGCTGATCGCACCAGGACAGTACCCTCGCGCGCCGTCGCCACGGCGCGCGCTTTGGATGGCTGCAAGGAGGCGGTGATGAAAAAAGCGACGATGAGCGTTTACCTGAGCGCCGCGATGGCGGCCGCGCTGATGCTGCCGGCCGCGCAGGCGAGGGCGCCCGCGGCGGTGCCGGTGCAGGTCGGCGGCGACGAGGTGCTGGACGCCTGCGGCTCGCTCGCGCAGGTCAAGGGCCTGAAGGCCGACGGCGACGGTTTCCTCGCGGTGCGCGCCGGACCGGGCACGGCATACGCGATGCTCGACAAGCTCGGCAATGGCCGCGAGGTGTATCTGTGCGACGGCAATGGCGACGGCGACGGCGAATGGTTCGCCATCGTCTATCCGACCGCGCCCGGGATGAGGTGCGAGGTCGGCTCGCCGATCGCCAAGAAGCGGGTGTATCGCGGGCCGTGCAAATCCGGCTGGGTCAGGTCGGCGTGGGTCGAGGTGATGGCGGGTTGAGTTGATTGCGTCATCCCTCAAGAACGTCATTCCCGCGAAGGCGGGAATCCAGAGGCTTCAGCGCCATCTCACCAGAACGTCATTCCCGCGAAGGAGGGCTCCGCTCTGCTTCGGCGTAGCCGAATATTCAGAGGCTTCAGCGCCATCCCGCCAGATCGTCACTCCCGCGAAGGCGGGAATCCAGAGGCTTCAGCGCCATCTCACCAGAACGTCATTCCCGCGAACGCGGGCTCCGCTCTGCTTCGGCGTAGCCGAATATTCAGAGGCTTCAGCGCCATCCCGCCAGATCGTCATTCCCGCGAAGGCGGGAATCCAGAGGCTTCAGCGCCATCTCACCAGGACGTCATTCCCGCGAACGCGGGCTCCGCTCTGCTTCGGCGTAGCCGAATATTCAGAGGCTTCAGCGCCATCCCGCCAGATCGTCATTCCCGCGAGGGTGGGAGTCCAGGGGCTTTACGCCATCTCACCAGAACGTCATTCCCGCGAAGGCGGGAATCCAGTGACTTCAGGCGTTCTCGCACGAAAGGCACTGGATATTCGGCTACGCCGAAGTAAAGCAGAGCCCGCCTTCGCGGGAATGACGGTAGGAGAGGGCGATAAGGTCTCGGAAATGGAGTGGCTTCGGATAGATTGCGTAACCGGCAGTGATAGCGTCTTACGCTCTAACCGATTCCCGATTCCCGATTCCCGATTCCCGATTCCCGATTCCCGATTCCCGATTCCCGATTCCCGATTCCCAATTCCCAAATCCCAAATCCCAAATCCCAAATCCCAAATCCCAAATCCCGTCCAAAGAAAAAGGCCGCGAACTTCGCGGCCTTTCTCATCCTGCAATCCGAAACCCGCGGAATGGCTTACGCCAGACCCGCCTGCTTCATGACTTCGGCGGCGAAGTCGTCGACCTGCTTCTCGATGCCTTCGCCGACCGCGATGCGCTGCATGCTGACCACGTCGGCGCCGGCGGCCTTGAGCACCTGCTCGACGGTCTGATCGGTGTTCAGCACGTACGGCTGGCCGTACAGGGTGACTTCGTTGACGATCTTGGCGATCTTGCCGCCGATGATCTTCTCCAGGATGTCGGCCGGCTTGGACTTGTCCTTGTCGGACATCTTCGCCAGTTCGATTTCCTTTTCCTTCGCCACGAACTCGGCCGGCACGTCGCTGGCCTTGATGTGCGGCGGGTTCATCGCCGCGACATGCATCGCCAGGCCGCGCGCCAGGTCGGCATCGCCGCCCTTGAGCTCGATCAGCACGCCGATGCGGCCGCCGTGGACGTAAGCCGCGACGTTGTTGGCGCTGTCGATCTGGATCAGGCGACGCACCTGCAGGTTCTCGCCGACCTTGGCGATGACCGCGGCGCGGGTTTCCTCGACGGTCTCGCCGGAGGCCAGCTTGACCGCCTTGAGCGCCTCGGCATCGGCCGCGCCCGAGGACAGCGCGGCCTGCGCCACGGTGTCGGTGAACGACAGGAAGTTCGCGTCCTTGGCGACGAAGTCGGTCTCGGAGTTGATCTCGACCAGCACGGCCTTGCCGCCGTCCTGGGCGACCGCGATGCGGCCTTCGGCGGCCACGCGGCCGGCCTTCTTGTCGGCCTTGGCCAGGCCCGACTTGCGCAGCCATTCGGCCGCGGCGTCGATGTCGCCGTTGTTTTCGACCAGCGCCTTCTTGCACTCCATCATGCCGGCGCCGGTGCGCTCGCGGAGTTCCTTGACCAGGGAAGCGGAAATATCAGCCATTGGGGTTACCTCAGGTATACGTGTTGCCCCGCAGAAGCGGCGCAAGCCGCGACTGGCATCGCCGGGATGCGGCGACGATCGCGGCTTGCGCCGCTTCTGCGAGGTTGGATGGTGCGTATCGCAGCCGCGCACTATGACGCGGCTGCGTTACCGAGCGCTGACGACGGGCGCGATTACTCGGCGGCCGGAGCCGGAGCTTCGCCGTCGGCCTTCTTGGCGGCGGCCGGAGCCGGGCCCTTCTTGGCCGGAGCGCGGCCGCGCGGAGCGCCCTTGCGGTCGTCCTTGCCGGCGTCGCCTTCGGCTTCGGCGAAATCTTCTTCGCGCACGTTGCCGACCTGCGGAGCGGCGGCCTTGCCTTCGAGCACGGCGTCGGCGGCGGCGCGGGCGTACAGCTGCACCGCGCGGATGGCGTCGTCGTTGCCCGGGATGGCGTAGTCGACCAGTTCCGGATCGTAGTTGGTGTCGACCACCGCGATCACCGGGATGCCGAGCTTCTTGGCTTCCTTGATCGCGATGTCTTCATGACCGATGTCGATCACGAACAGCGCGTCGGGCAGACGGTTCATTTCCTTGATGCCGCCCAGCGAGGCTTCCAGCTTGTCGCGCTCGCGACGCAGGCCCAGCACTTCGTGCTTGACCATCTTCTGGAAGGTGCCGTCGGTTTCGCCGGCTTCCAGTTCCTTCAGGCGCGACACCGACTGCTTGACGGTGCGGAAGTTGGTCAGGGTGCCGCCGAGCCAGCGCTGGGTCATGAACGGCATGCCGCAACGCTCGGCTTCTTCGCGGATCGATTCGCGCGCCGAACGCTTGGTGCCCAGGAACAGGATGGTGCCGCGCTTCTGCGCGATCGCCGAGATGAAGTTCATCGCGTCGTTGAACAGCGGAACGGTCTTCTCGAGATTGATGATGTGGATCTTGCCGCGGGCGCCGAAGATGTACGGGCCCATCTTGGGATTCCAGTAGCGCGTCTGGTGGCCGAAATGGACGCCGGCTTCCAGCATCTGGCGCATGGTGATCTGGGGCATTGCATTACTCCGAAGGCAGTGGAACCGACGCCGCATGAGTGATGGCGTTCCGGCCCGGAGCAGGGCTCCGAGGCGGGTGGTTCCGGGGTTGGGCCTCCCTGTCGCTTCCGTGTCCGAACCGCTTGTCCGATCCGGGCGCCTGTGAGGCTTCGGACGGGTCGCGCGGCACCCCGGCACGGGTTGTGGCGGCAGGTGTGTATTCGCCGGTGACGCCCGGCGTGGGCGGCCGCGGAAGGGGTTCGAAGCACGAACGGTCCAGCCGCAAAGCCGGCGAAGTGTAGCCGGGACGGGGGTTTGGGGCAACTGTCGGGGATTTGGGCGGGCCTGGAGCCGCCTCTGTGGCGTCGCCGGCCGCCATCAGCGTCGGATGCCCGATGTCTTTTGTGGGAGGACCCTCAGGCACGACGCCTGTCGCTCAGGTCGCCGCGAATCCAGCCTCGCGGCAAAATTGTCGGGCGAGGGGCGATGCGATCTGAGACAAGAGCGTCTGGCCTGAAGGCCCTCCCACAAAAGACCTCGGGCCTTGGTCGAGGCTCAGGGCCGTGCAGGCAGCGAATCGTAGACCGAGCCCACGATCTGCGCCGGTTTGACCCAGTCCTGGCCCCAGGTCGGATCGAGGTCGCGGGTCGGCGCCGCGGCCAAAGTCTCCTCGCGGGTCTTGCCGGCGCGTTTGAGTCTGGCGACCCGCTGCCGTACCTCGGCGAGCATGTCTCGCGCTTTTTTGAGATCGGCCCGGCCGCCGACCGGCCCGTGCCCGGCGACGATCCGGGTCCGCGCATCGGACAGGGCCAGCCCTCGATCCAGCGCCGCGATCAGCCCGTCGACGGTCCCGCCGGTCCCGGTATCGATGATCGGATACAGCCCGTTGAAGAAGCAGTCGCCCATGTGTAGCACGTTGGCCGCGGGGAAATGCACCAGCAGATCGCCGTCGGTATGCGCGGCCGGCACATGGATCAGCCTCGCTTCCAGCTCGCCCAGGCGCAGGCGGCCATCGCCCTGCACGGTCACGCTCGGGCGCCCGGCCGGCGGCAGGGCCGGCATCACCCGGTCGAGGTGCTTGAGGTAGGTGTCCTCGGCCATGCGCCGGTAGGCGTTTTCGTGCGCCACCACGCTCGCGCCGCGACCGGCCAGGGCCTCGTTGCCGCCGACATGGTCCAGATGCCAATGGGTGTTGACCACGTAACGCAGCGGTTTGCGGCCTTGCAGGGCCTGTCGCAGCGCCGGCGCGGTCTTGCCCAGTTCGCTGTCGACCAGCAGCGCGGCCTCGGCCGATTCGGCCAGCAGCACGGTGGTCGCCGGTCCCTTGAACACCGACAGGCCCGGCGCGAGTTCGACGAAGGCCGGCGCGGGCGGGGCGGCTGGCGCCGCGGCCTGCGCCGCCGCGAGGACCGGACTGAGCATGAACGACCCGGCCAGGGCGGCCGCGATCGCGGCGGTACGCAGATTCATTGAATTCTCCCGGGGCTGGCCGAGCAAAGCCCGCCGACCGATACGCAGCGATGCGTTCGGCGCGATGATAGGCGAACGTGAATAAGCGATAATGCGGCCATGGCCATTTCCATCAAAACCCCCGAAGAGATCGAAAAGATGCGCGTCGCCGGCCGCCTGGCCGCCGAGGTGCTGCAGGTCGTCGCGCCCTACGTGAAGCCGGGCGTCAGCACCGGCGAGCTGGACCGCATCTGCAACGAGCACATCGTCAACGTGCAGAAGGCGATCCCCGCCAACGTCGGCTACAAAGGCTTTCCGAAGACCGTGTGCACTTCGGTCAACAACGTGATCTGCCACGGCATCCCCAGCGACAGCAAGATCCTCAAGGACGGCGACATCGTCAACATCGACGTCACCGTGATCAAGGACGGCTGGCACGGCGACACCAGCCGCATGTACTACGCCGGCACGCCGTCGGTCATGGCCAAGCGCCTGGTCGAGGTCACCCGCGAGGCGATGTTCCGCGCGATCCGCATCGTCAAGCCGGGCATGACCCTGGGCGACATCGGCCACGCGATCCAGACCTACGCCGAAGCCGAGCGCTTCAGCGTCGTGCGCGACTACTGCGGCCACGGCATCGGCCGGATCTATCACGAAGATCCGCAGGTGCTGCACGTCGGCCACCCGGGCGAAGGCCTCAAGCTGGTGCCCGGCATGACCTTCACCATCGAGCCGATGATCAACGAAGGCACCTATCGCCATAAGACCCTGCCCGACGGCTGGACCGTGGTGACCAAGGACCGCAAGTTGTCGGCGCAGTGGGAGCACACCATCGCCGTCACCGACGACGGGGTCGAGATCCTGACCCGGGTGCCGGGCGACGACAACGACCTATGACCGGCCCCGTCGCCGATAAGCCATCGGCGACGCCCCCGGCGCCGCCCTGCGCGGTGCCCGATCCGGCGGCCGACCCGCCGCCGCCCGGCAGCCCCGCGGCGATCCGCGCCGCGCTCGCCGCGGTCGATGCCGCGCTCGCAGAGCGTTTCGACCGCGACGCCGACGCCGACATCGACCGGCTGCTGCGCGCGCGCACCGACGCGGTCGACACCCAGGTGCGCGCCGCGTGGCGCGCCTGCATCGACGACACCGCGCCGCTGGCGCTGTTCGCGGTCGGCGGCTACGGCCGCGGCGAACTGTTTCCGCAATCCGACATCGACCTGCTGATCCTGGCCGAACCGCAGGCGCAGACCGCGCAGGCCGAACAACTCGGCTGCTTCTTCGCCTCGTTGTGGGACGCCGGCCTGCCGGTCGGCCACGCGGTGCGTTCGGCCGCGCAATGCACCGAAGCCGCGGCCGACCTGACCGTGCTCACCGCGATGCTGGAAGCGCGCCCGATCGTCGCCGACGCGGTCGCGCAGATGGCCTTGCAGGCAGCGGTATCGCCGTCGCAGGTGTGGCCGGCGCGCGACTTCTTCATCGCCAAGCGCGACGAACTGCGCCAGCGCCACGCGCGCTACGGCGACACCGCCGACAACCTCGAGCCCAATCTCAAGGAAGGTCCCGGCGGCATGCGCGACGTGCAGACCCTGCACTGGATGGCGCTGCGCATCATCGGCACCTCCGACCTGGAATCGCTGGTCTCGATCGGCCAGTTGGGTCCGGACGAATTGACCTCGCTGGAACGCGAACGCCGCGCGCTGTCGCGCCTGCGCTTCGGCCTGCATCTGGTCGCGCGCAAGCGCGAGGAGCGCCTGCGCTTCGATTACCAGAAGCTGCTCGCCGAACGCCTGGGCCATGTCGACAACGCCGACAACCTCGCGGTCGAGCAGATGATGCAGGGCTTCTACCGCAGCGCCGCGCTGGTGCTGCGGATCGGCGAACGCCTGTTGCAGCGTTTCGAGGAACAGATCGAAGGCGAAGCGGTGCCGGTGCCGCTGTCCTCGCCGTACGACGCGTTCGAACTGCGCCGCGACTACATCGCCGCGCGCGACGCCGACTGGCCGCGCGACGCCGCCGACGTGTTCGCGCTGTTCGCGGCCTGGGCCAGCCACGACGAAATCCGCGGCCTGCATTCGCAGACCGCGCGCACCCTGGCCGAAGCGCTGGGCAAGATCCCGAGCTTCGTCGAGGCCGAACCGGCCTTGCGCGAACGCTTCCTCAAGATCCTGCGCGGGCCGCATCCGGTGCATGCGCTCGAACGCATGGCGCGCCTGGGCGTGCTGGGGCGCTGGATTCCGGCGTTCTCGAAAGTCTCAGGACGCATGCAGTTCGACCTGTTCCATGTCTACACGGTCGATCAGCACACGCTCGCGGTGCTGCGCAATCTCGCGCGCTTCGCCTCGGGCGTGGCCGACGAGCGTTTCAGCATCGCCCACGAAGTGTGGCCGCGCCTGCGTAAACCCGAGTTGTTGTTGCTGGCCGGCCTGTTCCACGACATCGCCAAGGGCCGCGGCGGCGATCACTCCGAACTCGGCGGCGAAGACGCGCGCGTGTTCGGCACCACCATGGGCCTGAGCGAGTCCGACACCGCGCTGGTCGAGTGGCTGGTGCGCCAGCATCTGCTGATGTCGGTGACCGCGCAGAAGCAGGACATCGCCGATCCCGAAGTGATCCACCGTTTCGCCAGCAAGGTCGCCGATCGCGAACACCTCGATCACCTGTACCTGCTGACCTGCGCCGATATCGCCGGCACCTCGCCGAAGCTGTGGAACGCGTGGAAGGACCGCTTGCTCGCCGACCTGTACACCGCGACCCGGCTCGCGCTGCGGCGCGGCCTGGAACATCCGGTGGCCGGCGCCGAACGCGCCGCGGAAACCCGCGAAGCCGCGCAGGCGATGCTGGCCGCGTTCGGCGCGCGCGACGAAGAAATCGCCGCGCTGTTCGCGCGCATGCCGGAGATCGCGTTCCAGCGCGGACGCCCCGATCAGATCGCGTGGCAGGCCGCCTCGCTGCGCGGCGTGGCCTTGGGCGACACACGCGTGCGCGCGCGACCGGTCAGCGCGCACGGCGGCGCGCATGCCGGCGCGCTCGAAGTGTTCGTGCATTCGCCCGATCGCGACGGCCTGTTCGCCGCGATCGTGGCCACGCTCGATCGTCTCGGCCTGGCGATCCAGCAGGCGCGCGTGCTCGACGGCCCACTCGGCGCGATCTTCGACACCTTCGAAGTGGTGCCGACCGATCCGCGCCAACCGGCGAGCGCCGAAGAGGTCGAACGTCGACTGGAAACCGCCTTGTCGGGATCGCTGGAGCGGATCAAGCCGGCGCGCCGCGCGCAGCCGCGGCATCTGCGCCATTTCCGCATCGCGCCCCAGATCGAATTCGCCGCCTACGCCAAGCCCGACGCGCTCAGCCCGCGCAGCGTGCTGAGCCTGGTCTGCACCGACCGCCCCGGCCTGCTCGCCGACGTCGCCCAGACCTTGCGAAAACAGCGCCTGCGCGTGCACGACGCGCGCATCGCCACCTTCGGCGAACGCGCCGAGGACGTATTCCAGATCACCAGTGTCAACAGCGACGGGCACGACAGCCCGCTCGATCAAACGCAACAGCAGGCCCTGCGCGACGCGCTGCTGGCCTGCCTCGAAGGAGACAGTCGATGAGCCCCGCAAAGAAGACCAGCAAGAAGACCGCGAAGAAGAAGAGCAACGAGGCCCCGGGCATCGACGAACTCAAGTTCATGATCGACAGCGCCTTCGAGCGCCGCAGCATGCTGACTCCGGACGAGATCGAAGGCTCGACCCGTCCGACCGTCGAACGCGTGATCGACGGCCTGGAGCAAGGCGAGTTCCGCGTCGCCGAACCCGACGGCAAGGGCGGCTGGACCGTCAACGAATGGCTCAAGAAGGCCGTGCTGCTGTACTTCCGGGTCAACGAAATGCAGGTGGTCGAAGCCGATCCGGCGCCGTTCTGGGACAAGGTGCCGGCGCGTTTCGAAGGCTACGGCGAAGCCGATTTCCGCAAGCTCGGCGCGCGCGTCGTGCCCGGCGCGATCGCCCGCCGCGGCGCCTACATCGGCAAGGACGTGGTGTTGATGCCGAGCTTCGTCAACATCGGCGCGCACGTCGGCGAAGGCACGATGGTCGACACCTGGGCCACGGTCGGTTCCTGCGCGCAGATCGGCAAGCACTGCCACCTGTCCGGCGGCGCCGGCATCGGCGGCGTGCTCGAACCGCTGCAGGCGTCGCCGACCATCATCGAAGACCATTGCTTCATCGGCGCACGTTCGGAAGTGGTCGAAGGCTTCGTCGTCGGCCACCACAGCGTGATCGGCATGGGCGTGTTCCTTGGCCAGAGCACCCGCGTCTACAACCGCGCCACCGGCGAGATCAGCTACGGCTCGGTGCCGCCGTACAGCGTGGTCGTGTCCGGCCAGCTGCCGGCCAAGGACGGTTCGCACTCGCTGTACTGCGCGGTGATCGTCAAGCAGGTCGATGCTAAGACGCGGTCGAAGACCAGCATCAACGATTTGTTGCGCGGGTTGGCGGACTGACGGGCACGCGACGATGCAGCGGATCTCGGCCGGCATGATGGCGATCTATAAGTGGGTCCTGCCGCTGACGAGTCTGTTGCTGTTCGCGGTGATTGCCTGGCTTTGGCATGGATCCTCGGCGCCGATGGTGCCGTGGATGGATTGGCTGATACCCGTGGCCGCGGTCGCGGCATTCGCGGCGCAGATCGCGACGACTTGGAATCTCGCCGACGAGGTGGTCGACCACGGCGACCACCTGCGCGTGAGGCGGCGAGGTGTCGAGGAAACGGTGACGATCGCCGATATCGAAAAGGTATCGGCGGAATATGCGATTCGCCCGATCCGGGTGAGCCTGCTGTTGCGCAAGCCCGGCGCGTTTGGCCGGCGTATCGTGTTCGTTCCGCGCCCGAATTCCGCGTTCGGCACTTGTGGCGAAAGCCGGGTGGCGGCGGATCTGTCGCGACGTATCGGTGGTTTTGGCGGGTCAGACGGAGCGATCGATGCCTAGCATCGACGCTTGACGACTCCACTGACCGCTATACCCGCGCGAACGTCAGCATGTGGCTGGACCGCCGCCCGGTAGCGCGCGTGTCGGCAGACTAAGAGGCAGGCCATGAAGCGAATTTCAGTTCAATCAATGTTGTTCTACAAATGGATTTCGCCGGCGATGATTCTGCTGCTTCTGGTCGCTGCTTCAGTTCAGTGGAGCAAATCGGGCGGGGCGTGGCCTTGGTACATCTGGGCGCTGTCGTGGCTGCCACCACGATCGCCGCGGCGCACAGCATGATCATGGGGAAGCTGGCCGACGAAGTCGTCGATCACGGCGATCATCTGCAGATAAGGCGCGGGAGCATCGAAGAGAGTATTCCGATCGCCGACATCGAAACGATATCGACGAATCATGCGTTTCGGCCGGCCCGGGTGACGTTGCGGCTGCGTCATCCTGGACGGCTGGGCGATCATATTTCGTTCATTCCGCGGCAGAACTGGCTGGGTATGTATGTCGAGAGCGCAGTGGTGGTCGAACTCAGGCAGCGTATCGCGCTGAAGAAAATCCATGATGAGTTCGTCGGTGCCGACGGTATCCGAGGTTCCGGCTGAGCGTGAGCGCCGGAATCGAGCACGAATTTGTATCGGCTTAAAAAATAATCGAGGTCGAAATGACGACGCTTTACGGCTTGAACAACTGCGACACCTGCAAGAAAGCCCGCAAGTGGCTCGACCGTTTCGGCGTCGCGCACAGCTTCGTCGATTACCGCGACAACCGGCAGGCGCCGGAAACCTTGGTCGAGTGGAAGAACCAAGTCGGCGGATGGGAGTCGTTGATCAACAAGTCATCGACCACCTGGCGCACCTTGCCACCCAATCGCAAGGAGCCGGCGTCGGACGCGGAGTGGAAGCTGCTGCTCAAGGAATACCCCCAGTTGATCCGCCGGCCGGTGGTGGTGACCGACGACGGCAAGGTCACCCAGGGCTTCAGCGACAACGGCTTCAAACAGCGGTTCGGGATCGGCTCGTGAGCGCGGCCGATTATGCCGATGGGCGCAGCGCGGTGCTCGCGCTGACCTGCGATCTGATCGCGCGGCCGTCGGTGACGCCGGACGATCTGGGTTGCCAGGCGATGATCGCCAAGCGCTTGAGCGACGTCGGGTTCGCCTGCGAACACCTGCGCTACGGCGAGGTCGACAATCTGTGGGCGGTGCATGGCGACGGCGATGGGCCGACCCTGGTGTTGCTAGGCCATACCGACGTGGTGCCGTCCGGGCCGGTCGACAGTTGGACCAGCGATCCGTTCCTGCCGGAAATCCGCGACGGTGTGTTGTACGGGCGCGGCGCGGCCGACATGAAGGGCAGCGTGGCGGCGTTCGTGGTCGCCTTGGAGCGATTCGCGGCGAACCATCCGCGCCATCGCGGCCGCGTTGCGCTGTTGCTGACCTCGGACGAGGAAGGCGATGCGATCGACGGCGTGCGCCGGGTCGCCGAGACATTCCGCGCGCGCGGTGAGCGCATCGACTGGTGCATCACCGGCGAGCCGTCCTCGACCGCGAAACTCGGCGACCTGCTGCGCGTGGGCCGTCGCGGCACCTTGTCGGCGACGCTCAAGGTGATCGGCGTGCAGGGCCATGTCGCCTATCCGGAGAAGGCGCGCAACCCGATCCATCAGGCGATGCCGGCGTTGTCGGAATTGGCCGCGCGGCGCTGGGACGAGGGTTACGAAACGTTCCCGCCGACCTCGCTGCAGATCAGCAATATCCACGCCGGCACCGGCGCCAACAACGTGATTCCGGGCGAGTTGCAGGTGCTGTTCAACCTGCGCTTCAATCCGAGCTGGAACGCCGAGCGGCTGGAGCGCGAATGCGAGGCGGTGTTGCAGGCGCATGGGCTCGACTACGAAATCCGCTGGTTCCGCGGCGGCGAGCCGTTCTACACGCCGGAAGGTCCGCTGCGCGCGGCGGCACGCGAGGTGTTGGCGCAGTTCGCCGGCGCGGCGCCGTTGGAGAGCACGGGCGGCGGCACCTCGGATGCGCGCTTCATCGCGCCGCTGGGGGCGCAATGCATCGAGATCGGGCCGGTGAATGCGAGCATTCACAAGGTCGATGAGAATGTGTCGGTGGCGGATCTTGAGGCGCTGCCGGGGTTGTATCTGGGGTTGATTGAGCGGTTGATGGTGGGGTGATCGGGGGCGGTTGCTGTCTCGAATCTCCTTGAAATCTTCGCTGTGGTTGGGTTTTCGCGGTCGCGGCTTACGCCGCTCCTACAGGTGGGTGATGTGGTTTTCATCTGAGATCGGGATGGACGATCGCGGCGACGTAGCGGCATCGCGGGCTCTGTAGGAGCGACGCGAGTCGCGACCGCGGTATGTCGATCGCGTCGAAATCTTCGCCGTAGTTGGGTTTTCGTGGTCGCGGCTTGCGCCGCTTCTACAGGTAGGTCATTCGGCTTTCGCCTGAAGTCGCGCGGTTCACCCAGCGCCGCGAAGTATCGAACTCGCGTTAGCAACAGCACACCCGAAGGGCGGCGCACATGGATGTGCGCCGTGCGCCACCGAGACAGGATGTCTCGTGTGGCGCATGCCTGCGTCAGCTCCGCACTTGCGGGCCCTAGATTCAAAGAAAAGCGTTTTTCTTTGGTTACCTTTCTTTTGTCGCTTTTGACAAAAGAAAGTAACTCGGCCGCTTGCGGACGAAAGCTGTTGATCTTGTCTTTGCTTCAAAGATTTAAAGCTTCAAAGCTTTAGAAGCTGCAAGCAGGATCAAAAGCTTCCGCCACTAAAGCGGCGGGTTACTTTCTTTTGTCTAAAGCAACAAAAGAAAGGTAACCAAAGAAAAATGCTTTGTTGTGAATCAAGGGCCCGCACGATCGGTGCTGACGCAGGCATGCGCCACACGGGACATCCATGTCCCGGTGGCGCACGGCGTGCATCCTGCACGCCGCCCTTCGGGTGTGCAGTTGCTAACGCGAGTGCGTGGCTTCGCAGCGCTGGATGAACTGCGCGGCTTCAGGCTCAAGTCAAAACCAAGGCCAAAGCCAAAGCCAAAGCCAAAGTCGAAGCCAAAGCCAAAGCCAAAGCCAAAGTCGAAGCTATGCTTCAACGGCAACGGCAAGCATGATGCGACGAGCTCGCCGCCACGCCGCCTAAGCGATCACTACGGCTTCAACGTCAAGGTATAACGCGCGGTGCCCGGCAAGAACGGCGTCGGCCGCCCGTGCACCCAATCGTCATGACCCGCGCCCCAGAACGGCGACAGCGGATGCCCGCTCTGGCCGCCGGGCATGTGGATGATGCCGTCGACCTCGTGGCCGGGCGAGACCACCATGCGTTCGGATGCGCCAAAATCCGGGCGCTGCACGCGCGGCATCGCGGCGTCGCCGGGGAGTGGGTCGAACGGCATGCACAGGGCGCGTTTGGCGAAGCCGGGCAGGGCCGAGGCGAGCGGGTGGCAGATGCGCGCGGTGTTGTGCTCGCCCCACGAATGCTTGGCCAAGGCCGCAGCGGCGTTCGCGCCGGGGGCGATGTCGAAGTCGTCTAGCACGTCGCGCGCGGCGTGTTCGAGCAGCTCGTCCCACGATGCTGCGTTGCGCGGCAACAGGTTTGCCGGACGCTGCTCCAGCAAGGGCCAGACCACACCTTCGAGCTGCTTGAATTCGGGCATCTCGAATTGCTTGCCCAAGGCGACCTGCGCCGGCGCGGTCAGGCCGTTGGCGATGCGGGTATGCACGGCGCGACGCCAGTTGCGGACCAGGCGATAGCTGACCGAACCGGGTTCGGCGCGGCCTTCCCAGTGTTGTGCGGCGGTGGCGATCGCGCTGAGCGCGGTGCCATCGCCTTTCTTGCCGGTGCGCGCGGCCTGATCCTGCAGCAGCTTCCACCAGCGCTGCAGGAACAGGGCGCGATCGTCGAGCTGAATCGCCAGCAGATCGCGTTCGTTGAAACGCTGCTTGGCGAACAGGCCGTCGCGGATCTGTCCGGCGCGCGCGCCGAGGACGTAGTTGCCGTCGCCGATGCGTTCGAGCTCCAGGCCGTCGAGGGTGCGGGTGTTCGCGGTCCACAGCCGGCCCGAGGGCGGCGCGATCAGGTGCGGTGCGTCCTGGGTCTGGATCGTCCACGGCGGGCAGGTTGGCGGCGTGAGCGCCTGTCCGCGCGGGTCCGCGTTCTCGACCGCCAGCTTGGTGGCGCAATCGCCTTCGCGCTCGGGAATCGGGCCGAGCAGGCGCCAGCCGATCTTGCCGTCGCGATCGCCGACGACCAGGTTCTGCACCGGCAGGGCGACGTCGCGGGCGATGTTCATCGCGTCGTCGACCGATTGCGCGCGGGTCAGTTCCGACAGGCCCATGTTGAGCGCGCCGGGCAGATGCGCCGACCAGCGCAGCGCCAGCGCGCTGCCGTCGGCGTTGTCGTGCATCAGCGGGCCCCAGGCGGTTTCGCGCACGAGGAATTTCCGCGCCGCGCCGCCTTTGACCGCGATGAGTTCCTCATGCTCGATCAGGCCGGCGCAGCCGCCGGCCTTGGCGGTGCTCGCGCAACCCGGTTCCAGCGACCAGTCGGCCCAGTCGCCGTAGCTGTTGGTGAACGCCCAGGCGACCTGGCCGTTGCTGCCGACCACCAGCGCCGGCAGGCCGGGCAGGGTGAAGCCGTTGGCGTCGATGCGGCCGCCGGGCACGCGCGCGTCGGCGTAGCGCAGACGCGCGCGAAACCACAGGTTGGGCGCGCGCAGGCCCAGGTGCATGTCGTCGGCGACGATCGCGCGGCGGTCGGCGGTGAGACTGCCGGCGACGGCGAAGTTATTGCTGCCGATTTCGTCGGGAAACGGCAGTTGCAGCAGGCCGCCAGGGGCCGGCGTGGGCAGCTTGCGCAGGTCGACCTGATCGGCGCCGGGCAGGACCGCATCGCCGATCGGCGCGCCGAACAGCGGCGCATCCCAACTGGTGCCGGCGTGGGTCAGCAACCGGTACAGCGGCGCGGGCAGCGAATGGCTCAGCTGCCAGTCGCCGAATTCGCGCGCATTGCCGCCGTCCTGCAGATCGAAGTACATGGCGTAGCCGACCAGGGCCGAGTCGGTCACTGTCCACGCCTCGGGCTGCGCCTGCAGCAGCAAATAAGGCCACGGCTTGCGCGACAGCCCGTGCAGGCCGGCATTGACGCCGTCGCTGTAGGCTTGCAGCAGCGCGGTCTTGTCGTCGGCGAAGGCGGCCAGTTCCTTGTCCACGCGGCTGCGCAGGCGGTGCACGCGGTGGCGGCGGTCGTAATCGAGCGCGCGTTCGCCGAACAGCGCCGACAGTTCGCCGGCGGCGGTGCGCCGCAGCAGGTCCATTTCGAAGTAGCGCTCCTGGCCGTGGACATAGCCCAGCGCGCGCATCGCATCGGTCTGGTTGGCGGCGTCGACGGTGACCACGCCCAGCGCATCGCGCTGGATCGTGACTGGCGCCGACAGGCCGGGCAGGGCGAGCTCGCCCTGCAATTGCGGCAGGCTGCCGCGCAGCAGCCACCAGGCGCCGACCGCGGCGATCGCGAACAGGCAAAGCAGCGCGAGCACACCGCGCTTGATCCATTTGGCCATGAAGGTCCTCCGTGGGGCGAGCTTAGCCGAAGTCCGCGGCGGCTCGGCGAAGCGGGGACGAAGTGGCGGATTCGTCGAAGAAAGGTTTTGCTTGGGCGGCCACGGAATCTCGCGGCCTGTCGTGGCGGGGCGGCGGACGGCCGCTTTTAAATCGGCCGCGAACGGCCTGTTGTCTGGCCGAATGGCGGCGGGATTGCAGGCCCTGGGAGGTGAAGACGCCGGGGCGGCTGGGGCAGTCGGGGGCAAATCGCGGGTCCGCGACGGCCGTCGCGCTGGCCCGCATCCGGGGCGCTTGCATCCGGCGCCGTCCTCAAGCAGGATCGGTCCATGAGTTTCGAACCCGCCATCGCCACCGCCCGCAACGCCGCCTTCGCCGGCCGCGCGCGCGCGGCCGCGGTACGGGGCAACAATAATAATCGCAATAACGCCAGCCTCCTGCGGGCCGACGATTAGCGCGCGCAACACACGCTCAATCGCTCAGGAAGCCCGCACTGCGAAGTGCGGGCTTTCTTGTTTTTGGGGTGTGTGTCCGAGCATGTGTTCGTCCTTGAACAAGAGCCCGGCCTTCCATCGCCGGGGATCTAAAAAGCTTCACTACCCCCACCGGAGATTTTTCGATGTGTTCGATCCTTGGTTTGTTCGACCTGCGCCCCGGCGCCGATTTGCGGCCGCTGCGGCCGCTGGCCCTGTCCCTGTCGGCGAAGCAGCGCCATCGCGGGCCCGACTGGTCCGGCGTCAGTGTCGAGCCGCGCGCGATCCTGGTGCATGAGCGCCTGGCGATCGTCGATCCCACCGGCGGCTCGCAGCCGCTGCGTTCGGCCGACGGCGAGCTGGCGCTGGCGGTCAACGGCGAGATCTACAACCATCGCGAACTCGAGCAGCAGCTCGCCCAGCCGTATGCGTTCCAGACCAAGTCCGACTGCGAAGTCATCAACGCGCTGTACCGCGAAAGCGCCGACCTGGGCGAACTGCTCAACCGCCTCAACGGCATCTTCGCCTTTGCCCTGTGGGACGCGGCGCGCGGCCGCTACGTGATCGCGCGCGATCCGTTCGGCGTATGCCCCTTGTACTGGGGCCACGACGCCGACGGCCGGTTGTGGGTGGCCTCGGAAATGAAGGCGCTGGCGCGGTTATGCGACGACGTCGCGCCGTTCCCGGCCGGGCATTACTACGACAGCGAGGTCGGCGTGCCGGTGAAGTATTACCAGCGTCCGTGGCGCGATTACGCGGCGACCGAGGGCGTGGAGGTGTCGAAGCAGGAACTGCGCGAAGCCTTCGAGCGCGCGGTGCATCGGCAGATGATGAGCGACGTGCCGTACGGGGTGTTGCTGTCGGGCGGTCTCGATTCGTCGCTGGTCGCGGCCTGCGCGGCGCGTTTCGCGCGCCGGCGCATCGAGGAGGACGATCAGGCCGAAGCCTGGTGGCCGCGCCTGCATTCGTTCGCGATCGGTCTGGAAGGTTCGCCCGATCTGGCCGCGGCCGAGGTCGCCGCGGCCGCGCTCGGCACCGTCCATCACGGCTTCACCTACACCTTCGAAGAAGGCCTGGACGTGCTGCCCGATGTGATCGCGCACATCGAGACCTACGACGTCACCACGATCCGCGCGTCCACGCCGATGTTCCTGCTCGCGCGCCGGATCAAGGCGATGGGGGTGAAGATGGTGCTGTCGGGCGAAGGCTCGGACGAAATCTTCGGCGGCTATCTGTATTTCCACAAGGCGCCGAATGCGCGCGAGTTCCACGAAGAACTGGTGCGCAAGCTCGATGCGCTGCACAGCTTCGATTGCCTGCGCGCCAACAAGTCGATGATGGCCTGGGGCGTGGAGCCGCGGGTGCCGTTCCTGGACGTGGAGTTCATCGAAGTGGCGATGCGCATGGACGCGCAGGCCAAGATGGTCGACAAGGCTTCGGGCCGGATCGAGAAAGCGGTGCTGCGCGAAGCCTTCGAAGGCTATCTGCCCGACTCGATCCTGTGGCGGCAGAAGGAGCAGTTCAGCGATGGCGTGGGCTATGGCTGGATCGACGGTCTCAAGGCGCATGCCGAGGCGCAGGTCGGCGATCGCGAATTCGCCACCGCCGCCAGTCGCTTTCCGATCAACACCCCGCAGACCAAGGAGGCGTATTACTACCGCGGCCTGTTCGAGCGTCTGTTCCCCGGCACCGCCTGCGCCGAGACCGTGCCCGGCGGCAAGTCGATCGCATGCTCCTCGCCGGCGGCGATCGCCTGGGACGCGGCTTTCGCCAATGCCGCCGACCCGTCGGGCCGCGCGGTGGCGGGCGTGCATCAGGCGGCGTTGGCCTGAGCCGGCGAAGCCGGGCGCCGCGGTGGCGGCGTCCGGCCTGGCGATCAGATGCCGCAACCGTTCCAGGTGCGTTCCAGCGTGCGCACCTGCGGCGGGCCGCTGGCGCAAGTGACGACGACCGTGGCAACGCCCTTGAGTTGGCAGCCGGCGTCCTTGAATACGAGCTGGCCGGCGTAAGCGGAGGTGGCGGGAAACGACGCGCTGCCGCTGCGTGAATCCTCATTGACGTCCCAATTGGGATGCAGGCTGTCGCGCCAACTGCCGGACGCGTAGACCGTGTAATTGACCGGAAGCGGAGCGGGCGGACTGAAGCCGTCGGGTTGCAGATCGGCGTCGGCGCTCACTTGAGCGGTGGTGCCGGTCTGGCCGAAGCTTAGATTCAAATCGATGATATAGCCGCAGATAGGAATGATGGAGGACGCATTCGGTGGCGGCGTCGCGGCGGCGGCCGAGCACAGGACCAAGGCGAACAGGCCTGTCGTGCAGGCGGAGATCAACGATTGCTTGCGCATGGAACGTTCCTTGTTTGAGTGATGATCGATGAAGTCGGCACGCGGGCGTAGCCGACATCGTTGACTTCGAGATAACGCCGCGTGCGTTGGTGCGTTCGCCGCGATCCCCCGCGTTGCGCATGGTCTCAAAGCCCGCAGCCGACCCAGGTCTGTTGCTTGTTGCGATTGTCGACCGTGCCGTTCGGACAGACCACGTCGATGACCGCGTATGCGCTCAGTTCGCAAGTCGGGCTGCGGCCGACGAACTTGATCGCTTCGGCCGGCGCCGGCGGATATTGGCCGGAGCCTTTGAGCTGGGTCGTGGTAAAGGTGCGCGGATCGCTCGGGCTGTCGCGATGCCCGGCCTGCGAATGCAGGGTGTAGTACGGCACCGGCGGAGGCGGTGGACTGAAGCCGTTGGCCGGAACGATGGTGGTGTTGACGACCACCGTCGCGGTGGAGGTGGTGTTGCCGAAATCGAAGACGAAGCGGCCGGTGTAGGCGCCGTTGCACAGCGGGACCGAAGCGTCGACATCCGGCGGCGGCGTGGCGGCGGCGGGCAGCGAGGCGAGCAGGCACAGGGCCAAGCTCGCGCACAGGCCGATCGAGGGATTCTTGCGCATGGAACGTTCCTTGTTTGAGTGGCGAATCGGTGACATCGGCGGCGCGGGCGCAGCCGGTATCGTTGGCTTCGGGACCATGCCGCTGGCGTCGGGGCGTTCGCGGCCGACGCGGTCTCCTCGCGACGGCGACGGCCAGCGCCGGCGGACGATGCAATTGTTCATGGCTCATCCTTGCAGTGAGTGACTCGGGCGCGCGAAATCCTTCGTGCGCTTACGGGTACTCGCAATCCGCGCGAACAACGGCTCATGGTTCGGCAAGGCCGTGGCGGATCTGCCTGACGGGGAGCTCGAGGCCGGACGCCGTGCGAGGCGGTGGGCGCGCGCGCAGGCGAGGTATTCAGGCTCGGGCGGGCGCGATCGTTCCGCGCCGATCGCCGATCGCCGGTCGATCGACGATGTCGCGCAATGCAAAGCCGTGATCGGCGATGTAGTCGGCCGACCACGGCGCGGGCATTCGTCGCGACAAGCAACGCCGGTATCGCATCAAGTTCCGGCGGATGCGTTACCGGACGGGCGGCCACGCGTCAGCGCGCGGCCGCCTAACAGCTTACAAACCGCAACCGACCCAGTTACGCGTCAGCTGCTTGGTTTCCCAACTGCCGTCGGGGCAATGCACGTTGACGATGGCGCTGGCGACCAGTTCGCAGCCCGCGTCCTTGAACAACATGCCGTTCGCGGTGACCGGCGCGCTCGAGAAGGCGCCGTAGACTTCGCTGCTGTGGGTGTCGGTCACCCAGTTCGGATTGGCGGCGGTGCGCCGCATCACCGTGCTTTCGGCGACGAAATAGCTCGGGAACGGGATCGAGCCGTGGGCGAAGGGATGGCGCACCAGGCTGGCTTCGGCGTGGGCGCTGGCGGTGGTGCCGCTCTGGCCGAAATCCAGTTTGAGCTTGGCCGAATACTTGCCGCTGCAGGCGGACTGGTTTTCCCAGACGCTGGGCGGATCGCTGGCGAACACGGCCAACGGCAGGATCAGCGAGAGCAAGCCGGCGGCGAGCGCCGAGGCGGTGTGGGTCTTGAGCATGGCGAATCTTCCTTGGATGTCGATGGACTGAAGTCCGCGCGGCCCTGTCCCCTTGGGCGTCCCATCCGGCCGGACGTACGCTCGGATCGCGCGAACGACGCCGCCGTGGGCGACGTCGCGGCGAATGTGGCGCAGCCGTCATCCGGCGTGAATATGCCGGGGATGGGTTTGCGATGAAGCGCGGATCGAGCCGACGAAACCGCGCGAGCGACGAATGAAATTATCCGAGGCGATCAACCGCGCGCCGGATAATCCTTGCAATCGATCCAGTGCACGCCGGCGCCGCGGGTGTGCTGCAACACCCTTGGCAGCGCGATGCGTGCCTTGTCGTGTATGTCGTGGAACAGGATCGTGCCGTGCCGCCACAGCAGCATCAGGCTCAGCAGGCGGCCTTGCATGTCGGCCGGCGTCATCTTCGCGTTCCAGTCCTGCGAATCGATGCCCCACAGCACCACGCGCTGGCCGTGTTCGCGGAAGAACGCGCCGCTGTCGGCCAGGCGCTGGCCGTAGGGCGGTCGGAACAACGGTGCGTACAACGGGCCGGATTGAGCCTTAATCAAGGCCGCGCTGCGCACGACCGAGTCCTGCCATTGCGGCCAGCGCGAATGCGACTGGTGCTCCCAGCCGTGCGAGGCCACGCACATGCCGGCATAGCGCTGCGCGGTACTCAGTTTCGGATTCGCCGCGACCTGTTGCTGCAGCGACTGCCCGAGCAGGAAGAAGGTCGCGTCGAGCTTGTGCTCGCGCAGCATGCGCAGCAGTTTGTCGGTGTTGCCGCCGGCCGCGCTCGGGCCGTCGTCGAAGGTCAGCAGGAATTGCCGGTCGGGCAGTTCGCTGCCGTCGATTTCGTCGGCCGAATAGGTGTCGATCTCGCTGCTGGTGCGCGGGAACAGCGCGGCCAGGCGCAATTGTTCGTCGAGATAGATGCGATGGAAACGCGCCGCGTCGCCGCGCCATGCGGCGTAGGCGGGGTCGGGCGCGGCGACGAAGGCGAGCGCGAGTGCGCGCAACGCGGCGGTGTCGGCGGCGGGTTGGCAGAACGCTTCGCGCGGCGCGCAGGCGCGCGCGGCGAGGCGGTAGTTCGTGCTCAGCCGCTGCCAGAAACGCGCGCGGATCTTGTCGACCCGGGCGCGGTCGATCTGCTTGAGCTTGAGCCGTTGCGCCAGGGTCGCGTCGTCGACGGCTTCGCTGAGCGCCAGTTCGTGGCCGAAGGCGAGGATCTCGGCGCGCGAGGCGCGATCGAACGCGGCCGGCGAATTCAACGCGTGCGGCCAGGTCGCGCGATCGGCGCGGGCGACTTCGGACGGGCCGGCGGCCTGGGCCGTCGTCAGCGCGCCGCACAGCAGCAGCAGCGACAACGCCAGCGACCTCGAACGGCGCATGCGCTTGCCGCGCGGGTGTTCAATAGCCACTGACGCGCTCCAATGCCTGATCGTAGGTCTTGTCCGGCTTTTCGCGCTTGGCCGCCAGATAGTTCGACATGGCCCGTTCGTACTGGCCGTCTTCTTCGTACAGTTTGCCGATGTTGTAGTACGCGCCGGCGCGGATCGTCGCCGCGCCCGCGCCCTTGGCCAGGGCGATGGCCTTGCGCGAGGCCCAGATCGCCTCGGCGGCGCGGCCGAGCTTGACGTAGGCCAGGCCCAGATTGCTGTAGCTCAGCGCATGCGCGGGATCGAGTTCGATCGCTTGCTGGTACAGCGCCACCGCGCCGCGCAGATCGCCGTTGCGATAGGCCGCTTCGCCGCGCAGATTGGTCGCGATCGCCGCGTCGCCGGCCTCGCTGCCGACCGGTTCGTCGCCGCCGTGGCCGCCGATGCGCGCGATCTCGTCGCCGATACGCTCGGCATTGACCGCGACCGTGCTGATCGCGTTGAGGTCGTCGAAGCGGCCTTCGCCGTCGACCCGGAACACCGTCCACAGGTTTCCGGCTTGATCGCGCGGCACGCGATAACTGCGCACCAGCGATTCGCCGATGTACACGAACACCTGCGCCTGGCTGCGCGCGAGCGCGCGGCTGTCGGCCCGGTCGCGATGGCCGAAGTCGTGGACCGCGAAGGTGTAGGTCTCGCCGGGATGACGGCGCTGCACGGTGATGGTTTCCGGGCCGCGCTGGCCGCTGTGATCGAGGTCCAGGCTGGCGTCGCGTCCGCTCTTGCGTTCGAAATAGACGTGATTGCCCGGATAGCTCAGATGCGCGTCGAGGTCGGCCGGGGCGTCGCCCCAGTTCAGCACCACGCGCATGCCGTCGAGGTTGTGCATCACCGGACTGAGCGCATACGCCGGGACGTCGCAGGGGCATTGCGCGATCAGTTCGGCATAACCGGGCTTGCTGATCACCAGCCGCGATTGCGGATCGCGCGCCAGCACCGGATCGATCGCGGCGCGGCCTTGCGCGTCGGTGGTCGCGACCAGCGAGGGCCGGTCGGCGCGTTGCAGGCTGACCGTCGCGTTGTCGATCGGACGATCGGCGAGGATCGCGCTGACCACCTGCACGCGCTCGGCTTGCGCGTGCGCCGGCCCGGCCGTCGAGACGAGGCCGATCACACAGGCGAGGGCGGGCGCGGCCATGCGGCGAAACATCCTGGTTGCGTTCCTGGGGCAGCGGGGCGGGGCGAGGATGGTGGCGATGATACGCAATGCCGGCGCCGGGTTGGGCGGCTTTCTCTGCCTGGAACGTGCATCGCGCGGCGGTCCGCGCCGGCGCGCCTGCTAGGCTGTAGCGGCGCGGCGGCGGTGCTCCGGCACGACTCGCGGCTTCGGTTCAGACCCGGCCACGGCCCCGTCCGCGCGATCGATCAACGGCAACCGCAACACGGGAGAGGCGCGATGGCAGCTCAGGCGCAGGGCAGCGAACTGGTCAATGTGGTGGTGCTGCTGGCGGCGGGCGTGATCGCGGTCCCGGTGTTCAAGCGGATCGGCCTGGGTTCGGTGCTCGGTTATCTGGCCGCGGGCCTGGCGATCGGGCCGTTCGGGCTGGGGTTCTTCGCCGATCCGCAGGCGATCCTGCACGTGGCCGAACTCGGCGTGGTGATGTTCTTGTTCATCATCGGCCTGGAGATGCGGCCCTCGCACCTGTGGAGCCTGCGCCGCGACATCTTCGGCCTGGGCACCGCGCAGATCCTGCTGTGCTCGGCGGCGATGACCGGGGTCGGGCTGCTGTTCGGTTTTCCGCCGGTGGTGGCCTTCATCGGCGCGATGGGTTTCGTGCTGACTTCGACCGCGATCGTGATGCAGATCCTGGGCGAACGCGGCGACCTGGCCTTGCCGCGCGGGCAGCGGATCGTCGCGATCCTGCTGTTCGAAGACCTGCTGATCGTGCCGCTGCTGGCCCTGATCGCGCTGATGGCGCCGCCGGACGCGAGCGGCGTCACCCAGTCGCGCTGGCTCGACATCGGCATCGCCATGGCCTCGCTGGCGACCCTGCTCGCGGCCGGCATCTGGCTGCTGAACCCGCTGTTCCGCGTGCTCGCCGCGGCCAAGGCGCGCGAGGTGATGACCGCGGCGGCGCTGCTGGTGGTGCTCGGCGCGGCGCTGCTGATGCAGATCGGCGGCCTGTCGATGGCGATGGGCGCGTTCCTGGCCGGGGTGCTGCTGTCGGAATCGACCTTCCGCCATCAGCTCGAGGCCGATGTCGAACCCTTCCGCGGCATCCTGCTGGGCCTGTTCTTCCTCAGCGTCGGCATGTCGCTGAACCTGACCGTGGTCGCGGCGAACTGGCCGCTGATCGTCGGCGGCGTGCTGGCGCTGATGCTGGTCAAGGCGCTGTGCATCTACATCGTCGCGCGCGCGCTCAAGTCCTGCCACACCGAGTCGCTGGATCGCGCGGTGCTGATGGCGCAGGGCGGCGAATTCGCCTTCGTGCTGTTTTCCGCCGCGGCCGCGGCCAAGCTGATCGATGCCGAGATCAATGCCAACCTGACCGCGATCGTGGTGCTGTCGATGACCCTGACCCCGCTGGCGATCATCGCCTTGCGCAAGCTGTCGCCGAAGATCACGCTGTCGCTGGAGGGCGTGGACGAACCCAACGGGCTCAGCGGCAGCGTGCTGCTGATCGGCTTCGGCCGGTTCGGCCAGGTGGTTTCGCAATCGTTGCTCGCGCGCGGGGTCGAGGTGTCGATCATCGACACCGATGTGGAGATGATCGAAAGCGCGCAGACCTTCGGTTTCAAGGTCTATTACGGCGACGGCACGCGCCTGGACGTGCTGCATGCCTCCGGCGCCGACAGCGCCCAGCTGATCGCGATCTGCATCGACGACCGCGCCGCGGCGACGATCACCGCGCAGCTGATCAAGCACGAATTTCCGCAGGCGCGTCTGCTGGCGCGCAGCTTCGACCGCGAACATGCGCTGGATCTGGTGCACGCCGGGGTCGATCTGCAGGTGCGCGAGACCTTCGAATCGGCGATGCGCTTCGGCGAAGCGGCGCTGGTCGAACTCGGCGTGCCGGTCGACGAAGCCGCCGAAGTGGTCGCCGATATCCGCCGCCGCGACGCCGAACGCTTCGAACTCGAACTGGTCGGCGGCGTGCGCGCCGGGACTTCGCTGTTGTACGGCAATATGCAGCAGACCCCGCTGATCGCGCCCAAGCCGCGGCCGGCGCGGCAGGAGCACGAGGACGAGCACGCGCCCGGCATTTCCGCTTGAGTGGGCGTGGGCGCGGACGCGTCCGACCTGGACACAGGAGGAATCGCTGATGGCATGGACGCTCTGGCATTTCGTGTTTCCGGCGGCGGCCGTGCTCGGGGTCGTGTTGATGATCCTCGCGTTCAAGTACGGCATGCGTGTGCATGCCAGCGCGACCTTGGCGCGGGTGCGCCCGTTGCCGCGGCAGCGTCTGGAATTGCCCGCCACCGTGTACTGCAACGTGTCGATCGAGCGCCGCGACTATCGCAACTACTTCGACGACGCGCGCTTCGTGTTGCGCGACGCGAACGGCGCCGAACTCGAGCAATACGGCAAGTGGCTGCGGGTGCGCTACAACCATCAGCCGCCCCCGGACCGGGTCGTCACCAGTTTCATCACCCCCGACGATGGCGTGGTCGAACTGTCGATCGAAAACTCCGCGCCCGAGGCCGAAACCGCGACCTGGGTGGTGATCCAGCGCGATGTCGAGCAAGTGGTGGCGATGTGGGTGGCGCTGGGCATCACCGGCGCGGCGATGGCGATGTTCGGTTCGGCGTTCGCGGCGGTGCTGTGGAGCAGCACCTTTCTGCAGAGCGGCGCGGCCGCGGCCGGCGGTTGAGAGCGACGTCGCGGGCGTAGTCAGCGTTGGGCGCGCGTGCAATCGGGCGGCCAGCGTTTGTCGGGCGACGCGCTCAGATCGATCACGAAGAACTCGCCGGAGCGCTCGCCGTCGGCCTGCGCGAACAGCAGCCGGTCGCCGCGCGGCGACAACAATGGACCGACCTGGAACACGTCGGCGCGCGCGGCGATGCGGCCGCGTTCCTGCCAGCCATCGCCGCTGCGTTCGAATCGGTACAGATGCGAGCGGTCGCCGCGGTCGATCACCGCGATCAGGCGACGGCCGTCGCGCGATACCTCGGCTTCGTATTCGTTCGCTGCGGTGCTGACCGGCGCGCCGAGATTGCGCACCTGCCAGGCGCCATCGGCCTGCGGCGTGGCCAGGTAGATATCGCCGCTGCCATGACCGCCGTCGCGGCTGGAGCCGAAGTAGAGGCGGCCGTCGGCCATCGCGCGCGGCAGCAGTTCGGACGCTTTCGAATTGACCGGTTCGGGCAGGCGTAGCGGCTCGCCCCATTCGCCGTCGCGCGTGCGTTCGACCACGTAGATGTCGAGGTCTTCGCCCTTGGGGTCGTGGCGCGCGGATACGAAATACAGGCGGAGTCCGTCGGCGCTCACGAACGGGTCCGCATCCAGGCCCGGTTTCGTGGCCGCGAACGACGGCGCGCGCGGCGTCGACCAGCCGCCGGCTTCGCAACGCGAATGCAGCAGCCGCCAGTTGGCGAATTGCCGGTCGCTGCGCATGAAATAGATCTCGCGGCCGTCGGGACTGAAGGTTGGCGAGGATTCGTATTGGTCGCTGCTGATATTCGGCGGCGCCCAGCGTAGCGGCTGCGGCGCATGCGCCGCGGGCCGGTGATAGGCCATGGCGTAGGCGGTCGCGCAGGTCGCGGCGAGCAGGGCGCTGGCCAGCCAGTAGACGGCGGGGTCGGGATGACGCGAAGGCGTTGGGTTCACGGTGGCGTTCTCCGCGCGGGCGGCGCTAGTCGTCGCGTTGCCGCTGCTGGAACCGCCGCGCCTTGGCGACGTTGCCGCAGGTGGCCATGTCGCACCAGCGCCGGCGGCCGTTCTTGGAGGTGTCGATGAACACCCAGCCGCAATCGTTGCCGTCGCATACGCGCAGCCGGTCCAGGCGCGCGTCCTTGAGCAGTTCGATCGCATACGCGGTGATGACGTGGGCGATCAGGTCGAGCCCGGAGCGTTCGACCGACCATTGGGTCTGCAGGCGCGAATCGCGCGACACCAGCCGCGCGGCGCGCGAGGCGGCAAGGCGGGCCTGATCGAGGCTGTCGAGCGACGCGTCGTCCGGTTGCCGGCCGTGGGCGAGGGCGTACAAGGCCGCGCACAGCGCTTCGCGAAGGCTCTTGCAACGCGCCAGCGCTGCGCCGGCCTTGGCCGGCGACTCGGCGGCGAGCGCGTCCAGCGCATTGAGATCGGCGCGCGCGAACAGCTCGCTCTGGCGCGCCCAGCGCAGCAGCCCGGCATAGTCGTCGAGCCAGTCGCGCGGCTGGGTGTCGCGCGCGGTGACGGTGTTGACCAGGTCCAAGGCCGGGTCGCCGCCGACCAGATCGGCGGGTTTGAAGGCATGGAATTCCAGCTGCATGCTTCACCTTTAAAATTTGTTTTGAAGGTTATAGCGATTCGGGCCCGGGCGGCAATGCGGCATCGGCGGATTTCCGATGGGCGGCGTGCGCGCAAGCCGTCACGCGATCTGCGCCGGATCTGGTTCACCCTGACCGCCAGCTTGGTCCGTCCCTATCGTCGGAGATCCCGTCATGCCCTCCTCCCGACTGTCCGTCGCGGTTTCGCTGGCTTGCCTGAGCCTCGGTCTGGTCGCTTGCAGCCGGCACGATGCGCCGGCGCCGGTGGCCGCCGAACCGGCCGCGTCCGCCGCCACCACGCCGGTCGAGCCGGCCGCGCAGCCCTTGCAGACCCAGGTCTACAACCCCGGCAAGAACGGCCTGTTCCAGGTCAGTTCGGTGCTGGTCACCGGCGCGCGCGAGGCGGTGTTGATCGATGCGCAGTTCGGCGCGGCGCAGGCGCGCGAACTGGTCGAGCGGATCAAGGCGTCCGGCAAGACCCTCACCACCATCTACATCAGCCACGGCGACCCGGATTACTACTTCGGCCTGGACACGCTGCAAGATGCGTTTCCGCAGGCGAAGATCCTGGCGACGCCGCGGACGGTCGAACACATCCGCGCGACCCAGGCGGCGAAACTCGGCTACTGGGGTCCCAAGCTCGGCGCCGATGCGCCCAAGCGCATCGTGATCCCCGAGCCCTTGCAAGGCGACCGCATCGAACTGGAAGGGCAGACCTTGCAGATCGTCGGCCTCGATGGGCCGACGCCGGACCGCAGCGTGGTCTGGATTCCCTCGATCCGCACCGTGGCCGGCGGCGTGCCGGTGGTGGCCGGCGAACATCTGTTCATGGCCGATACGCCCACGCCGCAATCGCATCTGGATTGGCTGGCGATGCTGCAGAAGATCGAAACGCTCAAGCCCGACGTCGTGGTGCCCGGTCACTTCGCGCCCGGTTCGGCGCAGACCTTGGACGCGGTGCGTTTCAGCGCCGATTACATTCGCGCGTTCGATGAAGAGTCGGCCAAGGCCAAGGATTCGAAGGCCTTGATCGCGGCGATGAAGCAGCGTTATCCGGCACTGGAAGGCGGGTTGTCCCTGGATATCAGCGCCAAGGTCGCCAAGCAGGAAATGCCCTGGCCGTAAGCATTCGATGGTTGTCGCGCCTAAAAAAACGGGCCGCTGCATCAGCAGCGGCCCGCGTCCTTCAAGTATGTTCAGACCGAACGATCAGGGATTGAAATAGCTCGACACGCTCGAATAGATGTCCGAGAAGCGCGAGTAGTAATCCGGATCGCGCGGCGCGCTGCAGTACGAGGTGCCGCCGTACAGGCCGCCGCGCAGCTGATAGCCGCCGCTGCTGGTCACGGTGAACAGGCCCGAGCCCGAGGAGCCGCCTTCGGTCACGCCGGTGTTCCAGACCACGCGGTACAGCGGCGACTTGCCGTCGATCGAGGTCGACAGGCCGGTCACCGAACCCAGCGAGTACTTCTTGACGTCGCCGGCCGGGTGATGGATGCCTTCGATCGCGGTGCCGGTGGAAGCGATCGCCGAGCTCGACCAGCCCGCATACACCGCGCCCGACGGCGGCGCGGTCTTGAGTTCGAGCAGCGCGGTGTCGCGGGTGGTGTTGGCGTGACGCAGATAGGCGCCGCCGCTGAGCGTGGTGTAAGCCGGATTCACCACCGAGCCGTTGCAGGTGGTGGCGTCGTAGAACCAGTACGTCTGCAGGCTGTTGGCGACGGTCTGGGTGCTGATGCAATGCGCGGCGGTCCAGAACAGGCGCTTCTTCGGCGAATGGTTGTTGTTGAGCAGGGTGCCGGTGCACAGGTAGGTGCCGCCGCCGGTGGTGAAGGTCATGCGCGCGACCGACTTGGCCGTCGACACGAATCCCGACGGCGGGCTGACCCGGCACACGATGTCCTTCTCGCACGAATCGCTGTCGCCGATGGCCTTCTGCAAGGCCTTCTCGCTGGCCGCCGGGCTCACGTCCAGATGCGAGAGCTGCGGAATGTTGAGCGACAGCGACTTCGCGCTGACGCCCTTGGGCAGGACGATTTCGACCGTGGCGGTGTCGCCCGCGACCACCGGCGACCAGCCCAGCGCATTGCCGGCGAAATCCGCGCCGCTTTGTTCGAACACGCGACCGTCGTTGCCGGCGAAGTGCAGCAGCGCCGACCTGGCGCCGGCGCCGCGCAGCGACAGGCCCGCGCGCAGCGCGACCGCGCCGGCCGAGGACACTTCGAAGCGCGCGGCGCTGCCGCCATTGGCCAGCGGCAGCCAGTTCAAGGTCTTGAGATCGACCTGGCCGCGCGCGACGTTGCGCGCGTAGCCGATTTCCAGCGGTTCGCCGTTCTTGTCCTGGCGGACCCGGCGGTCCTTGAGCGCGGACACGTCCAGGCTGGTCGGCTGGCCCAGACTGACCAGGCGCGGCGCGGCGGCCTTGGCGGAGATCGCGAAATCGGCGGCGCCCATGGCGCCGGCCAGCGGAGTTTCGGTGACCGGCGCCGAATCCATTTCGGCGTTGGCGGTGTTGGCGGACGCCTGGGCCGAGGACGCCTGGGCCGAGAGGCAGGACAGGCCGGCGACGAGCGCCAGGCAGAGTGCGTTCTTGCGGATCATCGTGCGTTTCCTTGGGTGGCTGGGGAAAGTCGGCGCAGTGGCCGAAAGCTCCGCGCGATTGCGCGGAGTAAGCACGCTATGCCGCATCGATGTGGCTTTTTTGTGCGCTTATTCGGGCTTCGCGGAAGCCGGTGAAGTGCAAGCCGTTACCGATGAAACGGTTTCGGCCAAGCGTGGTTGCGATCACAGATGCGGCGATCGGGATCAAGCGCGCGCATGCGTCGTCGATTGCTCAACGACGCATAAGGTCCTTCAGCTGCGGCGTTGCAACACGCGCATGGCGCGCGCCTAGCGCCGACGAGGCGCGAGGTTCCGGCGTTTCGCGCCGACATGCGTTGTCGGCTTCGCCATTGCGGCGAAGGTTTGCGCGGCGGGCTTGATCCTGGTTCTGGAGTGAAGCGGACAAAACGAAACCGGCCGCTGCTTGCGCAGCGACCGGTGGCGAAACCCGACCCGCGTTGGCGATCAGGGATTGAAATAGCTCGACACGCTCGAATAGATGTCGGCGAAGCGCGAGTAGAAATCCGGATCGCGCGGCGCGCTGCAGAACGAGCTGCCGCCCCATAGCCCGCCGCGCAACTGGTAACCGCCGCTGCTGGTCACGGTGAACAGGCCCGAGCCCGAGGAGCCGCCTTCGGTGATGCCGGTGTTCCAGACCACGCGGTACAGCGGCGACACGCCGCCGGCCGAGGTGGACAGGCCGGTCACCGAACCCAGCGAGTACTTCTTGACGTCGCCGGCCGGGTGATGGATGCCTTCGATCGCGGTGCCGGTGGACGCGATCGCCGCGCTCGACCAGCCCGCGTACACCGCGCCCGTCGGCGGCGCGGTCTTGAGTTCCAGCAGCGAAGTGTCGCGGCTGGTGTTGGCGTGGCGCAGGAACGCGCCGCCGCTGAGGGTGGTGTAAGCCGGATTCACGGTCGAACCGCCGCAGGTGGTCACGTCGTAGAACCAGTAGGTCTGCAGCGTGTCGGCTTCGGCCTGGGTGCTGATGCAATGCGCGGCGGTCCAGAACAGGCGTTTTTTCGGCGAATGGTTGTTGTTGAGCAGGGTGCCGGTGCACAGAAACGAGCCGCGCGCGTTGGAGTAGATCATGCGCGCCACCGACTTGGCGGTGGAGACGAAGCCGGACGGCGGATTGACGCGGCAGACGATGTCCCTCTCGCACGAGGCGCTGCCGCCGACCGCTTTCTGGATGTCCTTGTCGTTGGCGACCGGGCTCAGATCCAGATGCGAAAGCTGCGGCACGTTCAGCGACAGCGATTTCGGATTAACGCCCTTGGGCAGGATCAGTTCGACGGTGAGCGTGTCGCCCGACACCACCGGCGACCAGGCCTGTGCGTTGCCGGCGAAATCCGCGCCGGCTTGTTCGAACACGCGGCCGTCGTTGCCGGCGAAATGCAGGCGGACCGACTTGGCGCCGCCACCGCGCAGCGACAGCGCGGCGCGCAGCGCGGCGGCGCTCTCCGAGGCCAGAGTGAAGCGCGCCGAGCGGCCGCCGTCGGCCAGCGGCTGCCAGGCCAGGGCGTTCAAATCGATGCGGCTGCGCTCGACCTTGCGGTTGACGCCGATTTCCAGCGGCATGCCGTCGCGGTCCTGCTTCAGCCGCCGCGATTGCAGCGAGACCAGGTCGGTGCGGGTGGGCGCGGGCAGGCTGAGCACGCGCGCCGGCGCGGTTTTCGCGGCGGCGGCGAACTCGGCCGCGCCCATGGCGCCGGCCGAGGGCGCTTCGGTGACCGGCGCCGAATCCATTTCGGCCACGGCGGGCGGCGCCGCGACCGCGGCGGCGGAGACGGCGCACAGGCCGGCGAGCAGGCCGGCGAGCAGGGCGAGGCGAAGGGCGTGATGGTGGGTCATCGTGGGTTTCCTCGTATTGCTTAAGGCAAGGCGAGGCGGGCAGGGCGTGCGTCGGCGGCGCCCTGCCCGCGTTCGATCGTGCCGCGGCGAACGATCAGGGATTGAAGTAGCTCGCGACGCTCGGGTAGATGTCGGCGAAACGCGAGTAATAGTCGGGCGACTTCGGATTGCTGCACGAAGCGCCGCCGCCGAGCAGGCCGCCGCGCAGCTGATAGCCGCCGCTGCTGGTCACGGTGAACAGACCCGAGCCGGACGAGCCGCCTTCGGTGGTGCCGAGGTTCCAGACCACGCGATACAGCGGCGAGCTGCCCAGCGCCGAAGCCGACAGCCCGGTGACCGTGCCCAGCGAATATTTCTTGAGATCGCCGCTGGGGTGATGGATGCCTTCGACCGCGGTATTGGTCGAGCCGATCAAGGTGTTGGACCAGCCCGCGTACACCGCGCCCGCCGGCGGCGCGGTTTTCAGTTCCAGCAACGAGGTGTCGCGGGTGGTGTTGCTATGACGCACGAACGCCCCGCCGGTGAGGACGCTGTAGGCCGGGTTCGCGGTCGAGCCGCCGCAGGTGGTGGCGTCGAACAGCCAATACGTCTGCAAGGTGTCGGCGACGCTCTGCTGAGTGAAGCAATGCGCGGCGGTCCAGAACAACTGCTTCTTCGGCGAATGGTTGTTGTTGAGCAAGGTGCCGGAGCAGATGAAGGTGCCCTGCGGGTTGGTGAAGATCATGTGCGCGACGGACTTCGCGGTGGAAACGAATCCCGCCGGCGGATTGACCCGGCAGACGATGTCCTTGTTGCACGATCCGCTCGCGCCGATCCGCGCCTTAAGGCCTTTTTCGCCTTCGATCGGGCTCGCATCCAGGTGCGAGAGGCGCGGTACGTTCAGGCGCAACGCCTTCGGATTCACGCCTTTGGCCAGCACCAGTTCGATCACGAGCGTATCGCCCATGACCACCGGCGACCAACCGGGCGCGGCGCCGGCGAATTCGCCGCCACGGCTTTCGAACACGCGGCCGTCGTTGCCGCCGAAATGCAGCCGGGCCGATTTCGCGCCGGCGCCGCTCAGCGACAGCGCCGCGCGCAGCGCGACCGCGCCTTCCGACGACATCTCGAAGCGCGCCGCGTGGCCGCCGTCGGCCAGCGGTTGCCAGGCCAGAGTGTTCAAGTCGACGCGACCGCGTTGCACGTCGCGGTTGAAACCGATTTGCAGCGGCAGACCGTCTTTTTCCTGCTGCACGCGCTGCGCCTGCAAGGTCGAGACGTCGGCGCGGGTGAGCGGAGCCAGGCTCAGCACGCGCGGCGCGGAAATTTTCGCCGAGGCGGCGAATTCGGCGGCGCCCAGCGCGCCGGCCGAGGGCGCCGCGGTCACGGGCGCGGAATCCATCTGCGCGACGGACTGAGCCGCGGCCGATGCCGACAGGCAGGACAATCCGACGAGCACGGCGATACGAAGCGTGTGGTTGACGATCATTGAGCGGTTCCTTATCAGGCGAGCGGAAGCAAAGGGGAGCGAGTCCGGCGGGGTGGCCGCCGCGTCGTGCACGGTCTGAGCGGATCCAGGCGAAGGGTGGCGCGAGCTCGGGCGCGGGCAGGGACGCCCCGAACCTAGGCCGCGCGCGCGGCGAGGTTTTGTGCGCTCTGGCGGACTTCGCGAAAACCGCGCCGACGCAAGGGGCGCGGCGGCGATGGCGCGGGCCGATCTGTGAAACGCCTAGCAACCCGCGCTGAAAATTTGGGTGCATAAGCGGCACAAAATCGCTGATCTGAGGCGAAAATCCGGCAAATGCCGGTTCGACTGCGCGAATGCATGTGGTTGCGCATGCCGTCGGATGTGCCATCGCGGGTCCGCTCAGCGGCTGGGATCGCCGCGGCGGGCACGCCTGGCGCGACCCCGCTTAGGCCCCGGCCAAGGGGGCGCTGCGACGCCGCGTTCATGGCGATGTGAGACCATGCAGGCCATGACCAAAAAAACGAACAGTAAGAAGCCCGGTAAGCCCGGCACAGGCAAGACCTCCTCGCACACCGGCGCCGGCCCGGGTCCCAGCAAGAAAGGCGGCGCCAAGCCGCCCGCGGCGCGCCCGCCCTGGCTGCCCGACAATCTCCAGCACGGCGCCAGCAAGACCCCGCGCAAGAAGGCCGCATCCGGCCCCGCCAGTTTCCTTCCTCAAGTTCCCGGCCCCGCGGTCAAAGGCCCCGCCGTCAAGGCTCCGCCTTACCACGATCCCTACGCCGACCGCGAAGCCTCGCGCTACGAGCAGCCGATCGCCAGCCGCGAACTGATCCTGCAGACCCTGGCCGCGGCCGACGGCCCGATGTCGGCCGAAACCCTGGCCGAACAGCTCAAGCTCAGCGAACCCGACCGCGCCGACGCGCTGGGCAAGCGCCTGGGCGCGATGATCCGCGACGGTCAGCTGATCCGTAACCGCAAGGGCGATTTCGCCCCCGCCGCGCAGATGGACCTGATCCCCGGCGTGGTGATCGCCAACCCCGACGGCTTCGGCTTCCTGCGCCCGGAAAGCGGCGTGGGCGACGACCTGTTCCTGCCGCCGTACGAAATGCGCAAGGCCATGCACGGCGACCGCGTGCTGGTCAGCGTCACCGGCATGGACCGGCGCGGCCGCCGCGAAGGCGCGATCGTGGAAGTGCTCGAACGCCGGCTCAACCGCCTGATCGGCCGCTTCACGATCGAGCAGGGCATCAGCTACGTCGTGCCCGACGATCGCCGCATCCAGCGCAACGTGCAGATTCCGCCGGACGCGCGCATGGACGCGCACAACGGCCAATTGGTCGTATGCGAACTGGTCCAGGCGCCCGATCACAAGCGTCCGCCGATCGGCCGCGTGCTCGCGGTACTCGGCGACAAGCTCACCGCCTCGCTGGCGGTGCAGGCCGCGATCCACGGCCACGAAATTCCCGACGTGTTCCCGCAGGAAACCCTGGACGAAGCCGCGGCGGTGCCGCTGACCGTGCCCGAGTCGGTGGCCGCGCAACGCGTCGACCTGCGCAAGATGGCGCTGGTCACCATCGACGGCGAGGACGCGAAGGATTTCGACGACGCGGTGTATTGCGAAAGCAACCGCGACGGCTTCCGCCTGGTGGTCGCGATCGCCGACGTCTCGCATTACGTCCGCCCCGGCACGCCGCTGGACGACGAGGCGCAAAAGCGCGCGACCTCGGTGTACTTCCCCGGCTTCGTCGTGCCGATGCTGCCGGAGACCTTGTCCAACGGCATCTGTTCGCTGAACCCGAAGGTCGACCGCCTGTGTTTCGTCTGCGACATGCAGATCGATCGCGAGGGCCAGGTAACCGAGTCGAAGTTCTACGAAGCGGTGATGAACTCGCACGCGCGCCTGACCTACACCACCGTGTGGAACGCGGTCGGCGACGTGGCCGAGGAATTGAAGAGCGAGGCGCACGCGCAGATCGGCTCGCTGCTGCCGAACATCGAGCGCCTGCATCAGTTGTTCCAGGTGCTGTTGAAGGCGCGGCAGAAGCGCGGCGCGATCGAATTCGAATCCAGCGAAGTGCGTTTCGTGCTGGGCAGCAACGGCGAAGTGACCCAGGCCGGCATGCTCCAGCGCAACGACGCGCACAAGCTGATCGAGGAATGCATGATCGCGGCCAACGTCGAGGCCGCGAAGTACCTGATCGCGCAGGAAGTGCCGGCGCCGTACCGCATCCACGACCGGCCGCCGGAACAGAAGTACGCCGATCTGCAGGAGTTCCTCAAGGAATTCAAGCTGCGCATGCCGGCCTGGAATCAGGTCGAGCCGCGCGATTTCACCGCGCTGCTGAAGAAGATCCGCGAGCGGCCCGATGCGGCGCTGATCGAATCGGTGTTGCTGCGCAGCCAGAGTCTGGCGGTGTACGCGCCGGAGAACGTCGGCCACTTCGGCCTGGCGTTGCATGCCTACGCCCACTTCACCTCGCCGATCCGGCGTTATCCCGACTTGCTGGTGCATCGCGCGATCAAGCACGCGCTCAGCGGCGCCAAGCCGAGCGCCTACGGCTATTCGCCGCGGCAGATGAGCGCGCTGGCGCTGCAGTGCTCCGAACGCGAGCGTCGCGCCGACGAGGCCGAGCGCGAGGTCGACGAGCGCTACCGCGCCGCGTGGATGGAACAGCATGTCGGCGGCGAATTCGAAGGCACCATCAGCGGCGTGACCAGCTTCGGCCTGTTCATCGAACTCGACGAATCCAAGGTCAACGGTCTGGTGCACGTGACTCAGTTGCCGCACGACTACTACCACTTCGATCCGATCCGCAAGACGCTCAAGGGCGAGCGCACCGCGCGCGAGTTCCGGCTCGGCGACCGGGTCGCGATCGTGGTGCTCAAGGCCAGCGTGGAAGACCGCAAGATCGACTTCCGCCTGGTCGAGGAACGCGGCGCCAAGCCGTTGCCGCCGCGCGGGCAGCCGGCCAAGCGGACCAAGCAGAAGTATTGAGGCACCGTGGCCGGCGTGGATCGGGAGTTGCCTGATCGCGCCGGCAATCATCGAGGTTGGATGTCGGCCTAACGCTGGGTCTTGGCGCTTTGTCGCCCTGCGACCGCGCGCGTCGCTGGTGAAGTTGTGGGTGGCCACGACTTCGTAACCACGATCCAGATTGCCCGCGATTGCGATTGCGGCGCGTTGATCGGTCGCCCCCTTTGAAAAAGGGGGCGGGCGCCCGGCGCAACATGGATTCGATCCGCCAACTCCAGCGCGGGGGATTTGCTCTTCCCCGAGGTGGTTACGTTGCTTCGGGTGGGGAAGAGCAAATCCCCCCTGGCCCCCCTTTTTCAAAGGGGGGAATCCTTCGGGTGGGTTTCGAGGGTAGGCGGGGGTTCTGTGCCGGGCCGCGTGGCCGCCCGCTGTCGGCCAACGCCGCAAAAAACCGCCGCAAACCGCCGCCTGTTGCCCGCCTGGCGCCCGCGATCCGCCCCGACCGTGGCGGTAGCTTAGAATTCATTCCCCAGATCCAGCCCCGGCCCCGCGCGCCCGCGCGAGCGCCCCGGCCACGACCGCCCCACGGAATCCCCATGAGCCAGAAACAATGGATCGCCGGCATCAACGCCGTCGCCGCTTCGATCGAACACGATGCGTCCAACGTGCGCGAGGTGCTGATCGAGGCCGGCGCCAAGAACCCGCGTCTGACCGAGATCGAGACCGCCGCGCGCCGCGCCGACATCGACGTGCGCCGGGTCGCGACCAGCGCGCTCGAAGGCGTGGTCGGCAATCTGCGTCATCAGGGCGTGGTCGCGCGTTACGCCGCGGCCAAGACCTGGAACGAGAACGAACTCGAAGGGCTGGTCGAGGCCGCCGAGGGCAAAGCGCTGATCCTGATCCTCGACGGCGTGCAGGACCCGCACAACCTCGGCGCCTGCCTGCGCAGCGCGGCGGCGGCCAACGCGACCGCGGTGATCATTCCGAAAGACAAGTCGGTGCAGGTCAACGCGACCGTGCGCAAGACCTCGGCCGGCGCGGCCGACAGCATCCCGGTGATCCCGGTGACCAACCTGGCCCGCGCCATGCGCGATCTCCAGCAACAAGGTGTATGGATCTACGGCCTTGCAGGCGAAGCAGAAGCGTCGCTTTACTCGATCGACCTCAAGGGCAACGTCGCCCTCGTTCTAGGCGGCGAAGCCGACGGCCTGCGCCGCCTGACCCGCGAGAACTGCGACCAGTTGGTCAAGATCCCGATGCCCGGCGGCAATGCGGCCAGCGGCGTGGAAAGCCTCAACGTGTCGGTCGCCTCGGGCGTGACCTTGTTCGAAGCGGTGCGTCAGCGCGGCGCGGCATGAGATGAACCTGTCGCTGGGCCGGGGCATGAACTGGCTGTGGCTATTCCCGGCCATCGGCGCGGCGATGCTGCTCGGCGCGATCGCGATCGCGGTGAGCCAGCAGCGGTTCGAGTCGCAAGCGCTGCGCGCGCAGGGCGTGGTTGTCGACCACCGTTTCAGTCGCTCCGATGATTCAAGCAGCGGCGGCACCTATTGCCCGATCGTGCGTTTCACCGCCGCCGACGGCCAGCGCATCGAATTCGCCGGCGGCGTGTGTTCGCAGCCTCGCGCCGAAAATGTCGGCGACACGGTGGCGGTGCTGTATCGCGGCGACGATCCGCGCGACGCCAGGATCGATTCGTTCCTGACCCGTTGGCTCGCGGTGATGGTCGTGGGCGGCCTCGGCGGCGTGTTTTTCGCGATCGGCCTGCTGGCGGTGATGCCGGGTCTGCGAGGCCGCCGCATCGCGGCCGATTTGCGCGCGAGCGGCGTCGCGGTGCAGGCCGACGTGGTCGAGGTGGCGCGCGACAGCTCGATCAAGGTCAACGGCCGCTCGCCGTGGCGGATCCACGCGCAATGGCGCGACCCGGCCAGCGGCAAGATCCACCTGTTCCGCAGCGACATGCTCTGGTTCGACCCGAGCGAGTATGTCGGCGAACAGGTCAGTGTGTTGATCCGGCCCGGCATGCCCAAACGCTACTGGATGGACACGCGTTTTCTGCCCGAACTGGCCTGAGCCCGGCGGCGGGCGGCCTCGGGGTTACATCCCGGTCATCGAAGGCCGCGGCGCGCGTGAGAAACTGCGCATCGCGAGGCGGGGACGACCCCGCTGTTGCAATCGCATCCGGGGACGGCCCCGTCGTCAATCTGGAGTCAGTCATGCCCTGGATCTTGCTCTTATTCGCCGGCCTGCTCGAAGTGGGCTGGGCGATCGGCCTGAAATACACCGAAGGTTTCACCAAACTCTGGCCCTCGCTCGGCACGGCCGCGGCGATGATTCTCAGCCTGGGCCTGCTCGGCCTGGCGATGAAGTCGCTGCCGGTCGGCACCGCTTACGCGATCTGGGTCGGCGTCGGCGCGGTCGGCACGGTCATTCTCGGCATCGTGCTGTTCAACGAGCCGGTCAATGCGCTGCGCATCGGCAGCATCGTGTTGATCATCGCCGGGTTGATCGGTTTGAAGCTGGCCTGAGAGGGCGCGTGGTTCGGCGTGATCGATGCGAGAGGCGTCGATGGCGCCGGCATGTTGGAAGCTTCGATCGATGCGGAAAAATCAGGCAGCCGGCGGGTCGACGACCTTGCCGGCTGTTTTCGTCTGGCATCGCGTCCAGTCGACAGTTCGATCTGTTCTTCGTGGCGTGCTCGGCCGGCGATCGCCCATCGGCGATGCCGGATCGTGTTTGCCCAGCCGTCGATCGGCTGAACTATTGCCCCCTTTAAAAAAGGGGGCGAGCGCCCATCGCGGATCGTTTCGATCGTGATTGTCTGCGCGGGGATTTGCTTTTGTCGCGGCAGATGCGCTGTCTAGAAGCAAAAGCAAATCCCCCCTGGCCCCCCTTTTTCAAAGGGGGGAAGTGCTTGGGCGGGTCGCGCAGGCATCGGTTTATTGCAGCTTATTGCAGCGCGTTGACCAGCAACTCGTCGAAGCGGCGCGCGATGTCGGCGATGGTCTGCGCCTTGTCCTGGCCGTTGATGATGCGCCGCGCTTCCTCGTAGTTCGGCAGTTGCTCGGGCTTGAAGTAGTTGTCGAGTTTCTTGCCGGTGAACCAGCCCTTCTTCATGCCTTCCATCGCGATCGCGTAGGCGATCTCGGGCTTCTTGGCGTCGTCGGGCTTGTTGAGCAGATCGATGCCGAGGATCTTGCCGGCGCGTTCGTAGTTGGCGCGGCCGGTCAGCTGCACGTAGCCGCGGCCGTGGAAGCGCGCGCCGTCGCCCGCGCGGGTGTTGCCGAGCATCTTGCCGACGCGGGTGTCCGGGCCGTACAGGCGGTTGAAGCGCGCCTCGTCGCCGAACTCGTCGATCGGCCGCAGGGTGTGCGCGGTTTCCCACTTGAACGTCGCCAGGCAATAGGCGATCTGGTTGCGATGCACCGGGTTGGAACTGAAACTGGCGTCCTGCTCGATGCGTCCGATCAAGAAGCGCAGCGCCTGCGCGAGGTCGTCGCGCAACGGTCCGAAGCGCTTGCGGTAGCCATCGAGAAATTGCTCGTCGTCGAAAGCGAACATCCTGTCCTCCTGTCCATGAGTACCGGTCGCGCGCGCGGCGGGCGCGGCGCATGCGGCCGTCGAGGCGGCGCGATGCCGCTCGATGTTCATTGAACGCGCGTGCTTTGGCGGGCAGGACAGCGGGGGACGTTGCGACGGTGAAACATGTTGCGCCGGCTGTCGCGGGATGGCTCAGCTCAGCCCGTAGCGCTCGATCACCACCAGCACGGCGGCGTCGTATTGCCACAAGGTGGTGGTGCGATCGCATTCGGGGATCGGGCATTCCGCCAGCGCCTCACCCCAGAGCAGCATCGTGGCCAGATCGAGCCGTTGCTTCAGCGACGCGACCACGGCCCGACGCTGTGTTTCGTCGAAGAACGCGAACTGCGGCGCAGCCGGGTCGAGCGTGCGCGACGGGATGCTGCCGTCGAGCAGCCAATGCCCGTCCCAGCCGATGTCCAGATACGGCGGATTGTTCATGTGCTCGGGCTGCTGGCCGTCGAACAGCAGCGGCGCGGCGCCGGCGAGCCAGACCACGAACGCGCAACGCCATGCGGCGTCGTCGATGGCCAGCACCGAGGCGATCCAGCCGTCGATCGACTGCTCATCCAGGTAGCGCAGCACCAGACAGCACGCGGCCGAGATCGCGTGGCCGGGTTCGATCGCGTAGAAGCCGCTGCTCAGCGGGCGCAGCAGGGAGCCATCGCCGCCGGCCTGCGCGCCGCTCCAGCACGACGGCGCCATCAGCCTGCGGCCGAGCGTATCGAGCAGGTCGCGGCGGAACTCCGGGTCGCGTCCGGGCAAGGCTGGGTCCAGGCAATGCACGAACACCGCGGTGACCAGCAGTTCGTAGCTGTCGCCGTCGTCGGCGCGTTCGAGGATGCGCGGCAGCAGGAACTCGAACCACTCGCTCCACTCGTCGCTGTGATCGAAACAGCGAGGGCCCGAGGTCAATGCGTCGAGCGCATTATCGAGTTCGCGCCGCGACCATGCCTGCGGATCGGGCTGCATCAGGCCGGCGTACATCGCCCGCTCGCCGCCCATGAACCAGGCTTCGCCCATCGGCTTGCGCGGGCGCGGCGCGCGTTCGCGCAGGCGCCGCAAGGCGTCGGCATCCGGGCCTTGGCCGGGAATCCATCGGTACGCGGGTGGTGCGGAAGGCACGCGGCGCTCCTTGCGCGGGCCGGTCAGGCGAGCGCCGGCGGGTGGCTCAGCCGCGCGGCCACGCGTTGACGATCTTGCAGAACAATTCGGCGGTGCGCTGGGTGTCGTAGACGGCCGAGTGCGCTTCCTGCGCGTTCCACGACAGGCCGGCGGCCTGGACCGCGCGCGCGAGCACGGTCTGGCCGTAGGCGACGCCGGCCAGGGTCACGGTGTCGAACACGCTGAAGGGGTGGAAGGGATTGCGCTTGTGGCCGCTGCGGGCGACCGCGGCGTTGAGAAAGTTGAGGTCGAAATGGGCGTTGTGGCCGACCAGGATCGCGCGCTGGCAGCCGTGGCGCTTGACCGCCTCGCGCACCGGCCCGAACACCGCTTCCAGCGCCTGCCGCTCGGGCTTGGCGTCGCGGAACGGGTGGTCGATGTCGATGCCGGTGATTTCCAGCGACTTGGGGTCGATCAGGGTGCCGGGCGCGGGCACCACGTGGGCGCTGGCGATCTCGCCGGGCACGATCCGGCCTTCGCCGTCCAGCTCCAGCGGCTGCACCGCGATTTCCAGCAGCGCGTGCTTGTTCCAGTCGAAGCCGCCGGTTTCGACGTCGACGACGACCGGCAGGTAGCCGCGGAAACGGTTGGCCAGGGTGGTGGGGAAGGGCGCCGCGGTGGGCGCGGTCGCGGTCGGGCCGGTTTCGGTCATCGCGAAAGCCTAGCAGGTTGGGGCGATGGCTTTGGCGCGTTCGGCTGAACCGGTGGCGAGGTGTGTGTGGGGCGTGGCTCGGTCCAAGACCTCGGTTTGAGGTCTTGATCAGGGGCGCGGTGGCGTCGTGGTTGCGGTGGCGCGGTCGCGGCTTGCGCCGCTCCTACAGGTTGGGACTAACCGGCGCGGGAGGGCGTGGATGCGATCAGGCTGCGGGATTCGCGGCGCGCGCAAAGACGATTACTTCGCTCGCGCGCATCTGCCGCAGCAGGCCGTCGCCGAGCGCGAGGAAGGCGGCGCTGTCGTCGCTGCCGGCTTCCTGGGCCAGGGCCTGCAGTTGTTCGCGCGCGCTCAGCTCCGGCGATTCGCCGATGCGTTCGACCAGGCGATAGGCCAGCGGGCTGAGTTCGGAAAAACGCACGTCGCCGTCGGCTTCGCGGCGCAGCAGGACCAGGGTCGGCGTCGCCGGCGGCTGCTCGGGCTGGTGGTCGGGGCCGAGCCGATGCACCGGCCAGGCGTAGGCCAGGGGCCAAGCCAGTGGCGACAGTTGTGGATGGTGTTCCAGCAATTCGTCGTCGCCGATGGTGGCGTCGTCTTGCGGCGCGGCCGTGTCGCTGAGTTGCAGCGCCAGCTCGACCCACTCGTAGTGCGCAAGCTCGGGCAGGAACGCCGGGATGGCGTCGTCGTCGACACCGTCGTCGAGATCGTCCAGATAGCGCAGGAACTCGCGCGCGATCTCGGCGAACAGCGGGGTGCGGCAGCGGTAGTCGCGGTAGAAATCGCGCACCAGCCGTTGCCAGCGTCGCTCGCCCAGCAGTTGGCTGATGACCGGGAAATTGCCCGACAGCAAACCCAGGATGTTGTTGAACAGCAGCTCGCGGTAGATCCCCAGGCGCCGGTCCTCGATGCCTTGCGGCGCGGGACTGGCCAGCGGATCGCGCAGATGCCGGGTCAGTTCGAACTGCTGCGCGCGCAGGCGCGAGGGTGCGTCGTTCATGGCTCAGGCGCGCGCGCGGCGGGCCGGGCGGGTCGCGGCCTGGCTCGAATCGCTCAGCACCCGGCGCACGATCCGCAGTTCGTCGACCAGTTCTTCGTAGGGCGGGAAATTGAAATCGCGTTCGAGCAGGGTCGGGCGCGCGCCGAACATGCGGTAGGCATCGCCGAGCAGCGACCAGACTTCGTTCTTCACCGGCGCGCCGTGGGTGTCGACCTTGAGATCGTCGGCCTCGTCGTAATGGCCGGCGACATGGATATAGGCGATGCGCTCGTGCGGCATCGCCTGGATGAATTCGCGTGCGTCGTAACGATGATTGATCGAATTGACGTAGACGTTGTTGACGTCGAGCAGCAGGTCGCAATCGGCCTCGGCCAGGATCGCGCGGGTGAATTCGATCTCGCTCATCTCCTGGTGCGGAGCGGCGTAGTAGGAGGCGTTTTCCACCGCGATGCGGCGGCCGACGATGTCCTGGGTGCGGCGGATGCGCGCGGCGACGTGATGCACGGCCTCTTCGGTGAAAGGAATCGGCAGCAGGTCGTACAGATGGCCGTCGTCGCTGCAATAACTCAAGTGTTCGCTGTAGCAGGCCACGCGGTGTTCGTCGAGGAAGCGACGCACCCGGGCCAGGAAGGTTTCGTCGAGCGGCTCGGTGCCGCCCAGCGACAAGGACAGGCCGTGGCAGACCAGCGGATGGCGCGAGGACAGGTCGCGCAGCGCTTCGCCGAAGCGGCCGCCGACGCCGATCCAGTTTTCCGGCGCGCATTCGAGAAAATCGAAATCGCGCTGGTCTTCGGCGGTCGGCGCGGACTGCAGCGGGCTCAACAGAGCCCGCCGCAGGCCGAGACCGACGGCATCGGGTTTCAGACTGCGGATGCCGTCCATCGTGTCAGCTCAGTGGCCTATCGGACCGATTCGAAACGAATCAGACCGAACCGCCGCACTTGCCTTCGCCGCACTTGCCTTCACCGGCCTTCTTGGCCGCCGCTTCACCGGTCTTGACCGGCTTCGCGGCGTCCTTCTTGTCGCCGCCGCACTTGCCTTCACCGCACTTGCCTTCGGCGTGCTTCTTCTTTTCGGCGCCGCACTTGCCTTCGCCGCACTTGCCCTCGGCGTCCTTCTTCTTGTCGCCGCCGCAGCTGCCTTCCTTCGCCTTCTTGTCGGCGCCACAGCTGCCTTCGGCCTTCTTGCTGGTGTCGGCGGCGGCCTTGGCGTCGGCGGCCTTTTCGGCGGCCGGCGGAGCCTGCTGGGCGCCGAGCAGGTAGCCCTGCGACAGATCGCTCATCGCGAACGCGGAAGCCGACAGGCTCAGACCACCGATCAGGGTGGCGCCGAGGGCGAGGGCGAGGGGCTTCTTGATTTGCTTGGACATGGATGACTCCTGTGGCGATGAGGGCGGAGGATGGTCCGCCGTTGGAATAACGGCCCAGTGTGCCGGGTTCCGTCAGATCGGGTTGTGCTTGAATCGCGATGGATGCGGTCGAGCTGTTGGGTGATACGACTTCGGTACGGACATGGATGCAAGGGGCCGGCGGCGGTCGACAGGCGCGCGCGTCAACGATCGCGGCCTCTGACTAACGCGGGCGTCAACAAGCCAGGTACTCGCGCGCGAGCAGCCGCGCCCTGTGCAAACGCGATTTCACCGCTTCGCGGGTCAGGCCGAGCTGTTCGCCGATTTCGGCGATGGTCAGCCCTTCCAGGTCGCGCAGCAGGATGATGCGGCGGTAATGCGCGGGCAGGGATTCCAGCGCGGCGGCGACATCATGCCGCCACTCGGCCGGCTCCGGGGTGACCACCGGCGCGATGTCGTCGCTGATCGCGTCGCCGCTGAGCATGCGCCGGCCGCGCTTGAGCCGGTTGCATTCGCGCTTGACGATGCGGAAGGTCCACGACACGAAGCATTCGAGCACGCGCAGATCGCGCAGCTTGCGCGACACGGTGAGCAGGCATTCCTGCACCGCGTCCTCGACGTCGTTGATGACGCAGTGGTATTCGGCGTAACGGCGCAGGTCCTGGCGCGAGTGCACCAGCACCCGTTCCAATGCGGCCGTGTCGCCCGAGCGGGCGGCTGCCAGATCACCGTTGGCCATCGATAGCGTCATGCCGGGCTGTCCTCCTGAGTTCCCAAAAATACACCGCGGCGCGGTGCTGCGGACATGTACCAAGAGTTTAGGAGGAGGCGAACGGATTCGCGCTTCCGCGGCGATGCGCCGAAATTGTTTAGAACGGGTTAAGCCGGATCGGGCTGTAACCGTTTGCAGCCTTTATTTGCAAGGCTCCGACGCGCGCGCCTTGAAGCATCGCGCGCGAGGGCGAAGGCGTCGATCGGCGGAACGCGTGGGAAGGTTGGCGCCGGCCTGGCCGGGCGATGCGTCGTTGCTGCACTGCAACGTGCGCGAAAACGGCCGCTTATCGGGCCGTTAGTTTTCGGCGTGCGGGGTGACGTCACCCGGCAACCGACTCCTCGCCACGGAGCTGGAAGCGCGGGGTTTCGCCGGACCGGTTTCCGTCTCGACGGTTCGAACCTCGCCGCGCCGACGCTCGCGGCGCTCGATCGAACGAGGACGGGGCCGCGGCCCCGCCCATGACCGCCTCGGTGTCGCGGGCTTACAGCGCGCCGGTGGTGTTGGTATCGTCGCGCTTCTCGCGCGGCGGCAGCAGTTCTTCGCCCTTGACCAGGAACCACACGTTCTCGGCGATGTTGGTGGCGTGGTCGCCGATGCGTTCGATGTTCTTGGCCATGAACAGCAGATGGGTGCAGGCGGTGATGCTGCGCGCGTCCTCCATCATGTAGGTCAGAAGCTCGCGGAACAGGCCGGTGTAGGCGGTGTCGATCTCGGCGTCGCGCGCGCGCACCTTCTGCGCGAGATCGATGTCGTTGTCGCGGTACGCGGTCAGCACGTCGCGCAATTGCTTGACCGCGAGCGTGCCCAGCGCGTGCAGGCCGGCGACGTGCGGCAGCGGCGGTGACAGGTTCAGCGCGGTGGAGCGCTTGGCGACGTTGGCGGCGTAGTCGCCGACGCGTTCGATGTCGGAGGCGATGCGGATCGCGGCGAGGATCTCGCGCAGGTCGCGCGCCATCGGCCCGCGCAGCGCCAGCTTCATCACGTCGTGGCTGATTTCCTGTTCGAGCGCGTCGATCGCCTCATCGTTGGCGATGATCCGCTCGGCGGCCTTGTCGTCGCGGCGCTGGACCACGTCGAGCGCGGCTTCCAGCTGCGAAGCGGCCATCTCGCCCATGCGCAGGGTTTCGTCGAGCAGGCGGCGCTGCTCGTCGTCGTAGCTTTTGACGATGTGGTCGTGCATTTGGGTGCTCATGGGCGTAAGGCCGGGAATCGGGAATGGGGAATCGGGAATCGGTAAAGGCAACAGCAACAGCTGCGACGGAACGGCTGGGGCGGGTAACTAGGGAACCGGCGCTCGCTTTTGGCGATTCCCGATTCCCCATTCCCGATTCCCGGCCACATCAACCGAAGCGGCCCGTTATGTAATCTTCCGTCTGCTGCTTGGTCGGCTGCGAGAAGATCTGTTCGGTCGGGCCGTGTTCGATCAGGTCGCCCAGGTACATGAAGGCGGTGAAGTCGGATACGCGCGCGGCCTGCTGCATGTTGTGGGTCACGATCGCGATCGTGTAGTCCTTCTTCAGCTCTTCGACCAGTTGCTCGATGCGGCTGGTCGAGATCGGGTCGAGCGCCGAGGTCGGTTCGTCCAGCAACAGCACCGACGGCTTCAGCGCGACCGCGCGGGCGATGCACAGGCGCTGCTGCTGGCCGCCGGACAGGCCCAGCGCGCTCTGGCCCAGCTTGTCCTTGACCTCGTCCCACAGCGCGCCCTGGCGCAGCGCGTGTTCGACGCGATCGTTCATTTCCGACTTCGACAATTTCTCGTGGTGACGGATGCCGTAGGCTACGTTCTCGAAGATCGTCATCGGGAACGGCACCGGCTTCTGGAATACCATGCCGACCTTGCTGCGCAGCCGGTTCATCGGGTACTTCGGATCGAGGATGTTCTCGCCGTCGAGAATCACCTCGCCGCGCGCTTCCAGTTTCGGGTACAGCGCGTAGATGCGGTTGAAGATGCGCAGCAGGGTCGACTTGCCGCAACCCGAGGGGCCGATCAGCGCGGTGACCTGCTTCTCCGGGATGTCGAGATTGATCGACTTGAGCGCGTGGAACTTGTCGTAATAGAAGTCCAGGCCGCGCGCGGAGAGCTTGACCGGCGAAGCGCCGACCACGGCCGCGGCGCGGTCGGGGGTGGCGACGGAGATACGTGCATCGTTCATGGCCGGGGTCCGGGCAACGGGTTGGTTCGAGAGATCAGTCATTGGCGATCCGATTGCGCAACACGAGGGCGCGGGCGAGTAGGCTGACGACGAGGACGAAGAAGGTGAGCACCAGGGCGCCGGCCCAGGCCAGGGTCTGCCAGGTTTCGTACGGGCTGCCGGCGAACTGGTTCATCACCACCGGCACGCTGGCCATCGGCTGCAGCACGTTGTGGCTCCAGTACTGGTTGCCGAACGCGGTGAACAGCAGCGGCGCGGTTTCGCCGCTGATCCGCGCCAGCGCGAGCAGCACGCCGGTGACGATGCCGGCCGAGGCGCTGCGGTACAGCACCTGCACGATCACCTTCCACTGCGGCACGCCCAGCGACAGCGCCGCTTCGCGCATCTGCGCCGGTACCAGCCGCAGCATTTCGTCGGTGGTGCGCACCACCACCGGCAGCACGATGAAGGCCAGCGAGATCGCGCCGGCGAGCGCGGAGAAGTTGCCGCCGCTCTGCATCACCACCAGGGTGTAGACGAACAGGCCCAGCACGATCGACGGCGCCGACAGCAGGATGTCGTTGACGAAGCGCACCACCGTGCCGATCTTGCGGCCCGCGCCGTATTCGGCGAGCCAAGTGCCGGCGGCGATGCCGAGCGGCGTGCCGATCACGATCGCGATCAGACACATCACCGCGCTGCCGAAGAAGGCGTTGAGCAAACCGCCTTCCTGCATCGGCGGCGGCGTGTTCTGGGTGAACAGCGCGACGTTGATGCCGCCCAGGCCCTTGGCGAGCAGGGTGTAGAGAATCCAGCCGAGGAAGAACAGGCCGAACGCGGCCGCGGCGCAGGCGAGCACGACCGCGACGGTGTTGACGATGCGGCGACGGCCGTACAGCGAATCGGCGACGCGATGGCGGCGCTGGGTGTCGGCGTCGACGGTCTTGGCGACGGTGCTCATCAGTTGCCCTCCTTGCGCGAGAGCTGCATCAGCATGAAGCGCGCCGCGGCCAGCACGACGAAGGTCACGATGAACAACACGAAGCCGAGCAGCAGCAGGGCCGAGCGGTAAGTCTCGGTGGCTTCGCCGAAGTCGTTGGCGATCAGCGCGGCGATGGTGGTGCCCGGTTCCAGCAGCGAGGTCGAGAAGTTGACCGAGTTGCCGATCACGAACGCGACCGCCATGGTCTCGCCGAGCGCGCGGCCCAGGCCGAGGAACACGCCGCCGATCACCGCCGAGCGGGTGTAGGGCAACACGATGTCCCAGCTCACTTCCCACTTGGTCGAACCCAGCGCGTACGCCGATTCCTTCAGGCGGGTCGGCACGGTCAGGAACACCTCGCGCATGACCGAGGAAATGAACGGAATCACCATGATCGCCAGGACGATGCCGGCGGTGAGCATGCCGATGCCGAGCGGCGGTCCCTGAAACAAGGTGCCGATCACCGGCAGGGTGCCGACGTGGTCGTTGAGCCAGGGGGTGACGTACTCGGTCATCACCGGCACCAGCACGAACAGGCCCCACATGCCGTAGATGATCGAGGGAATGCCGGCCAGCAGCTCGATCGCGGTGCCGATCGGACCGCGCGCCCAGCGCGGCGCGACCTCGGTCAGGAAGAAGGCGATGCCGAAGCTGATCGGCACGGCGATGATCATCGCGATCATCGCGGTGACGATGGTGCCGTAGATCGGCACCAGCGCGCCGTAGTGGTTCTCGACCGGGTTCCATTCGGTGGTGATGAAGAAATCGATGCCTTCTTCGGCCAGTACGTGGCGGCCGCCCCACAGCATCGACAGCGCCGCGCTGGCCAGCGCGATCAACACGAAGACGACGGTGGCGGTCAGTACGTAGCGGAACAGGCGATCGTTGCGCGCATCTTTGCCGTCGCGGCTGGTGCTGCCGGTATGGGCGGGTAGGGCGGTCGCGTTCATTGCGAGATGGGGTCCGTCGTGGCCGGGCTTGCGGTGGCGGGCTTGGTTCTGCGCGTGGGGCGGTGGTGCGGAGATGCGTAAGAGCTGCAGATGCGGAGATGCGAAGGAACTGCAGATGCGGAGAATTCGTAGTGCGGCGCGCGAGCGTTTTTGCTTGTCATTCCCGCGAACGCGGGCTCTGCTTTACTTCGGCGTAGCCGAATATCCAGCGACTTCAAGCTCTACGGTGTTGCGTTTCCGCCTTTGCCGTCATCCCCGCGAAGGCGGGGATCCAGGGCTTCATCGCGACGTATCTCTCAACTGGAGAGACGTGTCGCTCTGAAGCAGATGGCATTACCCGCAAGGCTCTGGATGGCTGCTTTCGCGGGAACGACGAACCGGCAAGGCCGTGCCCGCCGATGGCGGGCACGGGCCGATGCATCACTTGAACTCAGCCGCCCAATACGCCTCGATCTGCTTGACCAGTTCCGGCGGCAGCGGCACGTAGTCCAGCGCCTGGGCCTGCGCCTGGCCGTTCTCGAACGCCCACTTGAAGAAGCCGCGGGTGTCGGCGCTGCGCTTGGCGTCCTTGGGCTGCTTGTACATCAGGATGAAATTGGTCGCGGTGATCGGCCAGGACTTCTCGCCGGTGGCGTTGGTGATCACCAGGTTGAAGTCCTTGGCGCTCGACCAGTCGGCGGTCGAGGCCGCGGCCTGGAACGCTTCGGCGCTGGGCTGCACGAACTGCCCGGCCGCGTTCTGCAACTGGGTGTGGGCCATCTTGTTCTGCAGCGCGTAGGCCAGTTCGACGTAGCCGATCGAACCCTTGATCTGCTTCACGTACGAAGCCACGCCTTCGTTGCCCTTGCCGCCGACGCCGCCGGGCCACTGCACCGAGGTGCCTTCGCCGACCTTGGTCTTCCAGTCCGGGCTGACCTTGGACAGGTAGTTGGAGAAGTTGAAGGTCGTGCCCGAACCGTCGGAGCGGTGCACGATGTTGATCTTCACGTCCGGCAGGGTGGTGCCCGGGTTCGCCGCGGCGATCTTGGGATCGTTCCACTTCGACACGGTGCCCAGGAAGATGTCGGCCAGCAGCGGACCGGTCAGGCGCAGCTTGCCGGCTTCGATGCCGTCGAGGTTGACCACCGGCACCACGCCGCCGATCGCCGAGGGGAACTGGCCCAGGCCGGCGGCGGCGAGTTCTTCGCTCGGCAACGGCTTGTCGGAGGAGCCGAAATCGACCGTGCCGGCCTTGATCTGGGCGATGCCGCCGCCCGAACCGATCGACTGGTAGTTGACCTTGGCGCCGGTCGACTTGTTGTAGTCGTCGGACCACTTCGACAGCAGCGGGTAGATGAAGGTGGCGCCGGCGCCGGTGATCTGCACGGCGACCTGGTCGCCCGCGGGGGCGGCCGCGTCGGTCTTGGCTTCGCCGGCCGGGGCCGGGTTCTGCTGGCCGCCGCACGCGGCGGCGGCCAGCGCGATGGCGAGGGAGAGGACGGCGATACGGGCCGGCGACGATTTCATGCGGTGCTCCATCAAGGGGGCCGGCATGGGCGCCGGCTGGGCTGGCGCCATTTGATGATCTTTTTGTTACACGGCTATGACACGGATTCGTCACGAATCTGTAGTGAAGGGCCGGAAGGGGTGCCGGAGGTCGCGGTTTTGCGGGTTTTCGGCGGGGCGGACGGTAACAAACGCGCGATGAGCGAGGGCGGAGCGGCCCTCATCCGGCCCTTCGGGCCACCTTCTCCCGCAGGCGGGAGAAGGGTGCGGTCGGGCTCGGTCGCGCGCGAATCTCGTCCTGATGCGTGGCCATCCTTCCGCTCGCCGCGACTCCTTCGACCGTCATCCCCGCGAAGGCGGGGATCCAGAGACTTCAGAGTCATGCCTGGATGAAGCCCTGGATCCCCGCCTTCGCGGGGATGACGTTCTTGAGGGGGCGATGACGTTCTTGAGGGTGCGAAGCGTTCTGCCTAAACAGTGGCACGCACGCTGAAGTGTCTGGATTCCGCGCTCGCCGGGATGACGCCACCGGGGCAACGCGAAATGCGCGTCCCCCAAAACAAAACGGGCCCGAAGGCCCGTTTCATCCGATCACTGCAATCGAAAACCGATCTCCCCGATCTGAAGGATCCCCCCGGATCCGACGATCGTCCGGATCAGTAATTCATGCTCGTGGTCCAGTAGGTCTCGATCTGCTTGACCAGCGCGTCGGGCAGCGGCACGTAGTCCAGCGCCTTGGCCTGCGCGTCGCCGTTGGCGTACACCCAGCGGAAGAATTCCTTGGCGTTCTTGGCGCCTTCGGCGTTCTTGGGCTGCTTGTACATCAGGATGAAGTTGGTCGCGGTGATCGGCCAGGAGTTCTCGCCCGGCGCGTTGGTCATGACCAGGTAGAAGTCCTTGGCCTCGCCCCACTGCGCGCTGGCGGCGGCCGCGGCGAAGGTCTCGTCGGTCGGCAGCACGAACTTGCCGTCGGCGTTCTTCAGGCGCGAATACGCCATCTTGTTCTGCAGCACGTACGACAGCTCGACATAGCCGATGCCGCCCTGGATCTGCTTGACGTAAGCGGCCACGCCCTCGTTGCCCTTGCCGCCGATGCCGATCGGCCACTTGACCGCGGTGCCTTCGCCGACCGAGCTCTTCCACTCGCCGCTGACCTTGGACAGGTAGTTGACGAAGTTGAAGGTGGTGCCCGAACCGTCGGAGCGGTGGACGACGGTGATCTTCTTCGCCGGCAGCGGCACGCCGCCGTTGAGCGCGACGATCGCCGGGTCGTTCCACATGGTGATCTTGCCGAGGAAGATGTTGGCGAGGGTCTCGCCGTCGAGCTTCATCGCGCCGGACACCACGCCCGGAACATTGATCACCGGCACCACGCCGCCGATCACCGACGGGAACTGGGCCAGGCCGAACTTGGCCAGTTCATCGGGCTTGAGCGGCGCGTCGGACGAGCCGAAATCGACCGTCGCGGCCTTGATCTGGGCGATGCCGCCGCCGGAACCGATCGACTGGTAGTTGACCTTCTTGTTGGTGGCCTTGGCGTAATCGGCCGACCACTTGGACATCACCGGGTAGACGAAGGAAGCGCCGGCGCCGGTCACGTCGGCGGCCTGCGCGTTGAACGCGAAGGCGGCGGCCAGTGCAAGCGCGGTCACGCGGAACGAACGGGTATTGAACACGATGAGGCTCCTGAAGAGAGACGGCTGGCACGAATCCGTTGCGGCGCATTGCATAACGGTTCGATGACAGTCGCGGGTCGGAAACATGACAAACGCGTGACTTGCTCCCCGATCCGGCGGCGGACGACTCCGGCGACGCGCGGCGATCGGAAAAATAAGGGCGCGGCACCGGCCGCGCCCTTGAACGATCGGTGCCGATCGAGGGGGAGAGATGTACGGTCTGATGCGATGAAGCGGTGCGGCTTACCAGTAGAACTGGAAGCGCGCCGACAGGATGTTCGGGCTGTCGTCGACGACGCGGTTGAAGGTGCGGTTGTTGTAGACCGGATTCTGCGAGTAGGTCGCGCTGGTCTTGCCGATGTAGCGCGAGCTGTCGACCACCGAGTAGTCGAGCATGAACTTGAAGTTCGAGCGCCAGTACCAGTTGACGCCGACAGTCCACGAATCCATCTCGCCGCCGAGCACGCCGTCGACGATCGGGGCGGCGGTCGGGGTCGCGCCCGGACGCAGCGAGCCGTCGTTGAGGTCGATCTTGTCGTAGCGCACGGCGAGCTGCCACATGCCGCTGGAGGGTTCGTCGGGCAGCGGGGTGGTCGGCACGCCGGCCTTGTAGCCCCAGGTCTCGCCGGTGATGTTCCACACGCCGCTGACGTAGAAGCTGTCGGTGGTGTAGTCCTTACCGGTCAGGGTCGCGGTCTTGTAACGGCCGATCTTGCTCTGCATGTACTCGGCCTGCAGCTTGATCGGGCCGTGCACGTACATCGCTTCGGCGCCGACGATGGCCTGGCGGTCGAGGTTGGTCAGGGTGCCGCTGTCGACCAGACGGCCGCCGGCGAGGTCGGCCTGCGGACGGGTGCGGATGCGCAGGCTGTCCTTGATCACGCCGGTGTTGCCTTCCAGCTCCGCTTCCAGGTTCACGTACGACAGACCCAGGTGCAGGATGTTGCCCTTCTCGTTGATCGGGGCGAAGGTGCCGCGCAGGCCGTAGCCGTCGCCGCGCTTGAGGTTGCGGGTCAGCTCATCGCCGAAGTAGCTGGCGGTGATGCTCCAGTCGTTGCTGCCGTAGCTGTAGGCGGCGCCGACGCGGCGGGCGATGCCGAAGGTGTTGGTCACCATCGCCTTGGAGATGAAGTCGTTGTTCTTGGTCGAGGACAGCTCTTCCAGGCTGTTGGGCTGCTTGAACTGACCGAACTGGACGTAGTGGTTGGCGTCGCCGCCGAGCTTGTACTTCAGGTTGACGTCGAGGAACTTGTCGGCCTTGGCGTCGTAGCCGGCGACCCATTCGAAGTTGCCCGGGCCCTTGCCCTTGAGCACCAGTTCGGCGCGGCGCAGTTCGTTGTCGGAGTCCTTGCCGTCGGGCAGGTCGCCGTTGAGGTTCAGCACGTCGCTGTTGAAGTCGTTGTAGTCGCCCTGGAGCAGACCTTCGAAGGTGACTTCCGAGTCGCCGATGACGTCGAGTGCGATTTCAGCATGCGCGGCGGGCGCCGACAGAGCGGCGAACAACGCGACGGCAAGGGTGGTGCGGGAGAGTTTCATTGGTCTAGCCCTGAGGCGTGGAGAGATGCCGCGCAGGCTAGGGTGTGAAAGTTGCGTAAATGTGACAGAACTGACTTATTTCGCGGGCATGACGTTGCGATGACGCTCGCGCAACCGCGGCGTGTCGGTTGCAAACGCGTTGAAAATCAAGCCGCTACGGGCTCCGGATCGCCTGGCGTCTTGTCCGGGAAGCGACAAAGATCACGGATGACACAATGCGGGCAATCGGGTTTTCGTGCCTTGCAAACGTAACGTCCGTGCAGAATCAGCCAGTGATGCGCGTCCTGCAGGTAGCGTTCGGGAACAACTTTGAGCAGTCCTTGTTCGACCGCGACCACATCCTTGCCGGGCGCCAGGCCGGTCCGGTTCGACACACGGAAGATGTGCGTGTCGACCGCGATGGTGGGTTCGCCGAACGCGGTGTTGAGCACGACGTTGGCGGTCTTGCGGCCGACCCCGGGCAGCGCCTCGAGCGCGGCGCGGTCGCGCGGCACGTCGCCGCCGTGCAGGTCGATGAGTTGCTGCGACAGCGCGACCACGTTCGCGGCCTTGGTGTTGAACAGGCCGATCGTGGCGATGTAGGGCTTGAGGCCGTCGACGCCGAGCGCGGCGATCTGCCGCGGCGTATTGGCGATCGGAAACAACTTGCGCGTGGCCTTGTTGACGCCTACGTCGGTGGCCTGCGCGGACAGCGCGACCGCGACCAGCAGTTCGTACGGCGTGCTGTATTCGAGTTCGGTGGTCGGATGCGGGTTGAGCGATTGCAGGCGCGAGAACATTTCCTCGATTTCAGGCGGGCTCAGGTGTGGGCTGCGTTTTTCGCGCGGGGCCGGGGACTTGGCCGCGGGTTTGCTCGGCGATTTGCTTGCGGCCTTGCCGCTCGAAGCGCCGCCGACGGTGCGCGCAGGCTTTTTCGCGACCTTTTTTGCGACGGCTTTGTTGGCGGCGGATTTGCTCGCGGCGGATTTGCCCGTCGCCGGCTTCGGCTTGGCATCGGTCGCCGCCGCGGATTTTTTCGCCGCGCCGTTCCTGCTGGGCGTGCGCGTGGCGGCGGGAGCGGGCTTGGCTGGCGACTTGGCTGGCGGAGTCTTGGGCATGCGTGCGATGTGGGATCAGGTCGGTCCGCGTTGCGCGGCTTTGGCCTTGGCGCGCGCGAGCGCGGCCGCGGCCGCGGAGGGCAGGGCCGGACGCGGCGGCGGCGGCGCGGCGTCGGCCGCATTAATAAGGTTGCCGGCGGGCGCGGTGCCGGCTGCTGCGATGCTGGCGGATGCGACCGCCGCCGGCGCGCCCGCGCGTTGCGCGGCGCGCTCGTCGGCGCGGCGTTGCAGGCGCGCATCGCGCGCGCGGTAGCGTTCGCGCGCGGCCAAGGCGCGCAGCCGTTGCTCGCGCGCGTCGCGCGTGGCCTGCGTGCATTGCGAGGTGCAATGCGCGCAGACCGGCGCGACATGGTCATGCAACAGGCCGAGCGTGATTGCGCGATCCAGATCGTCCAGCGCCAGCGCCAATGCGATCGCATGCGCCGCCGCGCCGTCCGGGTCGGCGCAGCCGCAGGCACAGCTCGCGGGGACGACGGCCACGGCGCGACTCAGGTGCCGTTGAAGGCCGGCTTGCGGCGTTCCAGGAACGCGGTCGTGCCTTCGCGCATGTCGTCGGTCGAGAACATCAGGCCGAACTGCGCGGTTTCGTATTCGAGCCCTTCCTCGATCCCGCATTCGCCGCCGACCGCGACGCAGTCGAGCACGCCGCGCAGCGCCAACGGCGCCGAGGCGGCGAACTGTTCGGCCAACTTATAGGTCTCCGTTTCCAGTTCGGCCGCGGGCACGACCCGGTTGACGATGCCGAGCTCCTTGGCGCGCGCGGCATCGATCGGCGTACCGACCAGGCACAGCTCCAGGGTCGCGGCGCGTCCGGCCAGGCGCAGCAGGCGCTGGGTGCCGCCGAAGCCGGGAATCAGCCCGAGGTTGATCTCCGGCTGGCCGATCTTGGCGCTGTCCGCGGCGATGCGCAGATGGCAGCCCATCGCCAGTTCCAGCCCGCCGCCCAGCGCGAAACCGTTGATCATGCCGATCACCGGCTTGGGCATTTTCTCGATCCGGCGCATCAGTTTCTGCCCGCGCAGGGAGAAATCGCGGCCCTGGACCGGGCTGAGGGTGTTCATTTCCGAGATGTCGGCGCCGGCCACGAAGGCCTTCGGGCCGGCCCCGGTCAGGATCACCGCGCGTACCGACGGGTCGTTGGCGGCGGCTTCGAACGCCGCCAGCAGGGCGTCCAGGGTCGCGGCATTAAGCGCGTTCAGCTTGTCCGGACGGTTGACGGTGATCTGGCGCACGGCGCCGCGATCGGCGACGAGAAGGGGCGATTCGGTCATGTGATGGCCGTAGGATGTCGGGAAAGGGGGATGTGATCGCCGTGGAACTCCGGGCCTGGGGCGCGGTCAGATCCGGGGGCGTCAGTGGCGGTTAAGCGCTGCCGCCGGTATCCTAACCCGTCCTGTTGCGGCCTTACGACCGAACAGGGCTTTACCTATCGGGGCTTTGGAAACTGCCCCCAGCTGATCGGAACGGCCCCGCGCCTTCCGTGCCACCACCGGAGATTCCACCGAATGAAGTTGCGTTTGATTGCTGCCGCCGTCGCAGCCCTGGCACTGACCGCCGGCAACGCCGTCGCGCAGGACACTTCGTCCGAGAAGGGCAAGCTGAGCTACGCGCTCGGTTACGACCTCGGCCGCAACGCCGTGGAGAGCGGCGAACAAGTCGATGTGAACACGATCGTCAAGGGCCTGCAGGACGGCTACGCGAAGAAGCAGCCCGCGGTCGCGGTCGACCAACTGCGCACCGCGGTGCAGAACATGCAGAAGCGCCAGCAGGACAAGGCCAAGGCTGAGTGGGACAAGGCCGCCGCCGAGAACAAGACCAAGAGCGACACCTTCATCAACGCCAACAAGGCCAAGGCCGGCGTGAAGGCGCTGCCGAGCGGCGTGCAGTACCGCGTGATCGACGCGGGCAGCGGCGCCAAGCCGACCCAGTCCAGCACCGTCGCGCTCGAAGTCGCCGGCCCGTTCCCGTTCGGCGAGCGTCCGGCGCAAGCGCGTCCGGCCAATGCGATTCCGTCGATCAAGGTCAGCGAGATCGAAATGGCGGCGATGCGCGAAGTGCTGCTGCAGATGCCGACCGGCGCGAAGTGGGAAGTGACCCTGCCGTCGGCGCAGGCCTACGGCGCCGACCCGCGTACCCCGTATCCGCCGAACGTGGCGGTGCAGTTCGAAATCAAGCTGGTCAGCGTCAAGTAAGACCGGCGCGAACGAAAGTGTGATGCGCTTGCGCCGGCATGTCCGGCGCAAGTCGTTTCTGGGGTCTGGCGGTGCGCGAACGGTGTTCCGCTCGCGCGCCGCGCCGATATTCCGATCTGCTTGCCGGTCTGCCGGCAGGGCTTTACCCCGCCGTGTCGCCAGGCAGAATGGCGGCATGGCCTCGGTGGACGATATGACGACTTTTCGCGCGGTGCTGAGCCCGTGCATCGGCATTTGCCAACTCGGCGACGACGGCCTGTGCGAGGGCTGCCTGCGCACGACCGCGGAAATCGCGCGCTGGTCGCAGATGAACGACGACGAGCGCCTGCGCCTGATGGAGGATGTGTTGCCGCTGCGCGAATCGAGGGTTCGATGAGCGACGCCGCATCCGATCCTGGCTTCAATGAGAACTTTCTCGACGGCGATTCGCGCGCGCGCACCCGCTTGATCGCCGCGCTGCATCCGCTCGATGCCGCGCCCGAGAGCGACGGCTGGAATCTCGACGACCTGACCGACCTGCTGCCGGCCGACGCGCTGCGCGCGCAGGCCGCGGTGCTGGTCGGCCTGGTGCCGCGCGGCGACGGCGTGCAGGTGCTGCTGACCCGCCGCACCGACGGCCTGCGCCAGCACGGCGGTCAGGTCAGTTTTCCCGGCGGCCGCATCGAGCCCGACGACGAGGACGCGGTCGCCGCGGCCTTGCGCGAAACCGAGGAAGAGATCGGCGTGCCGGCGGCATTGATCGCGCCGCTGGGCTTTCTCGATCCGCTGGTGACCATCACCGGCTTTCGGGTGTTGCCGCTGGTCGCGGTGATCGACGCCGGCTATGTCGCGCGGCCCGATCCCAACGAGGTTGCGCAAGTGTTCGAAGTGCCGCTCGATTTCCTGCTCGATCCGGCCAACCTGACCACCCGCACCCTTGATTACAAGGGCCGCGCGCGGCATGTACTGGAGTACCGCTATCCGACCCAGCGCATCTGGGGCGCGACGGCGTCGATGCTGTTGAATCTGCGACAACGACTGGAGGCGACGCGATGAGCGACTGGACCACGCTGGTATCGGCCGAGGAGCTGGCGGCCGCGCTGGGCAACGACGATCTGATCTTCGTCGACACGCGCACCTCGCTGACCGATCGCGCGGCGAGCGAACAGGCTTATCGTCAGGCGCATATCCCCGGCGCGCGTTATGCCGATCTGGATCGCGACCTGTCCGATCACCGCAAGACCACCGGCGGCCGCCATCCGTGGCCGGACGCGGCCGATTTCACCGCGACGCTCGGTCGCTGGGGCATCACTCCGCAACACCAGGTCGTCGTCTACGACAGCGCCGACGGCGCGCTGGCCGCCTCGCGCCTGTGGTTCCTGCTGCGCGTGCTCGGCCATCGCCGCGTCGCCGTGCTAGATGGCGGCTGGCAGCGCTGGAGCGCGCTCGGTCTGCCGAGCGATGCCGAGGTTCCTACGCCGCAACCGACGCAGTACGAAGCCAGTTTCGATGCGCGCCGTTTGCTCGACGCGCAGGACGTACGCGGCCTGCTCGATTCGGGCGGGCTGTTGATCGATGCGCGCGCGGGCGAGCGGTTTCGCGGCGAAGTCGAGCCGCTGGACCGCGTCGCCGGCCACGTACCCGGCGCGCGCAATCGCGCTTATGCGCTCAACCTCGACGATGGGCGTTTCAAGTCGCCGGAGGTTCTGGCGGCGGAGTTCGCGCCCTTGTTCGATGGCCGCGAACCCTCGCAAGTCGCGGCGATGTGCGGCTCGGGCGTCACCGCTTGCCACCATCTGCTGGCGATGTCGCATGCCGGCTTCGACGGAGCGGCGCTGTATACCGGATCGTGGAGCGGCTGGATCGAGGATTCGCAGCGGCCGGTGGCGATCGGCGACAGCTGATCGGGCGGAGCTCGCGCCGCGATCCGCTCGAAAACTACCTGCCAGTTCCATCGTCGCGCCGATCGCTACCTGTAGGAGCGGCGCAAGCCGCGACCGTCATGCCGCCGTTCGCGCCGTCGCTGACCGAAAGGTAATCGCCGCGACTGCGCGATAGCGGTTTGCGTCGTCGGTGCGGATTCGCGGTCGCGGCTTGCGCCGCTCCTACAGTCTGGCGCCGACCTGCGTCGGATTCGATTTGCGGGCTTGATCATCGCTCATGCGATTTGCGCAATGTGCTAATTCCATTGCGTTACCGAAGTGACGCGCATCGCGTAATGGCGGCGTCACAGGCCGCACCCATCCTTGCGCCAAATTCGCACAGGGGGAGTGCGCACCATGTTGCGTGCCGTGGTTTTGCCGTTGCTGTTGTTGTTCGCGTCGCTGTCGCCCCTGTTCGCCGCGCCCGCCCGCGCGCAGGACGCCGAACGCGTGCGCATCCATGGTTCCAACACGCTCGCGCACGCGCTCGTGCCCACCTTGGCCGAAGCCTGGCTGCGCGATATCGGCTACACCGATATCCGAACCTCGCGTCCGCGCGCGTCGTTGACCGAAATCCACGCCAGCCGCGATGGCCTGCCGTTGGTGGTGGAAATCGATGCCAGCGATTCGGCGCAGGGCTTCGCCGATCTGATCGAGGGCGAAGCGCAAATCGCGATGATGACGCGGCGGCCGAACGCGGCCGAACTCGATGCGGGCTGGCAACTCGGCGATCTGGGTTCGCAGGATCAGGAATTCGTGGTCGCGCTCGACGGCGTCGCGGTGGTGGTCAATCGCCGCAACCCGGTGCTGCGCATGGATCTGGAACAACTGCGCAAGCTGTTTTCCGGGCAGTCGCGCGACTGGAGCGAACTCGGCGGCGCGGCCGGTGAAGTGCGCGTGCACCTGGACCCGAACGCCGGCGCGGTGCGCGATCTGATGAACGAGCGGGTGATGCGCGGCGCGGCGTTCGCCGAAGCGCAGCTGCACGCCAATGCGCGCGAACTGGTCGCCGCGGTCGCGGCCGATCCGCTGGCGATCGGTCTGATCCCGATCGGCGAACATTACGGCGACGGCACCCGGCCGCTGGCGATCGCCGACGGCGGCCGCGCGATCGTGCCGACCCGCACCGAGGTGCTCGGCGAGGACTATCCGCTGAGCCGCCGTCTGTATCTGTACGGCGGCCAGATGATGGGCGCGCTGAGCCGCAGCTTCGCGCTGTACGCGATGACCCGCGCCGGCCAGCGCGCGGTCGCGCGCAGCGGCCATGTCGCGGTGACCCTGGTGCCGGGCCGGGCGCGCGCGACGACGGCCGGGCCGGTCGAGTACCGGCAACTGGTCGAAGGCGCGGTGCGCCTGCCGCTGAGCCTGCGTTTCAATTTCAACGGTGCCGGCGAAGCCGGCGTCGCCGCGAGCGTCTACGACAGCCGCGCGGTGCGCGACCTCGATCGCCTGCGCGCGTTCATGCGCCTGCCGCTCAATCGTGGCCGCCGCCTGTTGGTGATCGGTTTCGCCGACGCCAGCGCGGGTTCGAGCATGGCCGCGATGATGATGAGCAACGACCGCGCCGACCTGGTCGCGCAGGAACTGATGTCGCGCGGACTGAAAGTGCAGCAGGCGCGCGGGATGGGCACGGCGCTACCGCTGACTTCGAGCCGAAACGCGGGCGCGCGTTACCGCAATGAGCGGGTCGAGGTGTGGCTGCTTTGAAGCGAGTTTGAAGCGAGGAATGAGTGCAGAGGAGTGAGAAGTGAGTAGGAGTGAGCAGCGATCCTGCTTTTACTCACTCCTCACTCCTCTGCACTCACTTCTGGCTCTTACTCACTCCTCTGCACTCACTCCTAGCTCAATCATTTACCGAGCTTAGCCACCAACGCCCTCAACGCACCCTGGGTATCCGGCGAATACCAGGCGTCGACAAAACGATCGAGTTCGATGTGCTCCGGACGCAGCGCTTCGACCAGATCGGCGCGCGCCAGCAGCCGCGTCTGCAGCATCGCGCTGCGCGGCAGGGTCAGCAGTTGCGCCAGCCACGCGCGCGCGCGTTCGCTGACCGCGTCGATCTCGACCAGTTCATCGACCAGGCCGATCCGCAGCGCGGTGTCGGCGTCGACCATCTCGCCGGCGATCAGCAGGCGCTCGGCGCGGTAATGGCCGATCACTCGCCGCATCAGGCGCTGGATGCCTTCGGGCGCGACCAGGCCGACCTGGGTTTCGTTGAGGCCGATGCGGTAATTGCCCGCGGCCATGACCCGGTAATCGCAGCACAGGGTCAGCACGCAGCCGCCGGCCGGAGCATGGCCGGCGATCGCCGCGACCACCGGCACCGGCGAGGACGCCAGCGCGCGCGCCAGGCCGAAGAACGACTGCCACGCCAGCAGCAGATGATCGCGCTGTTCGCCGAGCGACAGCAGGTACGGCACGTCGAGGCCGGCCGAGAACACCTTCGGCCCGCCGCTGAGCACGATGCCGTGCGCGCCGTGATGGATCGCGCTTTCCAGCGCCTCGCGCGTGGCGTTGCACAGCTTGGGATCGAGCGCGTTGACCGGCGCGCGCGCCAGCCTGATTTCGACGATGTCGCCGTGTTGGATGGTTTCTACGCAATTCATGGTTTGACGTCCTGGGGCCAGCGATAGCGCACGGTGTAGGTCAGCTTGGTCTCGCCGTCGGCCGGCACCGCCACGTCGAACTCGGCATGGCGCGCGTCCTTCTTCTTCGACGGCAGACTGGACGACACGATCTCCCAATCGGCCCAGCGCGGCAAGGGCTCGGTGACCCGAACCGTGGCCGGGTGCTTCTTCGCGTTCTTGAGCGTGATCGCGAACGATTCGGTGATGGTGCGTCCGCCGCGGTCCAGCTTGAACGCGGTCGCCTCGCGCTTGCCGCTCAGGTCGAACACTTTGCCGAGTTCAAGCTTGATCTCGGCATTGGCCGGCGTGTGGCCGAGCGCCGATTCGCCGAGGAAATCGCCGCCGTCGAACACCCGCGCGCGCCCGGCCGGCAGCGGCAGGCCCAGCCCGGAGGCCTTGTCGTTGTTGAATTCGACCTTGGACATCACCGGCAGGTCGCCGGTCTGGCCGTGGTACTCGCGGTCGATCAGCGGCGTGGGCGGTTGCCAATCGTTGTCGGCGCTGGCGAAGGAATAGATGCGTTCGCAGGCGACCGCGCCGTTGCGCGGGAACAGCGCGATACGTTCGGTGCTGCCGTTGGCCAAGGTCACCGTTTGCAGCAGATCGTAGGCGTGGTATTCGCCGGCGGCGCGTTCGACCGGAACCGGCGGCGCGGCCTGGACTTCGGCGTAGTCGTTGGCCCGGACCCTCGAAGCGGTCAGCTGAATTTGATCGACACCGGCGTTGCCGGTGCGGTTCGGTTCGCCCGCGACCAGGCTCAGGCGCGCGCCGTTGAACGCGCCGCCGGAGCGGTTGGCGATCAGCGCCGCGCCGTCGAGCGCGAGCTTGCAGCCGCCGCCCGGCGCCAGCGTGGCGAGGTATTCCGCGCGCCAGGCCATGCCGCCCATCGGGTACGACAGCAGGAATTCGGCGTCGCCGGCCTTGTCGGCGTTGACCGTCCATTGCAGCGAGGACTGGCGCGGCAGCAGATTGTCGTTGTCGATCAGGCTGAAGCTGTCGTAGCTGCGGATCACCTTGACCCGGCCGTCGTCGAGGGCGAGGGTGAGGCCGTTGTTGGCCGAGATCAGCACGCCGCTGTCGGTCTGCTTGGCGCCGCCGGCGGTGTGTTCGACCGAGACCTTGCGCCCGATCGCGACCACGATGACGTTCTGCGCGCCCGCGACCGCGGAGACATAGCGTTGGCCGATCACGCTCACGCCGCCGCCTTGCGGTTGCAGCAGCGCCGCTTCGATGTCCATCGCCGGCGGCAGCGATTGTTCCGATACGTCGTTGCGGCCGCTCTTGAGCTTGAAGCGCAGCGGCCGTTCGACCAGCGCATAACCGGGCATGCCGACGCTGGCGCCCTGGGTGCCGGCCAGTGCTTCGTAACCGCCGCTGTAGACGGTGAGCTTGGTGCTGGCGCCGGCGGCGGTGCCGGTCTTGTCGGGCGGTGTGTCGGCGCCCGTGGATTCGGCGCGGTCGGCGCCGGAGGGCGCGGCGGAGCAGGCGGCCAATGCGCAGGCCAGGGCGAGCAGGCTCAGTGACTGTTTCATCGTCAACTCCGTGGAGGCTCGGGGGTATGATAAGGCGATGAACGTATCTGCCATCCGAATGGGGTTGACGCTCGCCGCCGCGCTGGGCGCGGCGTGCGCATTTCACGCATCGGCGAAAGACCGGCCCGCGCCGCCAGTCGCGAGCGCGGCGAGCGCGTGCATCGCCAAGGGCCAGATCGTGGTGCGCGATGCCTGGGTGCGATTGCCGCCGATGCAGATGCCGATGATGGCCGGTTTCGGCCGGATCGAGAATCGCTGCGCGGCGCCGCTGGTGATCGTCGCGGCGAAGAGCGCGGCGTTCGCCGACGTGTCGCTGCACGAAACCCGCATCGTCGACGGCGTCAGCAAGATGCGCGCGTTGCCGGAACTGCGCATCGCGCCCGACGGCGCGGCGGTGCTGAAGCCCGGCGGCATGCACCTGATGCTGATGCAGCCGCATGCGCCGCTCAAGCAGGGCAGCCGGGTGGCGATCGAATTCGAGCTCAAGGGCGGCGGTTCGCTGCTGGGCGAGTTCGAGGTGCGCAAGGCCGCGCCTTGATTCGGGCGTAGTGCCGACAGCCTCGAATGTCGCGCTGGCCCCCTGTAGGAGCGGCGCGAGCCGCGACCGCGAAATATCGCTTGCCGCGCAAGCCCTGATGTCGCGCTCGCGAATGAAACATACGGCGTAATCGCGGTTTCGCGGTCGCGGCTTGCGCCGCTCCTACAGGGGGCGTCCGTAGTTAAGCCGCGTGCGACGTTCGCGCGGTGCGATCGGTTGTTTGCGGACGGCGATGTACGCCGTCCGTATGAGCCTCAGCCGGCCGAGCAGGCCGCGCGCACCGGTTCGGGCAATGCCGCCGGTTGCCCGGTTTCGCGGTGAATCCACACCAGCACCACATTGCCGTCGCAGTACAGCGCGCTGGAATCGTTCGCGCCGACGATGCGGTGGCCGATGCTCAGGCTGGTGGTGCCGAGGCGTTCGACGAACAGCTCGACTTCGAGTTCGTTCGGCCATTCGATCGGGCGGCGATAGTTCAGATGCGCGGCCGCGACCACCGGCGCGACGTGATCGTCCATGCCATGGCCGGGCAGGGTCACCATCCAGCGCAGGCGCGCTTCCTCCAGGTAGCTGAGGAATTTGGAGTTGTTGACGTGGTTGAACGCGTCGAGATCGCGCCAGCGCACCGACAGCGGCACCCGGATCAAGGCGGGATTCGGCGCCGGTTCGGGCAGCGCCGGCGCTTGCGGCGCGGCGGCGTTGCCGCTGCCGGCGGGCGCCGCGATCGCGGGCTGCTGGGTCGCGCCGGGTTTCGCCGCCGCGTGCTGCGCGGCCTTCGGCCTGGAACCGCCGCGCTTCGAACCGGCAGGCTTCGGATCTGCATGCTTGGAGCCGGCATGCTTCGAGTCGGCATGCTTCAGGCCCACAGGCGTCGAATCGATACGCTGCGAATCGGCCTGCGCGGCCGCCCCCTCGTCGCCAGCCACCGCGGCGCTCGCGGACTTGCGCGAGCGCGGCTTGCGTTGCTTACGCGGCGGCGACGCGGTGTCGCCGGCGGTGTTGTCCACGGCCGGCGTTTGCTTCTTGTTGCGATCGGTCATGCGGCGGATTTTTTCTTGGCGCGCGTGGCCGGCGCGGCGGTCTTGGCGGCGGGTTTCTTCTTCACCGGCTCGGCGGGCGCCTTGGCTTTCTTCGGCGTGTCGAGCAGCGGCGCGAGGAAGTGGCCGGTGTGCGAGTGCGGCAGCGCCGCGATCTCCTCCGGCGTGCCGGTGGCGAGAATGGTGCCGCCGCGATGGCCGCCCTCCGGACCCAGGTCGATGACCCAGTCGGCGGTCTTGATCACGTCGAGGTTGTGCTCGATCACCACCACGGTGTTGCCGTCGTCGCGCAGGCGATGCAGCACGGCGAGCAGGTGCTCGATGTCGTGGAAGTGCAGGCCGGTGGTCGGTTCGTCGAGGATGTACAAGGTGCGCCCGGTGTCGCGGCGCGAGAGTTCCTTCGACAGCTTCACGCGCTGCGCTTCGCCGCCCGACAAGGTGGTCGCGCTCTGGCCCAGCTTGATGTAGCTCAGGCCGACGTCCATCAGGGTTTCTAGCTTGCGCGCGATGGTCGGCACCACTTCGAACAGATTCAGCGCCGCCTCGACCGTCATCTCGAGCACGTCGTTGATGTTGTAGCCCTTGTACAATACCTCCAGCGTCTCGCGGTTGTAGCGCTTGCCGTGGCAGACGTCGCAGGGCACGTACACGTCCGGCAGGAAGTGCATCTCGACCTTGATCAGGCCGTCGCCCTGGCAGGCTTCGCAGCGTCCGCCGCGCACGTTGAAGCTGAAGCGGCCCGGCGAGTAGCCGCGCGCGCGCGCTTCGGGCACCTGCGCGAACAGCTCGCGCAGCGGCGTGAACAGGCCGGTGTAGGTGGCCGGGTTCGAACGCGGGGTGCGGCCGATCGGCGACTGGTCGATATCGACGACCTTGTCGAACAGTTCGATGTTCTCCACCGACTTGTACGGCGCCGGCGTCTGCGAAGCGCCGTTCAACTCGTTGGCCGCGATCACGTACAAGGTGTCGTTGATCAGGGTCGACTTGCCCGAACCCGACACGCCGGTGACGCAGGTCAACAGCCCGGCGGGAATCGCGAGATCGACATTCTTGAGGTTGTTGCCGGTCGCGCCGCGCAGGTGCAGGGTGGTCTTCGGATTCGGCTTGTGCCGGGTCTTCGGAATCTCGATCTTGCGCTTGCCGCTGAGGTACTGGCCGGTCAGCGAACGCGGCGCCTTGAGGATGTCGGCGAACTGGCCCTGGGCGACGATTTCGCCGCCGTGCACGCCGGCGCCGGGGCCGATGTCGACGATGTAGTCGGCCAGGCGCATCGCGTCTTCGTCGTGCTCGACCACGATCACCGTGTTGCCCAGATCGCGCAGACGAGTGAGCGTGCCGAGCAGGCGTTCGTTGTCGCGCTGGTGCAGGCCGATCGACGGCTCATCGAGCACGTACATCACGCCAACGAGGCCCGCGCCGATCTGGCTGGCCAGACGGATGCGCTGCGCTTCGCCGCCCGACAGCGAGTCGGCCTTGCGTTCCAGGGTGAGGTAATCCAGGCCGACGTCGACCAGGAAGCGCAGGCGATCGACGATTTCCTTGACGATCTTGACCGCGATTTCGCCGCGCCAACCCGGCATTTCCAGGGTCTTGAAGAAGTTCAGCGCTTCGTCGACCGGCAGCACCACCAAGTCCGGCAGCGGACGCTCGGCCACGAACACGTTGCGCGCGGCGCGATTCAAGCGCGCGCCACCGCAGTCGGGGCAGGGACGCTGGCTGATGAACTTGGCCAGTTCCTCGCGCACCGCGGCCGATTCGGTTTCGCGGTAACGCCGTTCCAGGTTCGGCACGATGCCTTCGAAGCGATGCTTACGCTGGCTGCGGCCGCCGCTTTCGGTGATGTAGTTGAAGCTGATCTGTTCGTCGCCGCTGCCGTACAGCACGGCCTTCTGCTGCGCCGCGGTCAGCGCCTGCCACGGCGTGTCGACGTTGAACTTGTAGTGCTTGGCCAGCGACTGGATCAGCTGGAAGTAATACGCGTTGCGCCGATCCCAGCCGCGCACCGCGCCGGCCGAGAGCGACAGCTCCGGATGCACGACCACGCGCGCCGGATCGAAGAACTCGGCCACGCCGAGGCCGTCGCAGGTCGGGCAGGCGCCGACCGGCGAGTTGAACGAGAACAGCCGCGGTTCCAGTTCGGGCAGTGAGTAATCGCAGACCGGGCAGCTGTACTTGGACGAGAACAGCAGCGGCGCGGTCTCGGCGTTGTCCAGCGACTGCACCTGGGCCATGCCGTCGCCGAGCTTGAGCGCGGTCTCGAACGACTCGGCCATGCGCTGCTTGATGTCTTCGCGCGGGCGGAAGCGGTCGACCACCGCCTCGATGGTGTGCTTGACCCGCAGCGCCAGCGGCGGCACCGCGTCGATCTCGTACAGCTCGCCGTCCACGCGCACGCGCACGAAACCCTGCGCGCGCAGTTGTTCGAACACTTGCGCGTGCTCGCCCTTGCGTTCGCGGATCACCGGCGCGAGCAGCATGTAGCGCTGCTCGGGATCGAGGGTCATCACCTGGTCGACCATCTGGCTGACGGTCTGCGCCTCCAGCGGGTAGTGATGGTCCGGACAGCGCGGCGAACCGACCCGCGCGTACAGCAGGCGCAGGTAGTCGTAGACCTCGGTGATGGTGCCGACGGTCGAACGCGGGTTGTGCGAGGTGGATTTCTGCTCGATCGAGATCGCCGGCGACAGGCCTTCGATGTGATCGACCTCGGGCTTCTCCATCACCGACAGGAACTGGCGGGCGTAGGCCGACAGCGATTCGACGTAGCGGCGCTGGCCTTCGGCGTAGATGGTGTCGAAGGCGAGCGAGGATTTGCCCGACCCGGACAGGCCGGTGATCACGATCAGCTTGTCGCGCGGCAGATCGAGATCGATGTTCTTGAGGTTGTGCGTCCGCGCGCCGCGGATGCGGATGTAGTCCAGCGCCATCGGGTGCCTGCAAGGGGGGAGTAGAGCCGCCGGCGCGAAACGCGACGGCGAACAGGGGAGCGTATCGAGTGGGGAAGGTGGGGGCAAATCCCGGAAACGAAAGCGCCTGTCGCGGGCGTGAGGGATGTCATCCCGGGCCCGTGGCGCTTGGGGTTCAGGCGCTCGCGGCGATCGGGGCCGGACCGGGGTTCGAGGCGATCGCCGGCTTCGGCAAAGCCGAGTGCGCGAACTTGGCGTGGGTGCTGGCGGGTCGAGCGCGGGGCGCTGCGCGACAGGCCTCGCCGCCGCGGCGAAAGGCGGCGGGGCGATGCGAGTGCGGCTGGCGCTGTTGAAGGCGGGGCTTCAACCCCGGCGCTGTTTGTTCAGGTCGCGATGTGCGACCGGACAGCGTCCGGACTGAAGCCGTCCAGCTGAAAACGCATGACTTGTTCAGGTTCGGACGCGTCATCGCGCCCGGGCATTCACTTGACCGCGTTGAACTGCAGCGGCGTGGTCGCCGCGCCGCTGGCCGCCTTGGTGTCGAGCGCGCCCGGATTGACCCCGGCCACGATCAACTGGACCTTGACCGCCTCGGCGCGCTGGCGCGACAGGGTGTCGTTGTCGCTGGGCTGGCCGGCGCCGCCGCCGGGGCCGACGATCTCGTAGCGCGCGTCGGCCGGGCCGGCCTGGATCGCCTTGGCCGCGCGGCTGAGGATGTCGAGGCTGGCCGGGGCGATGCGGGCGCCGCCGTCGTCGAAGCGCAGATTGATCTGGTTGAGCGCCTTGACGATCTCGGCCGGGCCGGACTTGCCCGGCTCCAGCGCCGCCAGCGCCTGCGCGGCCGCGTCGGTGGACGCCGCGGCGCCGCCGACGCCTTCGAACAGGCCGCCGTATTGGTAACCCGGGAACAGGGTCTTGGCCTTTTCCAGCAGGATCGCGCGGTCGGCGTCGGAGGCCTGGCCGCTGAGCTCGATCTTCTCGCCTTCGAAACTCACCGCCGCGCCGGACATGCTCAGCGCCGCGGCGAACTGCGGCAGCTTGTCCAGCCACGGCGCCGGCTTGGCGGCCTTGTCGACGTTGAGGTTGCCGCTGATCTGGCCGCTGTAGGCCTGGGCCAGGGCGATGCTCAGGGCCTTGCGGTTGGCCTCGGTGTCGAGGGTGCCGTCGTAGCGGATCGCGCCGTTGTTGTTGACCAGGCTGAGCTTGGCGTCGAAGCGCGCGACCGGCGCGGGCGCGGCGGTGGCGGCGGGGTTGGTGGTCGCGGCATCGGGGGATGCGGCGTCGCGGTTGCAGGCGCTCAGGCCGGCGCCGAGCGCCATGGCGAGGGCCAGCGACGGCAGGCCGATACGGCGGCCGAAGGCGAGGGCGGACGGGTTGGCGCGGGCGGCGGGCGGGATGGTGCGCATGGATTCTCCGCTGGGTGGAAACCGGGGTCGTGAGGGTGCGGCGCGTGGGGAGATCGGCAAAGTGTGTCGGGGCGGGGCGGTGGATCGAGGCCGGGCGACGGGTTGCGGGGCATTGCGGTGCGTCGGTGGCTGATGCGGTGGCTAATGGAGTGTGGATGTGCGGTGGAGTTCCCGATTGGGATGGTTGCGGTGAAGGTTGCGGGGGATCGTCGATGCATCGCTCAAGACCTTGAGCATGCCGCGACCAGATCGTGGTCCCACCAGATCGTCATTCCCGCGAACGCGGGAATCCAGCGACTATGAACGTTGCTGCGAGAAAGTCGACGTACTTCAATCGATCGGCATGACGACCTTCGTAGAGCTGAAGTCGCGAATCAACGTAGCGAAAAAGTCACTGGATGTTCGGCTCCGCCGAAGTAAAGCAGAGCCCGCGTTCGCGGGAATGACGTTCTTGAAGCCATGCGGCGACTTGCAGTCGTTCAACCTCGATAACATCAGCCGACGCCGCCGACATAACCTCATCCCAAAAAACGAAGGGCCCGGCAACCGGGCCCCTCGTAATTACGCGAACGCTGCGATCAGCGGCTGGAGCTGTACGTGATCGAAACCGGATCAGCACATTCCTGAGTACCGTTGTTGCACAGCTTGTAGCTCATGGTGCCGCTGCCGATGATGCGGAAGGTATCGGTGTTGGCGCCGGTGTTGCGCACGGTCTTGAGGATCGCGCCGTTGCGGTAGATGTCGATGTTCTTCTTGCCCTTCTCCCACGACAGGTTCACCGAGGTGCGGTGATTCGGCAGCGCGCTGGCCTTGGCTTCGACGCGACGCGGATAGTTGGCGTCGACGAAGCTCGGGTACAGCGACATGCCGGCGGAAGCGCGGTAGCCCTTGACCTGGACGTACCACACGCCGCCCTGCGGGGTCGGGAAGAAGCAGGTCTCGTTGTTGGACGAGGTGAACGGACGGCAGTCGTACGACGTGCTGGTCGGCTCGGCGCCGTACTTGACGTAGATGTCCGAATCGCCGGTGCCGCCGTACAGGGCGAACAGCAGGTTGGACGCGCCGTTCGGAACCAGCAGCTGGTACTTGATCACGCCGTTGGCGGCGACTTCGATGTTGGTGACGGTGACGCCGTTCTCCAGCTCGATCGCCGGTTCGGGTTCCGGCGCCTGCGGGTCCGGCGGCAGCGCTTCGGTGCCCTTGGCCACGGCGACGGCATACCGCGCGTCGACGATGCCCGAGCCGCACCAGTTGCTGAAGCTGCAACCGCCCGGCTGGCCGCCGACGTGCGCGGTGTTGACCAGGATCTTCTCGATCTGGGCCGGCGTCAGCGGGTTCGCCGCGGCGGACTGCATCAGCGCGGCGACCGCGGCCACGTGCGGCGCCGCCATCGAGGTGCCGGCCATCCACGCATAGCCTTCGCCTTCCTGGCCCTGCAGGCCCAGGTTGAGGGTCGACAGGATATTGTCGGCCGCCGGATTCACGCCCGAACCGCCGGGCGCGGCCACGTCGACCTTGTCGCCGAAGTTGGAGTAGTCGGCCAGGGTGCCGGTCGGGCCCACCGCGGACACCGCGATCACGCCGTCGCAGTTGGCCGGCGAGAAGCCGGACACGTCGGCGCTGGAATTGCCCGCGGCGATGACCACGGTGGTGCCGCGGTTGCGCGCTTCGGTGAAGGCGAGCTGCTCGGCCGCGCTGCACGCGCCGCTGCCGCCGAGGCTGAGGTTGATGACCTCGGCCGGGGTCGCGTTGGCCGGCACGCCGGTGACGGTGCCGCCCGACGCCCAGGTCACCGCGTCGATGATGTCGGACTCGTAACCGCCGCACTTGCCGAGCACGCGCACCGGCTGGACCTTGGCGCCGAACGCGACGCCGGCCACGCCCTTGCTGTTGTTGGCGACCGCGGCGATGGTGCCGGCCACGTGGGTGCCGTGCCAGCTGCTGTCCTCGGGGATGCCGAAGATGTTGCACTCGCCGTCGTGCCAGTCGCCCGGATCGTTCGGATCCGCATCGCGGCCGTCGCCGTCGACGCTGACCTCCGGATCGACGATGAAGTCGTAGCCCGCGACGATGTTGGCGTCGAGGTCGCTGTGCGGAGTGATGCCGGTGTCGAGCACGGCGACCACGATGCCGTCGCCGTTGGCGATGTCCCAGGCCGGTTCGACGTTGAGGCCGCCCGGGCCGTTCTTGTAATGCCACTGCTGCGCGTAGCCGGGATCGTTGGGAACCAGCAGCGGCTTGTAGAAGCGGTCGGTGCTGACTTCGACGATGCTCGGGTCGAGCTTCATCAGCTCGATCGCCAGCTCTTTCTGGGCGGCTTTGTCGAGCGCGGTATCGGTCTTGATCAGGCTCGAGCCGGTGGCCAGCGTGCGCAGCGGCAGGATGCCGACGCCCAGCGTGGTCGCGGCCTTGGCGTACTGCTGGTTGAGCGCGGCCGGAGCCAGCTTGGTCGCGGCGCCGGGCGCGCGGGTGATGATGAAACGGTTGCTCTTCTCGGCCGCGGCCGCCTTCACCGCCTTGGGCGAGGTCGTGGCGTTGGCGGTGTGCACCTTCGAGAACGTCTGCAATTTGCTGCCCGAATAGGCCACCGGCGCGACGACTACGGCCGTCGCGAGGGCCAGTGCGGTCCATTTCAATGAACGTGCTTTGCGAGTCATGACAAACATCCTTGATCCTTCGTTGCGCATGATCCCCTTCGCATCCCCTGTTTAGCGTCGGGCCTTAGGTCCGCGACGGCTGTGCCGTCGTACCGTCGCGGGACTTTCTTGCGCAGTCCGCCGCGCGCGCATCGCGCCGCGCCCGAACTGCAGGGTGCCGTGACAGACGCACGCCGCCGTTGCCGTGCGCGAAGCGCTGCACGGACGAGGAGAGAAGTGCGGCTGATGCGCGAAGGCGGGCCTTCTGCGCGGAAAACCGGTCTGAACTGACGACTGCGAACCACATGCACGGAGCCCCCGGATACAACGCGACCGCTTCATCGTTGCGCTTGCGCGTCGCACGCGCTGCGTTTCGATGTCGCCGTTCCTTGTCGCGCGACCCCCTGCAAGTCGCTCACAACCGAAGCTAAATGAGCGCACCCATCGCATGCAAGTGTCATCAAAGCTGTGATATCGACATGAATGCGACTAAGCGCACAAACACACGCGATGCGCCTGGATGATCGGGGTGGGGGAGTGGGCGCCAGCGCCCGCGAATGCAGGGATTTTCAGGCTTCCGCGCGATCGCCGGAAGCGACGCGATTATTTTCGCGTCGAATCGAGTTTCTTTCGGAACTGTGAACTGTGTCGATCTATATTTCGCCGCGCCACGCGCGATTTGTATGAAGTGCCGCACGATTCTTCGCCGCGCATGCGACGCGGTGCGACTTCGCGCCGATGGCGATTCGCTTGTTTTCGCGCGATTTCGCTGTTGCAGCTTCGCAACATCGGATCGAGCCGTGTGTTCGCGATGAGGTTGCATGAACGCGCGCGAATTTTTCCGTCCGCGCAAATCGTTTTGAGTCGCGGGGTTTTGAGTCGCGTTGCGCCGCGATCGCGCGCTGGATGTTTTTCGCGTGGGTTTGCGAGTCGACGACTCGGGAGACGTGCGGCGAAGACGATCGGAGGATTGCGGTGCGATGCGGGCCTCGGACTGGCCCCTGTAGGAGCGGCGCGAGCCGCGACCGCGACCTCACAGGGCCGACGTTGGCGTGGGGTCGCGGTCGCGGCTCGCGCCGCTCCTACAGGGGGATACGGGGCGGCCCGGCAGGGGGAAATTTACCTAAACCATTAATTTTCATAGAAAAATGGCCAGGTAGCGCTGGATTCGGCCGCGACGCCCGCTGCCAATGGCAGCCCCGAGCCGGTCAAGCCAGGGGCCATAGTTGCCGTAACCCGCTGAATCCCCTAAAATTCCGCTTCTGTCCGCCCGGTTCGGGTGCGGCAGGACCAAAAATAACTACAGAGGAATCTGGTCATGTACGCAGTACTGGTCACCGGCGGTAAGCAATACCGCGTGATGCAAGGCGAGACGCTCCGCGTCGAGCTGCTCGATGTCGAAGCCGGCAGCGAAATCAAGTTTGACACCGTCCTGATGCTCGGCGACGGCGAAGGCGTGAAGCTCGGCGACGCGCTCAAGGGCGCCAGCGTCACCGCCAAGGTCGTCGGCCACGGCCGCGCCGACAAGGTGCGCATTGTCAAGTTCCGTCGCCGCAAGCACCACCGCAAGCAGATGGGCCACCGTCAGCACTACACCGAAATCGAAATCACCGGCATCGCCGGTGGTGACAACAAGTAAGGAGCAGCAGCCATGGCACATAAAAAGGGCGTAGGTTCCACCCGCAACGGCCGCGACTCCAACCCGAAGTACCTGGGCGTGAAGATCTACGGCGGCCAGGCGATCGAGGCCGGCAACATCATCGTGCGTCAGCGCGGCACCCAGTTCCATCCGGGCGCCGGCGTCGGCCTCGGCCGCGACCACACCCTGTTCGCGCTGGTCGACGGCAAGGTCGAGTTCTCGACCAAGGGCCTGAAGAAGCGTCGCACCGTCAGCGTCGTCGCCGCCGAGTAATCGCGCCGCCACGCTGTGCGAGGAGCCCCGCTTCGGCGGGGCTTTTCGTTTCGGAAGCTGTGAATCGGGAATAGGGAATCGGGAATCGCGAAAGCGGTTCTTCCCTTGCCCCTTGGCGCTGGCTCGCGTGCTGCAATGGCCCGTCGCTGTAGCTTCTCGATTCCGCATCCCTGTCGTCGGATTAAACTTGCCGGCACCGCTTTACCGATTCCCAACTCCCCATTCCCGATTCCCGGCTCCCCCATGAAACTCGTAGACGAAGCAGAAATCAAAGTGATCGCCGGCAATGGCGGCAACGGCTGCATCGGCTTCCGTCGCGAGAAGTTCATTCCGCTCGGCGGGCCGGACGGCGGCGATGGCGGCGCGGGCGGCAGCGTGTGGCTGGTCGCCGACGAAAACGTCAATACCCTGGTCGACTTCCGCCATCAGAAGCAGTTCCGCGCCCAGCGCGGCGAGAACGGCATGGGCCGGCAGGCTTATGGCAAGGGCGGCGAGGACCTGGTCATCGTGGTGCCGGTCGGGACCGTGGTGACCAATGTCGAGACCGACGAGGTCATCGGCGATCTGGTCGCGCACGGCGACCGCCTGCTGGTCGCGCACGGCGGCAAGGGCGGCCTGGGCAACATGCATTTCAAGAGCTCGGTCAACCGCACCCCGCGCAAGGCCTTGCCGGGTCTACCGGGCGAGGAGCGCGAGCTCAAGCTGGAACTCAAGCTGCTGGCCGACGTCGGCCTGCTCGGGTTCCCGAACGCCGGCAAGAGCACCCTGATCCGCGCGGTCTCGGCGGCGACGCCGAAGGTCGCGGACTATCCGTTCACCACGCTGTATCCGAACCTCGGCGTGGTCAGCGTGGAAGCGCACCGCAGCTTCGTGATCGCCGACATCCCGGGCCTGATCGAAGGCGCCGCCGACGGCGCCGGCCTGGGCGCGCAGTTCCTGCGCCATCTGCAGCGCACGCGTCTGCTGCTGCACCTGGTCGATATCGCGCCGATGGAGGGCGGGGTCGACGGGGTGAGCCCGGCCGAGCAGGTACGCGCGATCGAGCGCGAGCTGCACAAGCACGATCCCGAACTGCTGGCCAAGCCGCGCTGGCTGGTGCTCAACAAGGCCGACCTGTTGCTGGAAGAAGAGCAGCAGGCCGCGGCCCAGGCGATCATCGACGAACTGGGCTGGAAGGATCGCTGGTACCTGGTGTCGGCGATCGGCCGCGACGGCACCTTCCCGATCATGCAGGACGTGATGGCGTTCTTCGATCGTCAGCGCGCCGAGGCGCTGGAAGCCGCGCATGCCGCCGGCGACCATGTGCCCTGAGCCGCGGGCTCAACGGTATTCGAATGCAGATCCCGGGCGCCGCGCGATGCGGCGCGGCCGGCGTTTGCGCGCCGACTCGCATGCCGACGCGCGCGCCGACTTCAAGCTGACTTCACCGGTCGCGCCGATGATGCGCGGCATGCCCCGCGCGTGCGCCAGCGATCGTGTGTCCGCCGATGTCGTTCGCGGCAAAGCCTTCGCCGTACTTTCCCTTCGCGCAAACAAAAGCCCGGCCGAAGCCGGGCTTTTGCATGCCGCCGCGAACGATCTTGCGATCGCGCGCGACGGTCTGTCGTCGCAAGACTCAGGCCGCGGCCAGGGCCTTGATGCGGGCCGACAGGCGGCTCTTGTGACGGGCGGCCTTGTTCTTGTGGATCAGGCCACGGGAGCTGAAACGGTCGAGGATCGGCTGAGCGACGTCGAACGCGGACTTGGCACTCGCGGCGTCGTTCTCGCCGAGGGCCTTCAGCACCTTCTTGACGGCGGTACGCAGCATCGAACGCTGGCTGGCGTTGCGGGCGTTACGCACGACAGTCTGCTTGGCGCGCTTCTTGGCGGACTTGATGTTTGCCACGGTGGATTCCTGGAATTTTGGTTGAAAGCGTTAATGGAACTGGACGAAGAGATGCTGCTAGAAACGAAATTACGGAAAATCAGACCGAAAAGTATGGCCGATTCAGTGGGTTGCGTCAACTGGCTGGGGGCGCGCCGATGAGCAAGGGCGGTTTGCTGCGTTCATCGGTGATTTTCAGCGCCATGACCCTGATTTCGCGGGTCACCGGCCTGGTCCGCGATCAGGTCTACGCCTGGCAGTTCGGCGCCAGTCCGGCGATGGACGCGTTCTTCATCGCGTTCAGGATTCCGAACTTCATGCGCCGGATCTCGGCCGAGGGTTCGTTCTCGATGGCGTTCGTGCCGGTGCTGGCCGAGTACAAGGAAAAACAGGACCACGCCGCGGTCAAGGCGCTGGTCGACCGGGTCACCGGCACCTTGATGGCCGCGCTGCTGGCGATGACCGCGGTGGTGGTGATCGCAGCGCCCTGGATCATGCAGTTGTTCGCGCCGGGCTGGGACCCGTTGAGCGAGCAGTACGCGCTGGCGACCGAAATGCTGCGGATCACCTTCCCGTACGCCTTGTTCATTTCGCTGGCCTCGCTGGCCGGCGGCATTCTCAACAGTTACGAGAAATTCGCGATTCCGGCCTTGTCGCCGGTGCTGCTGAACGTGTCGATGATCGCCGCGGCGGCGTGTTCGACTCCGCTGATGGCGCGGCTGGGCCTCAATCCGGTGCTGGCGCTGGCCTGGGGCGTGTTCTTCGCCGGCATCCTGCAGCTGGCGTTCCAGTTGCCGGCGCTGAAAAAGCTCGGCCTGCTGCCGCGGCCGCGCTGGGGCGGGGCGCATCCGGGCGTGCGCAAGATCATGCGGCTGATGGTGCCGACCCTGTTCGGCTCCTCGGTGGCGCAGGTCAATCTGCTGCTCAACACCGCGCTGGCCTCGTTCCTGATCGTCGGCAGCGTGAGCTGGCTGTACCTGACCGATCGCCTGCTCGAATTCCCGCTCGGCATGTTCGGGGTGGCGATCGGCACGGTGATCCTGCCGCATCTGTCCAAGCGCCATGCCGCGACCGATGCCGACGGCTATTCCAAGGGCCTGGATTGGGGCTTTCGCCTGTGCCTGCTGATCGGCATTCCGGCCTGCCTGGGCCTGGTGCTGTGCGCCGAGGCGCTGATCGCGGCCTTGTTCCAGTACGGCAAGCTGACCCCCAACGACACCGCGATGATCCGCCTGAGCCTAATGGCGCAGTCGACCGCGGTGCCGGCCTTCCTGCTGGTGAAAGTGCTGGCGCCGGCGTTCTATTCGCGCCAGGACACCAAGACCCCGGTCAAGTCGGCGGTGGTGTCGGTGGTGGTCAATCTGATCGCGACGGTGACGTTGCTGCTGGCGGCCTTGTACCTGACCGATGTCGGCCGGGCGGCATTGGCCCGCACCGGCGATCTGCGCGAAGCGCTCGGCGAACTGCCCGGCGCGCATGCCTGCCTGGCGCTGGCGATCGCGATCGCCGGCTGGACCAATGCCCTGCAACTGGCGTGGTATCTGCGCCGCGCCAAGGTCTATCGGCGCCAGCCGGGCTGGGGCCGGTTCCTGCGCCAGATCGCGGTCGCCAGCGTGGCGATGGCGGCGGTGGTGCTGAGCCTGCTGTGGCTGTGGCAGGGCTGGACCGGCTGGCCGTGGTGGGAGCGCCTGCTCAAGCTGGCGGTGGTGGTCGGCGCCGGCGGCGCGGTCTACGGCGCGGCGCTGTGGCTGCAGGGCATCCGTGCGCGCGATCTGCGCGGGCATTGACGGCGAGGGCGGCCGTCGACGCGAGGCCCTGCGCTCGCCATCGCCACGGCAACGGCATCCAACCGGCGGGTTCGGATGCCGTTGAGACTCGCGCGCGGCGGCTATACTTCCTTATTCATCCTTTCAGCAGGCCCGGCCCGTCCGGGTTTCCATTACCGACCCAATGAGCAGGCTGTTTCGTGACGTCGAGGGCGGGCCGCGGTGCCCGCGCGGCAGTGTGGTCTGCATCGGCGCCTTCGATGGCCTGCATCTCGGGCATCGCGCGCTGGTGCGCCATACGGTGGCGCGCGCGCGCGCGCTGGATCTGCCCGCGGTGGCGCTGAGTTTCGAGCCCTTGCCGCGCGAATTCTTCGCCCCGCAGGCGCCGCCGCCGCGGCTGCTGCTGCCGCGGGCCAAGGCCGAAGGATTGCTGGCGCTGGACGCCGATCAGGTCGGCCTGCTGCGTTTCAACGGCCGGCTCAGCGGACTGAGCGCGGAGGAGTTCGTGCAGCGCGTGCTGGTCGAGCGGCTGGCCGCGCGCGAAGTCTGGGTCGGCCCGGAGTTCCGCTTCGGCAAGGCGCGCGGCGGCGACATCGCGTTGCTGCGCCGGCTCGGCGAACAAGCCGGTTTCAGCGCGCACGAGATCGAGCCGGTGCATCTGGACGGGCAGCGCGTATCCAGCACGCGCATTCGCGAAGCGCTGCTGGCCGGCGATTTCGCCAGCGCCGGGCGTTTGCTCGGGCGGCGCTACGCGATCGGCGGCCACGTGGTGCATGGCAAGCAACTCGGTCGCACCCTCGGCTTTCCGACCGCCAACCTGCGCTTCGGCGGCAAGACCCCGGCCTTGTCCGGGATCTACGCCACCTGGGTGCATGGCATCGGCGAGCAGCCGCGCGCGTCGGTGTCGAGCCTGGGCACGCGTCCGACCGTCGCCGGGGTCGAACCGTTGCTCGAAGCGCATCTGTTCGATTTCGACGGCGACCTGTACGGTCGTCGCATCGAGGTCGAATTCGTCGCCCACCTGCGCGCCGAACTCAAGTTCCCCGATCTGGATTCACTGACCGTGCAAATGCACCGCGACGCCGAACAGGCGCGCGCACTCCTGCAACTCGATCCGCGACGCCCGACCGCGTCGCCAGCCCTGGGCGCCGACGCGACCCAAACTGCCTGAGACCCGCTGTGACCAACGATTCGAGCCAATCCGCACCCGCCAATCCGTACAAGGCCACCCTGCTGCTGCCGGCCACCGATTTCCCGATGCGCGGCGATCTGCCCAAGCGCGAGCCGGAAACCCTGGCGCGCTGGGAGAGCGAGGGCCTGTATCAGCGAATTCGCGAGAAGGTCGGTCAGCGCGAGCGCAGCTTCATCCTGCACGACGGTCCGCCGTACGCGAACGGCGAGATCCACATCGGCCACGCGCTCAACAAGGTGCTCAAGGACATCGTGGTCAAGTCCAAGCTGCTGGCCGGCTTCGACGCGCCCTACGTGCCGGGCTGGGATTGCCACGGCCTGCCGATCGAGACCAAGGTCGAGAAGGCCTACGGCAAGGTCGGCGACAAGCTCGACGCCGCCCAGTTCCGCGCCAAGTGCCGCGAATACGCCGCCAGCCAGGTCGACCTGCAGCGCCGCGATTTCAAGCGCCTGGGCGTGATCGGCGATTGGGAGAATCCTTACCTGACCATGGATTTCCGCTACGAGGCGGACATCATCCGTTCGCTGGCGAAGATCGTCGAGCGCGGCCATCTGGTGCGCGGCTCCAAGCCGGTGCATTGGTGCTTCGATTGCGGCTCGGCGCTGGCCGAGGCGGAGATCGAATACCAGGACAAGGAATCGACCCAGATCGACGTGGGCTACGTCGCCAAGCATGCGCGCGGGCTCGCGGCGCTGTTCGGCGCGGCGATCGACGACGACACCCTGATCGCGATGCCGATCTGGACCACCACGCCGTGGACGCTGCCGGCCAGCCTGTCGGTAACGGTCGGTCCGGAACTCGATTATGTGCTGGTCGAGGGCCCGAAGCGCGCCGACGGCGGCCGTCGTCTGCTGGTGATCGCCGAATCGCTGGCCGAGAAGGCGCTCAAGCGCTACGGCGTCGACGAGGTGGTGGTGCATGGCCGCGCGCGCGGCGTCGAACTCGAAGGTCAGCGGCTGCAGCATCCGTTCTATGCCGAACGCGAACTGCCGGTGCTGGTCGACAGCTACGTGTCGGCCGAAGACGGCACCGGCATCGTCCACAACGCGCCGGGCCACGGCCAGGAAGACTATGCGGTCGGCCTGAAGTACGGCCTGCTCGAGCAATACACCGCCGCGCAGATCAACCCGGTCGACGGCCGCGGCCTGTACCTGCCGTCGACGCCGCCGGCCGATCAGCACACCCTGGCCGGCGTGCATATCTTCAAGGTCGATCCGATCATCCTTGAAGTATTGAAAGCGCACGACGTGCTGCTGGCCTCGGGCCGGCTCAAGCACAGCTACCCGCATTGCTGGCGGCACAAGTCGCCGGTGGTGTTCCGCGCCACCCCGCAGTGGTTCATCTCGATGGAGAAGGCCGGCCTGCGTCGCGACGCGCTGGCCGCGATCGGCGGCGTCACCTGGATCCCGGGTTGGGGCGAGGCGCGCATCTACAACATGATCGAGAGCCGCCCGGACTGGACGATCTCGCGCCAGCGTTACTGGGGCGTGCCGATCGCGCTGTTCTTCAGCCGCGAAACCGGCGAGCCGCATCCGCGCTCGGTCGAGATCATGCGTCAGGTCGCCGACGTGGTCGAACGCGAAGGCGTCGATGCCTGGTACGCGATGAGCGCCGAACAACTGCTCGGCGACGAAGCCGCGCAGTACGAGAAGGCCACCGACATTCTCGATGTCTGGTTCGACTCGGGCGTCAGCCACGAATGCGTGCTCGCGCAGCGTCCGCAGGACGGCCTGCGCAAGCCGGCCGATCTGTACCTGGAAGGTTCCGACCAGCATCGTGGCTGGTTCCACAGCGCGCTGCTCAGCGGCGTGGCGATGGACGGCGCGGCGCCGTACCGGCAGGTGCTGACCCACGGCTTCACCGTCGACGAAAACGGCAAGAAGCAGTCGAAGTCGCTCGGCAACGTGGTCGTGCCGCAGACCGTGATCGACGCGATGGGCGCCGACGTGCTTCGCCTGTGGGTCGCCTCGACCGACTTCAGCGCGGAAATGTCGGTGTCCGACAAGATCCTCAAGCAGAACGGCGAAGGCTATCGGCGCATTCGCAACACCGCGCGCTTCCTGCTCGGCAACCTGAGCGGGTTCGACCCGGCGCGCGATCTGGTCGCGTTGGACGACATGGTCGCGCTCGATCGCTGGATCGTGCATCGCGCCGCCGAACTGCAGGACCGCATCGCCTCGGCCTACGAGCGCTACGACTTCGCCGAGATCGTGCAGCTGCTGACCAACTTCTGCAGCGTCGACCTGGGTTCGTTGTACCTCGACGTGACCAAGGATCGCCTGTACACGATGCAGGAGAACTCGCGCGGCCGGCGTTCGGCGCAGAGCGCGATGTACCGCATCGCCGAAGCGTTCGTGCGTTGGATCGCGCCGATCCTGAGCTACACCGCCGACGAAATGTGGCGGCATCTGCCGGTCAACACCGAAAGCGGTGAGCGCGAGGGCAACGTGCTGTTCGCGACCTGGTACGACGGCCTGGCCCTGTTGCCGCCCGACGCGGCCTTGTCGGGCGAAGACTTCAAGCGCCTGCTGGCCTTGCGCGACGACGTGGCCAAGACCCTGGAACCGATGCGCGCCGCCGGCCAGATCGGCGCCGCGCTCGAAGCCGAGATCTCGCTGCGTTGCGGCGTCGCCGATCAGAACTGGCTGGCGCCGCTGGCCGACGAGCTGCGTTTCCTGTTCATCAGCGGCGACGTCGAAGTCATCGCCGACGACGCGATCCAGGACATCGCCGTGCTCGCGGTCAAGACCGGCAAGCGCAAGTGCGTGCGCTGCTGGCATTACCGCGCCGACATCGGCGTCAGCGCCGAGCACCCGGAGCTGTGCGGCCGCTGCGTCGACAACATCGCCGGCGAGGGCGAGGACCGTCGCTGGTTCTGATGCCCCGATCGATGCGCGCGGCATCGCGCCGCGCGCATCGATCCGGTGTTCCTCGCGCCATCCCTTTCGCAAGCACAGATCCGAGCCACGATGACCGATATCGCAAGCAAACCCGGCCGCAACGCGCTGCCCTGGCTGATCGTCTCGGTCGTGGTGATCGCACTCGACCAGCTCAGCAAGGCCTGGGTGCTGGCCTCGCTGCCCGAGTACACCGCGGTGCCGGTGATCGACGGCGTGTGGAACTGGTACCGCAGCTACAACACCGGCGCGGCCTTCAGCTTCCTCAGCGACGCCGGCGGCTGGCAGAAGTATTTCTTCCTGGTGCTCGCGGTCGGGATCAGCGGCCTGCTCGCGACCTGGCTGGCGCGCACCGAGCGCGGCGACTGGAAGACCGCGCTGCCGTACGCGCTGGTGATCGGCGGGGCGATCGGCAACGTCATCGACCGCATGATCCACGGCCACGTGGTCGACTTCATCCAGTGGTACTGGCGCGACTACCACTGGCCCTCGTTCAACATCGCCGACTCGGCGATCGTGGCCGGGGCGATCGGGATCGCGGTGTACGGGCTGTTCAGCGGCAAGGCGGCCGAGCGGGCTTGAGGAGCAGAAACGAGTTCAGAGGAGTGAGGAGTGAGTAGAGGCGGCTTTTACTCACTCCTCACTCCTCTGAACTCATTTCTCCTCACCACCCGCACCAGCCAGCCGTCCACCACAAGAGTACAATCCCCCCATGGACGTCCTGCTAGCCAACCCCCGCGGCTTCTGCGCCGGCGTCGATCGCGCGATCGAAATCGTCAAGCGCGCCATCGAGACCCTTGGCGCGCCGATCTACGTGCGCCACGAAGTCGTTCATAACCGCTTCGTCGTCGACGACCTCAAGCGTCGCGGCGCGATCTTCGTCGAGGAACTCGACGAAGTCCCCGACGGCGCCACCGTGATCTTCAGCGCTCATGGCGTGTCCAAGGCGGTGCGCCAGGAAGCCGAACGGCGCGCGCTCAAGGTGTTCGACGCGACCTGTCCGCTGGTTACCAAGGTGCATCTGGAAGTCTCGCGCCACTGCCGCGCCGGCCGCGACGTGATCCTGATCGGCCACGAAGGCCACCCCGAGGTCGAAGGCACCATGGGCCAATGGCGGCGCGAAGCCGGCACCGGCCGGATCTACCTGGTCGAGGACGCGGCCGACGTCGCCGCCCTGCAGGTCGATCAACCCGAAAACCTGGCCTACACCACCCAGACCACCTTGTCGGTCGACGACACCCGCAGCGTGATCGAGGCCATGCGCGCCAAGTTCCCGGCGATCCAGGGCCCGCGCCACGACGACATCTGCTACGCCACCCAGAACCGCCAGGACGCCGTGCGCGAACTGGCCGCGCAGTGCGACCTGGTACTGGTGGTGGGCTCGGTCAACAGCTCCAATTCCAACCGCCTGCGCGAGCTGTCCGAGCGCGAGGGCGTGGAAGCCTACCTGATCGACGGCGCGGTCGAAATCGATCCCGAATGGGTCCGCGGCCGCAAGCGCATCGGCGTCACCGCCGGCGCCTCCGCGCCCGAGGTGCTGGTGCGCGGGGTGATCGACCGTCTGCACGAACTGGGTGCCCAGGGCGTGCGCGAGCTCGAAGGCGAGCGCGAGGACATGGTGTTCGCCCTGCCCAAGGAACTGCGTCTGCAGCTCGTGGGTTGAGAGCGGGTCGGTTAAGAGCAGGCGGCTGAGAACAGGTCGACTGAGAACAGGTCAGCTGCGAACCGGTCGCCCGGGTTGACCGCGGACCGGATCGAATTGACCGCCCGGCCCCGTCCCGCCTAGAATTGCCGTCCTTGCCGGAATAGCTCAGTTGGTAGAGCGGCGCATTCGTAATGCGTAGGTCGTAGGTTCGATTCCTATTTCCGGCACCACGTAACCCCGAGAAGAAACAAGCGCCCGGCCAACGATCCAACGGCCGGCACCTTCCCGGAAACAAAGGCCTCGCATCCGCGAGGCCTTTTTGTTTGCGGGCCAGCCGATTCCGCTCACACCGCGGCGATGGATTCGCATGGCAAGCAAGTCGACACCGCGCCCAGCGATGTCAGCGATGCTCCCTGACGCGCCGCGATGGCCACGCAGCGATCATTCGCCGACCTAGCCAGACTCAAGGCGCCCCCTTGGTCTCGATCTTCTCGTACCCCGGCAAGTAATACCCGCCGCCGCCATCCGTACCCGTCAGCGTTCGGCCTTTGCACGCGTACTGTTTCTCGTTGTACGAGTAATTGGTCTGGATGTAGCCGCGTTCTTCGTCGCGGCTGCGGATCTGCGCGCCGACGCGCGAGGAATAGCTCGCTTGTTCGGCGCCCGTTTCGACCACGCCGTCGGTCTCCACCAGCATCTGCCGGGTCACGCCGGGTCGGATTTCCTCGGCTTTGTCGGTGGCGGTGGCCAGGTCGCCGCGATGCAACTCCTGCAGGTGCGCCTTGCAGGCGGCGTAGTCGGCGAAGTCGCGCGGCGGGACCGGCATGCCGGGGATGTGGCCACTGGCTTGCGCGGCGCTGGCCGCCAGCAACAGCGCGATCAGCGCGATGCGCGTGCGAGGGCCGATGGCCGGCGTGCCGAGACGAGCGGCGCGATGCGCATGATCCGCGGTGGTGGCGTCTAAATAACGTTCTTCCATAAACATCGTTCCCGGTTCGATAGGTGCATGCGCACCGCTTGGTCTGCAATGTAACCCCGACACCGCGCCGATGCATGCCTTTGCCCGGATGCGGCGAAAGCATCGCGGTACTTAAGTCGCTAAGGTTCGATCCATCGAACGCAGCGATAAGGACTCATGGCCGCGCGAATTTCCCGCGTGGCCAGTGTGACGGCAATTCGATGATCCAACCGCGCGCGAGTCATGTTGCGTCGCAGCGAAAGGCGCGGTCGCAACCCAGACGTGATGTGCCGATACTGCGTGAAACCAGCCTCGCGGTCGCAGGCCCTGCGACCGTCGCCATGCAAACTGTGCTCATTGCGGCGCTTGTCATCTGCGTGCATAGAAGGTGAACCCACACTGCGCGTCAGCGGCATCTTCACCAATCCGCCATCCCTTTTTCACTATTTTTTATCGGGCCGGTCGCCACCATGCGCCGGCTTGCGGATCACCAGCAAACGTATCAACAGCGAAGGCACTGACGAAAATGCGCGTAGACGTATTCGTGGTAGGGAACGAAGAAGGGTATGTGGTGGCGCCGGCCGACAGCTGGCTGCCGCTGGACGAAATGAAGGCGCTCGGCGCGCTGCGCTTCGGCTGGACCATCGATACCGCGATGGCGATGCCGAAGCTGGATTGGCACGCGATCGCCAAGGACATCGATGCGCGCGGCTACAGCATCGTGGCCAGCGACGATGTGGGCGGGCTGTTGGCGCAGCCGCAGCAGACCTTGTATGCGATCTATCCCGAGCAGCATCGGCCGATTGCGGCGTGAGCGGTTGCGTTCACGGGCGATGACGTCGTCTGGTGGCGGGTGTGGCATTACTCGCGAATCATTTTTGGTCATAAGCCGCGATGGCGGACTCGGCCTGCACCGCAGGCGTGTTTCGCGATCGCGGCTTATCCGATTGTTCGAGCGAATACGGCGAGGGCTTGCGCGGATCGGTTCGCGATCCGCCGAAGCCCCTGTAGGAGCGGCGTAAGCCGCGACCGCGACCTCTCGCCTGCGACGCAAGCCTGTTTCGCGGTCGCGGCTCGCGCCGCTCCTACAGGTAGCGCGCGAGGTGGCGGTCGAGGCCGGTGATGGGCTCTGCCGCGATCGTGTGCCGGCATTTGCACGATGCAGCGGTTGCCCGGTATCCCCCTGTAGGAGCGGCGTAAGCCGCGACCGCGACCTTTCGCCTGCGATGCAAGCCTGTTTCGCGGTCGCGGCTTGCGCCGCTCCTACAGGTAGCGCACGAGGTGGCGGCCGCAGCCGGTGGTGGGCTCTGCCGCGATTGCTTCCCGGCATTCGCACGATGCGACGTTTGCCCGGTATCCCCCTGTAGGAGCGGCGCAAGCCGCGACCGCGACCTCTCGCCTGCGACGCAAGCCTGTTTCGCGGTCGCGGCTCGCGCCGCTCCTACAGGTAGCGCACGAGGCGGCGGCCGCAGCCGGTGATGGGCTTTGCCGCGATCGCGTCCCGGCATTCGCACGATGCAGCGGTTGCCCGGTACCCCCCTGTAGGAGCGGCGTAAGCCGCGACCGCGACCCCTCACCTGCGACGCAAGCTCATTTCGCGTTCGCGACTCGCGACCACAGCAAACCCATGGGCCGCCGCCCGAGCACGCGCGGGCAAGGAATAGCCGCGACGCGTGGTCGGACTTCGCCGCGATCGGCGCCGGCGTCTCGCACGATGCGACCGGCAGCCGCTACAGTGCGGTTCCCGCTCCGTTCGCAGTGCTCCCGCCCGTGTCCAGCATGTCCAAGTCGTCCAGCAAGTCCGCCGCGTCCAAGGCCCGCACCGCGTACGTGTGCTCCGAGTGCGGCGCCGATTACAACAAGTGGCAAGGGCAGTGCGGCGAATGCGGGGCCTGGAACACGCTTAGCGAGTTCGTGGTCGAGCCGGCCGCCAAGGCCGGGGCCGGCGGGGTCGCGGCCAGCCGCCGCAGCAGTTGGGCCGGGCGCGCCGACGCGCCGGCGGTGACCGCGCTCAAGGACGTCAGCCACAGCGAGGAGTCGCGGGTCAGCACCGGCATCGGCGAATTCGACCGGGTGCTCGGCGGCGGCCTCGTGCATGGCGCGGTAGTGCTGGTCGGCGGCGACCCGGGCATCGGCAAGTCGACCCTGCTGTTGCAGGCGATCACCCGCATGGCTCAGACCTTGCCCGGTCTGTACGTGACCGGCGAGGAATCGCTGTCGCAGGTCGCCGGCCGCGCCTCGCGCCTGGGCCTGCCGCTGGACGGCGTGCACGCGCTGGCCGAGACCGGGGTCGAACGCATTCTCGAACACGCATCAAAGATGAAGCCGGCGCTGATCGTCGCCGACTCGGTGCAGACGCTGTGGACCGAACAACTCGCCGCCGCGCCGGGCTCGGTCAGCCAGGTGCGCGAGAGCGCGGCGCGGCTGGTGCGTTACGCCAAGGAGACCGGCACGGCCGTGTTCTTGGTCGGCCACGTCACCAAGGAGGGCGGCATCGCCGGCCCGCGCGTGCTCGAGCACATGGTCGACGCGGTGCTGTATTTCGAAGGCGAAAGCGGCAGCCGTTTCCGCGTGCTGCGCGCGTTCAAGAACCGCTTCGGCGCGGTCAACGAGCTCGGCGTGTTCGCGATGAGCGACAAGGGCCTGCGCGAAGTGCCCAACCCGTCGGCGATCTTCCTGTCCGGCAGCCGCAGCCCGCAGCCCGGCAGTTGCGTGATGGTGACCCGCGAAGGCACCCGGCCGTTGTTGGTCGAAGTGCAGGCGCTGGTCGATTCCTCGCCGCTGTCGAATCCGCGCCGGGTCGCGGTCGGCATGGAACAGAACCGCCTGGCGATGCTGCTGGCGGTGCTGCACCGGCATGGCGGCATCTCGGTCGGCGACCAGGACGTGTTCGTCAACGTGGTCGGCGGCATCCGCGTGCAGGAAACCGCGGTCGATCTGCCGCTGCTGCTGGCGGTGCTGTCGTCGCTGCGCGATCAGCCGTTGGCCGAGCAGACCGTGGCCTTCGGCGAGGTCGGTCTGTCGGGCGAGATCCGCCCGGTGCCCAACGGCGAGGATCGCTTGAAGGAAGCGGCGACCCATGGTTTCAAGCGCGCCATCGTGCCCAAGGGCAACGCACCGCGCGGCGGCAAGATCGGCGAGATGGAAGTGATCGCGGTCGAGCGTTTGTCGGAAGCGCTGGAAGCGGCGTGAGGGGGCTGGGCGCCTTGCATGCACGATGGCCGGATCGGCCCCATGTCGCGGCCGCTGCTGCGCGCGCAGGCGACATGACGGCGTTGCCGCGACGATCCCCGACCGGCACGAGGCGGTAAGCGCGAATGTCGCATCGTTCCTCGCACGAACCGGACGCCGCACCGACGACGGCGGGCCGCGCGTTCGCGCGTTGGGTCTCGATCGCGCTGCACCCGTTCGCGGTCTTTATCGCGCTGACGCTCGTCAGCGTGCGGGTGCTCGCGCCGCAGGCGCTGGGGCATGCGCTGATCGGCGTGTCGGCGGCGGTGCTGGCGTGCTGGGCGTTCGTGCTGCAGCGGCGGCGGGCCGGGCATTGGTCGACGGTGGATGCGTCCAAGGCCAGCGAGCGGCCGCTGTTGTACGCGGTGCTGTTGGCGATTCTGGCGATCTGCTGGTGGTGGATGCGCGGGCAGGCGGCGCCGCTGGCGCAGGGAATCGTCGCGGTCGCGGCGATGCTGGTGGCGGCGGCGGTGTTCAATCGCTGGATCAAGCTGTCGCTGCACATGGCCAGCCTGGCGTTCGCGGCGGTGTCGTTGCTGGCGTTGTGGCGGGTGGCCGGTATCGTGGCCGTCTGCGCGTTGCCGCTGCTGGCCTGGGCGCGCTTGCGCATGGCCCGGCATACGCCGGCCGAAGTGATCGGCGGCACGGTGCTGGGCGCGGTGTTCGCGTTGGCGCTGCGGGTGTGGGCGGGGTGAACCGGTGTCGTAGGCAGGCTCGCCGATCGCAAGTCGACACCGAATTGCGTGGCGACTTTGACTGCGCTGCAGGAAGTCTTTTGTGGGGAGGCTTCAGCCCCGATGTTTTTCGCCCAACCGCCACCGGATGCTGCATCTGGCTGATCGAAAAGCGTCGGGGCTGAAGCCCCACCCACAGAGACTTCGTGGCGTTCGATCAGGTTGTATCCACAACCGCGATTCGACTCAGGCTCGCAAGCCTGTTAGCGGTCGACATCCAAAGAACGACCGGCGCCGCGTTGGAGTGCGGCGCCGGTCGTGGAGTTGGCTCGACCCAATCCGGTCTTGCTGGATGCAACAAGACCGGATCGTAAAAACCACTGGAAACGATGCAGATCCGATAAGACCTGAAAATCCGGCAGGCCCCGGAAAACCCGCGTTACGCCGCTGGCTTGCCCGCCTTGGCATGCGCATTGAGCAATTCGACCAACTTGGCTTCATCAAAGCCCTGCATGCTCTTGTCGCCGATGTAGATCACCGGGACGCTGTTGATCTTCAAGCCGTCGGCTTCCTTGCGCGCGGTCTGGTCCTTGTCGATCACGCGTTCGACGAAGCGCACGTTCTGCTTTTCCAGCAGCGCCTTGGCCTTAACGCAGAACGGGCAGGTCGAGAGGGTGTACATCACCACTTCGCCGCCGCTGGCCTTGGCATTGGCGTAGACCGCCGAATAGTCGCCTTGCGTCACCTGCGCGCCGCCACCGCCGCCGCCGATCAATCCGCTGTTGCGGACCAGATAGCCCGCGCCTACGCCCAGGCCCAGGGCCAGTGCCACGACCAGGATGGTGGTCAGGATCGACTTGAAATTCATTCCTTGTCCTCTTTGAGTGATGCGCTATGAATCGTCGGCGCCGGCTCGTGGCGAGCGTCCGCGACGATGGAATCGGGCTCAGCCCCGGCAGCCGCAGCGGTTGACGCAGGCCTGACGTTCGCGGAAGCACGCGGTTCCGCCGCCTTCGGCGCGGCATTGTTCGAAGATCGCGATGCAATCGTCCCAGCAGCGCGCGCATTCTTCGGGCGTGCCGCCGCTGGAGAAGGCGCTGAGCGACATCGCCAGGCCGAAGCAGAACGCGGCGCCGATCGACAGCCGGCGCGTGGTAAGTCTCAACATCACTGTTCCTCCTTGTGCCCGTCACTGGGCCGCTAGGGTTATATCACCGGCGCGGTGCCGGGCCACTGCTGTGAAGTCATGGCGGATGTGACCGGCGTTACGGAATCCGGTGCCGCGGTTCGATGCGACGGCGCCTGCGGATACGCCCGGGTGTCGTCGGCGGCGCGGCGATGCGCGCGCGGCGCCGGTTCGCTGCACTGCGGCACGAATTTGCGCGCCTGGACGGAGGTTCCGGAGGAGCGTGGCTCCTCCGGATGAGTCCGCTGCGATCAGGGAATCGGGCAGCCGCAGACATTGCCGCAGAAGTTGAAATTTTCCTGGCACACGCTGGCCGGTTGTCCCGACGCGCGGCAGGCGCGGCGCTCGGCGAAGCAGCCGTCCCAGCAGTCCGCGCAGCTCGCGGCGAATGCGTTCATCGAGAAGGCCAGGCCGAAACAGAAGGCGATGGTGGCGGAAATGCGGTTGCGTTTATTGAACATGGCGATGCTCTCCTTTGATGGATCGGTGATGATCGGTGGTGGTGGCGTAAGCGCGCTGTCAGGGAATCTGGCAGCCGCAGCGACGCCCGCAGGCGTTGTAGTTGGCGGTGCACACCGACGGCGGGTTTCCGGCCGCGCGGCAGATCTGGCGTTGGGCGAAGCAGCCTTGCCAGCACTCTTCGCAGGTGGCGGCGAACGCGCTCATCGAAAAGGCGAGGCCGAAACAGAACGCACAGGCGGCCATCACACGGTTGCTCTTGCTGATCGACATCAGACGTCTCCTTGAGTCTGGTGAAACCCACGCTCGTCGTGAGCGTGTGGCGATGGACGCCGATGCGATGCGCGAGGCCTGCGTCCATGGGCGTCGCGAGGAGCGGATGCATCGTGCCGCGAGCATGCCCGGCTTGGGCCGGCGGCTCGATCCAACGCAGTAAAGCGCCGTCAGCGGCCAGCGAAATCGCGCCGTATGCGGTCGCGTTGACGGAACGGCGATAGCCGTCGAAAAAATGCAATTCCGCTGCGGTGCAGCAGGAATTTGTGATCTCCGCTCAGGTTTATGAACACGCCTTGGCACACATTCGAGGCCTTGGCCGTAACAACCCTCGTGACAAGGAGCGTGCGATGGCGCTGCGTATCCTGTTCCTGTGCACCGCCTACAACGGACTGGCGCAGCGCGCCTGGGCTGAGCTGAGCGAACTGGGCCACCAGATCGCGGTGCAGGTCGCGTCCGACCCGGACACCATGCGCGCCGCGGTCGCGCGCGAACGACCGCAGCTGATCGTCGCGCCGATGCTGAAGTCGGCGATCCCCGACGACATCTGGACCCGGCATACCTGCCTGATCGTGCATCCGGGCATCGTCGGCGATCGTGGCCCGTCGTCGCTGGACTGGGCGATTCTCGAAGGCGAACCCGATTGGGGCGTGACCGTGCTGCAGGCGGCGGCCGAGATGGACGCGGGCGACATCTGGGCCAGCGCCGGCTTCGCCATGCGCGGCGCGTCCAAGAGCCAGTTGTACCGGCACGAAGTCACCGACGCGGCGGTGCGCGCGTTGTTGCAGGCGGTGGAGCGTTTCGAATCCGGCGACTATCAGTCCGGTGTATTTCGACCGCAACCGCTGGACTACGCGCGAGCCGACGTGCGCGGCCGACTGCGCGCGAGCATGCGCCCGGCCGATCGCAGTCTGGACTGGGCGATGGACGACGCGACCTTGCTCGCGCGCATCCGCAGCGGCGACAGTTCGCCCGGCGCGCGCGGCGAAATCGCCGGTCTGCGCTGCCACGTGTTCGGCGCGCACGTCGAACCGTCGCTGCGCGGCCGTCCCGGCGAATTGCTCGGCCAGCGCGACGGCGCGGTCTGCATCGCCACCGGCGACGGCGCGCTATGGCTCAGTCATCTGCGCGAGAAAGACGGCATCAAGCTGCCGGCGACGCGGGTGCTGGGCGAACGGCGCCTGCACGGCATCGTGGCGCGGGCGTCGAAACCGGCGACCTCGGTGGCGGGTCGGCGCGATCACGGCTATCGCCAGATCCGTTACCGCGAAATCGGCGCGGTGGGTTATCTGCATTTCGATTTCTACAACGGCGCGATGTCGACCGCGCAATGCGACCGCCTGCGCACCGCGTTCCTGCAGGCGCGCCGCCGGCCGACCCGGACCATCGTGTTGATGGGTGGCAGCGACATCTGGTCCAACGGCATTCACCTCAACACCATCCAGGCCGCGGCCGATCCGGCGCTGGAATCGTGGCGCAACATCCTGGCGATGAACGCCTTGGTGCGCGAGATCGTGCTGACCGATTCGCATCTGGTGATCTCGGCGATGCAGGGCAACTCGGGCGCGGGTGGAGTAATCCTGGCCTTGGCCGCCGACCAGGTATGGGCGCGCCGTGGCGCGGTCATGAATCCGCATTACAAGGGCATGGGCGGCTTGTACGGTTCCGAGTACTGGACCTACCTGTTGCCGCGCCGTGTCGGCGAGACCATGGCGCGGGAACTGACCGAAGGCCTGCGCCCGATCGGCACCGCCGGCGCCGAGCGCATCGGCCTGATCGACTCCGCCTTCGGCGCCAGCGGCGCGGATTTCGTCGCCCATGTCGAACAGCGCGCCGAACGCGCGGCCGACCCGGCCAGCGTGCGCAAGGCGCTGGCGAGCAAGCGCCGGCGCCGCGCGATCGACGAGCGCCGCAAGCCGTTGGAGAGTTATGGCGCGGAAGAGCTGGCGCATATGTATCGCAACTTCTTCGGGACCGATCGCAGTTATCACGAGGCGCGGCACCGGTTCGTGCACAAGTGTTGCGTGGCGCCGAGTTGCGAAGCCGCGCCGGTCGAGGCGGTGGTCGATCGGGATCGGGCTACTGCTTGAGGTGAATCGATCGGTTCCGGGATCGATTTAGGTCTTGATGCGGCCGAGGATTTTCTGCGGCTGCAGCTGCGGCTAAAGCTGCAGCTTTCCTCGCCTTTGCTCGCGCCCCAATTCGCGCAGTCCATCCAGCGCTGCGAAGCCCCGCACTCGCGTTAGCAAACGCACACCCGAAGGGCGGCGTGCAGGATGCACGCCGTGCGCCACCGGGACATGGATGTCCCGTGTGGCGCATGCCCGCGTATGCACCGCACGCGCGGGCACTTGATTCACAACAAAGCATTTTTCTTTGGTTACCTTTCTTTTGTTGCTTTAGACAAAAGAAAGTAACCCGCCGCTTTAGTGGCGGAAGCTTTTGATCCTGCTTACAGCTTCTTAAAGCTTTAGAAGCTCTAGAGCCCTTTGAAGCAAAGACAAGATCAACAGCTTTCGTCCGCAAGCGGCCGAGTTACTTTCTTTTGTCAAAAGCGACAAAAGAAAGGTAACCAAAGAAAAACGCTTTTCTTTGAATCAAGAGCCCGCAAGCGCGGAGCAGACGCGGGCATGCGCCACACGAGACATCCTGTCTCGGTGGCGCACGGCGCACATCCATGTGCGCCGCCCTTCGGGTGTGCTTTTGTTCTCGCGAGTTACAAGCGTCGCAGCGCTGGATGAACTGCGCGGCTTCAAGCGCAAGCTGAGCTACCTGCTCTACCTGTAGGAGCGGCGCGAGCCGCGACCGCGTCATTACGGGTTCGACGAACCCTGCGGCGTAGCTGGGGTGTCGCCGTCGCGGCTCGCGCCGCTCCTACAGGGAGGCCATGGCGCCACGCCGCGATGGATGATGATGTCGGCAACCGCGCCAAAGCGAAGCCAACGCCAAGCGCTGGCCACGCCCTCGATCATCCCGTCGCGATCAGGGAATTTCGCAGCCACAGGAGATACCGCAGGACCGATAGGTCGTGCCACACGTGAAATCGTTGCCGACCACCTGCATGCACTCCGCGTACTCGATCTCGCAGGTGCGCCAGCACTGATCGCACGATCCGCCGGCCGTGGCGCTCAGCGACAACGCAAAACCGAAGCACATCGCGACCAGCGCGCCGATGCCGAGCTTCCTTGATTTCCTGCTCATGATGTCGTCCTCTTCGCCCCGGAGCGGGGCGCGTGCATCATGCGAAGCATCGCGTGCTCGGGTCAATGCGCCCGCGCGGAGAGTGTGACGACGACGCGCGCGCTCGGACGAGCGGGGCGGGTGAACAAAAAACGTCGGGCCTGGAAGGCCCGCAAGCCGCCTCGCCGAAGCCAGACGCCTTGTGAGACCTTCCAGGCCCGAGGTTGTTCGATCCGATGCGACGAACCTGCATCCGACCCCGACCCAACCGGACCGGGATCGAACCCGACGCCTGGATCAGTGCCCGCCGGCCGCCGCCGCGCCGCCGCCCGCCTTGGCGCTGAACGGAGGTTTGGCGAACCAGACGAACACCGTCACCACCAGGAACAGGATGCCGATCAGATGCAGCATCTCGTTGAAGCCGAGCTGCGCGGCCTGCTGCGAAATCATCTGGTTCAAGGCCAGCGCGCCACGGGTGGCGTCGCCGTTGCCGAGGGTGTTGACGGTCTGCTGGATCGCCGGATCGTTGGCGGCGATGTGTTCGGTCAATTGCGCGTGGTGGATGGTGCTGCGCTGGCTCCAGGCCCAGGTCGTCAGCGAGGCGGCGAAGCTGCCGCCGAGCGTTCGCACGAAGGTCGCCAGGCCCGAGCCCGCGGCGATCTCGTGCGGCTCAAGATCGGACAGCAGGATCGTCAACACCGGCATGAAGAACAGCGCCACGCCCAGGCCTTGCCACAACTGCACCATGGCGACGTGGTTGAAGTCGACGTCCAGGTTGAAGCCCGAGCGGATGAAGCTGGTGAAGGCCATCACGATGAACGCGGCGCTGGCGACCAGACGCAGATCGAAGCGCGCCGCGTACAGGCCCACGAACGGCGTCAGCAATACCGGCAAGATGCCGATCGGCGCGGTCGCCAGGCCCGCCCAGATCGAGGTGTAGCCCAGATTGCGTTGCAGCCACAACGGCACCAGCAGGCTGATCGAGAAGAACGCCGCATAGGCCAGCACCATCGCCGCGGTGCCGGCGGCGAAGTTGCGGTGACGGAACAGGCGCAGGTTGACGATCGGATCGCGCTCGGTCAGTTCCCAGATCACGAACACGGTCAGCGCGACCACCGCGATCAGGGTCAGCACCACGATCTTGGTCGAGTTGAACCAGTCTTCGTCGTTGCCCAGGTCGAGCATGATCTGCAGAGCGGCCACGCCGAGCACCAGCATCGCCAAACCCATGTAGTCCATCTTCGGGTTTTCCAGCCGTTCCGGCCGGCCGCGCAGCTGATTGCCGACCACCAGGCAGGCGAAGATGCCGATCGGAATGTTGATGAAGAAGATCCATTCCCAGCTGTAGTTGTCGGTGATCCAGCCGCCGAGGATCGGGCCGGCGATCGGCGCGACTACGGTCACCATCGCCAGCAGAGCGATGGCTTGTCCGCGTTTATGCGGTGGGTAGATCGAAATCAACAACGCCTGGGTGACCGGGTACATCGGTCCGGCGACGAAGCCCTGCAACGCGCGCGCGGTCACCAGCAGGCCCATGGAGTTGGCCAGGCCGCACAGGAACGAGGCGATCACGAACAGCATCGTCGCCCACATGAACAAGCGGCGTTCGCCGAACTTGCGGGTGAAGAAACCGGTCAGCGGCAGCGCTATGGCGTTGCTGACCGCGAACGAGGTGATCACCCAGGTCGCCTGGCTGCTGCTGCCGCCGAGGTTGCCGGAGATGGTCGGCAAGGACACGTTGGCGATGGTGGTGTCGAGCACCTGCATGAACGACGCGAGCGCGAGACCCAGCGTGGTCAATGCGAGATTGGGTGGCCGGAAGCCGGCTTGCGGCGCGGGCGCGGCGGCGGCATTGGCGGTGGTGGCGGACATCGATCGGCCTGTCGGTTCGGGTGAGCCGCGCGTGGGCGCGGAACCAAGAGCGGAGGTGAAGCCTTCCGGTCCCCGTCATTGCGGCTCGCGCCGCAATGACGGTTTCGGAGTTCGCGCTGCATCGCGGGGGGAGGGGAAGCGGCGCGCACGGCGCGGCCGCTTCGACACGATGCAGGACGAACGACAGACGAAGAACGACGTGGGGGAGGTGCTTCGTCTTTGCTGCGCGGTGGCGGTGGAGCGGTTGCAGCTGGAGCGTTGAAACAGTCGCTACGGATGCGATGGAGATCCTCGGTCGAACCGAGCCGATCGCGGTTCGATCAGCCGTGCTGCATGTTCGGCAGGTTGTCGCGCACGATCTTCTCGATCATCGCGTCGGCCTCGTGCAACTGCTTGGCATAGGCGTCGGTGACCAGCACCGGCTTGGCCGGCGGCGCCGCGGCCAGGACCGCGCCGGTCTGCTCGCGGATGCCGACGTCGACGTGCATGCTCAGGCCCAGGCGCAGCGGGTGTTCGACCAGTTGCTTGGGTTCGATCTCGATCCGCACCGGCACGCGCTGGATGATCTTGATCCAGTTGCCGCTGGCGTTCTGCGCCGGCAACAGCGAGAACGCGCTGCCGGTGCCCATGCCGAGGCTGACGACCTTGCCCTGGTAGGTCACGTCGCCGCCGTACAGATCCGAATGCACGTCGACCGACTGGCCGATGCGCATCTTGGCGAGCTGGGTTTCCTTGAAGTTGGCTTCGACCCAGACCTGATCGAGCGGAATGATCGTCATCAGCGCGCTGCCCGGCTGCACGCGCTGGCCGAGCTGCACGTTGCGCTTGCCGACATACCCGCTGACCGGCGCGACGATGGCCGAACGCTGCAGGTTCAAATACGCCTGACGCAGTTGCGCGGCGGCCGCGGCGACCTGCGGCTGCTTGGCGACGGTGGTCGCGTCGACCAGCGCGCGATTGCGCGCCAGCGAGCCGCGCGAGGACGACATCGACGCTTCGGCCGCGGCCAGTTCGTCGCGCGCATGCGCCAGCTCCTCGGCCGAAACCGCGCCGCTGGCGACCAGGCCTTCGCGACGCTTGACGTCGGCGCGGGCCTTCTGCACCGCGACTTCGCGCGCCGACAGATCGGCCTGGCCGGCGTCGACCGCGCTGAACAGACCGCGCACCTGGCGCACGGTGTTGGCGAGATTCGCGGTGGCCTGATCGTAGGCGACCTGCGCATCGTTCGGATCGAGCTGCACCAGCACCTGACCGGCGCTGACCTTCATGCCGTCGTCGGCGCCGATGCTGACCACGGTGCCGGTCACCTGCGGGGTGATGTTGACCACGTTGCCTTGCACGTAGGCGTCGTCGGTGTCCTGATGCCAGCGCAGCACGAGCATGTAGTACGCGGCCCAGGCGATCGCGGCGATCACGATCACCGCCAGCAGGATCGTCAGCGCCTTGCGGCGGTTGTTGTTCTTCGGCGGCGCGGCCGGCGCGACCGCGGCTTGAGGATTGACTTCGGTGGTCATGGCGTCGGGGCCTTCGCGATAACTTGGGTAGAGGATTCGTTGGCAACGGTGGACGCGACCGGGTCGGGCGAACTGAGTTCGAGTCCGCCGCCGAGCGCGCGGTCCAGGTCGATCTGCGCGGCGTAGCGTTGCGCGCGCAGGCCGGCGAGTTGTTGGTCGAGTTGCAGCAGCGGACGCTGCGCCGAGAGCACGTCGAGCTGAGTGCCCAGGCCCGCGCGGTAACGGCTGCTGGCGATCTGCCAGGCCTGCTGCGCGGCGTCGCGCGCCTGCTGCGCCGAAACGATCTGGCCGTCGAGCGAACGCGAGCTCTGCACCGCGTCGGCGACTTCACGCAACGCGCCGATCAGGCTCTGGTTGTAGTTCGCGACCGCGAGGTCGTACTCGGCGTCGGTCTCGGCGAGGTTGTCGCGCAGACGGCCGCCGTCGAAGATCGGCATGCTGAAGGCGGGGCCGCCTTGCAGCAGTTTGGCTTCGCTGGTGAACAGGTCCGACAGATGGCCGGTGGCCAGGCCGACGATCGCGCTGAGGTTCACGCTCGGATAGAAGTCGGCCTTGGCCGCCTTGATGCCGTGCGAACTGGCTTCGACCCGCCAGCGCGCGGCGACCACGTCGGGACGATGGCCGAGCAATTCGCTCGGCAGCACCGACGGCACCGCCGGGTTCTTCGCCGCGAGCAGGGTCGGGCGGGCGATGTCGAGGCCGCGATCGGGGCCCTTGCCCAGCAGCGCGGCGAGCGCGTTGCGGGTGGCGTCGATCTGCTGCTGCGCGGCCTGGATCTGCTGATCGGCGCTGGCGCTGGCGCTCTGCGCGTTGCGGATCTGCAATTGGTTGTCGAGGCCGGCCTTGACCCGCTGCTGGCCCAGGCCGAGCAGACGATCGGAGCGTTGTTTTTCCGAACCCGCCACGTCCAGCGCTTCGAACGACTGCGCCAGCGACACATAGGCGCGGGCGATGTTCGACGACAAGGTCAGGCGCGCGGCCTGAGCTTCGACTTCGGCGGCGCGGGTCTGGCCGAGCGCGGCCTGCCAGCGCGCGCGCTTGCCGCCCCACAGGTCCGGGCTGTACTTGAATTCGAGCATCAGCACATGCGCGCCGAGGTACTTGCCGCCGATCGGATCGGGGGCGAGGGTCTCGGGCAATTCCACGCCCGAGTATTGGGCGGCGGCGCCGACGGTCGGCTTGCGCGCGGCGTCGGCGAGCCCGGCCTGGGCGACGGCCTGACGCACGCGCGCGTCGGCGGCGTCGAGGCTGGGCGTGCCGGTCAGGGCTTCGTCGATCAGCGCATTGAGCTGCGCGTCGCCGAGCGAGGTCCACCAGTCGCGCTTGGGAAATTCGGCGGCCGACACCTGGGCGAGGCTGCGGGTGGCCTGCAGGCGGTCGGCGTCGAGCGCGTGGCCGGACGGCTCCAGGCCGCGGGTGCTGGCGCAACCGGCCAGGATCAGCGCGGCGGCCAGCGGCGTGAGCACGTAAAGCAGCCCGCGGCGCGGGCGAGGGTCGAGAGAGGACATGGCTCAGGAACCGGAGAGTGAGAGGTTGTCGCGAACTTGTTCGAGCAGGCGATACAGCTGATCGCGATCGCTGTCGCTCAGGCCGGCCATGGCGCGTTCGCGCACGCGCTTGCCGCACTGGTCGATGTCTTCCCAGATCGCGGTGCCGGTTTCGGTCAGGTGGATGTTGAGCGCGCGGCGATCGTCCGGATCGGCCACGCGCACGACGAAGCCGCGGCTTTCCAGCTTGTCGAGCAGGCGGGTCATGGCGCCGGGATTGAGCTGCGCGGCGCGCGCCAGTTCGGTGACCCCGGCGGTACCGATCGCCAGTTCCTTGAGGGTGATGAACTGGCTGAAGGTGAGGTCGTGGCCGGCCTGCGCCAGCTCGCGTTCCATCTGCGCCCACATCGCGTCGCGCACCTGGCGGAACAGCAGGCCGAGGTTGGAGGTCGAGCAGGGCTGGTTGGGGGTCGAGGTCGTCATGGCGCGGCATGTTGCTCGCCCGCGCAATAGTTGTCAAGGCAAATATTGTTCTAACAAGGACCTATTCAGGCAGCCGCCAGCCACGTGTGGAAAGCGTGTAGACCGTTGCCTGGCCTGGGTTGCGGGCGATCGGGCCGGAACTCCTAAGCCAGGGCGCCGGGTACGGCATGCGCCGGCACGGGCGGCCGAAGGTGGCCGGTGCGAGGCATGAGGACGGATTAAAAGTCGGCTGTCTGGTGCCGATACGACTACTGAACGAGTCCCGGGCAACGGCGCTCGCGGCGCCGCTCAGACCCGCCGCAGGACCACTTCCAGCACGAACTTGCTGCCGAAAAAGGCCAGGATCAGCAAGGCCATCGCGGCCAGGGTCCAGCGCACCGCGACCACGCCGCGCCAGCCGTAGCGCCAGCGGCCCAGCAGCAGGCCGCCGAAGGCCAGCCACGACAGCACGCTGAGCACGGTCTTGTGCATCAGGTGCTGGGCCAGCAGGTTCTCGACGAACAGCACGCCGGTCAGCAAGGTCGCGGTCAACAGGATGAAACCGACCGCGATGGTGCGGAACAGCAGGCTTTCCAGCTCGACCAGCGGCGGCAGCGCGCGCAGCCAGCCGTGGAATTCGCGCCGCCGCAGCGCGCGCTCCTGCAGCCACAGCATCAGCGCGAACAGCGCCGCCACCGCCAGCGTGGCGTAGGCGAGCAGGGCGAACCAGGCGTGCAACTGCAGGCGCCAGTCCAGCGGTTCGGGATGCTGGACGTGGCCGTACAACTGGTACGACACCAGCATCAGCGCGGCCAGCGGAAACACCACCACGCCGAGCGCGGCCATGCGTCCGGCCGCGCCGAAAATCGCGGTCAGCACCGCCATGCCCAGCCCGACCAGGGACAGCGCGGCGAAGAAATGCAGATCGGCGCCGCCGGCGATGCGCCAGGCGATGAAGTGCGCCGCGCCGTGCAGCAACACCGCCAGATTGGCCGGCAACAGCCACAAACGCGCCTCGCGTCCGCGCTCGCGGCGCACCGCCGCGACCAGCAGACCGGTCGCGGTCAGGTAGAGAACGACGGCGATGAGAACGATTGTCATCGACGAAGTGTGGCATAGGCGAGGAATGAGTGGAGAGGAGTGAGAAACGAGTAAAAGGCGGCGACGGTCCCGGCTCGTACTCGTTTCTCACTCCTCTCCACTCACTCCTGCCCCAAGTCTCCACTCACTCCTGCCCCAAGTCTCCACTCACTCCTGCCCCAAGCCCCCTGCCGCTATACTTGCCGCCCCTGTCGTTTCGCCCTGCCGACCACGCCATGTTCGAATCCCTGACCCAACGCCTGTCCGGCACCATCGAGCGCCTGCGCGGCCGCGGCCGTCTGACCGAAGAGAACATCCGCGAATCGCTGCGCGAAGTGCGCATCGCCCTGCTCGAGGCCGACGTGGCCCTGCCGGTGGTGCAGGCGCTGATCGAACGGATCAAGGTGCGCGCGGTCGGCCAGGAAGTGCTCAAGTCGCTGACCCCGGGCCAGGCCCTGATCAAGGTCGTGCGCGACGAACTGACCACGGTCATGGGCTCGCAGGCCACCGACCTGAATCTCAACGTGCCGGCGCCGGCGGTGATCCTGATGGCCGGCCTGCAAGGCGCCGGCAAGACCACCACGGTCGGCAAGCTCGCCAAGCACCTGAAAGAGCGGCGCAAGAAGAAGGTGATGGTGGTCTCGGCCGACGTCTACCGTCCGGCCGCGATCGAACAGCTCAAGCAGCTGGCCGAACAGATCGACGTGCTGTTCTTCGCCTCCGACGCCTCGCAGAAGCCGGTCGACATCGCCCGCGCCGCGATCGCCGATGCGCGCAAGTCCTATGTCGACGTGCTGCTGATCGATACCGCCGGCCGCCTCGCCATCGACGACGCGATGATGAGCGAGATCAAGGCGCTGCACGCCGCGGTGTCGCCGGTCGAAACCCTGTTCGTGGTCGACTCGATGACCGGCCAGGACGCGGCGACCACCGCCAAGGCCTTCAGCGAAGCGCTGCCGCTGACCGGCGTGGTGCTGACCAAGACCGACGGCGACGCGCGCGGCGGCGCCGCATTGTCGGTGCGTTACGTCACCGGCCGTCCGATCAAGTTCATCGGCGTCGGCGAAAAGCCCGACGGCCTGGACGTGTTCCATCCCGACCGCGTCGCCAGCCGCATCCTCGACATGGGCGACGTGTTGTCGCTGGTCGAGCAGGTCGAGCAGCAGGTCGACAAGGACAAGGCGCAGAAACTCGCCGAGAAGGTCGCCAAGGGCAAGAAGTTCGACCTCAACGACATGAAGGACCAGCTCGAGCAGATGCAGAACATGGGCGGCCTGCACGGGCTCATGGACAAGCTGCCGGGCATGGGCCAGATCCCCGACGCGGTCAAGAACCAGGTCACCGGCAAGGAAGTGCCGCGCATGGTCGCGATCATCAATTCGATGACCAAGAAAGAGCGCCGCAACCCGGCCCTGCTCAACGGCTCGCGTCGCGCGCGCATCGCCAAGGGTTCGGGCCTGACGCCCGCCGACGTCAACAAGCTGATGAAGCAGTATCAGCAGATGGAAAAGATGATGAGCAAGCTCTCCGGCGGCGGCATGAAGGGCCTGATGCGCGGCATGAAGGGCATGATGGGCGGACGCGGCGGCATGCCGTTCCGCTGAGCGAGGCATCGCGGCGAAACCATCGAACGGCGGCCCTTGGCCGCCGTTTTTTGTTCTGGCGGCTGCGAATTCGTCCCGCCTCGCGACGCCCGGTTTACTACCTGTAGGAGCGACGCAAGTCGCGACCACGCAACCGCGCCAATCGCGCAGCCAACTTTCCTGGCGAATGGCCCCATCTGAACACACGAAGCCCGTAGGCAAGTCGACGCATTTCAAATCGGCGCGTGGTGCGCCATGTACGTACGACGCACCGAATTCGCATTGTCGAACACTCGAACATCGTGTGTAACCGACAGATCGCACAGACCTCACGCAGCGCCGAGGTGAAGCCCTAGATCCCCGCCTTCGCGGGGATGACGAGCAAAGGCGAAAGCCTCTTTCCTGACAGTAACGAGGCATCGCCATCCATCGCGCTCTCGCAAACGCCCCCTGTAGGAGCGACGTAAGTCGCGACCGCGCAACCACGACAATTGCGTAGCCCCTCTGTTCCGGCAAATCCTCCGGCCTCAACGCATCAAATTTCACGCATACGTATACGCATACGCCCACCCGCCCGCGCACGCACGCACGCACGCGCACGCGTTTCCAACTCGCCGCCACTCACTCGCCGCCACTCGCCGACAAACGGCGCCGCGCGTTCTCGGGCTGGGAGACAGCGCCGAGCGATTCTGTGCTCACGGAACGGCGAGGCGCGAAGCGGACGGACGGAAAGGGGGCTGATCCCATCGCGTGAGGCCGCGTGCAAACGCTGCGGCCGCGACCGAGCGCCGCCGCCTGCCAGACCGCGAACGACCGCGGACAGCAGCAAGCATGAGCACGAAACCGCGCATGGACCGCGCGGATACACCGAGGTTCGGGGAAGACCGGTTCCGGGGGGCGGAACCGGCGCAAGGGCGGGCGGCGACAGGACGGCGCCGCCCGCCGGGCGGCATCCGAGGGAAGCGGGTGCCGGCGCCAGGGACGGCGCGGCAGGGCAGGGAAGCGCGGGAATCCGGGCCCGTCAGGGGCCCGGGTTTGCCCAAGCCACGGAATCGGTTAAACTTTCCGGCTTACCCCGTCATTCCGACGGCTGGGCAACACAGGAAAACAGACCCCATGGTCAAGATTCGACTGACCCGCGGCGGCGCCAAGAAGCGTCCGTTCTACCACATCATCGTCACCGACAGCCGTAGCGCCCGCGATGGCCGCAACATCGAGCGCGTCGGTTTCTACAACCCGGTCGCCGCCGGCGCCGAGAAGCGCGTCGAGCTGAACATCGATCGCGTCAAGCATTGGGTCGCCAACGGCGCCCAGCTGACCGACAAGGTCGCCGACCTGTACAAGCAGGCCGTCAAGGCCGCCCCGGCCGCCTGAGCCGGCGGGCCGCGCAGGTTCGCCCGCGCGGCCCTTCCCACGCCCCCATGAGCGACTCCTCGCGCCGCCTCCTGCTGGGCAGGGTGCTCGGCGCTTTCGGCATTCGCGGCGAAGCCAAGCTCGAGTCCTGGACTGAGCCGCGCGCCTCGATCTTCCGCTACCAGCCCTGGATCGTCCGCGACCCGCAGGGCCGCGAGCGCGAGTTGTCGGGCGTGCGTGGCCGCGAAAGCGGCAAGTTCCTGATCGCCACGTTTCCCGATGTCAGCGACCGCGACACGGTCGAAGCCATGCGCGGCACCGAAATCTACGTTCCGCGTTCGGCCCTGCCGCCGCCGAAAGACGGCGAGTACTACTGGGTCGACCTGGAAGGCCTGAACGTGGTCACCACCGAGGGCGTGTCGCTGGGCAAGGTCTCGCACCTGTTCGCCACCGGCGCCAACGACGTGCTGGTCGCCCGCGACGACGAACGCGAGCGCATGATTCCGTTCGTCATTCCTCGGTACGTCGTTTCGGTCGACTTCGACGCGAACCTCGTGACGGTCGATTGGGACCCGGATTTCTAGGAAAGAGTTGAGAGGAGTGAGAAACCAGTAAACCGCTGGGCTCTACTCGTTTCTCACTCCTCTGAACTCACTCCTGCCTAATGCGAATAGACCTGATCAGCCTGTTCCCCGAATTCGTCGCGCAATGCGCGGCGTTCGGCGTGGTCGGCCGCGCGGGCGAGCGCGGGCTGTTGTCGCTGCACGGGTTCAATCCGCGCGATTACGCCGAAGGCAATTACCGCCGGGTCGACGAGCGTCCGTTCGGCGGCGGGCCGGGCATGGTCATGCTGATCGATCCTCTGCGCGCGGCGATCCGCGCCGCGCGCGCGGCCGATCCGGCGCCGGCCCGGGTGATCTACATGAGCCCGCAGGGCGCGCGCCTGGATCAGGCCAAGGTCCGCGAACTGGCGGGCCATGAGCGGCTGATCCTGCTGTGCGGCCGCTACGAAGGCGTCGACGAGCGGCTGATCCAGGCCGAGGTCGACGAGGAAATATCGATCGGCGATTACGTGCTGTCCGGCGGCGAACTGGCCGCGGCGGTGATCGTCGACGCGGTCGCGCGGCTGCAGGACGGCGCGCTCGGCGACGCCGAGTCGGCGGTTCAGGACAGTTTCGAGGACGGCCTGCTCGACTGCCCGCATTACACCCGCCCGGTCGAACACGAACTGGGCACGGTGCCGCCGGTGCTGATGTCGGGCAATCACGCGGAAATCGCCAAATGGCGGCGCCAGCAGTCGCTGGGCCGGACCTGGCAGCGGCGCCCGGACCTGTTCGACGAGGCCGCGCTGTCCAAGGCCGACCGCAAGCTGATCGCGGCCTACCGCGCCGAGTTGGCCGCGGCTGAGGCCGCGGAGCAGGGCGCCGAAGCGGCGGCTGGAAGCGTTTCCAGCCCCGAGCCGGGCGTTCAGTCGGGCCCGCCGGCCGGCGAAACGCCCTGAGCCCCTAGCGCCGCGGGGAAAAAGCTCGTTATAATTAGTCGCTTAGCTGTACCCCTTTGCTGTACCGATGCCATGACGCGGGTCCACGTGCACTCGCGCAACAACTAATCCAACAGGCCGTAACCATGAACAAGCCCTCGCTCCACACCCTGCTGCAGAATTTCGAAGCCGAGCAGATCACCCGCAAGCTGCCCGACTTCAGCCCCGGCGACACCATCGTCGTCAACGTCAAGGTCAAGGAAGGCACGCGCGAGCGCGTCCAGGCCTATGAAGGCGTGGTCATCGCGATCAAGAACGGCGGCCTGAACTCCTCGTTCACCGTGCGCAAGATCTCGCACGGCTTCGGCGTCGAGCGCGTGTTCCAGACCCACAGTGCGATCATCGACTCGGTCGACGTCAAGCGCCGCGGCAAGGTCCGCGCCGGCAAGCTGTACTACCTGCGTGGTCTGCAGGGCAAGAAGGCGCGCATCAAGGAAGATCTGGCCGCGTACGCGCGCGCCAAGAACGCTTCCGGCGCCGCCGCCGAGTAATTCCCGCATCGCGCGCCCGGCGCGCAATGCCACGAACGGCCGCCGCGAGGCGGCCGTTTGCGTTTGCGCGCGGCACGGTGACGGCGGCCGCCGCGCGGACTCGCGCGGCGCGAGCCGTCCCGAGGGCGCGTGGCGTGTCGATCAAGCGCATCGCGCGGGCCTGCGTCGCGGCCTTCACGATGGCCGCGATTGGCCCGTTGTCTGGCCGCGTCGGCGCTGTGCGCCGCGCCCGGTTCGCGCTAGATTCCCGACGCGGCGTCGGCCGCCGGCAGTGCCGCCCCCGCGGCAGGAGAGCGCAACGTGAATCCGGGTTTGTCCGAAGGCGATATCTGCACCTATCAGCGCAGCGACGGCGCATGGGGCTTCTTCTGGGTCCAGCGCATCGACGCCTTGCCCGACGGCCGCGACGCGCTGTCGCTGCGCAAGTTCGACACCCATACCGCCGACGAAGTGCTGCGCGAGCACGTCGCCGACGTCAACGAACTCAAGGCGCTGCGCCTGCTCGGCCACTTCCCGATCGTCGGCACCCGCGTGGCCGAGGTCGAGCCGCGCGTGATCGGCCACATGCCGGTGCGCGACGCCGACCTGGAGGGCTACCGGATCTGGCGCGAGGCCTTCGACAAGGGCGAGGCCGGGGTGTTCACCGTGGCGCTGCAGGACATCTGAGCACGCCGATGGCCGCGAAACGCGGCTGCGTGTTGCCTGCGTCGAACGGTGCGACGCGTCAGCGCGGCGGCTGTTCGGTTTCGGCGTCGTCGATATCGCGCGCCAGGTTGGCGAGCTCTTCCGGACTCGCATCGGCCACCGGCGCCGGCGGCTGCGCAGCGATTTCCGCCGGCGTGGCGATGGTCTGGGTGGCGATCGGCGCGACCGCGCGCTCGGCCGGGCTCATCATCCGCGAACGACGCCAACCGCCCCAGCGGTAATACGCCAGCGACATCGACATCGCGCAGAACGCGCTGACCGGGAAACTCCACCACAGGGCGTCGGTGCCGATCACCGGCTGCAGCAAGGTCGCGAACGGCACCCGGATGCCCCACAGCGCGAAGCCCAGGATCAGCAGCGGCGGCACCACCGCGCCGGTCGCGCGGACCACGCCGGAAATCACGAAGGTCACCCCGAAGAACAGGAACGACCAGATCGAAATATGGTTGAGGTGGCGGGCGATTTCGAACGACGCGCTACCCTCCGGCAGGAACAGCGCGAGCGTGTAGCGGTCGAAAAAAATCAGCGGCGCGATCAACGCGCCGGTCATCAGGAAATTGAAACCGGTGCCGGTGCGCGCGGTCGCGTCGACCCGGTCCCAGCGCCCGGCGCCGACGCTCTGCGCGGCGATCGAGGAGCACGCCGCGCCGATCGCCATCGCCGGCATCTGCACATAGGTCCACAGCTGCAACGCCGCGCCGTAACCGGCGGCGGTGCCGGTGCCGTGGGCGTTGACCAGGCTGATCATCGCGATCATCGCCAGCGAAATCAGCACCATCTGCAGGCCCATCGGCACGCCCTTGACGATCAGCGCGCGCAGCACCGCCGGATCGATCTTGAGCAGATGCGCGTCCTGCCGGCCCAGCCACAGCACGTGGCGCTTGCGCCGCAGGTACAGCAGCATCGCCAGCAGGCTCAGACCCTGGGCGAAGAAGGTCGACGCGGCCGAACCGGCGATGCCCATCGCCGGCACCGGGCCCCAGCCGAAGATCAGCAGCGGATTGAGCACGATGTCGAGCGCCACCGACATCAACAGGAAGCGGAACGGCGTGCGCGAATCGCCGGCGCCGCGCAGCGCCGCGGAGAAGAACGCGAACGCGTACAGGAACGGCATCGACAGGAAGATCACCCGCAGGTAGCTCTCGGCCAGCGCGAGCGCGGGCGCCGGCGTGCCCATCGCGCGCAGCACGGTGTCGGCCATGAACCAGCCGGCGATCGCGATCAGCGCCGACAGGGCGATGAAGAAGGTCGCGCTGGTGCCCATGACCCGGCGCGCGCGCGCGGTGTCGCGCGCGCCGATCGCCTGGCCGATCAGGATGGTCGCGGCCATGCCGATGCCGAAGATCGAGCCGATCAGGAAGAACATGATGTTGTTGGCGTTGGCCGTCGCGGTCAGCGCCGCCTCGCCGAGGTAGCGGCCGACCCAGATCGAATTGATCGAGCCGTTGAGCGACTGCGCCGCGTTGCCGGCCATGATCGGCAGGGCGAAGGAAATCATGGTGCGGCCGATCGGGCCTTCGGTCAGCAGGTGGCTGCCGCGCGGGGTGCTGGGGGCCATGGCGGGATCCGGACGGGGACGACGCAGTATGCCGCCGCGCGGGGTGAGCGGGCCGTAGCCGCGCGATGTCGGGATGGCGCGAGCGGTGAATTATTGCGCGGGCTGGGTCGCGCGGATGTGGGGAAGGTGTCGGTGCCGAACAGGCATCAGGCGCAATGGAAGATGTGATCGTCGGAAAAGCCGGGGCTCTTTTTTCAAACGCGCTGCCCCCGATCTGTATTGCTCAGTTAGGCTTCACAGCGGCCATCGAGGAGCGCCGCATGACCGCAATCCGCCAAGCCACCCCGGGAGACGATGAGCGCATCTGCGCTCTGCTGACCGCGGCCGGCCTGCCCACGGGGGATCTGCCGGCCCCTGCTGTCGCGCTTTGTGTGGCTGAAGCGGCTGACGCGATTATCGGCGTCGTTGGCGTGCAGCACTTCGGGCAGACGGGCCTATTACGTTCGCTGGCAGTCGATACCGCTCACCGCGGCTCGGGCCTCGGCGCTGTCCTGCTCGGACATGCGCAGAACCAAGCGCGCGCCACGGGCTTGCGCGAGTTGTTTCTCTTGACCGAAACGGCCGCCGTCTTTTTTACCGCGCAGGGTTATCGCGCGGTCGCTCGCGATTCGGCGCCGGCGGATGTGCTTGGCAGCGCACAGTTCCGGTCGCTTTGTCCTGCGTCAGCCGTTTGTATGGCCAAGACGCTCTAGAAATAATCTGACATCGTGACCCACACGGATCGGGGACAACGCGTTTTCAACATGGACATGATTTCTGGAGGCGCGGAGCGGTGCATTGCTGCTTCGTCCAGATGGGCGTGGTCGTCGTTGGCCGCGACGCAGTGCGTTTTCTGCGTGGAACAGCGGGTGATGGGATTCGTTTTTGCCTTCGGTGCGCGGCGATCCGCGGGCAAAAAGCGAATCCCCCGCGCGGAAGTGACGCGATGACTGTATGGCGGCGGCGCCGGGCGCTCGCCCCCTCTACAAAGTGGGCATGATTTTCGGGGCGCGACGTGGTGCATTCCCTTCTCTCAAGGTAGGCATGACTCTCGGGCGCGATGTGACGAACGCGATCTTCGACGGGCGCGACGCGCTGCTTTTCCCCCCTTTGAAAAAGGGGGGCAGGGGGGATTTGCTTTTGCCCTCGGTACGCGGCGATCTGCGGCGAAAAAGCGAATCCCCCGCGCGGAAGCGACGCGATGACTGCATGGTTGCGTCGGGCGCTCGCCCCCTCTACAAAGTGGGCATGATTTTCGGAGGCGCGACGTGGTGCATTCCCTCTTCTCAAAGTGGGGATTATTCTCGGGAGACGATGCGATGCATTTCGCTTCGTTCCCTAAGTGGACACGATCTTCGACGAGCGCGATGCAATGCTTTCCGCCCTTTCGAAAAGGCGCGGATTTCGCTTTCGCCTTCGATGCATCGCGCCCGCTTCGCACCTCCCGTCGTATCCTTCGACAACGCACCGCTATCTTCCGCATCGATGAGCAAGCAAGCCGAAACATCCGTCGCGTCGCCGGTCGCCTCGGTCCGCCTGGACCTGTGGCTGTGGGCCGCGCGTTTCTTCAAGACCCGCAGTCTCGCGCGGCAGGCGGTCGAGACCGGCAAGGTCGAGGTCGGCGGCCAGTATGCCAAGGCCTCGCGCGCGGTGCGGGTCGGCGACGGCCTGCGCATCGTGCGCGGCGAGGAAGTGTTCGAGGTCGTCGTGCTGGCGCTCAGCGAGGATCGCGGCCCGGCGAGCGTGGCGCAGACGCTGTACGCCGAAACCGAAGCCTCGCGCCTGGCGCGCGAGCAACTGCGCGCGACCCGCATCGCCGAGCGCAACGGCTACCGCGCGCCGGAAGGCAAGCCGGACAAGCGCGCGCGGCGCCTGATCAAGGCCCTGGGCGATATCGACGCGTTGTAGCGGCGTCGGCCGTCGCGTTCGCGCGCGTCCACGTCCGGCGGCGATTTCGGATTTCGCCGACTCCGGCTGAGCCGGATCCGATCGTGAGGGAGCTGTTCGCGCCGAAATCCGATCGTGCAGACATCCGATCGCGCCAGAACTCGATCGCACCGAAACTAAAACCCGCCGCCAAAAACGACGACGGCCGCGCCGAAGCGCAGCCGTCGTCCACCTCAGTTGGCTGACGCCGAGCGGCCGAAGCCGCCGCGGGTGCAACCTCAGCGTTGACCGCCGAGCAGGCCGCCGCCGATCTTGAGCAGGTCGCCCAGGCCGAGCTGGCCGTCGCCGTCTTGGTCGAGCACCGAGCTCAGCAAGCCGCCCGCCGAACCCTGCTGCTGGATGCGCTGGTGTTCCTGGCCGAGCACGTTGCCGAGCTGCTGCGGCGAGGCCGCGGCCTGGCCGCCGCCGGAGAACATGCGCTGGGCCAGATACGACAGCACGATCGGCGCGAGCATCTTCAGCAGCGCGTTGGCCTGGCCGCCTTCCAGTCCGGTGGCTTGACCCAGACCCTGCGCGGCGGTTTCCTGGCGGCCGCCGAAGATGTGGCCGAGGATGCCGGCGCCGTCGGTCTGCGGGCTGCCACCGCCACCGCCGAGCACCGCGCCGAGCACGCTGCCCAGGTCCAGGCCGCTGGCGGCCGCGGGCGCGGCGTGGTCGCGCTGCAGCGCGCCGAACAGCGCCTCGGCGCCCTGCGGCTGGCTGGCGTTGCGGCCGAGCGCGCCGAGCAGCAACGGCAGCGCCGCGCTGACCGCGCTCTGCGTCTGCGGCTGCGACAGGCCGAGCTGGCTGCCCAGTTGCGCCAGCGGCTGGCCTTGAAGTTGGTTGAGAAGATCGTCGGTCAGCGAGGCGCTCATGGCGGGATTCCGGGTGCGAGGAAAGCAGATGCTAGCGCCGAATCGTGAGTGGCGGGTGATGCTGGCGGCCGCGAAATCGGCGATGGCATCGCGATCGTGCAGGCGATGTGGGCGCGCGGTGCGGTTGAGGCACGCGGGGGCTTTCGTGCGGCGGGTCGGCGGCTTGCGGCCGCGAACGGCGGGCCGCGTCGGGCGATCGGGCCTGGAACGACAGGCCTGGCCCTGTGTTCGCGGCTCCGGCTTTTCCAGGCAACGTGGCCGCCGCGGCGCACGGCGAAAAAAAAGCCCGGCTGAGGTCGCCGGGCATAAAGTCACACAGGGTCTGTTGTCGGCGAACGGTTCGCCGGGCGATCAGTTCAGATCGAAGCGGTCCGCGTTCATCACCTTGTTCCAGGCCGCGACGAAGTCGTTGACGAATTTCTGTTGCGCGTCGGAGCTGGCGTAGACCTCGGCCAGCGCGCGCAGCTGCGAGTGCGAGCCGAAGATCAGGTCGGCGCGGGTGCCGGTCCACTTGAGTTCGCCGGTCTTGCGGTCGCGTCCTTCGAACACGTCCTTCGCCTCGGAGTTCGCCTTCCACACCGTGCCCATGTCGAGCAGGTTGACGAAGAAGTCGTTGCTGAGCGCGTCGGCCTTGCGGGTGAACACGCCGTGCTTGCTTTGGCCGGCGTTGGCGCCGAGCACGCGCAGGCCGCCGACCAGCACGGTCAGTTCCGGCGCGCTGAGGTTCAACAACTGCGCGCGATCGATCAGCAGCGATTCGGCGGTGACGTCGAACTTGCCCTTGACGTAGTTGCGGAAGCCGTCGGCGAGCGGTTCGAGCACCGCGAACGAATCCACGTCGGTCTGTTCGGCGGTCGCGTCGCTGCGGCCCGGAGTGAAGGGCACCTTGACCGGGAAGCCGGCGTTCTTCGCCGCCTGTTCGACGCCGGCGGCGCCGGCCAGCACGATCAGGTCGGCCAGCGACACCTTCTTGCCGCCGCTCTGCGCGTCGTTGAATTCCTTCTGGATGGCTTCCAGCGCGGACAGCACCTTGGCCAGTTGATCGGGCTGGTTGACCTCCCAGTCCTTCTGCGGCGCCAGACGGATGCGCGCGCCGTTGGCGCCGCCGCGCTTGTCGGAACCGCGGAAGGTCGAGGCCGAGGCCCAGGCGGTGGATACCAACTGCGACACCGGCAGGCCCGAGGCGAGGATCTTGGCCTTGAGCGCGGCGACGTCCTGCTCGTCGATCAACGCGTGGTCGACGGCCGGCACCGGGTCCTGCCAGATCAGCACTTCGGCCGGCACTTCCGAGCCGAGGTAGCGCGCGCGCGGCCCCATGTCGCGATGGGTCAGCTTGAACCAGGCGCGAGCGAAGGCGTCGGCGAACTGATCGGGATTTTCGAAGAAGCGGCGCGAGATCTTTTCGTAGGCCGGATCGAAGCGCAGCGACAGGTCGGTGGTGAGCATGGTCGGCGCGTGGCGCTTGTTCGGATCGTGCGCGTCGGGGATCTTGTCCGCGCCGGCGCCGTCCTTCGCGATCCATTGGTGCGCGCCGGCCGGGCTCTTGCTCAGTTCCCACTCGAAACCGAACAGGTTGGCGAAGAACTCGTTGCCCCATCGCGTCGGCGTGCTGGTCCAGGTGACCTCCAGGCCGCTGGTGATCGCATGGCCGCCGATGCCGCTTTCGAAGCTGCTGGCCCAGCCCAGGCCCTGTTCGGCGATATCGGCGCCTTCGGGCTCGCGGCCGACATGCGATTCGGGACCGGCGCCGTGGGTCTTGCCGAAGGTGTGGCCGCCGGCGATCAGCGCCACGGTCTCCTCATCGTCCATGGCCATGCGCGCGAAGGTTTCGCGGATGTCGCGGGCCGCGGCGACCGGATCGGGGTTGCCGTTCGGGCCCTGCGGATTGACGTAGATCAGGCCCATCTGCACGGCGCCGAGCGGATTTTCCAGCACCCGGTCGCCGCTGTAGCGCTTGTCGCCGAGCCACTCGGTTTCGCTGCCCCAGTACACGGCTTCCTCGGGCTCCCACACGTCGGCGCGGCCGCCGGCGAAGCCGAAGGTCTTGAAGCCCATCGACTCCAGCGCGACGTTGCCGGTGAGGATCATCAGATCCGCCCAGGAAATCTTGTTGCCGTATTTCTGCTTGATCGGCCACAGCAGGCGGCGCGCCTTGTCCAGGTTGCCGTTGTCCGGCCAGCTGTTGAGCGGGGCGAAACGCTGCTGGCCGGCACCGGCGCCGCCGCGGCCGTCGAAGGTGCGGTAGGTGCCGGCGCTGTGCCAGGCCATGCGGATGAAGAGCGGTCCGTAGTGGCCGAAGTCGGCCGGCCACCACTCCTGCGAGTCGGTCATCAGCGCGTGCAGATCCTGCTTCACCGCGGCGAGGTCGAGGGTCTTGAACGCCTGTGCGTAATCGAAATCGGGATCCGGATTGGACGGTGGCGCCTGCTGGTGCAGGACCTTGAGGTTGAGTTGGTTCGGCCACCAGTCGCGGTTCGACGTGCCGCCGCCGGCGGTGTGGTTGAACGGACACTTCGATTCGGTGTTTGACATGGGTTCTTTAGCCTTTCGCTGGTGACGGTGCGGGTTCGACGGCTGCGTTCCGGGTGACGCCCGACCGCCTATGCGCGAACGGGTCCGATCTCGGACCCGTTGCGGACATTGCGCTGGCGTTGCGACGACTGCTGATTCGGCCGGTGGTGCGGGAACGTGTCCTGGAACGGCATCGCCGCATGCGCGGTGAGGCTCAAGTGCCGGTCGCGCCCGCGCCTTGGCGGGTTCGAGGCGGCGGTCGGTCCGGTCGGCTGGCAGTGGTCGTGCAATCGCATCGCTGGCGCTCGGGTGGTGTAGCGGTGACGGAAGGGGCTCCGTGGGGCGGGGTGTCGAGGTGGGTTGACGATAGGTCGGCGCCAATGACAAGTGAAATCGATATTTCCGACGTATTCGATAGAAGCCGGCTATGGCGAAGCGGTTCGCGCCGCGGCGCGGCAGGGGCGCGCTCGAATCATGGAAGGCTCGCGCCCGGCGATTCGTGATCGATGTGGCAAACGCGCCGGCCGGTTCGCGGATGCTGCTTTGCAGCAGCGTTTGTGCACGCCGGCGCCGGCCCATACTCGGCGCGAGCGTCGGCCAGCGCCGTAGCGCTCATCCATTCGACCAAGGAGGGAAACACGATGAAGGCAAACACGATGGGGAAGAGCGCGGGCCTGCGGATCGCCGCGGTGACGGCGTTGGTGTTCGGTCTGGGCCTGGGCGCCTCGGCGTTCGCGGCGGATCCGGATTGCATCAACGCCTGCCTGGAGATCAAGCGCGACTGCATCGCCCAGGCCGGCGGCGGTTCGATCCAGCATTGCAATCGCGCCTACCGCGAGTGCGCGGCGGGTTGCGAGTTCTGATCGAAATGTGGGGCGAGGCGACAGGCGCCCGCGCGGCGCCTGTCGTTTCGATGCAGCGAAGGGTTTGCCGCGTGCTCGCATCGCCCGGCGCGCGCGGCCGTTGAATCATCGCGCCGCGATGCGCACGGCGATGGGCGGGCGACGACGACGGCCGGAGGCTGAAATCAACCGCCCTGGATGACGTCGAACTCGCCCGCGAGCACCCGATCGAGCCGGCCGCTGCGCCAGCCGCGCACGCCGTCGCGCACCAACGGCGACGGCGATTCGCGATAGCGCCGGCAGATCCGGCGCTCGCCGTCCGGCGCGGCCTGAGCCACGCGCGCGCGGCCGGGCAGATCGGCGGCGACCTGCACCGACAGAGAGGCGCGACGGGTCACGCCGTCGTCGAGTTCCTCGAACACATGCAGGCCCGATTCGCCCTGCAGCAGATCCAGCGCGCCGAAGCCGCTGATCGCCAGCCAGGCCTTGCAGTGTTCGGGATCCTGGCGCAGCACCTCGACGCGCATGTTGCGGCGCCGCGCCCAGGCCAGGTACATCGCCAGCAACTGCTGCCACCACAGGCGCAGATCGGCGCCCGAACGCAGCGGATCGGCGTCGCCGGTGTCGATCTGGATCAGGGCGTCCTGCGGGCGTTGCTCGCGCACCGCGTCGATCGCCAGTCCGAGCAGGAACAGCAGCTGCGCCAGACGGCCGGCGAACTCGCCGTTGCCGCGTTCCTGGCGCAGGCGCTGTTGCATGCGCTGGGCGGTATCGAGCGCGCTCTCGATGCGGTCGCGGCGTTCGATCCGGTCGAGCACGCCGTGGCGGTCGCCGGCCGACCAGAAGTCGGATTCGCTCATGCGCGCGTAATCGGCTTCGCGCGCGCCCACCCAGTCGGCCGATTCGATCGCCGCGTCGAGTTCGCGCAGGCGCGCGTCCAGGCGCGCGATCGCCTCGGCATCGGCCGAGGGCGTGTAGACCAGATCGCGCAGATCGCCGGCCGGCGCGGCGGCGGTCGCGGCTTCATCGGTGGGCGCGACTTCGCTAGCCTGGGTCGCGTCGGGATCGATGAACACCACGTCGAGCTTGTCGCCGGCGCTGCGCACGAACAGGAACTGATCGCCGCGCGGCGCGCGGTGTTCGACGATGCTGCGCGCCAGCGGCGCGAGCAGGTAGTGCTCGATCGCGCGCCGCAGCGGACGCGCGCCCAGGTCCGGGGTGAAGCCGCGGTCGAGCAGGAATTCGATCGCCGACGGCTCCCATTCCACCGCCCAGTCGCGGTTGCGCAGGCCGCGCCGGGTCAGCACGCGGCCGAGTTCCTTGTGCAGGATCTCGCGCATCAGGTTGCGGTCGAGCGGGTTGAACAGCACCACCCGGTCCAGGCGATTGATGAATTCGCGGCGGAAAGTTTCGTACAAGGCCTTCTCGACCGCGCTGCGCGAATAGCCGCCGCTGACCGAATTGAAGCCCGGCCCCGCGCTGCGCGAAATGGTCGAGCCGACGTTGCTGGTCAGGATGATGATGCTGTGGCGGAAGTCGGCGGTGTGGCCGCTGCGGTCGCTCAGGCGCGCATCGTCGAACACCTGCAGGAACAAGTCCCACACCTTCGGATGGGCCTTTTCGAATTCGTCCAGCAGCACCACCGAGAACGGTTGTTCGCGGATGCGCGAAGTCAGCGAGCGCACGCCGCCCTGGCCGCCTTCATCGGCGGTCAGGCGCCAGGCCGAGTCTTCGGATTGGAATTCGCTCATGTCCAGGCGCAGCAGGCGTTCGTCGCTGCCGAACAGCAATTCGCCCAGCGCCTTGGCCAGCTCGGTCTTGCCGGTGCCGGTGGGGCCGGCGAACAGGAACACGCCGATCGGCCGGCCGTTGTCGGTCAGGCCGGCCTTGAGCATCGCGATGCGGTCGAGCAGGGCGTCGACGGCTTCGTCCTGGCCGATCACGCGCTGACGAAAGAATGCGCGCAGGCGATCGAGGTCGAGGCTCTGGCGGTCGTCGATCACGTCCAGCGGCAGGCCGCTGCGCTGGGCGATGGTCGCCAGCAGGCCTTCGGCGTCCAGCGGCAAGGCCGGCGGCTCCTGCGCGCTCGCGCTCTGCAGGCTGTCGCCGAGCAATCGCAGCAGGCGGCCGGGTTCCTGCTGTTCGGGGAAATACTGCGCGGCCATGCGCGCGGCCTCGGCCAGCACGCGCGCGTCGGCGACCGGGCGGCCGAGGCGTTCGGCCTCGATCCGCGCCCATTCGGCCGCGATCGGCTCCAGCGCGAGCGGTTCGACCGGGGCGAGGTTGAGGATTTCGAAATGGTGCTTGATCACCGGCCGCGCGATCAGCAACTGGGCCAGCTGGCGCGGAGTGATTTCGCCGATCACCCGCAACTGCCCGCGTTCGATCGCCGGCAGCATCAGGTCGAGCAGGCCGCGCGGATCGCGCGAGTGCGAGCCCTTGGCCAGCAGGTCGAAGAAATCCGGCGCGCGCCACAGCGCCTGCTTGCGATCGAGCACGGCGAGCATTTCGCGCACGCGTTCCTCGAGTTCGCCGATGTAGCTCTGTCCGGACAGGATTTCCGCGGCGCTGGCTTCGAACACCAGCCAGCCTTCGCTTTGCAGGCGCTGGCTGAGCAGGTCGATCAGCACGCTCTTGCCGACGCCGTGTTCGCCGGCGACCAAGACCGAGGTCGTCGCCTCGTTACTCAGCAACTCATGCACACGTTCGAGCTGTCGCGCCAAAGTGTCATGCACGATCCGCGTCTGCGGCTTGACCGCCGCGTTGACCCGGCCGAACGCACCGAGCACGCGGCCCTCGCGGCGCGCGTTGGCGGCGCGTTCGACCTGCGCCAGCAGCGGGTCGAGCAGCGGCGAGGCGAAGCGCTTGAGGGTGTCGCGCAACTGGCTGGCCTGGGCTTCTTCGAGTTCGTCCAGCGTGGGCGCGGCCGGCGCTTCGCCGAACTGCTGCGCCCATTGCAGGTAGTCGCGCAGGTGCTGGCGCACCGGCGCGAAGTCCCACCACCACGGCTGCGCGTGCCGCATCAGCTGCGGCAGCGCCTGCGCGTCGCCGCGAGTGCGCAAGTGGTCGATCAGGAAATGCAGCGGATAGCCGCCGAACTGGGCGGCGTGTTCGAGCACCGGCGCGAGCGGGATGTCGCCGCGCCGCGGCAGCACCGCGGTAATCATCGATTGCTGCACGTAGCCGCTGCCGCCGAGCTGGCGAACCAGTTCCTCGGCGCTGAAGGCCTCGCCGGCGAGCAGGTCCACGCCCTGGTGGAATTCGGGCAGGGCCAGCAGGTCCTGCGGACGCTGGATGCGTTCGTCGACCGCGTCGATGGCGCGGAGCAACCGCAGCAGTTGATCGGCGGGTGTTTCGATGTTGGCCGAAGACGTTGCTTCGATCGGCGCCTTGGTTTCGCGGTTGTCCTCGTCGGCCGTTGGATCGGCCTGAGGCGGGGCGGCATCGGCCACGGCGGACGCGGCCACCGGCGTGGCCCGATAAAGGCGGGCGAGGATCAGACCGGCGACCACGCCGACGACGAATAGCAAGGCTTCCACGGGGGCTCCGGTGTCCATTCCGGGCGACAGTTTAGCGGGTCGGTCGCTGAGGACGGTGCGATGCGCGTAGCGCACTGCGACCCGGGCCGGCTTTGCGGCGGCGCGTACGAACCGCGAGGTCTGTTGTGAGAGGGACTTCAGCCCTGACGCGCTCGTCTCCGGTCGCGGCACACCCGCGCTGCATCGCAACCTGAGCGAAAAGCGTCGGGGCTGAAGCCCCACCCACAACAGACCTCGGGGTTTGCGCGCGAAGGCGTCCAGCAACGGTTGTCTTGCGGACGTCGTAGCCGAAGCCGTCGTTTTACAGGCCGTCATCCCCGCGAAGGCGGGGATCCAGAGACTTCAGAGTCTTGCCGCGGTGAAGCCCTGGATCCCCGCCTTCGCGGGGATGACGAGCAAAGGCGGGCAACGAAGTGGCGAGCAAAGGCAAGTAATGAAGCGACGAGCGCGAGCAAATGCGGATGCGACGAGCAAAGGGAGTCTGGGATGGCGGGCCGAGGCTTCATATCGGCCGGTCGATTACGACGACCTTACGAAACCCGACCTCGCCCATGGCCTGGCATCACACCAACGCCTTGATCCGATACAAGGCTTCCAGCGCCTGCTTCGGCGTCAGCTCATCCGGGTCGACCTCGGCCAGCGCATCGAGCGCGGCCGACGACGGCGGCGCGAACAGGCCGAACTGCTGCGGCGCGTCCAGCGCGGCCTTGGCGAACGACGGCTTGGGCGTGTCGCGGCCTTGTTGCTCGAGTTCGATCAGCCGCCCGCGCGCCTGCTTGACCACCGACTTGGGCAGGCCGGCCAGCGCCGCCACCTGCAAGCCGAAGCTGCGGTCGGCCGGGCCGTCCTTGACCGCGTGCATGAACACCAGTTGCTCGCCGCCGTTCTTGTCGTGATGCTCGACCGCGTCCAGATGCACGTTGGCGATGCCGTTGCCCGGTTCGGCCAGCGCGGTCAGTTCGAAGTAATGGGTCGCGAACAAGGTGTAGGCGCGGTTGCCGTGGGCGAGGTGGCGCGCGCAGGCCTCGGCCAGGGCCAGGCCGTCGTAGGTCGAGGTGCCGCGGCCGATTTCGTCCATCAGCACCAGCGACTGGTGGGTGGCGTGATGCAGGATGTAACTGGTCTCGCTCATCTCGACCATGAAGGTCGATTGGCCGCGGGCGAGGTCGTCGCCGGCGCCGATGCGGGTCAGGATGCGGTCGATCGGGCCGATCACCGCGCGCGAGGCCGGCACGAAGCTGCCGATATGCGCGAGCAGCACGATCAGCGCGTTCTGGCGCATATAGGTCGACTTACCGCCCATGTTCGGGCCGGTGATGACCAGCATGCGGCGGCCGTTGTCCTCGTCGAGAATCAGGTCATTGGGTTCGAACGGTTCCTTGCGCACCGCCTCGACCACCGGATGGCGCCCGCGCTCGATCCGCAACCCCGGCGCGTCCGACAGTTCCGGTCGCGACCAGTCCAGCGTGGCGGCGCGTTCGGCGAAACCGCACAGCACGTCGAGTTCGGACAGGGCCGCGGCGCAGCGCTTGAGCGGTTCCAGGCGTTCGTTGAGCGCGTCGAGCAATTGTTCGTACAGCAGCCGCTCGCGTGCCAGCGAACGCTCGCGCGCCGACAGCACCTTGTCTTCGAATTGCTTGAGTTCTTCGGTGATGTAGCGCTCGGCGTTGCTCAGGGTCTGCCGGCGGGTGTAATGGGTCGGCGCTTTTTCCGCCTGGGCCTTGCTGATTTCCAGGTAATAGCCGTGCACGCGGTTGTAGCCGACCTTCAGCGTCGGGATGCCGCTGCTGGCGCGTTCGCGCGCTTCCAGGTCGACCAGGAACTGATCGGCGTTGGTCGACAGCGTGCGCAGCTCATCGAGTTCGGCATCGTAGCCGGTCGCGAACACGCCGCCGTCGCGCGCCAGCACCGGCGGCTGGGTGACGATGGCTTGTGCTAGCAGATGCGCGTGTTCGTCGTGCTCGCCGAGCGATGCGCACAGCGCATTGAGCCGCGGCGAATCCAGCGGGCGCAGGATCGTGCCGACGTCGGGCAACAGGCCCAGGCCGTCGCGCAATGTCGACAGATCGCGCGGACGTGCGCTGCGCAGGGCGATGCGCGAGAGAATGCGTTCGAGATCGCCGAGCGCGCGGAAGCGTTCGCGCACCTCGTCGCCGCCGCGGCTGTCGATCAGGGTCGACACGGCGTGGTGGCGATGGCGCAGCAGGTCGCGGTCGCGCAGCGGCCGGTGCAGCCAGCGCCGCAGCAGGCGTCCGCCCATCGGCGTGACCGTGCTGTCGAGCACGCCGAGCAGGGTGGTGCGGCTGTCGCCGTCGATGCGGCTGTCGAGTTCCAGATGACGGCGGGTGGCCGCGTTCATCGCGATCGCGCCGTCGCCGGATTCGACCGCGATCGAAGTCAGATGCGGCAGACGCTGCTTCTGGGTTTCTTCGACATACCCCAGCAACGCGGCGGCCGCGGCGATCGCCAACGGCTTGTCTTCCAGGCCGAAACCGCTCAGATCGTGCACCGCGAAGAAACGCAGCAACTGACGCCGACCGCTGTCGACATCGAACAACCACGGCGGACGCCGGCGCATGCCGTTGCGTTCGGCCACGAACGGCGCCCAGCCGTCTTCGTCGGCGACCAGCACCTCGGCCGGTTCCAGCCGTGCGATCTCGGCTTCGAGCGCGTCTTCGGTCGCAACTTCGTTGACCAGGAAACGGCCGGCGGCCAGATCGGCCCAGGCCACGCCGTACCCGTGCTTGCCGCGCGAGATCGCCAGCAACAGGGTGTCGCGGCGTTCGTTGAGCAGGGCCTCGTCGGTGACCGTGCCCGGGGTGATCACGCGCACCACCTTGCGTTCGACGATGCCCTTGGCCAGCGCCGGGTCGCCGATCTGTTCGCAGATCGCCACCGATTCGCCCAGCGCCACCAGCCGCGCCAGATAGCCTTCGGCCGAATGGTGCGGCACGCCGGCCATCGGGATCGGTTGCCCGGCCGAATTGCCGCGCTGAGTCAGGGTGATGTCGAGCAGTCGCGCCGCCTTGCGGGCGTCGTCGTAGAACAGCTCGTAGAAATCGCCCATGCGGAAGAACAGCAGCACGTCCGGGTGCTCGGCCTTCGCGGCGAAGAACTGGCGCATCAGCGGGGTGTGTTCCGACACGTCTTTGTCAGTGCCGGATTTGTCCTTCGTATTCAAATATATACGCCAAATTCTGGGCCGGCATGTGTGCCGAGTGGGGAGGTGTCGGGGGCGCTCGGGCGGTCGCTGTGGCGCCTGCGTAGTCTACTGCGTTATTTTCCGGCCACGTAGCCAGGACGCGGCGTTGCGCCGTGCCCGTACCCACGTCGCGGTGCCGGGCCCGATCTTCGATTTCGATGAACGCAAGGAGCGAGGTGTGGGGAAAATCACCAGGATCGAGCACAAACCCGAGCGGGAAAGGTACTGGATATACGTCGACGGCAATTACTGCTGCAGCATCCGCGAGCGGACCTTTCCGGCCATGCAGCTGTCGCTCGGGATGGCGGTCACCTGCGATGAATTGATCGAGCGCGAGACGTTTTTCTGGAAACACCACTACGATCAGGCCGCCTGGAAGAAGGAAGGGGTGCGGCTCGGCAAGGTCAAGGCCTTGATCGATGGCATCGATCCGCGGGCCGCGGCTCAGGTCGTGGGGTTCGGCGCGGGCAGCACCGAGTTCATAGCCGAGCATCCGAAACAGGCCGGGCGACCCGACATCGAAGTGGTCAGCACGGATGGGCATCATCAAACCTTGCTTGCGGTCGAAGTGACCGGCACCGAGCAGATGCGCGGCGCGACCTATTGGGTCCGGCCCGACAAGCTCGATTACGTGCGGGCGCATCCCGATCAGGAAGTCTGGCTGATCCTCCACTATGCCGAGCCGCAAGAGCGGTTCGTGTTCATTCGGCCGTCAAAAGACCAGCACTACCGTCCCGTCGAAAAAGTGATTCGCGGCGCCAAGGAGCGGTATGTGGAGTTCAGCGACGACAGTCCGGAGGTCGTGTCGTTCGAGCTGTTCAAGCGAAGCGTGATCGAGAAAATCGACACTGCGACGGGATGATCGCGCAGCGCATCGTCGACCTGGCCGGCATCGCCGCCGTGCCGCGCCGCGACGGGCGGAAAGGGAAATCCTCGCGGCCGCGCGCGAGCGCGCCGCCGGTGTCGCGACGAGGCGATCGCCGCGGCATCCGCGTTACCGCGCGCCCGCTCCCCGGAGCGGGCGCGCAGCCTGTCAGTACTGGAGCAGGGAATCTTCCCAGTTGCGATCGCTCGACCGCACGGTCGCGGCGTAGGTCATGGTGTAGCTGCCGTCCCACGGGTCGTTGAAGTACACGTAGTTGCCCGAGTAGCCGGTCACCACCACGTCGTGCGCGCCGCCGCTGCTCCAGCGCCAGGACATGATGAAGGGCTTGTTGGCGTTGATGCGCGACTGCAGGCTGGCCTGGGTCAGCGAGCCGTTTTGCTGATAGAAGCGCTGGCTACCCCAGAAGTAATTCATCGAATCGTCGACGTAGTAGTTCCAATTGCCCTGGTTGGCGTTGCTGTTCCAGTAAAAGGTGTTGTTGCCGCAGGCGTAGTTGATGCGGAACGACTGGTTCACCATCGTGCATTGCGCGACCCACTTGCCGTGGTACTGCAAGATCATCGAGGCCGACGCGGCCCAACACCAGTTGCTGTGTTCCTGCGTGTACAAGGGCACGTTCAACACGCCGGCCGATGCCGTGCCGACCGCGGTCAACGCCAGCAGCAGGGCGGTGGACAGTTTCTTCTTGAAATTCATTGGATGGCTCCGGGTTCGTTCGGTCGGTCAGCGCTGGCCGCGCTGCAGGTTGCCGCGCACGGCGGTTTGCAAGGCAGGCAACAGGCTCTCGCTGCTCAGCGCCTGGTTCTTCGCCGAGGTGGCCGAGATCGACAGGGCGTGCTGCGCCGAGCGCATCGGCAGGAACCGCGAGCCACCGCCCGCGCCGCGCACTTCGACCAAGTCCGAGGTCGCCTGGTAGATGCGCACGAAGCGGAACGAACCGTCGCCGGTCATCGGCGCGGTCGCGGCGAGGTCGGCGGCGAGGTTGGAGGACCCGGCGCCGATCACCTGCCAAGCACCGTCGACCTTGGCCACGTCGAGCAAGGCGACCGGCTTGCCGTCGGCGAGGATGAAGAACTTCCACGCGTCGGTGCCGCGCGCGATGCGGCTGAGATCGGCGTCGCGGGTGGCGTACATCAACGCCGCCGGATCGATGGTGTTGACCTCGAAGCCGACGCCGACCGAGAGCGTTCGCAGGTCGCCGTAGGTCGCCACCGGGATGGGAAAGCCGCTGGGCAGCTTGGCGCCGGGGACGTGGCCGCGGGCCATTTCGAGGGTCATGGCGCGCAGTCCGCGTTCGGCCGCCAGGCGCAGGCTGAGGTTGGATTGGTCGCGCAACGCGATCTTGCCGACGGACGCCGCGGTCTGGGCGGACGCGGGCAGGGCGCTGGCGGCGACGATCAGCCCCAAGGCCATCGCCGGCGCCAACAGGGCGTGGTGCATGTAACCGGTTTTCATCTATTGACACTCCCGAGTGTGATTCTTGTGCGGCGCAACACTGCGACGCAGACGTTCGGTGCGCATCGTCGGGCCCTCCCCGAGTCACGAATCGATCCCGTCTTGTTGAATCACCCGGTCTGAGCGGGAATTCCGCCACCGTTCGGTGCTTGCTGCATTGCATCACTAAAATCTGTGACTAACGTTTGCTTTTTGAGCATGCAGGCGGCAAGAATTCGGCCATCAGGTTTGTGCCAAATGGCACCGTAAATACACGCGATGCGGCAGTAGGCGGCGAACCACGGGGCGGCCGTCGCGGCATGTGAAGGACCCCATGCCATCGCTCGCGCCACATCCAGCGAGGCGCTTCAACCATGGGCGAAATCACCGTACTGCTCGGGCAGGCGCGCGGCGGCGACGCGGCCGCCTGGGACCGGGTGGTGCATCTTCTGTATGCCGATCTCAAGCGTCTGGCGCGCCGGGCATGCTCGGGTTCGGGTGGGCAGGACGTGACCGCGCTCGTGCACGATTGCTACCTGCGCCTGGATCGATCCGGCGCCGACGCAATCCACAGCGGCGCGCACTTTCTCTCGATCGCCTCGATGGCCATGCGCCAACTGATGATCAACCACGCGCGCGATCACATCGCGCACAAGCGCGGCGGCGCGCAGTCGCACACCACCTTGGGCAAGGCCGACCTCGACGCCTCGCGGGCGGCGTATTCGGAGGCCGAGGAACTGCTGATCATCGATGCGGCGCTCAAGCGATTGGGCGATGCCGACGCGCGCCTGGTGCGGGTGGTGGAATGTCGGCTGTTCGCTGGCCTCAGCGATGAAGAGACCGCGACCGCGCTGGGTCTGCCGTTGCGCACCGCGCAGCGGCTGTGGCGGCAGGCGCGCGAGCGCTTGCGCGAGTTGGTCGACGACGAAGCGGCCTGAGCCGGCCGCATGTCCTTGCGCGATCGCCTGCTGGAACCGCAAGGGCTGCTGCGTGGCGCGCTGTTTCGCGATCTGCTGCGCACGCGCTTCGCCGAGCAGGCGCTGCATCGCGACGATCGCATCGGCGTGTGGCGGATCGTGCGCGAGCTCGGCCGCGGCGGCATGGGCCTGGTGTACCTGGCCGAGCGCGGCGACGGCGAGTTCGATCAGCGCGTCGCGCTCAAGCTGCTGCCGGACGCGGCGACCTCGCCCGACAGCGAGGCGCTGTTCCGGCGCGAGCGCCAGTTCCTGGCCGGCCTGTCGCATCCCAACATCGCCCGGCTGGTCGACGGCGGGCATACCGACGATGGCCATCTGTGGTTCGCGATGGAGTATGTGGAAGGCTTGCCGATCGACCTGCATGCGCGCACCGCCGCGCTGGACGAACGCGCGCGCGTCGCGCTGCTGCTGCCGGTGCTGGAGGCGGTCGAATTCGCTCACGGCCGGCTGCTGATCCACCGCGACATCAAACCGGGCAACGTCCTGGTCGACCCGCGGGGGCAGGCCAAGCTGCTGGATTTCGGCATCGCCGGACTGGCCCAGGAAAGCGATCAGGTCAGCGCGTTCACGCCGGACTACGCCAGTCCCGAGCAACGCGAGCTGCAGCCGGTCGGCACCGCGTCCGACGTGTGGCAGCTCGGCCGCCTGCTCGATGCGGTGCTGCGGGCGGGCACGCTCGCCGCGCCGTCGCGCGACCTGCAAGCGATCGTGGCCATGGCGACGAGGGACGATCCGGGTTCGCGCTATCAGACCGCGACCGCCTTCAAACACGAGTTGATGCGCTACCTGCAACGCAGGCCGGTGCATGCGCGTCAGGGCGGCGCGGCTTATCGCCTGCGCCGGCTGGTGCGGCGTCATCGGCTGGGCGCGGCCGCCGTTGCGCTGACCGCGTCGACTCTGGCGACGCTGACGATCGGGTTCGTGATGCATTCGGCGATCGAGCAACAGCGCCTGAGCCAGGCGCGCGATGAAACCGCAGCGATCAATCGGTTTCTGAGCGAGGACATCCTCGGCGCCAGCGACCCGTTCGAAGGCCCGGGCGACCACAGGACGATGGCCGATCAACTGGAACTCAGCGTGCAACAGGCGCAGGCGCGTTTCCACGATCATCCCCGCGTCGCCGGCCAGATCGTCGGTGCGCTCGGCAAGAGCCTGCTGTCGCGCGGTCGCTACGCCGCCGCCGCGGCCGCCGCCGATCGCGCCGTCGCCTTGCTCCGCGCCTCCGGCGCCGACGCGCGCGGCACCGCGGACGCACGCCTGCTGCGCGCGACAGCGGACATGTACCGCGGCCTGCCGGATCAGGCGCAGCGCAGGCTGGACGAATTGCAGGCGCAGTTTCCGTATCGCGCCGACACCGGCTCGCCGTTGGAATGGCAACTGCAGATCGCGCGCGGCTGGAACGCGATGCTGCGCAATCGCCTGGGCGAATGCATGGACATTCATGCGCTCATCCTGGCGCGTCCGGGCGCGGTGGGCGACGGCGATCTCGGCGATGCCTATAACAGCCTGAGCCTGTGCCAGTCCGCGGCGGGCCGACCCGCGCAGGCCCTGGCCAGCGCGCGCCGGGCCGAACGCCTGGCCATCGCCGCCTACGGCGCCGGCAGCGGCAATGCGGCGATCGCGCGCATCCGCAGCGCCGTGGCGTTGAGCGGACTGGGCAGGCATCGCGAGGCCACGCAGGGGTTCCGGCGCGAAGTCGAAACCCTGATCGGGCTGCTCGGCGAGTATCACGGCACCACCGCGACCTACATGGACCACCTGGGCCTGCTGTACCTGTGCGGCGCCGACAACGCCAACGGCGTGACCTGGACCGGGCGTGGCCTGCGCGCGCGCGAGCGGGTGTTCGGGCCGCGCCATTCCTGGACGATCGGCGTGCGGGCGCAGTACGCCGTGGCGCTGCTGCGCAACGGCCAGGCCGGCCAGGCCCGGCCGCTCGTCGCCGAGGTCGAGCGTCTGCAGGGGCAGGTGGACGATCCCGGTTCGCAGGTCGCGATGTATCGCGGCCTGGGCGAATGGCATCTGCGCAGCGGCGAATTCGAACGATCGATCGGCTACTACCGCGCCGCGCGCGCGCTCGCCGCGCGGCCGGGCATGCAGGTGCGCTGGAACCTGCATGCGATCGACGCCGGCCTGGCGCTGGCGTTGTCGCGCGCGGGCCACCGGGATCGGGCGCGCGAAGCGTACGCGTCCTACGCCGGCAGCGCGCGCTACGACAATCGCTGCATCAGCCCGTTGCGGCAGGAGGCCGACGCGGACGCGCGGCGCTACCTGCGCTGATCGCGCGCGGCGCGTTTGGAAACGCAGCGGGTCTTCGCCGCGTTCGACCGTGTGGATGCCAGCGGCGACGCGTCGGCGGCAGTGCGCAGGCGCGAAGGAACGCAGGGGCGCCGCAAAGCGTGCCGTGGCCGCGCCGACGCGTCGTGCCGCCCGCGCGGTTTGCCGACGCGAATGCGAAAACGTGATGCAGCCCCCCGTCGCTGCTGCAGCGCACATTGCGTGCCACCGGAACCGTACGCTAGCGTCCGGGGGGCGATGGCAGGGGGAGCGATGCCGGAACGTGTGGGCGTCCTCGCCGTCAGTCGGACTTCGCTGTTTCGTCGCATCACTTTCGTCGGATCACCTTCTCATCGGACACCAGCAGGTGTCCGCAGCGCACATCATCTCGAAGGGGAATTAAGGATGAAGACTCTGTTCCGCAACAAGGCGGGGCGGTTGCTTTCGGCTGTGGCGCTGATCGCGCTCGCGGCCCCCGCGATGGCCAATACCCTCAACCAGAACGTGTCGTGGACCATCGACCGGTCCGGCACCACCGCCAAATATCGGACCGTCGCCTACGGCGATTCGATCTTCGCCGGCTACAACGGCTCGATCAGCAACGCGGGCAAATACTCGGCGCCGACGGTGGACGCCGAATACCTGTCGGCGCGCTGGAACGCCGATATCGAAAGCGTGCGTCGCGCCAAGTCCGGCGCGGTGGCGCGCGACGTGTACGAAAACAAGATCGTGGCCGAGCGTTCCTACATGCAGGCCGCGTCGACCCGGGTGGTGAGCTTCGAGATGTGCGGCAACGACGGCCTGCAGGCGCGTTCGGCGTTCAAGTCGCAGACCGGCACCTGCGACTACAGCGGCCTGGATGCGGCGATCAATTCCTGCAAGACCTACGTGGCCGCGGCGATGGATTACATCAACACCAACGCCCACGCCAACACCCGGCTCAAGGTGATTTCCAATCTGCACTATCCCGGCTACAACGCCGACAACGTGCAGAGCGCCTGCCGCGACGCCGGCACCGGCCAGACCGTGAACATGCGCGAGCGCTTCCTGCCCGCGATCGCCAAGATGAACTACTGGATGTGCGAGTACGCCCGCCAGAAGGGCTTCAAGTGCGCGGACAGCTTCGCCCAGTACATGGCCGCGGATTACGACAGCAACGGCGACGGCCTGATCGACTCCGACGCGCTGCGCTACGTGGCCGGGGAAAGCGAGGCCAGCTACATCACCCGCACCTCGGTGACCCTGCGCTCGACCTTGCGCGATGCGAACACCAAGTTCGTTTCCTCGTCGAGCTCGTTCGATTACATCCAGTCCGACGACACCCATCCGACCTACACCAGCGGCACCGTGTCGGCGGGTCTGTGGGGCGGCACCACCGGCACGGGCGCGCCGCGCTATTCCAGCTTCAGCAACGGCCGCAACCCGATCTGGAACCAGTACGGGCACGAGCGCATGGGTTGGGCCTTGTCGGTGTATCAGCCGGCCAATCCCTGATCGCGAGTGCGTGAGTTGAACGACCGTGTCCAAGCGCCGTAATCCGCATGCCCCGTCGTCCCGAGCGGACGGCGAGGGCATGCGCGTGATCGCGAAGCCCGCCACCCGCGGCAGCGGGCTGCCGTGGGTGGTGGGTGTCGGCGTGGCCGCGCTCGCCGTTGCGTTGGTCGGGTGGTGGTGTCTGCGCGAACCTGAGCGAGGCACGAGTAATGTCGTCGCGCAGGCCGGCCGGGATCGCGACGCGATGGCTGCCGCGATGGACGGGCGATCGTCAGCCACCGATCCCGCACGACGAACCGCATCTCCGCAGCAAGCGCAGGACATGCCGAGCAACGATCCCGACGATCTCGCCAGCTACTTCCAACCCGGCGATCCGGAACCCACCGGCGCGCAGGTCATCGAGGCCTTGCAGCAAGCGGGCGTGCGCACCGGCCTGGGCGCGTTCAATCCGCCCGGTACCAGCCCGCCGCTGCTTGGGCTGGCGGTGCCGGAGGGGTATGAGTTGCCGCGAGGCTATGTGCGTCATCATCAAGTGACCGACGAGGGCGTTCCGATCGAACCGATCCTGATGTTCTCGCCCGATTTCATCCCGCACGATGCCCAGGGCCGGCCGATCGCGATGCCGGCCGACCGGGTGGTGCCGCCGGAGCTCGCGCCGCCCGGCATGCCGCGACGGCAGATCCAGATTCCCCCGCGCTGATTCCCGCGCTCACCCCGCGACACGGAGTGTTCGACTTGACCCATGAGCGGTTGTCCCGCTGGCGTAGCCTCGCCGGCATTCTCGCCACCGCCGTGTTGCTCGGCTTGTATGCGCTCGGTGGCTTCGCCTGGATGCTGGGCTTCGTCGCGCTGGTGCCGTGGCTGCTGGTACTCAACACCAACAGGACCACGCCGCGCTTGCTGGCGAACGCCGCGCTGATGAGCGTCGCCTTCGTGGCGGCGGTTTTCTATTGGTTCGGCGCGGCGATCGGCGCCTACACCGGCGTGGGCGCTTCGACGGCGACGGTGGTGCTGCTCGTATTCGCGCCGCTGGTGCAGCCGCAATTCATCGCCTTCGCGCTGATGCGGCAATGGGTCGGACGCCGCTACGGGCCGGTGCTGCGCGCGCTGGCCGCGGTGTCGGCTTGGGTCGCCTGCGAATGGCTGGTGGCCAAGCCCTTGGGCGATACCCTGGGGCACGGCCTGTTTCCGTCGGCGCTGCTGCGTCAGGTCGCCGATCTCGGCGGCGCCGCGGGCATCACCGCGTTGCTGTTGCTGGTCAACGAGGCGATCGCATTCGCCATCATCGAATATCGCGGCCGAGGTGTGGATCGCAGCCTGCGCGTGCTGCTGCGGCCGCTCGCGCTGGCGATCGGCATCGTGGCGTGCATGGCCGGTTACGGCGCGGTGCGGCGCGCGGGCTTGCAGGCGCCCGCGCTCGTCGATGCGCCGACGCTGCGGGTGGCGATGGTTCAGGCCAACATCACCGACTACGAACGGCTGCGCAAGGAAATCGGCGCGTACGGCGTGGTCCGGCAGGTGCTCGACACCCATTACGCCTTGTCGTGGTCGGGGATCCGCGACCATCAGGCGGACGTGCTGCTGTGGTCGGAAACCGTGTACCCCACCACCTTCGGCCACCCGCGCAGCGAGGACGGCGCGGCGCTGGACCGCGAGATCCAGGGCTTCGTCGATGCGGCCGGCGTGCCGCTGGTGTTCGGCACCTACGACCGCGATGCGCAGGGCGAGTACAACGCGGCCGCGTTTCTCGAACCCGGCAAGGGCCTGCTCGGCGTCTATCGCAAGACCTATCCGTTCCCGCTGACCGAGCACGTGCCGCGCTGGCTGGACGGGCCGCGCTTGCGCAGCCTATTGCCGTGGACCGGCACCTGGAGCCCGGGCGACGGCGCGCGCGTGCTGCCGTTGCGCAGCGCGGACGGGCGCGAGGTCAACGTGGTGCCGTTGATCTGCCTGGACGATGTGCATCCGGATCTGGCCATCGACGGCGCGCGGCTCGGCGCGCAGGCCATCGTCGGCCTTTCCAACGATTCGTGGTTCACCGCGTATCCGGTCGGCGCGCGCCTGCATCTGGCGGTCGCGGCGTTCCGCAGCATCGAAACGCGGCTGCCGCAGGTGCGCGTCACCACCAACGGCTTCAGCGCGATCATCGACGACACCGGCGAGGTGCTCGCGAATACCGCGATCGGCGATCAGGCCGTGCTGACGGCGTTCGTCAGCGCGCGCGATCCGTCGCCGACCGTGATGGTGCGTTGGGGCGATTGGGTCGGACGCGCGGGCGCGGTATTTTTGATCGGGTTAGCCGCGCTGGCAGCGTGGCAGTCATTGCGTGGTCGTGCCGCTGCCGCGCCGCAGGTGGACACGGTCATCAAGGTGGTGATGCTCACGCCGCCGTGGCGTGCAGTGATCGGCGCATTGCGGCTGGGCGCGGGCGTGGGGCTGTTGTGGCTGGGCTATGACATGCTCGCGCGCATCGGCCTGCAGGTTCAGTCCTTGTCGCAGTTGTGGCTGTTCGCCGCGGCCGTGCTGGCGCCGGCTGTGGCCGCCTGGGTAATCGAGCGTGCGTTCGTCGCGCAAGCGCGGGTCGACGGCATGCTGCTGCTCTTGGATCAGCGCCGGCGCAAGATCGAACTTCCGGTCGCGTCGATCGCCGCGCTGCGGCCCTGGCGTATTCCGCTGCCGGGCAGTGGCGTCGACGTGCGCTTAGCCGCGGGGCCGTGGTGGACCTGGAGTCTGGCGTCGACCCGCCCACGGGCCTTGCAGCGAATGTTGGCCGCGACCGGCGTACCGATCCAGATGGAAGGCGGATTCGCGAACGGTCTGGCCGATCTGGCCCAGAGTCGCGCCGACGCACGCCGACGCCGGCTCGATCATCCGCTGCTGAAATTCGGCCTGTTCGCGCTGCTGCTGGCGCTGATCGCGTTCCGCCTGCACCAGATCATCGCCTTCGGCGGCGTGTTCGGCGAGTACTACAGTTACGGGCTTGGCGCGTATCTCACCGGCTTGCTGATCTGGTGGGCGTCGTGGTCGATCGGTTTGATGCTGTTCGCCGCGGTGCTGCGGATCGCGATCGAAACCGTCGTCGTGCTGGCCATGGCATTGCGCTCCGCGCACGCGGCCGCGGTGCGCGACGCGATGGAATGGCTGGGACGTCTCGCGTTCTATCTCGGCGTGCCGGCGTGGCTGGCGATGCGCTTGCTGGCTGCCGGATGAAAGCGTGGATGCCGCGTCACCACGCTGACGCCCTGGCTACGTCGTCGCAGATCGGACAAGACCCATTGCGTCAGCGGACCCGCGCGGCGGCAATCCCTGCAGCTTGCGTCGCAGCGGTCAGCGCGGTGGTTTCGACAGCGTCAGTTGCTTGTGTCTGGCAGCGTTCGCCGCGGCCTCGTAGCCCTTGGCTTCGTAGGTTTCGGCCAGGCTGTCCCAGGCGTTGGCGGACTTGGGAAACAGCACGGTGTTGAGGATGAACACGCGCAGAGCGGTGTCGGCACCGTGGGTTTCGCGCAAGGCGTAACCGGTGTTGTTGATCGTTCGCTCGAGCTGTTGCCGGTCGACGCTGCGATCGGCGCGCAAGGTTTTGGCGAATGCCTGCTTCTGCTTGTCGTCCGTCGCGCGCAGCGCGAACGCGGCGATCCGGTCGGCCAGGGCCTGGGTCGGGAAACGCTGCGGCGCCAGCGCGCCCATGAGGTCGTCGACCAGGGTGCGCGACCAGACGTTGCGGGCGCTGCCGTTGGTCAGATAGACGACGGTGTAGACGTCGCGATCGAGCGAATCGCCGAACAGGATCCGCGCGCGCACCACGGTGCCGCCGTCGTGGCCGACGTCGCGGTAGTGGCCGCTGTCGCCGCTCTCCCAGCCGCTGAGGAATTCGCCGCGTTGGCCGCCGGGCAGCGTCTGCGGTCGCCACAGCTGCATCAGCGAGGCCTTCGACACCAACTCGCCGGCCGCGACCGCGCGCAGGAACGCGGACAGGTCGCCGCGGCTCATGTACAGCGCGCTGTGGCCCACGGCATAGGCGGGCCAGATCACGTCCGGCATCGGCTGCGCTTTGCCGTCCTGGCCGCGATAGGCGGCGACCACGCCGCGCGCGGGCAGGCCGTCGCGGCCGAGCCAGGTGTGTTGCAGCTGCACCGGGGCGAGGATGCGTTCGCGCGCGATCCGCGGATAGGGCTGGCCGTAGTGGCTTTCCAGCAACTGGGTGAGCACCAGGTAGTTGGTCTGGGTATAGCGGGTGCGGCTGCCGGGCGCGAACTGCATCGGCCGCGCGGCGGCGACGGCCAGGGCCGCCGGCAGGCTCGCGGGAAACGACGCGTTGGCCGCGGTGGTGCCGGCCATCTGTTCGGGCGTGTAGTACTCGGCCACGCCGGAGGTGTGGTTGAGGAACTGGCGCACGCTGATCGCGTTCCAGTTCGCGGGCAGGTCGCGCAGGTAGGCGCTCGCGGGCCGGTCCAGGTCGACCTTGCCTTGTTCGACCAATTGCATGAGCAGGGTGGAGACGAACAGTTTGGCGACCGAGTACACCGGGAAGATGTCGTCCGCGGCCACGGCTTGGTCGTTGCTGAGATCGGACGCGCCATACACGCCTTGGAACACAGGCTTGCCGTCGTGGCTGACTTCGACGGACTGGCCGACGATGCCGTAGCGCTGCGATTCGATCCGCAGTTGATGGCGCAGGCGGTCGGCGGGATCGGGCCGGACCGTGGCATTCAACAAGCCGGGCGCGAGGGCGAGCAGGCAGAGCAGGGCGTGGCGAAGGCGTCGGTTCATCGTGGCGCGGCTCGAAGGCGTGGTCGGAGTTGCGGTGTCCGCCGGAGGTGCGAACCGGCCGGCACGCATGGTAGTCGATGCAAGTAGCGCGGTCGCCGCGCCGAGGGCGAGCCCGGTGGGAACGCGGCGATACCGAGGCCAGCGGGCCGCGACGCCCCGATTGTGCGGACTTCCGCGTCCCCGGCGGGCAAGCGCGTCTAGTCCCGCGCGGCGCGCCGGTGCGAGCATCGCGGAGTCATTCCGTCAACGTCGCCCGCCAACTTCGCCGCTGGAGCTTCGATGAACCTCACCGCCCGCATGTTGCGCCGCAAGTCCGTCGAGCAATTGCAGCGCGAGGCGTTGACCCGCGGCGAACTGCGCCGGGTATTGGGGCTGTGGCATCTGACCGCGATCGGGCTCGGCGGGATCATCGGCGTGGGCATCTTCGTGCTGACCGGCACGGTCGCGGCCGGAACCGCCGGCCCGGCCGTGGTGCTGTCGTTCGTGCTGGCCGGCATCGCCAGCGCCGCGGCGGCGCTGTGCTACGCCGAGTTCGCCGGGCTGATTCCGGTCTCGGGCAGCGCCTACACCTACGGCTACGCGGTGCTCGGCGAATTCGCCGGCTGGTTGATCGGCTGGGATCTGCTGCTGGAGTTCGCCTTGATCGCGGCGGTGGTCGCGGTGGGCTGGTCGGGTTACGTGCAGGCCTTGCTCGACGCGGCCGGGATCGCGCTGCCGCTATGGGCGCAGGGCGGCTGGTTCGGCGGCAAGGCCGGGCAGGTGGTGAACCTGCCGGCGGTGTTCGTGTCGCTGGCGATCACCGCGCTGCTGGCGTTCAAGACCGAATGGGGCGCGCGCTTCAACACCGTGGTGGTGGCGATCAAGATCGGCGCGGCGGTGCTGATCATCGTCGCCGGCGTCGCCTATGTGGATCCGGCGCGCTGGCAGCCGTTCATGCCGTTCGGCGTGCACGGCGTGGTGGCCGGCGCCTCGATCGTGTTCTTCGCGGTGTTCGGTTACGAAATGATGACCACCGCGGCCGAAGAGGCGATCGACCCGCAACGCGACCTGCCGCGCGCGGTGGTGCTGTCGCTGGCGATCGCGATGACCTTGTACATCGGCATCTGCCTGGTGCTGACCGGGATCGTGTCCTACACCACCCTCGGCAACGATGCGCCGGTCGCCAACGCGTTCGCGGCGATCGGCATGCCCAAGGTGATGGTGGCGATTTCGCTGGCCTCGATCTGCGGCATCACCAGCGTGATCTTCGCCAATCTGCTGGCCGGCGCGCGGATCTGGTTCGCGCTGTCGCGCGACGGGTTGCTGCCGGGCTGGTTCGGCAAGGCGCATCCGCGCTGGCGCACGCCGTGGCGCACGACCTGGCTGATCGGCGCGGTCGCGGCGGTGGCGGCCGGGCTGTTTTCGCTGGAGGAACTGGCGAAGCTGGTCAACATCGGCGTGTTGTGCGCGTTCGTGGTGATCTGCAGCGCGGTGCTGGTGCTGCGTTATCGCTCGCCGGAACTGCCGCGACCGTTCCGCACCCCGTGGTCGCCGCTGGTGCCGCTGATCGGCATCGGCTTCTCGCTGTGGCTGATCAGCGGATTGCCGTATCTCACCTTCGAGCGCTTCGCGATCTGGCTGCTGATCGGCTGCGCGGTGTACTTCGGTTACGGCATTCGCCACAGCAAGCTGGCGCGGGACGCGGCCGAGCCGGCGTGAGCCGCCTTGGCGGCGTCGCCTGAGCGCGCCGCCGCCGCGCTTCAGCGCTGGCCGCGCGCGCTGTTGCCGGGCTCGGGCGTGGCCGCCGCGCGCGCCGGCCCGGTCTCGGCTATCTCGGTTGCGGGCTTGGCCTGGATGACCTTCAGGCCGACCGCCTTGGCCGGTATCGCATGCGCCTTCGGCAGTTCGAGCGTCGGCGGGTTGGCCACGATCGGAGGAATGCGCGTCTGGTCGGGCACGCAGGCGTGGTAGGTAGGCAGGAACGCGGCCGCGAGCACACAGGCGCCGGCGATCAACGCAGCCGCTGTCGGAGGCGTAAGCGCTACGCCGAGTGTCGTTTTCATGAAGTCCCGAATCAATCTGCCGCACGCGGCGGCGGTGCGCGCGAAGGCGCTAATCGTTATGTGGTGCGTACCGCGGGTGCTGCCGACCGGGCGAACCGGTCCGTCCGGCGCCGTCCTGGCGCTAACTCGGTCACGATGCGTCGCGGCATTGCACGATACCGCAGCGTCCGGCGCTAGCTAGTGGTGACCCTAGCAAGGTCTGGGCCGTGACGCTGTAACCAAAATTGTGAATTTGTATTTTTGCGTGACGCAGGTCCGCATCGAGGCGCCGCGCGCGAGACCGCGGCGGGGAGGATCGATGATCGCGCAGCGCGCGCGGCCGCCGGGACGCGGCCGCGCCGAACCTCAGGCGTCCGCTGCGGCCGCCAGCTCCGGCCCGGTGCTCACGCGCAGATGGCGCGCGCGGATGCTCATGAACACGATCGCCGCCAGCAACAGTCCGGCGGCCGCGGCGTAGAACAATCCGCCGAACGCGGCGCGGAACAGTTCGCGCGCCGACGGCGACAAGGCCTGGGCGGCCAGTTCGCTCAGGCTGCGCGCGCCCGAGCCGTCTTGCGCGGTGCCGATGCCGGCCTCGGCCAGGCGCAGCAGGATCAAGGCCGAGCCCGCGGTCGCGACCACCGCGGTTCCGAGCGTGCGCACGAAGGCCATCGCGCCGGTGACGCTGCCGAGTTGCCGCGCCGGCGCGGCGTTCTGGGCGACGACGTTGATGATCGCGGTGCTCGGGCCGATGCCGAAGCCGACCGCGCCGAGCAGTAGCGAGGCGCTCAGCGGCGTCAGCTGCTCGGCGAACAGGCCCATCGCGAACAAGGCCGCGATCGCGATCGGAAAGCCGATCAGCACGGGGCCCTTGAAGTCGCCGCTGCGCGCGGCATGGCGGCCGCCGAGCAGGGCGCTGATCGCGCCGCCGACCAGGGCCGGGATCAACAGCAGGCCGGCGTGCGAGGCGCTCAGGCCCAGGCCGATCTGGTAATACGCGGGCATCAGCACCGCCACCGCGATGTAGAAGCCGTAGGTCAACAGACCGACCAACAGGGCCGGGCCGATCACCGCATGGCGCAGGAACGTCGGCGGCAGCACCGGATCGGCGACCCGGGTCTGGCGCCGCGCGAACGCGAACCCGACCACCGCGGCGAACCCGAACAGACCCAGCACCTGCGGCGAGGTCCAGGCGTAGCGCACGCCGCCCCAGGTCAGCGCGAACAGGAACGCGGTGGTCGCCAGCGCGAACAGCAGCGTGCTGAGGTAATCGATGCGGCCGCTGTGGCCGGCGGCGACGAAGGAGCGCATGCCGGGCCAGGCGATGGCCAATGCGAGCAGGCCGATCGGCAGATTGATCCAGAAGATCGCGCGCCAGCCCAGCCAGTCGGTCAGCGCGCCGCCGAGCAAGGGGCCGATCAATCCCGCGACCGCCCAGACGATGGCGAAGTAACCGGCGAAGCGGCTGCGATCGCGCGGTCCGGCGATTTCCGCGACCGCGGCCTGGGCGACGATGATCAGGCCGGCGCCGCCGACGCCTTGCAAGGCGCGCGCGGCGACCAGCATCGGCATGCTGGTCGCCAATGCGCACAGCACCGAGCCGAGCAGGAAGCCGCCCATGCACACCAGCAGCATGATCCGGCGTCCGTGCAGATCGCCGAGCTTGCCGATCACCGGCGTGGCCGCCGCGCTCGCGAGCAGATAGGCCGACACCGCCCAGCCCATCAGGTCGAAGCGTTGCAGGTCGCCCACGATCGCGGGTAAGGCGGTGGCGACGACGGTCTGTTCGATCGCGCCTAGGAACAGCGCCAGCATCAGGCCTGCCAGTACGCGTTTGGAACCACGTGGATTCGCAGACGGTGGGGTGACGGTGGTCCGATCAGGATTGGACTGATGAGGATCAGGTCGATCAAGGCCTGCTTGATCGAAGCCGGCTTTATCGGTGCCGGCTTTATCGGTGCTGGGTCGATCGCGGTCGGATTGATCGAAGGCTGAGCGGTCGGACGGAGCAGGGGACATGAGCATTCTCGTGGCGCGCGCCATCCATGCGCGCCGCCCGCGGATCGGGCGGCGCGCGCGACTGTCGCAATCGATGGGGCCTGCGATGCAGCGTTGCGAACGAGCGGTTACAGCTTGACCAGCACCTTGCCGCGATTGTCGGCGCCGCCGACGAACAGGCTCTGATAGGCCTGCGGAATGTCGTCGAAGCCGTGGCGGATGGTGTGGGCCGAACTCAGTTCCTGACGGCGGATCATCCCGCCCAGATCGCTGTGCAAGGCCTGCCAATTGGAATCGGTGAACCACTCCAGCGAGAAAATGCCGCGGATGGTCGCGCGCGGAAACATGATGTACGGCAACAGCCGCGGCCCGGTGTAGTCCTGCTCGACCTGGCTCGCCCATTGCCAGCACACCGCGACCTGGCTGTCGACGTTGAGCATCGAGAACACCACGTCGGTGACCATGCCGCCGATGCTGTCGAAGTATTTGTCGACGCCGTTCGGGGCGGCCTGCTGCAGCGCTTCGCGCATCTTGTCGGCGGTGTCGTTGGCCTTGTAGTCGACGATCGCGTCGAAGCCCAGCTCGGTAAGGTATTGCGCCTTCGCCTGCGAACCGGCGGTGCCGACCACGCGCGCGCCGGCGCGCTTGGCCATCTGCCCGACCAGGCTGCCGATCATGCCCGAGGCGCCGCTGATGACGATGGTGTCGCCGGGCTTGACCGCCATGAACTTGGTCAAGGTGCCCCAGGCGGTCATGCCCGGGCCGCCCATCACCCCGAGCGCGGTCGGCAGCGGCAAGGTCTCGTCGTAGTTCGCCGGATCGAGTTTGCGATAGGCCGGAAACACCATCGGGAACGTACCGGTCTGCCACAGCGCCGGCTTGCCATCGCTGACCAAGTGCGTGCGCCATCCCCCGAAGCCCTGAACCAGATCGCCGGGCTTGAACGGCGCATCGGGCCCGGCGTCGAGCACTTCCATGATCGAATCGGCGCCCATGTGGTTGCCGATCGGCGTGTCCAGGCAGATGCCCTGCAGATACGGATCGACCGACACGTACAGCGTCTTGAGCAGCATCTGCCCGTCGCCGAGGTTAACGTCGAGGTCTTCCTCGACCTTTTCATAGATGCGGCCGGCATCGGGCACGCCTTCGACATGCTCGCGCACTACCCATTTTTCGATCTTCATGTGCTCAAGGTCCTGGTGGTGATCAATTGCGGGTAAACGCCGGCGGGACGGTAAGCGGGCGCGGCCGGGCCGACCGGGTGGATCAGATGGGTCGGCAGCGGCTTGTGCTGGTCGATGCTGGCGGTGAAGTCCTTGCCGTCGTCCTTGCAGATGAACTGCATGACATGACGGCCCGCGGCGGCGGCGCGGATCAGCCCGCCGGTGGTGGCCCATACGCCGGACACATAGAAATTAGACAGGCCTTCCAGCACCGGGCCGTTCTTCTTGATTTCCTCTTCCAATGTCTCGCCGCTTTCGACGAACGGCTGCCAGCCGAGCACGGTGCCGTCGTAGTTGCCGGTGTAGCGCACCTGGGTCAGCGGACTGGAGACGTCGCGCACGGTGATCGAATCCTTCAGCCCCGGATAGCGTTTTTCCAGGAACCGGATCATCGCGTTGCTGACCTTGCGCTTGGCCGCGTGGTACTCGTGGCCGCGCCGCACCGGCAGGGTGTGGAACTCCTCGCCCTTGCGCTTGCGGCTGACCTGCTCGGGGCCTTCGTTGAGCGCGCGCCACGGCGCGATGTCGCAGAAATAGGTGGCGTAAACGATGGTGGTTTCGCCCGGCGCCAGTTCGGGATAGTGCTGGCTGCGGAACTGCACGTTGATGCTGGGATGGCGGATGCCGACCATCTCGGCGGCTTCTTCCTCATCAAGCAGATACGTGGTGCAGGGCTCGCCTTCGGGAAAGGGCTTGTCCAGGCCGAGGAAGGTGATGAAGTAACCCGGGAACACCATATGCGGCTCGGTGATCGTTTCGGTATAGAGCTTGCGGTAGGTCTCGCTGAGGTACTTGCCCTTGAGGAATTTCATCATCGTGGTGTGGCCGTCGGCGGCCGAGACCACGATGTCGGAGAACACCTCGCGGCCGTCGCTCAGGCGGATGCCGATGGCGCGATCGTTCTCGACCAGGATCTCCTCGACCTTGGCGTTGTAGTTGACCTCGCCGCCCAGGCGGCGGAAGCGTTCCTCGATCGACTTGGCCAGGCCCAGCGAGCCGCCCTCGGGCACGCCGGCCGACAGGTTGGCATGCGAGGCGAGCTGGAAGTAGAACGGCAGCACCGGGAAGTTCTGGTGCTTTTCGTACAGGATGAAATTGAACGCCTCGCGCAGGAACGGGTCCTTGAACTGCGCCGAGTAGTCGGTCATCAACACGCTGATCGACTTGCGGATGGTGTTGAAGTAGGGAATGAACGAGGCCAGCATCTTCCAGCGTTCCCAGCGCCCCATCAGCCCGACCGGCTTGAGGAAGGGGTACACGTTCAGCGCCTTGCGGAACTTGCGCAGGCCGCCGACGAATTCGCGGATCAGCTTGGTGTCGGCCGGCGAGATCTCGATCAGATGCGCTTCGAGCCGGTCGGGATCGGAATAGAAATACACCTCGCGGCCGTCGGCGCCGCGCACGATGTTGAACACGTCGAAGTGGCGCATCTGCTTGCCCTGCAGCGCGCCGAGTTCCAGCCAGATCTGGTGCATCTCGTTGCCCGGGCCGTTGCCGAGCAGCCAGCTGATGCAGCAGTCGAAGGTGAAATCGCCGCGTTCCCAGGCGGTGCAGCAGCCGCCGGGGATTTCGTGCATCTCGAAGATCTGCGTCTTGTATCCGTTCATTTGCGCGTAGCAGCCGGTCGACAGACCGCCGAGCCCCGCGCCGATGATGATCATGCTTTCTCTGTTGCCCAGCGTATGCGACATGGTCCTGGCTTCCTTGGAGGTCAGACGGCGGTGGCTTGTTCGAGCGCGACGGGCGCATCGACGAGGCGCAGCTTTGCGGGCCGTTCCGGTGGGGTTTTATCGAGTTGCGGGAAATGGCCGAGCTTGCCGGTATGCCAGGGCGCGGCGCCGCCGCTTTCCCAGGCCTTGAACTCGCGGCCGAGTTCCTTGCAGATGAACTGCATGACGAAGCGGCCCGACGAGGCGGCGCGGATCAAGCCGCCCAGGCCGACCCATTGCCCGGCCATGTAGAAACCGCGCAGCCCCGGCAATTGCATGCGGCCCTTGTTGACCAGTTTGTTGGCGAGGTCTTCGGCATCGCTGAAGGCCTTCCAGGCCAGGATGCTGCCGTTGCTGTTGCCGGTGTAGCGCTTGGTCGTGGCCGGCGAGGCCACGTCGACCAGTTCGATCCGCTCGCCGATGCCCGGATAGAGTTTTTCCAGGAAGCCGCGCACGAATTCGCCGACCTGCTTCTTCTCGGCCCAATAGCGTTTGCGATCCTCGGTGCGCAGCGTGCGCCAGTAATTGAAGTCGCTGAAGTAGGTGCAGTGGATCACCGAGCGACCGGCCGGGGCGAAGCCGTCGGAATAACGCGAGCGCAGCTGCACCACGATGCTGGCCTGCAACGCGCCGGGCAATTGTTTGGCTTCGTCTTCGCTCAGCATGTAGGTGGTGCTGTGCGAATCGTCCGGGTCCAGATCGCCTTCCAGGCCGACGAAGGCCGAGACCACCGCCGGGAACAGAATGCCCGGCTTGTTGAGCATCTCGTCGTACAAGGTGTCGATGGTCTTGTTCGTGTACTTGCCTTCGAGCATGCCGTAGATGGTGGTATAGCCATCGGCCGCCGAGACCACGAAGTCGGCGTAATGGCGCGCGCCGCCCTTGAGTTCGACCCCGACCGCGCGTCCGTCCTCGACCAGGATGCGGTCGACGCGGGCGCGATAGGTCAGGATGCCGCCGAGCGCGGCGTAGCGTTCCTCGATCGAACGCGACAGGCCCAGCGAGCCGCCCTGCGGGAAGCCGGCGTTGTTGTTGTAGGCGCAGGCCATGTTGTACAGGTACGGCAGCAGCGGGAAGCATTCCGGGTCTTGATAGAAGATGTTGCGGAATGCGCGCCTGAGCAGCGGGTCTTGAAACTTGTCGGCGAAGTCGTGCATCGGCGTGGCCGCGTTGCGCCAGAACAGCCGGAACGCGGGCAGGATCTCGAGCAGGGTCTTGATCTTTTCGCCGACGCTCTTGAGCGGGTCGGGCTTGAGGAACGGGTACAGCTCGATCTTGATGAAGCGGCGCAGGTCGGCGCAGAACGAGCGGATCAGCGCTTCGTCGGCCGGAGAAATCTCCAGAAGGTGACGTTCGAGCCGGTCGGGGTCGTTGTAGAAGGTGACCGAGCGGCCTCGTTCGTCGACGACCTTGTTGAACATGTCGAAGTCGCGCACGCTCTTGCCGTCGAGCGCGCCGAGTTCGCGCCAGATCTGGTTGGCGTCGTTGCCGGCGCCGGTGCCGATCAGCCATTCGATGCAGTAGTCGAAGATGTAGCCCTTGCGCGACCACGCGGTGCAGCAGCCGCCCGGCAGCACATGGGTTTCGAAGATGCGCGTGTCCATGCCGTTCATCTGGCCGTAGACGCCGGCGGCCATGCCGCTGACGCCGCCGCCGATGACGATCACGCGCGGTCGACCGTTCGCGCGCGGTGCGCGGTCGCTCCAGTCGGGGCCGGTGTCACGCGACATGGGCGGCCTCCGCGGATAGACGCGCGCGAAGCGGCGCGGCGATGGTGTGAGGTGAGTGGCCCGAGTCAGGCGTCATGGTCATGGCTTCCTTGCGGCTCAGGCGGCGGGTGCCGGCGACAACGCCGGCGAGGTTTCGACCAGACGCAGCGGTCGCGGACGTTCCAGCGGCGGGTCTTTGTCGAGTTGCGGCAGATGGCCGAGTTTGTCGCGATGCCAGGGTTCGCGATTGCCGCTTTCCCAGGCCTTGAACGGCACGCCGAGTTCCTCGCACAGGTACTGCGCGGCGAAGCGTCCGCTCGACGCGGCCTTGATCAGGCTGCCGCCGTTGATCCAGTGGCCGGCCATGGAGAAACCGCTGAGGCCTTTCAGGCGCATGCGGTCCTTGTTGACCAGGGCGGCGAGCAGATCGTCGGCGTCCGGCGATTTCCAGGCCAGGATCGCGCCCTTGTGATTGCCGGTGTAGCGCTCGGTGGTGGCCGGCGTGCCGACGTCGACCAGTTCGATCCGCTCGCCGATGCCCGGATACAGTTTCTCCAGGAACCCGCGCACGAATTCGGCGACTTCGCGTTTCTTCGCCCAGTACTGCTTGCGATCGGTGCTGCGCAGGGTCTTCCAGTAATCGAAATCGCTGAAGTAGGTGCAGTGGATCACCGACTTGCCTTCCGGCGCGAAACCGTCCGAATAGCGCGAGCGCAGTTGCACCACCAGGCTGCCCTGATCGGCGCCCGGCAACCGCGCCGCGTCCTGCGCGCTGAGCAGATAGGTGGTGCTGTGCGATTCGCTGGCCGGAACGTCGCCTTCGAAACCGACGAAGGCCGAGACCACGCCCGGATAACGTTCGCCGGGCCGGTGCAGCACGTCGTTGAACAACTTGTCCAGGCGCGGATTGGTGTACTTGCCGCCGAGCAGGCCGTGCAGAGTGAACATGCCGTCGCAGGCGGCGACGACGTGGTCGGCGTAATGCTTCTCGCCGTTCTTGAGTTCGACCCCGACCGCGCGGCCGTCCTCGATCAGGATGCGATCGACCCGGGTGCGGTAGTTGATGATCCCGCCCAGCGCGAGGTAGCGCTCCTCGACCGAGCGTGACAGCCCCAGCGAGCCGCCCTGCGGGAAGCCGACGTTGTCGTTGTGCGCTTCGGCGAGGTTGTACAGGTACGGCAGCACCGCGAAGTTCTGCGGGTCCTGGAAGAACATGTTGCGAAAGCCGCGACGCAGCAGCGGATCGGCGAAGCGGTCCGCATACGGCCCCATCTGCGCCGCGCCGGTGCGCCAGAACAACCGGAATGCCGGCAGCACCTGACGCATCATCGCCAGCTTTTCGCGCCAGTTTTCCAGCGGCGCCGGTTTCAGGAACGGATGCAGGGCGAGCTTGGTGAACCGGCGCAGGTCGTCGCAGAACGCCTTGATCAGCGGCGCGTCGACCGGCGAGACCTCGATCAGATGCTTTTCCAGACGATCGGGATCGTTGTAGAAACGCACCTCGCGGCCATGCTCGTCGACGACCTTGTTGAACAGATCGAAGTTCTTGACCGTCTTGCCGTCGAGAGCGCCGAGTTCGCGCCAGACCTGATTGGCGTTGTTGCCCGGCGCCGTACCGTTGAGCCACTCGATGCAGTAGTCGAAGATATAGCCCTTGCGCGACCACGCCGTGCAGCAACCGCCCGGCAGCACGTGCTTTTCGAAGATGCGGGTTTCCAGCCCGCTCATCTGCGCGTAGCTGCCGGTGGCCATGCCGGCCACGCCGGCGCCGATGATGATCACCCGCGGCTTGCCGCCTGCAGCGCGCTCGCTCGCGCTCCAGTCCGGGCCCGACTTCGACGGTTTGGCCGCGTCCATGTCAGGCGACATTGGTCTCGTCTCCCACCAGGATGCCGCGCGCCAACGCCGCGTTGAGCGCGATGTAGTCGTGGTCGAGCATGTCGGCGTGCTTGCCGAAGCCCTTGAACACCTTGGTGTGGGTGGTCGAGCTGCCATGCCAGGTGCCGCGGTGGCCGGTGCCGTAGAACACCAGCTTGTCTTCGTCGGAGATCACGCTCACCGGCGCGGCGATCTTGCCGATGTTCGGGGTCTGGCTGCAGAAGCGGATGTAGTCCTTGGCCTGCTCCATGGTTTCCTGGGCCACGATCGCCGAGCCGGTGTGCTTGCGCAGATGCTCGGTGAGTTCGCGTTCGAAGGCTTCGAAGTGCTCGTTGCCCAGTTCGAAGGATTCCGGGATGCGGTAGGAATCCATGATGACCACGTTGGGCACTTCGCGGCCGCGGCGTTCGAGTTCCTTGGCCACTTCGAAGGCGAGGTTGCCGCCGAGCGAATAGCCGAACAGGGTGCAGTGGCCGTCGGGCGCGTGGATGCTTTCGATCAGGTCGGCGTAACTGGCCACCTTCTCGTCGCCGAGGATGTAGTTGAACGAAACGAACTCGTACTCGGGCATATGCACCGCGAGCTGGCGATACACCAGGCCGTGACCGCCCGCGGGCGGGAAGCAGAAGATCGTCTGCTCGTGCTCCTTGCCCTGGTTGAAGCGCAGATAAGGTTGCGCGCCGGCCACGCGGCCCAGGCTGATCGCCTCGACCGTCTTGGCCATGCCGTGCAGGGTGGTGACCTTGAACAGCTGGCTCACCGCGATGGCGATGTTGAACTCGGTCTGCAGGTTGTAGATCAGTTCGATCAGCTTGATCGAGCTGCCGCCGACTTCGAAGAAATCGTGCTGCAGGCCGACCTGTTCGAGTCCGAGCAACTGCTTCCAGTGCTCGGCCATGCGCACTTCGTACAAGGTCACCGGCGCTTCGAACTCGGCCTGGCCGGCGTCGAAGTCGGGCGCCGGCAGCGCGGCCAGATCGACCTTGCCGTTGGCCGACAGCGGCAGCGCGTCGAGCTGGACGTAGTGGGCCGGGATCATGAAGGTCGGCAGATACGCGGCCAGGTGCTCGCGCAGCGCGCGCCAGTTCAGGCGTTCGTCCGCGTCGGCGGCCACGCAGTAGGCGCACAGCGCCGCTTCGCCGCGCGCGTCCTCGCGCACGGTCAGCACCGCCTGCCTGACCGGTTCCCAAGCGGCGAGCTGGGATTCGATCTCGCCGATCTCGACGCGATGGCCGCGCACCTTGACCTGGGTGTCGACCCGGCCGATCAGCTGCACTTCGCCGTCGCCGCTCCAGCGCGCGAGATCGCCGGTGCGGTACAGACGCTGCGGCTTCGCGCCGGGGCTGAGAGTCAGGGTGACGAAACGCTGCGCGGTCTGTTCCTCGTCGCCGACATAGCCGGCGCTGACGCCGCCGCCGCCGATCCACAATTCGCCGGGCACGCCGGCCGGCAGCGGCTGCCGGTGTTCGTCGAGGATGTACAGCGCGCTGTTCGGGAACGGCCGGCCGATCGGCACCATCCGGCTGGGTTCGAGGTGTTCGGTCGCGCCTTCGAAGTAGGTGCTGTCGATGGTCGCTTCGCTCAGGCCGTAGGAGTTGATCACCCGGGTACGCGGCCCGGCCAGCGCGCGCAGGCGCTGGTATTCCTCGACCTTCCACACGTCCGAGCCGACCACCAGCAGGCGCATGAAGTCCAGGCGCTTGCCTTCGCGATCGCAGTAGTCCATGACCCCGCGCACCACCGCCGGCACGAACTCGGCCGCATCGACCTGTTCGTCGAGCATCGCCTGGTACAGGCGCGCGGTGTTGAACAGCAGTTCGCGGGTGACCAGCACCAGCTTGCCGCCCGAGCACAAGGCGCGGACCAGATCGCCGGCGAACACGTCGAACGAGAAGCTCGCCATCTGCAGATGCGCGTTGGCTTCGTCGAGGCGGTATTCGCGCTCCCAGCCGGCATAGGCCGAGGCGAGGTTGGCGTGGGTGACGCGCACCGCCTTGGGCTTGCCGGTCGAACCGGAGGTGTAGATGACGTAGGCGCTGTCGTCCAGGCGCACCGGGAAATCGACCGGCGAGGCATCGGTCTCGGCATCGGCGATCAGATGCAGTTCGTCCAGGGTCAGCACTTCGCCGGACCACGCGGCCAGGCGTTCGCGCCGGTCTTCGTCGATCACCGCGAACTTCGCGTCGGCGTGGCCGACCATGTAGGCCAGACGCTCGGCCGGGTACTCGGGATCGAGCGGCAGATAGGCGCCGCCGGCCTTGAGCACCGCGAGCAGAGTGACGATCAGTTCCGGCGACTTGTCCAGGCACAGCGCGACCACCGCGCCGTCGCGCACGCCGAGTTCGCGCAGCTTGCGGGCGAGACGGTTGGAACGGCGTTCGAGTTCGCCGTAGCTCAGCTGCCGGGCCGGACCGGTTTCGCCCGGCGCCGCCACCGCGATCGCCTCGGGCTTGGCGCGGGCGATATCGGCGATCAGCTGATGCACCGGCCGGGTGGCCTGCGCGGTTTCGCTGGCGCCGCTCCACTGTTCCAGCACCGCGGCGCGCTCATCATTGCCGAGCAACTGCAACTGGGCGATCGACTGGGTCGACGGCACCCGGGTCAGTTCGTCGAGCAGGTTGACGTAGTGCGAGGCCAGCCGCTGCATGGTCTGCGGCAGGAACAGGTCGGTGTTGTACTTGAACACGCAGTGGAAACGCTGGTCGGCTTCGTCTTCGTACGCGGACAAGGTCAGGTCGAACTGGCCTTCTTCCTCGGGCAGTTCGATGTATTCCAGGCGGTAGCCGTACTTCTCGGTCGCGACCTTGTGCGCGAGCAGGATGAACATCGCCTGGAACACCGCCGAGCGGCTCGGATCGTGCTGCAGGCCGAGCTTTTCGACCAGCAGCACGAACGGATACTCCTGATTGTCCAGGCCGTTGAGCACGATCTGCTGCACCTGCGCGAGCATCTGCGCGATGCTCGGCTGTTCGGCCAGGTTGACGTGCAGCGGCAGCGGATTGACGAAGTAGCCGTAGACCTGGGCGAACTCCTCCTGGGTGCGGCCCATCACCGGGCTGCCGACGATCACGTCGTCCTGGCCGGTGTAGCGGTGCAGCAGGATGTAGTACGCGCTCAGCAGCACCATGAACACGGTGACGCCGTTCTCGCGCGCCAGCGAGTGGATGCGCGCGCTCAGGTCGGGTTCGAGCACGAAGAACTGCGAGGCGCCGTTGTGGGTCTGCACGATCGGCCGCGGCTTGTCGGTCGGCAGGTTGAGGATCGGCACTTCCTCGGGCAGCGCCGACTGCCAGTAATCGAGCATCTTGTCGGCGTCGCGGCTGGCGAGGAACTTGTTCTGCCAGTTGAGGAAGTCCAGATAACGCGCGCGGATCGGCGCCAGCTCGGTCTTCTCGCCGCGGCGCAGGCCTTCGTAGATCGACAGCAGTTCCTCGATGAAGGTGAAGGTCGAGATCGCGTCCGAGATGATGTGGTGGACGGCCTTCATGATCACCCAGCGATCCTTGCCGCGCTTGTACAGGCGGAAGCGCACCAGGGCGTCGTGTTCGAGGTCGTAAGGTTTGCGGTATTCGCGGATGATGTGCTGGTAGATCTCGTCCCAGCTCTTGTCCTGCGCATCGATCAGGGCGATGTCGTGCTTGCCTTCGGCCGAGATCTTCTGCACCGCGTGGCCTTCGTCGAGCATGAAGTTGGCGCGCAGGCTCGGGTGGCGCGCGATCAGCGCGCGCACCGCGTCGAACATCAGCTCCGGCTCCAGTTCGGCCCGCACCTCGACCGCGCCGCCGATGTTGTAGGCGAAGCCGTCGGGATTGAGCTGCTTGAGGAACCACAGCGCGTTCTGGTTCTGGGTCAGCGGATAGCGGGTGTCGTCGGTGTGGGCGATGAACTGCGAGCCGCCGTCGTCCTCGCCTTCGGCCGCCACCAGATCGATCAGCGCCGCATGCAGTTGCTCGCCGAGGGTGCCGATCGAGGAACTGCTCAGCAGGGTCACCACCGGCAGCGCGACCTTCAACTCGGTATGGATGCGCGCGCGCAGCTCCATCGCCAGCAGCGAATCCAGGCCGAGCGCGTTGAGGCTGGCGTCGGTGTCGATCTGCTCGTGCTTGATCCGCATCACTTGCGCGATCAGGCCGTGGAAACGTTCGTTGAGCAGGTTCCAGCGAGTCTCGGCGTCGCCGTCGCGGAAGGCGTCGACGAAGCTGCCGTGCTCCTGATTGCCCGCGCCGGCGTTGTGCTTGGCCAGTTCGACCACCAGCGGCGGCGGCGAGGCGTACCAGGCCAGGAAGATCGGCCAATCGACCACGGTCGCGACCAAAAGCTGGGCGCGATCCTGCCCGATCACCCGTTCGAGCACGTCCATGCCCGCGTCGGGCGACAGCGAACTCATGCCGCGGCTGTTGCGGTAGTGATCGATCAGGCCGAGTTCCTCGATCATGCCGGTCGCCCACGGGCCCCAGTCCAGCGCGAGCGCGGGCAGGCCGCGCGCGCGGCGATGGTGGGCGAGGGCGTCGAGGAAGGCGTTGCCGGCGGCGTAGTTGGTCTGGCCGGCGGTGGTGACCAAGGATGCGATCGATGCGAACAGCACGAAATGTTCGAGCGGCTGATCGGCGAGGTACTTGTGCAGCAGCCAGCCGCCGACCACCTTGGGTTCGTACACCGGATCGAAGCTGTCGCGTTCCATCTCGGCCAGCAGTGTGTCGCGTACCTGGCCGGCCAGATGAAACGCGCCGCGGATCGGCGGCAGTTCGCGCTGGCGATAGTCCGACAGCCAGCCGTTGAGCGCGCCTTCGTCGGTGATGTCGAGCTGGGCCAGGATCGGCTCGGCGCCGAGGGTTTCCAGTTCCTTGAGGAAGCGCACGTTGCGGCCGACCGGGCTGTTCGGATCGGTGTCGCGCCATTGCGCGCGCGGCGGCAGCTTGCTGCGGCCGACCAGGATCAGCTTGCGCGCGCCGCGCTTGACCAACGTGCGGCACAGCAAACGGCCGAGCGCGCCGAACGCGCCGGTGACGAGGTAGGCGCCGTCGGCGCGCAGGCGCAGCGGCAGCGGCTTGGTCAGCTCGGTCGCCGGCATCAGGCGGCTGGTGTAACGCTTGCCGTCGCGCAGGGCGATTTCGTCCTCGTCGGTCAGCAGCACCTCACGGCGCAACGCGAGCGCTTCGGCGCGCGACGCGGCGGCGTCGTAGCGGCCCGAGGCTTGAAGATCGATCAGCTTGCCGCGTTGCGCGACCAGTTCCTGATACCACAGCACCCGACCGATGCCCCAGGCCGGCGCGCCGAGCGGTTCGACCGCATCGTTACGCCGCACCGCCTGGGTGCCGCGGGTGACGATATGCAGCTTGCCGTGCGGATGCGAACTCTGCAGCGCCTGACTCAGCGCGATCAGCGCATACGCGCCGCGGCTGTTGCCGGCCTGCAGGCCGGGCGCGTCGATCTGATCGAGGGTGGGATGATCGAGATTCCACAGATGCAAGACCGAACCGAAGCGGCCCTGATCGTGCTTGGCCAGATCGGCGAACAGGCGTTGCAGGTCCTTGACCGAGCCGGGCGCGACGGTCGATTCGCGCAGATCCTTTTCCAGCTTGTAGCGCTTGCCCGGACGCACCAGATGCACGCGCTCGCCGCGGTTGGCGGCCAGCGCGGCCAGTTCGTCGCCCACGCCCTGGGCGTCGGCGAAGATCAGCCAGCCGTCGCTTTCGCCGGCCAGACCGGGTTCGGCGATCGCCAATCCGGTTTCGACCTGCGCGGCCTCCTCGGCCTTTTCGACCCAGGTGGTTTCGGCCAGCCAGTTGTCGATCGTGTTCAAGCTGACCTTGGCGCTGGCGTTCTCGACGTTGGCCGCGCGGAAGCCGCCGACCCGGCCCAGCGGCGCGCCGTGTTCGTCGTAGACGAAGATGTCGCCGATCAATTCGTCGCCGCCGTCGAAGGTGATCACCGCGTGCACCCACAGCGCGCGGTCGCCGATCGCGTCGGTGCGCACTTCCTGGATCGACAGCGGCAGGCGGATGCCGGTGTCGCCGGCGTCGTCGCTCTGCTGCTTGAGGATCTGCGGCGTCAACAGCGCCTGGAAGCAGGCGTCGAGCATGGCCGGGTGGAAATGGTGATCGGCCGCGCCGCCGAGCAACTGCGGCGTCGGCGCGATCCGCGCCAGCGCTTCGCCGGGCGCGACCCAGACTTCCTCGATGCCCTGGAACGCCGGGCCGTAGTGATAGCCCATCGAAGCCAGCGCGTCGTAGCAGGCCGAACGCGCCAGATACAGCGGGCTGCGTTCGCGCACCGCGGCCACGTTCAGCTTCGGCCCGCTGCGGCGGCCCTGGCTCGCGCGGATGCTGCCGCTGGCGTGCACGGTGCGGTCGTTGCCGTCGGCCGACACGGTCGCGACGTTGAAGGTCGCGCCGTCGGAGGCGAAGGACAACTGCACCGTCGCCGCTTCGGCGTCGGGCAGGAACAGCGCCTTGCGCAGTTCGATGTCGGCGATCGCGGCCGAAGCGCCGCCGGTCATCGCGCGCACCGCCTGGGTCGCCATTTCGATATAGCCCGCGGCCGGGAACAGCACATTGCCCTGGATGCGATGGTCTTCGAGGTAAGGCTGATGCTCGACGTCGAGCTTGGCTTCCCAGGTCGGTTCGGCGTTGGCCATACGCCGGCCGAGCAGCGGGTGATCGAGCTGACCCAGACGGATCTGTTCGACCGGACGCGGTTCGATCCAGTAGCGATCGCGCTTGAACGGATAGCGCGGCAGGGTGACGTGGCGGCCGCGCGGATGCAGCGCTTTCCAGTCGATCGCCAGGCCGAGGTTGTGCAGGCTCGCGAGCGAAGCGGTGAAACGTGCGGCCTCGTCTTCCTGGCGGCGAATCGAGGGCACGCTCTTGGCGCTGCCGCCGCGCGCGGCGAAGCATTCCTGGATCGAGTGGCCGAGCACCGGATGCGGGCCGATTTCCAGGAACAGGTCGTAGCCGTCGTCCATCAGCTGATCGATCGCGGCGCGGAAGCCGACGCTGTTGCGCACGTTCTCCCACCAGTAGTTCGCGTCAAGCTCATGGCCCTGGGCGATGCCGGGACGCGCGGTCATGTACAGCGGCACCTGCGCCGGATGCGGCGCCAGGCCGTCGAGGCATTGCAGCAACTCGTCCTTGATCAGATCCATCTTGGCGCTGTGATACGGCACGCGCACGGTCAGGAACTTGGCGAACAACTGTTCGCCCTGCAGCTTGGCCGCGAGTTCGGCCAATGCGTCCTGATCGCCGGCCAGGGTGATCGCGGTCGGGCTGTTGACCGCCGCGACCGACACGCGATCGCCATAGGGTTTCACCCGCTTGAGCGCTTCGGCCTCGCTGAGGCTGACCGCGAGCATGGTGCCGGTGTCGACCAGCTTCTGCTGCAGGCGGCTGCGATGCACCACCACCTTGACCGCCTGTTCCAACGTGTACACGCCCGCGGCGTGGAAGGCGGCGACCTCGCCGGTGCTGTGGCCGACGATCGCGTCGGGCACGATGCCGCGCGCGCGCCACATCGCCGCCAGCGCGATCTGCACGGCGAAGTTGGCCGGCTGCGCGAGCCAGGTGTCGCTCATCTTCGAATCGGCTTCGGCCGCGTTCATTTCCTCGATCAGCGACCAGTCCACGTGCTTGGACAGTTCGCGGTCGCATTGCTCGATCACTTCGCGGTAGATCGGATCGTGTTCGAACAACTGCCGGCCCATCGCCCACCACTGCGGGCCCATGCCGGTGAACACCCAGGCCAGTTTCGGCGCGGCGGTGCCGCGGCGCTCGTCGGCGACGATGTGCGGATGCGCTTCGCCGGCGGCGTAGGCGCTGAGGCGCTCTTGCAGCGCTTCGCGGCTGTCGTAGACGAACGACAAGCGCGCTTCCAGATGCTGGCGGCGGTGGGCGAGGGTGTAGGCGAGGTCCTTCAGCGACACCGCCTCGGCGCCATCGCGTTCGAGTTCCTTGCGGATGCCGTCGACCAGTTCGGGGAACGCGGCCGAATCGCGCGCGGTCAGCGGCAGGATGTTGTAGCGCGGCGCGGTTTCATCGGCGTCGTCGGCCTGGGCATGCGTGTCCTCGCGCAACGGCGCTTCTTCCAGCAGCACGTGCGCGTTGGTGCCGCCGAAGCCGAACGAATTGACGCCGGCGCGCGCCGGGCCGTCGTGCGCGGGCCACGGCGTGACCTGGGTCGGGATCTGGTACGGCATCGAGGCGATGTCGATGTCGGGATTGATGGTGTTGAGGTTGATGTGCGGCGGGATCAGCTTGTGCTTGAGCGCCAGCGCGGTCTTGATCAGACCGGCGACGCCGGCCGCGGCTTCGGTATGACCGATGTTGGTCTTGACCGAACCGACGAAGCACTTGTCGCCGGGCTTGCGGCCGATGCCGAGCGCGCGGCCGAGCGCCTTGGCTTCGATCGGATCGCCGACCGGGGTCGAGGTGCCGTGCGCTTCCATGTACTGCAGGCTGCCCGGTTCGATCCCGGCTTCGGCGCACACGCGCTTGATCAAGGTCACCTGCGCATCGGGATTGGGCACGGTGATGCCGTTGCTGTGGCCGTCCTGATTGACGCCGGTGCCGACGATCACCGCATAGATCGGATCGCCGTCGCGCAGCGCGTCGTCCAGGCGCTTGAGCGCGACGATACCGACGCCCTCGGCGCGCACGTAGCCGTTGGCGGCGGCGTCGAAGGTGCGCGACTTGCCTTCCGGCGACAGGAACCCGCCCTTGGTTTCGGCGATGGTGTACTGCGGGGTCATATGCAGCAGGGTGCCGCCGGCCAGCGCCAGGCTGGTCTCGCGCCGGCGCAGGCTGTGGCAGGCCAAATGCACGGCGACCAGCGACGAACTGCAGGCGGTGTCGATCGACAGGCTGGGGCCGCGGAAGTCGAAGCAATACGAGATGCGGTTCGACGCCATCGTCATCATCGTGCCGGTCGCGGTGTGCGCGGCCAGGGTCTCGAAGCTCAGGTCGGCGAACTGCACGATCTTGTAGTCGAGGGTGAAGGCGCCGACGAACACGCCGATCTCCTGGCCGGCGAGTTCGCCGGGCTTCTGGCCGCCGTCCTCGAGCGCTTCCCACGCCACTTCCAGCAACTTGCGCTGCTGCGGGTCCATGTAGTCGGCTTCGCGCGGGCTGATGCCGAAGAAGGCCGGATCGAATTCGTCGAAGCCGTCGATGTAGCCGCCGCGTCCGCCGACCAGGCGGCCGGGCTTGCTCTTGTCCTTGCTGCCGAGGGTGCCGACGTCGTAGCGGTTGGCCGGGGTCGCGGTCAGGCAGTCCTTGCCTTCGATCAGGTTCTGCCAGAACGCGCGGTGATCCGATGCGCCGCCGGGCAGGCGGCAACCGATGCCGACGATGGCGATGCGATCGTCGCCCAGGCCCGCGGCCGCTGTCGTGGATGCGGTGTCCGCGCTGGCGGCGTGGTGGGCCGCGTCGTCGCTCGGAGTCTCGCGGGTCGAGGCCTTGCTGCTGGAATCCGTCATGATCGAGTCCTTGTTGTTACATCGCCGGTACGTGGGTGTGGATTGCGAGGGGAGGCTTGCGATAGCTGTGAGGCTTCCGGTCGGAAGCTCAGGGAAAGGCTGGGGGCGGCGTGGGCGCGGGCTTCTTGCGCGGCCGCAGCGGGTGGACGAGGGTCGAGAAGATCGCGCCGTTGCGCGGGAACGAGCCCGGATCGAACAGACCGATCGCGCGCGGCTTGCGGTCGGGCCGCCAGGTGTAGCTGCCGAACAGGCGGTCCCAGATCGACAGGTCCGAGCCGAAGTGCCCGGCCTCGGCCTTGTCGGCGCTGTGATGCATGCGGTGCAGCTCGGGGCTGGCGAGGATGTGGTTGAGCCAGCCCAGGCGCACGTCGATGTTGGCGTGGACGAAATAGCCCTGGGCGATGATGAAGATGCCGACCGCGAACACCGCGCGCTCGGAAAAGCCGATCAGCGCCAGCGACACCTGCACCAGGAACTGAGCCAGGACGATGTCGAACACGTGGTTGACGCCGTTGTTGCCGACGTTGACCTTGTCGGGCACGTGATGCACGCCGTGCAGCCGCCACAGCAGCGGGATGTCGTGGCCGGCGCGATGCACCGCATAGCTCGCCAGCGAACTGAGCAGCAGCGCGAGCGGGATCTCCGCCCACAGCGGCAGCACCGGATGCAGCGGCGCGACCGTCGACACCACCGCCATCACCGGCAGCTGGGCCAGCCCGCCGCCGATCATCGTGATCACGAAGTAGACCGCGTACAGGCCCCACTCGCGCCGCGAGGGCAGCCATGCGCGCTCGTACGGAATAATTAATTCTAGCGTCGCCAGATAGAAAATAGTGGCCAGCAGGAAGCCGAAGCTGGCCGCGCCCGGATCCCAGCCCAGGCCGATCGCGGCAATTACGTAGATAACCACGGAAATTAATAATAACGGGTGCGCGATATAACTGACAAAGCCCAACCGGTTTATCCGGGCGGGCGTGACCCGGGTTGGGTTTTCACGCCCTGTGACAGCGCTGTCAGATAATCCGCCGATATTAATCGGGTCGTGGTCACAGTCGAATCGGGCAGCGTCCGTCAGCTTGGAACTGCGATCGGCGTCCGTATTCATGGCCGGCTCCGGCGGATATTCCCGAGGGCGCGGGTATTTTCCCGGACGAGGCGAGGCCGGAATAGCGGGCGCGGCGACAGCGAGACGCCGTTCGCGGTCACGCGAAGCCTTGCGGTTGTTGACGCGCAGAGCAAGACCGAATCGTCCATGCGACCCTCGTGAGTGACGTGATTGGTCAGCTGACATAATGCGTCACCGCATCCATGCCGGCGGTTGAAAAACGCCGTGCGGCGTCTTCGAATATCTCGGCGCTAATATTCGGGGCAGGCGGAGGCCGCAGTCAAAGGAGCAAGCCCGATTTGGCAGTGACGCGGATCATTCTTCCGAACATTGATTCCCATGCGGGAAAGATAATGTGCTGGTATTGGCACGCCATTCCGCCGCCCGCCACGGCGAGCCGCGACGCGATGGCACTTATTAATTACAAGCGCGCGTCGGCCGGATGACGAATATCCCCGGCCGGCGCGCGCGAACGGAATAAGCCCATAACTACTAGGAGTCACGACGATGCAGTTGGCGACCGAGCGCGTCATCGAAGTCAGGCACTGGAACGACAGCCTTTTCAGCTTCCGCACCACCCGCGATCCCGGCTTCCGCTTCGACAGCGGACACTTCGTCATGGTCGGGCTGGAGGTCGACGGCAGGCCGCTGATGCGCGCCTACTCGATCGCCAGCGCGCACTACGAAGACCATCTGGAGTTCTTCAGCATCAAGGTGCCCGACGGCCCGCTGACCTCGCGCCTGCGTCACATCAACAACGGCGACCCGGTGCTGGTCAGCCGGCGGCCGACCGGCACCCTGGTGCTCAACGACCTCAACCCGGGCAAGCGCCTGTACCTGCTCGGCACCGGCACCGGCCTGGCGCCGTTCCTGAGCATCATCCGCGACCCGATGACCTACGAGCGCTTCGAAACCGTGGTGCTGGCCCACGGCGTGCGCCACGTCAGCGACCTGGCCTATGCGCAGTTCCTGCAAGAAGAGCTGCCGAAGCACGAGTTCCTCGGCGAGTTGATCCGCCGCCAGTTGATCTACTACCCCAGCGTGACCCGCGAGCCGTTCCGCAATCAGGGCCGGATCACCGACGCGATCGCCGACGGCCTGATGGCGCAGACCCTCGGCCTGCCGCCGCTGGATCCGCGCGAGGACCGGGTGATGCTGTGCGGCAGCCCGCAGATGCTCGAAGACACCGCCGCGTTGCTCGAAGGCCGCGGCTTCAAGCCGTCGCCGCGCACGCGCGAACCGGGCGACTACGTGATCGAGCGGGCGTTCGTGGAGAAGTGAGCGGGGACTGCCGGGAATCGGGAATGGGGAGTCGGGAATCGGAAAGCGCAGCGCTGTCGCTTCGTTGCCGGTCCCGTTGCCTTTGCTTTGCCGATTCCCGACTCCCGATTCCCCATTCCCGCAATTCAACAGAGACGACACATGAGCACCTGTCAAACGGCCGTAACGCTGATCGGCGCGCCGACCGACATCGGCGCGGGCTACCGCGGCGCGCGCCTGGGGCCCGAAGCGCTGCGCATCGCCGGACTCACCGAATCGCTGAGCGCGCTCGGCCTGGACGTCGCCGATCGCGGCAATCTGGAAGGACCGCCCAATCCCTGGACCGAGCCGGTCGACGGCTATCGTCATCTCGACGAAGTCGTGGTCTGGAACCAGCGGGTGATGGACGCGGTCGGCGAGGAACTGCGCGGCGGGCGCATGCCGATCCTGCTCGGCGGCGATCACTGCCTCGGTCTGGGCTCGATCACCGCGGTGGCCAATCATTGCCGCGAGCAGGGCAAGAAGCTGCGGGTGATCTGGCTGGACGCGCACGCCGACTTCAACACCCACGACATCACCCCGACCGGCAACATGCATGGCATGCCGGTCGCGTGTCTGATCGGCCTGGGGCCGCAATCGCTGACCCATCTCGGCGGCTCGGCGCCGGCGATGCAGGTCGACGAGATGCGCCAGATCGGCACGCGCTCGGTCGATGCCGGCGAAAAGCAGTTGATCAAGCGCCACGGCCTGCCGGTGTACGACATGCGCAAGATCGGCGACATCGGCATCAAGAAGGTCATGGAGCAGGCGCTCGAAGGCGTCGACGACAACACCCACATCCACGTCAGCTTCGATGTCGACTTCCTCGATCCGAGCATCGCGCCCGGCGTGGGCACGGTGGTCTCGGGCGGGCCGAACTACCGCGAGGCGCAACTGGCGATGGAGATGATCGCCGAGAGCGGGCGCATGGGCTCGCTGGACATCGTCGAACTCAACCCGATCCTCGATCGCGACAACGGCACCGCGTTGGTGGCGATCGATCTGGTCGAAAGTCTGTTCGGTAAGTCGACCTTGGTGCGCGAGTGAGGTCGGCCGCCGCGATTGTCCGGTCGGGCGGATGAGCGGACCGACCGGAGGAGCGATCTGGGCGATCGAGGTCTTAAGCTCGCATCGGCCGACAAACGTCGCCCCGGCAATGTCGGGGCGACACGCAGGGTGTTCGTCTGCGTGCGCGGATCGATCCGTGACGGCGCTATGTGCGGCGGCGTCGCGGTCTGACTGCGCGGGCCGCGGCGAAGTCGCGTGGCCGCGGCTTTCAGCAGTTGGTTGCATCTGTTCGCCTTGTGCCTGCGCGCAGTTGCAGAGCTTCTATCGTCGGGCTTGAAGTTCCACCTATAAAACCCGGGGCCTCGAGCCGATTCGCGGCTCGCGTTTGTCGGAGATCGATTGGGCGACGAGGCGGATGCAAGCCCGCGATCACCGTCCGGCGAACTCATCGTCTCGAACTAAAACCCGAACGTTCGTTCGTTTATCGCAGGCGCATCGGCGAGGCAATTGCTTGCCCGCACAAAGGTGCTGCGACGCCGCATGACGTGTGCAAATGGCGTGTTAAGTTCCGACGGACGATCCACACGCTCACACGCCAAGGCCGCAATCGTTCCCGTATTGCGTATCGAATCAGGATGCGTCGCGCACAGGGGAATGCGCGCGACGCCGACACCGGCCGCAGGCAGCACCACGCGTCGCCCTTGCACCGCCCAGCCGCGCGCCGCCTCGGTTCGGGTTCGCCATCGCCGCAACAGACATTGACGTCAGCCACGTTGCAACGAAACGCTTCAATACAAAGGGGGAAATCACATGATCGCTCGCCAGTCGAGTCGTAAAGCCTTGTCCTGGGCCATCGCATTGAGCCTGGCCTCGCTCGCCGCGAGCGCGCAGGCGCAACAGGCCGCCGCACCCGCGCAGGACGAGGAAGCCAAGACCCTGGCCGGCCTCACCGTCACCGCGCAGAAGCGCGAGGAGGCGATGCAGGACGTGCCGATCTCGATCACCGCCTTGCCGCAGCAACTGCTGCAGGACAGCGGCGTGCGCGACGTCAAGGACGTGCAGGTGCTGGTGCCCGGGCTGACCGTCAGCAGCACCCAGAGCGAAGTGCAGACCGTCGCGCGCATCCGCGGCGTCGGCACGGTCGGCGACAACGCCGGCCTGGAATCCTCGGTCGGCGTGGTCGTCGACGGCGTGTACCGGCCGCGCAACGGCGTGGGCTTCGGCGACCTGGGCGAGATCGAACGCATCGAAGTGCTCAAGGGCCCGCAGGGCACGGTGTTCGGCAAGAACACCTCGGCCGGCGTGATCAACGTGATCACCCGCCGCCCGACCTACGACACCACGGTCGAGGGCGAATTCACCGTCGGCAACTACGGCGCGCTCGGCGCGTCGGGCTCGCTCAACACCACCATCGGCGAGAACGCCGCGTTCCGGATCTACGGCGCCAAGCGCAAGCGCGACGGTTTCACCGACGTCGAGATCGGCCGCGGCCCGCGCGCCGAGCGCGAGGACGGCGACCAGAACTTCCACACCCTGCGCGGCCAGTTGCTGTTCGAGCCGACCGAAAACCTCGACATCAACCTGATCGCCGACTTCACCAGCCGCGAAGAAAACTGCTGCGTCGGCCTGACCACCGTGCGCGGCCCGACCTCGGCGATCATCAACGGCCTGGTCGGCGGCATCGGCGTGGCGCCGGTCGCCGATCCGTTCGCGCGCCGCGCCTGGAGCAACCGCCCGACCACCCAGGACATCAAGGACAAGGGCCTGTCGGCCGAGGTCAACTGGATCACCCCGTGGTTCAACGGCGCGACCCTGACCTCGATCACCGCCTCGCGCGACTGGCAGGCGATCAACGGCCTGGATTTCGACTTCACCACCGCCGACATCATCTACCGCAATCCGAACCCGAACGAATCGTTCACCGGCTTCAAGCAGTTCAGCCAGGAATTCCGCCTGACCGGCTCGACTGACAAGGTCGACTGGATGTTCGGCCTGTTCTATGCCGACGAAGACCTCAAGCGCAACGATTCCTACAGCATCGGCGCGGCCTACGAGCCGTACCTGTCGACCGCGGTGCTCGGCCAGATCGCCTCGCGCTTCCCAGCCGGCGTGGTCAACATGGCCAACGCCGCGACCTTCCTGTCGCAGGCCGCCGGCCGTCCGTTCGGCAGCAGCTTCGCCGGGCTCGGCGCGCTCGATCGCTATAAGCAGAACAGCAGCAGCGTCGCCTTGTTCACCAACAACACCTGGCATGCGACCGACAAGCTCGACCTGACCCTGGGCCTGCGCTACACCAAGGAAAACAAGGAGCTCGATTCGGTTTACAGCAACCCCAACGGCGGCCTGGGCTGCGGCGCGGCGCTGGGCAATCCGGCCCGGGTCGGCCAGGCGCTGGCCGCGCGCGGCGTGCCGGTCGCCGCGCTCGGCGCGCTGGTGCCGCAGGTGGTCGGCTTCATGTGTCTGCCGCGGGCCAACACCCTGCATAACGGCCGGGTGAGCAATCAGGAACGCGACGAGAAGGAGTGGTCGGGCACGATCAAGGCCGCGTACCGCTGGAACGAACACGTCATGGGCTACGCCTCGGCCGCGCGCGGTTACAAGGCGGGCGGTTTCAACCTCGATCGCGTGCAGTCGTCGAATGGCCTGTCGGCCGGCACCGCCGGCATCACTCCGGTCAACGACACCTCGTTCCCGGGCGAGTTCGTCGACAGCTACGAGCTGGGCGCCAAGACCACCTGGGCCGGCGGCAACCTGCTGCTCAACGCGACCTTGTTCCATCAGACCTACAGCGACTTCCAGCTCAACAGCTTCCTCGGCACCAGCTTCGTGGTGCGCTCGATTCCGGAAGTGGTGTCGCAAGGCATCGACACCGAAATCCTCTGGCAGCCCGGAATCAAGGGCCTGATGCTGCAGGGCGGGGTGATGTACGCCGACACCAAGTACGGCAACGATGCGTTGCCCGACGCCGACCTGGCCAAGTTGCCGGGCGCGCGCGCGAGCTTCGCGCCGTTGTGGTCGGCCTCGGCCTCGGTGACCTATCAGTGGGATTTCGGTTCCAGCCTGATCGGCCGCGCCAACATCGGAGCCAAGTATTCCTCCGACTACAACACCGGCTCGGACCTGGATCCGGAGAAGGGCCAGGAGGCCTACACCGTGGTCAACGCGCGGGTCGGCATCGGCGCCAAGAGCCGTCGCTGGATGGTCGAGGCCTGGGCCTTGAACCTGTTCGACGAGGAGTACAAGCAGGTCGGTTTCGACGCGCCGCTGCAGACCGGTTCGTGGAACGCCTTCCTCGGCGCGCCGCGCACCTATGGCGTGACCTTGCGGGTGATGTACTGACCGATCCACGCCTGCGTCTTCGCCGCATCGCCAGATGCGGCGGAGAGCGGGCGGTCCGGTGCTTGCCATCCCCGCGAGAGCGGGGCATGGATTTCGGAATCATGCCGCGGTGAAGCCCTGGATCCCCGCCTTCGCGGGGATGACGGCCAAGCGTCCGCGTCCGCCTTCGGTGGATACGCTCGCAGTGGATACGCTCGGCGCGAGTCGCAACCGAGCTGCCGCGGCGACATACAAGCATCCGACAGCGCGCATCGTCGTCAAGAGCGCATCCGCTCTAGCTCGTCATTCCCGCGAACGCGGGAATCGAGTGACTTCAGAGCGCGGCGATATCGAAGCACCCGACACCCCGCATCATCGCCAAGACCGCATCTGTTCTTGCTCGTCATTCCCGTGAACGCGGGAATCGAGTGACCTCAGAGCGCGGCGATATCGAAGTACCCGACACCCCGCATCATCGCCAAGACCGCATCTGCTCTTGCTCGTCATTCCCGCGAACGCGGGAATCCAGTGACTTCAGAGCGCGGCGACATCGAAGCACCCGATACTCCGCATCGTCGCCAAAGTCGCGACCTCTTCTGGTCGCCAAGACCGCATCCACTCTTGCTCGTCATCCCCGCGAAGGCGGGGATCCAGAGACTTCAGCGCCATGCCCGGATAAAGCCCTGGATCCCCGCCTTCGTAGGGATGACGGCCCTGGCGACGTAGCCGCATGGGCCCGAGCCGACGGCTCCAGCGACGACCGATGCCGAAGCCAAGGCCGCCGAATCCGAATCCGAACCGTTCGACCAACGGCCACTCCTCATCCCGGCCACCCAGGCAAAGCCCGCACCCCATCGCCGGCTATCATGGGCGCCATGACCGAAGACACCTCCGACGCCGCCCTGCAGCGGCTCGCCCAGCAGATCGGCGAATCCGCCCGTCTCAACCACCACATGCTGGTCACCGCCGAAAGCTGCACCGGCGGCTGGATCGCCAAGACCCTGACCGACATCGCCGGCTCCTCGGCCTGGTTCGAATGCGGGCTGGTCGCCTACAGCTACGAGGCCAAGCAGGCGCTGCTCAGCGTGCGCCCGCAGACCCTGGAGCAATTCGGCGCGGTCAGCCGCGAGACCGTGATCGAGATGGTCTCCGGCGCGCTGGCCAATACCGGCGCCACCATCGCGGTCGCGGTGACCGGCATCGCCGGTCCCGGCGGCGGCACCGACGACAAGCCGGTCGGCACGGTCTGGATCGCATGGAAGCGCCGCAATGGCTACCCGCGCGCCGAGGTCTTCCATTTCGACGGCGATCGCGAGGCGGTGCGCCGGCACAGCGTGGCCGCGGCGCTGCGCGGCATGCAGGCGCTGGCGGTCTGAGTTCCGGCGGCGGCGCGTTCGCGCGCTCCGCGCCATCCGTGCGGTGTTGCATTACCCAGAGGCTGCCGCGGCGTGATGCATGCCCGCGCCCCCAGCACACCGCACACCGCACACCGCTTTTCCCCCCTTTGAAAAAGGGGGGCTGGGGGGGATTTGCTTTTGCTCCTGCTTTTAAAGCACCAGCAAAAAACACCACCACCAAATCAGCTACATCGGCGCGCGCGCCGTAATCGTCGAGCCTCAAACCAGAAGCTCACTCGAACAACCCATCCGCACGCGCCAACCCGAACTCAATCCAGCTCGCGCCGCCAAACCTGCCCGACCAGATCCTGCCCGAAGCTGTGGTGGCGTTCCTCCTCGGCCAGGACGAAGCCGCAGCCCTCGTAGATCCTGCGCGCGGTGACCAGCACGTCGTTGGTCCACAGCATCATTCGCCGATAACCGGCCTCGCGCGCGAACTCGATGCAGGTTTCGACCAGGCGCCGGCCCAGGCCCAAGCCGCGCGCGCGCGGATCGATCAGCAGACAACGCAACTGCGCCGCCTGCGGATCGTCCTGATTGCGTACCACGAACACGCAACCGACCCGTTCGCCGTCCAGTTCGGCGATCCAGCAACGCTCGCTGCGCGGATCGTGCTCGCGGGCGAAGCGCGCGAACAAACCCGCCACCAGCGCCTCGAATTCTTCGTTCAAGCCGTATTCGTCGGCATACAGACGGCCGTGGCGCTCGATCGCCCAGCCGATGTCGCCGATCCGGTGGGTGCGGATCAGCAGCCGCTGCGCCGCTGGTAGGGCATGCGGCGACAGCGCCTGTTCGGCGTCGGCGAGCGCGCGCAGCAGGCGCTCGCGCTGCAGCGGCGGCAGCGCCGCCAGCAGCTCGGCGGTGGCCTGGTGCGAGGTGCGGTCGAGCCCGGCGAAGGTGGCGCGCCCGGCCTCGGTCAGGCTCAGGGCGAAGCTGCGTCCGTCGCGCTCGGAGCGGGTTTTTTCGACCAGTCCGTTGTTGACGAAGCCCTGCAGGATGCGGCTCAGATAGCCCGGATCCAGTCCCAGCGCATCGCCGATGGTGCGCGCCGCGACCGGTTCGCGCTGGGCCAGTTCGAACAGCACGCGGCCCTGGGTCAGGGTGAAGGGGCTGTCCAGCAGGCCTTCCCGCAGCACCCCGATCCGGCGGGTATAGAACCGGTTGAAGGCGCGGACGGCATCGACCTGGGCGGTCTCGATTTCGGCGGTCATGGCGGCATCGGGCTGACGGTGGGCTCGGCGGCAGCCTCGGATAATTGTTTGACTTAGTCAAATAAAATCCGGACGAACGGCCTTGCCGGCTCCACGTCTTAGTAGTATTACTACTAACTTCGAACATGACGTAGTAATACTACTAACCATGAATCTGACCGACACCCAGCAAGCCATCCTCGCGCTGATCGCCGAGCGGATCGACGCCGAAGGCCTGCCGCCGTCCCAGGCCGAGATCGCCAAGGCGTTCGGCTTCAAGGGCGTGCGCGCGGCGCAGTACCACCTCGACGCGCTCGAGACCGCCGGCGCGATCGAGCGCATGCCGGGCCGCGCCCGCGGCATCCGGGTGCTGCAGCCGCCGCCGCAGGCCCAGCGCGAGCTGGGGCTGGCCTCGGCCAACGAGGACGCGATTCGCCTGCCGGTGCTGGGCCGGGTCGCGGCCGGCTCGCCGATCGGCTCGGGCGCCGGAGTGGAGCCGGACAACTACGTCCTGCTCGATCGCAACATGTTCTTCCCGTCGCCGGACTACCTGCTCAAGGTCAAGGGCGACTCGATGCGCGACGAAGGCATCTTCGATGGCGACCTGATCGGCGTGCACCGCACCCACGATGCGCGTTCGGGCCAGATCGTGGTCGCGCGCATCGACGACGAGATCACCGTCAAGCTGCTCAAGATCGGCAAGGACCGCATCCGCTTGCTGCCGCGCAACCCCGACTACGCGCCGATCGAGGTCCAGCCCGATCAGGATTTCGCGATCGAGGGCCTGTACTGCGGCCTGGTCCGGCCCAATCGCTGACATGGACCGCCGACTCATGGACCGCACGGATCGCCCGCAGGTACAGCTCGACCGCTACGGATCGGTCCGCGCCTGCGCGCCGGTCCACGCCGCGCAGGCGGCTTTGCAGGGATTGGCCGCCGCGGTGCGCGGGGCGGTTTCCGCGCCGCCGGCAGGGGAAAATCCGACCCCGATGCAGGCCGTCGCCCGGCTTTCGCGGCTTGTCGACGCAGATAATTTGATTCCAGGCGCGACGGTCTCAACCTCTGCGATCCGCGTCCTCTAACTTCCCCTCACCACGACACGACTTAAGGAACACCACGATGGACGAGAACAAGAAGCGCGCCCTTACCGCCGCTCTGAGCCAGATCGACAAGCAGTTCGGCAAGGGCTCGGTGATGCGCATGGGCGACCGCGCGGTCGAGATCACCGAAGTCATCGGTACCGGCTCGCTGATGCTCGACATCGCGCTGGGCATCGGCGGCCTGCCCAAGGGCCGCGTGGTCGAGATCTACGGTCCGGAATCCTCGGGCAAGACCACCCTGACCCTGCAGGCCATCGCCGAATGCCAGAAGAACGGCGGCACCGCCGCCTTCATCGACGCCGAGCACGCGCTCGACCCGATCTATGCCGCCAAGCTCGGCGTCAATGTCGACGACCTGCTGCTGTCGCAGCCCGACACCGGCGAACAGGCGCTGGAAATCGCCGACATGCTGGTCCGCTCGGCCGCGGTCGACATCGTGGTGATCGACTCGGTCGCCGCGCTGACCCCGAAGGCCGAAATCGAAGGCGAAATGGGCGACCAGCTGCCGGGTCTGCAGGCCCGCCTGATGAGCCAGGCGCTGCGCAAGCTGACCGGCAACATCAAGCGCTCGGGCACCCTGGTGGTGTTCATCAATCAGCTGCGCATGAAGATCGGCGTGATGATGCCGGGCCAGAGCCCGGAAGTGACCACCGGCGGCAACGCGCTCAAGTTCTACGCCTCGGTGCGCCTGGACATCCGCCGCATCGGCGCGATCAAGAAGGGCGACGAGATCATCGGCAACCAGACCAAGATCAAGGTCGTCAAGAACAAGCTCGCCCCGCCGTTCAAGCAGGTCGTCACCGAAATCCTCTACGGCGAAGGCATCTCGCGCGAAGGCGAACTGATCGACATGGGCGTGGAAGCCAAGCTGGTCGAGAAGTCCGGCGCCTGGTACAGCTGCGGCGACGAGCGCATCGGCCAGGGCAAGGAAAACGCCCGCCAGTACCTCAAGGAGAACCCCGAGATGGCCGCCCGCCTGGAAGCGACGCTGCGCGAGAAGTTCGTGCCCAGCGACGCCCCGCGCGAAGAAGCCATCGAGGACTGATCCATCGCAAGCGGCGATGACCGATGAGTTCCGATCGGGACCAACGCAAGCGCCGCGACCGCGGCGCCGATCACACGACCGGGCAGGGCGGCGAACCGTCCGCCGGTCGTGCCGGCGACCGTCTGGCCGAATTGCGGGCAAGGATGCGCGCGATCGAAGACGGGGCGGCATCGGCATCGTCCTCGGACGTTGAGGTCAGGGAAGACGACATCGTGGGGAATGCGTCTGGGCAAACAGGCCGACGCGATCATTCCGTGGCCGGCGACACCGACACCGATGGCGACTCGGCCCAACGCCGGCCGTTGGGTTCAGGGCATTCCGGAGCTTGGTCGGGCCCCGGCACCCAAGCCAACCAACGGATGCGTCCCGACCAGGACGCCGGGTCGCCTGACGAACTAGGACAGCCCGCGTCAACCCAGTTCGCTGAAAAAACGCCCCCGGCTTCGGCCGATCCGGCCGACAGCCACGACAGCGCCGACCTGTTTACCGCCCCCGCCAGCGATCCGTCCCCCGACGACGCCGACAGCCCGCTATTCGACGAAGGTCGGGTAAGCCCGGCCCGACGCGAGCGTCGCCGTGGACGCCCGGAACAAACCCCGACCCAGCGCGCGCTCGGTCTGCTGACCCGGCGCGAGCATTCGCGCAAGGAACTGACCCGCAAGCTCACCTCGCGCGGCCTGGATCGCGAGGAGGTCGTGGCTGCCGTCGATCGGCTCGCCGATGCCGGCTGGCAGAATGACCACCGCTTCGCCGAAAGCCTGATCCGCAGCCGGGCCGGCAACGGCTACGGCCCGGTGCATATCCGTGCCGAACTGAACATGCACGGCCTCGACAGCGAGGCCATCGCCCAGGCGCTGGCCGCGTATGAAGGAAATTGGCTGGAAAACGCCCGGGATTTGCTCCGGCGCCGTTTCGGCGAGGACTTCGCCAGCGACCCGGCGCTGCGGCGCAAGGCCGCCGATTTGCTGATGCGGCGCGGCTTCGACGGCGATACCGCGCGTAATGCGAATCGTTTTTGCGCCGAGGACTGAACGGACGGGCACTTTTACCGCATGGCCTTGCGCATTAGACCCCGGGGCCTGCTAGGCTACGCGGCTTTCGGGTCCCGGGTTGCCTGTTCCAGTCGATGCCCCCATCGTGGTGGCATGGGTTCGGTCGAGCGCTCCGCTCCCGACCAGGCAAATCAATCCCAGGCATGAAGACCACCACTGAAATCCGCAGCGATTTCCTCGAGTTTTTTCGGGGCAAAGGCCACACCATCGTGCCGTCGGCACCGTTGGTGCCTGCCAACGACCCGACGTTGCTGTTCACCAACTCGGGCATGGTGCAGTTCAAGAACGTATTCCTCGGCAGCGAAAAGCCGGGCTACGTGCGCGCGTCCGACGTGCAGCGCTGCTTGCGCGCCGGCGGCAAGCACAACGACCTCGATCAGGTCGGCTACACCGCGCGTCACCACACCTTCTTCGAAATGCTCGGCAATTGGTCGTTCGGCGACTACTTCAAGGACGACGCGATCGTCTGGGCCTGGGAGTTGCTGACCAAGGTCTGGGGTCTGGCGCCCGAGCGCCTGCTGGTCACGGTCTATCAGACCGACGACGAAGCCTTCGAGATCTGGAACAAGAAGATCGGCGTGCCGGCCGAGCGCATCGTTCGCATCGGCGACAACAAGGGCGCGCCGTTCGCTTCCGACAATTTCTGGCAGATGGCCGACACCGGCCCCTGCGGTCCGTGCACCGAGATCTTCTACGACCACGGCGATCACATCGCCGGCGGCCCGCCGGGTTCGCCCGACGAGGACGGCGATCGTTTCATCGAGATCTGGAACCTGGTGTTCATGCAGTTCGACCGCCAGCCCGACGGCACCCTGCTGCCGTTGCCGGCGCCGTGCGTCGACACCGGCATGGGCCTGGAACGTCTGGCGGCGGTGCTGCAGGGCGTGCACGGCAACTATGAAATCGACCTGTTCCGGCATCTGATCGCCGCGGCGGCCAAGTACACCCATACCGACGACCTGGACAACAAATCGCTACGCGTGATCGCCGATCACATCCGCGCGTGTTCGTTCCTGATCGTCGACGGCGTGCTGCCGTCGAACGACGGCCGCGGCTACGTGCTGCGCCGGATCATCCGCCGCGCCTTGCGCCACGGCTGGATGCTCGGCCAGAAGGGCGTGTTCTTCCACAAGCTGGTGCCGGCGCTGGTCGAGGTGATGGGCGACGCCTATCCCGAGCTGACCGCCAAGCGCGAGTTCGTCGAAGCCGCGCTGGCCGCCGAAGAAGAACGCTTCGCCGCGACCCTGGATTCGGGCATGCGCATCTTCGACGAGATCGCCGCGCGCTCGCAGGGCGTCATCGCCGGCGCCGATGCGTTCAAGCTCTACGATACCTACGGCTTCCCGGCCGACCTGACCGCCGACATCGCGCGCGAGCGCGGCCTGTCGGTCGACATGGCCGGTTTCGAAGTCGAGATGGAAGAGCAGCGCCGCAAGGCGCGCGAAGCCGGCAAGTTCGGCAACGCCACCTCGATGCCGGCCGAACTGGCCGCGCAGCTCGCCCCGACCGAATTCCTCGGCTACGACCGCCTGACCGACGGCGGCCTGCAAGTGGTCGCGCTGCTGCGCGACGGCGTGCCGGTCGACGAATTCCGGGTCGGCGACGAAGGCGTGGTGATCCTCGACCGCACTCCGTTCTACGCCGAAAGCGGCGGCCAGGTCGGCGACAGCGGCGAGCTCGACGAAGCCGGCACCCGTTTCGTGGTCGACGACACCCAGAAGTTCGCCGGCCAATTCCACGGCCACATCGGCAGGCTCACCGCCGGCACCCTCAAGCGCGGCGACCGCGTCCTGGGCGCCGTCGACGCGGCCCGCCGCGGCGCGACCGTGCTCAACCATTCGGCGACCCACCTGCTGCACGCGGCCCTGCGCCGCCTGCTCGGCGACCACGTGACCCAGAAGGGCTCGCTGGTCGCCCCGGACCGCCTGCGTTTCGATTTCTCGCACTTCAACCCGATGACCGACGCCGAGCTCGCCCAGATCGAGCGCCAGGTCAACGCCGACGTGCGGCGCAATTACGAAGCCGAAGTCCACCAGATGGGCATGCAGGAAGCCATCGACTTCGGCGCCATGGCCTTGTTCGGCGAGAAGTACGGCGACCGCGTGCGCGTGCTGCGCATGGGCGAGGCCTCGACCGAGCTGTGCGGCGGCACCCACGTGAGCCGCACCGGCGACATCGGTCTGTTCAAGATCGTCGCCGAAAGCGGCGTCCAGGCCGGCGTGCGCCGGATCGAGGCGCTGACCGGGCAGGGCGCGCTGGACTACGTGGCCCAGGAGGAGCAGCGCCTGGAGCAGGCCGCGCGCCTGCTGGGCGGCAATGCCGCCGACGTGGCCGACAAGCTGCGCGCGCTGCTGGACCGACAGAAGAAGCTCGAGCGCGAGCTCGAGTCGATCAAGGCCAAGGCCGCCTCCGGCGCCGCCTCGGACCTGGCCGGCTCGGCGGCGGACATCGGCGGGGTCAAGCTGGTAGCGACCCGGCTGGAAGGATTTGATGCCAAGGCGTTGCGCGAGGCGGTGGATCGCCTCAAACAGCAGCTTGGCGACGCGGTGATCGTGCTGGCGGGCGCCAGCGACGGTAAGGCGGCCCTGGTCGCCGGAGTGAACGGAAGCGCGGTTGGCAAGGTCAAAGCGGGAGAACTACTCGCGCATGTGGCCGGTCAGATCAATGGTAAAGGCGGCGGCCGCCCGGACATGGCGCAGGGCGGTGGCGATGACGGCCCGGCCCTGGTCCAGGCTCTTGCGGGCGTTGCGCAGTGGGTTGAGAGTAAGCTTGTGTGAATGGCGAACAGTGACTTCTATCGCTTGCGACCGGGTTTGACCGGTCGCTAAGATGGTTCACGTTTGTGTACAAATTGAAGCATTCTTCCTGATGGAAAAGAATGCCAACGCCGGTACTACGGTCCCGGCTCGAGGAGGTTTTCAATGCTGATCCTGACGCGTCGCGTCGGCGAAACCCTGATGATCGGCGACTCGGTGACCGTCACCGTGCTCGGCGTCAAGGGCAACCAGGTGCGTATCGGTATTACCGCGCCCAAAGATGTCGCAGTCCATCGCGAAGAGATCTATCAGCGCATCCAGCGGGGTGAGGACGCGTCGGACGATTCTGGTAAAAACGCGGGCGGCTGATAAAAAAAGTTGGCCGCAAGCGTTGCTGTAAAACGGGTGAGCCGTTATGCTTCCCGCCCGCATTGCTTGATCGATGCGGAGAGTTGCCCGAGAGGCTGAAGGGGCTCCCCTGCTAAGGGAGTATAGGGTCAAAAGCTCTATCGAGGGTTCGAATCCCTCACTCTCCGCCAGTTGTAAAAGAAGCCGCCAACGGCGGCTTTTCTTTGCGGATCCGTCGAATTCGGTACCGACGGAAAAGCAAAAAAACGGTTTGAAAAATGTTGACGATGTGCGGATTTATCGTCATAATTTTCCAACTAGGCGCCCGTAGCTCAGCTGGATAGAGCACCAGGCTACGAACTTGGGGGTCGGAGGTTCGAATCCTTCCGGGCGCGCCACTACAAAGAAACCCGGCAATCGAAAGATTGCCGGGTTTTTCTTTGCGCCGGATTCTTGTCGGCGATGGAGTTTCTGCGCGATGGATTCCGATGCGCGCATCCGCGGGATCCACGCCGCGCGGTCGTGGCTTGCATGCGGCATCGCGGTCGCGCGATCCGGGCGCGATATCGTTCGCGCGTTGCGTTGATCCGCTGGCGTTCTCGCACGTTCGCCGCGGGTGGCTACCGTAAGCACCTTAAAGATTCGTCGTAGTCGCATATTCGCGGTCGCGGCTCGCGCCGCTCCTACAGTCGCCCGTGCAGGAACGGCGCGAGCCGCGACCGCGTAACCGCACTGACACCGAAAGCCCGTCGCAGCCGCGTTGGATGACACCAGCAAGCGCCGGATGGCCGTAGCTGCGAAATCACCGCCCCAGAGGCCCCGCAACCCGGGTACTCCCTGTAGGAGCGGCGCAAGCCGCGACCCCGCTGCCGCGATTACGTCGAACGTCCGCCGTGGCCGGGCGATGCCAACAGCGTCGTGCGTTCGTCGTAGCTGTCGATTCGCGGTCGCGGCTTACGCCGCTCCTACAGTCGCCTCGTGTAGGAGCGGCGTAGGCCGCGACCGCGTGACCGCGCTGACATCGAAAGTCCGTCGTGGCCGGGCGATGCCAATTGCGTCGTGCCTTCGTCGTAGTTGTTGGTTTGCGGTCGCGGCTTGCGCCGCTCCTACAGTCGCCTCGTGTAGGAGCGGCGTAAGCCGCGACCGCGTGACCGCGCTGACATCGAAAGTCCGCCGTGGCCGGGCGACGCCAATTGCGTCGTGCCTTCGTCGTAGTTGTTGGTTCGCGGTCGCGGCTTACGCCGCTCCTACACGGGGCGACTGTAGGAGCGGCGCAAGCCGCGACCACGCTGCCGCGATTACGTCGAACGTCCGCCGTGGCCAGGTGATTTCAACGGCAACGACAGTTCTCCGCCACCGCTCACCTGGTCTCGATAAACCGCAAACCCACCCCTGGCTCGGTCGCGATATACCGCGGCGCGGCCGCGTCGTCGCCGAGTTTGTGCCGCAGTTTGCCGACCAGGATGCGCAGGTAGTGGGTGTCTTCCTGGTGGGTCGGGCCCCACAGTTCGCGCAGCAGTTGCGGCTGGGTGACGACGCGGCCGGCGTGCTGGACCAGCATCGCCAGCAGTGCGTATTCCTTGCGCGCGAGCACCACCGCTTCGCCGTGCAGATGCACTTCGCGCCGGGCCAGATCGATGCGTAACCGGCCGTCGTCGAACACCGGCAGGATTTCGCCTTGCGGGCCGTGCGCGCGCAACAGGGCGCGCACCCGCGCCATCAGCTCCTGCACGCCGAACGGTTTGGTCACATAGTCGTTGGCGCCGCCGTCGAGCGCGGCGACCTTCTCGGCTTCGCTGGAACGCACGGTCAGCAGGATCACCGGCACGCTCGACCACTGGCGCAGCTCGCGCAGCACGTCGAAGCCGTCGCGATCGGGCAGGCCCAGGTCGAGGATCACCAGATCGGCGCCGCGCGTGGCCAGGCTTTCCAGGCCGCCGTTGCCGTGTTCGGCCAATTCGACCGCGTAGCCCTGCGCGCGCAGGGCGATGTCGAGGAACTTGCGGATCTGCGGCTCGTCGTCGATCACCAGCACGCGCGCGGGCGGCGTGCTCGCCGGCTGCGACGGGTGCGGGTGCGGAGCGTGATCGTCGGTCATGATGCGGGCGCCGCGACGGGTTCGATGGGCGGCAGGGTAATGCGGATCGTGGTGCCGCGGCGACCTTGTTCGTCGGCCAGGCCGGGCAGGGCGACCACGCTGCCGCCGTGGGCGCCGATCATGCCCTGGCAGATCGCCAGGCCCAGGCCGGTGCCCTGGCGGCCGCGATCGCCGCGTTCGACGCTGTAGAACATGTCGAAGATGCGCGCGCGCTCGTCTTCGGGAATGCCCGGGCCGCGGTCGCTGACGTCGATGCGCAGGACCTGCTCGGTGGCCGCGCCGGGTTCGGCGTCGACCCGGCGCGCGTCGATCACCACCGCCACGTCGGGCGGCGAGAACTTCACCGCGTTCTCGAGCACGTTGAACAGCGCCTGTTCGATCAGCGCCGGATGCACCCAGATCGGGCCGAGTCCGGCTTGCAGGCGTACGTCGAAGCGCGCGCGCGGCTCGTAACGTTGCAGGCGGGTCACCGCCGAGCCGATCAATTCGTCCACACCGATCCAGTCGCGATTGAGCGCCAGCCCGCCATGGCCGAGCCGGGTCATGTCGAGCAGGTTCTGGATGTAGCGATCGAGCCGCTCGCCTTCGATGCGGATGGTTTCCAGCAGGCTGTGGCGATCCTCGCGCGGCATCGCCTCGGCGTAGTGATCCAGGCTGCTGGCCGCGCCGATGATCGAGGCCAACGGCGAACGCAAATCGTGCGAGACCGACGACAGCAGCGCCGAGCGCAGCCGCTCGGTCTCGCCGCTGACCCGCGAGTCTTCCAAGTCGGCGACCAATCGGGTGCGCAAGATGGCTTGGGCGATATCGTCGGTCATCGCTTCGGCGAGGCGGCGTTGTTCCGCGCCCAGGCGCGTCAACGAAGACGGGAAACGCAAGCCGACCACGCCGGCCGCCGGCGCGTCGGCCGATGCCTCGCCTTTGAGCGGCAACAGCCACCACTCCGATCCGGCCAGGGTATCGGTGTAGCGGCCTGCGGACTGGCGGTGCTTCAAGCTCCAGTCGGCCGCGGCGCGATCCTTGTCGCTCATCTCCGGCAACTGCTCGCCGCGCAGCGGCGCGGCGCCGATGTAGACGAAGGCTTCCACGCCGAGCGAGCGCTTGAGCGCCTTGCGTCCGGCATGCACGACCTGGCCCACGTCGGCGGCGGTGGCCAATTCGCGGCCCAAGGTCTGCAATTCGGTCGCATGCGCGTTGGACGCGCGCAGCGCCAGCACCTGCATGCGCAGCTTCGAAGCCAGACGACCGGCCACCAGCGCCGCGGCCAGGAACAGCAGCACCGTCGCCACGCCCTGACGCGCGCCGATCAGCAAGGTGTAGCGCGGTTCGATGAAGAAGAAGTTGTAGGCCAGAAAACACAGCACCGAGGCGATCACCGCCGCGGTCATGCGCGTGCGCGCGGCGACCACCACCACCGCGACGATGAAGATCAGCGACAGATCGCCCAGGCCGATCCAGCGTTCGGCGACCCAGGCCAGCGCAGTGGCGAAGGTCGCGGCGACCACGGCCAGGCCCGCGTCGCTGCGCGTCAGCAGGCCGCGCAGCCGGCCGCCGCTGTCGCGCAGCGAACGGCGCGCCCGCGCGCGCGCTTCCGGGGTGCTGACGATGGTCAGTTCGTAATGCGCGCCGCGCTGGATCAGTTGCTGAGTCAGGGTGCGGTTGACCATGCGCGCGAGCGGACGCTCGCGGGTGCGGCCGAGCACGATGGTCGACACGCCGGCGCGTTCGGCATGATCGAGCAGCGCATCGACCACGCTGTTGCCGTGCAGCACCACCGCCTCGCCGCCGAGCCGGCGCGCGAGCGCGAAGGCGCGGTCGAGTTCGGACTGGCGCGCTTCGGCGGGCGCGTTGCCGGCCTGCACCGTTACCACGATCCACGGCGAATCGCGGCGTTCGGCGATGCGGCGCGCGACCCGCACCAGGTATTCGGACTGGCCCAGTCCGTCGATCGCGACCAGCACCGCGCGCCGCAACGGCACCCCGGGCAGGCCGCGCGCGGTCTGCGCCTCGCGCAGGTCGCTGTCGACGCGATCGGCGGCGGTCTGCATCGCCAGTTCGCGTAACGCGGTCAGGTTGGACGGCGAGAAGAACGCCTGCAGCGCATGCGCGGCTTGTTCGGGAACGTAGACCTTGCCCTGTTGCAGGCGTTCGATGAGCTCGCGCGGCGGCAGGTCGACCAGCACGATGTCGCGCAAGCGGTCGAACAGCGCATCGGGCACGGTCTCGCTGACCCGCACGCCGGTGATGCGGTGGATGACGTCGTTGAGGCTTTCCAGGTGCTGGATGTTGATCGTGGTGTAGACGTCGATGCCGGCATCGAGCAGTTCGAGCACATCCTGCCAGCGTCGTTCGTGGCGGCTGCCCGGCGCGTTGCGGTGGGCGAGTTCGTCGACCAGGGCGACCTTGGGTTTGCGCGCCAGCAACGCGTCGAGGTCCATCTCCTCGATGGTGCGGTCCTGGTACTCCAGGCGCTTGCGCGGCAGCACGTCGAGGCCTTCGACCAGGGCGAGGGTTTCGGCGCGGCCGTGGGTCTCGACGATGCCGACCACCACGTCGATGCCGCGGCGTTGCAGTTCGCGGGCGCGGCCGAGCATGGTGTAGGTCTTGCCGACGCCGGGCGCGGCGCCCAGGAAAATGGTCAGGCGACCGGCGCCCTGGCGTTGCAGTTCGCCCATGAGGGCATCGGCTTGGGCGCTGCGGGGGTCGGTCATGGGGGAATTGTGCGCTGGGTGGGTGAGGGGTGTGTAGTGATGGGAGATGTGGTTTCGGGGTTGGGCGTTTTGGCTCGAAAACTGGATGTCGTTCTTGGTCTTTGGTTGGCGCCGTCTGGGCCGCGAAAGAGGGTTCTTTGCGGTTGCGGTTGCCCTTGCCTCGTCTGTTGCTTCCAGCTCTAAGCTTGAAGCCGCGCAGTTCATCCAGCGCTGCGAGGCTTGTAACTCGCGTTAGCAACAGCACACCCGAAGGGCGGCGTGCAGGATGCACGCCGTGCGCCACCGGGACATGGATGTCCCGTGTGGCGCATGCCCGCGTAAGCTCCGCACTTGCGGGCCCTTGATTCACAACAAAGCATTTTTCTTTGGTTACCTTTCTTTTGTTGCTTTAGACAAAAGAAAGTAACCCGCCGCTTCAGCGGCGGAAGCTTTTGATCCTGCTTGCAGCTTCTTAAAGCTTTAAAAGCTCTAGAGCCTTTGAAGCAAAGACAAGATCAACAGCTTTCGTCCGCAAGCGGCCGAGTTACTTTCTTTTGTCAAAAGCGACAAAAGAAAGGTAACCAAAGAAAAACGCTTTTCTTTGAATCAAGGGCCCGCGCGTGCGGTGCATACGCGGGCATGCGCCACACGAGACATCCTGTCTCGGTGGCGCACGGCGCACATCCATGTGCGCCGCCCTTCGGGTGTGCTTTTGTTCTCGCGAGTTACAGGCATCGCAGCGCTGGATGAACTGCGCGGCTTCAGGCTTAAGCCGAAGCCGAAGCCGAGATCGGGATCGGGATCGGGATCGGGATCGGGATCGGGATCGGAACAAAAGCTGCCGCAAAAACCAGACGCGAAGCTCGATGCACACAACGGCAAAGCCCCGCATGAAAGCGGGGCTTGCCGGAACCCATCTAAATTCAACGCGCCGCGTCCAACGCCAGATTGAGCTTGAGCACGTTCACGCGCTCCATGCCGAGCACACCGAACTGCGGCGCCTCGGTATTGGCCGCGATCAAGGACTCGACCTGCGCCACGCCGAGACCGCGCGCCTTGGCCACCCGCGCGGCCTGGATCTGTGCTGCGCGCGGGGACAGGTGCGGGTCCAGGCCGCCGCCGGACTGGGTGGCCAGTTCGGCGGGGACGTCGGCGATGGCGATGCCTTCGCGCTGCGCGATCGCCGCGGTTTCCTCGGCGATGCGCTTGCGCAGGTCCGGGTTGCTGCGCGCCTGATTGCTGCCCGACGCGGCCGTCGGGTCGTACTTCGCCGCCGACGGACGCGGCTGGAAATACTTCGCGTCGGCGAACGGTTGCGCGATCAGTTCCGAGCCGACCGCGTGGCCGTCGTGCTGGATGATCGAGCCGAGGGCTTGGGCAGGAAATGCGATGCGCCCCAGCGCGGTGCCGGCGAGGGAATAGAGCAGGCCGAAGCCGAGCAGGGAGACCGCGGCGAACAGCAAGGGCGCGCGCACGGAAACGCGATCGTCGAGGGTGAGCGATTGAGGGGCTTGGGTGGTCATTGAAGTGTCCTGTTAGGTCGGTGCGGGCGGGGTGGCCCTCACCCAACCCTCTCCCGCGTGCGGGAGAGGGTGTCGATGGCGCGGGAAGTCTTAGAAGATCGCGACCAGCGCCATATCGATCAGCTTGATCGCGACGAACGGCAGCAGCACGCCGCCCAGGCCGTAGACCAGCATGTTCCGGCGCAGCAGCGCGACCGCGGTGGCGGGCTTGAAGCGCACGCCGGCGAGCGCGAGCGGGATCAGCGCGGGGATGATCAGGGCGTTGAAGATCAACGCCGCGAGCACCGCGTTGGACGGGCTCGACAGGTGCATGACGTTGAGCGCGGCCATCTGCGGAATCGCCGCGGCGAACAGCGCCGGCAGAATCGCGAAGTACTTCGATACGTCGTTGGCGAGCGAGAACGTGGTCAGCGCGCCGCGGGTGATCAGCTGTTGCTTGCCGACCTCGACCACCGCCAGCAACTTGGCCGGATCGGAGTCCAGATCGACCATGTTGCCGGCCTCTTTCGCCGCTTGCGTGCCCGAGTTCATCGCCAGGCCGACGTCGGCCTGGGCCAGCGCCGGAGCGTCGTTGGTGCCGTCGCCGACCATCGCCACGAGGCGGCCACCGGCCTGCTCGGCGCGAATGCGCGCGAGTTTGTCTTCCGGCCGCGCTTCGGCGATGTAGTCGTCGACGCCGGCTTCGGCCGCGATCGCCGCGGCGGTCAGCGGGTTGTCGCCGGTGATCATCACCGTGCGCACGCCCATCGCCCGCAACCGCGCGAAGCGTTCCTTGACGCCGTGCTTGACCACGTCCGACAACTCGATCACGCCGAGCACATGACGACCCTCGGCCACCACCAGCGGGGTAGCGCCGTTGCGCGCGACCTGTTCGATGCGCGCATTGAGTTCGGGCAACACGTCGCCACCGAGCGCGCGCACGTACTGGCTGATCGCATCGCCCGAGCCCTTGCGGATGGCACGCGCGCCGCCGGGATAGTCGGCCGGCAGGTCGACGCCGGACATGCGCGTCTGCGCGGTGAACTGTAGATAGTCGGCGCGTTCCGGTTCGGGCGTCACGCTGTGTTGCTCGCGCGCCAGGCGCACGATCGACTTGCCTTCCGGCGTGGGATCGGCGAGCGATGACAGCAGCGCCGCATCGCGCAACTGCGAATGGTCGACCCCGGCGATCGGATGGAACGCGGTCGCCTGACGGTCGCCGAAGGTGATGGTGCCGGTCTTGTCGAGCAGCAGCACGTCGACGTCGCCGGCCACTTCGACCGCCTTGCCGGATTTCGCCAGCACGTTCGCCGACAACGCGCGGTTCATGCCGGCGATGCCGATCGCCGGCAGCAGGCCGCCGATGGTGGTCGGGATCAGGCAGACCAGCAGCGCGATCAGCAGCAGTGGATCGAGCTTGGCGCCGACGAAACCGGCGAACAGCGGCAAGGTCGCGACCACGATCAGGAAGGTCAGGGTCATCGCCGCAAGCAGCATGGTCAGGGCGATTTCGTTCGGCGTCTTCTGCCGGTTGGCGCCTTCGACCAGGGCGATCATGCGATCGAGGAAGCTGTGGCCGGGTTCGGCGCTGACTTCGATCACGATCTCGTCGGACAACACCTTGGTGCCGCCGATCACGCCGGAGCGGTCAGTGCCCGCTTCGCGCAGCACCGGCGCGGATTCGCCGGTGACCGCCGATTCGTTGATCGTGGCCATGCCCTTGACGATTTCGCCGTCGGCCGGGATCAGCTCGTTGGCCGATACGATCACCCGGTCGCCGGGCTTGAGCGTCGATGCCTGCACGCGGGTTTCGTTCTTGCCGACCGTGTCGAGCTTGCGCGCGACCAGATCGCGCCGCGCCGCACGCAACGAGGCGGCCTGACCGCGGCCGCGCGCTTCGGCGACCGCTTCGGCGAAGTTGGCGAACAGCACGGTGATCAAAAGAATCACGGTGACCGCGATTCCGAACACGGCGTTGCCGGGAACGAAGATCGTGATCAGCGCCGCCAACACCGTGCCGAGCAGGACGATGGCCATGATCGGGCTGCGCAGCGCATGCCGCGGCGAAAGCTTGACGAAGGATTCGAGCATCGCCGCACGCAGGCCGGCGGCGTCAAGGCCGGCCATTGCGGTGTTGCGGCGTTGCACTCCGAGATGAGTTTGTTCGGTCACGTGGGCGTACCTCAGAGAGCGGGGCTGCTGAGCGCCGGGGCGGCGCTCGTAGACAGCGTCAGGTGATCGGCGGCAAGAAAATCAGCGATGGGGCCGAGCACCAGCGCGGGCATGAATTGCAGGACGGTCAGGATCACGATCACCGCGATCAAGGTCATGGCGAAGGTCGGGGTTTCGGCGTGCAACGTGCCGGCGCTTTCCGGCGCCACGCGCTTGCGCGCGAGCAGGCCGGCGACCGCGAGCGGAATCAGCAACGCCGGGTAGCGGCCCAGTGCGAGCACCGCGGCGCAGCTCAGGTTCCACCAGTAGGTCGCGTCGCCCAGACCTTCGAAACCCGAACCGTTGTTGGCGAACGCCGAGGTGTACTCGTAGAACACCTGGCTGATGCCGTGGAAGCCGGGATTGGAATTGCCGGTGATCGAGGGAATCGCCAAGGTGATCGCGCTGAAGCCCAGCACCACCAGCGGTTGCAGCAGGATCAGCAGCGCCAGCAATCGCACTTCGGGCGCTTCGATCTTGCGACCGAACAATTCCGGCGTGCGTCCGGTCATCAGCCCGGCCAGGAACACCGACAGCAGCAGATACACCAGGAACTGCTGCAGGCCGCAGCCGATGCCGCCCCAGATCGCGTTGATCAGCATGTTGACCATCGCCATCGCGCCGGTCAGCGGCGCCAGCGAATCGTGCATGCCGTTGACCGAGCCGTTGCTGCTTTGAGTGGTCAGCGCGGTCCACAACGCGGTGTCGCTGGCGCCGAAGCGGGTTTCCTTGCCTTCCATCAACGCCGCATCGGTGCGGGTGGACGAATACGCTTCCGAGCCCACGGTCAGGCCGGTCGACAGCACCGACATCAACAGCATGCTGCCGAACACCAGCGCGGTGAGTTTGCGCCGGCCGGTGAACGGACCGACCATGAAGGTCACCGCGACCGGAATCAGGATCAGCGCCAGGGTTTCGAGCAGGTTCGCGAACGGGGTCGGGTTTTCCAGCGGCACCGCGCTGTTCGGGCCATACCAACCGCCGCCGTTGGTGCCGAGTTGCTTGGCCGCGACCATGGCCGCGACCGGGCCGATCGGAATCTTCTGTTCCTTCATCTCGACGCTGTGGTCGAGCGGGGTGGCGCTGACCGCGCCTTGCAAGGTCGAAGGCACGCCCTGCGAAGTCAGCAGCACCGCCCATACCAGACACAGCGGCAGCATGAAGCGCAGGGTGGCGCGGGTAACATCGACCCAGTAGTTGCCCAAGTCGCGCGGCGCGCCTTCGGCTTGAGCGCCGGCGTCGCCGGTATGCGCCAACGCCTGACGCCCGCCGAACAGACCGCGCAGGGTCGCGACCACGATCGCCAGGCCCATCATCGGCGTCACCACCTGCAGGCCGACGATGCCGACCATCTGCGACAGATAGCTCAACTGCGCCTGGCCGGAATAATGCTGCTGGTTGGTGTTGGTGAGGAACGACACCATGGTGTGCAGCGCGGTGTCCCAGCGCATGTTCGGGATGGCGTCGGGATTGAACGGCAGCCAGTCCTGGGTCATGAACAACACCCAGACCACTACCGCGAGCACGAGGTTGCTGAGCGCGAACGCCAGCGCGTAACCGCGCCAGCTCATGCCGCGCGCGGGGTCGACGCCGAGCACGCGGTAGATCGCGCCTTCGATCGGCGCGAACACCGCGTCCAGGCGCGAGCGATCGCCGCGCATGACCCGCGCCAGGTACAGGCCGAGCGGCCATCCCAGGCCGACGGCGAGCGCGAATACGAGAAAGATTTCGATCATGGTGAAGCACCGGGCGGTGAGAGATCCGCGCGGGCGCGTCCGGCGCCGTTACGGATCGCGCGGCGACGAGAGGGTCGTCGCCGCGCTGGGGAAGTTGGCGCGGATCGTACCGTGGTCCGCGGTGCGGCTGCGCGGACTAGAAGTCCTCGGGGCGCAGCACGACGTAGAGCAGGTAAGCGGCGGCCACCAGGACCGAGATCGCGCACACCAATGAAAGCCAGCCGGGCATGGTCGTTGCTCCTGTCAGAAGGACGCCTGCACGGCCGCTTCGATGCGCGAGCCGGCAAGCGAGTCGCCGAAAATCCGCTCGGCGTTGTGGTCGGTGGCGTGCGCGCTCAGGCGCAATTCGAACGGCGCTTTCACCGCCCAGATCGCGCTGAGCTGACCGTGGCTGTAGCTGCGGTCGTAGACGTCGTCGAGAAAGTAATGGCCGAGCGAGGCTTCGAAACGCAGCGCATCGTTAACCGGGAAGCGCGCGCCGATCTGCGAATACACACCGCGATCCTTGCTGCCCAGCGCTTCGTTCGAATAGCCCAGCGACAACCAGTAGTTGTCGCGCCAGGTCACGGTGCCGTTGAGCTCGGTCCAGTTCAGATCGGTGGTCGTGGACGGATAGCGGTAATGCAGGACGTTGACGTCCAGCGCCCAGTCCTCGGCGATCTTGCCGGCCCAGCCGACGGTGAAGTCGAGTTCGCTGCTGGCGTGGGTTTCGGGGGCGAACTCGACGTTCGAGCCCCAGATCGAGCCGTAGAAACCGTTGCCGGCGGCGGCCTTGAAGCCGACCTGCACGGCCGGATCGCCCTGGGTCTGCGAGCTGCCGCGCCAGACGTAATCGCTGGTCAGCGCGGCCGAGCCGGTGAAGCTCGCGCCGGTGGATTCGGCCGCGTGCGCGCGGGTGCCCAGCGCGAGCAGGCCGATGCCGGCGCAGACCGCCAGGACCAGCGGAAGGGTGGCCTCGCGGCTGCGGAACAGGTGATGCGACGACGACATGTGAGGTATCCGGGAATGGGCAACGAGGCCGGTCTGGCCACGGGGTCATTCTCGGAACATGGGGCGTAAAGCCGCTATTTCGTGCGGGCGGTCACGGCGTAAATTTGTCGTAAACAATGGGCGTCGCGGCGTAAATCGCGGTGGCAACAAAAACGCTCTGCTTTTGTCCCATTTGTCCCGGCACCGCGCAGTTCATCCAGCGCTGCGAGGCCACGAACTGGCGTTAGCAAAAGCACACCCGAAGGGCGGCGCACATGGATGTGCGCCGTGCGCCACCGAGACAGGATGTCTCGTGTGGCGCATGCCCGCGTCTGCTCCGCGCTTGCGGGCTCTTGATTCAAAGAAAAGCGTTTTTCTTTGGTTACCTTTCTTTTGTCGCTTTTGACAAAAGAAAGTAACTCGGCCGCTTGCGGACGAAAGCTGTTGATCTTGTCTTTGCTCAAAGGCTCTAGGGCTTCAAAGCTTTGAAGCCTTTAAGGCTGCAAGCAGGATCAAAAGCTTCTGCCACTGAAGCGGCGGGTCACTTTCTTTTGTCTAAAGCAACAAAAGAAAGGTAACCAAAGAAAAATGCTTTGTTGTGAATCAAGGGCCCGCAAGTGCGGTGCCTACGCGGGCATGCGCCACACGGGACATCCATGTCCCGGTGGCGCACGGCGTGCATCCTGCACGCCGCCCTTCGGGTGTGCGTTTGCTAACGCGAGTGCGTGGCCTCGCAGCGCTGGATGAACTGCGCGGCTTCAGGCTCAAGCAAAATTTGCATGGCCTACCTGTAGGAGCGGCGCGAGCAGCGACCGCGACAATACGATTATTGCGCAGGCTTCTTTGTGGTGAGGTGGTTGCAGGCTTCGCAGCGTGGTCGTTGCGATGACGCGTTCGCGGGGCCGATCGCATCGCAATTGAGGTGTCGCGGTCGCGGCTCGCGCCGCTCCTACAGGGGGATACGCGACAGGCTGGACGGCTTGGTGACGCGCAGGTGCGTTTGCGAGAACCGGCGACTCGTCAGGAGACGACGATCAATCCCGCAGCAACGCCTTCACCACCGCCTCGGGCTGTTTCATCCAGGCGAAATGATCGGCGCGCACGCCCAGATCCTTCGCGCTCAGTTCGATCGCTTCGATCCGCGCGCGCGGCAGTTTCGACAGCAGGAAGTCCTGCGAGGCGCGCGGCACCAGCCAGTCGTCGGTCATGCGCGCCACGCGCAGGTCGACCTCGACCTGGGCCATGCCGGCTTCCATGTCGGCGTCGATGCCGGGCGCGGCGTAGCGGCCGCTCAGGGCAGTGCGGGCCCAGTCGGCGATCAGGCTGCGGGCTTCGTTGCCGCCGAAGCCGATGCGGCGGCCGGGCAGGGTGCCGTTGACCCGCGACAGCCACGGCAGGAAGCGGTAGATCATCGGCATCGCCAGACGCCGCGGCATCGGCCAGGTCGGCCAGTACGGCGCGCCGCTGGCGCTCAGCCACAGGCGGGTCGGAATCGTCGGATCGTTTTGCAGTTTCGCCAGCCCGAGCCGCATGCAGGCCATCTGCCCGCCGAGGCTGTGGCCGCCGATGATGCGCGGCAGGCCGGGCAACGCGCGCGCCACCGCGGCGTCGCTGACCGGCAGATCGTCCAGCAGCAAGCTGCGGTAACCCCAGTCGCCGCGGCGGCTCGCGCGTTGGTTGCTGCTGCCGTTGCCGCGCCATTCGTGCACGAACACGGCCACGCCGCGCGCCGCCAAGGCGTGCGCGAACGGCAGATAGTGGCGCGCGGCGACGCCGAGCGCGGGCAGCCACAGCAGGCTCGCGCTCGGGCGCGGCGGGATCGAGGCGATCAGCGACCAGCGATGACCGTCGCTCGCGCGCAGCGAACGTTCTTCGGCGACGGTCGACTCAAGCACGCGGCGCGGCTCCGAAGTGATCGAGCACCAGCACCTCGCTGCGGCCGGGTCGATAGCCCAGACGCAATGCGTCATGCACATAGTCGGCCGCGGCGGCGCAACTGTCGGCGAGCGTTCGGCCCAGGCACAGATTCGCGGCCACCGCCGAGGCCAGGGTGCAGCCGGTGCCGTGCGCGTCGAGTCGCAGGCGCGGATGCGCGATCTCGCGCACTTCGCCGGGCATGGCGAACAGATCGACCACATCGGCCGCGTCGCCGCGATCGGGCAGATGCCCGCCCTTGAGCAGCACCGCGCGCGCGCCGAGCGCGAACAGGCCGTCGAGCGCGGCGTGCATGGCGGCGCGGTCGGCGATGGCGTAGCCGAGCAACAGCTCGGCTTCGGGCAGGTTCGGGGTGATCACGCTGGCCAGCGGCAGCAGCCGCGTGCGCAGCGCGTCCAGCGCGGACGGTTCCAGCAGGCGCGCGCCGGAGGTCGCGACCATCACCGGGTCGAGCACGATATGCGCGGGCCGGTAATGCTCCAGCGCATCGGCCACCGCCTCGATCACCTCGGCGGTGGCGAGCATGCCCAGCTTGACCGCGCCGATTTCAAAGTCGTCGAAACACGCGTCGATCTGCGCGCGCAGGAAGCCGGTATCGGGCACATGCACCGCGCTGACCCCTCGGGTGTTCTGCGCGGTCAGCGCCGCGAACGCGCTGAGCCCATGCACGCGGTGCGCGGCGAAGGTTTTCAGGTCGGCCTGGACGCCGGCGCCGCCGCCGGAGTCGGAGCCGGCGATGGTGAGGGCGGAGATGCGCGAGATAGTCATCGCGGACCGGGCTCGGAATAGTGGGACGATAGGCGGATCAAGCGTTCGGCAACATCATGCGGAGGGCGTCACGATATCGCATCGGACCGTCGCCTGCATGGCCGCGCAGACTCGGTAAAGCCGCGGCGGCGGGCGAACCCGCCTCAGTCTCGCTTGGCTTCCGCGTTCGCCGAGGCCTTCGCCATCAGCGAGATCGTCGCCACCAACTGTTTGCGCAGTTGGAACGGCAGTTGCCGCAACGAGGTCAGGCACTCTTCCTCGATATCGTCCTGCGCGTAATCGTCGGAACGCAGCGCCGGCGTCCACGCGTCTTCCGCGGGACGAACCTGGCCGCGACCGGTGCCCAGCCATTCCAGGCACACGCCGGTGGTGGTCGCTATCGCCAGCAAATGATGCATCGACGGATGACTGCCGTCGGTTCGCTCCCACTGCGCCACCGCGCTGCGTTGCACGCCTACCGCCTTGGCCAGGTCCAGTTGAGAGGTGCGAGACAAAGCGCGTGCACGTCGAATGCGATCTGGCAGTGCCGCCATGACGGTCTCCCCCTGAAAAGACGCAATAAGCATGCCTTACGTATGACTAACCTGATAGAGAAACTCGTCTCTATTGGTACAGATGGAGTAACAGGAAGATACAGATTGAGTATCTGGTCACAGGCTATTTGCGTTTAAGCGTTATCGCTGCTCGGCGCCGATTAATGGCTAACGCAAAGCGTTAGCGAAAGCGGACGTTGCCCGACATTCGCCGGATGAACTATCCATTCCCTGCGCAGTCATGCGCGAGTCGGCGACCAGACGGTCCGGCGTGGCCGGCTTGTATTCCCCCGGCGCCCAGAGCGCTCACTAATCCAAACAGGAAAGGGCGATTGCTCATGAGTATTAAAAGGAAATTACTGATCGGACTGCTCGTAGTCGGTCTGCCGAGCATGGCGCTGGGTTACGGCTGGATGGTCCGCAACGACAGCGGCCTGGCGCCGGAATCGATGCGCAGCGAGCTGGGCGAAAGCATCGTTTCGCGCTGGACGCCCTACGTCGAAAAGACCTACGGCGCATCGGCGCGCGGCTGGGGCGATCGTCTGCAAGGCACCATCCACAATGCCGACATCACCAATCTGGAACGCGCGGCCAGCGCCGACGATTTCGAATCCATGAGCAATCTGCTGTTGGGCGGCGCGCCGGCGATCGTGGCCAGCTCCGCGCAGAAGGGCTCGGTGAAAGCGTCGTTGGCCGCGAGCGGATCGAATCTGGTCTATACCCCGATCACGCCTTGCCGCATCGTCGATACGCGCGTGGTCGGCGGCCCGCTGACGCCCGCGGAAACCCGCAGCTATATCGGCTATACCGCGACCGATTTCACCTCGCAGGGTGGTTTCGAGTCCAACTGCAATATTCCGGCGAATATCTCCGCCCTGTCGGTCAGCATCACCTCCGTGCTGCCCACCGGTAACGGGTATTTCACCGCATATCCGTTCAACGACGCCAAGCCGATCTCGACCGCGCTGAACTACACCCCGGGGTCGATCACCTCGGGCTATTCGGTGGTACGCCAGTGCCGTCCGAGCTGCTCGGCGCAGTTCAACATCTACAGCCACAACCAGTCGCATCTGGTGATCGACGTGGAAGGCTATTACACCGAGCCGCAGACGGTCGCGCTGGATTGCACCGTGGCGCAGCAGAGCGGTTTCCTCGATCTGCTCGGCGGCCTGCAGACCCGCACGATCAACTGCCCGGCCGGTTATTCGGCGACCAGCGGTTCGTGCTCCGGTCCCCTGGGCTTGACCGTCAGCGGCTCCGAACCGGCAGTCACCGCCGGCCAGCCGACTGGTTGGAAGTGCGATCTGGTCGGGTCGTTGCTCAGCGGCATCGCCTACAAAGCCACGGCGACGTGCTGCCGCGTGCCCGGGCGTTGATCGATCGCTGACGGCGGCATCGAGAGGCTTCGATGTAGCCGCGTTCGAATGCGAAAAGCCGGCGTCAGCGCCGGCTTTTCCTTGTCCGCAATCGTGTCGTCGGCGCCACGAGTCGAGCAGCGACCGCGGCCATCGCAGTGTCAGCTCATGCCCGCGCCTGCGCCCGCCAACGCGAACGCCCCAGCGCGAACGCACGCCACAGCAAGAACAAACCCAGCAGCACCAGGCCCGGGTCGATCAGGAAGAACGACAGCAGGCGCCCGTCCCGGACCCGCGAGGTCTGCCAGCTGCTGGCCGACTTCGGATGCAGGCGCGCGACCAGATGGGCCTGGATGCCGGGATCGATCGCTGACGGCTGCATCGAGAGGCTTCGACGCAGCCGCGCTCGAATGCGAAAAGCCGGCGTCAGCGCCGGCTTTTCCTTGTCCGCAATCGTGTTGTCGGCGCCACGAGTCGAGCGGCGACCGCGGCCATCGCAGTGTCAGCTCATGCCCGCGCCTGCGCCCGCCAACGCGAACGCCCCAGCGCGAACGCGCGCCACAGCAAGAACAAACTCAGCAGCACCAGCCCCGGGTCGATCAGGAAGAACGACAGCAGGCGCCCGTCCCAGACCCGCGAGGTCTGCCAGCTGCCGACCGACTTCGGATGCAGGCGCGCGACCAGGTGGGCCTGGATGCCGGCGAATTCGGGGACCGCGCGCGTGATCCGCGCCTGGAACCGATACTCGCCGGGCGGTACGCCGAAGCGGTCGACGTCGCGGCTGATTTCGTTGCTGCCCACGCCCGAAAAACCGAACGTCTCGGTGTCGCCCTGGGCGACGATCTTGCCGCTGCCGGCCTTGCTCAGCGTCCACCGCACCGGGATGGACACGCCGCTGGGTTGAGCGTCGTAGCCGCCCTCGCCGAGCAGATCGCGCAGGTGATCCATGCCGCGCGCATCGGCGGACATGGACAGTTGCAGGTGATAGCGATCAGGCGCGCGGACGCGGATGCGCTGATCGATGGCGCCGCCGGACGACACCGCGATCGGCGCATCCAGCGGCGGCGCGCTGATCCCATCCGCCCAGTAGTCGAATCCGACCCGCGCCAGCACCACGACGATCAAGGTGACCAGCGCGAATCGGTTGTCGCGCACGAACTCTTTGAGCATGGCGACCGGCTTACAGCACTTCCGAGGCGTAGTCGGCCAGACGCGAACGCTCGCCGCGGCGCAAGGTCACGTGCGCGCTGTGCGCCCAGCCCTTGAAGCGGTCCACCGCGTAGGTCAGGCCCGACGTGGTTTCGGTCAGGTACGGCGTATCGATCTGCTCGACGTTGCCCAGGCAGACGATCTTGGTGCCGGGGCCGGCGCGGGTGATCAGGGTCTTCATCTGCTTCGGCGTCAGGTTCTGCGCCTCGTCGAGGATCAGCCAGCGGCTCAGGAAGGTGCGGCCGCGCATGAAGTTCATCGAGCGGATCTTGATCCGCGAGGCGAGCAGGTCGTTGGTCGCCGCGCGGCCCCAGGCGCCGCCGTCCTGGTTGTGGGTCAGCACTTCCAGGTTGTCGGTCAGCGCGCCCATCCACGGGGTCATCTTTTCTTCTTCGGTGCCGGGCAGGAAACCGATGTCCTCGCCGACGCTGACCGTGGCGCGGGTCATGATGATCTCGCGATAACGCTGCTGATCCATCGTTTGCGCCAGGCCCGCGGCGAGCGCGAGCAGGGTCTTGCCGGTGCCGGCGGTGCCGAGCAGGGTGACGAAGTCGATCTCCGGGTCCATCAGCGCGTTGAGGGCGAAGTTCTGTTCGCGATTGCGCGCGATGATGCCCCACACCGCATGCTGGTTATGGCGGAAGTCGTCGACGATCTGCAGGGTGACGCGTTCTTCGCCGACCTTGGTGACCTTGAGTTCGGATTCCGAATCGCCGGGCAGGTACAGGAACTGGTTCGGATACCAGTCGTCGTCTTCGGTGCGGGCGATTTCGTAGTAGGTGCGGCCCTTCTCGGTCCACGACTTGAGGTCCTTGCCGTGCAGGGTCCAGAAATCGTCCGGCAGCGCGGTCGCGCCGGTGTAGAGCAGGCTGAAATCGTCGAGCGCGCGATCGTTTTCGTAGTCCTCCGACACGATCCCGGCGATCGAGGCCTTGATCCGCAGGTTGATGTCCTTGGACACGAACACCACCGGCACGCCGGGTTCCTGTTCCTGCAGCGCCAGGATCGCGCCGAGGATCTGGTTGTCCGGGATCACCGCGCTGAAGCGCTTGCCCGCGTCGAACGAGTTGGTCTGGAAGCGCAGCTTGCCGATGCTCTGCGCGCCGCGCAGCTGCAAACCCTGCGGACGGTTGAGGGTGATGCCGGTGCTGATCTTGTCGGTGCCCTCGATCTGGATCAGCTCGTTGAGGAAGCGGCTGACCTGACGGGCGTTGCGGCTGGCTTCGGAGGTGCCTTTCTTGCCGTTGTCGAGTTCTTCGATGACCTGCATCGGCAGGTAGACGTCGTGTTCCTGGAACTTGAACAGCGCGGTCGGGTCGTGCATGAGCACATTGGTGTCGAGCACGTAGATCCGCTTGCTTCTGGTCATTGAGAAGTCTCGTCTCGGATGGGGGTGACGTCGTTACGTTGCGGCGCGAACACAAGAGCGGGCAAGCCGTGCGTTCGCGAACGCCACGATCGCGCACGACTCGATAGTGCAGAAGTCGAGGGTGAAATCCGTGTGGGCGACATCGGTACTGACAGCCGCGCTGACGACAGCAGCGCCAGCGCAACCCGCGGTTGCGCGAAACGCATCCACCGCAGCGCCGCCGTGGCCCGCGGGGCGGGACGGCGAGGGGACGGGGCGGGTGCGCGCCTCACTGAGCGGCGCGATCCTTGAGGAAATCGCCCTTGAGGGCGTCGAGAACGGCTTGGGCATGCCCGGCGACTTTCACCGGACGCCATGACTGCACGATGACGCCCTTGGGGTCGATCAGGAAGGTGCTGCGCTCGATGCCGAGGTACTTGCGGCCGTACAGGCTCTTTTCCTTGATCACGCCGAAGGCGTTGCACAGCGTTTCGTCCTTGTCGCTGACCAGATCGAACTTGAAGCCCTGCTTGGCGCAGAAGTTCTGGTGCGACTTGATCGAATCGCGCGATACGCCCAGCACGGTCGCGCCGAGCTTCTTGAACTTCGGCAGCAGCGCATTGAAGTCCAGGCCCTCGGTGGTGCAGCCGGGCGTGCTGTCCTTCGGATAGAAGTACAGCACCAGCCACTGGCCGGCGAAGTCCTTCAGCGCGACCGTCTCGCCGCTGGACAGCGCCAGACTCAGCGCGGGCGCTTTCTTGCCGTATGCGTGATCGCCGGTATCGAGCATGGTCAGAACTTCATCGGGTCCATGATGGCGTCCAGGTTCAGATGGTCGCAGAACTCGAGGAAATCGTCGCGCAGCGCGGCGATGTGCATGCTCGAGGGGACGCCGATCGTGATCTGGGCGGAGAACATATCCGCGCCGGTCTGCATCGCGCGGTAGCGCGAGCAGTGCAGGCTTTCGATGGTGATGCCCTGGCGGTCGAAGAAGTCGGCCAGCTGGAACAGGATGCCGGGTTTGTCGGCGGCGACCACTTCGACGATGTAGGGCAGCAGGTTGGACTGCACCTGCTTGGCGCCGGTGCGGTACCACACCAGCTTGAGCCCTTCCTCGCGCTCCAGGCGCGTGAGCATGGCTTCGAGCTTGGCGACCGCGTCCCAGGAGCCGACCGCCAGCGCGGTCACCGAGACGTCGCGGCCGACCGTGGACAGGCGCGCATCGACCAGATTGCAGCCCGAGTCGGCGATCCGGCGGGTCACCGACAGCAGCGGCGACTCCGGATGCGTCGTATAGGCGTTGATCAGGAGGTGGTTTTCGTTCGGCGACGGCCGGGAAGCGGAATCGGTCAAGGCGGCGCCTGCAAGGGGAGCGTAAAGCTCGGAAATGAACGGCGGCCCGGGCCCGGGCCGCGCTGTGAGTCAGCATACTTGCCCGCGCTTTCGGGCCGCAAGTAACATCGTCCCCTGCGCATGGGCGGGCACGCGCGTTTCCGTGTCCTGCCGCCCGCTTTAGAATTCACCGGTTCCACGTTCTTCCATCCAGCACCTGTCCTCAGCAAGCGTTCCACGGGTTCCACGTTCCCTCTCGGCCACGACCGCTCCGCAACCGCTGCGGCGGCGACTTCTCACTCAATAGGTCTTCACTTGCGACTTTCCGGCAGCATCACCGCGCTGGCGACGCCATTCACCGCGTCCGGCGAACTCGATCTGGACGCCTGGCGCCGCTTGCTGGCGCAACAGCTGGAAGGCGGCACCCAGGCGGTCGTGGTGGCCGGTTCCACCGGCGAAGCCGCGGCGCTGTACGACGCCGAATACGACACCTTGCTGCGCAGCGCGGTCGAATTGATCGCCGGCAAGATCCCGGTGCTGGCCGGCACCGGCCTGTCGAACACCGCCAAAACCATCGAACTGACCCGCCGCGTGGCCGCCCTCGGCGCCGACGCGGCGCTGGTCGTGACGCCGCCTTATGTCCGCCCGACCCAGGCCGGCCTGATCGCGCATTACCAGGCGATCGCCGACGACGGCGCGCTGCCGCTGGTGCTGTACAACGTGCCCGGCCGCACCGGCGGCGACCTGTTGCCCGAGACGGTGGCGCAGCTGGCCGCGCATCCGCGCATCGTCGGCATCAAGGAAGCGGTGTCCGAACCCGAGCGCATGAATGCGCTGCTGGCGCTCAAAAGCGAAGGCTTCTCGGTGCTCAGCGGCGACGATCCGACCGCCTGCCGGGCCATGCTCGCCGGCGCCGACGGCATCGTCTCGGTCGGCTCCAACGTGTTGCCGGGCGCGTTCCGCCGCCTGGCCGATCTCGCCCGCGGCGGACGCCGCGCCGAGGCCGATGCCTGGGACGCGCGTCTGCGCCCGGCCTACGATTTTCTCGCCCTGGAACCCAACCCGATCCCGGTCAAGGCGCTGCTCGCCGCGCAGGGGCTGGGCCATGGCCTGCGCCTGCCGTTGCAGTCGCTGTCGGCGCCCCACCATGAAGCCGCGCGGCATGCCGCCGGCCTGATTGTCGAACTCGAACACCTCTGCCGCGATACGCTCGCGGCCTGAACCCCTGCAGGAGATGCTCATGCGTTCCAACGTTACCCTGTCCCGTGCGGTTGTCGCCGGTCTGCTGTTGGCCGTGGTCGCCACGTCGGGCTGCAGCTGGTTCCGCAAGGGCAATAAGCTGTATGCCGAAACCCCGGAAAACCGTCCGCTGGAAGTCCCGCCGGACCTCGATCAGCCGCGTACCGACGGCGCCATGGCGGTGCCGGCGGCCGGCGGTTCGGTGACCGCCTCGGGCCTGGCCGCGTCGCGTCCGACCCAGGCCGCTCCGGGCACCCCGGCGTCCTCGGCCAACGGGTTCACCGTCAGCGGCAACCGCGACGACGTGTTCACCAAGGTGGGCGATGCGCTGGGCAAGGTCGAAGGCCTGACCATCGCCAGCCGCGCCCAGCTACTCGGCGCGTACGACGTCAACTACGAAGGCGGCAACTTCCTGGTCCGCATCAGCACCTCCGAAGCCGGCGCCTACGTGTCGGCGGTCGATCCGCGCGGTCTGCCGGCGACCGGCGCCGCGCCGGCCAAGCTGATCGCCAGCCTCAAGAGCGCGCTCGGCGGGCGTTGATCGCATCGAGCGACGGGCCGGTTCCGACCGGCCCTTGCAACGAAAGACGGGCGCCTCGGCGCCCGTTTTTCGTTGTAGCGGTCGAGGCGGCCGCGCTCAGCGCGAAAAGCCGCGCGCCAGGCCTTCGTTCAACAGCAGCCGGGTCGCCGCCGCGCGCTGCGCCAGCGGCAATTCCGCGAGCGCATCGAGCATCCAGCCCAGCGAGCGGCAGCGCGCCTGGCGCGCGTTCGGGTCGCTCGCCTCGGCGTTGAGGCCGGCGGCGAAGCCGTCGTGCAGCAGCATCGCGGTGGTGCCGGCCGACTTCAGGGTTTGCCTGGCCGCCGCCGGGTCGTACGGCTGGCGCGGGTTCTGCAGGCCGGTCGCGGCGATCCCGATCAGCGCATTGCTGAAACCCTGGCGGCTGTCCGGGCTGAGCCGTTGCGCCGCCGCGGCCAGCGCCTGCGGGCTGCGGTCGGCGTCGGGGTCGAACAGCCCGCACAGCACGTCGGCGTCGCGCGGCGCGCGCGAGGCGCGGTGCACGGCCTGGAACAGCGGGTCGAGCGAGCGGTCGGGCGCGCGCATCAAGGTGTCGCTGGCGCCGGCGGCGATCGCGGCGGGGTCGAGCTGGGACAGATCGAGCTGGGACAGGTCCAGTTGCGACAGGTCGATTCGCGACAGGTCCAACTGCGAGAGATCGAAACCGGACGACTGCGCCGACACCGTCAGCGGCGCCAGGCACAGCGCGAGCAAGCCTGCGAGTGAAGCCGGATGCGGCATGGTGAGCGGTCCGAAGCGGGCAGACCTTGAGTCTAGGCGCGGGCGGATGAACCGTTTCGGGACTGGGGATTGGTCGCGGCCAAGCGTTGCGGCGACGCCATCGCGGCAGACTCGCGCTTGCGCTCGCTCCCTCTCCCGCTTGCGGGAGAGGGGCGGGGTGAGGGCAGTCATGCCGCGATCGCCCGTCGATCGCGACTTGCGGCAGAAAGGGACACGGCCAGCCTATGAATCAGCGCACAGCACGATTGACACGAGCGCGCCAACAAGTCCGGCGCACCCAATCGCATCCGCGCGGAGGCCGCGTCGACGCGGGACTTGATACTCGGTGCTCAAAGCGGCGCCGCCGCGCAGGCTCAGCGTTCGAGCTGATCGATCTTGCCGGTCTTGCCTTCCCAATCCTTGGCGTCGGGCAGGGCGTCCTTGCGCGTGGTGATCACCGGCCAGGCCTTGGCCAGCTCGGCGTTGAGCGCGACGAAGCTCTCCTGCCCGGCGGGGACATCGTCCTCGGGGTAGATCGCATTGATCGGGCACTCGGGCTCGCACAGGGTGCAGTCGATGCATTCGTCCGGATCGATCACCAGGAAGTTCGGGCCTTCGTGGAAACAGTCGACCGGGCACACCTCGACGCAATCGGTGTACTTGCACTTGATGCAGTTCTCGGTGACGACGAAGGGCATTGGCTGGGTCCTGGAGGTGGTCCGGTACGAAACAGGCCGGGCGGGCGATAGTGTAGCCATACGCATCGTCGCGACCCAAGACGAAGCTTGGCCTCTGCGACGCGGGTAACGGCGAAAACGGAACCGGCGCGGCCGCCGCGGCCTTCCATGACAGGACGGCAACAGGCCGGCGACAGCGCCCGCGCCACGGCGCGGACAAGAAAAAGCCCGCGTTTGCGCGGGCTCTTTCGTGCGACGGATCGCGTGTTTGGCGCTCCCTACGGGATTCGAACCCGTGTTTTAGCCTTGAGAGGGCCACGTCCTGGGCCTCTAGACGAAGGGAGCAAGTTGTACGACTCTGTCCGATTGAAAGACCCTGGACGGGGCCTGGACAGACCGCTCAAGCTCTCAACTCGACGCGGCCTGCTAGTATATGCGCCGCCGTTGCGCTGGGCAACGGCTGTATTCACGAACTCATAAGGCGGCACGCCCGCTCGATGCAATCCGATAACCTTTCTTCCATCCAAACCTCGCTGCGGGTCATTCCGCGCGACCAGCACAATGTCTCGCGCAAGGAGATCAGCCCCAACGCGTTACGGGTGCTGTACCGGCTGCGCGACAGCGGCTTCGGCGCCTATCTGGTCGGCGGCGCGGTGCGCGACATCCTGGTCGGCGGCCATCCCAAGGACTTCGACGTCGCCACCGACGCCACCCCCGAGCAGGTCAAGGGGTTGTTCCGCAACTGCCGCCTGATCGGCCGGCGCTTCCGCCTGGCCCATGTGGTCTACGGTCGCGAGATCATCGAGGTGGCCACGTTCCGCGCCAATATCGACGACGGCAGCGGCGACCGCGAGACCGACACCGGCGGCCGCCTGGTCCGCGACAACGTCTACGGCAGCATCGAGGACGACGCGGTCCGCCGCGACTTCACCGCCAACGCGCTGTATTACGCGGTCGAGGATTTCTCGGTGCGCGACTACGTCGGCGGCTTCGAGGACGTGCAGAACCGGCTGATGCGGCTGATCGGCGATCCGGTCACCCGCTACCGCGAGGACCCGGTGCGCATGCTGCGCGCGGTGCGCCTGGCGGCGAAGCTCGATTTCGAGATCGAAGCGGCCACCGCCGCGCCGATCCCGCAGCTGGCGCCGTTGCTCGCCGAAGCCGCGCCGGCGCGATTGTTCGAGGAATGCCTGAAGCTGTTCCTGTCCGGGCATGCGGTGCAGAGCTTCCTCGGCCTGGAACGCTACGGCCTGCTCGGCGCCTTGTTGCCCGAAAGCGCGAAGGCGCTCAAGTCCAACCGCAGCGGCGCGTTGCGCCGGATGGTGCTGGAAGGGCTCAAGGGCACCGACACCCGCGTGGCCAACGACGAGCCGGTGTCGCCCGCGTTCCTGTTCGCGCTGCTGCTGTGGCCGGCGTACTGCCGCGAGCTGATGAGCCTGCAGGCGCAGGGCACGCACACGGTCGAGGCGCAGCGTCGCGCCGCCGACCGGGTGACCTTGCACCAGTTGTCGACGATCGCGCTGCCGCGCCGGTTCTCGCTGCCGATGCAGGAAATCTGGCTGCTGCAGTCGCGGTTCCAGCAGCGCCAGCGCAAGCGGGTGATGCGTCTGCTGTCGCATCCGCGCTTCCGCGCCGCCTTCGACTTCCTGTGCCTGCGCACCGCCGCGTCGGAAGAACACATGGCCGATGTCGAATTCTGGTTCGAGGCGCAGCAGCATCCCGATGCGATCGCCCACCAGGAAGCGAATCAGCATGCGGACGACGGCGAAGAGGGCGGCGACGACCGCGCGCCGCGCAAGCGCCGTCGCCGCCGTCGTGGCGCGCCGGTGGCCGAGGGCTGAGCCGCGGCCGAGGGGTTGAAGCACGAATGACGGGTCTGCGTCCGCGACGCAGGCCCGGTCGGCCGCTCTCGATCTCGCCGTTGTTCGCTCGCAACATCGGGCGCCATGCGGATGCCGACGGGCGCGGATCGCCGCGCGCATCCCGCACGGCCCGTTCGACGATCTGATCTTCTGGTTTCTCTCATTCGCGCATACGCAGCCCATGTCCGCGTCCACCGCCACCACCACCTTTATCGGCCTGGGCAGCAACCTCGGCGACAGCGTCGCGGTGTTGCGCGCGGCGCTGCGCGCGCTCGACGGCCTGCCGCGGTCGCGTCTGCTGCGCGCCTCGCGGCTGTATCGCACTCCGGCCTGGGGCGTGCGCGAGCAACCCGATTTCGTCAACGCGGTGGCGATGCTCGACACCGAGTTGCCGGCGCGCGATTTACTGGCGGCGATGCTGGAGATCGAGCGCGAGGCCGGACGCGCGCGCCGCGCCGACGGCAGCGACCGCTGGGGCCCGCGCACCCTGGATCTGGACCTGTTGCTGTACGGCGAGGCGCGGATCGACGAACCCGGCCTGCACGTGCCGCACCCGCATCTGCACGAACGCGCCTTCGCCCTGGTGCCGCTGCTGGAGATCGCCCCGGACGTGGACATCGTCGGCGTCGGCGCGGCGAGTCAGGCATTGGCGCGGATCGCTGCGGGCGAGATCGAAGCGCTGGTAGCGGTCGATAATTGACCGATGCGGCGGCCCGGACCGGCCGCTAGCCGACCGCGATCCTGGCGCAATCCTGGCGTGAACAGGCGAAACGACGGTCCGCGCATGGCGAACCGACCGGGTTGCGCGCGCGGCGCTGGCGGGGCGGGGCCAACCTGCTAAGTTATGGCGCCCTCCCCAAGAGCGTCCGTTCGCCACCGCTCGGACGAATCCATCATGTACACCTCGGCCCCCACCGACGCGCAAGCCAATGACAAGCGGGCTGGCAAAGCCTGGACCGTGCCCATGCTCGCCGACGCCAAGCGCGACGGCCGCAAGCTGGTGATGTTGACCGCCTACGACGCCAGTTTCGCCCGGACCATGGACACCGCGGGTATCGATCTTGTTTTAGTCGGCGATTCGCTAGGCATGGTCTCGCAAGGCCACAACAGCACCTTGCCGGTGACGGTCGCCGACATGGCGTATCACACCGCCAGCGTCGCCCGCGGCCTGTCCAAGCCGCTGCTGATCGCCGATCTGCCGTTCCAGTCCGACGCCACGCCCGAGCGCGCGCTTGATGCGGCCACGCAACTGCTGCGGGCCGGCGCGGCGATGGTCAAGCTCGAAGGCGCCGGGCACAAGCTCGACGTGATCGAATTCCTGGTCGCGCGCGAGATCCCGGTCTGCGCGCACCTGGGTCTGACCCCGCAGTCGGTGCTGCGACTGGGCGGCTACAAATTGCAGGGTCGCGACGACGCCACCGCGGCCAAGCTGCGCGCCGACGCGCGCGCGGTCGCGCAGGCCGGCGCGGCGCTGCTGGTGCTCGAATGCGTGCCCACGCCGCTGGCCGCGGCGATCACCGCCGACCTGACGATTCCGACCGTCGGCATCGGCGCCGGCCCGCAATGCGACGGCCAGGTGCTGGTGCTGCACGACCTGCTCGGGGTCAACTCGGGCCATCGCCGGCCCAAGTTCGTCAAGGATTTCCTCGGCGAAGGCGGCTCGGTCGAAGGCGCGTTCCGGGCCTATGCGGCGGCGGTGCGCGACGGCAGTTTCCCCGGCGAAGAGCACAGTTACGCCTGAACCGTTCGGTTGCGCGCGGTCGCGGCGCCTGCCCGGCGCGCGGCCGGCCGGGTCGTTTAAGATGCCGCGCACCTTCTTCAGCCGATGCCCGGGCCGCCGACGCGGCCGGCATCGAGCGTTTTCCTTCGAGGTAAGCCCATGATCGAGATCGTCAGCGACCTGGCCGCATTGCGCGCGCGGGTTCAGGCCTGGACGCGCGAGGGCCTGCGCGTGGGCTTCGTGCCGACCATGGGCAATCTGCACGCCGGCCATCATTCGCTGATCGAACTGGCGCGCCGCCACGCCGATCGCGTGGTCGCCAGCGTGTTCGTCAATCCGACCCAGTTCGGCCCGAACGAAGACTTCGCGCGTTACCCGCGCACGCCCGAGGCCGACGCCGCCGGCCTGCACGCCGCCGGTTGCGATCTGCTGTGGTTGCCGACGGTGGAGACGATGTATCCCTACGGTGTTGATGGCACCGTGCAGATCCGCGTGCCGCGGGTTACCGAGACCCTGGAAGGCGCGCACCGTCCCGGCCATTTCGACGGCGTGGCGACGGTGGTCGCGCGGTTGTTCCATCAGGTCCGGCCCGATGTCGCGGTGTTCGGGCGCAAGGATTACCAGCAGCTGGCGGTGATCCGCTATCTGGTGCGCGATCTGGCGTTCCCGATCGAGATCGTCGCCGCGCCGACCCTGCGCGAAGCCGACGGCCTGGCGATGAGTTCGCGCAATCAGTACCTGTCCGACAGCGAGCGTCCGCAGGCCGCGCAGATCCAGCAATGCCTGCAATGGATGCGCGATGCCTTGCGCGCCGGCGACACGCGCGAAGCGGTCGAGGCGCAGGCCGCCGCGCGGCTGACCGAGGCCGGTTTCGCGGTCGATTACGCCGTCGTGCGCGCGCCCGACCTGAGCCTGCCGGAAACCGATGGCGGCGCCGGCGCCGACGGCGCGGCGCGGGTGGCCCTGATCGCGGCCCGGCTCGGCCGCACCCGCCTGATCGACAACCTTGAATTCGAACTGTGAAGGCCGCACGCACGGATAAGTGACCGGCCCGAATCCGACCCGGAACCCGCCGCGCGACCGGACCGCTGAACGGGAAAGCTCCGTTCCGCCCGGCACGCCCCCGGCCCATGTTGCAGCGCGCCATGCGCTGCTAGACTTCAGCTCTTTCGCGCCCGCGCGTCTGCGGACGGAGTAACCCGACCATGCAACTGAACCTGCTCAAGGCCAAGATCCACCGCGCCACCGTGACCCACGCCGAGCTTCATTACGAAGGCTCCTGCGCGATCGACGGCCGTCTGCTCGATATCTCGGGCATTCGCGAGTACGAGATGGTCCACATCTACAACATCAACAGCGGCCACCGCTTCTCCACCTACGCCATCCGCGGCGAAGAGGGCAGCGGGGTGATCTCGGTCAACGGCGCGGCCGCGCACAAGGCGCAGCCCGGCGATCTGGTGATCATCTGCGCGTACGGCATCTGCGACGAGGCCGAAGCGGCCAAGTACAAGCCGACCCTGGTCTACGTGGATCGCAACAACCAGCTCACCCACACCAACACCTCCATGTCGGCCCAGGCCGCCTGAGTCCGATCGCCCGAGCGCCAACCACTTGAGAGCCGTCCCCCGATGAGCGATGACGTCCGACTTCACGAGCTGCGCGCCGAGGTCGGGCGCGTCGTCGTCACCCCGCTGGCGCAGTTGATCGCAACCGATCCGTCGCGCGCGGCGGATTTCGCCCTCCAGGTCGGCCCGCTCTACGCCAGTTTCGCGCGTCAGCATTACGATCGCGACGCGCTGAGCTGGTTGCGCAAGGCGGCCGAAGCCGCCGGCAGCGTGCAGCGCTTGCGCGCATTGTTCGACGGCGAAATCGTCAACGTCACCGAAGGCCGTCCGGCGCTGCACACCGCGCTGCGCGGCGATCTGTCGTCGACCCAGATCGCGCGCGACGCGCACCAGCAGGCGCTGGCCGCGCGCAAGCGCATGCGCGAGGTGATCGAACGGCTCAGCGCGAGCGAAGTCACCGATATCGTCAGCGTCGGCATCGGCGGTTCCGATCTGGGCCCGCGCCTGGCCGTGGATGCGCTCAGCGGCGCCACCCCGGGCCGGTTCCGTGTGCATTTCCTGTCCAACGTCGACGGCCACGCCGCTCAGCGCACCCTGGCCGGGCTCGATCCCAGGCGCACCGCGGCGCTGCTGATCTCCAAGACCTTCGGCACCCAGGAAACCCTGCTCAATGGCGGCATCCTGCGCGACTGGCTCGGCGACAACGCGACTCTGGAGGGCGGGCGCCTTTACGCGATCAGCGCCAACGTCGAGCGCGCCGCGAGCGCGTTCAATATTCCCGACGACCGCATCCTGCCGATGTGGGATTGGGTCGGCGGCCGCTATTCGCTGTGGTCGGCGGTCGGCCTGCCGATCGCGCTGGCGATCGGCATGGACGCGTTCGAAGACTTCCTCGCCGGCGCCGCGCAGATGGATGCGCATGTGCTGGAAACGCCGCTGGAACGCAACCTCGCCGCTTGGCATGCGCTGACCGCGATCTGGAATCGCAACGGCCTGGGTTACGCGACCCAAGCCGTGCTGGCCTACGACGACCGCCTCAAGCTACTGTCGAATTATCTGCAGCAGTTGGTGATGGAAAGCCTCGGCAAGTCGGTGCGCCTGGACGGCTCGCCGGTGGCCGGCGACACCGTGCCGGTGTGGTGGGGCGGGGTCGGCACCGATACCCAGCACAGCTTCTTCCAGGCCTTGCACCAGGGCACTTCGATCATCCCGGCCGACTTCATCGGCGTGATCCATTCCGACGCGCCGTACCCGCAGAACCATCGCGCGCTGCACGCCAATCTGCTCGCGCAGACCGAGGCCTTCGCCAACGGCCAGCGCAGCGACGACCCGCACCGCGCCTACGCCGGCGGCCGCCCGAGCACGACCATCCTGCTCGATTCGCTGACCCCGCAATCGCTCGGCGCGCTGCTGGCGATGTACGAGCACAGCGTGTATCTGCAGTCGGTGTTCTGGGGCATCAACGCCTTCGATCAGTTCGGCGTGGAGCTCGGCAAGCAGGTCGCCAGCACCTTGTTGCCGGCGCTGGCGGGCGAGGCGCAGGCCGACGATCCGGTGACGAAGGAGTTGCTGCGCAAGTTGCGTGGGTGAGGTCGCGGGGCGATCGCTGCGGCCGTGCGATGGCGTTGCCGGGTACGCGCGGGCTGTCATCGCCGCGGCTGCGATGAGATGAATTTGAACGGCGCCGTGGCGCCGTTCGTTTTTCATCGTGGTCGTTGGTGTCGCCAGCGATTGAGCGTGGACTGGATTCTGGCGATTTCGTCGTTGTTGCGATTTCGCGGTCGCGGCTTGCGCCGCTCCTACATAAAGCCTCGCCCCAAACCGCCGCGTTGCCGCGTTTCTTCCTGTAGGAGCGGCGTAAGCCGCGACCGCGCAGCGGCATATTCACACCGCGTCTTCCCGCGCCAGCGCCAAACGCCACGCATCTGTTGCCGACCGGATTCTGGCGGCTTTCGGCGTTGTTGCGATTTCGCGGTCGCGGCTTACGCCGCTCCTACATGAAACCACGCCTCATACCATCGCATTGCCGCGTTTCTCCTGTAGGAGCGGCGTAAGCCGCGACCGCGCGGTGACCGTTCGCGTCGCCACCGCGACGCTACGGGATATTCACGCCGCCCCGTGCCGCGCCAACGCCCACGCCACATGCTCGCGCACCACCTCGCTCGCGTGCTCGCTGCGCGTGCGCAGCGCGGCGATGACCTCCGGCGTGGCCGGTGCATTGCCCAGCGCCACCGCGATATTGCGCAGCCAGCGTTCGTGTCCGCTGCGCCGGATCGCCGAGCCTTCGGTGCGTTGCAGGAATTCGGCTTCGTCCCAGGCGAACAATTGGCTCAGGCTGGCGCGGTCGAGTTCGTTGCGGGCGCGGAAATCCGGTTCGTCGGTGCGTTGGGCGAACTTGTTCCAGGGGCAGACCAGCTGGCAATCGTCGCAGCCGAAGATGCGGTTGCCGATCGCCGGGCGCAGTTCGATCGGGATCGCGCCTTCGTGTTCGATGGTGAGATACGCGATGCAGCGGCGCGCATCGAGCCGGTGCGGGGCGATGATGGCCTGGGTCGGGCAGATGTCGATGCAGCGCGTGCAGGTGCCGCAATGCGCGGTCGCCGGCGTGTCCACCGGCAGCGGCAGGTCGACGTAGATTTCGCCGAGGAAAAACCACGAACCGCCGTCCTTGTCGATCAGGCAGGTGTGCTTGCCGATCCAGCCCAGCCCGGCGTTGCGCGCCAATGCGCGTTCCAGCACCGGCGCGGAATCGACGAACACGCGATGGCCGAACGGGCCGACCACTTCGGCCAGGCGCTCGGCCAGCCGTTGCAGGCGCTGGCGCATCAGCTTGTGGTAATCGCGGCCCAGCGCATATCGCGCGACATAGGCGCGTTCGCCGTTGGCCAGGGTGATCCAGGCGTCCTCGTCGTCGCGGCGGCCGTAGTCCAGGCCGACCGAGATCACCCGCACCGTGCCCGGCAACAGATCGTTCGGACGCGCGCGCAGTTCGCCGTGACGGGCCATCCAGTCCATCGAACCGTGCAGGCCCTGCGCCAGCCAGTCGAACAGATGGGCTTCGTCCTGGGCCAGTTCGATCCCGGAAATGCCGCAGCGCTGAAAGCCGAACTCGCGCGCGATCGCGCGGATGCGCGCGGCCAGCGCGACGTAATCGGGCGCGGCGGACGCGGCCGGAACAGGCGCATCGGGCGGGGTGGGGCGGGCGGTTGGCGGGCTCACGATGCGGCAAGTATAGAATCGACCCATGTCTGCGACCGCTGAAACTTCCACGCCCGCGCCGTCGCGCGGCCTGTTCGACGCGGCCGGGCTGCGCGCGATCGAAACCGCGGCCGCGGCCGAGCTGGGCGACCGCTACGCGCTGATGCGTCGCGCCGGCGAGGCGGCTTGGCGCGAACTGCTCAACCACTGGACCCGCGCCTTCCATCTGCTGGTGGTGTGCGGCCCCGGCAACAACGGCGGCGACGGCTACGTGCTGGCCACCCACGCGCTGTTGTCCGGGCGCCAGGCGGTGGTGGTGCGATTGCGCGAACACGCGCCGCGCGGCGAACTCGCTGAGCGCGCGGCGGCGGCGTACGCGGCCGCCGGCGGCAGCACGCTCGAATTCGACGGCGAGTTGCCCAAGGCCGATGTGATCGTCGACGCGTTGTTCGGCATCGGTCTGTCGCGCGCGCCCGATGCCGCGGCGGCGGCGCTGATCGAGGCGGTCAACGCGCATCCCGCGCCGGTGCTCGCGCTGGACGTGCCCAGCGGCGTCGACGCCGATCGCGGCTTTGCCTATCCATCGGCGATCCTCGCCCAGCGCACGCTCGAATTCATCGCGCCGAAGGCCGGTCTGTGCACCGGCGCGGCGCTCGATCATGCCGGCGTGTTGACGTTGGCGAGCCTGGATCTGCCGCAGACGCTGTATCACACCCCGCCGGTCGCCGAATGGCTGCGCGCCGAGGATCTGCCACGCTGGCTGCAACCGCGCCGACGCGACAGTCACAAAGGCCGCAACGGCCGGGTGCTGTGCATCGGAGGCGATCACGGTCACGGCGGTGCGCTGTTGCTGTGCGCGCAGGCCGCGTTGCGCAGCGGCGCGGGTTTGCTCGATGCGGCGACGCGCACGGCGCACGTCGCGCCGATGCTTGCGCGCCTGCCCGAGGCGATGCCGCGCGCGATCGAACATGCCGACGAATTGAATGGCGCGATCGATAACGCCAGCGTGATCGGGATCGGCCCCGGCCTGGGCCAGGAAAGCTGGGGAAAACAGCTGTTCGAGTGCGTCATCGCCAGCGCGAAACCGCTGTTGCTCGATGCCGACGCGCTCAATCTGCTCGCTGCCGATCCACAGCCGTTGCCGGCCGATTGCATTCTGACCCCGCATCCGGGCGAAGCCGCGCGTCTGCTCGGCAGCGACACCGCGCGCGTGCAGGCCGATCGTTTCGCCGCGGTGCGCGCGCTGGTCGAACGCTACCGTTGCGTGGTCGTGCTCAAGGGCGCCGGCACGCTGATCGCAGCTCATGGTCGTGGCGTGCAGGTGATCGGTGCCGGCAATCCCGGCATGGCGGTCGGCGGCATGGGCGATGTGCTCAGCGGCGTGATCGCGGCGTTGCGCGCGCAAGGTCTCGATGCGTTCGACGCGGCCTGCGCCGGCGCCTTGCTGCATTCGGTGGCCGGCGACGAGGCCGCGCGCGAAGGCGGCGAACGCGGCCTGTTGCCCAGCGATCTGATGCCGTGGCTGCGTCGCCGCGCCAATCCCGCAAACGGCGCGCGTTGAACCGGTGCGCCGTCATCCGATGAACTCTGATTCCGCAACCACATCCACGATGTCCAACGATTCGATCCAACTTCATCTCAGCGACGTCGACGCCACCGACGCGCTCGGCGCCGCGCTCGCCGCGGCGCGCGCGAAAGCGATGCGTGCGAACGCGGCAAACACTGGCGTGTTGATCGTGCATCTGCACGGCGACCTGGGCGCCGGCAAATCCACCTTGGCGCGCGCCTTGCTGCGCGCGCTCGGGGTGCAGGGCGCGATCCGCAGCCCGACCTACACCCTGGTCGAGCGCTACCCGCTCAGCGATGGCGGCGAAGCCTGGCATCTGGACCTGTACCGGATCGGCGATGCCGGCGAGCTGGAGTTTCTCGGCCTGGACGGCGGTGAGGCCTCGTTGTGGCTGATCGAGTGGCCCGAGCGCGGTCTGGGTTGGCTGCCGGCACCGGATTTACGCATCGATCTGGCCCAGGATGGCGCCGGCCGAAAGGCCCACCTGAACGCGCTCAGCGAAGGCGGCCAAGCCTGGCTGGTCGCGCTGGCCGACGCGACAGGTGCCCGTGAGGTTGCGGCCGACTCCTGAACGATTCCATAGGAAGTCGCCCCAGGTCCCGGATTTGCAAGGGAAAAATGCTTGCAATTCGGGTGGTCCGGTGCTTGACTTACGCCCATGCGAGTCAAAGGGGCCACTGTCCAGAAATTCCTGCTCGGCTTGGCGCTGCTCGCGGCGCTGGCCTGGAATCTCGCGCACGCCAGTGAAATCAAGGGCTTGGAGCTGCGCAACGGCGCCACCGGGACCCGCGCCGAAATCGCCCTCGACGGCGCCGGCGAATACAAAGTCATCAGCCTCAAGGGCCCGGATCGGCTGGTCGTCGACCTGCCGGCCTCGCGCCTGGGCAAGAATCTCAAGCTGCCGGCCGCGACCGGCATCGTCAAAGCCGTCCGCACCGGCGAGCCGCAGCCCGGCACCGCCCGGGTCGTGTTCGACCTCGCCCAGCCGATCGCGGTGCTCAAGCCGCATATCGAGCAGGGCACCTCGGGTCCGCGCCTGATTCTGGAATGGCCGGGCGACGGCTCCGAGCCCGCGCGCGTCGCCGCGCCGGCGGCCGCGGTCGCCGCGGCTCCGGCCAATTCGCCGCCGCCTCCGGTCGCCAACCCGGCGCCCGCGCCGGCCGCGACCACCGCCGAACCGGCGGTCGCCTCCAACGCCGCCACCCAGCGTCTGATCGCCGAACTCGCCGCGCGTGGCGCCGCGGGTTCCGCCCCGGCGCAGACCAGCGCGGCATTGCCGGCGGCGCGTCCGCCGCAGGCGTCGATCCCGGCCGTGACCGCGACCGCACAGACCACCACCGCGCAGACCGCGTCGGCGCTCGCCGCCGCCGCGCCGGCTACGACCCATCCCGTGTCGCCGCCGCCGAGCGTCGCCCAGCAGGCCGCCAATCAAGCCGCCAGCCAGGCGGTGTTCGAACAGGCCGCGCAGGCGCCGGTGGCGACCACCGTCGCGACCGGCGTGCCGACCCGCATCGCCACCGGCGTTCCGACCCGGGTCGCGACCGGGGTGCCGGCGCCGATGCCCGGCGCCAGCGCCGCCGTGCCCGAATCGGTACCCGAATCCCTGCCGCCGCCCGGCGCGACCAAGACCTTGAAGGACGTGATGCGCGGCCGCGGCATGCGGCCGTTGATTATCGCCATCGATCCCGGCCACGGCGGCCAGGACCCGGGCGCGATCGGCCTGACCGGCAAGCGCGAAAAAGACGTGACCCTGGCGATCGGCCGCGAACTGGCGCGCCAGATCAACGCCACGCCCGGGCTCAAGGCCTACATGACCCGCGACAGCGACGTGTTCATCCCGCTGCCGCGCCGCGCCCAACTGGCGCGTCAGGCCAAGGCCGACATGTTCATCTCGATCCACGCCGACGCCGCCGAGAACCGCGCCGCCAAGGGCTCCTCGGTGTACGTGCTGTCGCTCAAGGGCGCGTCCTCGCAGCGCGCGCGCTGGCTGGCCGACAAGGAAAACTCCGCCGACCTGATCGGCGGCGTGCGCCTGCAGCAGACCGACAACACCCTGGCCTCGGTGCTGCTCGACCTGACCCAGAGCGGCCACATGAAGGCGTCCGAAGACGCCGCCGGGCACGTGCTCGACGGTCTCAAGGATGTCGGCAACAACCACAAGCCGCATATCGAGCGCGCCAACTTCGCGGTGCTGCGCACCTCGGACATGCCGGCGATGCTGGTCGAAACCGCCTTCATCTCCAACCCGGAAGAAGAGCGCCGGTTGACCGATCCCTCGCACCAGCGCGCCCTGGCGCGTGCGGTGCTGGCGGGGGTCAACACCTATTTCACCCGCCAGCCGCCGCCGGGCACGATGTACGCGGCGCGCGCCGAGGCCCAGCAGGCGCCGTCGGGCGGGTTCGGCGGCGGCGGAAGTCCCTGATCGCTCGCGCGCTGCGTGCGAATTGATGCGATCGCCGCGTAGTTGCTTCGTCTGCCTGTTCTGCCTCTTCGAATCGATTCCATGAACGCCGCGCCCGATGCCGAGCTGATCGCCGCGGTGCGTCCCTGGTTGGCCGATCGCCGCGCGTTGTGGATCAACCTGACGTATCCGCAAGAGGGTGGGCCGGCGCAGCGCGAGTACTTTCTCAAGCCGCTCGAAGGCGGGGCGATCCAGCTCGGTTTCGACGACTGGCTGGATCGGTACGAGGATGCGACCGACCTGTACTTTCGTCATGAGCGGCGGCGCTTCGACAGTCTGGAGCTGGCGTTGGCGTACACCTTCGAGGAATTGCCCTTGCGGGCTGGGGATTTCAGTCGCGCGATGGGGTTGCTGCGCTAGCTCTGGCTGGCCCTCACCCCGCCACTCTCCCGCAAGCGGGAGAGGGAGAAGTAGCGGGGGGCTTCTCCCACTTGCGGCGACCGCAGGAAGTGCAAGGCTGAGAAGGTGCCCGCAGGACGGATCAGGGCGCTTCTGGCCCGCGGACCTTCAAGACCCCACCAACAAGCCCCAAACCACAAGCCCCGGATCGCGGCGACCCGTACCCAGCGGCTATCATCGATCCCCATCCCCCGACGGTGCCGCGCGCACCGAAACGCCGCCCGTGAGCATCCGCCAACTCCCCGATACCCTCATCAACCAGATCGCCGCCGGCGAAGTGGTCGAGCGGCCCGCGTCCGTGGTCAAGGAACTGGTCGAGAACGCGCTCGACGCCGGCGCGCGCCGGGTCGACATCGACCTGGAAGAGGGCGGCGTGCGCCTGATCCGCATCCGCGACGACGGCAACGGCATCACCCCCGAGGAACTGCCGCTGGCGGTGTCGCGCCACGCCACCAGCAAGATCGCCTCGCTCGACGACCTCGAAGGCGTCACCACGCTCGGGTTTCGTGGCGAAGCGCTGCCCTCGATCGCCTCGGTCAGCCGCTTCGCGCTGTCGTCGCGGCGGATCGGCGAAGACCGCGGCGCGGTGCTGGAGATCGACGGCGGCCGCCTCGGCGAAGTCACGCCCAAGTCGCATCCGCAGGGCACCACGGTCGAAGTGCGCGACCTGTTCTTCAACGTGCCGGCGCGGCGCAAATTTCTGAAGGCCGAGCGTACCGAGCTGGGCCATATCGAAGAATGGCTGCGCCAGCTCGCGCTCGCGCGGCCGGACGTCGAACTGCGCGTGTCGCACAACGGCAAGGCGACCCGGCGCTGGAAAGGCGAGGGCGACCTGATCGACATGGGCCTGTCGGACGTGCGCATCGGCGAAGCGCTCGGCGAGGAATTCGCCAAGAACGCCTTGCGCGTGGATCACAGCGGCGCCGGCCTGCGCCTGCACGGTTGGATCGCGCAGCCGTCGTACAACCGCGCCAGCGCCGACCAGCAGTACCTGTATTGCAACGGCCGCTCGGTGCGCGATCGCAGCATCGCCCATGCGGTCAAGCAGGCCTATGCCGACGTGCTGTTCCATGGCCGCCAGCCGGCGTATGTGCTGTTTCTGGAACTCGATCCGCGCCGGGTCGACGTCAACGTGCATCCGGCCAAACACGAAGTGCGTTTCCGCGATGCGCGGCTGATCCACGACTTCGTTTATCGCACCCTCAACGACGCGCTGGCGCAGACCCGCGCCGGCAATATGCCGTCGGCGCAGGTGCCCGGCGGCGATCCGTTCGCCGCGGCCAACGGCGAAGTCGCCGCGCCGTCGAACATGTACCAATACCGGCCGACCGCGCCGCTGGGTTTGCAGGTCAGCGAAACCCGCGCCGGTTATGCCGCCCTGTACGGCAGTGGCGGCGGCTCGGTGTCCGGTCCCGCGCCGGGCGCCGGGCTGTACGCCGGCGCCGGCAGCGCCTACGCCGGGCCCGCGCCGGGCATGCCGCGGCCGGTGCTGCCGCACAGCGACGACGACACCTTGCCGCCGCTGGGTTACGCGATCGCGCAACTGCACGGCATCTACGTGCTCGCCGAAAGCGCCGAAGGCCTGATCGTGGTCGACATGCACGCCGCGCACGAACGCATCGGTTACGAAAAACTCAAGAACGCGCACGACGGCGAAGGCCTGCGCACCCAGCCGCTGCTGGTGCCGGCGACGCTGGCGGTGTCCGAGCGCGAGGCCGAGGTCGCCGAGCGCGAGGAGGCCACGCTGATCGCGTTGGGCTTCGAAGTGACCCGCAGCGGCCCGCAGTCGCTGACCCTGCGCGCGGTGCCGGCGCTGCTCGCCCACGGCGACGTTGAGGCGCTGCTGCGCGACGTGCTGGCCGACCTGCGCGAACACGGCGAATCGCGCCGGGTCGCCGCCGCGCGCGACGAACTGCTGTCGACCATGGCCTGCCACGGCGCGGTGCGCGCCAATCGCCGTCTCACTTTGCCCGAAATGAATGCCTTGCTGCGCGAGATGGAAGCCACCGAACGCTCCGGTCAATGCAATCATGGGCGTCCCACCTGGGCACGCTTCAGCCTGCCCGAAATCGACCGCTGGTTCCTGCGAGGGCGTTGAGATGGCTGCTGCTTCCGCGTTGTTGCGACTGATCCCCAAGCCGCTGGTGTGCGCGGTCCTGTTGGCGCCGGCGCTGGCCGCCTGCGACTCGCCGCAGCAGCAGGCGCAGGCCAAGCGCGAGGCCGAGCAGGTCGCCGCGGCCAGCGCGACCTTCGCCCGCGACGAACAGTTGTGGCGCGAACACCGTCGCGAGGAACTGCTCAAGCCCGACGGCTGGACCAGCCTGATCGGCCTGCATCCGATCGACGAGGGCTCGCATTATTTCGGCAGCGATCCCGACAACGGCATCCGCGTCGGCGCCGGCCCGGAGCATTTCGGCTTGTTGTCGTTGAATAAGGACAAGCTGCGCTTCGTGCCCGAACGCGGCGCCGCGCTCACGCTCAACGATCAGCCGCTCAAGGGCGCGGCCACCTTGCTCGCCGACGACTATCCGGCCGGACCGAGCAAGATCGGCTTCGACGACGGCAAGGGCGTGCTGACCGTGATCAAGCGCGGCGATCGTTATCTGCTGCGGGTGCGTCACGCCGAAGCGCCGACCCTGACCGGGTTCAAGGGCATCGACTACTGGCCGGCGCAGGAAGACTGGAAGATCAGCGCCAAGTTCGTCGCCCATCCGGCCGGCAAGACCATCGACATCGCCAACATCATCGGCACGATCGAGGCCACGCCTAATCCCGGCGCGGTCGAGTTCGAGCGCGACGGCCAGACCTACCGCATCGAAGCGTTGGACCAGGGCGGCGACGAACTGATGCTGGTGTTCGCCGATCGCACCAGCGGCCACACCAGCTACAGCGCCGGGCGCTTCCTCGACGTGTCGCGGCCGAACCTGCAGGGCAAGGTGATCCTCGATTTCAACAAGGCTTACAACCCGCCGTGCGCGTTCACCGCGTACGCGACCTGTCCGTTGCCGCCGCCGGAAAATCGCCTGAATCTGGAAGTGCTGGCCGGCGAGAAGACCTACAAGCCCAGCGCCGCGGCGGCGCCCGCTGGCGACACCGAACACGGCGCCAAGCCGGAAACCGCCGCCGCGCCCGCGTCGTAACCCATCATTCTTATCTTCGGGCGTTGACGCTCGAGTTCACCGAGACCCTCTGCCGATGCGGTTCATGAAGTTGTTCGTCCTGCCGTTGTTCGTCGCCAGCGCCCTGAGCGCGTCGCTGACCTCCGCCACCGCGATCGCCGGCGACGAGCAGGCCGCGGTCGCGGCGGCCAAGACGCCGCCGGTGCCGCTGTTGTGGAAGGTGTCCGACGCCGACAACGCGGTGTACCTGCTGGGCTCGTTCCATCTGCTGCGTGCCGACGACTATCCGTTGTCGTCCGACATCGATCAGGCCTTCGCCGGTTCCGACAAGCTGATCTTCGAGGTCTCGCCGCAGGAGATGTTCGATCCGGGCGTGCCGCAGCGTTTCATGCAGCGCGCGCGCTACGACGACGGCCGCACCCTCAGTCAGGTGCTGCCGGGCGATCTGCGCGAAAAACTCAACCGCGTGCTGGCCAAGAACGGCCGCTCGCTGAGCCAGGTCGACGCGCTCGAACCGTGGTTCGTCAATCTGTCGCTGGTGCTGGGCGTGTCGCAGTCGATGGGTTTCAGTCCGCAGCTCGGCCTGGACCAGTACCTGATGCGGCAGGCGGCCGAAGCCGGCAAGCCGGCGCTGGGCCTGGAGAGCATGGACAGCCAACTGCAGATCATGGACTCGGGCCCGTTGCCCGAGCAGATCAAGGCGCTGCGCGAATTCCTCGACAAGCCCGAGGACGTGCCGGGCATGCTCGACGACATCCACAACGCCTGGCGCAACGCCGACATCGCCAAGCTCGACGAAAAAGCGCGCGTGGAGATGAAAGAGAAGACGCCCGAGACCTACCGCATGGTCAATCTCGAGCGCAACGAGGCCTGGATTCCGCAGATTCAGAAGCTGCTCGACGAATCCAAGAAAGGCGACAGCCTGGTGGTGGTCGGCAGCATGCACCTGCTCGGCGACGACGGTCTGATCGAACGCTTGCGCGGCAAGGGGTACAAGATCGAGCGCATCTGCTCGGCCTGCGCGATCGGTACGCCGGATGTGGCGTTGCCGATTGAGGTTCCGGCGCCGGAAGGCGCGACTGCGCCTAAGTCCGATAAGCCCGCTTCCGACAAGCCGTCCGCCGATAAACCGGTCCCGAGCAAATCTGCTCCGGTCAAGCCGTAACCGTCACGATGCGGGGAGCGCCGTTGTCGTGATGGCGCGGTCGCGGCTTGCGCCGCTCCTACAGGTAGCCCATGCGGCTTTGACCTTGATTTGAGGTCGCGCAAGGCGTCAGTGCTGCGGGCTTGATGCGGGTTGCGTTGTTGTTGCGGTGGCGCGGTCGCGGCTTACGCCGCTCCTACAGGGAGGCTATGTGGCTTGCGCTTGAAGCCGCGCAGTTCATCCGGCGCTGCGAAGCCATGCACTCGCGAGAACAAAAGCACACCCGAAGGGCGGCGCACATGGATGTGCGCCGTGCGCCACCGAGACAGGATGTCTCGTGTGGCGCATGCCTGCGGAAGCTCCGCACTTGCGGGCCCTTGATTCACAAAAAAGCGTTTTTCTTTGGTTACCTTTCTTTTGTCGCTTTTGACAAAAGAAAGTAACTCGGCCGCTTGCGGACGAAAGCTGTTGCCTTTGCCCCAAAGGCTCTAAAGCTTTTAGAGCTTTAGAAGCTGCAAGCAGGATCAAAAGCTTCCGCCACTAAAGCGGCGGGTAACTTTCTTTTGTCCAGAGCCACAAAAGAAAGTCACCAAAGAAAAAGGCGTTCCTGTTTCGAATCAAGAGCCGCACGATCGATGCCTGCGCAGGCATGCGCCACACGGGACATCCATGTCCCGGTGGCGCACGGCGTGCATCCTGCACGCCGCCCTTCGGGTGTGCTTTTGCTAACGCGAGTTACAAGCCTCGCAGCGCTGGAGGTGAAAACCGACTTCAGGCGAAAGCGACATGGCCTCCCTGTAGGAGCGGCGCAAGCCGCGACCACGCCACTACGACAACATCGCAACCTGCATCAGGCCCCCAGCCTTGCCAGGATCACGCGAGCCTAAATTCCAAACAAAAAGTAAGCGCTTCTAGACCGAAGCGCCAATCGCCGCATTCGCCGGCACCAGCACGATGCAATCCACCGGACACGCCGGAACGCACAACTCGCAGCCCGTGCACAACGGCTCGATCACCGTATGCATATGCTTCGCCGCGCCGATGATCGCATCGACCGGACACGCCTGAATGCACTTGGTGCAACCGATGCAATCGGCCTCGACGATCAAGGCCACCGGCGCGGGCTTGTGCTCGCCGCGAGCGCGGTCGTACGGTCGCGCCGGCACGCCAAGCAGGCGCGCCAACGCGCGCGCACCGGCGTCGCCGCCGGGCGGGCAATGATCGACCCCGGCCTCGCCCCGCGCCATCGCCTCCGCATACGGACGACAACCCGCGTAGCCGCACTGGCCGCATTGGGTTTGCGGCAGCAGGCGATCGAGGCGTTCGGTCAGGTCCATGGGGGCAGAAGTGAGTTCAGAGGAGTGAGGAGTGAGCAAGAGCGAGGGAACGGCACGCGTGCTCGTGCTTAGGCTCTTACTCGTTCCTCACTCTTCCGCACTCGTTTCTCGCTTCACCGAACCGGCATGCCCGGCGCGGCGCCGTCGTCCGCGTCGAGCAGGGCCAGCGCGCCGCCGTCGAAACCGGCCGACAGGATCATGCCTTCGCTCAGGCCGAAGCGCATCTTGCGCGGGGCCAGGTTGGCGATGAACACGACCTTGCGGCCGACCAGCTTTTCCGGCTCGGCGTAGGAGCCGCGGATGCCGGAGAAGATCTGGCGCGTGCCCAGTTCGCCGGCGTCGAGTTCGAAACGCAGCAGCTTGTCGGAGCCTTCGACGAACTCGCAGGCCAGCACCTTGCCGATGCGCAGGTCGAGCTTGGCGAAATCGTCGATGCCGATCGTCGCCGCGGCGCCCGCTTCGGCCTTCGCGGCGGCCGGCGCGGCTTTCGCGGTGTCGGTCGCGACCACGGCGGTCGGTGCGGTCGGGGCGAGGGATTCTTTGCTGGCTTCGATCATGGCGTCGATGAGTTTGGTGTCGATGCGGGTGAACAGCGGCGTGTAGGCGCCGATGGTGTGGGCGGTCAGCGGCGCGGCGAGATCGCCCCAATGCACGACCGGCGCGGCGAGGAAGGCCTCGGCTTCCGACGCCACCCGCGGCAGCACCGGCTTGAGCGCGGCGGCGAGCACGCGGAACAGGTTCAGGCCCTGGGTGCACACCGCCTGCAGTTGCGCGTCGGCGCCTTCCTGCTTGGCCAGCACCCACGGCTTGTGTTCGTCGATGTACTTGTTGGCTTCGTCGGCCAGCGCCATGGTCAGGCGCACCGCGGCCGCGGCTTCGTTGCGGTCGTAGGCCTGCGCGATCGGATCGAGCTGGGCGACGAAGCGCTCGTACATCGCCGCATCCGGCAAGTGCGCGGCGAGCTGGCCGCCGAAGCGCTTCTCGATGAAACCGGCGCAGCGGCTGGCGAGGTTGACGAACTTGCCGACCACGTCGGAATTCACCCGCGCGACGAAGTCGGCGAGGTTGAGGTCGATGTCCTCGACGCCGCCGTTGGTCTTGGTGGCGAAGTAGTAGCGCAGCGCTTCGGGGTCCAGGCCGATGTCGAGGTAGGTGCGGGCCTGGATGAAGGTGCCACGCGACTTGGACATCTTCTCGCTGTTGACCATCAGGTAGCCGTTGACGTGCAGCCTGGTCGGCGCGCGGAAACCCGCGCCGTGCAGCACCGCCGGCCAGAACAGGCCGTGGAAGGTGACGATGTCCTTGCCGATGAAGTGGTGCAGTTCGGCCTGGCTATCGCGCGCGAGGTAGGACCAGAAGTCCAGGCCCTTGCGCTCGGCCAGCGCCTGGAAGCTGCTGAGGTAACCGATCGGCGCGTCCAGCCACACGTACAGGAACTTGCCCGGGTGGCCGGGAATCTCGAAGCCGAAGTAGGGCGCGTCGCGCGAGATGTCCCACGCGCGCAGGCCGCCTTCGGCATCGAGCCATTCGTGCAGCTTGGCCTTGATGCCGGCGGTGGCGACATCGCCGGCCATCCACTCGCGCAGGAACGCGTCGAAGTGGCCGACTTCGAAGAAGAAGTGCTCCGACTCGCGCAGTTCCGGGGTCGCGCCGCTGACCACCGAACGCGGTTCCTTGAGTTCGGTCGGCGCGTAGGTCGCGCCGCAGTGTTCGCAGTTGTCGCCGTACTGGTCGGGCGTGCCGCAGTTCGGGCAGATGCCCTTGACGTAGCGGTCGGGCAGGAACATGCCCTTGACCGGGTCGTACAGCTGCGCGACCGAGCGGCGGCTGATGTGGCCGGCGTTGTCCAGGCGCGCGTAGAAGCCTTCGGTCAGGCCGCGGTTGCCGGCCGAGTGGGTCGAGTCGTAGTGATCGAAGGCCACGCCGAACGCGGCGAAGTCGCGCTCGTGGCTGACCTGGATCGCGGCGATGAAGGCTTCCGGGGTGACCCCGGCCTTTTCCGCGGCCAGCATGATCGGGGTGCCGTGGGTGTCGTCGGCGCAGATGTAATGGACCGTGTTCGCGCTCATGCGCTGCGCGCGGCACCAGATGTCGGCTTGCATGTAGCCGACCAGGTGGCCCAGATGCAGGTGACCGTTGGCGTAGGGCAGGGCGTTGGAGACGACGATTTCGCGAGACATGGGCGGGGTGGCCGTGGGTGGTCGTGAATTATGGCATGGGGCTGCGCGGGGGCTGGCGCAGGGGATGGGGACTCTTACTGGAGCGTGGCTTTGGCTTGGCTTGTGATGATTGGTCAGGTTGGGATGGGTTGAATTTGTTTGGCTTTGGCTTGCTTCCGCGCTTGCTTTTGCTCGTCATTCCCGCGAAGGCGGGAATCCAGAGACTTCAGCGTCATGTCTCCAGAACGTCATTCCCGCGAAAGCGGGCTCCGCTTTACTTCGGCGTAGCCGAATATCCAGAGACTTCAAACGTTCTCGCACGAAAGGCCCTGGATTCCCGCCTTCGCGGGAATGACGAATCGAAGGTGACGCGCGAGGTCGGTACCTACGAACCCATCGAAACAAGAAACCCAACCAAGGCCGGAATAAACCCGTAAAACAAGAAACCCGGCCAAGGCCGGGTTTCCGTATAACCACACCGGACCGGCCAGAGCTTATTCGTGGCGCATCCAGGTCTGGGTGCGGCCGATCAGCGAGAAGCCCATGAAGCCGCGCACGTCGAGCTTCTTGCCGCTGTCGGTCGGGGTCACCTTGACCGAATAGACCTTGCCGCTGACCGGATCGAGGATCTGGCCGCCGTCCCAGGTGTCGCCGTCCTTGCGGATGCCCCACAGGATGACCATGCCCTTGACCGGCTTGTTCTTGCGCTCGCCCGAGCACTTGTCGCACAGCGGGTTCGGGCCGCGCTCGGATTGCAGGATTTCGGTGACCCGGCCGGCGAGGCTGCCGTCCTTGGCTTCGTAGATTTCGACGACCGACTTCGGCTTGCCGGTCTTGTCGTCGATCGTGGTCCACGAGCCGACCGGCGTGGACTGGGCGAACGCCGCGGTCGGCAGCGCCAGCAGCAGCAATGCAAGCAGTTTGGTACGCATGTGTCCCCTCCCAGGGATAAGGCGTGATTCGGACCGCGCCGGCCGGGCCGGGTGGCGGTTGTGATCTTTATACCGCATCCGCCGGGGTATGGAAGTCGCGGCGCGGTGGGCCGCGGACAAAAAGAAGCCCGGCGTGCGCCGGGCTCCGTTTGCTCGATGAACGGCTCAGTTGAAGTTGTATTCCAACTGCGCCGAGATCTCGCGGCCGATCGGGCTGTAGGCGTTATCGAAGTACGGATAGGAATCGTAGCCGTCGTCGCGCGGATGGAACTTGTTGAACACGTTGTTGACGAACACGGTGACCTTGGCCTTGTCGGTGATCTGTTTGCCCAGATTCAGATTCCACAGGAAATACGGGGCGATGCGCCCGGTTTCCTGCCAGTTGGGCAGACTGCCGTAGCGGGTCATGAACACGGTGGCGTTCCAGGCGTCCTTCTGCCACGACACCGAACCGCGCACGCGGCTGCGGAAGTCGAAGTTGCCCGGATCGTCGCGCCAGTCCTTGTCGACCGGATCGGTCGCCAGCAGTTGGCGCTCGTGCTTCAGGGTATGGGTCCAGCCCAGTTCGGAACGGAAATCACCGAAGCGCTCGGTGCTGAAACGCCAGCTCAGCGTCGCATCGAGGCCGGCGACATGGCGCAGCGACTGGTTGACCGGACCGCTGCGGATGCCGTCGACGCGATCGGTCGGCTCGCCCGGCGCGGCCAGACGGCGAACGCGGCTGCTCACTTCCTGGCAGAACGCCGAATCCGCGGCGAACTGGAACGGCTGGCGGGTGCGGGTCAGGCCGGTGCGGCAACCGGCTTCGTTGTCCAGGATGAAGGTGCTGGTGAGCGTGGTGACCGCGTCTTCGAGCTCGATGTCGTAGTAGTCGACCGACATCGCCAGGCCGTCGGTGATGTCCCACACCAGGCCGGCGCCCCACGACTTGCCGGTTTCCTCGGTCAGGGTCGGCTCGCCCTTGCTGGTGGCGAACACCGAGTAGTTGTAGACCGTGCCGGTGCATGAGCTGGCGGTCAGGCCGGCGTTGAGGCAGCGGTAGGTGTCGAGCACCGTGCTGAAACTGCCGCTGCCCTCGTTGAACACGAAGTGCATGTCCGGCGCCTTGAAGCTGGTCGAGTAGTTGCCGCGGATCAGCAGGCTTTCCACGGGACGCCATTCCAGGCCATAACCCCAGGTCTTGGCGTCGTTGACCGCGGTGATGTCGTCGTACTTGTCGAAGCGGCCGGCCAGGCTGGCTTTCAACGAGGACAGGATCGGAATGCTGAACTCCACGCCGGCGGCGTAGCGGTCGCGTTCGCCGCCGCCGTTGGTGCCGGTGAGGTTGTAGGTCTCGACCACGGTCGGCAGGATGCTGCGCGGCGAATCGAGGTCGTAGCCCTGCGAAGTGAAGTCGACCACCGCGGCGAAACCGAGCGGACCGGCCGGCAGATTGAACAGGTCGCCCGACAGGGTCGCGCTGCCCTGGTTGACCCAGGACTCGGCCTGGTACTTCAACGTGGTCGACATCGCCCGGTACTGCGCCGGCGTCAGCGGCGTGTAGAAGCGATCCAGATTGAGCTTGTAGCGAGGCGTGCCGGTGGTGTTCAGGCGCGGCCCGAAGAACCAGTCGGTGACCGCCGAGCCGTCCAGGCGCGGGCGGGTGCGGTCGGCGCGGTATTCGGCGCGACCGAGCGAGACGTCCCAATCGAAGCGATCGGCGATGGTGCCGCGCAGGCCGAACGCGACGTCGAGCGACTTCTCGGTGAAACGCTGGTACATGCCATCGAATCCGCCGTATTCCTGCGGCGTCAGCACGCGCTGCATGTTGAGGTTGGCGTTGAGGCCGGTGTCGAACCAGGTGGTGACCCGGCCGGTGCCGTCGATGTGCGGGCCGGTGACCGCCTCGGTGCCGCCGGACAGCTTGGACTTGGAATAGAAGCCCTGCAGGCTGGTCCAGGCCTCGATGCCGTTGCCGAACTGGTAGGTGCCGTACAGATAGCCCGACCAGTCGCTGTTGCCGTTGGCGATGGTCTGGTAGCCGACATTTTTCCAGGAGCCGCAGGCCGGGCCGAGATTGGTCACGGCGCGGGTGCCGGCGACGACGGTGCGGAAGTTGTAATTGACGAACTCGCCATCGAAGCGGTCGCACACGCCGGCCGGAGGCGCGATGTAGGAATTGGCGGCGTTGCCGGGGCGATTGAGCCGGATCGACGCAGTCGGCTGATTGACCCCGAGTTCCGGCGTGGGACGCGGGTTGTCGTCGGTCGAATCCATGAAATCGCGCTGGTACGCGAACACCGGTTCGTCGGCGAAGTATTCCAACGCGTAAGTCACGCTCCAGTTGTCGCCGGAGCGGCCGCCGACCCATTGCAGATCGCCGAAGTCGCCGCCGCCGGTCGTCGAAGTACCGCCGCGCAGGGTGACCTTGTCGCCGCTGAAGTTGGTCTTGAGCACCACGTTGACCACGCCGGCCACGGCGTCGGAGCCGTAGATCGCCGAGGCGCCGCCGGACAGGATCTCGATCCGGTCGACCGCGGCCGAGGGGATGTTGCCGAAATTCTGGAAGTTGCTTTGGCCGTTGTACGGGAACGGGTAGTCGGCGGCGCGGCGGCCGTTGATCAGCAACAGAGTGCGGCCGGGGCCGAGGCCGCGCAGGTTGACCGGACTGCCGTTGGGTGTGAAGCCGCCGGCCGAATTGAGTTCGTTCTGCACGCCGCCGCCGTTCTGGGTCAGCGTGCTCAGCGCATCGAACACGGTGACGAAGCCTTCGCGCTGGATCTGCGCGGAGCTGATCACGGTGACCGGCGACGGCCCTTCGATCTGGGTGCGCTTGATGCGCGAGCCGGTGACCACCACGCCGCCGATGTCGGTGGTCTTCTTGTTGCTGGTGGACAGCTCGTCGACCGAAGCCGGCGTCTGAGCGAACGCCGCCCCCGCGGCGCTGACGAAAATCGCGGCGACAAGCGCCCGCGACAGCCTGCTCGGGCGCAGGCCGCAGTGATGGTGTGGCATCGGTTTGGATCCCCTGGAAGCGTCGAAACGTGCGTGGCTGGGTTTCAGCCTGTTTGCCGATCCTGGCGGTTGATCATTCCTTTCGTGTCGGAACTTAACATGCAGTTAACCGGAATGTCATGCAAATCCAATCTGTTCGTGTATCGGCCTTGTCAACCGATTATAGGTTATTGATTTTTATTGTTTAAATTTCTAATTTTGAGTCTATTTGCGTGCTTTTGCCGTGTATTAGACCTATTAAGAACAGCGTTCTGCGCCATAAATACGCCGTTTGATCGGAAATCTTGCCAATTTCAGATTGTATTTTTCGCCGGGCCGCACCTGTCCCCGGGCGGCTCGCGTGCGGCCCTCAGCGGGGTCGAAGCGGCGGGGCCGCAGCGACATTCGCGCCGCGCCGGACCGGGCGGGTCGCCAAGCCGACGCGGGACGCGCGAACCGGCAGGCTTTACCATGTGGTCCGGCCGCTCCGCGGCGCGTTCCCCCTATCAGAGTTTCCATGCGCAACCACACCCCGCGCCCGGCCGGATCGCCGGCATGAGCGACAGCCTGCAAGCCGCGATCGCGGCGATTTTTCTTCCCGATACCGAACTGAGCCTGGCCGACAGCGAGGCGCGCGTGCGCGCCGGCGCGGCCGAGGGCCGGGTCGCGGTGTCGATCACCGCCGGTTACGCGCTGGAAGGCATGCGCGCCGCGCTCGAAGCGGCGATCGGCGCGGTGCTGGCGCCGCAGGGCCTGAGCCTGGCGAGCCTGGAACTCACCTCGCGGATCGTTTCGCACGCGGTGCAACCGAAGCTGTCGCCGCTGCCGAACGTGCGCAACCTGATCGCGATCGGCTCGGGCAAGGGCGGCGTCGGCAAGTCGACCACCGCAGTCAATCTGGCCCTGGCGCTGGCCGCCGACGGCGCCCGCGTCGGCGTGCTCGACGCCGACATTTATGGCCCCAGCGTGCCGATGATGCTCGGCCTGCACGGCCGCCCCGACAGCCCCGACGGCAAGAGCATCGAACCGCTGCGCGCGCACGGCATCGAGGCGATGTCGATCGGCCCGCTGGTCGAGCAGGACACGCCGATGATCTGGCGCGGCCCGATGGCGACCTCGGCGCTGACCACCTTGCTCAACGACACCCAGTGGAGCGAGCTGGACTACCTGATCGTCGACCTGCCGCCGGGCACCGGCGACATCCAGCTGACCCTGTCGCAAAAGATTCCGGTCGCCGGCGCGGTGATCGTGACCACGCCGCAGGACGTGGCCACGCTGGATGCGCGCAAGGCGCTGCGGATGTTCGAGAAGGTCGAAGTGCCGGTGCTGGGCTTGATCGAGAACATGGCCGTGCACGTATGTTCGAACTGCGGCCACGCCGAGCACCTGTTCGGCGAAGGCGGCGGCGCGCGCATGGCCGCGCAGTACGGCGTGCCGCTGCTCGGCAGCCTGCCGCTGCAGATCGCGATCCGCGAGCAGGGCGACGCCGGCGTGCCGGTGGTCGTCGCCCAGCCCGATTCGGCCGCGGCCCGCGCCTACCGCGCCGCCGCGCGCCGGCTGGCCGTGCAACTGGCGCGGCGGCCGCGGGTCAGCCCGTCGATCTCGGCGTCGCTGCTGGGTTGACGCCGGCCGCTGCAAATCGGCGGGCAGGAGCGGGCCGGATCGAAGCCGGCCGCCGCATCCACCTCTTACAATGCGCGGCTACGGCCGCTTACCACTGGAACACCGCATGAGCATCAAGTCCGACCGTTGGATCCGCCGCATGTCCGAGCAACCCGGCGGCATGATCGAGCCGTTCGAAGCCGGCCAGGTCAAGCACGCCGCCGACGGCCAGCGCATCGTCAGCTACGGCACCTCCAGCTACGGCTACGACGTGCGCTGCTCACGCGAGTTCAAGGTGTTCACCAACATCAACTCGACCATCGTCGACCCGAAGCATTTCGACCCGGGCAGCTTCGTCGACATCGAGAACGACGTGTGCATCATCCCGCCGAATTCGTTCGCGCTGGCGCGCACGGTCGAGTACTTCCGCATTCCGCGCGACGTGCTGGTGGTCTGCCTGGGCAAGAGCACCTACGCGCGCTGCGGCATCATCGTCAACGTGACCCCGCTGGAACCGGAGTGGGAAGGCCACGTGACCCTGGAATTCAGCAACACCACGCCGCTGCCGGCGCGCATCTACGCCAACGAGGGCGTGGCGCAGATGCTGTTCTTCCAGTCCGACGAAGTCTGCGAGACCTCGTACAAGGACCGCGGCGGCAAGTACCAGGGCCAGACCGGCGTGACCCTGCCGCGCACCTGATCGCGGCACCGGACCGATCGGCGGCGCCGCGGCCGGCAGGGCGCGGGTCGCCATGGCGGCCGATTCGATACCCCTGCTGCGCCCGGCCCGCGCGTTCGCGGACGAGCGGGTGCCTGCGCACGCGCAACGGTGTGCGGCCGGCGTGGCCGGCCTGATATCTTTTTGTGGGAATCTCCCATCGGTGCGTCGCGGCGGGGAGCCGCGCGCGTCGCCCTTTTCGCGTACGGAGCAGGCATGGACCCGCAACACAACCCTTATCAGACGCCGCAATCGTCGTTGGACGAATTCCACTACAGCGGCGGCGGCGACGACGAACCGGCCGATCGCGGCATCCGCCTGGTCGCGGCGTTGATCGACGCGGCGATCATGTTCGCGGTGATGGTGCCGATCATGCTGGTCGGCGGCTACCTCGATCAGATAATGCAGGCGTATCAGACGGGCGAGAGCAGCCTGGGCCTGCAATTCATGTGGGGTCTGATCGGAATCATCGTGTCGTTCCTGATCCAGGCCTATCCGCTCAATGCGAGCGGCCAGACCTGGGGCAAGAAGGTCATGAAGATCAAGATTGTCGACATGGACGGTCTGCAGCCCAGTCTGGCTGAGTTGCTGGGCAAGCGTTATGGGTTCGCGCAGGGGGTCGGGTTGATTCCTTGTCTGGGCGCGGTGGTGCAGTTGGTCGATGTGTTGATGATCTTTCGCGACGATCGGCGTTGTCTGCACGATCATGTCGCTGGCACCAAGGTGGTGGTGGCGCGTTGATCGGGTGATTGGGTTTGACTGTTGGATGGGGACGCGTCGGTGCGGGGCATCGGCGCGTTTTCTTTTGTGGCGTTGTGTGGACGTGTCGCAAGGTGACGCGGTGCCTAGGGTTTGAATCGATTGTCCGATTAGGCAGCGCGGGTTTTGCTGTTCTCGTCTTTGGTGCGAGCTGGTTGTGGGACTCGCCTTCAGGCGCGAAAAAAAACCCTGCGCGCAATCATCAAGACACAGCGGCTTTTGCTGTTCCCCCCTTTGGAAAAGGGGGGAAGGGGGGATTCGCTTTTACACGACCCGACGGCCTATGGTGCAGCCATAGGCTTTGAAGCTTTTGAAGCTTTTGAAGCTTTGAAGCTTTGAAGCTATGAAGCTATGAAGCTTGAAGCAGAATCAAAAGCTTCCGCCACTAAAGCGGCGGGTTACTTTCTTTTGTCTAAAGCAACAAAAGAAAGGTAACCAAAGAAAAATGCTTTGTTGTGAATCAAGGGCCCGCAAGATCGGAGCAGACGCGGGCATGCGCCACACGGGACATCCATGTCCCGGTGGCGCACGGCGTGCATCCTGCACGCCGCCCTTCGGGTGTGCGTTTGCTAACGCGAGCGCATGGCTTCGCAGCGCTGGATGGACTGCGCGGCTTCAAGCCCAAGCCAAAGCCAAAGCTGAAGCTGAGGCTGAAGTCGCATGTCCCCCCCTGTAGGAGCGGCGTGAGCCGCGACCGCGACATCACGGCAATGGCGCAACGTTCGTCGTAGCTGCATTCTCGCGGTCGCGGCTCGCGCCGCTCCTACAGGCAGGCATCGGCTCTTCGCTGACCTCATGTTTGATTCCCAGCGCCGCGAATCATTGTCTTGCGTCACCCCAAAGTCGACGTGACGGCATCGCAGCCCCCGTAGGAGCGACGCGAGTCGCGACCGCGACACCTCAGGCATGTCGAGCCCTGCGCCGTGGTTGTGTTTTCGCGGTCGCGGCTCACGCCGCTCCTACAGGGAGGCTATGTGGCTCGCGCTTGAAGCCGCGCAGTCCATCCAGCGCTGCGAAGCCGCTAACTCGCGAGAACAAAAGCACACCCGAAGGGCGGCGCACATGGATGTGCGCCGTGCGCCACCGAGACAGGATGTCTCGTGTGGCGCATGCCCGCGGAAGCACCGCACTTGCGGGCTCTTGATTCACAAAAAAGCGTTTTTCTTTGGTTACCTTTCTTTTGTCGCTTTTGACAAAAGAAAGTAACTCGGCCGCTTGCGGACGAAAGCTGTTGCTGTTGCCTCAAAGGCTTTACAGCTCCAAAGCTTTGAAGCTCCAAAGCTTTCAAAGCTGCAAGCAGGATCAAAAGCCTCCACCACTAAAGCGACGGGTCACTTTTCACCTCAACCCGCGTAGTTGCCTCAACGCCCCTGCGGCTTCTGATACGTGACAAAAAACCCCTGCAAATCCCCGTTCTCGATATACGGCGCCACGCTAAGCACATCGTAACCTCGCGTGGTGAAAGCCTGATGCGCGCGGCTGAGCGCATTGGCCGCTCCCTGGTTGCGGAAGCCCCAACTCGCGTCGACCCACACGGTGACCGCGCGCAAGCGCTGCGTCACGGCTTCGTCGGCGACCTTGTCGGGATTCTTGTCGAACAAACCGGCATGGGCGGGCGCGGCGATAGCGGCGATAGCGGCGGCGAGCAGGGCAGCGAGCAGCAGGCGGTGCATGAGGGGAACTCCGTGATCAATGGAAAGGCGGGGGTCAGTGTTCGGCGCCGGCCGCGATCCGGCGGTCGGTGCGCGTGCTCAGCGCGGCTTCGAGCGCCACGCGCAAGCCTTGCGCGACCGTTTCGATCGCCAGACTCGCCGCGCCGGGATGGCGCGCGGCCTGCGCCGGCGAATACGGGATGTGCACGAAGCCGCCGCGCACGCCGGCGGTGTCGTCGCGTTCGCGCAGCCGGTGCATCAGCCCGTAGAAAACGTGGTTGCACACATAGGTGCCGGCGGTCTGCGAAATCTCCGCGGGAATGCCGGCCGCGCGGACCGCGGCGAGCATGGCCTTGATCGGCAGGTCGCTGAAATAGGCGGCGGGGCCGTCGGTGGCGATCGCGCGGTCGATCGGCTGCGCGCCGAGGTTGTCGGGAATGCGCGCGTCGTCGACGTTGATCGCGATGCGCTCGATCGACAACTGGGCGCGCCCGCCGGCCTGGCCGACGCACAGCACCAGGGCCGGATGCAGCGCGTCGATGGCGCCGTCGAGTTCGTACAAGGATTGGTCGAACGCCACCGACAGGCAGCGCGTGGCGATGCGATGGCCGGCGACGATTTCGCCGTCGAGCATGCGCACCGCTTCCCAACTCGGATTGTCCGATTCGCCGCCGAACGGCGCGAAGCCGGTCAGCAGTACCGTGCGCGGCGTAGCGTGCCGCTGCATCGAATCGGTCGCGTCCGGCTTCGGTTTCGCGACGGGTTTCGTCGCTTTCTTGGTCGCGGCGCGCTTACGTCCAGTGCCGTTCGCGGCAGCCATCGGTTTTTTCATCGCAGCGCGATCCAATACATCAGCAGGACATTGCAGGCCAGCAGCACCAGCCCGGTTGGCCATTGCGCGCGGATCACGCCGTACGGGTCCTTCAGCTCCAGCAAGGCCGCCGGCACCAGATTGAAATTCGCCGCCATCGGCGTCATCAGCGAGCCGCAATAGCCCGAGAGCATGCCGATCGCGGCCAGCGGCGCGGCATCGGCGCCGTGGTGCTGGACCAGCAACGGCAGGGCGATGCCGCCGGTCATCACCGGGAACGCGGCGAAGGCGTTGCCCATGATCGCCGCGAACAAGGCCATGCCCAGCGCATAGGCCATGACCACGACGAAGGCGTTGTCGACCGGAATCACCGCGCGCACCACCCCGGCCACGGCCTGGCCGACGCCGCCGGCCTCGAACACGCTGCCGAGCGCGGCGAGCAACAGCGGCAGCAGCGCGGCCCAGCCGATCGAATCGACCAGACGGCGCGATTGCTCGACCCCGCTCCACGGCGTCTGCCGGGTCAGCCGGCACGCGGCGACCAAGGCGACGATGCAGGCCAGGGTCAGCGCGATCAGGGTGACGTTCTTGGTTTCCAGCAACGGCTGATCGCCGATCGACACATATTTCAAACCGAGCGCGCCGACCAGGGTCACCGCCGGGATCAGCAGCGCGGGCCAGAACAAGCGATTGCCGAGCCGCAGCGACTCCGCCTGTTTCTCCTCGCCCGTGGTTTCGGCGTAACGGCCCTTGCCGAGCCCGCCGAATCCGGCGAGCACCGCGAGCACCACCACGCAGCCGCCGACGGCTTTGTTCGGCAGGTGTTCGGCGGCGAACATCAGCAGCGCGATCAGGCCCCAGAACAGCGCGGTGGTGTAGCGGCGCGGGTTGGCGGCATCGCGCAGGCCGCGCCAGGCGAGCGCGGCGAAGTACGCGCCCATCAGCCAATAGACGAAAGTCAGGGTGATCATGGCGACGGCGTTTCCGCGGCGGCGTCGGCGGCTTGCGCGCGCTGGCGGTCGCCGGCCTGGCGATCGCGCGCCAGCCGCCGTTCGAACCGCAGCACGCGCACGGCATGGATCACGAACGCGCAGATCGCGGTCGGAATGCCCCACAAGGCGATATGCCACGGATCCAGCGCGATCCCGTGCTCGGTGAAGAAACTCTGGATCAGCAGCACCGCGCCGAAGGCGATGAAGATGTCCTCGCCGAAGAACAGGCCGACGTTGTCGGTGCCGGCGGCCATCGCGCGGATGCGCTGGCGTTCGTCGTCGTCGAGTTCGCCGTGGGTGGTCTGCGCCGCGCCTTCGGCCATCGGCGCGAGCAGCGGACGCACGGTCTGCGGGTGGCCGCCGAGGCTGGTCAGGCCGACCGCCGAGGCGAGTTGGCGCATCAGCAGATAGGCGATCAGCAGCCGGCCCATGGTCGCGCCGCGCAATCGCGCGATCCAGTGCTGCGCGTGTTCCTTCAGGCCGTGGCGTTCGAGCAGGCCGATCACCGGCAGGGTCAGCAGGAACAACAGCAGGAAGCGTTTCTCGGTGTAGGCCTTGCCGAGCACTTCGAGCACGTCCAGTGGCGACAGCTGTGCGGCCAGTCCGGTGATGAACCCGGCCACGACCACCACCAACGCCGGATTGAGCCGCAGCGCGAAACCGAGCACGACCGCCGCGACGCCGATCAGGGGCCAATAGTTCATCTCGCGTCCTCGAAGAAAAGTGGCGGGGTCGTGGCTGTCATGCGCACAGGTTCATGCCGGTCGCGTCCTGCCGCGCGGTGCGCGGGTGGACAGCGAAAGGATCGTGTCGACGATGTTGCGAGGTGCCGCAGCGAACGCGTCGATGCGATGCGATGCGTCCTCACAATGCCGCGATCCGGATCCCGTCGGCTTGCAGCGCCTCGTGCACCGCGCGCGCGAACGCCGGCGCATCGCTGCGGTCGCCGTGCAGGCACAAGGTGTCGGCGCGCAGCGGGATCGTTCCGCCGCCGGCGACGGCGACTTCGCCGCGCAGCACCAGATCGCGTACCTGCTGGATCGATTGGTCCAGCGATTCGATCACCGCGCCGGCTTGCCCGCGCGGCAGCAGCCGGCCGTTGGCGGCGTAACCGCGTTCGGCGAAGACTTCGTGGGCGACGCGCAGCCCGGCGGCGTCGGCCGCGTCGGTGAGTTGCGACTGGGCCAGGCCGTACACGATCAGGTTCGGATCGAACGCGGCCACCGCGGCGACGATGGCGTCGGCGACGATGCGGTCGTCGGCGGCCAGGTTGTACAGCGCGCCGTGCGGCTTGACGTGGGTGAGCGCCACGCCCTCGTCGGCGGCGATCGCCGCCAGCCGCGCCATCTGCCCGAGCATCAGCAGGCCGATCTCGTCGCGGCTCAGCGGCAGGGCGCGGCGGCCGAAATGTTCGGGATCCTCGAAGCCCGGATGCGCGCCGGCCGCGACCCGGTGTTCGCGGCACAGGCGCAGGGTCGCGCGCATGCTCGCATCGTCGCCGGCGTGGCCGCCGCAGGCGATGTTGGCCGAACTGACGTAGGGCAGGATCGCCGCGTCGTCGCCGCAGCCTTCGCCCAGATCGCAGTTGAAGTCGATGCGGTCGCGCATGGGTCGGCGCGGGCTAGTTGCGCTTGAACAGCAGGCCCAGGCCGACCACGACCAGCGCCGCCGGCCACCAGGTCACCAGGACCTTGGTCAGGCTGAGGTTGGTGTAGCCCAGGTTGTTGAGCAGGAACAAGGTGCCGATGACGATCAGGATCAGGGCGCCGACAACATGGGATTTCATCTGGGACGGGTCTCGGTTCGAAGCGGTGGGCGACGCGGGTGGGCGTCGTCGGGACAGGGGATGAGTCTAGTCGGGTTGGGTGGGTTTGCCCAAGGGGATGGGGGCGGCGGAGGTGGGGCGACGGTGGATGGGGATGTTGCGCTGTCCCGTTGTGGTTGGGGGAGGTAGTTCGCCTGTTCAGGCAGGTTTTCGAGGCATTTGATTTTCGCGCATCGCAGGCGTGGTGGTGCGCTTGATACGCATCGCCCCGGTTGTTGAATCCGAGAATGACGTGGCGGCATCGCAGCCCCTGTAGGAGCGACGCGAGTCGCGACCGCGGTATATCGATAACGTTGAAACCTTCGCCGCAGTCGAATTTCCGCGGTCGCGGCTTGCGCCGCTCCTACAGGTAGGCCATGTAGTTCGGCTTGCGCTCGAAGCCGCGCAGTTCATCCAGCGCTGCGAAGCATCGAACTCGCGTTGACCACAGGACACCCGAAGGGCGGCGCACATGGATGTGCGCCGTGCGCCACCGAGACAGGATGTCTCGTGTGGCGCATGCCCGCGTCTGCTCCGCACGCGCGGGCCTTTGATTCAAAGAAAAGCGTTTTTCTTTGGTTACCTTTCTTTTGTCGCTTTTGACAAAAGAAAGTAACTCGGCCGCTTGCGGACGAAAGCTGTTGCCTTTGCCTCAAAGGCTTCAGAGCTTCAAAGCTTTGAAGCCTTTAAAGCTGCAAGCAGGATCAAAAGCTTCCGCCACTAAAGCGGCGGGTTACTTTCTTTTGTCTAAAGCAACAAAAGAAAGGTAACCAAAGAAAAATGCTTTGTTGTGAATCAAGTGCCCGCGCGTGCGGAGCTTCCGCGGGCATGCGCCACACGGGACATCCATGTCCCGGTGGCGCACGGCGTGCATCCTGCACGCCGCCCTTCGGGTGTGCGTTTGCTAACGCGAGTGCGTGGCTTCGCAGCGCTGGATGAACTGCGCGGCTTCAGGCTTGATCAAAAGCCAAAGCCAAAGCCAAAGCCAAAGCCAAGGCATAGGCAAAGGCAAAGGCAAAGGCAAAGGCAAAGACCGAGGCAAAGCTCGAACGGCAATCGCCGCCGCACACAGACAAAAAAACGGAGCCGCGAACGGCCCCGTTTCTTCGGCGAATCTTCGCCAGCGAATCAATTCGAAATCGTACGAATCACATCGCGCTCTTGGGCGCCGCCTTGTCCGGCGAACCCGTCGCCGGCGGCAAGTCGGTGTTCGGCGCCGCGGGCGCGGCGGCGGGCTTGGGCGCCGTCCACAGCTTGGCCTGCGCCGGCACGTTCATCATCTGCCCGTACACCAGCGGAATCGGCGGACCGCCGTAGCTCAGGAACTGATCGTGGAACGCCTTCCAACCGGCGCGGCCGCCATGGCCCGCGGTCCAGTCCTCGCGCAACTGCATGATCATCAGCTTGCCCAGGGTGTAGTTCAGATACGCCGGGTCGTAGGTGCCGCGCGCGGCCTGCTGGCGCGCGTTGCCCGGGTCCTGGAACGCCTTGTCCTTGAACATCTGCTCGGACTGGGCGACGGTCATGCCGCCGGTGTGCAGGCCGATCGCCGACAGATAACGCACGTTGCGCAGCAACGCATTGGTCAACTGGCCGATGTGGATTTCCGGACCGGCGCCGTCGAGGCCGGCATCGAACATCATCTCTTCGGTGTAATGCGCCCAACCCTCGGCATAGGCATAGCCGACGAACAACTGGGCGAACTTCCACTGCGAACGGTTGGCGTGCAGGAACTGCAGGAAATGCCCCGGCCAGACTTCATGCGCCGAGGTGAACAACAGGTCGGCCTTGCCCGGCACGTACGCGTCCTGTTCGGCCTTGGGCCACTTCGGATCGGGCGGCGCGATGTAGTAGACCGAGGGCAGGTTCTTCTCGTACGGGCCGGGAATTTCGATATAGGCGAAGTTGTTGCGGTTGAACGGCGGCGCTTCCTCGACCAACGCCTGCTCGGTGCCGGGGATCGACACCAGGTCCTTGTCGACGATGAACTGGCGCAGCCCGGCCAGTTGTTGGCGCGCGCCTTCGACCGCGCCGCCCTTGGGCTTGTCGGCGTTGGCCTTTTCGATGCATTCGACGATCGGCCGGCCCTTGGCGTATTGATCGCAAGCGGCTTTCAACGCAGCGAGATTGCGTTCCAGATCGGCTTCGCCGGCGGCCTTGAGCTGATCCAGCGGCAAGTCCACGCCTTCGGTGGCCTTGAGCATCTTGGAGAATTTTTCCGCGCCCAGGGCGAAGTCCTGGGTCGCCTGCGGTTTCTGCGCGGCCAAGTAGTCGGCCAGGCCCTGCATGGCCTCGATCGCCTTGGCGTTGGAGGCCTTGAAGCGCGCCTGCAGCGCGTCGTCCTTGACCTCGGCGAAGGCCTTGGGCACGTCGTTCTTGAAGAATTCGGCGAAACCGCCGAACACCATCGTGCCCAGGTCGATGTAGCTCGCCGGCAGCGGGCCCTTGAGGTTGGCGCGGATCTGTTCGGCGGCCTTGGGCAGGTTGTCCTGGTAGCTCACGAACGCGGCCATGCGCTGCGGCAGCGGCGCGTACGGGCGGGTCAGATACATGCTCGGCGACAGGTCGCCGGCGTAGAAGCCGGGGTTCTTGGTGGCGAAGCCGGAGTCTTCGAGCCAGAACAGCTGGCCGTCGATCACCGCGCGCACGTAGTCGCGCTGATAACGCTGCGGCGCCTGCAGGCGATCGTCGCCGAAGGCGTTGATCGCATCGCGCTGCTGGTGCAGCCACTGGATATTGCGTTGCAGTCCTTCAGGCGAATAATCGGGCAGGCGGCCGTCGAATTCGTGCTTGCCGGCGTTGGCGCCGGCCACCGGGAAGTGTTCGAAGAAGCCTTGCAGGAAACCGTCGACGGCGGCGTCCCATTCGGCCCCGGCCGGTTGCGCGGCGGCGGCCGGCGCGGGATCGGCGGACGCGGCGGGCGGCGCGGTTTCGGACTTGCAGCCGGCGGCGAGCGCGGCGACGACACAGGCGGACAACGACAGCAGACGCAGGCTACGCATTGCGTTTTCTCCGGGAAGCGGCGAGGGCGTGCATGGCCGCGACGACGAGACTGGGCGGCCCGACCGACGATCCTGAGTCGGCTCGCGGCGGCTGACCAGTGCCTTTTGCCCTATGGCTCGCGGCGCGGCCGTTCGCGCGCCGGCGCCGCGCGGGCCGAACGCGTCAGCCCGACCCGGCCGCGCAGGCATGCGCGCGGCGGTTGGTGTCCTCGATCAACAGGCGATTCACGAACAGATTCGGCACGAGGGCATCGAGCGGCAAACCCCGTCGCGTCTGTTCGCGGTAATCGCGCACCGCGCCGATCAGGCCTGCATCCGCGGGCGACACGCTTTCGGCGAGCCGCTGCGCCTGTCCCAGCAGCGATCGCGCCTGTTCGCGACGGCAGGTCTGGAGCGCATACAAGGCCCGGTAGACCAGCGCCTGGGCGGCGATGATCGAATGCGAGCGGCGATTGCGGTCGTACTTGGCCTGGTCCGCCGCGCCCGCGCCGACATGGGCCAACTCGGTCTGCGCGAGTTCCTCGAATCCGCGATCGGCGCGGGGCTGGTCGCCGCGCCGGAACCGCAGCACGTTGCGGTAGAGCTCCGCTTGCGCCGGTTGGATATCGCCCTTGGCGTAGTACAGGCGCGCATCGGCGGCGCTTTCCTCGACCAGGCGCGTGGCCTGATCCAGTTGCGCGTCGTCGCCGAACCGCAGCAGCGCCTGCAGCAGATTGATCCGGTCGCCCGGCGCGGGCACGCCGATCCTGCGTTTGTCGTCGATGGCTTTTTCCAGCACCGCGATCCCTTCGGTGAGATCGGCGGAAGTGCGATAGGCGTCGGGCAGTTGCAGCAGGTCCTTACCCAGATTGCCCTTGGCGCTGAGCGCGAGCGGGCCGAGCGGACCCTGGTTGCGCTCGAGGATGGCGACGGCGTCGTGAAGCAGGCGCACGTTCTCGCGCGGATCGCGCGCGATCGCCCACGAGGACACCGACAGCGCCCAGCCGTAGTCCGGATGCTCGCGGCCGTAGGCGGCGGTGATCGCGTCCAGCGCCTGTTTGATCTGCTGCGGTGAATCGGTGCGCGGGTATTCGCTCAGCGCGAGCAGCACGCGCGCGCGCGCGGTGACCGGATGGACCGGGCCCAGGCTGGCCTCGCGTCCGTGCAGAAGTTCCTGCGCCAGCGCATGTTCGATCGGGCTGCGTCGGCGGCCGTGAATCCAGACCATCAGCTCCAAGGCGTCGTCGGCGAGCACCGGATTGGTCGGGCGTATCAGCGCGATCGCTTCGCGCGCATCGGCTTCGGCCGGAGTGAAACGGAACAGGCGGGTGAGAAATCCCGCGCGCAGGATCAGCACCTGCGCCAGCAGATCGGTATCGCCTGGACGCAGCTCGCGGGTGCGGCGCAATAATTTGTCCGCGGTGTCCAGTGCGGTCAAGGTGTCGCCCATGTTCCATTGCGCCCTGGCGAGTTCGGCGCCGAACGTCACCCGCGCCAGCTGCGCCGGACGGTCCTCGCGCTCGCCCAGGCGTTCGAGCTGCTCGCGCGCGCTGCGCTCGGCCTGGGTATAGCGGTTCTGGGTGTTGAGCATCGCCACCCAGGTGGCGGCCACGAAACTGTACTCGTCCTCGGCCGAACCCAGGACGCGCTGCGCCTGCGCGGCCAGGCGCTCGGCATTGCGGTAGTCGCCGATTGTCGCGTAGCCGCGCGCCAGGGTCGCCAGACTGCGCGCGTGCAGGCCCGGTTGATCGTTCAATGGCAGGCGCTGCAATTCGTGTTCGGTCTTTTCCAGCAGCGCGCGCGAGGAAAACCGCGAGCTGCCCAGTCCGGACAGGGTCGCGGTGCCGAGCGTGGTCGCGAACAGATTGCTGACCGTCTGGGTCGCCTGGGCTTCGCGCTCGGTGCGGCCTTGCTGCCACAGCGACAGACCCAGCGTCGCGCACAGGGCCAGCACCAAGGCGGCGGCGAGCAGCGCCGCGGCCGGGCTGCGCCGATGCCACTTACGCGCGCGCGACAGCCAATTGCCGGGATTGACCCCGGTCGGGCGGTGCTCGCACCAACGGCGCAGGTCGTTGGCGAATTCGTTGACGCTGGGATAGCGATCCTGCGGCCGCGTCGCCACCGCCTTGAGCGCGATCGCCGACAGATCGCCGCTGAGTTGCCTGCGCAGCGCGGCCGCGTCGGCGGCGCCGCGCTGGCGGGCGATGAAGTCGGCGTTGTCGCCGGCCGCATCGGCGCCGCCATCAGGGCGTTCGTCGAGCAGCCGGTCCATCGGCACCGGTTCGCCGGATGCGGCGATCGGAATCAGATTGCGCAGGCTGTGCAGCGGCGCCGGCCATTGCGCGCACAGCAGGCGATAAGTGAGCACGCCCAGCGCGTACAGGTCGGTGGCCGGGCCGTGCGCGCCGTATTCGCGCGCTTCCGGCGCGGCGTAGTCGGGGGTGATCGCGATCTGTTCGCGCGGGGTGACGCCCTGCGCGGCGAAATGCGAGGAGATGCCGAAATCGACCAGATGCACGCGGCCGTCGTCGCTCACCAGCAGATTGGACGGCTTGATGTCGCGATGCACGATGCCTTGCGCATGCGCATAAGCCAGCGCTTCGCAGACCTGGATCAGCAGGCCGACGCGCTCGCGCACGCTGGCGCGGCGGTGATCGCACCACGCGTCCAATGCGATGCCGTCGACGAAGCGCATCGCGAACCAGGGCTGTCCGTCTTCGCCGACGCCGCCGTCGACCAGCGCGGCGATGCCGGCATGGTCCAGGCGCGCGAGCAGATTGCGTTCGTCGCGGAACGCGGCCTGCAGCTGCGGGGTGGCCAGTTCGGTGCGGATGCATTTGAGCGCGACGCGTTGCTGGTATTCGCCGTCGTCGCGATGGGCCTCGTAAACCGTGCCCATGCCGCCGTGGCCGATCACCCGGTCGATCCGCCACGGACCCAGGCGGGTGCCGAGGCGGAGATCGGCGTGTTTGTCCTGCTCGGTCGAGTCGTCGTCTTCGCCACGCTTGCCGGCCAGGACCTGCGCCGGCGAACGGTCGAGCAGGTGTCCGTCGTCGCCCGCGTCGGCATCGAGCAGGGCGCTCAGCGCGGCGTGCAGCTCCGGTTCGCGCGCGGCCAGCGCGGCCAGGGCGCGGACGCGCTCGGCCGCGGGCAGGTCGACGTAATCGTCGAACAACGCCAGCGCGCGTGCGACCGGATCGTTCATGCGCGCTCCCGCCGCCGGATGCGACGGCGGCGTGCACAGCCGAGGCTTCGGCGGCGTGGGGCGGACGCGCCGGTTCCGGTCGAAACTTGGCGAGTGGAAACCTGGCTGATCGAAGCCGGACCGATCGAAACCGGGCCGATCGAAGCCGGGCCACTCGAAGCTAGCGCGAACGACGCGATCGGCATGCCTGCTGTACCTGTCGGTTGAATCGTTCGAGTTCCTCGGGCGGTAACCGGCTCGAGCTGGAGGTATCGACGATCCGGCCGCGCTTACGCAGCCCCTCCAGATTGGCGCTCGCGCTTTGCGCCGCCGAACTGTCGGCGCCCAAGGCGCGCCGGCTGAATTCGTTGGCTTGTTGCAGCAGGGTCTCCGCCCGTGCGTTGTCGCACTGCTGATAAGCGTACAGCGCGCGAAACACCATCGATTGGATCAGGGAGTAGCTGCGCAGCCGCTCGGCGTTGGGTTGGCCCGCATGCGCTGTGCGCATGAATTCGCCGCTGGCTTCGATGCGCCGGGCGAAATTGCGATCGGCCTGGGCGTAATGGCCTTGACGATAGAGCAGCCAGTCGGCGGCGTTTTCCAGATACTTCACCTGCAAGTCGTCGGGGCTGTAATAACGAAGCGCTTCGCTCCGGTTGTCCTCCACCAGCGATTGCGCCAGCGCCAAATGCCGGGCATCGCCGAAGGCCAGCAGGCCAACGATCAGATCGTTTCGCTCGAGCACCGACGGAATCCCGCTTCTGCTTCGTTCGTTCACCGCCTGCCGCATCAGCGCCACGCCTTCGGCGAAGCCCGCCGCGGTGCGCGCCTCGTCGGGCATGTAAACCAGTTCCTTTCCCAGGATGAATCGGGAGTTCATGGTCGATTCGGCATGCGGTCCGATCGTGCGTTGCAGGATCGCCAGGGCCTGGCGCTGCAGGACGATCCTCTTGACCGGATCGGGCTCGGCCGCCCAGGCGCCGGCGCTCAGGGCCGCGGCGTAGCCCGGATTTTCGCTGCCGTAGCTGGCCTTGAGCACCGCCAGCGCCTTGGACACGTCGTCGTTGGAAGTTTTCGGATAATAGGCCAGCGCCAGCCGCAGCTTCGCCTGCGCGGTTTTCGGATGCGATTCGCCCAGGGTGTTGCGGCGATTGCGTAGCAGTTCCCGCGCGAGCGGCAACAGGTCGGACGAACCGCGCCGCGACATCAGGTTGATCAGCGTGACCAGTCCGTCGTCGGCCAATATCGGATTGGACCGCCGCACCAGCGCGATCGCGCGCCGGGTGTCGGCTTCGGCCTGCTCGGAGCGCAGCAATCGGTTGAAGAAACCGGCGCGCAGCATCAGCGCCTGGGCGAGGATTTCCTGGTGCTCGGGCCCGAGCGCGCTGGTTTGTTCGACCAATGCGTTCGCGGTGCGCGTCGCTTCCTGGGTCTGGCCCAGGCCCCACTGCGCCCTGGCCAGTTCGGTGGTGTAGGCGATCCGGGTCAGCCGGGTCTGTTCGTCGTCGCCGTCGCCGAGCGCTTCGAGTTGTTTCGCGATCAGGGCGGCGGCTTCGCGGTAGCGGTTGCTCAGATTGAGGATCGCCACCCGCGCGCTGGTCACGAAGGGATCGCTTTCGCCGGCGCGGTCGAGCACGCGCTGGGCCTCGTCGATCAGGCGATTGGCATACATGTAGTCGCCGGTGAGGGCATAGCTGCGCGCCAGCGTCGCCAGGCCGCGCGCCAGCAATCGGGGCTGATCGCGCAGCGGCAGCTTGCGCAATTCGCGCTCGGTCTTTTCCAGCAGCGCTTTCGACGAAAACGTGGTGGTGCCCAATCCGGACAGGGTGGCGGTGCCCAGGGTGGAGGCGAACAATTGACTGACGGTCGCGGTGGCCGCCGCTTCGCGCTGAGCGCGTCGTTGTTGCCACAGCGTCACGCTCACGCCGAGGATCACCACCAGCAACAGGCCCGCGCCGATCGCCACCGCGCCGGGATTGCGACGCTGCCATTTGCGCGCGCGCGACCAGCGGCTGCCGGGGTTGGCGCTGACCGATCGGTGTTCGCGCCAGCGCTGCAGGTCGTCGGCGAATTCGCTGACGCTGGCGTAGCGATCTTGCGGCCGGGTCGCCACCGCCTTGAGCGCGATCGCCGATAGGTCGCCGCTGAGTTGTTTGCGCAGCGCGGCCGCATCGGCGGCGCCGCGCTGACGGGCGATGAAGTCGGCGTTGTCGCCGGCCGCATCGGCGCCGCCATCAGTGCGTTCGTCGAGCAGCCGGTCCATCGGCACCGGTTCGCCGGATGCGGCGATCGGAATCAGATTGCGCAGGCTGTGCAGCGGCGCCGGCCATTGCGCGCACAGCAAACGGTAGGTCAGCACGCCCAGCGCGTACAGGTCGGTGGCCGGACCGTGCGCGCCGTATTCGCGCGCTTCCGGCGCGGCGTAGTCGGGGGTGATCGCGATCTGTTCGCGCGCAGTGACGCCCTGCGCGGCGAAATGCGAGGAGATGCCGAAATCGACCAGATGCACGCGGCCGTCGTCGCTCACCAGCAGATTGGACGGCTTGATGTCGCGATGCACGATGCCTTGCGCATGCGCATAAGCCAGCGCTTCGCAGACCTGGATCAGCAGGCCGACGCGCTCGCGCACGCTGGCGCGGCGGTGATCGCACCACGCGTCCAATGCGATGCCGTCGACGAAGCGCATCGCGAACCAGGGCTGTCCGTCCTCGCCGACGCCGCCGTCGACCAGCGCGGCGATGCCGGCATGGTCCAGGCGCGCGAGCAGATTGCGTTCGTCGCGGAACGCGGCCTGCAGCTGCGGCGTGGCCAGTTCGGTGCGGATGCATTTGAGCGCGACGCGCTGCTGGTACTCGCCATCGTCGCGATGAGCTTCGTAGACCGTGCCCATGCCGCCGTGACCGATCACCCGGTCGATCCGCCACGGCCCCAGGCGGCTGCCGATGCGGGCGTCGGCGCGTTCGTCCTGCTCGGCCGCGCTGTGCGCGGTGTCGCGGTGCTTGTCGGCCAGCAAGTCGGCCGGCGAGCGATCGAGCAGGTGATCGCCGTCGCGCGCATCGGCGTCGAGCAAGGCGCGCAAGGCGTCGTGCAGCGCCGGCTCGCGCGCGGCGAGTTCGTCCAGTTTGCGTTCGCGTTCGCTCGCCGGCAGCTCGACGTAATCGTCGAACAAGGACATTGCACGCGCAGCCAGGTCGTTCATGAGGCGCCGCGATGGCTGGGCCGAGGGATCAGGGCGAGGTCGGACCCGGCTCAGGCCCCGCGATGCCCGGCGCGTGGCGCAGGTGCGCGGCCAGGAAAGCGCGCGCCTTGCGCCAGTCGCGGCGGATGGTGCGGTCGGTCAGGCCGAGCACTTCGCCGATCTCGATGTCGCTCATGCCGGCGAAGTAGCGCATTTCGACCAGTTGGATCAAGCGCGGTTCGACCGCGCCGAGCGCATTGAGCGCGTGGTCGATCGAGATCAGCTGTTCCAGGTCCGGGTCGTAGCTCGGTTCGGCGTGCTCGGCGCCGTAGCTTTCCTCGAGCTTGAGCTGGTTGAGCCGGCGCGCTTCGTCGATCAGCGCGTAGCGCATCGCCCGCGACAACACCGCGAGCAGATGCTGGCGGTTGTTCAAACTGAGCTTGTCCTGATTCAGACGCAGCCAGGTGCGGTTGATCAGCGACGTCGGCGAGCGCTTGCCGCGGCCCCAGCGGCGGCGGATCTGCAAGGACGCGGCGTCGTGGAGTTCCTTGTAGAGCAGCGCGTAGACTTTGTCCCAGGCGCCGGCCTGTCCGCCTTGCGCGGCCACGATCAATTCTGTGACCGAGTCCAGGGTGTATTGGCCGAATTCAAACTCCGCCGGACCGTTGGCGGAACCGGGGGCGGGCGACTCGAGGCGGGAACTGTCGTGAGTCATGTCCGGGAGGCAGCGGTCTCTACGATATAAACAGATTAAGCCTTTGATACGTTAAACGGTACAGCTTGTCGAATGGTGCGGGTGCCCTGGACGGTGGCGCTATTCACGTTGCGCGGAGTATTTGCGTACGGACGGCGGGTTTTTCGCGCATTCGTTCCCTCACGCTGTCTCACCGGGCACACGCTTCGCGCCGCAACGCCGATTCGGCAGCCGGCGCCGCGGGGCTGAGATTCAAGCGTTCGGCTGGCTTCGATCCCGACGAAGCAGTCAACGGCGCAGGCGCGCTTCGATCGCCAGCCGCAGGCGCGCGATCTCGGCCCGCGCGCTGCGCGCCGCGACCGCTGCCTCGGCCGCGTCGCAGGCGCGAAAGCGCAGGCCGGCGTTCGGCCCGGCCTGGGCCAGCCGCGGCAGATCCGCCGCGATCACATGGCCCAGCCGCGGATAACCGCCGACGGTCTGCGCGTCGGCCAGCAGCACGATCGGTTGGCCGTCGGGCGGCAGTTGGATGGTGCCGGGCGCGACCGGTTCGGACAGGCCGCTGCCGGCCGCATCGGCCAGCGCCGCGCCGGATAGGCGCAGACCCTGGCGATTGCTCGCCGCATGCACGCGCCAGACTTGTTCGCCGAATTGGCGCGCGGCGTCGCGCACCGCCGGCGCCTGGCTGGCGAGGTAGCGGATCGGCGCCCGCGGGTCGCGTTCGCAATACGGATCGATCCACCAACCCGGCACCCGCGGCGTGGTCGCGTCGATGCCGGCGCGGCGACCGAGCGGCAAACGATCGCCGGCACGCAAGGCGCGGCCGTCAAGTCCGCCGAAGCCGCCGCGCAGATCGGTGGCGCGGCTACCGAGCACGCGCGGCAGATCGAAGCCGCCTTGCACCGCGAGCCAAGCGTAAACGCCGTCGCGCATGCCGCCCAGGCGCAAGTCGCCGGCCGGCAGGTCGATCGGCCGCGCCTGCGGTAGCGCCTCGCCTTCGAAGCGCACATCGCAGACCGCGCCCATCACAGCGATCCGCAGCGACCGCGGCAGGCGCAGGCTTGGACCTTGCAGGGTGAATTCCAGCAGCGCGGCATCGGCGTCGTTGCCGACCAGGGCGTTGGCGAGCGCGGCGCAGCCCGGGTCGAGCGCGCCACCGCGGGCGATGCCGAGGTGGCGCCAACCGTCGCGGCCGAGGTCCTGCACGTGGCTCAGCGGGCCGGGCGCGAGCACTTCGATATGACTCGCGCTCATGCCTGCGCCTGCAAGCGCGCGAACTGCGCCGCGTCGATCGCGCGGAAGCGCACGCGGTCGCCGGGCAGCAACAGGCTCGGCTGCGCGCGCGACGGATCGAACAAAGTCAGCGGCGTGCGACCGAGCAAGCGCCAGCCGCCCGGACCGGGGCGCGGATAGATGCCGGTCTGGGCGCCGCCGATGGCGACGCTGCCGGCCGCGACTTGCGTGCGCGGCGTGGCCAGGCGCGGCAACGCCAGTTCGGGATCCAGGCCGGACAGATACGGAAAGCCCGGTGCGAATCCGATCATCGCGACGGTGTAGACCGCGTCGCTGTGGCGCTTGATCAGCGCCGATGGCGACAGGCCGAGTTCGGCCGCGCCGGCGTCCAGGTCGGGGCCGAATTCGCCGCCGTAGGCGACCGGGATTTCGACCGTGCGCGAGTCGGATGATTCGAGAGGATCGGCGACGTCAGTCATCCGCGCGCACTGCGCCTGCAACCAGTCGCGCGCCGCATCGGCATCGATCGCGCGGCTGTCGAAGAACACCGCCAGGCTCGCGTACGCGGGGACCAGGTCGCGCAGCCACGCCGGCGCTTGCGCGCGCAGACGCGCGGCCAGCGCATGGATGCGCGCGTTGAGCGCATCGTCGATGACCTCGCCCAGGCGCAGCAGCCAGGCATCGTCGGCCAGCGCTTCGAATTCGATCGCCGCGTCCGCGGCGGCGGATTGCGCGCCCGGGTTCACGCGTTGAGCGCGTCCTGCAGGCGACGGATGCGCTGCACCAGCGCATCGGGCGAATACGGCTGCGCGCTCGCCATGCCCCAGACCGGGCGCGGCCAGGCGATGTCTTCGCGATAGCGCGCGATCACATGCACATGCAACTGCGGCACCAGGTTGCCTAGCGCGGCGACATTGAGCTTGTGCGGCGCGAAGCCGGCCTGCAGCGCGCGACTGACGCGGGCGATTTCGCGGGTCAGGGCGAGTTGCTGATCTTCGTCGAGATCGATCAGCTCGACCGCGCCGTCGACCCGCGGCACCAGAATCAGCCACGGATGGTTGGCGTCGTCCATCAGCCGCAGTTCGCTGAGTTCGAATTGCGCCAGCGGATGGGTGTCGTCGGCGAGTTGCGGGTGCAGGTGCCAGGGGTTCATTTGAGCGCGTCCGCGAGAAAGGCGAGGGTGCGGGTCCAGGCCAGCGCGGCGCTGTCCGGCTCGTAGGCGCCGCCGACCTCGCGATTGAAGCCGTGACTGGCCTCGTAGACATGGATCGGCGCGAGCGGCAGCGCCTGGCGATGCTGTTCGATCGCTTCGGGCGGGATGCTGCCGTCGTGGCGGCCGAAGTGGAACAGGATCGGCGCGCGCACCGGCGCGCGGAGGGGCTCGTCGAGAAACCGCAGGGTCTGCGCGCCGTAGTAGCTCACCGCCGGCAGATCGAGCCGGGTGTTGGCCAGGAACGCCAGCGATCCGCCCCAGCAGAAGCCGACCGCGGCGGTGCGCAATCCTTCGCTTTGCAGCCGGTGCGCGGCGGCGCCGACGATCTCGACCGCGCGGTCGAAACCGACCCGATCGCGCAGTTCGCGGCCGCGCGCATAGGCCGACTGCTCGTAGTCCAATTCCACGCCGGTTTCGACCGGATCGAACAAGGCCGGCGCCAGCACGACGTAACCGGCCTGGGCGAAACGTTCGGCGACCTCGCGGATATGCGCGTTGACGCCGAAGATCTCCTGAATGAGCACCACGCCGCCCAGCGGCACGCCGCTCGGGTCGGCGCGCCAGGCCTGGACGGGGCCGGCGGGGGTGTCGAGATCGATCCAGTGAGCCATCGGCTACTCCTCATGTGCGAAAAACCCGCGGCATTCACCCGCAAGGCAGGGTCAGTTTAGCCCCGGAGGCTATAATTCGCGCCCCCGGCCGCTTCGCCGGTCGCCGGCTCGCGTTTCGCGCCCGGATTCCCTTGTTCAGGTCTCTTCCCGCATGTCTTCCGCCAGCAGCGTCTCGCCAGCCAATCCCAAAGTCGGTTTCGTCAGCCTCGGTTGCCCGAAGGCCCTGGTCGATTCCGAGCGCATCCTCACCCAGTTGCGCGTGGAGGGCTACGACATCGTCCAGACCTACGACGATGCCGACGTGGTCGTGGTCAACACCTGCGGCTTCATCGATTCGGCGGTGACCGAATCGCTGGACGCGATCGGCGAGGCGATCGCCGAGAACGGCAAGGTCATCGTCACCGGTTGCCTGGGCAAGCGCTCGGAACTGATCCGCGAAGCGCATCCGGGCGTGCTGTCGATCAGCGGCCCGCAGGACTACGGCAGCGTGATGAGCGCGGTGCATGCGGCGCTGCCGCCCAAGCACGATCCGTTCATCGACCTGGTGCCGCGGCGTCTGGCCGACAACGATATCGGGATCAAGCTGACCCCGAAGCATTACGCGTATCTGAAGATTTCCGAAGGCTGCAACCACCGTTGCAGCTTCTGCATCATTCCGTCGATGCGCGGCGATCTGGTGTCGCGTCCGGTCGACCAAGTGCTGCGCGAAGCCGAGAAGCTCGCGATGGGCGGGGTCAAGGAACTGCTGGTGATCTCGCAGGACACCTCGGCCTACGGCGTCGACGTGAAGTACGCGCAGCACGAATGGCGCGGCAAGCCGTACCAGACCCGGATGAAGGCGCTGTGCGAAGGCCTGAGCGAACTGGGCATCTGGACGCGCCTGCACTACGTGTATCCGTATCCGCATGTCGACGAGATCATTCCGCTGATGGCGGAGGGCAAGCTGCTGCCGTACCTGGACATTCCGTTCCAGCACGCCAGCCCGCGCGTGCTCAAGCTGATGAAGCGTCCCGGCGCGGTCGACAAGACCCTGGAGCGCATCCAGCGCTGGCGCTCGATCGCCCCGGACATCGCGATCCGCAGCACCTTCATCGTCGGGTTTCCGGGCGAGACCGAGGACGAGTTCGAAGAGCTGCTGGATTTCCTCGACGAAGCCCAGCTCGACCGGGTCGGCGCCTTCGCTTACTCACCGGTCGACGGCGCCAAGGCCAACGATTTGCCCGATCCGATCGACGAAGAGGTCAAGCAGGAGCGTCTGGCGCGTTTCATGGAGCGTCAGGCCGAGATCTCGGCCAACAAGCTCGAAGCCAAGATCGGCAGCGTGCAGCGCTGCATCGTCGACGCGCTCGACGGCGACCTGGCGATCGCGCGTTCGATGGCCGACGCGCCGGAGATCGACGGCCTGGTGCAGATTCAGAACGGTTTGGAAGCGCAGTTGCGGGTGGGGCAGTTCGTTGATGTCGAGATCATGGGTAGCGATGAGCATGATCTGTTTGGTGAGGCGGTGGTTGAGGATTGAGTTGGTGTAGGTGTCGGTGTTGCCTGTTGAAGCCCAAGCCCAAGCCCAAGTCGAAGCCGAAGCCGAAGCCGAACGGCAGCAATGTCGCTGACACGGCGTAGTGCGGCATCGTTCCGGTCGCCTCGCAGGCGCGTGCGCCGACTGTAGGAGCGCCGTAAGTCGCGACCGCGTGATTTCGGCTGCGTCGAAACCTTCGCAATCGTTGCGGATTCGCGGTCGCAGCTTACGCAGCTCCTACAGGGGCTTCGGGATAGCGCGTCGAGGGGGCGAGAAACGCGCCAATCGCAGCGCAGGTGGGTGCGCCGACTGTAGGAGCGCCGTAAGTCGCGACCGCGTTATCTCGGTTGCGTCGAAACTTTCGTAATCGATGCGGATTCGCGGTCGCAGCTTGCCAGCTCCTACAGGGGCTTCGGGATAGCGCGTCGAGGGCGGCGAGAAACCCATCGATCGCAGCGCAGGTGGGTATGCCGACTGTAGGAGCGCCGCGAGTCGCGACCGCGTCATCTCAGCTGCGTCGAAAGGTTTGCATGCCCGCGTTCTTTCAGATCGTCATTCCCGTGAACGCGGGAATGACGGTGTTGGGGATTCCTCGCGATGAAGCCCTGGGTGTTTCGGCTCCACTGAAGAAAAGCAGAGCCCGGGTGCGGGAATGGCGAGCAAAAAGAAGAGCGCCAACACCGCCGCACCCAAACCCCTAAACCGCCACCCCGGCCGCATGCCCCGACGCCCAGGCCCACTGGAAGTTGTAGCCGCCCAGCCAGCCGGTCACGTCGATCACCTCGCCGATGAAATACAGACCCGGCACGCGCTTGGACATCATCGTGCTCGACGACACTTCGTCGGTGTCGACTCCGCCCAGGGTGACCTCGGCGGTGCGGTAGCCTTCGGTGCCGCTGGCGATCAGCGGCCAGGCGCTCAAGGTCGCCGCGAGTTGCTTCAGCTCCGGCGCGTTGTACTGCTTCATCGGCTTGTTGCTCAGCCACAGTTCGCACAAACGTTGAGCGAACCGCTTCGGCATTGCGTCGCCGAGCACGGTCTTGAGCTCCGCCGCGGGCCGTTCGCGCTGCTGCGCCAGCAGCCAGTCCATCGCGTCGCGGCCGGGCAGCAGGTCCAGGCGCAGATCGTCGCCGGGTTGCCAGTACGAGGAAATCTGCAGGATCGACGGCCCGCTCACGCCGCGATGGGTGATCAGCAGCTGATTGCTGAAATCGCGCCCGTTGCAGCTCGCGGTGACCGGCAGCGCCACGCCGCTGAGATCCTGCAAACGTTCTTGATGCTTGCCGCTGAGGGTCAGTGGCACCAATCCGGCGCGGGTCGGCAGCACAGTGTGGCCGTAGCTGCGCGCGAGTTCGTAACCGAAGCCGCTCGCGCCCATGCTCGGAATCGACAGGCCGCCGCTGGCGACCACCAACGAGACCGTGGACACCGCGCCCTGGGTGGTATGCACGTGAAACCCGCCGTCGCCTTCGCCACGCACGATGCGCTCGATCGAGCAGCCGGTGTGGATGCGCACGCCGGCCGCCATGCATTCGTCGACCAGCATCTTGACGATCAGCTTGGACGACTCGTCGCAGAACAATTGGCCGAGTTCTTTCTCGTGGTAGGCGATGCGATGGCGTTCGACCATCGCGATGAAATCCCACGGGGTGTAGCGCGCCAGCGCCGACTTGCAGAAATGCGGATTGGCCGAGAGATAGTTCGCCGGGGTGGTGCCGGTGTTGGTGAAATTGCAGCGCCCGCCGCCCGACATCAGGATTTTCTTGCCGACCTTGTTGGCGTGCTCGATCACCAGCACGCGCCGGCCGCGCTGGCCGGCGGTCAAGGCGCACATCAGCCCGGCGGCGCCGCCGCCGACGATCACCGCGTCGAACGTCTCGGCCACTTCAGGCCGCCCGCGCGTCCGCGCTCTGACGCACCGTCGGGGTGAAGGTCAGGGCGAATTTGTCGTTGCTGAGCGCGACCTCCTCGTCGGCGATCTGGCAGTCCAGGCGGAAACTGCGTTCGACCATCGCCGCCATCGCCTCGACCGAGGCCGGGTCGATATCGATCACGGTGAGGTTCTTGAGCCGGCGCAGGATCGCGACGTTCTTGTCCCACCAAATGTTCGCCGCGTTGCCGCCGTAATTCACCACCACGACCTGGCGCGCGCGCCCGCAGGCCTTGCGGATGCGAGATTCGTCCGGCTGGCCTACGTCGATCCACAGCTCGATATCGCCGGTGTAATCGCGCAGGGCGATGTCCGGTTCGTCCTCGCTGCTCAGGCCGGGGCCGAATTCCAGGCGTTCGTGCGCGTTCAAGGCGAACGCGAGCATGCGCACCATCAGCCGTTGCGGGGTTTCCGACGGATGCTGGGCCAGGGTCAGCGGGTGCGCGGCGTAGTAATGCCGGTCCATGTCGCTGATTTGCAGTTCGATCTTGACGATGGTGGCATTGGGCGCCATGGGGATGCCTGCGGGAAAACAGCGCGCATTCTAGACTTTGCCGGCGCGCGCTGCCGGTTCGGGTTGGTTGGGGTTGATTCGCGTCGATTCGAAGCAGGCAATCGCTGACTGGTTCAGTCCGGCGGCGCGGCCTGCGTTGCCGTTCGCGACGGCGACGACCAACCATCAGCGCCATGGCCGCTGCGGCAGCCGCATCCGCGCCGAGCGGCCCCGGATTCATCGCAGCCCCGTTCGCGGCCGGCGCCGATCGGCGAAGATAGCCGCATGTCCGCTGCCGATCCCCAGCCCGCGTCGACCGACGTGCCGCCGAGCCGCCTGCAATTGCCGCCCGGGCCGTGGACGAGCTTGCTCGACGGGCTGTGCGCGCGGTTTCCGGCGATCGATCGCGCGACCTGGCTCGATCGCTTCGCGCGCGGACGCGTCCACGATGCGCAGGGCCGGCCGTTGGCGGCGGATACGGCGTATCGCGCCGGCATGGAGATCCGGTATTTCCGCGAGGTCGCGCATGAGCCGGCGATCCCGTTCGCCGAGCGCGTGCTGCACCGCGACGCGCGCCTGCTGGTGGTCGACAAGCCGCATTTCCTGCCGGTCGCGCCGGCCGGCGCGTTCGTCAACGAGACTCTGCTGGGGCGTTTGCAGCGGCAGTTCGGCGAGCCCGGGTTGGCGCCGCTGCACCGGCTCGATCGCGGCACCGCCGGTGTGGTGATGTTTTCGCGCGAGCCGGCCACGCGCGACGCCTATCAGGCCTTGTTTCGCGAACGCCGCATTTTCAAGCGCTACGAGGCGTTGGCCGCGCCGTTGCCGCAGCTGGAGTTTCCGCTGCTGCATCGCTCGCGCATGGTGCCGGGCGAGCCGTTCTTCCTGATGCGCGAGGTCGAGGGCGAGGCCAACAGCGAAACCCGGATCGAGGTGATCGCGCGCGACGGGCCGCTGTGGCGGTACGGGCTGGAACCGGTGAGCGGGCGCAAGCACCAGTTGCGGGTGCATATGGCCTCGCTGGGCGCGGCGATCGCCAACGACGGGTTTTATCCGCTGGCGGCGCGGGCGCAGGACGATTTCGATCGGCCGTTGAAGCTGCTGGCGCGGTCGTTGCGGTTCCTCGATCCGATCGATGGGACCGAGCGCTGTTTCGTCAGCGGTTTCGAACTTTGAGCCGCGGCCCGCATCGCGCGTCCAGCCGTCCGGACTACACCCATTCTCGCGAGGGCAGGGTGTAGCGGCGCTGCGGCCGCCCGATCAGATCGAGGAAGTTGTTGAACACCGCATCGGCGCGGGTCTGCATGGCCTGGATATGCTCGGCGGTCTGCGCGCGGATCGCCGCCTCGCTGGTGTCGTGGCCGAGTTCGGCCAGTTCTTCGCGGTAGACCGGATTGGCCAGCCAGCGTTCGATCAGCGGCACGTCCATTTCCAGATGGAACTGGAAACCGTAGGCGTTGTCGCCCCAGCGGAAGGCCTGCTGTTCGCAGCCGTCGGTGCAGGCCAGGTGCTGCGCGCCTTGCGGGATCTCGAAGCTGTAGCGGTGCCACTGAAATACCGGCGCGGTTTGGGTCAGCGGCGCGAGCACCGGATCGGCGCGGCCGGCATCGGTGGTCCGCAGCGGGTACCAGCCGATCTCGGGGCGATGGTGCTTGCGCACCGGCGCGCCGAGCACGTGCGCGAGCAACTGCGCGCCCAGGCAGATGCCGAGCACCGGCTTGCCCTGCTGCAGCATGCGTTCGATCGCCAGCAACTCGGTGCGCAGATGCGGGCGCGCGGCCTGATCCTCGACGTTCATCGGCCCGCCGAGCACGATCAGGCCGCGGTAGCGGTCGACATTGGGTTGGGCGTCGGGGTCGCGGTCGAAATTGGTGAAGCGAATGCGATGGCCGCGCCGCCGGATCAAGGGATCCAGCGTACCCAGCGGTTCGGCGGCGACGTGTTGGAAGACCAGGATGCGGGACATGAGGGGCGGCGTTGCGGCTTGCGCTCACGACTATGCCAAACCGCGGCCTGTGTGTGGGGGCTTGGGGCGTATGAATTTCCGTGGGGATGTGAGCGAGCCCTTGACGCCTGGTACCTGGGCGGACCGATGCAAGCGGTAGGCGAGCGGCGGCTGCGAATCCACGATTACATCGTCAGCGTGGATTCGCGGTCGCGGCTTGCGCCGCTCCTACAGTCGGACGCGAGGCTTGCGACGCGAATACGAAAAACCCGCCGGCAGGCGGGTTTGTTCGTTACTGGAGCCGCGCTTGGTCCCGGATTTCGAATCAACGCGGCTTGAACGGCTTCCTCGGCCCGGTGTGCGGACCGCGCGGGCCGCCGGGGCCGCCCGGACGCGGGCCGCCGTGCGGTTTGTGGCCGCCCGGACGCGGCGCGCCCGGACCGGACGGACGGCGCGAACGGCCGCCTTCCAGATCGCCCGGCGCGGCACGCTGGATGCGCAGCGGATGCCCGGATACGCGCACCTTCTTGAGGTGCTCCATGAGTTCGCGCGGCATGCCCTCGGGCAGGTCGACCAGGGTGTAGTCGTCGCGGATGTCGATGCGGCCGATGTAGCGGCTTTCCAGATCGGCCTCGTTGGCGATCGCGCCGACGATGTTGCCCGGCTGCACGCCGTGGCTGTGGCCGACTTCGATGCGGAAGGTCTCCATGCCGACATCGGATTCGCCGCGCGGCGCGCGCTCGTGCGAGCGCTCGTGCGAACGCTCCTGGCGCGGCGCCGGTGCTTCGTCGTCGAAGAAGGCTTCGGCGGCGTTGACCGGGCGGTTGGCCGAGGGCGGGGTGTACTGGCGTTCCTCATGGCGCGGCGTCGGCGCGGCGCGTTCGTATTCGCGCGGCGGGCGCGGATCGGCGCGGCGCGCGTCCGGGCGCGGAGCGTCCTGACGGTAGTCCTGGCGATGCGCGCCGGAGTTCGAGGCGTTGTCGCGCTCGTTGAACTTGCGCGTGGCCTGGCCGCGATGCTCGCGCGGGCCGTCGCGCTCTTCGCGCGCGTACTTCGGCGGCGCCGGCGGCGGGGTCAGCAGCAGCGGGTTGTCGCCCTGCACCAGCTTGGCCAGGGCCGCGGCGATCTCGACCGCGGGCACGTTCTTCTCGCGCTCGTAGCGTTCGACCATGTCGCGGAACAGGCTCAGGTCGCTGCTTTCCAGCGCGTCGCTGATCTTGCCGAGGAAGCGCGAAACGCGCTGCTCGTTGACCGTCTCCACGCTCGGCAGCTCCATCGGCTCGATCGGCTGACGGGTCGCGCGTTCGATCGCGCGCAGCATGCCGCGCTCGCGCGGGGTGACGAACAGGATCGCCTCGCCCTTGCGCCCGGCGCGGCCGGTGCGGCCGATGCGGTGGACGTAGCTTTCGGTGTCGTAGGGAATGTCGTAGTTCAGCACGTGGCTGATGCGGTCCACGTCGAGGCCGCGCGCGGCGACGTCGGTGGCGACCAGCACGTCGATCTTGCCGTCCTTGAGGTTCTGGATGGTCTTCTCGCGCTGTTGCTGCTGCACGTCGCCGTTGATCGCGGCGGCGGAAATGCCGCGGGCCGACAGTTTTTCGGCCAGTTCGTCGGTGCCCAGCTTGGTGCGCGCGAACACGATCATCGCGTCGAAGGATTCGGCTTCCAGGATGCGGGTCAGCGCGTCGAGCTTGTGCACGCCGCTGACCGACCAGTAACGCTGGCGGATATTCGCGGCGGTGGTCGTGGTCGACTTGATCGCGATCTCGACCGGGTCTTTCAGATAGGTCTGGGCGATGCGCTTGATCTGCGACGGCATGGTCGCCGAGAACAACGCGACCTGACGCGATTCCGGAGTCTTCTTGAGGACGTTCTCGACGTCGTCGATAAAGCCCATGCGCAGCATTTCGTCGGCCTCGTCGAGCACCAGGCAACGCAGCTCGGACAGGTCCAGGGTGCCGCGGTCGAGGTGATCGATCACCCGGCCCGGCGTACCCACGACCACGTGCACGCCGCGCTTGAGCGCCTGCAACTGCGGGTAGTAGCTCTGGCCGCCGTAGATCGGCAGCACATGGAAGCCGGGCAGATGCACGGCGTACTTCTGGAACGCCTCGGCGACCTGGATCGCCAGTTCGCGGGTCGGCGCCAGCACCAGCGCCTGCGGCTTGAATTGCTTGGGATCGATCTGGGCCAGGATCGGCAGCGCGAACGCGGCGGTCTTGCCGGTGCCGGTCTGGGCCTGGCCGAGCAGGTCGCGGCCTTCCAGCAGCGGCGGAATGGTCGCGGCCTGGATCGGCGAGGGCGACTCGTAGCCGACATCGGCCAGCGCGCGCAGCAGCGGCGCGGACAGGGCGAGGTCGGTGAATTTCGGAGTGGCGGGGGAGTCGGTGGGGGTATTGGGCATGTCGGCGCTCATGACGAGGCTCCAGCAGCGCCGGCAGGGCCGGTCGGGAAGACCGACCAGTTTACTCGCATGCGTGTGGAGCGAAGGCTCTTGCAGGCGGGGGAGTTCAGGCAAACAGCGGAATCGGGCGGTGCATGGAGGCGATTTGGCGGGGTTTTGAACGATGACGGACGCCGCCGCTGGGGCGTTATGCGCGCTCGACGACCATCGTCCCGGCTGATTTCTTGCGCGCGGCGTGCGTGCCCGATTCGCGATCATCGGCAAAAAACCGCTTGATTAATGCGACCGGCGCGGTGCTTTTCGGATGCCGAGAAGGCGCGTCGAATGAGCCTGTCGCCGCCTGTTCATCAATTTGCTCCCGCGCGCTCGTTCGTCTCGCCGGTGCTCTGTGCCGGATCGGGCCGTTAAGCCTCGGCCCGTATTCGTGCTTGCAGCGATTGCACGATTGTGCACAATTGCACTCAATCAATAGCGATTGAGCCCGCCATGCCCGCCGAAGAACTGCTGCCGCAGCAGCGCCACCGCCTGATCCTCGAGCGTCTGTTGGCCCAGGGCCGGGTGATCGCGGTCGACCTGGCGCGCGAACTGGAGGTCTCGCACGACACCATCCGCCGCGATTTGCGCGAAATGGCGGCCGCGGGCCATTGCCGGCGCGTCTACGGCGGCGCCTTGCCGCTGGCGCCCGACAACGGGCCGATCGCGCTGCGCCAGACCCAGGCGCCGGGCCGCAAGGCCGCGCTGGCGCGCGCCGCGGTCGGGCTGATCGAACGCGGCCAGGTGATCTTTCTCGACGCCGGTTCGACCAACATCGCCATCGCCGAGGCCTTGCCGCGGGGCCATGGCCTCACCGTGGCGACCAATGCGCCGGCGATCGCGGCCGTGCTGGCGTTGCGCGAGGACCTGCAGTTGATCGTGATCGGCGGGCGGGTCGATGCGCGGATCGGCGCGAGCCTGGGCCGGGTCGCGATCCGCGATGCGCAGGCGATCCGCAGCGATCTGTATTTCGTCGGCGTCTGCGGCGCCGATGCGCAGGCCGGCATCAGCGCGCTCGATTACGAGGATGCGCAGTTCAAGCAGGCGGTCGCGGCGGCCAGTCGCGCGGTGGTGGCGGTGGTGGCGGAGGAAAAGCTCGGTACCGCCGCGCCGTTCGCGGTCGCGGCGGCCGAGGATCTGCATGCGCTGGTGATCGAGCACAGCGCGGATGCGGCGCAGGCGCGCGCGTTCGAAGGCCTGGGCGTGCGGGTGGTGCGGGCGGAGGCGGTGGCCTGAAGTCGCCGCGCGATCCGATGGCCTCGCGATTGAAGTCGCTCAGGCACAGGCTCGCTGCCGAATCCTTTCGCAATGTCCCGGACTGAAGCCTTCTCCCGATAAACGAGCGCAAGACTGAAGCGCTGTCGCAAGGATGTGGCTTCGCACTTTCAACACGACTCAATTCGAATCCAGCGACTCGATCCGATATCGCGGCGCAGCGAACTATCAAGACGCTCGCGGCTGCTTTCACCCGATTCCCACCTCTGCCCCTCCGGAGTCCCGACCCCCATGAGCGAATCCGAGCCCCGCGCCTCCGTGCCCACGGCCGCCGCATCCGGCTATCCACCCAGCGACGCATCGCGGCGCGCGCCGATCGGCGCGGTCGAACGCCTGTCGACCCGCATCGCCTTCTTCATCGCCGGGCTGGCGATGGCCGCGTGGGCGCCGCTGGTGCCGTACGCCAAGGCGCGCACCGGCGTCGACGACGGCACCCTGGGCCTGTTGCTGCTCGCGCTGGGCGCCGGTTCGCTGGTGACCATGCCGCTGACCGGCGCGATCGCCGGCCGCTACGGTTGCCGCCGGGTGATCCTGCTGGCCAGCGCGGCGGTCTGCGCGACCCTGCCGCTGCTCGCGCATTTCTCCGACGTGCCGTCGATGGCGCTGACCTTGTTCGTGTTCGGCGCGGCGATCGGCACCATCGACGTGGCGATCAACATCCAGGCGGTGATCGTCGAACGGGCCAGCGGCCGCGCGCTGATGTCGGGCTTCCACGGCTTCTTCAGCGTCGGCGGCATCGCCGGCGCGGGCCTGGTCAGCGCGATGCTGTGGTGGCAGGTCACGCCGTTGAACGCGGCGTTGAGCGTGGCGGTGTTGCTCGCGCTGCTGATGCTGTTCGGCGGCCGCGGCCTGCTGCGCTATGGCGACGACAGCCACGGCGGCGGTTCGATGTTCGTGTTGCCGCACGGCATCGTGATCCTGCTCGGCGCGCTGTGTTTCATCGTGTTCCTGGCCGAGGGCGCGATGCTCGACTGGAGCGCGCTGCTGTTGGTGTCGCAGCGCGCGGTCGACGCCAGCGTGGCCGGCATCGGCTATGCGGTGTTCGCCGCGGCGATGACCATCGGCCGCTTCAACGGCGATCGCATCGTCCAGCGCTTCGGTCCGCGGCCGATCCTGGCGGTGGGCGGTGCCTGCGCCGCCGCCGGGTTCCTGCTGGCGGCGCTGATTCCTTCGCCGGCGACCACGTTGATCGGTTTCGCACTGGTAGGCTTCGGCTGTTCCAACATCGTGCCGGTGCTGTTCACCGCCGCCGGAAATCAGAAGGCGATGCCGTCGGGTCCGGCGATCTCGGCGATCAGTACCTTGGGCTATGCCGGCATCCTGACCGGCCCGGCCGGGATCGGCTGGATCGCCAAGATCAGCAGCCTGCCGCTGGCGTTCGTGGTGCTGGGTCTTGCCTTGATCGCGGTCGCGGCCAGCGCGCGGATCGTCGCGGCGAAGCGCTGAACCAGTCTGGCGCGACGCTCAGCGCGGGCGTCGCGCCAGCCAGCGGTCGAGTTGCGCGGCGAAGGCTTGCCGGTCGCGCGCGTGAAACGCCGACGGGCCGCCGGTCTGGATGCCGGCGCCGCGCAGTTCGTCCATGAAGTTGCGCACCGACAAGCGCTCGGCGATGTTGTCGCGGGTGTACAGATCGCCGCGCGGGTTGAGCGCGACCGCGCCTTTTTCCAGCGCCAGCGAGGCCAGCGGAATGTCCTGGGTCACCACCAGATCGCCGGCCGCGAGCCGTTGCACGATTTCGTTGTCGGCCGAATCCAGCCCGCCCAGCACCTGGATGGCGCGGATGAAACGCGACGGCGGCGTGCGCAGCCACTGATTCGCGACCAGGGTCAGCGGCAGTTGCGCGCGTTCGGCGGCGCGGAACAGGATCTCCTTGATCACCACCGGGCAGGCATCGGCATCGACCCAGATCTGCGGCGAAGCGTTGTCGGTCATGGCGTGGCGAAGCCGGTGCTGTGCGGGCGAGGCCGGCAGTGTGACCGCGTTGGCCGGGCGCGTCATCCGCCGGAGTTGTTGGTGGACTGCCGAGAATCGGGCGCCGGAACCTTCATCCGATGCGGTCGCGCTCGTGCGCGGTCGCTGCATCGGCCGCGCGATGCAGGCGTTCGTTCGGCGTTTGCGTCAAGCCCGTTGCGCCCCGGGCGCCGTCACGGCCACCGCCGCGAATCCCCGCTACCATGCCGCATCGCCCACGCCGGACGCGCCGCATGATCAAGGTCCATCACCTCAACAATTCCCGCTCGCAGCGCGTGCTGTGGCTGCTGGAGGAACTCGAGCTGCCGTACGAGGTGATCCGCTACCAGCGCGATCCCAAGACCATGTTGGCGCCGAAGGAATTGCGCGCGATCCATCCGCTGGGCAAATCGCCGGTGGTCGAACTCGACGGCCAGGTGCTGGCCGAATCGGCGGCGATCATCGAAACCCTGACCGAACGCTACGACAGCGAGCACCGGGTGTCGCCGCCGCTGCAACCGCTGGAGGGCGAGGAGCGCATGCGCTATCGCTATTGGCTGCATTACGCCGAGGGCTCGGCGATGCCGCCGTTGCTGCTCAGTCTGGTGTTCGCGCGACTCAAGCAGGCGCCGATGCCGTTCTTCGTCAAGCCGGTCGCGCGCGGCATCGCCGACAAGGCGCTGTCCTCGTTCGTCGGGCCGCAGTTGAAGCTGCATCTGGACTACATCGAAAGCGAACTGGGCCAGCGCGCCTGGTTCGCCGGCGATCGCTTCACCGCGGCCGATATCCAGATGAGTTTTCCGGTCGAGGCGGCGATGGCGCGGGCGAAGGACGGTCAGCGTCCGCGCATGCAGGCCTTCGTCGAGCGCATCCAGGCGCGGCCGGCCTACCAGCGCGCGCTGGAGAAGGGAGGACCGTATTCCTTGCTGAGCTGAGTCCGCTCGACGGAGTCGGCTTCGCCAGCGACCCGGCCCCGCGCGGCGACTTGGATTGCCGGGTTCGCGCACCCATTGAAGCGGTGCCGTCGCTTCGACGGGATTCGCCATCGGCTTTCAGGTCAGCATGCACGCACTGCGATTCGACAACGCCTTCGTCCGCGAACTGCCCGGCGACCCGGACACGGGGCCGGGCATCCGCCAGGTGCACGGCGCCTTGTACTCGCGGGTCGAACCCACGCCGGTGCAGGCGCCGCGGGTGCTGGCGTATTCGGCCGAGATGGCCGCGACCCTCGGCCTCGACGCCGACGACGTCGCCAGCGAGACCTTCGCCGCGGTGTTCGGCGGCAACGCGCTGCTGGACGGAATGGAGCCGTACGCGGCCAATTACGGCGGCCACCAGTTCGGCCAATGGGCCGGGCAACTCGGCGACGGCCGCGCGATCTCGCTCGGCGAAACCGTCAACGCGGCCGGCGAGCGCTGGGAACTGCAGCTCAAGGGCGCCGGCCCGACCCCGTATTCGCGCAGCGCCGATGGCCGTGCGGTGCTGCGTTCGTCGGTGCGCGAGTTCCTGTGCAGCGAAGCCATGCATCACCTCGGCGTGCCGACCACGCGCGCGTTGAGCCTGGTCGGCACCGGCGAGTCGGTGGTCCGCGACATGTTCTACGACGGCCATCCGCAGGCCGAACCTGGCGCGATCGTGTGCCGGGTCGCGCCGTCGTTCATCCGCTTCGGCAATTTCGAACTGCCGGCCTCGCGCGGCGAAGACGAGGTGCTGCGGCAATTGCTCGATTTCTGCATCCGCCGCGATTTCGCGCATCTGGCGGGCGAAGGCGAGGCGCTGTACGCGCGCTGGTTCACCGAGGTGTGCGAGCGCACCGCGATGCTGATGGCGCACTGGCAGCGGGTCGGCTTCGTGCACGGGGTGATGAACACCGACAACTTGTCCATCCTCGGCCTGACCATCGATTACGGTCCGTATGGCTGGGTCGACAATTACGATCCGGACTGGACACCGAATACCACCGATGCCAGCCGTCGCCGTTATCGCTACGGCCAGCAGCCGCAGGTGGCGTACTGGAATCTGAGCCGTCTGGCCGGTGCCTTGTCGCCGTTGATCGCGGTCGAATTGCTGCAGGACGGGCTGCGCCGTTTCGTCGAGGCTTACAACCAAGCCGAGCGCGACAGCATCGCGCGCAAGCTCGGTTTGCGTGAATGCAGCGACGGCGATGTCGCGCTGATGCAGGAATTGCGTGAGTGGCTGCAGGCGCATGAGGTCGATATGACGATCTTCTTCCGTGCGCTGGCCGCGGTCGAGGTCGAGCAGGTGGCGCCCGATCCGGGCGTGTTCGCCGATGCGTATTACGACCCGGACAAGGCCGCCGCCGGTGAGTCGGCGTTGCGCGCGTGGCTCGCGCGGTACGCCGCGCGTGTACGCGAGGATGCGATGCCGGCGGCGCAGCGGGTCGAACGCATGAACGCGGCGAACCCGCGTTATGTGCTGCGCAATTATCTGGCCCAGCAGGCGATCGACCGGGCCGAGCAGGGCGATTTCGACGGCATCACGGAGTTGCTGGATGTGATGCGGCGGCCTTATCAGGATCAGCCCGGGCGCGAGGCGTTCGCGGCGAAGCGGCCGGATTGGGCGCGGGAGAAGGCGGGGTGTTCGATGTTGTCCTGCAGTTCTTGAGTCGGGGTTTTGGATGGTAGTGGTCGAGTGGTAATGGCCGCGGCGGGTTGCGTCGTGGATGCGGGGGCGTGGTCGCGGCTTGCGCCGCTCCTACAGTCGCCTTCGTGTTGCACACTGGGTTATCTGAACTGTCCGCGATCCGCCGCATGAATCCCGCACCGAGCCTGCGCGTGCTCAGTCACCGCGATACCGACCTGCATGCCGCGTACTGCGATTACGTCGCGCAGGTCTTCACCCAGGCCGACTTCCGTCGCTGGTGCGAATGGGGGCAGTGGAACGAGGACTATCTCGCGTTCTGTCTGATGCTGGACGGACGCGTGGTCGCCAATACCTCGGCGATGCGCATGCGGTTGCTGGTCGAGGGCGCGGACGTCGACGGCTGGCAGCTCGGCGCGGTCGGTTGTCTGCCGGACCTGCGCGGGCGCGGCCTCGCCCGTGCGGCGATGCAGGCGGCGCTGGCGCATTGCGGCGATGCGCCGGTGTTGCTGTTCGCCAACGAGCGGGTGCTCGATTTCTATCCGCGCTTCGGTTTCGCGCCCGCGCCGCAGAGTCTGTTCGCGCTCGACTGTCAGGCGCATCCCGAAGCCGCGCAGGCACCGGTGCTCGATCTGGCCGATCCCGCGGTGCGCGCGGCGTTCCTGCGCGCCGCCGCGTCGGCGCGGCCGCTCAGCCAGCGCTTCGGCGCGCGCGATTACGGCCGCACCGCGACCTGGTACGCCGCGAACGGCTATGCCAGCCCGCTGCGCCGGCTCGACGAGGACGTCTGGGTGTTCGCCCAGACCGAGGACGGGGTGCTGACGATCGAGGACGTGTTCGCCGCGGCGCCGGTGGATTGGCCGGCCGCGATCGGGCGATTGATCGAGCAGCCGATTCGCGAGCTGCGCTTCGGCTTCACTCCCGAAAGCGACTGGCCGCGGGCGCGGGTGCTGGGCGAGGAGGCCGATGCGGGCTTGTTCGTGCGCAATCTGGCGGTGCCGGCGTCGCCGAATCGATTTCCGTTGCTGGCGCGGACCTGAGCCCGGCCGGCGCGGTCTACCCCGCAGCAGCGGCCCGCAGCCGCGGTCCCGGTGGTTGCGGCCGTCGCGGCAACCGCCGGGCAGGGCGCCGCAGCGATCCTCAGACCGGGGCGAAACCCTTGCTGGTCTTCTTTTCGTTCTTCTCGGTGCGCTTTTCCTTCATGGTCTTGGCCGGTTTCTTCTTGGTTTCCTTCTTGCGGTCCATGCCCTTGCTCATGACGTTTTCCTCGCTGGATGACGGTGCGGCGCGGCGGATGCCGGGCGCCTGGACCCAGTATGCGCCCGCGCAGGCGTTCGTGTGAGCGGACCGCCGTCGCCGGCCTTCGCGGCGCGGGCTAATCTGCCGGCTCGGCGACGAGCCAGGGCGAGGGCATGAGCAAGGACAAGAACGCGGTCGTGAAGAACAGAGTCGTCGATTTCGAGTCGTTGTCCACCCGGATCGAGAAAATCCGGGCCGCGCCGGACAGTCGCAGTTTCGAAATCGATCTGGTCGCGATCACCCGTCCGTCCGCGCAGCACGATTGTTTCCTGTGCGGCTTTCCGTTACGGGACAGCGGCGGGCTGGCCGAGGATGCGGCGGCGACCTGTGTCCATTGCGCGTACCTGTACGTAACCGCGCCCGATTACCGACCCGCGCTCGCGCAGTTCAGGCTGAGCGTGGAAAACGCCAATCGGCAGGCGCGGATGCTGTCGGTCAGGATGAATAACCGGCAAGCCATCGAGGCGACGATGCTTTCGGCCCTGGTCGTGGGCCTGCCCTTGAGTGAGGTGGAGTTCTATCTCGGGCTGCCGAAGGAGGACCTCACCAGTTTCGATCATGGCCTGGAAGTGGCCCGTTGGCGGGTGGCCGGCGCCGAATTCGAGCTTTGGTTTGAAACCCGGGTCTGCATCTCGGTGAAATAGTTTCACCGTTCAGCTGCCTGGCCAGCGGGCCGCGGCGCGGCGTCCGCCCTGGAATCGGCCGACGCCGGAGCGGCAGCGCCTGATACCATGGGCGGATGCCTTTGATCACTGTCCAAAACGTCGACTACAGCGTCGGCGGCCCGCTCCTGCTCGAAAACGTCGAACTGTCCATCGAACCGGGCGAACGCATCGCCCTGATCGGTCGCAACGGCGCGGGCAAGTCCACGCTCATGAAACTGCTCGCCGGCGAAATCCACGCCGACGACGGTGAGATTCGCCGCGAAGGCAACGTCCGCATCGCCCGGCTCGAACAGGAGGTTCCGCCCGGCGCGACCGGCACCGTGTTCGACGTGGTCGCCGACGGCCTGGGCGAACTCGGCCACTGGCTGGCCGAATACCACCACCTCACTCACGCCGACACCTACGACGCCGACGCGGTCGCCGACGTGCAGACCAAGATCGAGGCCGCCAACGGCTGGGGCCTGGACCAGCGCGTCACCGAGACCCTGGAACGTCTGAGCCTGGACGGCGAAGGCCTGTTCTCCGGCCTGTCGGGCGGCATGAAGCGGCGCGTGCTGCTGGCGCGCGCGCTGGTGTCGTCGCCGGACCTGCTGCTGCTCGACGAACCGACCAACCACCTCGACATCGAAGCCATCGACTGGCTCGAACAGTTCCTCAAGTCCTGGCAGGGCGCGCTGCTGTTCGTGACCCACGACCGGCGCTTCCTGCGCGCGCTGGCGACCCGCATCGTCGAAATCGACCGCGGCCAGGTCACCAGCTGGCCCGGCGACTGGAACAACTACGTGCGTCGCCGCGAAGAGCGGCTGCACGCCGAGTCGCAGGAGAACGCGCGTTTCGACAAGCTGCTGGCGCAGGAAGAAGTGTGGATCCGCCAGGGCATCAAGGCCCGCCGCACCCGCGACGAAGGCCGCGTGCGCCGGCTCAAGGCGATGCGCAACGAACGCCAGGCGCGGCGCGACACGGTCGGCAACGTGCGCATGGAATTCGCCCAGTCCGAAGCCTCCGGGCGCAAGGTCGTGGAAGCCAAGGACGTGTCGTTCGATTACGGCGGGCGGATCATGCTCGACGACATCTCGACCACGATCTTCCGCGGCGACCGGATCGGCCTGATCGGCCCCAACGGCAGCGGCAAGACCACCTTGCTCAAGGTCCTGCTGGGCGACCTGCAGCCGACCGCCGGCGAAGTGCGCGAAGGCAGCAAGCTGCAGATCGCGTATTTCGATCAGTACCGCGCGACTCTGCGCGAGGACTGGAACGCGATCGAGAACGTCGCCGAGGGCCGCGAATACGTCGAGGTCGGCGGCAAGCAGAAGCACATCATCGGCTATCTGCAGGATTTCCTGTTCACGCCCGAACGCGCGCGCGCGCCGATCACCCGCTTGTCCGGCGGCGAGCGCAACCGTCTGCTGCTGGCCAAGCTGTTCGCCCAGCCGTCCAACCTGATGGTGATGGACGAACCGACCAACGACCTGGACGTGGAAACGCTGGAGCTGCTGGAGGAATTGCTCGGCGATTACCCGGGCACCTTGTTGCTGGTCAGCCACGACCGCGACTTCCTCGACAACGTGGTCACCTCGACCCTGGTGATGGAAGGCAACGGCCGGGTCGGCGAATACGTCGGCGGCTACAGCGACTGGTTGCGGCAGCGGCCGGTGGCGTCGATCGGCGCCAGCAAGGGCACCCTGGTCGCCAAGGGCGCCGGGGCGAAATCCGAACCCGAACCGGTGGCGCCGACGCCGGTGGCGGCCGCGCCCAAGCGCAAGCTCAGCTACAAGGACGCGCGCGAGCTGGAGCAGTTGCCGTTGAAGATCGAGCAACTGGAAACCCGCTTGGCCGAACTGACCGCGCAGATGAACCAGCCGGCGTTCTATCAACGCGACGCGGCGGCGATCAATGCGCACAACGCTACGTTGGCGCAGACGCAGGTGGAGCTGGATGCGGCGTTTGCGCGGTGGGCGGAGTTGGATGGGTGAGGGTGGCGGCGCGGCTTTGTTCGTGCTGCGTTGTCGTGGATCGTTGTGCCCGCGGAGTTGGGAGTGACTAGGTCCTGGCTTGCAAGAACGCGCTGATCTTTCGGAACGTCATTCCCGCGAACGCGGGAATCCAGTGACTTTGTTCGTCACTCGCACGTGACATATAGCGCGGGCGCTTGCCCTAAAGCCACTGGATTCCCGCGTTCGCGGGAATGACGGCAGTGAAAGTTGCGTTGACCTTCGTTGTTCATGGCCTGCGTCCCTCCAAGCCGTCATCCCCGCGAAGGCGGGGATCCAGGGCTTCACCGCGACATGACTCTGAAGTCTCCAGACCCCCGCCAGCGCGGGGATGACGTTCGTGGGGATAACAGTGCGCTGGAGGTTACGGCCCCGGCCAGGGCTGGCCGCCCTGGCGTTCGCGGACGCGCGAGCCTATGGCTCGCGAGCGCGTCCGCTCACCCCAACTTCCGTCCCTTGCGGCCCTCGCGACCCCGGTCCTTAATTCCGTCATGGGCCCGGACCGGGCCGAGGCGGGGAGAACGGCGATGGCTCGGATCACAACCACGGCGGCCCTGGCGGCCGGCCTGTTCGCGGTGTGCACGGCCGCGCCGGCCGCGGTCAAGGACGTCGCCGCCAACGGCTTCACGATCGAGAACGAACAGACGGTGCCGGTCGATCCGGCCACCACGTGGAAAGCCCTGGTCGGCGAGGTCGACCGCTGGTGGCCCAAGGACCACACCTGGTGGGGCGCCGGGTCCACCCTGAGCATCGAGCCGCGCGCCGGCGGCTGTTTCTGCGAGATCGGCCGCGACGGCAAGCAGCAGGCGTTGCACATGACCGTGTCCTTCGTCGATCCCGGCAAGACCCTGCGCCTGCTCGGCGGGCTCGGCCCGTTGCAGGGCATGGGCTTGAGCGGAGCGATGGAATTCCGGCTCGCGCCGGCCGCGCAAGGCGGTACCCGCATCACCTTGTACTACCGCGCCGGCGGTTACACGCCCGACGATCTGAGCAAGTTCGTGCCGGTGATCGACAAGGTCCAGGGCCTGCAACTGGCCGGGCTCGCCGATTACCTGCGCAAGTCGGCGGACGCGTCCAAACCGAAGGCGGACGCGACCCCATGAGCGACGGCGCCTACCGCACCCGCCACGAACGCGGCGCGACCCTGGCGACCCATCGCCACCGCGCGCCGTACGCGGCGTTGGTGCTGGACGGCGATTACACCGAATCCAGTCTCGACGGCCCGCTGCCGTGCCGGCCGGGCACGCTGGTGTTGCATCCGGCCTATCACGCCCACGGCGATCGCTTCGGCCGGCTCGGTGCGAGCGCGCTGAACATCGAATTGCCCGAGACCGCATTCGAACTCGCCGCCAGCGCCTGGCAAGTGCACGACCTGCGCGAGGCCAGCGAAGTGTTCGCGCGCTGCCCGCAGCGCCTGCCCGAACTGCTGGCGATCGCCACCCCGCAGCCCGCCGCGGAACAACCCGATTGGCAGCCCGCGCTGGTGCGCGCGATGGCCGACAGCGACGACGACATCGCCGTGCTCGCGCGGCGCCTGGGCGTGTCGGCCGAACACGCCAGCCGCGCGCTCGGCCGCAGCTACGGCATGTCGCCGCGCGCGTTGCGGCGCGAAGCGCGCTGGCGCCGCGCCTTGCATCTGCTCGCGGGCGCGCAATCGCTGGCCGATATCGCCGCCGCCGCCGGTTTCGCCGACCAGAGCCATCTGCACCGCGTCGTCGTCGCCCATGCCGGCTGCACCCCGCTGCAGTTGCGGCGGCAGATCAAGTACGTACAAGACCGGCGCCCCGCGCTCGCCGCCTAATGACTCCAACGCGCCGCCCGGCGCCCACGGAGCCTCCCCCATGAATCGCTTGTTGCCCGTTGTCACCACATTGCCGGTGCTGATGGCCTGGGTCGTCGGCGGTTCCGCCGCGACCCTGCCGCCGCCGCGCGACAGCGGCCCCGACGCCGCCAAGGCAGTCAGCGATGCGCTCGGCGCGGTGCTGCGCGCCGACGTGCCCACCGCGCTGACGGTGTTGAAGGCCGCGCCGGCCGAACAATTCAATCCGAAGGACGCGACCTTCCGCGGCTGCATGCTGGCCCGCCACGACCGTCGCGCGCCGCCGTACCTGGCCGATACCACCACCGATCCGCTGGCGCGGCAGGTGCTGGAGATCTACCAGCGCTATTGGTGGCATGCGGTCCGCGATCCGGCCGCGCGTCCGGCCTTCGATGCGAAGCTCAAGGCCGAACTGGCCGCGTTGACCGGCCAGCCGCCGCCGGCCGACGGCGACGACGCCTTCGATGCGATGGTCGAACCGCTCAACGTCGAACTGCGCAAGCGCGGCTTCCATCCGCTGCAGGGCCGCACGCCGCCGCTGTACGACCTGTTCCTGTGGGGCAAGCAGGAGGAGCGCGATTACACCGTCGACCTGCCCGGCGGCGTGAAACAACCGGTGCGGGTGTTCCTGATGGACGACTGGCTCAGCCGTGGCTGGAGCCATCACACCGCCTGCGGCGCCACCGGCGCGGCCGGTTGGGCCAAACCCGAGGGTCTGTATGCGGTGCGTTCGTCCTACGGCGACCTCAAGGGCGAAGATTTCAAGGTCAGCTTTCTCGGCCACGAGGCCCAGCATTTCGCCGACATGAAGCGCTGGCCGGACATGCCGTCGTGGACCCTGGAATACCGCGCCAAACTGGTCGAACTGGCCAAGGCCGACGACACCCGGATCAAGCTGCTGGACAAGTTCTACCGCAGCCAGGACGACGAACCCGATCATCCGCATCCCTATGCCAACAAGCGGGTGATCGCGGTGGTGACGAGCCGGCTCGGCCTGGCCGCCGACGCCGATCTGCGCAAGGCCGACCCTGCCGCGGTGCGCAAGGCGGCGGGCGAAGTGTTGATCGAGGACACGCGCAAGCGCGAAGCGGAAACGCCGGCGGTTGCGGCGCCGAAGGCGGACAAACCGACGCAATGAGTTTGCGCATGGATCGGTGTCGGGAACGGGCGCGATGAGTCGATGTGCTGAGTCGACGTGGTGAACGCGAGTGCGATGAATCGCGGCCGCATCATCGGTGCCTTCGGAGATCGGCGGGAGTTTGCGGCTGCGAACTCCCGGGTTTTCGATCTCGTCGAGGTCGATCGGCGTTTCGCGCCCGGGATCGGCAGCGCTTCGCTGGTCGAGGTTGAAGCCCCGAGGTCTCGTGCGAGGGGCTTCGGCCCCGACGTGTTTCGCTCCGATCGCGCCGAAATCTCCATCCTTCGGTCAAAGATAACCGCAACGCCTGGGCGGTCCGCCCGCGCGCGCAGGTAAACTTCGCCCATGCATCAGGACTCCCTGTTCGGCGCCGCGCCGGCCGCTCCCAGCGACATCCACCGCCTGTTCTTCGCGCTGTTGCCCGACCAGGCGACGCGCGAGCGCATGGCGAGCGCCGCCGCCGACATCCATGCAAGCCACGGCGGCGGCGGCCGCCTGATCGGCGCGCATCGCTATCACCTGACCTTGCAGTTTCTCGGCGATGCCCACGAATTCCAGGCCGAGCGCGCGCACGCGGCGCAGGCCGCGGCCGCCGACGTGGTCGCGGACGCGTTCGAACTGCGGCTGGACCGCGCCGGCAGTTTCCGCAATCGCTCGATCCCGTGGTGGCTGGGCTGCGAACAAACCCCGGCCGGCTTGCAGACCTTGTTCGATCGGCTCGGCGTCGCCCTGGCCAAGCGCGGCGTGCGGGTCGAAGGCGGCCACAGCCTGACCCCGCACGTGACCATCGTGCGCGACGCCGCCGCGGCGCTGCATCCGCCGATCGCGATCGACGCGATCGACTGGTGGGTCGCCGACTTCGCCCTGATCCACAGCCAACTCGGTACGCGCAACGCCTACACCGTGCTGGGGCAGTGGTCGCTGGCCGAGTGAGCGGGGCAGAATAGGGCGGTATTCGCCCCGGAGGCCGCCATGAGCCAGACCGATCCGCGCATCGACGCCTATATCGCCCAGGCCGCGCCGTTCGCGCAGCCGATCCTCGAGCACCTGCGCGCCGTCGTCCATTCGGCCTGTCCGCAAGTCGAGGAAACGATCAAGTGGGGCATGCCGAGTTTCGTCTACGGCGGCAAGATCCTGTGCGGCATGGGCGCGTTCAAGCAGCACGCGACCTTCGGTTTCTGGCAGGGCGCGAGCGTGGTCGGCGCGTCGCCGGAACGCAGCCGCGAGGCGATGGGCCAGTTCGGCCGCCTGACCAAGGTCGGCGATCTGCCGGGCAAGCGCGAGTTGTCGAAACTGCTTAAGCAGGCGATGGCCTTGATCGATGCCGGAGGCAAGAAGAGCGCCGGCAAGGGCGCGGCGAACAAGGCCTCGGCAAGCGGGACTGCGGCGGGTCAGACTCCGGCGAACAATCTCCCGGCGAGCAAGCCGCGCGCGCCCAAGCCGCCGGTGGTGATTCCCGACGACTTGGCCGCGGCCTTCAAAAAGAACGCCAAGGCGCGCGCCACTTATGCCGCGTTTTCGGTCAGCCAGCAGCGCGAATACGTGGAGTGGATCGAAAGCGCCAAGCGCGAACAGACCCGCAGCGGCCGCGTCGCCCAGGCGGTTGAGTGGATGGCCGAGGGCAAGATTCGCAATTGGAAGTATGTGGCGAAGAAGTAGCTGGATGGGCGTTGGATGGGGTGGTTGCGGCTGTGTTGGTGCGACGGGTACGTGTTATTGCGATGGGAATTTCACTCAGGTGGCGCGTTGAAAGCCGCACGTTGGCGATGACGCTGCGCGCGCAGACTCGATCCCGATCCCGATCCCGATCCCGATCCCGATCCCGATCCCGATCCCGCTCCCGCTCCCGAATCCGAATCCGAATCCGAATCCTCAAGGATGCGCCGTCAATTCGCCCCCTTTGAAAAAGGGGGCTGGCGCCCGGCGTTGCCGGTAGAAGCGAATTGGGTGCGTGCGCCGGGGGATTTGCTTTTGCTTTTGCTTGTTTGGTTGCGCTAGTGGAAGAGCAAAAGCAAAAGCAAAAGCAAAAGCAAATCCCCCCTAACCCCCCTTTTTCAAAGGGGGGAACTGTTGCGTCGGGGCGTGGGGAGCACGCCAGAAGGTGAAGTAGGCCTATGCGATAGCTGTAGGCGTAAACGAAAGCGCCTCGACCTCAGCGCCGAAAATCCACCGCGAACGCGATCAGCGTGCCCGGAATACGGCTCATGCCGCTCGGGCAATCGCCATCCAGCGGCACCTGCGCGCGTTCGCCGCTGCCGCGGTTCACGCACACTTCGAACTGCTCGCCGGCGCCGGTCTGGGTCACGCTGTAATCGTTGTCGCTGCCGATCAATACCAGGTGCTTGCCGTTGCGCAGGCGCGGGCCGATCGCCAGGCCTTCCAGCTTCTCGGGGATGTCGCGCGCGCCCGCATCGCGCAGCGCGGCGAGGATGTCGAGCTCGGGCGCCTTGGCGACCGGCCGCACGTCGGCGGGCAGGTCGTTGCTGCCGGCCAGCGAGCGCTGGGCGACGTTGCTCGCGCCGCGCAGCGAGATGCGGTACACGCGCTTGTGCAGCGGCGCGGCGGTGACCTCGACGCCGAGGCCGCGGTTGTCGCGTTCGAGCACCAAGAACTCGCGGTCGCTGAGCGCATGGATCGCGCTCAGGCCGATGCTGCGGCCCTGATTGGTCGCGGAGAAATCGTCGTCGCCGGACGGGTCGATCGCGTTCAACGCGGCGATCGGTTCGAGCTGGTACACGTACTGCGCCTGCGACCGGCCGCTGCGCGCGTCGAACTCGACGATGCGCACGTTGCGGCTGCGGCGGCCGTCGTTGCTCGCGCCGTCCTGGGTCAGCGGGTCCTGCATCACCGCGTACAGCTTGTCGCCCGAGGCGTTGAAGGTCAGGCCTTCGAAACCGCGGTTGTCCTGACGGCCGCTGACCACCGACTTGCGGTCGCCGACGTAATCGAGGGCGCCGGCCGCGGTGCGCGGCAACAGGTTGTCGGGCGTGGCGAACGCGCGCAGGAAACGACCGTTCGGGGCGAACTCGTACACGCTCGGTCCGTATTCGTCGGCGACGAAGAAATGGCCGTTGCGGCCGATCGCGAAACCTTCCGGATCGAAGCTCATGCCGAGCCTGGACGCATCGCCGTTGAGCAGCAGCGGATTGAGGCCGTTGAAGGTCTCGCCACGGCCCGCGCTGAACAAGATGGTCTTGTCGACGATGGGCTGACCGATCCGGCCGCTGCGGCGATCGAACGGAATGCGCAGGCGCTGCACGCGGGTGGCGTAGTCGATCACGCCGCCGCCGGGGCCGCGGTCGGACAGCGCATACCAATAGCCGTCGCGCGGGTTGTAAGTGAGGTCGGAGTAAAAGCCGAAGCGGTTGAGATTGGCCTGGTCGGGCGTGCCCGGCGGCAGACGCACCGCGTCGCGCGTAGTCGCCGGGGTTTCTTCGATATCGGTCAGGGTCCACCGCGCGGTGGACGCGTGGCCGGCGAAGGCGGGCGCGGCGCAGGCCAGCAGCACGGCGGTGAGAACGGAACGGATCATGCGGGGCTCCAGGCGCGACGGGGGAGCCCGCCACGCTAGGCGCCCGATATGTCAGTTCGGTGACGGCGTGGCCGGCCTGCCGTCGCGCAGGCGCAGCGTCGCCAGCATGCCGAAGTGATCCGAAGCCCACGCGCCGTCGCGGCCACGGTTGAGGACGATGCGCGCCTGGATCAGCTCGAACGCGGCCGGGTCGTAAAAGATGTGATCGATACGCTGCGCCGGAAGATAGGCCGGGTTGAGCGTGGTGCTGGCGGCGACATCGCCGGCCGTGCGCGGATGCGCCTGGGCGTAGGCGTCGCGATAACGCGCGGCGAGCGCGCGCAGTTCGGGCGAATCGGCATTGCTGTTGAAGTCGCCGGCGATGATGGTCGGCAGGCCTTGCGCGGTGGTGTCGACGAAGCCGAGCAGGCTGGCGATCTGTTCGCGGCGGATGTCGCCGCCGCCGGCATCGTTATGCAGATGAGTCGCGTACAGATTGATGCCGCGATGCTGCGCGCCGACCTGCAGCCGCGCGTGCGCGGCGGTGCGGTAGTCGTTCAGCGGCGCGAGCTTGTGCATGTCGCGCGCGGCGACCGGCAGCCGGGTCAGGATGGCGTTGCCGTAGCGGCGCGGCGCATCGGCCGCGTCGACCGAGACGAACTGCGCCTGATAGCCCAGGGCCTCGGCCAGATCCTGCGCCTGATTGCGCAGGCCTTCGTGCTGAAGCACTTCCTGCAGCGCGATCACGTCGGGGCGCAGACGCTTGATCTCGGCGACGATCAAGGCCCGGCGCTTGGGCCAGTCGGTCTTGTCGTGCCACAGGTTCAGACTCAGCACGGTCAGGGTGACCGGGCGCGCGGCGCTGTTCGGGGTGCGTTGCGCGGCGACGGTCGGCGGCGCGATGGCGAATACGCCGAGCAGGCTCAGCGACAGCGCGAATGCGGCGCGGCGCAGGCCGCCGATCCGCTCACGCGCGGATTGCGCGGCTCGGGCGGCGATCATGGCGTCGGAAACTCCGCGCAGCCCAGGTACTGCCGATCGCCGACTTGCAGGACCACGCTGGCCGGGTAATCGCGATCGCTCATGCCGTCGCTGCATTGTTCGCGCTTGTAGGTCAGCGAGACCGCGGTGCCGTCGCCGGTGTCGCCGGCGAAGCCGTTGCTTTCCTCGATCACCGTGGCCTTGGGGACCTCGAGCTTGCGCTGGCCGTAATCGAGCTGCAGCGAGATCTTCGGCTGCGCGCCGGCGCCGACTTCGGCGACCCAGCCCGGTTCGGTGCCGATGGCGCGCAGGGCCGGACCGGATGGGGCAGGGGCCGTGGCGGCGGGTTTCGGCGCCGCGGCCGGTGGGGTTTTGTCGGCGCAGGCGGCGAGCAGCAGCGCGGGCAGGGTACACAGAAGGATCGGGCGCGAATGCATGCGGTGGATCTCGGTGATCGGGACGCCGGGGCAGGATAGCGCGCGCGGTGTCGGGCGGCGTGTAGGGCGATGTTTGCGGGTTGCGCGATGTGGCGGGGAGGTTTGTCGTTGGCGGGGTTTCGCGGTCGCGGCTCACGCCGCTCCTACAGGAGGGGCTTCATTGAACGAAGGGGACTGTAGGAGCGGCGTGAGCCGCGACCGCGAAACATGGCTTGCCTCGACGGCATGAGGTCGCGATCGCGACCGCGATCGAATCGGACCCCATCGCGCGCCGCTTCCACAGGCCGCGGCTGTGTTGTGTCGTTACGCAAAGAAAAACGCGCGAAGCCGGAGCTTCGCGCGTTCAGGGCATGCCGCGTTCGCCGTGCAAAATCGGCGCGACAGCGATTTCAGCGCGGAACCGACTCAGTACGCAGCACCGGATACTGGTTGTAACGCGCGTCCCACGCCGAATGCTTGCGATAGAAGAAATCCAGGCGCTGCTGCGGGCTCTTGGCGAACGCCGGATCGCTTTGCAGTTTGGCGTCGAATTCGGCCTTGACCTTCGGGTCCTTGAGCATCTCGCGGGCCACTTCTTCGGCGACGTAGTCTTCCATGTATTCCTTGCGTTCGAAGGCGTTGTTGAATTCGCCCCACGCCGCCAGCGAATCGGGCGCCAGCGGTTCCAGCAGCGCCATCGCCAGCCGCGCCTTGGGCTGGGCGATCGGCACGAACAGTGCGCCGGCGACCAGGTCCTGGGGTTCGGATTTCCACGCGCCGCTCAACGTCGCGCGTTGATGGCCTTCGACCGAGGTCGCGGCGAATTCGGCCTTGTCGGCGCGGAAGCTCTGCACCGGCGCCTGCTTGATCGCGTGATCGAGGCGGCGGTAGCTCACCCCGTGTTGATCGAGCTTGCTCGCGACCCACGCGGCCTGCGCGGCCGGCACCAGATAGCCGCCGCGCGGCGCGTCGACCACCCGGCTCGGCTGGATGTCGTACTTCAGCGGGATGTTCCAGATCTGCGGCTTGGTTTCGTCGTAACGGGTCATCAGCGCGCCGGACACGTCCGACGGCGTGCGCGTGTAGGCATAACCGCGGAACGCGACGGTGCGGGTCTTGTCGCTGGCCTTGTAGTCCAGCGCGACCGGCTGGCCGCCCAGCGACTGCGCGCGCTGGTCGGCGGCGAGCGCCTGTTCGCGCCACTGCGCGCCGTGGGCGGCGATCAGTTCGAGCAGATCGACGATGGTGTTGCGGGTGATCCGCACGCGGGTCGGGTAGTCCTTCCACGAATGGGTTTCGACCAGCATGGCCAGGCGATTGCGCAGCAGGAAATAGCCGTGCGAGAAACGCGGCGGCGGCACGCTGTCCTCGAAACCGGAGGTCGGGTCGTCGGATTCGACGAACGAGGGGTAGTACGACAACGGCAGCGAACCCTGGGTCGACAGACGTTCGATCACGCCGTCGCGCCATGCGGTGCCGGCCGCGCGCAGCGCTTCGTCGCCGGCATGCACCGGTTCGACCTGGATCGAGACGTCGTGTTCGAACTTGGCGCCGTCGGTGACGTGCAGGTCGACGTAGGCCAGCGGGTCCCAGCGCTCGACCAGCTTGAGCATGGCCTGCATTTCGGGCGCGTCGGCCTTGAGGTAATCGCGGTTGAGGTTGTAGTTCTGCGCGGTGGTGCGCCAGCCCATTTCCTCCGGGCCGCGCTGGTTGGGACGGTTCCAGCGGCCGAAGCGTTCGTGGCCGTCGATGTTGAACACCGGCACGAACAGCAGCACCTGCTTGTCGAGCGCGTCCTTCGCCGCTTCGCCGTCGAGGATCTGGCGCAGGGCCAGGAAGCCCGCGTCCTTGCCGTCGATTTCGCCCGAATGGATGCCGCCCTGGATCAGCGTCACCGGCAACTGCTTGGCCTGCGCCTGTTGCGGGGTGAACGCGCCGCTGCGGGTCGCGATCAGCATCTTCATCGGCCGGCCTTCGGGCGTGGTGCCGAAATCCTCGCAGCGCACCGCGTCGGGATAGCGCTGGGCGAACGCCTTGCACAGCGCGACGACTTCGTCGTAGCGGCCGGTCTTCACGAAACCGCTGCGCTCGGACACGGTGCTCAGCGCCTGCGGCGCGGCGGCGGTGGCGACGGGGGCGATGAGCGCGGTGGTCAGCGCGAGGCACAGCGCGGCGGTGGCGTGCGGCGTGGCGAGGGACAGCGGCGAGCGGGTGTGGGTCATTGCGGACATCCAGCGAGCGGAAAGGGGATCGATCAATCGAGATTGCAGGTCAAGCCGGCGCAGGTGCGGGTGTTGAAGTCGTAGATCACCGAGTGGCCGAGTTCGCCGGTCGGACGCGGCACCCCGCGCGGCACGTAGAACTTGGCCGAATGCGCGCCGTACAGGCCGCTCGGGATGCGATACGGCTTGAGCACCACGTAGGCGTTGCGCATCGCGAACGCGGACGAATCGGCGCGCGCGTCGCCGGGGCGCTGGGTGACCAGCCATTCGTTCCTGTCGCTGTTGCGCGCCTCGCGCAGATAGCCCTCGCGCACGCCGAGCGCGAGCCCGGCTTCGCCGCCGGGGCGGGTATCGGGCGGTTCGACCGGAACGATCGGAACGATCGGCACCACCGGCTCGGAGCCGCGTGGCGGCGCCGCGCGGCGCGCCTCGGCGACCGTCTGCGTCGGCGCCGACGCAACGCCGCTTTGCCCGCCCGTGTTCCGCGCGACCGGCTGTTGCACGGCCGGCGTCGAGCGGTCGGGCGCGGCCATGCTGTCGGCGGGCGGTGGTGGCGTCTGCGCGGACTTGTCGTCGGCCGGGCGCGAGGCGTATTCGAATGCGCGGTTGATCGAATCGCAGCCGGCGATCGTCAGGCTAAGGCCGGCGATCAGCAGCAGGCGGGGCAGGCGTGGCGACATGGCAGCGGTTCCTGAGCGAGGGCATGCGCACGGTCGGCGACCGGCGCGCGGCGTGGGCTAATTTACGGGATCGCACCGCGCCGTGCCTGTGCAGCATTAGCGCTGCTGCCAACAGGTGACAGCAGTCATACCGCGATACCGCATCGCCTCGCTGCCGCGCCGCCGGCGATGACCTAGACTTGCGCATCGCCTCGCGCTTTCGAATCGTCCGGACGGCCCCGCATGTACGCTTTGTATTACTCACCCGGCACCGCCAGCCTCGTGGTGCACTGGTTGCTGATCGAGATGGACCTGGCCCACGAACTGCGCGAGGTCGACATCGACGCGCGCGACCACAAGCGCGCCGAGTACCTGGCGCTCAATCCCAACGGCGTGGTGCCGACCCTGATCGTCGATGGCGAGTCGCGTTACGAAGCGGCGGCGTTGGCGATGTATCTGGCCGATCGCCATCCCGAGGCCGGTTTGGCGCCGGGCGTCGCCGATCCGCAACGCGCGCAGTACAACCAGTGGATGTTCAATCTGACCAACACCCTGCAGGCGCCGCTGCGGCTGTGGTGGTATCCCTCCGATCTGCAGGCCGACGACGAGGCGGTGCGGCGCGGCGCGCAGGCGCGGATCGAGGCCGCGTGCGAGCGGCTCGACGCGCAACTCGCGCAGCACGGCCCCTACCTGCTCGGCGAGCGCCTGAGCGTCGCCGATTTCTACCTGACCATGCTGATGCGCTGGACCCGCAAGATGCCCAGGCCGGCGCACGACTGGCCGCATCTGGGCGCGTTCGCGCAACGGATGAAGGCGCGTCCGGGGTTCGCCACGCTGTATCAGCGCGAAGGCTTGAGCGAGTGGGCGTGAGCGAGTGGGCGTAAGCGGGGCGCGGATGCCTGTTTGGTTCCGCATGAGCAGGGACGAGGATCGGATGGCTATGAAGAAGACGAGCGCTGCGGCATCGCGTGCGAATCTCACGACGCCCCCGCGCGACGGCGGCATCGGACGCCGGGCGGGCGCATTCGCGATCAGTCTGGCGATGGTGTGCGCGGCGAGTCTGCCGATGGCGGTCGCGGCCGGCACGGCCACCGAGGCGACGCCCGCGAAGGCCGGCGCGGCTTCAATCGGCGGCAAAGTCGGCGGCCTCAGCCCGGCCGAATGGACCGTGCGCTGGTGGCGCTGGACCCACGGCTTCGCCGACGGCGCGCGGCCGTATCAGGACCCCGACGGCAGCCGTTGCGCCCTGGGCCAGGACGAACACGGCCCGGTCTGGTTCCTGGCCGGCACCGACGGCCGCTCCGAGGTCCGGCGTCGCTGCCAGGTGCCGGCGGGCAAGCACCTGCTGGTGCCGGTCATCAACATGTACTTCCACGCGCCGCGCATCGGCGAGTACGCGCACAGTTGCGGTCAGGTCAAGGCGCAGGTCATGGTCAACAACGACGCCCTGGTCAGCGCGGTGGCCGTGCTCGACGGTAAGGCGCTGCCGCGGCCGGCGCGGCTGACCTCGCGTTGTTTCGATCCCTTTCCCGAGGGCGACGAAGAAGACCGCAAGCACCCCGGCCCCTACCACGCCGCCGCCGACGGCTATTGGCTGCTGTTGCCGCCGCTGGCGCCGGGCCGGCACCGGCTGGTGATCGGCGCCAACTACGGCAACGACGCCGATGCGGACTTCGGCCGGATGATTCAGAACTTCGAATACGAGCTGCAGATCGGCGAGCCGGCGATCTGATCGGCTGAATGGGCGGCCCGCCGTGGCGCCTGCCCGGGCCAAGCCGGGCGCGCGGCCGATCGGTTAGGCTGTCGGGCTGGACCGTCCCGGCCCTGTTGCGTCCGCGCCTCGCGCGGGGCGATGCCGCGATGGCTCCAGGCCGCGCGCCCTGACGGCGCGCGCGACCGCCCCCGACCGACCGCCGAGGACCGTAGATGAGCCAAGCCGCCACCGCCACCGTCGATTCGCAGGGCCGCATGCCCCGCCAGATCGGTTTCATCATCGGCAACGAGGCGGCCGAACGCTTCAGTTTCTACGGCATGCGCAACATCCTGACCTCGTTCCTGGTCGGGACCTTGCTGCTGGCGTCCACCTCCGACCTGGCCGAGCGCGAGCATCTGGCCAAGGAGGTGTTCCACAGCTTCATGATCGGCACCTACTTCTTCCCGCTGCTCGGCGGCTGGCTGGCCGACCGCTACTTCGGCAAATACAACACCGTCATCTGGTTCTCGCTGATCTACTGCGCCGGCCACGCCTGCTTGGCGCTGTTCGAGCACAACCAGACCGGCTTCTACACCGGATTGTTCTTGATCGCGTTCGGCGCCGGCGGGATAAAACCGCTGGTGGTGTCGTTCTGCGGCGACCAGTTCGACCAGAGCAACAAGCACAAGGCCAAGCTGGTGTTCGACGCGTTCTACTGGACGATCAACTTCGGCTCGCTGTTCGCGTCCCTGCTGATGCCGATCTTCCTGCGCGAATACGGCCCCAGCGTCGCCTTCGGCATTCCCGGCGCGCTGATGTTCCTGGCCACTTTCATCTTCTGGCTGGGCCGGCATCGCTATGTGCGGGTGCCGCCGACCCGCTACGCGCCGGATCCGGATTCGTTCTTCAACGTCGCCCGCACCGCGCTGACCACCCAGGCGCCGGGGCAGGGCAATCCGGGCCTGATCGTGGCCGCGTTCGGCGTGGTGCTGGCGGTGGCGGCGCTGTCGCTGACCGTGCTGCCGGCGATGGGCTTCGTCAAAAGCGCCTGTCTGGCGCTGGGCCTGCTGATCGGCTTCGGCGGCTACGGCATCTCGCTGCAACTCGACCGCGCCCGCGGCAAGCATCCCGACGCCGCGGTCGACGGCGTGCGCGCGGTGCTGCGCATCCTGATCGTGTTCGCCTTCGTGACCCCGTTCTGGTCGCTGTTCGACCAGAAGGCGTCGACCTGGGTGCTGCAGGGCCAGAAGATGGTGGTGCCGACCGACCTGTGGTGGTGGCCGACCTGGCTGATCTCCGGCGAAGGCGGCGCGCGCGCGGCGGCCTCGCAGATGCAGGCGATCAATCCCTTGCTGGTGATGCTGCTGATCCCGTTCAACAACCTGCTGCTGTACCCGGCGCTGCGCCGGATCGGCCTCAACCCCACGCCGTTGCGGCGCATGGGCTTCGGCATCGTCATGGCCGGCCTGTCGTGGGTGATCGCCGCGGTGCTGCAGTTGTATATGGACGCCGGCCACCCCATGTCGCTGGCATGGCAGATCCTTCCCTACATCCTGCTGACCCTCGGCGAGGTTCTGGTCTCGGCGACCGCGCTGGAGTTCGCCTACAGCCAGGCGCCGCCGGCGATGAAGGGCGTGATCATGGCCATGTGGTACCTGACCAGCACCTTCGGCAACCTGTGGGTGATGCTGACCAACGCGGCGGTGCGCAACGAGACGGTGATCGGCCATATCGCCGCCACCGGCCTGAGCGAGAACGCGTTCCTGATGTTCTTCTTCGCCGGCTTCGCCTTCGCGGCGGCGGCCGCGTTCGGCCTGTACGCGCGCAATTACCCGATGCAGGACCATTACCGCGCGGTCTGATCGCCGCCGTCCACGCTTGATGCCCCGATTCGATAACAAGAGCCCGACCCGACCATGATCACCTATGTCCTGATCGCCGTGACCGTGCTGGTGTCGTGGCAGGCGTTCGAGAAGCGCCGCCTGTACGAACGCCTGGTGCTGTGGCCCCCGGGCGTGGAGCGGTTCCGCCAGTACGACCGCCTGCTGACCCACGGGTTCGTGCATGCCGACTGGATGCACCTGCTGTTCAACATGATCACGCTGTATTTCTTCGGCCGCGCGGTCGAGAGCGTGTTCAGCCAGTTGGTCGGGCCGGTGGTGTTCGTGTTCTTCTACCTGTCGGCGATCGTGGTCGCGATCCTGCCCAGCTACCTGCGCCATCGCAAGGACAGCGGCTACGTCAGCCTGGGCGCGTCCGGCGCGGTCTCGGCGGTGCTGTTCGCGTTCGTGCTGGTGTCGCCGTGGAGCTGGATCATCGTGTTCGTGATTCCGGTGCCGGCGGTGGTCTACGCGATCGCCTACGTCGCCTATTCGTACTGGATGGACAAGCGCGGCGGCGACAATATCAACCACAGCGCGCATCTGTCCGGGGCGATCTACGGCCTGCTGTTCATGCTGCTGATGGAGCCGCGCATGGGCCTGTTGTTCCTGCAGAAACTGGCCAGTCCGAGCCTGCCGAGCTTCTTCGGCTGAGGCCGGCGGCCACGGCCGCCGCGCCGGGTGATGTCTCGAATGCGAAAACGGCGGCCATGGGCCGCCGTTTTTTGTGCTGCGCGCCGTGGCGGCGCAGCGGACCGGTCGAGCGGCTCAGGCCGCCATCGAATGCTCGGGGAGCGGCTCGCTTTCGCCGTAGGCGGCGGCGAGGCCGGCCTGGATCTCGGCGTCGAGTTCGCGCAGTTCGCTGCCATCGCTGTCGCCGTTGCGGGCGATGTCGTAAAGACGGGCGATCACCGCCTGGGTATGGACGTTGTCGCTGTATTGGTCGATGTGGCGAGTCATCTGGAATCCCCTTCTCTGTTTCCATGTGGACTTACTCACAGTTCTACGCATCTTTCATGCCAGCCGTTTCGGCGGTTTTCGAGGGGCCGAAGTGACGCACGGCGTCAACAGCGGTCGGTCAGGATCAGGCGCGTGACGCGATGCGGCGACTCTCACCGTCGCTCACCCGCCATGAAGGTGATGCGTGCTAACACGGCATTGCGTACACACGCAGGCTGATGTGTTGATGGGGGCAGCCGCTATCATTCGCGCATTCGTAAGACTCGATGAGGAGTGAAGTATGGCGACCAAGAAAACCGGCAAGTCAGTAGCCAAATCAGTGGGCAAATCCGCGGCATCCACCAGCAAGCGCGCCGCGGTCGGCAAGACCGCGCGCAGCGCCGCCGGCAAGACCGCTAGCAAGAAGACCGTGGCGAAGGCCGCGGGCAAGAAAGCCGTGACCAAGAAGGCCGTGGCGAAGAAGGCCGCGGGCAAGCCGGCGCTCAAGAAGACCGTCGCCAAGGCGGCCGGCAAGAAGGCCGCGAGCAAGAAAATCAGCGCTAAAAAGGCCGTGGCGAAGAAGTCTCCGGCCAAGAAACCCGTCGGCAAGGCCGCGGCCAGCAACAAGACTGCGACCAAGAAGGTGGCGAGCAAGAAGGTCGTCGCCAAGAAGCCCGCATCGAAAAAGATCGCGGTGAAGAAGGCTGCGTCGAGCAAGGCGACCGCGAAGAACGTCGCGCCGCGGAAGGGCGCGTCCAAGAAGCTTGTCAGCAAGCCGATCGCGAGCAAGAAGCCGGTAAGCAAGCAGGCTGCGCCGCAGAAGACGGTTCGCGCCGCGAAGCCTGTCGTCGCCAGCAAGCCCGCGGCGAAGCCGGTGATCGTCACTCAGGCGGCCGACAAGCGCGCCTCGGCCAAGCCCGCGCTGGCCAAGAAGTCGGCCGCGCCGGTGAGCAAGCCGGTGGCTTCAAAGCCGGCGGTGTCCAAGCAGGCCGCGTCCAAGCCTGCGCCCGTCCAGCAGGCCGCACCGAAACAAACCCCGGCGAAACAAATCGCAGCAAAGCCTGCGAGCAAGCCGGCGGCAACTCCGGCCGCGGCGAAGCCGCAGACGGCGAGCGCGCCCAAGCCGGCCGCATCGTCCAAGCCGCAGCGCGCGAGTGCGCCGGCTGCCGAGTCCGCGCCGAAAACCGCGACGCCGACAGGCGCTGTGCCCAAGTCCGAGTCGACCTCCGAACCGACGTCCAAGCCGAAGGCCGCGCCCAAGCGCGCAGCCGCCAAGCCGGCCGCCGATGCGGTGACCGCGGCGCCGGAAGCTCAGGCGCCGGTCGAGACGAAGACGCCGGCCGCGGCGAAGCCCAAGGCCGAACGCAAGCCCAAGGCCAAGCCCGCGCCGAGCGTGGAAGCGCCGTCGACGGTACCGGCCGGTTCGCTGGTCGCCGCCGCATCGGCCGGCGAAGCCGCCGCGCCCGCGTTGCAATCCGAACGTCACCAGGGCCGCGCCAGCCAGTCGACCGGCGCCGCCGGCAGCGTCGCCGCGCAGGGCGCCGCCGAAACCGCGGTCGAGGCCGAGACCGCGGCGTCCGAGCGCGACACCGCCACGCCGTCGCCGCGCGAAGACGACGCCGCCAGCGACGCCGCCGACGAGGCCGTGCCGGCCGCGTCGAACGACGCCTCCGACGATGAAGATGCCGGCGAAGGCGATGCAGGCCGCAGCGAGCGCGAGGGCCACATCAGCGCCGAGCAGGCGCTGGAAAACACCCGTCGCCTGCTCGAGGCCAAGCAGGAACAGGCGCGCACGCCGCAGCCGTGGCAGCAGCTCGACGGCGGCCATGGCGGCCACGTCCCGCAGCCCGGCCCGCAGTCCGACAGCGCCGCGCAGAAGGCCGGCGAACTGCATGCCGCCGAAAGCCGGATGGACGCGATCCAGGGTTCCAACAGCACCCAGGACCGCCACAACCAGGGCAAGCGCGATAACCGCGGTTAAGCCGTGCCGCCGGGATCGTCGCCTCGCGGCGATCCCGGCGACCGTGGCGTTCGCCATGGCGAAGCCCGATGCCCGATGCCAGAAGCCAGGAGCCAGGAGCCCGATGCTCGCAGGCTTCGCGGTTGCTGGCGCGATGCCCGGCGCATGCTGGTTTCGCCGCTCATGTAGCGATGCCCGATGGCGCGACGCCCCGGGCTTCGCGGCCTGACGGCGATGCGACGCGCCTGCCGGCTTCGCCGCCCGCGATAAGCCCGACATCCGCGCATTTCGCTGTTTCCTTACCGCACAGGACCGCCCAATGACCGCTTCCGTACAACACGAATCCCGGCAACAGCGCTTCACCGTCGTCGTCGACGGCGTGCAGGCCCTGCTCGAATACCAGATGCGCGACGACCAGCTCGTCATCACCCACACCGGCGTACCCGAGGCGATCGGTGGCCGCGGCGTCGCCAGTGACCTGGTCAAGGCTGCGTTCGAATACGCGCGCGACAACGGCTACAAGGTGCGTCCGGCCTGCTCGTACGCCGCCGCCTGGGCTGAACGGCATCCGGAGTATTCGCAGCTGTTGGCGTAAACCCGCAGTTCGACTCGGCCCGGCGAAAACCGTCTTGAAGACAGATGGGCCGAGCATCCTGGGCCAGCTCCCTGGATCCAAGTGCGCCAGTCGATCTCGCCGCACCCAAGCGCGACAACCGGCGCCCACTTTGAAAAAGGGGGCGAGCGCCCGGTGGCAATCGAGGTTGCGCAGTATCTGAGCGCGGGGGATTTGCTTTTGGCGCATTGCGCTGCGATCGGACGCTAAGAGCAAATCCCCCCTGGCCCCCCTTTTTCAAAGGGGGGAATGCTTCGGGATAGGGCGTTGGGAGCGAGTGGCGTCGCGCCTTCCAGAAATTCCGTCGATTAATGCCGCCGCACCCAAGCGCGACAACCGGCGCCCACTTTGAAAAAGGGGGCGAGCGCCTGATGGCAATCGAGGTTGCGCATTACCTCAGCGCGGGGGATTTGCTTTTGGCGCATTGCGCCGCGATCCGAAGCTAAGAGCAAATCCCCCCTGGCCCCCCTTTTTCAAAGGGGGGAATGCTTCGGGGCGGGGCGTCGGGAGCGAGTGGCGTCGCGCTTTCCAGAGTTTCCGTCGATTAATTCCGCCGCACCCAAGCGCGACGACCGGCGCCCACTTTGAAAAAGGGGGCGAGCGCCCGGAGGCAATCGAGGTTGCGCAGTGCTTCAGCGCGGGGGATTTGCTCTTGGCGCACTGCGCTGCGATCCGAAGCTAAGAGCAAATCCCCCCTGGCCCCCCTTTTTCAAAGGGGGGAAGCCCTTCGGGTGGGGCGACGCGAGCGGGTAGGGACGTGCCCGCGGCCACGGCGTTTGCTGAATCGGACAACCCGCCGGCGCCCCAGCCCGACCCGCCGCGCTCGCCAATCCGCGGCGTCTGTGCCAGCCTACGCGCCCCTCGCCACCCGCCAGCCGGTTTTCCGGCATGCTTGCCTCATGCGTCTGAACAAACACATCAGCGACACCGGTTTCTGCTCGCGCCGCGAGGCCGACGGGCTGATCGCCGAAGGCCGGGTCACCGTCAACGGCATCCGCGGCCGGGTCGGCAGCGAGGTCGGCGAGGGCGACGAGGTCCGCATCGACGGCGAGATCGTGCGCGCCCGCGTCGCGGTCAAGGGCAAGCGCCAGCATGTCTACATCGCCTTGAACAAGCCGGTCGGCGTGGTCTGCACCACCGAGTCCGGGGTCAAGGACAACATCGTCGATTTCGTCGGCCACGACCGCCGCATCTTCCCGATCGGCCGCCTCGACAAGGACTCCGAGGGCCTGATCCTGCTGACCAGCAACGGCGACATCGTCAACGAGATCCTGCGCGCCGAGAACAAGCTGGAAAAGGAATACCTGGTTGCGGTGAACCACGAGGTCACCCCCGAATTCCTGCGCGGCATGGCCCGCGGCGTGCCGATCCACGGCCAGACCACGCTGCCGTGCAAGACCGGCAAACTCGGCCGCTTCGGTTTCCGGATCGTGCTGGTGCAGGGCCTCAACCGGCAGATCCGGCTGATGGCCTCGCACTTCGGTTTCCGGGTCAAGCAGCTGCTGCGCGCGCGCATCGGCAACGTCAAGCTCGGCCATCTCAAGCCCGGCCAATGGCGCAATCTGACCGATCCGGAACTGCAGGGCCTGCTGCCGCACCGCACCGAGTGGTGAACCGGCACACAACCGGCGCGAGTCGCCGCTGAACTGATCGAATTCGCTCCGCGATCTAGATGTCGGCGTCACGCTTTGCGCGATAATGTCGCGCGAAACATCCATGGACGTCAGTCAAAAGGATTGCTGCATGAAGCGCGTCACCGCCGTCTGTCTGCTTGCCCTGGCCCTGGCGGCCTGCAAGAAGGAAGCCACGCCGCCGCCGGCCGCCAACGCGCCGGCCACCCCCGCGACGACGCTGCCGGCGCCGGTCGCGACCGACGACGGCGCGGTCGAGCTCAAGGAAGTGGTCGAGACCACGCCCAACTACGTGGTCGGCATCACCTACGACACCCAGGCGGCCAAGTACCCGGGCCTGGCGCGCGAGCTCAAGCGCTTCGCCGACGGCGCGCGCGCCGAGCTGGTCGAATCGGCCAACGGGCGCACCGCCAAGGAAAACCCCTCGCCGTACGAACTGTCGTTGACCTTCAACGATGTGCTGGATTCGCCCGCGATGGTCGCGGTGTCCGCCGACGGCAGCAGCTACACCGGCGGCGCCCATGCCGCGCCGCTGATCGCGCGCTTCGTCTGGCTGCCCAAGCAGAACAAGCTGCTCAAGGCCAACGAACTGGTGCCGCAGAAGGCCGGCTGGGACGCGATCTCGCGCTACGTGCGCGAGCAACTGCATTCGGCGTTGTCGCAGCGCATCGACGCCGACGATCCCGCGCCGGCGGTGCGCGCCGAACAGATGGAGACCGGCGCGCGCATGATCGACGACGGCACCGGCGCCGACGCGGCCAATTTCGCCATGTTCGAGCCGATCAAGGCCGCCGACGGCAAGCTCAGCGGCTTGAAGTTCGTGTTCGCGCCGTACGAAGTCGGCCCGTATTCGGACGGCACCCAGATGGTCGAAGTGCCGGCGGCGGTGTTGCTGCCGCATGTGGCGCCGGAGTACCGGGCCTTGTTCGTCGGCGGGGTCTGAGCGGCCCTCACCCCGGCCCTCTCCCGTCAACGGGAGAGGGAGAACCGCATGGCCTCCCTGTAGGAGCGGCGTCAGCCGCGACCGCGAAACCCCATCCACCGCGACACCGACATCGGCCCCGACCCAGCCCCGCAACCAGCCCCGTACCGACGCGCCGAAACACGCCTCCCACGCAACTCAGCGTTCAGCCCAAACAGCGCGATCCGGCACATCGCGCGCCACGCGGTTTGCTATCGTGCCGGCATGCGCGGTGCACCCGAGCCAGCCGGGCGAACCGCCCGGCAAACCGTCTCAGGATGAGCGCCGGCGCGCCGCGCGATGTCACTCCAGCCGATTCACGCAGGCCGCCGCGGAGCGTTGACCGACCGAGCCCACTACGCCGAACGAGGCCGTGATGTCCGTTGCGTCGCTGCGTAAACGAGTCGAAGGCTTGCTGGCCCTGGCCGATGTGCGCATCGGCGGCGACCGGCCCTGGGATATCCAGGTCGAAGACGACGAGTTCTACGCGCGGGTGATCGCGCAGGGCTCGCTCGGTCTGGGCGAGACCTACATGGACGGCAGCTGGCATGCGGTCTCGCTCGACGGGATGCTGGTGCGGCTGCTGCGCGCCCACGTCGACGAGCAGGTGCACGGCTGGGCCGCGATCCTCGACGGCCTGCGCGCGCACCTGATCAACCTGCAGAGCCACCGCCGCAGCTTCACCGTCGGCGAGCGCCACTACGACCTCGGCAACGACCTCTATCGCGCCATGCTCGGCAAGCGCCTGGTCTACAGCTGCGGCTATTGGCGCGACCGCGACGGCCGGCCGCTGCCGGACCTGGATTCGGCCCAGGAAGCCAAGCTCGACCTGGTCTGCCGCAAGCTCGGCCTGAAGCCCGGCATGCGCGTGCTCGACATCGGCAGCGGCTGGGGCGAGGCCTTGAAGTTCGCCGCCGAGCGGTACGGCATCGTCGGCGTCGGCGTGACCGTGTCGCGCGAGCAGGCCGAGTTCGCCCGCGAACTGTGCCAGGGCCTGCCGGTCGAATTCCGCCTGCAGGATTACCGCGACCTCACCGGCCACCACGCCGACGAACGCTTCGACCGGATCTTTTCGCTCGGCATGTTCGAGCACGTCGGCTACAAGAACTACGCGACCTATTTCGACGTCGCGTTGCGCTGCCTGGACCGCGACAGCGACGACGGCGGCCTGTTCCTGCTGCACACCATCGGCGGCAACCGATCGGTGACCCACACCGACCCGTGGATCGCCAAGTACATCTTCCCCAATTCGATGCTGCCCTCGGCCCAGCAGATCGCCGAGCAGGTCGAAGGCCGCTTCGTGATCGAGGACTGGCATAACTTCAGCACCGACTACGACCTGACCCTGCGGGCCTGGCGCGACAACATCGAAGCGGCGTGGGAGCGGTTGGACGCGCGGTACGACGAACGCTTCCGGCGCATGTGGCGGTTCTACCTGGCCGCGTCGATGGCGACCTTCCGCAGCCGCCACGCGCAGCTGTGGCAGGTGGTGCTGTCGCCGGAGGGCGTGCCTGGGGGCTATGTGGCGCCGCGGTAGTGGAGCGAGGAATGAGTTAAGAGGAGTGAGGAACGAGTAAGTGAATAGGAGTGAGCGAAGAGGAGTGAGAAACGAGTAAAAGCGCTTTTACTCACTCCTCACTTCTCTCCACTCACTCCTGCTCAATCACTCCTGCGCCAGCCTGCTATGGCGTGCGTCTTACTCGTGCCTGGCCTTGCGTTTCGGGAGGAGCAAGCGAAGAGGAGTGAGAAACGAGTAAAAACGCTTTTACTCACTCCTCACTCCTCTCCACTCACTCCTGCTCAATCACTCCTGCTCGATCACTCCTGCGCCAGCTTCGAATGGCGAATGCCATACCCGAAATACACCAGCAGCCCCAGGCACAGCCAGATCAGGAAGATCAGCCAGGTGATCGCCGCCAGCTCGGACAGCAGCCAGATCGAGAAGCCGATGCCGATGATCGGGATCAGCGGCACCAGCGGGGTGCGGAAGGACCGGAACAGGTCCGGCTTGCGCACGCGCAGCACCCACACCGACGCGCAGATGACGATGAAGGCCGACAGCACGCCGATGTTGACCAGTTTGGCGACCTCGCTGATCGGCAGGAAGCCGGCGACCAGCGCGGTGAACACGCCCAGCGCGATGGTCGGGCGGTGCGGGGTGCCGTACTTCGGATGGATCTTGGCGAACCAGCCCGGCAGCAGGCCGTCGCGCGACAGCGCGAACCAGATCCGCGCCGCGCCCAGCATGAAGGCGAACAGCACGCTGGCGATGCCGATCACCGCCGAGAACGCGATCGCCTTGGCGATCCACGGCAGGCCGAGCGCGGCGAACGCGTCCGACACCGGCGCGTCGCCGCCCAGGGTGGAGTAGTGGGCGATGCCGGTCAGCACCAGCGACACCGCCAGGTACAGCACCATCGACACGCCCAGCGACAGCAGCACCGCGCGCGGCAGATCGCGTTGCGGGTCCCTGGATTCCTCGGCCGCGGTGGTCAGGGTGTCGTAGCCGAACACCGCGAAGAACACCACCGCCGCGGCGGTGCCGACGCCGGCGAAGCCGAAGTGGCCGACACCGTTCGCATCGATCACGCGCTCGGGAATGAACGGCGTCCAGTTGGCGGTGTTGATGTAGAACACGCCCACGCCGATCACCAGCAGCACCGCGAGGATCTTGATCGCCACGATCAGGGTGTTGAAGCGTGCGCCCCATTCGGTGCGGAACACCAGCAAAGCCGAGACCGCCAGGGTCACGCCGGCGGCGATCACGTTGAACACGCGGCCTTCGCCGGTGCCGATCGCGCCCTGCGCCCACACCGGCAGATGGATGCCGACGCCTTCGAGCAAGACCTGCACATAGCCCGACCAGCCGATCGCCACCACCGCGACGATCAAGGCGTACTCCAATAACAGATCCCAGCCGATCAGCCACGCCGCCAGTTCGCCGAGGGTCGCGTAGCTGTAGGTGTAGGCGCTGCCGGTGACCGGGATCATCCCGGCGAACTCGGCGTAGCACAGCGCCGCCGCGGCGCTGGCGATGCCGGCGATCAGGAACGCCAGCGCGACCGCCGGACCGGCGTTCTGCGCGGCCTGCTGGCCGGCGAGCACGAACACGCCCACGCCGATGATGCCGCCGATGCCGATCGCGGTGAGCTGCCACAGCCCCAGCACGCGGCGGAAGTCCGAGCGCTTGCCGGCCTCCGCCTGCAATTGTTCAACCGATTTGTGCCGCAGGATCTGCGCGACCAGGCTCATCGAATGCTCTCCCCGAATGACGTCGCATCATAGCCGCTGCCGGGCCGGACGGTGGCGCATGGTCCGCAGGCCCTGTCGCTCACAGTTTCGCGGTCGCTTCGTTTGTGTAACTCGCAAGTCCAATCAACATCACAGGAGCGAGTAATGAACGAGAAGTGGAACCGATCTTTTTCCGAGCTGATCCGGCGCAGCCGCCCGGCCTATTGGGGCAATTGGGCGCTCAACGCGCAGGTCCAGCCCGGCGCGATCGGCATCGTCGACCCGAACTCGGGCGACTTCCGCCTGGTGGCCGAGAGCTTGCCGAACCTCAAGGTCAAGCGCCTGCCGGTGTCCAACTCCTGGCAGCTGCTGTCGGAAAACGTCTCGCGCACCGAGGCCAAGGCCGACATCAGCGGTGAAGTCACCGATCCCGACACCGGCGTCAAGGGCGAGGCCGGGGTCGAGGTCAGCTGGTCGATGTCGCAGGTCGGTTCGATCGCGTCGGAATTCTCCTTGCGCGAAGAGGCCTATCTGGAAGAGCTGACCCAGGTCGAGAAGAACCAGGCCTGGCTGGCCCAGCAGGCGGCCGGCGTCGGCTTCGGCGGCAACGGCGAGATCGCCCAGGGCTTCGGCGTGATCACCGGCGTGCTGTACGCCAACAGCGGCCTCAACGTGGGTTCGCAGTCGAAGGACTCGGCGTTCGCGATCGCCGGCCGCGCCAGCGCGGTGCACGAAATGCTCGGCGGCGCGACCGCCAAGGGCTCGTTCACGTCGGTGCGCAAGGCCAAGAGCATTGACAAGCACCTGTGGCCGGATCACGCCAACACGGTGGCGTCGGGACCGGTGCCGATCGCGTACACCTTCGCTTCGTTCGAAGGCAAGCTGCTGATCCCGAACTGGGTCAGCAAGATCGGCGGGTTCGAGATCTTCTTCAACAGCAAGGTCGGCACCACCTACATCGTGGCGGTCGACCTGAGCTACAAGGTCGGCGACAAGACCCACAGCGAATCGTTCGACATCAGCGGCGGCCTGTCGCGCACGGTCGGCAACATTCCGTTGAACGCCACCGACATCAAGGTCCGGGCGCGTTTCAAGGCGTTGAACAGCGACATCTACGAACGCAGCTGGGCGCGTCCGTTGGGCCAGTGGCTGACCGGACAACGCCACATCGACCTGTCCGGCGTGTGGCCGGGCGCGACGCATTTCACTGTGCGCGAAGAGCCGCAGGGCGGCGGCTGATACCGCATCAGCCACGCGGGGACCCGGCGCGCGACGCGCCGGGTCAATAACGGATGGCTCCGGCGCGGCGCGCCGGATCAACATTGAATGGCCCCGGCGCGACGCGCCGGGGCTGGGGAGTCGACGCTCATGCCGTACGAATACGTAACCAGTTTCAACCCGAAGAAGCTGCAGAAAATGCAGGACCCCGAGGCCACCGAGGCGGTGCTGCAGGAGATCGAGACCCTGGCCGGCCAGACCGCGCCGGTGAAGGGCGACCAGATCAATCAATGGCTGGGGCTGCTCGCCCAGAGCGAGATCATGGCGCAGAAGTGGAAAGGCGGCGGCAACCTGATCGAGGTCTATCCCAGCGGCAAGAAGAACGAGGACCGGATCATGATGTCGGTGTCGAACGGCGTGGTGGACATCCAGGACGTCGGCATCAGCCGGCATTGATCGGTTCGGGTCGGAAAGCGCGCGGCGTGCGGATACCGGGGAACCGCCGCGCGCGTGAGTCATGAACATCGCGACGTTGCTTCCCGATCGCCAAGATGGGCTCCCCTCTTTGCAAAAGAGGGGTTGGGGGAGATTCGCTTTTCGTCTGAGGTCAGTCTTCCGGCAACCTCCGCGCGCCCATGAACCCGCACCGAAACCATCGCAGCGAAGCCGCACCCGCCTGAGCCGGCGATGCACCGATTGTCATCCAGCCCGCCCAGACTGGACGCGCGGCGCCGTCGCCGCGCGTCCTTCGCCTGTCCGAGTTAGGATTCCCGCATGCCGCTTTCCCATGCACCGCGCCGCGCCCTGGCCGCGTTGGCGCTGTTGACCGCCAGCCTGACCGCCGTCGCCCTCGACCGGACCCCCGCCATGACCGACGCCTCGCCGTCCGCCGCCGCGCTCGGCCAGCACGGATTGATCGTGATCGCCCATCGCGGCGCCAGCGGCTATCGGCCCGAACACACGCTGGAGGCCTACCGTCTCGCGATCCGAATGGGCGCCGACTTCATCGAGCCCGATCTGGTCGCCACCCGCGACGGCGAACTGGTGGTGCGGCACGAGAACGAAATCTCCGGCACCACCGACGTCGCCGAGCATCCCGAATTCGCCGCGCGCAAGACCACCAAGGTCATCGACGGCGAACACCTGAGCGGCTGGTTCACCGAGGACTTCACCCTCGCCGAACTCAAGACCCTGCGCGCCAAGGAACGCATCCCCCAGATCCGTCCCGGCAATACCCGCTTCGACGGGCAGTTCCAGATCGCCACGTTCAAGGAAGTGATCGCGCTGGCCAAGCAGGAAAGCCGCGACGGGCGGACGATCGGCATCTACCCGGAAACCAAGCATCCGACCTGGTTCGCCAGCGAAGGCAAGCACCTCGACGGCACGCCGATCGGCATTTCACTCGGCGAGAAACTGGTGGCGACGCTGGTCGGCGAAGGCTTCACCGATCCGCGGCGCGTGTACATCCAGAGTTTCGAAGTCGCCAACCTGATCGAACTCAAGCAACGCATCCTGCCCAAGGCCGGCATCGACCTGCCGCTGGTGCAGTTGTACGGCGATTTCCAGCGCGACCGGCCGTACGACTTCGTCTACAACGCAGGCCGACACGCCGATCTGAAGGCGATCTACGGCGGCTTGATCCAGGCGATCCCCGGCGGCATCGACGATACGACGCCGTTCGCGGCATTGACCGAAGCCGATGCGCTGGCGTGGATGAAGCAGCATTACCTGTCGGGCCTGGGCCCGTCGACCGCGAGCCTGATTCCGCGCGTGGCGCTGCCGGCCAAGCGCGACGCCGACGGCGACGGCCGCGCGCTGCTGAGCACGCGCAACACCGGTTTCATCCATCCCGTGCTCGGCCGCGCGCTGGCGTTGGGATTGCAGGTTCATCCCTACACCGTGCGCGCCGAAGAGCCGTTCCTGACCCAGAGCGCCAACGGCGTCGACCAGAGCGCGCTGGCGCAGGCCTTGCAGCTGTACGGCCTGGGCGTGCAGGGATTCTTCATCGACCAGCCCGATATCGGCGTCGAGGCGCGCGAATTGTTTCTGCGTCAGAACCGGATCGTCGCGCCGGCATCGCATTGATCGCGGCGTGACGGTCACGCCGCGGCGCGGGCCGAGCGGCTTTGGATGCATCGGCAACGGCGCAAACCACGTCGGCCCCCTGTAGGAGCGGCGTAAGCCGCGACCGCGCATCGAACCGACGCCGCGAACGTGTAGGTCCGCGGTCGCGGCTCGCGCCGCTCCTACAGTCGGCCGATACGGCCACGCGGTTTTGGATGCATGGGCAACGGCGCAAGCCACGTCGGCCCCCTGTAGGAGCGGCGTAAGCCGCGACCGCGCATCCGACCGACGCCGCGAACGTGTAGGTCCGCGGTCGCGGCTCGCGCCGCTCCTACAGTCGGCCGCTGCGGCCACGCGGCTTTGGATACATGAGCAACGGCGCAAGCCACGTCGGCCCCCTGTAGGAGCGGCGCAAGCCGCGACCGCGCATCCGACCGATGCCGCGAACGTGTTGGTACGCGGTCGCGGCTCGCGCCGCTCCTACAGTCGGCCGACGCGGGCACGTGGCTTTGGATGCATGAGCAATGGCGCAAGCCACGTCGGCTCCCTGTAGGAGCGGCGTAAGCCGCGACCGCGCATCCAACCGACGCCGCGAACGTGTCGGTCCGCGGTCGCGGCTTACGCCGCTCCTACAGTCGGTCGACGCGGTCACGCGGCTTTGGATGCATGAGCAATGGCGGAAGCCACGTCGGCCCCCTGTAGGAGCGGCGCAAGCCGCGACCGCGCATCCAACCGACGCTGCGAACGTGTAGGTCCGCGGTCGCGGCTCGCGCCGCTCCTACAGTCGGCCGACGTGGCTATGACTCAACCCAGCGCCGCTTCCAAGGTCGCGCCGCAATCGGCCTGCAGCTTCAAGGTGGCGATATCGTCGGCGCGGGTGACGCCGCGGTTGAGCAGGGCCAGCGGCAGGCCGGCCTCGCGCGCGGCGCGGGCGAAGCGGAAGCCCGAATAGACCATCAGCGAGGAACCGACCACCAGCATCGCATCGGCCTGCGCCAGGGCCTGTTGCGCGGCGGCGACGCGGGCGCGCGGCACGTTCTCGCCGAAGAACACCACGTCGGGCTTGAGCAGGCCGCCGCAGTGGTCGCACACCGGCGTGGCGAAGCGCTCGAACGCCAGGCCTTCCAGATCGGCGTCGCCGTCGGGCAGCGCGGCGGCGCCGAGGTCGCGCCAGTCGGGATTGCGCTGCGCCAGTTCCGCCTGCAGCGACTCGCGCGCGCGCCGCGCGCCGCAATCCAGGCAGACCACTTCGTCGAGCCGGCCGTGCAGGTCGACCACGTCGCGGCTGCCGGCGCGCGCGTGCAGGCCGTCGACGTTCTGGGTCACCAGGGTGTGGGCGTCGTCGCGTTGCTGCCAGCGCGCGAGCGCGGTGTGTCCGCGGTTGGGCCGGGCGCTGGCGAAACCGGGCCAACCGACGAAGCTGCGCGCCCAGTAGCGGGCGCGGGCGCGCGCATCGCCGACGAAGGCGCGGAAATCGATCGGCGGCTTGCGCTGCCAGGCGCCGCTTTCGTCGCGGTAATGCGGAATGCCCGAATCGGTGCTGATGCCGGCGCCGGTCAGCACGAACACCCGTCGATGCGGACGCAGCCACTCGCGCAGCGTCTGCGCCGCGGCATGCGCATCGGTGGCAGGATCGGTGGCGGCGGTGGAAGGATCGATCGGGCTCATGCGTGCGCGGCCGGTGGGATTCAACTGGGACTGCCGACGATATGGTGGCTTGAACGGGACGAGCCAAGGGGCGCTACGCTGGCGCTGCGCAAGCCGACTCAAGCCACGCGCCTCAAATATCGATCGGCCGAACCCGCTTGACCGGCCCCCACGCCTGCATTTCCTCCTGCGTACAGCCTTCGTAGTAGTCGGCGAACAGGCTCTCGCAATCGTCGCCCAGAAACGCCGCGCCCTCGCTCCACACGACGCACCAGAACGGCGCTCGGGTCGGCCCATGGCGGGTGCCGTCGCAGATCGTCGAGCAGGCCAGCGCGATCGACAGGTCGCGCGCGATCAGCAGGCCCAGTTCGTAGGCATCGCAGTCCTGCTTGACGATGATCGTGTCGACGACGAACGCGAATTCGCTGGGGTGGGGCCGTACTTCGATCACGATATCGCCCGCGCGCGATCGCTCGCCGAGCTCACTGTCCCAACACAGGCGCGCCCACGGCGCATGCCGCGCGAACACGGTTGCGATCGTTGTCCGATCGGGCGCTCGGGTCGATCCGATCCACATGGCGCTGACTCGCGGCGGCGTCGCTGGATACGACGAACCGCAAGATTACTGCACATGCGCCGGGCCGCGCGGTCGCCGTCGGCGCAAACAAGAAGGCCGCCCGGATCGCTCCGGGCGGCCTGGCGACCGCAAAGGGGTATTCGCGGATCGCCGGGGGAAGGTCGAGCGCCGGTCACGCGCGCGAGGCGCGGGCCGGGCTCACCGGGTTGCATCGCTCACTGAACTACTTCGCTCATCCCGCCACGTCGCTCACCACACCACGCCCGCGCCGACCGTCACGCCGACATCGCCGCGCGAATTGCTGTTGCCCGACAGCTTGTACACGTAGCGACCGTCCTCGGTGATGGTCGAGATGCCGATCGCGAAGCCGCTTTCGCCGCGGAACGAACTGGCCGCGATCGCCGCCATGCTCTTGCCGGGCATGTACGACTGCGGCAGGCCCGCGACCGCCATCGCCGAAGCCACGCCGGCGCTGGCCTTGTCGTCGAGCTGGCCGATCTCGCGACGCAGGGTGTTGCCCCAGTTGTCGGTGTACTGGTTGGAGGTGTTGATCGCCCGGTTCACGCCCTCGTTGAGCTGCTGCACGTTGACCGCGTCGGTGTTGGCGGTGCCGGCGCGGACGTTGCGGATGTTGACCGCCGCGCCGCCGTTGTTGAGCGTGACCTGGGTGTTGTTGACGCTGCCGTCGACGTTGGTGTCGTAGCGCACGGTGCCGGCCTGCGACGCCTTGAGCTGGGCGACGTTGACCGCATCGTTGTCCTGCGCGCCGGCGGCGACGTTGACGATCTGCCGCTGCTGTCCGGCATTGCCGACCGAGACGGTGTTGGCGCGATCGGCGACCGCGCCCTGGCCGAGCGCGACCGCGCCCGATGCGCTGACGCTGGCGCTTTCGCCGACCGCGACCGCGTTGGTGGCGCCGGCCGCGATGGTGCTGTTGGCGCCGACCGCGGTGCTGCCGTCGGCGTTGACGCGCGCATTGCCGCCGACCGCGGTGTCGTTGGCGCCGGCGGCGTAGCTGTCGCCGCCGATCGCGGTGGCATGGCTGCCGCCGGCGTTGGCGCTGGCGCCGACCGCGACGCCGCGCGAACCGGCCGCGACCGAGGCGTTGCCGGTGCCGTCGATGGCGATGCGCGGATCGGGTCCGGGATTGCCCGGCGGCAGGTTGTCGATGCGGTTGTTGATGTTGGTCAGGCTGGCATCGACCGCGGCGAAGGCGGCGCCGACGTTGCTGTAGTTGCCGCCCTGGACGGTGAAGTTCGGCGCGCCGAACACGCCGCCGTTGAACAGCGAACCGCCGCCGAAGATCGAGGCGACGGCCGCGCCGATGTCGTGGATCTGGCCGCCGTTGACCGCCTGCAGGCTGCCGGCCGCGATCTGGCCGTTGGCGAGGTTGTCGAGCGTGGTGCCGGTGCCGGCCGGCCCGCGCAGGGTGATGTTGCCGTAGTCGGGATTGCCGGCGCCGTCGTCGTCGTATTGCACGGCGAAGGCGTTGCCGGCGTTGATGTTGCCGTCCAGCGCGCTCAGCGCCGAACCCACGTCGTTGTAGGTGTTACCGCCGATCAGATAATTCGGCGCGGTGAACGTACCGCCGGCGTTGAACACCGAGCCGCCGCCGAACAGGTTGGCGATCGAAGTCCCCAGGCCGAAGATCTGCCCGCCGTTGACGCCCTGCAGACTGCCGGCGGCGATCTGGCCGGCGGCGAGGTTGTCGAGCACGGTGCCGGTGCCGGCCGGGCCGGCGAGGGTGATGTTGCCGTAGTCGGGATTGCCGGTGCCATCGTCGTCGTAGCGCACGGCGAAGGCGTTGGCGCCGCTGACGCCGCCGTCGAGCGCGGCCAGCGCGGCGCCGACGTTGTTGTAGCCGGTGCCGTCGATGATGTAGTTCGGGGCGGTGAAGGTACCGCCGGCGTTGAACGCCGCGCCGCCGCCGAACACCGCCGCGGTGGCGCTGCCGACCGCGAAGATCTGCCCGCCGTTGACCGCTTCCAGGCTGCCGGCCGCGATCTGGCCGGCGGCGAGGTTGCCGATCAGGGTGCCGGTGCCGGCCGGCCCGCGCAGGGTGATCGCGCCGTAGTTCGGATTGCCGGCGCCGTCGTCGTTGTATTGCACCGAGAACGCATCCGCCGTGGCCAGGCCGGTGTTGATCGCCGCCAACGCCGAACCGACATTGTTGTAGCCGTTGCCGTCGATGACGTAGTTCGGCGCGGTCACGGTGCCGTCCGCGGCGACGCCCGCGCCGCCGCCGAGGCGTTGCGCGTTGGACTGGCTGATCGCGAACACCTGGGCGCCGTTGATCGCCTGGGTGCTGCCGGCGTTGACCAGGCCGGCGCGCACGTTGGAAATCGTGGTGCCGCCCGCGCCTTGCAGGGTGACGTTGCCGAAATCGGGCACGCCGCCGGTGTCGTTGTACTTGACCGCGAACGGATCGGCCGCCGCGGTCGCCAGCGCGCCCTGCAACTGAGCGAGGTTGACCGCGTCGCTGCCGTTGCTGCCGGCGGCGACGTTGGTGAGCTTGCGGGTCGCGCCGGCCGCGCCGATCGAGACTTCGCCCGAGGACGTCTGCGGCGCGGCCAGGCCGAACGCGGTGTAGCCGGTCTGTGCGCCGACCGCGGTGCTCGAACCCGCGCCGAGCGCGACGCTGTTGGCGTGAGTCGAGGTCGCGCCGAAGCCGAGGATGGTCTGACGGTTGGCGTTGCCGAAGCTGTTGTCGCCGATCACCACCGAATTGCCCAGGCGCGCGGCGTAGTTGGTGTCGGGGCCGCCGGTGAAACCGGCCGCGGCCGCGGTGATGGTGGGCAGCTGATGGCGCGCGTTGGTGCCCATCACGATGGTGTTGGAACCGTTGGCGTAACTGCCGTCGCCGATGATGGTCTGGTTGTTCTGCGCGGCGTTGGTGCGCCAGGTGCAGGCCAGGCCGATGATGACGCACGAGGCGCTGTTGTTGTTGCCGGTGTAGTTGCTGTCCTGGAACTGGATGTAGCTGTCGGACTGGACCGCGCCGATCAGGGTCAGGTGATTGGCCGGCTGGTTGCCGTCCAGGTCGAGCACGTTCGGCGCCTGCACCAGGTTGAGGATCAGCGACAGATACGAGTAGTTGAAATTCGCGCGGTCGATGGTCAGGCAGCCGGTGCCGAGCAGGCCGCAGGCTTGATAGTCGTTGCCCAGCAGCCAGTTGCTCAGGTAGGCGCTGATGCCGGGCAGGGTGTTGTTCAAGGCCGGCGGCGGTTCGATCACGCTCATCGGCGAGACCATGCCGCCGTCGTCGAAGGCGCTGGCCGAGCTCCAGGTGGAACGGTTCGGCATGCCGTCGAAGACCAAGGGCAGCAGCGGCGCTTCGCTGTCGAGGACCGCATCGCTGGTGCTCGCTTCGGAGGTGGCGGTGTCGTCGCTCGCGATCTTCGACGCCGCGGTTTCGACCTCGGCCTTGATCGCGGATTCGAGTTCGGCCGCGGTCGCGGCGATGGGCATCAGCCCCATCAACCCCGCGGCGATGCATCCGCTCAACAGGGAGATGCGCACGCGTCGCGCGCGGTCCGGCGCTTGCTGGGCGAGGGGCGCTTGCTTGCCGTGGTTCGGGTTGCGTCTGGTCATGACAGCCTCCGTCATTCGATAGCGGTAGGCCGATCGACATCCGGGCGGAACGGGTGGTGGAGTGACGCGCTGCAAGCAGGCCGCGAGGCCGCGATGGAATTCCCCTTTCCCCCTGATGCCGTGACTGCCGTGTTCGCTGGCACGGTCGGTACGTCGGCGAATTCAGGCTAGGCGCGGCTCGGGGTGCAACACACTCACCTCCGCTCACGCTTCGGATTGATGCGCGGACAACGAAAAACGGCGGCCGTAATGGCCGCCGTTCCGCGTTACCGGCGTCGCGATCGACGCGATGCGATGCGAACTCAGTTGTTCGAGCGCACGATCGTGCACAGATACCCCATGCCGCGCACCGCGCGCAGCGGCAACGGCAACGGGCTCATCAGCGCGACTTTCTTGCGCAGGCGATAGATCAGCATTTCCAATCTATGCGGATCGAAGTCGTAGACGTCGCTGGTCAGCGAACCGATCAGGCTGTCGTGCGAGACCGGATGCCCGCCCGCGCCGGTGTTGACCAGGCGCAGCAGCACGTTGCGCTCGGGCGCGCTCAGGTCGATCGACGCGCCCTCGGGCGTGCGCAGGGTCCAGCCGTCCAGCGCCAGTTCCCATTCGGGCTGTCCGGCGCCGGCCCGCGCCGGCATCGCGCGCATGTGGTGCTGCAGGCTGTGCATGGCGGTGACCACGGCGGCGAGTCCGTCCAGGTCGACCGGCTTGGCGAAACAGGCGTCGGCGATCTCGTGGTAGGAATCGGCCTCGCCGTGGCAGCCGGCCTGCGCGTCGAGCACGATGATGCCGATGTCGGAGTGCTGGCGCAGATGCAACGCGACCGAGCGCGGGTTGTCGTCGGGCAGGTCGCTGGCGATCACCGCGATGTCGCACGGCGCGGTCAACAGGTTTCGGTACAGCGCGGTCGCGTTGGCGCATTCGACGATCGCGAACTGGCGCGTCTGCAGCGAATGCAGGATCTGCTGGCGAAGGTCGGGATCGCGCTCGACCACGGCGATGCGCCGGGCGTTGCGGTTGTCGGCGCCGGACGCGCCTGAGCTGCTGGAACTGCTGGCCTGGAATGCGCTGATTGCGGCCATCCTGGTGTCCCCTGTTTTGATCGAACTACCAACTGTTTCTTATGTAGAAACAGTGCCGGTCGATGTCCAATATCAGGTTACGGGCTCCCTCGAAATCTAATGTGACATAGATCGGGGTTTATACAAAGTATTGAATTGACGGGGAAATAAGTCCCGATAATTAGATCGAGATAACAAAAATAATGTGCCCCGATGAGCCCTGAAACGCAGAAAAGGCCGCCCACCGGACAGGTGGACGGCCTTCTGTTACTGCCTCGGGGGGCCGGGCTGAACTATTTACTCTTTCGTGCCCTTGGCCGGGGCGGCCGGCGCGGTCAGGCCGCGGCGTTCGAGCAGCGGCTGGATCTTCGGATCGTGGCCGGAGAAGTCGCGGAACAGCTGCAGCGCGTCCTTGCTGCCGCCGCGCGAGAGCAGGGTGGCGCGGAAGCGGTCGCCGTTCTCGCGGGTCAGGCCGCCGTGCTGCTTGATCCATTCCACGGTGTTGGCGTCGAGCACCTCGGACCAGATGTAGGCGTAATAACCAGCCGCGTAGCCGCCCATGATGTGGCTGAAGTACGGGGTGCGGTAACGCGGCGGGACCGGCGGGTAGAAGATGCCGTCCTTCTTCAGCGACGCGGTTTCGAACGCCATCACGTCCTTGGGCGCCGGCACCTTGGAGGCGTCGCCGATCTGGTGGTAGTTCTGGTCCAGCATCGCCGCGCCGAGGTACTCGGTGGTGGTGAAGCCCTGGTTGAACTTGGACGCGGCCAGGACCTTGTCCAGCAGTTCCTTCGGCATCGCCTCGCCGGTCTGGTAGTGCTTGGCGTAGTTGGCCAGCACCGACGGCCAGTCGGCCCACATCTCGTTGACCTGGGAGGGGAACTCGACGAAGTCGCGCGGCACGCTGGTGCCGGAGAAGTACGGGTACTTCACGTTCGAGAACATGCCGTGCAGCGCATGGCCGAACTCATGGAACATGGTGGTGACCTCGTCCCAGGTCATCAGCGTCGGCTTGCCGGCCGGCGGCTTGGGGATGTTGAGGTGGTTGGCCACGACCGGCAGGGTGCCGAACAGTTCGGACTGGTCGACGTAGGAGTTCATCCACGCGCCGCCGCGCTTGGAATCGCGCGCGTACATGTCGGCGATGAAGATCGCCAGCTGCTTGCCGTTGGCGTCATAGACGTCGTAGGCGGTGACGTCGTCGCGGTACAGCGGCAGGTCGGTGCGCTGCTTGAACTTCAGGCCGTACAGCTGGCCGGCGGCGTAGAACACGCCGTTCTCGAGCACGTTCTTCATTTCGAAGTAGGGCTTGAGCTGGGCCTCGTCGAACGCGAACTTTTCCTTGCGCACCTTCTCGGCATAGAACGCCCAGTCCCACGGCTCGAGCTGGAAGCTCTTCTCGCCCTTGGCGGCCTGTTCCTTGTCGATCATCGCCTGCAGGTCGGCCGCCTCGCGCTTGGCGTTGGCGACCGCGGCCGGTGCGAGCTGGCCGAGCATGTTGTTGACCGCTTCGGGGGTCTTGGCGGTTTCGTCGTCGAGCACGAACGCGGCGTAGTTGGCGAAGCCCATCATCTTGGCGCGCTCGGCGCGCAGGGCGACGACCTTGGACACGATCGCGGTGTTGTCGTACGCGTTGCCGCGGCTGCCGCGCGCGACCGAGGTCTTGTGCAGCTTCTCGCGCAGGGCGCGGTTGGTCAGGTCGGTTTCCGGCGGCTGGCCGGTGGTGTTGAGCAGGGTCAGCAGATACTTGCCTTCGAGCTTGCGCGCCTTGGCCGCTTCGGCCGCGGCGGCGATGCGCTCGTCGGACAGGCCGGCCAGTTCTTCCTTGGTGTCGACCACGATCGCCGAATCCTTGACCTCGGCGAGCACGTTCTTGCTGAACTTCGCGCCCAGCTCGGCCAGTTCGGAGTTGATCGCCTTGACCCGGGTCTTCTGCGCCTCGGTCAGGTTGGCGCCGGCGCGGACGAAGTCGGCGTGGTAGCGCTCGATCAGGCGCACGCCCTCGGCGTCCAGGCCCAGCGTGTCGCGCTTTTCGTACAGCGCCTTGATCCGCGCGAACAGCTTCGGGTTCAGCGAGATCGCATCGCGGTGCGCCGACAGCTTGGGCGCGTATTCCTGCTGCAGGTTCTCGCGGGTCGGGTTGGTGTCGGTGCCGGTCAGGTTGAAGAAGGTCGAGACCGAGCGGCTGAGGATCTGGCCCGAACGCTCCATCGCGACGATGGTGTTGTCGAAGGTCGGCGCTTCGGGGTTGTTCGCGATCGCGTCGATTTCCTTGATCTGGTCGGCCATGCCGCGATCGAAGGCCGGGGCGAAATCGCTGTCCTTGATCTTGTCGAACTGCGGGAACTGCAGCGGCAGCGGGCTTTGCTGGAAGAACGGGTTCGAAGTCGATTGGGCGTTGGTCACGGCTTTATCGGTCTTGGCGGCTTGGGGAGCCTGGGCCTGGGCATTGTGGGCCAGGCCGGGAACGGTGGCGATCAGGGCCACGGCCAGCGCCAGCGCGAGCGGATGCTTCATCGGTACGAACCTCGTCAAAAGGAATCCCGAAGCCTACCCGATGGGGCCGTGGCCAGCCCATGACGAAAGGCATGGGCCGCGAAACCCGGGTTTCGCAAGGCCCCGCGGCCCGATGTGCGCGGACCGGCCTGCCTGGATCGAGCATGACCATTCACCCACGGATACGCCGCCGCGAGCGGTTTACACTCCGGCGACCTTCACCTGGGGAGCGGGCGATGCGAACCCTTCACCGCCGACCTGGCAAGCGCTCATGACCACGCCGGGCGCGCGCGCCTTCGTGCCGATGCTGCATGTCGCCAGCCTGCCGCGGGCGATCGCGTTCTACGCGGCGCTGGACTTCCACGCCACCGAACTGCATCAGCAGCCCGACCGCGACGACCCGACCTGGGCCTGGATGCAAAGCCCCGGCGGCGCCGAATTCATGCTGGTCCAGGCCGACGCGCCGATCGACGACGGCGTCCAGGGCGTGCTGTTCTACGTCTATTGCGACGACGTGGTGGCGATGCGCGAACGCGTGCTCGCGGCCGGCCTGGCCGCCGGCGAACTGACCTATCCGTTCTACCGCCCCAACGGCGAATTCCGCCTCAGCGATCCGGACGGCTACGTCCTGATGGTCACACACGCCGGCGATTGACCGTCCCCTTTCACATTCATTCCTCTATCCGACACCGGAGCCGCACCCGATGAAATCCCCGCGTCCGCAGTCCGTTACCCGTTTCGCGCTCGCGCTGTGCCTGGTCCCCGGCCTGTCGGTGGCGTTCGCCGCGACCGCGCTGGCGGCGCAGACCACGCGTTATCTCGCCCTGGTCGACGGCGGCAAGCAGGCCGGCCAGCAGGTCGTGACCCGCGCCGACGACGGCACCACCACGGTCGAGTTCGTGTTCAAGGACAACGGCCGCGGGCCCGAGCTCAAGGAAACCTACACCCTGGCCGACGACGGCACCTACCGCACCTATGCGGTGCAGGGCACTTCGACTTTCGGCGCCAAGGTCGACGAAAGCTTCCAGCGCACCGGCGAACAGGTCAGCTGGAAATCCAAGTCCGACGCCGGCCAGGCGACGGTGCCGGGCGTCGGTCTGTACTCGCCGCTGGGCGGCACGCCGGCCGGGATCTCGGTCGCGCTCGGCGCGCTGGCCAAGCACAACGGCAAGCTGCCGCTGTTGCCCAACGGCACGCTGAGTTCGAGCAAGCTCGGCGAAGCGCAGGTCACGCGCGACGGCAAGACCCAGACCGTGCAGCTGCTGGCCTTGACCGGGCAGGGCTTCACTCCGAATTTCGTCTGGGCCACCAGCGAGGCGCAGCCGCGCCTGTTCGCCTTCATCTTTCCGGGTTATCTGCAGTTGATCGAAGAGGGCTGGCAGGCCAACGCCGCGGCCCTGGAAACCCAGCAGAAAGCCGCCGAAGGCAAGCTGCTGGTCGATCTGCGCAAGAAGCTCGGCCATCGGTTCGCCGGCACCACGGTGTTGCGCGACGTGCGCGTGTTCGACAGCGAACACGCCAGCCTCGGCGCGGCCACCGACGTGGTGATCGCCGACGGCAAGATCGTCTCGGTCGGCAAGGCCGATGCCAAGCTCAAGGCCGACCGCGTCGTCGACGGCGGCGGCAAGGTGCTGATGCCGGGCCTGTTCGACATGCACGGGCATGTGTCGCGCTGGGACGGCGGCCTCAACATCGCCGCGGGCGTCACCACCGTGCGCGACATGGGCAACGACAACGCGACCTTGCAGCAGATGATCGGCGAGATCGAAGCCGGCACGCTGATGTCGCCGGGCGTGGTGCCGGCCGGTTTCATCGAGGGCGAAAGCCAGTTCTCGGCGCGCAACGGCTTCGTGATCAAGAACCTCGACGAAGCCAAGAAGGCGGTCGACTGGTATTCCGAACACGGTTATCCGCAGATCAAGATCTACAACTCGTTCCCGAAGGCGGTGCTGCGCGACACCGTCGCCTACGCGCACAGCAAGGGCATGCGGGTGAGCGGGCACGTGCCGGCGTTCCTGCGCGCGCAGGACGTGGTCGATCAGGGCTTCGACGAGATCCAGCACATCAATCAGTTGATGCTGAATTTCTTCGTCGACGACAAGACCGATACGCGCACGCTCCAGCGCTTTTACTTGGTAGCGGATAAAACCGCCGACCTGGACTTCGATTCCAAGCCGGTGCAGGACTTCATCGCGACCCTGGCGAAGAAGCAAATCGCGATCGATCCGACCCTGGCGACGTTCGAGTTCCTGCATCAGCGCGACGGCGAATTGTCGCCGATCGTGGCCGGCATCGAAGACCATCTGCCGCCGGACGTGCAGCGCGGCCGCCGTTCGGCGGAAATGAACATCCCCGACGACGCCACCGCGGCGCGTTACACCAAGTCCTACGACAAGCTGGTCGAGTTCGTCGGCCGCGCCTACAAGGCCGGCGTGCCGCTGCTCGCGGGCACCGACGAAATCCCCGGTTTCACCCTGCAGCACGAACTGGCCTTGTACGTGCGCGCCGGCCTGACCCCGGCGCAGGCCTTGCAGGTCGCGACCTGGAACGCGGCGAAGGTGGCGCGCATGCTCGACAACCGCGGCTCGGTGACGGTCGGCAAGCGCTCGGACCTGATCCTGATCGACGGCGATCCGACCAAGGACATCGGCGACATCCGCAAGGTCTCGCTGGTGCTGCGCGGCGACACCGCGTACTACCCGAGCGAGGTGCATGAGGCGCTCGGGGTGAAGCCGTTCGCGGCGGCGGCGAAGGTGACGGTCGCCAAGTGAGTCGCCGGCGGTGACGTCGCAGGGCCTGCGTCGCGGCGCAGGTCCGCGATTGCACGGCAGGTTCTGCCTGACTGACCAAGCACCCGCCCGAAGCGATCTCCCCCCCTAGAAAACCCGTGCTTTTCCCCCCTTTGAAAAAGGGGGGCAGGGGGGATTTGCTTTCCCCACAGCAAGGCGACTGATCCCACACGGGCCAAAGCAAATCCCCCGCGCTGTCCATGCGTCGCGTCAAGCGGCCACGCCGGGCGCTCGCCCCCTTTTTCAAAGTGGGCACGGATCGTACGGCTTCGGCCAAGGCGGGCTAGCCTGCCCCCGACCCCCGACCCCCGACCCCCGACCCCCGACTCCCGACTCCCGACTCCCGATTCCCGATTCCCGATTCCCGATTCCCGTCCCCCGAATCCCGAATCCCGAATCCCGAATCCCGAATCCCGAATCCCAAACTGAGCACCGACTCTTTAATGATTTGGTAACATTCGCCGGTCAATGAGCCGACCACGGCGCGGGCAGCTCCGCGTCTGAACCGCCAAGGGGCGGTCCGATCGCCCATCGCCGTCAGCCCATGCCCGAGGGGAGCATGACGCCGCGGCGGTTTCCCAAGCACTGGCGCCCCACGCGCCGCGTCCACCGAGAAACCCCGACCATGTCCCAGCACGCCCGTGCTCCCCGTCGTCTTGCCCCGCGCAGCCACGCTCTCGCGCTCGCCATCGGCCTGACCCTCATCACCGCGGTTCCCACCGCCGCTTTCGCCCAAGACACGACCGCCGCCGCGCCCGCCGAAGGCGAAGCCAAGACCCTCGACGCGCTGATGGTGACCGCGCAGCGCAAGGTCGAACGCGCCAAGGACGTGCCGGTCGCGCTCACCACCGTCGATCGCGAAAAGCTGCACGTGCTCGGCTCCGGCGGCGGCGATATCCGCTTCCTGTCCGGCCGCCTGCCCAGCCTCAACATCGAGTCCTCGTTCGGCCGCGCCTTCCCGCGTTTCTACATCCGCGGCCTGGGCAACACCGACTTCGACTTGAACGCATCGCAGCCGGTCTCGCTGGTGTACGACGACATCGTTCTGGAAAACCCGCTGCTCAAGGGCTTCCCGGTGTTCGACCTGGAGAACGTCGAACTGCTGCGCGGCCCGCAGGGCACGCTGTTCGGCCGCAACACCCCGGCCGGCGTGGTCAAGTTCGAATCGGCCAAGCCGACCCGCGAACTGGAAGGCTACGGCCAGATTTCCTACGGCACCTACGGCACCACCAACTTCGAAGGCGCGGTCAGCGGCCCGCTCGGCCCGAACTGGTCGGCGCGCGCTTCGGCGATGTATCAGCGCCGCGACGACTGGGTCGACAACACCAACCCGAACGCGCGCACCAATCCCAAGCTCGAAGGCTACGACGAATCGGCCGCGCGCCTGCAACTGCAGTACGACGGCAGCGACACCTTCCACGCCTTGTTCAACGTGCACGCGCGCCATCTCAACGGCACCGCGCGCCTGTTCCGGGCGATGCTGTTCAAGAAGGGCACGAATAACCTGGTCGACGGCTTCGACGTCGACAAGGTCGGCATCGACGGCCGCAACTTCCAGAAGCTCGACACCTGGGGCGCAAGCGCGCGCCTGAGCTGGGATTTGTCGAACGATCTGACCCTGTACTCGATCACCGGTTACGAAACCGCCGATTCGCTCAGCCGCGGCGACATCGACGGCGGCGTCGGCGCGATGTTCCTGCCCGGCGGCAGCACCCCGGCCGGCATTCCGTTCACCGCCGAATCGGCCGACGGTCTGCCCGACCATCGCCAGATCACCCAGGAATTCCGCCTGGAATCGAACTACAGCGGCCCGCTGAACTGGCAGGCCGGCCTGTTCTATTTCGACGAAGACATCACCGTCGACAGCCTCAACTACGACACCCTGGGCGGCGGCGTGCAGGCCGGTCACGCCCAGCAGAAGCAGCGCAACAAGGCCTGGGCGGCGTTCGGTTCGCTCGAGTACGCGGTCACCGACCGCTTCAAGCTGCGCGGCGGTCTGCGTTACACCCAGGACAAGAAGGACTTCAGCGCCAGCGTGCTGCAGAGCGCGCCGTTCGGCGCGCCGGTGTCGGGCCCGTTCAAGGTCGACACCGACGTCGACGACGTCAGCTGGGATATCAGCGGCGTGTTCCAGGCCACCGACGACATCAACCTGTACGCCCGCGTCGCCAAGGGCTTCCGCGCGCCGAGCATCCAGGGCCGTTTGCTGTTCCAGGTGCCGCCGCAGCCGTCGGTCGCCGACGCCGAGAAGGTGATCTCGTACGAAGCCGGCCTCAAGGCCGACCTGTGGGACAAGCGCGCACGCCTGGGCTTCGCGCTGTTCCGCTACAACGTCGACAACCAGCAGCTCAACGCGGTCGGCGGCGCGCTCAACCAGACCATCCTGGTCAACGCCGACAAGACCCTGGGCCAGGGCTTCGAAGTCGACCTCGACGCCTACCTGACCGACAACCTGATGGTCACCTTCGGCGCCAGCTACAACGACACCGAAATCCAGGACGCCAACCTGTTCGTCGCCCCCTGCGGCGGCGGCTGCACCGTGACCGACCCGACCGTGGTCCGCAACGGTGTGACCCTCGCGGCGATCGACGGCAACCCGCTGCCGCAGGCGCCGAAGTGGGTCTACAACCTGACCGCGCGCTACACCCTGCCGCTGGCCAACGGCAACGAGTTCTACGTCTACACCGACTGGGCGTATCGCAGCGGCGTCAACTTCTTCCTGTACGAGTCGAAGGAATTCCGCGGCAAGCCTTTGGTCGAAGGCGGCCTGCGCGTGGGTTACACCTGGGACAACGGCCGCTACGACGTGGCGCTGTACGGCCGCAACATCCTCGACGAAGTGCGCGCGGTCGGCGGCATCGACTTCAACAACCTGGTCGGTTTCGTCAACGACCCGCGCATCGTGGGCGCGGAGTTCAAGGCGTCGTTCTGATTCCAGCGTGCGTTGCGATTTGACGGACGGCCCGCCTTGTGCGGGTCGTTTGTTTTTTGGGGATTGGGGATTTGGGATTCGGGATTGGGGGAAGTGGGAATCGGGAATCGGGAATTGGGAATTGGGAATTGGGAATTGGGGGCGGGTGCCGGGATGCGGGATGCGGAAATTTCGGCTGGATGGTTGAGCTTGCAACGTGGAAGCTCGATCCGAGACCGGTTCGCTTTTGCTCGTCATCCCCGCGAAGGCGGGGATCCAGAGACTTCAGCGTCATGCCTGGATAAAGCCCTGGATCCCCGCCTTCGCGGGGATGACGTTCTGGTGAGATGGCGCTAAGCCTCTGGATGTCCACCTGCGCTAAACCCTGCAACAACCGAGCGGGTCACCTCACATCGAAACAGAGCCCGCCACCTCACATCCAAACCGTGACGGCCCCGCGACTCTTCGATCCCCGGATGCGATGCCGGCCACCGATCCGGTTCCGTCGACGCCCGCCGTCACCGCCGACGCGCTATCGTTCGCTCAACCCACACACCGAGCGCCGCCATGACCACCGCCTACGATTTTTCCGCCACCGACATCGACGGCCAGTCCCAGTCGCTGGACCGTTACAAGGGCAAGGTGCTGCTGATCGTCAACGTCGCGTCCAAGTGCGGCTTCACCCCGCAGTACACCGGCCTGGAGAAGCTCGAGCGCGAGTATCAGGCGCGCGGTTTCGAGGTGCTGGGCTTTCCCTGCGATCAGTTCGGTCACCAGGAGCCCGGCGACGAGAACGAGATCAAGGAATTCTGCTCGCTGACCTACGACGTGACCTTCCCGATGTACGCCAAGGTCGACGTCAACGGCGACAAGGCGCACCCGCTGTGGAAATGGCTCAAGGACGAAAAGGGCGGTTTCCTCGGTATCGACGCGATCAAGTGGAACTTCACCAAGTTCCTGGTCGGCCGCGACGGCAAGGTGATCAAGCGCTATGCGCCGACGGATAAGCCGGAGTCGATCGCTGGGGATATCGAGAAGGCGTTGGTTTGAGTGGTTTGAGCGGCTCGATCAGCTTCAGCGGTTCGAACGTTCGGTATTGAAAGAAGGCTTCGGCTAAATCGGCCGGAGCCTTTTTTGTTTCGGTTCCTACGAACCCTCCTACCGTCATTCCCGCGAACGCGGGAATCCAGCGACTTTCGTGCGAGAACGTTTGAAGTCACTGGATTCCCGCTTTCGCGGGAATGACGATAGGAGAGGGCGCGGTCGTTGGCTGGTGCGCGCTTACAAGACGCGTCAGCAAAAGCCAAACGCCAGCCGAATCCAGAGCCCGAAACACGAACCGTGACCCGTACCATCGCCCGAGTCACGATCTAAACCCCACCTCAAGCCATATCCGCAGCCGCAGGCCGAGCAACACCCACCACCGCATCCGACGTATCAGTCGCGACCCGCTCAGCACCGCGCGCCTTGCCACTGTGCTTGCCCTTCAACCCAAACACCGGCCGCAACACCGGCACCCGCCGAATGATTTCGTGCAACACGAAACACCCGGCCACCGTCCCGAACAACACGATCGCCGGTTCGCCGATCGGGCCGAAATGCAGCGGCAGGATCCAGTACGCGATCAGCACGATCAGGCTCTGGTGCAGCACGTACCACGGATACACCGCTTCGGTCGCCCACGGCAGCCAGCGGAACGGGCGGTTGAGCAGGGCATGACCCCAGCCCAGGATCGCGGTCAGCGCGAACCACACGTACAGATTGCGCAGCAGCCACACGCTGTTCTGCAGCCAGTCGGGGATCTGCTCGGGGATCAGCAGCACCAGGCTCAGGTAGAACCCGAACAGGCCCAGCGCCAGGCCCAGGCTCCACTTGCGCAGCCGGGTCAGCTCGGCCCACAGGCCGGCGTCGTTGCCGATCCAATAGCCGTACAGGAACACGGTGAAGTACATCGCGTGGCGGTACCAGTCGTGGATCAGGTCGCCGGTTTCGTCGAACAGCGGCGCCAGGGTCATGGTGTACGCGGCCAGGGGCAGCGCCGGCAGGATCAGCAGCTTCCAGCCGCGCAGACCGGTGAACGACGCCAGCAGGCGCCGGCCGAAGCCGTTGCGGAACAGCGGCAGCAGGATCGCGAACACGATGGTGTAGACCCACAGGTAGATCAGGTACCACAGGTGGTTCCAGGTGAAGCCGTACTCCCAGCCGTCGAACGCGCCCTTGGGCCAGGGCTGGAACCGGTAGTAGCGCAGCAGGAAATCGATGAAGCCCGGTTCGACCAGGCCGTTGGCCACGCCCTGCGCATACGGCTGGATCGGCACGATCACCAGGCAGCCGAAGGTCAGCGGCAGCAGCAGGCGCCAGCTGCGCTGGACCACGAAGCGGCCCAGCGAGCTGCCACGCAGCAGGAAATGCACCGACAGGCCCGAGATCAGGAAGATCAGGTCCATGCGCCAGCGGTTCACGAACAGCATCGGGATCTGCAGCGGCTCGGACAGATGGCTGCTCTTGAGGTGCCAGCCCCAGTCGGCGACGTACAACATGGCGCAGTGATAGAGGATCAACAGAACGAAGGCGAGGGCGCGCAGGGCGTCGATGTCGTACCGGCGTTGCATGGGCGGGTCCGTGGCGGTGAAGTGACGCAAAGCCTGTGGCGGCGCGGGTTTGCGCGACACCGCGGGGTGACCGGCGGCGGTCCGGCGGGGACGAATCGCGGCCCCCGGGGACGACCGGTTGCCGCCGACGGCGCCGCGCGGGCGAGAATGCGCGCATGAGCCAAGACGTTTCCGCGCCCCTTTCGACCGCGCCCGCCAACGACCCGAGCGCCGCCGCGCCGGCCAGCGCCTGGGACCGCTACCAGCCCTGGCGCCGCACCGTCGAGGTGCTGGCCTGGGTGGTCCTGTTCACCGTCAACGCGGTGGCCGGCACCCTGACCGCGTTGATCGACATCCGCCGCTACGGTCTGGACATCCCCGACTGGGCGCCGGCGCTGTGGGAAAGCAGCAGCTGCCTGACCGCGCTGGCGCTGGCGCCGTTGCTGGTCTGGTACACCCGCAAGGTCCCGTTCCACCTCGACACCTGGCGCCGCGCGCTGGCGCTGCACCTGCTCGGTAGCGTGGTCTGGTCGGTCGCGCACGTGGTCGGCATGGTCGCGATCCGCAAGCTGGTCTACGTCGGCCTGGGCGAGAGCTACGACTTCGGCGCCTGGGGCATGAACCTGGTCTACGAATACCTCAAGGACGTGCGCTCCTATACCTACATGGTCCTGTGGATCGAGGGCTACCGCCTGCTGATGCGGCGCTGGCAGGGCGAAGCCAGCGTGCTGACGACCCCGGACGACGTGCCCGAACCGGCCGTGCCCGAACGGCCCGAGCGCTTCCTGGTGCGCAAGCTCGGCAAGGAATTCCTGATCGCCGCCAGCGAAGTGGAATGGCTGCAGGCCTCGTCGAACTACGTGAACCTGCACCTGCGCGGCCGCGACTACCCGCTGCGCACCACCATGGCCGCGATCGAGACCCAGCTCGACCCGGCGCGCTTCGTGCGCGTGCATCGCAGCTACATGGTCAACCTGGACTGCGTGGGCGAGATCGAACCGCTGGAAAGCGGCGACGCGCGCATCACCATGCACGACGGCAGCAAGATCCCGTGCAGCCGGCGCTATCGCGGCGCATTGCGACAGGAGCGGCGGGCGGCTTGAGCGCTCACGCCACTGGGATGCTCGTTGTAGGAGCGGCGCAAGCCGCGACCGCTAACCTGGCTTGCGTCGTAACCGAGAGGTCGCAGTCGCGGCTCACGCCGCTCCTACAGGTAGGTCATGGGGCTGTGTGGCTCGGGTCTGTTCGGCCGCTTGCGACCCGCCGGTGGCTTGAGCGCTGACAGGGGTTGCGAGTGCTCCCTGTAGGAGCGGCGTGAGCCGCGACCGCGAAACTGGCTTGCGTCGTGGCCGAGAGGTCGCGGTCGCGGCTCACGCCGCTCCTACAGGCAGGCCAGGCAGCTCTGTCGCTCGGGTTACTGCGCTTGCTTGCCGGCTGCGGCCGGCCGCTTCAACGCCTCGGGCGGCAACAGCGCCGCGACTTCCTCGGCGAACTGCCGCAACTGCTGCGGCGTATACCCGCGATGCACCTGCGCGATTGCGCCGCGCTGGTCGATCACGAACAGGTTCGGCACCGCGGTGACGCCGTAATGGCGGGCGACCGTGCCGCTGTCGCGGATATGGCGCATGTCCAGCGAGGGATTGAGCTTGAGGAACGCGTCGAAATCGCGCCTGGGTTCGTTGAGGTTGATCGCGATCACCTGCAGATGCTCGTAACCGACGCCGGCCTGCAGCGCCGACAGCATCGGCAGTTCGCGTCGGCACGGCCCGCACCAGCTGGCCCAGAAGCTGATCACCACCAGCTTGCCGCGGTAGTCGCTGACCTTGACCGGACGCCCGTCGCGATCCAGACCGAGAAAATCCGGCGGGATATCGCCGCGCTGCAGCGCGGTGCGGGTGGTGCGGTTGGATTTCGAATCGGGCGTTGCGACCTTGGACGCGTCAGCGGACGTGTCAGGCTTCGCGATCTGCGCAATGGCCCGGGCATTGCCGGCCTGTTCCGTTGTGGATCTATCAGCCGGCCGCTCCGGCAAAGGACCGGCAGCGAACGCCGACGTCGCGATCAGACTGAGCGACGCCAGCGCGAATACAGACACCGCCGCGCCCGCGCGATACCGCGTCGACAACGCCATGACGATCCTCGCCCGCATCGCCAGCAGCCCGCTCACGCCCGGCAACCGGCGAGACCGCTCATTTCTCGACGAAAGCCCGTTCGAACACATACTGCCCCGGCGTGCCGATGCGTGGCGCGGCGGTAAAGCCGCGGCCGTCGAGAATCTCGCGGAAATCGGCCAGCATCTGCGGGCTGCCGCAGATCATCGCGCGGTCGTGCTCGGCGTCGAGCGGGGCGAGGCCCAACTGCTCCATCATCCGCCCGCTGGCCATCATCTCGGTCAGACGCCCGCGCTGATCGCGTCCGGCGAATTCGAACGCCTGCCGCGACACCGCCGGGTAGTACTTGAGCTTGGCCGCGATCTGCTCGCCGAGGAACTCGTGATGCGGCAACTCGTTGACGATGTAGTCGCGATAGGCCAGATCCTGCTCGCTGCGCACGCCATGGCAGAGCACCACGTTCTCGAAGCGCTCGTAGGTTTCCGGATCCTTGATCACCGACAGCCACGGCGCGAACCCGGTACCGGTGCCGAGCAGGTACAGATTGCGGCCCGGGTGCAGGTCGTGGATCAGCAGGGTGCCGGTCGGCTTGCGCCCGATCAGCACGCTGTCGCCGGGCTGGATCGATTTCAGCCGTGAGGTCAGCGGGCCGTTGGGCACCTTGATGCTGAAGAACTCGAGCTGCTCTTCCCAGTTCGCGCTGGCGATCGAATACGCGCGCAGCAGCGGCTTGGACGAACCGTCCGCCTGCTCGACCTGCAGCCCGATCATCACGAACTGGCCGTTCTCGAAGCGGAATCCGTCGTCGCGGGTGGTGGTGAAGCTGAAGTAGTCGTCGGTCCAGTGACGGACGTCCAGCACCGTCTCGGTGCCAAAAGCGGAGGACATTGCCGGGGTTTTCGGGTGGAGCGGGGCGGGTATTGTACCTGAGGGATGAGAGCGGTTCTTATCTGGGGGCGGGAGGGGCGGGAGGGGCGGGAGGAATGAGTAGAGAGGAGTGAGGAACGAGTAAAAGCGCCCTTACTCGTTCCTCACTCCTCTCCACTCACTCCTCAAATCCCCCGCCTGTCAACGCCTTCCCCCTTCACCCCAGCATTGCGACAATCCCCGCGTCCCCCGCCTGCGGGGCTAAACGATTGGAAACGATGCAAGTCAAGAACACGCAGTCCGCGCATATCGCGCAGAAGATCGCCCAACTCATCGCCGTCGAGATCGGCGCCCAGACCGCCCAGGCCCTGTCCGCGATCGCCTTGCTCGACGAAGGCTCGACCGTGCCGTTCATCGCGCGCTACCGTAAGGAAGTCACCGGCGGCCTCGACGACATCCAGTTGCGCGACCTCGAAACGCGCCTGTCCTACCTGCGCGAACTCGAGGACCGCCGCGCCGCGGTGCTGGAAAGCATCGCCGAGCAGGGCAAGTTGACGGACGAGCTGCGCGCCGACATCGAAGCGGCCGAGACCAAGTCGCGGCTGGAAGACCTGTACCTGCCGTACAAGCCCAAGCGCCGGACCAAGGCGCAGATCGCGCGCGAAGCCGGGCTGGAGCCGCTGGCCGACGGCCTGCTCGCCGATCCCACGCGCAAGCCGGAGGAATTCGCCGCCGCGTTCGTCAGCGAGGAAAAACAGGTCGCCGACGTCAAGGCCGCGCTTGAGGGCGCGCGCGCGATCCTGATGGAGCGCTGGGGCGAAGACGCCCGCCTGGTCGGCGAGTTGCGCACCTGGCTGAGCGAGGTCGGGGTGATCCGCGCGCGCGTGGCCGAGGGCAAGGAAACCGAAGGCGCGAAGTACCGCGACTATTTCGATCACAGCGAATCGCTGGCCAAGATTCCCTCGCATCGCCTGCTCGCGCTGTTCCGCGCGCGCCGCGAGGACATCCTGTTCCTCGAACTCGACCCGGGCAGCGATGCCGAAGCCGGACACGCCTACGGCGAAGGCCGGGTCGCGCTCAATGCCGGCATCGCCGATCAGGGCCGCGCCGCCGATCGCTGGCTGCTCGACGCTTGCCGCCTGACCTGGCGCGCCAAGCTGCACCTGCATCTGCTGCTCGACCTGTTCGGGCAGGCGCGCGAAAAGGCCGAGGCCGAGGCGATCGACGTGTTCGGCGACAACCTCAAGGACTTGCTGCTGGCCGCGCCGGCCGGCCCGCGCGCGGTGCTCGGGCTTGATCCGGGCCTGCGCACCGGGGTCAAGGTTGCGGTCGTCGACGCCACCGGCAAGCTGGTCGCGCACGACACCATCTACCCGCACGAGCCGCGCAAGCAGTGGGATCAGTCGCTGCACACGCTGCGCGCGCTGTGCGCCAAGCATCAGGTCGAACTGATCGCGATCGGCAACGGCACCGCCTCGCGCGAAACCGACAAGCTGGCCGGCGATCTGATCAAGCTGATGCCCGAGACCAAGCTGACCAAGGCCGTGGTCAGCGAAGCCGGCGCGTCGGTGTATTCCGCGTCCGAATTCGCCTCGAAGGAATTTCCCGATCTGGACGTGAGCATCCGCGGCGCGGTCTCGATCGCGCGGCGCCTGCAGGACCCGCTGGCCGAACTGGTCAAGATCGAACCCAAGGCGATCGGCGTGGGCCAGTACCAGCACGACGTCGATCAATACCGTCTGGCGCGCGCGCTGGATGCGCGGGTCGAGGATTGCGTGAACGCGGTCGGCGTCTACGTCAACACCGCCTCGGCGGCGTTGCTGGCGCGGGTGTCGGGCCTGTCGAGCACGGTCGCCGAGAACATCGTGCGCCATCGCGACGAAAACGGCCCGTTCTCCTCGCGCAAGGCGCTGCTGAAAGTGCCGCGCCTGGGCGACAAGACCTTCGAACAATGCGCCGGCTTCCTGCGCATCGTCGACGGCGAACAACCGCTGGACGCTTCGGCGGTGCATCCCGAGGCCTACCCGGTGGTCGAGCGCATCGTCCAGCAGTGCGGCCGCGAGGTGAAGCAGTTGCTGGGCGATCCGCAGTTCGTGCGCGGGCTCAAGCCGGAGCTGTTCACCGACGAAAAATTCGGCGTGCCGACCGTGCGCGACATCCTCAAGGAAATGGAGAAACCCGGCCGCGATCCGCGTCCGGAGTTCAAGGCCGCCAAGTTCGCCGACGGCGTGGAAGAGCTGCGCGACCTCAAGGTCGGCATGATCCTGGAAGGCGTGATCAGCAACGTCGCCGCGTTCGGCGCCTTCGTCGACATCGGCGTGCACCAGGACGGCCTGATCCACATCTCGGCCTTGTCGGACAAGTACGTCAAGGACCCGCGCGACGTGGTCAAGGCCGGCGACGTGGTCAAGGTGCGGGTGCTGGAAGTCGATCTGGCGCGCAAGCGCATCGCCTTGACCCGCCGTCTCGACGACCCGGTGCCGGCGCCGCGTCCGCCGGGCGAGGCCGCGCCCCGCGGCAACGACCGCAACGATCGCGGTGGCGCGCGCGGCAACGACGGCCATCGCGGCGGCCGTCGCGATCAGCCGCCGCAACGCGGTGGTTCGTTCGCGCCGCAGGGCAAGGCGGCGGCGCCGATCGGCGGGGCGTTGGCGGATGCGTTCGCTCGCGCGAAGCAGAAGTCCTGATGTTCGGGTGATCGGGTCGGCGCGATAACGAAAGCCGCTTGCTGAGAAGCAAGCGGCTTTTTTGTTGGCCGGTTATCGACGAGCTGGCCTGATGTTGTTGCAGTTTCAGTTGCAGTTGCAGTTGCAGTTGCAGTTAAATTTTCTGTTGCTGTTGCTGTTGCTGTTGCTGTGCCTTACGCCTGAAGCCGCGCAGTTCATCCAGCGCTGCGAAGTATCGAACTCGCGTTAGCAAACGCACACCCGAAGGGCGGCGTGCAGGATGCACGCCGTGCGCCACCGGGACATGGATGTCCCGTGTGGCGCATGCCTGCGTCAGCACCACGCGCGCGGGCCTTTGATTCACAACAAAGCATTTTTCTTTGGTTACCTTTCTTTTGTTGCTTTAGACAAAAGAAAGTAACCCGCCGCTTTAGTGGCGGAAGCTTTTGATCTTGCTTGCAGCTTCTAAAGCTTTGAAGCTTTGAATCTTTGAAGCAAAGGCAAGATCAACAGCTTTCGTCCGCAAGCGGCCGAGTTACTTTCTTTTGTCAAAAGCGACAAAAGAAAGGTAACCAAAGAAAAACGCTTTTCTTTGAATCAAGTGCCCGCAAGCGCGGAGCAGACGCGGGCATGCGCCACACGAGACATCCTGTCTCGGTGGCGCACGGCGCACATCCATGTGCGCCGCCCTTCGGGTGTCCTCTTGCTAACGCGAGTCAGCCGCCTCGCAGCGCTGGATGAACTGCGCGGCTTCAGGCTCAAGCAAAAGCTGCATGGCCTACCTTGTAGGAGCGGCGCAAGCCGCGACCGCGAAAACACAACCACGGCGCAGGTTTCGACGTGACTGAAATGTCGCGGTCGCGACTCGCGTCGCTCCTACAGGGGCTGCGATGCCGCTACGTCGGTTTTGGGGTGCGCGATTCAATGATTCGCGGCGCTGGGAATCAAACATGAGCTCAGCGAAGAGCCGATGTCCTACCTGTAGGAGCGGCGTAAGCCGCGACCGCGAAAACGCGACTACGACGCAAATCTCGACGTGACTTAAATGTCGCGGTCGCGACTCACGTCGCTCCTACAGGGGCTGCGATGCCGCCACGTCGGCTTTGGGGTGCGCAATTCAATAATTCGCGGTGTTGGGAATCAAACATCAGGTCAGCGAAGAACCGATGCCTGCCTGTAGGAGCGGCGTAAGCCGCGACCGCGAAAACGCAACTACGACGAAAATCTCGACGTGTCTGAGATGTCGCGGTCGCGACTCACGTCGCTCCTACAGGGAGGCCATGTGGCCACCTTGGCCGGGGCTACAACGGCGGATACGTCCGCTTACTTGGCCGCAGGCGGATCCAATCGCAACAACTTGCCCTGATCCTCGTCCGTCAACACAAACACCTTGCCATCGCCGGACACCCGCACATCGCGAATCCGCCAACCCAGCGACCGCAGCAGACGTTCCTCCTTGACCACCTTGTCCCCATCTAGGCTCAACCGGATCAGGCTGCCGTCGGCCAAGGCCCCGAGAAACAGACTGTCGTTCCACGGCGAACCCACATGGCCGGTGTAGAACGCCATGCCCGACAACGCCGGCGAGACCTCCCAGACGTGATACGGCGACTCCAGGCCCGGCTTCTCCTTGCCCTCCGCCTCGGCGATCTTGAGCCCGCTGTAATCGATGCCGTTGGTGATCAACGGCCAACCGTAATTCTTGCCCGGCTGCGGCAGATTGATTTCGTCGCCGCCGCGCGGGCCGTGCTCGGCTTCCCACAGCGTGCCGGTGCGCGGGTCGACCGCCAGCGATTGCATGTTGCGATGGCCGTAACTCCAGATCTCCGGACGCGCGTCCTTGCGGCCGACGAAGGGATTGTCGGCCGGCACGCTGCCGTCGAGATTCAGCCGCACCAGCTTGCCCTGCAGCTTGTCGAGCTCCTGCGAGGCCATGCGCTGCTGGCGCTCGCCCTGGGTGATGAAGATATGCCCGCTCTTGTCGAAGGCCAGGCGCGAACCGAAGTGATTCGGACCGACCAGCTTGGGCTGCTGCTGATAGATCACTTTCACGTCCGACAACGCGGCATCGCCGAGGGTCGCCGACGCCACCGCGGTGCCGGCGCTGCCGTCCGGGCCGGGTTCGGCGTAGCTCAGGTAGATGCGTTGGCTGCTGGCGAAATCCGGCGCGAGCACCACGTCGAGCAGGCCGCCCTGGCCCTTGGCCCATACCGCGGGCACGCCGGCGATCGGCGCGGAGATCGCGCCGTCGGCGCCGACGCGACGCAGGCGTCCGGGGCGTTCGGTGATCAGGAACGCGCCGTCGGGCAACAGCGCCACCGACCACGGATGGTCGAGTCCCGACGCGATCTCGTGCACGCGCACCGGCCCGGCCTCGCTGGGAACTTCATGGGACGCGCGTTGCGCCGGTGCGGGCACGGGTTTGGCGGCGGCGGCTTCGGCTTGGCCGCCGCGCTCGCAGGCGGACAGACCGAGCGCCAGGATGAGGGCCGGAATCGTGCGGGTGAGGGCAGTCGTCATGCGATCGCTCCAATAAAGGAAGGGCTTCGGCGATCCACACCATAGCCGCTGGCCGCGGGTCGGACAAACGCGCCGCGCGCCGTGCTCGCTTGCTCGGCGACATCGGCGAAACGTGATCCCGCGCAAGCGCGGCTTGCCAGCCGCGGGCATGCGGCGGCATGCTCCGATCCGCGCCGGCAGTCGGCGCGGCCGCACCGATGCGTCGTCGGGCGGCCAGGGTCACCGCCGCACGGCGGTGCAACGAAAAGGAGTTCATCGATGCCGTTGTCGGCTCACCCTGTCGCCTGCGGCCTTGCCGCGAACCTCGCTATCGCACTGAGCCCGATCTTAGTGAGCGTGGTCGCACTGAGCATGTTCGCGACCCCGGCCCAGGCCGGCGAGCATTCGTGTTTCATCGACCGGGTCGAGTCGGTGCCCGAGGGCGTGCGGGTGTATTTCGATGCGGCGGCGGATTCGGCCGTGTCGGTCCGGCTCAAGGGCGAGACCGCATACACCCGGACCTACCGCACCCGCAACGGCAAGCTGCGTCCGGGCGACGACGATCAGGCGGTCGAGCAGGCGTTCGTGCTGCTGGCCGAAGGCGACGGCATGAACCTGCTCAACGGCCCCCACGATCGCTGCACGGTCGAGCTGGCCCGGCACGGCGGCTACGTCGGCGTGCTCGCGGCGAACGTCGTCAGCGAGCCGGGCGCGTCGCGCGTGCAGGAAGAATTCATCCCCGCGCTGGTGTCGGCGATCGCGCCCCTCTGAACGGCGCGCGCGGCCGCTCAGCGATAACCGGCGGCCTGCAGTTCGAACAATTCGGCGTAGCGGCCGCCCTGCGCGAGCAGTTCGGTGTGGGTGCCGCTGGCTTCGAGCCGGCCCTCGGCCAGCACCAGGATGCGGTCGGCCATGCGCACGCTGGAGAAGCGGTGCGAGATCAGCACCGCGGTGGTGTCCGAGGACAATTCCTTGAAGCGCTGGAACACTTCGAACTCCGCGCGCGCATCCAAGGCCGCGGTCGGTTCGTCGAGGATCATCACCTGCGCGTCGCGCATGTAGGCGCGCGCGATCGCGATCTTCTGCCACTGCCCGCCCGATAGATCCACGCCGGTCTTGAAACGCCGGCCGATCAGCTGGTCGTAGCCGCGCGGCAGGCTTTCGATCACTTCGTCGGCCGACGAACGCCGCGCCGCGCCGCGGATGCGTTCGAGGTCGGTCATCGCATCGATCTGACCGACGCCGATGTTTTCGCCGGCGGTCAGGTGATAGCGCACGAAGTCCTGGAAGATCACCCCGATGCTCGCGCGCAATTCGTCCAGGTCGTACTCGCGCAGATCGCGGCCGTCGAGCAGGATGCGGCCTTCGTCCGGGTCGTACAGACGCGCGAGCAGCTTGACCAGGGTGGTCTTGCCGGCGCCGTTCTCGCCGACCAAGGCCAGCACTTCACCGGCGCGCAGTTCGAAGTCCAGGCCGCGCAAGGCCCAACGTTCCGCATCCGGATAACGAAAGCCCACGTTCTCGAACACGAAGCCGCGCGCGATCGGTTTCGGCACCGCGACCGGATTGGCCGGCGAGGTGATCTCGGGCTGGATTTCGAAGAACGAGAACAGGTCTTCCAGGTACAGCGCCTGGCCCGCGACCTGGGAGAAACCGACCAGCAGCCCTTCCAGCAACTGGCGCAGACGGCGAAAGCTGCCGGCCAGGAAGGTGAGGTCGCCGATGCTGAAATCGCCGCGCACCGTGCGCCAGGCGATATAGCCGTACGCGATGTAATAGCCCAGCGTACCCAGCCCGGCGAGCACGGTTCCCCACAGCGCGCGCCGGCGGGCGAGGGCGCGGTTGGCGGCGAAGAACTTGTCGGCGAGCTCGCGGTATTTGGCGATCAGGAAACGGTGCAGATTGAAGATCTTCACTTCCTTCGCGGTCTCGACGCTGGCGCCCATCTGGCGCACGTATTCGAGCTGGCGCCGTTCCGGCGTCCAGGCGAAGTTGAGCGAATAACCCAGGGCGTTGAAATGCGCTTCGCCGATGAAGGCCGGGATCAGCGCCACCGCCAACAGCAGGATCAGCCACGGCGCATACACCAACAGGCCGACCGCGAAACTGACCACGGTGATGCTGTCCTGCAACTGGCCGAACAACTGGCTCATCAGGCTCATGCGGCCCATGGTCTGGCGGCGCGCACGGTCGAGCTTGTCCTGCAGGTCGGGGTCTTCGAAATCCTCCAGGTCCAAAGTCGCCGCGTGTTCCATCAGGCGCACGCTGGTGGCGTTGGTGAACAGCTCCGACAGCAGGGAATCGCCGTAGTTGACGATGCGGCCGAGCAGGTCGGAGCCGATCGCCAGACCGAATTCCAACGCGAGCAGCGCCAATAAGGTGTTGAGCTGGCCGCTGGCCCAGGCCTCCGTCAACGAACCGAACCCATGCCCGGTCGCCACCAGCCGCACCGCTTCGTCGATGATCAGCTTGCCGACGTACAAGGTCGCGATCGGCAGCAGCGCGCGGATCAGGCGCAGGCCGAGCGTGAGCAAGGTCAGCGACGGACTGGTCGCCCAGATCTGCTTGAGGAACGGACGCAGGTTGCGCAGCGCGTCGAAGCGCTCGCGCAGGGACGGTTTGCCGCCGTTGCCGGGGCTGGCGTTACGGGGCGGCTTGGCGGCGTCGCTGGGAGTGCTCATGCGGCGATTGTGCCCAAGTCCATGGTCAAGGTTGTGTTTCGATTGCGAACCGGTCCGAATCTCCCGACCGCGCCGGCGGCTGCGGCGCGCTTGATCAATCGCCGAACACAGGCCGGAAGAAGCTGCGCTCGTAGCTGACGATGCACCGGTTCTCGCGTGCGTAGGCGACCGCGGCGAGGCAGTCGGGATCTTCGAACGAGCGCGCGCGGTAGTCCTCGTAAGCGGCCAGGCTGGGGAAGGTGAACATCGCCAGGGCGACGTTGCTGCTGCCTTCCGACGGCATGAAATAGCCGTGGTGGGTACCGCCGAATTTCTCGACCAGTGGAATCCACAGGCGGCCGTAGTGTTCGAATTCGGCCAGTTGGTACGGGTCGATGACATAGCGCAGATAGCAGGTGATCACGGGACGCTCCGCGGTGGGTTCGGACCAATCTAACCGGCGCGGCCGAAGGCACAAGTGACGTTTGAAATCCGCGCGGCCCGGCGGCGTCGGCGGGGAATTGCCCAGTGGCGCACAAACCGCCACGCCGGCGCTGTCGCCGATGCGGGCGCTCGCGTACCGTGGCCCGGCTCCGCGAGGAGCGCAGGGAACGTGCAGTGCTGATCCATCCATCGAAAAGGAGAGTTCGAATGAAGATCCAGCCGTTGAAAGGCAAGCTGTCGAACCGTCGCTTCACCGTGGCCCTGGCCGCGTTCGCCTTTGCGTTCGCGTTCGGCGCCAGCGCGGCGCCGCGCGATCTGATCGTGTGCGCGGGCGGTGTCTACTGTTACTACGATGTGCTCGAGACCTGCCGCGAGTCCGGCCAGGACGAGCACTACTGCCAGATGCTATGGCGCGGCTGCGTGCTGGACGCGTGCCCGCAGTAAGGCGCTGACGCCGGCCGTCGACGCCGGCGCGATCGCGGCCCGCGGTCCGTTACCCCAGGCATGGGGCACGGATCGCGGGTCGCGTTCGCCAGTCGCTTTGCTCACTCGTATCGTCAGACCGTCGCGGCCAGCTTGAAGATCGGCAGGTACAGCGCCACCACCGTCAGCGCGATCGCGACCATCCCGCCGACCACGCCGAACACGCAGGCGGCCAGATCGCGCTTGGGCCCGGGCCACAGCCACCACAGCGCCAGCACCAGCAAGGGCAGCGGGCAGCCCAGCCAGGGCCGAGCGATCAGCAGCGCGGTCGCCGCGGGCAGGTCGGCGCCGAAGGCCGTGAAGGTCTGGGCGAACGAGGGCACCAGCAGCAACGGCAGAAGCCCGCAAAAGGCCGCTACGATAAGGCCGATCGCCAGCAGCAGCGGCCGCGATCGGTTCGCCGGGAGCGCCGGCGGTCGGGAACGTGGCGCGGTGTAGGGCATGGTGTCGGGCTCGCAGGCGCGGGGGCGATGACGGCCGGAGCCGTGACCGGGGCAGCTTAACCGCCGGCGCCTCGCCCGTCCCGGCAAGGGCCGGGAGCGGGCCGGGCGGTTAGAATGGCGATCCCCACCGCCAGCCTCGATGCCCGCCGTGACCGCCAGCCCGTCCCATGCCGCTTCCAGCGGCCCCGTCGTCATCCGCCAGGACGACCTGATCCAGTCCGTCGCCGATGCCCTGCAGTACATCAGCTACTACCACCCGGTCGACTACATCAAGAACCTCGCCGCAGCTTACGAGCGCGAGGAAAGCGCCGCCGCCAAGGACGCGATCGCGCAGATCCTGATCAATTCGCGCATGTGCGCCGAAGGCCACCGGCCGATCTGCCAGGACACCGGCATCGTCACCGTGTTCCTGGAAATCGGCATGGACGTGCGTTGGGACGGTGCGACCATGGGCGTGGAGGACATGGTCAACGAAGGCGTGCGCCGCGCCTACCTGCATCCCGACAATAAGCTGCGCGCGAGCGTGCTCGCCGATCCGGCCGGCAAGCGCGGCAACACCAAGGACAACACGCCCGCGGTGATCAACGTCAAGGTCGTGCCAGGCAACAAGCTCGACGTGATCGTCGCGGCCAAGGGCGGCGGTTCGGAAGCCAAGTCGAAATTCGCGATGCTCAATCCGTCGGACTCGATCGTCGACTGGGTGCTCAAGACCGTGCCGACCATGGGTGCGGGCTGGTGCCCGCCGGGCATGCTCGGCATCGGCATCGGCGGCACCGCCGAGAAGGCGATGCTGCTGGCGAAGGAAGCGCTGATGGAGCCGATCGACATCACCGACCTGCAGGCGCGCGGCGCCAGCAATCGCGCCGAAGAGCTGCGTCTGGAGTTGTACGAAAAGGTCAACGCGCTCGGCATCGGCGCGCAGGGCCTGGGCGGCCTGACCACGGTGCTCGACATCAAGGTCAAGGATTACCCGACCCACGCCGCCAATCTGCCGGTGGCGATGATTCCGAACTGCGCCGCGACCCGCCATGCGCACTTCACCCTCGACGGCAGCGGCCCGGTGATGCTGGATCCGCCGTCGCTGGAGGATTGGCCGACGCTGACCTACGACGCGTCCAAGGGCCGTCGCGTCGATCTCGACACGGTCACGCCGCAGGACGTCGCCAGCTGGAAGCCCGGCGAAGTGCTGCTGCTCAACGGCAAGCTGCTGACCGGCCGCGACGCCGCGCACAAGCGCATGGTCGAGATGCTCAACAAGGGCGAAGCGCTGCCGGTCGATTTCAAGGGACGCTTCATCTATTACGTCGGCCCGGTCGATCCGGTGCGCGATGAAGTGGTGGGCCCGGCCGGCCCGACCACCGCCACGCGCATGGACAAGTTCACCGAACAGGTGCTGGCGCAGACCGGCCTGCTCGGCATGGTCGGCAAGGCCGAGCGCGGCCCGGCCGGCATCGATGCGATCAAGAAGCATCGCTCGGTGTATCTGATGGCGGTCGGCGGCGCCGCCTACCTGGTGTCGAAGGCGATCAAAGCCTCGCGCGTGGTCGGTTTCGCCGATCTGGGCATGGAAGCGATCTACGAATTCACCGTGCAGGACATGCCGGTGACGGTCGCGGTCGACAGCACCGGCGAATCGGTGCACAAGACCGGGCCGAAGGAATGGCAGACGCGGATCGGCAAGATTCCGGTGGTGGTGGAGTAAGCCGCGTCGCCGCGAACAAAACGCCCGGTCATCCGGGCGTTTTTTTGCCTCGATGCCTGCCTGTAGGAGTGGCGCGAGCCGCGACCGCGACATCGTGCCTGCGTCGTAACCGTGAGGTCGCGGTCGCGGCTCGCGCCGCTCCTACAGGGGGCTGTCGCGATCACGCAACCGCGGTCAAAGCCGCTTTACCAACTGCGCCAGCATCTTCTTCGTCGCCGGCCGGGTCAGATACTCCTTGGCCAACGTCTCCAACCCCAGCACATTGGTCTCGCTGGTGTCGTCCAGATCGTCCAGCCCGATCAGCAACTCGGCCTGCATCCGGTAATACCCGTCGCCGACCAATTGCCGCGCGATGTAGTCGACCGAATCGGTATTGCCGTCGAACAACACGTCGATGATCGGCACCGCCCATTCCAGCGCGCCCCACGAGCGCGCCGAATCCAGATCGATGCTGCGCGTGCGCTCGCCGGTGCCGACCGACAGCACCACCAGGTCGCGGCTGTTGTCGACCCGCGCGTCCTTGCGCAGCGCTTCGGCGATCGCGCACGCGGTCGGATTGTTGGCGACCACGCCGCCGTCGATCAGCGCGCACTCCTTGCCCTCGACCTTCATCGCATGCGCCGGGAAATAGGTCGGCGCGGCACTGGACGCGCGGCAGACCTCCCACACCAGCAAGTCGCGGTGCTTCGGATCGAAGCTCTTGAAGATCACCGGCGTGCGCGAAATCGTGTCGTAGCTGGTGATCAGCACCGGCGACTTGAGCTGGCCCAGCGTGGTCTTGCCGAACACCTTGCGCAGCACCTTCTCGATACCGACGCCGTCGTAGCGCGGCGCCGACATGCCGTCGCTGATCAGGCGATTGGCGCGCGACCACAGCCGACCGGCGAGATCGGGAAAGATCACGTGGCGCTGCGCGCGATACAGCTCGGCGAGCGTGTCGGGGCTGATGCCGTGGGCGAGCCCGCACGCGACCAGCGCGCCGGTCGAACTGCCGGCGATCAAGTCGAAATGTTTCAGCAAGCCGGGTTTTCCGGCGCTGGCCAGCGCGCGTTCCACGCCGGCCAACCAATGGCAACTCACCAGGCCGCGGATGCCTCCGCCGTCCAGCGAGAGGATGCGCTGCATCTTCATCGGGTTCTCCGTCGAACCGGCGCAGGTTAACGCAGCCGGTCGACGTCCCGGGTCACACCCGGTCGCAGTTTCGCGTCGCGATCAATACCACTCCAGCAGCGACACGCCCAGGCCGATATAGGTCGCGCGGTGGTTGTAGTCGATCAGGCTTTCGCCGTAACCGTCGAACACCTGCAGATGCCCGCGCAACTGGTTGTAGATCGGAAAGCCCCAGTCGAACTGCAGCGCGCCGTGCGAGCGATCGCCGCTGCGCAGCGAATGCCGCGCCATCAGCGAAAACTCGTGGCCGCCGCGGCGATGCACGATGGTCAGATCGCCGCGGCCGATGTAATCCTCGATGTCCGGATTGTCGTCGTCGTTGCCGTCGGAGATGCGCCACCACGGACGCGCGACGATCGACCAGTTCTCGCGATCCAGGCCGACCTGGCCGATCACCCGGTTCCAACTGCGCGAAAGCGGATCGGCGCGGCCGTTGGACTGATGATTGAGCCCGATCGCGGCCATGCGCCCGTTCCAACCGCCGATGCGGTAGTTGTTGCGGAACACCAGCATCGCTTCGGGTTCGTAATTGGTTTCGCGGAACGGACGCGAGTTGTCGCTGTTGTAGACCTGCCAGCGCGAGGACTGGGTATAGCCCAGCCACACGTCGCCGTTGTCACCGAACAGGTTTTCCACCGCCTTGGTCTTGAAGCTGATCTGGAACTTGGCTTCGACGCTCTGCAGCGACTGCGGTTCGCTCACGGTGTTGCGCGGGTTGGGCGAGTGCGGCAAGACGTTCGGATCGCTGCTCCAGAACGCCGGCAACAGGTACACCGGCTTGTAGGCGCGGAAGTTGAACAGGCCGAGCTTGGAATCCTTGGCCAGTTCCCAGCGGCTGTCGAGCAGGCCGCCCTTGCCGGCGTTGGCGATCGCATCGGCCAGCGGTTCTTCGTGACTGAACAGATTGCCCGCCACCGCGCGGCGCGCGCGTTCGCTGACGCTCGGCTTGGACTCGCCGGCCAGTTCGTCGCTCACTTCCAGATTCTTGCGGATCGCCTTGGCCTCCTTGGCGGCGATATCGGCCTGGCGCGCGTCGCCGGCCTGGCGGCCGAGCGCGGTGTCGTAACAGGCCAGCCGGTCGGCGTCGACGTTGATCGCCAGGCAGGCTTCGGGCGTGGCCGGTTGCACGCCGGTCTGCGCGAACGCGAGCCAGGGCGTCGCGGTCGCGGCCAACAGCAGCGCGGCGCGGAATGGAGGAGTGGGGGAATAGGGCATCGGGCGACTCGTTGGTGATGCAAGGCAGGTGGGTAAAGCCGCGGCAGTCTTGCACTGCGCCGCGAACGAAGCGTGAATCGTGCCGGCGCGGCGTCGGCGCGAAACGGCCGCGAGGCTCCGGCTCAGAGGCCGGAGCCCGCGTCGATCAAAAGAACCAGGAGATCGCGAACAGGCCGAGCATGGCGAACGCCAGACCGAGCTTGAGCACCGTGCCGACCAGGATGCCGACCCAGGTGCCGACCCCGACCTTGGTGGCCTGGTCGAGCTTGCGGGTGTGGATCCATTCGCCGATCAGCGCGCCGACGAACGGGCCGATGAATACGCCGATGAAGCCGAACATCAGGCCGGCGAAGGTGCCGATGATCGAGCCGATGATCGCCAGCTTGCTCGCCCCGACCCGTTTGGCCCCCATCGCGGTGGCGGCGAAATCGATCAGCATCGACAGCGCGGTCAGCAGGCCCAGCACGACCAGGGTGACCCAGCCCACTTTCTCGAATCCCGACGCCCACGAGGCCAGCAGCATGCCGCCGAAAACCAGGGGCAGGCCGGGCAGGGCCGGCAGCACCGTGCCGACGATTCCGAGCACCACCAGTACGCCCGCCAAGATGTAATAAAACGTAGTCAAATCCATGCGCAATCCCCGTCCGGACAGGCTGTCCGGGCTGTTTGCATTTTGGCCCATGTCGGGGTACGTTGCGGGCGCTTGGTTTGCCAAGGGTCACCGTGAATCGTGGCCCGATGCGGTTGATCCATCGATCTGCTACATCGTTGCACCTCGCTTCCTCCTTGCAACCAGCACGCGATGCTCGCGTTAACAACACCTCGTTCCAAGGAGAGAGTAACGATGTCCAAAGAAACCGGAACCGTTAAGTGGTTCAACGACGCCAAGGGTTTTGGCTTTATCAGCCGTGAAAATGGCGAAGACGTCTTCGTGCATTTCCGCGCCATCCAGTCCCAGGGCTTCAAGAGCTTGAAGGAAGGCCAGAAGGTTTCCTTCACCGTCGTGCAGGGCCAGAAGGGTCTGCAGGCGGACGCGGTCGAACCGCTGTAATACGACACGGACCTGCTCGATCGCGACGCTTCGCCGCGCCGCATCCGCGTCAGAAGAACCCGGCCCAGGCCGGGTTTTTCTTTTGTGTATTTTTGATGTTTGTCACACTTCGAAATACTCATTCGCCGGCAGTCGCAAAACCGCTACGAAACGTGCCAATGCGTCCCGCGGTCGAGCGTGAACAGTTCATCGGCGTCGCGGCCTGGGCGGCGCTTGAATTTGTATCGATTTAAATTTCGCCGGGACGGGGCGGCGAACCATCCAGATGCCGGCGATGCGGTGGATTGGCCCGGCCTCGGTGTCGCCGATGCGAGCGGAGCGTCATGACGAAAAGGCCGGGGACTCCATGCCCCCGGCCACCCCGTCGCCTCGCCCGGCCGTCGCCCATCCCTGTCGCGGCGGCGCTGTCCATGGCGATGCGGATACCGGCGCCCCGATCTGTGTCGCGCCGGTCCCGCGCTTGCGCTGATCCGAGCGCAAGGAGCCTGTTGCACGGCGGCGCGACGGGCCTCGTCTCCCATCGCCCGCCGCCGCGTCCTGTCTGCGATCGCATCCTGCGCCAGGCTCGTGGGTATCCAACGCATGGATCGCGGCGATGGGGTTGAACCGTGCCGACGGATCAGCGGTCGATGTCGATGGCGCGCGCCGCGACAGGCGTCAGGCATCGAATGGTGATGACCTGCGCTCGAGACAGGTAACCAAACCGCTCAGCCGATCGCTTGCGTAAACCCCGCGCGTTGAATCGGATCGCAAAAAAAACGGCCCGCCGAAGCGGGCCGTCGTTACCTGTCGTAACGCGCGATCGCGAAGCGCGTGCGTCGCGCCGATCAGTTCTGGAACGGGGTGTTCTCGGCGAAGTACTCGTGGTTGTCGGCGTTGTCGAGCGCGTTGGTCGGGTTGCTGATCGCCAGGTTCTTCGCGCCGGTCTGGCCGTAGACGTGATCGTCGGTGCCGGCGACCACGGTGAAGTGGCTCATTTCGTGGATCAGCGTGCCGGCCTTGGAATCGGTGCCGGTCAGCGGCGCGTTCCAGAACGCGTTGCAGACATAGATCTGATACGGCTGGTTGGCGTAGACATAGGCGTAAGCGCTGCTGGTGCAGCCGCAGTTGATGGTGATCTGGCCGTTGCTCTGGTCGATCGCCGAATCGATGTTGACGAAGTGGCTGCGCGCGGTGTTGAGGCGGCTGGAGGTGTAAGCGCCGAACCAGGTGGTGTAGCGCGGGCCGATGTTGCCGGCGTTGAGATAACCCTTGGCGTTTTCGGCGTAGGTGCGCGCGGCGTTGACCGCCTGGCCGGCGCTGCTGGTGCGCGCGGTGGTGCAGCCGACGTAGTTGACGCCGTTGACCACGGCGGTGGGGCCGATCGGCTTCTTCGCCGCGGCGGACATTTTCTCGCCGCCGAGCTGATCCAGGCCGTCGACCCACAGGCTCAGCGGCGCGCTCTGCGCCGACATCGGCAGGCCGTTGCCCTGATGCAACATCACCCGGTCCGAAGTCGAGGCATGCTGCAGCGGGGTGTTGAACGCGACCACGTACTGGCCGGTCCTGGACAGGTCGTAACCCGCCGACAAATCGATCACCCGGCGGTAGGTTTCGCCCGGCTGCAGGATCGCGAAGTCCTCGGCCTGCGGCAGGCCGCGCTTGACCATCGCGCCTTCGTACGCGACCGGCTGGCCGTTATAGCTGATCGAGAACAGCTTGGAATCGAACTGGTCCGAGGGCAGTTGCCACTTCGGCAGGCGCACCGCCTTGCGGCTGGTGTTGGTGATGCTGACCTCGACCGAGCCGAGGAAATCGTCGGCGGCGCCGTTGACGGCGACCATGCCGACACGCAGCGGATTGTTCTGCGCCGCGCCGGGGGCGGCGATGGCGGCGGCGATGGCGCCGGTCAATACGGCACCCGCGGCGACCACATGCACGAAGCGAAGGTTCATTCCACGATCTCCTGATCTTGCGTTGACGAGGTCCGCGAGGCGGACGCGAACGACCCTAGCGCAACGCCCTCGTCATGAAGACCCCAATAAGTGCTCCAGTTCCGCGACTAATCGTGATGCGCGTTGTGGACTCGGATCGTGCTCGCGACAAACGAAAAACGGCCCGCGTGGCGGGCCGTTTTTCTTCGTTACATTGTTTCAATCAAGCGGGCGTCGCGAACGCCATGTTGCGTCGCCGATCAACGCACGTAGGCGCGACCGTTGCTGACGCGCACGTAGGTGTTCTCGCGAATGCCGCCGAGGTCCTTCTGGGTGACGACCTGGGTACGGCCGTCGTCCATGCGCACATACACGTTGTAGCTCGGCGCGCCGACCCGGTTCTGGATCGCGTTGCCGGCGATGGCGCCGGCGACCGCACCGCCGACGGTGGCGGTGTTCTTGCGGCCCTTGCTGTCGGTGTGGTCGTCGGCGATCTTGCGGCCGGCGACGGCGCCGACCAAGCCGCCCAGCACCGCGCCGGTGGCGCTCGGGGCGTTGCTCTGGGTGCTGATCTGCTCGATCCGGGTGACCACGCCGCAGTCGTAGCAGCTGTTGTTCTGGTTGCCGTAACCCGACGGCGGCGGGTTGTTGTAACCGCCGTTGTTGTAGCCACCGCCGCCGCCGTAACCCGGCGAGGTCGCGCAACCGGCGAGCGCCAGCGAAGCTGCGGCGGCTACGGCCAGCAATCGGAAATTCTTGGTATTCATTCGAGGCTCCTGCGCTGTGAGCGAATGGCGGAAGTCGCCACGCGCTGGACACGCTATAAGCCGGCACGTGAACACGTGTTCAATTTATGTGGCTGTCCGCGCTTTGTTTGCGGGCGCGTTCAGGTTGGGGCAGGCATGAGTCGTCGTGACGCGCGGCGACGGCGCGCAAGTTCGCGCTTACCCAGCCGTTACGCCGCGGGGATGGGTGAAACACGATTAGGAAAAGGGGAAGGGAAACGAGCAACCAGCCGTCAGCCGTTCGTCAGCGCAAACACCGACGAACCGACACGATCGCCGCGGCGATTCCCGATTCCCGATTCCCCATTCCCCATTCCCGACTCCCGCTTAGCCGCGGAAATCCTGATGACACGCCTTGCACGCCTCGCCGATCTGATTGGACACCTCGGTCACCCCGGCGCAGCTCACCGGCGGACTGGCCAGCGCGCTGTCGAGGGCGGCGCGCATCTTGGCCGAATGCTGGGCGAAGCGCGGGTCGTCCTTGAGGTCGGGGAAGGCCGGGTCGAGATCGTCGGCCAGCATGCGCAGCGACTTCAGATGCGGCAGGGTATCGGTGGCGGCGCAGCGGTTCTGCTCGGCCTTGCCCTTGAGCTGACCCAGGTGCCACTGCTGCAGGTGCATGACGCTGTCGGGGAAATGGTCCTTGCGCTGCTCGAGCGCGCGTACGGCCATGACCGTGGCGACCGCGCCGCCGACCAGACCGAACAGGAAAAGAAACAGGTACTTCGAACCATTGCCTTTGCGTTTGACTGCGGCATTGGTGGGCTGGGTTTCGCTCATTGCCTGGCCTCCATCCAAGATCGCGGCACCATAGCACGCAGCGATGTGAGGCCGGGGTCAGCGGCGCGGCGCGCGGGCGGCGGGCGAGGGCTATGCGGGAAACGGGTTTGAATCATCGGGGTGGGGCGACTGCGCTGCGGTTGGCGGGCTCGCGTCCTCGCGATATCGGCGTCAACGAGGCCTCGCGGTTGCGGCCATGAGCCGCTGCTTTCCATCGCCACGGCCGGAATCGCCGGCCTTCGCCACTACAATGGGCGGATGAGCGAATCCACTTCCGATACCGTCTGGCAAGCGCGTTTTGCCGGCATCGACCGACTGTACGGCCAAGGCGCCGTGGCCCGTTTCCGCCAATGCCGCGTCGCCGTGGTCGGCATGGGCGGGGTCGGCTCCTGGGCGGCGGAGGCGCTGGCCCGCACCGGCATCGGCCACCTGACCCTGATCGACGCCGACGATCTGTGCGTGTCCAACACCAATCGGCAGTTGCCGGCGCTGGATGGAAATTACGGCCGCGCCAAGGTCGAGGCGATGGCCGAGCGCTGCCGCGCGATCAGTCCGGCGATCGAGGTCGACGCGGTCCAGAGTTTCCTGACCCCGTCCAATCTCGATGAGCTGCTCGATCGCGGCTTCGATCTGGTGCTGGACGCCTGCGACAGTTTCCGCAGCAAGGTCGAGCTGATCGCCTGGTGCCGGCGGCGCAAGCTGCCGGTGATCGCGGTCGGTTCGGCCGGCGGGCGCACCGACCCGACTCTGGTGCGGGTGCGCGATCTGTCGCGTACCGAGCACGATGCGATGTTGGCGTTGATCCGCAAGAAGCTGCGCGGGGAGTTTAATTTTCCCAAGAATCCGGATCGGTATTTCGGTGTGTCGGCGATTTATTCGCTGGAGAACGTGAAGTATCCGCAGCCTGACGGGACGGTGTGTGGGTTGCGGCCCAAGCTCGATGGGGATGCTTCGCTCAAGCTCGATTGTGGGGCGGGGTTGGGGGCGGCTACGCATATCACGGGGGTGTTTGCGTTTGCGGCGGTGGCGCGGGCGTTGGAGGTTTTGCTTAAGCCTAAGGTGGGGGTGGGGTGAGGGGCGAGGTTTTGGGGTTTCGCGGGAATTCTGCTTTTGCTTTGAGGGGCTGTTAGGGCTTCAAAGATCTGGATTTTTGATGGTTCGAAGATTTGAGGCTTGATGCCTCAAATTTTTCTATATTTTCGATGTTTTGAAGCCTTTGAAGCCTTTGAAGCCTTTGAAGCCTTTGAAGCCTTTGAAGCCTTTGAAGCCCTTGAAGCCCTTGAAGCCTTCAAAGCCTCAAGCAGGATCAAAAGCTTCCGCCACTGAAGCGGCGGGTTACTTTCTTTTGTCTAAAGCAACAAAAGAAAGGTAACCAAAGAAAAATGCTTTGTTGTGAATCAAGGGCCCGCAAGATCGGTGCATACGCAGGCATGCGCCACACGAGACATCCTGTCTCGGTGGCGCACGGCGCACATCCATGTGCGCCGCCCTTCGGGTGTGCTTTTGTTCTCGCGAATCAGTGGCTTCGCAGCGCTGGATGAACTGCGCGCCTTCAAGCCGAACTCGCATGGCCTACCTGTAGGAGCGGCGCAAGCCGCGACCACGCCACTTCAATCACGTCGAATTTAGCTGGGTCGAATTCATCCGTGCCGAATTCATCCGTGTCGGGGTTTTTGCGCCGAAGCTGTCCACGATCCTGGCCAAACAGGATTCCGGCCAAAAAATCACAACGACATTGACAACCCTCGGCCACATCGCATCGATATCGGCATGGCGCATGCCACTGCGTCGACAACGACAACAACGACTTCGACAACAACGACAACGACAACGACAAAAACAACAACATCGACATCGACACAGCCCACGCCTCTCCCAAGTCGTCATCCCCGCGAAGGCGGGGATCCAGGGCTTCATCGCGACATGATTGTGAGGTCGAGCGGAGCACGCGATTGGGCCGTGACGGTGCGTTTAGTTATTCGCATCGCGTTTGCAAAGCGACTGCGTTTAGTCGTATGGCTATGAAGTATTGTGTGGGTAGAGCTTCAAGCCCCGCCGCCTTGTGCTTCGCCGTCTTGCCGCTCGCTCAATCCGCCAGGGCGAACAACCGCCGCGCATTGGCCGAAGTCGCCTCCGCGATCTGCTCGGCCGGCGCCCCGCGCAGTTGCGCGATAACTTCGCACACGCCCGCCAACCGCGCCGGTTCGTTGCGCTGGCCGCGGATGTCGGCGTCGGGTTGGTCCGGGGCGTCGGTTTCCAGCAGCAGGAATTCGATCGGCATCGCCGCGACGATGCGGCGCAGGCGCTTGGCGCGGTCGTAGGTGACCGGGCCGCCGAGTCCGATCAGGAAACCGAGTTTCCATAGCTGCTCGGCCTGTTCTTCGCTGCCGGAATAGCTGTGCACCACGCCGCGCAGGCTGCCGACGCGGCGGATCGCGGCGATGGTGACGTCGACCGCATGGCGCGCATGCACGATCACCGGCAGGTCGAATTCGCGCGCGAGTCGCAACTGGCCTTCGAAATAAAGGGACTGCTCGTCGCGATCCAGGCCGTCGACGAAATAATCCAGTCCGCATTCGCCGACCGCGCACGGACGTTCGCGCTCGAGCCACCCGCGCAGCTCATCCAGATGCTGCGGACGATGCGACGACAGATACATCGGGTGCAGGCCGTAGGCCGGATGCAGGCCCGGATCGGCGGCGCAGACCTCGCGCAGTTTCGGCCAGCCGGCGGCGTCGATCGCCGGCACGACCTGCCGGGTCACCCCGGCCTGGCGCGCGCGCGCGACTACCTGCGCGCGATCGGGATCGAATTCGGGCGCGTCGAGGTGGCAGTGGCTGTCGACCAGCGCGGACATGCGCTCAGCGCGACGGCGGCAGCACGGTCGGCGGCTGCGGTTCCTTGCGCTTCTTGAAGTTCGCCAGCAGCAGGGTGCCCAGGCCGAGCAGGATCTCGTCGGCGAACGGCACGAAGTCCGGGATCACCAGGTCGAACGCGAACAGGGCCGCGGTCAGCATGAACAGACGCGGATAGCTCAGGCGTCCGAGAAAACCCATCAGGGGAGCGAGCAGCGGATTGGCCATGGCGATTTGAGGTGTGACCGGGTTGGCAAACACGCTAGCACGTAGCCGCGTGACGGTTCAGACAGGGGACAGATTAGCGAAAATCAATAGGCACCGGTTCAGCATTCCGGTGGTGGAATGGCGGCGTCCACAACGCGGTCCTGCATTGTCCGGCGACGCCTCGTTCGCGGCCGCTGTCGGGACCGAATCATCACCGCGGTGACCCCGCTGCAGGAGGCTCCAAATGAACAAGAACTTGATTGCAGTCGCGATTGCGTCGCTGCTGGTAGGCGGCGTGGCCGTCGCCGCGTTCCAGAGCTTCCGCGGCAACGATGCCGCCAACGCGCAGGCCGGCCTGGCCCCGAACGCGCAGTTGCCGATCAACGGCGTCACCGCCGAGGGCGACAACATCGCCGCGAACGGCGCGATCAACGCTCCGGCGCCGCAGCTCGATTACGCCGACGTGGTCAACGTCAAGCCGATCAACCAGAAAGAAAAGCTCTACGCGACCGTGATCGGCACCGATCCGGTGCGCGAGACCAATACCGTGTCGACCCCGCGCGAAGTCTGCAACGACGTGGTCGTGCAGGAACGCCTGCCCGAGCGCGACGGCAACGTCGGCGGCACCGTCGCCGGCGCGGTCATCGGCGGCTTGTTGGGTAACCAGGTCGGCGGCGGCAACGGCAAGAAGGCCGCGACCGCGGCCGGCGCCGTGGCCGGCGGCTTCATCGGCAACCGGGTCGACCGCAATCATGTCGGCGGCCGGGTGGTGAACCGCACCGAGCGCCAGTGTCACACCGTGTCCGACAGCTCGCAGTCCTCGCGCGTGGTCGCTTACAACGTGACCTTCCGCAATCCGGACGGCACCACCGGCACCATGCGCACCGAGACCAAGCCGGGCAGCCGTATCGCCCTGGGCAACGAGAACAAGGTGGTCGGCTACGACGTGACCTACCGCTATCAGGGCCAGGAGCAGACCATCCGCATGGACGAGCGTCCGGCCCAGCGCCTGCCGGTCATCGACGGCCAGGTCGTGACCCAGACCGCGACCGCGTCGGTGCCCAGCCGCGGCTGATCGTCGCCACGCAAGCAGTTCCCGAACGGGGCCGGATCATCCGGCCCCGTTCTTTTTTGCGCGCGCCATGGCGCGAATGCGGGAAACTTGCGTAATGCGACGGGCCGGTCCAATTGGGCTACTCCGGCCCGGTCCGGCCATTACAATGGCGGTCTTTCTGCCCCACAGGTCTCCCAAAGCCCGCCATGGCCCTGAATCCCTACGATCTGTTCGACGTCCGTTCCCTGCTCAGCGAAGAGGAGCGCGCCGTGCAGGACACCGTGGCGCGCTTCACCGACGAGCGCGTGATCCCGATCATCGGCGATGCCTTCGACCAGGGCCGTTTCCCGAAGGAACTGCTGCCCGAGATCGCCGAACTGGGCCTGCTGGGCTCCTCGCTGCCCGAGAAGTACGGCTGCGCCGGCCTCAACGCGGTCAGCTACGGCCTGATCTGCCAGGAACTCGAGCGCGGCGACAGCGGCATCCGCAGCTTCGTCAGCGTGCAGTCCTCGCTGTGCATGTACCCGATCTACGCTTACGGCAGCGAAGAGCAGCGCGAGCGCTGGCTGCCGGGCATGGCCAAGGGCCAGATCATCGGCTGCTTCGGCCTGACCGAGCCGCACGGCGGCTCCGATCCGGCCAACATGAAGACCAACGCCAAGAAGGACGGCGGCGACTGGGTCCTCAACGGCTCCAAGATGTGGATCACCAACGGCAATCTGGCCGATATCGCGATCGTCTGGGCGCAGACCGAGGACGGCATCCAGGGCTTCGTGGTCGAGAAGGGCATGCCCGGTTTCGCCGCCCAGGAAATCAAACACAAGATGAGCCTGCGCGCGTCGGTGACCTCGTCGCTGTTCTTCGACAACGTGCGCGTGCCCGAAGCCAACCGCCTGCCGAACGTGAAGGGCCTCAAGGGCCCGCTGGGTTGTCTGACCCAGGCCCGCTACGGCATCACCTGGGGCCCGATCGGCGCGGCGATCGCCTGCCTCGACGAAGTGCTGGGTTACACCAAGGAACGCATCCTGTTCGATCGTCCGGTCGCGGCGACCCAGTCGGCGCAGATCAAGATGGCCGAGATGGCGCGCCGGATCACCCTGGCGCAGATGCTGGTGGTGCAGCTCGGCCGTCTGAAGGACGCCGGCAGCATGCAGCCGACCCAGGTGTCGCTGGCGAAGTGGAACAACTGCCGCATGGCCATCGACATCGCGCGCGAATGCCGCGATCTGCTCGGCGGCGCCGGCATCACCACCGAGCATTCGGCGATCCGGCATGCGTTGAATCTGGAGTCGGTGATCACGTACGAAGGCACCGAGACGATTCACCAGTTGGTGGTCGGGCGCGAGTTGACCGGAATCAACGCCTTCTAAGTTTTGTTGCCGCAAGGCAGCACGATATTTCTTCTCCCGCTTGCGGGAAGTGTTTTGTTCCTTCTCCCGCAAGCGGGAGAAGGTGGCCCGAAGGGCCGGATGAGGGCGCGCGGCGAGTAGCGGCTCGCGCAATCAGCGCAGTCTCGCGCCCCTCACCCCAACCCCTCTCAGCTCTGCACTTCCTTCGGTCGCCGCAAGCGGGAGAGGGGCTTTTAGAGGCGCAGAGGGGGCTTCGAATGCGCAGCAGCAGGAGTACGCGACCGTGATGACGATCCCCGACATCCAGCTGGAAACCCCGCGCCTGATCCTGCGCCCGCCGCGGCGGGAGGATTTCGACGCCTGGGCCGAATTCATGGCCGACGCCGAGCATGTGCGCTACGTCGGCGGCGCGCAGCCGCGGCCGCTGGCCTGGCGCGCGATGATGGCGGTGATCGGCTCGTGGGCGGTGCAGGGTTTCGCGTTCTTCTCGGTGATCGAAAAGAGCAGCGGCCGCTGGATCGGCCGGCTCGGTCCCTGGTGCCCGGAAGGCTGGCCCGGCAGCGAAGTCGGCTGGGGCATCGTCGCCTCGGAAAACGGCAAGGGCTATGCGAGCGAGGGCTCGGCCGCGGCGATGGAATGGGCGTTCGAGCATCTGGGCTGGCGCGAGATCATCCACACCATCGACCCGGACAACCTGGGCTCCAAGGCCGTCGCCGCCAAGCTCGGTTCGCGCTATATGCGTCAAGGGCGTTTCTTGCCCGAACCCCTCAACGACAAGGAGGTCGAGGTCTGGGGCCAGACGGTCGAACAATGGCGCGCGCGGCGCAAGGCCGGAGCGTCGGCGTGATCACCGTGCATGGCTTTTCCCTGTCGGGCAATTGCCACAAGCTGCGCCTGCTGCTGGAGCAGTTGGGCGAGCGCTACCGTTGGGTCGAAGTCGACAGCAGCCAGGGCCAGACCCGCACCCCGCAATTCCTCGCGCTCAATCCTAACGGCAAGGTGCCGGTGGTCGAGTTCGACGACGGCCGCACGCTCAGCGAATCCAACGCGATCCTGTATTACCTCGCCGACGGCAGCCAGTTCCTGCCTGCCGACCTGTGGCAGCGCGCGCAGGCGCTGAGCTGGATGAACTTCGAGCAGTACAGTCACGAACCCTGCATCGCGGTGGCGCGTTTCATCGCCGGCTGGACCGAACTGGATTCGCCGCGCCGCGCCGAACTGCCGGGCTTGCGCGAGCGCGGCCATCAAGCCCTGGCGGTGATGCAGCGGCATCTGCGCGATAACCCGTGGTTCACCGGCGAACGCTACGGCATCGCCGATATCGCGCTGTTCGCCTACACCGACGTCGCCGAACACGGCGGCATCGGTCTGTCTTCGTACCCGGCGGTGCAGGCCTGGCTGGCGCGCGTGCGCGCGACACCGGGTTTCGTCGCCTTGCCCGAGCCCGATGCGCGGGCCGCGCAGCGGATCGCCCTCACCTCCTGATCTTTCCTACCGATGAGCCGACCCGCATGCGGGCGGCGGAGCTTGCAATGTCAGCGCAACCGCAGTCTTCGATTTTCAGCAGCGTGCCCAACTTCAATCCCGTCGCGAGCCCGATTCCGGCGCGCATGAAGGGCCTCAACCGGGCCGAGATCTGCGACGTCAATTTCGTCGAGTTCGTGCAGGCCTGGAACGGCCGCGCCGATGCGCGTCCCGCCGCGGACGAGGCCATCCTCGACGGCAGCGCGCTGGATGCGCGCGGCTTTCGCGAGCTGTTCGAGTCGCAGTTGATCAGCCGCCACCTCGATCTGATGGCGCGCGTATTGCGGGTACAGAACAAGGTCTTCTACACCATCGGTTCCAGCGGCCATGAAGGCAATGCGATGGTCGCGCGGCTCGCGCGCCACACCGATCCGGCGTTCCTGCATTATCGCAGCGGCGGCTTCATGGCCGAGCGTTTCCGCAAGCTGCCCGGCATGGACCCGGTGATGGATTCGGCGCTGTCGTTCGCGGCCAGCAAGGACGATCCGGCCTCGGGCGGCCGGCATAAAGTGTGGGGCAGCAAGCCGTTGTGGGTGCTGCCGCAGACTTCGACCATCGCCTCGCACTTGCCCAAGGCGTTGGGCACCGCCGTGGCCATCGAGACCGGCCGGCGACTGGGCCATGGCTTGCCGATTCCCGACGACAGCATCGCGATCTGTTCGTTCGGCGACGCCTCGGCCAATCACGCCACCGCGCAGACCGCGTTCAACGCCGCCGCATGGACCGCGTACCAGAAGTTGCCGGCGCCGGTGTTGTTCGTGTGCGAGGACAACGGCATCGGCATCTCGGTGAAGACCCCGGGCGGCTGGATCGGCAATCGTTTCCGCACGATGGATGGGCTGGATTATTTCGCCGCCGACGGGCTCGACCTGGCCAACGGCTACGGCGACGTGAAGCGCGCGGTCGAACATTGCCGCCGCACCCGCCGTCCGACCTTCCTGCATCTGCGCACCACCCGCATCATGGGTCACGCCGGCACCGATTTCGAAATCGAATGGCGTTCGGTCGAAGAGCTGTGCGCGGTCGAGGCCAGCGATCCGCTGCTGCGTTCGGCGGCGATCGCGCTGGAATCGGGGCTGATGTCGAAGGCCGAGGTGATCGAGCTGTACGAAGCCACGCGCAAGCGCTGCTTCGCCGCGGCCGAGGAGGCCGATCGCCGGCCGAAGCTCGACGATCTGGCGGAAGTGATCGCGCCGTTGGCGCCGTACACGCCCGCCGCGGTCGCCAAGGAGGCCGCGCGCGCCGATTTCGCCGAGCGTCGCCTGGACGTGTTCGGCGGCGAAGCCAAATTGCCGGAGAACCAGCCGCCGCGGCATCTGGCGATCCAGATCAACAACGCGCTGCACGACATCTTCGCCAAATACCCGGAGACGCTGCTGTTCGGCGAAGACGTCGCCCAGAAGGGCGGTGTGTACACGGTGACCAAAGGCCTGCAGAAAGCCTTCGGCCCGCGTCGCGTGTTCAACACCTTGCTCGACGAAACCATGATCCTGGGCATGGCCCAGGGCTTCGCCAATGTCGGTCTGCTGCCGATTCCGGAAATCCAGTACCTGGCGTATTTCCACAACGCCTGCGACCAGATTCGCGGCGAAGCGGCGTCGCTGCAGTTCTTCAGCAACAACCAGTACCGCAATCCGATGGTGGTGCGCATCGCCGGGCTGGGCTATCAGCGCGGCTTCGGCGGGCATTTCCACAACGACAATTCGATCACCGCGCTGCGCGATATTCCCGGCCTGGTGGTCGGTTGTCCCTCGCGTGGCGACGACGCGGCGACGATGCTGCGCACGCTGACCGCGCTGGCCAAGGTCGACGGGCGGGTGGCGGTGTTGCTGGAGCCGATCGCGCTGTACATGACCAAGGATTTGTACGAGGCCGGCGACGGTCGTTGGCTGACCCAGTATCCGTCGCCCGATCAGGCGATGACCTTGGGCGAGGGGCGCGCGTATCTGCCGGAAGGCGGCGAGGGCGACGATCTGGTCATCTTCACCTATGGCAACGGCGTGCCGATGAGCTTGCGCGCGGCTCGCCAGATCGAGCAGTCGCTCGGCTGGAAAGCGCGGGTGATCGATCTGCGTTGGCTGGTGCCGCTCAACGACGCCTATATCGCGCTGCAGGCCAGGAATGCCAAGCGCATCATCGTGGTCGACGAAGGCCGGCGCAGCGCCGGCGTGGGCGAGGGCGTGATCACCGCATTGGCCGAGGCCGGATTCGGCGGCGTGCCGATGCAGCGCGTGGTCGGCGTGGATACCTACACGCCGTTGGCCGGCGCGGCGTTCCTGGTGATTCCGGGCGAAGAGGATATCGTTCGCGCCGCGGATTTGTTGGCGAAGGGTTGAGTCGGGCGGGTGCCGGCTGGGCTTGCTGTAGGAGCTGCGTGAGCTGCGACTGCGCAGCTTCCCGATCGCTTCGTTGCTGTGTGTGGTGTCGCGGTCGCGGCTTGCGCCGCTCCTACAGTCGGGAACGGTGCTTCGGTTGCTCGCTGTAGGAGCTGCGTGAGCTGCGACTGTGTAGCGTCCGGATCGCTTCGTCGCGGTTCGTGGTGTCGCGGTCGCGGCTTGCGCCGCTCCTACAGTCGGGAGCGGTGCTTCGGTTGCTCGCTGTAGGAGCTGCGTGAGCTGCGACTGCGTAGCGTTCGGATCGCTTCGTCGTGGTTCGTAGTGTCGTGGTCGCGGCTTGCGCCGCTCCTACAGTCGGGAACGGTGCTGCGGATGTTCGTTGTAGGAGCTGCGCGAGCTGCGACCGCGTAGTGTCCGGATCGCTTCGTCGCGGGTCGTGGTGTCGCAGTCGCGGCTTACGCCGCTCCTACAGTCGGGAACGGAGCTGCGGATGTTCGTTGTAGGAGCTGCGCGAGCTGCGACTGTGTAGCATCCGGATCGCTTCGTCGCGGGTCGCGGTGTCGCGGTCGCGGCTTACGCCGCCCCTACAGTCGGGAGTGCTGCTGCGGGCGCTGTTCGCGAGGCGCGGCGCAATCGGGCTCAGCGCGCCAACCCATCCAGCAGCGGCGTTTCCATGACCGCATGCCCGTCGATGCTCGCCGCCGGTTCGCTGCGGTCCAGCGGCAGCACCGCCAGCGCGAGGTGGGTCGCGCCGTGATCCGCGCTCGCGGCGACGGTGCCCAGCACCGCCGCGTCGCCGCGCACTTCCGCGCCCGCGGCGATCGCCGCCGGACTTTCGAACAAGGCCAGGCCGCGCTTGGCCTTGCCGAGAAAATGGGTGCGCGCGACGATTTCCTGGCCCGGGTAGCAGCCCTTCTTGACGCTGAAGGCGCGCAGCCGCTCCAGCGACAGCTGCTGCGGCGTCCATTGCTCGGCCTGGCTCGCCGGCAGACGCGGCAAGCCGTGGCGCAGGTCGGTCTGCGCCCACAGCGCCACCGCGGCGGCGTTTTCGGCCGCGGCCGGGCCGGCGTGGATGCGCAGGCTGCGCGGCGATTCCGCGCTGCCGAGGTCCAATTCCAGCCCGGAGGCCTCGTCGCCGTCGATCGCCGCGTCGCGCGCCGATGCCGGCGCGGCAAAGCGCCCATCGATCACGAGGTCTTCACGCAGACCGATCGCGACCTTGCTGCGAAACACGAATCGCTTCAAGGATTCGGCCAAGGCGGCCGCGTCGGCGTCGGGCACGAGCAGCCAGATTCGCTGCTCAGACAGGCGCAGCAAGGCGAACAGCGCGATCACCCGGCCCTTGGGCGTCAGCCAGCCGTTCCATTGCCAGTGGCCGTCGGCCAGCGCCTTGACCTCGTTCATGAACTGCGAATGGGCAAAAGCGGCCGCGTCGCGGCCTTCCAGGGCGATCAGTTGTTGACCGGACAGGGCGAATGCTTGTCCGTACAAGGCTTGCGGGTTGTCAGGCATGGGGGGCGGGACTTAATATTTAACGCTGTGATGATAGGCGAAACCACCCCGGAAGCACGTTCGGACCTCGCGTCCGAGAACCCGGCGACTCCCGTTACCGAAACGGGAGGCCATTCGCCTTCCGCCAAGGACGCTCCGAAAGAGCACGGTGGTCGCGAGGGTCTCGAACCGACCCGCTACGGCGATTGGGAAAAGAACGGCCGCTGCATCGACTTCTAGTCCGGCTTGCATGATGTGTCTCGTATGAGCGTGTCGTGCATGCGTGTCTAGATCCGATCCCCGGTCCCGCTTTTCAACACCCCCCACCCAGCGCTCCCACGCTTCCCGCCACGCGGCGCCGCCGCCCAGCCGAGATTGCCACGCTAATGGCGAACCGCGAACGACCCAAGTCACCGCATCTGCAGGTGTATCGCTGGCAGATACAGATGGTGACCTCGATCCTGCACCGGACCACCGGTGTCATCCTTTCCGTCGGCGCCTTGCTGATCGCCTGGGCGCTGCTCGCCCTGGCGGCCGGTCCGCAGGCCTGGGCGAGCTTCACCGCCTGCGCCCGCTCGCCGCTGGGCTTCCTGATCCTGTTCGGCTGGACCTGGGCGTTCGCCTATCACCTGATCAACGGCATCCGCCATCTGGTCCAGGACGCGGGCTACGCCTACAAGGTCGATACCTTTGTGCGCAACGGCTGGATCAGCGTCATCGGCAGCCTGGTGCTGACCGCGCTGATCTGGATCGTGGCGATGATGTCGCGAGGTGGCGCATGAGCACGGCCAACAACAAGAACCTGCGCAACCCGCTCAAGACCGCGCGCGGCCTGGGCTCGGCGAAGGACGGCACCCATCACTTCATCGTCCAGCGCGTCACCGCGATCGCGCTGATCGGCCTGACCCTGTACGTGCTGGGCCTGATCGTGTCGTGGATCGGCGGCGATTACGCCAGCGTGCGCGCCTCGGTGCACAACCCCTGCAACGCCGTGCTGCTCAGCGCGTTCGTGATCGCGATGTTCTGGCACGCCAAGCTCGGCCTGCAGGTGATCATCGAGGATTACGTGCATGCCCCGGGCCTGGCGGCCGCCTCGCAGATCGCCGTCGTTTTCGTTTGCGTACTCGCGGCTCTTGCCAGCGTGCTCGCCATCATCCGCATCGCGTTGGGAGCCTGAGTCGTGGCCTCTGCCTACAAGATTCAAGAACACAAGTTCGACATGATCGTGGTCGGCGCCGGCGGCGCCGGTCTGCGCGCCACCTTCGGCCTGGCCCAGAAGGGCCTGAAGACCGCCTGCATCACCAAGGTGTTTCCGACCCGTTCGCACACCGTCGCCGCGCAAGGCGGCATCTCCGCCGCGCTCGGCAACATGGGCGAGGACGACTGGCGTTACCACTTCTTCGACACCGTCAAGGGTTCGGACTGGCTGGGCGACCAGGACGCGATCGAGTACATGTGCAAGGAGGCCATTCCGGCCATCATCGAGCTCGAACACCAGGGCGTGCCGTTCTCGCGCACCGACGAGGGCAAGATCTATCAGCGCCCGTTCGGCGGCATGACCACCAAGTACGGCGAAGGCCCGCCGGCGCAGCGCACCTGCGCCGCCGCCGACCGCACCGGTCACGCCATCCTGCACACGCTGTACCAGCAGTCGCTGGCGCACGACGCGCAGTTCTTCATCGAATACTTCGCCCTCGACCTGATCATGGACGAGACCGGCGCCTGCCGCGGCGTGCTCGCGCTCGACATGGCCGAAGGCACGCTGCACCTGTTCCGCGCCCAGGGCACGGTGCTGGCGACCGGCGGCTACGGCCGCGCCTATTTCTCCGCGACCTCGGCCCACACCTGCACCGGCGACGGCGGCGGCATGGCGCTGCGCGCGGGCCTGGGCCTGCAGGACATGGAGTTCGTGCAGTTCCACCCGACCGGCATCTACGGCGCCGGCTGCCTGATCACCGAAGGCGTGCGAGGCGAGGGCGGCATCCTGCGCAACAGCAACGGTGAGCGCTTCATGGAGCGCTACGCGCCGAGCGTGAAGGACCTCGCCCCGCGCGACATGGTCAGCCGTTCGATGACCATCGAAATCCGCGAAGGCCGCGGCGTCGGCGAGCACAAGGATCACATCCTGCTCGACCTGACCCACCTGGGCCCGGAAGTGATCCACGAAAAACTCCCCGGCATCGCCGAGTCGGCGCGCATCTTCGCCAACGTCGACGTCGAGAAGGAGCCGATCCCGGTGATTCCGACCGTGCACTACAACATGGGCGGCATCCCGACCAACTACCACGGCGAAGTCGTGCAGTTGAAGGACGGCAATCCGGACGCGGTGGTCGAAGGCCTGTACGCGATCGGCGAGGCGGCCTGCGTGTCGGTGCACGGCGCCAACCGCCTGGGTTCGAACTCGCTGCTCGATCTGGTCGTGTTCGGTCGCGCGGTGGCCAACCGCTGCGCCGAGACGATCAAGCCCAATGGCCCGCACGCCAAGTTGCCGGCCGACGCCTGCGACGCGGCGCTGGCGCGCCTGGACAAGCTGCGCAACGCCAGCGGCAGCACCCCGACCTCGGTGATCCGCGACAAGATGCAGCGCACCATGCAGGCCGACGCGGCGGTGTTCCGCACCGGCGAAACGCTGAGCGACGGCGTGCGCAAGATGCGCGAGATCCACGCGCTGTTCGCCGACGTCAAGGTCAGCGACCGCTCGCTGATCTGGAACTCGGACCTGATCGAGACCTACGAGCTGTCGAACTTGCTGAGCCAGGCGCTGGCGACGATCGTCTCGGCCGAGAACCGCACCGAGTCGCGCGGCGCGCATGCGCGCGAGGATTTCCCGACGCGCAACGACGACGAGTGGCAGAAGCACACCCTGTGCTATGTCGACGAGAAGGGCACGACCAGCATCGACTACCGTCCGGTGCACAACTACACCCTGACCGACGACGTGGCCTACGTGCCGCCCAAAGAACGCAAGTACTGATCCTTCGATCGCGGCGGGCGGCCTGTCGCGCGCCGGCAACGACCCCACTTCAGTACGACGCAAGCCGAGAGATCGCCAGCATGGCTGAATTCGCCCTACCCAAGAACTCCCAGATCCAGAAGGGCCGCCATTGGCCGACCCCGGGCGCCAAGCAGTCGCGCACCTTCAAGGTCTACCGCTGGAACCCCGACGACGGCATGAACCCGCGCGTGGACACCTACGAGGTGGATCTCGCGGCCTGCGGTCCGATGGTTCTGGACGCGCTGATCAAGATCAAGAACGAGATCGATCCGACCCTGACCTTCCGCCGCTCCTGCCGCGAAGGCATCTGCGGCTCGTGCGCGATGAATATCGACGGCACCAACACCCTGGCGTGCACGCGCGCGATCGCCGATTGCGGCGACGCCAAGAACGACGTGCCGGTGTATCCGCTGCCGAGCATGCAGGTGGTCAAGGATCTGGTTCCCGATCTGACCCACTTCTATGCCCAGTACGCCTCGATCAAGCCGTGGCTGCGCACCCAGAGCGCGACCCCGTCCGACCGCGAGCGCCTGCAGTCGCCGGAAGACCGCAAGAAGCTCGACGGCCTGTACGAATGCATCCTGTGCGCGTGCTGCTCGACCAGCTGCCCGAGCTATTGGTGGAACGGCGACCGTTACCTCGGCCCGGCGATCCTGCTGCAGGCCTACCGCTGGATCATCGATTCGCGCGATGAAGACACCGGCGCGCGCCTGGACGATCTGGAAGATCCGTTCAAGCTGTATCGCTGCCACACCATCATGAACTGCGCGCGGACCTGCCCGAAGGGCTTGAACCCGGCGCAGGCGATCGGCGAGATCAAGAAGCTGATGCTGGCGCGCCGGGTCTGATCCGGAGATCGCATCGCGGCCGCGGCCTCCGGCGTGGAGGCTTCGGCCGGCGAGCGGGCATCGGTGCTCGGTGTAGTGCGGATCGATTGCGTTGCCACGGACAGGTGAGACCGGTCGCATGAACAAGAAATCGCTGTCGCTCGTGCTGGCCGGCCTGCTGGTGTTCGCGGCCGGCGCCTGGCTGAAATTCTCCGACGGACCGGCCGATGTGGACATCGCGGTGGTCGAAAAATGCCGCGCCGAAATGGACAAGCGCAAGGCCGACGCGGCCATGCGCGACAAGTGCGAGGAAGCCGCGTTCGCGCATATGATCACCGCGACCGATGCGGCCAGCGCGGCGCGCGCGATCAGCGCCGCGAACGAGAACGAAATCGGCGGCAACGGCCTGGCGATGTTCCTGCTGGGCCTCGGCGCCGCGTTGACGGTCGGCGGTGTGCTGGCGGGGCGCCGGCGCGGCTGAGGTCGCGGCGGCTGGCGCCGGCGGATCGCTCGACGAATACCGCGACGCAGTGCGATAGCGTCAGCGTCGATACCGCCGCCACGGCGACCCGCGGTGGCGTACACGCAGTCGAACCGCCGCGCGAGCGCGCGGCCCGCTCAGGAGCGAGGCGATCGATGGACTCGAAGGCGATTTTCCTTCCCGCATTGGCGATGGTCGCGTTGACCCTGGTCGTGTGGCTGCGCATGTATGTGGTCCGCATCGGCCAGATGCGCCGAGACCGCATCCATCCGCAGGCGGTGGCGACCTCGGCCCAGGTCAGCGCGCGGCTGACTCAGAGCAGCGCGGCCGACAATTTCCGCAATCTGTTCGAACTGCCGGTGTTGTTCTATCTGGGCCTGACCGTGGCCGCCTTCGCCCAGTTGGACGATGCGGTTACGCTCGGGCTGGCTTGGCTGTTCGTGATCACGCGCATCGTCCACAGCGCGATCCAGTGCGGCTACAACAAGGTCATGCACCGTTTCTTCGCTTACACCAGCGGCGCGTTCGCGCTGTGGGCGCTATGGATACGTCTGGGAATAGGATTGCTCGCATGATGAGTTCGCTTCGAAATCGGTTTCGGCCGTCGCTTCGCGTCTGCGGCGCATTGGCGGCGCTGGCGTTGGTCGCCGGCGCGAATGCGCGCCCGGCCGAACAGGCCGCGCCCGCGGCCGACAAGGCGACCGTGGCGCAGGCAAGCAGCCTGCTCGACACGATGGGCTTCGAGAACGTGCTGCGGCAGATGATGGTGCTGGTCAACGATCAGACCTTGCCGGAAGAACCGCGCGAAGACGGCGACAAGGCCCTGCTGCAGCGCTGGATGGCGGCGACCAAGCTGCAGGCGGTCGCGGCGCAGACCGCGCAACGCCTGGCCGAGCAGACCAGCGCCGCGCAGCTCGACGAAGCCCTGCACTATTTCCGAAGCCCGGCCGGCCAGACCGAGTTGAGCTGCGTGCGCGATTCCGCCGCCACCCCGGCGGTGTCGGCCTGCATCGAACAGCGCGGCGGCGAAGCGCAGTTGCAGGCGCATCGGGCGTTCGCCGACAGCGACATCGAGAACACGATCGGCGACGTGCTCGGCGATTCGTTCGGCCCCGAACTGTTCGCCGCCGCGTCCGCGGCGCTGGACGGCGACGCCGCGCTCAAGCGCGACGTGGCGCGATACTGCACGCGCCGTCCCACCGGCTTGTGCGCGATGGTCGGCGCCGCGCCGGGCGAGAGCGGCTCATGAGCGAACAACTCTCGGCCGAGCAACGCGACGACATCGAACTGCGCCGCCTGCGCTGGCGCTGCCGGCGCGGCATGCGCGAACTCGATCAATTGCTGGGCCGTTACCTGGACCGCGAATGGAAGCAGGCTTCCGAATCGCAGCGCGGGGTTTTCCTACGGCTGCTGGAAACCGAGGACGATAAGCTCTGGCACTGGTTCATGGGCCACGAGACCTCCGGCGATGCGCAGCTTCAGCAACTGGTTGAGTCGATTCGCCAACTGCCGCCTTGAGCGGCAGTTGGTGCATGGTCGCCGCCTTGAGCGGCAGTTAGTGGATGGTCGCCGCCTTGAGCGGCAAGCGCAGGCTGTCGGTTTCGAGCGGCGGGGATCGACACCATCGGGCGTCGCCGCGGCTCGACCGAAACCAGGCGAGTCCTTCCGCGGACACGCCACGGCCGATTGCGAACTGCAATGGCGGCCGTCGCGCTGGCTCGCATCGGCATTGATCGTATTGGGCGTGCTCGGCGGGATTTCCGCGTGGGCGTCCGAACTGCCGCGCTGGCTGTCCCTGCCGGTCGCCGCGCTCGCGCTGCTATGGGCGATCGCGAGCGCCCGCCGCGAATTGCGGCGGCCGGCGCGGCCCCTGACGATCCGCGGCGGCCGCGCCACGCTGGCCGGCGAGGCGATCGCCGACCTGCGCCTGCACTGGCGCGGTTGGCTGGCGCGGCTCGATTTCACCGGGCCCGACGGCCGCCGGCAGCGGCTGCTGTGGTGGCCCGACACCCTCGACGCGGCCGCTCGCCGTGAACTGAGGCTGGCCGTCGCGGTCACAGCCCCTGCGCGCGATACGCGTTCGGTGGCAACATGAGTCGAGGCCGGGATTCGGGATTGGAGATACGGGATTCGACTGCAGCGAACCTTGTTTCCGCCCCATCCGCCACCCTTTCCCGACACAGGCCCAAGACGATGAACCCAATCCCGAATCCCGAATCCCGAATCCCGGCTGCATAAATGTTCAAACCCATTTCAGTCGCCATCGGCCTGCGCTATCTGCGCGCCAAACGGCGCAACGGCTTCATCTCCTTCATCTCGCTCGCCTCGATCGGCGGCATCGCCCTGGGCGTGACCGCGCTGATCACGACCCTGGCGGTCATGAGCGGGTTCCAGCGCGAGATCCGCGACCGCATGCTGCAGATGGCCGCGCATGCCACGGTCAGCGCCTACGGCGAACCGATGACCGAGTGGCGGGTCGCGGTCGACAAGGCCATGGCCGATCCGCGCGTGGCCGGCGCCGCGCCCTACGTCGACAAGGAAGCGCTGCTGTCGGCCACCCGCCAGCAACCGGCGATCGTGCGCGGCGTCGATCCGGTCGAAGACCACAAGGTCTCGGTGCTCGCCGACAAGATGGTCGAGGGCAAGCTGGCCTCGCTGACCCCGGGCAGCTTCAACATCGTGCTGGGCAAGGAACTCGCGCTGTGGATGGGCGCGCAGGTCGGCGACAGCGTGGTGGTGATGACCGCCGACGGCCGCAGCACGCCGATGGGCGCGATGCCGCAGCTCAAGCGCTTCACCGTCAGCGGCATCTTCGAAGCGGGTTATAACGAATTCGACAAGGGCCTGGCGGTGGTCAACATCCGCGATATGCAGCGGGTGTTGCGCATGGGCGACGGCGTGACCGGCGTGCGGCTGCGATTGCACGACATGGATCAGGCCTGGAACGTCGCGCGCGATCTGGCGCTGAGCCTGGGCGGCCCGTATCGGGTCACCGACTGGAGCAGCGACAACGCCAACATGTTCCGCGCGTTGAAGATGGAAAAAGTGGTGATGGCGGTGCTGCTGTCGCTGATCATCGCGATGGGCGCGTTCAACCTGGTGTCCTCGCAGGTGATGCTGGTCACCGACAAGCAGGCCGATATCGCGATCCAGCGCACGCTCGGCCTGACCCCGATGAGCGTGATGGCGGTGTTCGTCGTGCAGGGCACCTTGATCGGCATCATCGGCACCGTGCTCGGCGTGATCGGCGGCATTACCCTGACCTTGAACCTGGAGCACATCCTCAAGGCCGTCGAGACCGTGCTCGGGGTGCAACTGCTGCCCGAGGACGTCTACTACATCACCGGCCTGCCGACCGACCTGCGCAGCAGCGACGTGATCGTCATCGCCTGCGTGGCGCTGGCAATGGCGTTCCTGGCCACCATCTACCCCGCCTGGCGCGCCGCGCGTACGGCTCCGGCGGAGGCGTTGCGTTATGAGTGAGGCTCGCGGATCGAAGATGGAACAACCCAATCCGGCCGGCCACGGCGCGGACGATGTGGTGCTCAGCTGCGCCGGCCTGACCATGACCTACTCAGAAGGCAAGCTGCGCACGCCGGTGTTCGATGGGCTCGACTTCTCGGTCAAGCGCGGCGAGACCGTGGCGATCCTCGGGGCGTCGGGCGCCGGCAAGAGCACCTTGCTGCATCTGCTCGGCGGCCTGGACACGCCGACCAAGGGCGAGGTCTATGTCGACGGCCATCGCATGAGCGCGCTGTCGAACCGGGCGCGCGGCATCGTGCGTAACAAGTCCTTGGGCTTCGTCTATCAGTTTCACCATCTGCTGCCGGAATTCACCGCGTTGGAAAACGTGATGCTGCCGATCCTGCTGAGCGGACGCTCGATGCAGTCCAGGCAAGTGCTCACGGGCGGCAGCCTGGTGTTCGGCCTTGCCCATTTTCTTTTCGTGGATATACCGCTGGCGTTGTTGCATTCGGTGATCGATGAGTTCCAGGCGCCGTCGGTGGCGCAGGCGCGCGAGCGCGCGACCGTATTGCTGGAATCGGTCGGGCTGGGGCATCGGCTGCACCACAAGCCCGGCGAATTGTCCGGCGGCGAGCGTCAGCGCGCCGCGGTGGCGCGCGCGCTGATCAATCGTCCGGCCTGCGTGCTCGGCGACGAACCCACCGGCAACCTCGACGAAAAAACCGCCGCGACCGTGTTCGAGCTGATGCTAGCGCTCAATCGCGAACAGGGCACCAGCCTGGTGCTGGTGACCCACGACCGCCGCCTCGCGCGGCGCCTGGACCGCGTGCTGGAATTGCACGAAGGCAAACTGCGGCAACTGGACGCCGCCGAGGTGTAGACATGCTAGACGCGGCAAGGACGCCGCCCTTCGGAAAACTCATCGCGATCGCATTGTTGGCCGGCATCGGTGCCGGTCTGGCCTTGCCGCGTGCGTGTCCGTGGGGACTTTCGTTACCGATTCTGATCCTGGCCGCGCTGATGTGGTGGCGCTCGCCGCGTTGGCGCGCGTTCGCCGCGGCCGGGTTCGGCTTCGCCCTGGTCAGTCTGCACGCGGCCTATGCGCTGAGCCTGCAACTGCCGCCGGAATGGGAAAAACGCGATGTCACGGTGAGCGGCCGCATCGTCGAACTGCCGCTGCACGAGCCGCGCCGCACCCGCTTCGAATTCCGCGTCGACGACGATGCCACGCAACCGCCGCCGCTGCGCGGGCGTCTGCTGCGGCTGGCCTGGTACGACGAACGCATCGAGCCGCGACAGGTGCTCGCCGCCGGCCAGCGCTGGCGTTTCGTGGCGCGAGTGCGCGCGCCGCGCGGCTTGCGCAACCCGGGCGGCCCCGATGCGGAAAAATACGCGCTGATGCAACGGCTCAGCGCGACCGGTTATCTGCGCGATCCGGAAAATGCGCAACGCCTGGCCGAAGCTCGTGGCCTGCAGGCCTGGCGCGAAACGATCAGCCATCGCATCGCCGCGCGGGTGAATTCGGATGCATCGCGCTTCGTGCGCGCACTCGCGCTGGGCGACACGCGCGGGCTCGGCGAACGTGACTGGAGCGTGTTGCGCGCGAACGGCTTGACCCATCTGATCGCGATTTCGGGCTTCCATGTCGGGCTGGTGGCGGGGTTTTTCGCCTTGTTCGCGCGTGGGTTGTGGTGGTTGTGGCCGGGGTTGGGGCGATGGGTGCCGGCAGCGATCGCGGCTTCGGTCGCGGCGATGCTTGGCGGCTTGTTGTATGCCGCTTCGGTTGGTTTCGCCCTGCCGACCGTGCGCACCTGGCTGATGATCGCGGTGATCGCCGGGCTGCGTCTGTCGCGGCGTCCTTTCCATGCCTTCGATGCGCTGGCTTTGGCCGCGATCGCGGTCTTGCTCGCCGATCCATTGGCGGTGCTCGGGGCCGGGTTCTGGTTGAGCTTCCTCGGCGTGGCCTGGTTGCTGTGGTGCTTGCCCGATCAGGCCGATAGCCGAGGTTGGCGCGAACGGCTGCGCGCGTTCGTGTCGGCGCAGGGCGTCGCCAGCCTGGGGTTGCTGCCGCTGGGCGTGCTGCTATTCGGCCAGGCCTCGTTGGCGGGACCGTTCGCGAACCTGATCGCGGTGCCGTGGTGGAGCCTGCTGGTGGTGCCGCTGGCCTTGATCGGCACCGGGCTGGAGGCGCTGCATGCCGGCGCCGGCGAATTCGCCTGGCGCTGGGCCGCGGCCTGTTTCGAGCCGGGCTGGCCGTGGTTCGAAGCGCTGGCCGACAGCGGTCTGGCCTTGTGGTGGCTGCCGGAAGCGCGCTGGTTCGCCTTGCCGCTGGCGCTGATCGGTGCGTTCTGGCTGTTGCTGCCGCGCGGCGTGCCGGGCAAGGCGCTGGCCGTGCTGCTGTGGCTGCCGTTGCTGTGGCCCGATCGCCATCTGCCCGCGCACGGCGAGGCCGAACTGGTGGTGGTCGACGTGGGGCAGGGGCTGTCGGTGCTGGTGCGCACCGCGCATCACGCCTTGTTGTTCGACGCCGGGCCGGCGGTGCGCGACGGCTTCGACGCCGGCGAACGCGCGGTGGTGCCGGCCTTGCACGCACTGGGCGTGCGCGGGCTCGACCGCGCGGTCGCCAGTCATGCCGACAACGACCACGCCGGCGGTCTGGCGGCGGTGTTGCGGGCGTTCCCGGCGGGCGAGGTGTCGGCGCCGCCGGAGGCCGAAGGCGAGGCGCTGCAAGACATCGCGACCCGGCCCTGTGAGGCCGGGCGCAGTTGGACCTGGGACGGCGTGCGACTGCGCTGGCTGCATCCGCCGCGGCATTTCCCCTATTTGGGCAACGAATCGAGCTGCGTGCTGCGGATCGACAGCCGCCATGGTTCGGCGCTGCTGACCGGCGACATCGGCGAGGTGATCGAACGCGACCTGGTCCGCCGCGCCGCGGTTTCGCCCGAGGACGATCTGCGCGCCGACGTGGTGCTGGTGGCCCATCACGGCAGCGGCGGTTCGTCCGATCCGGCCTTCGTCCAGGCCACCGGCGCCCGTCATGCGCTGGTCTCCAGCGGCCACGGCAATCGCTTCGGCCATCCGCGCGCGGACGTGCTCGAACGCTGGGCCCGCGCCGGCGCGCAAACCCGCGACACCGCGGCCGATGGCGCGCTGCGGGTCGGCCTGCGCGCCGGCGGCACCACGGTCGAAACGCGACGCCAGGCACACCCGCGTCTGTGGGATGCGACCCGGCGCACGGACCCTGGGCTATCCTATCGGCCGGATTGAAGTCGGCCACAGGCCGGAGGTTCGCGAGTGCTGGAACTGGTCAAGGCCGGCGGTTGGCCGATGATTCCGTTGTTGATCCTGTCGGCGCTGGCGCTGGCGATCATCATCGAGCGGCTGTGGACCCTGCGCCGGCGCGCCGTATTGCCGCCGCAACTGGGCCAGGAAGTGCGGGCCTGGGCGGCGACCGGAAAGCTCGACCCGGCGCACATCGAGTCGCTGCGCGCGACCGCGCCGCTGGGCGCGCTGCTGGCCGCGGCGCTGGACGTGCGCAACCGTCCGCGCGAGGAAATCCGCGAACGCATCGAGGACGTGGGCCGGCATCTGGTCCACCGCATGGAGCGGTACCTGAACACGCTCGGCACCATCGCCGCCGCGGGGCCCTTGCTGGGCCTGTTCGGCACCGTGGTCGGCATGATCCAGATGTTCATGGTCATCAACGATCACGGCATCGGCGACGTCAACCAGCTCGCCGGCGGCATCGGCAAGGCGCTGGTCTGCACCGCGACCGGCATGATCGTGGCGATTCCGGCGCTGATGGCGCACCGCTGGTTCCGCGGCCGCATCTCCGAATACATCGTCGCGATGGAGCACGAGGCCATCGCCCTGATCGACGTGTTGACCCCGGGCACCGCCGAAGCGCGCCAGGCCGAAGCGGCGCGCGCGCCGGTGCGGCTGGCCGGTCAGGCCGGCTGAGGCGCGCTCGATGCGTATCCGCGACCATCGCGCCGACGATGAGCCCGAGATCAACCTGGTTCCGTTGATCGACGTGATCCTGGTGTTGATCATCTTCTTCGTGGTCACCGCGACCTTCGACGCGCGCTCGGTGCTCAAGCTGGAGTTGCCGCGCGCCACCGGCGAACCGTCCGGCGACGCGAGCAAGGCTCTGATCGTGCTGGTGAATGCCGAGGGGCGTTATTTCGTCGGCGACCGCGAGGTCCTGCGCGACGATCTGGAATCGCTCAAGGCCACCATCGCCGAAGTCGCCGGCAGCGACCGCGACCGCAGCGTGATGCTGCGCGCCGATGCGCGCACGCCGTACCAGGCCGTGGTCACCGTCTACGACGCGCTCGGCCAGCTCGGCTTCCGCAAGATCATGAGCGCGACCGCGCCGCCGCAGAACACTGGCGCCGCTGGCGCCAGCGGCAACGGCAAGCCCGCGGCGGGGCCGGCGCGGTGACCGCGAGCGCAACCGCGTCGCCCTGGCAGACCTACCGCCGGCTGCTCCGATTCGCGCTGCCGTACCGCCCGCTGCTGTGGCTGGCGTTGATCGGCATGCTGATCGAAGCGGCCGCCGGCGCCGGTTTCACCAAGTTGATGGAACCGGTCATCAACCAGACCTTCATCGCCAAGAACGAACGCATCGCGATCTGGCTGCCGCTGACCATCGTCGGCCTGTTCGTGATGCGCGGCCTCGCCGGCTATGTCACCGATTACTACATGGCCAAGTCCGGGCGCGGCGTGGCGCGCGATTTGCGCGTGCAGGTGCTCGGCAAATACCTGCGTCTGCCTGGCGCGCGCTTCGACACCGAGCCGGTGCCGTCGATGCTGGTGCGGCTGGGCTCGGACAGCGATCAGGTCGCGCAGGCCTCGGTCGACGCGCTCAAGGTCATGGTCCAGCAATCGACCCAGGCCCTGGGCCTGCTCGCGGTGATGATCTGGACCAGTTGGCAGGTCACCCTGGCGGTGCTGGTGGTGGCGCCGCCGCTGGCCTGGGTCATGGACAAGGTCGGTCGCCGGTATCGGCGCATCAGCCATCGCATCCAGGAAAGCGGCGCGCAGTTGCTGCTGGCCGCGGACCAGACCTTGTCCAACCAGCAGGAAGTAAAGGTCTACGGCGCGCAGCAGTCCGAACTCGCCCGGTACGGCGCGATCGCCGATCACTACCTCAAGCTCAGCCTCAAGGTCGAATCCACCCGCAGCATCGCCTCGGCGATGGTGCAGCTGATGGGCTCGATCGGTCTGGCGGTGCTGCTGTTCGTGGCCGGCTACGAAGCGTTCAACGGGCGCTTGAGCGCCGGCGGTTTCGTCGCGCTGATGATGGCGATGATGGCGATGATCCCGAACCTGCGTCAGCTCACCAACGTACAGAACATGCTCCAGCGCGGCGTCGCATCGGCCGAGCGATTGTTCGAAGTGCTCGACGCGGTCGAGGAACCCGACACCGGCACGCGCGAACTCGCGCGCAGCCAGGGCCTGATCGAATTCCGCGACGTCACCGCGCGCTATCCGGGGCAGGCCTCGCCGGCCTTGTCGAACATCAGCTTCACCGCGCGGCCCGGGACGGTGACCGCGATCATCGGCCGCTCCGGCAGCGGCAAGTCGACCCTGATCAAGCTGATTCCGCGCTTCTACGATCCCGAGTCCGGGCAGATCCTGCTCGACGGCCATCCGCTCGACGACTACCGGCTGCTCGACCTGCGCCGCCAGATCGCCCTGGTCGGCCAGCAGGTGATGCTGTTCGACGGCACCGTCGCGGCCAACGTCGCCTACGGCGAAATGCAGCAGGCCGACGCCGCCGCGCTCGACAGCGCGGTGCGCGGCGCCAACGCGGCCGAGTTCATCGAACGCCTGCCCGAAGGCGTCGACACCTCGATCGGGGCCAAGGGCGGCAAGCTCTCCGGCGGCCAGCGCCAGCGTCTGGCGATCGCGCGCGCGATGCTCAAGGACGCGCCGATCCTGATTCTCGACGAAGCCACCGCGGCGCTGGATACCGAATCCGAACGCCTGGTGCAGGACGCGCTTGAGCGATTGATGCCCGACCGCACCACCTTGGTGATCGCGCATCGCCTGTCGACCATCGAACACGCCGATCAGGTGCTGGTGCTGGATCAGGGCCGCATCGTCGAGCGCGGTTCGCATGCCGAATTGCTGGCGCAGGGCGGCCTGTACGCGCACCTGCACCGCATGCAGTTCCGGGACGCCGAGTGAGCGCTCCGATGCGCATGCTCGCGCTCGCGGCGATCATCGGTTGCGGCCCGATGCATGGCCCGCATGGTCGCGGGAGCGCGCGATGAGTGGCGCGCCCGATCGTCGCGGCGGCGTGCCGGCGTACTGGTACGACGACAGCGCGGTGCCGATGCATGCGCGGCTGTTGTCGGGCGTGTACGCCGCGGTCACCTCGTTCCGCCGCGCGCTGTACCGCAAGGGTCTCAAGCGACGCCGCCATCCCGGCGTGCCGGTGATCGTGGTCGGCAACATCACCGTCGGCGGCGCCGGCAAGACCCCGTTGACCATCGCCCTGGTGCAGCGGCTCAAGCAGGAAGGCTGGACCCCCGGCGTCGCCAGCCGCGGCTACGGCCGCGACGACATCGCCACGCCGCTGTGGGTCGATCGCGATACCGATCCGCGCGTCGGCGGCGACGAACCGGTGCTGATCGCGCGCCGCACCGGGGTCAAGCTGCGCGCCGACCGCGATCGCGCCGCCGCGGCCAAGGCGCTGGCCGAGGCCGGCTGCGACATCGTCATCTGCGACGACGGCCTGCAGCATTACCGGCTGGCGCGCGACATCGAGATCGAAGTGGTCGACGGCCGCCGCCGTTACGGCAACGGCCAGCTGCTGCCGGCCGGTCCGCTGCGCGAGCCGCCCGAGCGCGCCGCCGATTGCGATTTCCGCGTGGTCAACATGCCGCAGGCCGCCTCCGGCGATCCCGCCGCGAGCGCCGGTTTCGGCGAATGGCCGATGCGCCTGATCGCCGATCAGGCGTTGCCGCTGGTCGGCGCGCGCGCGCTCAAGCTTGAGGCCTTCGTCGGTCAACGCGTGCACGCGGTCGCCGGCATCGGCGATCCCGAACGTTATTTCGCCATGCTGCGCGGCCTCGGCATCGCGATCGTGCCGCACGCGTTTCCCGATCATCACCGCTACACCCAGGCCGACTTCGGCTTCGGCAGCAAATTGCCGGTGCTGATGACCGAGAAGGACGCGGTCAAGATCCCGCTGAGCGGCGAGGGCGCGTTCGCCTCGGAGTCGTACTACAGCGTGCCGGTGCGCGCGGAGTTGCCGGAAGCGTTCTGGGTGTCGTTGCTGGACAAATTGCAGGCGTTCGCCAAGCGCCCGGTCGCCGCGTCGTAGTTGCATTGACCGCGGCTCGCGCCGCTCCTACACGGAGCGATCGCGCTGCTGGCGGTTGATGCCGCACGGAGCCACTGTAAGAACGGCGCAAGCCGCGACCGCGAATCCACAACCACCGTGACCATCGCGCAATCCGTCATCCCTACCAACGCCGCATCCGCCTCACCTGTTTCGGAGCCAACCCATGAGCCAGGATTTCGTCGTCGCCATCCCCGCCCGCTACGCCGCCTCGCGTCTGCCCGGCAAGCCCCTGCGCGACATCGGCGGCGAACCGCTGGTGCTGCACGTCGCGCGCCGCGCGCTCGCGGCCGGCGCGCGCGAGGTCTGGGTCGCGGCCGACGACGAACGCATCGCCGAGGCGCTCAAGGACAGCGGCGTGCAGGTCGCGATGACCTCGCCCGACCACGCCTCCGGCACCGACCGCCTGGCCGAATGCGCCGACCTCGCCGGCTGGCGCGACGACACCGTGGTGGTCAATCTGCAGGGCGACGAACCGTTCGCGCCGGCCGCCGGCATCGTCGCCACCGCGCAGACCCTGCGCGACAGCGGCGCGGAGATGTCGACCCTGGCCGTGCCGATCACCCAGGTCGAGGTGTTGTTCGATCCGAACGCGGTCAAGCTGGTGCGCGCCGGCAACGGCGACGCGCTGTATTTCAGCCGCGCGCCGATTCCGTGGCCGCGCGACGCCTTCGCCAAGGACCGCGAGCGCATGCCCGGCGGCGACGAATGGCTGCGCCATATCGGCATCTACGGCTACCGCGCCGGGTTCCTGCGCAAGTTCGCCAAGCTGCGTCCGGGCCGGCTGGAGCAGATCGAATCGCTGGAACAACTGCGCGTGCTCGAAGCCGGTTATCGCATCGCGGTCGGGATCACGCCCGAGCCGTTCCCGCCCGGCGTCGACACGCCCGAGGACTTGGCTCGCGCCGAAGCGTATCTGGCCCAGACGCGCCAGGGCGAAGCGAACGCGCCGGCGAGCGGCGAGGGCGCCTGAGCCGTGCGCCTGCTCGTGGTCTGCCTGGGCAACATCTGTCGCTCGCCGGTTGCCGAAGGCGTGCTGCGCGCGCGCATCGAGGCGTCTTCAATGGCCGGCCGGATCGAACTCGACTCGGCCGGCACCGGCGACTGGCACGTCGGCGACCCGCCGGACCGGCGCGCGATCGCCAATGCGGCCGAACACGGCGTGGATATTTCCGGCTTGCGCGCGCGCCAGTTGGCCGCGTCGGATTACCGCGATTTCGACTGGCTGCTGTGCGCCGACAAAGCCAACCTGCGCGACGTGCGAGCGCGCGCGCCGAAAGGCGCTCACGCGCGCAGCGCCTTGCTGCTGGACTGGTGCCACACCGTCACCGACGGCGAAGTGCCCGATCCCTACACCGGCGGACCGGCGCAGTTCGAGCACGTGTTCCAGCTGCTGGACCGGGCCGCGGACGGGGCGATCGCGCGCTTGCGCGAGGAGTTGGGGTTGCGCGGGTAGGTGGGGCTGCGCGGGTAGGGCGTCGCCGGATCGCCGCGCAAAATGAGTATCGGATCGCCGCGCAAATCGGCACCCGCCTTGTAGGAGCTGCGTAAGCTGCGACCGCGACATCTCAGCTACGACGCGAGTCTCGGCGCGACCGGACACCGCGCGGTCGCGGCTTGCGCCGCTCCTACAGGGGGCCGCCATGCATCGCGGTATCGGATCGCCGTGCAAACCGGTATCCGACTGTAGGAGCTGCGTAAGCTGCGACCGCGGCACTACGACTACGACGCAAGTTTCGCCGCGATCGGACACAGCGCGGTCGCGGCTCACGCCGCTCCTACAGGGGGCCGCCATGCAACGCCGTACCGGATCGTCGCGCAAACCGGCACCCGACTGTAGGAGCTGCGCAAGCTGCGACCGCGACACCACAGCTACGGCGCAAATTCCGGAGCGATCGGATACAGCGAGATCGCGCCCCGCGCCGCTCCCACAGAGGACCGCCGCGGCGACGCAGGAGCGCCCGGGTTCCAGATTCACCCCGCAGCCGGCCCCTGATCCCGGCCGCAAGCCTTGCGCTCGCGCATAATCGGCCCAATTCAAACTTGGCCCCCATCTTGCCGGCCTCCGGGCCGGGAGCCGCCCCGCCGACCGATGCCCGTGACCGCGACGCCCGCCCTTTCGCCCGCCCGCCCGCCTGATTCCGTCGCCGCTTCGGTGCATCCGTCGCGCGCGGGGAGCGTGCGCGCATGACCGCCGCCGCGCCCGCGCCGTTCGACGGCAAGGCCTTCGTCAAGAAGCTCAGCACCGCGCCGGGCGTCTACCGCATGATCGGCGCCGACGACAACGCGCTCTACGTCGGCAAGGCCGGCGCGCTGCGCAACCGGGTGTCGAGCTATTTCAACGCCACGCCCAAGTCGGCGCGGATCATGTCGATGCTGTCGCAGACCGTGCGCATGGAAGTCACGGTCACCCGCACCGAGGCCGAAGCGCTGATCCTGGAAAACCAGCTGATCAAGTCGCTCAAGCCGCGCTACAACGTGCTGCTGCGCGACGACAAGAGCTACCCCTACGTGCTGATGACCAACGAGGCCTGGCCGCGCATCGCCATGCACCGCGGTCCGCGCGCGGTGCCGGGCCGCTACTTCGGTCCCTACGCCAGCGTCGGCGCGGTGCGCGACACGCTCAACCTCATGCACAAGCTGTTCCGCCTGCGCAGCTGCGAGGACAGCGTGTTCCGCAATCGCTCGCGGCCGTGCCTGCAGCACCAGATCGGCCGCTGCAGCGCGCCCTGCGTGGGCCTGGTGCCGGCGCGCGATTACGCCGAGAGCGTGCGCCGCGCCGGCCTGCTGCTCGACGGCCGCAGCGACGAACTCACCGACGAACTCGGCCGCGACATGGAAGCGGCCAGCGTGCGCCTGGATTTCGAAGACGCCGCGCGCCTGCGCGACCTGATCACCGGCATCCGCACCCTGCAGGCGCGCCAGTACGTCGACGGCCGCGCCGCCGACCTGGACGTGCTCGCGGTGGCGATGCAGGGCGTGTCGGCCTGCGTGCTGCTGCTGGCGTTCCGTGACGGCCGCAACCTCGGCACCCGCGCGTTCTTCCCGAAGACCAACGGCAGCGACAGCCCCGAGGAAGTGCTGACCGCCTTCATCTCGCAGTACTACGGCGAACAGACGCCGCCGCGCGAGATCGTGCTCGACCGCGACCTGCCCGATCGCGAATTGTTCGAACAGGCGTTCTCGGCCTCCGGCGACCGCCGCGTGCAGATCAAGAGCAACGTGCGCGGCGAACGCGCCGGCTATGTCGACATGGCCCGACGCAACGCCGAACTCTCGCTCGGCACCGAACTGACCAGCCACGCCGCGCAGCTCGCGCGCGCCGAATCGCTGCGCGACCTGCTGCGCATGCCGGCGCTGCCGCAGCGGATCGAGTGCTTCGACATCAGCCACACCATGGGCGAGGCGACCGTGGCCTCGTGCGTGGTGTTCGACGCCGAAGGCCCGGTGCGAGGCCAGTACCGCCGCTACAACATCACCGGCATCACCGAGGGCGACGACTACGCGGCGATGAACCAGGCGATCGCGCGCCGCTTCCGCCGCGCGGTCGAAGAGAACGGGGTCATGCCCGACATCCTGCTGATCGACGGCGGCGCGGGGCAGGTGGCGCAGGCGCGCGCGGCGCTGGCCGAGCTCGGAGTCGAGGGGCTGCTGCTGGTCGGCGTCGCCAAGGGCCCGGCCCGGCGCCCCGGCGACGAGGAACTGCTGCTGCCCGACGGCCGGGTCGAACGCCCCGGCGCGCAGTCGCCGGCGCTGCAACTGGTCCAGCAGGTTCGCGACGAGGCGCACCGTTTCGCCATTACCGGCCATCGGGGGCGTCGTCAGAAGACGCGCAACAGCAGTAGGCTGGAAGATATTCCGGGCATCGGCCCGCGTCGACGCGCTAGTCTGTTGAAGCATTTCGGCGGTCTGGGCGGTCTCAAGGCCGCCGGGATCGAGGAAATCTCCCGGGTCGAGGGCGTCAACGCGGCCCTGGCCGAGCGCATCTACGCCGCCCTGCACGGGCTGGATGCGCCCGCCGAGCCGTCCGTCGCACCGAATACCCTTCCCAAGGCCCAGGCCACGGGCAGCAAGAAAGCCGGCAACGGCCCAGCCGGCGCCGCCGAAACGGCGCCAGATCGCAAGCGGAGTGAAGGATGAAGTTGACCGTACCCACCATGCTGACCCTGGCGCGGATCGTCCTGATCCCGGTGCTGGTGGTGGTGTTCTTCCTCGATTACCCCTGGACCAATTTCGCCGCCGCGTTCATCTTCGCCTTCGCCTCGGTCACCGACTGGCTCGACGGCTGGATCGCCCGCCGCTACAACCAGTATTCGGCGTTCGGCGCCTTCCTCGACCCGGTCGCCGACAAGCTGATGGTCGCCGTGGCCCTGCTGCTGATCGTGCAGAAACACCCGACCGTGTGGATGACCCTGTGGGCCGCGGTCATCGTCGGCCGCGAGATCGCCGTGTCCGCCTTGCGCGAATGGATGGCCGAACTCGGCCAGCGCGCGGCGGTGAAGGTCGCCTCGATCGGCAAGATCAAGACCATCGTGCAGATGGTCGCGCTGGTCTGCCTGCTGTATCAGGAACCGGCGTTCGGCCTGCCGGTGTTCACCATCGGCGAATGGCTGCTCGCCGCCGCGGCGCTGCTGACCCTGTGGTCGGGGCTGGCCTATCTGCGCGCCGCCTGGCCTATAATGCGCGCCGACGCGGACAAGCCCTCGACCTGATCGGCAACGAAACGGTCCACGCGAACCTAGCCTTCAGCGGCGCGGAACGCGAGCGGGAATGTCGCGAAGGGGCCTGTTTCCGGCGCATTCACGGCCGGTTTTGCGAGGGCCGGGGCGTGAAGAAAAGAGTTGACACTTTTCTTTCGATGCCTAAAATATCGCTTCCCTCAGCGGGAATAGCTCAGTTGGTAGAGCACTACCTTGCCAAGGTAGATGTCGCGAGTTCGAGTCTCGTTTCCCGCTCCAGATTCGAGGCGCTTCGGCAACGAAGCCGCTTCCGGACAAGACCCCCTTCGCGGGGTTTTGTTTTTTAAGACGAAGGCATGCGTTGTATCCGCAAGTCGACGTTGCAGTAGATGGGCAGTACCAAGTAAGGTTGTAGCAGTCATCGGCCGGGTGGCAGAGTGGTTATGCAGCGGACTGCAAATCCGCGTACGCCGGTTCAATTCCGACCTCGGCCTCCAATTTCGATCGCGATGCAACAGGTCGCCATCGACAGTTTCAAGAAAGTTTTCGGTAAAAGGTTTCAGCAGCAGTTTCAGCGGGAATAGCTCAGTTGGTAGAGCACTACCTTGCCAAGGTAGATGTCGCGAGTTCGAGTCTCGTTTCCCGCTCCAATTCCGCATGCGGCGCCACGCGCGGCATGACCGACGAACCCCGCGCGAGCGGGGTTTCGTTTTTCCGGCGCGGCGTGTGGCTGGGCACCATGGTTGTGCAGCGCGTTGCAAGCAGGCGGCGCTGCGGTAAAGTGAGCGCGTCACCGGCCTGGTGGCAGATTGGCTATGCACCGGACTGCAAATCCGTAGAGATGGGTTCGATTCCCGTCCAGGCCTCCATCGACACCGCAGGTTTGATCCCGCACGAGTGATACCGCATGACGGTCGGCGCGAGCCGGCCGTTTTCGTTTGCGCGCGGCGGCAGCGGACGATCGATCGCCGACGCGCGCTACCATCCGTGCACCCACCAAGGAAGGCACGCATGGCCATTGCCAACGAACAACTGCAAGCTCACCGTTTCCTCGACGAGATGCAGCGCGACAGTTACTTCCCGGCGCACCTGGTGCAGAAGGGCCAGCAGATCCTGGTCCGGCTGTGCGAAACCATCGAAGCGCGGCGTCCCGCCAGCCTCGACGCGCTGTACGCGCTGACCCACGCCGCGACCGAAGAATTCAACGCGCTCGCCGGCGAGTTCGAAGCCGACGGCAGCGAAATCGAGACCGTCGCGCGCGAAACCATCGGCGCCGATTTCCGCGCCATCGCCGCCGCCTACGGCTTCCAGGCCGACAGCGAGGAACTGATCGCCACGCGCGATTGGTGACCGCTCACGAGCGCGGCCGGCGACGGGCCCCACGGCTCTGTAACGCCCAGTTGGATAGGCCCGCCAGACGTCAGCGAAACGCGGATGCGGTAAGCTGATGCGGTCACCGCATCCTGCCCGGATGGCGAAATCGGTAGACGCAGCGGACTTAAAATCCGCCGGGGGCAACCCCTTGCCGGTTCGAGTCCGGCTCCGGGCACCACGATTCAGTTCGCACCGGGTCGCAGATAACCCATAAAGCCCCAATATTCGGGGCTTTTTTTTCATCTGTCGTTCGTCAGCGTCGATGGAAGGCCGCTTGCAGCCTCTGGGGCGTCAGCAATCCGCGTGGACCTAGGACATGTCCAGTCGGTAGGCCGCGCTCGGCACTATTCCCTCGCTGGCTCAATCGTGATTCTCGGGCGCTGAATATCTTGCAGCATCGGTCTACAAAGGCAGGGCCTGCTTCTAGAACGCCATGAACATGGACTGTGACGAGCACCGCGATGCTTTAGGTGTGGAATTACGTGCACAGCACATACCGACACTTTAGATCCATCAACGGCGGCACCGTGCAACAGTCGGGGGCTAACCCGAACTACCGCAGCGCAGGCTAAAACGCCTGCTCGACGGCGCTGTCCCTGGCCGGTGCATTGGACAAGGGTGGATCAGTGCCGGGCGTTGAGGTAGCAAACGGGAGGCCGAACGTTAGATTGGATGAGTGATCGCCGTGCAGCCTAGCTTCAACTCACGCTGCGGAACGGTCACTGCTGCGTACCCTTGAGCGTTTTAAGGTCCCAGCGGATTTGAAACGCGTCTTTGTCTTTCCATGCGCCAATGTGGATGTGAGGCGCTCGGCCGTAGCCATTGTTGCCAACTTTCGCGATTACCTGCCCAGCCTTGACGACATCATCTTTTTTGACAGCAGGGTCTTGGATATGGGCGAGCGCGAATCTCACGCCGTCTGCGCGCCGCAGAAGGATCATCGACGCCGGCGGCTTGCCGAACTTTCCGGGCTCATTCGTCACCGGGTTGATCAATATCTTCGTAACGACGCAGTCGCAAGGAGATAGGACCTGTTGCCCCCAGCCGAAATAGTCTTCATTGCGAAAGCCCTGATCCTTGTACTCCCTTGTCAATTCGCGCCCATCGAGGTCCACCGTCCTCGTGATGCTGCAGTCCTGTCCCAGGTCATCACCTAAATAGGGAAGGTCGCCGGCTGCGTGTTCTGAACAGCTAAAGAATTCTTTATAGATTGCATGCGCCTGAACAGCTTCGATCTCCCGCTTTGTGGAGTCAGAGGCTTCCTGAGCGGAAAGCGGTAGCGAAGTCGCAAGGATCAGAGCCACTAACGACAGAGCTGCGCGGAGTGATTTCATTTCGGAACCTGCATTGTTGGACGGGAGCGGCGTTTCACTTGCGAGCTGTGAAGTACGGGGCAAGCCATGTGCCGCGAGCATACAAATCAATGACACGTTCGAGATGTGCCTGTTCACTGATTTCGAGCAGGGCGCGCCTATGGCAGCGCGCCTGTCGCAGGTCAACGGTCTGGTGAGTACCTGCTTAACAGTGACGTGAATGAACATTTTCGTCGGACCTGCTGCAGATCCTGATCGACCTCAAGGACGAGATGCCAGCTAGGCCTACTGGATTCAAGCCGCTAGAGGTCGACGCCGAGGCGGTGCAGGTAGAGGACATCGTGTCTGACATCGGACGCTAGGCCGGCATGAAGTAGCGATCTCCGGCGTCCATCGCGCCAGGTCGCCCACCTGATCGCCTGTCTCAGTGATCTGAGTTTTTCTGCAGAACAAGCGTCGACAGGTTGTAGCGACGTAGTGCCCAAGAGCGAGAGCGGGCTTTTGCGCGTTTCTAGTTAGATGGTGAGCATCCAAGGGCCACAGGTGGGCCTCAACAAGGCTGGCGATCGGGGCTGAGTCGATTCGTTTGGCGACGAGCACAATTTCCAAAATTGGGACGTTGAGGCGCGGCGCCTATCGGGGGCGATTTCAATCTCGTTGTGATCTTGAGATGTGTTTTTGGAGCTAGAACCGTGGCCCGCGAAGATCGTCGATCTGCTTTTGTAGGTCGTCTATTCGAGACTTCAACTTCCTCTCCAGCATATCAATCTGCCTCCCCATGTATCCCATCAGAGCGATGAAGCCCAAAACTGCCCAGCCAATGGGTGTCCACGATCTGGACCATTGCCAAAGCATCGCGAGGGCCAAAATCCCAAGCGTAGCCAACGATAATTCCCAACCTAGCAGACCACCGTAGAGTAGAACGCCGCCCGCAATAAGCCATGCTCTCCAGCCGCCGCGTTCAGTGCCAATGCCCATCGTGTACCCAAGCCACAAACCAAATGCGATCACCGCAACTGCAAGTAGATAGCGGAGGTACCAGCGCCATTTGAATGGCTGGAAGAAATCTTCTTTTTCGGTTTCTTTGATCGGCATGTTTAGCGCTCCCTGCAATCCTTATGGTCTACGAGACGCTCCGGGATGGGCATACCTCCGGTCACGCGAACAGCCGGGCAAGCATGTCGCGGCCACCAAGCCCAAGGCGTGCTTCGCAATGTAAGGGGGAAGCGACCTCGACAAATCAGCGTTATCGATAAGGCGCGCGTTCGACCGGTTTCCGTCCCATCGTCCCCGCCTGTTCATACCCGATCCGCTGAAACGCCGGGCGCCCGGCGGTCATCGCCCTAGGGCGGCCCCCAGTTGTTTCGGGCCGGGACCGGGTTAGAGTCGGAACGATCTTGAATGCTGTGGGGTCTGGGGCCATGGGCATCTCTCCCGTCAACGACGCCGGTGCGGCCCGTTATTGGCAGCCACCGCCGCCGCCGACCACCGCCACGCCGGCGCAACTGCCGACCGGGCCGCTGCCGGGGCCGTACCGGCTCGAGCCGTCCTATCACCCGCAGTTCCCGGCCCCGAGCGCGCCGCCGCAGAGCCAGGGCGGGCCGTATGCCTTGCCGCCCGGCAGCACCCTGGCGCAAACCGTCGGCGGGACCCAGGCGCAGCCGTTCGACGTGACCATGTCGCAGCTGGCGACCGCGGTGTACGGCACGCGTGGCGATCCGCCGCCAGGCTGGAGCGCGGTGAGCGATCAGGACCTGACTGCGCGCGGCATCCAGGACCCGCAGGCCTGGCGCCTGCAGTTCCTCGGCGCCAACGACGCGGTCGCGACCAATTCGCAGGAATACCGCGCCGAAATCTATCAGGACGGCGCCGGCAACTTCGTCCTGTCCTACCGCGGCACCGCCGAGGGCGCGGACGACTGGATGAACAACTTCGAGCAGGGCACCGGTTTCAAGACCGACCCCGCGGACAAGTTCAGCGAGACCGCGGTCAACACCGCGACCGAGTTCGCGGCGGTGTTCGGCGAGCCCGGTGCCGACGGCGCGTCGAGCAATCTGGCGATCACCGGCCATTCGCAGGGCGGCGGCCTGGCCACTGTCGGCTCGCTGGCCACCGGCATTCCGGCGGTGACCTTCGACGCCTCGGGCATCCATCCCAACACGCTGGAACGCATGGGCTTCGCCGATCCGCAGAAGGCGCGCGACATCGCCGAAGGCGGGCAGATCCGCGCGTATTCGCTGGACTCCGATCTGCTGACCCAGACCCAGGAAGGCGGCCCGCTCGGCCTGCTCGCGCCCGATGCGTTGGGCACCAGCATCGTGGTCGAGCCCGGTCCGATCAGTGAGCACACCTTGTTGGCGCGCGCCAGCGCGGTCGAATTTCCGAATCTGCCGCCGGCCGCGCTCGCCGCCTTGAACGCCGTCGGCGAGGCCGCCCGCCACAGCCCGATACCGTTCATCAACGGCGTCGGCGATCTGGCCTACAGCGCCTTGAGCCACAACCCCAACGTGCTGACCTCGGCGATGATCGAGCAGCAGCCGTGGCAGGCGGGTTACGAGAATCCGTCCGACTTCGGCAAGGACCTGCAGAACCTGGTGCCCGATCCGCTCAAGGACGATTTCGCGATCAACACTCACGATCTGATTGCCGACGTCGGCGAGGTGATCGATACCGACTTCAAGAACGGCGATTACCTGCAAGGCGGCTTCAGCATCGTCGGCGATCTGGGCGAGGGCGCGTGGAACACGTTCGGCGATACCGCCAATCGCACCACCGAGGTCTTGGCGCAGACGGTCGACGACAACGTCGGCGGTCCGCTCGGCGACCTGCTGTCCGGCGCGATTTCCGGCAGCGGCGATCTCGCTCAGGCCGGTTCCGATATCGCCGGGCAGGGCGTGGAAATCCTGGCCGACGGCGCCGGCGCCGTCGTGCAGACCGGCTCGGACGTCATCGGCTGGCTGACCGGACGTTGATCGCGGCGTTCGCGCGCATCGCAACGCTACGGCGCGATCCCGGCGCCGCGGCGATGCTGCGGCGCGCGGGTATGCGTTATCGTGCCGCTGTTCTTATCGGCCTTTGGGTCATCGGTCTTCCAGCATGCACACGGTCCTCCATGAGCAATGAACCGTTCGCCAGTCCGACGCTCGCGCCCTTGGCCGAGGCCGTGCGCAGCGGCGACGCCGCCGAGATCCGCCGCCAGTTGCAGAGCGTCGCGCCGGATACGCCCGGCGCCGACGGCTCGACCCTGCTGATGCTGGCGATCGCGCGGGGGCATACGGACAGCGCTCGCGCCTTGCTCGAAGGCGGCGCGGATCCGAATCGCGCCGGCCCGGACGGCAAGACCCCGGTGCATCTGGCCGCGTTCGCCGACGATCCCGAATTGCTGCGCATCGTGCTGGCCCACGGCGGCAAGCCGGACGTGCGCAACGCCCAGACCGATGCCACGCCGCTGGAGTCGGCCCTGCTGGGCGGCAACCCGACCCAGTTGCGGATATTGCTCGACGCCGGCGCCGATCCGGATCGGACCGATCGCAACGGCGACACCGCGCTGCACGTGGCGGCACGCACCAATGCCGGCGCCGCGTTGTTGCTGCTGCTCGAACGCGGCGCGAATCCGTTGGCGAATAATTCGCGCGGCGCGTCGTTTCAGTCGTATTACTTCAAGTTTCCGCGCAACGCGCTCAACGAACGCGCGCTGGCCGAACGGCGCGCCATCGTGGCCTGGCTGAAGTCGCATGACGTGCCGCTGGAAGCGTCGGTTCAGGCCGATTACTGATCGGCGGAGTCGGTGACGCCGGCGCGTGCGCGGTCGTCGGCGATTGTCCGTTGCGATGATAGGCGGCGATCGGTCGCTCATCGCGATACTCGTTCCGGGCCTTCGCCTTAGCGCCATTCGGCGCTTCGTCGCGCATCGGCCGATGCGCTTTCAGAGACAGTCGTATCTCGCCGCCGCGCGGCTTGTTAAGCGCGTCTTCGCGCGGCGACGACGTCGCCTACATGACGCGAAGCGCAACTGTATGCGTGGACACGGCGGATCGTTCCGTTGCGCCCGGGCGGACATCCATGCGAGCGCTGCGGCGCGATCGCGTTTGCCCGGTTCGAGCACGGCCCGATCGCCTTCAACCACGACAAGGGGCATCAGCATGGAAACCACCATCACTCACTATCGCTGCGGCGATTGCGGCAGCGAACAGCTCATCCAGCCCCAGGATCCGCATCCGGACGACATCATCACCTGCGTGCACTGCGGAGCGACGTGGACGGTGCGCGAGGTTCAGGAGGCCAGCCTGGAAGCGGGAACCTTGGCCGCGATCGACAAGATCGACGAAACGTTCGGCAAGGATTGATTGCCGGCCATGCACGGGGGATCGCGGATGGTCGTATCGGTCTGATTGAAGCCGGGCGGCGCTTGCGCCAACGCGATCCCGCGCCGCCGGAACGCTCACGCGATCGGCACGCGCCTGATCCGCCGGGGCGTCACTTCCAGCAATTCCCGACGGTGCAGGTGGTGATGGGTGGCCTGAAAGCCATCCAGCACCCGCGTGCAATCGCCGCCATCCACCGACCAGACCGACGTGTCGGACCCATGCGCGGCGAAAATCGATCGGCCATCGGAGAACAGCGCTCGCGGCGCGGCGCTCATCGGCAGTTTGCGGTCGGGCGTCGTGTCCGGCTGGCTCAGATCGACGATGCGCACGCCGGCAGACGCCGGGTCGCTGGCGAATTCCTCTTCGTTCCAGTCGCTCATGCTGCCCAATGCGATGCGGTCGTCGTCGATCCAGCAGGTCGGAAAATTCCAGTCGTCCGAATAGGTGAGCGCCCGCACCGACGGCCCGTCTTCGGACTCCCAGACATTGCCGGTCAGCCAGGCCGCGGCATCGAACACGCGCGGGATGCCGACCGGTTGCCAGGCCCAGCCGTCGTCGAACAGGCGCGATCCGGAGGGATTGGGCTGCAGCCGCCCGTGGAAATAATCAAGGTAATGCGGCGGCGCCTTGCCGTCGATATAGGTGGTCGGCTCGCGTTGCGTCAGCAGGGCGCCGGTGCGCGGGTCCGATGCGTCGAGCCGATTCCAGGCGGTGCGATGGACCACGACAGCGGCGCCGCGCAGCGACAGGAAACACAGCGAGAACGCGACCGTCTCCGGGTAATAGCTGCCGGCGTCGAGCTGCAGGGTGATCCTGAAATCGTCGAGATCGATCACCAAGCCGTCGCTTCCGCCATCGAAGACGATCGCCGCGAACGCACCGTCGGCGGACGCATGCAGCCGCCATCGCGAGGCGACGCCGTATCGATCGTCATCGTCGATGGTCTGTTCGCGCAGAATCACCGTGCCCAGCAAGGCGATTGCGCCTGATTCCAGGTCGATGCATGAAATGCCGCCGGCGGCGTCGAGGACCAACAGATCGCCGTCCACGCGCCGGACCTCGGCGGCATCGAGCAGATCGGGCCCGGTCCAATCGAGCGTGGTTTCGGTCATGGTCGTCCTGTCCATTCGAGTTGATTGGACTGTCGGTAAGCCTATACGGAAATCGGCTGTTTGCAGGGCTCGAACGCAAGCGATCATGGCGAGGGCGCGGCTTGAATCGCCATGCCGGGCGCGAGTTCGTGCGACGCAATCGGCGTCATGCGAGCCGGGCAGGTGGCCCGTCTTCATCAAGGCGAACGATCCGAATACGCAACGGGCTCGCACGGTCGCCGCCGCTTCGACCGCGCGATCGGGTCGAAGCCGCCCGAATCGAAAACGCAAAAGGCCGGCTTTCGCCGGCCTTGGTTGCACGCCCCTCGACGGGACGCTATTGCCGCGTTCGGCTTACGGCGGTTGGCAGCCGTTGGCGATCAGGCAATTGCTCCATTCGTCGAAGCAATGCTGGCGTTCGGGATAGGTCACCACGCCGTCGGCGTTCGCGTCGGTCAGGCAGGCGTAGTAATTGGTCGTGCACCAGCGATCGCGGCATGCGGCGGCCACCGTGGCCGAAAACCCGAACAGGGCCACGGCCGTGAACAACAGCGTGCGGCGGGTCAATGTGTTCATCACTCGTACTCTCCTTGTCGATTGATAGGAACGGCTGCGATCGGGCGTGGTTCGGGGACTGACGGTTCCTTGTGTGGGGCGTCCGATGGCTGAGCGAGCATTCGTCGGGCGCGGCGGCATGTCAATGGATCGGTGCGCCGGCGGCTGCGTCGTGGAGGCGAATGGATGGATGGGCCGCGACGTCAGGCGCGGCGAGTCGAAGGCCGCGATCGGGGCCGCCGCCCGCGTTGATCACCGGTGCGACCGCCGATTCGCAACGGGCCCCGACGGATGCAGGAATGCGTGTTTCTTCGGCTTCGGCGGAACCCGACAATGGGTATCGATGCGAGCCACGCAATCGCGTTCAGCCGCCGCACTTGAATCCGATCCGGCATAAGCACATAACCGCCGGGCGGTCCGCTCATGGCCGGCCCGTCTTACAATGCCGACGGCCCGATTGCACAGGCGATTCGTCCAGGCGAATCACGCCGGTGATTTGCGCCCATGTTTCGCGCCCATGTTTCGCGCCGGCCATAGGCCGGCGGCGCCGCATTCCAGCCCCCGGTTCGACCTCGCGCTACAGCCCGCGGGGCGTTGTCCTCCCCGCACCCAAGTGCTCACGCGACGGTCCATGATCGAATTCCAGCAGGTCCATAAATCGTTCCGCGTCGGCGGCAGCGAGGTTTCGGCGTTGCAACCGCTCGATCTGCGGATCGTCGAAGGCGAGGTGTTCGGCATCATCGGCCATTCGGGCGCCGGCAAATCCACGCTGATCCGGATGATCAACGGCCTGGAGCGCCCCAGCGGCGGCCGCCTGCTGGTCGACGGCGAGGACCCCAGCGCGCTCGACCCGGCCGGGCTGCGCGCGCTGCGCCGGCGCATCGGCATGATCTTTCAGCATTTCAATCTGCTGTCCTCGCGCACGGTCGCGGCGAACGTGGCGTTTCCGCTGGAACTGGCTGGCACGCCGCGCGACGAAATCGCCAGCCGCGTCGCCGAGTTGCTGGCGCGCGTCGGCCTCAGCGATCACGCCACTAAATACCCCGCGCAGTTGTCCGGCGGGCAGAAGCAACGCGTCGGCATCGCCCGCGCGCTGGCCTGCCGGCCGCGCATCCTGCTGTGCGACGAAGCCACCAGCGCGCTCGATCCGCAGACCACCGCCTCGGTGCTGGCGCTGCTGGCGCAGATCAATCGCGAGCTCGGGCTGACCATCGTGCTGATCACCCACGAGATGGAAGTGATCCGCCGGGTCTGCGACCGCGTCGCCGTGCTCGATGCCGGCCATCTGGTCGAAAGCGGCACGGTCGCCGACGTGTTCCTGCATCCGCGCCATCCGACCACGCGCCGCTTCGTCTCCGAAGCCGAGCACGTCGACGAAGGCAGCCTGCACAGCGATTTCGCCGCGGTCGCCGGGCGTCTGCTGCGCCTGACCTTCCTCGGACAGCACACCTACGAGCCGCTGCTCGGACGCATCGCCCGCGAGACCGGGGTCGACTACAACATCCTCGCCGGCCGCATCGACCGGATCAAGGACATGCCGTATGGCCAGCTCACCATTTCCCTGGTCGGCGGCGACAGCGACGCGGCGATCGCGGCCTTGAACGCGGCCGGGGTGCATATCGAGGAGATCGCGCGATGACGCCGGATGCCGGTTGGTTCGCCCATCTCGACGCGGGCAAGTGGGCCGAAATCGGCCAGGCCACGCTCGACACCTTGCTGATGCTGGCCGGTGCGTTGCCGCTGACCCTGGCGATCGGTCTGCCGCTGGGCATCGCCTTGTTCCTGACCGCGCCGCGCCAGTTGCGCGCGCAGCCGCGCTTGTATGGCGCGCTGTCGTTGATCATCAATATTTTGCGCTCGGTGCCGTTCATCATCTTGATGATCGTGATGATCCCGCTGACCTTGTCGGTCATGGGCACCTCGCTCGGCGTGCGTGGGGCGATCCTGCCCTTGGTGATCGGCGCGGCGCCGTTCTACGCGCGATTGGTCGAAACGGCGCTGCGCGAAGTCGATCGCGGCATCATCGAGGCCTGCCAGGCGATGGGCGCGACCACGCGCCAGATCGTGTTGCGCGCGCTGTTACCGGAAGCCTTGCCGGGACTGATCGCCGGCGCCACGGTCACCACGGTCGCATTGATCGGTTATACCGCCATGGGCGGCGCGATCGGCTCGGGCGGCCTGGGCGATCTGGCCTATCGCGACGGCTATCTGCGCTCGCATACCGACGTGGCGTTCGTGACCGTGCTGTTGTTGCTGCTGCTGGTGCAGGCGCTGCAGACCCTGGGCGACAAGCTGGTCGCGCGTTTCAGCCGCCGCTGAGCCGCATCACATCATTCGAAAGAGGACAGTTCCGATGAAAAAGATTCTTGCGCTGTTGCTGCTCGCCACCGTCGGGCTCGGCGGCTGCGGCTCGTCCGGCACCGCGTCGTCGAAACTCACCGTCGCCGCCACCGCGGTGCCGCACGCGGAAATCCTCGAAGTGGTCAAGCCGTTGCTGGCCAAGGAAGGCGTCGAACTCGACGTGCGCGTGTTCAACGACTACGTGCAGCCCAACGATCAGGTCGCGCAGAAGCTCATCGATGTGAGCTATTTCGAGACCGAGCCGTATCTCAATGCTTATAACAAGAGCCGCGGCACCCAGCTGACCACCATCATCGGCGTGCACATCGAACCGTTCGGCGCGTACTCGCGCAAGTTCAAGTCGCTGCAGGAGCTGCCGAGCGGCGCCGACGTGGCGATCCCGAACGATCCGAGCAACAACAGCCGCGCGCTGATCCTGCTGCACAAGGCCGGGGTGATCCAGTTGCGCGATCCGACCGATTCGCTAGCGACGTTGCGCGATATCACCTCGAACCCGAAGCAGCTCAAGTTCCGCGAACTCGATTCGGCGATGCTGCCGCGGGTGCTGAGCCAGGTCGATCTGGCCCTGATCAACACCAATTACGCGCTCGACGCCGGGCTGGACCCGACCAAGGACGCGCTGGCGATCGAGGGTTCCGATTCGCCGTACGTGAACTTCCTGGTCGGCCGTCCCGACAACCTCAAGGACCCGCGCGTGCTCAAGCTGGCGGCCGCGCTGACCAGCCCGCAGGTCAAGGACTTCATCAACAAGAAGTACCGCGGCGCGGTGTTGCCGGCGTTCTGAGTCCCGGTGTTACTGGCGCTGCCGATGGCAGCGCCGATGCCTGCACCGACGGGGGCGTGAAGCCGCGAGGTTTTTTGTGGGAGGGGCTTCAGCCCCGACGCTTTTCGATCAGATCAGGTTGTTTTGCATTGGGGCTGAAACCGGCCGCATCGCGATCTCAGGCAAAAGCGTCGGGGCTGAAGCCCCTCCCACATAAGCAAACCTCAGCGCAGATGGTTGATGCGGATCAGGTTGCCCGAGGGATCGCGCACCGCGCAGTCGCGCACGCCGTAGGGCTGATCGATCGGCTCCTGCACGATCTCGGCGCCGCCGGCCTGCAAGCGGGCGAACGCGCCGTCGAGGTCGGGCGTGGCGAGGGTGATGATGGCGTAGGTGCCCTTGGCCATCATCTCGGCGATGGTGCGGCGTTCCTCGTCGGTGATGCCGGGGCTGGCCGCCGGCGGGTGCAGCACGATCGAGGTGGCCGGCTGGTTGACCGGACCGACCGTGATCCAGCGCATGCCGCCGAAGGCGACGTCCTTGCGGACCTCGAAACCGAGCAGGTCGCGGTAGAACGCCAGCGCGGCGTCGGCGTCGTTGTGGGGGAGAAAACTCGCGTGAATGCTGATGTCCATGGCGATCGTCCTGGGAGTGGTGGGGCGAGACGTCATGCTAGGTCGAGCCGCCGCCGGGCGCTTCTCGATTCCTGATCGGTCGCGCCACCTGCTTCGCCACGCACGCCGGCAGCCCCTCGCTCGCGCGTACCGCCTGCTGTTTGTAGACACTGGGCGGCACCCCGACCAGTTCGGTGAAGCGGGTGCTGAAGGTGCCCAGCGATGAGCAGCCGACTTCGAAACAGACCTCGGTGACGCTGAGGTCGCCGCGATCGAGCAAGGCCATCGCGCGCTCGATGCGCCGGGTCATCAGATAGGAATAGGGCGATTCGCCGTAGGCGATGCGGAACTGACGGCTCAGATGCCCGGCCGACATGCCCACGCCGCTGGCGAGCGCCTCGACGTCGAGCGGCTGCGCGTAATCGCGATCGATCCGGTCGCGGACGCGGCGCAGCCGCGCGAGATCGCGCAGCTGGACGGCTTCGGTGGGCGGGCGGGTCATCGGCGCGATCGTGCCATGTCGCGCCGGAGGTGCCTAGCGCCTGTGCGCGGATCGTTCGCGTTCGGCGCGACGCTCCGATTCGCGTTTCACAAGCCCATCGGTCGGCGCGTTATCCCGGGCAAGCCGTTGCGCGATCGCGCATTCGCATCCGTCGTCGAAGTGTCGATATGCACGGCGTCTCCGATCGTCGATTCACGACCGGACCCATTCACCGCGTCACGACCCGGCAGGCCATCCGCATGAGCAGAATCATCTACACCGGCGCGCCCGGCAATCCGCACTGGAGCACCAACCAGCCGCTGTTCACCACCACGCTGTATCAGGCCGGCGCGCTCGCGGTCCGGCAGATCGCCAACTTTGCCGGAACCTGCGCGTCGGCGGTGCTCGGACCGGATCTGATCATGCCGGGACAGCAGGGCAGCAATGTCCCGACCGCGACGGGCGCGCCGTGGGACCGTCTGCTCGTCGGCGGGCCGCCGATCGCGTTCGTGCAGGACGGCACTTATGGGTGGATCCGCGGTCATCTGGTCAACGGACGCTGGGGCGGTCCGGGCGGTTCGTGGAATAACCTGGTGCCGCTCACCGGCGTGGCCAACTCCAATCACGCGACGGTCGAAAGCTATATCGACGCCTATCTCGCGGCGAGCTATCAGTACGAGAGCAGCGGCCAGCGCGACGCGTGGTACGGCGTCTACTACTGCGTGCAGGCCTCGGCGAGTCCGTTCTCGCACCCGACGACGACCAACAATCAAAACCTGTATTCGTACGCGCCGGAATTCATCCGCATCCTGTGGCGCGCGGTGCGGATCGCCAAGCCGGTCAACGTATCGACTCAGGTCGCCGCGGCGAATATCGGCAACTATCCGCGCACCGCGGTGCCGGCCTTCCCGCCGGGATTCGTGCGGCCGGCGTTGCCGGCGGTGATGAACGGCCGTCAGGCCTTGCCCGTCGGCAACGTCGCCGGCGGCGCGGTGCTCGGCGCGGTGCCGGTCACTTTCCCGGCCGCGCAGGCCAACGGCTTCGACGGCGGGATCGAGATCCATCAGAGTTGAGTTCGCGCGCGGTGTGGGTGGGGCGCGGGCGCGAATGCCCGCGCTCTTGCCGGTCTGGCGCAAATGCCGATACTTCAATGGATGAACCGCTATTTCGTCGACAGCGCCATCCACGATGAAGCATCGATCCAGCTGGATCGAAACGACGCCTTCGTGCTGTGGAAGATCGAGCCGGTCGAACACGACTTGCAGGCCAGCCGCATCCTGTTCGATTTCAGCATGGGCTTCGACCGTGGGGCGAACAACAGCATTCACCATCGCATCGTCAGAAAGGCGAACTTCGATGGATTGATCGCCAATGTGATTCTGCGTTCGGGCAAATGCCGCGAAGTCGAACGGGCGGAGTTCGACTGGATCCAGGCCTGCCTGGACGACAAGTCGCTGCAACTGGAAACGATCAAACGGCGCAAGCGCATGGTCGAAGTCGAACACGGGACGGGCGAGGCGCCGTTGCCCTAGCGGTGCTCGCGAATCGCGCGAGTCGCCTATGCCTTGTCTTGCCGGGGATGCGGGCGCGCAGGCCGCGTCGTTCGGTCTTTCAGTTTCAGCGCCCATGTCATGCCGAACCAGCCTTGCAGCGGCAGACTCGACAGCAGGCCGACGCAGAACCACGGCGGAAAGTCGTCGCCCAGTTGCGCCACCGCGTAGACGGCGGCGGTCAGCAAGGCCGCGAAACAGACCAGCGCATGGCGTCGCGGCGCCGCCGGCGCGCAGCAGGTCGCGGTCGCGACCGCGGCGGTGCCGCCGGCGATCGCCCAGGCCAGATCCCAGACCAGCCGAGCGGTGCCGCCCGGCGGATAACCCAGCCACGACGCCAGCGTGCCGCCGATCAGGTTGAGCGATACCAGCGCGAACACGGCCGCGCTCATGGCCAGCAACGAGCCCAGGATCAGCCACGCGGAGCGTTTGAACGACATGCCACCTCGATCGCAGTTCGGTTGCCGCGGGCGATGGCGCACGCGGCCGCGCGCGGCTCATGAGCGATCGGCGCGCGGTGAACTCTAGCGCAACCCCAGCGTGGTGGAACCGGTGATCCGGCTTGACTCAATCCGTCCGGCGAATGTGACGGTCGCGTCGTCGGCGTGCGGATCGACGCAGCTAGGGCGCGTGCACGTCCATCGACCAATAGGTCACCGCTTCGAAATCGTTGACGTACACGCCGGCCGATTTGGGCCGCAGCACCACGCCGCGGGTATCGCGAATCTGCAGCGACAACTGTCTGATCTGTTCGCTGCCGTCGGGCAGGGTGGTGACGTCGACCTGACGGATGCAGGTGAGCTGGCAAGGCCAGCCGTTCGAGTTCACCGCCGAGATGGTCCAGCCTGAGTTCCTGATGGCCATGGGCCTCCGGGATGCAGCTGTGTGGGGGTTGGGAGGCTAGGCGCGAGCTTTGCCAAGCCGCAGGAACGCCGAGAAACCGAGATACGACCAGAACACGACGACCACGCCGAGCCAAGCGAAACCCCAGGCGAAGCAGTCGCCCGCGAACGCGAGGAAGGGAAACGAATGGCCGGTTTCGCGCCCGAGCCGCATCGGCCCGGCTTGCAGCGACCAGAACGAGAGACAGGTCGAAACCCCCAGCCACATCGGAAACAGCCATCCCGCCGAGAGCACGGCGACCCCGGCGCCGACGATCCTGTTTCGCGTCTTCATGCTGCCCCCTTGTGGCGATGCGGCGTGTCCGGCGGATGCGATGCGCCTCGCCCCCGATCGCTTCGGCGGCGCTCGGTCGCCGGCCAGACGGGGTCGGCGACCATTCGCTCGGGCAGAGCGTAAACCTCGGGCGCGCGGCGTGGAAGGTCGTCAACGATCCACTGCTGTGACCGGCGTCGCTGTCGTCATCGACGCCGGCGCGGCGATGGCGTCGCCGGCGGTTTTTGCGGATCTCGCTTGCGTGATCGGCGGGGCGCGGGCGGCCGAAACGCCGCGCTTGGTTCAATGCGCGTCTGCGCATGCGCATGCGCAACGCGACGATGGCCGCATCCGGCTTCGACACCGATCGCTATCGGATCAGTCTTGCGCGTGGTGTCGACGGTCCGCTTCGAACGGGAGTCCTCGCGCGTCGCTCACGAGTTCGGGCGCGGCCGCGGAGGGGACGGCCAGGTGCAGCGAGCGCCGCACGCTCGAGTGTGCGAACGGCGTCGACGCGGCGACCTCGGACGTTCGCGGCGACGGGCCCGATCGGGCCGGGTTCGCCGCCGGCCGTGCCGGTACGAGCCTGACCGCCGCGGCGACGGGATCGGAGCCGAAAAAAAATCGGTCGTGGATGGCGCTGCCGTTGACGACGATGGCGGCCATGACCAGCGCGGACAACGCGAAGGTCGTGGCTATCGCCAGCGTCATGACGCGATCGTCGTGGGTCATGATCGTCGCTTCGTCGCGCAGTCGTCCCTGCGCGTCCAGGCTACTCGGGAGTAACCGAACTGAAACACGACCCAGCCGGCAAAAAGCGCGATTGGTAGCGCGGTCGTGTTTTGGGCCGATCGAATCGAATCTGCGGCTCCGCCGATCGGGCCGGGGCGGCGGTGAGCTTGGGTGAGTTTATGGCCGCGTCCGGCGCCGGACGCACGCGCGTCGCGGCGGCGACGGCGCGTGCGTCCGGCGATGGCTCCCAGCCGCCGTCAACGCCGATATCATGCCGCGCATGCAGCCCATCCTCGCCGCCTTAGCCGATGCCCTGATCTTCATTCTGCTGTCGTGGGGGATCTGGCGCGCGCTCGCGCGTTCGATACCGCTGGCGGTGGTGCCGATCGTGATCGGACTGGTGCTGGCCGCGACCGGCTGGCTGCCCGCGGGCCTGGGCGTGCCGTCGAAGATCGGCGATCAGATCGGCTGGGTCGGCGTGCTGCTGCTCGCGTTCACCGCCGGTCTGGAGACGCGCCACAGCCCGGTCGCGGCGACGTCCGAATCCGATTCCCGCTCTAATTCCCAATCCGACAGCGAGTCCGGCAGTGAATCGGGACCGCCACGCAGCGCGTTGTCGCTGTCGCGTTTCACTCTCAGCGCCGCGCTTGCGTTGGTGTTGCCGTTCGTGGTCGGCACCGTCGCCGCGTACTGGCATTTCATCGGTCTGCCGGGCTGGGCCGCGCCGCGCGCGCCGGGCTGGCTCGGCGCGGTCGCGATCGGCCTGTGCGTGGCGGTCAGCGCCTTGCCGGTGTTGATCGGGATCGTGCGCGAGCTCGGTTCGCTGCATCGCCCCCTGACCCAGACCGCGGTCGCCATCGCCGTGGTCGACGACGCGGTGCTGTGGATCGGTCTGGCCGCCTTGTTGTTGCTCGCCGACGGCGGCGACGGTCTGGCCGGCTGGTCGGGCCTGGACGGCGTGGCGATCGCGCTGCCGCTGTTGCTCGCCGGGATCGGCGCGATGGCCGAGCGTCGCGGCGTCACGCCGCCGATCGCGCTGGTGTGGCTGGCCCTGGCGGTCGCGCTGGCGGCCTGCGCTTGGTCGAGTTCGCAGCTGGGGCTGCATGCCTTGCTCGGCGCGTATTTCGCCGGCGCGATCATCCCGCCGAGCTGGACGCGGCGGCTGCCGTTGCACGGCATGGGCCAGTTCGCGCTGATCGGCCTGGCGCCGTTGTTCTTCGGCCACAGCGGCTTGCGTATCGACGGCGATGCGCTCGGTTGGGCTTCGCTGCAGGCGGCGTTCGCGCTGCTGGCCTTGTCGGTGCTGGCGAAGCTGGCCGCGCTGGTGCTGTGCCCGCCGTCGCCGCGCTTCAGCCGCAGGCAGGCGCTGGCGATCGGCGCGCTGCTGCAATGCAAGGGGCTGATGGAAATCGTCGCGGCCACGATTCTTCGCGACAAGGGTTTGTTGTCGGAGTACGCGTTCGCCGCGCTGGTTACCTTGGCGGTGCTGTCGACCGTGCTGACCGGGCCGCTGTTCCGCCTGATCCTGCGCGGCCGCGCGGCGCAGCGGCGAGTGGGCTACGAATACAGCTGACGCCGGTCGTTCGCGGGGCGCGGCGATTGCGCGAGGCATGCGGTCCCGCCGCGCGGGCTCACGGTGTCGCCACGTTCGACGGGCGATGCTCGCCTCAGCCAGCCCAGGAGCCCGCCATGCCCGACACCATCTACGATGCGCTGCGTGAAAGCCACGAAGTGCAGCGCTCGCTGTGCAGGAAACTGCTGCGTTCCAAGCCCGGCGAGGGACGCCAGGAACTGTTCACCGCGTTGCGGATCGAATTGGCCGCGCACGAGGCCGCCGAAGAACGCTATCTGTATGTGCCGATGCTGATGAACGATGCCGGCCTGGATTCGTCGCGGCATGCGCTGCACGAGCATCACGAACTGGACGAGCTGGTCGAGGACTTGCGCGAGCGGCCGCCGGGCGATCGCGGCTGGATGAACACCATGCGCAAGCTGTCGAAGAAGGTCCACCACCATCTCAAGGAAGAGGAAAACAAATTCTTCCAGGTCTCGGGCAAGCTGATCGGCGCGGGCGACAAGCTCAAGCTGGGCAGGCAATACCGGCGCGATTACCAGCGCATGGTCGACAAGCTGCGCGCGGAGTAGGCCGCATACGCGACACCCGCCATCTCTCGGCGGGTGTCGGTGGCGCGGTTAAGCCTGCGAACTCAGCGAAGGTCGACGTTCGCGACCTTGTCCTCGTAGCTTTTCTTCGGATCGATGCCGAGCAGCATCTTGACCCCGGCCAGCAGATTGTTCTCGTTGAGCCAGATCTCCGCGTGCTCCGCGTCCAGACGCAGCAGCGCGAGTTTCGGATCGGTCTTGCCGCCCTCATACCAGGCGGCGATGAACGGGTTCCACAAGCGCTCGACCACCGCGCGGTCGGTGTCGACGCTCAGGCGTCCGGACAGACTGGCGAACAGGTCGTGGCCCTTGGAGGCGAACGCGGCGATCGCGCGGCTGCCGGGCTTCACCGCCTGCACCAGGGCGTTATCGGTCGAGGTGAAGAACCAGATGATGCGGCTGCCGTCCTCGACGTTGGCGGTCATCGGCCGGGTGTGGCCTTCGTCGACGCCGTGCAGGCCCAGCATCAGGGTGCGGTCGGACTGCAGCGACTTCCACAGCTTGGTTTCGAGCTCTTGCGGTGTATGCATTACTTTCTCCAGAAAGCGGATACGGGCTGGCGCGGTGCGGGGGTGAGCGTCAACGCATCAACGCACGCGTCCGCGCCGGAACAGGTTGACGATGCCGAGCAGCACGATCGCGCCGAGCAGCGACACGATCAGGCCGCCGAGGCTGAAATTGCCGTCGTTGATGTCCGAGCCGCCCATGCCGAGGAGCGAGCCGAGCCAGCCGCCGATAAAGGCGCCGACGATGCCGACGACGATATTGAGGAAGATGCCTTGCTGTCCGTCGGTGCGCATCAGCAAGCTGGCGATCCAGCCGATGATGCCGCCGACGACCAGCCAGATGATGATGCCCATCATGAGCGGGTCTCCGCGATGCGCCGCGTCGTTGCGGCAGGGTCGACGTTGCGGTGCGCGGCGTGACGGCGACGTCTGATCCGAGGCGAACGCCGCGATCGCGCGAGTCGCTGTTGTGCTTTGTGTGGGCTTCGTAACAAGCGCGTTGTCGCGGCGTGTAGAGCGGCGCCCTGGTTCGTCCAAGCGCGGCGTACGCCGCCTTGGCGATCGGAGTGGATCGCGCGCGTTGCGCTTGCGCAATCGTCTGGACGATGACGCGCGCCAGACCGGCGCGCGATGCTTTCCGTCAGGGCACCGCGATCCGCTTCCACAACAGCACGGTGCCGGTCAGTCCGCCGTGCGGCTTGAGCGCGTAGTCGGGGATCTCGCCGGCGCGGGTATAGCCGAGTTTTTGGTAGAAGCCGGCCGCGCCTTGCTCCGATGCGGTGTCGAGCACGAGCAGGCTGCGCCGATGCTGCGCGGCCCGGCGCTCGGCCTCGGCGACCAACGCGGCGGCGATGCCGCGGCCGCGATGGCCCGGGCGGGTCATCATCTTGGCGAGTTCGGCGCGATGCGGCTGGTTGGGCGGGCAGTCCAGCAACAGGCTCAGGGTGCCGGCCAGGGTTTCGCCTTCGAACGCCGCCAGCACGATGCGCGCGCCGCGATCGGCCGCGGCCAGCGCGTCGTGCCAGAACCGCAGCGCGCGGTCGTAGGCGAGCGGATGCATGAAGCCGACCGAGCCGCCGTCGGCGACGACTTCGATCAGCAGACGGGCGAGGGCGTCGCTGTGCCGCGGCGACGAGGACAACGCGACGATGGCGAGCGACGGCGCAACGCTGGACGACATGGCTCAGCTCCGCGCCAGCACGACGAGATAGGTACAGGCGCGATCGCCCGGGTTGGCGAGGATCACGTCGCTCGGCGGTCCGAACCCGAGGCAATCGCCCGCGGCCAGGACATGGCGTTCGCCGCCTTCGTCCACCACCAGTTCGCCCGTCAGCACGCGGATCGCCTGGCGGATGCGCGCGTACGACGCGGCGGGCAGGGCGACGCGCTGCCCGGGCGGCATCTCGACCTCGACGATCTCGACCGGGTGATCGGCGCGCAGAAACACCTGCCGGCGCAGATAGCCGCTGTCGGGATCGCGCCACAGCGGTTGCTCGGCGGCGCGCGAGACGCGGCGGTCGTCGGCGGCTTCGGCGCGCAGCAGCAGGCCGGCGAGGGTCAGGTCGAAGGCCGCGGCCAGGCGCACCAGCAGCGCCGCGGTCGGGCTGGTTTCGCCGCGTTCGATCTTGCTGATCGCGGCCTTGGACACCTGCGAGCGGTCGGCCAGCTGGGCCAGCGACCAGCCGCGCGATTCGCGCTCGTGGTGGATGCGGCGGGCCAGGCGGAGGCTGGTTTCGTCTGGCAATGTGTCCATATCGTCTTTTATATGAGACGAAGAGATGGCGGTCAATGGGGCGGGACGAATGATCGCCGGTTGAATCCGGCTGCCGGCAACGACCGCGTTCCGGGTGAGCGAGCGGTACGGCCCAAGGCGCATTCGCGTGCCGACGCATTGCGTCCGCGCTGCCATCGCACATGCCGGCGTGCCGGTATCGGATCGACGTGTCGTCGGTTCGCGTTCCACAAACAAAAACACATCGGTGCATAGGACGCGGCCACATTTCGATCTGGCGCGACTTCAGACGACACGATCCGGCATGAGCCGCGAATTCGGTCCGAGCGCACGTATCACGACAGCACGCAATGAATGCGACAGCGCTCTGTCCCCATGATCTGTCGCGCCGTTGCTCCACTCACTCCTCACTCTTCTCAACTCAACCTGTCGGTCCACGAAACTCGATGACACGTACATTGCAACCGCACAGATGACGCCACACCCGCACGCTTGCTAATCTGCGCACCATCCACACACGCATCCGCCGACGTCCACCGACCTCGGCGCGTCACTCTTTGCGGAGCCGCTCGAATGACCGTCCTCGTTACCGGCAGCGCCGGCCACCTCGGCGAAGGGCTGATGCGCCGCCTGCGCGCGCAGTCGCGCGCGGCGCGCGGCGTCGACATCAAGCCGTCCGCATTCACCGACCGGGTCGGTTCGATCGCCGATCGCGGCTTCGTCGACGAGGCGATGCAAGGCGTGCGCTGCGTGATCCACTCGGCGACCCTGCACAAGCCGCATGTGGCGACCCACAGCTATCAGGACTTCGTCGACACCAACATCTCGGGCAGCCTGAACCTGCTCGAGGCGGCGCTGAAGGCCGGGGTCGACGCGTTCGTGTTCACCAGCACCACCAGCACCTTCGGCGGCGCGCTGAAGCCGCCGCCGGGCGGCCCGGCGACCTGGATCACCGAGCAGGTCGCGCCCATCCCCAAGAACATCTACGGCACCACCAAGATCGCCGCCGAAGGCCTGTGCGAATTGTTCCATCGCAAGCACGGGCTGCCGGTGCTGGTGCTGCGCACCTCGCGCTTCTTCCCCGAGGACGACGACGATGCCGCGGTGCGCAGCGTGTACGCGCCGGCCAACGTCCAGGCCAACGAACTGCTGTACCGGCGCGCCGACATCGACGACGTGGTCCAGGCGCATCTGTGCGCGGTCGAGCGCGCGCCCGCGCTGGGCTTCGGCCGCTACATCGTCTCGGCGACCACGCCGTTCGCGCAGGCCGATCTGCAGGCGCTGCACGACGATGCCGCCGGCGTGGTCGAGCGCCTGTTCCCGCATTGCCGCGAGCTGTACGCGGCCAAGGGCTGGACCTTGTTTCCGCAACTGGACCGGGTCTATGTCAACGACGCGGCCCGGCGCGACTTGCACTGGGAGCCGCGCTACGGTTTCGGTTACGTGCTCGACTGCCTGCGCGCGGGCCTGGATTTCCGCAGCCCGCTCGCGCACGAGGTCGGGATCAAGGGCTATCACGCCACCGCGTTCGAAGGCATTCCCTATCCGGTGGACTAGGGCCCGCGCCGCGGCCTTGCGCTAAGGTATCGGCCCCGTTTGCAACCACAGGTCATGCCATGCACCCGATCGATCCCGGCGCCGAAGCGATGACCCAGCAGCAGGTGATCGACGGCATCGTCGCGGCCTTCGATTCGGTCGAAGCGGTGGAGGGCAACGGCGACTGGTTCCTGTTCTTCGGCGACGAACGTCATTTCCCGTTCGCCACCGTGGTCACCCGCGACAACGACTTCGATCACCTGTCGCGGCTCGACCGCGATGGCGTGTTCCGCCTGAACCTCGGCCTGAGCAAGCCCGGCTACGCGGCCGTGTTCGAGACCGCGCGGGACCAGGCCTGGGACTACACCGCGCTGGACCGGCTGATGCCGCATCCGATCTATGCGCGCATGCATTGGGTCAGCGTGCTCAATCCGAGCCGGCTCACCTTCGAACGCCTGCAGCCGTTGCTGGCCGAGGCCTATGAGCTGGCGCAGCGGCAGGCGTCGCGGCGGCCGTCGTCGCAGCGGCACTGACGCCGGCCGCGTCGCGGGCGAGCGCCGGTTTGCCGGCTAGAATGCGGCCATCCCCGCGGCGTCCGTGGCCGCGACGGCACGGCAGGCGATCCATCAGAGGCTTAGCGTTGACGATCAGGACCGACATCAGCATGCACGGCGGCATCGGCGCCGCGCCCGGCCGGACTGCTGGCGCGGCGGGCGGCGCATGAACTGGATCGCGCTGATCTGCCTGGGCGCCAGCGACGGCGCGCGGGTGGAGAATCTGCTGCAGTCGGCGACCCACTTGCTCGCGTTGCCGCCGGCGCGCGCGCTGCGCGCTTGCTCGGAGTTGTTCGGCGATCGCCATCGTATGCATCGCGGCGGCGCGACGGTCAATCTGATGCTGGCGCTGGAAGTCGAGGCGGGGCTGACGATCGAAGCGCTGGAACGCGAGTTCAAGCGCATCGAGGCGGTCTTCGGCCGGCAGCGCGATCCGCGCCGGGCGATGCCGGTGCCGCTGGATATCGATCTGCTCGGCCGCATCGACGACGGCGTGCATTGGCAGCCGCGTTACGATCCCGGCCGCGCGTACCTGTACCACGGCCTGCATCAGTTGCCGTTGCCGGCCTTGCAACGCGAACTCGATCGCGTCGCCGCCCAGCGCGGGTTCGCGCCGGAACACAACGCGAGCGGGTTCTATGAGTTGGCGAGCGCGGCGTTCGTCGAGCGCTATCTGGCCGCCTCGACGACGCGGCGGTCCATGCAAACGGAGATGCAGCGATGAGCCAACGCACGACCCTGGTGACCGGCGCCTCGCGCCGCATCGGCCGCGCGATCGCCGAAGCCTGTCTGGCCCGCGGCGAAACCGTGGTGGCGCATCGGCGCGACGCGACCAGCGAATGCGCGGCGTACTCGGCGCCAGTGATCGACTGGTGCTGGGACATGACCCAGCCCTTGCCGGACTTGCCGTCGGCGCCGGTCACCGACGTGGTGCTCAACGCCTCGCTGTTCGAGCGCGGTTATGCCTGGGGCGCGCTCGGCGCGGCCGAGGTCTTTGATGAGCGCGAGCGCCTGGAGCGCCATCTGCGGGTCAATCTGCTCGCGCCCTGGGAACTGGTGGTGAGCCTGCATGCGCGCTCGCCGCTGCGTTCGGTGGTGATGCTGCTCGATACCTATCTCGACCGTTCCTTCGCCGGGCATGCGGCCTATCAGGTCAGTCGCGCCGCCGGCGCCGGCATGGTCCGCGCGCTCGCCGCCGAACTGGCGCCGGCCTGCGTCAACGCGGTCGCGCCCGGCACGGTGTTGCCGTCGGTGCGCGACCCGGCCGAGCGCGCCGAGCAGGAGGAAGCGATCGCCGCGCGCACCGTGCTCGGTCGCATGGGCTCGGTCGACGACGTGGTGCAGGCGGTGCTGTACCTGCGCGACGCGAGCTACATCACCGGCGAGATCCTGCGGGTCGACGGCGGGCGTTTCAAACTCTGAGCGGTCCGCGCCGGCATGCCGGCGGCGCGCAGCGCATTCAACGACAAGGACGCACATGAAGATCGTCAAGGGCGACTTGCTGCAACTGGCGGCCGACGGCCATTTCGACGTGATCGTGCAGGGCTGCAACTGCCAGTGCCGGATGCGCCGCGGCATCGCCTTGAGCATCAGCGAACGCTTCCCGGCCGCGCGCGACGCCGACCTTCGCACCGAGCCGGGTTCGCGCGCCAAGCTCGGCGGCTACAGCCAAGCGACCGTGAGCGAGAACGGCCACGAATTCGTGGTGGTCAACGCCTACACCCAGTTCGACTGGCAGGGCGAGGGCGTGCTGGCCGACTACGATGCGATCGAGCGGGCGATGCGCGCGATCGCGCGCGAGTTCCATGGCCGGCGCATCGGCTACCCGCTGATCGGCGCCGGGCTGGCGCGCGGCGACTGGGGCCGGATAGCCGCGATCATCGACGATGCCTTGGCCGGCGAGGATCACACCCTGGTCGAATTCACCGGCTGAGCCGTTCTCGGGACACAGACTCAGGACACAGATGAAGATCATCCAGGGCGACCTGCTGCAATTGGCGGCCGACGGCCATTTCGACGTGATCGTGCACGGCTGCAATTGCCAGTGCCAGATGGGCAAGGGCATTGCCTTGAGCATCAAGCGCCGTTTCCCCGCGGCGTATCGGGCCGATCTGACGACCGAAAAAGCCTCGCGCGAGAAACTCGGCATGTACAGTCAGGCGCGGGTGAGCGAGAACGGGCACGAGTTCGTCGTCGTCAACGCGTATACCCAGTTTCATTGGCGCGGCGCCGGCGTGCGCGCCGACTACGAGGCGATCGAGCGGGCGATGATGGCGATCGCCAGGGAATTCCACGGAAAGCGAATCGGCTATCCGCTGATCGGTGCGGGCCTCGCCGGCGGCGACTGGGCGCGGATTTCGGCGATCATCGATGCGGCGCTGGCCGGCGAGGATCACACCTTGGTCGAGTTCAGCGCTTAAGTCGACAGGTCAGGCGCGGTGAGTGGCGCTGGGTCGATCCGCTGTCGTAACAAACGCAACCCACGTCCAATAACGGATTACGCCCGCGGCATTGCGCCGCGGGCGTTGGCTGTTGCGATTCGCGCTCAAGGCTGCGCGGCCAGTTCGGCCATGTGCCGCTGGATCCGGATGTGCGCGGCTTCGGCATTGTCGCGCGCGCGCCGCCAGGCCGAGCGGGCCGCGTGTTCGGCGTGTTCCCAGTCCAGCGCCGAGCCCAGGCGGATGCGCTGGTAGCGGTCGCGCAGGTCCAGGCGCGGGTCGTCGAAATCGCGGTCGGGGTGTTCCAGTTGCGCGGAGATGCCGACGTAGAACGCCGGCGCGTAATCGCTGAAGCGCAGTCCGTCGCGGTAGAACTCGGCATCGCGGAAATGACTGGCCCAGTAGCTCAATCCGGGCGTGGTCGGGGCGGGGCGGCCTTGCAAGCGGGTCGTCATCACACAGGCTCCACTCGGGAACCCCCTGTGCCCAAATGGTGCCAAATTTCGGCGTTAGTAATTTGTGTAGGGAATGTTCACGTCCCGCTACGCGCACCGGGCCGGCCCATGCCGACTCGGGCGGTTGGCGCGGCGCTCCGGAAACTGCGATGCAGGTCGTATGCGAGCGGTCCGGCCGGCCGCGTCCGGCCGCGCGGAGGCGGGGTATGCTGTGCTTGCCGCCGACCTTGCGGCACCTGCATTGTTGATCCAGCCAGCCCGTGGGGAGTGAGCGTGACGGGAATCGCCGACGGCCCGCTCGGACCGGATTCGTCCGGCGAGCATCTGCGCTTCGTGCGCCGCATCTACCAGATGCGCACGCTGGGGCTGGGGGTCGGATTCTTCGCCGTGGCCGGCGTATTGCACGAGCAGGGCGCCTCGCCGTGGCTGTGGGCGGCGCTGGCCTTCAACGGCTTCCTGTGGCCGCCGCTCGCGTTCCTGCTGGCCCGGCGCAGCCGCGATCCCGAATACGCCGAGTACCGCAACCTGCTGATCGACTCCGCGCTCGGCGGGGTCTGGATCGCGGTGATGCAATTCAACGCGGTACCCAGCGCGCTGCTCGCGGTGATGTTGTCGGCCGACAAGATCGGCGTCGGCGGCTGGCGCTTCTTCGCCCGCACCGCGATCGCCCAGGTCGTGACCTGCCTGGCGACCTGGGCGGTGCTGGGGTTCGGCTTCCAGCCGCACAGCTCGATGCCGGTGATCCTGGCCAGCCTGCCTTTCATGTTCGTCTACCCGATGGCGATCAGCAGCGCCGCCTACGGTCTGGCGCGCAAGGTCGTGCGCCAGAACAAGCAACTGGCCCTCATCAGCCGCACCGATCCGTTGACCGGTCTGCAGAACCGCCTGCACTGGGACGATTCGGCGACCGCGACCATGACCTATTGCGCGCGTTCGTCCAAGCACGCGGCGCTGATCGTGATCGACGTGGACCGGTTCAAGGAGATCAACGATTTCCACGGCCATCTGGTCGGCGATGCGGTGTTGCGCCGGGTCGCCGGCACCTTGCGCACCGCGACCCGCATGACCGACACCGCCAGCCGCCTCGGCGGCGACGAATTCGTGCTGATCCTGATGGACCTGGATCTCGACGGCGCGCTGGCGATCGCCGAACGCGTGCGCCGCGCGGTCGAGGACGCGCGCTTCGAGGAGGCGCCGGCGTTGCGCTGCACGGTCAGCATCGGCGTGGCGAGAATGGGGCCGAAGACCATCAGCGCGGCGATGTGGATGCGTCACGCCGACGCGGCGCTGTATCGGGCCAAGCAACTCGGGCGCAATCAGGTCGCGGTGGCGGAGGATTGATGAGCGAAGCCGCGCGACCGCCGACGCTCTGGACCGAGTGGACGCCACCGCGGCCGTGGGCCGATTTCGACGCGCATCAGGCGCTGTCGGATGCGATCTGGGACAGCCTGTCCGAACCCGAATGGCATTACCTCAACCCCGCCGGCGGTCTGTCGATCTGGGAGGCGGGCAGCGACGGCAGCGCGATCCTGATCGAATACCAAGGCGATCGCATCGTCGCATTGCAGACCAGCGGCGGCGATGCGCGGCGGCATGTGCTCGCGGTGACCGCGCCGTTCCGCCTGGTCGCCGGGGCGCATGCCGATCCGTCGCCGCGGACTGCGACCACGAACACCCGCCCGACTTGAGACGGCGTTCGCACGCACAGGCGTGAGCCTGGGCGAACCGCGCCGCCGCTATTTGCCAGTGCGCGACGCGGCTGCCTAGAATCCCCGCACCGGGGGTCCGGCCGCCCCGGCGCCCGATCCCGACATCAGGGCAGGGCATGACACAGCACGGCGGCACCACCTCGCAAGCGGACCTCGCGCAAGCGCGCATCGGCGTGATCGGCCTGGGCTATGTCGGCCTGCCGCTGGCGCTGGAGTTCGGCAAGCAGTACGACACGGTCGGTTACGACATCAATGCCGTGCGCGTGGCCCAGCTCAGCCTCGGCGAGGATCACCACCGCGAGAACGATCCCGACGAAATCGCTGCCGCGACCCGGCTGCGTTTCAGCGCTAGCATCGACGACCTGACCGATCGCGACGTGTACGTGATCACCGTGCCGACCCCGATCGACGAACACAAACGGCCCGACTTCACTCCGCTGATCGAGGCCAGCCGCGCGCTGGCGGCGTTGCTCAAGGCCGGCGACACGGTGATCTACGAGTCGACCGTATACCCCGGCGCGACCGAGGAAATCTGCATCCCCGAACTCGAGCGCGTCTCGGGCCTGCGCTGCAACGAGGATTTCTTCGTCGGCTACAGCCCCGAGCGGATCAACCCGGGCGATCGCAAGCGACGTCTGGTCGATATTCCCAAGGTGACCTCGGGCTCGAATCCGGCGACCGCCGAACGCGTCGACGCCTTGTACCGCAGCATCATCCCGGCCGGCACCCACAAGGCCTCCAGCCTGCGCGTGGCCGAGGCGGCCAAGGTCATCGAGAACACCCAGCGCGATGCCAACATCGCCCTGATCAACGAGTTCGCGCTGATCTTCCAGCGGCTCGGCATCGACACCACCGAGGTGCTGGAAGCGGCCGGCAGCAAGTGGAACTTCCTGCCGTTCCGGCCGGGCCTGGTCGGCGGCCACTGCATCGGCGTGGACCCGTACTACCTGATCCAGAAAGCGCAGAGCGCCGGGTATTACCCGGATATTCTGCTCGCGTGCCGGCGGATCAACGATTCGATGGGCAGTCACGTCGCCGGCGAAGTGATCAAGCGCATGATCCAGCGCGGTACCGCGGTGGCCGGCGCGCGGATCCTGATCCTCGGCATCACCTTCAAGGAAAACTGCGCCGACCTGCGCAACACCCGCGTGGTCGATCTGGCGCGCGAATTCGGCGAATACCGCGCGCAGGTCGACATCCACGACCCCTGGGCGAACCACGAGGAAGCCCGGCGCGAATACGGCGTGAGCATGGTCGAACACCCGCAGGCCGGCGCCTACGACGCGATCGTGCTGGCGGTGGCGCACGACCAGTTCCGCGCCCTCGGCGCGGACGGCGCGCGCGCTTACGGCAAGCCGGGGGCGTTGTTGTACGACATCAAGAGTCTGTATCCGCGCGATGAGGTGGATGCGCGGCTTTAGTGGCGTCTTATGGACCGTCATTCCCGCGAACGCGGGAATCCAGTGACTTCAAGCGTTCTCGCAAGAAAGTCACTGGATTCCCGCGTTCGCGGGAATGACGGTAGGAGAGAGCGTCGGAACTTGCTGTTACGAACCACTTTGCTTCGTCGCAGCCGAATATTCAGAACCTTCAGCGTCATCTTTAAGCTCGTCATTCCCGCGAAGGCGGGCTCTGCTTTACTTCGGCGAAGCCGAATATCCAGAGACTTCAGCGAGTTCTCTCCAGGTCGTCATTCCCGCGAACGCGGGAATCCAGCGACTTCAAGCGTTCTCGCACGAAAGGCCCTGGATTCCCGCCTTCGCGGGAATGACGGTAGGAAAGGGCGCCGACACCTGTTGTTACAAGCCACCCACCCCCGTACAGCCAACCCACCCCCACAAGGGTATGCTCGGCCTCAGCTCGTGAACCCATTCCGATCGCCATGCGCTATGCCGCTTACGTCGCCAGTCTGATCCTGACCCTGATTTCCATCGCGCTGGTGGCCATCCACCACGTCGATTGGTGGTGGGGCGTGGCCGTGTTCGGCGCCATCGCCGCGCTCGGCACGGTCGACCTGCTGCAGACCCGCAGCACCCTGCGCCGCAATTACCCGGTGCTCGCGCATTTCCGCTACGGCCTGGAATCGATCGGCCCGGAGATGCGCCAGTATTTCATCGAGGCCGATACCGCCGAGGTGCCGTTCTCGCGCCAGCAACGCGCGCTGGTCTATCAGCGCTCCAAGTCGGTCAACGACGTGCGCCCGTTCGGCAGCCAGGCCGATGTCTACAGCCTGGACTACGAATGGATCAACCATTCGCTGGCGCCGACCGCGCACATCTCGCACGATTTCCGCGTGCTGATCGGCGAGAACAGCGCGCAGCCGTATTCGGCCAGCGTGTTCAACATCTCGGCGATGAGCTTCGGCTCGCTCTCGGCCAATGCGATCCGCGCCTTGAACAAGGGCGCCAAGCTCGGCAACTTCTATCACGACACCGGCGAAGGCTCGATTTCGCCGTATCACCGCGAAAACGGCGGCGATCTGGTCTGGGAAATCGGCTCGGGCTACTTCGGTTGCCGCGACGACAAGGGCATGTTCAGCGAGGAACGCTTCATCGCCAACGCGCGCGATGCCCAGGTCAAGATGATCGAGATCAAGCTGTCGCAAGGCGCCAAGCCCGGTCACGGCGGGGTGTTGCCGGCGGCCAAGGTCAGCGCCGAGATTTCGGCGACCCGCGGCGTGCCGATGGGCCAGGACTGCGTGTCGCCGGCCGCGCATACCGCGTTCAATACGCCGCAGGGGCTGCTGCAGTTCGTCGCCAAACTGCGCGAGTTGTCCGGCGGCAAGCCGACCGGGTTCAAGCTCGCCATCGGCCATCCCTGGGAATGGTTCGGCATCGCCAAGGCGATGCAGGAAACCGGCGTGCTGCCGGATTTCATCGTCGTCGACGGCGCCGAAGGCGGCACCGGCGCGGCGCCGGCGGAGTTCATCGACCACGTCGGCGTGCCGATGCACGAGGCGCTGATGCTGGTCCACAACACCCTGGTCGGGCTGGAACTGCGCGACAAGATCCGCATCGGCGCGGCCGGGCGGGTGACCAGCGCGTTCGACATCGCCCGCACCCTGGCAATGGGCGCGGACTGGTGCAACGCCGGACGCGGCTACATGTTCGCGCTCGGCTGCATCCAGGCGCAGAGCTGCCACACCGACCGTTGCCCGACCGGCATCGCCACTCAGGACCCGAGCCGCTGGCGCAAGCTCGACGTGCCGGACAAGTCGACCCGCGTGTTCCATTTCCACGACAACACGCTCAAGGCCCTGCGCGATCTGCTGTGCGCCGCTGGCCTGAGCCATCCGGGCGAAATCGGCCCCGAGCACATCCTGCGCCGGGTCTCGCCGACCGAAGTGCGCTCGCTCGGCGCGCTGTACAACTTCCTCGCGCCGGGCGACCTGCTCGGCAAGGTGCCCGACCACGCGGTGTTCAAGTCGTTCTGGGCGAACGCGCGCAGCGATTCGTTCGCCGCGCCGGATCGGTTGCTGGCGATGCGGGCGAGCAAGTCGTTCTGATCGCTACCCATCGCGGCCTGGGGCTAAGCGTGGTTTGTGGCCTGGGTTCAGGCTCGACTTCCCGCAAGCTTTCTCCAGGCTCCGAGGTCTTTTGTGGGAGCGGCTTCAGCCCCGACGCTTTACGCTCAGATCGCGACAGCTCTTCCAAGCAAGTCGCTTCGTCGTCCGATAATCCAGGCGACCGGATCGAAAAGCGTCGGGGCTGAAGCCCCACCCACAAAAGTCTTCGGGTGGGATCGCGATCTGTCGTTGTCGCCGTTGTCGCGAGCGAACACCGTTCGCTGGTTTCAGAGCAATTCGAGCACCCGCTCCGGCGGCCGCCCGATCACCGCGCGGCCGCCGTGTACGAAGATCGGCCGTTCGATCAGGCGCGGATGTTCGGCCATCGCGGTGATCAGCGCCTCGTCGTCGAGCGATGTGTCGTCCAGGCCCAACTCGCGGTATTCGTCCTCGCCAGTGCGCAGCAACTCGCGCGCGGACAAGCCCAGCAGTTTGATCAGCTCGCGCAATTGCGCGGCGTCGGGCGGCGTGTCCAGGTAGGCGACGATCGCCGGCTGCAGGCCGCGTTCGTGCAGCAGTTCCAGCGCGCCGCGCGATTTGGAGCAGCGCGGGTTGTGGTACAGCCGGGTCGGGGCGAGGCGGGGGGCGTTCATCCAGCGATCTCCTGTGCGGGTTCGGCGGTGCGGGGCGCGGCCTACGAAGCGTTCGCGGCACGGGGCCTCGTCGAGTTTCGGCGGGCTGGCCCAGTCGCTCGCGCCCGGGCTTGTGGCGTTCCAGTCGCGACGGAGCAATCGCCGGCGATCCGTCGGCGGCCTGTGTGTCGGCGGCTGCCCGGCCGCGTCTCCCAACAGCACCGCCTGAAACGAAAAAAGCCGGCTTTCGCCGGCCTTTCCGTGAAACTGGTGGGCGGTGCAGGGTTCGAACCTGCGACCCTCGCCGTGTGAAGGCGATGCTCTACCGCTGAGCTAACCGCCCGATGTTGAATCGGGCCGCAGATTCTAATGGGCCTTTGCGGAACAGGCAAGCGTCGGGCGGGAATCGGGAATCGGGAATCGGGAATCGGCCCGCACCTCGCCTTACAGATCCAGCACCCAGTCGTTGTGGCCGGCGAAATGGGTGGGGTGCGCCTCGCGGTAGGCCTTGACCTCGTCCATCTGGTCCTTCTCGCGCTTGAAGTCGGCCTCGCGCTTGCTCTTGTCGAGGAACGGGGCGTAGCTTTCGGCGCCGCGGTCCTTTTCCCATTTCTCGCGGAAGTCGGCGAACTCCTCGCGGTGGAAATCGAAGATGCTGCGGTCGCCCGGCGCCTGCCGCCCGCCCCAGTCGTCGTCGCGCAGCGAGGCGATCGCGTCGCTCTGGCTGCCGGCGTTGCGGAACTCGGCCAGGGTGGTCACCGCGTAGTCGTACTTGAGGTTCCAGTCCGGGCGCGCGATGCCGTCCTCGGCCAGGGTCTTGAACCATTCGTACTGGTCCTTGACGAAGCTCTTGTCCTTCGCGCTCTGCACCCAGGTGCCGATCAGCAGGCTGACCACGCCCGCGGCCACGCCGACCGCCGACAGGCCGCGCGACAACGTCGACAGCACCCGCGAGGCGGTGCTGGCCTGACCGCCCTGGGCGGCGCTGGCGAAGGCGCTGAGCGCGTTGGCGCCGGCCGAGGCGAGTTCGCTGGAGCCCGAGATCAGGCTCAGCACCGCCTCGGCGCGGTCGCCGGGGCTGCCGTCCTCGCCGAAGGCTTCCTTCACCGCCATGCCGCCGGTGACCACGTCGAGCACGCCGCCGGCCACGCCGGTGAATTTCGACACCACATCGACCGCCGCGGTGGCCGAACGGCTCAGGCGCGAAGCGTCGGCGCCCGCGTCGCCGCCGGAGATCAGGCCGCGGAAGCCGTCGGTGATCTTATCCGCATCGTTCAGGCCGGTCGGCGCGGGCACGTCGGTGGCGGCGACGCGCTCGCCGACTTTGCTGACGATGCTGTTGGGTTCGGCCGAGCCCACGCCGAGCGCGCTCTGGGTCTTGCCGTCGACGCCGAGCAGGTTCAGCGCCGAGGCGTCGATGCCGACCAGGTTCGGCAGCACCTTCGCCGCGTCGGGCAGCGAGCCGACGAAACCGATCAGCCCGCCGGCCACGGCGAGATTTTCCTCGGCGGTGCCGAACTCGCCGGTGCTCAGCGAATGCACCGCGCCGGCCAGGCCGAACGCGCCGGTCACGGCCGGCAGCAGCCCTTGCGAATCGAGCTGGTCGAACAGCTTGCGGATCGAATCCTTGTCGCCGCTGCTGAAATCGATCTTGGAAAACGCCTTGTCGATGTCTTCGGATTTGTAACCGTTGGCGCGCAATTCGGCGGCGACGTTGGCGACGTCCACGCGCGCATCGGCGCCGTCCTTGCCGAGCAACACGTCGATCTGTTCGCCGATGTCGCCGGGCAGGCCGGTGACGGTATCCAGCGTGCCCTTGACGGTCTCCAGCACGTCGGCCACGCCGCCGCCCTTGGCTTCGTCGCTGACCTTGGTCGGATCGGCGAAGGCGCTGTCGAAATCGCGGGCCAGCGCGTTCGCGGTGAAGGTCTGGCCGGCGCTGCGGGCGCGGTCGGGATCGAGCAGCGACAACTGGCCGATCGCGTCCTCGACGTCGGCGCGCGCGCGCGGCGCGTCCCAGGCCGGCAGTTTCGAAATCTGATCGACGTAGTCGGCGCTCTCGACCACGCCGGCGAGCTTGTCGACCATCGCCTTGCGATCGGCCTCGGGCACGGCCTTGACCGCTTCGTCGAGCTTGGCGGCGAAGTCGGTCGCGATCGGTTCCTGCCGCATCAGGTATTCGATTTCGCGATTGATCGCGGCGCTGTCGAAGATGTCCTTCATGTCGGCCGGTTCGAGCTGGGTCAGGCTTTCGACCTCGGTCTTGGTGCCGGTCCAGGGCTTGGGCGCCTCGTAGGTCGGCTTGATGAACTTGCCGTTGCTGACCGCGTCGCGCGCTTCCAGCAAGCGCACCAGCTTGGCTTCGTTGCTGTCGGGTTCCAGGTCGGCGTCCTTGTACTGGTCGACCAGTTCCTTGTACGCGGCCTGGCCGATGGTGAGTTTTTCGTCGCCGCTTTCGATGTCGGTCTTGAGCGAGAACGCATCGGTCTCGCCCTTCGGCGGCAGGCCGGCCTTGTCGCGGGCGAGGTCGACGGTCGGCGCGCCGATGTCGAGGTATTTCTGCTCGGCCGCGGCGAACACCGACGGATTGCCGATCTGCGCGGCCACGTGCTTGGCGCCGTCGTTGGTGGTGAAGCGGATATAGCCGGGCTGGATCTCGCCGGGAATATCGACCGAACGGATGTCCTCGTAAGTGATCTGCGCATCGCGCGCGACCATCTCGTAACCGCCTTCGGTCACGCGTTCGCGGATTTCCTTGCCCTGGGTCACCGGATTCGGCGGGCCCTGGTAGGGCTCGTGGCCGGGGCCGCTGGTCGGGCCGTTCGATTTGGCAACCGGTGGCGTTTCTTCCTTGCGCTGCAATTCCGCGAAGGTCGGCAGGGCGGCGCGGGAGGTGGCTTCGATCGCCATGATGAGCGACTCCTGTGTGGGCACGGTCGGTGTAACGACGGTGCCCGCGGCAGGGGCCGCGTGCATCTGGGGAAAACCCGAGAAGCCCGCGCATGCGCGTGATGCGCATCACGACGGGATGACAGCGCTGTCGTCGGCGCGGTCCGGGCGAGGGCGTGGAGCCCATTCAGTCGCGTCGCCGGCGAACCGCGTCGCGCGCGGTCCGCCGGTGTTGAATGCGCGATTCGTATACGAAGGCGCATTTATTCGCGCATGCGTTCAACGCAACGCGATTATTCCAGCTGTTCCTTCGCGTACGCCGCATCGAGCGCTTCCATCGCATCGAGCGGCTTGAGCTTGGCGGCTTTTTCGTACGCCGCCGCCGCGGCCGCTTCCTGCTTGTCGCCGTGCAACAGCATCAGCACGTTGCCGTGTTCGATGTGGGCGATCGGCGAATCGGGGGTCAGCTTGACCGCGTTCTTGATGTGCTTTTCCGCTTCGGCGGCTTTCGCGCCGTAGGTCAGTCCGCCGATCATGCCGCCGATCTTGTTGATGATCTCGGCGTGGTACAGCGCCATCGCGGTATGCGCTTCGGCGTGCTTGGGTTCGAGTTCCAGGGTGGTGTCGAGCGCGGCGCGCACCTTGCCGGCGATGCCGGCCTTGAGCGCCTTGGCGATGCTGATGCCCTGGCTGTAGCGACCCAAGGCGAACGCATGACGGTAGTGGCTGTTGGCTTCGTCGGGCAGCGCCGCGACCGCGGCTTCGGCGAGCTTGGCGGCTTGTTCGTAGCGCTTGAGTTGTTCGGCTTCGTCGTCGACCAGGTAGGTCGCGTGAATGCCCAGCGCCTTGACTGCGACCGACGCGCCGGCCGGGCCGAGCGCCTGGCCGGCGTCGAACGCGGCCTTGAAATCGCCGCGGTGGAACGCGCGCCAGGCGTCCTGCAGCGCGCTGGCGAGCGCGTCGGCGTCCAGACCCTTGGGCGCGGACTTGCCGGCGGCCTTGATCAGGGCGGCGGCGCGTTTGGCGTCGGGGTAGGGTTCTGCGTCGCCCGCGTGCAGCTTGGGCCAGGCTTTCTTGAGGGCATCGCCGGCGTAGGCGTAGCCCTTGGCATCGTGGGGAAAGGCGGCCCAAGCGGTTTTGGCGGCCATCTGCGGTCCTTGTCGACAGGTCGGGAAGGCAGCATCCCGCCGTGGCCGCGCGATGGCAAGTGTCAGCGCGAAGCTGTTCGCCGGCTGAAGCGCTTAGTGTGATTGCTCGATGGGGCGCGGCCACAGTGGCCTGGTGAAACCGCCCAGTCCCGGGCGGTCAGCGGAGCAAACGATGGCAGCTGTGAAACGCAAGAAGCAGGCGGCGGCGAGCGAAACCACGCTGCGTCATTTTTGGCTGGCCGGTCTGGGCCTGGCCGTGATCGCGCGTCGCGAGGCGATCGCCTCGGCCGGCCGCGCCGCCGGCAGCGTGCAGTCGCTGCAGCAGCGGGTGCGCGATCTGGCCGTGGACGCGCGCAGCAATGTGCGCGGCGGGATCGAGACCGTGCGCGATCAGGTCGAGCCCAAGGTGGTGAAGTTCAGCGCCGACGTCGAAGCGCGTCTGGCGCCGGTGCTCGACAAGCTGGGCCTGAAGAAGGACGGCAAGGGCCGCGGCCAGCGCAAGTCGCGCAAGCCGGCGGCGAAGGCCAAGCCGCAGTCGCGCCGCGCGGTGCGCAAGCCGGCCGCGCGCCGCGCGCGCAAGGCCTGAGCGGACCGGTCCTCGCGACCGTAGCCGCGGATCGAAACAAGGGGCGCCGATGGCGCCCCTTGTCGTTTACATGCCTCGGGCGACAGGAGTCGCCGCCGCTCATGCGCGCCGACGGCGATCTCGACCCTGCGCGACCCGACCCGTCACGGGATCTCGCAGCCGTAGCCGTACAGGCACTCGTAATACGCGAGCTCGCAATGGCTGCCGCCGCTGGCGCGGCATTCGTCGCGCAGGTTGATGCAGTTATTGGGGCGACATTGCGCGTACACGACGCTGGAACAGGCCAGCAGAGCGAGCGCGATGAGCATGGCGACGCGGGTACGGGCGATTTTCATGCGGAACTCCTTTTCGTTGGATGTCGGGGTGACGTTGCCGGCGCTGTCGACACCATGTCGCGGCCGGTTAGCACGGTTCGCCCGCCACGATCGCCGCGGCGATCATCGCGCCGCCGATCGCAGCGGGGCAGGAACTACTTGCTGAAGCCGCAGATGTCCTCGCAACGCTGCCGGCGCGCCTCGCAGACCGGTACGTCGCCCAGAGTGCTGACGCAATAGTTGTAGACCCGCTGGCATTGATTGACGTCGCAGCCGGCCGCGTCGGCGATCGAGGCGTAGGACAGGCAGACGGCGAGAACGGCGAACAACGGCAGTTTGTCGGCGATGGCGCGCATGGGTCGCTTCCTTGTGTGGCGGATGGCCCGCCGCGGCGCGGCGGGTGGGTCCAGGCTAGCGCGGGCGCGGCCGGTCGGAGCGGGTGTGGGCGCGGGCCAGATCGGCCATCCGTGATCGAGGTCGCGCAAACGCGCGACGCCGGCGGGGCGCGGCGATGGATTTCGGCGTGTCCGCAGCGGCTTGGCGCGGCCGCGGCGCGCGTCATGCGCGCGCCCGGCCCGGAGGCTTCAATCCAGGTAAGCCCGGATCAGGGTATTGAGATGCATCCGCTCGGCGTCGCGCAGGAACGGCGCCAGCAGCATCATCACCTGGACGATGCCGTCGCGGATCGCGGCGTGCTCGTCCTTGTCGCCGCGCGCGGCGGCGTAGTTGAGCCAGAAGGTCGCGATCACCAGCACGTTGGTCGCGGTCGCGGCCAGTTCGTCGCCCGACGCGCGCATGACCCCGGCCTGCGACAGCCCGCGCATGACCATGTGCGCCTGTTCATCGGCGCGCCTGAGGATGCGCGCGAAGCGCAGGCGCAGGCGGCGGTTGCGGCTGAGGATCTCGACCAGATCGCGGTACAGGAAGCGGTAGTCCCAGATGCACTCGAACACCAGGTGCAGTTGCAGCCAGATGTCCTCGAGCCCCGGCAGGCGGCCCTGCGGCGCGGCGAGCGCGATGTCCATGCGCTCTTCGTAGCGCGCGAACAACTGCTCGATGATGTCGTCCTTGTTGCGGAAGTGGTAGTACAGATTGCCCGGGCTGATCTCCAGCTCGTCGGCGATGTGATTGGTGGTTACATTGGGCTCGCCTTGCGCGTTGAACATGGTCAACGCGGCATCGAGGATGCGCTGGCGGGTCTGTTTCGCCATCGAGCGGGCCGGGGCCGGAGGCTACGCGGCTCAGCCGCGCAGCTTCTTGACCATGTCGACGTACTTCTTCTTCGCCTCGTCCTGGCCGGTGCCCTTGAGCTTTTCCCAGGCCTCGTACTTGGCGGTGCCGACGAAATCGAAGAACCCTGGCTTGGGGCCGCTGACGTCGCCGTCGGCGCCCTGCTTGTACAGCGCGTACAGGCGCAGCAGGGTGTCGTTATCCGGGCGCTCGGGCAGGGCCTGGACGTCTTTCGCGGCTTGTTCGAATGCGGATTGAATATCGGACACGGGCTTCTCCTGGCGCCGGGCTGAGGCGGCATCACAGCATGCACCCTCACGACCGGTCAATACGGAAAGGAATTGTTACTCGGCGTGGGCTCTGGCACCGTAGAGGCTCGCCGCCGCACGTGGCGGCCGATCGGCCATCCAGGAGAGGGGTATGAGCTATTTCGTCACCGGCGCGACAGGTTTCATCGGTCGCTTCCTTGTCAGTAATCTCCTGAAACGCAAGGGCACGATCCACGTGCTGGTGCGCAAGGATTCGCAAAAGAAGTTCGACGCCACGGCCAAGAAGATGGGCTGGGACCTCAAGCGCGTGATTCCGGTCGCGGGCGACATGACCCAGCCCAAGTGCGGCCTGACCGCCGCGCAACTCCGCGCGCTGAGTGGAAAAATCAAGCATTTCTTCCATCTCGCCGCGATCTACGACCTCACCGCCAGCGCCGCCGCGCAGCGCGAGGCCAACATCGACGGCACCCAGCACGCGCTGGACCTGGCCGCCGCGCTCAACGCCGGTTGTTTCCACCACACCAGCTCGATCGCCGCCGCCGGCCTGTACTCGGGCGTGTTCCGCGAGGACATGTTCGACGAGGCCGAAGGCCTGGACGATCCCTACCTGCGCACCAAGCACGATTCCGAGGGCCTGGTCCGCAACGAGAAGCGGATCAAGTGGCGGATCTACCGCCCGGGCATGGTGGTCGGCCACTCGCAGACCGGCGAGATGGACAAGATCGACGGCCCGTACTACTTCTTCACCTTCCTCAAGAAGCTGCGCGAGATGCTGCCGCCGTGGATGCCGATGCTCGGCCTGGAAGGCGGCCGCATCAACATCATCCCGGTCGACTACGTGGTCGACGCGATGGACCACATCGCGCACAAGCCCAAGCTCGACGGCCACTGCTTCCATCTGACCGATCCGGAGCCGCAGCGCGTCGGCGAGGTGCTCAACACCTTCGCCCGCGCCGGCCACACGCCGGAGATGACCATGCGCATCGATGCGCGCATGTTCGCGTTCGTGCCGGCCGGCATCCGCGGCGCGGTGACCAACCTGCCGCCGGTCAAGCGCTTCATCGGCATGCTGCTGCGCGACTTCAAGATCCCCAAGGAGGTCATGAAGTTCATCACCTATCCGACCCGCTTCGACAACCGCGAGACCGAACGCGCGCTGCGCGGCAGCGGGATCAAGGTACCGAACCTGGACAGCTACGCCTGGCGTCTGTGGGACTACTGGGAACGGCATCTGGACCCGGACCTGTTCATCGACCGCACCCTCAAGGGCAAGGTCCGCAACAAGGTCGTGGTGATCACCGGCGGCTCCTCGGGCATCGGCCTGGCGACCGCGGAGAAGGTCGCCGCGGCCGGCGCGGTCACGGTCATCGTCGCGCGCGGCGAGGACGAGTTGTTCAAGGCGCGCGACGCGATGAAGGCGCAGGGCGGCAAGGTCTTCGCCTACACCGCCGACCTGGCCGACATGGCCGACTGCGACCGGCTGGTCAAGCAGATCCTGAGCGAGCACGGCCACGTCGACATCCTGGTCAACAACGCCGGCCGCTCGATCCGCCGTTCGATCGAACTGAGCTACGACCGCTTCCACGATTTCGAACGCACCATGCAGCTGAATTATTTCGGCAGCCTGCGCCTGATCATGGGCTTCATGCCGAAGATGACCGAGCGCCGCAAGGGCCACATCATCAACATCAGCTCGATCGGCGTGCTGGCCAATTCGCCGCGGTTCTCGGCATACGTGGCGTCGAAGGCGGCGCTGGACGCGTTCAGCCGCTGCGCCCAGGGCGAGTTGTCGGGCAAGGGCATCAGCTTCACCACGATCAACATGCCGTTGGTGAAGACCCCGATGATCGCGCCGACCAAGATGTACGACAGCATCCCGACCCTGAGCCCGGACGAAGCCGCCGACCTGGTGGTCAAGGGCATCATCGAAAAGCCCAGCCGCATCGCCACCCGCCTGGGCATCTTCGCCTCGGTGGTCAACGCGCTGGCGCCTAAGGCCTACGAGGTGGTGATGAGCACCGCGTTCGAACTGTTCCCCGATTCGGCCGCCGCCAAGGGCGATCGCAAGGGGCTCAAGGACGAGCACGCGAGCAACGAGCAGATCGCGTTCGCGGCGTTGATGCGCGGCGTGCATTGGTGAGGCCGCCGGGCTGGTGAGCGCGGTGGGGTGAGGCGGCGTTCGGCTTCCGTTGTTGGAAGCCGAATGTTGGATGCCCTGAGATTGTCGGATGTCCCTAGGATTCGGCCGCGAAGTTCATGCGGCCGAAGCCACTTAGTTTGAGATTGGCCAAGCCGTGCAGCGAGCCGGCTCATACGAATCCCGCCCAAGATATTCCCCCCTTTGAAAAAGGGGGGCTAGGGGGGATTTGCTTTTGCTTTTGCCTTCGCTCGACTTCCAGCCAAGAGCAAATCCCCCCAGCCCCCCTTTTTCAAAGGGGGGAAGACTTCGGGGGCGCGTAGTAATTGGTTAGCGAATGCAATCGCGTTCGTGCGGACGCATCGGCGCACGCATGCCGCGTTGAAGTGCGCACACGATCGTCGCGGCTTAAGCCGCGCAGTTCATCGAAGATTTGCGTCGCAAGCGGGTTTCGCGGTCGCGGCTCGCGCCGCTCCTACATCGCTACATCGAGCGTTCGCATCGCGCGGCAAATGCGGCAGCAGACCGCCGCAGCGATTTTGGATCGCCAAGCGAATGCGGCATCAATGCACGCAATTCGCCAAACCCAGTAAATCGGCCGTACTCGGTACGCGCGACCTAGTACGCCCGGCACTGGAAGAACCGCACCCGCGTCGCGCTGCCCGGCGGCGGCTGCAGCTGCACGCGCGAGGAGCGCAATTCCGGATAGCCGTCGAGCACCTGGCAGATGCGGTCGACGTCCTGCTTGCTGGCGTCGGTCAAGCGGTAGATCAGCAGGTTCGACGGCGTCGACCACAGCGCGCGTTCGACGCCGTCCAGGGTCGCGATGGCGCGGATGACCTGGGCGCGATCGGCGGAAGGATTGCCCGATGCGGCGTTCGCCGGCGTCGCCGCGGTTGCGGCCGGGGCTGCGGCGGGAACGGTCTCGCCGGTATTGGCCGCGGGTGTGGCGGGTTCGCCAGCCGCGGGTGAGCTGGCGGCAGGTGCGGCAGTCGATGCGGCCGTATCGGGCGCAGATGCTGCGGGCGCGGTCGCAGCAGGCGCGGGAGCCACGGCGGCCGGGTTTGCCGGCGTGGTCGTGGCGGCCGGGGCCGTTGCGGTCTGAGTCGCGGCCGGCGCCGGTTCGGCCGGCGCGCGCGAGCTCAGCAGCGGCACCACGAAGCCCACGATCAGGCCCAGCGCGATCGCTCCCGCCCAGGCCGCGACGATGGTCTGGATGCTGCGCTTCTGCGCGGCGGCGATGACTTCGTGCCGGGTCGAGGCCGGCAGCAACGGTTCGACCAGTTCCCACAGCGTGTCGCCGCTGTACAGGTCCAGGCCGTCGGCGACGCGCTCGGAGTGGCCGTCGAAACGGCCGGTGGTGACCAGCAGGCCGCCGGCGGCGCCGTTGAAGCGCACCGCGTCGGCCAGTTCGGCCACGGTCGCGGCGGACACTTTGTAATCCGCGTCGCCGAGCTTGCAGGCCAGCAGCCAGGGCTTGCCGGCGCGCAGCAGGCGCAGCTCGGCCTGGGTCCCGCGGGCGAGCGATTCCTCCACCGATTCGGCCTCGAAACCGCGTTCGCGCAAGGCCTCGACGATCAGGCGCGCGAATTCGCGCCAGCGCATCTTGGACAGACCGGCGATACCGGTGCTGACCTCAGTGCGATGACGGCGATACGACCAAAGGTAGGCGGTGGACGCCAGGCCGATCGTCAGTGCGACGGCGGCGGCGGACCACAGGGAGAAACTCGACATGCAGCACGAAGCCCATAAAAGACGCTGAGGATATACGGCTTCAGACACATGAAATTCAAGAAAATTGAGACGTGTTTCGCGAATTCGATGTGCCCGTCATCAGCCGTTGTTGATTCAACGTGCCAGGTGCGGGTCTGTGAAGCCGCGTTCGCAAGCGCCGGGAAGTCACGGCCGGAACGCTGAAAGTCAGCCTGCAACGGCCTTGCGAGGCGGTCGCGCGTCCGTGCGGGAGGCGGGAATAAGAAAGCCCGCCAGTCCGAAACCGTAAGGGGAGGGGAGCATACGGAAGCGCGGACTGGCGGGCTTAAACGGCGCGTCGCCGATGCGCGGCGACGCGGTGTAACCGGTTCGCGGCCGATGGTTGGCTGCGAGGAACTGCGAGCGGGCGGTACTGCGACTGCCGAGTTGCCGCAACGGTTGAACGTCGCTACTGCTAAGCGTCGCTACTGCCAAGCGTGTACCAATACCCGTTGTGAATCGCTTACGGTGCGACCGGCGGCTTCGGACGCGCGATCGACTTGCGCGCGGCCTTGGCCGGCTTGGCCGCCGACTTGGCCGCGGCCTTGCGCGGCGCGGCGGCCTTCTTGGCCGGCGCCTTCGCCGCCTTGGCCGCCTTGCGCGGCGCTGGGGCGCCGCCCTGGCGACGCAGCTCGGCGGTCAGCGCATCGACGCGATCGCTCAGGCCGGCCAGATCGTCGCGGCCCGGCACGCCGAGCTTGACCAGCGCGCGCTGCACGCGCTCTTCGAACACCTTTTCCAGACGGTCCCAGGTGTCGGTGGCGCGTTCGCGCGCCTGACCGACCTTGGACTCGACCGCATCGCGCAACACGCTGGCCTGGCCGCCGGTGAACTTGCGCGCGGTCTGCTCGAGGTTGAGACCTTCCTTGACCAGGCCTTCGAACAGCTTGGTGCCCTCGGCCTGGGCGCGACCGAACGCGCCGACGCCGGCCAGCCAGATCTGCTGCGCCGACTCGCTCAGCGTCTTGGACAGGCGCTCGGCCTGTTCCTGCGCGCTGCCCTTGCCGGCGGTGTTGCTGGTCTTGCCGGAAGTCTTCTTCGCGGTCTTCTTGAACTTGGCGGCCATGGACATCCTGTAGTTGGGGTTAGTGCTGTGCCCCCACCATGGCGTTGCTGTCTAGAGTATTCACACCACAGGGCGAGGGATGAGTTCAGAGGAGTGAGAAACGAGTAAAGCGGTCGTCTCGACTCGTTTCTCACTCCTCTGAACTCGTTCCTGCTCCGAGTCCCCGCGCGGGCGACCGGGCGAGCAACCAGTGGGAAAAGTGAGACGCCCCGCCTCACTCGTTTCTCACTCCTCTGAACTCATTCCTGCTCTAAGCCCTGCGCGCCTTGCGCGAACCGCCCGCCACCAGCAGATCCACATCATCCAACGCCCGCCGCAGCCGCGCCGTGGTCTCGGTATCGCGCCGCGGAGGCTCGATGCCGTCGAGGATCGAACGCTCGGTGTCGGCCAGCACGTCCTCGCGCAGGCGCAGGCCGTGCGCGGCCAGCATCGGCCCCAGCGTGTCCGCGCGCAGGCGCAGGTCGGCCAGGGTGTTGCGGTAGGCGATCTCGCAGATGCGCTTGCGCGCCGAGAAGCTGAAGGCGTTGGTGAAGAACAGCTCGCGGTCTTCGGCGTTGGGTTCGAACACCAACTGGTCGACGTCCGGGTATTGCTGGGCGTAGCGCGCCAGCCCGACCTGCATGCGCGATTGCAGCAGGGTGCGGAAGGTCTGCGACAGCACCGCCGGCAGGCCGCCCGCGGCGAGGCTGTTGTCCTCGCCGACCGGCATGCCCTGCGGATGATTGAACGGCACCAGCGGATTGATCCCGATCAGCAGGTCGATGCCGCGCTCGAGCACCACCGAGGCGTGCATGGTCCGGCGCAGCGCGCCGTCGACGAAATGGCGGCCGCGGATCTGCACCGGCGGGTACAGCCCGGGCAGGGCGGCGCTGGCCTGGACCGCCTGCGAGATCGGCACGTCCTTCCAGTTATCGCCGCCGAAGCGCACCGCGTCGCCGCTGTCGATGTCGACCGCGACCACGTACAGGTCGGCGTCGAGTTCGCGGAAGTCGTTGCTGCGGCCGCGGCGGGTGAACACTTCGCGCAGGAACAGCTCGACCTGGGCATTGTCGAACAGGCCGTTGGGGATCAGCCCGCCGAAGCGGGTGATCAGGTCCGACCAGCGCGCCTCCAGCGGCGAGAACAGCAGCTCGCGCCACCATTCGGTCGCCAGGCGCGGAAAACTCGCCGCGCGCTTGATGTATTCGAGGAAGGCCGGACGCATGAAGGTCTCGGGACGAAACTCGACGTCGGCGCTGTCGCCGGTGACGAAGATCCGGCACATCTCGGCGGTGTCCATGCGATTGGCCAAGCCGGCGGCGAGAAACGCGCCGCTGCTGACGCCGACGTAGCAATCCAGCCGGGTCAGGTCGAGGCCTTCGATGGCTTCGTCGAGCGCGCGCAGGGCGCCGAGTTCGTACATGCCGCCGATCGGGCCGCCGCCGGCGATGGCCAGGCCGATGCGCGGCTTGGCGTTGGGCGGCGCGGCCTTCGAGGCGCCGGCCTTGGCGGCGCGGGGTTTGGGCGCGCCGGCCTTGTATTTGCCGGTTTCGGACGCTGTCGGATGGGTGGAGCCGTTGGCCGTGCGTTTGCGGTTCGCCCGATGCTGGGCGGCATGAAGTGACAGCATGTGATCGGCGGCACGTCCTGGACGGAATCGGCCGAGTGTAGCCCAGCTGGGGCAAGCGTCCAGCGGGCTAGGACCAAGGTCGCAGGGCCGGGATGGTGAGGGGTTACGGTGCGATCGGGCACCTTCGATGTGTCTGCGGGTGCAGGCGTCGCACGCCGGAAGGGCAGCGCTTGCGGTACGGCGCGGACGTCGCGATGATCCCGGACGATGTCCAGAACGACCGACCTCAGCCAACGACTGGGCTGCCTGCTGGCCCGCCACCAGGCCCTGCACGACCCGCGCCGCGAGCCGCGCAACCGCTTGCGCTGGCTGCCGGAGCTGCGCAGCTGGCAGGCGCGGCGGCTGGAGGCCAGCTTCGACCGCTTCCTGCGCGACCCGCGCCGGCGCCCGGCGGCGCAGTTCTTCCTCAGCGACGTCTATAACGACCGCGATTTCAGCCGCCGCGACGCCGACATCGCCAAGGTCCTGCCGATGATGCAGCGGCTGCTGCCGGGCGCGCTGCTCAACACCGTCGCCGACGCGATCGAGCTGGGCCTGCTGACCCATGCCTTCGACCTGCGCATCAGCCAGTGCCTGCACGAGATCGCGCCGCGCCGGCGCAAGCTCGACGGCCAGCTGTACGCGCAGGCGTATCGCGCCTGCGGCCTGCCGCGGCTGCGCGACCATCAGATCGACCTGATCGCCCGGGTCGGCCTGGGCCTGGGCAAGGCGCTGCGGATGCCGGGCATCATGACCTTGCTGAAACTCTCGCGTGGCCCGGCCAAGGCCGCCGGCCTGTCGGAACTGCAGGGCTTCCTGGAGCGCGGCTTCGCCGCGTTCTCGCAATTGGGCGACGTGCGCGAATTCATCGCCGAGATCGAACAGGACGAGCGCGAAGTGGCGCGGCGGTTGTTCGAGGAGGATGGGGATCCGTTTCCGCATCTGGAGTGATGCGGGGGGCGGCGGGCTGTGGGGCCGTTGAGAAACACGGCCTGGCGCTTCACCTTTCTCCAGCGCGTTCGCGTTCTTTCACTTCGTCATTCCCGCGAAAGCGGGAATCCAGAGCCTTCAGCCCCGTCCCTCCAGATCGTCATTCCCGAGAAGTGGAAATCCGGAGCTTTCGGCGCCGTCTCTCCAGATCGTCATTCCCGAGAAGGGGGAATCCAGAGCCTTCAGCGCCGTCCCTCCAGTTCGTCATTCCCGCGAACGCGGGAATCCAGTGCCTTTCGTGCGAGAACGTTTGAAGTCACTGGATTCCCGCCTTCGCGGGAATGACGTTCTGGGGAGGACGTCAAGTAACCGGGTGCTTAGGCTCCGATTCCCGATTCCCGATTCCCGATTCCGAATCCCCAATCCCCGCCTTACTTAAACCGCTCTTCCAGCACCCGCCGGATCTCCGACTCGATCGGCCCCTTCAGCGCGCCGAGCAGGAAGCCCAACTGGGCCGACACGTGCAGCTGATTGGGCTGCAGGGCGATCTTGCCGTCGACGCCGCTGCGGCTGAAATTGAGGGTGTCGCCGACCCAGCCGTATTCGACGTCGAAACGCTCGGCGAGCTTCTTGGCGACTTCTTCGACGGCCTTGCGGGCCTTGGCCGGCGCCAGCGAGTGCGGGTGTTGGATATCGATACTGGACATGGTCGGGCTCGTCGAAGTCTGGGTTTCCCTGGAACCGGCTATTGTGCGGGCAGGGACCGGCGCATCCAAGCCCAGGGGGCTTGGTAGAAACGAGTGCAGAGGAGTGAGGAGTGAGTAAGGCAGGGGCTCCGACTCACTCCTCACTCCTCTGCACTCGTTTCTGCTCTCCGCCACTGTTCATGTAAGCCCGCCGCACCCCGGATGTGCCTATCCCCACAACCTGCTAGATTCCTGCCGGGTGAGCGCACTCAAACTTCGATACCCCAACCGCGAACATGCCGACCTGCCGCTGAAACCCGGCGTGCATGCGATCGGCCGCGATCCCGCCGGCCGCACCGTCCTGGTCGAGGATGCCGGCGCGGCGATCGCGCAGTTCAGCGTCGACCGCCGCGGCGTGTGGCTGCAGGTCCGCGAGGGCCTTCGCGGACTGCACGTCAACGGCCGGCCGGTGAAGCGCATGGCGATGCTGCGGCCGGGCGACGCTATCTTTCTGGATGGGGTCGAGCTGCTCTTGGTGTCGGACAAGCCCGACGCGGCGCCGCCGTTCGGGGTCGAGATCCCGGCCGATTCGCGCATGGTCGTGCGCGGCGTCGGCGGCATCCATCATGGCCGCTGCTACACCTTGGAACAGCCGCGGGTGATCGGCCGCGCCGGCGATTGCGATATCCGCATCAACGAGCCGGCCTTCGCCGACCGCCACGCCCGCCTGGAGGCGCATGCCGACGGCGTGGTGCTGCGCGACGTGGGCTCGGTCGACGGCAGCGTGGTCAACGGCCAGCCGGTGCGGCATGCCTTGCTCAAGCCGGGCGATCAGTTGCTGCTCGACGGCCAGCACCGGTTCGTGATCGAGGCGCCGACCCGCCAGTTCAGCGCGGCCGAGGCCCTGCAGGCGCAACTGGCCCAGGAAGCAGCCGCGAACGAAGACCGTCCGCCGCCGCCGTCGGCCCTGCCGGCGTCGGTGCGGCGCATGCCGTGGCTGCTGCTTGCGGCCGTGGTGATGGCGGGATTGCTGGGGCTGCTGCTGCTCTACGGCGTGCGTTGAGCGCCGGTAGCTTCCTGTAGGAGCGGCGCAAGCCGCGACCGCGAAACCTCGCCTGCGTAGTAACTGCGCTATCTCGCTTGCCCTACGATCGCGCCTTCATACCCGCGTCGCAACCGCGATGGCGCTGTCGCGGCTCGCGCCGCTCCTACAGGGGCTTCGGCTGGCGAGCGGCGGTGGATTGGGCGCGGCTTCGCGCGTCGGCCACGCGCTTGTACAGACGCCAGGCCAGCAACGCCGCCAAGATCGCCGCATACAGCAGCGGTTCGCGGATGTCGGATTTCACCAGCCACCAGAAGTGCAGCACCGCCAGCACCGCGATCGCATAGATCAGCCGATGCAACTTGCCCCACAGCCGGCCGAGCCGACGCATCATGCCCTGGGTCGAGGTCACCGCCAGCGGGATCAGCAGCAGCCAGGCCACGAAACCGACGGTGATGTACGGCCGCTTGGCGATCTCTTCGAAGATCTGGGTCCAATACCCCTTCAGATCGAGCAGCAGGTACGCGGCCAGATGCGCGCTGGCGTAGAAGAACGCGTACAGCCCGAGCATGCGCCGGAACCGCAGCAGCACGGCCTGGCCGGTCAGTTGGCGCAGCGGGGTGATCGCCAGGGTGATCAGCAGCAGGCGCAGCGCCCACAGCCCCAGGCGATGCTCGATCGCGGCGATCGGGTCGGCGCCCAGGCCGCCGCTGCCGGTGAGGAATTCCTCGCGGATCTGCCAGGCCAGGATCGCCGCGGGCGTCAGCGCGAGCGCATGCACCAGCACCTTGGCGGCGATCACGCCCTTGGGCGTCGTGCGCCTGGGCACCGGCCGCGACGCGCGCGCGCTGGCGGCATCGCCGCCGGGAGTGCGGGTCGAATCGATCATCTCAGAACCAGGTCTTGAGGTTCATGCCGGTATACAGCCCGGCGACCTGATCGGCGTAGCCGTTGTACAGCCGGGTCGCGATGCGGTCGGCGAACAGCTTGCTGCCGGTGCCGGCGATGCGGCGCTCGGTCTTCTGGCTCCAGCGCGGATGGTCGACGTTGGGGTTCACGTTGGAGAAGAAGCCGTATTCGCTGGGTTGCAACTGGTTCCAGCTGGTCACCGGCATCGACTCGACGAAGGTGATCGCGATGATCGACTTGATGCTCTTGAAGCCGTACTTCCACGGCACCACCAGCCGCAGCGGCGCGCCGTTCTGTTGCGGCAGCGATTTGCCGTACAGGCCGGTGGCGAGCAGGGTCAGCGGGTGCATGGCCTCGTCGATGCGCAGGCCCTCGCGGTAGGGCCAGTTGATCGAGTCGTAGGCGATGCCGGGCATCTGCTTGCGGTCGGCCAGGGTGGTGAAGGCGACGTACTTGGCCTTGGAGGTCGGCTCGAAGCGCTTGAGCACGTCGGCCAGCGGCACGCCGAGCCACGGGATCACCATCGACCAGCCCTCCACGCAGCGCAGCCGGTAGATGCGTTCCTGCGGGGTCAGGCCTTTGATCAGGTCCTCCAGCGACAGTTTGCCGGGCTTGGCGCAGGCGCCGCCGACCGCGACCGTCCACGGGCTGGTGCGCAGGGTCTTGGCCGCGGCCGAGGGGTCGCCCTTGTTGGTGCCGAACTCGTAGAAGTTGTTGTAACTGGAGACGTCCTCGAAGCGGGTGAGCACTTCGTCGGTGCGGAACCCGGCCTTGGCCTGTTCGGGGCTGACCGGCTTGCCGGCCGGCGGCGGCGGGGCCTCGGCCTCGGCGCAGCCGGACAGGCCCAGCGCCGGCGCCAGGGCCAGCGCGGTCAGCAGACGGCGCCGGTCGCGGTAGACCGCCTCGTCGGTGATTTCGGAAGCGGGAAGGTTGAGCACTTGGCGCAGCGACATGGGACGGCTCCGGAGCGGGGGACGAGCGGGTGCGCGGACGGATCGGGCACGGCGGGACGTGTGGGGCGGGGTGCCTTCAGCAATACGTGACCGCATAGCCCTATAGAGGCAGCTCGCGGGGTAAAAGTTGCGCGAGTAACGACAGGTACACACGGTGTTGCACTGCGGCATACTTGGGGTCCACCCCACACCCCGGAGCCTCCCGATGTCCCGCGCCTTCAACTTTAGTGCCGGTCCCGCGACCCTGCCCGAATCGGTCTTGCTGCAGGCGCAGTCGGAACTGTTGGAGTGGAACAACGCCGGGGCCTCGATCGTCGAACTCAGCCACCGCGGCCCGGAGTTCATCCAGGTCGCCGCCGAGGCCGAGCGCGACCTGCGCGCGCTGATGTCGATCCCGGACGATTACGCGGTGCTGTTCCTGCAGGGCGGCGCGACCGCGCAGCAGGCGCTGATCGCGCTGAACTTCGCCGACCCGGGCCAGACCGTCGACTACGTCGTCAGCGGCCACTGGGGCAAGACCGCATTGAAGCAGGTCAAGCCTTACGTCAACGCGAACGTGGCCGCCAACGGCGAGCCGGGCGGCTTCCGCGACATTCCGGCGCGCGACACCTGGACCCTGTCCAAGGACGCGGCCTATGTCCACTACACCGCCAACGAGACCATCCACGGCGTCGAGTTCCGCGATATTCCCGATGTCGGCGATGTTCCGCTGGTCGCCGACTTCAGCTCCTCGATCGTGTCCGAGCCGCTGGACGTCTCGAAATTCGGCGTGATCTATGCCGGCGCGCAGAAGAACCTCGGCCCGGTCGGCGTCAGCGTGGTCATCGTCAAGCGCGAACTGCTCGAACGCGCCGGCCAGCCGCGCGCGGAAATCTTCGACTACCGCGCCCACGTCAAGGGCGAGTCGATGCTCAACACGCCGCCGACCTATAACTGGTATCTGGCCGGGCTGGTGTTCAAGTGGATGCTGGCCGAGGGCGGCGTCGAGGAATTCGCCCAGCGCAACGCGCGCAAGTCGGCGCTGCTGTATGGCGTGATCGACAACTCTGGCGGCTTCTACCGCAACGAAGTCGCGGCGGCCGCGCGTTCGCGCATGAACGTGCCGTTCTTCCTCAAGGACGAAGCGCTCGACAAGCCCTTCCTCAAGGAAGCCGAAGCGGCCGGGCTGATCTCGCTCAAGGGCCATCGCGCGCTGGGCGGCATGCGCGCTTCGATCTACAACGCGATGCCGGAAGCCGGCGTGCAGGCGTTGGCGTCCTTCATGCAAGACTTCCAACAACGGCACGGTTGAGATGGCCAGCAAAGACACGAAGAAGCCGGCGAAGCCCGGCAAGCAGAAGCCCGCCGCCGCTTCCAAGAGCGAGAGCGATGCCAAGACCGGCAAGAAAGCCGCCGGCAAATCCAAGGCCGCCAAGGTCGAGGACGCCGCGCCTGCCGTGGCGGGCCCCGATCTGGCCACCTTGCGCGAACGCATCGACGGCATCGATCTGCATATCCAGCAGTTGATCGGCGAGCGCGCGCAGTTCGCCAATCAGGTCGGCAAGGCCAAGGGCAAGCTCGCCGCGGCGGTGGATTACTACCGCCCCGAACGCGAGGCGCAGGTGCTGCGCCGGGTGGTCGACCGCAACGACGGCCCGCTGCACGACGAAGTGCTGGTGCGGCTGTTCCGCGAAATCATGTCGGCCTGCCTGGCCCAGCAGGAGCCGCTGAAGATCGGCTTCCTCGGCCCGGAAGGCACCCATTCGCAGCAGGCGGTGTTCAAGCACTTCGGCCATTCGATCCACGGCCTGCCGCTGGCGAGCATCGAGGAAGTGTTCCAGGAAGTCGAAGCCGGCAACGCCGATTTCGGCGTGGTCCCGGTCGAGAATTCGACCCAGGGCACGATCCAGTCCACGCTCGACATGTTCCTGACCTCCAAGCTCAAGATCAGCGGCGAAGTCGAACTGCGCGTGCATCAGCACCTGCTGTCGCGCAGCGGCCGGATCGAGGACATCGAACGGGTCTACTCGCATCCGCAATCGTTCGCCCAATGCAAGGCATGGCTGCGCGAGTACCTGCCGAAGGCCGAGAAGATCGCGGTGTCGAGCAACGCCGAAGCGGCGCGGCGCGCGCGCAATGCCGACGATGCGGCGGCGATTGCCGGCGCCAGCGCGGGCAATGTATATGGGCTGCGCACGGTGGCGGGTCCGATCGAGGATCGACCGGACAATACGACGCGGTTCTTGGTGATCGGCCGCGAACTGTTCACGCCCTCGGGCAACGACCGCACCTCGCTGCTGATCTTCATCAAGGACGAGCCGGGCGCGCTGTACAACGTGCTGTCGCCGTTCGCCAAGCGCGGCCTGAGCATGAACCGGATCGAGTCGCGTCCGGGCCATACCGGCCGCTGGCAGTACGCGTTCTTCGTCGATATCGGCGGCCATGTACAGGAACCGGCGATGCGCGAAGCGCTCGACGAACTGCAGGACCTCGCGCATGAAGTGAAGGTGCTCGGCTCCTACCCGGTGGCGATCGCATGAGCCAGGCGGCCGCGCAATCGCAGCAGCCGGAGTCGTCATCGACTCCGGCCTTCGACGAAGCTTGGTTCGCCGCGCGCGCGCAGTCCGGCGTGCAACGCCTGAAGGCCTACGATCCGGGTCACGATCTGGTCGCGTTGCGGCGCCGCTTCGGCGAGGCGAATCTCGCCGAACTGGGCTCCAACGAAAACCCGTACGGCCCGTCGCCGGCCGCGCGCCAGGCGATTCTCGAATCGCTGCATGCGTTGCACCGGTATCCCGATCCGCTCGGCGCCGACCTCAAGCGCGCGCTGGCGGCGCGGCATGGCGTGGACGTTGCGCAGTTGCAGCTCGGCAACGGTTCGCACGAACTGCTGATGCAACTGGCGCAGGTGTTCGCCGGTCCCGGCGACGAGGTGGTGTTCTCGCACTACGGTTTCGCCGTGTTCGCCCTGGCGACGCAATGCGCCGGCGCGACCATGCGCATCGTCGAGGCGCTGCCGCGCGATGCGGCGATGCCTTGCGGCCACGATCTCGATGCGATCGCCGCGGCGATCGGGCCGCAGACGCGATTGGTGTATCTGGCCAATCCGAACAATCCCACCGGCACCTGGTTCGGCCGCGAGGCGATGATCGCGTTCCTTGAGCGCGTGCCGCCGCAGGTCATCGTGGTGATGGACGAAGCCTATGCGGAAATGGCCGACGCGCCCGATTACGCCAGTGCGGTGTCCTTGCTCGATCGTTACCGCAATCTCGCCGTCACCCGCACCTTCAGCAAGGCCTATGGGCTGGCCGGCTTGCGGGTCGGTTATCTGCTCGCGCAACCGGGCCTGATCGCGGTGATGGATCGCGCGCGCGAAAGCTTCAACGTCAACGGCCCGGCGCTGGCCGCGTGCGAGGCCGCGCTCGGCGATGTCGCGCATCTCGACTGGGCCTGCGCGCGCAATGCCGAGCAGCGTTCGGCCCTGGCCGATGCGCTGACCCGGCGCGGGCTGCGGGTGTTTCCGTCGCAGACCAATTTCGTGCTGGTCGAGTTCGGCGCGCGCACGCCGCAGATCGAAGCGGCCCTGGTCGAACTCGGGGTGATCCTGCGGCCGATGGGCGGCTACGGTCTGCCCGATTGCCTGCGCATCAGCGTCGGTTCGCCCGATGAGATTCGTCGACTGTTGAGCGCGCTGGATCGGGTGCTGGCATGAGTGTTTCGGCGGATACGCAGCACACGCAAACTCAGGAGCAACAAGCCTGGAGCGCCGGCACCGGCACGCCGCTGCGCGGCTCGCTGCGCGTGCCCGGCGACAAGTCGGTGTCGCATCGCGCGGTCATGCTCGGCGCCCTGGCCGAGGGCGTCACCCGCGTAACCGGTTTTCTCGAAGGCGAGGACACCCGCGCCACCGCGCGCGTGTTCGAACGCCTGGGCGTGCGCATCGAAACGCCGAGCGCGAGCGAACGCATCGTCCACGGCGTTGGCCTGCATGGCCTGCGCGGCATCGCCGAACCGCTGGATTGCGGCAACGCCGGTACCGGCATGCGCCTGCTCGCCGGCGCGTTGGCGGGGCAGGCGTTCGACAGCGTGTTGATCGGCGATGCGTCCTTGTCGAAGCGGCCGATGCGTCGCGTCACCGAGCCGCTCGCGGCGATGGGCGCGCGCATCGATACCGACGAAGGCGGCCTGCCGCCGTTGCGCATCCGCGGCGGTCGCGCGTTGACCGGGATCGAATACACCTTGCCGGTCGCCAGCGCGCAGGTGAAGTCGGCGCTGCTGCTGGCCGGCCTGTACGCGCGGGGCGACACTGTCGTCCACGAGCCGCATCCGACCCGCGACTACACCGAGCGCATGCTCGCCGCGTTCGCCTGGCCGATCGAATTCTCGCCGGGGTACGCCAAGCTCAGCGGCGGCCACGTGCTGCGCGCGGCCGATGTCGCGGTGCCGGCGGATTTCTCCTCGGCCGCGTTCTTCCTGGTCGCGGCGAGCGTGGTGCCGGGTTCGGAGCTGCTGCTCGAAGCGGTCGGCATGAACCCGCGCCGCACCGGCCTGTTGTCGGCGTTGCGGCTGATGGGCGCGGATATCGTCGAAGAAAATCCGCGCGCCGAGGGCGGCGAACCGGTCGCCGATCTGCGCGTGCGTTACGCGCCCTTGCAAGGCGTCGAAGTGCCCGAGGCGCTGGTGCCGGACATGATCGACGAATTCCCGGCGTTGTTCGTCGCCGCCGCGGTAGCGCAGGGACGCACCGTCATTCGCCGCGCGGCCGAACTGCGTGTCAAGGAGTCCGACCGCATCGCGAGCATGGCCACGGGGCTGCGCGCGCTCGGCGCGACGATCGAGGAAACGCCCGACGGCGCGATCATCGACGGCGGCGCTCTGCATGGCGGTGCAATCGACAGCCATGGCGACCATCGCATCGCGATGAGCTTCGCGATCGCCGCGCAACTGGTGAGCGGTGAGGTCCGCATCGGCGACGTGGCCAATGTCGCGACTTCGTTCCCGGGCTTCGAGGCCTTGGCGGCGAAGGCGGGGATGCGGGTCGACGCGGCGCGTTAAGCCGCTTTGGCGTGTACGGCGATACGACGGCGGCCATGGGCCGCCGTCGTTGTTTCGGTCCGTGAATCTTCGAGCCTTCAAGCCGCCTGGAAGCCGCGATGCCTTCGTGGTGGGGCTTGAGTTTCGACGCCTATGTCGCGGATCACGGCGCAGCCGAAACATTGCGTCCGTGACAAGGCCGGGATGTCGCGATCCGGACGCAACGCATCGGTCCTCAAGCTGCGCACAAGACCTCGCGTTTTCGCCGTCGTGGATCCCTGTGGTCGCGGCTCAACCCATGTCCGAAACGGTCAGCGTGTACGCCAACGCCCGATTGCCGTAGCGAAATTCCTCGATCAGCGCGAACACGTTCTCGACCTGGCCATAGTGATCTTCGTGCCCCGGCTCCTTGCGCCAGTCGAGTTTGAAACGCAGGCTTCGATGCTTCGCCGCCAGTGTATCAAGGTCCGGCGGCCCGACCAGTTCCAGGTACTCCGCTTCACTGATGCGCCTGGACCAGTCCAGCAGCGCATGAGGCGGGGACACCTGCGGCAAGCGGTAGCGATCGATGAGCCCCAAGGCGCCGTCGGGCAAGGTGAATCCGCAGTACGACAAGTCGAGCGACATCGTGCGCGGATAGTCGGGCGATCTGTGCCTGCGAATCGCGATGGGATCGGCGAACTCGATGGCGAGGTAGGCGCTGACGGACAAAGCCGTGCTTCCATGCGTGTGTGTTCGAAAAACGATTGCACGCCGTTGAGCTTGAGACAAGGCGTCCAAGTCGTAGCCGAACCAGCGCGACACTTGCTCGGCGGTCGTCATGTGGCAAACGCGCCATAGCGGTTCACCGATACGTTCGGACGCGGCCGTCGTGCTGATGGTTTCGAATTATTCCGAAGTGGCGGCATGCCAATGTCGCAGTGCTTGGATGCCTCGATGGCTCACGTCGAAGGAGATTCAGCCAGATGCCGCTCGTCGCGAGTTATCGAAGATGACGTGTCTGGTGGTCCCAACGAATAACGGCGGCCCTCGCGGGCCGCCGTTATTCGTTCAATTGCTTGGCATCGAGTTTGTGCCATCGCCGAGCCATGTGGAGCGCTTTACAACCCCGTGGGCGTCGATATTCGTTTCGCCCTCGTGGCCGCTTATCCCGGCCTGCCGCCACGATATTTACTGAAGCGGACGAAACTCCACCGGCTGCTCCACCACCGAGGCCACTTCGCGGCCATTGCGCGTGGCCGGCTTGAAGCGCCAGTCGCGCACCGCGGTCATCGCGGCGCGGTCGAGATCGCGCGAACCGCTGCGGCGGCTCACCGCGATATCGTCGGGCACGCCGTCGGCGCCGACGTTCACCCGCAGCACCACGGTGCCGCCTTCGCCGCGACGCAGCGCCGCGGCCGGGTAACGCGGTTCAGGGCTGCGGCTGGCGATCGGGCGGGCCTGGGTCGCGCGCGGCTTGGCCGCGACCGCCTTGGCGCCCGGCACGGGCTTGGCGGCGCTGGGCTTGTTCGCTGTGTTCGCGGCATTGGCGATCGCGCCGGCCTCGTTCGCGCCGCGATCGAGCGGCGGCAGCGCCACGATCGGCGGCAACGGCGCGGGCGGCGCGACCGGCGCGCGCTTGCCGTACAGATACCAGCCGAGGAAGGTCGCGCCGAGCAGGATCATCAGCAGCCACAGGCCGGTGCGGCTGGGCGCGGCCTGGATCGCGGCGGCTTCAGGGGCCGGCGTGTCGCGATCGGGCGCGTGGGGATCGATGGAATGTGATGTGGTGCTCATGTCGGCCTCCTTCTGACCGTCCCCGGGGGATGGGATCGGAGGCCGAGCTTCTTAGCGGCGTCGTTAGCGGGTGGTGAACAAGGCCCACATGCGGTTCAGTCGCGCGACAGGCTCAGCGCAATCTCACGCGATCCGCGATACATCGCTTCGCCGCCCAAAAAAAATCGTAGCGGCCGGCACCGATACAAGGACGGACTGCTCTTCCGATTCCCAATTCCCAATTCCCGATTCCCGTCCTCACTGATTCGGATTAAACGTAATCGGCACGATCACCGCGCCCGCGACCGGCTGGCCGCCGCGCATCGCCGGCTTGAAGCGCCACGACCGCACCGCGCTCAGCGCCGCGCGATCGAGCGCGCGCGAGCCGCTGCCTTCGACCACGTCCACGCCGTCGACGTCGCCTTGCTCGCTGACCTCGACCCGAACCCGCACCGTGCCGCCTTCGCCGCGGCGCAGCGAGGCCGCCGGATACTGCGGCGGCCGATTGCCCGGCAGCGGCGACGCGGCGGTCTGCGCGCCCGCGGCCGCGTTCGGCGCGGTCGGCGACTGCGGGCCGCTCGGCATGCTCTGCGGCGGCGCCGGCGGATTCGGGTTTTCGACCAGTTGCGGGGTTTCCTGCGGCTCGCCGCCGGCCGCGGCGGGCGAGGGCTGCGCCGACGGAGCCGGCGCCACGCCCTCGCCATCGGCCGATGCCGGCGCGGGCAGCGGCGCATAGAACGGTTGCGCGCTGGTCGGCGGGGTGTCGCCGCTGCGATAGAAGCCATCGCCGCGATTGCGGTTGCTCGACCAGACCCAGGCGAACAGGGCCAGGCCGATGGCGAACGCGCCCACGACCCACAGCCACGCCTTGCCCGACGGCAGCCAGGCGGCGAAATTGAAGGAACGGCGAGGTGCGGGGGATGGTGTCGACATGGGGCCGGCTGCTCGTGGATCTGATTCGTGATGCTCCGCATTCTGCATCGAAACGCCGCGCCGCGCCGAGCGCGGGTGATGCGGCTCCGCGCCGCAGCGGCATGAAGTTCGCTAAAAACCCCGCCAGCCGCGATAATCTGCGGTTCTCCCGCCACGTCCTCCGGCACCGCCATGCTCGATCCGACCCTGCTGCGCCAACAGCCCGCCGAACTCGCCGCCCGCCTGCACGCCACCCGCGGCTATCTGCTCGACCCGGCGGCGCTGGCCTCGCTGGAAAGCGAGCGCAAGATGGTCCAGGTGCGGACCCAGGAGCTGCAGGCCTCGCGCAACAAGCTCTCGGGCGAGATCGGCAAGCGCAAGAGCAAGGGCGAGGACGTGTCCGATCTGATGGCGCAGGTGTCGAGCTTCGGCGACGAGCAGAAGCGCGGCGAAACCCGTCTGGACGAGATCAAGGCCGAGATCGAGGCGATCGCGCTGGGCATCCCGAACCTGCCGAACGATTCGGTGCCGCTCGGCCCGGACGAAACCGGCAACGTCGAGCAGCACCGCTGGGGTACGCCGCGCGAATTCGATTTCGAGGTCAAGGACCACGTCGAACTCGGCGCGCGCAACGGCTGGCTCGACGGCGAGACCGCGGCCAAGCTGTCGGGCGCGCGCTTCACCGTGCTGCGCGGCGGCCTGGCGCGGCTGCATCGCGCGCTGGCCCAGTTCATGCTCGACCTGCACACCGAGCAGCACGAATACCAGGAAACCAACGTGCCGCTGCTGGTCAACGCCGACGCGATGCGCGGCACCGGCCAGTTGCCGAAGTTCGAGGACGATCTGTTCGCGACCCACGTCGGTGAAGGCGAGTCGGCGAGCAAGCGTTATCTGATCCCGACCTCGGAAGTGCCGCTGACCAATATCGTCCGCGACGAAATCCTCGAGGAATCCGCGCTGCCGCTGCGCATGACCGCGCACTCGATGTGTTTCCGCGCCGAGGCCGGCAGCGCCGGCCGCGACACCCGCGGCATGATCCGCCAGCATCAGTTCGAGAAGGTCGAGCTGGTCACCATCGCGCGGCCCGACCAGAGCTACGAAGAACACGAGCGCATGACCCGTTGCGCCGAGGTCGTGCTCGAAAGCCTCGGCCTGCCGTACCGGCGCATGCTGCTGTGCACCGGCGACATGGGTTTCTCCGCGACCAAGACCTACGACCTGGAAGTGTGGCTGCCGAGCCAGGGCAGCTACCGCGAGATTTCCTCGTGCTCCAACTGCGAAGCCTTCCAGGCCCGGCGCATGCAGGCCCGCTGGCGCAACCCGGCGACCGGCAAGCCCGAGCCGGTGCACACCCTCAACGGCTCCGGCGTCGCCATCGGCCGCGCGATGATCGCGGTGATGGAGAACTATCAGAACGCCGATGGCTCGATCACGGTGCCTGAGGTGTTGCGGCGGTATATGGGTGGGGTTGAGACGTTGGTCTGATCGCACGATTCGTGACAGCGAGGCTAGCGACATGCCCCGGGATTCATGATCCAGGCATGTCGCCTGTCACTGCGTTCCACGTGCAATTCAGATCATGCGTTCGATGGCATCGAGCGCTGCCCGGGCCGGATAGTCCCGGAGGTATTTGTAGGTGCTCCACCGGTAGTAGCAGTTCCAGTAGCTCACTGTGCGCTGGCGGGTGAGTTCCATGAAGCCTGGATTCTCGCGCGCGAACGCCGCGTAGCGGGACTGATCGAGATGAGGCAAGGCGGCGGCGATCACTTGCGCGATCTCGACTACGTACTCGCCCAGTAACTGCACCACGAACGGCACCACCCAATCGCGATCCAGATCGACGATCCGGCGTAGGTAGGCTTCGCGAACGTGACCATCCCAATGCCGCGTGCCCAGGCACATCGCGAGGATTCGCGCATCGCCCGTCTCGCGATCCACGACTTGCCGCAGAACGTTGGTCGGGCAATACAAACGGCCGGGCAGGCAGAGGGGTTCGCCGTTCACGGACAGCGTGGCGCAGCAGGTGACCCGCATCGAGCTCCAGTGGGCCAGCTCGACGAACAGGCGCGATGCGATCGGTTGCAGGGCAACCGGAAAAAGAAACGTGGTTGTCATGGGCGCGCTTCAGAGAATGTCGCCGCTCGCCGGCGATCGCGCCCGCGGGCCGAAAGCCGCGCAGGGGTCGACATTACCCGAATCGCGATCCCCAGGCAGCCCCTGACGCGCAGGGCAGACCTGGCGGCCGGACACCCACAAAAAAGCCGGGCCCGTCAGGACCCGGCCAATGCCGGCATGGGGGAGGGAACGCCGGCCTTGCACTTACACGGTGGGACACGGTACTCGCGGGACAAACGCGGAGAGCCTCACGCCGCGCGTCGTTGCGGCAGCGGAATGGAAGCGTGCGCCGCAGCGAGCGCGTCGGCACGATGCTGTGGCGAGTAAGCCACACCTTCGGCACGCACGAACTCGACATCGGTCACGCCAATGAAGCCGAGGACGTGACGCAGGTAGGTCTCCTGGAAATCGCTGGGCTGGCCGCTGTGCAGGCCGCCGCGGCCGCTGACGATGATCGCGCGCTTGCCCTTGGCCAGGCCCTCCGGGCCGTCGGCGGTGTAGCGGAAGGTCTTGCCCGCGACCGCGACCCGGTCGATCCACGCCTTGAGCGTCGAAGGAATGCCGAAGTTGTACATCGGCACCCCCAACACAATCACGTCGGCGTCGAGGAATTGTTGCAGGATGCGGTCGGAAGCCTCGGTTTCGGCCGGATCCGCCCCAGCCAGGGAACGACCGGTAAGATGCGGGATCGGGTCGGCGTCGAGGTCGCGGTAATCGATGCTCAGACCGGGCAGGGCGTCCAGCCAACGCGTCGCCACCGCGGCGGACAGCTCGCGAGTCACGGAATTTGCGCCCAGGGCGCTTGAATCGATGTGCAGGAGCTTCATGTCTATGACCTCGATGGGTCGTCTGATGCGGGCATCGCCGCGTTGGAGCAAAGTCTGCGTCGTTGCGTCAGTGGGATAAAGCTGCTTCAATATCACTAATTGTTCTATTATTGGAACTTTCGTCATGCACGATCTGAATGACCTGTACTACTTCGCCATGGTCGTCGACCACGCCGGGTTCGCCGCCGCGGAACGCGCGCTGGGCATTCCCAAGTCGCGCCTGAGCCGCCGCATCAGCCAGTTGGAAACCGACCTGGGCGTGCGCCTGCTGCAACGCTCGACCCGCCGTTTCGCCGTCACCGAAGTCGGCAACAGCGTCTACCGGCACGCCCAGTCGATGCTGGCCGAGGCCCAGGCCGCGCGCGAAGTGGTCGACCGCCTCAGCGCCGAGCCGCGCGGGGTGATCCGGGTCAGCGTGCCGGTCGGCCTGGCCCAGCAGCAGATTCCCAAGCTGCTGCCCGAATTCCTGGCCAAGTACCCGCAGGTGCGCGTGCAGCTGCACGTCAGCAACCGCCGGGTCGACATCATCAACGAAGGCATCGACGTCGCCTTGCGCGTGCGCTCCAAGCTCGACGACGACGGCAGCCTGGTGATGCGCAGCTTCGGCCAGATCCAGGAACTGCTGGTCGCCAGCCCGAAGTACCTGACCCGCATGGGCCGCCCGACCAATCCCGACGAACTGTCCGACCACGTCACCCTGAGCATCAGCGAAGACGACGCCCGCCAGCGCTGGGAGCTGCACGGTCCGGACGGCGAAGTGCGCAAGGTCGAACTCAAGCCGCGGGTGATGGGCTTCGATTTCCCGATGCTGATGGCGCTGGCCGAGCAGGGCGTCGGCATCACTCTATTGCCCGAGACCGTCTGCGCCGAAGCCGTGCGCCGCGGCGAACTGGAAGTGGTGCTGCCGAACTGGCGCCTGCCGCAGGGCATCTTCCACGCCGTATTCGCCTCGCGCCGCGGCCTCCTGCCGGCGGTGCGGGTGTTCATTGATTTCCTGGCCGAGAAGGCCCCGTCCCTGGTCGAATCCGCGCGCCTGCAATGCAGCGACATCAAGGGCGTGCCATGCCCCGACAGCATCGCCGGCCGCGACGGCAAGAAGCTCGACAAGCCGGTGAAGATTTCCGCTCCGGCATGAGAGAATGCCTCGCGCCCGGTGCAGACCGGGCGCCTGGGACGGCACCGCAACGGGCCGTCCCTGATCGATTCGGCGTTTCGGCGTGGCCGCCGAACGCGCGAAAATCGATCGCCGGATAGCGTCTTCGCGCGTGCCCGGGTAGCTGTAGTTACGGAGAGATGGCCGAGTGGTTTAAGGCAGCGGTCTTGAAAACCGCCGAAGGGTCAAACCTTCCGTGGGTTCGAATCCCACTCTCTCCGCCATCGTGCCTGGCTTGATGGCGTCGCCGTCTCTGGTGGCGAGTCCTGCTGGCGTCGGCGACTGAACAGGCTTGATGGCTGATTCAAAGTCAACGCCCGACTCGATTGAAACGCATACCCCTGAGCGGACATGTCGTAGTAGCCGCGTGCGAGCGAATCCCGCAGATCGCTAACGACGATGGGGGCGTTGCCCGACATGATCGCGGTCGGTACGTGGGCGGCCGGCATCCTGTCGCCAGTGAGTGAGAACGGTCTGCCGTCGATGCCGACGCGTGGCGAGGCCGTAAATGTTGCGCCTTCGCCGTCGGTCGCGGGGTCGAGCATCGTCGATGCGTGACGCATGCCGGTTTCGTTCGTCCATCTGCCAACAATGGCTCGCTGGTGACTGCGTCCGGAATGATCTGCGCCGTCGACCGCAAGCGGAGTGTGGCAGCTATCTCACAGCGGCCTTCAGCGCGGCGAACGCCTGGTCGGCAAACCTGCCGAGCGCGCCTTTCTGCGGTTGATAATCGATGCCTTGCACCACGCTGACGGTCTTGTCATCCACCGCAATGCAATGAACGACAAACGTTCCGCCGGATTCGGACCCGCCCACGACCGTCACGAGTTTGCCCGGAGTGCTCTGCGAACTGGCGCGCAATCCGGCGCGCTGCGCGGCCTTGGTCACGATGCCGCCGCAGGTGTCGAGGCTCAGTCGAGCGGCGGGCGTGCGCTCGACGTGATAAGTGACATTGAAATTATTTTCTTGCGCCAGTGCGGCAGTGGATGATCCGAGCAGCAAGGCAGCGCCTAACAGCGGAAGTGCGAGGTTCATGGCGAATTCCCGGTTGAGGTCCGGGAACAAGCTATCCGATTTGCTGGCGGGGCTGGTGTAGGTTTCGTGTACGGGCGAGGGCGCGCCGGGTGAGGGAAGGCGCGCTGCCGCGCCACCTCGATACGCTGCGAGTGTCCGTGAGCTTTCGGCTGTTGTGTTCCGCGCGGTGTGACCTGACTTACCAGTCTTTGCGGGCGGGAAACGCCAGGATCGCCATGGCCTCGAGAATTAAGCGGTTGTTTCCTTTCTTGTCCGTGACCGACAAAGGCTGATCGTAGCGAGCCGACCGCACGATGAAGCAGGTGCCACTTACGCCCGTGTGACGGTTATGCGACAAGCACGGTTCGGCCCAGAACTTCTTGCCCAGCAAGGCATTGAGTTTTTTGTCGCGCACAATGATGTCCCGATCCCCGATGATCAACGCCATCTCCGCGTTGCGATAGTCGCGCGAAGCGCCTTCCCAATGGTTGCGGTCCTGTTCCTGGTCGCGATCGGTCAGCTGGTTCAGATCCTTGCTGAAGAAATCTTCCGGGATCACGCTTTTCGATACGAAAAGCGCGGTGGTCTTCAGTTCGATCCGTTTTCCGTCGCGATCGAAGATCACGTCCGGGATCGAGTCGGAGGTGAACGGGAAATCGTCGACCTCCGTGATGTCTTTGTCTAGTTGAAAAAAGCAGGCACCGCTTTTGTTCTTGGAGAATATTCCAAAGCCGTTGTTGATCAGATGGCGCCTTATCGCGCTGTTCACCGCGCCTTCTTGCTGGAGAAGCAAGCGGTCCTTCGCGACGGCGGCCAGGCCGGAGTCGAGTATCGCTTCGCCCACTTGTTCGATTTCGGCGATCGAGTCGTTGTGAATGCAGGCGCGCGCCGATTTGTGCTCGGCCGCTAGGTGCTCGCTGATGAGGCTGTATTCCAGGTAATCGAAATCTGCCATGACCGCCTCGATGATCAACACGAACAAGGAATACGCTTGCAGGCGATAAATACTCGGTCCAACCGGGGCGCGATTGCAAGCCGATCCGGATCGACGCCGTAACCTCGGCCGGCAGCGACGTTGCGTGGGCGGTGAGATAGCTGATTGCGCTCGTCTAAACCTGGCAGTGTGACCGCTTCCGGCTCGCCGTCACGTTTTCGCAAGCAGAGATCGCAGATAAGCCGACGGCGCGACGCTGTTGCACGAACCGATCCGGCCATCACCCGTCCAAGGATGCGACATGTCGACGATCAAAGCCTTTCTGGAAGCAGGCAAATCCCTCATCACCCTCGGCGCCGGCGCCAATGCCGCGGCGCGGCAGCAGATCCGCGACGTGACCGGGCAGTTGGCTGACGAGCTCGATCGGGCGTTGTCGCTGGCCGATTCGTATCTGGTCGGGGTGCGCTTTTCCAGCGGCGATCACGAACTCGCCGCCTATCTGTACGACGCGCGGTCCAAGTTGATGGGCAGTTATCACGAACACCATATCTGCGCGGGGTTGTATCAGCTGGCGGACAAGTTCGGGCAGTTGTTCGATCCGACCCGGTTTTCGGTGTCGCTGGGTTCTTACAGCGAAATTCCGCAATTGATCGAGCATCTCAAGAACGGCGAGCGCGCGGTCATCGACGATCTCGACGAGTTGATCGGCCAGTTCCACGAACTGGCCACGCGGCTGGACGCGGCGCCGGCGGAACAGAAAGAGCAGGCGCGGGCGGCGATTCTGGCTTCGGCCGACTATTTCCGCGACAAGCTCGCGCAGCAGCGCAAGCAAGTCAAAAACAGCCGGCGACGGATCGTCGATACCTTGTAGCGGCGCGCGGACGACGCATCGCGGCGGACTCCCGTAATGGCGGTGCCGGCTCCGACGGGACGGGGTTGCCGGACAATCGCATAGCCACTTATCTACAACGACCCGCAACGGCTGCGCTAGCGATTCCGGCCGCCGTGCCCGCGCGAAGTTTTTTAGCGGCCGTGTCGATTCGGCCGCTGCTTGATCGTCGCCTTAGTGGAAGCCATGCGGTTTTCCACGATTCCCACCCGTTAAGGAGCGATGCCATGCAAGTCAAGCCGGTAGGCTGGTTCGAGATCTACGTCAACGACATCGAGCGTGCCCGCGCGTTCTACGAGGGCGTGTTCGCGTTCAAGCTGGAAAAACTCGAAGGCCCCGATGCCGATTGGCAGATGTGGGCGTTTCCCGGTGCGATGGATCAGACCAATGGCGCGTCGGGCGCGCTGGTGCATATGCCGGGCGCGCCGGTGGGCGGCAGCGGCACGATCGTGTACTTCATGTCGACCGATTGCGCGATCGAAGCCGGGCGCGCGGTCGCCCATGGCGGCACGGTCGACAAGGACAAGTTCTCGCTCGGCGAGTACGGCTTCGCGGCGCTGCTGACCGATACCGAAGGCAATACAATCGGCGTGCATTCGATGGAATGACGGCCGGCACACGGCCGTCGTGCGAATCGCCGCGGTCGACGCGGCGATTCGCGATTGCGGCGCAGGGCGAGTGCGCAAGGCGCCGCGAGAGCTGTTCCGGCCCCTGCATCGCAAGGGCCGGAGGCTGCGTGCGGGTTGCGAGGCTTACAGCTCGATGCAGTCGAAGCTGACCTCGGGATCGACCTCGGCGCCGTAGTCGACATCGTCGCGCTCGAAGCCGAACAGCTTAAGGAACTCGTGCTTGTAGCTGGCGTAGTCGGTGAGCTGGAACAAGGTCTCGGTGGTCACCTGCGGCCACAGCGCCTTGCATTCGCTCTGCACATCCTCGCGCAGTTCCCAGTCGTCCAGACGCAGGCGGTTTTCCGAATCGGTTTCCGGCGCCTGGCCGTCCTGGCGATACATGCGTTCGCGAAACAGGCGGTCGAGTTGATCGATCGGGCCTTCGTGCAGGCCTTTTTCCTTCATCACCTTGAACACCAGCGAGATGTACAGCGGCATCACCGGAATCGCCGAGCTGGCCTGGGTGACGACCGACTTGAGCACCGCGACGTTGGCGCCGCCGCCGAGCTTCTGGCTCAGGCGCGCATCGAGTCGCTGCGCGGTCTGGTCGAGGTCGACCTTGGCCTTGCCGAGCGCGCCGTGCCAGTAGATCGGCCAGGTGATCTCGGTGCCGATGTAGCTGAAGGCGACCGTGCGCGCGCCCGGCGCGAGCGCGTCGGCGCGTTCGAGCGCGTCGATCCACAGTTCCCAGTCCTGGCCGCCCATCACCGTCACGGTGTCTTCGATTTCCTGCTCAGTCGCCGGTTCGACCGTGGCCTGGATGATGGTGTCCTTGTTGGTGTCGATCGCGGTCGAAACGTAGGGCTCGCCGATGGTCTTGAGCGCCGAGCGCTTGAGTTCGCCGCCGCCCGGCAGCTTGCGCACCGGCGAGGCCAGCGAATAGACGATCAGGTCGACCTGGCCGCCCATTTCGTTCTTGATCAGCTCGATCACCTGGGCGCGCGCTTCGTCGGAAAACGCGTCGCCGTTGATCGACTTGCTGTACAGGCCCTTGGCCTTGGCGAACTTGTCGAACGCGGCCGAGTTGTACCAGCCGGCGGTGCCGGGCTTCTTGTCGGTGCCGGGTTTTTCGAAGAACACGCCGAGGGTGTCGGCGCCGAAACCGAACGCGGCGCTGATGCGCGCGGCCAAGCCGTAGCCGCTGGACGCGCCGATCACCAGCACCTTCTTCGGGCCGTCGTCGCGCACGCCGCGGGCGACCGTGGCGTTGATCTGATCGCGGACATTGAGTTCGCAGCCGAGCGGATGCGTGGTGGTGCAAATGAAGCCGCGAACCTTGGGCTGAATGATCAACTCGATTACCTCGTCACTGGGCGATGGCCGGCAGTTTAGTGCCTGTCATCGACGAATGCGCGGGCGCGCGCTGGGCAGGGCGCGGCGGCGCCCGCGGATCGGCCTCAGAAGCGTTCGCCGACCGGCAGATAGCGCCATTCGCCGACCGGCATCTTGCTCAGCGGAATGCGGCCGATACGCAGGCGTCTGGTCGAAACCACGTCCAGCCCGACTTCGGCGCAGACATGCCGCAACTGGCCCGGCTGCGCGTTCTTGAGCGCGAACCGCAGCCGCGTCTCGTTCTGCCAGCTGACCTTGCACGGCGGCAGCGGGCGGCCGCGATAGCTCAGGCCGTGGGCGAGCTTCTTCAGCCCGTACGGCGCCAACTGGCCGCTGATCTCGACCACGAATTCCTGTTCGAGCTGGGCGTAATCCTCGTTCAGCCTGCGCCGCACGCGCGGGTCCTGGGTCAGCACCACCAGCCCGCTGGCGTCGGCGTCGAGCGCCATCAGCGGGGCCAAGTGCTGGAAATGGCGCTTGAGCAGGCGCACCTCGGACAGATCGCCCTCGGTGTGATTGACCGGCACGACCAGGCGCGCGCTTTCGTTCAGCGGCAGTCCGGCCGGCTTGTGCAGCAGCATCGTGGCCGGTTCGGCGGGCTCGGCCCGCGCATCCGGGTCCAATTCGACCCGCTGGGCCACGATCGGCGCCTGCGGCTCCTCGATCACCTTGCCATCGACCCGGACCCAGCCGCCCTCGATGTATTGCTGGGCCTGCGCGCGTGAACAACCGATCAATTCGGCCAGGCATTTGTCGAGTCGGACGGGTTCGGACATGAGGAAAGTCGATGTGGGAAGCGGCAAGTGTAAAGATATACGCCTGTCGCGCCGGAAATCCCCCGCAACCGGCGACGGCTTCACTCACAGGACGCTATGAAGACTCCACCCGGTTTGCAGGCGCTGATCGACGACGGCGTGATCGACGAAGTAATGCGCCCGCTCAAGAGCGGCAAGGAAGCCGCGGTGTATGTCGTGCGCTGCGGCGACGAGATCCGCTGCGCCAAGGTGTACAAGGACATGGCCCAGCGCAGCTTCCAGCAGCGCGTGCAGTATCAGGAAGGGCGCAAGGTGCGCGGCAGCCGCGAGGCGCGCGCGATCGGCAAGGCCAGCAAGTACGGCCGCAAGCAGCAGGAAACCGCGTGGAAGAACACCGAGGTCGACGCGCTGTACCAGTTGCGCGAGGCCGGCGTGCGCGTGCCCGAGCCGCACGGCTATTTCCACGGCGTGCTGGTGATGGAACTGGTGACCGATGCCGACGGCCATTCGGCGCCGCGCCTGGGCGAGGTCGAACTGGCGCCGGACCAGGCGCGCGGCTTCCACCGCTTCCTGGTGCGCCAGGTGGTCAAGATGCTGTGCGTGGGCCTGATCCACGGCGATCTGTCCGAATACAACGTGCTGGTCGCGCCGGACGGCCCGGTCATCATCGATTTCCCGCAGGTGGTCAGCGCGGCCGGCAACAACGCCGCGCGCACCATGCTGCTGCGCGACGTCAACAACCTCACCGCCAGCCTCGGCGCGTGGGCGCCGGAACTGCTCGACACCTGGTACGGCGAGGAAATGTGGGCGCTGTTCGTGGCCGGCGACCTGCATCCCGACAGCGAACTGACCGGCGTGTTCGTCCACGACGAGTCGGCGGTGGACGTCGACAGCGTGCGCCACGCCATCAACGACGCGCGCGAGGAAGCGCTGATCCGGCAGCAGGGGCGCGAGGCGGCGGCCGAGGCGGATTGAGCGGAGCGTGTGTGATATCGCGTCATCGCGGACAGACGAGCGCGCTGCCGCGATGCAAGCATCACCGACCATCACCGCAACATCGACCTCAACGCCTCAGCGCGGACCCCGCCAGCAACGCGCCGAACCCGATCAGCACGGCGCCGAACACGCGGTCGATCCAGCGGCGCGCGCCCAGCAGCCGCGTTTTCAGCGCTCCGCCCGAAAACAGCAAGGCCACCAGGCCGAACCACAGCACGTGGGTGACGGATACGAACGCGCCGTAGCCGATTCGCGTCGCCAGCGGCGTGCTCGGCTGCACCACCTGCAGGAACAGGCTGACGATGAACACCGTGCATTTCGGGTTCAAGGCGTTGGTCAGGAAGCCGACGCGCAGCGCGGCGAGGTCCGACAGCCCGGCGCTGTCGGAGTCGGCCGCCGATGCGTCGGCCGCGGGCGCGCGCAGCATTTTCCAACCCAGGTAGATCAGGTACAGCGCGCCGGCGATCTTGAGCGCGGCGTACAGGCGCAGCGATTGCTGGATCACCAGCCCGACCCCGAGCAGGGTGTAGGCCACATGCACCCACACGCCCAGGCCGATGCCGAGCGCGGTCAGCAGACCGGCGCGGCGCGAGCGCAGCAGGCTGTTGCGCGACACCATCGCGAAGTCCGGGCCGGGGCTGATCACAGCCAATACGGTGATGGTGAGTACGGCTAACAGTTCCTGCACGGGTGGTTCGTCGCGTATCGGAGAATAGGCGCTAAATTAGCCGGGTACGGCCAGGGCGACAAACGATGAATAGTCACGACGGTGGTGAGAAAAATTCACGATCGGGCAGGGCGTCGCTGCCGCCGCTGGGCGGCTTGCGCTGTTTCGAGGCGGCCGCGCGGCTGGGCAGCTTCTCGCGCGCCGCCGAAGAGCTGCACCTGACCCACGGCGCGATCAGCCGCGCGGTGCGTTCGCTCGAAGACGCGCTCGGCGTGGCCTTGTTCGAGCGCCGCAACCAGCGCGTGCATCTGACCGCGGCCGGGGCGACCTTGCGCGATGCGGCGGCGTCGGCCTTCGACGGGCTCGCCGCGGCCGTGCATGCGCTGCGCCGCGCGCCGCGTTCGCCGGTGCTGGTGCTGTCGTGCGAACCGACCTTGCTGATGCGCTGGCTGATCCCGCGGTTGCCGTCGTTGCATGCCCTGCATCCGCGGATCGCCCTGCAACTGGTCGCCGGCGGCGGGCCGGTCGGATTCGGCGAGGTCGATCTGGCGATCCGCCGCGACGATTTCGAACGCGATGCGCGGGTGCATGCGCAGTTCCTGTTCGAGGAGCGGATCGGCCCGGTGTGCAGCCCGGGTCTGAGCGCTCAGGTCGTCAGCGGTACCGGCTCGCGTCGGCGCCTGCGCGCGCGGGCCACGCGATTGCACAGCGCGACCCGGCCGGGTGCGTGGAGCGATTGGGCGCGTGCGAGCGGCCGCGACCTGGCCGAAGCGCCTTCGCAGCGCTTCGAGCATTTCTATTTCAGCCTGCAGGCGGCCTCGGCCGGCGTCGGCGTGGCGATCGGGCCGTGGCAGCTGGTGCGCGACGAGATCGAGGCCGGCCTGCTCGACGCGCCGTTCGGTTTCGTCGCCGACGGCAGCGCCTATCACCTGTTGTCGCCGGCGCCGATCGCGCCGGATTCCGACGCTGCGCACTTGCTCGACTGGCTGCGTTCGCAGGCCTGAATGCGCGGCCGCGGCGTGGTCTGCGGGCGATGACCGCGGCGGAGCCGGCTTGGCGCGGAATGATCGGTCCCGTTGCGGCTTGGGCCGCGTGAACGTAGCCCGGTCCTATGCGGTCAGGCGCACTCGCCGATCGCCCGATGCGGCTGAATGAACACGCCGCCGAATCGCGTCTCTATAGCAGCGGCGTGGTGATGTTCAATCCGCGGTTTGCGTCCGCCGGCCTGTTCAAGGTGCGCATGACATCGCCCGCGGCGCGTTCGCATTCGACATGAATGCCGATAACGCTCGAATGCGTTTTGCAATGTGCAGACCAGTTCTCGATTCGTTGCCGAATTTGTTGTGCATGTCGCAGATGCATGTGTTTGCGCGTGCTTGAATGCTTCACGGCGAGGTGATTCGCTCGCACATGAAAGCAGGCCGATGGCCCGGTTTTTTTGTGCGATGCAGCGGATCAGAGCGACTCGCTACAGGGGCGGTGCCGTGTTGCGGCGCCGATAAGGATGGCGAGTAGGGATCACTCGTTCTATGGACGCGCTCGTTTCTTCTTTTATCGCGCTCGATGCGCCCGAACCGGCGATTCCGCCTAGCCCGCAGCGTGCGCGCGTCAGCGCCGCATGCGCGGTCGCGTGCTCGCCGTCTCGTCCCCTGTGTCCCAACCAACGCGGCCTCGGTCGGTAATCGAGGCGTTTTTGCGCGGTTTCGCCGTTCCGTCCGCTTAAGGCGGCGGAGCGAAGGAACGCGTGTGGATGCACGTGCATGAACCGTCGGCCATGGACAGCCGATGGTGAAGTCGAGCGCTTCGGCGCCCGATGCAACGCACGCCGGGACTGAGCGCGCGCCGGAGCCGGCACGCCTGCACGCTTCCAGGACGGAGGCGGACGGGATCACGCGGGGACGCAATCGCTGCGTCCTTTAATCGATATCTCAAGGAGGATAGACCCATGAACCGCATCTTGAACCTGCAGAAGCTCGCCATCAGCGCCGATCCGAGCGACGGCGCCGCCGGCGACAGCACCAGCAGCTTTGCCGGCTGCAATTGCTCGACCAGCAGCAACGGCGGCTGCCTGTGCAGCGGCGAAGTGACCATCGCGGTCTGAGTCGTGGTCGGAGCCCCGGGAAGGCGATGCCTTCCCGGGCTCCAATCGGGCAACACCGCGAACCCGGCGAACCGCACCGCGCGACGACAGCGTTCGCGCGCCCGATGCGCTGTTCGCGCGGCCAATCGACATCGCTCGCCGCGACGATCGAACGCGGCGGCGCGCACGGACAATCAATCAACCAGGGGATGGGGCATGGGCGAGCTGCTGATACAGGACAAACAGCTGTTCTCGATGGCGAGCAAGGAGTTCTACGAACCCATGTCGCGCTATCAACCCTTGCTCGGCGATTACCACGCGCAGGTGCGGCGTCTGCTTCCGCCCGATTGGCGCATCGACCAGCACAATGTCTGGTGGGGTTGCGCGTACGAAGGCGCGCAGATTCCCGCGCAGGGCTGGAAGATCCATCTGTCGGCCACGCCCGCGCATTCGCCGGCGATCCTGATGACCGTGGCGCGGATGATGATCGAGCGCCGGGTCACCTTCAAATTCCTGGTCGACCGCACCTTGCTGCATCTGTCCAACGGCAAGCGCTGGTCGCGCGGCGCGGCCGGAAAGTTCATCACCGTCTATCCCACCAGCACCGAGCATTGCGCCGAGTTGCTGGAGGATCTGCATCGGGCCACGATCGGTTACTGGGGTCCGTACATCCTGTCCGACCGCCGCTACAAGGACAGCCGGATCGTGCATTACCGCTACGGCGGTCTGTTGCCGGTCAAGCGCCTGGACGTCAGCGGCCGCACCGTGCACGTCATCCAGGATCAGGACGGCAACTACATCGACGACGAGCGCACGCCGTTCTTCCATCTGCCCGACGGCGTGCAGGACCCGTTCGAGCAGCCCGCCGCGGCGAGCGTCGACGAAGGCGAGGACGGCACCCTGTGCAAGGGACGCTACGAAGTGCGCGAGGTGCTGGCGTCGAGCAATCCGGGCAGCGTGTACCTGGCCTGGGATCGGCACGGCGAGCGCCAGGTCGTGATCAAGGAAGGCCGCCCCTACACCAACGTGTCCGCGCGCGGCCTGGATGCGATGCAGTTGCTCAAGAAGGAGCACCGCCTGCTCGGCCTGATCGCCGACCTCGGGATCGCGCCCAAGCCGCTGGATTTCTTCCTCGACTGGGAGCACGCCTACCTGGTCGAGGAATACCTGGAAGGCAGCCACACCTTGCGCGGCCATCTGCTGCAGATCGGCCTGCTGCTGCGCACCCGGCCGACCGTCGAGTACGCGCGCGAGTACTACCGCCGTTATCGCCACTTGTTCATCGAGCTGGCGAAGATGGTCAAGGCGCTGCACGACCGCAACATCGTCTTCAGCGATCTGTCGATGGCCAACGTGATGGTGTTCATGCGCGACAGCGACGACCAGTATCCGACCCTGAAGCTGATCGATTTCGAGGGCGCGTACGAGGAAGGCATCGATGTGCCCACCCATTTGCTGACCCCGGGTTTTTCGACCCAGCAGGCGGCCGACCGCGGCATGTCGACCAAGCGCGACGATTACTATTCGATCGGCGGGTTGATGATGGCCGGCCTGTTCCCGATGAATTCGCTGCTGGTGCTCGATCGCGACGCGCACCGGCGCTACATCGATGCCTGCCGGCGCGATTTCGATCTGCCCGACGATCTGGCCGAACTGATCCTGGCGCTGCTGCATCCCGACGAGGAGCAGCGGCCGGGCATGGAGCATGTGATCGAGGTGTTGTCGGCCGAGCACGAGCCGCGCGAACCGAACATCGGCACCCACGAACTGGACCGGATCGACCTGGACCAGACCATCGAACGCATCCTGGGCTACGCCGACTCGGTCGCCGATTTCGAACGCAGCGACCGGTTGTATCCGGCCGATTCGATGGTGTTCGACACCAATCCGCTCAGCATCGCCCACGGCGCCTGCGGCGTGGCCTACGCGATGCAGCGCGCGCGCGGCGCGGTCGATCCGCGGGTGATCGAGTGGATCCGCGCGCAGAACCTCAACATCAAGGGACGCACCTATTCGCCGGGCCTGTACACCGGGCTGGCCGGCATCGCCTGGTCGATGCTGGAACTGGGCCTGCGCGACGAAGCGATCGAGGCCATCGAACACACCCGCGACCATCGCCTGTTATGGAATTCGCCGACCTTGTTCGACGGCGCATCGGGCTGGGGCATGGCGCAGCTGCGGTTCTTCCGCGAAACCGGCGACCCGGCCTATCTGGAGGCGGCGCGCAAGGTCGGCAATTTCCTGATCGAGAGCCGCGAGGTCGATCCCGAACTGTTTCCGGGCTGCTTCTGGAACGCGCCCGAGGGCGTGTCGTCCAGCCTGGCGCACGGCGCCGCGGGCATCGCCCTGTTCCTGCTGTACCTGCATTACGCCACCGGCGAAGAACGCTTCCTGGCGACCGGGCAGCAGGCGATGGAATGGGTCATGCACAAGTCGGTGCGCAACGTCGAAGGCGGCCTGACCTGGCGCGCGCGCGACCGCACCGCGACCTTCACCCCGTACTGGCGCTGGGGCAGTTCCGGCATCGGCCGGGTGCTGCTGCGCTATTGGCATGCGACCGGCGATGCCGGCTACGCCGAGCCGATGGAGCAGATCCATATCGAATGCGACCGCAAGTACACGATCTTCCCCGGCTATTTCTTCGGCATCGCCGGCATCGCGGAAATGTACCTGGACATGGCGCGGTTCCCGCGCTGGGAAGCGCTGGCGATGGCGGCGACGCGGCGGTTGTTGGCCGGCGCGATGCTGTTTCCGGTCGAACGCGCGGGCGGGCTGGCGTTTCCGGGCGAATCGCTGACCCGGATCAGCTGCGACTTCGGTACCGGCGGGGCGGGCGTGGCGCTGGTGATGGACCGCTATCGCAAACGCGACGGCGCCTCGTTCATGCTGGATGAACTGCTGCCGGACTGGGCGCCGCAGGACCGTCCGGAGCCGGCGTGCGAGGTCTTGTCATGAAGCCCGCGCCGATCGCGATGGATCGCTCGAATCCCGGTTCGCCCGGCCGCGCGCAAGGATGCGCGTAGCGATGAGCGCATCGACTAGCGCATCGACGAACGCATCGATGGGCGCGAACGCGGGCGAAGACGGGCTGGCGCTGGGCGCGCAGGGCCGGCGCATCTACGCCTTCGCCCGGCCGTACGCCGGGCGGATCGCGCTGTCGCTGCTGCTGATCATGATCGCCACCGCGATCGGATTGTTGTTGCCGCTCGGGATCAAGCGATTGTTCGACCAGATGCTGGCCGAGCGCGACACCGCGACCATCCATCTGGTGACCCTGGCCTTGCTCGGCATCTTCGTGCTGCGCGCGGTGTTCGGCTTCCTCGGCCAGTTCCGCCTGCAACTGGTCGGCGACAGCGTGGTCGCCGAATTGCGCGTGCGCGTGTTCGAACACCTGCACACGCTGGGCCTGGACTATCACATCCAGCAGCGCATCGGCGATCTGCTGTCGCGGCTGGGCAACGATGTCGCCGCGGTGCGCAACATCGTCGCCAATCTGTCGGTGTACGTGGTCATCAACCTGTTCCAGTTCGTCGGCGCGGCGGTGGTGATGCTGGGCATGAACTGGCGCATGGGCCTGCTGGTGCTGGCGGTGACGCCGCTGACCACGATCGTCACGCGCGGTTTCGGCCCGGTGTTGCGGCGGCTGTCGGCGAAGATCCAGGACGAACTGGCGCATTCGACCACCATCGCCCAGGAATCGCTGACCGGGATCGAACTGATCAAGGCCTATGCGCGGGCGCCGCGCGAGGCCCAGCGCTATCGCAGCGGCATGAACCGCTATCTCGCCGTGGTGCTGAGCGCGCGCCGCGCCGATGCGTTCTTCAATGCCCTGATCTCGCTGCTCACCGCCAGTTCGACCATCGCCATCTTCTGGTACGGCGGCCTGCAGGTGATGGCCGGCCGGCTCAGCGCCGGCAGTCTGGTCGCGTTCCTGCTGTATTCGCAGAACATCACCCAGAGCATCGTGACCCTGTCGCAGCAGTACTCGGCCTTCAGCCAGGCGGCCGGCGCCTCCCGGCGGGTGTTCGAGATCCTCGACATCGAGCCGAGCCTGCGCGAGCGCGACGACGCGGTGGAACTGCGCAGCGAGCGCGCGGTGGTCGAGTTCGACGCGGTCGACTTCGCCTACCGCGCCGACGAGCCGGTGCTGGCCGGCATCCAGTTGCGCGCCGAACCGGGGCAGACCGTGGCCCTGGTCGGCCACAGCGGCGCCGGCAAATCCACGCTGATCCGGCTGATCCCGCGCTTGTACGACGTAGGCGCCGGCGCGGTGCGGATCAACGGCCGCGACGTGCGCGACTACACCCTGGAATCGTTGCGCCAGTCGGTGGCGATGGTGTCGCAGGACGTGTTCCTGTTCGGCACCAGCGTGCGCGAGAACATCCGCTACGGCCGCCTGGACGCCAGCGACGAAGAGGTCGAGGCCGCCGCGCGGGCCGCGCACGCGCACGAGTTCATCGAACGCCTGCGCGACGGTTACGACACCCAGATCGGCGAACGCGGCCTGCAGCTCAGCGGCGGCCAGCGCCAGCGCATCTCGATCGCCCGCGCGCTGCTCAAGGACGCGCCGATCCTGTTGCTGGACGAAGCCACCTCGGCGGTCGACGGCGCGGCCGAGGCGCTGATCCAGCAGGCGATCGAACGGCTCAAGCGGCAGCGCACGACCTTCGTCGTCGCCCATCGCCAGGCCACCGTGCGCAATGCCGACGTGATCCTGGTGCTGGAGCACGGACGCATCGTCGAACGCCCCAGCTACGCCGAATTCATCGCCCGCGACCACGGCCTGGCGGTCGCGTTGCGCACGCGTCAGAACCCGGAGCCGGCGCTCGAGCCGGTGGCTTCGACGGGCCGGGAGTCGGGAATGGGGAATCGGGAGTCGAAAAAGCAGTTCGCGTCGGCGCCGGCTGTTCCGATTCCCGATTCCCCATTCCCGATTCCCCGCTCGACCATGGTGGAGTGAGCGTCATGGATGTGATCAAAGCGAAAAAAACCGGATTCATGCGCAAACGCAGCGGCTGGTGGCTGGCCGGCGGCAGCGTCGCCCTGGTCGCGATCAGCGCCGCGCTGATGGGCCTGGGCGAAGCGATGCCGAGCGCGCAACGCTCGGACCTGTGGATCGACGCCGCCACGCGCGGCGACATGGTGCATGAGATCCGCGCCACCGGCACCCTGGTGCCGCGCGACGTGCGCTGGATCACCGCGGCCACCGCCGGCACCGTGCAGGAGGTGCTGGTGCTTCCCGGCGCGCGGGTCGGCGTGGATACGGTGATCCTGCGGCTCGGCAATCCGGCCGCGCTGGCCGCGCTGGAAACGGCGCGCGCGGCGCTGGCCGGCGCCGATGCCGACGTCGCCGCCCAGCGCACCGCCTTGCAGTCGCAGTTGCTGGATCAGGAGGCGACCCTGACCAAGGCCGAATCGGTGTATCAGATCAGCAAGGCCAAGACCGAAGCGCAGGCCCGCGCCGAGGCGGCCGGCGCTTCGTCGAAGATGGAACTGCGGCAAAGCCAGATCACCCTGGTCCAGGACGGCAATCTGGTCGCGGTGGAAAAACGCCGCGCCGCCGCGGCGAGGCAGAACTTCGACGCGCAGATGCGCGCCGCGCAGGCCAAGCGCGACGAAGTCGCCAGCGCGTTCGAACTGGCGCGACAGGACGTGGCCGCGCTGGAAGTCCGCGCCGGCATCGACGGCATCCTGCAGCAGATGGACGTTGAACCCGGGCAGCAGGTTCCGCTGGGCACCAGCCTGGCGCGGGTGGCGCGGCAGGAAGTGCTGATCGCGCGCTTGCAGGTGCCCGAGGTGCAGGCCAAGGACTTGAGTCTGGACCTGCCGGTACAGGTCGATACCCACAACGGCGTGGCCGAGGGCCGGATCAGCCGGATCGATCCGGCGGTCAAGGAAGGCCGGGTCACGGTCGACGTCGGATTCGCGCGTCCGCTGCCCTCGGGCGCGCGGCCGGACTTGTCGGTCGACGGCCGCATCGTGCTGGCGCGTTTGCGCGATGTGCTGAGCATCGGCCGGGCCGCGAGCGCGACCCCCGGCTCCGGCTCGCGCGTGTTCGTGCTGACGGCCGGCAGCGATATCGCGCGGCGCACCCAGGTGGCCTACGGCCGCGCCTCCGGCGATCGCATCGAAGTGCGTTCGGGCCTGCGCCCGGGCGATCAGGTGATTCTTTCCGAAACCAGCCAGTGGGACCGCTACGACACCCTCAAGGTGCGTTGAACACTACGGAGCGCGCATGAACGCAGCAGCCAGTTTCCAATCCCTTCAGGGCGACGGCGTTGCCGCGACCGGCGAGGCATCGGCCGTGCACACCGCCGCGACCGCCACGCCGCTGATCCGGCTGCGCGGTCTCGACAAGGTCTTCGACACCGACGAAGTGCAGACCCACGCGCTGTCGGTGGTGTCGCTGGAGATCGCACGCGGCGATTTCGTCGCCATCACCGGGCCGTCGGGTTGCGGCAAATCGACCCTGCTGTCGATCCTCGGCCTGCTCGACGCGCCCAGCGGCGGCGAGTACTGGCTCAACGGCCGCGACGTCGCCGGGCTCGGCCGCGCGGCGCGCGCGCAGATCCGCAACGACGAGATCGGTTTCATCTTCCAGTCGTTCAATCTGATCGCCGATCTGAGCGTGGAGGAAAACGTCGAACTGCCGTTGACCTACCGCGTCGCGATCGGCCGCGACGAGCGCCGCCGCCGCGTGGCCGGCGCGCTGGAACGGGTGGGCATGGCCCATCGCGCGCGGCATTACCCGGGGCAGTTGTCCGGCGGCCAGCAGCAGCGCGTGGCGGTGGCGCGCGCGCTGGTCGGCGAGCCGGCGATCCTGCTCGCCGACGAACCCACCGGCAACCTCGACAGCCACAACGGCGAGGCGGTCATGGGCCTGCTCGAAGACCTGCATCGCGGCGGTTCGACCTTGTGCATGGTCAGCCACGATCCGAGTTTCGCCGCCCGCGCCGGGCGCGTGGTGCGCATGCTCGACGGCCGCATCCAGTCCGACAACGCGGAAGCGGTGTGAGCATGGCCGCGATGCTGATCCTGGGCGAATGGCTGCGCGCATGGCGCAATCTGCTGCGCAAGCCGGGCTATCTGCTGGTCGCGGCGCTGACCCTCGCGCTGGGCGTGGCCGCCAGTTGCGCGGTGTTCTCGCTGCTTTATCAGGGACTGTTGCGGCCGTTGCCGTTCGCGCAGCCGCAACAACTGGTGGCGATCGGCATGGACTACGAGGGCAGCGTGGTCGCCGCGCCGGCGATCCAGCGCAGCCTGCGCGAGCTGCCGGAATTTTCCGCCAGCGGCATCGCCTCCTCGTTCGTGCGCAACGTCAACGTCGTGCGCGACGATGCGCTGCTGGTCAGTCCGTTGTTGCTGGCCGACCACGGCTTTCTGCACACGCTCGGCGTGCGCATGGCGCTGGGCCGCAATTTCAGCGAGGCCGAGGATCGGCCCGAAGGCGATCGGGTGGTGGTGATCGGCCACGGTTTCTGGATCGCCCAGTTCGGCGGCGATCGCAACGTGCTCGGCCGTTCGCTCGTGCTGGAAGGCAAGCCGGCGCGGATCATCGGCGTGCTGCCGAAAGACTTCGCCTGGGTCGAGGACTTCGACCTGCTGGTGCCGATGCGGCTCGCGCCCGCCAGCCAGGACATGGACACCAACCAGTACGCGATCGCGCGCCTGCGCGGTCCGGCCGCGGGTCTGAACGCGCGCATCGACGCGCGCATCCATGCCCTGATCGGCGATCTGCGCTCGGGCATGGCGCCGGAGGCGTACCAGCATCTGTCGCGCCAGCGCTACCTCGCCATGCCGCTGCGCGAGTTCTACACCGGCGCTACCGGCGCGACCTTGTGGCTGTTCTTCGCCGCCGCCCTGTGCGTGCTGGCGATCGCCGCGATCAACCTGACCAACCTGGTGATCCAGCGTTCGATCGTGCGCACTCACGACAGCGCGGTGCGCGCGGCGCTGGGCGCGTCGGGCCTGCGCCTGGCGATGCCGGCGTTCGCCGAAGCGCTGCTGATCGGCGCCTGCGGCAGTGTCGCCGGGATCGCGCTGGCCTGGGCCGGCCTGCGGCTGTTGGGCGGCTCGGTGCCGCCGCAGTGGTTGCCCGGCGGACGCATCGCGCTGGTCGCGGCCGGCGGCTGGTTCGCGCTGGCGATCGGCGTGCTGGTGGCCTTGCTCGCGGCCGCGCTGGGCGTGTGGCGCGGTCGCGTGCGCAGCCTCAGCGCCGAACTGGTCGGCGGCGGCCGCTCCGGATTGAGCCGGCACGCCGGGCGTCTGGGGCGGGTGCTGGTGATCGCGCAGGTGGCGCTGGCGGCGTTGCTGTTGGTGGTCGCCAGTTTGTTCATGCGCAGCCTGTACGAATTGAACTCGGTGCCGCTCGGGTTCGACGCGACTTCGGTCGAGACCTTCAAGCTGGCGCCGGTGCGGCGCATCTACACCGACATCGACGCGGTCAATACGCAGACGCGCGCGGTGCTCGATCGCCTGCGCGCGTTGCCGGGCGTGCAGTCGGTCGCGGTGACCGGCAACCTGCCGCTGGGTTCGCAGCTCAATCTGCCGGCGACCCTGGCCGACGGGCGCTCGATCCAGCCGCAGTACCGCCCGGTCGACGGCGACTACTTCGCGCTGTTCGCCATCGCCAGCAGCGCCGGGCGCGTGTTCGACGCGCGCGACAGCCACGGCGCCGAACCGGTGTGCGTGGTCAGCGCCGCGTTCGCGAGCGCGTATTTCAAGGGCGATCCGCTGGGGCAGACCCTGCGCATGGGCCGCGGCGACGGCAATGCGATGCCGACGATGCGGGTGGTCGGCGTGGTCGGCGACGTGCGCCAGTTCGGCCCGGCCGAACCGGCGCCGCCGATCGTGTACGTGCCGTTGGCGCAGATGCCGCCCAAGCTGTGGAACACGATGCGCGAATTCGGACCCCTGAACTACGCGGTGCGCACCCGCGGGCAGATCGCGAACCTGGAGCCGGCGCTGCGCAAGGCGGTGGCCGAAGCGGCGCCGCGGCAACCGATCGGCGATATCCGTTCGATGCGCTCGGTGGTCGACGAAGCGATGGGCGAAAGCCGGCTGCAGTTGCTGCTGGTCGGATTGTTCTCGCTGCTGGCGCTCTCGCTGGCCTGCATCGGCCTGTATGCGGTGCTGTCGGTCAACGTGGCCGCGCGCCGTCACGAGTACGGCGTGCGCGCCGCGCTCGGCGCCAGCGCGCGGCGTCTGCTGGCGCTGGTGTTCCGCGACAGCGCGGTGCAGGTCGCGATCGGCCTGGGCGCGGGCTTGCTCGCGGCGTTGCTGGCGGCGCGGGTGATCCGGCGTTTCCTGTTCGGGGTCGGCGCGGCCGATCCGCTGGCGATGCTGGCGGTGGCGCTAGTGTTGGCGCTCGCCGCGGCCGTGGCCACCGCGCTGCCGGCGTTGCGGGTGGCGCGCTCGGACCCGATGCAGGCGTTGCGCTTGGATTGAGCCGGCCGCGCCTGCGGCGCCGGTTCAAGTGCCCTGAAAGCCCGACGGCAGTTCGCGCAGCCGCGCCACGTCGCGCAACGGCGGCGCGCCGAACAATCGCGCGTATTCGCGGCTGAACTGCGAGGGGCTTTCGTAGCCGACCGCGTGGCCGGCGCTGGCCGCGTCCATGGCCTGGCCCAGCATCAGCCCGCGCGCCTGCTGCAGGCGCAGTTGCTTCTGGTACTGCAACGGGCTCATGCGGGTGACGGTCTTGAAGTGCGCGTGCAGGGCCGAGGGGCTCATGCGCGCGTGCGCGGCGAGTTCGGCCATGTCGAAGGGTTCGCGGAAATTGCGCTTGATCCAGTCGATCGCGCGATGCACCTGGCGGCCGCGGCTTTCGCCGTGGGCGATGTCGTACAGGCGCGAGGCCTGTTCGCCCTTGATCAGGCGATACAGGATTTCGCGTTCGATCAGCGGCGCCAGCATCGCAATGTCGTCGGGCGTATCGAGCAGATTCAACAGCCGCACCGCCGCATCGAGCAGGTCGGCGGTGGCGTCGCTGAGCATCAGGCTGGGGCCGGGCGCGGTCTCGACCGCCGGCGGCAATCCCGATTCGATCCACAGCGCGCTCAGCAACGCCGGGTCGAGATCGATACGCAGGCACAGGTAGGGTTCGTCGTCGCTGGCGTGAACGATCTCGCCGATGATCGGCACGTCGACCGACACCACCAGATAGCGCTGGCGATCGTATTCGTAGATGCGGTCGCCGAGGATCACCCGCTTGCGGCCCTGGGCGACGATGCAGACCGCGGGCCGGTGCAGTTCGTGCAGCGCATCGACCGGGCGGGTGCAGCGGATCAGCTGCACCCGCGGCAGCGCGGTCGGATGCAGGCCGTCGCCGTCGGAGTATCGGTCAATCGCGCGGGCGAGCAGGTGTGCGGCAGTCATGACGGGAACAGCGCCTCGTTGGGATGCGGGCCGTGGTTTTCAGCAAGTTCCGCGAATCGGCCCGATGCGGCGATGATCCGCGCGCGACGATGGCCGGACAAGCCTTCGCGGGCGGGTCTGGAGGATCGTGCAAGAGTGCGCGGCGATCGTGCTATCGCCACGAGGCCGCGGCTCCTCAAAGTTCGCTGCAGGCCGGACGACCCGCGTCCGCCGTCCGAACACGAGGAAACCGACATGAGCGACAACACTTCCCTGCACGGCAAGACCGTATTGATCACCGGCGCCAGCAGCGGCATCGGCGAGGCCACCGCGAAGCTGCTGGCGCAGCGCGGCGCCAACGTGGTGATCGGCGCGCGCCGCGGCGAGCGGCTGCGGGCGCTGGAGCAGGCCATCGCCGCGGCCGGCGGTTCGATCCGCCAGCGCCCGCTCGACGTCACCGACGCGGCCGATGTCGCCGCCTTCGTCGCCTACGCGCAGCATCAATTCGGCCGCGTCGACGTGCTGGTCAACAACGCCGGAATCATGCCGCTGTCGCCGCTGAGCGCGCTCAAGCTCGACGAATGGAACCGCATGATCGACGTGAACATCCGCGGCGTGCTGCACGGGATCGCGGCGATCCTGCCGGTGATGCAGGCGCAGGGATCGGGCCAGGTGATCAACGTCGCGTCGCTGGGCGCGCATTACGTGGTGCCGACCGCGGCGGTGTACTGCGCGACCAAGTTCGCGGTGTGGGCGATCTCCGACGGCCTGCGTCAGGAAAGCGACACGATCCGGGTGACCACGATTTCGCCGGGTGTGGTCGAGTCGGAACTGGCCGACACCATCACCGACCCCTCGACCGCGGAGGGCATGAAGGAATTTCGCCGCATCGCGATCCAGCCCGATGCGATCGCGCGCGCGATCGCGTTCGCGATCGAGCAGCCGGCCGATGTCGATGTCAGCGAGGTGATCGTGCGGCCGACGGCGGGGACGTTCTGATTCGGGTTGATTGAGGCTGCGGCGACTCGATCAGGCTTGATTCGGTTTGATTCGGTTTGATTCGATATGGTTCGGCGCTCGCCGGGTCAGATCGAAGCGCGTTCGAACGGCGCGCGCCGGTCCGGGCGGGATGTGTTCGTCAGTGTCCGCGCATCCATCCGGACTGCATCGATCGGGCCGTCGAAATAAAGTCTGTCCCCGCGCTGGCGTGGGGACAGACGGGTGGCTTGGACGCCGCCCGGATTTCGCTGGATGAAACAGGACGGGTTGCAGGCGAAGCGAGAACGTGGCGTCAGCTGCCGCCGCAGCCACCGCAACCGCCGCCGCAACCACCGCTGCAACCACCGCCACCGTCGCCTCCGCCGCCACCTCCATCGCCGCCCACGCCGCCGTGGCCACTCGGCTCGCGCACCAGGTTGTAACTGTCCAGCGGCGTACCCATCAGCGCGGCGGGACCGATCAGGGCGACGTAGGTCAGCGCGTCGCCCGGGGCCTCGTTGGCCCGACGGCGCGCGCGGTACAACTCCCATTCGCCGGCGCGGCTGATCGCGTCGGCCGGGATCGCCATCCGCACCAAGGTGATCAGCGTCATCAGCACGGTCAGCACGATCAGGAACGCGACCGGATGATCACCCTGCAGGCCGATCACGATCTTGCTCACGCCCAATACGATCACCGCCACCGGCGGGACCAGCGACCACAGCTTGGCCTTGAAGCGTTGTTCGGTGGTGTTGGCCAGGCCCACGCGCTGCAGTTCCTCGTCCATGCCTTCATAGCGCTGGCGCAGCAGGCCGAGAATGTGCGAGAGGTTCTTGCGCGAGGCGATGATGGTATCCATCGCTTCGCGCAGGATCGGCGGCAGCGCCTCGATCTGCGCCGGTATCAGCGGCTGCGGACGCAGCCACACCTGATCGTTGTGGCGCGCCGCGTTGAGGTCCTTGCGGTCGAATTCGAGCACGACCAGATCGCGCGCCAGCAATTCGGCCACGACCGCGTCGGCGACGCGACTGGCGCCGCCGGCCAGGTAGGCCAGTTCCCAGGGTTCGGCCTTGCGCGTGGCGCGATCGCCATGATCGCCGGCGCGTCGCAGCAACCAGCCGCCCAGGCGCAGCGAGGCGAACATCAAGGTCAGGTACCACAGCAGGAACGCGCCGCCGGTCCAGTGCAGGGGGTTGAGGCGTTCGCAGTACGAGGCCAGCAGCACGTAGGCGATGGCGGTGATCGAACTCAGGCGCACCAGCCAGCGCAGGCTGTTGGACGGTTCGCGTTCCGACCCTCGGCCGAGCGGGCGGACTTTCTGGGCGATGCGCGCATCCGGCCAGATGCGTTCGGGCAACGGGCCGAAGTAGCGCCGGTAACTGTCCAGGGTATCGGCGTATTGCGCTTCATGGCGCCGGTCTTCGGCGACGCCGCCGCGCGACGGCACGTGGTGCAGCGGCTGCTCGAGCACCTGCTCGCAGAACGCGTGATAGCCGCGGGTGTCGGTGATGTGGGTATGCCAGACCTGATCGACCCGCTGGCTCGGCGTGACCGCATGGCCGGCGGCCACCGCGAGAAAGCAGAAGCGCCGGTATTCCTCGATCGCGGCGTGGGCGTCGTCGAGTTGCAGTCGCGCGTCCTTGGCCACGCGCAGCGCGAATTCGTCGGAACCGGGCTCATCGAAACGATGCTCGCGCAAGCGTTTCCACAAGGCTTTTTGTTGACTCGTCCATTGCGCGGCGTCGGTCGCCGCGGTGTTCGGATCGCTCATGACAATCCTCCGCAAGTCCATCCATTGAACCGTGGTGTCTTCACTGTACGGCGTTGGGTGCGATCCGTCGCCGTGCCAGCTTGGGCGGCACGGTACGTGGGCGGCGATCGCGGCGAAATAGCCGGATGTAGCTAGACACGCCGCTGCACGCACGGCGAAAAATTAACGAATGCATCGCCTCATCGCGATGCGATGCATTCGCTGTCGATGCTTTCGTCGGCGGCGCAGCGGTCGGCTGCCTTGGTCAGCGCTGCCGCCGCGAGCAAACGCGAACGCCGCTCCAGCAAGCACCGACCGTGGTTGCGTATTGCACTGTAGGAGCGGCGCAAGCCGCGACCACGCTGCATCATGTTCGCGACGAAAGATGGATTCGTCGCGACCGCATGGTTCGCGATCGCAGCTTGCGCCGCCTCTGCAGACCGCTACGGCCGCCATTTCGGCGACGTGAGGCTTGCCGGCAAGACGCATCGCCAGACTGTCGGCGCCACCGGCAGTCGCCTGGCTTCAACGGCCTTCGAACAAGGCATTGAGTTGCGAGTACGGCGTCGCCTCGGCCGCGAGCGGCCGCGAATCGCCGTCGCGCAGGAAGCCGCTCGCCAGCGCGGACATGCGCGCGTACATCGACTGGGCGATATCCGAGCCGGCGCTTAGGCGGCGCACGCCCCAGGTGTGCAGCACCTCCGCCGACGGCAGTGCCGGCCGCGCGAGCAGGTTCAGGGGCAGACCGGCCTTGCTGGCGATCGCGCGGGTCTGCGCTTCGTCGGTCAGGCCGGGCACGAACAGGCCGTCGGCGCCGGCGGCGCGATAGCGCGCGGCGCGGGCGAGGGTGGCCTCGACCCGCTGTTCCGGCGGCGCCAGGCCGCGCAGGTACACGTCGGTGCGCGCGTTGAGGTACAGCGCGATGCCCAGGCGCGCGCTCGCGCGCTTGATGTGCTCGATCTTGGCGCACAGCAGGTCCGGGTCCTGGCCGCCGTCTTCCAGGTTGATGCCGACCGCGCCGACGTCGATCAGGCCCGACACGGTTTCGGCGACCGCGGCCGGATCGTCCGAATAGCCGCCCTCGGCATCGACGGTGAGCGGAATCTGGATCGCGCGCACGATGTCGGCGACGGTCGCCACCAGCCTGCGCACCGGCAGCAGGTCGCCGTCGGGATAGCCGTGCGACCAGGCCACGCCGGCGCTGGTGGTGGCCATCGCCTTGGCGCCCAGGCTTTCGATCATGCGCGCGCTGCCGGCGTCCCAGGCGTTGGCGAGCAGCAGCAGGCCGTCGTGGTGCAGGGCATGGAACTGGGTGGCGAGTTCGGTTTGCGGACGGCTCATGGCGGGGGTTTCCGGATGCGGGAGAAGGGCGTGCGGGCAGCATGGCAGGCGCGTATCGGCGGCGCCGGCCGTTTTCGGTCGTGAACTTACCTGAGAAAGCGCGGCTCGCGTCTCGCTAAAAAGCGAACTGCATCGCATCTTCGCGCGACGCGCGTTTTATTTCGCGGCCTCGGCCGATTGTCGCGTAACCGACACGAAGCGCCAGTTTCCCGCCATTCTCGGCCGCCGCCGGGTTTGCCCGGCATGACTCGGATACCATTAGCGCGTGCCAGCGCTGGCAACTGCGACGCGTCAATGCCGGGTTGTGACGCAGATCATTCAAGGCGATCGGCGTGGCGCGGCACGGATGCTTTTTTCGCGTATGACAAGCCGGAGTTTGTGCGGCATCGGGGCGGCGTCGTTGAGTCATGAATATCAATGCCTTGCGTGGTTTCATACTGCCGCGTAGCCTCGCTTACGTTGGCTGAACGTGTTTTCTGGGGATCGTATGACCATCCGTGTATTCATCGTGGACGACCATGCTCTGGTGCGAACCGGCATGCGCATGATCCTGTCGGCGGAGACGGATATCGAAGTACTCGGCGATGTCGAGAGCGGCGAGGAGGCCTTGCCGCAGATCCGCAAGCTCAAGCCCGACGTGGTGCTGTGCGATCTGCACTTGCCCGGCGTCAGCGGCCTGGAAGTCACCGAGCGCATCGTCAAGGGCGATCACGGCACCCGGGTGATCATCGTCTCGGTGCTCGAAGACGGGCCGATGCCCAAGCGCCTGCTCGAAGCCGGCGCGTCGGGTTATGTCGGCAAGGGCGGCGACGCCAGCGAACTGCTGCGCGCGATCCGCGACGTGGCCCGCGGCAAGCGCTATCTGGCCAGCAACATCGCCCAGAACCTGGCCTTGTCGAATCTCGACGGCGGCGCCTCGCCGTTCGACGAACTGTCGCCGCGCGAACTGGAAATCGCCTTGCTGCTGGTGCAGGGCTTCCGCCAGGAAGAGATCGCCAAGCGCCTGAGCTTGAGCGCCAAGACCGTCAACACCCACAAGACGCGTTTGTTCGAGAAACTCGCGATCAACGACAGCATCGCGCTGGCGCGCCTGGCGGCGCAGTACGGCCTGGCGGATCCCGCGCATTCGCTTTGAGGGGCGCTTGGGTGTGTTGGGTTGGGGTTGGGGTTGCGTCGCGGCTGCGAGTTGCCCCGTCGCGACACGCGTCGGGCCGTCAAATCCGGCTCAATCAGAGCGGTCGCTGGCCGTAGCCCCTGTAGGAGCGGCGCAAGCCGCGACCGCGAAACCGCATGAACCGGCGCATGGATGCAGCAGCCGAATCTTCACGATCTGCGCCGGTGGTTGCGATATGCGCTGGCGATCGCGCCAGCGTCGGCTGCGTGCGTTTGCGTCGTAGCCGCAAGTTGCGCGGTCGCGGCTCACGCCGCTCCTACAGTCGGACCCGATCAGACGTAACCGCCCGCAGCCCCCTGTAGGAGCGGCGTGAGCCGCGACCGCGAAACCGCGTGAGCCGGCGTACGCACGCAGCAGCCGAATCTGCACGATCTGCACCGGTCGCTGCGATATGCGCTGGCGATTGCGGGCAGCGTCACCCGCGTGCGTTTGCGTCGTAGCCGTAAGTTGCGCGGTCGCGGCTCGCGCCGCTCCTACAGTCGGACCCGACCAGACGTAACCGCCCGCAGCCCCCTGTAGGAGCGGCGCGAGCCGCGACCGCGAAACCGCATAAACCGGCGTGCGCACGCAGCAGCCGAATCTCCATGATCTGCACCGGGGTCGTTGCGCTATGCGCTGGCGATCGCGCCAGCGTCGCCCGCGTGCGTTTGCGTCGCCGCCGCAAGTTGCGCGGTCGCGGCTCACGCCGCTCCTACAGTCGGACCCGATCAGATGTAACCGCCCGCAGCCCCCTGTAGGAGCGGCGCGAGCCGCGACCGCGAAACCGCATAAACCGGCGTGCGCACGCAGCAGCCGAATCTCCATGATCTGCACCGGGGTCGTTGCGCTATGCGCTGGCGATCGCGCCAGCGTCGCCCGCGTGCGGTTGCGTTGCCGCCGCAAGTTGCGCGGTCGCGGCTCACGCCGCTCCTACAGTCGGACCCGATCAGACGTAACCGCCCGCAGCCTCCTGTAGGAGCGGCGTGAGCCGCGACCGCGAAACCGCATGAGCCGGCGTACCCACGCAGCAGCCGAATCTCTACGATCTGCAGCGGGGTCGTTGCGATATGCGCTGGCAATTGCGGGCAGCGTCGCCCGCGTGCGGGTTGCATGCGGGTTGCGCTGGGTTGAGTCGCCCCCGAGAGTAGCGTCGCCCCCATGCAATCGCGCCGCGGCCGCGAATTGCGCGATCGCGGCTTACGTCGCCGCTACCATCCAGCGCGACGCCCAAAACAAAACCGGCCGCTCGCGCGGCCGGTTTTGCGTTTACTGCGTTCGTTCCGCGAGCGGCGCGATCAGGCGCGACGCTCGTGGTGGTCGTCCGGACCGGCGCCGTTCGTATCGTCCTCGGCGCTTTGCTCGCCTTCGACCGCGGCCTGGGCCGCGTCGAGCTGCGCCGGTTCGGCCGGGTGGGGCAGGGTGTCGAACAGACCGCCGGTGCGCGGGGTCAGCGGCGAGGCCGGTTCGACCGACTCCACGCTCGCGGCCGCGGTGTCGATCGGGCCGGCCGCTTCGGTCGGCGCGACCACCGGCTCGACCGCCGCCGGAGCGGAGGCGACGACTTCGTTCGCGACGATCGGCTGCGGGGCGGACACGACGGGCTCGGCGACATGCGTTGCCGATGCATCGACAGCGCTGGTCGCCGCCGGCTCGACCGCGACCGGCGCCGGACGGACCGGCTCGACCGCCGCGGGTTCGACCGCGACCGGCGCAACCGCCGTGGGTTCGACCACGACCGGTTCGACCACCGTCGGCTCGATCGCCGCGGGCGGCGCGATACGGGTCGGTTCGATCACTTCGGGCTCGACCACCACCGATGCCGGCGCTTCGTGTTCGACAGGCTGCGCCGGCGCCGCGGTTTGCAGCGCGGCCGCCTGGCCGGTCACCACCACCACCTCGGGCTTGGCCTGTTCGATCGATTCGACCGACTCGACCGCGGCCTGCGCGGGCGTGGTCTGCGCGACCGGCTCGGACGCCGGCGTGGCGTACGAGGTCGCCGGCTTCGCGAACGCGGACTGCGGCGCGACGAACGAGGTCGACGGCGCGGCGAACACGCTGGCCGGCTTGTCGTCAGCGTCGGCCTGTTCGGCCTCGGCCGGCGCCTTGGCCGCCGCGGGCTTGTGGTCCGCGTGGGTGGCGTGGTCGAAGTTCTCGAACGAGGGCTTGGGCTCGCTGCGGGCTTCGCTCGGGGTCGACGGCGCGAACACGCTGCTCGCGGCGGTGCTCGCCGTGGCGGCGACCGCCGCGGCCGCGACGGCCGGGGTGGCGGCCGGCGCGGGCTGCGCGCCGGACTCGTCGTCGAAATCGAACTCGGGCTGCGAACGGTTCGCGGCCGCGGGCGCCGAACCCGGCTCGCCGGAGTTCTCGTCTTCGTCGTCGAAACCGTTCTCGTCCTGGTTCTGGCCTTCGCCTTCGCCCGCGGCGCCGGCTTCGCCGTTGCCACGACGACGGCGGCGACCGCCGCGACGGCCGCGACGGCGGCGTCCGCTGCCTTCGCCGGTATCGCCGGCGGCCGTGCCGGCATCGCCGTCATGGGCTTCGGCTTGCGCGTTCTCGGCCACGACGGCCTCGGCGGCGACGGTATCGGGCTTGATCGCGTGGTCGTCGCTCACCACCGGCGGCGCGACCGGCGCGCCGGTGCTGGCCGAGGCCGTGGCGATCACGGCCGGCACCACCGCGGCGGCGACGGCGTCGCTGGCGGCGACGTCCTGACGCGGCGGACGCGGCTCGCGCGGCGGACGCGGGGTCTGGCCGTTGTTGCCGTTGGCCTGCTGCGCGGCGCGTTCTTCGCGATCGGGCTTGTTCTGCGGCTGCGGCTTGGGCTGCTGGGCCTGCTTGGGCTGCTGCGGTTGCGGCTGCTTCTGCTTGGGTTGCTGCTGCGCCTGCGCGGCCGCGGCGACCTGCACCTGCGGGTTGCCCTGCTGCGGCTTGTCGCGACGCGAGTCCTGACGGGCCTCGTCACGACGCGGCTCGTCGCGGCGCGCGCCGTCGCGTCCGCCCTTGCCGTTGCGGTTCTCGCCGCGGCGCTGGCCGTTGCGGTCGCCGCGGTCGTTGCGCGGGCCACGGCCTTCGCCGCCACGCGCGGCCGGTTCGGGCTGGACCACGGCCGGCTGCGGGGTGCCGCGGAAGATGCGCAGGATGCGCTCGACCAGGCCGACCGAATGGGTCGGCGCGGCGACGGGGGCGGGAGCGGGGCTGACAACAGCAGCCACCGCCACGGACGGTTCGCGGGGTTCGCGCAGCGGCGCGGGCTGGAGGGGCTTGACGTTGGTGACCGCCGGCGCGTCCGGAATGTTCAGATGCGCCTTGGTCAGCGCATGCACCGGCAGCTTGCGCGGGGTGCCGCGCTGGTAGCTGGGCTTGGTGGTTTCTTCGCCGATCTCGTTCTCGCGCACCCGGGTGACTTCGTAGTGCGGGGTTTCGAGCTGATCGTCGGCGACGATCACGATCGGCGAATCGTGGCGCAACTCGATCTCGGTCAGCGCGCGGCGCTTTTCGTTGAGCAGGAAGTTGGCGATCTCGACCGGAGCCTGCACCAGCACCTGTCCGGTGTTCTCCTTCATCGCGTGCTCTTCGGCCACGCGCAGGATCGACAACGACAGCGATTCGACGCTGCGCATGCGGCCGTGGCCGTCGCAACGCGGGCACACCAGCTGGCTGGATTCGCCCAGCGACGGGCGCAGGCGCTGGCGGCTGAGTTCGAGCAGGCCGAAGCGCGAGATGCGGCCGATCTGCACCCGCGCGCGATCCTGCTTGAGCGCGTTCTGCAGCTTGTTCTCGACTTCGCGCTGGTGGCGGTTGGACGACATGTCGATGAAGTCGATCACCACCAGGCCGCCGAGGTCGCGCAGGCGCATCTGGCGGGCCACTTCCTCGGCCGCTTCCAGGTTGGTGTTGAACGCGGTTTCCTCGATGTCGCCGCCCTTGGTGGCGCGCGCCGAGTTGACGTCGATCGCGGTCAGCGCTTCGGTCTGGTCGATGACCAGGGCGCCGCCGGAGGGCAGGCGCACGGTGCGCTCGTATGCGTTCTCGATCTGCGATTCGATCTGGAAACGGTTGAACAGCGGGGTTTCGTCGGCGTACTTCTTGAGCTTGCGCAGGTTGTGCGGCATCACCTGCTCGACGAACTCGCGCGCCTCGGCGTACATCTCGTCGGTGTCGACCAGGATCTCGCCGATGTCCGGGCGCATGTAATCGCGCAGGGCGCGGATGATCAGGCGCGATTCCTGGTACAGCAGGAACGGCGCGGGCTTCTTCAGCGCCTCGTCGGTGACCGCCTTCCAGATGCTCAGCAGGTAATCGAGGTCCCACTGCAGTTCTTCGGCGTCGCGGCCGACGCCGGCGGTGCGGATGATCACGCCCATGTCGTCGGGGATGGTCAGCTTGTCCATCGCCTCCTTGAGCGCGGCGCGGTCGTCGCCTTCGATCCGGCGCGAGACGCCGCCGGCGGTCGGCGAGTTGGGCATCAGCACCATATAGCGGCCGGCCAGCGAGATGAAGCTGGTCAGGGCGGCGCCCTTGTTGCCGCGTTCTTCCTTGTCGACCTGGACCACGATCTCCTGGCCTTCGCGCAGGACTTCGCGCAGGCCGGCCTTGTTATGGTCGACGCCGGGCTGGAAGTAGTCGCGGGAGATTTCCTTCAGCGGCAGGAAGCCGTGACGGTCGGCGCCGTAATCGACGAAGGCCGCTTCCAGGGAAGGCTCGAGCCGGGTGATGCGGCCCTTGTAGATGTTGGACTTCTTTTGTTCCTTGGAGGGCTGTTCGATATCGATGTCGTACAGGTTCTGCCCGTCGACGATGGCGACGCGCAGTTCTTCTGCCTGCGTCGCGTTGATCAGCATGCGCTTCATTGTTGCGTTCCTCGCGCGCTCTACCGCGCGGAACGCCATGGCGTTTCGCTATCTGGGAACTGAGGCCACGCCGTCGCGATCGTCGGCCGCATCGAATGCGGGCCGCCCGCGCGCCGGCGAGCCTCCACTACCAGCGCTACATCACCACGGCACGCCGCGGGAGCGCTTCTTACCTATGCAAAAACTATCGGGGCCGGCGACGCGAACGTCGCTCGGGGCGGGCGGCGGCAGCTTCGAGCCGGCTCTTCGTTGAGAGGCCTTGGCGCCGCACGGTTGTTCATCGCGACGGTTTGACCCATCGGGCGAAGGCCGGTTCCGCCGGTCCGTCGCTGCTAACATGGCTACCCCGTGGGCAGTGGTTAGACGCGGACCGGAATCGCGGGAGGGGCTTTCGGCCCCGTACCGGGCCGCACGCTGTTGAGGCGGACGACTGGCACAACTCCCAGCGAAATCAAAACCTTATCTCGCGTCGCGAGTGTAACAGATAACGCTTCGGGATGACCCAGTCAGCAAACTCCACTAATGCCGGTGCCCGCACCGTGCGCGTGCCCGAAGACCGCGATGGCCAGCGGCTCGACAACTTCCTGTTGGGCCAACTCAAAGGTGCGCCCAGGTCCTTGATCTACAAGCTGGTGCGCTCCGGTCAGGTGCGCGTGAACGGGGGGCGGGCCAAGGCCGAGCGCAAACTCGAGGCTGGCGACGAGGTGCGAATCCCGCCGGTTCGTCTCAACGAGGCTGGAGAAAAGCCGACCCCGCCCAAGGGGTTCATGGACGCCCTGGACGCGGCGATCGTGTTTGAGGACGCGCGCCTGCTCGCCCTGAACAAGCCGTCCGGGGTCGCCAGCCACGGCGGCAGCGGGATCAGTTTCGGCGCGATCGAGACCCTGCGCGCCTCGCGTCCGGGCCACACCCTGGAACTGGTGCATCGGCTCGACCGCGACACCTCCGGGCTGCTGATCGTGGCCAAGAAGCGTTCGGCCCTGACGGAAATGCAGGCGCTGATGCGCGAGGACGGCGGCATCGCCAAGCGCTATCTGGCGCTGGTCACCGGGCGCATGCCCGAAGGGGTGATGAGCGTCGACGCGCCGCTGCATATCGGCCTGCGCCAGGGCGGCGAACGCCACGTCCAGGTCCATCGCGAGGGCAAGCCGTCGCTGAGCCATTTCAAGACGTTGGAACGGCGCGGCGGGCAATCCTATTGCGAAGTGCGGATCGAAACCGGCCGCACCCATCAGATCCGCGTGCATGCCCAGCACATCGGCCATCCGGTCGCCGGCGACGACAAGTACGGCGAGGCCGAGGTCAACAAGAAGCTGCGCGACCAGTTCGGCCTGCGCCGCCTGTTCCTGCACGCATCGACCCTGGAGTTCGCGCTCGACGGCGGGCGCGAGCCGTATTCGCTCAATGCGCCGCTGGCGCCGGAGCTGGTCGAGGTGTTGGACCGGTTGGGGTAAGCCGCAATCGGGCGACCGCTATCTGATCGAGAAGCGGTTGCGCGAACGGCTTTGGCCATCGACGAAAATCTCCAGCAGATACTCGCCCTGGGCCAGGGGCGGCGCCTGTTGCAGAACGAATTCGCTGCTCTGGCGCGACCCGGAGGCCGAAAGGTCGCGCGTCTGCTCCTGCACAGTGCTGATCGCGACGCCGTCGCGGACACGTTTCCAGCTCGCCTGCAAGCGGGTGGGAACGAAGGCGTATTGGGAGACGATCGCTTCGATGCGATCGCCGGCAGCGAAGACGCGCGGCGCGGCGTCTTCGCCGGCCTGCGGCATCGCCGCCTGGCCGGCCTCGATCGGCTTGCGCAAATCGACGCTGAGCGCGCAGTACGCGGGCGGCTGCGCCGGCTCGATGAAATCGAACGGCAGGCGGACCATCGAGGCAATCGCGACGCCGTTGTAGATCTCCGGATTGAACAAGGTCAGTTCGCCCGCTTCGACCGCGGCGCGATCGAGCTCGCGATGGCGGCTACTTATTTCGACCAGGGCCTTGGTCACGCGGCCGTTTTCGTCGACCTTGAGCACCAGGGTCGTGCTGCCGTTTTTACCGGCGCAGGCGGCATCGCGCGGAAACTGCGGGGTGAACTTCTGGCGCAGGGTCGGATCGCGCTGCGGCTTGCTCGGGTCCCGCGGCGGCCGGGGCGTGGGCGCGACCCAGTTCGGTTCGTCCGGCGGAGGCGGCGGAGGCGGTATGACCGAAGGGTCGCTGGCGACCGCGTTGGTGGCCAAAGTTAAGTACAGGGCGAGCAAGCCGGCAACCGCGCCTTTCGATCGTCGCGCCTTAGCCGGCAGCATTGATGCGGACCCGGCCGTGGTCACGGCTTCTGACATCGCCTGTTCCGCTTGCAGATTCCCTTGCACGGTAGTACGTCCCTGATGGTTTGGATGGGGCGTGAGCACACGCGCGCAAGACCGCCGCGTGGCTGATGTCATCGTGACTGAGTGTCGCGCTTGTAGCCCTCTCAGGCCGGCCCGCAATGCGCCGGCCGGTCGGCCGGCGGATGGAACGTCACCGGCACCTGGATGTCGGTGGCGACCGGCTTGCCGTTGCGGGTGGCCGCTTCGAAACGCCAGCGCTGCACGGCCTTGACCGCGGCGTCGTCCAACGCCCGGGTCTTGCTGCTGGTCAGCACCGTGGCCTTGGTCGGCTTGCCTTCCGGGCCGACGGTGAGTTGCAGCACGACCTTGCCGCCGATCTGGTCGCAGCCGATCTCGGCCGGATAGTCCGGCGGCGGGGTGTCGACCGCGCGCAGCGGGGTGGACGGAATGATCGGCTGGTCGGCGTCGCGCGGGCCGCAGCCGGCGGCGAGCGCGGCGAGCAGTGCGCTGGCGAGCAGCGCGCCCAGGCGCGGGGAGGCGATGGAAAGCTGGCGAGCAAGCATGGTCATGGCGATCAACCGGTCAGAGCGTCGGCCTTCGCCGCGCAGATGAAGTCGTTTTCGCTCAATCCGCCGACGTCGTGGGTCGAGTAACGCACCACGCAGCGGTCGTAATGGACGCCCAGATCGGGATGATGATCTTCGCGGTTGGCCATGAAGGCCAGCGCGTTCACGAACGCCATGGTCCGATAGTAATCGTCGAAGCGGAAGGTTCGGGTGAGGGCGTGGCCGTCCTCGGCCAGCTCCCAGCCGGGGACTTCCGGCAGCAGTTCGCGCACGCGCGCTTCGGTCAGCCGGTGCTCGCTGCCGCGGCGGGCGATGCAGTGGGCCTGCGAAAGGGGGATCAGATCGTTCATGCGATGACTCCTGGCGGCCTGCAGCGGGCGCGGCGGCGTTGCGTTTGCGCCGGCGCGGCTCCATATGAACGGAATCGTATCGCCGACGGTCGTAGGATGCAGGCACGGCTACGCGCCGCACTGACCCCGCTAGAATAGCCCGATGATCAATATTTCCGAATCCGCGCAAACGCACTTCCGCAAACTGATCGAGCGCGAGGCCCTGCCGGGCCTGGGCGTGCGGCTGTCGGCGGTGCATGCCGGGACTCCGCGCGCCGACGTGCGCCTGGAGTTCGCCGAACCGGCCGATCTGGTCGGCGACGAATGGGCGATCGATTGCGAAGGCTTCACCCTGTGGCTGCACGCCGACAGCGTGAAGTACCTCGACGGCGCCGAAATCGATTACGAGAACAAGGCCACCGGCGGCCAGTTGCAGATCCGCGCGCCCAAGATCAAGGGCGAAGCGCCGGCCGATTCGGCCTCGCTGGTCGAACGCGTGCGCTGGGTGGTCGAGCACGAGGTCAATCCGCAGCTCGCCCAGCACCGCGGCAACGTGTCGGTGCAGGAAGTGACCGCCGACGGCGTGGTCGTGCTGCGCTTCGGCGGCGGCTGCCAGGGCTGCGGCATGGCCGACGTGACCCTCAAGCAGGGCATCGAGACCACCTTGATGACCAAGGTGCCGGGCGTGACCGCGGTGCGCGACGCGACCGACCACGAGACCGGCGACGCGCCGTACATTCCCCGCGACAGCGCGGCCTGACGCCCGGGCGGCGCAGAGCCCATGCCCACCGCCGCATCGCTCATCGAGGCCCTGCAACGCCGGTTGCGGCTGTCGCTGCGCCGCGAGTCGCCCGCGCCGGGTGAATTTCCGCCGGGCTGGCAGCATTGGTTCGACTCGCTGAGCGAACGCGGCGGCGCGGTGGTCGGCGCGACCTCCGAGGCGATGATCGCCACCCTCGCGCAGCGGCCGTTGGCGTCGCCGCCGCGGCGCGCGGCCAACCTCAATCGCTGGCAGGCCTTCGCCACTTTGTGGCGTCAGCAATGGCATCCGCCGGAACGCGAAGACCGTCGCCTGCGCTGGGTGGCCGCCACGTTCTCGGTGCTGTGGCATATCTTCGTCGCCGGCGCGCTGATCTGGCTGATGTACCTGCAGTTCTTCGCCACCCGTCCGCCGCCGCAGGGCGAGGACGTGACGATGATCGAATACATCGGCGACGGCACGCCCAAGGACCCAGGCGGCGGCGCGCAGCAGCCGTCCGATCAGCCGCGGACCGAACCGACGCCGCCGCAACCGCCGTCCACGTCGGCGCCGCCGCAAGCCGCGCAACCGCCGCCGCAGGTCGCGATCAGCGCGCCGCCGACGCCGGAACTGCAGGCCAGCGTGCCCGAGGTGCCGCAACGCGACGTGCCCGAGCCGCAACTGCCGCCGCCGACCGTCGAACAACCGGTGACGGTCAGCAAGGACGTGCCCGATTCGCCGCAGATCTTCGTGCTGCCGCCGACGCGCAAGCGCCTGGACGATACGCCGCGGGTGCCGCAGCTCGAAATCGCGACCCGGCCGGTGCCGACCCAGGACGTGCCGACGCCGGTGCAGCCGCTGTCGCGCGAACTGCCGCAGCCGCAGATCGCCGCGCCGACGGTGAATGCGCGGCCGCGCGAGGTCGCGGTGCGCGAGGTGCCGGCGCCGTTGCCGCAATTGCAGATGCGCGAACTGCCGGCGCAACCGCTGCCGGCGCCGCAGGTGCGCAGCGCCACCCCGCAGGTGCGGATCGCCGAAATTCCCGCGCCGTCGGCATCGGCCACGCCGGCACCGGCCAGTTCGCCGTCGCCCACCGCGACGACGCCATCGACTGCGAGTTCGACGGCGCCGTCGCCGAATGCCGCCGCCGCGAACTCCAGCACCGCGGCGGCGACGCCGAGCGCCACGCCCAGCGCCAGTTCCAGCACCACGCCTTCGCGCACCCCGGCCGCGACCGCCGGCGCCGGGCCGAAACCCACGCCCGCGCCGGGCACCTGGTCGAACCTGAAGACCGACGACGATTGGGGCGGCTCCAACCGCAACCGTCCGGGCGCGCAACGCGGCGACACGCCAGGCCTGTACAACAGCGACGGCAGCCCGCGCATCGCCGACGCCCCGGGTTCGGCCTCGCCGGGCCGGCCGCCGGGCACGATCACCGCCGAGATCAAGGACCTCGACCGCGCCGGCACCTGGCTGCGGCGCAAGCCCACCGACTACGAAGCGACCGCGCTCGACAAATACTGGCGGCCGAACGAAACCCTGCTGGCCGAGTGGGTGCGGCGCAGCGTGCAGACGGTGATGATTCCGATCCCCGGCACCAGCAAGCGCATCCAGTGTTCGGTGGTGCTGCTGATGGCCGGCGGCGGTTGCGGCATCGACGATCCCAACCTCAACGATCAACCGGCCGAGGCGAGGCCGCCGCCGGATATCCCGTTCAAGCCGCACCTGCAGGAAAACAACGGCAGCGTCAGGCCGCCGCCGGGTGGGTGAGGGGTTGAGCTTGGGGGGCGGTCAGGAGTGCGCCGCTGAAGTCGGAGCCTTGAGTTTCGAGTGGGTCGTTACTTCTGCGTGTTTGGTGTTAGGCGATCGAACTGCGTTTGCTTGGTGTTCCCGCGTCTGCGTGCTTGCTTGTGAATCGACCGAGCCGGATTCGCTCGTCATTCCTGCGTCCGATTACTTGTGGGTGAGTCGATCGAACCGCTTTTGCTCGTCATTCCCGCGAACGCGGGAATCCAGTGGCTTTAGCGCGGGGTCTTGTGAGCGGCGTCGTTTCCGTGGCTTCGTCAAAGTCACTGGATTCCCGCCTTCGCGGGAATGACGGTAGGAGGGGGCGCGGCAAGTGAAAGAATGCTGTGACGATGCGGCCGCAGACTGCAATCCACCTGTCGATCGAACCGCTTTTGCTCGTCATTCCCGCGGAGGCGGGAATCCAGTAGCTTTAGCGCGGGGTTTTGCGAGCGACGTTGTTTCCGTGGCTTCGTCAAAGTCACTGGATGTTCGGCTTCGCCGAAGTAAAGCAGAGCCCGCCTTCGCGGGAATGACGGTAGGAGGGGCGCGGCAAGTGAAAGAATGCTGTGACGATGCGGCCGCAGACTGCAATCCACCTGTCGATAGAACCGCTTTTGCTCGTCATTCCCGCGAAGGCGGGAATCCAGTGGCTTTAGCGCGGGTTTTTGCGAGCGACGTTGTTTCCGTGGCTTCGTCAAAGTCACTGGATTCCCGCGTTCGCGGGAATGACGGTAGGAGAGGGCGCGGCAAGTGAAAGAATGCTGTGACGATGAGGCCGCAGACTGCAATCCACCTGTCGATCGAACCGCCTTTGCTCGTCATTCCCGCGAACGCGGGAATCCAGTGGCTTTAGCGCGGGTCTTGCGAGCGGCGTCGTCTCCGTTGCTCCGTCAAAGTCGCTGGATGTTCGGCCTCGCCGAAATACAGCAGCGCCCGCGTTCGCGGGAATGACGGTAGGAAGGGACGCAGTCAACGGATGATTCGATGGCATCGATGGCGGGGCGTCGATGTATGCCGTTGCGATACCTGTAGATCGAGTTGTCTGGCCCAGAGATCGACATGCAAGCGGCTCCATTCGACAACCGCACAATCAAAAAAACGGCCCGCAATGCGGGCCGTTTTTTGTAGCGTGATCCGAACGCGCGAGCCAGCCCGCGCCCCCGATCCGCCGATCGATCAATGCACGCCGTGCAGATCGCGCAGCTTGTCGCTCTGCAGCGAACCGAAATAGGCGGTCACGTCGGCGATCTGCTGGTCGGTCAGGTCCTTGGCCTGCAACGACATCAGCGCGTGCGCGCGGTCGCCGTCGCGGTACATCTGCAGCGAGTGCGCCAGATAGTCGTGGTACTGGCCGGCCAGGCGCGGCGTCACCGGATCGATCGGGAGCTTGCTGTCGCTGTTGGTGCCATGGCACTCCACGCAGGCCTGATTGGTCGGCGGGCGCTTGGTGTTGGCGAATTTCTCGCCCGCGGCGATGTTGCCGGCCGGCAGACCCGAGGACGACTGGGTGTGGCCTTCGTTGCGGTCGGCCGAGGAATGGCCGGCGGGCACTTCGCCGCTGGAGCACGCGGCCAGGGCCAGGGCGAGCGAGGCGATGGCGAGGCCGCGCTTGAAGAAGCTGGGATTCGTCATGGGGCGGCTCACTTGGCGCTGGAAAGGAAGGCGGCGATGTCGGCGATGTCCTGGTCAGAGAAGCTCTGCGCCTGGGCCTGCATCGTGGGGTGCTTGCGCGTGCCCTTCTTGTATTCGGTCAGCGCGCTGACCAGGTACTCGGGCGACTGGCCGACGATCTTGGGAACGTGATAGTTCGGGTAGGCGTTCTTGTAACCGGTCACGCCGTGGCAGCCCTGACAGGTGTAGGTGAGCTGGCGGCCGGTTTCGGCGTTGCCCTTGGAAGACGGCGCGGCGGCCGGGGCGGCGGCCGGAGCCGTCGGAGTGGGGGCCGGCGCCTTGGCGGGTTCCTGGGGCTGAGCATGTGCGCTCAGGGCGGCCAGGGTCAGGGCAAAGCAGGCGGCGATCGTCAGCGGTCGCATCATGTCGTAGTCCGCAATCTCGAATGGCTAGCGAAAGGTGGTGGCTGGCTCTGCGGGGCCGGAGCCGCGCACAAGCCGCCGAGTATAGCTGGCGACGCGACTGCAACGAAGCCGTCCTTGAGCGCATCCATACTTGGCGCCGATTCCGGAACATTCCGGGCCCGGCGTGGATTTGCGCTGCAAGGCACGGCGGCGCGCGCGACGGAGGTCGCCCGCGCGCACCGTGCCTCAGAATAAATCCATGGCTCCAGTCATCATGACCTTCGGCGGATGTTGGCTTTGGGGGCTGGTGATATACCTATATACAACACCGGCATACGACCGGAAACCGACGAAAAAACTTTAGTAGCTTGGGGTCGTCTCGAATGCGTCAACTCACCAATAACCGCAAGGGCGGTCCGGCAGTGCGCGGCACGGTGGCGATCGCCGCCCTGGCCCTGGCCTGCGTCATGGGACTGTCGGCCTGCAAGGGCGGAGCGGGCGCCGCCGAGGCGCAGGCCAAGGAGGCCAAGGACAAGGCGTCGGAAGCGGTGCCGGTCGAGGTCGCCGCGGCCAGCCGCCGCGCGATCGCGGCCAGTTATACCGGTACCGCGCCGCTGGAAGCGCGCGCCGAATCGCAGGTGGTCGCCAAGACCTCCGGCGTCGCCCTCGACGTGATGGTCGAGGAAGGCCAGTTGGTCAAGGCCGGGCAGGTGCTGGTGCGGCTCGACTCGGCCCGCGCCGAGCAGCAGGCCGCGCAGACCAACGCGACCATGCGCAAGCTCGAGGCCAACTACGCGCGCGCCCGGCAGATGGCCGAGCAGCGCCTGCTCAGCGCCAACGACGCCGACCAGTTGCGCTACGACCTGGAAAGCGCGCGCGCGGCCAACCGCATGGCCAGCCTGGAACTGTCCTACGCCAAGGTCGAAGCGCCGATTTCCGGCGTGGTCGCCTCGCGTTCGATCAAGACCGGCAACTTCGTCCAGATCAATTCGCCGATCATCCGCATCGTCGACACCTCGCAGCTCGAGGCCACCCTCAACGTCCCCGAACGCGAGCTGGCGACCTTGAAGGCCGGCCTGCCGGTGCAGATGCTGGTCGACGCGATGCCCGGCAAGACCTTCACCGGCAAGGTCGACCGGGTCGCCCCGGTGGTCGATTCGGGCAGCGGCACCTTCCGGGTGATCTGCAGCTTCGAAGGCGGCGGGGTGTTGCAGCCGGGCATGTTCGGCCGCCTGCGCATCGATTACGACAACCGCGCCGACGCGCTGGTGGTGCCGCGCGCGGCGCTGCTCGACGACGAAGGCGATCCGGCGGTGTTCGTGGTGCGCGGCAAGAAGGTCGCGCGGGTGCCGGTCAAGCTGGGTTACCTCGACGGCGCCTGGGCCGAGGTGCGCGACGGCATCAAGCTTGGCGATCAGGTCGTGGTGGCCGGCAAGACCGCGCTGCGCGAAGGCACCGAAGTGTTGCCGATCAATGCCGCCAAGCCCAAGGAAGTGGCCGCCGCCGCGAGCGCGACCGCTCCGCTGAAGCAGTAAACCGGCGATCACGCCCCCGACGCGGCCGTGCCGGCCGCGTCCTTCGCACTACCTATTTGAACGTGGGGACTGACTGTGGCTCAGCTTCCGGACACGACGTCCTTTAACCTGGTGGAGTTTTCCACCCGTCGCCGCGTGACCGTGGCGATGGTGACGATCACCTTCCTGCTGTTCGGCGTGATCGCGCTCAACAGCCTGAAGGTCAATCTGCTGCCCGATCTGAGTTATCCGACCCTGACCGTGCGTACCGAGTACGCCGGCGCGGCGCCGACCGAGATCGAGACCTTGATCTCCGAGCCGCTGGAAGAAGCGGTCGGCGTGGTCAAGGGCCTGCGCAAGCTCAAGTCGGTGTCGCGCACCGGCCAGAGCGACGTGGTGCTCGAGTTCGCCTGGGGCACCGACATGGACCAGGCCAGCCTGGAGGTGCGCGACAAGATGGAGATCGTGCAGCTGCCGCTGGAAGCCAAGAAGCCGGTGCTGCTGCGTTTCAATCCCTCGACCGAGCCGATCCTGCGCATCGCGCTGTCGACCAAGGGCGGCGACAAGGCCAGCGACACCGAGGCGATCCGTCAGCTGACCGCGCTGCGCCGTTACGCCGACGACGATCTGAAGAAGAAGCTCGAACCGGTCGACGGCGTCGCCGCGGTCAAGGTCGGCGGCGGTCTGGAGGACGAGATCCAGGTCGACATCGATCAGCAGAAGCTCGCCCAGCTCAATCTGCCGATCGACACGGTGATCCAGCGGCTCAAGGCCGAGAACATCAACGTCTCCGGCGGCCGCCTGGAAGAGGGCGCGCAGCGGTACTTGGTGCGCACGGTCAACGAATTCGCCAGCGTGCCGGAAATCCGCGAGATGCTGGTGACCACGCAGAAGGTCGGCGGCAACGCCGCGGCCGACGCGGCGGCGGAAATGGCGCGGGTGGCCGCGGCCTCGGGTTCGGCCGACGCGATGGCGGCGGCGGCGTCGGTGCAGAGCGCGAACTCGGGCGATCAATCCACCGCGGCCGGCGGCAAGCCGGTGCGGCTGAAGGACATCGCCGAGATCCGCCAGGGCTACAAGGAACGCGAAGCGGTGATCCGCCTGGCCGGCGTGGAAGCGGTGGAACTGGCCATCTACAAGGAAGGCGACGCCAATACCGTGTCCACCGCCGATGCGATCCAGGCGCGGCTGGCGCAGATCAAGGCGCAGATTCCGCCGGACGTGGAACTGACCACGATCGACGACCAATCGCAGTTCATCCGCCACGCCATCGCCGACGTCAAGAAAGACGCGGTGATCGGCGCGTTCCTCGCGGTCCTGATCATCTTCCTGTTCCTGCGCGACGGCTGGAGCACGTTCGTGATCGGCCTGTCGCTGCCGGTGTCGATCATCGCCACGTTCTTCTTCATGGACCGTCTGGGCCTGAGCTTGAACGTGATGTCGCTGGGCGGCCTGGCCTTGGCCACCGGCCTGGTGGTGGACGATTCGATCGTGGTGCTGGAATCGATCGCCAAGGCGCGCGAGCGCGGCCTGGGCATTCTCGAGGCGGCCGTGGTCGGCACCCGCGAGGTCAGCATGGCGGTGGTCGCCTCGACCCTGACCACCATCGCGGTGTTCCTGCCGCTGGTGTTCGTCGAGGGCATTGCCGGTCAGCTGTTCCGCGACCAGGCGCTGACGGTGGCGTTGGCGATCGGCATTTCGCTGATCGTGTCGATGACCCTGATCCCGATGCTGAGCGCGCTGCGCGGCCGGCCGGCGCTGGGCTTCCAGGAGGAAGCGCCGCATCCGCGCTGGCAGCCGCGCAATCGTCTGCTGAAGATCGTGGCGTGGCCGTTGTATGCGATCGCCGCGGCGGTGCGTTGGACTTTCTTCGGCATCGCCTGGGTGGTGGTGCGCGCGTGGCGCGGCATCGGCGCGGTGGTCGGCCCGGTCATGGGCAAGGCCAGCGATCTGGCGATGGCGCCGTACGAGCGCGCCGAACGCGGCTATCTGAAGCTGCTGCCGGCGGCGATGGGCCATCGCGTGCTGGTGCTCGGCCTGGCCGGCGCGGCGTTCGTGGCGACCCTGGCGGCGGTGCCGCTGCTGGGCGCCGACCTGATCCCGCAGCTGGCGCAGGACCGCTTCGACATGACGGTCAAGCTGCCGCCGGGCACGCCGCTGCGCGAAACCGACAAGCTGGTGCGCGAGATCCAGCAAAAGCACGCCAAGGACCCGGGCATCCACGCCTGGTTCGGGGTCAGCGGCAGCGGCACGCGTCTGGACGCCAATCCGACCGAGAGCGGCGAGAACATCGGCAAGATCACTGTGGTGATGGCCGACGGCGGCAGCAAGGAAGTCGAAGCGGCCGAAACCGAAAAACTGCGCGAGACCATGCAGGCGCATCCCGGCGCCCAGGTCGACTTCGCCCGTCCGCAGCTTTTCAGCTTCTCCACGCCGCTGGAAATCGAATTGCGCGGGCAGGACCTGGACACCATCCAGCGCGCCGGCCAGAAGATGGCGGCGATGCTGCGCGCGAATCCGCATTTCGCCGACGTCAAATCGACCGTGGAGCAGGGCTTCCCCGAGATCCAGATCCGCTTCGACCAGGACCGCGCCGGCGCGCTCGGCCTGGCCACCCGCGACATCGCCGATATCGTGGTCAAGAAGGTGCGCGGCGACGTCGCCACCCGCTACAGCTTCCGCGACCGCAAGATCGACGTGCTGGTGCGCGCGCGCGAATCCGATCGCGCTTCGATCGAGAACATCCGCCGTTTGATCGTCAATCCCAACAGCAGCCGTCCGGTCACGCTGGAGTCGGTGGCCGACGTGGTCGCCACCAGCGGCCCCAGCGAAATCCACCGCGCCGATCAGGTGCGCGTGGCGATCGTGTCGTCGAATCTGCGCGACATCGATCTGGCCGGCGCGGTCGCCGAGGTCGAGAAGATGGTGCGCGAGCAGCCGTTGAGCCCGGAGGTGCGCATGCACATCGGCGGTCAGGGCGAGGAGCTGCAGCAGTCGATCAACTCATTGCTGTTCGCGTTCGGTCTGGCGATCTTCCTGGTGTACCTGGTGATGGCCTCGCAGTTCGAATCGCTGCTGCATCCGTTCGTGATCCTGTTCACCATTCCGCTGGCCCTGGTCGGCGCGGTGTTGGCGCTGCTGCTGACCCGTTCGCCGGTGTCGGTGGTGGTGTTCATCGGCTTGATCCTGCTGGTGGGCCTGGTGGTCAAGAACGCGATCATCCTGATCGACAAGGTCAACCAACTGCGCGAGCACGGCACGCCCAAGCGCGAGGCCCTGATCGAGGGCGCGCGTTCGCGCCTGCGCCCGATCATCATGACCACGCTGTGCACCCTGTTCGGCTTCCTGCCGCTGGCGATCGCGACCGGCGAGGGCGCCGAAGTGCGCTCGCCGATGGCGATCACGGTGATCGGCGGCCTGCTGGTGTCGACGCTGCTGACCTTGGTGGTGATCCCGGTGGTCTACGATCTGCTCGACCGCCGCGGCGACGAGTACTACCGCAACCGCGTGCGCAAGGCCGAACGCGAGGCGCGCGTGGCCGCCGACAAGATCGGCCACGACAACGATCCGCTGGCGGAGACGCACTGACATGAGCAGCGTTGCCGAGATCAGCATCAAGCGGCCGATCACGACCATCATGCTGTTCGTGTCGATGTTCGTGATCGGCCTGATCGCGGCGGTGCGGCTGCCGCTGGAGTCGTTGCCGGACATCACCGCGCCGTTCCTGCTGGTGCAGTTGCCCTACGACGGCTCCACGCCGGAAGAGGTCGAACGCACCATCCTGCGCCCGGCCGAAGAAGCGTTGGCGACGATGACCGGGATCAAGAGCATGCGCGGCAGCGCCAGCTCGGACTCGGCCACCATCCAGATGGAGTTCAAGGACTGGGACCGCGACATCGCCATCGCGGCCTCGGAGGCGCGCGAGCGCATCGACGCGATCGTCGACGATCTGCCCGAGGGCTTCCAGCGCTACTTCGTGTTCAAGTGGTCCAGCGGCGATCAGGCGATCCTGCAGGTGCGCCTGGCCGGCGACATGGATCTCAGCCGCGAGTACGACCTGATCGACCGCGAGTTCAAGCGCCGGCTCGAACGCATCCCGGGCGTGGCCAAGGTCGAGATCGGCGGCGCGGCGCCGAGCGAGGTCGAGATCGCGATCCTGCCCGACCGCATGGTCGCGCACGGGGTGGATCTCAACACCCTGACCAAGAGCCTGCAGGCGCTGAATTTCTCGATTTCCGCCGGCGAAATCGAGGACGGCGGGCGCCGTCTGCGGGTCCAGCCGATCGGTCAGGTGGCCGATCTGGAGCAGTTCCGCAATCTCGTCATCAACACCAACGGCCTGAAGCTCGGCGCGATCGCGGACGTGCGCCTCAAGCCCGCGCGCCTGGAAACCGGCCGGCGCCTGGACGGCCGTCCGGCGATCGGCCTGGACATCTACAAGGAGCGCAGCGCCAATCTGGTGGAGGTGGCGAAGCTGGCGCTGGCCGAGGTCGAGGCGATCCGCGCCCAGCCCGCGCTGAGCAACATCGAAATCAAGGTGGTGCAGAACCAGGGCGAGGACGTGACCAGTTCGCTGCTGGAACTGGCCGAGGCCGGCGCGATCGGCCTGCTGCTGTCGGTGGCGGTGCTGTTCTTCTTCCTGCGCCATTGGCCGTCGACCTTGATGGTGACCCTGGCGATTCCGATCTGTTTCGTGATGACGCTCGGGCTGATGCATTTCGTCGGCGTCACCCTCAACGTGCTGTCGCTGATGGGCCTGCTGCTCGCGGTCGGCATGCTGGTCGACAACGCGGTGGTGGTGGTCGAAAGCATCTATCAGGAACGCGAGAAGATGCCCGATCAGCCGCAGCTGGCGTCGATCCTGGGCACCCGCCACGTCGCCATCGCCTTGTCGGCGGGCACCCTGTGCCACTGCATCGTGTTCCTGCCGAACCTGATCGGCGAGACCAACGACATCAGCATCTTCATGTCGCAGATCGCGATCACCATCTCGGTGTCGCTGCTGGCCTCGTGGCTGGTCGCGGTCAGCCTGATCCCGATGATCTCCGCGCGCCTGAAGACGCCGCCGGCGGTCAACACCACCACCGGCCTGATCCCGCGGCTGCAGCGCGTGTATGCGCGCTTCCTGCGCTGGACCCTGGAGCATCGCGGCCTGAGCGTGCTCGGCATCGTCCTGGTGGTGGCGGTCAGCCTGGTGCCGATGACCCAGACCAAGTTCGACATGTTCGGCAACGAGGGCGGCAAGGAGGCGTTCATCCAGTACCACTGGAAGGGCAGCTACACCCGCGAGCAGATGTCGATGGAAATCCTCAAGACCGAGCGTTTCCTCGAGGAGCACCGCAAGCAGTACCACATCAAGCAGATCTATTCGTTCTTCAGCGAGCAGGGCAGCGAGGCCGGCACCCGCCTGCAGTTCCACGAGAACGAGGTCAAGAACACCAAGCCGGTGGTCGACGCGATCGCCAAGGCGATGCCGAAATCGGCCAAGGCCGAGATCAGCATGGGCCAGGACGAGGGCAGCGCCCAGAGCGGCGGCAACAACGTGCAGGTGCAATTGGTCGGCGACTCCACCGAAACCCTGAGCGAATTGGCCAACGACATCGTGCCGATGCTCGCGCGCCGGCCCGAACTGCGCGACGTGCGCGTGGACGTGGGCGACCGCAATACCGAGCTCAACGTGAAGGTGGATCGCGAGCGCGCGGCGTCGTTCGGTTTCAGCGTCGAGGAAGTCTCGCGCTTCGTCGGCCTGTCGCTGCGCGGCGCCCAGTTGCGCGATTTCCAGCGCGGCGATACCGAGGTGCCGGTGTGGGCGCGTTTCGCCGGCGCTGAGAGCTACGGCATCGAGAATCTGGCCGAGTTCACCGTGCGTTCCAGCGACGGCCGCAGCGTGCCCTTGCTGGCCATGGTCGACGTCAACGTGCGCCCGACCGCGAGCCAGATCAATCGCAACAACCGCCAGACCACGCTGACCGTGCTGGCCAGCCTCAACGGCAAGGCGACCACGCCCGATGCGCGCAAGGCGATGGAGGAAACGCTCAAGAAGGTGTCGTTCCCGGCCGGTTACAGCTACAGCTTCGACGGCAGTTCGTTCGAGCGCGACGACGACGCCGGCAAGCAGATGATGATCAATCTGGTGCTGGCGCTGGTGATGATCTACGTGGTGATGGCGGCGGTGTTCGAATCGCTGCTGTTCCCGGCGGCGATCATGAGTTGCGTGGTGTTCTCGATCTTCGGCGTGTTCTGGCTGTTCTGGCTGACCGGCAGCTCGTTCACGGTGATGGCCTTCATCGGCATCCTGGTGCTGATGGGCGTGGTGGTGAACAACGGCATCGTCATGGTCGAGCACATCAACAACCTGCGCAGGCGCGGCATGTCGCGCAACGAGGCCTTGGTCGAGGGCAGCCGCGAGCGTCTGCGCCCGATCATGATGACCATGGGCACCGCGATCCTGGCGATGGTGCCGATTTCGCTGAGCGATACCGTGGTGCTGGGCGGCCTGGCGTACTCGCCGATGGCGCGTGCGGTGGCCGGCGGCCTGGCGTTCTCGACCGTGGTCAGCCTGCTGTTCCTGCCGACGATCTACGGCATCCTCGACGATATGCGCGCCGGCACCTCGGCCCTGGTGCGGCGCGCGCGCGGTGCGCGCGCGGCCGGCGGCGGCATGGCCGAAGCGGCCGGCTGAGCGTCGCGGGTCAGCGGCTCGGCAACAGGCCGTTGATCACGCGCGCGATCCGCGCGGCGTCGGCGTCGACCAGCAACTGGTCTTCGACCAGGACGCTGGGCGTGTATGCGGCGAAGGCGCGCGTGCGGGCGTCGATCGACGCTTGTTCGCGCTTGAGTTCGGCGCTGTCGAGCTGCGTCAGCAGCGCGGACGGCAGACCGATCTGGCGTGCTATATCGGCGAGCACGGCGTCTTGTTCGATGTCCTGCTTCAGATCGAAACGGGCGCGATACAGCGCGTCGCGCGCGGCGGGCCCCAGGCCCGCGCGCTTGGCGAGCAGGAACAGGCGCTCGGGACGGCCCGAGCCCGAGCGCGGCGTCATCGCGGTCTGCTCGATGCTCAAACGCTCGCCGTACTTCGCCGCGAGCGTATCCAGGCTGGGTTGGAAACGCTTGCAGGCGGGGCAGTGGAAACTGATCGCGACCTCGATCCGCACCTTCTGCAACGAATGCGGTCGCAGCCGCGACACCACCGCGTAGTCGCCATCGATCTGGGCGACGCCGGTGGGAGGTTGCGGCCCGCAGGCGACCAGCGCGGCGAGCGCCACGCCGAGACCCGTCAGCCGCGCCCATCGAACGGAACGAAACGGCCCGCGGCGGAGTGTGTTTGCTGGGTTCAAGATCCGGTCCCGTGGGTTGCGTCGCCTGCGCGGCGGGACGCGATCGCGTCCGCTGATCCGCATTGCCGCGTTGCCGCGTCGGAAGCGGGATCGGCGCGTGGCCGGTCCCGCTCTGTCGTCTTATCCGGCGTGTTACCGGTGAATTACTGGATGCAGTTGCCGCCGAAGTATTCGTAGATCGGGAAGTACTCGCATACCCAGGCCGGCGCGAACTCCAGGCGTTCGTCGAGTTCTTCCAGCTTCAGTTCGTTGCTGTCGATCGGTGCGTCCATCTTCGTTCTCCGCTGTGGGCCGCGGCCAACGTGGCCGCGACGGTGGAGCATCGGCCGTCCGTGGGCGGCGTCCGGGTTTCAGGCAACGCCGGCACGGACCGCGTCGGCGATCGTTACTGGGTGCAGTCCAGGCCCCAGAAATCGGTGAACCACTCGGCGTTCTCGCACAGCCACGCCGGGGCGAACTCCAGGCGTTCGTCCAGCGCTTCCAGTTTCAGATCGGTATCCAGATTTTCGTTCATGCTCGGACAGTCCATTTCGAGGCCGCGCTACGGGTAGTGCTCAACCAGGCCGGCGGCGTGACCTGGGGTTGTTCGCGAGCCGGCGCGTCATCGCCAGCAGTCGATAGGCGAGGAAACAAAGCAGTACCAGCGACAGCCAGCGCGAGGGTTGCCGCAGGGTGTCGGACACGATGCCGGTGGCGTAGGAATCGGCGATCGCGCGCAGCAGGCCGGAGGCGTGGCGGAAGGAAACGATCAGGATCGCCACGACGACAGCGGCATTGCAAAGTTGATATGCCAGCCGCAGGCGCGCCTTGCGGCCGGCGGCATCGGCTTGCCTGCATTCGCGCAGCAGTTTGGGGTCGAACTTGCCCAGGCGCGGATCGCGCAGCAGATCGCTCAGCACCCAGTAGCCGTCGGTACGCGCGAACGGCATGAACTGGGTCAGCGCCAGGATCACCGACAGCGCGCCGGCCATCTGCAGCGCCGGATACGCGGCGACCGCGCCGAGCAGCATCAGCGCCGTGGCATAGATCGCCTGGAAATACACGCCGCCGAGATTGACCGCCACCCGCGCGCGCACGCTCAGGCGCCAGGCGCGCGAGACATCGGCGTAGAACACCGGAATCGCGCCGAGATACAGGCCCGCGCCGATCGCGCCGGCGGGTTGGCCGTGCCGGACCAGCGCGCCGGCGTGACCGAACTCGTGGATCGCCGCGCCGAGCAGGATCAGCACGAACGCGGCGATGGACTGATCCAGGCTCAGCCAGGTCGCGGCCAGGCGCTCGCCGAACACCGCGATCGCCAGCACCGGCGCGGCCAAGGCGGCGAGCACGCCGAGCGCGGCCCACGGCAGCACGAAGGCGTGCCGGGCGATGTTCGCGAACGGAGCGACGCGATCGGGCGACAACACCGTGCGGCGGAAAAACAATCGGGGCGGAGCGGCCGGCGACGGCGTCGGCGCGAGCGCGGCGACGCAGCGCGAGGCCTGCGCCAGGAACGCCGCTTCGCCCAGGCGACCGCCCTGGGCGGCATAGCGAGCGTAGGCCTGCGCGCCGTCGGGCGCGTCGCAAAGCGCGCGCACGATCAGCGCGATTTCCTTGCCGGCCACCAAGTGTTTGCCGGCGGCGTTGCCGATCAGGAACTCGCCGTCGGGCCAGGGCTGGATCTGGATGCCTTGCAGCGGCAATCGCGCATCCAGCACGGCGGTTGCCGGCTTGTCGTCGCGGTCGGCGCAAGGCGTCGCCGCGGCCGGCGCGTTGTCGGTGACGATGCTTGCCTTATCCATGGCGTCGTGCGCGTAGCCTGCCGCGGATGGGTCCATCCGGTGCCGAACTATCGGGCGGCGCCAACGCCAAGTCAACGGCGAAAACTGACAGGTCGTCCGCGCGCGCGATCGTTATCGTCGTGGCCGTGCGCGCGATGGCTCAACTGAACCCGGCGCGTGCGCGGCACACTGTCGCGAGCGGCGAGGGCATCGATGGACGATGCGTCGCCGCGATCGCCGCGCCTCAGCCGACCAGCTTGCTGGCGATCCGGAATCCCGCGATCCAAACGCCGATGCCGGTGCCGATGTTGGTCAGCATGAAATTCAACACCACGCGCGCCACCCGGTTGCGGTACCAGCCCTTGAGCGTCTGCGCATCGTCGCGCAAGGCCATGAAGTCGCCGTAAGCGGGCTTGCGCTGATGCACTTCGACCAGCGCGCTGAGCGCGCCGGTCGGGACGCCGGGACGGAACGGCTTGAGCGGCGCGACCACCGCCGCGGTGATGACGCTGAAGGGATGGCCGCCGGCCAGCAGGCAGCCCAACGCGGCCAGGCCGCCGGTGTACAGCACCCACTGCAGCAACAGGTCCGCGCCCATCGCCACGCCGCCTTTCCAGAAACCCCAGGCGATGCCGGCCAGGATCAGGCTGGTGATCACGATCATCACCCACGGCACCTTGCTCTTGGTCGCGACCTGTTCGAGTTCGGTGCGCTGCTCGACCGGATCCTGGGTGTCTTCGCGCAGGTGCTTGGCCAGGCCTTGCAGATGGCCGGCGCCGACCACCGCCAACACTTCGCGCGCGTCGCCGTGGGTCTCGCGCAGGCGCGCGGCCATGTAGCGGTCGCGCTCGGCGATCACGGTTTCGTACAACTGCGGGCTTTCGGCGGCGAATTCGCCGAAGCTCGATTCGAGCATGTCGCCCTGCTTGAGCTTCTCGATCTCTTCCTCGCCGACCTCGTCGGCGGCGAACAGGCCGCTGATCAGGCCGACGCCGAGCTTGGCCCGGCCCCAGAAACCCAGCTTGCTCGACGCGCGCTTGAAGGTCAGGCCGACTTCGCGGTCGATCAGATGCACCGGCAGTTCGCGCTGGCGCGCTTCCAGCACCGCGCGCTTGAGTTCGGCGCCCGGTTCGATGCCGAGCTGCTCGGCGAGCCGGCGCTGGTACGCGGCCAGCGCCAGATTGGCGGCGAACAGCGCGGTCTTGCCCGAGCGGATCACCTGGATCAGGTCGAGCTTGGCCAGCGCGTCGGGGTCGGTCAGCGCCTGCAGGCGCTGCGCGTCGAGTTCGACCGCGACCGCATCAAAGCGGCCGCTGCTGACCGCATCGCGGACCGCGTCGACGCTGGCCTGCGACACGTGCGCGGTGCCCAGCAGGGTGTAGCGGACGCCGTCGCGTTCGACGATGGCGTGCGGTTGGCCGTGCAGGCCGTCGTTCAGCGGTTCATTCATTCGGATGGGGGCTTCTGGCTCGCGCGGCGAGGTGCTGTGCCGGAGCACAGAAAGGCCCGCAGCATAGAGGTCGGGCAGGGGTGCCGGCAAACCCGCGACGGCGGTCCGGGAATACGTAATCGGTGTGGCGCGCGGCCGGCGGTCCGGGCGGCGTAGCGGCGAATGCAGCGCCGCGGTCGCAGCGCACCCGCGGCGATGCGCCGCGTCGGCGGTATCCGGCGAACGAGCGTCAGGCCGACGCCGCCACCGGCCGGTTGCGACCTACGCCCCCGCACCCGCGATCGGCTATAGACCGCAAAGCGAACGGCCTGGCCGAAGCCGGAGGGGTGGAGCCCCGGCCAGACCGATCGCAAGTTGCCCCGGCTCCTACTCGTTACTCACTCCTCTCCACTCGTTCCTGATCGCCCGCCTCAAGCGAACCCATAAGGCAGATTCTCACTGGACACCACCTTGTCGCCGACCTGCTCGCCATGCAGAAACCGCAGCGCCGCGACGATCACGCCGCCGTCGTCGGCGATGCGGTTATGCCCCAGGCCCTGAGTGCTGAGCAGGCGCGAATCGGGCCAGTAGCGGGCATAGCGTTCGCCCTCGGCCCAGGGCACCTCGCGATCGTCCAGGTCGTGCACGATCAGCGCCGGGCGGGCGATGGTCGGGGCGTTGCGATGCGCCTGCTGCGAATCGAAGCTGATGCCGATGCGGGTTTCGAAATACGCGAACATGCGCCGGCACAGGTCGTCGCCGACCCACAGGAAGCGGGCGAAGCGCTTGACCGCGGCGACCGGGTCGGCGGCCGGCGCGATCAGCACCGCGCGCTCGGCGCGCATGCCGCGCGCCATCGCCAGCAGCGCCGCGGCGCCGCCGAGCGAATGGCCGATCACCGCCGCGGCCGGGCCGTAGTGCTCGCCGACCTGGTGCAGATGGCGGGTGAAGTCGGGCAGGGTGGCCAGGCGCCCGCCGCTGCGGCCGTGACCGGGCTGGTCGAACGCGACCACCGCATAGCCTTCGGCCAACAACTGCGGCAGCCACTTGACCACGCGCGTGCCGTGGCTGGACCAGCCGTGCGCGAACAACACGTACGGCTGACGCTGCGGATCGCCCCAGACATAGGCGGCGATGGCATGACCGTCGATATCGAGCGTTTCTTCGCGCGCATCGAAGGTCGGCGCGGCCAGCGCGCGCCGGCGCGAGGAGGCGAACGGGGTGCAGAACAGATCGGCGGCGCGGCGCATGGTCGCCTCGGGCGCGAACCAGCCGCCGAAAACGAAGCTCAGGCGCAGGCCGTATAGCTTGATTACGTTACGAACGGTCGTGCTAATTTTGGCGATAAGCGGGTACATGACGGACCTCGTCGGGCGCTCAGGCAGTGGGGGAGGGCGCGTAGGAGCGGATCAGGCGCTCGAAGGCGCGCCGGCCGCGTTCGGTGGCGGCGTCGAAACCGAACAGGCCGGCGTCGTGATGGACGATCAGCGCCAGTCCGTAGATTTCGAACGCGAGTTGCTCGGTATCGGTGTCGGCGCCGAGTTCGCCGGTGTCGATGGACAATTGCACGGCCTGGCCCAGGACCTGGCGCCAGCGCTTTTGCTGTTCGACCACCCAGTCGCGCAGCGAGCCGGGCCGGTCGTCGTACTCGCTGACCGCGCCGAGCAGCACGCAGCCACCGTCGGTGTGCCGCGACCAGTCGAACCAGGCATTCACGATGGCGCGCAGGCGCACCAGACCGCGCGCTTGTTGCAGCGCGGGCAGCAGCACGTAAGCGACGAAACGCTGCCCGGCCATGTCGAGCACGGCGAGCTGCAGATCCTCGCGCGAGCCAAAGTGGGCGAACACGCCGCTCTTGGACATGCCGACCGCGGCCGCGAGCGGACCGATCGACAGCCCTTCCAATCCGGCCGAGCAGGCGATGCCGTAGGCCTGCTCGAGGATCGCGTCGCGGGTGGCGGCGCCTTTGTTGGTGGCGGTCAGGGTCGACATGGGATGGAAAATAGCACGTCCGTTCGTTTTATTGTCGCCGTTCGTCGGCCGCGAGGCTGCGGATCGAGTAAAGCGGAGCATCGGCTTGGTGTCGAGAGTGCGCTTTTGACGTGACTGGGCCATCGGTCTTTAGGCGCAGGTGTGCATGCGGGTGTGGGGCGGCAGGTCGGATGGGCGCGCGGCTATGTCGAGGCCGTGGCGGGCGAGCGGTGGAATACCGGGCTCGCGGGTTTGCTCGGCTGGAACGCAGCCTTGGCCCAGTCGCGGTGCGCCGGGGGTTGAGTCCACCAGCCTTGTACGGATGGCTTTCCTGGCGTAGCTCAGGCCTGACGCTTTGGATCGGGCCGGATTGGATGGGGTCGGATCGGGTCGGGGCGGATCGGACCTAAGCCACGAACAGTCAGACGCACGCCTCGAGCCCGCGATCCGTGTCCAGAACGACCCGATTGAGGCCTAGCCCACTGCCACTAGACGACCGGTCTAATGGTCGCTAAGGTAACCGCCATGAACGCCACCCCCGCCACCGCCGACGTCCGCCAGCACATCCTCGATGTCGCCCATCCCTTGCTGCTGCGCAAGGGCTTCACCGCGGTCGGCCTGGCCGAGATCCTGAGCGCGGCGCAGGTGCCGAAGGGCTCGTTCTATCACTACTTCGGCTCCAAGGAAGCCTTCGGCGAGGCCGTGCTCGAAGCCTATTTCGCCGATTACCTGGGGCGGATGGACGAGCTGCTGGCGCAGCCGGGCACGGCGGCGCAGCGGGTGAGCGCTTATTTCCACGACTGGCTGGAATCGCAGACCGGCGACGAAGCGCAGAGCCGCTGCCTGGTGGTCAAGCTCGGCGCCGAGGTCTGCGATCTGTCCGAAAGCATGCGCGCGGCGCTGGCGCGCGGCACCCGCGGGATCGTCGAGCGGCTGGCGCGTTGCATCGAAGCCGGTAGCGCCGACGGTTCGCTGACCGCCCCTCGCGATGCCGACCGGGCCGGCGCCGAGCTTTACCAGAACTGGCTCGGCGCCAGCCTGCTGGCCAAGATCACCCGCGACCGCGCGCCGCTGGACACCGCCATGGCCAGCACCCGGCAGTTGCTGGGACTGGTCGCGACCGCTTGAGGCGGGGGGCGCAGGCCTTCCCGCTTTTTGTTTGCCTGTTTTATAGACGACCGGTCTATTTAAGGTCGTCGCTCACCGGAACCCGCCTTGTCTGCCGTCGTCGCTGCACACCCCGCAGCGATTAATCCGCTCTCCCACTGCAACCGGACCCGATCCCATGCCGCAAAGCGACACCGTCAATCGCCGCTTCCTCCTCGCCGCCCGCCCGCAAGGTGTGCCGACCGCGCAGGACTTCCGCCTCGACCATGCCGACGTGCCGGTGCCGGCCGATGGTCAGGTGCTGTTGCGCACCGAGTACCTGTCGCTCGATCCCTACATGCGCACCCTGATGGAAGAAGGCGGCACCTCGTATGCGCCCGGCGTGACCCTGGGCGCGCCGATGATCGGCGGCACGGTCAGCCGCGTGGTCGCGTCCAGGCATCCGGGCTTCCAGGTCGGCGAACGGGTGCTCGCCAGCGCCGGCTGGCAGGACTACGCGCTGTCCGACGGCACGGATCTGACCGCGCTCGGCGATATGGCGCAGCCCTCGCGCGCGCTGGGCGGCCTCGGCATGCCGGCGTTCACCGCCTATGTCGGCCTGCTCGATATCGGCCAGCCGCGATCGGGCGAGACCGTGGTGGTGGCCGCGGCGACCGGCGCGGTCGGTTCGGTGGTCGGACAGATCGCCAAACTCAAGGGCGCGCGCGTGGTCGGCATCGCCGGCGGCGCCGACAAATGCCGCTACGCGGTCGAGACGCTGGGCTTCGATGTCTGTCTGGATCGCCACGATCCGGACTGGGCCGGACAACTGGCCGCGGCCTGCGCCGACGGCATCGACGTGTATTTCGAGAACGTCGGCGGCGAGGTGTTCGACGCGGTGTTGCCCTTGCTCAACCAGGGCGCGCGCGTGCCGGTGTGCGGGCACATCGCCGACTACAACCGCCAGAACCTGCCGCCCGGCCCGAACCGCCTGCCGCTGCTGATGGCGACGGTGCTGCAACAGCGCATCCGCATGCAGGGCTTCATCATCCTCGACCACTACGCCGACCGCTTCGAAGCCTTCCGCCGCGACATGAGCGAGTGGATCGACGCCGGCCGGGTGATCGTGCGCGAGGACGTGATCGACGGTCTGGAGAACGCGCCGCAGGCGTTCATCGGCCTGCTCGAAGGGCGCAACTTCGGCAAGTTGGTGGTGCGGGTGTCGGAGGCTTGATCCGATAGCGATGAACTGCTCCGGTCGCGAGGATGCGGCCGGAGGTTTTGACAGAAAGTCTTCAGGCCCGGCGCAGTTCGAATCGTCGCGATGCAGCATCGGTGCGATCGCAACGAAACGCGCCGTGGCTGAAGCTCTCGGACGTCAAGCCGCGCTCCCGGCCTTGCGGGCTACTTCAACCCAGGCACATTCTCATCCGGCTCGCCGACATTGCCGTCGCCGAGCGGCAACACCATCTGCACCGTGTCCAGCCAGCGCCCGTGCTTGCGGCCCAGGCCGTGAAACACGCCGGCGAGCCTGAAGCCCAGGCGCTCGTGCAGCGCCACTGAGGCGGCATTGCTGCCGTCGCCGATCACCGCGACCATCTGCCGGAACCCCAGCGCGGTGCAGTCGTCGATCAGCCGCAGCATCAGCGCGCGGCCGATGCCGCGGCCGTGAAACGCCGGTTCGATGTAGACCGAGTTCTCGACCGTCCAGCGATAACCGATGCGGGTGCGGTAACTGGTCGCGTAGGCGTAACCGGCGAAGACGCCATCGCATTCGGCGACCAGATAGGGATAGCCCGCGTCGACGATCGCGCGCCAGCGCCGATGCATCTCGGCGAGATCGGGCACGTCGTATTCGTAGGTCGCCAGATGCTCGCGCACCTCGACCGCGTACAGCGCGTGGATCGCGGCGAGGTCGCTTTCGAGCGCCGGGCGCAGCTGCAACGACGCGGGCGCGGCCGGGCTCAATCGCGATACCGCTTGAGCAGGTCGGCGTAAGCGTCGATGCGGCGGTCGCGCAGGAACGGCCAGATCCGCCGCACGTGTTCGCTGCGGCCCAGATCGACATTGGCCATCACGATCTCGGGCTCGGCGGTCTTAGCCTCGGCCAGGTACTCGCCCTGCGGCCCGAGCACATGGCTCGACCCCCAGAATTGAATGCCCGAGGCGCCGATCGGCGAGGGCTCATGGCCCACCCGATTGACGCTGAGCACCGGCAAACCGTTGGCGACCGCGTGGCCGCGGTGGCTGAGGATCCAGGCCATGCGCTGGCGGTCCTTTTCGTCCTGCTGATCGTCCGGGTCCCAGCCGATCGCGGTCGGGTACAGCAGCAGATCGGCGCCGGCCAGCGCCATCAGCCGCGCGCCTTCCGGATACCACTGGTCCCAGCACACCAGCACGCCGAGGCGGCCGACCGAGGTGTCGATCGGTTCGAAACCGAGGTCGCCCGGGGTGAAGTAGAACTTCTCGTAGAAGCCCGGATCGTCCGGGATATGCATCTTGCGGTACTTGCCGGCGATGGAGCCGTCGGTTTCATAGACCACCGCGGTGTTGTGGTACAGCCCGGCCGCGCGGCGCTCGAACAGCGAGCTGACCAAGACCACGCCGTGCTGCTTGGCCAGCGCGCCCAGGCGCTGCGTGCTCGGGCCCGGGATCGGCTCGGCCAGATCGAATTCGCTCACCGATTCGTGCTGGCAGAAATACGGTCCATTGTGCAGTTCCTGCAGCAGCACCAGCTTGGCGCCTTGCTTGGCGGCTTCGCCGACGCGGCTTTCGATATTGGCCAGATTGGCCTCGCGCGAGCCGTGGTCGCGGTCCTGGATCAGGGCGACGGGGAGGGTGGTGGGCTTCATCGGGGCGGCAGGTCCGGCGTGGGGGCGTGGCTATTGTAGGAAGTCGCGACGGCGGTGCGTGAGCGCATGCGGACGCCGCATGCAGGCAAAGTCCGCGAACCGGCGTGTGCTTGCCGGCCGAGTCGACGTGACGCGGTTTTTCGTGGGCGGGGGTTTTCAGCCCAGACACTCTCAGCCCCGACACTCGAAGCAAGGTCGCTCATGGTCGAGCGTGGCGATCCGCACGAGTCGGGGCTGCAAGCCCCTTCCCGTGCGAAGTTCGAAACTAAGACCTGATGGCCTCAGGCCACCACGCCCCGCGGCAACTGCATGGTCACGCAATGCAGGCTGCCGTTCTGCCAGATCAACGGCCGGCACGGCACGGCGACGATTTCGCGATCCGGGAAGGCCTGCGCCAGCACCGCCTGGGCTTCGCCGTCGCGGGCATCGCCGTAGGCCGGCATCAGCACCGCGCCGTTGACGATCAGGAAGTTGGCGTAACTGGCCGCCAGCCTTCGGTTTTCGTCGATGATCGGCTGCGCCCACGGCAGCGCGAACAAACGATACGGCTGGCCGTCGCGGGTGCGCAGGGCGGCCAGTTCGGCGGCCATGGCCTGCAATTCGTCGTAATGCGAATCCGAAGGATCGTCGCAGCCCTGGTAGACGATGGCGTCGACCGCGGCGAAGCGGGCCAGGGTGTCGATATGGGCGTCGGTGTCGTCGCCCTCCAGATAGCCGTGATCCAGCCACAGCACCCGGTCCTGCTGCAGCCAGGCCGACAGTTTGGCGGTGATCTGCTCGCGGCTGGCGTCGGGGTGGCGCTCGTGCAGGCACTGCCAGGTGCTCAGCAAGGTACCCGCGCCGTCGGTCTCGATGCCGCCGCCTTCCAAAGCGAAATCAATGCTTTGGCGCTCACTGTTCGCGAAGATTCCCTGATCGCTGAGCCGTTCCACCAGCAGATCGTCCTGGCTGGCGTCGAACTTGCCGCCCCAGCCGGTGAAGCGGAAATCGAGCAGGCGGAAGCCGTCGCCGGCTTTCAGCGTGATCGGGCCGGAGTCGCGCAGCCAGGTGTCATCGTAGGGCGCGTCGATGAAACGCACCGCGCCCATGTCGATCCGCGCCGAGGACAGGCGCGCGCGGGCATACGCCTGCACGTCGTCGTCGGCCACGCAGATCAGCACGGGCTGGAAGCGGGTGATGGCCGCGACCAGGGCGATGTAGGTTTCCTCGACCTCGCCCAGGCGATCGGCCCAGTCGGTGTCGGCGTTCGGCCACGCGATCAGGACCGCGGATTGGGGTTCCCACTCCGCGGGGAAGCGCAATGCGTTGTTAGTCATAACCTCAAAGGATAGGCGGTTTCGGCCCGACTTCGTTCGCGTCCGCCTTGTTCGCCACCACGTCGATCACCCGGCTCTTCTCGAAGTACACGGTGAAGGCCGGATACACCCAGCGGTTGATCTGCGGCCACTGCCGCTTCTGGCCGCCGCGCGCCTCCAGGCGCTGGGTCGGCTCGCCGTAGCGGGCCTTGACCTGGTCCATGCCTTGACCGCGCACCGGCAGCAGGGCCTTGCCCTCTTGCTGCACGCGCTCGATCAACAGGGTCTCGGCCGAGGCGGCGCCGGACAGGGCGAGCAGGGCAAGCAGGGGTGCAACGGCAATGCGCAGTTTCATGGCAAATCCACCTCGTCAAAGGACGCGGGATTCTAGGCACAAGGTGACGCTTAACGGCAGCGTGCGGCCGTCACGTTTTTGCGAAGCTGGGGGCGAAAGGGGTGGAAGAACGAAGAAAGCCGCCTCGCGGCGGCTTTCGACTTGAACCCGGTACGGCGGTTGGGCCGTCGGCGATTTTTAGCGCTGACGCGCCTTGAAACGCGGGTTCGACTTGCAAATCACGAAGACCTTGCCGCGGCGGCGGACGACTTTGCAGTCGCGGTGACGGGCCTTCGCCGACTTCAGGGAGGACAGGACCTTCATGACAGACCTCGGCAAAAAATAGGTGAAAGAAACGGGGTGGAAAAGTTAGCCCGCGATTGTACCGGATAAATCTTCGTCCGATCAAGCGCTTGCAGTGAAAAAATTCGCTCGGCGTGGGCGGAGCGGGGCGATAGGGCTCAATTCAAGGGACAATTGCGCCGTCGGGGGAGTTCGGTTGCTCGCCCCGGTCGCGTACCGGAGAGCGGCGCGGCGCCGGAATGCGAGGACCGATCCGCCGGTCGGGGCCGGGCCGGCTCAAGCGCCGGCCGGGCCGAAACCGCTTCCAGCCGCCGCATAATAGGCGTCATGAATAATGCATCCTCCGACAGCACCACCATCCCCGTCCTGACCATCGACGGGCCCTCGGGCTCGGGCAAGGGCACCATCAGCCGGCTGGTCGCCCAGCGCCTGGGCTGGCATTACCTGGATTCCGGCGCCCTGTACCGCGCGGTCGGCGTCGCCGCCGGCTGGGCCGACCTGGACCTGGCCGACCCGGCCGCCCTGGTCCGCTGCGCCTTCGACACCCGCATCGGCTTCCGCGACGACCCGTCCGGCGAGCTGCGGGTGCTGGTCAACGAACAGGACGCCACCGACGAACTGCGCACCGAGACCGCCGGCGCGGCCGCCTCGGCGATCGCCGCGATTCCGGAGGTCCGGGCCGCGCTCAAGGACCGCCAACGCGCATTCAGGCAATCGCCCGGGCTGGTCGCCGACGGGCGGGACATGGGCACGGTGATCTTCCCGGACGCCCCGTTCAAGGTCTTCCTGACCGCCAGCGCCGACGAGCGGGCGGAAAGGCGCTATAAGCAGTTGAAAGACAAAGGGGTTTCAGTTACCTTGGACGGTCTGCTGCGGGAGATTCTGGCCCGCGACGCCCGCGATGCCCAGCGCGCGGTGGCTCCGTTGCGACCGGCCGAAGACGCCGTCCGCATCGATACCACCGGTCTGGGAATCGACACGGTAGTCGAACAGGTGCTGGCTTTGTTGCCTGCGCGCTGAACGGCCATCGGCAACGGCGCGAGCTCATCGTCCGCAGCGGAAGTGCGAAAAAATCTCAGCAACAAAAACCCCGTCGCAATCCTGCGGCGGATCAACCAACAACACATGGTGCGGCTCCATCGCGCCACATAACGGGTGGGTCGACCACGTTCTGCTTGCGTTGCCACGACGGCAACGATGTCAAACGGTGCGGCCCGTGTGTTCAACCGAGATATTCAATCCAATGACCGAATCATTTGCCGAACTGTTCGAAGCCAGCCAGCAATACCTGGCCAAGCTGAAGCCGGGCGCGATCGTCACCGGTACCGTTGTGGAAGTCCGCAGCGACGTGGTGGTGATCAACGCGGGCCTGAAGTCCGAAGGCATCGTGCCGATCGAACAGTTCCGTAACGACGCCGGCGAGATCGACGTTGCCGTGGGCGACGAAGTCAAGGTCGCACTCGACTCGATCGAGAACGGCTTTGGCGAAACCGTGTTGTCGCGCGAGAAGGCCAAGCGCGCGATGGTGTGGGACGAGCTCGAAGAGGCGCTCGAAAAGAACGAGACCATCACCGGCCGCATCAGCGGCAAGGTCAAGGGTGGTTTCACCGTCGACATCAAGGATGTCCGCGGCTTCCTGCCCGGTTCGCTGGTGGACGTGCGCCCGGTGCGCGACTCCGCCTACCTGGAAGGCAAGGAACTCGAGTTCAAGCTGATCAAGCTGGACCGCAAGCGCAATAACATCGTCGTCTCCCGCCGCGCGGTGGTCGAGAGCGAGTACAGCGTCGAGCGCGAACAGCTGATGGAGAAGCTGCAGGAAGGCGCGATCCTCAAGGGCGTGGTCAAGAACCTCACCGATTACGGCGCGTTCGTGGACCTCGGCGGCATCGACGGCCTGCTGCACATCACCGACATGGCGTGGAAGCGCGTGCGTCACCCGTCGGAAGTCGTGGAAGTCGGTCAGGAACTCGACGTCCGCGTGCTCAAGTACGACCGCGAGCGCAACCGCGTCAGCCTCGGCCTCAAGCAGCTGGGCGAGGATCCGTGGGACAACATCGCGCGTCGCTACCCGGCCAACACCCGCGTGTTCGGCAAGGTCAGCAACGTCACCGATTACGGCGCGTTCGTCGAGATCGAGCCGGGCGTCGAAGGCCTGGTCCACGTCTCCGAAATGGATTGGACCAACAAGAACGTCAACCCGTCCAAGATCGTGCAGGTCGGCGATGAGGTTCAGGTCATGGTGCTCGACGTCGATGAAGAGCGTCGTCGTATCTCGCTGGGCATGAAGCAGGTCACCTCGAACCCGTGGGAGACCTTCGCGGCCATCCACAAGAAGGGCGACAAGGTCGAAGGCCAGATCAAGTCGATCACCGACTTCGGCATCTTCATCGGCCTGGACGGCGGCATCGACGGCCTGGTGCACCTGTCGGACATCAGCTGGAACACCACCGGCGAAGACATCGTGCGCAACTTCAAGAAGGGCGACACGCTGGAAGCCGTGGTCCTGGCCGTGGATCCGGAGCGCGAGCGCATCTCGCTCGGCGTGAAGCAGCTCGAGCAGGACCCGATGGGTCAGTACGTCGCCTCCAACGCCAAGGGCTCGATCGTCAAGGGCGTGGTCAAGGAAGTCGACGCCAAGGGCGCCACGATCGAACTGGCCGATGGTATCGAGGGCTACGTCGCCGCGCGCGACATCGCCAAGGAACGCGTCGAAGACGCCTCCACGTACCTCAAGGTCGGCCAGGAAGTCGAAGCCAAGATCATCGGCACCGACCGCAAGGGCCGCAGCATGCAGCTGTCGATCAAGGCGAAGGACGAAGCCGAGCAGCAGGAAGCGCTGTCGGACTACAACCACCGCGCCTCGGAAGCCTCCAGCGGCACCACCAGCCTCGGCGCGTTGCTGCGCGAGCGTCTGGGCGGCAAGTCCGAGTAATCGCAGGCTTTACGTTTCATCGGAATACGGCCGGGATCCGTCCCGGCCGGCGGTATCCGTGTCGCGGTCCGGCCCAGCGCCGGCCGCGATGCGACACCGGGACGGTCCGGCCATGCCGGCCGTCTTCGGTCTTCGGTCTGCGGCAGGGGATCGCGGCGTTCCGCGATGTCGCGGGCACTCTTCAACGACCTTCATAAGGCCAGGCAACACTCCGCATGACCAAGTCCGAGCTCATCGAGATCCTTTCGCAGCGTCAGGCCCATCTCAAGGGCGACGATGTGGATCTGGCGGTGAAGGCATTGCTGGAAATGATGGGCGGCGCCTTGTCGGCCGGCGAGCGGATCGAGATCCGCGGCTTCGGCAGTTTTTCGCTGCATTACCGTCCGCCGCGCCTGGGCCGCAACCCCAAGACCGGCGAATCGGTCGCGCTGCCCGGCAAGCATGTCCCGCATTTCAAGCCCGGCAAGGAATTGCGCGAGCGCGTCAGCGGCGTTACGCCGTTGGACGAGGAAAGCTGAAAGGCCAGGAATGAGTGGCGGCTGCGCCGCCTTGAGGAGTGAGGAACGAGTGGCGTCTTCGCCGCTGGACCGCTCCCGATTCCCTGGTTCATACGTATTGGCCGCACGGGCCGAGGGGCAGGGCAACCACGCTCTGACTCACTCCTCACTCCTCTGAACTCGTTCCTCCCCGGCGCACACACGCATCCGCGCCTCCATCCAGGCCGCACTGGCCGATGGACAGGGCACCGCGCCCTGACTCACTCCTCACTCCTCTGAACTCGTTCCTCCCCCGGCACGCACACGCGTCCGTTAAGCTAGACGCGACAACGCACGAGACCGTGCACGACCGTTGGAACCCTCCCCATGCGCGTGATCCGCCTTCTCATCGCCCTGGTCTGCCTCGCGGCAGGGGCGATTCTCGGCGCCCTCAATCGCCAGATCGTCAGCATCGACCTGGGCGTGGGCTTCATCCCGGCCACTTCGCTCGGCATCGCCCTGATCGTGGCGCTGCTGATCGGCGCGCTGATCGGCGGCCTGGCGATCAGCGCCAGCGTGGTCCTGCCGCTGCGCCGCCGGCTCGCCCGCGCGCAGCGCACCGCGGTGGCGCCGCCCACCATCGCCGGCCCCGAGGTCTGAGCATGGAATTCATCAGCCAGTGGTTCTGGTTCTTCCTGTTGCTGCCGATCGCCGCGGTCAGCGGCTGGGTGGTCGGCCGGCGCGGCGGCGAGCGCCACAGCGACAATCAGGTCAGCCGCCTGTCCACCACTTATTTCCGCGGCCTCAACTACCTGCTCAACGAACAGCCCGACAAGGCGATCGAGATCTTCCTGCATATCGCCGAACTCGATAAGGACACCTTCGAGACCCAGGTCGCGCTCGGCCATCTGTTCCGCCGCCGCGGCGAGGTCGACCGGGCGATCCGGCTGCACCAGGCGCTGGTGCAGCGGCCGGGCCTGAGCGATCAGCAGAAGGTGCAGGCGCTGCTGGCGCTCGGCGAGGACTACATGCGCTCGGGCCTGCTCGACCGCGCCGAAACCGTGTTCAGCGATCTGGTCGCGCTGGACCTGGCGCCGCTGGCGCTGCGCCATCTGATCGGCATCTACCAGTCCGAGCGCGACTGGGACAAGGCGATCGAGAACGCGCGGCGCTATGAAGCGGCGACCGGCGAGCCGATGGGCAAGTTGATCGCCCAGTTCGAGTGCGAATTGGCTGACCGCCACCGCGCCGCCGGCGACAGCGAGGCCGCGCGCGCCGCGATCAAGCGCGCCTACGAGGCCGATGCCAATTCGGTGCGCGCGGGCATGCTCGAGGGCCGGGTCGAGGTCGAGGCCGGCAACGATCCCGCCGCGATCCGCGCGTTCGAGCGGGTCGCCCGCGCCGATCCGGACTACCTGCCCGAAGTGCTGCCGTCCCTGCTCAGCTGCTACGAGCGCGGCGGCGACACCACCGGCGCGCGCGCGTTCCTGGCCGAGATGTGCGAGCACTACCGCGGCATCGCCCCGGTGCTGGCGCTGACCCGGATGGTCGAGGCCGAGGACGGCGTGCCGGCCGCGCGCGCCTACCTGGCGCGGCAGCTCAAGGACCGCCCGTCGGTGCGCGGCGAAGCGGCGCTGATCGATCTGACCATCGCCGAAAACGCCGACCCGCTGGCGACCCTGCACGATCTCAAGCACATCACCGATCAGTTGCTGGTGCGCAATCCGAGCTATCGCTGCAAGAGCTGCGGCTTCGGCGCGCGCAGCCATCACTGGCAATGCCCGAGCTGCAAGGAGTGGGGCACGATCAAGCCGCTGTTGAACTACGCGGTGGTCTGACGCATGTGGCAGTGGATCGCGATCTATGCGGCGCTGGGCGCGGCAGGGACCTGGCTGGCGCGCGTGTACGCATTGCGCAGCAACATGATCGATCAGCCCGGCGAACGCCGCAGTCACAGCGAGGCGACCCCGCGCGGCGGCGGCATCGCCATCGTCGCGGCGGTGTTGATCGCCGCGGTCGCGCTGGGCATCCGTTTCCCCTCGCACGCGCCGGTGGTGTGGGCGTTCGCGCTGGGCCTGCTGATGGTCGCGGCGATCGGCTGGGTCGACGACCACCGGCCGCTGTCGCCGTGGCTGCGGCTGGGCGTGCATGCGCTGGCCGCGGCGGTGTTCGGTTTCGCGATCTGGTCGGTGCTCGGCGACGTCTGGCTGGCGCTGGCCGCGTTCGTGCTCGCGCTCGGCCTGACCAACGTGTGGAATTTCATGGACGGGATCAACGGCCTGGCCGCCTCGCAGGCGGCGCTGGTCGGGTTCGCCCTGGTCGGGGTGGGCGGCACGGTCTGGAACTGGCTGGCGCTGGCCTTGATGGCGGCCTGCCTGGGCTTTCTGCCGTTCAATTTTCCGCGCGCGCGGATCTTCATGGGCGACGTCGGCAGCGGCGCGATCGGCTACGCCGTGGCCGCCCTGACCGTGGTGTCGGCGGGCATGCTGGGGCTGCGATCTGATGGTGAACGAGCGGTCGGCCTGGGCACCGCTTTGGTGATGGTCATGATCCCGCTGGCCGCATTCATGGTCGATTCCTCGCTGACCCTGCTGCGGCGGGTGAGGCGCGGTGAGCGTTGGTGGACCCCGCACACTCAGCACGCTTATCAGGTCTGGGCGAGGCACATCGGGCACACGCGCGTGACCCTTGCCTATGCGGTTTTCACACTGCTGGCCTTACTCTCCATGCGGCTTGTGACCGAAGTCCGAATCGGTTTCATGCTGTGTATGGGGGCCGGATGGTATATATCCGGCGCTTTTTTTTGGTGGCTGATCCAGAAGACCGGAACCCGATCCGACGGTCGGAGCCGCTGACGCATACCCCATCAGCACCCGTAATCATCAGTACCAGTAATCAGGCGAGGCAAGAATGAGCTCATGGCGTGATCGTCTCAAAAGCGGACTGCCCCGATTGGCGGTGGTCGCGCACGATCTCGCGATGGTCTGGCTGGTCTGGCAAGCGCTGCACAAGCTGCGTTTCGGAATCACCGCCACGCCGCCGCCGCTGCCGCTGTGGTCGACCGAAATCGCCCTGGTGCTGCTCGCGCAGGGTCTGGTGTTCTGGCAGGTCGGCCTGTATCGCGGCCTGTGGCGCTTCGCCGGCGTCCCCGATCTTTGGAATATCTTCAAGGCCTGCATGCTCGGCTTGTTCGCGATCGTGCTCGGCCTGTTCCTGTACAACCGCGTCGAACAGGTTCCGCGCACGGTGCTGGTGCTGTATCCGCTGGTGCTGATGGGCATGCTCGGCGCGCCGCGCCTGCTGTACCGCGCCTGGAAGGACAGCCGGATCGACAGCGCCAATGCGGTATCGGTGCGCATCCTGATCCTCGGCGCCGGCCGCGCCGGCGAGGCGCTGGTGCGCGATCTGCGCCGCTTCGGCACTTATCACCCGGTCGGTTTCCTCGACGACGCCGCGCGCCTGCGCGGCAGCAAGGTGCAGGGCGTGCCGGTGCTGGGCCGGGTCGATGACGTCGCCGAAATCGCGCGCGAGACCGCCGCCAAGCTGCTGGTGATCGCGATGCCGTCGGCCGACGCCAACGCGATGCAGCGCATCGTCATGGCCTGCGAACGCACCGGCGTGCCGTTCCGGATGGTGCCGCGCCTGCAGGACGTGCTCGAAGGGCGTTCGCTGCCGGGCGAGTTGAAGGAAGTCGCGATCGAAGACTTGCTCGGCCGCAAGCCGGTGCTGCCGGACTGGAAGGCGATTCGCGGCTGGTTGGGCGCGCGCTCGGTGCTCGTCACCGGCGCCGGCGGTTCGATCGGTTCCGAGCTGTGCCGCCAGTGCGCGCGCCACGGCGCCGGCCGCATCGCCCTGATCGAAATCGACGAACTCGCCCTGGTCACCACCGAGACCGCGCTGCGCCGCGATTTCCCCGACGTCGAATTCATTCCGATCCTCGGCGATTGCGGCGACAAGGCGGTGATCGAATACGCGCTCAAACTGGCCGAGCCCGACGCCGCCTTCCACGCCGCCGCCTACAAGCAGGTGCCGCTGCTGGAAGCGCAGTTGCGCGAAGCCGTGCGCAACAACGTGCTGGCGACCGAAACCGTCGCGCGCGCCTGCCGCGCCGCGGGCGTGGGCACCTTCGTGTTGATCTCCACCGACAAGGCGGTCGATCCGGTCAACGTGCTCGGCGCGACCAAGCGTCTGGCCGAGATGACCTGCACTTCGCTGGCCGATCAGCGCAAGACCCGCTTCGTCACCGTGCGCTTCGGCAACGTGCTCGACTCGGCCGGCAGCGTGGTGCCGCTGTTCCGCGAACAGATCCGCAGCGGCGGGCCGGTCACGGTCACCGATCCGGAAGTCACCCGTTTCTTCATGACCATCCCCGAAGCCTGCCAGTTGATCCTGCAGGCCTCGGCGATCGGCACCCACGAGGCGATCTACACCCTCGACATGGGCGAGCCGGTGCCGATCCGCCTGCTCGCCGAGCAGATGATCCGTCTGGCCGGCAAGCAGCCGGGCCGCGACGTGGCAATCGTCTACACCGGCCTGCGTCCGGGCGAGAAGTTGCACGAGACCTTGTTCCATGCCGACGAGCGTTATCGGCCGACCGTGCATCCCAAGATCCTGCAGGCCGAGCCGCGCGACGTGTCGACCAGCGCGCTCGAGCATTCGCTGCAGCAACTGCGCGAAGCTTCGATCCGCTACGACCGCGACGCGCTCGCGGTGCTGCTGCGGATCGCTGTACCGGAGTTCCACCCGGTGGGTGAACACCCTGATTACAAAGAGTCGGCTACGGTGGTGGCATTCCCCGCCCGTAACGCCAGGAAGATTTGATGCCTCCACGTATTCGCAAGGCCGTGTTCCCCGTCGCCGGCCTCGGCACCCGCTTTCTTCCCGCGACCAAGACCGTGCCCAAGGAAATGCTGCCGATCATCGATCGGCCGCTGATCCAGTACGCGGTCGATGAAGCCATCGAAGCCGGTTGCGACACCCTGGTGTTCATCACCAACCGCTACAAGCACGCGGTCGCCGATTACTTCGACAAGGCCTACGAGCTGGAACAAAAGCTCGAGCGCTCGGGCAAGCTGGAGCAACTCGAACTGATCCGCAACGTGCTGCCGCCCGGCGTGCGCGCGGTGTTCGTCACCCAGGCCGAAGCGCTCGGTCTCGGCCATGCGGTGCTGTGCGCCAAGGACGTGATCGGCAACGAACCGTTCGCGGTGCTGCTGCCCGACGACGTGATCTGGAACCGCGGCCCCGGCGCGCTGAAGCAGATGGCCGACGCGGCCGAAGCTACCGGCGCCAGCGTCATCGCGGTGCAGGACGTTCCGCGCTCGCAGACCGCGAGTTACGGCATCGTCGCGACCGACGGTTTCGCTGCGCGCCAAGGCCGCATCCGCGCGATCGTTGAGAAGCCGGCGCCGGAAGTGGCGCCGAGCAATCTGGCCGTGGTCGGCCGTTACGTGCTCAACCCGGGCATTTTCGAACTGCTGGAAAAGACCACACCGGGCGCCGGCGGCGAGATCCAGCTGACCGACGCGATCGCGACCTTGCTCGAACGCGAAACCGTCAACGCGTATCGGTTCCAGGGCACCCGCTTCGACTGCGGCACCCACCTGGGCCTGATCGAGGCGACCATCCGCTATGCGCTGGACCACGAAAAGCTCAGCGATGCGGCGCGTCAGTTGATGCAGAACGCGTTGAACGAGCTGGGCGTGGAAGACCTGGCCTGAGTCAGGTCCACCGGTCCGGTTGAGCGACTCAGCTCAGCCACAGCCACACCGCCAACGCCGCCGCGACCAACAGTCCGGCGGCGTTTTGCGCTGAACGGCCCAGGCGTTCGCTGCGTCGCGCCCAATCCAAGGCGGGGCGATCGCGCAGCACGTTGACGTCGCGATAGGTCTTCCAGTCGCGCGGCGGAAACCGGCCTTGCGCGCGCGCGGCCGCGCCCATGCGGCGCAGGCCGCGGCCCCATCCCAGCAACGGCAGCACCGGCGCCAGCAGCATGAGCACGATCGCCTGCGCCAGCCAGCGCCGCGCGTGCTCGGGCGGGCCGGCGAGGACTTGATCGCGCACCGTCGTCAGCCACTCGTGCCAATGCCACAGGCCGATCGCGCAGACCAGCACGGTCGCGGCGAGCAGCCACAGGCTGCGTCTGCGGTAGGCTAGGTCGGCGCGGTGGATTTCGCGGCTAGGCTGCATGGGTTCGCTGCGATCGTTCAAGGCAGGTGGTCGGCGTCGGCGCGGCGGGTCCGCGCAATGCATGCGCTCGGCCGCCCCCATCAAACCGCTGCGCTTCGCCCATGTCCATACTCGCCGAAAACTACTATCGCGCCAGCCTCGAACATCGCCCCGAATGGCCGGCGCTGGAAGGCCGGGCGCGGACCCGCGTGTGCGTGATCGGCGGCGGCTTCGCCGGCCTCAATACCGCGCTCGGTCTGGCCGAGCGCGGCGTGACCGAGGTGCTGTTGCTCGACGCGCAGCAGATCGGCTTCGGCGCGTCCGGGCGCAACGGCGGCTTCGTGTTCGGCGGTTTCTCGCGCGGCGAGGACGCGTTGCTGCGCGACCTGGGACCGCAACGCGCGCGCGCCTTGTACGCGGGCACCACCGATGCGGTCGAGCTGATCCGCGGCCGCATCCATCGCCACGGCATCGACTGCGATGCGGTCGAGGCGGGCATCGTCTGGGCGAACTGGTTTCGCGATCCGCGGGTGCTGCGCTCGCGGCAACAGTTGCTGGCCGAGCACTTTGGAGTGAACTGGCAATGGTGGTCGCGCGAGCGCGTGCGCGAACGGCTGCGCAGCGAGCGCTATCACGAGGCCTTGTTCGAACCGCAGGCCTTGCACTTTCATCCCTTGAAGTACGCGCACGGCCTGGTGGCGCTGGCCGCGCGCCTGGGCGTGCGCGTGCACGAGCGCAGCCCGGCGCTCGCGCTGGAGCGCGACGGCGCCGGCTGGCGGGTGCGCACCGAGCACGCCGAGATTCATGCCGAGCAGGTGGTGCTGGCCTGCGGCGGCTATCTGGCCGGGCTGCGGCGCCGGGTCGATGCGGCGGTGATGCCGATCGCGACCTATGTGATGGTGACCGAGCCGCTCGGCGCGCGCCTGCACGAGGCGCTGCATACCAACGCGGCGGTCTACGACACCCGTTTCGCCTTCGATTACTATCGGCCGCTGCCCGATACGCGGCTGCTGTGGGGCGGCCGCATTTCGGTGCGCGATCGCTCGCCGCAGGACGTCAAGCGTTTGCTGTATCGCGATCTGCTCAAGGTGTTTCCGCAACTGAGCGGCGCGCGCATCGATTACGCCTGGTCGGGATTGATGAGTTATGCGCGGCACCAGATGCCGCAGATCGGCCAGGTCGAACCGGGTTTGTGGCTGGCGCAGGCGTTCGGCGGGCACGGCGTCGCGCCGACCACGTTCGCCGGCGAACTGCTCGCCGCGGCGATCGCCGACGGCGATCAGCGCTGGCGCGAACTGTCGGATTACGGCCTGGTTTCGGCGATGAAACCCGCCGGCCTGCTGGCGGCGCAGCTGAGTTACAGCTGGGCGCAATGGAAGGACGCGTGGAAAGACATGAGCGAAGGAATCAGACGATGAGCGAGGCAACATCCCACCCAACGGCAGCCGAAGCCACCGCGACGATCGCGTGGAGCGATTTCGAAAAAGTCGTGCTCTGCGCCGGCACCGTGACCCAGGTCGAGGAATTTCCGCAGGCGCGCAAGCCGGCGTGGAAACTGTGGGTCGACTTCGGCCCGCACGGCATCCGCAAGACCAGCGCGCAGATCCGCCACTTGTACGCGGCCGAAGATCTGGTCGGACGCCAGATCGTCGGGGTGATCAATTTTCCGCCCAAGCAGATCGGGCCGTTCGTGTCCGAGTTTCTGCTGACCGGTTTTCCGACCGACGAGGGCGTGGTCATCACCACGATCGAGCGGCCGGTGGCGAACGGCACCCGGATGGCTTGAGTCGCGACCGCCGGCATTGAACCAAGGCGGGCAGGGCGGGTGGATTAAGTAAATTTAATCCGGCCAACACACAGCGACGGGTTCCGGATTGCTAGCATCGCGCTGCGATCGACCTTGCGGTCGCGTTCCCGGGAGACCTCGCCATGCGCCGTACGCTCGCCGTTTCGCTCGCCACCGTCCTGCTGTCCCTGAGCCTGGGCGCGATCGCCGCGCCGCAGCCCGCGCCCGCCACCCAGCCGACGCCGACGACCAAGTCGACTCCGGCGCCGGCGCCGACCACCAAGCCCGCCGCGGCGGCCGCGACCAAGGCCGCGCCCGCCAAGGCCGCCACCGAGCGCTGCCGCGACGACAAGGGCAAGTTCATCGCCTGCGCGAAGAAGGCCGAGGCCAAGCGGTGCCGCGATGCCAAGGGCAAGTTCACCGCCTGCCCGAACTGAGCCTGCAGCGCCGGGTCCGCGCGATTGCGCGGACCCGGTCGTTCGATGCGACCCGGCTCAGAACAGCCCCGGTATCAGCCACCAACTGCGTCGCTTGTATTCCGCCCACTGCGGATAGCGCGACATGCTCACCTCTTTCATCGCCATGTTCACCGCGAACAGGCCCAGCCAGACCCAGGCCAGCACGACGACCGGCAGCCAATGCCAGACCATCAGCGCGAAGCTGCCGTAAATCATGATTTCGCCGAGATAGTTCGGATGGCGCACGTAGCGGAACATGCCGTCGCTGATCAGGCCGCCGCGCAAACGCAAGGTGAAGTATTTCTGCGCGTCGGCGGCGATCATGATCGCGCAGCCGAGAATGCACAGGCTGATGCACAGGCAGAACCAGACCGCGTCCGGCAGCGGATAGTCCGGTTGCGACGCGCCTGAAATCAGCAGCCAGCCGAACACCCAGTACCAGGCCAGCACGCTCGCGAACGCGTTGATGCCGCCGCCGATCGTCACCTTGACCTGCCAACTCGGATCGGGAAACGCCAGGTCCTTGATGATCCAGACCAGACCGTAGCTGCCGTGCATCGCCAGATAGATCCACGCGGCCGTCGAGGTGTTGTGGTAGCAGGCGATCAACGCGCCGAGAAACACGAAGGTGCCGGCCTTCTGGAAATTGACCACCCAGGCGAGTTTCCACGGCCGCGGGCCGCCAAGAAAATCCTGCGACAAATAGGTGGTGAGCCGGCGCATCGCGACCGCCCATCCCGGAGCGGCGTACGGCGGGGCTGAGTCGCTCATGAGTGGCTCCGGACAGGCGCGGGTCGATGCGCGCCATCCCATCATGCCGGCCGCGCGCGGCACAGGGCGAATCCGGCCAGATGCGAAGGAAAAATCGGACACACAAAAAACCCCGGGTTGCCCCGGGGTTTCTTGCTGACTTCGGCGAAGGTTTGGCTTACAGCGATTCGAACACGCCCGCCGCGCCCATGCCGGTGCCGATGCACATGGTCACCAGGCCGTACTTCTGCTGACGGCGCTTCAAGCCGTGCACGATCGTCGCGGTGCGGATCGCGCCGGTCGCGCCGAGCGGGTGGCCGAGCGCGATCGCGCCGCCGAGCGGGTTGACCTTGGACGGGTCGAGTTCGCTGTCGCGGATCACCGCCAGCGCCTGCGCGGCGAAGGCTTCGTTGAGTTCGATCCAGTCGATCTGGTCCTTGGTCAGACCGGCCTGCTTGAGCGCCTTCGGAATCGCCGCGATCGGGCCGATGCCCATCACTTCCGGGCGCACGCCGGCGACCGAGAAGCTGACGAAACGCGCGAGCGGGGTCAGACCGTAGTCCTTGACCGCCTGGCCCGAAGCCAGCAACACCGCGGCGGCGCCGTCGCTCATCTGCGAGCTGGTGCCGGCGGTGACGCTGCCGCCGAACTGGCCGTTGCGGAACACCGGCTTGAGCTTGGCGAGGGCTTCCAGCGACGCGTCCGGACGCGGGCCTTCGTCGAGTTCGACCAGGGTCTTGCGCAGTTTGATCAGGTTGCCGGACAGGTCGGGCTGATGCGAGATCACTTCGTACGGGCTGATTTCGCTGGCGAACTCACCGGCCTGCTGCGCGGCGATGGCTTTCTGGTGCGAGGCCAGCGCGAACGCGTCCTGGTCCTCGCGCGAGATCTTCCATTCCTCGGCGACCTTCTCGGCGGTGATGCCCATGCCGTAGGCGATGGCGACGTGGTCGTCGTTGAACACGCTCGGCGACAGCGCGACCTTGTTGCCCATCATCGGCACCATCGACATCGACTCGGTGCCGCCGGCCAGCATCAGGTCGGAATTGCCCAGGCGGATCTCGTTGGCCGCTAGCGCCACGGCCTGCAGGCCGGACGAGCAGAAGCGGTTGATGGTCTGCGCGGCGATGGTGTTGGGCAGGCCGGCCAGCAGCACGCCGATGCGCGCCACGTTCATGCCTTGCTCGCCCTCGGGCATGGCGCAGCCGATGATGGCGTCGTCGATGCGATTGACGTCGATGCCCGGCGCCTGCGCGATGACCGACTTGAGCACATGCGCGAGCATGTCGTCGGGACGAGTATTGCGGAACACGCCGCGCGGGGCCTTGCCGACCGGGGTGCGGGTGGCGGCGACGATGTAGGCGTCTTGAACTTGCTTGCTCATGGCTTTCTCCGAAAGCCGGGAATCGGGAATCGGGAATCGGGAATCGTCGAAGCAAAGGCCCGGCGACATTCCGATTCGATTCTTGCTCCCGGTTTTTTCTATATGGGGGCGGGGCAGGGGAAGCGGGAGAAGAAGCCGTGCTTCTACGATTCCCGATTCCCCATTCCCGATTCTCAGTTCCGCAGCGGCTTGCCAGTCTTGAGCATGTGCGCGATGCGCTCCTGGGTCTTGGGCATCTGCGCCAAGGCCACGAAGTGTTCGCGCTCGAGCTTGAGCAGCCATTCCTCGTCGACCAGCGCGTTGCGGTCGACTTCGCCGCCGCAGATCACGGTGGCGATGCGGGTCGCGATTTCGTAGTCGTGCGGCGAGATGAAGCGGCCTTCGAGCATGTTGACCAGCATCATCTTGAAGGTGGCGATGCCGACGTCGCCGGCGACCTGGATGCGGCGCGCCGGCAGCGGCGGGCGGTAGCCGCTCTCGGCCAACGCGCGCGCCTGGGCCTTGGCCACGTGCAGCAGTTCGAAGGCGTTGAACACGACGCGGTCGCCGTCGCGGGCGAGCTTGAGTTCGCGCGCTTCGAACGCCGAGGTCGAGACCTTGCCCATCGCCACGCTTTCGAACGCGGTCTTGAGTTCGGCGAACACGTCGCCGCCCGGACCGGCCGCTTCGGACGCGCGCACCGCGAATTCCTTCAGGCCGCCGCCGGCCGGCAGCAGGCCGACGCCGGCCTCGACCAGGCCGATGTAGCTTTCCAGCGCGAACACGCTGCGCGCCGAATGCATCTGGAATTCGCAACCGCCGCCCAGGGCGAGACCGCGCACCGCCGCGACCACCGGCACCAGCGAGTACTTGATGCGCTGGCTGGTGGCCTGGAAGTTGGCGACCATCGCCTCGAAGCCCTTCAGATCGCCGGCCTGCAGCAGGCCCAGCGCGCCGGACAGATCCGCGCCGGCCGAGAACGGCTCCTTCGGCTGCCAGATCACCACGCCCTTGAACTTCTTCTCGGCGATGCCGATCGCTTCCTGGATGCCGTTGAGCACATGGTCGTTGACCGTGTGCATCTTGGTCTTGAAGCTGATCACCGCGATGTCGTCGCCGTCGTCGGCCCACAGGCGGATGCCGTCGTTCTCGAACACGGTCTGGCCCTGCGAGAACTTCTCGCCGATCAGCGCGTCGGGGAAGCGCTGGCGCGCGTACACCGGGTTGGACGAACGCGGCACCTGGGCATTGCGGCCCGGGCTGTAGCTGCCGTCCTTGTTATGCACGCCGTCGCGGCCGTCGAACACCCAGTTCGGCAACGGCGCATTGGCCATGGCCTTGCCGGCGACGATGTCCTCGGCGATCCAGTCGGCGACCTGCTTCCAGCCCGCGGCCTGCCAGGTTTCGAACGGGCCCAGCGACCAGCCGTAGCCCCAGCGCATGGCGAAATCGACGTCGCGCGCGGTGTCGGCGATCGATTCCAGATGGAAGGCGCTGTAGTGGAAGCTGTCGCGGAACACCGCCCACAGGAACTGCGCCTGCGGGTTGCTGCTGGCGCGCAGCGCGGCGAATTTCTTGGCCGGGTCTTTTTCTTTCAGCAGCGCGGCGATGTCGGCATCCAGTTCGCCGGCCGAGACGCGGTAATCCTGCGCCTTGAGGTCCAGCACCAGGATGTCCTTGCCCTTCTTGGTGTAGAAACCGGCGCCGGCCTTCTGCCCCAGCGCGCCTTTCTCGACCAGCGCGGTCAGCCACTTCGGCGACTTGAAGTATTGGTGCCACGGATCGTCGGGCAGGGTGTCGCCCATGGTCTTGATGACGTGGGCCATCGTGTCCAGGCCGACCACGTCGGCGGTGCGGTAGGTCGCCGACTTCGGCCGGCCGATGGCCGGGCCGGTCAGCGCGTCGACGGTGTCGAAGCCCAGGCCGAACTGTTCGGTGTGATGCATCGCCGCCAGCATCGAGAACACGCCGACGCGGTTGCCGATGAAGTTCGGGGTGTCCTTGGCGATCACCACGCCCTTGCCCAGGGTCGTGGTCAGGAAGGTTTCGAGGCCTTCCAGCACGGCCGCGTCGGTGCTCTTGGCCGGGATCAGCTCGGCCAGGTGCATGTAGCGCGGCGGATTGAAGAAGTGCACGCCGAGGAAGCGGTGACGCAGCTTTTCCGGCAGCACTTCGGCGAGCTTGTTGATGCCCAGGCCGGAGGTGTTGGAGGCCAGCACGGCGTGGTCGGGCACGTGGTCGGCGATCTTCTTGTACAGGTCCTGCTTCCAGTCCATGCGTTCGGCGATCGCTTCGATCACCAGGTCGCAGTCGCGCAGCAGTTCCAGGCCGGTGTCGTAGTTGGCGGCGGTCAGGCGCTCGGCCAGGGCCTTGCTCGCCAGCGGCGCCGGGCTGAGCTTGGTCAGGTTGGCGATGGCCTTGTCGACGATGCCGTTGGGCGCGCCTTCCTTGGCGGCCAGGTCGAACAGGACCGTGTCGACGCCGGCATTGGTGAGGTGCGCGGCGATCTGGGCGCCCATGACGCCGGCCCCGAGGACCGCGGCGCGACGGACTAGTAGTTGCTTGGACATCGTCTACAACTCCTTGAAGGAATTCGAGAATCTTGGGACGTGGCGAGGGGAGGGACGTGCTCGGTCAGAGCGGGGCGGGTGGATGGAACCGGGGCACTGGGCACTCCGGCGGCACCGGTCCCCGCCGGGACCGGCGCCCGCGCCGCTCAGCTCTTGAAGCCGGCGGCGGCGAAACGGATCAGTTCGCGGGCGGCGCGTTCACGATGCGCCGCCTCGGTGACACCGGCGGGACGCTTGATCAGGCCGAAGTCGGCCATGGCGTAGGTCAGCGAACCGGCCAGGAAATCCAGGCGCCAGTACAGCTCTTCCTTGCTCAGCCCCGGCACCGCCACCGCGATCGCCTTGGCGAACTCGCGCAGCACGTGGCCGTAGTGGTCGGACAGGAACTTGCGCAGGCTGTCGTTCTTCTCGGCGTAGGCGCGGGCGATCACCCGCACGAAGGCGCCGCCGCCGTTGCGGTCCTGGGCCAGGGCGAGGGCGGGCTGGACGAACGCGGCCAGGATCGGTTCGAGTTCGCCCGGATGCTGGGCGACGGCGGCCTTGAGCGCGCTCATGCGCTGCTCGGTCATCTCGTCCATGCGCCGGCGGAACACCTCGTTGACCAGGTTTTCCTTGCTGCCGAAGTGATAGTTGACCGCGGCGATGTTGACGTCGGCGCGGCTGGTGACCTGGCGCAGCGAGGTGCCGGTGAAGCCGAACTGGGCGAACAGCTCCTCGGCGGCGCCGAGGATGCGGTCCTTGGTCGAGAAATGAGCGGTGGTGGTCATGCGGACGGTCGGACTCCGGGAGCAGGGGATGGCCTTGGTACCGGCCTGGGCGCCGGTCTTGAAGCGGCGGCATGAATCAAACGCTTGTTTGATGCTAGTCCGGCGGGTGCGGGTGCGTCAATCGGTGGGGCGGGAATGTGTGGGGCGGGAATCGGGAATGGGGAGTCGGGAATCGGAAAAGCGCTGGCGCTGCGATCGGCTCCATTCGGGCTTTCCGTTTCCCGAATCTCGATTCCCGGTTTTGGCGAAATCGCGGTAACCGGTGTCGTCGCGCAGACGCCGGAATCGTCCCGCCGAGGCCTTCCGATTCCCGATTCCCCATTCCCGACTCCCGCCCTTTACATGTAGAATTACGGGAGCCATATCGGCTAAACCCGCGTCCTGTCGCGGGTTTTCTGTTATTCTCAGGGCCGACCGTAAGCGGCCCGCCTACCCGGAGACTTTCCATGGCGCTGGAGCGCACCCTGTCCATCATCAAGCCCGACGCCGTCGCCAAGAACGTCATCGGCGAGATCTATTCCCGTTTCGAAAAGGCCGGCCTCAAGGTCGTCGCTTCCAAGATGAAGCAGCTGTCGAAGCAGGAAGCCGAAGGTTTCTACGCGGTTCACCGCGAGCGTCCGTTCTTCGCCGCCCTGGTCGAGTTCATGATCAGCGGTCCGGTGGTGATCCAGGCGCTGCAGGGCGAGAACGCCGTGCTCAAGCACCGCGACCTGATGGGCGCCACCAATCCGAAGGACGCCGCGCCGGGCACCATCCGCGCCGACTTCGCCGACAGCATCGACGCCAACGCCGTGCACGGTTCGGACAGCCTGGAGAACGCCGCGATCGAAATCGCGTACTTCTTCCCGGCCACCGACGTGTACGCGCGCTAAGCCGCACGCCCATCGAGCAATGCAGTGAACGATATCCGCGACAACCCCAACGACCTTCCGCTGCTCGGCGACACGCCCTCGACGGAAGCCGTTGCGCGCGCGCCGATCGCGATCACGCAGGTCGACGGTTCCAACGCCGACCGCTCGAACAGTGAAAGCACCAACGTTGCAAGCGCGAAGGCGCCGGTTTCGGCCGGCGTCTTCGTGCCCGACAACGGCAAGACCAATCTGTTCGATCTCGACCGCACCCAGCTCGAGGACTTCTTCGAGCAGACCCTGGGCGAGAAGCGCTACCGCGCGCATCAGGTGATGAAGTGGATCCATCACCGCTACGTCACCGATTTCCACGACATGACCGACCTGGGCAAGGTGCTGCGCGCCAAGCTCGAGGAGCACGCGCAGGTGCGCGCGCCGATGGTCATTTTCGACAAGCCTTCGACCGACGGCACCCACAAGTGGCTGCTCGGCATGGACGCCAAGAACGCGATCGAGGCGGTGTTCATTCCCGACAAAGGCCGCGGCACCTTGTGCGTGTCCTCGCAGGTCGGTTGCGCCTTGAACTGCCAGTTCTGTTCGACCGCGACCCAGGGCTTCAACCGCAACCTGTCGACCGCCGAGATCATCGGCCAGGTCTGGGTCGCGGCGCGTCACCTCGGCAACGTCCCGCACCAGCAGCGCAAGCTCACCAACGTGGTGATGATGGGCATGGGCGAGCCGCTGATGAATTTCGACAACGTCGTGCGCGCCATGAGCATCATGCGCGACGACCTGGGCTACGGCCTGGCCAACAAGCGCGTGACCCTGTCGACCGCCGGCATGGTGCCGATGATCGACAAGCTCGGCGAGGTCAGCGACGTGTCGCTGGCGGTGTCGCTGCACGCGGCCAACGACGAGCTGCGCAGCGAACTGGTGCCGCTCAACAAGAAATACCCGATCGAACAGCTGATGGACGCCTGCGTGCGCTACGCGCTGCGCAAGCGAGGCACCTCGGTGACCTTCGAATACACCTTGATGAAGGGCGTCAACGACCAGCCCGCGCACGCGCGCCAGCTGGTGCGGCTGATGCGCCAGTTCGACAACGCGGTGCAGATGAAGGACGCGGCCAAGGTCAACCTGATCCCGTTCAACCCGTTCCCGGGCACCCGCTTCGAGCGCCCCGACGAAGTCGCGATCCGCGCGTTCCAGAAGCTGCTCAACGACGCCGGCATGATCGCGCCGGTGCGCCGCACCCGCGGCGACGACATCGACGCGGCCTGCGGCCAGCTCAAGGGCCAGGTCATGGACCGCACCCGGCGCCAGGCCGAATTCCGCAAGCAACTGCAGGCCCAGGGCCTGAGCCAGCCCGACGGGAGCGTCGGCGATGCCGCGGCTTGATTCCGTGCGATCCGGTCTGAACCACCGCAACGCCCCGGCCCGCGCGCGTGCGCTGCGGCTGCTGGCCCTGCTGACCCTGATCGTGTTCGCCACCGTCGCCTGCAACCGGCTCAGCTTCATCCGGCCGAAGATGGACCGCAAAGGCTTCAAGCAGACCGCGGTGGAGTACGACATTGGCGATCGGCGCAAGGCGCCCGACGGCGCGGCCGCCGCGCAGGGCCGGGTCCAGTCGGCGCAGCGTTACCTGGAAGCTGGCGAGCGCGACAAGGCCCGCTCCGAACTCAAGCAGGCGCTGCAGATCGATTCCAAGTCGGCCGAGGCCTACAGCCTGATGGCGGTCATGGCCGAGATGGACGGCAAGCGCGCCGAGGCCGGCGGCTACTACCGCAAGGCCGCCGAGTACGCGCCCGATCGCGGCGCCGCGCTCAACAACTACGGCGTGTGGCTGTGCGACAACAACCGCGCCGCCGAGGCGATGCCTTATTTCGACCGCACCCTGGCCGATCCGCGCTACGGCAGTCCGGCGGTGGCGCTGGCCAACAGCGGCGCCTGCGCCGACAAGCTCGGCCAGAACGATCGCGCCGACCGCGATCTGCGCCTGGCCTTGTCGCTCGATCCCAAATCCACGCTCGCGCTGAGCGCGATGGCCAAGCGCCAGTTGCGCCTGGGCAACGCGTTCGAGGCACGGGCATTTTCTGAACGGCGACTGGCCATTGAGCCTATTTCAGCTGAAGCGCTGATGACTGCGTCACAAATCGAACAAAAACTCGGCGACACGGCTGCCGCCGCGAGATACGTTCAGCGAATGAGGGCGGAGTTCCCTGACACGCAGGGCTCCGGAATAGGGGATGGCGGTAAGTGATGATGCAGTCGAACGAATTCGCGCCTGAAGGCAGCGGAAGCTGCGGCGCGCGTCTCAAGCAGGCCCGCGAAGCCGCGGGGCTGTCCGTGGAGGACGTGGCCGCGCGGCTGAAAATGCCGGCGCGCGTCGTGCATTCCCTGGAAAACGACGACATCGCCAGCATGGGCGCGCCGGTGTTCGTGCGCGGGCAGTTGCGCAGCTATGCGAGGCTGGTCGGCATCGACCTGGAAAGCCAGCTCAGCGGCACGCCGGTCGCTTCGACCGCGCCGTCCGAACTCGTCAGCCACACCCATACCCCGCGCTATCGCCGCGTGTTCGAACAGACCACGCGCCGCGCCGTCTACATCGTCATGACCGCGGCCATCGCGGTGCCGATCTGGATCGCGACCCGTCATCCGGCCAGCAATTCCACCGTGCAGTCGCTGGACATGGCGGCGGTCGCGCCGGGCACGGCCGACACCGCATCGCCGGCCGCGCGGCCGTCGTCGGCCACACCGCCGCAGCGCACCCCGGTCACCGCCTCGATCATGCCGTCCCCGGCCGCGGCCGCGCCGGCCAAGACCCTGGTGCTGAAGTTCAGCGGCGACAGCTGGGTGCAGATCGTCGGCGTCGACGGCAGCAAACTGGAAGAAGGCATCCTCGGCTCCGGCCAGGAGCGCAGCTACGGCCCGGGCGAAGTCGCCAGCGTGCGTCTGGGCAACACCGCCGCGGTCGAAGTCAGCGCCGCTGGCCAACCGCTCGATCTGGCGCCGTTCAGCCGCGCGAACGTCGCGCGCTTTACGCTATCCTCTGACGGTTCCCTCGCGCCAGTCTCCGACTGATCCGCGCCGCGGGTCCGCGAACACCTTCATCGGCCCGACGCTGCATCGAGTGCGGCATCGGGCCGGTCCATTACGGCCCATCCTCGCGCGTTGCGCGGCGTTGGGGCGTTCAAGTCAGCTTAGCGACGGCGCATCATGGCGATAGACGACCTGCTCGACGAACACGAACAAAGCGAACGCGTGCTGGCGTGGTTGCGCGCCAACGGCGCCGGCCTGATCGGCGGCATCGCCCTCGGCCTGGCCGCGATCGGCGGCTGGAAATGGTGGGGCAACCACCAGCTCGAAGAACACGGCAAGGCCGCGGCGCAGTTCCAGGCCGCCGCCGACGCGGTCGAAGCCAAGGACAAGACCGCCGCGGCCAAGGTCAAGGCGCTGCCGGCCGGGACTTACCAGACTCTGGCCCAGCTCGACCTGGCCAAGTCGCAGGTCGACAGCGACCAGCGCGACGCCGCGATCGCGACCCTGCGCAGCATCAAGACCGAGGACGCCGCGATCGCCGAGATCGTCAACCAGCGTCTGGCGCGTCTGCTGATCGACGCCAAGCAGCCGGCCGAAGCGGTCAAGCTGCTCGGCAAATCGACCTCGCCGATGGCGATCGAGGTGCGCGGCGACGCGCAGTTCGCGCTCGGCAAGAGCGACCTGGCCCGCAACGACTACAGCGCCGCGCTCGGCAAACTCGACGAGGCTTCGCAGCGTCGCCGTCTGCTCGAACTCAAGCTCATTGAAGCCGGCGGCACGCCGGCCAAGCCCGAGGCCAAATCTTGAAGATGAAGCAAGCTCAGAAGACCGGTCGCGACCTGCGTCCGGCCGTTCGCGTCGCCGCGGTGGTGCTGTGCGCGTTCGCGCTGGCCGGCTGCTCCACGGTCAAGGGTTGGTTCGGCGGCAAGAAGAAGGACGACGGCAAGCCCAACGAGCCGGCCGAACTCAGCGATTTCACCGCCAGCGTCAAGGTCGACAAGATCTGGTCGGCCAACGCCGGCAAGGGCGAGGACCGCATCGGCGTGCGCCAGGGTCCGGTCGTGGCCGACGGCCGCGTCTACGCCGCGGCGATCAAGGGCGGCGTGCACGCCTACGATCTGCAGACCGGCAAGCAGGTCTGGGAATACATCCCCAAGCGCAAGGACAAGGACAAGAAGGACAAGGACATCAGCCTGTCCGGCGGCCCCGGCGCGGGCGACGGCCTGGTCGTGATCGGCGGCCTGGACGGCGAAGTGATCGCGCTCGATGCCGCCACCGGCGCCGAGAAATGGACCGCCAAGGTCACCAACGAAGTCATCGCCGTGCCGGCGATCGGCCTGGGCATGGTGTTCGTGCGCTCCAACGACGGCCGGGTGACCGCGTTCGACGCCGCCAGCGGCGAGCGTCGCTGGTTCTGGACCCATGAAGTGCCGATGTTGTCGCTGCGCGGCAACGGTTCGCCGACGCTCGGCCCGGGCTTCGTGTTCGTCGGCAACGACGACGGCACGATCAGCGCGCTGGCCGCCAGCGACGGCCGTCCGACCTGGGACCAGCCGGTCGCGCAGCCCGAAGGCCGCAGCGAACTCGACCGCATGGCCGACGTCGACGGCACCCCGGTGCTGGACGGCACCGTGCTGTACGCGAGCAGCTTCAAGAAGCAGACCGTCGCCATCGACGCCCCGAGCGGCCGTCCGATCTGGGTCAGCGAACACGGCGGCGCGGGCCGCGTCGGCGTCGCCAGCGATCGCCTGATCGTCAGCGACCCGACCGGCACCGTCTACGGTCTGGACCGCTCCAGCGGCAGCGCGCTGTGGTCGCAGCCGTCGCTGGTGCGCCGCAACCTGACCGGCGCGGCCGTGCAGGGCGATTACGCGGTGGTCGGCGATTTCGACGGCTACATCCACTGGATGAAGCTCGACACCGGCGAGTTCGCCGCGCGCGAGCGGGTCGGCGGCAAGTCGCTGCGGGCCGCCCCGGTGGTCGCCGACGGCGTGCTGATCGTGCAGAACGTGAAGGGCGAGCTGACGGCGTTCAAGCTGCAGTGAGGCCGGGAATCGGGAGTCGGGAATAGGGAATCGGGGTTCGGCGCGGTTTGTCGATGCGTCGCTTCCGGTTCGGTTTCGGCTCCTTGTTTCATGATGTTTCGCGGCCCGGGTGGCGATCAGCCGTCCCGGGCCGTTTGTTTGAACGGTCTTGCATATTTTCGCGCCTGATCCGGCGTCCGGCCGGAGCGCCAGCCGCGTCCGTTTCAGGTCGCGAAAGCGTCGCGGCGGTTGGTCTGGCACTATGGCGCCCTGTCCGACGGCTTGTTGCAGGCTCGTCTTGAGGCAATCCGAAGGCCGGCGCCGCGTCACACGGCCGCGTTGCCCGCGATTGCCGACTCCCCATTCTCCATTCCCGGCTCCAAACACATGCTTCCCCTAGTCGCCCTCGTTGGCCGCCCCAACGTCGGAAAATCCACACTGTTCAACGCGCTCACGCGTACCCGCGACGCGCTCGTCCATGACGAGCCCGGCGTCACCCGCGATCGCCACTACGGCGTGTGCCGGCCCGAAGGCCAGCGCCCGTTCGCGATCGTGGACACCGGCGGCATGGCCGGCGTGGACGAAGGCCTGGCCGGCGCGACCGCGCGCCAGGCCCGTTCCGCCGCCGAGGAGGCCGATCTGGTCCTGTTCGTGGTCGACGGCCGCGAAGGCGCGTCCGCGCTCGACGACGAAATCCTCGCCTGGCTGCGCAAGACCGCGCGGCCGACCCTGCTGGTGGTCAACAAGACCGACGGCCTCGACGCGCGCCAGGCGATCAACGATTTCGCCCGCTACGGCATCCGCGACGCGATCGCGGTGTCGTCGGCGCATCGCCAGGGCATCGACGAACTGCTGGCCGAGGTCTACAGCCGACTGCCCGAAGAGGGCACGACCACCGAACTCGACAACGATCCCAAGCGCATGCGCGTGGCCTTCATCGGCCGCCCGAACGTGGGCAAGTCGACCCTGGTCAATCGCCTGCTCGGCGAAGAACGCATGATCGCCTCCGAAGTGCCGGGCACCACCCGCGACTCGGTCGCGATCGACATGGAGCGCGACGGCCGTCTGTACCGCCTGGTCGATACCGCCGGCGTGCGGCGCAAGGCGCGGGTCGAGGAAGCGGTCGAGAAGTTCTCGATCATCAAGACGCTGCAGGCGATCGAGAACTGCCAGGTCGCGGTGGTCATGCTCGACGCCGGCGAAGGCGTGACCGATCAGGACGCCAGCGTGCTCGGTTACGCGCTCGACTCCGGCCGCGCCCTGGTGGTGGCGGTCAACAAGTGGGACGGGCAGACCGAATACCAGCGCCAGCAGACCGAGAACCTGCTCAAGCGCAAGCTCGCCTTCGTCGAGTGGGCCGAACCGGTGCGGATCAGCGCCAAGCACGGCTCCGGCCTGCGCGAGCTGTTCTCCGCGATCCATCGCGCGCACGCCTCGGCGACCACCGAGATCGGCACCAGCGAAGTCACCAAGGCGATGGAAGTCGCCTACGAAACCAATCCGCCGCCGGTGGTGCGCGGACACGTGGCCAAGCTGCGCTTCGCCCATCCGGCTGGTTTGAACCCGCCGACCTTCGTCGTCCACGGCACCCGCCTGCGCACGCTCAGCGACAGCTACAAGCGCTATCTGGAAAACTTCTTTCGCAAGCGCTTCAAGCTGGTCGGCACGCCGGTGCGGTTTATCTTCAAGGACAGCAGCAATCCGTACGAAGGCAAGAAGAACGTGCTGACCGAGCGGCAGGTGGCGAAGAAGAAGCGCCTGATCCGGCATGTGAAGCGCGGCAAGTAAGGCCGGCGGCTTCGGCGGATGCGTTGCCGCTCGACGCTGCGTCTCGTGTCGGGGCTGAAGCCCCGCCCACAAAAAAACCTCGCGGCTCGCGAGGTTTTTTTGTTTTTGCGGTCGATTCGTGAATCGCTGTTTCCGATTCCCGATTCCCGATTCCCGATTCCCGATTTTCCGTCCTGTCGACGATCAGCTTCGTCAGCCGCTCGAGCCGCAGTCGACCCCGACCAATCGAGTTACTGCGAAGCCCCGAGGTCTTTTGTGGGAGGGGCTTCAGCCCCGACATGCAACCTCGCCGACGACACGGGCATGAAGTCGGACCGATCTTCAGGCGCCACGAAGCAGCGCACTCCATGCAATACCCGCCACCGTGCCGGCCTGAACCAGCAGGCACAATACGATCCAACCCCCGCAAGCCCCGGCCACACCCTCCATGAGCATCGCCGCCTCCGAGCTGACCCTGGGCCTGTTGGCCGGCGGCCGCGCGTCGCGGCTCGGCGGCCTCGACAAGGCCTGGCTGCGGCGCGACGGCGTCGCCCAGGTGCTGCGCCTGTCGCGCCTGTACGCGCCGCGGGTCGCGCGGGTGCTGGTCAGCGCCAATCGCGATCTGCCGCGCTATGCCGCCGCCGGATTGAACGCGTTCGCCGACGCGACGCCCGGCCTGGGCCCGCTCGGCGGCCTCGACGCGCTGGCCGCGGCCTGCGCCACGCCGTGGCTGTTCACCGTGCCGGTGGATGCGGTGACCCTCGACGAGCATCTGTTGCCTGCGCTGATCGCCGCGCAGAGCGGGCAGGGTGCCTACGCGATCGACGACGACGGCGTGCAGCCGCTGTTCGCGCTGTGGCCGCTGGCGCCGTTGCGGCGTGCGTTGAGCGAGGCCTTGCCGCAACGGCGCCTGGCCGTGCGCGCGTTGCAGGCGCAGTTGGGCATGGTCGGCCTGCGCCTGGATGGCCTACGCTTCGGCAATCTCAATACGCCCGACGATCTGGCCGCGGCCGGGTTTCAGGCCGACGGCCAAGCCGATCCGTCGCCGGACCGGCTCTGAGCAGGGCTTGCTCGCGGCGAGCGCATTTCCCTCAATCCACACGTTTTCGATGAGTCCCCAGCCATGAGCGATTTCCCCACCGGCCTGCTGTTCGACGACGCCATGGCGATCGTCGCCGAGGTCGCCGCCGCGCATCGGCTCGCCACCGAATCCTTGTCGCTGCCGCGTTGCCACGGCCGGGTGCTGGCGCGCGATGTCGACGCGCCGCTGTCGCTGCCGCCGTTCGACAACAGCGCGATGGACGGGTTCGCCCTGCGTCACGCCGATCTCGACGGCGACGACAACGTGCTGGCCCTGGTCGGCGAACAATTCGCCGGCCTCGCCGCCGGTTTGAGCCTGGGCCCCGGCCAATGCGTGCGCATCACCACCGGCGCGCCGCTGCCGGCCGGCGCCGACACCGTGGCGATCAAGGAAAACGTGCGCATCGACGGCGATCGGGTGTGGGTGCCGGCGACCGCGCTCGGCCAGAACGTGCGCTATGCCGGCGAAGACGTGCGCGAAGGCGAGCGCGTGCTGCGCGCCGGGCAGTTGCTCACGCCCGCGCGGGTGTCGCTGGCGGCGTCGCTGGGCCTGGCCTCGCTGGAGGTGCGGCGCAAACCCACGGTCGCGGTGTTCACCAGCGGCGATGAACTGGTCGAACCGGGCATGCCGCTGGCGCCGGGGCAGATCTACGACAGCAACCGCGATCTGCTGATGGGGCTGCTGCGCGCCGACGGCCTGGAGCCGACCGCGTGGCCGCGCCTGCCCGACGACCCCAAGCAGGTCGAGATCGCGCTGCGCGATGCGGCCTGCGCGTTCGATCTGGTGTTCACCTGCGGCGCGGTGTCGGCCGGCGAGAAGGATCACATTCCCGCGGTGCTCGGCGAATTCGGCGCGATCCACTTCTGGAAAGTGAAGATGCGCCCGGGCATGCCGCTGCTGTTCGGCAGCATGGACCAGGCGCGCATGCTGGGGTTGCCGGGCAATCCGGTGTCGGTGATGGCGACCTATCTGAGCTTCGGCCGCGCCCTGATCGACGGGCTGCAAGGCCGCGCCGAAGCGCGGCCGGTGTGGCGCGCGCGGTTGGTCGGATCGATCGAGAAGACCCATCCGCGGCGCGAATTCATCCGCGCGCGCCTGCTCAGCGACGACGACGGGGTGTTGCGGGTCGATCCCAACCCGGCCACCGGCTCGCACCGGCTGCGTGCGGCGGCCGATTCCGATGCGCTGATGGTGGTGCCGGAGGGGCCGCAGCGGTTGCAGGAGGGGACGGTGATGGAGGTGATGCCGTATGCCTTGGGTTGAAAGTTGCTTGCCGGCCCTCACCCCAACCCCTCTCCCGCAGGCGCGAGAGGGGCTTTAGAGAGCTTCAGATAGCTTCGCGTGTTTAAAGCCCTCTCCCGCTCGCGGGAGAGGGTTGGGTGAGGGCAGGCGCAACAGTCCGTCGCATCCCGCGCCCGCCGGCCTCACCGCAACCGGCGATAATCCATCCATGAGCATCGAACACCTTTCCCCCGCGCAAGCGCGCGCACGCCAGCAGGCCGGCGCGATCCTGATCGACGTGCGCGAGGCGCACGAGCGCGCAAGCGGTTACGCCGAACACGCGCTCGGCATCGTCAAGGACGCGCTAGAAGCCGACCCGCACGCGCATCTGCCCGACCGCGACGCCGCCATCGTGCTGATCTGCCAATCCGGCGCGCGTTCGCTGCGCGCCGCGCAGGCCTTGCTCGATGCCGGTTACGCCCGGGTCGCTTCGGTCGAAGGCGGCACCGCCCGCTGGATCGCCGAAGGTCTGCCGCTGGCGGTGCTGGAGCAATCCGACGAACAACGCGATTTCTACGACCGCTATTCGCGCCACCTGCGCCTGCCCGAAGTCGGCGAAGCCGGACAGCGCAAGCTGCAGGCCGCGCGCGTGGCGATGGTCGGCGCGGGCGGGCTGGGTTCGCCGGCCGCGTTCTACCTGGCCGCGGCTGGGATCGGCACCCTGGTGCTCGCCGACGACGACGTGGTCGATCGCAGCAATCTGCAACGGCAGATCCTGCACACCGAGGACCGGATCGGCGTGGCCAAGGTCGAATCGGCGCGAATCGCGTTGAACGCGCTCAACCCGCGGGTGCGGGTGGAAACCTTCGCCGAGCGGATCAGTTCCGACAATGTCGAGCGCCTGATCGGCGAGGCCGACGTGGTGTTCGACGGCGCCGACAATTTCCCGGTGCGCTATCTGCTCAACGACGCCTGCGTGAAACTGGCCAAGCCGCTGGTGTACGGCGCGATCCATCGTTTCGAAGGCCAGGTCAGCGTGTTCGATGCCGGCCGCCATCGCGGCCAGTGCCCGTGCTACCGCTGCCTGTTTCCGGAACCGCCGCCGCCGGAGGCCGCGCCCAACTGCGCCGAGGCCGGCGTGCTCGGCGTGTTGCCGGGCGTGGTCGGCCTGATCCAGGCGACCGAAGTGGTCAAGCTGATTCTCGGCTTGGGCGAATCGCTGGCCGGCCGCCTGCTGCATTTCGACGCATTGGCGATGCGCTTCCGCGAAACCCGGCTGCGCCCCGACCCCGATTGCCCAGTGTGCGCGGCCGGTCGCGCGTTCCCCGGTTACATCGACTACCAGGCGTTTTGCGCCTTGAGCTAGAAGTGAGTGGAGAGGAGTGAGGAGTGAGTAAGAGCATCATTCGCCGCGCTCCGGCTCTTACTCACTTCTCACTCCTCTGAACTCGTTCCTGGCTCCGTCAATCCGCCGCGATCGCCTCGATCTCGATCATCCAGCCTTCCTCGTACAGCCAGGGCATTCCGCGCCTTGAGCTAGCAGTGAGTGGAGAGGAGTGAGGAATGAGTAAGAGCCGTCGCGCTCGCTCTTACTCACTCCTCACTCCTCTGAACTCGTTCCTGGCTCCCTCAGTCCGCCGCGATCGCCTCGATCTCGATCATCCAGCCTTCCTCGCACAGCCAGGGCATTCCGCGCCTTGAGCCAGGAGTGAGTGGAGAGGAGTGAGGAGCGAGTAAGAGCATCGTTCGCCGCGCTCCGGCTCTTACTCACTCCTCACTCCTCTGAACTCGTTCCTCGAACTCCCTCAGTCCGCCGCGATCGCCTCGATCTCCACCATCCAGCCTTCCTCGTACAACTCGGCGATCACCACCGTCAGCGCCGGCGAATGCTCGCCCAGCACTTCATGGCGGATTTCGTAATTGCGCTTGCGCATGCGCCGGTCGGTCAGAAACGTGGTGACCTTGACCAGATTGCTGAAATCCATCCCAGCCGCTTCGAGCTGGCGCTCGACGTTGGCCCAGGCGCGACGGCATTGGCCGTCGAAGTCCTTGGGCAGGATGCAGGCGTCGCATTGCGGCAACTGGCCGCTGATGAACAACAGGCGCTTGAAACCGGTGATCTGGTGCGCCTGCGAGTAAGACACTTCGGTGGGATGGATCACTTGGCGTTCCATGTCGCACCTCGGGTTGATGGATCAGTGGATGAAATCCCTCAGAGCCTGACCGTACTGCGGGTACTGGCCGATGTTGTGATGATCGGCGCCGTTCAACTGGATCACGTCCAAGCCCTGCGGACGCGTTTGCAACGAGTGGATCAGACGCTGGGTGTTGGCCGGCGGGATCACATCGTCGGCGCTCGCGCGCACCACCAGGATCGGGCCGAAATAAGCGCGCAGATGCGCGACGGAGTCGTAGCGGTCGCGGACCAGCCAGCGCGTCGGCAACCAGTTGTAATGCGCCTGCGCGGTTTCGCTGAGGCTGTCGAACGGGGTCACCAAGGCCAGACGCTCGACCGGGCGCTGGCCGGCGACATAACTGGCCACGCCGCTGCCGAGGCTGCGGCCGATCACCGCGATGGGTTGCTTGGGATGCTCGCGCGCGACCTGGTCGAACATCGCCAGCGCGTCGGCGAACAGCTTGGCTTCCTCGGGCTGGCCGTCGCTGGCGCCGAAGCCGCGGTAGGACACCAGGTAGATGGTGCGGTCGGGAAACCACTGCGCCAGCGACTCGCGCATGTTCTCGATGCGTTCGGCGTTACCGCCGAAATAGATCAGGGCTTTTTCGCGGCCCGGATTGAGCCGCCAGCCGCGCAGCACCACATCGCCACGATCGACCGTGTAATCGGTCATGTCCGAGCCGAGCCGGGTGTTCTGCGGGAAATACATCAGCTCGCGCTGCTTGAAGTACAGCCAGCCGCAGATGCTGAGATAACCGGCCGCGGCTACGCCGGCGAGCACGGTGACGGATTGGAGCAGACGGGGGTTGCGAGCCATCGATGCGAAAGCCTTCCTTGCGGGGCGGGGGAGCGCCGACTGCGGTCGCACAAACCGTGTGCCGCAGTGCGTTGTTGCGACGATAACCCGCGGCGGTGCCGTCTCGCCAGCGCTGGCGCGATCACACCGTTTGCACGGAAGATGGCTAGGCTGGAAACAGGCGGGCTCATCGGGGTCGTGCCGAGAAACCCTGCGGCCGCCCAGCATCGCGGCCGCATCGCCACCCGGAGATCGCCGATGTACCGCTGCGCTTTGTTGGTTTTGCTGAGTCTGTCGGCAACGTTGTGGCCGCTGCGGCCCGCGCTCGCCGCCGACGCCTGTCCCGGCTTGCGCGACCAGGGCGCGGCCGCGGCCGCGGCCACCCGCATCGCCGCGGCGGCCTGCACCGAGAACCTGCTGTGGTTCCGCCCCTTCATCGACACCCAGGGCCGGCTCGCCAGCGCGGTGGTCAGCGAAGCGGAGACCTCGCGCCTGCAGGACGGCGCCACCGAAACCTGGCGCCGCACCGCCAGTTATTGGCGCGACACCGGCCTGCTCCAGCGCATGAGCGGTTTCGCCGGCGCCGAGCAATGCTTCGATCCTTACGGCAGCGGCTATTCGGCGGTGGCCTGCCGCGCCTTCCTGATCGACAACCCGTGGTCGGCGGCGTTCATTTCCTACGTGATGATGAAAGCGGCGGTGCCCGGGTTCCGGCCGTCGGCGAGTCATTACGACTACGTGCGCGACGCGTATCGCGGCGCCGATCAAAGCCCGTTCCAGTTCCTCGATCCGGCCAGCGCGACCGCCGCGACCGGCGATCTGCTGTGCGCGGTGCGGTCGAGCAATCGGGTCTACGGTTTCCAGGGCCTGAGCGCCGCGCTCGACGCCGCCAACGGTTCGCTCAACATGCATTGCGACGTGGTCGTCGCGGTCAATCCCGGCAACGACGGCAAAGCCTATCTGATCGGCGGCAACGTCCAGCAGGGCGCGACCATGCGGCTGATGGCGGTCAACCGCAACGGCCAGTTCTGGCCGCTGCCGCTGCGCAGCGAGACCCAGGTCGAGTGTTCGCCCGACACCGCCTCGGCCTGCGACATGAGCAAGCTCGACTGGGCGGTGCTGCTCAAGCTCAAGTCCGAATCCGCCCTGGCCCAGCTCGCGCCGCCAACACCGCTGTTCGCGCCGCAGGCCGCGCCGACGTCGCTGCAGCCGTCGGGCTGCTGCGTGCAGTGCGTGGTGGGCTCGGGCGTGCCGCGTTGCCCGAATCCGAATACGCCGGGGATCCGGCCGGAGCAGAACTGAGCCGCGTTCCTTCGTGCGCCCCCTGTAGGAGCGGCGTAAGCCGCGACCGCGACAACGCAACCACGACGTAGGTTTCGTCGTCACCGCGATGTCGCGGTCGCGGCTTACGCCGCTCCTACAGGGAGATACCCACTGCCGCTCAGCCGTGCTGTTTCTGCGCCGCCTCGAACGCCGCCAACTGCTCCGGCGTCGCCTCGCGCTGGAACCGCGCCTTCCACTGCGCGAACGGCATGCCGTAGATCGCTTCGCGCGCCTCGTCCTTGCTCATGTCGATGCCGCGCGCCTGCGCCGCCTCGCGGTACCAGTCGCCCAGGCAATTGCGGCAGAAGCCGGCCAGGATCATCAGGTCGATGTTCTGCACGTCGCTGCGCTCGTGCATGAGGTGAGCAAGCAGGCGGCGGAACGCGGCGGCCTGGATCGCGATGGTTTCGTGGTCCTGCGGCGTGGAATCGACGGGCGGGGCGGGGTGGTTCATGGCGGTGTCTCGTTCGGAGCGGGAGGGACGGGATGGCGGCGCGGCGGCCGCGAGCGACGCCGGCCGGCGCCGATTCGGCGGCGCAGTGGCGGAATTCGCGCGAAAGAATGGGGGATAATGCGCGGCCCCGACTCTAGCGCAGCGCCGACGACCCCGCATGACGCCTTCTTCGCACCCGGCCCGCATCCTCGACGGCAAGCGCATCGCCGAGGACCTGCTCGACAATCTCAAGGCCCAGGTCGACGCGCGCGTCGCCGCCGGCCTGTCGCGGCCCGGTCTGGCGGTGGTGCTGGTCGGCAACGATCCGGCCTCCAGCGTGTACGTGCGCAACAAGCGCCGCGCCGCGCAGAAGGTCGGCATCCGCGCGATCGACTACGACCTGCCGGCCGACACCGGCGACGAGCAGTTGCTGGCGCTGATCGACCGGCTCAACGCCGACCCCGAGGTCCACGGGATCCTCGTGCAGCTGCCGCTGCCCGACCGCCGCGACGCCACCGCGCTGATCCACCGCATCGACCCGAGCAAGGACGTCGACGGCTTCCATCCCGAGAACGTCGGCCATCTGGTGCTGCGCCAGTTCGGCCTGCGGCCGTGCACGCCGCGCGGCATCACCACCTTGCTGGGCTACACCGACCGGCCGGTGCGTGGGCAGAGCGCGACCGTGGTCGGGGTCAGCAACCACGTCGGCCGGCCGATGGCGCTGGAGCTGCTGATCGCCGGCTGCACCGTCACCAGCTGCCACAAGTTCACCCCGCCGGCGGTGCTGGAAGCCTCGGTGCGCGGCGCCGACATCCTGGTCGTCGCCGCCGGCCGCCCGGGCCTGATCCCGGGCGAATGGGTCAAGCCCGGCGCGGTGGTGATCGACGTGGGCATCAACCGCCTGGACGACGGCCGCCTGGTCGGCGACATCGGCTTCGACGCCGCCGCCCAGCGCGCCAGCTGGATCACCCCGGTCCCGGGCGGGGTGGGGCCGATGACGGTGGCGACGTTGATGCAGAACACGTTGGAGGCCGCGGAGGCTTCGGATCGGGGCTGAGGAAGCATTGATCCGGCCGCTTTCGCTTTTTTTGCTCGTCATTCCCGCGAAGGCGGGAATCCAGAGACTTTAGCCGGTACTTCCCCGGCCCGCGTTCGCCCCGACTTACTGCCTTCGCTTTTGCTCGTCATTCCCGCGAACGCGGGAATCCAGTGACTTTAGCCGGTACTTTCCTGGCTTCGTCCAGTCCAGGCTTCGAGCGTTCTCGCACGAAAGGCCCTGGATTCCCGCGTTCGCGGGAATGACGACTAAAAAAGCCGTGCCGCGTCGAAGGTAGCCGTCGATGAACGTCAGGCCAAAGCCCGGCTAAACCCCCCGCCAAACCCCGCCAGCAGAACGCCCCTTTCCGCCCTTAACCCCAGCGCCGGGCCCCCGGTTCGGGTTAGAATGGCGCGCTTCATCCTCCCGGGCCCGCCCATGCTGCGCATCCAGGCTGAAGCGCTTACTTACGACGATGTGTCTCTCGTCCCCGCGCATTCGATCGTCCTGCCTAAGGACGTAAACCTCTCCACCCGCCTGACCCGCGACCTGTCGATCCGTCTGCCGATCCTGTCGGCCGCGATGGACACTGTCAGCGAGGCCCGCCTCGCGATCGCGCTGGCCCAGCTCGGCGGCATCAGCATCATCCACAAGAACATGAGCCTGGAAGCCCAGGCCGCGCAGGTCGCCAAGGTCAAGAAATTCGAGGCCGGGGTGATCCGCGAACCGTTCACCGTGGGGCCGGAAACCACCATCGGCGAAGTGCTCAAGCTGACCCGCGCGCGCAACATCTCCGGCGTGCCGGTGGTCGACGGCGGCCAGCTGGTCGGCATCGTCACCAGCCGCGACATGCGCTTCGAGACCAAGCTCGACGATCCGGTCCGCCACATCATGACCAAGCGCGATCGCCTGATCACCGTGCACGAAGGCGCCAGCGACGACGAAGTGCTGCAGCTGCTGCACAAGCACCGCATCGAAAAGATCCTGGTGGTCAACGACGGCTTCGAGCTGCGCGGCCTGATCACGGTCAAGGACATCCAGAAGAAGACCGACAACCCCAACGCCGCCAAGGACAGCGCCGAGCGCTTGCTGGTCGGCGCGGCGGTCGGCGTCGGCGGCGATACCGAAGCGCGCGTGGAAGCCCTCGCGGCGGCCGGCGTGGATGTGGTCGTGGTCGATACCGCGCACGGCCATTCGCAGGGCGTGCTCGATCGCGTGCAGTGGGTCAAGAAGCGCTTCCCGCAGTTGCAGGTGATCGGCGGCAACATCGTCACCGGCGAAGCGGCGTTGGCGTTGATGGATCACGGCGCGGACGCGGTCAAGGTGGGCGTCGGTCCGGGTTCGATCTGCACCACCCGCGTCGTCGCCGGTGTCGGCGTGCCGCAGGTGACCGCGGTGGCGATGGTCGCCGAGGCCTTGAAGGATCGCATTCCGCTGATCGCCGACGGCGGCATCCGCTATTCGGGCGACATCGGCAAGGCGCTGGTCGCGGGCGCATCGACGGTGATGGTCGGCGGCCTGTTCGCCGGCACCGAGGAAGCGCCGGGCGAAATCGAACTGTTCCAGGGTCGCAGCTACAAGAGCTACCGCGGCATGGGCAGCCTGGGCGCGATGGAGCAGGGCTCGAAAGACCGCTATTTCCAGGACGCTTCCGACGCCGACAAGCTCGTGCCCGAAGGCATCGAAGGCCGCGTGCCGTACCGCGGTTCGCTCGGCGGCGTGGTCCACCAACTCGCCGGCGGCCTGCGCGCGACGATGGGCTACGTGGGCTGCGCGACCATCGAGGAGATGCGCAAGAAGCCGAGCTTCGTGCGCATTACCAACGCCGGCGCGCGCGAGAGCCATGTGCACGACGTGCAGATCACCAAGGAACCGCCGAACTATCGCGCGGGCTGACCGATGAGCGCATACGACTTCACGCTGCTGGCCATGTTGTTCTTGTTGAGCCTGATCGTGTTCGTCGTCATGCCGGTCTGGGTTCTGTGGAAGTTGATTGAAGTCGTGCCCATGCGCAGATCGATGCGCCTGACCGTCGCGACCGCAGCGCCGACCCTAGCGGTCGGCGCGTTCGCATTCTGGCTTGTGCGGTTGCTGGCCTCGGATGCCGCGATCGCTCCCGGCGTGGCCGATAGCCTGAAATTCTCTGTTCCTTTCTCCGCCGCCACCGCCATTGCGTCGCTGGGCCTTTGCCTGGCGTTCGAGTGGTTCGACAAGAAGCCCTCATGACTGATATTCACAGCGACAAGATCCTGATCCTCGACTTCGGCGCGCAATACACGCAGCTGATCGCGCGACGCATCCGCGAACTCGGCGTGTACTGCGAGATCTGGGCCTGGGATCACGATCCGGCCGAAATCGAAGCGTACGGCGCCAAGGGCATCATCCTGTCGGGCGGTCCCGAGTCGACCACCGAACACGGTTCGCCGCGCGCGCCGCAGCAGGTGTTCGACGCCGGCCTGCCGATCCTGGGCATCTGCTACGGCATGCAGACCATGGCCAAGCAGCTCGGCGGCGAAACCGAAGCCGCCGATCAGCGCGAATTCGGTCATGCCGAAGTGTCGCTGGTCGCGCACGATCGTTTGTTCGACGGTTTGAAGGATCACCCCGGCTCGCCGCCGCGCCTGGACGTGTGGATGAGCCACGGCGATCACGTGTCGAAGGCACCGGACGGTTTCGTCGTCACCGCCAAGACCGACCGCATCCCGGTCGCCGCGTTCGCCGACGACGCGCGTCGCTGGTACGGCGTGCAGTTCCATCCCGAAGTCACCCACACAAAGCAGGGCCAGACTTTACTGCGCCGCTTCGTGGTCGACATCTGCGGCTGCCAGACCTTGTGGACCGCCGCGCACATCATCGACGACCAGATCGCGCGCGTGCGCGAGCAGGTCGGCCAGGACGAAGTGATCCTCGGCCTGTCCGGCGGCGTCGATTCCTCGGTGGTGGCCGCGCTGCTGCACAAGGCGATCGGCGATCAGCTGACCTGCGTGTTCGTCGACACCGGCCTGCTGCGCTTCAACGAAGGCGACCAGGTGATGGCGATGTTCGCCGAGCACATGGGCGTCAAGGTCGTGCGGGTCAACGCCGCCGACCGCTACTTCGAAAAACTCGCCGGCGTCAGCGACCCGGAAGCCAAGCGCAAGATCATCGGCAACCTGTTCGTCGAGATTTTCGATGAAGAGTCGCAGAAGCTCGCCAACGCCAAGTGGCTGGCGCAGGGCACGATCTACCCGGACGTGATCGAGTCCGCCGGCAGCAAGACCGGCAAGGCCCACGTCATCAAGAGCCATCACAACGTCGGCGGCCTGCCCGAGCACATGAAGCTCGGCCTGGTCGAACCGCTGCGCGAATTGTTCAAGGACGAAGTGCGGCGCCTGGGCGTCGAACTCGGCCTGCCGCGCGAAATGGTCTACCGCCATCCGTTCCCGGGCCCGGGCCTGGGCGTGCGCATCCTCGGCGAAGTGAAGCGCGAATATGCCGATCTGCTCGCGCAGGCCGACCACATCTACATCGACGAACTGCGCAAGGCCGGCCTGTACGACAAGACCAGCCAAGCTTTCGCGGTGTTCCTGCCGGTCAAATCGGTCGGCGTGGTCGGCGACGCGCGCGCCTACGAATGGGTGATCGCGCTGCGCGCGGTCGAGACCATCGACTTCATGACCGCGCACTGGGCGCATTTGCCGTACGATTTCCTCGGCACGGTGTCGAACCGCATCATCAACGAACTGCGCGGCGTGTCGCGGGTGGTGTACGACATCAGCGGCAAGCCGCCGGCGACGATCGAGTGGGAGTGAGTTCTCCGCTCTGAGAGGTGCGACGTATGGCCGGGTCGGGCAAGCGCGAGAGGATGGCGATCGAGCAGGTCGCCGAATACTTCGGTGCCACCTGGGAGCAGGGCGACGCGACGTCGCCCGTTGCTTATCTGCGGCTTGACGCAAAGCGCATCGCCGTCGATGTCGCGGTGATCGAACCCGCGGTCGCGGGGCATGGCGACGATGCCGTGCCCCGGTTGCGCTTCGACAAGGTCGCGTTGCGTTTGATCGCGCGTTTGCAGGCCGCGCTTGCGCCGCGAGTCGCCGATGGGCAGGTGCTGATGTTCGCCGTCACCGCGCCGATCCGCTTGCCGTCGCAGACCGCCGCCGAGCTGGAATCCAAGATCGACGAAGGTCTGCGACGCGGAGCCGCGCAGGTCGAGATCAGCGACACGATCTGCGGCAATCAGACCCGGGTCCGGTTCGCGAAGGGCGGCGCGAGGTCGGCGTCGAAAGTGATCGGTTTCGTGCACAACCCCGACACCGACCCGCATGTGCTTTTCGATCTGAGCGCGGCCTTGCTCAAGCACGTCAGCGCGGCGGTCGATAAGCGCCCGCTCGAATCCTTCGACGGCGAGCGCTGGCTGGTGATCGCCGATGAACGGGATCACGCGTGGATCGGGACGTATCGTCATGTCTATTCGCAGCTCGGCGTTTGCAGCGAATTCAGCAAGATGCTCGTGGTGTTTGCCGATGGGCAAGTCGAAACGCTGAACGCTTGAACGCACCGCGTTCGCGCCGCCGCAGCGACGCATGCGCCGGGCTGTGACAACTGACGCGGTTCGCGCGCGCCGACCCGGCTAGGGTTCGACTCAGTCGTCGCGCCCGTCTCGGGTGCCGCCGTCAAGGACGCAGGCATGTCCGCCACGGAATGGATCGGCAGGTTGCACGGCAGCGATTCGCGTCCACGCGATGCGTTTGTCGATGGCTGGCGTGTCCGCGCCCGTGCCGCGATCGTTGATAGCCCCGATACTACCGATACCTCGCTTCGGCGCGCACGGCGCCCCGTGCGTGTTCCATTGCGCTCGGTCGTGCTCGCGCGCGAATGCCGGCATGCGTGCCGCGTCGTCGGCGCTTGCGCGGCGATGCCGAACTCGCTCGCGCGTGCCCGTGTGCCCGACGCACGTCTGAAGAACCTGCATTGGCCGCGAAAGGAGCCGCGGCAACCCGCGCGCGACGGCATTCGCCGTCGGCGTCCCGGGCGACTGGAGCAAGGACTGCCTCGGCCGCCTCGCCACGTTGGAGAGAACGATGATCAGGAAGTCTCGTGCCAAGTTGGTGCTTGCGTGCTTCGCGTTCGGATTGGGGCTCAGCGTCAGCCTCAGCGCGGTCGCGCGTCCGTGCTGCAGCAGTTGCGATCCGGACGATCCGGATTCGCGTTGCTGGATAATCTGCTCGCCCGGTTGCTGATGCGGTAACGCGGAAAGGGGCGGGCGACCGCCTCTTTCCGTGCGCATCTCGTTTCATCAGCGGGTCGGTATCGAGGCCCGCATGCGGATCGAACGCGACTCGGCCGCGGAGTCGCGACACTTGTGCTCTTGCCGCCACTTGGTCGCCTGCGTTGATTCGAGTGCGTGCGTGGCGGCATCCTCGGGCGCCGCGTGACCATCGGATCGCCGACTTCTCCACGTGGCCCGCGGTGAACGCGTGATCGCGCGCGGCGGCAGATCCGCGACCGACGCGATGGCGTCACGCCCAACTTCAGGCCCCGGGTCATTAGGACCGATGCTGTCCGCAAGGCGGCGTAATCTGCGCTCGAACCGGCCGACGGCCGCGACCCCGCTCCGGCGTTCGACGCCGACCATCCCCCATCGCGATCGGCATGTCGATTCGCGCCCGCCCGGTTCGTCGTTCCAGACAAGGGCGGCCGAATCCGTGCGCTGCGCGCGCGGAGCCTGCGCCGTCCGACTCGCTCAGGAGAGAACGCCGATGTCGAAAACTCTGCCGATCGCCGCCGCCCTGTTGGCCCTACCGCACCTGCTGGCGGTCGCGGCCTCGCGCAACGACGCGGCGGCGCATGCCGACGGCGCCTGCTCGGCGCGGGCGCAGCGCAGCGTGGTGCCGTTCGAGCGCTGCCGCTGCATCGATTCCGTCGGTCGCGACGGTGCGCGCGGCGCCGGCCTGGCGCTGCGCTACTACTCGCAGCGCTGAGCGCCTGAGTCGCGCGCGGGCTTAGGCCGCCGGCCAGGCCCGCAACGCGGTGCGCAGCACCTCGCGCAGTTCGGTCGCGTTCGCGCCGTCGCGGGCCTGGATCGACAGGCCCTGGACCACGGTGGCCAGGAATTTGGCCAATCGCTCGGCATCGCAGTCGGCGGCGACGTCGCCGTCGCGCTGGCCGCGTTCGATGCGGGCGCGAAAACCGGCTTCGATCGAGCGGCGATGCGCGGCGATTTCCTCGCGCAACGGCGCGGACGCGCCGACGCTGCCGACCTCGGCCGCGACCAGCATGCAGCCGCTGCGCTGCCCGCAGCCGGCGAAGCCGTCGCCGATGGCGTCGAACAAGCGCTCGAACGCCTCGCGCGCGCTCAATCCCGGCGCCTGCAGACTGGCGGCGTGGCGTGCGCGGAACTGCTGCAGATAGCGTTGCAGCGCTTCGCGGAACAACTGCTCCTTGCTGCCGAAGGCCGCGTACAGGCTGGGCGGGGCGATGCCCATGGCCGCGGTCAGATCGCTGAGCGAAGTCGCTTCGAAGCCCTGACGCCAGAACAGCAGCATCGCGGTTTCCAGGGCCTGCTCGCGATCGAACCCGCGCGGCCGTCCGCGCGGCCGGCGCGGAGGCGTTTGGGCGGCCGCATCGTCGGCTTCGGGTGGTGCCGAATGTGCAACATCGATTTCCATAGCGATCGATACTAAATTCATTGACCGGCCCGGGACAAGCGCTCAGACTCGGCCGCGGCCCTCGCCGCCGGCCGGGTTCGCCCGGCCGGCGCGGCCCGCACGGCCCTCGCCATCGTCTGTTTCCCCGCCACGCAAACAGGACCTTCCCATGAGCTTCTCGCTCTACGACATCTCGGTGCCGGCCTTCAGCCGCGGCCTCGACACGCTGTCCCACCTGCTCGACAAGGGCGCCGCCTACGCCGACGAGCAGGGCATCGACCACGCGCAACTGATCGGCGGGCGTCTGGCGCCCGACATGTACACCCTGATCGGCCAGGTGCAGTCGGCCAGCGACGCGGCCAAGTTCGGCGCCGCGCGCCTGGCCGGCATCGCGCCGCCGAGTTTTCCCGACGAGGAAACCACCCTGGACGAGTTGCGCGCGCGCATCGCCAAGACCCAGGAATTCCTGCGCAGCGTCACCCCCGAGAGCATGGACGGCCAGGAAGAACGCGAGATCGTGATCCGCCCGGGCGGCCGCGAACTCAAGTTCGTGGCCCGCGATTACATCCGCGGCTTCGTCCTGCCGAACTTCTATTTCCACCTTACCACGGCCTACGGGATCCTGCGCCACCAGGGCGTGCCGCTCGGCAAGCTCGACTACCTGCGCGCCAGCGCTTCGCCGGCCTGAGTTTCGCGGTCGGGGCCGGCGACGGCTCCGACCGGTACGTCCCAGGCGGCGTCGCGGCCGCCGGCCGGCCGCGATGGCGAGCCGGGCTCGGGTTCGCGGCGTCTTCTGATTTAGCATGTCGCCCTTGGCGCGCCGGAACGGGTCCGGCGCCGTCCGGGCGATCCGCACAGAGGACGTGACGTGAAAAGACTGCTGATGCTGGTGCCGCTGCTGCTGGCCGGTCTGGCGTTCTGGTATTTCGACCTGGCGCGCCGCATCGACGAGGCCGCCGTGCGCGACTACTACAACCAACAGATGCAGGCCTATTACCGCTTCGACGGCGATTGGTTCTGCACCAGCATGACCGACGACTACGAAGTCGTCGAAATCACCTACACCGGCAAGCAGCGCAAGGACGAGCGCTTGAACAAGGCCGAGTCGTGCAAGCGCACGCGCGAGACGGTCGCCGAACTGGTCGAAATCCGCGACGCCAAGATCGGCCTGCCGCTGCCGTCGTGGACGATCGAAGTGAAGAACATCGAAGTGGCCGACGACCGCCACAGCGCGACCGTGCAGGCCGAAGGCCGGATGACCGTCGGCGCGCGCGATCTCGGCGTGACCAAGTGGACCGAGCGGCTGATCCGCCGCAACGGCCGGGTCTTCAGCGAGCGCTCCGACTCGACCGCCTGGGTCGAAGAATGAGCGAGGACGCGGTGAACGATCAGGCATCGATCGACGAACGCTGGATGCGCCACGCGCTGGCGCTGGCCGATCGCGCCGAGCGCGAGGACGACGAGATCCCGGTCGGCGCGGTGCTGGTCTCGGCCGACGGCGCGGTGCTCGGCGAAGGCTGGAACCGCAACATTCGCAGCCACGACCCCAGCGCCCACGCCGAGATCGTCGCCTTGCGCGAGGCCGGCAGCCGGATCGGCAATCACCGCCTGATCGGCACGACCTTGTACGTGACCCTGGAGCCGTGCGCGATGTGCGCGATGGCGATGGTGCATGCGCGGGTCGCGCGGGTGGTGTTTGGCGCGAGCGATCCCAAGACCGGCGCGGCCGGCAGCGTGTTCGATCTGCTGACCGATCCGCGCCATAACCATCGCGTCGCGGTGCAGGGCGGGGTGCTGGGCGAGGAGGCGGGCACGCGGCTGACTACCTATTTCCGGCGCAAGCGCGGCAAGCCGGTTTGATCGAACTGCGCTGGCGGGCGATCAGGCTTGGGTGATGGCGCCGTGGCAACGGTCGCGGCATGCGATGGTTCGCCGCGTCGGCGCGGAAGGCATCGGGGCTGAAGCCCGTTGCGCAAAGCTTGGGCGGTGCCGGTGGCCGATACCGTTTCGACGCGTCAGGGCAGGCTTGCCAGATCTGCCGCGTCTGCGCTGATTCCTAGCGATCGGAATTCCTCAACGCAGCGTGTCGAGCGCTTTGTGCGCCTCGTCGACGAATCGGCGCGACTCCTGCGGCGAGTTCAAGTATGTCGCCAAGTGCGCCACGACCTGCCTGGGGTCGTGGCGGGTCTCGAAGGCTTCCTGGCAGAGCATGCCGGCGATCGGCCCCAGGTAGTTCACCGCCACCTGTTCGATCGCGTCGCGCACTCGCTTGTCCACCCGCGCCGCCGGCGGCGGCGGGTCGGGCGCGCGGGCGCTCGCCGCGGCGATCGCCGCGGTGGTTTCCGAGCGCCCGGCCAGCTCCTGTTCGAATCCGCCGAGCAGCCACTTCATCGACGCGGGATTCAAGGCCATCTTGTTGCCGTAGGACGGAATGTCGTTGGGCTGGAAACGCAGCTTCGCGGTCGACACCATCGACAAGCCTTGCACGGCCTCGTCGTTGCGCAGCATGCGGAAGGTCACTTCCTTCACCTGGCCGTTGTGCAGCCGGATGATGCCCGAGTGCAGTTCCTCGGTGACGAGAAACACGAAGCCGGAGGCCTCTATCTGCACCAGCGCATTGAGTTCGCGCAGCACTTCGATCAGCGGTCGGAACTCATGGCTCATGATGTCGGATACCTGGCATCGTACGATTGGTCGGGATTCGTCGCTTCAGCCTCGCTCGCCTCGGCGCTGCTCGACTCAGCGCTGCTTGGCGAGTTTTTCCATCGCCACGCGCAAGCTGTAGGACAAGCGTGAAATCGCCCGCGCGAGCTTGCCGATTTCGTCCTTCAGGTCGGCTTCGCCGATGGTGTGGTTCCACTTGCCGACGCTGAGTTCCTCGGCGACCACGGTCAGGCGCTGGATCGGACGCAACACCCGGTTCTGGATCAGGGTCCATTGCAGGCCCAGCAGCAGCGAACACACCAGCAGGCCGATGCCGCCGATCCACAGCGACTGGCGCACGATCACATGCTCGACGTCGCTCTTGGGATAAGCCGACACCAGGGTGAAGCCCCAATCCGGCACTTCCTGCCGGGACACCACCCAGTCCTCGGGGTTCTGGCTGGCGATGCGTTCGATCTCAGCCGCGTCGGTGGTGGCGCCGGTCTTGGAATGGAAACGCAGCTTGCCCTTGCCGTCGAACACCGCCATGAAGCCCGATTCCAGCACCTGGCTGGCATCGATCACCGAGGTCAACGCCTTGAGGTCGGTCTTGTAACCGACGTACCACACGCCGATCGCGCGCTGTGTGTCGTTGCCGGCGAAGATCGGCTCGTAACCGGTGACGTACGGCGTGCCGAGGATGTCGACCACGCCGTAGAAGGCTTCGCCCTTGCGCATGAACGGAATGACCTGGCCGGTGGGATCGAGCTGGGTGCCGACGGCGCGGCTGCCGTCGTCCTTGCGCACATTGGTGGCCACGCGCACGAAGTTGTCGCCGTCGCGGGCGAACAGCGTGGCGGTGCCTTCGGCCAGGGCGGTGACGCCGTCGACCAGGGCGAAGTTATTGGCCTGCGAAACGCCGCCGAGCACCAGATCGTTGCTGTTGCGGCCGCCGACGACGACGCGTCCGCCGACGCTCGGCGGGCCGAGGCGGCGGCCTTCGCTGCGCAGCAGGCGCATGGCGTCGCGGGTGCGGTCGAGCATCACCGAGCGGGTCACCGCGAACAGGCTTTGCAGCGCGTAGGTGCGGCGTTCGATCGATTGCGCGGCATCTTCGCGGACATGGCTTGCTTGCGTCATGGCCAGCGCGATGGTCAACGCGACGACGAACACCAGCACCAGCGCGAGCACAGGCAGCAGCAGGCGCACCCGCAACGAGTGAAGATTCATTGAGTTTTTCCCCTGTACCGCATTGATGAATGTGTGCGATTCGAAACGAGATGAAGCGGGTGATGCGCACGGCGCTCAAGGCGTCATGAACGCGGCCACGTTCGAAAGACGGCGACAAGATAGCGGCATCGTTTTTCGTTTCACAATCGGATGTTCGTTCAGTTCGATCCGATCGCGAGCGCGGCGAAATTTTTCGTCGGCATATGTTTTATGCAATAAGAGTGATTGTTCGCGTGGGCTGTTTGCGCGTCTTTGGTGAGAAAAGGCGGCGACTGATCGCGCGAAACGCGAGCCTCGTGTCGCTCACAGGTGCAGTTTTCGCGAGCGTGCGCATCGCCGACGGCCGAGCCGGCTCAGGCGGGGATTACCGTCCGGCAACGCGTCGCTTGATGGCGCTCAACCGCCATGCGCCAGCCATGGACGCAGGCGTGGCGGTGTTCGCCTCTTCAACGGCCGGGGAGAATGGGTGCTGGCCCGTCGTCCGAATGATTCCACCGCCAACGCCCGCCGGCTGCAAAAGAGTGGCCTTTGCATTACCTCGTGGCCTCGCCGTTCGCGGTCAGAAGTTGGGGCGGCGCAGAGTGCAGGGAGGTGGTAGTGGGGCAGGGCCGTTTCGATGCGCGTTAAAGCACGGATTGTGCGCAAGGAAATCTGCATCGGCGGCAGTGCGGCCGAATTGAAAACTGTGATGGACTTCGATTTTTTTCCGGGCGGTGTAGATCAACTGCGCAGGCCGGCGTCGCCGGTCCGGATCGCGCTCGTCACTCGCGCTTGCTGCTGCTGCGTTGATCGCGATCGAACTCGCGCTTCACTTCGGCGTCGAGCATGCTCACGCTCATGCGCGCCTCGCGGCCGAGGTTGATCGAGGCCGCCAGCACCAGCAGCACGCCGCACATCGCCAGCGCGGTGGGCACGCCGGTGATGCGGTAGTCGGTGAACTGGTCGATGCCGATCGACAGGCTGGTGGCGACGAACGCGGTCATCGCGCCGTACAGCAATTGCAGGCAGATGAGGATCAGCCGCACCCGGCGTCGGTGCAGGATGATCCTCGCCTCCAGGTAGTCGCGCGCGTGTTCGTCGATGGTGTCCTCGAGCAGCGCCAGTTGCTGGCGCATGCGATCGACCACGCGCGCGAGCCGGTTGTTGGACGAGACCAGCAGCGAGGCGGTCGCGGTCAGGAAGAAGGCCGGCGTGATCATCGCCGAGACCACGGTGTAGTGGGTGCTCAGTTGCAGGGGATCGGCCATGACGGGGTCCATGTTGCGGGCGTTCGGCGCGGCGGCACGATTGCGCGACGACGCGATCGGCGAACGCGGGTGGCGGCGGCTCGCCGTGGGCTCAGGGCTGCGGCGGCCGGTTGGCCCAGCGCTTCATCGCGCTGGCGTGGCCGTGGTCCATTTCCTCGTTGACCGCCTCGACCGCGAGCGAGGACTCGCGCGCGAGCAGCAGGCTGGCGGCGAACATCGACAGCACGCCGAACGCGGCGAGCACGGTGGGCACCACGCCGAGACGGTAGCCCAGCACCGCGTCGCCGGCGACGGTCAGGCTGGTGCCGACGAAGAAGCTGATCGCGGTGTACAGCAGCTGGCTGCCGCGCAGGATGATCCGGCTGCGCTTCTTCTGGCGCAGGATGTGGCGCTCGATCAGGTCGCGCTCCTCGGCGTCGTCGCTGTCGGCCAGTTCCTTGAGCAGCACCCGGGCGCGGTCGATCACCCGCGCCAGGCGGTTGTTGGCCGACAGCAGCAGCGAGGCGGTGGCGGTCAGGAAGAACGCGGGGGCCAGCATCGCGGTCAGGATCGCGTAGTGGGCGAGGGTGGCGTTCTGGCTCATCGCGGTGGGGTCGTCGGCGGGGGCGTGGGCTATGATGCCGCGACCTGGGCACGACGGCGAGGCTATGACCGAGAAAAATGGACCCGAGCACCGGCTGATCTGGATCGATCTGGAGATGACCGGGCTGGACACCGACCGCGATTCCATCCTGGAAATCGCCACCGTGGTCACCGATGCGCAGCTCAACGTGCTGGCCCAGGGGCCGGAGCTGGCGATCGCCCATCCGCTCGAACGCCTGCAGGCGATGGACGAGTGGAACCGCAACCAGCACGGCAAGTCCGGACTGTGGAAGCGGGTGCTCGAAGCCGGCGTGCCGATGCTCGAGGCCGAGACCCGCACCGTCGACTTCCTGGCCCAGTGGGTGTCGCCGAACACCTCGCCGATCTGCGGCAATTCGATCTGCCAGGACCGCCGTTTCCTGCATCGCTGCATGCCGCGGCTGGAGCGTTACTTCCACTACCGCAATCTCGACGTCAGCACGATCAAGGAACTCGCGCGGCGCTGGGCGCCGGAGGTGCTGGCCGGGATGAGCAAGGACAGCAAGCACACCGCGCTGAGCGATGTGATGGATTCGATCGCCGAGCTCAGGCATTACCGCGCGGCGATGGGTAAGCTCGGCGGTCTGGGCGGATAGGGCTGCGAGCCATCGGCTCGCGCATCGGCGAACGCCTTGGCGCCATGCGCCCCGGCCGGGCGCGCAGGCTTCAAGTCATCGCTCGATTGGCTCAGGCCGGCATCAACAGTAAAAGTCGCTGGATTCCCGCGTTCGCGGGAATGACGGGCGGGTGTTGAGCGCGTTATTTGTCGAAGCCGCGTCCTGTCGGATCGTCATTCCCGCGAACGCGGGAATCCAGCGACTTGCGTACGAATCGCCAGACGCTTGCCGCTTACGCCTTGGGCTTCGCCGCCGGCTTCGGCAGATCGCCGTCGTCGGTGACCGACTTGGTCAGCAACTCCGCGATCGGTCGTCCATCCGCATCGTGGTGATACACGTGCAGATCGCGCTGCGGGTACGGGATGTTTAGGCCCTTGCCGATCAGTTCGTTGCGGATGCCTTCGGTGAGGTCGCTCTTGGTCCGCATCAGGTTTGCGGTCTTGACCCAGGCGCGCAGTTCCAGATTGACGCTGCTTTCCGCCAGCGCGGTGACCAGCACTTCCGGCGCCGGGTCGGGCAGCACGTTCGCGTGCGCCTTGGCCAGGTCCAGCAGGGTCTCCTTGGCGGTCTTGAGGTCGTCGTCGTAACCCACGCCGACGGTGAGGTCGATGCGGCGCTTCGGGTTGGCGGTGAAATTGACGATGACCGCGGTGGTGATCAGGCTGTTGGGCAGCACGATCACCCGGTTGTCGATGGTGCGCAGGCGGGTCTGGAACACCCGGATCTGTTCGACCGTGCCCTCCACGCCCGCGGCCTGCACGTAGTCGCCGGCGCGGAACGGACGCAGCACGATCAGCATCACGCCCGAGGCGATGTTGGACAGCGAGTCCTTCAGCGCCAGGCCGATCGCCAGGCCGGCGGCGCCGAGCACCGCGAGCACCGAGGTCATCGGCACGCCGACCTGCTGCAGCGCGGCGACCGCGACGATCACGATCATCGCCGCATAAGCGATGTTGCGCAGGAAGCCGCGCAGGGTGACTTCCATGTTGGCGCGGGTCATGACCCGCTCCAACGCCCGCGACAGCCACTTGGCCAGCCACAGGCCGATCAGCAGGATCGCCAGCGCGCCGAGCAGGGTCAGGCCCTTGGTCTGCGCCCAGGCGGTCAGCTTGTCGATGTCGAAGCCGGCCTCAAGTCCCAGCAGCGACTTGGGCACGATGGTCTGCGTCAGATCCTGTTTCGCCATGCCGCGCTCAGGCCTGCTTGGCCTTGGCTTTCGCCAGGCGCAGCCAGGTGTCGACCACGGTGTCGGGATTCAGCGACACCGACTCGATGCCCTGATCCATCAGCCATTCGGCCAGATCGGGGTGATCGCTCGGACCCTGGCCGCAGATGCCGACGTACTTGCCCTTGGCGCGCGCGGCCGAGATCGCCATCGCCAGCAGCTTCTTCACCGCCGGATCGCGTTCGTCGAACAGGTGGGCGACGATCGCCGAGTCGCGGTCCAGGCCGAGGCTGAGCTGGGTCAGGTCGTTGGAACCGATCGAGAAGCCGTCGAAGATGTCGAGGAACTCGTCGGCCAGCAAGGCGTTCGACGGCACTTCGCACATCATGATGATCTTCAGCCCGTTCTCGCCCTGCTTGAGGCCGTTCTTCTCCAGCACCTCGACCACGCGGCGGCCTTCGTCGAGCGTGCGCACGAACGGAATCATGACCCAGCAATTGGTCAGGCCCATCTGCTCGCGCACCTTCAGCACCGCCTGGCATTCCAGCGCGAACGCGTCGGTGAAGCTCGGATCGACGTAACGGCTGGCGCCGCGGAAGCCGATCATCGGGTTTTCTTCATGCGGCTCGTAGCGCGAGCCGCCGATCAGGTTGGCGTATTCGTTGGACTTGAAGTCCGACAGGCGCACGATCACCGGATGCGGCGCGAACGCGGCGGTGATGGTGGCGATACCCTCGGCCAGGCGATCGACGTAGAACTGCACCGGGTCGGCGTCGTAACCGGCGATCTTCTCGTCGATCTTCTTCTTTGTCGCCGCATCCTGCGAGGCGTATTCGAGCAGCGCCTTGGGATGGATGCCGATGTGGCTGGCGATGATCATCTCCAGCCGCGCCAGGCCCACGCCGGCGTGCGGCAGCATCGCGAAGTCGAACGCGCGCTCGGGGTTGGCGACGTTCATCATCACCTTGAGCGGCGCCGGCGGCATTTTTTCCAGGTCGGCGACGTGGCGCTCGAACGGCAGCTCGCCGTGGTAGATGAAACCGGTATCGCCTTCGGCGCAGCTGACGGTGATGACTTCGCCGTCCTTGATCGTGTCCAGCGCATTGCCGGTGCCGACGACCGCGGGCACGCCGAGTTCGCGCGCGATGATCGCCGCGTGGCAGGTGCGGCCGCCGCGGTTGGTGACGATCGCGGCCGAGCGCTTCATCACCGGCTCCCAATCGGGATCGGTCATGTCGGCGACCAGCACGTCGCCGGGCTGCACCCGGCTCATGTCGTCGAGGCTGCGCACGATGCGCGCAATGCCCGAGCCGATCTTCTGCCCGATCGCGCGGCCTTCGCAGATCACGTCGCCGCGCTTTTCCAACTGGTAACGCTCGATCTGGGTCGCCTTGCCGCGCGACTTCACCGTTTCCGGGCGCGCCTGCACGATGAACAGCTTGCCGCTGACGCCGTCCTTCGCCCACTCGACGTCCATCGGGCGGCCGTAATGCTTTTCGATCACCAAGGCCTGCTTGGCCAGCTCATGCACGTCGGCGTCGTTGATCGAGAACCTGGAGCGCAGCTCCGCCGGCGTGTCTTCGGTGCGCACGCGCTCGCCGGGCGTATCCGAATACACCATGCGCAGCTGCTTGGCGCCGACGCTGCGGCGCAGGATCGCCGGCTTGCCCTGGGCCAGGGTGGGCTTGTAGACGTAGAACTCGTCCGGGTTGACCGCGCCTTGCACGACCATTTCGCCCAGGCCGTAGCTGGAGGTGATGAACACCACATCACGGAAGCCCGATTCGGTGTCGAGGGTGAACAACACGCCGGACGAGCCGACGTTGGAGCGCACCATCAACTGCACGCCGGCCGACAGGAACACGTCTTCGTGCTTGAAGCCGTGGTGGACGCGGTAGGCGATGGCGCGGTCGTTGTAGAGGCTGGCGAAGACTTCCTTGACCTTGCGCACCACGTCGTCTTCGCCGGTGACGTTCAGGAAGGTTTCCTGCTGGCCGGCGAACGAGGCATCCGGCAGATCTTCGGCGGTGGCCGAGGAACGCACCGCGACCGCGACGTCGCCGCCGCCGTTCTCGGCGCACAACTGGCGGTAGGCGGTGCGGATGTCCTGGTCCAGGTCGGGCTGCAGCGGGGCCTCGATCACCCAGCCGCGGATCTCGCCGCCGGCTTGGGTCAGCGCCGGGACGTCTTCCACGTCCAGCGTGGCCAGCTTGTCGAAGATGCGCTGGTGCAGGTTGTTATGGGCGATGAAGGCCTTGAAGGCCTCGGACGTGGTGGCGTAGCCGCCCGGGACCGAGACGCCGAGGTTGGCGAGGTTGCCGATCATCTCGCCGAGCGAGGAGTTCTTGCCGCCTACGCGGGCCAGATCGTTGAGGCGCAGCGCGTGCAGCCAGAGGATGTTCTCGTTCAAGGCACACTATCTCCGAGGGGGGCGAGGACGCGTCCGACGCGGCCAAGCGGATATGATCGCCCGGGTGTCGGGTGCATACAAGCTTGATCCGGCGGGCTTTTTCGTATTGGTGCAGCTTTCTGACGAGGTTATCGATGGCAGGGACCCGACCGGTTTTCTACGTTTCCGACGGCACCGGCATCACCGCCGAGACGATCGGCCACAGCTTGCTCACCCAGTTCACCGAAACCCGTTTCGTGACCGATCGCATATCGTTCGTCGACAGCGTCGAGCGCGCGCAGGAGGTCGCGGCCAAGATCCGCGAGGCCGCCGTGTCCTACGGTGTACGCCCGGTGGTGATCAACTCGTGCATGGACGGCGACGTCGGCGCGGCCCTGGCCGAGAGCGGGGCGCTGATGCTGGACGTATTCGCGCCGTTCATCGAACCGCTGGAGCGCGAATTCCAGGAGCTGCGCCAGCGCCGGATCGGCCAGGCCCACGGCATCGCCGATTTCGACACCTATCACCGCCGCATCAACGCGATGAACTTCGCCCTGACCCACGACGACGGCCAGAGCGTGGACTACAACGAGGCCGACCTGATCCTGGTGGCGGTGTCGCGCGCCGGCAAGACCCCGACCTGCGTCTACCTGGCCCTGCATTACGGGGTGCGCGCGGCCAACTACCCGCTGACCGAGGAGGACCTCGAGCACGACCGCCTGCCGCCGCGGCTGCGGCCGTACCGCAACAAGCTGTTCGGCCTGACCATCGACCCGGTCCGGCTGCAGCAGATCCGTCAGGAACGCCGTCCCAACTCGCGCTACGCCCAGTTCGAGACCTGCAAGCGCGAAGTCGCCGCGGCCGAAATGATGTTCCGCGCCGAACGCATCTCGACCCTGAGCACCACTCATACCTCGATCGAGGAGATCGCCAGCAAGGTGCTGACGACGCTGGGGATTCATCGCGAGATGTTTTGATTTCGGGATTCGGGATTCGGGATTCGGGATTCGGGAATCGGGAATCGGGAATCGGGAATCGGGAGTCGGGAGTCGGGAGTCGGGAGTCGGGAGTCGCCGAGGTTTCACAAAGAAAAACCCGCTTTTCAGCGGGTTTTTTCATGATCGCGGCGCGGGCCGCGTTTGCGACTGTAGGAGCGGCGCAAGCCGCGACCGCGAATCCCCGCCCACGTCGCAGGCGCCGATTCACACCAGCACGTTCATGAAAGCTGGGGATCGCCGCGCGCGATGCTGAATGGCGGCTGGCGCGGGAGCGCTCGAGGCGGCTCCGAAGAACATCGCGAAAGAGCCTATAAATTAGGCCTTTTTCGCGATTTCGTCAATCCTGCCGCGATCCCCCGCAGGCGTGTAGGATCGCCTGCATGACCCATACCGCATCGCGTTTCGCACGTCTGCCCAAGCTCAGCCGTTTCGGCTGGCTGATGGGCTTGTACGCGGAGAATCACGGACGTTTTTCGCGCCTGTTCGCGCCGGCCCAGCTCACGCCCGGCACCTACCTGTCCGACATCGGCGACGGCCTGGACCTGCGCCTGGACGTGATCGAGCAACATCGCTACACCACCGAACTGCGCCTGACCTACGCCGTGCTCGATCCGCTCACCGGCGAGCCCGATCCGTCGGCCTACCTGCGCCTGTACCACGACACCGAGCAGGTCGAAGCCACCCACTGCTATGTCGGCCGCCGCTGGCAGGACGTGATCGGCCTGTACCCGCCGCCGGCCGAAGTGATCGGCCACCGCATGCGCATGAATACTTTTTTAGGAAAGTGGCTCGAGTATCTAGCGGAACGTGGTCATGGCATGGCAACATTGCGCCCGGTCGAACAAGGCCCCTCGCAACCGGACCCGGACGGGTCGAATCCTTCGGGAAGCGGTGACGGGGGAGCGGGAAAAAATCTAGCGATGAATGCTTGACGACATCGCTGAACGCCCGCTAAGATGTTCGTCTTTCCAGCACGTGGGGCCATAGCTCAGCTGGGAGAGCGCTACAATGGCATTGTAGAGGTCGCCGGTTCGATCCCGGCTGGCTCCACCACTCTTCGGAATTGAAAGGGTTTTCGAAAGAGTTAGCTGCAAGAACAAATCGGTTTTGTCCCCATCGTCTAGAGGCCTAGGACATTACCCTTTCACGGTAGCGACCGGGGTTCGAATCCCCGTGGGGACGCCAACTAAACCCCCGTAACAGGGGGTGCTTTACACTAAAGCCCTGACTTGTCAGGGCTTTTTTGTTGCCCGTTTTTTACGCTTATGAACCATTTCTGTAATTTCGAATCGTTTATCGATTCGAAATTGCTGTCGTTGCGCGTGGACGGGATCTCGTTCCGTGCCTCTAGCGAAATTCTCTTCAGCTCCTTCGAGGGAAGCTGCAAGAGCACTCTTAGGGCAAGTTCGATCAATGGCTTGTTGAGGGGTGAAGTCGGAGCTTGGATGGCCTAGCCACGTGAGCATCTCCGTGATGGCTCTCGTTTAGTCGCTGGAGCCCAAGCAGACTGCAGCGTCTGATCAGCTAGGCAGCGCTTGTGCGAGGTACGCCTGAAACGTATCGACTGATCACTCAAAGCTCATCGAGTTGACGACTCTTGTGCAGTACTCCATCAACAGGTCGTGGTCGCTCAGAAGTTCAAGTTGCGTCAAGTCTGGCGCTGACGCGAGGAATTCAATCAGGGTGGCTCTTGGGGTGTCTTTGTAGTTCTCCATCAAGAGTTCGAACATTTCAAAAGGCGTGTCGGCCCGCTGAACCACTGCGTTCCTATCATGCTCTCCAAAAAAAGATTCAGGATGGCGAAGGAAGGCGCTGACTTCGTAGGCAGTAAGATCCACGAAATGAACGAGTCTCTTGTCATTTTGATCGATAAGGGCTAGTGCCGCTTTCGATTCTTGGGCGAGAACTGCGCCATATGTGAGTAAATGCGGCCCATTCTCCAGTTCGTCGAACTCGTAGCTTTGACCCACAAGCCATTTGCGTTCGGCAAAGCCGAATGCGAATTCGGGAACTTCACCGTCAAAAGTGGAGGGAACGGTGTACTTGCGAAAGTGATCGATAAGCTTGGATACAGACAAATGTCGCTGCTTGGCTGCGTAGGCAGTTTTCAGATCGGCGTACTCAACTCCCGCACCGAAGTCAGGAATTTTGAAGCCAACGGGAACTAGCATCCTTCGGCCGGGTGCGCCCTCTAAATCTAGATGGACGGGGTAATTGGTCACCAAGACGTATGCGGCAGGGGCCGGCTCATCGTTAATCTTGAGCTGTGGCTCACGAGACCTTATCGAGCGTGACAGTGTACTAACGATTGACTCGTTTAAGACATTGTCCATCACATTCAAGTCTATGAAGATGATACGTGCTCCGTCCGCACGCTTCTTGAGTGCTTTATAGAGCTGCGTGCCAACATCGAAGTGATCCTTCAGCGGTCCTCTGGCTTTGGCTTCGATCCAGTACTTCTCGCTGGAATTCGGTGCGGTAGCCCAGAACTCGCAGTGCGTCGAATCCGGGTCGTCTTCATCTTCGAGAGTGATCGTAAAGCCGGCAAGGATGAAATATGCGGAAACAAAAGTTTCGTAGTACGCGCCGTGGAATTGGGACTTCAGGCGCAGTCGTTTTAGAAGCCGGCGCTGCAGCTCGGCGTTGTGATCGAGAAGGTACAAGTTATACGCGAGTGCGTAATACGCGGCACCAGCGCCTATCACTGGCCGCGCATGAATTTCCCCCGCAGTTCGAGCATCAGCAGCGTGCTGTTTCGCGATCACGTCAAGCCACTGCAAGAGTGGGTGGCGGCTTTCACCCTGTATCGCACCCTCAGTGGTCGCCCAATCCTCAGTGAAAGACTGTTTTAGGTTCCAGTCGAGGAAATCGCCGAACGTTTTCCATGGACCGAAAGCCGTCCGATCACCTATGGCGACGAATTGAGTATCACCCAATGCAGCACTAATGATAGGGCGGCCCAGACCCTGTTGCGCTTTACGTCGCGACTCTTGCGCTTCGTGACGGAACAGTCCGAGTTGAAAGTTGCTTTCCATCTCTTCGGTCCAGGGGCTCGGCAGTGCGCCGTGGCAATGCTTGTAGCGCTCGCCGCTACCGCAGGGGCAAGGGTCTTTTCGCGAAGCCGGCGCGACAATTGTCATCGTCAGAGTTTAACGAAAAGTCCGTAATCTCCAGGTCGAGCCGCTGGTGCTCAGCTGCAGGTATCGTTGCAGGGCAGTAGTAGTCCCACTGATCTCGATCCGTAGCGATGTCATAAACTAATATTAAATCAACGACTTAAGTCGCCATCCGGCCCCGGCCGGTTCGAGCAAGCACCACGCGGAAGGGACGGCGGTGATGCAGCGTAATTCGGGGGTAAAGCAGGTGTGTAGCTGTGGGGACGCCAAACAGAATCAGGGCTCGGGAAACCGGGCCCTGATTTTTTTTGCGCTTTTGATTTGTGCGTCGGACTTGTTTGTGGGTCGGACTTGCGCGCCGGCGAATGCAGCGCGCTTTACCGAACGATTCGCATGCGGGTCGTCCGCCGGGCCGCGATGCTTCATCGCTGATCGCTGATCGCTGATCGCTCATCGCGCGATGTCGATCCGATCCATCGATTGCATCGGCGCGAGTACCCGCGACGCGAATCGAGCCGATGCGAAGCATCGGTGGCGACAGGCCGCGCACCGCTCGATCATTTCGCCCGACTCGGCAAACGCGCGCTTTCGCCGTGTGGTCGCCCGCTATCGTTGCGACGCGGCGTGTTCGGATCGAGCCCGCTTGCTAGCATCGCTTTCGCCGATACCACCACCACACGCGCGAAAGGATCGAGACACGATGAAATCAATCGAATGGATGTGTCGCGCCGCGTGCTTGATGGTGGCGATATGGCTCTGTGCAGGCACTGCGTACGCCGCCGAGCCCGAACCGCACAAGCTCTACGAAACCTTCGCCATCGAATCCAAGACGCTCGGCGAAACCCGCCGGATCAACGTCTATGCGCCGCCGGGCTTCGACGCCAAGGCCAAGCGCAAGTACGCGGTGCTGTACATGCTCGACGGTGGGGTGAAGGAGGATTTCCCGCACCTGAGCAACACGGTCGATCAGGCGATCGATGCCGGACAGATCGAGCCGGTGTTGGTGGTCGGGATCGAGAACACCCGGCGCGGGCGCGACATGACCGGGCCGACCCAGGTCGCCCAGGATCGCAAGATCGTGCCGGAGGCGGGCGGTTCGGCGCGGTTTCGTACGTTTATCCGCGACGAGTTGATCCCGCAGTTCGAACGCAGGTATCGGGTCAACGGCCGGCGCGCCGTGCTCGCCGAATCGCTGGCGGGTTTGTTCGTGGTCGAGACCTTCCTGCTCGAACCCGATCTGTTCGACACCTACGTGGCGATCAGCCCCAGCCTGTGGTGGAACGATCGCGCGTTGCTGCATACAGCCACGGCGCGGCTGGACGCGATGCCCGGCAAGCGCAAGTCGGCGCTGCTGCTGTATTCGGCCAACGAGGACAATATCGCGCCGGAAACCCAGCAACTGGCGGATATGTTGAAGGCGCATGCGCCCAAGGGTTTGCGCTGGGACTACCGGCCCCGGCCGGAGCTGCGCCACGCCACCATCTATCGCAGCGTCGAGGCCGAGGCGGTGCGCTGGGCGCTGCCGCCGCGCAAGTGAGCGGCGCGCGCGGTGCCGCGCCGTCGGCGTTGAACAGCGACTGAAACCATCGGTTTGATAAGGCGAGCGCTGGCCGCTCGCCCTGCAGGCGTTGAAGCGCGCCGGCGCGTGGCCGGGCGCGCTCGCGCTTACTCGCCGGACTTCTGCGTCAGCATGCCGTTGTTGACCACGTCGATCACGCTGCTGAAGTTGCCGGTGTACCAGGGCTTGCCCTTGCCTTCGCCGTACAGGTCCATCGTGCCTTGCACCGTGCGGGTGCCGGCCTGGTCGAAGGACTGCTGGAACTTGTCGAGCTGGGCGAGGAACACTTCGGTGGTCAGCGTGTCCGGCGGGCCTTTGTCGGCCAGCAGTTCCTGCAATCCGGCACCGGGCACGGGCACCACGCATTCGTACGCGACCTCGACGATGCGCTGGCCTTCGGCCGCGTCGTTGGCGCGTTCGCTGCTCGACAGACTGCGGCACTTGGCCGAGCCGGTGGCCTGGTTCTGGCGCTTCATCGCCGCGATCAGGCCGGCCTTGGCCTGCTTGGCATCGACCTTCGGCAGCGCCTGCATCAGGCCGGTGGCGATTTCCTCGAGCTGCTTGTCCATGTTGGCCGGCGCATCGGTCACCGCCTGCACATCGAGCGCGTCCTCGCCGTTATAGGCGGGCTTGAGGTATTCGTTGAGGGTCTTGGTGGCGGCGACGTCCTGGTTCAGCGCGACGCGGATGTAGAGCTCGACCACTTGCTCGGGTGTCAGTGCGGGCGCGGTGGGGGCGGCGAAGGCGGGCGCGGCGCTCAGGCCGATCGCGGCCGAACACAGCGCGGCGGCCAGGGCGGTGGGGCGGGTCCAGTGTCGAAGCATGGTGCGTTCCTTGGCAGATAGAGAGTTGGGGGCTCGCAGCGTGACGCGCGGTGGCGGCCGTGATTGCGGTGCAGTCACCTTTGGATGACGGACGAAGGCGACGATTGCCGTATCGAGGCGGCGTGCGCGCGATGGTTCGCAGCGACGCGGGCATCGCGGGTGCTCGCGTCAGCCCGTGCAGCCGAGCCGTCATCGTACAGATTGGCCGATGATCGGGCGATGCGGCGACAGGCGAATTCGGCGGTCGATGGCCTAACGCGCGGTCGCGATCCGCGCGGAAGCCGCGCCGCCGACGCCCGCGCCCGCGCCCGCGCCCGCGCCGAGCATCGCCGGAATCCGTTCGAGCACGCCGCCGGCGTAGTCGCGCTGAAACGGCAGATCGCTGCGATGCGCGTAACCGATGTAGCAGTCGCAGCGCGCGTTCGGGCAGGCGCGCGCGCGCAGGTGCGCGGCGAAGCTGCCGTCGTAGAGATTGCCGAGCGGCTCGGCGACGAAATGGCAGCGGCGCACGTCGCCGTCGCCGTTCACCGAGATCACGCTTTCGCCGGTCAGGCAGGGCGCGCCGAGGCTCGGCGCGGGCTCGAGGTTGTAGCGGAAATGCGGGTCGATCGCCTGCAGCCGTTCGATCTGCGCATCGTCGTAGTAATCCGCCGGGCGTTCGTCGTAGGCGTTGAGCCACAGCGGCGTGGCGGCGGGCAAGTGCGCGCGCAGGGCCTCGATCTCGTCCAGGTGCTCGCGCATCGCGACCATGCCCACGCTGTGACGCACGCCGCGCCGGTCGAGTTCGCGGCAGCGCGCCACGAACGCTTCGCGCGTAACTTGGCTGGGGTGGTAGGTGCACCACAGCGCGAGCTTGGCGCGGTCGACCTCGTCGAGCCAGCGCATGCCAACGCACAGGTTGGTCTGGATCGCGACCCGGCGCAGATGCGGCAGGTGGCTCAAGCGCGCGATCGCGTCGCGGTAGTGGCGACGCACCAGCCCTTCGCCCCATGGTGTGAACAAAATCGACAGCGGCGTGGTCTGCGCGGCGGCCCAGTCGACGAAACGCGCCAGATCGGCGGCATCGCGGCGCAAGGCCGCGCGGCTGTCGTAGGTTTTCGCGAACGGGCAATAGCCGCAGTCGTAATTGCAACTGCTCAGGCGGCCGCGATAGAGCACGGACAGATGCATGCTCAGCCCAGCCGATAGTCGCGCATGCGTTCGGCGATCGCGGCCGAGGTCAGCCACGGGCCGAGGGTGTCGGCGCGGGCGAGGCCGGCGTCGTTGAGCGCCAGCAGCGCGCCGTCGTCGTCGGCCAGGCCGAGTTCGATCAAGTCGCGCAGTTGCGGCAGGTCGTCGAGGCAGTCGGCACCGAAGCGTTCGCGATAGCCGGCGTGCTCCAGCCCGGGCCGGATCAGCAGCGACTGGATCACGTAGCGGCGGCGTTGCTCGTCGGCGTCGAGTTCGATGCCGTAATCGGCGCAGGCGAACGAGGCTTCGTCGCGGGCGAGGTAGTGATCGAGGATTTCGGCGACGCTGCGCCGGGCCACGCCGTATTCGCTGGAGTAGTGTAGCCGGCCGGTGTACGAGCGCGCGCCGCAGCCGATGCCGACCATGCCGTCGCTCTGGCAGCAGTACACCGGCGCGGCGAGGTCGGGCGCGTGCGGTGCGCGGAACATGCGCATCGACACCTGGGTGTAGCCGGCCTGCAGCAGGCGATCGCGTCCGGCCTGGTACAGCGCGAGGCGTTCGTCTAGCGGTTCGGGTTGCAGGACGAAACCCGTCTTGCCGCCGGACTTGCCGCCGTTCTTGGCCTCGATCCGGCCCAGCCCGGTCAGCGGCCGCACGTACAACGGATACAGGTACAACTCCTCGGGCGCGTGACTCAGCGCGCTGTCGATCGAGGCCAGGAAACTGGCGACGGTCTGCCCGGCGATGCCGTAGATCAGGTCGAGATTCAGCGTTGGGAAACCGGCCTCGCGGATCGCGCCGATCGCGCGTTCGACCACCTCGCGCTGCTGCGGCCGCACCAAGGCGCGCACTTCGGCTTCGCTGAAACTCTGGATGCCCATGCTGACCCGGTCGATGCCGGCCTCGCGGCATACGCGCAGTTTTTCGGCATCGACGGTTTCCGGTGATACCTCGATTCCGGCCGGGGTGGCGCGCAAGTCAATGTTAGCGTGGCGTTCGACCATCGCGAATACTTGGCGCAATTGCTCCGCGTCCAAGTAGGTCGGGGTGCCGCCACCGAGGGCGAAACGCACGAAGCGGTGTTCGCCCAATGCGGCGGAGGTCGCGCGGAGTTGTTGTTCCATCTGCTGCAGATAGCGTTCGACCTTGGCCGGGTCGGGCCGCGCCAGCGCGAACAGATTGCAGAAGCCGCAGCGGTAGGAACAGAACGGCACGTGCAGGTACAGGAACAAGGCATCGCGGCGTTCGCCGGCCCACAGCTGCGACAGCGGCCGCGGCGGTTCGATCGGCCGGTACGCGGTCTTGTGCGGGTAAGAATACGAATAGGCTTGATACGGCGGCAGGCGCAGCAGGTCGGCCAGGCGCGGCATCGGATCGCTCGCGTGACTGGCGATGGCGCTCGCGGACACCGCGCTGCTCGTTGGAGTGGTGCTCATCGGGGCGGCGCTCACGGTGAAATCAGGAAGTGTGCGTACGGCACGGTCATCACGACATCGTGCGCCAGGCGGTGGCCGTGGTAGCCGTCCTCGCCGTAGGCGGTGCCGTGGTCGGAGCAGACGATCGCGAAGGCGCGGCCGCGTTCGCGCAAGGCGGCGAACAGCGGCGCGAGCGCGGCGTCGACGTAGCGCAACGCGGCGCAGTGGCTTTCGAAGCTGTCGTGTTCGGCGCCGGCCAGATAATGCCGGTTGGGCTGGTGCAGGGCCGATACGTTGATGAACGTGAAAGTGCGCCGCTCGCGCAGTTGCGCGCTGCGCAGCCGTTCGCAGGCGAGCGCGACTTGACGCTCGGTCGAATCCGCCGCGGTGACGCCGAACTCGGGCTGCCAATGGCTTTCGTCGAACATATCCGGGAACTGCGAGCCTAGCGGGTTGCGCTTGTTGAAGAAGCCGACCCCGCCGATGCAGATCGTGTGGTAACCCGCGTCGCGCAGGCCCGAGACGATGTCGGCGCGATCGCGGAACACATAGGTGCCCGGCGCGGTGGTCTCGCTGCCTTCGAAGTCGAGCGCGAACAACCGCGGATGCGGGCCCGGCCGCGCCGGCGTGGGCAGGAAGCCGGCGAAGAATGCGGCGTGGGCGGCATAGGTGAAGCTGCCCGGCGTATGCCGGCGTTCCCAGCCGCTGGCCGGAAGGTACGCGCTCAGCACCGGCAATTCGCCGCGTTCGAAGCAGCGCTGGGCGGCATCGTAACGCAAGGTGTCGAGGGTGATCAGCAGCAGGTCGTGATCGCCGACGATGCCGCGCATGTCCGGATGGTCGTGCTCAGACATGGGCGAACTCTCGCGCGGGTTGCGGACTGGGCCGCGTCTGCAACCGGGCTTGATCCTGGTACGGCGTGCGGCCCTGCCAGTGCAGGTTCAACAGCAGATCGCCGAAGGCGTTGGCTTCCAGCACCCAGCTGCGGCCGTCGCGCACGATCAGGTCGAAGCCGATCATGCGACTGCGCGCGAACGCCTGTGCGGCGTGTTCGGTCGCGGTTTCCAGGGTCTGCATCGCCTCGTGGTCGAGCCATTGCTCGGGCGCGAAGCGGCGGTTCCCCAGGTGCAGATTGGTCAAGGGGCTGCGGCTGGCGCGAGCGATGCGCTGGCGCGCCTGGCCATCCAGCGCGATCACGCGCAGGTCGTAATGACCGCCAGTCGTGTCGGGTGTACGTGGCTTGGCGATCCAGCGTTCGACGTACGCGCCTTGCGCGGCCACCGCGTCGATCAGCGCGGGGATCTGCCGGCTATCGGTGCAGCGGCGCGGACGCAGCGAATTGAATACGCGCAGGCGACCGGCCTGTTCGACCGGTTCGGCCGAGCCGTACAGTGCTTCGCGGCCCTGGCGATTGCGCCGGTACGCCAATACGCCGGCGCCCGAGGAGCCGTAACGCGCCTTGATGAAAACCTGGCTGCATGCATGTTCGCGCAGGCGTTCGCGCAAGTCGTCGTAGCCCTCGATCGCGTCGAGCAAAGGCGGGATCGCGACGGCGTGGGCCTGAAAGCGCTGCTGGCAGGCGAGCTTGTCGCTCATGCCGGCGATGTCGTCGGGCGGATTGAGGTAGTGCGCATCGCTCGGCAGGCACGCGAGCAGCGCGGAAAAACCGGCATACCAATAGTGCTGATGCGCCAGCTCGCCGTGTTCGAGCGGATGCGGCTTCGGCCCGGGCTCGCCGAGCCGCCGCCAGCCGCGCTCGATCAGCGCGGCGTGCAGGGCCGGGGCTTCGCCCGGCGATTCGATCTTGACCAGCGCTTGCGGTTGGCGCGCGATCGCCTCGAGCGCGCGCGCCGGTTCCTCGAGCAAGCTCGTGTAGTCGACGACCTGCGCGTCGGCCAGTCCGCGCGCGCGCAACGCCTGCTGCAGGCCGTCGATCCGGCGGCTGCCGCGCGGACCGATCAGCAGCCAGGACGTGGCGGGCATGGACTACTCGGAAACCGCCACGTAGCGGTCGCCGTCGTCGCCGTCGGGCTCTTCCGGGTCGTCGAGGATCACCGCGCAGGGCAGGGACGACAACTTCTGCTGCCATTGCGGCGAGATGTAGTGATGGCTCAGATCGATGCGTTCGATCGTGCCGAGGTTCGGGCTTTCGGCCAGCGCCTGCGCGCCGAGATCGCCGATGGTGCCGAGCGACAGGTCGAGTGTGCGCAATCCGCCCAGCCACGGCTGTTGCGCCAGCCACACCGCCAGTTCGTCGCTGATTTCGGAATCGCGCAGGCCCAGATAACGCAGGCGCTCGGGGCCGATCTGCGCGAGCAGGCGCTGGTAGGTCTCCAGGCCGCCGTCGAAACCGTAGTTGTCGCTGCCCAGCCACAGTTCCAGATGATTCAGCGCCGGCAGGGTCGAGGCCGCGATCGCCTCGACGATGGTCTTCGGCAGGCCGCCGCATTCGATCGCCAGTTCTTCCAGCGCGTCGTGCTGGAACGCTTGCAGCTCCAGGTCGCTCGAGCCGCGGATGCGCAGCGACTGCAGTCGCGGGAACGCGGCCAGCAGCGGGTTGTACGAGGTCTGGATGATCCAGGAGATCTCGCAGTCCTCGTAGGTCATGTCGCCGACGAATAGCGCCTTGAGCGCGGGCAACTTGTCGCGGTACTCGATCAGCGCGTCGAGATAGCCCTGCGGGCTTTGCTCCTGCGCTTCGCTCCACGCGCCGATGATCAGCGCTTCCAGGGTGGACGGATCGATCTGGGCCAGGAAGCTGTCGAGCAGGTCGCGCTGGCTTTCGGCGCTGTCGTAATCCTGGGTGAGGCGATACACCACATCGCCGCCGGCGGGCTTGTCGCCCATGCTGAAGTTGACTACGCGTTTGCCGCGGAAGATCTGCGAGTATTCGCCGATGGTCACGTGGGGCTCCTTGCCTGAACTGCCGAAGAGGGCGCCAGCATAACCAAGGTAGGGTGTCGGACGTAAGCGCGGGTCGATGCGGCCGCGAGATTTTTCTCGGCCAAGCGGAAAGCGCAAAGTTTTTGTGGGAAGGCCTTGAGCCCCGACGCCGTTCTCTCAGACCGCCGCGGGCTAAGCAGCATCTGATTGAACAGCGTCGGGGCTCAAGCCCCTCCCGAAACCCCGGCCGCTACGCGAGCGCGGCTTCAGACCAAGCCGGTCGCGTAGAACACGCCGATCACCACGAACACCGCCGCGGTCTTGATCAGGGTGATCGCGAATACGTCCTTGTAGGCCTGGCGATGGCTCAGCCCGGTCACCGCCAGCAGGGTGATCACCGCGCCGTTGTGCGGCAGGGTGTCCATGCCGCCGGAGGCCATCGCGGCGACGCGATGCAGCACCTCCATCGGGATGCCCGCCGCGTTGGCGTTGGCGATGAAGGTGTCGGCCATCGCCGCCAGGGCGATGCTCATGCCGCCGGAAGCCGAGCCGGTGATGCCGGCCAGCGCGGTCACCGTGACCGCTTCGTTGACCAGCGGGTTGGGAATCGCGCCGAGCGCGTTGGCGACCACCAGAAACCCCGGCAGCGCCGCGATCACCGCGCCGAATCCGTATTCGCTGGCGGTGTTCATCGCCGCCAGCAGCGCGCCGCCGATCGCCGCCTTGCTGCCTTCGGCGAAACGGCTCATCACCGGTTTCCAGGCGAACACGATCACCGCGGCGATGCCGATCAGCAAGGCGCCCTCGACCGCCCAGATCGCGGCGATCTTGGACACGTCCTGCACCACCGGCGCGGCGTCGCCGATCACCGCCGGATCGAAGCTGTGCTGTTTGCCGTAGCTCTGCGGCAGCCACACGCTGAAGCATTTGTTGGCCACGCCGACCAGCACCAGCGGGAGGATCGCCAGCAAGGGGTGGGCGAGCTTGCCGCCTTCGAACGGCGCCGGTTCGTTGAGCAGATTCTCGCCGTAGCCTTCGCCGGCCTTGAGCGCCGCGCGCCGCCGCCAGTTCAAGTACGCCAGGCCGACGATCAGGATGAATACGCCGCCGATCACGCCGAGCCACGGCGCGGCCCAGGTGTCGGTACCGAAGAACGAGGTCGGGATGATGTTCTGGATCTGCGGCGTGCCCGGCAGCGCGTCCATGGTGAAGGTGAACGCGCCCAGGGCGATGGTGCCGGGGATCAGGCGCTTGGGGATGTCGCTCTGGCGAAACAGCTCGGCGGCGAACGGATACACCGCGAACACCACCACGAACAGCGACACTCCGCCGTAGGTCAGCAGCGCGCAGACCGCGACGATCGACAGCATCGCGCGTTCGCGGCCGAGCAGGCGGATGGTCGCGGCCACGATCGACTTGGAGAACCCGGACAGCTCGATCAGCTTGCCGAAGATCGCGCCGAGCAAAAACACCGGGAAATACAGCTTGAGGAAGCCGACCATCTTGTCCATGAACAGGCCGGTGAACATCGGCGCGACCAGGGTCGGGTCGGTCAGCAGCACCGCGCCGAGCGCGGCCACCGGGGCGAACAGAATCACGCTGTGGCCGCGGTAGGCGACGTACATCAGGAAGCACAGTGCGGCCAGCACGATCACAAACGCCATCGATTCGATTCCCCAGCGGACGTCGCGGGCTGCGGTGCCCGACGCTGCGCGCAGTGTCGGCATGCGCGGCCGGGCGGGGCATTGTCCGAAGGTACAGCTGCCGGTGGCGGCGGCGGGCTCCTAGGCTTTGCCCGGTAACGGGGGAGCACGCCTCCACCGACGTCGTTGCAGGACCGGCATGGACGCCGCGCACGGATGCGGGCCGCCGATCGCGTGGCAGGCGCGATCGCCGCGGCGGGTATCGCGAGGCGATGCGCGCGACAACGACGGCGGTGGCGGCGATGCGACCGCTCGCGCGCGGGCTTCGGGCCGCGCTTGCCGCCATTTGGGTTAGGGGAGAGGACATACGTGAGTATTTGTAAGGTGAAAGCGCGCAAGCAGATCCAACGCCAGGGCTTGTGCCTGGCCATCGCCGCGGCGTTGCTGGCGCCGGCCGCGTGGGCGCAGGACGCCGCGCCGGAGCCGGCGCAGGCCAAGACCCTCGGCGGGGTCACGGTGACCGCGCGCAAACGCGAGGAAACCCTGCAGGAAGTGCCGGTCGCGATCACCGCGTTCACGCCCGAAGCGCTGGACCGGTTGAACATCGAGGACCTCAGCGATCTCGATGCGCAGGTGCCGAACCTGACGATCTACGCCGCGCGCGGCTCGAGCAGCACCATCACCGCCTACATCCGCGGCGTCGGCCAGTCCGATCCGCTGTGGGGCGTGGACCCGGGCGTGGGCATCTACATGGACGATGTCTACATCGCCCGTCCGCAGGGCGCGTTGCTCGACGTGTTCGACGTGGAGCGCATCGAAGTGCTGCGAGGCCCGCAGGGCACGCTGTACGGCAAGAACACCATCGGCGGCGCGATCAAGTACATCTCGCGCGGCCTGCCGACCTCGCTCGACGGCTTCGCCTCGGTCACGGTCGGCAACTACGGCCAGCTCGACGTCAAGGCCGCGGTCGCGGGCCCGATCGGCGGCAGCACCCAGGGCGGCGATGCGACCTTGCGCGGCCGCATCTCGGTCGCCAGCCTCAACCGCGACGGCTTCGGCGAGAACGTGGTGACCAAGCAGGAGGTCAGCGACAAGGAAATCCTCGCCCTGCGCGGCAACCTCGGCGCCTACGTCAGCGACGCGCTCGACATTCAATTCGCGTTCGACTGGATGGACGACCAGTCCGGCGTGCGCGGCGCCAGGATGCTCGCGCCCAATCGCTTCGCCCCGGGCACCGCGCCGCTGGATTCGCGCTACGACATCCGCAGCGGCATGCCCAACGTCAACGACACCACGATCAAGGGCGCGTCGGCGACGGTCAACTGGCGCGCCAGCGAGGACTGGAGCTTCAAGTACGTGCTGGCCAAGCGCGAGTCCGACACCGAGACCAACATCGACTTCGACACCCTGCAGAACAAGATCGCCGACGTGAAGGCGTTCTACAGCGACCAGCAGGTCAGCCACGAGCTGCAGGCGAACTACGACGGCGGCGGCCGCGCCCGCGGCGTCATGGGCATCTACGCCTTCGACGGCGAAGCCGGCGGCCAGGTGCTCAACAACTTCTTCAACCTCAGCTTCGGCGACACCCAGGGCACGGTCTATACCGAATCCATCGCCGCCTACGCCGACTGGACCTTCGATCTGACCGACAAGCTCAAGCTCGACGTCGGCGCGCGCTACACCGACGAGGACAAGCGCGCCAAGGTGTTCAACCAGGGCTACCGCGACGCCAATTTCACCATTCCCAGCGGCGTGGTCGCGGCCAACTTCGACCGCAAGATCAACTTCAAGAACACCTCGCCGAAGATCTCGCTCGATTACCAGATCGCGCCCGACATCCTGCTGTACGGACTGGCCACGCGCGGCTTCAAGTCCGGCGGCTACAACATCCGCGCCCAGGCCGCGGCGGTGCCGCGTTCGGCCGAGCCGTTCGACGACGAGGTCGTCGACAGCTACGAGGTCGGCAGCAAGATGGCGTTCTTCGATCAGCGCCTGTTCTTGAACTTGTCGTACTTCCACAACAAGTACAAGGACATCCAGCTGTCGGTGTTCACCTCCTACGACAGCAACGGCGACGGCACCAACGACGCCTTCTTCGGCGATTTCACCAACGCCGGCTCGGGCACCGTGCAGGGCCTGGAAGTCGAGTACCAGTGGCTGCCGAACGAGCATTGGCTGATCTCGGGCAACTTCGCCTGGCTCGACGCCGAGTACGACGAGTTCCTGTATGCCGGCGTCAACATCGCCAACGAGCAGGAATTCACCAACGCGCCCGAGTTCTCCGGCGCCTTGAACGTCGAGTACCGCACCGAGTTGTCCGACGGCAGCAACCTGTCGGCGCGGGTGGGTTACAGCTACCAGAGCGACGTGGTCGCCACCACCGAGATCGTGCGCACCGGCGCCTTGCCGATCACCCAGGACGGCTACGGGCTGGTCAATGCCGGCGTGACCTGGAAGAGCAAGGGGCCGTGGAGCCTGTCCTTGCAGGGCAGCAATCTGGCCGACAAGGAATACCGGACCACGGGTTACAGCCTGAATTCGGCGTTGGGCGTTTACACCGGGTTTTATGGGGCGCCGCGGCAGTATTCGTTGTCGATGAAGTACGACTTCTGATCGGTTGCCGCGGCCGCGGTGTTTGCGGTCGTGGGACGAGGATCGTTGAATTGGGCGAACCCCTGCTTGGATGAGCGGGGGTTTTGCTTTTTTGGACCCTGGAAAGCAGAAGGAAAAACAAAGAAGCAAAAGCAAAGAAGCAAAAGCAAAGAAGCAAAAGCGAATCCCCCCTGGCCCCCCTTTTCCAAAGGGGGGAACCCGGTAGGTGGGTTCGATGAGGGGGGTGTTTGCCTGCAATAGCAGCTGCTGCAACAGCAACAGCAGCAACAGCAATAACAACAGCAACAGCAACAGCAGTAGAAATAGCCGCAGCGACGGCAACAGCAATAACAACGGCAATAATTCTGAGAGTAGCGACGGCAATAACAACGCCAAACATCCTGGCCCGGCCCGTGCTTTTCCCACCTTTGGAAAAGGGGGGGCAGGGGGGATTCGCTTTCCGCTCAAGCCACTACGTAATCTCCCCCGCGTCAGTACCCATACCCACACCCAAAACCAACCACCGCGCTATCCTCCGCCGATGCGCCCCAACACTCCGCCATGCTGAGCCTCACCACCGTCGCCCTGGCCAGCCTGGCCTGGCTGGCGCTGATGTTCGGCACGGCGCTGTTCGCCGAGCGCCGGCCGGCGGTGCTGGCGCGGCATTGGCGGCATATCTATGCGCTGTCGCTCGCGGTGCATTGCACCTCGTGGACCTTCTACGGCACCGTCACCCAGGCCGCGCGCTACGGCTGGCCGCTGCCGCCGACGTTTCTCGGCTCGATCCTGTTCTACGCGCTCGCGCTGAGCTTCATGGTCAAGCTGGTCAAGCTGGCGCGCGAGACCAATGCGACCTCGCTCGCCGACCTGATCGCCACCCGCCTGGGCAAGGACGCATGGCTGGCGGCGACCGTCACCCTGGTCGCCGCGCTCGGCCTGATTCCCTACATCGCGCTGCAATTGAAAGCGGTGGCGATGAGCTTCGCCATGCTCACCACCCAGGCCACCGACGGCGTCGCCTCGCCGGCGTGGCGCGACAGTGCGCTGTACGTGGCGCTGGCGATGGCCTTGTTCGCGATGCTGTTCGGCACCCGCCGCGCCAGCGCGGCCGAGCACAATCGCGGCCTGGTGTTGGCGATGGCGTTCGAGTCGGTGTTCAAGCTCGCCGCGATGCTCGCGCTCGGCGCCTTCGTCTGGTTCGGGCTCGACGATCTGCCCAAGGCGGCGATCCAGGCCGCGCCGACGCCTCCGGCCGGCGGGTTCGCGCCGCTGGTGCTGCTCGGCGGGTTGGCGATGTTCATCCTGCCGCATCAGTTCCATGTCGCCGTGGTCGAATGCCGCGACGAGGACGACGTGCGCACCGCGCGCTGGCAGTTCCCGCTGTACCTGCTGCTGATCGCCTTGCCGGTGCTGCCGCTGGCCAAGGTCGGGCAGTCGCTGCTCGGCGCGCAGGTGCCGTCGGATCTGTACGTGCTCGCGTTGCCGCTGTCGCAAGGGCACGAAGGCCTGGCCCTGTTCGCGTTTCTCGGCGGACTCAGCGCGGCCACCGGCATGGTCGTGGTCAGCACGTTGACCTTGAGCCTGATGATCGGCAACCACTGGTTCGCGCCGAATCTGCTGCGCGGTTCGTGGGCGCGCAACCGCGACCTGCGCGGGCGCGTGCTGGCGCTGCGGCGCGGCGGCATCGTCGCGATCATGCTGCTCGCCTGGGGCTACAGCCGCCTGATCGCCGGCAGCGAGGCGCTGGCCGATGTCGGCGCGGTCTCGTTCTCCGCGTTGGCGACCTTGGCGCCGGCGCTGGCGTTCGCGGTGTGGCGGCCGCAGACGCCGCCGCGCGCGGCGATCGTCGGTATCGCCGCGGGTTTCGCCGCCTGGGCCTGGGTGTTGCTGCTGCCGATGTTGTACGAAGCGCGCGGCCTGGCGCCGGCGTGGCTGTTCGAGGGGCCGCTCGGGTGGTCGTGGCTCGCGCCGGAAAGCCTGTTCGGGTTGACCGGCTGGAGCCGGCTCGGCCGCGCGGTCGGCGCCAGCCTGTTTCTCGGCGCGCTGGCGACCGTGCTCGCGGCGATGTGGCGGCGCGAACTGCCGCGCAGCGCGCGGCGCGGGCTGGATGCGCAGACCCTGCGCGACGCCGGCCTGCGTTTCCTGCCGCGCGAACGCGTCGCCCAATTGCTGCACGACGCGCCGGCCGGGCATCCGGTCGCGGCGGCGATCGAGGCCGAACTCGAACGCGAACTCGCCGCGGTGCTGGGTTCGTCCTCGGCGCGGGTGCTGCTGGACGCGGCGCGGCGCGAGGCCGGGCGCGATCTGGACACGGTCGCGGCGATCGTCGGCGAAGCCTCGGCCGACCTGCGCTTCAACCAGCGCGTGCTGGAAGCGGCGCTGCAGAACATGAGCCAGGGCATCAGCGTGGTCGACGCGCAGTTGCGCCTGGTCGCGTGGAACCGGCGTTACGCCGAACTGTTCGGTTATCCGCGCGAGTTGTTGCAGGTGGGCCGACCGATCGCCGATCTCGCGCGCTGGGCGATGCAGCGTCTGCCGCCGGTCGAGGATCTCGAACGCGCCTTGCAGCGGCGACTGGCGTTCATGCGCGCCGGCACCCCGCATTTGTCCGAGCGCGTGTTCGCCGACGGCAGCATCATCGAAATCCGCGGCAATCCGATGCCCGGCGGCGGTTTCGTCGCGACCTTCACCGATGTCACCGCGTTCCGCCGCGCCGAGGCCGGATTGATCCAGGCCAACGAAACCCTGGAGCAGCGCGTGGTCGAACGCACCGCCGATCTGCAGGTGGCCACCCGCGAGGCCGAGCGCGCCAACGAGGCCAAGAGCCGCTTTCTCGCCGCGGTCGGCCACGACCTGATGCAGCCGCTGCACGCCGCGCAATTGTTCACCGATGCGCTCGCCCAGCAACTCGATCAACCGACCCAGCGCGAGACCGCGACCCAGATCGCCGGCGCGCTGGAATCCACCGGCGATCTGCTCAACGGCCTGTTGGACATGTCGCGCCTGCAGGCCGGCGGCCTGGTGCCGCAGCCGCGCGAATTTCCGCTGGCCGAAGTGCTGGAGCCGCTGGCCTCGGAATTCGGCGCGATCGCCGCCGCGCGCGGGCTGCGCTTTCGCTACGTGGCCTCGCGCGCGTGGACCTGCAGCGACCCGCAACTGCTGCGCCGGGTATTGCAGAACTTCCTCGCCAACGCGGTGCGTTATACCGTCAATGGCCGGGTATTGCTCGGCGTGCGCCGGCGCGCGGGCGGCCTGTCGATCGAAGTGCACGACAGCGGCCCGGGCATCGAACCGGCGCTGCAGCGGGTGATGTTCGAAGAGTTCCGCCGCGGCGACAACGCGCCGGGGCAGGGCCTCGGACTGGGGCTGTCGATCGCCGACCGCATCGCCGAGCTGCTGCATGCGCCGCTGAGCCTGCACAGCCGGCTCGGCCACGGCACCGCGTTCGCGGTGCGATTGCCGCGCACGCCGACGCCGATGCATGCGGCCTCGGCCGCGCAGGGCACTGCATCGAGCGCGGCCGCATTCGGTCTGCGCGGCATGCGGGTGCTCGCGGTCGACAACGATGCGCAGGCCTTGTCGGCCTTGTCGGACGTGCTGCGGCGCTGGGGCTGCGAGGTGGTCACCGCGGCCGACGGCGAAGGCGCGCGCCGGGCGATGCGCGAACACGCCGCGGGTCTGTGGCTGTTCGATTTCCATCTCGACGACGACGACACCGGGCTGGCCTTGGCGCAGCGGCTGGGCGAGGAATTCGGCCCGCGTCCGATCTTGCTGCTGAGCGCCGACGGCGGCGCCGGCGTGCGCCAGGCGGTGCACGCGGCGGGCCTGTCGCTGCTGACCAAACCGGTCAAGCCGCTGGCGTTGAAATCGGTGCTGGACCGGTTGCTGGCGGCCGGCGCGATGGAGCGCTGACGGCGAGTTTGCCCGCGTCGTTGGCGCGATCAGGCCGGCCCGCGCCGGCGCGTGTCCGGTCTCGCTGGGAACCAGCGTTCATGCACGCCAACCGGTGCCCGGACGGCATCGTCCGACCGTTCATCGTGTTGTGGAAATCCAGCGATCGGCGTGGTCATTTTTTCGCCAACCCTCTTGCAATGCTTGTGCAGCAACGCATTCCGGGCTTGCATCGGGTTCTGTCCGCAGGTTTGTCCACAGGCTGTGTGGACAACCTCGGCCCGCAAGCCCGGGTCGGGGCACGTCACGGTACTTGACGGATGCCGCGCGCCTTGGCAGGCGAGGGCGCCGGCCGCGCTCAGTCCTCGATTCGCCGCGCCGGGTCCGACAGTTCCAGTTCGCGCAGCACCACCCCGGCCTGGGTGCGGTTGCGCACCCCGAGCCGATCGAAGATCGCCGACAGATGCGCCTTGACCGTGCGCTCCTGCACGTCCAGGCGATCGGCGATCTGTTTGTTGAGCAGGCCTTGCGCGACCAAGCTCAACACCCGGAACTGTTGCGGCGACAGGCTGGCCAGGCGCGAGGCGAGGTCGGCGTCGCCGCGCTCGCTCTGAGTGCGCGCGACCGCCGCGCGCAACGCCGCCGGCAGCCATTGTTCGCAGGCCAGCACCGCGCGGATCGCGTCGCGCAGTTCGTCCAGGCCCGAGCTCTTGGGCAGATAACCGGCGGCGCCGTGATCGAGCGCGCGCCGCACCACCCGCGGATCGTCGTTGGCCGACACCACCGCGACCGCGGTGCCCGGGTACTGGGCGCGGATCGCGGCCAGTCCGGCCAGACCGTGATTGCCGGGCATGTGCAAGTCCAGCAACACCAGATCGATGCCGGGTTCGGCTTCCAGCGCGGCCAGTGCGTCGTTGAGCGTGCCGGCCTCGCGCACCACGGTATCGGGCACCGCGTCGGCGGCGGCCTGGCGCAGCGCGGCGCGGAACAGCGGATGGTCGTCGGCGATCAGCAGGGTCGGCATCGCGGCTAGCCTAACAGGCGTCGCCGCGAATCCGCCGACCGTTCGGCCACGGTGGGCATCGGCGCGAGCGCTGTACCAAAGTACGATGAGGACGCCGCCGCGAGTTGCTAGGCTGCGCCGATGAGCGCCTCTATCCTACGCACCGCCGCGGCCCGCGCCGCCCTGATCGTGTTGACCTGCGCGATCGCGCCGATCGAACCGGCGACGGCCGCGGGCAAATCGCGCGCCGCCGCGTCGAAAACCGCCAAGGACTCCGCCCCGATGTTCAGCAGCGAACGCCAGACCGAGCACCGCGGCGAACACGACGATCTGCTGACTGCCGGCCTCGGCCTCGACGGCCTGCGCGCGATGGTGCCGCCGGCGTTCGCCGACGCGGCCCATCCCACCGCGGCGGAATTGCGCCGGCGCGCGCTGTGGGCGAACTGGCGCGGCATCGCCGATCTCGCGCCGGGCGGCGGTTACGGCGAGTTGTACGGCAGCACCGCGGCGGTTCCGGGCCGCGAATACAGCGCGTTCGCGACCGTGCCGGGCGCCAAGCAGCCGCACCGCGTGCTGGTGCAGGTGCCGGATGGATTCGATACGAACAAACGTTGCGTGGTGGTCAGCGCTTCGTCGGGATCGCGCGGCATCTATGGCTCGATCGCGGTCGCCGGCGCCTGGGGCCTGCCCAAGGGCTGCGCGGTGGCCTACACCGACAAGGGCGCGGGCACCGATTATTTCGATCTCGACGCCGATCAGGGCGTGCGCGCCGACGGCACGGTCGGGCCGGCCTCGGAAGGCGGGCTCGCGTTCACGCCCAAGGCGAGCCAGCGCGAAGGCGCTACGGGCATCGCGTTCAAGCATGCGCATTCGCAGGACAACCCCGAGGCCGACTGGGGCCGGCATGTGCGCCAGGCCGCGCAGTTCGCCCTGGCCTCGTTGAACAAGGCGTTTCCCGAGCAGGCGCCGTTCACCGACGCCAATACCCGGGTGATCGCGGTCGGCATCTCCAACGGCGGCGGCGCGGTGTTGCGCGCGGCCGAATTGAACGACACGCCGTGGCTGGACGCGGTGGTCGCCGGCGAGCCGAACGTCTACGTCGCCGGCGCGCGGCCGTTGTACGACTACACCACCGAAGCGGCCTTGCTGATGCCGTGCGCGCTGTTGCACAAACCGCTCGCGGCCGCGCCGGTGTCGCCGATCACCGGCGACAGCGCCGAATCGTTCTGCACTTACGTCGCCGGAATCGGCTTGCTCGGCGACGAAGCGAAGCAGGCGAACACCGAAGTGCGCGCGCAAGCCGCCTACGAACGCATGCGCGCCAACGGCTGGAGCGACGATGCGCTGCGCGCCGGCGCGCTGTCGGTGAATTTCGATCTGTGGCGCGCGGTCGCGGCGACCTACGCCTCCGCTTACGGCCGTTACGCCCCGGCCGGACAGGCGCGGAGCAAGGATCCGGATCAGCCGTGGGTGCGGTATGCCTATGCCGCCGCGACCCCGGCCAGCGCCGCCGCGCCGGCCGCCGCACGCGCCGCGAGCGAGAGCGAACGCGCGGCGTGGTGGGCCGACGCCAGCGGCATTCCGCCGGGCGCGGGCGTGCAGTTGTTCGGCCCGGCCGGCGGCGAGCGTCTCGCGCCGTTGGCGGCGTTGCGCGAACTGTGGAGCGGCGAGATTCTCGGCGGCGAAGCGGCGTATCCCGAATACGGCGCCGCGCTCAAGCGCGCGCACGAACGCGTGCGCGCCGGCATCGAACAGACCCGCGCGGGAACGCCGCGCAAGGATCTGCCGATCGTGGTCGTGCATGGGCTCGACGACGGTCTGATCCCACCGGCGTTCAGCAGCGCGCCGTACGTCGCGATGGCGCGCAAGGCCGGTGCGCAGGTGCGCTATTGGCAGGTTCGCAACGTCCAGCATTTCGACGCCTTCCTCGGCTTGCCGGCGATGGGCGCGCGCTATCTGCCGCTGTTGCCGTACGTGTATGCCGCGCTCGATCGCGTCGACGCGCATCTGGATAAAGGCACGCCGTTGCCCGCGGACGCGGTGGTGGCGAATTCGCCGCGCGCGGGCAAGGGATTGACGGTCGAAAACCTGGCGATGCCAAAGTAATCGGGGCGCGTCGGGTTCGCTCGATCGCCCGGTTGATGGCCGCGTTCGAATTCACGACGCCGACGATCGGCAACGCAACGCGCTGAACGCGCCGACGGCTGGCGCGGCCAAACCGGTATTGCGACCAGCGACGTCCCGATCGCCGCCGCCGCGGCGTGTCGGGCAAATCGCCGAAACCCCGGCGTAGCCTGGATTTGCCCGGCGCGCATCGGCCGAGTGCGACTTCGGCCTCTTGCGGCGTACACACCGGCTTTGGCAGGCTGGGCGCACATCCTGAACGGCGAACGCGCCGTTCGCCCTGGAGCCGAGCCGCATGCCGCGCCATTTTTCGATGCTTCGCGAATTCCACCTCGCGGATTGGTTCACCCTCGCCAACGCCTTCTGCGGCACCGGCGCGATCTTCGCCGCGATGCGTTTCCTGCAGGAAGGCGGGGTGCGCGATCTGATGATCGGCATGGCGCTGATCCCGCTGGCCTTCATCTTCGATGCGCTCGACGGCCGGGTCGCGCGCTGGCGCAAATCCTCGTCGACCCTGGGACGCGAACTCGATTCGCTGGCCGACGTGATCTCGTTCGGCGTCGCGCCCGCCGCGCTGGCCTACGCCTGCGGCCTGCAGGGCGGCTGGGACTGGGTGATCCTGAGCTACTTCGTCGGCTGCGGCGTCAGCCGTCTGGCGCGCTACAACGTCACCGCCGAGGCGATGTCGGGCGAGGAAGGCAAGGTCAAGTATTTCGAAGGCACGCCGATCCCGACCAGCCTGCTGCTGGTGATCGTGCTCGCGGTCGCGGCCTGGCAGGGCGCGATCGGCGCGGATCTGTGGTTCGGCGGCTACCGGCTGGGGCCGTGGCTGTTCCATCCGCTGGTGCTGATGTTCGCGTTGTCGGGCTCCTTGATGATCAGCAAGACCTTGCATATTCCCAAGCCCTGAGCGTCGCCGGGTTTTGGTCGCGCCGTTCGCTTTTGTCGCGACACGATTTCACCGCGCCGCCGTGAATGCGACGAATGCGTTCCCCCCTTTGCAAAAGGGGGGCTAGGGGGGATTTGCTTTTAGCCCCCAGCAAAAGCAAAAGCTCAAATCCCCCGCGTCTGCTGCGCAGACGCCGCCCCCTTTTCTAAAGTGGGCAAAAGCGGTGCTGCTTCGGTTCGAAGAGTCGTCGAATCATGATGATGCGGCGCCGAATGGGTTCCTGCTTTGCAATGAGGCGCAGTGGAATGTGCCTTCGGCCTAAAGCAGAGGTAGGGCCGCCCGCACATCACACATTTTCCGCAAGCCCCACCCGTATTCACCAACCGCCCACACGCATCCACGCGCGCGGCAACACGCCATTGCTATGATCGGCGCAAACCACGGAGGCGGTGATGGCGAATTTCGGTTTCGGTTCGAACAATCCCGGCGATTTCTTCGGCGCGGGCGCCGATTTGAATCAGCCCGGCTTCGAAAAACTCGCGCGACAGTACTGGGGCGCATGGGGCGAGATGATGCGCGGCGCGGCGCCGCAATCGGCGCAGCAGCCGTCGATTCCGGGCTGGAACGAGGCGGTGAGCTGGTGGTCGCAATTGGCCAAGGGCGGGCAGCCGCAGGTCGACGATACCCTCGACCGTTTCAACAGCCAGGCGCGCGGCTGGTTCGGCGAAATCCAGAAACTGGCCTCGCAGTTCGCCGGCAGCGACGCCTCGGCCGGCGATATCGCCGGCGCCTGGAAGCAGGCGCTGGGCGGGCAGGGCGCCAATCCGTTCGGCGATGTGCTGAGCGCGATGCGCGGGCCGGGCCAGCAGGATTTCGGCCGCTGGGCCGAGCAGATGGGGCCGTTCCTGGAACGCCTGCAGAGCCAGGGCCAGTCCTTGCTGGGTCTGCCCGCGTTCGGTTTCTCGCGCGAACATCAGGAGCGCGTGCAGCAGTTGCTGCAGGCGCAGTCCGATTACCAGAAGCAGAGCCAAGCCTATAACGCGCTGATGGCCGAAGCCGGGCAGGACGCGTTCTCGCGCTTCGAAGACAAACTCGCCGAACGCAGCGAACCCGGCCGCCAGATCGGCAGCGCGCGCGCCCTGTTCGATCTGTGGATCGACGCGGCCGAAGAAGCCTATGCCGATATCGCGCTGTCGCCGCGCTTCCGCGATGCCTACGCCGCGCTGGTCAATTCGCAGATGCGCCTGCGCGCCGGCGTGCAGAAGGAGATCGAACAGGCCAGCGGCAGCTTCGGCATGCCGACCCGCACCGAGATCGACGCCGCGCATCGCAAGATCGTCCAGCTCGAACGCGAACTGCGCCGCCTGCGCGATGAAGTGCAGCAGACGCGCGAGCCGGCGCCGGCGCCGCGCGAAGCGCGCCCGGCCGCCGCCAAGCCCGCGACGAAACCCGCGCCACAAGCGGCGGCGAAGAAGCCAGCGAACAAGCCTTCGCGTCCGGCTCCGGCCGCGGCGGCCAAACCGGTGCTGAAGCAGTCCAAGCCCGCGCCCGCCAAGGCGGCGCAGAAAACCGCGATCGCGCGTCCGCAGCCGCCGGCCACGCCGCGCGCCGCGAGCGCGCCGAAGCCGGCCAAGGCCACGCAAACCGCCAAGGCCGCCAAGAAGGGAGCGCGCTGAGATGACCGCACCGATCAATTTCAGCGCCGAATCGCTGGCCCAGGAAGCGATGATCGCGCAAAACAAGCTGCGCGCCGGCCTCGACACCCTGCGCGACGTGGGCGATATCCAGTACGGCGCGACCGAGCGCGAGGAAGTGTGGCGCGACGGCAAGGTCGTGCTGTACCGCTTCCGCGGCGACAAGGCGCCGACCGCTAAAGTGCCGCTGCTGATCGCCTACGCGCTGGTCAACCGTCCGTACATGGTCGACCTGCAGGCGGACAAGTCGATCGTGCGCGGCCTGCTCGAGCGCGGCGAGGACGTGTACATCCTCGACTGGGGTTATCCGGACCGTTCCGATCGTTATCTGGAACTGGAGGATTACATCCAGCGTTTTCTCGGCGGCGCGGTCGATCATCTGCGCCGCGAATACCGGCTGGACGCGATCAACCTGCTCGGCATCTGCCAGGGCGGCGCGTTCTCGCTGTGTTATTCGGCCTTGAACCCGGGCAAGGTGCGCAACTTGATCACCATGGTCACGCCGGTGGATTTCCACACCGGCGACAATATGCTGTCGAACTGGACGCGCGGGCTCGACATCGACCAGTTCGTCGACACGCTCGGCAACGTCCCGGCCGACGTCATGAACTGGTGCTACCTGACCTTGAAGCCGTGGCGACTGTTCGTGCAGAAGTACGTCGGCCTGATCGACATTCTCGACGACAAGCGCGCGCTGGAGGATTTCCTGCGCATGGAGAAGTGGATCTTCGATTCGCCGGACCAAGCGGGCGAGGCCTTCCGCCAGTTCATCAAGCAGTTCTACCAGGGCAACGGCTTCGTCAACGGCGGCATCGATATCGGCGGCCGCGCGGTCGACCTGGGCTATGTCGACATGCCGGTGTTGAACATCTACGCCGAGCAGGACCACTTGGTGCCGCCGGCCGCGTCGAAGGCCCTGGCCGATCTGGTCGGCACCGCCGATTACAGCGAACTGTCGTTCAAGGGCGGCCACATCGGCATCTACGTGTCCGGCCGCGCCCAACGCGAAGTGCCGAGCGCGATTCACGACTGGCTGGCGCAGCGGTCGCGGTGAGTTCTGCACTGCCTTCTCCCGCTGGCGGCGACCGAAGGAAGTGCAGAGCTGAGAAGGTGGTCCGAAGGACCGGATGAGGGCAGTGCGAAGCGGGAAGTGTTTGATCGGCGATCCGCAGTCTGCCTTCACCACGGACCCTCACCACACCCCCTCTCCTGCATGCGGGAGAGGGGCTTGCATTCGCTGCGGCGATTGCACGTCAGCGATCGCGATTTGACCCATGTCGATTCATTTACATCGCCCGGGTTAGTCTTGACCCCGCCCGATTCCGGAACGTCCGCATGCATCGAATCCTGAGCTTGTTGCTGATCGCCGCGCTGACCGCTTGCGCGTCCGCGCCGGGCCGGCAGACCGCCGCCGAAGCCACCAACACGGCCACGACCACGCCGGCCGCGACCACAACCGAAGGCGCCGCGCCACGCGACTCGCGCGAGTGGGAAGCGACCGTACAGGCCTGGGAGGCCGAGGACGCGCGCGTTCGCCGCATGCCCGGCGCGGTGGTGTTCGTCGGCAGTTCCTCGATCCGCTACTGGACCACGCTGGCCGAGGATTTTCCCGGCGTGATCTCGATCAATCGCGGCTACGGCAGCTCGCGCGTCTACGACTCGGTGTATTACGCCGATCGCATCGTCAACGCCTACCAGCCGCGCGCGGTGGTGTTCTATGCCGGCGACAACGACCTCAATGAAGGCCGCAGCCCCCAGCAGGTGCGCGACGATTTCGCCGCGTTCGTGCAACGCGTGCGCGCCGGTACGCCGAAGGCGCGGATCGGTTTCGTGTCGATCAAGCCCAGCCCGTCGCGCAGCGCGCTGTTGCCGCGGGTCGCCCAGGCCAATGCATTGATTCGCGACTACGCCAAGACCGTGCAGGGCGTAGATTATCTCGACGTATACACGCCGATGCTCGATGCGAGCGGACAACCGCGCGAGGAGTTGTTCCTCGCCGACCGCCTGCATATGAATCGCACCGGCTACGCGATCTGGATCAAGGTGGTCGGCCCCTGGCTGGCCAAGCCCTGACGCCGCGCCGCGCATCGCGCTTCGACATTTCGCGGACACGGCCGTTGCCATGCTTCGCGCCTCCGACCTACCGAACGTTGCCGCACACGCCATGACGCGGGGTGCGCGCAACGGACCAGCGAGAACCGCTACATGAACCTCCGCGCCGCCGCTGTCCGTCCCCGCAATCTCGCCGTGTTCGCCGCGGCCTGGCTCGGCGCCGCGTCCATCGCCGTCCAGGCCGCGCCGTCGGCCCAGGCCGAGCGCGAGACCGAGCAACTGATCCACGCGCTGGGCAGTTCGGGCTGCCAGTTCGAACGCAACGGCAGTTGGTACGACTCGGCCGAAGCGCAGGCGCATCTGCGCAAGAAATTGGCCTATCTGCGCAAGCGCGATCTGGCCGATACCGCCGAACTGTTCATCGAGCGCGCCGGCAGCGAAAGCAGCCTCAGCGGCAAGCCGTACCGGGTGCGCTGCGGCAACGCCGCGCCGGTCGCCTCGGCGGCGTGGCTGAAAGCCAAACTGGTTCAGCTGCGCGCCGCCAAACCGGCGACGACGCCATCACCCTGACGCGCTAGACTGACCGCGGACCTGCAGTGAGCTTCGGAGACGGCGAGGAATGAACAGCGCCACGCCCCGGTTCTGCCGCTCCCGGCACGACCGCATGATCGCCGGCGTGGCCGGCGGCCTCGCGCTGCGCCTGCGCTGGAATCCGGTGATCGTGCGCGGCGCCTTCGTGGTGCTGGCCCTGGCTACCTTCGTGCTGCCGGTCGCGCTGCTGTATCTGATCCTGTGGCTGTTCATGCCCGAAGAGGGCTGCTGACTGGGCGCGTCGCTGCGAATCGCCGGGGCCGTGCTCGGCATGCTCTGGACCTCGCCGGTGACGGCGCTGGGCTTGCTCGCGGGCGTGTTCGCCATGCCGTTCGGCGCGCGGCCGCGGTTGCGCCGCGAGGACCTCGCGCTGGTGTTCCAGCACTGGCCGTGGGGGCCGGGCGGCGCGATCACCCTCGGCAATGTGGTGCTGCATACCGGCGACGATCTGGATTCGCCTTGTTACACCTACGCCCACGACGCCGGCCATCGCACCGAGCCGCCGATCAAGCTCGCCGATCACGAACGCGCCCACGTTTATCAGTACATGGTGCTGGGGCCGCTGTTCCTGCCGCTGTATCTGCTGTGCGGCGGAATCAGCGTGCGCAACCGCTTCGAGCGCGCCGCCGATCGCTATGCGCAGACCGGGCGCGGCTGGTGGCCTTGGTCGGAGTGAACGGGTGCGAGTGAGCCGGGTCGAGTGAACAGGTTCGAGTGAGCCCGCGTCGCGCGGATTCATCTTGATCTATGGCAACTACACGAAATCTTGATCGGCCGCTAACGCCGGCGGCGGTATCCTGCGCGCGTCGGAGAAAAACCAACGGACGCAAGTCCGATGCAATCGCTCCGACACGGAAGGCCCGGCCACCCGAGAAACATCTCGAGGACTGGGCCTTCTCATTTGCAGTGGATTTTTTTCAGCTGGGGGTCGCGCCCGTCGCTTGAGCATGTGAATCGTCAATGCCATGCGTATTGGCTTCTGTTCCCCGGGATTGCGAGCCGTTCGCGCATATCGCGCGCTTCGTTGACGGCGTCTCCCACGATCCAGCCTCCGCTATACGAACAGATCGCCGACGCGTCGATAATCCGCCGGCTGATTAGGCCCGCCTCTTTCCCGCCGGTGTTCGCCGCATCGCCATTGCCACCAAGGCGGCTCGCGGCGTGCAGTCGTAACCAAAGCGAAAATGCGAAGCGGGTCACGAATCGACCGATCCAGGCCATCGGAGTGAGCCGATTCGCCGCGCTACCGCGAGTTCTGGTGAGGCGTTGGACGCGCGATGCCGGTTCGTTAATCCCCGACGGATCGGACATCGCGCGTCGCGCCGGTTGCGCCACCGCGTTCGTGTCCGCCGAGTTCATCGCCTGCGTTCACGCGTATCGACATGGCGATGCGTCGATCGATAGATGCGAATCGACGCTGAGCGGGGTTCGCCCCGTACCGACCAAGCGCGCGCGGATCAGCCGATCCGCGTGCGCAGCGGCAAAGTCACCGCGGTGTCCCCCGCCGGCGCGCCGCCAGGTCCGTAGCGGCGTTCGACAAACGCGATCTCGTCGTCGCCGATCAGCACGATGCTGCTGCAGCGCGTGCCGTAGCGCTCGCCGAGCACGAACGGCGGCGACAGCATGCGTTCGAGGTCCAGGCCCACGCCGGTATCGGGCAGCGCGTCGTCGGGCGCCACCGTGGTGTCGGCCATCGCCGCGAGCAGCATCGCCAGGCCCGCATCGCCGGTCTGCGGCGACAAGGGCGTGCTCGCTTGTTGCGAGGCCGGCGATTCCAGCCACGCCGACAAGGCGCGCGTGGCCAGCCCGCTCTTGGGCCAGGGCGCGTCGAAATCGCCGTTGGACATGGCGTGCACGCCGCGCGTCACCGTGTCCATGCGAAAGCGCGGATGGTTGCTGCCGAACATCAACTCATCGCCGTCCCACAGCAACAGATTGAAGCGACCGAAGTGCGGCGCGTCGGCGCTCAGGCGGTGCAGATAATCGGCCGCGCTCATCGTGCCGCGCACGAATTCGCGCACCAGCGCGCCGCGCGATCGCGGCGCGGTTTCGGGATTGAGGCCGGCGCGCACGTTGGTGACCGCGGCCAGGCGACCTCGGCTGGATACCTGCAACCAACTGCCGCCTTGCAGCAGATCGCGGCCGCCGAAGACCTGCGGGTCGTCGGGATCGGCGCCGGCCGCGGCGGTGGGGCGCGCGTGCGCTTCGTCGCGATTGGCGATCAAGGCCAGGCGATAGCGCGGATGGTGTTGCCAGGCGAGGGCGATCAGACACATGCCGGCATTCTAGTCGCGCGCGGTCATGTTGATGTGCAGCCGGCATGGGTGGAGCCGTTGCCTGCGCTTCGGCGGGCGGTCCACACCCGCCGCCCGCGCGCAACCGGCAGGTGTCGCAAACCCGCCACGACGAATGGCAGGTGCGGGGCTGGCGGGCTGGCCATATTCTGGCCACCGTCTCAACAGATGAGATCGCTCCACGTTCTGCTAGCTGGCGCAGACGGGGAGATGTGTTCGATGAATCGTGGTGCCAGGATGTTGCTGCAGTTGTTCGCGCCGGCCTTGATCGTGGCCGTGAGCGGCCCGATCGCCGGCACGGTGTTGTTGCAGATGGGCGATACGCCCGCCGCCGCCGGGTTCGCGCCGATCGCGCACGGGCTGCGGCTGGGCGGCGCGGGCGCCGGCCTGGCCATGGCGACGTATTCGCTGTGGCGCCTGTGGCGCTGGGAACGCGGCTTGGAGCCGCAATGCCCGTGTGGCGGCCTGCTGTCGCGGCCATCGACCGGCCGTCGTGGCCGTTCCGACCAGACCCGCCATTGCCTGGGTTGTCGGCGACCGCAACCGGACCCGCATTCGGACCCGCAACCGGACCACTGATACGGCTCGCTGATTAAGGACCCCGATCCCATGCTCGCCACCGCCGCCGCCATTCGCTGCATCGTCGCCGCTCCGCCGGCCGCGGCACGGGCCGCGCCGGTGCCGCGCGGCGCCTGGGACGAGGCCGCGCCCGAACGCGCCGAGGCGGGCTGTCGGGCCGGTTCGTCCGCGGGCGGCGAGGCGGACGGGGCGGGCGAGCCGCATTGAGGTTCGCGGCATGCAGACTCCGGCCGTTTCGATAGGTATACTGCGCACCCGCTGCCGGAGTGGCGGAATCGGTAGACGCAGCGGACTCAAAATCCGCCGCCCTTAAAAGCGTGTGGGTTCGAGTCCCACCTCCGGCACCACGTAATCCCGAGAAGAATCCAACCGCGCGGCCAACGATCCAACGGCCGGCAGCTTCCCGGAAAACAAGAAAGGCTCAGCCTCGCGGCTGGGCCTTTTTGTTTTCCTGGGTTTGGTCGAATGCCGCCAGGGCGGTCGGCGCATCCCGTCGCGCTTCAATCCAGACGCGGCGAATACGCGAAGCGCTTGCGCCGCTGTTCCCTGGTCCAGCCGCGCAGCCGTTTGAATGCGAATAGCGCGACCCTTCGCTCGGCCGAGCCGCACAACCGGAGCAATGCATCGAACGCGGCCTGATTGCCGGTGTCCGCCAGCGCCCAGGTGAAGCGTCTGCGGATCGCGATGCCGCCGTCGTAGTGATACGGATAACTTCGTAATGACGCGCGGTAAAGCGCATCGACCAGTTCCGGCGCGCGCAGCCATTGCATGCAGATGCCGAGTTCATCATGGTTTTTATGCCAGTCGGCGTCGAGCGAGGCAACGCCGAGTTCCAATACCCGAGGGTCACTGCCGTTCTCGTAAAGCATATGCAATACGAAGGCATGGTCGACGATGTCCGGGACGCGATGTTTAAGCGCGTCGTTGGCGATCCATAATTGTGTGTCCAGGTCGAGCATGCGGAGTTCGATCGCGAGGTTATCGGGCGCGGCGGTATTGATTAGATCACAACGCCAACAGTATCGCCCCGAGGACCGGGCGCCAAGCGGACGCGCGATAAACCGTTACCCGCTCAGCGTTGAAACCGCATCATCCGCCCGCTCAGCACGGGACGGTCTTCGATGCTGAAACGCCGCTCGCTCGCGCTGAATCCATCGGCCCGCATGGCGGTATTCATCGCGCCGCAATTGCCGCGGCCCGGGTCGGCGATCAGCACTTCGGCGTGCGCATGCGCATAGTGTTTGACGACGTTCGCGAGCAAGGCGATATGGTCGCGTTCGTACAATACGTCGCTGCCGATGATCAGGTCGAAACCGCCGAGCGAGCGGTCGCGTCGCGCATCCCATTCCAGATGTTTGTACGGCACGCCGCTCAAACCGTTCAGGACGGAATTCTGCGCGAGAAAATCCTCGGCGAGCGGATGCCGGTCGCTGGCGGTGACATCGGCCTGACGCTTGTGCGCGATCAGACTCGACAGCGCCAGTCCGCAGCCGATTTCGAGAATGCGCTTGCCGGCGATATCGCGAATCGCGATTTCGTTCGCGAGCTGCAGACCGGTCGGCCACAGTTGCCCGAACAGGCTCCACATCGACGGGGATATGCCCAGTTTTTCGGCGGTTTGATCGGGATCGTGAAACTGCTGCAGATCCTTCAGCGCGCGAATGCGATACTCATGCTCACCGACCCGCAAGTCGATGACGCGGGTTTGATATCGCAAGAAACCTCTGGATGACGTGGAACGAACGTCGTTGAGGCAGGCGGCGCTTGAGCGCCTGTAAATCGCGAATCGCCGGGATCGCTTCCCGACCATACGCCGATTATCCGCTAATAGCGAGGAATATCGCTGATTTTCATTCTTCACCCCCGCGCCGGGAGGTGGGGCGCATACTCGCGGGTCTACGTGTCGGAGCAACGATGGACAATCATGTCGAGTGGTTCCAGTTCACCTTGTCCAATGGACAGACCATCGGGCCGGCTCCGTTGCGTCTGATCTGGATGGAGGCATCGGGCACCACCAATGTCACCGTGTTGCGCAGTCAACGCCTGTTGCTGGGCAAGCGTACCGCCGTGTATTCGCTGCGCGCCTCGCCCAGGCTCGCCAATATCCGTGTGATCGAAGCGCGCTTGCGCAGCCTGTTGGAGAACGCGCGCCTGCACAGCGTTCTCACCGCGGTTTCCCATTGAGGCCCTTATGAATACGTTCGACATCGCGGTGGGCAAGTGCGAAGCGATCGACAAGAGCACGGTCACCATCCGGCTCGACAGCGCGATCGTCAGCCGCCTGGTTCCCGGCCATCCGTGGCGCACCTCCGGCACCAGCGTGCTGCGCCTGGACATCCGTCTGTGCAGCGAAAGCCGGCCGCCGGAAATCGGCCGCGAATTGTTCCTGCAGCGCGACGCCTTGTTGCGCAATCCGCGCGCCAGCCTGGATCTGCTCGGCGACGGTCAGTTCGCCCCGATCCGCTTGCGCGCGATCGGCGACAACACCGATCCGGAAGTCATGCAGCCCGCGGCGAAAGCCGGACGCGGCGATCGGTCGCGCGTGCGCTGGGGCAAGGAAGGCTGAAGCCGTCGCGGTTTCGCGCGTTCGCGCGCGGGACGAGCCTATTCAAGCCGACATGGGCCCGATATGCGGCGCTGCGAATCGGAGTGAAAACGCGTTTGCGTGCGTGGCGCGATTCGTAGTCGCGCCTGCCGGAATCCAGTTGTTCAAGTCGGATTGATTGAATCCGTCGGATCAAGGCCACTCGATCACGCACGGCTCGATCGCTGCTGGCTCGATCGCAACAGCCCAATCGACGTCTACGCGATCAGACGTAGCGCGATCAAAATCCGCCGTAGCGCGCCATCGTCGCGGCGCAGATCAGGATCGCCGCGATCAGGATCAATTCGAAGCGGATCAGCACGCTCAGCACCCGCACCTGCGGCGCCGGCGGCAGAAACGCCGGGTCCTGCTTGAGCGCCTTGCGCCACCGCAGGAAGCGCACGGTTGGCAGGATCGACAACAACGCGATCGCCACGAACGCGCCGAACTTCGCATGAAACCAAGGGTTGTGCTGATAGAAGTCGACGCCCTTGACGCCGTAGAACAGGCGCGCGATGCCGACCCCCAACAGCAGCATCGCGCTCATGCCGTAGCCGGCGTCCAGCCCGGCCAGGCGCTTGAGCGCGGCGGCATCGATAGGCCCGCGCAACAGCACCGATTCGGCGACCAGCATCGAAATCATGGCGAACACCAGCAGGTGGTGGAACGCGGCGAGCAGCAGGTCGGTCAGCATGGTCGGGGCTCCGTGCGATGGCGGGGAGAGATTGTCCGCGCGCGGCGCGTACAGCCGCGGCGCTAGGGCGACTCGCAACGCCCAACCCACGGCGTTGCCGCCAGCGAAGATCGCGCCGGCGCGGGGCGGTTACCAGTGGCGTTTGTAATGTCCTGCGGTGGCCGGTCGGGATCGGGGGCTGCGGGGCGCCGTTCGAACTTGGCGGCCAAGACGGGCTACAGCGCTTCGCTGTCGTAACTCATGCAATCCGACTGTAGGAGCGGCGTGAGCCGCGACCGTGACCTCGCGCTTACGACGCATCTGTATGGCGCGGTCGCGGCTTGCGCCGCTCCTACAGGGAGATGCCTCACATTTGGGTGGTTGCGGTAGACGCTGTATGCGGATGGGCCAGATTACTGTCGCAGGCCACGTAATCCGACTGTAGGAGCGGCGCGAGCCGCGACCGCGACCTCGCGCGTGCGACGCATCTGTGTGGCGCGGTCGCGGCTTGCGCCGCTCCTACAGGGAGATGCATCACATTTGGGTGGTTGCGGTAGACGCTGTACGCGGATGGGCCAGATTGCTGTCGCAGGTCACGCGATCCGACTGTAGGAGCGGCGCGAGCCGCGACCGTGACCTCGCGCGTGCGACGCATCTGTATGGCGCGGTCGCGGCTTGCGCCGCTCCTACAGGGAGATGCATCGCATTTGGGTGGTCGTGGTAGACGCTGCGCGCAGATGGGCCAGATTGCTGTCGCAGGCCACGTAATCCGACTGTAGGAGCGGCGTGAGCCGCGACCGCGACCTCGCGCGTGCGACGCATGTGTATGACGCGGTCGCGGCTCACGCCGCTCCTACAGGGCGTCCGTGACGGCGATGCGGCTGCGGGACGTTATGCGCGGATCAGGCGGCTTCGTCGGTCTTCAGGGTCTTGTCGACGCGCTGGAACCACTCGCCGTCGCGCGGTTCGAACATCGAGCAGCATTCCATCGGCGCCTTGTAGATGTGCAGCGACACCGCGACGGCGTCGTTGCTGGCGTTGCGGATGGTGTGGTACTCGTGCGGCGGGATCAGGCTGCCGGCGCTGCCGGGGCCGGCGTGCATGCCGCCGGCGGCGCGGAAGCGGAAGTTCTCGCCTTCGCGTTCGAGCAATTCGAACTGGGTGATTTCCAGTTCGCCGTCCCAGACCCCTTCCACGCACCACAGGCCGCTGTGATCGTGCATCGGCGTGCCCTGGCCCGGGCCCCAGGTCATCGCGACCACGCTGTAGCCCAGTTCGGGGCTGCGGTACAGCTCGCGGCGCGCGTAGTGGTCCTGGATCGGGTCGAACACGCAGTCGGGCAGGTTGACGTCGCGGTCGCGGATCATCTTGCACAGGGTGTTGCGCAAGGCCGCGGTGACGGCGTGTTCGTCGCCGGCGTTGACCGCCGCGTCGATCGCGGCGACCAGCTTGTCGTGGCCGGGGAAGTCGAGGTCGGGCAGGGCGTCGGTGGCGTTCATGGCGTGGATTCTACGCCCCCGCCTGCGGCTTGGCAGCTTCGGGCCGCCCGGGAGCGGTGCCAATTCAGCTGGTTCGCTCAGTTGGTTCGCTCAGCTGGTTCGCAATTCGTCCAGGAATCCGGCCACGGCCGGGCCGAAGCGGGCGATGTCGACCAGGAACGCGTCGTGGCCCTGCGGCGACTCCAGCGGCACGAAGCGGGCGTCGGCGCCGCCGGCGCGCAGGCCGTCGGCGATTTCCTGCTGTTGCTGCAGCGGAAACAGGATGTCGGTGTGAACGCCGATGGCCAGCGCCTTTTCCACCCGGATCGCGGCCAGGCCGCGGCGGACCTGTTCCTCGTTGTCCAGGCCGTCGCTGCCGCCACAGTAATCGCCCAGGTCGAACCAGTCCATCGAGCGGCTCAGGTACAGATAGCAGTTCGGGTCGAAGCGGCGCACGAACCGGCGGGCGTGGCCTTCCAGGTAGCTTTCGACCTCGAATTCCAGGCCGAACGGCTCTTCGTCGGCGCGGTCGGAGTCCAGCCGCACCCGGCCGAAGCGCCCATCCCACTCCAGGGCCGAGCGATAGGTGATCACGCCGAGCTTGCGCGCCATGCGCATGCCCGATTCGGGGTAATGGGTTTCGTCGTAGCCGCCCTGGTTCCACTGCGGGTCCAGGCGGATCGCTTCGCGCTGCAGCGAGCGGATCGCGATCGAGAACGGCAAGGCGCGCGCCGCGCCGGAGATGTTGATGTGGTTGCGCGCCAAGCCCGGATGACGGATCAGCAGCGCGAGCGCGGTCATGCCGCCCATCGAGTTGCCGATCACGCAGGCCAGTCGCTCGATGCCGAGCGCGCGCACCACGTGCGCGGCGGCATCGGCGCCGTCTTCGATCGACAGCTCGGGAAATTCCAGCCGGTACAGCTCGCCGGTGTCGGCGTTGATCGAGGCCGGACCGGTCGAACCCTTGCAACTGCCCAGCGAATTCACGCAGATCACGAACCAGTGGTCGCTGTCGATCGGCTTGCCGGGGCCGAGCATGGCTTCCCACCAGCCCGGCTCGGGATTGCCGGCGTTGGCCGCGGCGTGCGCGTCGGGCGACAGGCCGGTGACAATCAGGATCGCGTTGTCGCGCCTGGCGTTGAGTTCGCCCCAGGTTTCGTAGGCGATGCGCGCGCCGTGCAGGGCGCCGCCGCGTTTCATCGGGAACGGCGAGGGCAGGTCGATGTGGAGGGTGCCGGGCGGGATGAATTCGGTCATGCCTTGCTCGTGTGGCCGGTGCTTGCGCTGAAAAGAATCGGAGTCGACGGCCGCGCGAACGAGGCCGTCGCGATGCAGAGCCTAAACCATCGCCCCGACCGGCGGCCGCGACTGCAACTGCAATTGCGTTATCGGCACATGCCGGTGGCGGGCGATCCGGGCGATCGATCGTGGTGTCGGCCGAGGAGTCGCGATCGCGGCTTCAGTCGACCGCGCGATCGATGACGACGACCGTCGTGCCCTTGGCATCCACGCGCACCGTCGCCGGCTGCGAGGTCAGGTCGCCGGATTGCGGGATGGCGTTGCCGGAGGCCGACACGCGCGCGAGCACCTGCACCTGTTCGAGCTGCGACAGCTTCATGGTCGGCATCGGGCTGTCGCCGTCGTCGAGGGTGACCTCGAGCGGGAACTTCGCGGCCGGATGCTTTTCGACCGCGACCGGCATCGGCGGGCCGCCGAGCTGGCGCGCGAGCACGAACACGCTGGCGTTGGCGGGCAGTTTCGCCGCCAGTTGCGGTGACAGTTCGACCCGGATCCTGAGGCCGGGGCCGCTGGCCGCTGCGCTGTTCGCGGCGGCCGGCGCGGGCGCCTGCATCGGTTCCATGCCGGCTTCCTGACGCGCGCCGTTGATCTGGTCGAGCAGGCTCGCGGCGGTGGCCGGATCGACCACGCTCAGCAGCGGTTCCCAGGTCTTGGCCGCTTCGGCCGGCTGCTCGGCCTGACGCTGGGCGATGCCGAGGAACCAGCGCGCGCGCTGGTGCATGGGCTGCTGTTCCAGCGCGTGCTTGAGCATCGCCACCGCTTCGTTGTCGAAGCGGCGCTCGCGGGTGGCGAGCGCGCGCGCTTCGGCGGCCTCGGCCAGCAGGTCGGGATTGTCCGGCGCCAGCTTGACCGCGCGCGCATACGCATCGCGCGCCTTCATGCCCAGGCCTTGCGCCGTGTAGGCGCTGGCGAGCAGCCGCCAGCCTTCGATCTGGTTCGGATCGCGCTCGAGTTCGGCTTCCAACTGGGTCACCGCTTCGTCCAGCGTCTGCGGTGCCTTGCGTTGCTCGGGTTTCAGCCCGGCCGGCGTGCCGATCGCGAAATACAGCGCGACCGTGGCCGCCGCCAGCGCCACGCCCAGGCCGGCGCCGAGCGCCGGTCGCGTCCGCCACAGCGGATGCAGCGCGTAGCCGAGTACGAACACGACCAATGCCGCGCCACATGCCACGAACACGCCCATCGGGGCCGATCCCATCGTCACCGCCATCACCACTCTTGTTCCTCGTCAATGCGCGTGTCGGCCGGCTCAGCCTTCGCCGAACCCGCGGTGGCCGAGCGCGCATGCACGATACGCGCAACGGCGAAGCCGCCGGCCAGCAACAGCAGCGCCGGGCCGAACCACAGCAGCCAGGTCTTGGATTCGACCTGCGGTCGGTAGAGCACGAATTCGCCGTAGCGCGCGACCAGGAACTCCTTGATCTCGCCGTCGCTCTTGCCCTGGCGCATCAACGCGAGCACTTCGCGGCGCAGGTCGTGGGCGATCTGGGCGTTGGAGTCGGCCAGCGATTGGTTCTGGCACATCACGCAGCGCAGTTCGGCGACCAGGGCGTGGAAGCGGCGTTCTTCGCCGCTGTCGGTGAAGCTCAGCGGGGCGGGGTCGTTGGCGGGTTGGGCTTGGGCTGGTTGGGCAAGGGTCAGGGCCAGCGTCAGGCTTAGCAATGCGGTGGCGATGACGGTGCGCAGGGGCTGGAGAGCAAGAGCAAATCCCCCCCGGCCCCCCTTTTGTAAAGGGGGGAGTTCATCTCGCTGCAACGACGAGAGCGTGTCCGATCGCGGCGATACCACCTGCGAGTCCGTGCTATTCCCCCCTTTGCAAAAGGGGGGCAGGGGGGATTCGCTTTTACCCGCCCGCGTCATCGCGCCTTCTCGATCTTGCTCAACTCCGGCAGCAACTCATTCGCGATCACCTTGTCAGTAAGCGGCCCCACGAACTTCCAGCGCACGATCCCGCGACCGTCCACCAGGAACGTTTCCGGCGCGCCGTAAATGCCCCAGTCGATCGCCGATTTGCCGTCGTAGTCGGCCACCACCACCACATACGGATTGCCGTACTGCTCCAGCCACCGCAGCGCATCGGCGTGTTCGTCCTTCCAGTTGAACCCGATCACGCGCAGGCGCTTGGTTTCGGCGAAGCGGGTCAGCACCGGATGTTCGTCGCGGCAGGCCGGGCACCAACTGCCCCAGACGTTGAGCAGGTACGGCGCGCCGCGTAATTCCTGCGAGGTCAGCAGCCGGCCGGCTTCGTGCAGCACCGGCAGCGAGAATTCAGGCGCGGGTTTGCCGATCAAAGGCGACGGCAGTTTTTCGCGATCGGGATTGCGGCTGAGCCACACGCCGGCGGCGAGCAGCACGGCGAGCGCGGCGAATACAGCCAGCGGCAGCCAGCGACTCTTGTTCATCGGTCGTCTCCATCGGGCGTGCGGTCAACGACGGCATCGTCGTTGCCGCGATATCGCTTTTCGGTCGCGAACGCGTCCGGCCCATCGGCCAGCGCGAACTCGAACGGATCGGGCTCGGCGCGTTTGGGTTCGGGCGCGAGCTTCGGCCGGAAGCGCCGATCGGTCGCCGCCACCAGGCCGCCCAGCATCATCAGCAACGCGCCCAGCCAGACCCAGCGCACGAACGGCTTGATGTGGACCCGCACCGCCCAGGCGCCGCCGCCGAGCGGTTCGCCGAGCGCGACGTACAGATCGCGGGTGATGCCCGGCGCGAGCGCGGCTTCGGTCAACACCTGGCCGCCGCTGGCGTAGGCGCGTTTTTCCGGATGCATCACGGTCAGCAGTTCGCCGCCGTCGAACACGGTCACGGTGCCGTAGTCGGCTTCGTAATTCGGCCCGACGCTGTGCTTGACGCTGTCGAAGCGGAACGAATAGCGGCCCAGCTCCAGGCTCTTGCCCGGCGCGAGCGCGACTTCGCGTTGCACGCTCAGGCCTTCGACCAGCAGGGCGCCGATCAGGAACACCGCCACGCCCAGGTGGGCGAGGGTCATGCCGAGCATTTCCGCGGTGAAGGCATTGCCCTTGCCGCTCACCCGCGTCCACACGAAGCGCAGCGTGCCGGCCGCGACCCAGACCGCGCCGCCGACGCCCGCGGCGACCTTGAGCGGACTCTGCGGGGCCAGGAAATACGCGGCGACGGCGGCGCCGAGCGCGAGCCCGGCCCACGGAATCAGCATCGCGAGCGGACGCGAGGCCTGTTCGCGCTGCCAGCGGAACAGCGGGCCGAACGGCAGCAGCAACACCAGCGGCGTCATCAGCAGCACGAACATCAACGCGAAGTAGGGTGGGCCGACCGAGATCTTGCCCAGGTCGAGCGCGTCGGCGAGCAAGGGATACAAGGTGCCCAGCAGCACCATCGCGCACGCGGTCGCCAGCAACAGGTTGTTGCCCAGCAGCAGGGTCTCGCGCGACATCAGTTCGAACGGCTTGCCGGCGTTTTCTTCGCCCGACGGCGCGCGCAGCGCGTACAGCAGCAGCGAGCCGCCGATCACGATGCCGAGGAAGATCAGCACGAACAGCCCGCGCGAGGGATCGGCGGCGAAGGCGTGCACGCTGGTCAATACGCCGGAGCGGACCAGGAAGGTGCCGAGCAGCGACAGCGAGAACGCGGCGATCGCGAGCAACAAGGTCCAGCCGCGGAAGCTGCCGCGTTTTTCCGTGACCGCCTGCGAATGAATCAGCGCCGCGCCGGCCAGCCACGGCATGAAGCTGGCGTTCTCGACCGGGTCCCAGAACCACCAGCCGCCCCAGCCCAGTTCGTAATACGCCCACCACGAACCCAGGGCGATGCCGAGGGTCAGGAAGGCCCAGGCGACGTTGGTCCACGGCCGGGTCCAGCGCAGCCAGCGTGCGTCGACCTTGCCGTCGAGCAGCGCGGCGATCGCGAACGCGAACGGCACGCTGAAACCGACATAGCCGATGTACAGCATCGGCGGATGGATGATCAGGCCCGGGTCCTGCAGCAGCGGATTGAGATCGCGGCCTTCGGCCACCGCCGGCAGCAGGCGCGCGAACGGGTTGCTGGTGAAGATCAGGAACGCCAGGAAGCCGACGCTGATAACGCCCATCACCCCGAGCACGCGCGCGATCACCTGCGACGGCAGCGACTTGGAGAACCAGGCCACCGCGCCGGTCCACAGCGCCAGCACCAGCGCCCACATCAGCAGCGAACCTTCGTGCGCGCCCCACACCGCCGAATAGCGGTACAGCACCGGCAGCAGGGTGTTGCTGTTCTCGGCGACGTAGCGCAGCGAGAAATCCTGGTTGACGAAAGCATGAGTCAGCAGCACGAACGCGAAGCCGACCAGCAGCAACTGCGAATACGCGGCCGGCCGCGCGATCGCCATCCACGGCTCGATGCCGCGGTGCGCGCCGAGCAACGGCAGCGCGGTCTGCAGGACCGAGATCAGCAGGGCGAGGATCAGGGCGATCTGGCCGAGTTCAGGCAGCATGGTGTGTCGCCTCGTGGTTCGTTACGCGGATTGAGGCGTTCGCGGTGAGAGCAAGAACAAAGGCATCAACAGCAACAGCAAATCCCCTTCGGTCCCCATTTTGCAAAGGGACGAGTCGCCATGCATCAAGATTGTTTCGATGTTGGCGGCAGCGCCGATATCCGGCGTCGTCGAAGTGAATCAGGCATTGCCGCGACTGCGCGTCCCGTCCCTTTGCAAAAGGGGGGGAGGGGGGATTTGCTCTCGCTCCACGCGCGGAATACCTCAACGCGCAGGCTCCACGCCACCCGGCGCCGCGACATCGTGCTTCTTATGCGCCTGCCCCATCTTGTCGGCGACTTCCTTGGGCATATAGGTCTCGTCGTGCTTGGCCAGAATCTCCTCGGCCACGAACGTACCGCCCTGCATGCGACCGGTCGCGACCACCGCCTGCTTCTCGCGGAACAGGTCGGGCAAGATGCCGGTATAGACCACCGGCATCAGCGCATCGCCGTCGGTAACGCTGAAATGCGCGTCCATCGAACCCGACGCGCGCTTGAACGAACCTTCCGCGACCATCCCGCCGAGCCGGAAGCGCGCGCGTTCGCTGGCATCGCCGCGCAGGATCTCGCTGGGCGTGTACAGGTACGCGACATTGCGCTGCAAGGCGGTGGCGACCAGCGCGGTGGCGACACCGGCGGCGGCGACCAGGCCCAGCACCCACAACAGGCGACGGCGACGGGTGGGATTCATCGGCTCAACTCACTGGGGGTGCTGCGTGCCGCGTCGCGCGCCGCGCGCTTGCGCGCCTGGCGCAGTTCGCGGCGGACCTGCCACTGGCTGGCGAAGAAATCCCAGCCCAGCACGATGAAGAACACTGCATACGCAGCGATGAGGTAGTTGCGGTATTCCATCAGCGCCGCTCCTGCGGGTTCGCCACGCCGGCCAGCTGCGCGACCCAGGCCTTGCCCTGTTCGCGGCGCAGGTTGTCGGCGCGCGCGCGCACCAGCAGCGCGCCGACGAACCACAGCTTGGTGCCGACGATCATCCAGATCAGCGGCGCCATCATGCTCGGGTCCATGCTCGACTTGCCGAACAGGCTGATGGTCTGGCCCTGGTGCAGCGAGTTCCACCACACCACCGAATAGCGGATCACCGGCAGCAGGGCGACGCCGACGATCGCGAGCAGGCCGGCCGCGCGCGCGGCGGCGCGGCGGTCGTCGATCGCCTGGTACAGGCCGATCACGCCCAGGTACAGGAACAGCAGGATCAGCTCGGTGGTCAGGCGCGGGTCCCAGTCCCACCAGGTGCCCCACATCGGCTTGCCCCAGATCGAACCGGTGGCCAGGGTGATCACGGTGAAGCCGGCGCCGATCGGCGCGCAGGCCATGGCCAGGATTTCGCACAGCTTGATCCGCCAGATCAGCGCGATCGCGGCGTACAGCGCCATCAGCCCGAACACCGCCAGGCTCATCCAGGCGCTGGGCACATGGATGTAGAGAATGCGGAAGCTGTCCTTCTGCTGGTAATCGGCCGGCACCTGGAACAGCGCGCCGTACAGGCCCCATGCCATCACCAGCAGGCCGAGGCCATACGCCCACGGCGCCCAACGCGCGGCGAAGCGGTCGAAGCTGGGCGGCGAACCGAGTTGGTGGAACCAGCGGACGAGTGGATTCATTCAGTGGTTCGTTCGAAGGTCTCGAGGTCTGGGTCGCCGGGCGGCCTGGACGGTTGAGCGCGGCAGCCGGGCTGTCGCGCGCGGGTTCGGTCTGCTACTGGGTCCTGCTTACGCGTCCTGCCTGGTGCTTCGCAACGCGAGCCGCCGGCGCCGTCAGGTCAGCGCGATGCGGATCGCGGCGGCGGCGGCCAGCGGCGCCAGCAGCAGCGCCACCACCAGCCCGGCGGCCAGCAACAGCAACGCGCCCACCGGGTCCAGTCCCTGGGCCGAGCGGGCCACGCTGCCCGCGCCGAAGACCAGCACCGGAACGTATAACGGCAGTGCCAGCAAGGCCACAAGGATACCAGAGCGCCGCATCCCGACCGTCAGCGCGGCGACCACCGCGCCGAGCAGACTCAGCAAAGGCGTGCCCAGCGCGAGCGAGGCCAGCAGCACCGGCAGTTGCTCGCGCGGCAGGTACAGCAGTTCGGCCAGGAACGGGGTGGCGATCAGCAAGGGCAGGGCGGTGGTGGCCCAATGGGTGAAGGTGCGCACCGCGACCAGCCAGCCCAGCGGCACCGGCGCCAGCATCCATTGCTCCAGCGAGCCGTCCTCGGCGTCGCCGCGGAACAAGGTGTCGAGCGCGAGCAGCCCGGCCAGCAGCGCCGACAGCCACAGCACGCCAGCGGCCACCTTCGACAGCGACTGCTTCTCGCCGCCGAGGGCGAGCGCGAACAGCACCACCACCAGCAGGGCGAACAGCGCCGGTTGCAGCGCATCGCCGCGGCGCCGCCACAGCAGGCGCAGATCGCGCGCGAGCAAGGCGCGCGCCGAACCGATCAGGCCGGGCGTCGCCGCGCCGGCGCCGGGATTGCGTTGGCGCACGCTCATGCGCTGGCCTCCATCGCGGCCGCGCGCCGCAGCACCAGCATGCGCGTGCGCACCGGCGGCGCGGCGTAGGCGCCGTGGGTGGTCACCAGCGCGGCGCCGCCCTCGCGCAGATGCGCCTGGACCATGCGGTTGACCAGTTCGATCCCTTCCAGGTCGAGATTCGCGTACGGCTCGTCGAGCAGCCACAGCGGCGCCGGCGACATCCACAGCCGCGCCAGCGACAGCCGCTTCTTCTGTCCGGCCGACAGCTGGCGCGCCAGCGCGTCGTCGTACCCGCCCAGGCCGACCATGGCCAGGGCGTTCTCGGGCAACTGGCTGCGCCGGCGACCTTGCAGGCCGCACAGGAAATTCAGATTTTCCAGCGCGCTCAGGTCGGCCTTCAGGCCCGGCAGATGGCCGAGGTAGGCGATCGCGCGCGCGCGGCGCGAGGCGTCCGACGGCTGCCCGTCGATGTCGATCCGGCCGTCGTCGGCGCGCAGCAGACCGGCCAGCACGCGCAACAAGGTGGTCTTGCCGGCGCCGTTGTCGCCTTGCACGAGCAAGGCTTCGCCGGCGTCGACGGCGAAGTCGAGCGGGCCGAACACGGGTTCGTCGTTGCGCGCGAAGCGCAGGCCGCGGGCTTCGAGCAGGGGCGGAGCGGTACGTTCTAGTGGAGTCATCGGTCGCAAGCGGGCGGCGGGTCGGGCCGCGAAGCGGGCAGTCTATGCGACTGCGCGGCTCGCTCCTCACTCTTGCTGCTGATTGTCTGTTCGCCGGCCGGCTTGGTCAGGCACGATCCGGTCAGGCACCGACCCAGTCGGTGTGCGCGGCCGGCCCGGCATGGCGCGGACGATCGATCAGCATGCGCAGCCGCACCGGTTCGCCGCGTCGCCAGGCCAGCACGCCGGCCTGGCCGAACTCGCGCGCGAGCGCGTTGGCCGCGGCATCGTCGAGACCGGCCAGCAACCAGCCCGGTTCGCGCCACTGTCCGGCGACGTCCTCGGCCCAGGCGGCATGGCGCTGCACGCCGAGCGCATCCAGGCGCGCGACCAGGCGTTCGTCGGCGGCATGGTTGGCGCTGTCGGAGTGGGGTTCGGACGCGGGGTTCCAGGCGGTGATGAACACGTAGCCTGCGGCCGGCCAGTACGCCTCCAGATCGACCGCCGGCCGGCCCACGCGCAAGGGCAGGGCGTCGCCGTCCAGCGCCACCGCGTAATCGGCGGCGGCGTAGGCGATCGCCAGTTCGGCGGCATCGAGCACCTGCAGTTCGCGCATGCGCGCAGTGTCGCGGCGCCGCGCGGGCAGCGCAAATCCGGCCGACGGGCGGGGCGTCGATCGCATGCGCTGTCTCGCCACCGTCATATGGACATATAGATATGTCGCCGCGTCATTGTCGCCGGCCGCCGCGGTCTAACGACCTGCAACACGGATTTCGTACACTCCCCGGTCCGATCGCGATCACGTACCCGGCCCATGACCCTGACCACCAAGCTGCCGAAAGTCGGCACCACCATCTTCACCGTGATGTCGCAGCTCGCCGCCGAACACCAGGCGGTCAATCTCGGTCAGGGCTTTCCGGATTTCGACGTGCCCGCGCGTCTGGTCGATGCGCTCGGACGGGCCATGCGCGAAGGCAAGAATCAGTACGCGCCGATGACCGGCATCCCGGCGCTGCGCCAGGCCATCGCCGCCAAGACCGAGCGTTGCTACGGCTACCGGCCCGACGCCGATGCCGAGATCACCGTGGTCTCCGGCGCCAGCGAGGCGATCTTCGACGCGGTCCAGGCGGTGGTGCGTCCGGGCGAGGAAGTGATCGTGCTCGACCCGTGCTACGACAGTTACGAACCGGCGATCGACCTGGCCGGCGGCCGCGCGGTGCATGTGCCGCTGGACCCGCGGACCTTCGCCGTCGACTGGGACCGGGTGCGCGCGGCGGTCACGCCGAACACCCGCCTGCTGATGATCAACTCGCCGCACAACCCGTCCGGCGCGATGTTCGACGCCGACGACATCGCCCGCCTGAGCGAGCTGCTCGCCGACACCGGCATCTGGCTGCTGTCGGACGAAGTCTACGAACACATCGTGTTCGACGGCCGCCGCCACGAGTCGGTGCTGCGTTATCCGCAGCTGCGCGAGCGTGCCTTCGTGGTGTCCAGCTTCGGCAAGACCTACCACTGCACGGGCTGGAAAATTGGTTACTGCATCGCACCGCCGGCCTTGTCGGCCGAACTGCGCAAAGTCCATCAGTACAATAGCTTTTGCAGTTTCGCCCCGGCCCAATGGGCGTTCGCCGAGATGATCGAGGCCGAACCGGAGCATTACGAGGGGCTGGGCGCCTTCTACGAGGCCAAGCGCGATCGCTTCCGTGATCAATTATTGACCACCGCGCTCAAGCCGTTGCCGGTGCCGGGCGGTTATTTCCAGCTGGTCGATTACTCCGAAGTCAGCGATCTCGACGATGCCGCGTTCTGTCGTTGGCTCACCACGGACAAGGGCGTCGCCGCGATCCCGCTGTCGCCGTTCTACGAGTCGGCGCCGGTCGGACAACGTCTGGCGCGACTGTGTTTCGCGAAGAACGAAGCGACCTTGGACGCGGCGATCGAGCGTTTGTTACGGCTGTAACCCGCAACTCGATTTTGCACTTTTTTTGCACAACTACTTGCCGAATGCTTTGACTTCGGTCTAATCTTCGTCTACGAGTGTCGTCAGACGCTCGTTCGACGGTATAACCGTGGCTGTAGGGGGAGTTCATGGACAGAACGATCAGCGCGTGCCGCACTTCCGGCATGGCAAGAAGGTCGCGACCCGGCGCTAAAAGGGATGACGTGTTGCGCGTCTCTTTTGCAAAGGTGTCCGGCGTCTCATTTCGACCGATGTCTGTCCGGTCACCTCATTTCAAACAATGACCGCGACGAGGTCCGTCGCAGCGTGCTGGCCGGGCCAGTCGCAGCCGACGACCGCTTCGGGTCCTATCGTGCGTCAGTACATTACTTAGCCGGGGAACGCGTGAGACAACTAACTGCAACCAGCCCTCGTTTGTGGATCGCGATCCTGCTGGCCGTCGCGCTGGCCGGGTGCGCCACAAGGCCCGCGCCGGATTTCGGCGGCCGCTGGAAGCCGGTCAACCGGTATTCCGAAGCGCCCAACGAAATTCCGCTTCATCAGTCCTACGTCTTCTATCCCTCGCCGATGGACGGCACCTTGAAGGCGATGCTGACGCGCTGGGCCCAGGATTCGAACATGAAGCTGGATTACCAGCACTATTCGGATTTCACCCTGCATCAGGCGGTGTCGCAGATCCACACCACCAGCCTGCCGGACGCGATTTCGCAGCTCAATTCGGCCTATGCCGGACACGGCGTGGTGATCGCGCGCGAAGGCGAGCAGATCGTGGTGCGCTCGGCCGTGTCGGCGGCGCCGGCGGCCGGCAACGATACGCCCGCGGTCGACGCCGCGGCCAACTCCGCGCACGCGCCCAAGAGCGAGCCGTCGCAGCCGCATTCGCCGTCCGCCAGCGCGACCGATCCGGCCGCGCTGCCGTCCGCGACCCTGGCGCAAGCCAACGGTCCGTCGCGTTGACCCTCGAACGGCGCAAGCCGGCCCGCACAGGCGACGAGTCCCGGCATGCGCAGGCATGCCGCGTCGCCGGCAACGATTCCATCGTCATGGATGCAGCATAGATGTTCGGAAAAAAGCCCGTTACTCCGGCGGTCGAGAACGCCGTCGCCAAGGCGGTGAACTACGAGGTCACCGTCGCCGACATCGCCAAGCGCAGCGAGAAGCGCGCTTGGCTCGTCGCGTTCGGCTCGTTGATCATGTCGCTGATCCTGGCCGGCGGTTATTTCTACTTCCTGCCGCTCAAGGAGAAGGTGCCGTACCTGGTCATGGCCGACGCCTACACCGGTACCGCGACGGTCGCGCGCCTGCGCGACGACTTCGCCAACCCCAGCGTCTCCACCAGCGAAGCGCTCAACAAGAGCAACATCTCGCACTTCATCATGGCGCGTGAGTCCTACGACTACTCGCAGATCGGTGAGCGCGACTGGGCGACGGTGTTCGCGATGGGCAACGCCCAGGTCGCCACCTCCTACCAGCAGTTGTTTGGCTCGACCAACCCGGCCAATCCGATCACCATCTACGGCAAGACCAAGACGATCCGGGTCAAGTTGTTGAGCATCCAGCTCGCCGCCGATGCGATGAATACCGGTCCCGGTCCGAAGGTGGCGACGGTGCGCTTCCAGCGCAGCCTGTACAACAAGGACAACGGCGACAACACGCCGCTGGACAGCAAGATCGCCACGATCGAGTTCACCTACAAGTCGAATCTGAAGATGGACGAGGTCAATCGCGTCCTCAATCCGCTCGGCTTCCAGGTCAGCGGCTATCGCGTCGACAACGACTACGCCGCCGCGCCGGCCCTGCCACCCAACGCGACGCCCACGCAGACGCCTGCGCCGGCCGCGGCCTATCCGCAGCAGCCCGGCGCGGTCTCGCCCGATGCCGCCAATCCGGCCGCTTATCCGCCGGGTGCCGCGCCGCCGCCGGCCGCCTATCCGCCCGGCACGGCGCCGCCGGCCGGCGCGCCGCCCGCGGCGTATCCGCCGGGCACCGCGCCGCCGCAGGGCGCGCCGCTTCCCACCAACCCCGCCCAGCAGCCGCAACAGCCGGCTGCGGCACCTGCACCGACTGGCAATGCGAATGGAGTCAGCAACCGATGAACTGCCTGCGTAAACATCGCCTGGCCGCCCTGTTGTTCCTGGCGGTTTCCGGCCTCGCACTACCTGCCTCGGCCCAGGTGATCCAAGAGTACGAATACGAAGCCAACCGCATCTATCCGGTGCGCACGGGCCTCGGCATCACCACTCAGATCGAACTGAGCCCGAGCGAGAACATCCTCGACTACAGCACCGGTTTCAGCTCCGGCTGGGACATGAGCCGTCGCGACAACGTCTTCTACATCAAGCCGAAGAACGTCGACGTCGACACCAACATGATGATCCGCACGAGCACTCACTCCTACATCCTGGAGCTGAAGGTCGTGGCGACCGACTGGCGCGTGCTCGAGCAGGCCAAGCAGGCCGGCGTGCAGTACAAGATCAAGTTCGTGTATCCCAACGGCACCGAGTTCTCCGGCGCGAAGGAAACCAAGGCCGAACCGGTTCCCGAGTTGAACACCACCCTCGACAAGGGCCGCGTCTACAACTTCGATTACCAGTTCTCGAGCCGCAAGAAGCAGTCGTGGCTGGTGCCGACCAACGTCTACGACGACGGTCAGTTCACCTACATCAAGATCAACGGCGTGAAGGATCTGCCGACCGGCAACTTTCCGGCCGTGTTCGGCCGCGAACGTGAAGGCAGCGAAGACTTCGTGGTCAACACCACGGTGGAAGGCAACACGCTCGTGGTTCATGGCACCTATCCCTACTTGATCATCCGTCACGGCAACAACGTCGTCGGTCTGCGCAGGAAGAAGCAGAAATGAGCCAGAACCTACCTCCCAATCAGCCGGGCAATCCGGACGAGTCCGGCGGCACTCCGGAAAACAACAGCAGCTACGGCTACGCCGGCGCGAATCCCTATTACGGCCAGCAGGCCACCGGCCCGGCGCCGGACCTGGACGCCAACGCGCCCACGCTGAAGTCCTCGGACGTGCAGCGTCTCAACCGCAAGGCGCTGCTGTTCCTCGGCGGCATCGTGCTGCTGTTGATCGTGGCCGCGCTGTGGATGTTCAACGCGGCGACGTCCGACGACGACAAGAAGCCGAAGGTCGAAGAGGAAGTGGTCAATATTCCCGACCTGCCCAAGACCGTGGCCGATCCGCAGCCGCCGTTGCCGGTCGATCCGCTGGCCGGCATGCCGCCGTTGCCGGTGGTCGATCAGGCCCCGCCGCCGATGCCGATGCCGCCGCCGGAGCAGATGGAGCCGGTCAAGCGCGGCCCGAGCCTGCTCGAACGCCGCATCTCGGGCGAGGGCGGTGGTGGCGACGGTAGCGGCAGTGGCGGCGGTGGCGGCAGCCTGCCGCCCGGCGTGATGTCGCCCGAAGCCTATGCCCAGGCCATGATGGCCGCCAACGGCCAGGGTCCGGCGCGTCCGCAGGAAGACAAGGAAAAGGCCACCAGCGCGCAGCCGATCTACAACCCCGACACCTTGCTGGTGCGCGGCACGTACATCCGTTGCGTCATGGAAACCCGCATCGTCACCGACCTGCCGGGCTTCACCTCGTGCGTGGTCACCGAGCCGACCTATTCGATCAACGGCCGCCGTCTGCTGCTGCCGAAGGGTTCGAAGGTCTCGGGCCGCTACCAGAGCGACAACATCAACGGCCCGCGCGTGTCGGTGATCTGGGATCGCATCACTACCCCGAACGGTATCGACGTCAACATGGCCAGCCCGGGTGTCGACAACCTCGGCGGCGCCGGTCATCCGGGCGACTACAACGCGCACTGGGGCAGCCGCATCGCCTCGGCGCTGCTGATCAGCCTGATCAGCGACGCGTTCAAGTACGCCGCGGCCAAGAACGGTCCGGAGTCGAGCACGGTGACCAACAGCGGCAACGTGGTGCAGCAGCCTTACGAGAGCAACACCGCCGAGGCGATGGAGCGCTTGGCCAACCAGGCGTTGGACAAGAGCATCAACCGTCCGCCGACCGTGACCATCAACCAGGGCACCGTCGTGAACATCTATGTCGCCAAGGATGTCGACTTCTCGTCGGTCCTCAGGTGATGTCGATTGCAGCAGCGGTAGCTTGAGATGGACGCCGATAATTCACCGATCGCGCAAGTTTCCAACGCCTTCCTGGAGTACCAGTACCAGGTGTTGGGCATCCTGGAGTACATGAGCTCCCCGGATGTCACGGAAATCTGCATCAACCGGCCGGGCGAGCTCTACCTGGAGACTCGCTCCGGCTGGAACCGCCTGGAAGTGCCGAGCCTGACCTTCGAGCGGGCCCGGCAGTTCTGTACCGCGGTCGTCAACGAGAGCAACACCGGGCAGCGCATCACCGATGCCGACCCGGTGGTCTCGCTGACCTTTCCGACCGGACAGCGCGCGCAGTTCGTGATTCCGCCTGCCTGCGATCCGGGCAAGGTGTCGATCACGATCCGCCTGCCCTCCAAGCACAGCAAGACCTTGCAGCAGTATCAGGAAGACGGGTTCTTCAACGAGATCCTGGAGCAGACCCACGTCCTGAGCGAACACGACCGCGAGCTGCTGGAGCTGCGCGCGCAGCGCAATTACGCCGAATTCTTCAAGAAGGCGGTGCAGTACAAGAAGAACGTGGTCGTGTCCGGCGCCACCGGCAGCGGCAAGACCACCTTCATGAAGTCGCTGGTCAACCACATTCCGGAAGAAGAGCGGCTGGTGACGATCGAGGACGCGCGCGAGTTGTTCATCACGCAGCCCAATGTCGTGCACTTGCTCTACTCGAAAGGCGGACAAAGTACCAGCAACATCACGGCCAAGAGCTGCATGGAAGCCTGTCTTCGCATGAAGCCCGACCGGATCATCCTGGCCGAGTTGCGCGGCGACGAATCGTTCTACTTCATTCGTAACTGCGCCTCGGGCCACCCAGGATCGATCACCAGTTGCCACGCCGGCAGTACCGCGCAGACGTGGGATCAGCTGGCGCTGATGGTGAAGGCATCGAACGAGGGGTCGGGGCTGGAGTTCGGGGTGATCAAGCGCTTGCTGATGATGACCATCGATATCCTGGTGCATATCAAGGCGCATGCGGGCCGGCGCTACATCACCGGCATCGATTTCAATCCTGAGCGCTCACACAGTGAATGAGTTCAGGTGCCTGAAACGCCGCGAAGTGTGACGTAAGTGTGCACGGCCATTGACATTGCTTGCTGCTAGATGAATCATTGCTGCGTCGATCCAACTGTTTGCAACCCCATCTTTCTGCGGATGTTCACAGGGGATCGGCGCAACGGTTGGCACGGGGGGATCACGGAATGTTGCCCGGAATAGAGTTGATGAACTGCCCGGGCTTGGCAGTTCCAAATGAAGTCATGCACCACGTCGTGCGCGTGGAGTCCTCGTTCAATCCGTTCGCGATTGGCGTCGTGGGCGGCCGCCTGGTGCGCCAGCCGCAGAATCTCGCCGAAGCCGTCTCCACCGTGCGCATGCTCGAGCGCCGCGGCTACAACTTTTCCCTCGGCGTCGCCCAGGTCAATCGTTACAACCTCGGCAAGTACGGCCTGGACAGTTACGAAAAGGCATTCGAAGTCTGCCCGAATCTGCAGGCGGGCTCGAAAATCCTGGCCGAATGCTATGGCCGCTCCAGCGGCGATTGGGGTAAATCCTTCAGCTGTTACTACTCTGGGAACTTCGTCACGGGTTTCCGGCATGGTTATGTGCAAAAGATTTATGCGTCGATCAACAGGGGAGCGACGCCATATTCCGATGCTCAGGCCATCGCGGTAATCGGCAAGTCATCTCGCAAGGATACAAAGGCGCCTTCGGCGCTGGCGTCGGTCAACCCGGCCAGCCCGGTCGGACCGGCCACCTATGCGCCGGGCCGGCAGTCGGGTCCGCAGCGCCTGGCCTCGGTCAGCGCGTCGCAGCCGATGGCCGCGGCGATGCCCCAGATGGCGTTACCCGCTACAACGATGTCCGTGGCGCAGCCGCTCGCGGCCGCGCCGATGATGCCCGCGCCGATGCCGGCGGGCGTCGCGGCGATGGGCGGCGCGGGGATGGCGTCTCAGGCTCAGAGTTCGCAGCCGGTTAGAGTCATGCCGATGAATGCTTCGGCGGTGCTCCCGCAGCAGCAGGCGCCCGTCGCTCCGGCGGCGGCCGTGGCAGCGCAGGCGCCGGGCGATCAGGCCTTCGTTTTCTGAGCGCCGGTCCGACGAGCCGTATTGTTCGACCCGACTTTGCCCGAATTTGATCCGACCTTGATCCACCTGGTTTCGATTCGCCCGATTTGCTTCAACTGATTTTGCCGTACCGAATTGATCGGCCCGATCCAGGTCAATTCACCCGATCAGGCCGTTTTGATGAATTGCGTTTTTGATGAATCCGTCTTTGATGAATCCGCTTTGATCCACCCGCTTTTGATCCGCCCGTTTTCGATCGACCAGTTTCCCCTCCACCGACGAACCATCCGAAACACACCGCTGCACCTCGACCATTTTGTCCACTAGCGAATAGAAAGGACCTCTTCAATGAACAACAATATCCAGATCAAGAACTTCCTCTCGGCCTTCGCGATGGCGGCTCTGTTCGTCGGCGCGCTGGCGGCGCCGGAAATGGCCTTCGCCCAGACCGTCGACGGCGCCAAGACCACCGTCAAGGGCTTCTTCGACAACCTCAACAGCCTGCTCAACATCGCCTCGATCGCGATCGTGACCATCGCGGTGATCTTCGCCGGCTACCAGATCGCGTTCGCGCACAAGCGCATCTCCGACGTGATGCCGGTCCTGCTCGGCGGCTTCCTGATCGGCGCCGCCGCTCAGCTGGCCAAGATGGTCATCCCGAACGACGTCGGCGCCGGCGGCGGCGCTGGTGGCATGGCGATCCTGGTGAGCACCTTCCAGAATCTGTATGCATAAGAACGCGATGTTCCGCGGCTGCACGCGGCCTCCCATGTTCCTGGGAGTGCCGTACGTGCCCTTCACGTTCGCGGCCGGGGCATGTTTGCTTTCAACGTTCTACTTCAATATGTGGTTCATCCTGTCCTTGCCGGTAGTGATTTTCGTCATGCGGCAGATGACGCGTCGGGACGAGATGATCTTCCGCCTGCTGGGGCTGCGCATGCAGTTCCGCATGCGGATGAGGAACATCGTTCACCACGGCACCATGTGGGTGTTCTCGCCGAACCACTATCGCAATCCAGGCGACAAGAAGCCTCGATGATGTACGCAGGCGCCATTGCGGTGTACCGCATGGCGCCTGCGGTTCTTGGCCGTCCGCGGCGTCCCTGACCGGGCCGCCGTCGGATGCTCGATCGCGTCGCGGGGCCCAGGCCCGGCGGCGTCCTTCCAAAACCACGGGATACGCAGTACCCATCATGCTCACACCCGATACTCCGATCAGCGAATTCATCCCGCTGTCCACGCATGTCTCCCCCACCGTGATCAAGACCACGGGCGGCGATTACATGATGGTCTGGCACCTGGGCGGTCTGCCCTTCGTCGGTCGTGAAGAGTGGGAATTGGAGCATCGCCACAACACCTTCAATCGGATGCTGCAGACCCTGCGCGCGCCCGATTTCACCAACGTCGCGTTCTGGGTCCACGACGTGCGCCGCCGGCGCCGGATCCGCACCGACAGCAAGTTCAACGAGCGGTTCAACCAGGACCTGTCCGACGGCTATTTCGCCGCGCTGTCCTCGCAGAAGCTCATGCAGAACGAGCTGTACCTGACGATGATGTACCGCCCGATCGTGTCGGGTAAGCGTTTCTCCGAGAAGTCCACCGACATCGGCCGCCTGCAGGAAGAGCAGGACCAGTGCGTGGCCAAGATCCTCGAGCTGGCCGGCAACGTCGAAGCCGTGCTCAAGGACTACGCGCCGTACCGCCTGGGCATGTACGAAGCCAAGAACGGCATCGTCTTCTCCGAGGCGCTGGAATTCTTCGGCTACCTGCTCAATCGCATCGACGAGCCGGTGCCGGTGCTCAGCGCGCCGGTCTACAACTACCTGCCGGTCAGCCGGCTGATGTTCGCCGCCAAGAGCGGCGACTTCGTGGTCAACACGCCGACCAACGCCAATCATTTCGGCGCCATCCTCAATATCAAGGAATACCCGGATTCGACCTATCCGGGCATCCTCAACGGCCTGAAGTACCTCGACTTCGAATACGTGATCACGCATTCGTTCAGTCCGATCGGTCGCCAGGACGCGCTCAAGGTGCTCGACCGCACCAAGGGCATGATGATTTCCTCGGGCGACAAGGCGGTCAGCCAGATCTCCGAGCTCGACTACGCGATGGATCAGCTCGCCTCGGGCAACTTCGTGCTCGGCGAGTACCACTACACCTTCGCGATCTATGCCGACAGCCAGGAAAAGCTCGCCGCGCAGGTCGCGCAGGCGCGCGCCGAACTGTCCAACGCCGGCTTCGTTTCGGCCAAGGAAGACCTGGCCGTCACCGCGTCGTTCTATTCGCAGTTCCCGGGCAACTGGAAGTACCGCACCCGCCTGGCCAACGTCAGCTCGCTGAATTTCCTGGGCCTGTCGCCGCTGCACAACTTCGCGACCGGCAAGAAGGAAAACAACCCGTGGGGCGACTGCGTCACCACCCTGCAGACCACCAACGGCCAGCCGTACTACTTCAATTTCCACGCCACCCATCCGGCCGAGAACTCGCTCGGCGAGAAGGCGATCGCCAACACCATGGTGATCGGCAAGTCCGGTACCGGTAAGACCGCGCTGATCAACTTCCTGCTCAGCCAGGTGCAGAAGCTCAAGCCGACGCCGACGATCTTCTTCTTCGACAAGGACCGCGGCGCGGAGATCTTCGTGCGCGCCTGCGGCGGCAACTACCTCGCGCTCGACAACGGCCAGCCGACCGGCTTCAACCCGTTCCAGTGCGAGCGCAACGAAACCAACGTGCAGTTCCTGGCCGACCTGATCAAGGTCCTGGCCGCGAAGGGCACCTATTCGGCGCGCGAGGAGGAGGACATCTTCCGCGCGGTCGAGAACATGCTCGACACGCCGATGCACCTGCGCAGCATGACCAACCTGCAGAAGAGCCTGCCCAACATGGGCGACGACGGCTTGTACGCGCGCCTGCGCAAGTGGACCACCGGCAATTCGCTGGGCTGGGTGTTCGACAACCCGGTCGACACGATCAAGCTCGACAAGGCCAACATCATCGGCTTCGACTACACCGATGTGATCGACAACCCCGAAGTGCGCGTGCCGGTGATCAACTACCTGCTGCACCGCCTGGAGGAGTTGATCGACGGCCGCCCGCTGATCTACGTCATGGACGAATTCTGGAAGATCCTCGACGGCGGCGGCGCGCTCAAGGAATTCGCCAAGAACAAGCAGAAGACCATCCGTAAGCAGAACGGCCTGGGCATCTTCGCGACCCAGAGCCCGGAGGACGCGCTGGCCAGCGACATTTCCGCCTCGCTGATCGAGCAGACCGCGACCCTGATCCTGCTGCCGAACCCGAACGCCAGCCGCGAGGACTACATCGAGGGCCTCAAGCTCACCGATGCCGAGTTCCAGGTGGTCAAGAGCCTGGACGAGCGTTCGCGCTGCTTCCTGGTCAAGCAGGGCCATGCGGCCACGGTGTGCCAGCTCAACCTGCGCGGCATGGACGACGCGCTGGCGGTGATCTCGGCCTCGACCGACAACATCGACATCATGCATCAGGTGGTCGAGAAGGCCTCCCACAGGACCGGGATCGCGGTGGACGAACTGACCCCGGACGCCTGGCTGCAGGACTTCTACGACAACCGCAAGGGCTCGGGCAAGGGCAAGCAGGCCTCGTCCGACCCGCGCGAGCGCGCCCACGCATAACCCGGAATGTGCCGCCCGTCGCCTGCCCACTGGCCTGGACGATCACATTCCTTGAGTATTTGTTCCACTGGAAAAGAATGTAATTGACGTCGTTTGCGAGAATGCCCGTTTTGGGCCTGGCGGGAACCGGCGGCCGCGGCCGTCCGGTAAGGGATCTGCCGGAGTAGCAACGGAAGCACGCGTCGAATACCTGAACAGGGCTTTTGGACCGTTCGGGTTTCAATGGAAAGTGAACGCATGACGTCCCGTGCCTGCCTGGGCAGGGGACGTATCAAGGAGAGGAAACGCCGATGAGCCTGACCAAGTTCGTTCGAATCAAGCCGATGTTCATGTCGATGGCCCTGGTGCTGGTCGGCTTCGGCAGCATGATGACCCCGCGCCCAGCGCAGGCGTTCGTCTGCTTCTGGTGCGCCACCGAGGTCACTCAGTATTTGAACTTCGGGCAGCTGACCACCCAGTACGCCAAACAGTTGGATCAGCTGCGTCAGCAGGTCCAGCAGTACGAGCAGCAGGTCAGGCAGTACCAGCAGATGGGGCTGGGCAACCTGAAGTTCGAGGGCAACAAGGGCTTCCGGGTCAATATCGCCGAGCAGTTCCCGGAGCGCGGCCTCGACGAAGGTAAGGTCGAGGCTTGCGGCACCGGCGCCAAGAACAACCCGGTCGGTCAGCAGCAATACGGCTATTGCGTCGCCATCGTCCAGACCGAGAACCGTCGCTACAACGCGATGGTGAAGATGCTCAAGGACGTCGAGATGCGCGACAAGCAGCTCGAGAAGGCCTACACCGACCGCGGCACCCTGTCGGGCGACACCGACCAGGGCAAGCTGCAGACCAACAGCAACTACATCGCGCAGGTCCAGGCGCAAATGCAGAACGACCTGCAGAACGGCCAGTACACGATCGATGCGTATACCGCGCTGCTGACCTCGTTGAACGAGAACATGGTGCGTGCGGCCAATACCGCGCTGAAGAGCAAGAACAAGCCCTCGATTCTCGATACGGCGATCCAGGGCGCGACGCTGAAGATCGCGTTGCAGGGCGCGCGGATTCGCGAGCGGTAAGAAGGATCTCAATCGAATCGGCAGGGATCGGACCACCGCAACCTGCCCGTTGGAACAATTGCCGGGGATCGTCCAAAACACGATCCTCGGCCTGGTTCAGGAGCTGACCGCAATGAACGTCAATCATTCCTCCAAGATGCTGCCGATGGTGCTGGCCGTCGTCGTCGCCGGCGCCGCCGCGCTGACGCCGCGCCCCGCGCAAGCGGTGTTCGCCTCCGAGTTCACCCAGATCGCCAACAACATCCAGCTCGGCCTGAAATACGCCCAGCAGGTGAAGCAGTACGAAGAGCAGGTCAAGCAGTTGCAGGAACAGGTCAAGGCCTACGAGCAGATGGCGCTGGGCCAGCTGAAGTTCCAGGGGGCGGCCGGTTACCGTGAGGACATCTCTTCGCAGTTCCCCGAACGAGACATCAACGAAGGCGTCGACAAGGCCTGCGGCAAGGAAAAGAACAATCCGGTCGCGAAAGACCAGCATAAGTACTGCATCGCGATCGTGCAGACCGAGAACCGTCGTTACAATGCGATGGTGAAGATGCTCAAGGACGTCTCCAAGCGCGACAAGGAGCTTGAAGAGGCCTACAAGGACCGCGCCAAGCTGACGGCCGACAAGGATCAGGGCAAGCTGCAGACCAACACCAACTACATCGCGGCGTTGCAGGCGCAGATGGCCAACGACGTGCAGAACGGCAAGTACATGCTCGATGCATATACCTCCATGCTGCGCAGCTTGAACGAGAACATGGTTCGCAGCGCCAACATGGCGTTGAAGAACAAGAACAGCCCTTCGATCATCGACACGGCCATCCAGGGCGGCGCCCTGAAGCTGGCGTTGCAGGGCGCGCGCGCGCGCGAACGGTGATGCGGTCGATGTGAGCCGGTCGCCTGACGGGGTCGGGCGATCGGTTGGGGGCGGGGATCGGAAATCGTGGGGTCGGCAATGCAAGACCGGCCCAAGCATACGGATGGCTTATGGATATCAGTGCACTGGGGACGGCGGGATCGTTGTTGGACTTGCTGCATTTCAAAGCAGCGGGCCTGCCGAACATGGTCTTCTTCTCGGAGATCAACGACTTCCTCGACGATGAAATCGCCGAGTTCGCGGGCAACCTGCTCAAGCGGGTGGCTTCGTTCATCGGTTTCATTTCCGCCACCGTCGTGACGTTGTGGATCATCTACCACGGCTTTCGGATCGTGACCGGTCAGTCGCGCGAACCGATGATGGGCCTGGTGGTCAATTCGCTGCGCGCGGTGTTGATCGTGGGCGTCGCGGCGGGCATGGCGGCCAGCGTGGGCTCCAGCTACCGCACCTTGACCGACGGCACCAATCGCGTCGTGCGCGAAATAATGACCGGCAAGGACAACGAGGGCAGTTACGCCGATATCGACAAGGCCTTGGCGATCATGCAGGTCGCGGTCGAGGTGATCGACTCGGTCGACACCGGCGACGACCTGATCACCAACCAGGACAAGGAGCGCGCGCTGCAGTTCACCGGCGTCGGCCTGGGCCTGCCGGCGATCATGGCGGCCACCGCCTTGCTGATCAACAAGATCGCCATGGCCCTGATCCTGGGCTTGGGACCATTCTTCATATTGTGTCTGTTGTTCGACCAGACCAAGCAGCTATTCACCAAATGGCTCTTCTATGGTCTGGCGACCATGGCCTCGATGGCGTTTTTATCGGTCATGGTCACACTTGCGATGGACATGATCATCGCCGTTGGGCTGGCGTTCTGGACAGCCGGCTGGCTGACAGGCGGTAGTCAGGAAAGCCTCACTAGCATGGCCATGCAACAAGGTGGTCTGGGTCTGGTGTTGAGCGCGCTGATCGTGACTGCGCCGCCGATGGCGGGCATGTTCTTCAACGGCATCATGGGTCAGTTCAGTCCGTTCAGTGCCTTTGGTAGTGGCGGTGGACAAGCCGGGGCGCCGCCGACTCATGGTGGTGGCGCGGTGAATCGTTGGATGGGTGGTGAGCAGGGTCCTGCGAATAGTCAGGGTGCTCTCGGCGGCGATAGGGACAAGTCGCGCCCAGCCGACATGCAGATGAACCGTACTAGCACGGGTACAACCACGACAGCTCATGCGGATGTGACGAAAACTTCGAATCAGGTACAGCACAACGCAGGTCAAGCGACCGGTAACAACACCGTAGCGCATGCCGATACAGTCAAGAATTCCGGCAAGACCGGGCCTCAATAATATGATGTAGACAAGGAGGGTAACCGTGAAGCTCAGGTGCTTAGCCGTAATAGCTCTACTGTTCTCGGGAGCTGCCTATGCCGAACAAGGTTGCCCGGATGGCCTATATCCCGGGGGCGCGGCTCCCGGGCAGATTTGCGTCCCCATGCCTGGTTACGGCATCAATGGAAATAGCGGTGCCGCGGTGCAAGAGGCCGAGCCTCGTTGGGCCACGCGCTGGGGTGCAGTTGCCATTGGCGAAGACAGTCGAGGCAGCGGCATGATGGGTAAGGCTGAATCTTTCTCGAGCAAACGCAAGGCCGAAAAAGCTGCCCTCGCCGACTGCAAGGCTAAAGATGGCCACGATTGCGCTGTGACACATGCTTATTACGACCAGTGTGTCGCAGTGGCTTGGGGAGATTCGCTCGCATCGACTGCCAGCGCCGTAAATTCCGAACAGGCGTCGGAAATGGCCGTGGCTAAATGCAGCAAGTCCACGGCGAATTGCGGTATCTATTACACGGGGTGCAGTTATCCCGAGCGGGTTCAGTAAGCAACTTGATTATGATTCGACTAAAACCGCGGCCTTGTGCCGCGGTTTTTGTTTTTGTCCTGATAAGAGCCACTGCTTTGGCACCCATCGAGTGCCGGTTAGAGCTCTTGTGGATTGCGTTGGCAATCGGACGATCGTAGGCGATCGTACGGTAGCTACTTGTTGCTCATCTTCAGACATTTGCAATAGGCTCGATATGGATCATTACGTTGACTTCGGCTAAGTTCCAATTGAAGTCTTTAATGACCAACGTTGATTGATGCAGTCCAGGCTACAGTTACGATAGGCCCGGAATCATCAAGGCGTAGGCAAGGAGGAAGTAACCATGAAGTTCAGGTGCATAGCCGTATTAGCTCTGATGTTCTCGGGAGCTGCCTACGCCGAACAAGGTTGCCCCGATGGTCTTTATCCAGGTGGTGCCGGTCCGGGGCAGTTGTGCGTGCCGATGCCCGGTTACGGGATTTCCGGCGGCAGTTCGGGCAGTCAGGCGGCGCAAGAGCCCAATTGGGCCACGCGCTGGGGCGCCATCGCGATCGACGATGGCAGCAACGGCGGCAGCAAGTTGGGCAGGGCGGAGTCGCTCAGCAGCAAGGGCAAAGCCGAAAAAGCGGCGCTTGCCGACTGCCGCTCCAGGGGTGGGCACAAATGTACCTTGGAGCGCTCGTATCGGGACCAGTGCGTCGCGGTGGTCTGGGGTGACACGTTAGTGTCATCCGCAAGCGCGGTGAACAGCGAAAGAGCGTCGCAACTGGCGATGCAGAATTGCAGTTCGTCGACGACGAATTGCGGGGTTTATTACACCGGTTGCAGCTATCCCGAACTGGTTCAATAAGCGCAGTTGCGACGATTCAACTTGAGCCGCGGCCTGGTGCCGCGGCTTTTGTTTGGGCGTGACCAAGATAGCCGGACAGGTACGCAGCTTCGGAGATATGGACATTACTGGAACCACCACGGCGAGTGCCGAGGCGGTCTAGACTGCCAGTCAGAACAAGGTTGGGCTCCAATAACGATATAGGAGAGAAGAGGCCATGAGACTGAGGTACCTGAGTGTATTGGCTTTACTTTTCTCTGCAGCCGTTCAAGCCGAACAAGGCTGCCCGGATGGGCTGTATCCGGGCGGAGCCGGCCCTGGACAAATCTGCGTGCCGATGCCGGGTCATGGCATCAACGGGTCGAGTGGAAGCACTCAAGCGGTTAAGCCGAAATGGGCGACGCGCTGGGGTGCCATCGCCACTGATGACGGAAGCACTGGCGGCGGAATTCTCGGACAATCGGAGTCGTTGAGCAGCAAGCGGAAGGCGGAAAAGGCAGCGCTTTCTGATTGCCGCGCCAAAGGCGGCAACAACTGCACATTGGTCCAGGCATATCACGATCAATGTATCGCGGTCGCTTGGGGACAGTCTCGTCCCTATAGCGTGAGCGCCGAAAACAGCAAGGCCGCCTCTGAGTTTGCCATGGCGAAGTGCGGCGAATCGGATGCTAACTGTGGCATCTACTACACCGGTTGCAGCTATCCCGAGCGCGTTCAATAAGCGACTCAATTGCTTGCAGGTAAAAGCCGCGGCCTGGTGCCGCGGTTTTGCTTTGTGCGAAAGCGGATGCATCAGCCCGTAGCCATCGGCAGGCGAGGCTGGGGCCACGCCCCGGAGCGCGACTTCGCTTCAATGAAAATCCCGCGACTGCGTGCTCAGACTGCCGAGCAGCGCGGTCAGGTCTTCCATGCGCGAGGCGATGATGTGCTGGACGCCGTCGACGCGTTCCAGGCGGCCGTCGATCGCCATCAGCCGCGATTCGACCAGCACCCGGCGCTGGCGTTGGGCGAGGTCGCGCCAGACCACTGCGTTGACCATGCCGTCTTCGTCTTCCAGGCTCAGGAAGGTGACGCCGCTGGAGGTCTGCGGTTGCTGGCGCACGGTCACCAGGCCGGCGAAGCGCACCCGGCTGCCGGATGCGGTCTTGTGCAGTTGCGAGGAGCGCCGGCACTGCCGCGCATGCAGAACGCTGCGCAGCAGCGACAGCGGGTGCCGGCCCAGGGTGGTGCCGAGCAGAGCGTAATCGGCTTGCACGTCCTCGCCGGCGGTCGGTAGCGGCAACGCTACTTTCGCTTCGTCGCGGGCGACGCCGGCGAACAGCGGCAACTGGGTGTCGACGCCGGCCACGGCCCAGCGCGCGCGATGGCGATGGCCGGCGAGCGCGCGCAGGGCGCCCGCGTCGGCGAGCAGGGCGCGCACGCGCGGGTCGATCGCCGCGCGCAGGCACAGGTCCTCGACATCGCGCCACGGCGCACGCGCGCGCGCGTCGCTGATGCGGTCGGCCGAGGCTTCGTCGAAGCCGCCGATCAGGCGCAGGCCCATGCGGATCGCATGCGGATGCTTGTTGCCGCCGCCGCCGGGAATGCTTTCCAGGGTGCAGTCCCAATCGCTGTAGCGCACGTCGACCGGTAGCACGGTCACGCCGTTGCGGCGCGCGTCCTGCAGGATCTGGCCGTGGGTGTAGAAGCCCATCGGCATCGAGTTGATGATGCCGCAGGCGAACGCGGCCGGATGGTAGTGCTTGAGCCAGCAGCTGACGTAGGCGATCAAAGCGAAGCTGGCCGCGTGCGATTCGGGAAAGCCGTAGCTGCCGAAGCCCTTGATCTGTTCGAAGATGCGGTGGGCGAAGTCTTCGGTGTAGCCGCGTTTCAGCATGCCCTCACGCAGCCGCTCGCGATGCGGCTCCAGGCCGCCGTGGCGCTTCCATGCGGCCATGGAGCGGCGCAGTTGGTCGGCTTCGCCGGGCGTGTAACCGGCGGCGACGATCGCGATCTGCATGACCTGTTCCTGGAACAGCGGAATGCCCAGGGTGCGTTCGAGCACTTTCTCCAGGGCCGGCGACGGGTATTCGACCAGGCTCTTGTCCTTGCGCCGCAGCAGATAGGGATTGACCATATCGCCCTGAATCGGCCCGGGCCGCACGATCGCGATTTCTATCACCAGATCGTAGAATTTTTTTGGCTTCAAGCGCGGCAGCATCGACATCTGCGCGCGCGATTCGATCTGGAAGACGCCGATCGTATCGGCCTTGCAAATCATGCCGTAGACCTTGGGGTCGTCGCCGAGCTCCATGATGGTTGGCATATCCAGCCCGCGAATGCCTTGGGTTTCCAGTGAGGCGAAGATTTTTCGCACCGCGGTCAGCATGCCCAGCGCCAGACAATCGACCTTGAGCAGTCCCATCGCGTCGAGATCGTCCTTGTCCCACTGCACGATGGTGCGATCGTCCATCGCCGCGTTCTCGACCGGCACGAGCGTGTGCAGCGGCCGCTCGGAAATCACGAAGCCGCCCGGATGCTGCGACAGATGCCGCGGAAAACCGTTCTCGACCAGGATCGCGGTCAGTCCCAGAACATTGCGCAGCAGCGGCGATTCCGGGTCGAGGCCGCGTTCGCGCAATTGCTCGGGCAACGGCACGCCTTCGCTCCAGCGGTCCAGCGTGCGCGCGAGTTCGCTGATCTGGTCCTGCGGCATGCCCAGGGCCGCGGCGACGTTGCGGATCGCGCTGCGGCCGCGGTAGCTGATCGCCACCGCGGTCAGCGCCGCGCGTTCGCGGCCGTAGCGGTTGAATACGTACTGCAGGACTTCTTCGCGCCGTTCGTGTTCGAAATCCACGTCGATGTCGGGCGGCTCGTTGCGCTCGACCGACATGAAGCGCTCGAACAGCATGCCCATGCGGATCGGGTCGATCTCGGTGATGCCCAGCGCGTAACACACGACCGAGTTCGCGGCCGAGCCGCGGCCCTGGCACAGGATCTTCTGCGATCGCGCGTATTCGACGATGTCGTACACGGTCAGGAAATACGACTCGTAGTCCAACTTTCCGATGATCGTCAGCTCGTGCTGAATCTGTTGGAGCGCGTTGACGGGAACGCCATTCGGCCAGCGTTTGGCGGCGCCGTTCGCGACCAACTTGGGCAGCCAGCTTTTCGCGGTTTCGCCGGCCGGCACCAGTTCGTTCGGGTAGCGGTAATCGATGCCGCGTTTGAGATCGAAACCGATGCAGCGCTCGGCGATGCGCACGGTCTGCGCGAGCATCGCCTCGGGATAGATCGCCTTGAGCGCCTTGCGGATGCGCAGATGGCGTTCGCCGTTGGGAAACAGGCGATCGCCGGCTTCGGCGACGGTGGCGTGGTGGCGGATCGCGGTCAATACGTCCTGCAGCGGACGGCGCGCGCGTTCGTGCATATGCACGTCGCCGGCGGCGACGGTGGGCAGGTCGTGACGCGCGGCCAGTTGCGTCAGCCCGGCGAGGCGCGCGTCGTCGTCGTGGCCGCGATGCAGTTCGACCGCGACCCAGGCGCGATCGGCGAAATGGGTTCGCAACCATTGCGCATGCCGGTCGTCGTCGCTGCCGCCGTCGGGCAGCCACAGCGCCAGCAGATTCGCGCTGTGCTCCTCGACGTCCTCGATCAGGCAACGGTATTCGCCTTTTTTCGCGCGTCGGCGGGCGGTGGTGATCAGGCGGCACAGGTCGGTGTAGGCGGCCGAACCGGTGACCAACAGCACCAGCTTCGGTCCGTTTTCGATGCGGAACTCGCTGCCGACGATCAACGCCAGCCCGGTGCGTTGCGACGCTTGCCACGCGCGCACGATCCCGGCCAGCGTGCATTCGTCGGTGATCGCGAGCGCGCGGTAGCCCAGCGCCTTGGCGCGATCGAACAGCTCGTCGGCGAGCGAGGCGCCGCGCTGGAAACTGAAGGCCGACAGGCAATGCAGCTCGGCGTAATCGGGCAGGGCGTGCTCGGGCAGGGCGGATGAGGCCGTCGGCCGCGCGGCGTTCATGCGAACCAACCGTGCAGGGTCAGCGCGCCATCGCCGCCGGCGTCGCGATAGGCCCAGGCGCGTTGGCCTTTGGCGGTCTCGACCAGGTAGTAATCGCGGCGCACGTCGTCCTGATCCCACCAACCCGATTCGATCCGTTCGGGGCCGGCGAGAATGCGCGCGAGTGGTTCGCGCAACGGTTCGGGTTCGATCAGCAGCCAGCCCGGACGGGTCGTACCGGTGGGCGTCGCAACGGTTTTGTTCGAACGCGCCGGCGCATCGCCCGACACGTTGCGCCAGGCGCGTTCGGGACGGTGATCGGGATGCACGGTCAGGCCCTGCACGCCGTCGTCGCCGAGCCGCGCGCGCAGGCGCTCGCGCAATTGCGCCCACGGCAGCGCCTGCTGCGGGCGCGGGTCGAACAGATCGCGGCTGGCCGGCACGAACGGCGGCAGTTGTTCGGCGAGCAGGCGCAGGCCGACCACCGGCGCGGGAATGCGCGCCTGTTGCAGCCGCCCGCGCGCGAGTTCGAACAGCATCGCCGCGTCGCGCTCGGGCGCGAGCAGGCCGACCGCGACTTCGCTGTGCGGCAACTGCGGACGATGCGGATGGCGTTCGTGTTCGAGGATCAGGATGAAACGTTCGACCCCGCCGTCGCGGCCGGACAGATACGCGGCGAGGTCGGCGGTGAGCCGGCGCAGCGGGAACAGCAGCGCCTGGCTGGATTCGACTTCGTGGCCGAGCTCGATGCGCGCATCGAAGGCGTCGGGCGGCTGGAAATAGGTCAGCAGCGGCGTCGCCGCGCCGTGCAGCGCATCCAGATGAGTCAGCACATGTTGGCCGAACCGCCGCGCCAGCGGCGCGCGCGGCAAGGCCTGGACCGCGCCGAGTTTGCGCAAACCCATGCGTTGCAGCGCCTGCACCGTGTCGGCGTCGAAGCCGCAGCGCTCCAATGGCATTTTCGCCAGCGCCGCAATCAGCCTGTCGTCGTCGAAACACAAGCCGTCGCCGATATTGGTCAATGCGCGCGCGGCCTGCGGATTGGGCGCGGCGGCCATGCGATGGCGGAAGCCGAGTTCGCGCAGTTCCGCGGTCAGGCGCTGGCGCAGTTCCGGCCAGGCGCCGAACAGGCTGCGGCTGCGGCCGATCTCGAACACCAGCGCATGCGCGAATTCGGTGCTGACCTGCGAGCTGTAACCGTAGGCCCAGGCGGCGAGCAGGCCGCGCGCGTGTTCGACCGCGGCGGGATCGTGTTCGACGGTCTGGAAGCCATCGGCGATCGCCTGCGCCGCGATCAACGGCATGTTCGGCTTGAGCCCCAACGCGCGCGCGGCCTCGTTGACCGCATACAGACGGCGGCGCGCATGCGGCCCGTCGACCAGCACCAGCGCGTGCTCGGGATGCGGGTGATTGCGAAGGACCACGTCCATCGCCAATTGCGGCAGCAGCAGGCAGGCCCAGCGCATGAGGTCGGGCTCAGCGCGGATGCAGCACGGTCAGCGCGGGCACGGGGCGCGGCGCTGGCGGCGTGGGTTCGCCGGGATCTTGATTCGCAGCGTTGTGTTCGATCCGCAATCCAGTGGAAGGCACGGGTGCGAGATATTGGCGATCGTTGCGTGGCGCTGCGTTGAGAGGGAGGCTGCCGCGTTCGACCGGCGCGGCCTCGATGCGTATCGCGTCGCTTCGCACCGGCGCAGACTGCGCATGACTCGCATGCCCGAACGCGATCGGCTTGCTCGGCGCATTGCCGCCGCGGCACTTGAGCACGCGCAGTTGCCGCGGCGAACTGTCGATGGCGATGCGCAACGCCGCCGGCGAGGGATTGCGCGCGGCGGCCATGTCGCGCAGGGCGAAGCCGAGGCATTGGCCGGTTTCGGCGGCGACCTGCAGGCGACGCAACACGCGATCGTCGGCGCGCTGCGGCCAGCACAACACCGCGGCGCAGGCGCCCGAGCGCAGGCATTGTTCGGCCGCCCACAGCGCATCGCGATGGCGCGCGCGGATGATCTGCAGCCGCGGCAGGGCGACGCCGGCATCGCGCCACGCGGCCGGGTAGGGCAGGTACGGCGGATCGACCAAGACGATCATGCCGCCGTCCTGCGCCTGCGACAGACGCGCCAGGGTCGGCCACAGCAGTTCGAGTTCGCCGACGCCGGCAGTGGACAGCAGCAGTTCGGTCAACGCGGCCTCGGGCCAGCCGCCGATCGGCAATGCGGCATCCAGCGCGGCGTGCCCGGTCGGTTGCGCCGACGGCGCGAGGTTCGGCGATTGCCCGCGCCAGACCCGGCGCGAACTGATCAGGCTGTCGAGGGCGATGAGCTTGCCCATGCCGATCAGCCCCGGCGCACCAGGCCGCAGTAGATGCCTTCGATCGCGAAGTCGGCGTCGGCCGCGATCAGGATCGGCGCGTAGTCGGGATTGCGCGGCAACAGGGCGATGCCGTCGGCGTCGATGCGCAGGCGCTTGATGGTGATTTCGTCGGCGATGCGCGCGACCACGGTCTGGCCGTTGCGCGCGTCGCGGGTGCGATGCACGGCGACCAGATCGCCGTCGAAGATGCCGTCCTCGCGCATCGAGTCGCCCTTGACCCGCAGCAGGTAATCCGGCCGAGGCGAGAACAGCAGGCGATCGATCAGCACATGGGTTTCGGCCTCGGCATCGGCGCCGATCGGCGGGCCGGCGGCGACCCGGCCGAGGATCGGCAACTCCAGGCGGGTGTCGTCGCGCCCGGCGGCGCGGGGTTGCTCGGGGTCGATCAGGCGGATGCCGCGCGCGCGGCCCGGCAGCAGTTCGATCAGGCCCTGCGCCTGCAAGGCCTGCAGGTGGTAGCCGGCGGAGCGGTTCTGGCGGAAACCGAAGTGCGCGGCGATCTCCTGCTGCGACGGCGGCATGCCGTCGGCGGCGATGCGTTCGCGCAGGTAGGCGAGGAGGGCGCGGCGGAGGTCGGTCAGGCTCATGTACTAATATTAGTAATAAAAAGATGTGCCGGTAAGACTTGCCGGATGCAGCCGACGGATGGTGGGGCGAAGGGCGCGGGTGTGAGTTCGGTGGAGAGTGCGGGGATGGGGTCTCGCGGGGTGAGATCGAATTACGGCGCTGGGGGCGTGGCGCCTGTGGCTCAATAAATCCATATAAATCATGTGGATGAGTGCAGTCGGTGGCCGGCGTCGGTGGTCGCGGTGGCGCGGTCGCGGCTTACGCCGCTCCTACAGGGGGCGCGATTTCCGACGAACGGGTGGGTGCGACGTATTGACTCGTTCCGGTTACTTCTTTAATTTCTGTCTAAACAGAAATAAGAGAAGTCCATGTCGCTCAGTCCGCTCCAAGAACGTTTCATCCTCCACTGGGGCGAGATGGGCAGCCGCTGGGGCGTCAACCGCACCGTGGCCCAGATCCATGCGCTGCTGTTCCTCAGCGAGCGGGCGATCACCGCCGACGAGATCTGCGAGACCCTCAACCTGGCCCGTTCCAACGTCAGCACCAGCCTCAAGGAGCTGCAGAGCTGGAACCTCGCCCGGGTCACCCACGTGCTCGGCGACCGTCGCGATCACTTCGAGACCTACAAGGACGTGTGGGACATCTTCCGCGCGGTGGTGCAGGAGCGTCGCCGTCGCGAGATCGAGCCGACCCTGAGCATGCTGCGCACCGCCGTGCTCGACGGCGCCAACGCCGAAGTGGCGCCGGACCAGAACGACCCGCGCGATCAGCGCACCCTGGTGCGCATGCGCGAGGTGCTGGAGTTCATGGAGACCGGCACCAGTTGGATCGACGAGATGAACCGGCTCGATCCCAAGACCCTGATCAAGCTGCTGAAGATGGGCGCGCGCATCCAGCAGTACGTGCGCGGCCCGGTCAAGCCGTTGCCGGCGCCGCAGGCCGCGAGCGGCCATGGCGTGCTGTTCGAGGACGATCCCGAACCCGCGGCCGACGCGCATGACGCCACCCGCACCGATACGCCCGGCGATCGCCCGTCCTAGGGGCGCGCCGGCATTTTTTTGCCTATCAATTTCTGTAATTACCGAAATAACAGTAGAGGCCGATCATGAACAACAATCTGATCCCCGAACCGAGCATCGCCCCCGTCGTCGCCCTGTACGACCGCGCCTGCGCCCTGTGCCGCACCGAAATGCACCGGCTCAAGGCGCGCGATCGCCATGGCCGTCTGCAACTGATCGACATCGCCGCGCCGGACTTCGATGCGGCGCAGTGGGGGTTCGAACTCGACGCGCTGCGCAACGCTCTGCATGTGCGCACCGCAGAAGGCGAATGGCGCATCGGCGTGCCCGGCATCGCCGAGGCCTACCGCGCGGTCGGCCTGGGCTGGCTGACCTGGCCGCTGCGCGTGCCCGGCGCCGGGCGCATGGCCGCGCGCGCCTACCGCTGGATCGCGCCGAACCGCCACCGCGTGTCGCGCTGGCTCGGTTTCCGCGAAGCCGGCCACGAACCCGGCCCGCGCTGCGACGACGGCCACTGCCCGACCCACTATTGAGCGAGGCGCGTCATGGAACGCTTGTTCATCGCCTTATTGCTGTTGCAGATCGTGTTGGGCGCGATCGACACCATCGCCCATCACGAGCTGATGGAAAAACTCGCCAACCGCCGCAGCGCCGCGCTGGAATTGAAGCTGCATTCGGCGCGCGGCTTCGTCTACGGGTTCCTGTTCCTGGTGTTCGCCTGGGTGCAGCCTCAGGGCCTGTGGCTGGCGGCGGTGTGGGCGCTGGTGCTGGTCGAGGTCGGCATCACCTTGTGGGACTTCGTGGTCGAAGACGCCACCCGCCTGCTGCCCAGCACCGAGCGCGTGCTGCACACCATCCTCGCGGTCAACGGCGGCGCGATGTTCGCGGTGTATGCGTTGGCGACGATGGACGACTGGAGCGCGCCGAGCGCGTTGCTGGCGCATTCGTACGGTTGGCAATCGTGGGCGCTGACCGCGGCCGCGCTCGGCATCGGCCTGTCGGCGCTGCGCGACGGCCTGGCCGCGCGCGCCAATGCCGCCGAACCGGCGCCGCGCGCGCTGCTGGCCGAGCATCCGCAGACCGGTTTCCTGATCAGCGGCGGCACCGGTTTCATCGGCAGCGCGCTGGTCGAGGGGCTATTGGCCGGCGGGCATCGGGTGACGATTCTGACCCGCGATCCGCGCCGCGCCGCGCTGCAGTTTGGCGGACGCGCGCGTTGCATCGCCGACACCGCGCAGTTGCGCGGCGACGAAGCGATCGACGTGGTGGTCAATCTGGCCGGCGCGCCGGTGGTCGGACCGCGCTGGTCGCCGGCGCGCAAGCGCGCGCTGTACGCCAGCCGCATCGACACCACTCATGCGCTGCGCGCCTGGTGCGAGCGTTCGCGCAACAAGCCGGCGCTGTGGCTGCAGGCCAGTGCGATCGGCCTGTACGGCGCGCATGCGCGCAGCGCTCCGGAACTGCGCGATCCGCCGTCGCTGCGCGGCGATTTCCCCAGCGAACTGTGCAGCGCCTGGGAGCGCGCCGCGGCGCCGGTGTCGGAGCAGGGCGTGCGCCTGGTGACGATGCGCATGGGCCTGGTTCTGCACCGCAGCGGCGGGGTATTGCCGATGCTGTCGCTGGCCGCGTCGCTCGGCGCCGGCGCGACCTTGGGCAGCGGCAAGCAATGGTTCGCCTGGATCCATCTGGACGACGTGCTGGGCTTCGTCGAACAGGCGGTCGAACACGTCGGCCTGCGCGGGCCTTACAACCTGGTCGCGCCGACCGGCTGCACTCAGGGCGAATTCACCCGCGAGCTCGCACGCAGTCAGCATCGCCGCGCGTGGTTGCGCATGCCGGCCTGGCCGATGCGCCTGGCCCTGGGCGAGATGGCGACGATGTTGCTCGACGGCCCGGTGGTCGAACCGCGGCGACTGCTCGATCAACGCTACCGCTTCGTGCATGCCGACCTCGCCAGCGCATTGCGCGCCGGTCGCACCCCCACTTTGCGTTCTTCTTATTCGGGTGACGGACACCCAAGGGACCAACATGGAACTGTTGCATCCAATTGATCTGCCGGCCGCTCGCGCCGACGGCGCCGCTGCCGACAACGTTGCCGGTTGTCGCGACAAAACACGTTGTGACCCGGCCGTGCACGACCTGTCCGCGCTGCTGCGCGCCGCGCTCGGCGAACGATGGGACCTGCTGCATCCGCATATCCAGGCGCGCTTCGCGCTCGAAACCGGCGAGGCCCAGGCCGAGTACGTCGGCAACATGCATCAGGTGCGCTGCACCTGGCTCGGCGGCGTGTTCGCGCGCCTGATCCGTTACGCGCGGGTGCTGCCGCACCACAACGCCGACAACGTGCCGTTCCGCTTCGACGTGCAGCCTTTGCGTCGCGGTCTGGGCTGGATCAAGACCCGCACCTACCACTTCGTCGACGAGGTTTTCAGTTTCCGTTCGCGCATGACCCTGGGCGAGGGCGGCGAATTGCTCGAACACTTCGGCGGCGGCCTGGGCATGCGGGTGCGGCTGGAAGTGCTGCCGAACCGGCTGGTGTTTGTCGACAACGGCTATTTCCTGCACTGGCGCGGCCTGCGCCTGCCGCTGCCGAAGCTGTGCTGGCCGGGCCGCTTCGTGCTGGTGCATCGCGATCTGGATGCCGGGCATTTCGAAGTCAGCATCGACGTCGTGCATCCGTGGCTGGGGCCGTTGTTTCACCAGGACGGCAGTTTCGAGCGGATGCAGGTGCAGCGCGATTGAGGCGAATGAGGACGGTGTGGTGTGGTGGGTGATTGGTGATGGAGCGGTGGTTGGTGCAAGGACGCGAGAGGGCGTTGTTGATGCAGGGATGCGAGAGGGAGTTGCTGACGCAGGGATGCGAAGGAGTGCATCGATGCAGGGATGCGTGAGGAGTGATCGGCGCAGGAGCGCGGCAGGGATGGTGATCGGTCAGGGACGATGGTGAGTCAGGGATGACGATGGGGCCATGGATGGCCGGGTAGGGAAGCAAAGGTCGGAGGCCAGAGGCTTCAGCACGATTCTTTCAAGCCGTCATTCCCGCGAAAGCGGGAATCCGGTGACTTCAAGCGTTCTCGCACGAAAGGCACTGGATTCCCGCCTTCGCGGGAATGACGGTAGGAGAGGGCGGCGCGATTGGAACGGGCCTTGCTTCGGGAGCGTTTCGAAATAAGCGGTTCGTGGAAGTGAACGGCTTTGAAAATTATCTGCCAGAAATCAGGTTATTAGTAGAAGAGAGTGGCTTGCGGAACTAGCAGAGAGCGCCAAGCTCGACCCGATTCCCGATTCCCGATTCCCGACCTCACCCGGCCCGAAACACCACGTTGTACTGAAACTTCCGTCCCGTCGTAGCCCGCAGCTTCTTCGCATCGCGATGCTCGGGATTGATCAGCGCGTTGTATTCCTCCGGCACGATCACCGACGGCACCAGCGCGATCGCCGAGGCCAGGCTGGTCAGCCATTGCGAACCGATGCGGACGCTGGCCATGCCCGCCGGCACCGCGTCCCAGCCGCCGGGCAGGTCCTGCGGGGTGAACTGGATGCGCGCCTTCCACACCGCGGGCGGCACCTCGATCGACACCACGTGGCGGTTCAACGGCAGCCCGTGCGCATCGACATAAGCCGCTGTTTCCAGCGCCGCCAAGGCCAATGAAGTGGCGGTGTAGAGCACGCGCTGGCCGTCGTCGTTCCAGCGTCCCGGGTACTTGGCCGCGCCGGCGCCGCTCAGGTCGTCGGCGCGGTAGGCGCGGGTTTCGCCGGCGATACGCCAAAGTTTCATGGTTGTGGCCTCGTCCTTGCAGCGCTGGCGCCGCTCATTGATAGGCGCCGCTTTGCAGCGAGCCCAGCAGGCGCGCGACCACGCTGTAACCGGTCGGCGTGTCGAGCAGGTCGGCCGGACGCTGTCCGCCCAGCGCCGCCTGTGGCTGCTCGATCCAGCGGCCCAGCCACTTGGCCGTATCGAAATCGTGGGTGGCCGCGTCGGTGCTTTCCTTGACGATGTCCTTGACGATCGCGAGCAGGCACAACACCCCCAGCGCGGCCTGGCCGCTGGCGCCGGCGATCCGCGCCTGCTGCGCGGCCTTGCTTTCGGCGGTGGCCTTGGCGATGCCGAGGATGTTGAACATGCGCACCGCCGGGACGTCCATGCTGGTGGCCATGTGCTTGACCACCTGCGCCGGCACGCCTTCGCGCTCGGCCGCGACCCGTTGCAACGGCGTCGCGGTGCGCAGGTAGGCGATGTAGCCGTTCAACGTGACCGGGGCTTCGTATAACTCGAGCGGAGCGGGATTCTTCACCGACGGACCACGCCCGCGCTTGGACGATGGCGCATGGGCGCGGGCCTCGCGCACGTCCAGCCGGCTTTCGCGCGCGGTGGTCTTGCCGGGGCCGGAGGGCTTGGCGGCGACGCGGCCGGCGGCCTTGGCCGGCGTCTTGGCGGCTTTGCTCATGGCGGGGTCCTGTCTTGATCTGGACGGATCATAGCGCAGAAATGTACGGGTTGGTCGCGGCCCCTGCGATGGTATCCGGCCACAATGGATCCATGGGCCGTCGCGATCCGTATCTGGTTGATCCGGCACCCGTCGCCGACACGCCAATCACCATTTTTGGTTGTTATGCTGCGCGCCCGCCCCACGTCCCGCGTTGACCAGCGGCACCGAATACGCCTAATGCAAGGAGTCATCATGAGTCGCAGATCGCAGATGTTCGGATCGAACTTGAGCCTGTCGAAGCTGGGCCTGTCGAGCCTGGGCCTGATGCTCGCCGTCGCCCCGGCGGCCCACGCCCAGAAGGACCGTCAGGTGTACGACGCTGCGATGGCGCGCTCGGCCGAAGTCTGCCCCGACCATTCCAGCGAGCGCAGCCGCCCCGGCATCACCGCGGTGCCGGCCGCTTCGTTGAAGGCGCTGGAAGAGCGCAAATTCGTGCTGTGCCCCGACCGCCGCCTGGACACCACCACCCCGGTGGTCTGGTACGGCCGCGAAGGCGTGTTCGCGTGGAATCCCTCGGCCGGCGGCGTGGGCAAATTGCTGGCCGGCAAGGTCACCGCGCAGGTGCGCAGCGGCGACTTCCCGTCGCAGACGGTGGTGTGGAAGTCCAACGGCAAGCTGGCCGAAGGCGCGCTGGTGCCGGCGTTCCGGCGCAAGTAAGGCGATCGCCGGGGGCGTCGCGCTTATCGGGCGGCGGCGCCGGGCGGGGCGAGGTCGGTCGATCCGCGATCCGATCCAGGTGCACCGGCCCATTGCCGACGTAGATGCTAGATCTACGCAATTCCGCTGGATCGGTATCGCGCGGGTTTGCCGGGCCGCACGCAAGATCCCCGCTGACATTGGTTTGGCTCGGTGTCGGCATTGCGTGCCGCGCACGATCGAGCCTGGCGCTGATCGCTACCTCATCGACGCACATTCGTCCGCTGTCGACGAATAGTGAACGAATGCCCCATGGCACGCGCGAGTGCGGCGTTCGCCAACGGAATTTTTATTCTCTGCCGGGCACCTTGCTCTGTATCGTCACGTTCGCCGAGCGATGAAAGCGGCGCGGACGATCGCGGCGCGTCGGTTGCGCGGCATCGATGTCGCAACCGTCGTGGTCGCGCCGAACGCCTGAATGATCGGATGCGATCGATGACGCCGCGCGCGCAGCCGTCGTCATGTCCGTATCGGCCGCAAGGCCCGCGTGTGAGTGTGCGTGTGCGGAGCATCAACCGATAGAAAATCCGTCGGTCCGCGTTGCGTTTCGCATCGCGGCGGGCACGGCGTACCCGCGTTCGCCATGACGCATCCATGCATCGATCAGATGCATCCATCAAATCCGCCGACGGCGAAGGACGAATGAAGAAGGCAGCGCTTCCGCAGGACTTCTTCGTCCATGTCGCCGCCGCGTCGATCGCCATCGCGTTTTGCCTGTTCAGCGGTTGGCTGCTGTTCCGGATGCCCGAACTGCCGTTGACCGCGCCGGCGCTGGATGTGATCTATATCGAGCGTGTCGTCGCCGATGCGCGGCCGTCGCCGTCGCAACAGTCGTCGGTCGTGCCGCTGACACAAGCAACGCAATCAACGCAGAGCGCTCCAGCTGACGCGGCGACTTCGCCGAGCACTGTTGCGCCTCGCAACCCGCGGCCATCCGACGCGCCGATCCCGCCGGCGACGAAGCCAACCACACCGCCGACCGCCGGCCGGCTGTACGCAGCCGACGGACAGATCGTGCTGCCCGCGGGGGTCGCCGTGGACCCGATGCGCAAGCCCGACAACGACCCGCCGGGTGGCGCCAACGATCGTGGTGTGAAACAGATGCAGGCGCTCCTCGAACGCCGCAATCCGATCGCGCCGGAAGAAGGCGGCAGTTTCGGCGGCGAGTGGGAAAGCGACGGCACCCTCAGCGAGGTGGCGACCAAGAAACTCAAGACCGGCCTGAAGCGGGTGATCGCCAAACTGCCGCATCGCAAGCAGGTGCAGGAGGTGCGCGCGCGTCCGCCACCGCCGGTCCGTTTCAATCCCGCCTTGCACGAGCGTCCCTCCGATCTGGGCAGCGAAGCCACCGGCGATGCCTACAAGGCCGCGCCGATCGCGTTCGAGAAAGCGCCCGGCCTGCAGGGCGAAGCCAGCCGGCGCGTGCGCAAGTGGGTCGGCGAACTGGAAGCGAGCGCGGCGGGTTGCGACCGACAGCGCTTGAAGGCGTTGGTGGCGCCGGTGCTGATTCACCTGGCCGACCTGCAACGCGCCGAATATGCCGCGGCGCGCGGCGGCGACCCGATCCAGATCGAACAGCTGTTGCCGCGCACGGCGGATATGGCCTACGACCAGGCGCGTCGGGCGGTGTGGTATGCGGATAAGCAGCTTTCGGATTGTGCGAAGTAGGGCGCGTTTTCTTGAAGTCACATCCACAGCACCCATTGACGCTCTTTCAAGAACGTCATTCCCGCGAAGGCGGGAATCCAGAGACTTCAGCGTCGTCCTCCAGAACGTCATTCCCACGAACGCGGGAATCCAGCGACTTTCGTGCGAGGACGTTTGAAGCCTCTGGATTCCCGCCTTCGCGGGAATGACGTTCTGGGAGATAACGTTGAAGCCGCGTCGGTTCGTCCTCGCGACATAATCCGATTAAGCGAACAGCGCGCCAGACCACCCAACCCCCACATACGCCCCCGCAGCTTGTCCGCGCCGTACCCCGGCACTACACTGCGCACGCCACAGGTGTCCTGCCGCCAAGCCATACCGGCGCGCAGGGTGAAACGGGAAGCCGGTGCGGACGGGATCGTCCAAGGCCGGCGCTGCCCCCGCAACGGTATGCGAGAAAACCCGACGTTGCACCACTGCGTTCGCGCGGGAAGGTGTCGGGGTGATGCATTGGCATCGCTCGCAAGCCCGGAGACCGGCCCGTGGCGGACATCGCATGCGATGTCCTCCTCGGATGTTGCGGCGGGCAACCGGACGAGCTGATGCAGTCGGCCTGCGTTCGCCGTTGCCTCGCCTTGTCTCGTCTTGCGTCTCCGCGACATCCGCTTATCCGCGGGTGTGCGTCACGGAGAACGAGCATGAACGAAATGCATCGCGTTGCGACCGAGGTCGCGACGGTCAAGCTTCTGATCGACGGCGAATTCGTCGAATCCACCACCACCCAATGGCGCGACGTCGTCAACCCGGCCACCCAGGTCGTGCTGGCGCGGGTGCCGATGGCCACGCGCGAGGAAGTCGACGCCGCCGTCGCCTCGGCCGCGCACGCATTCAAGAGCTGGCGCAAGACCGCGATCGGCACGCGCGCGCGCATCTTCCTCAAATACCAGCAGTTGATCCGCGAGCACATGAGCGAGCTCGCCGCGATCCTGACCGCCGAACAAGGCAAGACCCTGCCCGACGCCGAAGGCGATGTGTTCCGCGGCCTGGAAGTGGTCGAACACGCCGCCGCGATCGGCAACCTGCAACTGGGCGAACTGGCCAACAACGTCGCCGGCGGCGTCGACACCTACACCTTGCTGCAACCGCTCGGCGTCTGCGCCGGCATCACCCCGTTCAATTTCCCGGCGATGATTCCGCTGTGGATGTTCCCGATGGCGATCGCCACCGGCAACACCTTCGTGCTCAAGCCGTCCGAGCAGGATCCGCTGGTGACCATGCGCCTGGTCGAACTGGCGCTGCAGGCCGGCATTCCGAAGGGCGTGCTCAACGTCGTCCACGGCGGCGAAGACGTGGTCAACGCGATCTGCGATCACGCCGACATCCGCGCGGTGTCGTTCGTCGGTTCGACCAAGGTCGGCACCCACGTCTATCAGCGTTCCTCGCTGGCCGGCAAGCGCGTGCAGTGCATGATGGGCGCGAAGAATCACGCCGTCGTTCTGCCCGACGCGAACAAGGAGCAGACCCTCAACGCGATGGCCGGCGCCGCGTTCGGCGCGGCCGGGCAGCGCTGCATGGCCGCGTCGACCGCGGTGCTGGTGGGCGAGGCGAAGCACTGGGTCGCCGATCTGGTCGCCAAGGCCAAAACGCTCAAGGTCAATGCCGGCACCGAGCCGGGCACCGATGTCGGCCCGGTGATTTCCTGCGCCGCGCGCGAACGCGTCGAAGCGCTGATCGCGTCGGGCGTGGAGCAGGGCGCGACGCTGCAACTCGACGGACGCAAGCCGTCGGTGCCGGGTTACGAGCAAGGCAATTTCATCGGCCCGACCGTGTTCTCCGGGGTCAAGCCCGGCATGCGCATCTACGACGAGGAAATCTTCGGCCCGGTGCTGGTGATCCTCGAAGCCGACACGCTCGACGAGGCGATCGCGCTGGTCAACGCCAATCCCAACGGCAACGGCACCGCGATCTTCACCCAGTCCGGCGCGGCGGCGCGCAAGTTCCAGGAAGAGATCGACGTCGGCCAGGTCGGCATCAATCTGCCGATCCCGGTGCCGGTGCCGCTGTTCTCGTTCACCGGTTCGCGCGCGTCCAAGCTCGGCGACCTGGGGCCGTACGGCAAGCAGGCGGTGATGTTCTACACCCAGACCAAGACCGTGACCGCGCGCTGGTTCGACGATGAGACCCAGGGCCACGGCGTCAACACCACGATCAGTCTCAAATGATGGCCGCGGTCATGAACTGGCAGGCCACCGCGGCCGCGCCGACCGGACTGAGCGAGGAACAGGCCGCCTATCGCGACGCGGCGCGCGATTTCGCGCTCGCGCAACTCGCGCCGCACGCCGCGCATTGGGATGCGCAATGCGTGTTTCCGCGCGAAGCGATCGCGCTGGCCGGCGAACTGGGCTTCTGCGGGCTGTACGTGGACGAAGCCGCCGGCGGCTCGGGCCTGACCCGGCTGGACGCGGCGATCGTATTCGAGGAACTCGCCGCGATCGATCCGTCGACGGCGGCGTTCATCAGCATCCACAACATGGCGACGTGGATGTTGACCGCGCACGCCAACGATGCGGTGCGCGGCGAGTGGGGCGCATCGCTGGCCAGCGGCCAGCGGCTGGCCTCGTATTGCCTGACCGAACCGGGTGCCGGATCGGATGCGGCCTCGTTGAAGACGCGCGCGGTGCGCGACGGCGATCACTACCTGCTCAATGGCGCGAAGGCCTTCATTTCCGGCGCCGGGGCGACCGACGTGCTGGTGGTGATGGCGCGCACCGGCGGCGAGGGCGCGCGCGGCATCAGCGCGTTCGCGGTCGCCGCCGACAGTCCGGGCATCACCTACGGACGCAAGGAAGAGAAGCTGGGCTGGAACAGCCAGCCCACCCGCGGCATCAGTTTCGTCGACGTACGGGTGCCGGCGCGCAATCTGCTTGGCCGCGAGGGCGACGGCTTCAAGATCGCGATGAAGGGCCTGGACGGCGGGCGTCTGAACATCGCCAGCTGTTCGCTCGGCGCGGCCCAGGGCGCGCTCGACGCGGCGCGGCGCTACATGGGCGAACGCCGCCAGTTCGGCAAGAAGCTGTCCGAGTTCCAGGCCTTGCAGTTCAAGCTCGCCGACATGGCCACGCAGCTGATCGCCTCGCGGCAGATGGTGCATACCGCCGCGCGCAAGGCCGACGCGGGCAGTCACGACGCCACCGTGTGGTGCGCGATGGCCAAGCGTTTCGCCACCGATGCCGGATTCGCGATCTGCAACGAATCGCTGCAGATCCACGGCGGCTACGGCTACATCCGCGAATACCCGATCGAACGCCTGCTGCGCGACTGCCGGGTGCATCAGATCCTGGAAGGCACCAACGAAATCATGCGCGTGATCATCGCGCGCCACCTGCTGAACACCGACGAGGAATTGCGATGAGTCTTGCCGAGAAGTCCTACACCGGGTTGAAGCTGGAGATCGACGGCCACACCGCCGTGGTCACCCTGAGCAACCCGCCGGCCAACACCTGGACCCGCGACAGCCTCGCCGCCTTGCGCGACCTGGTCCGCGACCTCGATGCGCAGCGCGACGTATACGCGCTGGTGATCACCGGCGAAGGCGAGAAGTTCTTTTCCGCCGGCGCCGACCTCAAGCAGTTCGCGAGCGGCGACAAGGCGCTGGCGCGCGACGCGGCGCGCCGTTTCGGCGAAGCCTTCGAAACCCTCAGCGCGTTCCGCGGCGTGTCGATCGCCGCGATCAACGGCTATGCGATGGGCGGCGGGCTGGAATGCGCGCTGGCCTGCGATCTGCGCATCGTCGAGGAACAGGCGCAGCTGGCCTTGCCGGAAGCGACCGTCGGCCTGCTGCCGTGCGCGGGCGGCACCCAGAACCTGGCGCGCCTGGTCGGCGAAGGCTGGGCCAAGCGGATGATGCTGCTCGGCGAACGCGTCGACGCCGCGACCGCGCTGCGCATCGGCCTGGTCGAGGAGGTGGTCGGCAAGGGCGAATCGAAAGCGCGCGCGCTGGCCTGGGCCAAGGCGGCCGAGAAGCAGAGCCCGACCAGCGTCGCCGCGTGCAAGGCGCTGGTGCAGGCCACGCGTTCGCAATCGCACGCGACCGCGCTGGTCAGCGAACGCGAGGCCTTCGTCGACTTGTTCGACAGCGCCGATCAGGTCGAAGGCGTGGCCGCGTTCCTGGAAAAGCGCGCGCCGCAATGGAAGAACGCATGAACGCCTCGCTGCTGGAAACCCCGGCGCAGGCGCCGATGTTGTTCGAACAACGCGACGCGGCCGGCGGCAAACGCATCGGCATCGCCACGCTCAACGCGCCGGCCACGCTCAACGGCCTGTCGCTGGAGATGACGCGGTTGCTGGACGCGCAGTTGGCGGCGTGGGCGCGCGACGACGCGGTCGCGCTGGTGGTGCTGCAGGGCGCGGGCGAGAAAGCCTTCTGCGCCGGCGGCGATCTGCACGGCCTGTATCGCGGCATGCGCGAGTATCAGGCCACGGGCAGCGGCGATATCCGCGACAACACTCAGGCCACGGCGTTCTTCGCCACCGAATACCGGCTCGACTACCGCATCCACAGCTATCCCAAGCCGGTGCTGTGCTGGGGCCACGGCATCGTCATGGGCGGCGGCATCGGCCTGATGGCCGGCGCCAGCCATCGCGTCGTCAGCGAACGCTCGCGACTGGCGTTTCCGGAAATCACCGTTGGCCTGTATCCGGATGTCGGCGGCAGTTGGTTGCTGCGGCGCGCGCCCGCGCGCAGCGGCCTGTTCCTGGCTCTGACCGGCGCGCCGTTGAACGCCGGCGATGCGATTTTCGCCGGGCTGGCCGATCACTACGTGCCGCAGGAACGATACGAGGCCGTGTTCGCGGCCTTGGCGGCGACGCAATGGAGCGGCGATGGCGCGCAGGATCGCGAACTTTTGACCGCGCTGCTGCGCACGCAGGCGCAGCCCGGGCCGGAGGGCCCGCTGCAACAGCACGCGGAATCGATCGCGCGCTGGTGCGACGGCGAGGATCTGGACACGATCGTCGCGCGTATCGACGCGATCGACAGCGACGACGCGTGGCTGCAGACCGCGCGCAAGACCTTGGCCGCGGGCGCGCCGGGCTCGGCGCGACTGGGCTACGAACTGCAACGGCGCGCGGCGACGCTGTCGTTGGCCGATACGTTCCGACTTGAATATCTCGTATCGCTGCATTGCGCCGCGCACGGCGATTTCGCCGAAGGCATCCGCGCCTTGCTGATCGACAAGGACCGCACTCCGAAGTGGAACCCGGCCACCCTGGCCGACGCTTCGTCGGCCTGGGCCGCGCCGTTCTTCGTCGCGCCGTGGCCGCACGACGCGCATCCGCTGACCGACCTCGAACGCAGTGTGGAGAATCCGGCATGACCACCATCGCTTTCATCGGTCTTGGCAACATGGGCGGCCCGATGGCCGCGAACCTGCTCAAGGCCGGTCACGCATTGCAGGTGTTCGACCTGAGCGTCGCCGCGGTCGGCAGCGCGGTGGCCGCGGGCGCGCATGCGGCCGCCAGCGCGGCGGCCGCCGTGGCCGGCGCGCAGATCGTGATCTCGATGCTGCCGGCGAGCCGGCATGTCGAAGGCCTGTACCTCGGCGATGGCGGCATCCTCGCCGCGATCGAACCGGGCGCCTTGGTCATCGATTGCAGCACCATCGCGCCGGCCACCGCGCAGAAGGTCGCGGCCGCCGCGGCGCAGCGGGGCGTGGCGATGATCGACGCGCCGGTGTCCGGCGGCACCGCCGGCGCGGCGGCCGGCAGCTTGACCTTCATCGTCGGCGGCGACGCCGATGCGCTGGAACGCGCGCGCCCGATCCTGCAGGCGATGGGCAAGAACATCTTCCACGTCGGCGCGAACGGCGCCGGCCAGGTCGCCAAGCTGTGCAACAACATGGCGCTGGGCGTGATCATGGCGGTGACCGGCGAAGCCTTGGCCTTGGGCGTCGCGCACGGCCTCGACCCGAAGGTGCTGTCGCAGATGATGGCGGTCAGCACCAGCCGCAGCTGGGCGACCGAAGTATGCAACCCGTGGCCGGGCGTGCTCGATAACGCACCGGCCTCGCGCGGCTACAGCGGCGGTTTCGGCAACGACCTCATGCTGAAGGACCTCGGCTTGGCGGCCGAAGCCGCGATGGGCGTCGGCGCGTCGATACCGCTGGGCGAACTGGCGCGCAATCTGTACGCGATGAACAGCCGCGCGGGTCACGGCGGCCTGGATTTCTCCAGCGTGGTCAAGCTGGTGGCGCCGCCCGCATGAGCGGCGAACGCAAGCGCCTGAGCCTGCCGGGCGAGGGCGGCAAACTGCTGCTGCATTCGTGCTGCGCGCCGTGTTCGGGCGAGTTGATGGAGGCCTTCGTCGAATCGCAGATCGACTACACGGTGTTCTTCTACAACCCGAACATCCACCCGGTGAAGGAATACGAACTGCGCAAGGAGGAAAACATCCGCTTCGCGCAGAAGCACGGCGTGCCCTTCGTCGACGCCGACTACGACACCGACAACTGGTTCGCCCGCGCCAAGGGCATGGAGAACGAGCCCGAGCGCGGCATCCGCTGCACCATGTGCTTCGACATGCGCTTCGAACGCAGCGCGCTGTACGCGCACGAACACGGCTTTCCGGTGATGACCACCTCGCTGGGCATTTCGCGTTGGAAGAACATGCAGCAGATCAACGACTCCGGCCGCCGCGCGGTCGCGCCGTATCCGCATTTGAGCTATTGGGATTACAACTGGCGTAAAGAAGGCGGCAGCCAGCGCATGATCGGGATCAGCAAGCGCGAGCAGTTCTACCAGCAGGAATACTGCGGCTGCGTGTATTCGCTGCGCGACACCAACCGCCATCGCAAGGCGCAGGGGCGCGAGCGGATCAAGCTCGGGGTGATGTTCTACGGCGAAGACGGCGGCGCCGAACCCGAGACCAAGTAACGGGACTAGCGCGGACGCTACAGGGTTTCCAGATAGGCGACGATCGCATCGAGCTCGGCGCGATGCAGGTCCAGCGGTTTGAGCAGCGGATCGGGCTGCGGAAACAGCGGGTCGCCGATCTGCGCCGCGGTCGGTTGCGGCCTCGGCATGCCGGCGTTGTACAGATTCATCACCCCGCGCAGATTGGCGAAACGACCGTTGTGCATCCACGGCCCGGTCCTGGCCACGTTGCGCAGCGACGGCGTCTTGAACTTGCCGGCGTCGGCGGCCAGACCGGTGACCTCGTAACGGCCCAGGTCCTGCAGTTTGCGTCCGTAGAAATGCAGGCCAAGGTTGTGGAACGACTGATCGCTCAGGCTCGCGCCGCTGTGGCAGTTCATGCAGCCGGCGCGGGTGCGGAACAGGTGCAAGCCCCACAGTTGGCGATCGTCGAGCAGGTCGCGGCGGCCCTCCAGGAACCGGTCAAAGCGGTTGGCGCGCGGCAGCAGACTGCGCTGAAACGTCGCCAGCGCCTTGCTCACGCGGTCCATGTCGATGCGCGAGGAGCCGAACGCGGCGGCGAACGCCTTCGGGTACTCGTCGTCGCGGCGCAAGCGCTTCAACACCCGCGACGGCTTCGCGGCCATTTCGCGCGGATCGGCGATCGGATGCAGCGCCTGCGCTTCCAGGGTCTGCGCGCGGCCGTCCCAGAACAGCGGCTGCGACAGCCCGCTCATCGCCAGCGAGATCGCATTGCGCCGCCCGCTCTGGCGATCGTGGCCGAACGGCACGCTGCGGCCGTCGCCCCAGCCCAGTTCGCGATCGTGGCAGCTCGCGCAGGCGATCTGGCCGGAGCCCGACAGGCGTGGGTCCTCGAACAGGCGACGCCCGAGCGCGATTTTTTCCGCGCTGGGCGGATTGTCGGCCGGGTAGGGCGCGGCTTTCGGCAGCGGCGCGAATTCCGACCACAGCGCGCCGGGTTCGAGCTGCGGCCGCGGCCATTGTTCGATCGGCAGGTTGTAGACGCGGCGCAGGCAGTCGCGATCGATCCGCGCGCCGCTGATCGCGATGCGTTCGCGGCACTGCGCCAGACTCGGCGAATCGGGCCCGGGCATCGTGTCGTCGCTGACGCCCTGCGCCGAACTTGCTGTCGTCCACAGCACCGCGCTTACCACGCCCGCGCCAAGCAGCCACGGCGCAGCCGCGACGGCGAAGCGCCAACGCGAACGCGCGGCCGATACGCGCAACGTGCCCGCGCAACGCAATACCGAGTGCATCAACACGCGCATGACCGATTCCCGTCGTCCATCGCAAGCATGCTCAAAACCGATACCCCAATTCCAGCCAATACGAGCGGCCGGGTTCGTAATAGGTCGCGGTCGCGCTGGTGCTGCTGATCAGGTTGGCGCGGTTGGTCAGGTTCTGCACCTCGATTCGCGCATAGGTTTGCTGGCGATGCGGCAGGTCCAGGCTCCATTCGACGCTGCTGTCCCAGGTCCAGCTTTTTGGATACGCGATCTCCTCGATCACCGCGATCGATTCGCCGTTGTAGACCTCACGACCCAACTCGCGTAGCCCGCGGTACCCGCCGCGATAGCGCAGGAAGTTGCTCCACAACAGGCCGGCCGCGGGCAACCGTGTCTGCGTGGCCAGGCGCGCGGTCCACGGCCGATTGTAGGCGCGCGCCGGAATATCCCAGCGCCGCATGATCTTGCCGTCGTAGCGCACGTTGTCGTCGAATGCGTCGCTGTAGGCGCTCTCGTAGTCGTTGTAGTTGCGGCGCACGTCGGTGTAGTCGAACGCGAGTTGCGCATTGGTGACGCTGCCGGCCCAACGCAGCGGCGTCGACGGGCCGACGCTGAGCGTATAGGTTTGGCTGCGGCTGCGGCCGCGATTGGTGTAGCGGCTGATCCGGGTCGCGTACTGGCCGCTGGTGTCCAGGCTCGGAATCGATTCGCGCAGCACTTCGTCGCGGTTCTCGCGGCGCACGTATTTCAGGTTGAGATCGAACCCGGCCCAGCGCTGGTTGACGCCTGCCGACACCTCGTCGCTGTAGGGAATGCGCAGCTGGTCGAAGCGGTAATTGGTCGGGTACTGGCGCACGTCGGTCCAGAGCAGATTGCCGGTGCGGCGTTGTTCCAGTTGCAGGCTCTCGCGGCCTTCGCGCAATTTGTAGCTGAAGAAACTGCGGCCGTAGTAGCGGTTGAGGCCGGCGGTGAACAAGGTATCGCGGTCGCCGAACGCATCCCACGACATCGCCAGTCGCGGCGCGACCGTGGTCTTGCCCATCAGGCTGTCGCCGTCGACGCGCACGCCCGGACGCAGGCTCCAGCGGCCCAGGCGTACGTCGTCCTGGGCGAACACGCTCCACTCGCGATTGCTCGCGCCGAAGTAGCCTTCGCGATAGATGGCGCGACGACTGAAGTACTGGCCGCGTCCCTTGACCACGCCATTGCCGGTCGCCAGCACCGGCGACAGCGAGCAGCCATTGGTATCGATTGCGCCTAGGCGGTCGGTGCAGCTGTTGGTCGCGAGCGGGTCGAGCCAGCTGTAGTGGTCGTTGAGGCGGTGGTACTCAGCCTTGCGGTCGCGGTATTCCAAGCCGTATTGCAGGCGGTGTTCGCTGCGGCCCCAGTGCAGCGCGTCGCGTTCCAGGCTCAGCTTGTAGCCGATGCTGCGATCGCTTTGGTCGATATTGCCCCAGCTGCCTTCGGCGCTCAGCGTGGTCACGCCCCAGTCCATCTCGCTGGAGCGCGCCCAGGATTTCCAGTAATCGACCTCGCTGCGGCGCGAACTGTCGAGCCGGCTGTAGCTGAGCGAATTGCGCCAGGTCCAGGCGCCGTGTTGCCAGTTGATCCGAAAGCTGGTGACCGGGCCGCCTTGCTTGAGGTCGTAGAAGCCGTTCTTGGCGTTGATGATGAAATAGCGTTCGTCGGTCGGCGCATAGGTCACGCTGGCGCCGAGCTCCAGGCCTTCGCCGTTGCTCCAGTCCGCGCGCAGGCTGGCGCTGGTGTTTTCGCGCACCTGTTCCTTCTCGTTGTCGTCGCTCGCGCTGCTGCGCCCGGAGGTGTAGCCGCGCAGCGGAATCACCGAGCGCGTGCGCACGATGTTGCCGATCAGGCCCAGGCCGTTCGTGCCACGGCCCTCGAGCGTCGCGCGCAGTTCGTACTTGTCGTAGTTCGGCTGCTGCGCTTCGGTCGCCGACTGTTCGAAATCGCCGAGCGCCGGTTCGGCGATATGCGCCTCGTTCCAGGCCGAACGCGCCATGCGCAGCGCCACGCTGCCGGAGAACGCATCGCGCGCCTTGCGGCTTTCGGCCTCGACCACGCCGCCGTTGAAGCCACCGTAGGCCGCCGGCACGTTGCTGTCGTAGACGGTGAGGGTGCCGATCAGGCTGGTGTCGAGCGCGATGCCTTGGGTATGGCTCGGCACGTCCTGGATATTCGCCGGCGAGGACGGGCCGACCGGATCGAGGTCGTTGTTGAAGCTGGCGCCGTCGAGCAGGAACGCGTTCTGGTAGTACAAGCCGCCGTTGATGCTGATGTCGGCCGGGCGGATCTCGCCCATGTTGCGCGACGTGCGCGAGGTCTCGTCGAACTGCACGTTCGGATTGATCCGCAGCAGGCTGCCGATGTCGCCGTTGCCGCGGATCTGTTCGTCGATGTACGCGCGGTCCAGCACCAGGCCTTCCTGATACGGGAACAGGCGTTGCCCGATCACCTTGACCGGATCGTAGGTGTAGACGGAAGCAGAGGGCGCGGAAGCGGGTGTTTGCGCGGCGGCCGGTGCTTGGTTCGCGCACAGCGGGCCAGCCGACAGCGCCAGGCCGATGGCCAGGGTCAGACGATTCATAAGTTCTCACCAAGGATGATTCGGCTTTCGGTCGAAGGCCGATTCGCTGGCGTGAGAACTCTGACGGACCCCTGATGCTCGCTGTGATTATCGTCTCAATTGGAACTGAACGAGTCAACCGGGCGAGACGTGGCGAGAGAAGACGAGCGCTGATTGCGATCGGGTGCGCGTGACCCATCCATCGCATTAGTCGCATTGCCGCGCGGAACGGGAGAACACGCATCCGCGCGCGGAATCGCGATCGACGATCGCGGCTTGCGTCGGCACGACGCGTGCAGTCTGCACTCGAACCGATCGCGTCGCCGCGTCCAACCAGACCCCGGACAAGCCGGGGTCTGATCAGGACTTACCGCGTTTTCATTTCATTGCGTTGCCTTGGCCAGGGTGGACGGCGAAACCGAGCAATGCCCCGGACCGGTGCTGCCTTCGTTGTACGCAGCGAGGATGCCGGCCAGATTGATCGCGGTGTCGCGCGCCGGTCCCTTCGGCGCCGCGCTGCTGCGTCCGGTGAACCACGCGGTCGCCTGCGCGATCGCGCTGCTGACCTGCGACGGCGCACTCGCGCCCGCTTCCACGTTCAACCGCGCCGCCATGTATTGGTGCGCCAGGATGTAGTAAGCGTTGCCGCCCTTCGGCGGAGTCCAGAACACCGCGTACCAGGTCTGGCCGGAACTGAAGAACAGCGTGTTTTCGCCGATCTTCGCCCAGGTCGCGTCGTAAGGCGCGGGGCCGTACTTGGAGTGGGTCTTCCAATAGCCCAGGGTGTAGGTGCAGCCCGCGCTCGCGCACAGTTGCGGCACGCGCACGCTCAGCACCGCCTCGTCGCTCTTGTTGGCGCCGTTGTCGGTCGCCAGGGTGAGCAGGTTGGGCACCATGAACTGGCAGGTATTGCCCGCGCCGGTCTGGCTCGGAGGCAGCCACGAAGCGAGCACGTCGACACTGCGGACGATGCCCGGATCGGGATCGACGTCGCCGGTCACGAACTGGGCGAAGCTGGCGCACAGCAGCGGCTGCACCGTCCAGCCGAAGCCGGTGCCGAGGTTGAGCCCGGCGGTGCCGTTGAACAGATCGGTCAGCAGCACGCAGCGGTCGGTCTCCACGTTCGGCTCGCCGTAGGACAACGCGGCCTGATTGGAGGTGTAGGCCTGCAGTCCGCAATCGCTGGCGTTGCCGTTGGCGTCGTAGCACTGCTTCACGCGCTGGATGATCGCTTCGTTGTAGCCGTCCAGCTTGCCGCTCAACGCGGCCTGGTAGCTGCAATGCAGCGAGGTGGCGCCTTGCGCGTCGCAGGCCGGGGCGACCGACTGGGTCGTTCCGCCGGCGAAGTGCAGGATGTCGCTGGGCGCGGACGGACTGAACAGCGGGGTCACGTCGGCCGGCCATCCGATCTGGATGTCGCCGGACACGGCGAAGCCGCTTTCCGATTCGATCGCGCGGGTCGCGGCGAGCCGATACACGGTCTCGTAACTGCCGCCGGTGTTCAGGGTGACGTCGACGTCGTCGCACAGGTAATTGCCGGCGTAATCGCCGCTGGCGATCGGATCGGGCAGGCAGCCCTGCATGGCGGTGACCTTGGCGTCGGCCGGCGAGACCACGATGTGCTTGTCCGGCGTCCAGCCGTAGTCGCGCTGGTAGCGGGTCTGCGCGGTCTTGGAAATCGTGACCGTGCGGCATGCCACGTTGACGTTGGCCGAATCGCTGGCGCTGGCGTTGCTGTTCGCGCCGGTGCTCCAGGTGCCGGTGGCGGTGTTGCCGTGCGAGCCCTGATCGGCGCCGCACACGAACGGCTGCGCGCGCGGATAAGTCCACACGTACGGAGCGTCGCCGAGGGTGAAGCTGTGGTCGACGGCGTTGGCCAGCATGGAGTCGTCGATCGCGAAGCTGTCGCCGTAGCTCTGCGCCGGATTGGCCGGGATCGAGAAACCGGCCGAGGCCGCGAAGGTGTAGTTCTGCGCGCCGCCTTGCAGTTGCGCGGTGATGCCCGCGGCGTTGACGCCGCCGCTCGCGCTCGCCAGGAACGGATAGCTCAGGCTGCTCAGATCGAACGCGTAACTGCAGGTGAGGATGATCTTCTGCGCGTTAGGCGCCGGCTTGGCGCAATCCAGGGTATCGGTGTCGCCGCCCTGCGCGGTCCACTGCCGGACGAACTGATTCGGCGCGTTGCCGAACTGCATGGTGTCGACCACCGCGGTGGCTTTCCAGCCGAAATCGAACGGATCCTTGACCGTGATCATGCCGGCGACGCGATACAGCCCGCGGGTGAGCGGGGTGGCGGTCACGGTGTATTCGACCTGATGGCTGTCGCCGTCGAACATGGTGATCTGTTCGGGCACCACGCGCTTGTCGATGCTCCAGTCGCTGTAGCGCTGCCAGCTCGCGTCGGCGGTCTTCTCGCCAGTGGGCTTGGGCAGGAAGCAGAAGGTGACATGGCTGACGCCGGCCGGTTGGCCGCTGCCGTTGTCGGGCGAATACAGGTTGATGTCGCTGGACGACCCCGGAACGTAATGGAACACGTTGTAGGCATTGCCGCCTTTGACCACGATGTAGTCCATCGGCATGGTCGCGTTGAAGCCGATGTACTGGTTCTGCGAGGACGGCGTGTAGTTGAAGGTGATGCTCTGGCCGGCGACGCCCAGGGTGTAGCTCTGGCCGTTGATCGGCGCGCTGCCGGTGCTGTAGCCCAGGCCGGCCCAGGTGGCGACGCCGGGCAGGTCGTCGCAGCTGGTGAAGTTGCCCGGATAGGTGGTCGGTTGCACCGAGGCCGCCCCGGCCGCGGAGGAGGCGAGCAGCAGCGCCGCTGCCAGCAGCGGTCGCCAACGTCGTTGAGTGGACATGTCAGAACTCCATGAGCGGGGCGTGGTCGCCCGTTCGATGCGCTCGGTAGCTCGGCCGTGCCGGCGTGGGGCCGGTACCCGGAGGCTTTGCGACGCCGGCTCTCGCCGGGTGTGCCTTTTTCGAGTCCTGGGTGATTCGGCGAGGGTGTCTTTTCCCCAATGCACGTCGTCGGCGGAGTCGTCATGGTCCATGCGGTGGTGAACACGGCATCCGACGGGGCGAATATACGCTCGGCCAATGGGTTGTCGATGTTTCAGGAACGCAACAGCGGCGATGGCTCGCGGACCGGGAAGCGGCCGGGCCGGGTGTTCGTCACCGGCGCGCTGAATCGCGAAATGTGAACACATTCACGCGCCTGGCCCGCTATTAACGCAATTCAGCAAATGCCGCGTCGCAGCATGTTTGTGACCGATTTGGCAAATAGAGTCGTGCGGCGACCAGACCCGGTCGCCAGCCAATACCTCAAGGTACCAGCCAATGAAGTCATCGTTCCGTATCGCTCTGCTGTGTGGCGCGGTCGTGTCCGCGCTCGGCGTTTCGTCCACCGCCTTCGCCGGCGGCCGCCCCGATCTGGCGCTGGCCGGGCTCAAGGCCGGTCGCGCCCACCAGGCCGGCGAATTGCTGGTCAAGTACCGCGACGGCACCAGCGCCGTGCAGCAATCCTCGGCGCGCCAGGCCTTCGGCCTGGAGAAAATCGAAACCCTGCGCGGCGGCAATGGCAAGCGCGGCGAACTGGCGCTGATGCGGGTGCCGGCCGGCCGCGATCTGGCGGCGGCCGTGTACGAACTCAGCAAGGATCCGAGCGTCGAATACGCCGAGCCGAACTGGCAGTACCAGCATCAGGCCGCGTCCAACGACACCTACTACACCAACGGTTCGCTGTGGGGCATGTACGGCTCGGGTTCGACCCCGGCCAACCAATACGGCTCGCAGGCCGCGGTCGCCTGGGCCGGCGGTCACACCGACTGCAGCAACGTCGTGGTCGGCATCATCGACGAAGGCTACATGTACTCGCATCCGGATCTGGCCGCGAACGCGTGGACCAATCCCTACGATCCTGTCGACGGCGTCGACAACGACGGCAACGGCTACATCGACGACGTGCACGGCTGGGATTTCGAAGGCAACGACAATCAGGTCTTCGATGGCGCGGGCGACGATCACGGCACCCACGTCGCGGGCACCATCGCCGGCGCCGGCGGCAACGGCCAGGGCGTGGCGGGCGTGTGCTGGAGCGGGGTCAAGCTGATCAGCGGCAAGTTCCTCGGACGGCGCAGCGGCAGCACCGCCGACGCGGTCAAGGCGATCGACTACTTCAACGATCTCAAGTCGCGTCACGGCCTGAACATCGTCGCCACCAACAACTCCTGGGGCGGCGGTCCGTTCTCGCAGGCCTTGCAGGACGCGATCGGCCGCGCCAACACCGCCGGCATCCTGTTCGTGGTCGCCGCCGGCAACGCGGGCGTGAACTGCGAGACCTCCGACTGCTATCCGGCCGAGTATCCGAACCCGAACGTGCTTTCGGTCACCGCGCTGCGGTCCGACGGTTCGCAGATCTACAGCTACGGCTCGACCACCATCGACATCGGCGCGCCGGGCTACGGCATCTGGTCGACGGTGCCGGTGTCCTCGAAAGGTCAGGTCGTGCCGAGTTATGCCAGCTACAACGGCACCTCGATGGCGACGCCGCACGTCACCGGCGCGGTCGCGCTGTACGCGTCCTCGCATCCGGGCGCGACCGCGGCCGACATCAAGAGCGCGATCATGAGCTCGGCGATCGCGACCCCTTCCTTGAGCGGCAAGACCGTCAGCGGCGGCCGGCTCAACGCCGCCGGCTTCTGAGCGCGGGCAACGGACTCTTACCGAATTTCGAGGTGAACACGATGAAGAAACTCGTTTTGATGCCGACGATCGCGGGCGGCGTGCTGCTGGCCGGCGCGATCGCCTCGGTCACCGCGGCGCCGCCGGCCGACCGGGTCAGCCCGCTGCGCGTGGGCCTGATGGCCGTGGCCGATCCGGCCGGCGGTTTCCAAGGGCAGGTCGAGGTCACGGTGACCAACACCAGCCGCCACACCGCGCGCGTGCCCAAGTGGCAACTGCCGTCGAATCTGGTCGAATCCAAGCTGTTCCAGATCAGCCGCGACGGCGCGACGGTGGCCTATCAGGGCCCGATGATCAAACGCGGCCTGCCGCAGGCCGAGGATTTCGTGATCCTGCGCGCCGGCGAAACCCTGCGCAGCGTCGTCGATTTGTCGAAGGCCTACGACTTCAGCCAGAGCGGCCAGTACGTCGTCGCGATGGATTCGGCCCTGCAGTTCGCGTCCTTGTCCGACGGCAGCGCGTTGAACCAGAAGAACGGTTTGCCGCAGGTCGCCAAGAGCGCGCCCTTGAGCCTGTGGGTGGCGGGCAAGGGCAGCAACGTCGGCGTCCAGGGCAAGCCCGGCGGCGGTGGCGGTAGTTCGGTCGTGAACGGCGTGTCGTACAAGAGCTGCAGCGCGACTCAGATCGACAGCATCGGCGGCGCGGTCAACGCCGCGCGCGGCTACGCCGAAAACGCTAAGGGCTATCTCAACGCCGGCACGGTCGGTCCGCGTTACACGACCTGGTTCGGTTCCTACACCTCCTCGCGCTACGCCACCGCCAGCCAGCACTTCGTCGCCATCGACGCGGCGCTGGACCAGAGCAACGGCGAGATCACGGTCAACTGCGGCTGCAACCAGAAGTACTACGCCTACGTCTATCCGAACCAGCCGTACGAGATCTACGTCTGCAAGGCGTTCTGGACCGCGCCGCTGACCGGCACCGACTCCAAGGCCGGCACCTTGATCCACGAGACCAGCCACTTCACCGCGGTGGCCGGTACCGACGATCACGTCTACGGCCAGTCCGGCGCCAAGAGCCTGGCCCTCAGCGACCCGGCCAGCGCCCTGGACAACGCCGACAGTCACGAGTATTTCGCCGAGAACACGCCTTCGCAGAACTGAGCGGGGGATGGGAAGGAAGGCCCCGGGTGACCGGGGCCTTTTCGCATCCGCCCGTACGCGGGCCGAGCGCAGGCATGGCAAGAATCGCGAGCCACGCCTCAGGCGCCAAGCTCGCTCATCCGCATTGGACAGGGCGCGGCGGCGGGTCTTGTCGATGCGCTACGACGATGTGCGAACGATCAAGGGCCGATGGCTTCGCAAGGGTCGATGGCCTCGCTGCGTAAGCAAGCGACCTGCAAGCGGCTCTCGATCGTGTTCGAGTCAGCCGCCGTAGCAATGATCCTGTTTGCGCCGTGGCGCCAGCAGCGAGCATCGGCGTCCTGGAACGCCGGCAAAACCGCCGCTGTGACGTGCCACCTTCAAGCTGCGCGAGCGGCCCTTGCTTGCAAGCGCAAATGCACGCCCACCAAAAGCCCGATCAGCGCGATGCCCAGCCCGGTGATTGCCAACGGTGGTTGCCACTCAGCCAAGACCAGCGCGGCGAACAGGCTCGATATCGCATAGGCGACCGACGCCGATAACGGCTTACGCCACAGCAACATCGCGGCACCGATCAGCGTCGTGGTGCAGGACAGGACGAGAGCCAACAAGCTGATGGGCATCAGATCACCGTTGCGGGTCATCTCGATGGCCGAAGGCGCGTTGTTCAATACGCACAACAGCACTTGCACGAAACTCAGAATCACCACGTAAAGCGGCCATCGGCTCGCGGGTGGCGCGCTGACCGCGTGGGTGGGGGCGCGATAGGGATCGTCTGTCATTGGTGCGTCGTCTTTCCGCGGCGAGTGAGAACTGTATGGACGGGCGGGGTGCGCGCCATGGCGGCGGCTGTTTCTGCGGTAGACGAGTCGTCGCCATTGTTGGCGCCAAGACGAATCCGATTGCAAGATCCTTCGGCGCCACTGCGGACACAAAAAAGGCCGAAGTCCTCATTGGGAACTTCAGCCTGATCTGTTGAGATGGTGGAGGTGGGCGCTATCTAACACGTCATTAAAATCCATATCAAGCAGTATGTTGATGGGTTGTTGTTTTTTAGTTGCCCCAAAATTTGCCCCGAAAGGTGGGTGCTTCGTCAGGTCCTGCGATCCAGTCCTAAATGTCCCTGAGGGATGCTTCTGCGATGCCAGAGGGAGCGTTGTCCTGGAGGGTGGGGTGTCCCTGCTGGATCCTTCAGGGATATTGCGGTGCGCGGATGCCGTGTATGTGCTGCCTCTAGATGAGTCGGAACGCGTAGGCAATCATCCCGACAACGGGAGCGTACGAAGCGAGCACGATGAAGGCTGGCCTATAAGACTCTTTCGGGATTGGTTCTTTGCGGACCATGGTTGTCAGGGCTGCGAACCCAGCTGCCGCCGCCATTGAGCAGATGCTCAATGGCAAGCCGACGAGGAGGGCTCCAAGAAGGATCCTGATGTAGCGAGCGAATGCATACGGCGCGGATGGGATGCCAAAGATCTCGGGCTGGAAGATCACGGCAAACGTGACGGTCGAACCGGCAGCGGTAAGGTAGGCCCAGCCAACGAGCTTCAGCATTGGAAGCGGCCGACGTGTTGGCAAGAAGGCAGCGCGCGCCGCTGTGGCAATTGCGAACCAGGCAGCTACCGCACCGGTAATCCAAAGCGGGTTCCGGAGATTCGAGAAAACGACTCCGCCCATGGCCATGATGGAGATCGCCAGAGGGAAGCCCGCCCAGCATGCCGCTAATGCCCAGGTCATCGAACTGATCTTCTCTTCTGAAGATGAGCTCTCAACCCGCTTCTACCAATGCCCAAGCGCAGCTGCGGTACCGAATCCGACCACCGTCGGCACGATTTCTGTCGGGCCGAAAAGCGAACGGGAGCCGGCGATGGCAACGCACGAACTAAAAACGATGAGAACTCCCATGCTGGCGTGTCGTGTCAAAGCCGATGGCCATGGATCCATGGCCGTAGGTTCGGCTGCTTCTAGTTTTGGGCGGCCTTCATTCGCTGACGTGTCAACGCGGATTTGTTCGGCAATCCAATCGTCGTGCTGGCAGCGCTTCTCCGGATCGCTCAGAACCTCGTATGCCTGATTGATCAGGCGGATGACGTTCTCAGCCCGGGCTCGGTCGCCTTGATGCTTATCTGGATGCCACTGCTGGGCAAGTTGCCGGTAGGCCGCTCGAATCACTTCCGCGGAGGCCGACTTGGCGACTTGTAGGTTGTCGTAATGCGTCTGGAGTTTAGCCACGGGGCAATCCTGTGCGATCGGCTTTGACCAGTATGTTGTGAAGACTTGGAGGTGCAATTGCGACCTACTTGCCCAGATCATTGGAGGGCAAGTTGGAGCCAGAAGCCGCTTTTGGAGAGGTGTTACGCGAACTGAGGCGCCGCGCTGGGCTGTCTCAGGAGGCGCTGGCTTTGGAGGCGGGTATCCAACGCAATTACGTGTCCCTCATCGAGAGAGGGCTGAACTCTCCGAGTCTGAGAGTCCTGTTTAAGCTAGCGCAGACCCTGCAAGTGTCTACTGCCGAGCTCATGGAATTGACAGAGAAAAAGCTCGGAATGCATGGCAAGCGTGCTCGATCCAGGGCCGCCCATTAGTCTCATATGCCAGTATCTTCGCGCGCGCCCGCGTGCGCGCGGAACGTCGGTTACAGAAATGATGTGCGACTCATCGCCGTAAGTGCTTGACACTGACTGCATTTCCATAGCGCGACCTGTATTGTGGTCGTATTAGACTCCTAAGAAAACCTAGTTATTTCAGTGTGTTAAATGCTGTTCGGCCTCGTGAGTGTTTGCTGTTCTATTGGCTTTTTCAATTCTGTCGCCCGCTTCGATTGAGGGCGCGCTATGTGTAGAGGCCTAGCTATTGAAGCCATTGGATAGAAGGCCAGCTTACCGATCTAGGGAAGACGCCTAACGATCTGGGTGATCCACGTGCCAGGGGCCACTTACGACATTCAAGTGGCTTAGGGTTTACTGCCTGGCCGCGATAGCGGCCTTCTTCCGTTTGAGCGGGATGTAAGTGTTACTCTTCGGGTAACAGGGATGTACGCCGCATGGGTATTGCGGTGTCTGGCAGGGGGGGGATTTGAAAGCGGAGCTCAGGGAGGGATGGCTATCGCTGCTGGCATCTCGGGGCCTTGCAAGCCCCGACCGCCGGCCCTTGTATGCCTACAGATTCGCGCGTTCTGAGTTCGACCACATAGGCGAGATTCTTCGGCGCCACGGTACTTCGGCACTCAACGATTTCTATGGTGCCGGACTGGTTGTATCTCACGTCGCCGAATGGTTCAGGCGCGAACGCAATGGCGGACATTGGGACTGGATTCGTCCACTTCGTGCTATCGGTTTGGACTATGGATCCAATACCGGTGTCCGTTACAGCGAAATCGAATCGCTCGTTGATCGCGGGCTACATATCTGGCGGCGTCCGAAACCAACCGGTGGTGAACGACTGCTAGCCATCGTGCGTGAGGCCGGCTTTCCTGTCGCCTCAGTTCGCGAAGATCCCCGCATTTCTTCATGGCTGAAGAACGCCGTGATCGCGGCCGAAAAGGGTTTTCCAGTTCGGAACTCGGTCGATGCGGAAGCTTGGCGTGTTTCAGGCCGGCTCGCACATGCTCTAGTCGAGCCAGCCACCGAACTATGTGAAACGATCGTGAGGTTTCGGGCCTTGCTTCCGGCGGATGCGAGCGATCCTGTGGGCACGCTCGATAAGTTACGTCCCCTTTGGCGGGACGAACTTCCGTTCAATATCGAATCCGAGGACATCCGGGCGATGGTTGAACAGATCGTTCGGGTTCGCGAAGAAGGCACCACCGCGCTCAGCATCAAGCGGTACTTGTTACTGGTGGGCACAGACTGGCAGCCACGAGCCTCGCTCAACCTGACAGGTGTCTTGGATTCGCGGCGCCTGCCGCAGTCGGTCGCCGACGCAGTTAAGGACGGCCGGCGCGCACGAATCGTCCCAATGTCGCCGTTCTGTGAGCAGCCAGTCGCAGTCGCGGCTATTGAGTCCTGCGAGAGGGAAGGAACGCAAGCCAATGAGCTGCGTGCACTCGTGTCGGGATTCGACGCACCGCTTTGCTTGGAGGGTGCCGCCAAGCTTGCCGTGTTGATCGGAAACGGAATTGCCGCTGAGTTCATTGCCCCCGGCGGAGAGGCGCTCGATGGCCCGGTCATCGCAATGCATTTTGAGCGGGTTGACGGATCGGGCGCGCCCAAGACTCTGCGGATTCTAGGAACCTCGCCAGTGAAGACGAGTCGGCCGACGCTCGCCCTGGCCGTTCGCCACGACACTTTCGATTCCGTATCCTTTTCTGATGGCTATACCGATTTGGGGGAATGCCCGACGTCGGGTCGGCGCATCGTCTGTTTCAGCGGGGCCGCAGCACTAACTCAAAACGGCGTCTGCTGGTCCTGGCGAACCTCGGTCGAAAGCAGCGCAGTCGGCCGGCCGATCCTCGTCGGTAACCTCCTGCACAATTCGCATGAATCCGTGTTCCGTGGTGTGCCGACGTTGTGGATCGAGAGCAATGGCCTGCTCAGTCCGACCCAGCGTCACGAGCAGTACTGGCGCCCGAGGGGGCGCGGAACTTGGCGGAAGATAGAAGGCAGCAAGCCATGGGGAAGAATCGACATCGCATTGATCTTCGGCGGCGAGATGCAGTTCAGTACTACCGCCTCTGTGGTTCCGCCGAAATTCGATGCGATCCTAGACGGGGTCGCGCGGGAACTGCGTGTCGTCGGCAGCGATAGCTTGCTGCTTTCGGCACGTGGCGCGCCGCACCTTCACATCCGCCACGACGATGGCTTTTCGATCGTCGAACTTGGCCCACCCTCCTGCTCTCCGACGGTCACTATTGGGCTTCGCTGGGATGCAGAACTGGAACTGTCGTTCACTGATCCAAGCTTCGAACTGCGCCTGATCGACGGTTCCGATTCCATCTTGCCATCGCGCTCGACCTTCGCTGTCGACGACCTTAAGGGAATCCGCCTCTGTGCCACGCGTCGGATTCCTGTGACGTTGGAGTTGCGCGCGAACGATGCGCCGCCGTTAGTGATCAATCGCGTCATCTCGGGGGATGTCCCTCTTGCGGCCTTCGCTAACAGCGTCAGGCAGTTGCTTGGCAGTTCTGGAAGCCTGGATGCCCGTGTGGATCTCACTGCGATGGGAGGAACGAAACGCATTGCGGAAATTCGCTGGTATGCAGAGGAAATCGATCCGTTTGACGGCCCAAGAAACGCTGTCTTCTCCGCGTTGGCGTCAACTCATGGGCTCGACCTGCTGGGAATCTCCTTAACACAGCCGTCCGCTGGCGCGGTGAACGTCGAGGCACCGGCTTGCCATAGTTCGATGCGTGATGAGCTGGGCTGCTCATTGCCAACCGGGCCCTGGCTCATCTATGGCCGTCGCCGCAACGGCTTGAGGATCCGTCCGAGGATTCTGTCCGCTAGCGCCGGAAAATGCGTAGCGAAGCCGACGACTTTCGAGCGGGCCATAAGCCAGGACGATCCATCGCGCAGCACCGATGCGCTGTGTAAGGTCTATGCCGATCCGGAGGGGCTGCTGCCGGAGGATCGCCGGAAACTGATCGAACTACTGATGCTCGCCCGGCGCGAGGAATTACCCATCGCATCGATCGATGCGCTGAGGCTCCTCGGCCATGCGCCTGGCGTTGCCACCAGGCTGCTTGCAGAGTGCGAATCTCTCGACGAACGTGTCGCCTTGTTGGAGATCCAGCGTGACCTGCCGTTCCTGTGGTGCGCTACATCGGTAAAAGACTGGCTGCAATCCTTCTCAAAACGGATTTGCTATGTACGCCAGGTATCGGAGGAGTTTGGGATCGACGCGTCGATTGGTTATCAACGCGAGCTCGTCGCATTGAGAGAGATTGTTGGACTGCGCCCCGATCTCGCCGCTCACGCCAATGCTGTGTTCTTCCGGGTCATCGTTAAGGAGATGACCCGGAAGAATCAAGCCATCGACGGTACAACCGTACACCTGCCACCGATTGGCCGCCGCGACGGCCTGCGTCGCCAGATAGATCGCATGGTGAGCCGTCATGAAGATGTCGGGCCACCACCACACAACCTTTTGACCGTGGAACACAGAGAGCGGCACCGGGAGCGTTGGATACCGTATGACCCAAGCTTGGCGGATGTCATATCGGTTCCGTTCGCTCTGGCCGATCATGCCAGCGGATGGATCAGCTTGGGCCGCGATGCACTTAAACGATGCCGCGATGTTTGGCTCTACGACCCGGAATACTTCGAGGCGATCATTCCGATCTGCCTGTCCGCCGCACTTCAGGCAGGAATAGCACCCGTCGGGGAAGAACATGATTGATCTCAATAAAATGATCACCCGCCTGCCAGAACAAGCTGCCGATGCGATCATCGGTATGATTAGACCACGATCGAGAACGCTAGCACGGCAACTCCGGTCCAGCTGGGGGGCGCCTGCGGGTATAGACGGGTCATTGCTCGCCGAGCCGTTTATCGAGGGGGCATTCCCGTGGCTGCCGCTTGACGGGGGATGGGGTGGACTCGAAGCCGGGATTCTTGATCCGCGCACGATCAAAATCTTGAGTGACGTGTCCTTCCCGCCATACCGGCATCAGGCCGAAGCCTGGCGCCACCTCACCTCTGTCGTTCCCTCATCCGTGATCGTTTCGAGCGGCACCGGTTCGGGTAAAACGGAGTGCTTTCTGGTTCCAGTTCTCGATAGCTTGGTGAGGCTGTCGGATGGCGGTACGAAAAATCTAACCGGGGTACGGGCATTGATGCTCTACCCCTTAAACGCACTTATCAGTAGCCAGGAAGAGCGGCTTCATCGATGGTTCGAGCCTTTCGAGGGCGCTCTTAGGTATTGCTTGTACAACGGCGAGACGCCTGAGACAGCACGTGCTGCGGAACGGATGGCGAAGCCCTGGCGTATATCTGATCGCACGGCTTTGCGTGCGTCGCCGCCGCCAGTGCTGGTCACCAACGCGACGATGCTGGAATACATGCTGATTCGCCAGAACGACGCCCCGATCCTAAACGCGTCGCAAGGAACGTTAGACTTTATTATTCTCGACGAAGCACACTCTTACATGGGCGCGCAGGCAGCCGAGATATCGCTCCTGCTCCGCCGGGTTGCGCTCGCATTCGGCCGCACGCCAGACCAGATCCGCTACGTGGCGACGTCAGCCACAATTGGTGGTGATAACGCGAAGGAAGATCTTCGCCGCTTTCTGCAAGAGCTGTCGGGCGCGCCGGACAACGCCATCCACGTCGTCGAGGGCAGTCGCGCACCGTTGCCGCCAGCTCCGCAACTTTGTAGCGATCGTCCAGTTCCTCTGGAGAGGCTAGAGAGTCTCGATCCGCACGACAGCGGGCGGCTGCTGGCCGAATCGAGCCAGCTGCGCATGATCCGAGAGGAGTTGCGCAGTGGCAAGATCTACTCGTGGCGTAGCTGGAAAGAGAAATCAGCATTGCTTTCTGGCGGTGCGGGTGATCCGACGACGATGCTAATGGAGGCTGCGCGGGCAAGAGATCCGAATTCGCCCCCTTCCATGGCGGCAACTGGTGCCGATGCCGTTCTTCCAAGTCGCATCCACCTGTTCCACAGAACGGTATCGGGCCTGTGGACGTGCATCAATCCTGACTGCGTCGCCAGCCCCGCGCGTGAGGAAGGTTCTGACTGGTCCTACGGCTCGATCCTGTTCGATGCCAGGGAACACTGCCCGCACTGCGGATCCATAGTGCTTGAGTGGGTCTGCTGCACCCTCTGCGGAGAAGGTGCCCTGCGGGCCGAAGAGTATGACGAAGGTTCGCGAATCGCCGCATGGAGTGATGGCAACGACGATGACGGTTTTGAACAGATGCTTGAGCGCGAGGATCCCAGCGTCGCTGCGGAAGACGAGGACGCAGAGGAGGAGGTCGTCGCGCCGGGCATGTTGTTACGACGATACCTCTCCCTGCCGATGCAAGTGGGCGCCGCGCGCATCCACGTTGCACTGAAGACAGGATCCCTTGATCCGGATGGCGAACAGGCCACATGTTTTTCCGCCAGCGGTGACATTCGATCCTGTCCGAGCTGCCTGCGCGCGCCTCTGCGGGTCGATCCGGAGCGTGGCGCGATGCGTCCGGTGGTGGCCGGAGCGCCGTTTCTCATGGCGCAAGTCACACCGGGATTTCTAGCCAATCTGTCCGCCGAGTCTGATACGCAAGAGCTGTTGCCGTTTGAGGGCCGTCGACTGATTACCTTTACCGACGCTCGACAGGGGACAGCACGCCACGCGGCGAACATACAGATTGCCTCAGAGCGATCCTTCGTCCGCAGCTTCATCTATCATTTTATGCAGGAAGATCCCGGTGTCGATCAGCAAGCTCTAAAGGAAATCGAGGCTAAGATCGCGGCGCTTCGCGCCACACCCGGAAGCGCGCTGCTTGCGGGCATAGCAGATGAGCTGGAGAGCAATCGCAACAAAATGCTGCGCGGCACCGCCAAGCCGTGGCCGGACCTTGTGCGGCGACTGGCTAACCACGTCACCGTCGAGCATTTCCTCAGGGATTTGTGGACAACTGCGAACCGCGACCGCCGGTTTCAAGAAACGCAGGTTCTCGCGGAGTTCCTGCTCTATCGAGAGGCGATGCGCCGCCCGGTACGCGCCAACTCGGCAGAAACACTCGGCCTTTTCCGTTTTGAGATTCCCGGCATTGACGACGTGCTTGCTCAGGCCCCGCAGTCGGCTCAAGCTATCGGCCTAAGTCATGACGATTGGCGCGATCTGCTGCGTCTGTTGGTCACCCATTTCCTGCGAACGAACGTGGCGCTGGATTTTGATCGCTGGTGGTTGAACTGGATCGATCGCCGACAGAGTCACATCGAGGTCAAGCCTTGGCAACCCGGTGCGAAGTCGAGCCAGTATGTGCGTCTGTGGCCAAATGCCTATGGCAATCGTCCGACCCGTGTGGTGCGGATGCTCTTCCAGTCAACGGGTATGCAGCTTGACAATCACGCCCACAAAGATGCGGTCGCTGCAGTTCTGGAAGACGCTTGGCGTGATCTGAAGCGGTTTATGGTGCCAACTGAAAATGGATATCGGTTTAGGCTAAATGCATTGTCCGTCGCCCGACTAGAGAGGGCGTTCTGGTGTCCTACCACGCGGCGCGTCCTCGATACCACACTTAGGGGGCTGAGTCCCTACGATGTGGGCGGCGTTCATCCAGTCGCAGAGCCGATTGAGCTTCCGCGCCTGCCGTTTCCCTGGGGACAAGATCGTGATGGCCGAACGGTCACGGAAGCGCAAGTTGATGGCTGGCTCGCAGACGATCAGGCTGTGAAGACACTGCGCGATGCGGGCAAATGGGGTGACCAACATGATCGCGCAGCCCGGCTCTCTCCCTGGATTCGCGCAGCGGAACACTCCGCCCAGCAGTCGAGCATGACACTCAGGCGATACGAGCGTGAGTTCAAGGCGGGTAGGATCAATGTGATCAGTTGCTCGACCACGATGGAAATGGGCGTTGATATCGGCAGCGTCGAAGCAGTCCTGAACACCAACGCGCCGCCACAGATCGCGAACTACCGTCAGCGCGTTGGACGGGCTGGCCGACAGCGACAGCCGATCGCCCTGGGCCTCACTTTATGTAAGGATCGTCCCCTTGACCAGATGATCATCGGGAATCCGCAGAGCTATCTCGAACGTCAAGTCACCACGCCCAAGGTCAGCCTCCAAAGCGCGAGCATCGCTATCAGGCACGCAGCTGCGCTCCTTCTCGCTAGCTTTCTTTCCAGTCGTGGCTCGGAGCTTCATAAGCTCAGCAATGGCAAGTTCTTTGGACTCGACAGTAGTATCGAAATCCGGAACGGTCACAGTCCCGCGAATGCCTTCGTTCTGTGGCTGGATGGCATCTTGTCCAACCTCGTATTACGCTCGTCACTAGGTACTCTGTTAGCTGGCACGTCGGTGTCGCCGAACTTGGATCTGATCGCGATCCTCCGTGAAAGGATGCTGCGTGTCTCCTCTGACCTAGAGGCCGAGTGGGAAGCGTTGTTTTCCTCTCCGGATGCGAATTCGGTAAGCGAAGGGGATCTTGCCGCGATCAACAAGGCGCGGGAATTACAGCGTAAGCGGCTTGAGAGAGGCTATCTGCTCGGGGAATTGGCGGCTAGAGGCTTCCTGCCGTCCTATGGATTCCCCACGGATGTGGTGCAGTTTGTGACCGAAACTGCCGGCGAACGGGAAGCAAAATCGGACAGCGAAGAAGCTTCCAGGGAGAGGAGCTTCGGCCGTGGTTATCCCTCGCGCTCACGCGAGATAGGCATATATGAGTACGCTCCCGGCCGCGGAATCGTAGTGGACGGAGTCGTAAGGGAGTCCGCCGGCCTCACGCTCAATTGGCAAAGACCAGTCGATGAGGCCGGAAAACGAGAGATCCAGAGCCTCCGAACGATGTGGTACTGCAAGTCCTGCGGTGCGCTGTTTTCCAGGCCCTCCGCATTGGAGGCGACACCGTGTGTTGAGTGTGGATCGGACAACTTAACCGCGCGCCACTTCATCAGCCCCGGAGGATTTTCGGTCGACGTTCGGTTCAAGATCCATGACGACCCGAGTGAGATTGGAGCGGGACAGATCGTCGAGCCCTGGGTTTCCGTTCGTGATGCCGTGTGGCGTGCACTCCCTGATCCGGCAGTAGGACGGGTACGCTCAAGTCCAGACGGAATCGTTTTTTGGTTCAATCCGGGCGAAAATAGGCATGGCTATGCGGTCTGCCTGCACTGTGGACGTGCCGAGCCCGAAGTCGAAAAGGGCGGTGCCGCCCGGTTGTCCGGCCACAGGCCACTACGCGGAGTACCGACAGTGTCCGATGGAGACGCTTGCACCGGTACCCCTGAGTTTGCTCCTTATGCGGTGGCACGCAACCTCGATCTGGGTCACGAGATCCGCACCGACCTATGCGAAATCCAACTCTACGATTGCTCCTCGCGCGAAGTGGCGTTGACCGTCGCGCTGGCGGTTCGCGAGGCGCTAGCGAAGATGCTCGGCATCGATGCCGACGAAATGGGCGTTGCCGCGCCACAGGCGCCCAATCCTCAAGGAGCTGACAACTGGAGCAGCGTTGTGTTCGACAGGGCGAGCGGCGGGGCCGGGTTTGCGGCCAGTATCATGCGAGATCCTGTCAATGTGCTGCATGAAGCGTGTGGCTTCCTTAATTGCATGTCGGTGGGTAGGTGCGGGGACCCGGGAGCCAAGCGCGTCTGCCCCCGCTGCGTTCTGGCTCCCGACATGCAGCATGCAGTCGACACCACGGATCGCGAGGCGGCTTTTAAACTGCTTGCCGATACACTGTCGCGGATCTCAATTCCAGACGCGCATCGCCTCTTCGGTGCATCCACTACCTACGAGCCATCCGCGCTTGCCGACGCATTGAGCGAGGCGCTCGCGGATCCAGCGACCAGCCTGACTGTGATGTTGCACGGGGATCCTAGCGAATGGGACTTCGATGCGTGGCCAATGGCGTCAGTCGTTGAGCGATGGGGCGCTCGTGAACGAAACGTGCGTGTCGAAATTGACGCGACGGCGCTAGAGCAGGCCGATGCTGTGACCCGCCGCCGTATTGCGCTTTGGATTGAACGTGCCCGTGCGTCACTTTGTACCTTGCCACCAGACGATAAGCACCTGCTAGCTCGAACCGTTAGGCATGGTCGGATTACTGGCTGGGGATCACTGGACCGCGACGCCTACCGTATAGACGGAGGATGGGCATGCACCTCAGATGCTCCCGTGGTACGCGGCACGCTTGAAAGCCCTTCCGTCGCATCACATCCTATTGATTCACGATCACTGTTTGTCCAGCGAAATCGCGAGACGGTCTTCGAGATCGATACCGAGCTTGACGGCGTTGTTGAAGGGTTCGGGCAGCGCCTGAAGTCGCTCCTGACGAGCCGTGACGAAACACTCTCTGAGATCCTCTCCGAACGCTGCATCGAAATGCGCTATTCGGACAGGTACCTATTCAATCCGCTTGTGATCCGCCTGGTGACGGAGCTGTTCTCTGGATTCTGCGATGCGAATACCTTGCTGGTCGTTGACACGCTCATACAGCGCCGAGATCATCGCCGTCCCCGGGTAGGCACGACGTTCAAGGACGACTGGGCGAACGTTTCCGATCGAAACGTAGTTTTCCAGCATCTGCTCACTCGGCTCTCCTCCACGTCTACATTGGTTCTCCATCAGCAGGTCCCTCACAGGCGTTGCCTCGATTTCCGAACAGCTAGGGGAGCGGGAACTATCTTTTTCGACCAGGGGGTTGGTTCCTGGGCAACGTCCAGCCAAGTGCCGTTCAATCAGAATCTGGCGATCGCTGACCAGATCAGGGCTATCGAGTTGCCGTTCTCTATCGAGAACAGTTCGCACGGAACATTCTTTGCATGCAGATTACGCAAGTGAATGGAATGTACCAGTGGCTCGCAATACACAGGACGATCTCCCCACCGTTGTAGTCGAATCGAAGGAAGCGTTGTGAAGGTTGCAGGCTTGTTCGCGGGTATAGGAGGATTTGAGCGGGGCCTTGCCGCATCCGGACATGAGACAGAGCTGCTATGCGAGCTATGGGAGCCTGCGCGTGCCGTTCTTGCCACGAGATTTCCGGACGTGGACTGCAAGCGCGATGTGCGCGGACTTAAGTCACTTCCTAGGGAGGTCGATCTCTTGGTTGCGGGTTTTCCTTGCCAAGATCTGAGCCAAGCAGGTCTAGCTGTCGGCATCCATGGCGCGCGATCTAGCCTAGTTGGCGAGGTGTTCCGGTTACTGGATAAACGGCGGGTCGCTTGGGTTGTCTTGGAAAACGTGCCGTTTATGCTCCAGCTAAACAAGGGGCGGGCGATGCAGGTTCTAGCCGAAGCCTTCGAAGGGAGGGGGTACCGGTGGGCATATCGGGTTGTGAGCAGTTTGTCATTCCTGCCGCAGCGTCGCGAACGTGTCCTAATCGTGGCGACCGCGACCGATGTCGATCCTGCCTCGATTATCCTTTCGGATGAAGTCCAGCCTCAAGCGACAGCCACGAACCTGGATATCCAAGCCCACGGATTTTATTGGACGGAAGGGCTGCGCGGATTGGGATGGGTACCCGACGGCATTCCGACGCTTAAGCGAGGGTCCTCAATCGGAATTGCTTCTCCGCCAGCGATTCTTCTGCCCACGGGTGAAGTCATCACTCCGGATATCCGTGACGCTGAAAGGCTTCAGGGTTTTCCCAGCAATTGGACGAGACCGGCCGAAGGGGTGGGCCGTGCTTCATTGCGGTGGTCACTGGTGGGTAATGCCGTGTCGGTCCCAGTCGCAAAATGGCTCGGTAAGCGCCTGGCCCGCCCCAAGAAATATAGTACAGCACGTGACAGCAGGCTCGATCCACACGGGCCTTGGCCTAAGGCCGCTCGCTATGATGGCGATTACAGACATGCCGTTTCCATAAACGCTTATCCAGAGTGGAAAATTCGGCCTGCATTAACAGAGTTCCTTAACCATGAAGGAAAACCACTCTCGGCCCGTGCCACGCGCGGTTTTATCACAAGGACGGAACTTGCTAAATTGCGATTTGCTGACGGTTTTCAAAATCGTCTTCGCAGCCACCTTGCTCGAATGGAGGCCTTGGAGAATTTCTATTGACGGCTTGAACCGTCCAGACGCGTTCTTTGGTTGCTGATGGGAATGATGCGGCGCGGTCAAGCGTCAAGCTTGTCAGAGGCGCATTGATATAGCTCACATCTACCAAAAGCCCAGGCGGCCGATGCTCAGCCTGTGCGTAGACGATGTGTTTTTATTCCCGAGTGGCTTCAAAAATTAGCTAGCTAGGCTTTCTTGAAGTTGTATGAGAATTCCACCTCGGCATTTTCGAAGCTGCCGACCTGCTTGACGAGGTAGCGTAGCGTTGCGATCTTCGATCTAGGAACCCCGACAACCGCGAGGCCGTATAGCGCGCGCCACCATTCCCTCAGGTTGGGGACCTATCCGAGCGCCAGCTTGGCTGACGCCAGAGGCAAACGTGAAGTCGCAAGAAAAAGGCTTGCTGCAGGAGTCGATCCTGCAGTGCATCGCAAAGGAAAGGCGTTTCTCTTTTCCCGCGAAGCGGTACTTCAGCCGCCACCACTTGCCACCTGCAGGGGAGATCTCCAGATACATGCCGCCGCCATCAAATAGGCGCTGTGGCTTCTCTGTCGGTTTGGCCTTACGGATCGCAGTATCGGTCAAGGGCATTTGTGCGGCTCTCTGAGCTTTGGGGGCAACACACTGTCCGTGCGGTCCCGTTGCCCCACATTTGCCCCCAAATGCCCCCGGACTTCAATGCTTCTCGTCGGACAGCATCGGACACAAAAAAGGCCGGAACCCTTGATCTGTAAGGAGTTCCGGCCTTGCTTGGACTTGCTTGGACTTCGAATTGGTGGAGGTGGGGGGAATCGAACCCCCGTCCGAAGGCACTCCATCCCCGGTACTACATGCTTAGCGCTCCGTTAGATCTCGTTCCCGAACAGCACGGTGCGCGAAGCGCATCCAGGAACCAGCCTGTTAGAGGTTAACCGGGCGCTGACAGGCAGCCGCTCCCGACGATTCCGTGATAATGACTCTACGCTGCGAGCACGGACACAAGCAGTTTCGAGGCTTACGCCTTAAGCGGCGAGAGCGTAGTTGTCGTCGTTGGCAACTAGAGTTTTGCAGCTGGATTAACGAGGAAAGCTACCCCCTCGGCATGCACCAGGCGATTTCGCGACCCCCGTCGAAGCCAGTGCACCCCCGGGGACAGCTGTTTCGCTGACAGGTTCAGTATAGGGCCTGACGGCGCGTTCTCAAGCGCTGCGTGTGTTCGCCGCGGCGACCGATTCAGTCGCGCCGATGCCGCGCATGTCGCGCAAGGGCGTTTGCCGGGCGCGGCCGCCGCGTGTCGCGCTTGCAGCCGATGGCATCAGCGCGCGCGGCGCGTACTCGCCCGAAGCGTCGCCGGCTGCGCCGGCACGACGCGCGTCCGAATCCGGGACCTCAGTTGCCGTCGAGCAGTTCGATCAGCGCGCGACGCTTCTTGCGCGACAGCTTGCGCATCAGGCCCATCAGCCGCAGTTCGTCGGGATCGCTGTATTTGGCCGCGTTTTCGCGCACCGACAGCGATTTGCCTTCGATCGTGCCGCGGCCGGTGGCGAGCCATTCGAAGCTCACGTGCTGCTGCACCGCGATCTGCAGCATGCGTTCGAGTTCCGGCAGCGCCAGGCCGACCAGCCATTTGCGAGCGGTCTCGCGGCTGACGTCGTAGTAGGCGGATAGGGCACCGGTGCGGGCTCGGCCTTTGGCGAATCCGGAGAAGTCGAGCGCCTGGTGCAGCCGATTGGCGAATTCTTGATGGGGAGCGTTGGTCATAGGTCTCGCCGGAGCATCCTGCAGGGCTGAAACGTGGGCGGCCGCTCGTCCCCGACCGTCTGGCGGGGCGAGGATAGCGCAACTCATTGTTGCGTACCCCCTTGCAAAAAGATCACTCTTTTTGCTGGTTGAAAAGAGCAATTTCGAATGGTATTTTTTTCGGGCATGGATGCCCGATGGAGAGGTTATGGATCGACCCAATCGATTGATAGGCAATACCCGGCCGGATGGTCGGACGAATCTGGGACCGGGTTCGCGTCCTGAAACATCGGCCGCAATCCGCGCCGCCGCCGAGACGGATTCGCCGAATGGCGGTGGTGGATCGGATCGCTCCGGCCGCTCCGGGACCTCGCCGCCGGGCGCCGGGTCCAACCCCGATCCGCTGCTGCCGCGCCGGCCCAATCCGGTCGAACGCTACATCGCCTGTTTCCCGACCGCGCGCGCGGCGGCCGAGGCGGCGGGCATCTCGACCGCGATGCTGAGGCGCATGCGCAGCCGCGGTTATGTGTCCACGCGCCAGCGCGCGCTGCTGATGGCCCAGGCTTGCCGCTTCAAGGTCAAGGCGGCCGAGTTGCTGGCATTGACCCGCGGAGGCTGGTGATGGCCGGCTTGGCCGCGGCGCTGGCGAAGCTGTGGCCGGACGCCGGCTCGCCGTGGCCGTACCTGCTGCTGGCCGCTTCGATGCTGGCGTTGGCGGTGCTGATGGCGTGGGTCTTGTACGGCCTGCGGCCGCGCCCGACCCGCGAAGCGATGGCGCGGCGCGCCGATCGCAACGGCATGGCCTTGCTGGCGCTGGCCGACGAGATGGACTGCTATCTGTACGAACTGGCCCGGCGCGGCTATCCGGTCCGGCAGCAACGGCATTGGCCGGGGCTGTGCCGGCGTCTGGCGATGGATCATCTGGAGTGCATCAACCGGCTGATGCTGGATGAGCTCGCGCGCGAATCCGCGCCGCGCGATCCGCCCGCGTCGCCGTAGCCACGAAGGCGGCGGCGCTCTCGACGTAACCCGCACGACCCGCCTTGTATGCTGCGCGCATGACGACGACCGATCCGGCCGCACGCGCCGCGCCGCCGCACGACCCGGCAGCCTATTCCGACTTATCCGGCCTGACTCCGCGTCGCGGCTATCTGCTCGCCTTCATCGTATTCATCGTCGCCCTGGTGCTGGTGCTGACCGCATGGCGGATCGCGCGCGATCGCGAGCAGCGGTCGGCCCAGGCCGAATTCGTCGCTCAGACCGTGCAGGTCACCGAGCTGATCCAGCAGCGTCTTGTCAACTACGAACTGGTCGCGCGCGGCGGCGTGTCGCTGTTCGCCTCGGTGCAGCGGCCGACCGCGGCGCAGTGGAAAGCCTATGTCGAGGGCATGAACCTGCAGCGCCGGTTTCCGGCGACCCTCGGCCTGGGGTTCACCGGCTACGTGCCGCAGCGCCTGCTGGTGCAGTTGCAGAACGAATGGCGCGATGCCGGCTACGGTCTGCTGACGGTGCGGCCGTCCGGTCAACGCGAGATCTACGGGCCCATCCTGTACCTGGAGCCGAAGACGCCGGCCAACGTCGAGGCGGTCGGCTACGACATGTTCTCCGAGGCCACCCGCCACGCGGCGATGGAAGCGGCGCTGGAGTCGGGCCAGGCGCGCCTGTCGGGCAAGATCCAGTTGCTGCAGGACACGCACGAGGGCGTGACCAGCACCGGCATGATCCTGGTGCTGCCGGTGTATCTGGGCGGCGGCCGGCCGCTCAATCCGAGCCTGCGCCGCGCCGAGATGCAGGGCTGGGTGTACGTGCCGTTCCGGATGGAGAAATTCGTCGAGATGTCGCTCGGCAAGAGCCATCGCGACATGCGCTTTCGCATCTACGACGACAGCGCCGGGGGCGACACCTTGCTGTTCCGCACGCCCGGGCCGCAGCCGACCCAGCCGGCGGCGTTCGTGCACAAGGCGACGTTCGACGTGTACGGGCGCACCTGGCGGATCGAATACGAATCGCCGCCGATCGAGGAGGCCGCGCCGCGCATGCAGGGCCTGCGCAATCTGTTCGCGCTGGGCATTTTCACCTCCTTGCTGTTGTACGGCATCGCCCTGGTACTGGCGCATACCGAATCGCGCGCGCGCCAGATCGCCTCGCGCATGACCGAGGATTTCCGCCGCAGCGAAACCCGTTTCCGCAGCGCCATGCAGTATTCGGCGATCGGCAAGGCGCTGCTCGACAGCGAGGGCCGCATCGTCGACGCCAATCCGGCGTTGGCGGCGATCGTCGGCATGGAGTTGCCGCGCCTGCTCGATCAGCGTTTCGACACTTTGCTGGAGGACGAGGACGGCGAGTCGCCCGCGCACGGTCGCGCCAGCAGCGACGAGGACGGCGTGCTGCGCGCGACCCGCCGACTGCGTCGCCAGCACGGCGTCGCGCGGCAGGTGCAGCTGACCTATTCGCCGGTGCCGGGCAAGGTCGGTCAGGACATCACCGGCCTGGTCCAGGTCGAGGACGTGACCGAGCGGTTGCGCGCGGAAGCGCGCGTGCACGCGCTCAACCGCACCCTGGAGGCGCGCGTCGCGCTGCGCACGCGCGAGCTCAGCCAAGCCAATCAGGAGTTGGAGGCGTTCGCCTACAGCGTCTCCCACGACCTGCGCGCGCCGCTGCGCGCGATCGACGGTTTCAGCCGCATCCTCGGCGAGAAGTACGCCGACCGTCTCGACGAATCCGGCAGCGGCTATCTGGCGCGGGTGCGCAAGGCCGCCGCGCGCATGGGCGACTTGATCGACGCGTTGTTGAAGATGTCGCGGGTGACCCGCAGCGAACTCAAGCACGAGAGCGTCGACCTGAGCCGCGTCGCCAACGAGTTGATCGAGGAACTGCGCATGGGCGATGCGCAGCGCGAGGTCGAGGTGCGGATCGAACCCGGCCTGCAGGTGGTCGGCGACGCGCCGTTGCTGAGGAATCTATTGGGCAATCTGCTCGGCAACGCGTGGAAGTTCACCCGCGACCGCAACCCGGGGCTGATCGAGTTCGGCACGGCCGAGGCGCCCGGCGGCGGCCGCGAATTCTTCGTGCGCGACAACGGCACCGGTTTTCCGCAGGCGTATGTCGACAAACTGTTCCGGCCGTTCCAGCGCCTGCACAGCGTCGAGGATTACGCCGGCCACGGCATCGGCCTGGCCTCGGTCAAGCGCATCGTCGAACGCCATGGCGGGACGATCCGCGCCGAGGGTCGCGAAGGCGAGGGCGCGACGTTTTATTTCACGCTGCCGCGTGAGGGGGGGCATGCGTGAGGTGGGCGCGGTTGAGGTCGGTGGCCATGCTTGTGTGAGTGGCGCGGGGCGGTAGTCGATGGATTGCCCGTGGCTTGCTCAGCCTTGCTCGTCATCCCCGCGAAGGCAGGGAGCCAGAGGCTTCAGCGCGATCCTTCAAGGCCGTCATTCCCGCGAAGGCGGGCTCTGCTTTACTTCGGCGCAGCCGAACATCCAGAGGCTTCAGCGCAATCCCACCAGAACGTCATTCCCGCGAAAGCGGGCTCTGCTTTACTTCTGCGTAGCCGAACATCCAGAGGCTTCAGCGCCATCTCACCAGAACGTCATTCCCGCGAAGGCGGGAATCCAGAGGCTTCAGCGCCATCTTTCCAGAACGTCATTCCCGCGAAAGCGGGCTCCGCTTTACTTCGGCGAAGCCGAACATCCAGAGGCTTCAGCGCCATCTCACCAGAACGTCATTCCCGCGAAAGCGGGAATCCAGTGACTTCAGGCGTTCTCGCACGAAAGGCACTGGATTCCCGCCTTCGCGGGAATGACGGTAGGAGAGGGCGATGAGTTCGGATGGCGTTACTTCGGATGCCTTGCAGAAAGTGACTCTCGCATCAAAGGCACCGGATATTTTCGGCTGAGTCGAAGTAAAGCAGAGCCCGAGTTCGCGGGAATGACGGTAGGGAAAATTCGTCGTGACCGGTAGCCGTGTTGCTTCGGATAGCCTGCGCTAGCCTTTCCCGATTCCCGATTCCCGATTCCCGATTCCCGATTCCCGATTCCCGAACCAAATCAAGCGTTGCGATTATGCCGCCGCATCACCTGCTGCTTCTGCCGCGCCCAGTCGCGATCCTTGCTGGCTTCGCGCTTGTCGTGGTCCTGCTTGCCCTTCGCCAGCGCGATCTCGACCTTGACCTTGTTGCCTTTCCAGTAGAGCGCGGTCGGCACCAGGGTGTAGCCGTCGCGCTGCACGCGGCCGATCAGGTTGTCGATCTCGCGCTTGTGCAGCAGCAGCTTGCGGCTGCGGCGTTCCTCGGCGACGACGTGGGTCGAGGCCGAGATCAGCGGGGTCATCTGCGAGCCGATCAGGAAGATTTCGCCACGCAGCACGACCGCGTAGCTTTCGGTGATGTTCGCGCGTCCGGCGCGGATGGACTTGAGTTCCCAGCCCTGCAGGGCCAGGCCGGCCTCGAAGCGTTCTTCGAGGTGGTACTCGTGGCGGGCGCGCTTGTGCAGCGCGATGGTGCCGCCGGCGGCGCCCTTTCCTTTATCCTTGCCGGCCTTGTTGTTCGTATTTTTAGCCATGAGCCGATTGTCCACGATCCGAAGGCGGTTTGCGTAGCCACCCGGGACTATTACTCGAATGCGATGCCCGATCCGAAGCGGAAACGCGAAAAACCCCAGGCTCGGACCTGCCGGAACTTCCGCGCGACACGCCGCGACCCTTGGCTTGAATTCCCCACCGCGGCCCCAATTGCGATAGCCACATGCCTACGATCCGCCGTTCCGCCCTGGTCGAACACTCCGCCGCGCGCATGTTCGCGCTGGTCAACGACGTCGCCGCGTATCCGCGCCGCTTCGACTGGTGCGAGCAGGCGCAGGTGCTGGAGGCCGACGAGGCCCACATGGTCGCGCGCCTGGACCTGGGCCTGGGCGCGCTGCGGACCTGGTTCACCACCCACAACACCTTGTCGCCGCCGCACCACATCGAGCTGAAACTGGTCGACGGGCCGTTCCGCAAGCTCGGCGGGCGCTGGGAATTTCATGCGCTCGACGAGTCGGCCTGCAAGGTCACCCTGACCCTGGAATTCGAACCGGCGATCAAGCTGCTCGGGCCGGCGATGGCGGTGGGGTTCCAGAGCCTGGCCGACCGCATGGTCGACGACTTCGTCCGCGTTGCCGACCGCGGCGCGGAACCGGCGGTGCCGACCGCGACCCCGGCCGACGGTGCGGCCTCGGCGTGAAGGTCGAGGTCGTCCGCGCCTGGCCGCAACGGTTCGAAGCGCTGACGCTGGAACTGGCCGAGGGCGCGGTGCTGAGCGACGCGGTCGCCGCGGCCGGCTGGCAGGACGATGCGCAGATCAGCGGTTACGCGGTGTTCGGCGTCAAAGCCGTCGCCGACACCCCGTTGCGCGACGGCGACCGGGTCGAGTTGCTGCGGCCGTTGCAGGTCGATCCCAAGGACGCGCGCAGGCGCCGCGCGGCGGATCGGCCGCTGAAGAAATAGGCGGGGCGACGAATCACCATGGCGACGCGGCCGAGCGGACACGCCGTTTGCCGCGCGTGCGTTCGGGCGCGATCGCTGAATCGATGAGTGAACCGGATCAGGGCGCGGCAGGCCGCCGCGCCGCGAGGATCAGCGCCGGCGGCGCTTGTCCTTTTCCTTGTCGCGGGCCAGATTGCGGCCGAACTGCTTGACCGAGGCCTTGGCGATCTGTTCGTCCTGCTCGGGGAAGTAATCGCCTTCCCACTTGGTCAGGGCGTCGTTTTCGAACCACAGGGTCAGGTTCTTGCGCTGGGTGGTGCCGAGGCGGTCGACGCGCTGGGTCGAGGTGTAGTCCCAGCGGTTCTGATGGAACGGGTCTTCGATCGACGGCGTGCCGATCAGCACCTGCACCTGCTGCTTGCTCATGCCGGTCTGGAGCTGGTCGACGGCGGTCTTCTCGAGCAGATTGCCCTGGTAGATCGGCTGCTTGTAGATGATGCCGCAGCCGGCGGTGAGCAGGGAGATCGAGAGAACGAGCAGGAGCTTACGCATCGTATGAGGGTCTGCGGCAGTCGAAGGCAACGGGGCCGATGATACACTGAAGCCAGACCCCACCAAGGGCGGATCGCCGCGTCGGCCACCCCCGCGCGTTCATCCGCCATTCCGGCCCGCCCGCTCCGTCCGCCCAGTGCGCAGCCCTCGCGGCGACGGCCAGCCGGTCAACACCGCCGGTCCGGCCCGCGCCGGGCCGCACAGCTCAAGGGAAGTACCCATGGAATCGCAGGACCTGCGCAACGTCGGACTCAAGGTCACCCATCCGCGCATGCGGATTCTGGAACTGCTCGAGCAGGCCAAGCCGCGGCACATGACCGCCGAGGACATCTACCGGATGCTGCTGGAAAAAGGCGAGGACATCGGCCTGGCCACGGTGTACCGCGTGCTGACCCAGTTCGAGTCGGCCGGCCTGGTGCTCAAGCACAACTTCGAGGCCGGCCAGTCGGTGTACGAGCTCGACCGCGGCCATCACCACGATCATATGGTGGATATCGAAAGCGGCAAGATCATCGAGTTCGAAAGCGCGGAGATCGAGGAATTGCAGAGCAAGATCGCGGCCAAGCATGGTTACGAGATCGAGGAGCATTCGTTGGTGTTGTATGTGCGGAAGAAGCGGTGAGAGCCGGGATTTGAGATTCGGGATTCGGGCTTGTTAGAGGCCTGAGCGAATCGCGACTGCTGGTGGTTTGAGTCGGAATGCACGAAGGCCCGCCAATGGCGGGCCTTTGCTTTTGTGGCGCGCGAGGGTGGGGTGCTGCGATGGCCTGGGGTATGAGAAGAGAGTCGGTATCTGATTCGCCGACGTCGATTCGACTCCAGTGCGATCCACACGCTCCGTCATCCCCGCGAAGGCGGGGATCCAGAGGCTTCAGCGCAATCCCATCACGGTGTCATTCCCGTGAACGCGGGAATCCAGTGACTTCAAACGTTCTCGCACGAAAGGCCCTGGATTCCCGCCTTCGCGGGAATGACGGTAGGGAGTAGCGAGGCGATTTGGATACGGTGTCGCTTCGGGTGCTCTGTGGAAGTAGGCACCTGCGGCTTACGCGGCAATAGAGTCAGAATACTAGGCTCTGACCGATTCCCGATTCCCGATTCCCGATTCTTTCCCCCAATCCCGAATCCCGAATCCCCAATCCCGGCCCTCAACCAACATCCGCCAACAACCGCTTGGCCGCCGCGCGCACTTCCTTGGTCAGTTCGACGCCGCCCAGCATGCGCGCCAATTCCTCTTCGCGCTGCTTGGCCGCGAGCACCTGCACGGCGCTCTGGGTGACGCCTTCGCTGGCGGCCTTGCTGACCCGGTAGTGGGCGTGGCCCTGGGCCGCGACCTGGGCCAGGTGGGTCACGCACAGCACCTGGCGGCTGGCGCCGAGCGCGCGCAGTTTCTGGCCGACGATCTCGGCCACCGCGCCGCCGATACCGGAATCGACTTCGTCGAACACCATGGTCGGTACCGCGTCCATGCCGAACGCGGCCACTTCGATCGCCAGCGAGATGCGCGACAGCTCGCCGCCCGAGGCGACCTTGCGCAGCGCGCGCGCGGGCTGGCCGGGGTTGGCGGCGACCAGGAATTCGATGCGTTCGCCGCCGTTCGGATCGGGACGGTCTTCCTCGAGCGGTTCGATCGCGACGTCGAAACGGCCGCCGCCCATGCCGAGTTCGCCGATCAGTTCGGTGGTCTTGGACGACAGCGACTTGGCCGCGTCGCGTCGCGCCTTGCCGAGCACGTCGGCGGCCTTGCGCCAGCCTTTGCGCGCGGCCTCGATTTCAAGGTCGAGCGATTCCAGGCGCACGCCGGCGCCGCGCAGCATCTCCAGTTCGGCGGCGATGCCGTCGCGGGTCGCGGCCAGTTGTTCGGGCGCGATGCGGTGCTTGCGCGCCAGTTCGTGCAGGCGGCCGATCCGGCTTTCGATCTGTTCGAACGCGGACGGGTCCAGGTCGAGATCGTCGCGGACCCGGTCGAGCAGGGTCAGCGCTTCGTCGATCTGGATCGCGGCGTTGTCGAGCATGGTGTCGACTTCGCCCAGGCGCGGTTCGTGCTCGGTCACCCGCTGCAGTTCGCCGCGCACCTGCTGCAGGGTGCGGGTCAGCGAGGGGCCTTCGTCGCCGCCGATGCGCGCGAACGCGGCTTCGCAGGCGGCGATCAGGCCGGCGGCGTGGGCGTGGCGGCGATGGTCGGCGGTGAGCTTGGCCAGCGCCTCGGGGTCGAGCGCTTCGCGTTCGAGTTCGCGGTGTTGATGTTCCAACCAGCCGATCCGGTCGGAGACGTCGCCCTGCGCCATCAGCGTGTCGCGCTCGCGCAGCAGCGCGCTCCAGGCGCGCGCGGCGGTCTCGACCGCGCCGCGCGCGGCGTCGGTGCGGCCGTAGGCGTCGAGCAGGGTGAGCTGGCTGGCCTTGGCCATCAGCGCCTGGTGTTCGTGCTGGCCGTGGATTTCGACCAGGCGCCCGGCCAGTTCGCCGAGCTGGCCCAGGGTGACCGGGCGACCGTTGACCCAGGCGCGCGAGCCGCCGTCGGCGCGGATCACCCGACGGATCTGGCAGACCGGCGCGTCGCCGTCGCCGGTTTCGTCGAGTTCGTTGTCGCGCAGCCAGTCGGCGGCTTGCGGGGCGTCGTCGAGGGTGAAGTCGGCGACCAGTTCGGCGCGGTCGGCGCCGTGACGGACCACGCCGCTGTCGGCGCGCAGGCCCGACAACAGACCGAGGGCGTCGACCAGCAGCGACTTGCCGGCGCCGGTTTCGCCGGAGATCACGGTGAGGCCGGGTCCGAAACTGAGTTCGGCGGCGCTGACGACGGCGAATTGCTTGAGCGAGAGGTGGGCGAGCATGCGGCGGCGATTGTGCCTTGAGCGAGCGGGGCTGGGAATGGGAGCGGCGGCGGGGGCGAGCGTAGGGGCGGGGTGGATCATGGGGTGAGATTGGGGCGAGGGGCTGGCTGGCTTGGGTTTACTGGTGAGGCCTCGCTTGTTGTGCCGGTCGGAGCTTCGTCGGTTTTTGGTCAGAGCCGTGTTGCTTTTGCTCGTCATTCCCGCGAAGGCGGGCTCTGCTTTACTTCGGCGAAGCCGAACATCCAGAGACTTCAGAGTCACGCTTCGGTGAAGCCCTGGATTCCCGCCTTCGCGGGAATGACGAGCAAAAGCTGAAAGCGGGCCCCGACAGAGTGGCAACCGATCGCGTCATGCTCTTTACGATTCCCGATTCCCGATTCCCGATTCCCGATTCCCGATTCCAAGGCTTCCCCCAATCCCGAATCCCGAATCCCCAATCCCGGCCCCAAACCCTTGCACCTTCCCCCACCGGCGCTTATATCCACACCCATGAACCGCCGCCCCGATCCCAGCCTCGACCCGCGCGCGCGCCAATTGCTGCGCACGCTGATCGGCCGCTACATCCACAGCGGCGAGCCGGTCGGGTCGCAGACCCTGGCCAAGCACGCCGGGCTGGACGTCAGCGCGGCGACCATCCGCAACATCCTCGGCGACCTGGAAGACGCCGGCCTGCTCAGCGCCCCGCATGCCTCGGCCGGGCGCATCCCGACCTCGCAGGGCTATCGCCTGTTCGTCGACTCGCTGCTGCAGGTGAGGCCGCTGCCGGAGGGCGATCTCGCGCGCCTGCGCAGCGAGCTGCCGTCGGGCACCGGCACCCAGGCCCTGCTCGGCAGCGCTTCCGAATTGCTGTCGGCGATGACCCATTTCGTCGGCGTGGTCAGCGTGCCCAAGCGCGAGCAGTTCGCGTTCCGGCGCATCGATTTCGTGCCGCTGGACGCGCAGCGGGTGCTGGCGATCCTGGTGTTCGCCGATCAGGACGTGCAGAACCGCATCATCCAGACCCGCCGCCCGTACGAGGCCGGCGAGCTGGAGCGGGTCGGCAACTACCTCAACGCGCATTTCGCCGGCCGGCCGGTCTCGGAGATCCGCGACGTGCTGCTGCTGGAACTGCGCAACGCCCAGTCCGAAATGCAGACGCTGCTGGCGCAGTCGGTCGAACTGGCCGAGCAGGTGCTGATCCCGGACAACGACGACATGGTCCTGGCCGGGCAGACCCGGCTGATGGGCGTGCAGGAACTGGCCGATCTGGACCGGCTGCGCGAACTGTTCGAAGCCTTCGCGCGCAAGCGCGAGATCCTGCAACTGCTCGAACGCACCGTGCGCGCGCCCGGCGTGCGCATCTTCATCGGCGAGGAAACCGGACTGGCGCCGCTGGAGGGCGTGTCGCTGGTGACCGCGCCGTACACCTCCGGCGGCCGCGTGCTCGGCGTGCTCGGGGTGATCGGGCCGACCCGGATGGCCTACGACCGGGTGATCCCGGTGGTGCAGGCGGCGGCCGATGCGCTGGGCCATGCGTTCGGGGCGCCCGAGGCCGAATAGGGGCCGGTCGCTGCGTCTGTAGGTCAGCCCCCTGTAGGAGCGGCGCGAGCCGCGACCGCGAATCCCGGCTTCCGGCGCAGGACTGATTGCGCGGGGTAAGCGTCACGGCAAGTCCAGGCTGGCGCCGGGGTTTGTCGTGACGCGGTCGCGGCTTGCGCCGCTCCTACAGGGGGCGGTCCGACGAACAACGCGGCGAATGGGAATCGCCTTCGGCGCCGCCGGGATTGTCCCGAAACCATCCCCGCTCGCCGCAACTGAGCGCCGATCCCGCACGATCGCCGCAGATCCCGGCACTTGAATGGTCCGGCCGCGGCCCCATAGCTGGCCTGTCGCGGAAAAACCGCCAGGACCCAGCATGAGCCAAAACGACCCCAATCCCGAACTGAACCTCGACGACCAAGCCGCCGCGGCGAACGCCGAGCCGACCGAGGTCGAGAGCCTGCGCGCCGAGTTGACCCGGTTGCGCGAAGACTCGCTGCGCGAACGCGCCGAACTCGACAACCAGCGCAAGCGCGTGGCCCGCGATATCGACATGGCCCGCAAGTTCGCCAACGAGCGCCTGCTCGGCGACCTGCTGCCGGTGATCGACAGCCTGGAAGCCGGGCTGGGCGTGGCCGGCGGCGAACCCAACGCGCTGCGCGAAGGCATGGAACTGACCCTGCGCCAGCTGCTCAAGGTCGCCGGCGACAACGGCCTGGTCGCGGTCGACCCGGTCGGCCAGCCGTTCAACCCCGAGCACCATCAGGCGATGAGCCTGGTGCCCGCGCCGGGCGTCGCGCCGAACCACGTGGTCCAGGTCTACCAGAAGGGCTGGCTGCTCAACGAGCGCCTGCTGCGTCCGGCCCTGGTCGTGGTCAGCCAGGACTGAGCGGAATCATCGAATCGCACGCGGCGGCGGCTCGCATCGGCCCGCTCCGCGAAGTTCACCCGAAGTTAAAGGGCAGGGCACGGGCGCTTGAACTGCCCGGCACCGAGCCCCAGATATCGCACATCGGCGGCCTGCAGCAATCGCGCCGCCCCCAACATTGAAGCATTGAGAGAGGGAGCAACATCCATGGGCAAGATCATCGGCATCGACCTGGGCACCACCAATTCCTGCGTTTCGATCATGGAAGGCGGCAAGGCCAAGGTCATCGAAAACTCCGAAGGCGACCGCACCACGCCGTCGATCGTCGCGTTCACCAAGGACGGCGAAGTCCTGGTCGGCGCGTCGGCCAAGCGTCAGGCGGTCACCAACCCGAAGAACACCTTCTACGCGGTCAAGCGCCTGATCGGCCGCAAGATGACCGACGCCGAAGTGCAGAAGGACCTCGGTCTGGTGCCGTACGCGATCGTCCCGCACGACAACGGCGACGCCTGGGTCGCGACCCAGGACGGCAAGAAGATGGCGCCGCAGCAGATCTCGGCCGAAGTGCTGGGCAAGATGAAGAAGACCGCCGAAGCCTACCTGGGCGAGCCGGTCACCGAAGCGGTCATCACCGTGCCGGCCTACTTCAACGACAGCCAGCGTCAGGCGACCAAGGACGCGGGCAAGATCGCCGGCCTTGAGGTCAAGCGCATCATCAACGAGCCGACCGCGGCCGCGCTGGCCTACGGCATGGACAAGAAGGGCGGCGACCGCAAGGTCGCGGTCTACGACCTCGGCGGCGGCACCTTCGACGTGTCGATCATCGAGATCGCCTCGGTCGACGGCGAAATGCAGGTCGAAGTGCTGTCGACCAACGGCGATACGTTCCTGGGCGGCGAAGACTTCGACAAGCGCGTCATCGACTACTTGGTCGAAGAGTTCCAGAAGGACCAGGGCATCGACCTGCGCAAGGACCCGCTGGCCCTGCAGCGCCTGAAGGACGCGGCCGAGCGCGCCAAGATCGAGCTGTCGTCCTCGCAGCAGACCGAAGTCAATCTGCCGTACGTCACCGCCGACGCGTCGGGCCCGAAGCACCTCAACATCAAGCTGACCCGCGCCAAGCTGGAGTCGCTGGTCGAGGATCTGGTCAAGAAGACGATCGAGCCGTGCCGCATCGCGCTCAACGACGCGGGCCTTCGCGCCAGCGACGTGGCCGAGGTGATCCTGGTCGGCGGTCAGACCCGCATGCCCAAGGTCAGCCAGGCCGTGGCCGAGTTCTTCGGCAAGGAACCGCGCAAGGACGTCAACCCGGATGAGGCGGTCGCCGTTGGTGCCGCGATCCAGGGCGGCGTGCTGGCCGGCGACGTCAAGGACGTGCTGCTGCTCGACGTGACCCCGCTGAGCCTGGGCATCGAAACCCTGGGCGGCGTGTTCACCAAGATCATCGAGAAGAACACCACGGTTCCGACCAAGGCCTCGCAGACCTTCTCGACCGCCGAGGACAACCAGTCCGCGGTGACCGTGCATGTGCTGCAGGGCGAGCGCGACCAGGCCCGCTTCAACAAGTCGCTGGCCCGCTTCGACCTGTCCGGCATCGAGCCCTCGCCGCGCGGCATGCCGCAGGTCGAGGTGTCGTTCGACATCGACGCCAACGGCATCATCCACGTCAGCGCCAAGGACAAGAAGACCAACAAGGAACAGAAGGTCGAGATCAAGGGCGGCTCGGGCCTGTCCGAGGAAGAGATCGCCAAGATGGTCGCCGACGCGGAAGCCAACCGCGAGGAAGACCAGAAGTTCCAGGAACTGGTGCAGGCGCGCAACCACGCCGACGGCCTGATCCACATGACCCGCAGCACGATCAAGGAGCACGGCGAGAAGTTGCCGGGCGACCAGATCGGCCGCGCCGAAGCCGCGATCTCGGAGCTGGAAACGGCGATGAAGGGCGACGACAAGGGCCAGATCGAAGCCAAGTCGAAGGCGCTGGAAGAAGCCGCGCAGTCGCTGTTCGCGGCGGCCAACGCCGGTCAGCCGGGCGAAGGCGCCCCGGCCGGCGACAGCGGCGCCTCGGCCAAGGCCGACGACGTGGTCGATGCGGAGTTCACTGAAGTGAAGGACGACAAGAAGTAAGCCGGGAATCGGGAATGGGGAATCGGGAATGGGCGCGCGACCTGTGCGTGCGGCCCGTGGACACCGGTTCCCCGTTCTTGCATCCGTCGCGGGCGGCAGGCGTTTCTCACGCGCCGCCCGCTTTTGATTTAACGATTCCCGACTCTCGATTCCCGATTCCCGAACCCAGCCCATGAGCAAACGCGACTACTACGAAGTGCTGGGCGTTGCGCGCAACGCCAGCGACGACGACCTCAAGAAGGCCTATCGCCGCTGTGCGATGAAACACCACCCGGACCGCAATCCGGGCGACGCGGCCGCCGAGGCCGCGTTCAAGGAGTGCAAGGAGGCCTACGAAATCCTGGCCGACGCCAACAAGCGCCGCGCCTACGATCAGCACGGCCATGCCGCGTTCGAGCACGGCAACGGCGGCGGCGCCGGCGGTCCGGGTTTCTCGGACATGGGCGATATCTTCGGCGACATCTTCGGCAATATCTTCGGAGGTGGCGGCGGTGGCGCGCGCGGTCCGCGCCGCGGCGCCGACATCGGCTACGTGATGGAGTTGTCGCTGGAGGAAGCGGTCGGCGGGGTCGAGAAGCAGATCGAAATCCCGACCCTCGACGCCTGCGACACCTGCAACGGCAGTGGTTCGGCCGACGGCAAGGTCGAGACCTGCGGCACCTGCAAGGGCCACGGCCAGGTGCGGATCCAGCGCGGCATCTTCTCGATGCAGCAAAGCTGCCCGCACTGCAACGGCAGCGGCAAGACCATCGCCAATCCCTGCGCCGACTGTCATGGCCAGGGCCGGGTCGAACGCACCAAGACCTTGCAGGTCAAGATTCCGGCCGGGGTCGACAACGGCGACCGTATCCGCCTGACCGGCGAAGGCGAGGCCGGCCCGACCGGTTCGCCGCCGGGCGATCTGTACGTGGAAGTGCGCGTGCGCGAGCACGAGATCTTCCAGCGCGACGGCGACGACCTGCATTGCGACGTGCCGATCCGCATCTCGCAGGCCGCGCTCGGCGACACCATCCGGGTGCCGACCCTCGGCGGCGAAGTCGAGTTGCGCATTCCCTTCGAAACCCAGAGCGGCAAGCTGTTCCGCCTGCGCGACAAGGGCGTCAAGTCGGTGCGCAGCCGCAAGACCGGCGACCTGTACTGCCGCGTCGTGGTCGAGACGCCGGTCAACCTCACAACGGAACAACGCGAGCTTCTGGAGAAATTCGAAGCGACGTTCGTGGGTGAGGGGGCGCGAAAGCACTCGCCACGGTCCTCCACCTTTCTGGACGGGGTCAAGGGATTCTGGGATCGGATGACGTCCTGATCGTGGCGTCACGCAGCGCGTCGCGCCATGTGCGCGGCGCGTGTCCGGACAAGGGGGCTTCGGCCCCCTTTTTCGTGGGCGGCGCATGGGTTTTTTCGCGCTCGCCGACACCGCGCGTCGACCTGCCGGTTCGCCGTCGCGCACCCGCGATCGGCACGTCGCTTCGCACCCGTTTTCCGTCGCCGTGATCGCCAACTCCGGCACGCCGGGGATGTGGTAGAACGTTTCCGCGCCGACGTCGGCGCGACGGCGCCGATCCGCGATCGCGCGGCCGTCCACCACCAAGGACTGTCCAACAGGAACAGGGGAAGAAAGGATGCGCATCGCGATGCAGCGGCTGTCGGCCGCGGTTTGTCTTGTACTGGTCGGCGGCGCGGCGTTCGCGCAGACCGCGCCGGCCAATCGCGCCGGCACCGCGCCGGCGGCCAGCGCCACGCCCGCCGTCAAATCCGCCGCCGCGGCGGCCTCGGACGATCCGATCCGCACGGAGCGTTCCTACCTCAGCTACACCGTGCAGGCCGACGGCAGCTACGTCGAGCAGCACGAAACCGCGTACAAGGTGCTCGACGAACGCGCGATCGAATACGCCAAGCACGAGTCGATCGGCTACAGCGCCAGCATCCAGACCCTCGACGTGGTCGAGGCCTACACCCGCAAGGCCGACGGCCGCCGCATCGACGTGCCCAAGTCGAACTTCCAGGTCGAGACCAACGACGGCCGCGAAGGCGGCGGCCCGGCGTTCTCGGACATCGCCACCACCCGCCTGGTGTTTCCCGATGTCGCGGTTGGCGACACCGTGGTGCTGAACTACCGGCTGGTCGGCAAGAAGGCGATGTTCGACGGGCATTTTTCCGACATCACCAGTTTCACCGGCAACTCCTACATGGGCGATCTGCGGATCAAGATCGATCTGCCGGCCGGGTTGTGGACCCAGCAGCAGACCTTCGGCAAGCTCAAGCAGGTGCGCGACGAAACCGTCGGCGGCCGCCATATCGTCGAGTGGACCTACCAGAACCTGAGCCCGGTCAAGCGCGAATCCGACCCGGCCTCGATCTTCGATATCGAACGCTACAACGGCTATGCCCTGTCGACCTTCCGCAGTTACGGCGACATCGCCAAGGCCTACGGCGAACGCGCGCTGCCCAAGGCGGTGCCGACCGCGCGGGTGCGCAAGCTCGCCGATGAGATCGCCGCCGGCAAGACCGATCAGCGCGCGGTCGCGCAGGCGCTGTACGAATGGGTATCGACCAACATCAACTACGCCGGCAACTGCATCGGCCTGGGCGCGGTGGTGCCGCGCGATCAGGAATTCGTGCTCGACAACCGCATCGGCGACTGCAAGGACCACGCGACCTTGCTGCAGGCGCTGTTCGCGGCCAAGGGCATCGAGGCGACCCAGGCGCTGATCAACGCCGGCAACGTCTACACCCTGCCCAAGGTGCCGGTGGCCTCGAGCGTCAACCACGTTCTTAACTACCTGCCGGGCCTGGACCTGTACGTCGACGCGACCGCCAAGGGCATTCCGTTCGGCGAACTGCCGGCGCAGATCGCCGGCAAGCCGGTGCTGCGCATCGACCGTCCCGAGTCGAAGGCGTCCACGCCGGGCTTCGTCAAGCTGCACAACCGCCAGCGCATGGACACCCGCCTGACCGTGCTCGAGGACGGGTCGATGAAGGGCACGGTCGAGGTCGAACTCAGCGGCATGCCGGCGATCTCGATGCGCGCGAGCCTGCGCGAGCTCAGCGCCGACGACGCCAAGGACATGGTCAAGAACGTGTTCAAGCGCGGCGGCCTGGAGGCCGAAGGCAGCTTCACCCAGGACGATCCCAAGCCGCTGCGCGGCGAACATCGGTACCGCGCGCAGTTCGAGGTCAAGCAGGCCTTGCCGGTGCCGGGCGCGTTCGCGCTCGGGCCGAGTTTCTTCAGCCCGATGCCGGTCAGTGCATTGGTCGGCAGCGCCACCGCCGAGATCGACAAGGACGAAGGCGACGGCACCTGTGGCGGCGGACGTTCGGAAGAGACCTACCGGATCGAATTCCCGGCGACGATGAAAGTGATCGCGGTGCCGCCGAACCTGAGCCTGGAATCCGGCGGTTCGCGCTACACCGCCACCTACACGCTCAAGGGCAACGTGCTCGAAGCCAACCGGGTGATCGAGGACGCGACCCTCGGGCCGGTGTGCACCGCCGATTACAACCGCGCGTATCAGGCGTTCGCGAAGAAAGTGCTGCCCAATCTCAAGGCGCAGCTGGTGTACCAATAAGCATGGCGCGCAGCTACGAATCCTTGCGGCCCTTGCTGCAGCCCTGGGGCGAACTGCGCCCGCAGCCGGCGTCGCAGTGGCAGGGCGACATCGCTCTGCCGCCGACGCTGGAAGCGTTCTACCGCGAACTCGGCCCGTGGGGCGAAACCGTGCACGCGTCGGTCGGACCGATCGGGCTGAGCCTCGACGCCGGCGGCAACCCGGTCGAGATTCCGCCGCTGCACACGCTGTGGTCGCGGCAGGCCGGTTACCGCTGGCACGGCCTCAGCGGCGAACGCTTGCCCGGGTGGAAGGACGAATGGCTGACGGTGGCGATGGAGGGCAGTAATCCCTTCATTCTCGACATGCGCAGCGGCGCGGTGCTGTTCGACCTCGCCGGCGGCGCGTGGTCGCCGCGGCCGATCGCCGACGATCTGGCCACCGCGTTCGGCGCGATCGCGACCGTGGCCAATGCCTACACCGCGCTCGGCGAGGCCGCGTTGGACGAAGACCACGACCTGCGCCCGCGGGCGAGGGCGCAGGTGCGCGATGCGCTCGCCGATTTCCTCGACGGCGACGGACGGCGTGCCGACGCCTTGCTGGCGGCCTGGCGTTGGTACGAATAAGGAGGTTTCGATGCGTTTTGCGATGCCGTTGATGGGGCTTGTCGCCGCCGGCCTGCTGGGCGGCGCCGGCGATGCGCGCGCCGCCTGCCTGGGCGATACGCCGGTCGCGACGGCCGGCGCGTTTTACCGCGACCACTACACCTTCTGGAACGACCCGCTGCCGAGCCTGGAGCGGACCGTCTCGGCGCGATTGCTGCGCTTGTTGAAGCAGGACCGCGCCTGCGGCGGCGACGGCGGCGAGGTCTGTGCGATCGGCGCCGATCCCTGGCTCGACGCGCAGGACGGCGAGGCGCGCGATCCCCGGTTCGTCGCCGAAAGCAAGAACGTGGTGCAGGTGCGTTATCGGTTCGTACTCGACGACGCACAGCCGTCGCGGGCGCAGGTCGCGCGCCTGCGGCTCGCGCGCGAAGGCGGCTGCTGGCGGGTCGACGACCTGATCGGCCCGGACGGCGGCTCGCTGCGCGACGCGCTTGCGCGTTATCACGACGGCCCCGGTGCCGGTTGAGCGCGGCCGCGGCTGGCTTGTCGACATCGTGCGTGCGCGAATCGCGCGCCATGCGTGCACGGATATGTGAACCGGGCGAAGTCCGCGCTTGTCGCCGCCGGATTGCGCCGCTAGCCTGATCGCATGAGCGAAATCACCCGACTGTTGATACACGGCGCCTCCGGGCGCATGGGCCAGGCCTTGCTGCGACTCGCCGCCGAACGCCAGGACCTGCGCGTGGTCGCCGCGTACTCGCGTTCGCAGCCCGCGCAACGCGTCATCGACGGCGTGCCGCACTTCGCCGTGTCCGAATTGAACGGCGCGCCCGAGTTCGACGTGGCGATCGATTTCAGCCTGCCCGACGGCTTCGACCCGGTGCTGGCGCTGTGCGCGCAGCGCGGCAAGGCCCTGGTCTCGGGCACCACCGGCCTGAGTTCGGCGCAGAACACCGCGATCAACGACGCCGCCGCGCGCATCGCGGTGGTGTGGGCGGCCAATTACAGCCTCGGCGTGGCGGTCTTGACCGAACTGGTGCGCCGCGCCGCCGCGGCCTTGCCGGGCTGGGACTGCGACGTGATCGAGGCCCACCACACCCGCAAGCTCGACGCGCCGTCGGGCACCGCGTTGCACCTGGGCGCGGCCGCGGCGATCGGCCGCGGCGAGCAGCCGCATTACGTCAGCCTGCGCGCCGGCGACATCGTCGGCGAACACACCGTGCAGTTCGCCGCGGCCGGCGAGCGGCTGGAACTGATCCATCGCGCCAGCAACCGCGACATCTTCGCGCGCGGCGCGCTCGAGGCGGCGCTGCGCGTTGCCCACCAGGCGCCGGGGCGGTACGGGCTGGCGGAGCTGATGTTTCCGAATCTCTGAACGGGGCCGCGGGCGGTAGCGCGGCAGGCAGAGCGGCAGAGCAAATCCCCCTCGATCCCCCTCTACAAAGGGGGAAGAACAGCGGGGCGGTCGCTGTTCATGGCTTGGTCGCCAGTAGAACCGACGCTGGAGCCGCATATTCCGATAACGGAAGCCGTGTCCGAAGCGACATTCCGCCCCGTTTACCGAATCCCCAAGACGCTTCCCCCCTTTAAAAAGGGTCTTAGGAAGCAAAGCTGCCCCGTAACGCAGCTATCTTCCTGAAATGCAAAAGAAAAACAGGTACTACAGCCGTTCGAAAATCAGCGAGGCTCGATTTCGGGCCCTCGTGCGCTGTTGGTCG